>Ga0308161_1000001_pt1 | contig 1301100 bp, 1117 predicted proteins | sample PhyFR2_FD_201034 | JGI IMG/M metagenome (GOLD analysis project Ga0308161, IMG submission 201034) | Phyllosphere microbial communities from UC Gill Tract Community Farm, Albany, California, United States - DLSLF.R2 | ecosystem: Host-associated > Plants > Phyllosphere > Unclassified | place... | reverse complement strand
CTGTTTGTTGACACTTTCGTGTCACCGGCATTGCTGCCGGGTCGCTCACTCAAGATACTGACCGTCATCTCATTGCTGAGACAACGCTTAATACTTTTGTGAACATTTGATAATTTAAGTAATCAGCATCACAAGGATGCCGGCACCTTCATCAAACGCCCACACTTATCGACTGTTAATTTTTAAAGAACTTGTTCTGTACTGCCTTGCTGCGTTCCGCGAATCGTTTTGTTCGTCAGCAGCAGAGAAGTGAGATTATGCAGCATTTCGCAGAATTCATCAACACCCTCTTTACTTCACCCTACCTTCCGTAGCGCACTTTCGCAACTCCAACTACTTGATTTCGTTGAGCGTTTCGCAGCGCTACTGCGGCGGGAGGCGCATTATAGCGAACCTCGCCAAGGGTTCGCAAGCCCCATTTTTTGCCAGGCGCCGGCCTGGAACGCATGACAAACCTCCATGGCTGCGCAGCACCCGGCGAGGCGGGGTCCGCTACAGGCGCGCCAGCAATTCGGCCTTCTTGGCATCGAACTCGGCTTCGGTCAGGATGTTTCGGCTGCGCAAATCGGCGAGCTTGTCGATCATGGCGAAAATGTCCGACCCGGCTGTGTTTTCCGTGCCGGCCTGCTGCGGCATCACGCCCGGCGGCGCGGGTGGCGGTGCCCGCGCCGGGTCAGGTGCCGGCGGCACCACCTGGTTCGATGACGCGGCCTGGGCCACGCCATCGACCGACACGACGGGCAGGCTTGCCACGTCGATCAGGCCGTACTGGCTGTTGAAGCCGAGCGAGGCGCCATGGGATTGTTGCTGCGAAAAGCCGCCGATCTGGTGGTCCAGCGTGTCGTGGATCGTGACCTTGCCGTTCACTTCGATGGCAAGGCGGCGGGCCTGTGCGAAATAGGCGTAGCGAACGCCATTTTGTGCGCCCGTGCTGTTGGGCCAACGCAGATCGCTCCCCCACCAGTCCCCGGTGCCGACGGCGGCCGGGGCGACGAACAGGCTTGCGCCGCCGGCGGCCGCTTCATTCCACGTTCCGTTATGCGCGCCGCCCGCATAGCTGTTCTGTTGCTGGCCGCCCTGGCTTTGCGATTGAAAACTGCCGCTCCTGAGCAAGTCCGGCTGCGTTGCCACCAACTGCGACAGTTCGGCGCACAGGTTGGCGATGCTGGCCTTGAGATTGTTGTTGAACATGTCCGCTACCATCGTCATGCCCCCGCGCATCCATTGGCCGGCGCCGGCGAATTCCGGATGGTTGAACTGCGCCATGCCGCCATTGCCGTTGATAACCGATTGCAGCATGCTCACGACCGCATCCGTGCTGAATCCGTAGCGCCTGGCGATGTCGTCGATGATCTGCTGCCCGGCGGGAGAAAGCTGTTGCATGGTCGTTTTCCTGACGTTAAGTTGGCGGCTGCCGCAGGCCGCATGCCTGTGCGCGGCCTCTGTCAACCGGCGTGACAAGATAGCACAACGCGGCAGCCGGCACCCTTGCGCGCGCCGGTCTAGACGCGCTCGATCGCCAGCGCGATGCCCTGCCCCACCCCGATGCACATGGTGCACAGGGCGTAACGGCCGCCGGTGCGCTCGAGCTGACAGGTCGCCGCCGTCACCAGGCGCGCGCCGCTCATGCCGAGCGGGTGGCCGAGGGCGATGCCGCCGCCGTTCGGGTTCACGCGCGGATCGTCGTCGGCAATGCCCAGCAGGCGCAGCACGGCCAGGGCCTGGGAAGCAAAGGCTTCGTTCAGCTCGATGACGTCGAACTGGTCCAGCGTCATGCCGGTCTGGCGCAGCAGCTTCTGCACGGCCGGCGCCGGGCCGATACCCATCACGCGCGGCGCGACGCCGGCGGTCGCCATGGCGATGACGCGGGCACGCTTCCTCAAGCCGTACCGCGCCGCCGCTTCCTCGTTCGCGAGCAGCAGCGCGCAGGCGCCGTCGTTCACGCCGGAGGCGTTGCCGGCGGTGACGGTGCCTTCCGCGTGCACCACCGGTTTCAGCCTGGCCAGCGCTTCGAGGCTGGTTTCACGCGGATGCTCGTCCTGGCTGAACAGGATGTGATCGCCTTTCTTTTGGGGGATCTCGACCCCCACGATCTCGTCGGCGAATGCGCCGTTGCGCTGGGCGCGCGCGGTCTTCTGCTGGCTGGCCAGCGCGAAGCGGTCCTGGTCTTCGCGCGACACCTTGTAGTCGACCGCGACATTTTCCGCAGTCTCGGGCATCGAGTCGGTGCCGTACAGGTGCTTCATCTGGCGGTTCGGGAAGCGCCATCCGATGGTGGTATCGTAGATGTTCGCATTGCGCGAGAACGCCGACTCGGCCTTGCCCATCACGAAGGGCGCGCGCGTCATCGACTCGACGCCGCCGGCGATCATCAGGCGCGCTTCGCCGCTCTTGATCGCGCGCGCCGCGATGCCGATCGCGTCCATGCCGGAGCCGCACAGGCGGTTGACGGTGGTGCCGGGCACGTCCAGCGGCAGTCCGGCCAGCAGCGAGGCCATGCGTGCCACGTTGCGGTTGTCTTCGCCGGCCTGGTTGGCGCAGCCGTAGATCACGTCATCGATGGCGCGCCAGTCGACATCCGGATTGCGGCGCATGAGTTCGCGGATCGGCACCGCCCCCAGGTCGTCGGCGCGCACGTCCTTCAATGCGCCGCCGTAGCGGCCGATCGGGGTACGGATGGCGTCGACGATGAATGCATCGGTCATGGTCATTCTCCTTGCGATGGTTCTTGCGGCAGCAGGCGCGCGGCGGTCGCGGCCTGCAGGTCGTTGAAGCTCAGGCCCGGCGCCATCTCGCGCACGCGCAGGCCGTCCGGCGTGATGTCGAGCACGGCGAGATCCGTATAGATGCGGCTGACGCACTTGACCCCGGTCAGCGGATAGCTGCACTGCTCGACGATCTTGCTCTCGCCCGTCTTGGTCTGGTGTTCCATCATCACGAACACCTGCTTGGCGCCGATCGCGAGATCCATCGCGCCGCCCACGGCGGGGATCGCATCCGGCGCGCCGGTGTGCCAGTTGGCCAGGTCGCCGCTGGACGACACCTGGAAGGCGCCCAGTACGCAGATGTCCAGGTGGCCGCCACGCATCATCGCGAACGAGTCGGCATGGTGGAAGTAAGCCCCGCCGGCGAGCAGGGTGACCGGCTGCTTGCCGGCATTGATCAGGTCCGGATCTTCCTCCCCAGGCGCAGGGGCCGGGCCCATGCCCAGCACGCCGTTTTCGCTGTGCAGGAAGACTTCCTTCTCGGCCGGCAGGTAATTGGCCACCCTGGTCGGCAGGCCGATGCCGAGGTTGACGTAGGCCCCTTCCGGGATGTCCTGCGCCACGCGCTCGGCCATCTGTTCACGGGTGTAGCGGCTGGTGGTGCTCATGCTGCCTCCTTGACGACGCGTTGGACGAAGATGCCCGGGGTGACGATCGCCTCGGGATCGAGCTCGCCGAGCGGGACGATATCAAGCACCTGGGCGATCGTCGTCTTCGCCGCGGTCGCCATGATCGGGCCGAAGTTGCGCGCGGTCTTGCGGTACACGAGGTTGCCCCAGCGGTCGCCGCGCAGCGCCTTGATCAGCGCGAAGTCGGCGTGGATCGGGGTCTCGAACACGTAGTGCTTGCCGTCGATGACGCGCGTTTCCTTGCCTTCGGCCAGCAGGGTGCCGTAGCCGGTCGGGGTGAAGAAGCCGCCGATGCCGGCGCCGGCGGCGCGGATGCGCTCGGCCAGGTTGCCCTGCGGGGTCAGCTCGAGCTCGATGCCGCCGGCCCGGTACAGCGCGTCGAAATGCCAGGAATCGGCCTGGCGCGGGAACGAGCAGACGATCTTGCGCACCCGCTTTTCGCGGATCAGCGCGGCCAGGCCGGTGTCGCCGTTGCCGGCATTGTTGTTGACGATGGTGAGTTCGCGCGCGCCCTGTGCCAGCAGCGCATCGATCAGCGCGGCGGGCATGCCGGCGTTGCCGAAGCCGCCGATCATGACGGTGGCGCCGTCGTGGATGCCGGCGACCGCCGCCTCCAGCGATGCAAATGTCTTGTCGATCATGGTTTGACCTTTGTTAGTTGTGCGATAATCGAACAGATATTCGTCTACCGCACAAAAAGTCTACGCTTATGGCCTGCATGGGTCAAGTGGCACTAGAATGCCGTCATGCCATCGACTAACGATTCCCTTTCCGCCCAGCCGGGCCAGCGCAGTGTTGCCGAAGAAATCGACGCCCTGACCGATCCCGATTTCATGACCTCGTTCGCGCGCGGGCTGGCGGTGATCCGCGCCTTCGCCGACTCGCGCAAGCCGCAGACCATCGCCCAGATCAGCCAGCAGACCGGCATCCCGCGCGCGGCCGTGCGGCGCTGCCTGCACACGCTGCGCCAGCTCGGCTACGTCGAGGCGGAGCTGAACAATTTCACGCTGCGCCCCAAGATCCTGACGCTCGGCTATTCCTACCTGTCGGCGACGCCGTTGGCCACCGCCGCCCAGCCCTGCCTGAACGGCATCAGCAAGACCCTGGGCGAATCGAGTTCGCTGGCGGTGCTGGAAGAAGACCAGGTGCTGTACGTGGCGCGCGCGGCGACCTCGCGCGTGATGTCGGTGTCGCTGTCCGCCGGCAGCCGCCTGCCGGCCTACTGCACCTCGCTCGGCCGTGTGCTGCTGGCCCACCTGCCGGACGCCGAGCTGGAAGCCTACCTGGCGCGCACCGAGCTGCTGCCCAAGACCGAGCACACGATCACGGACAAGGCGCGCCTGCGCGCGGTGCTGGCGGGCGTGCGGCGCGACGGCTATGCCGTCAACAACGAAGAGCTGGAGCTGGGCCTGCGTTCGGTCGCGGTGCCGGTGCGCGGGGCATCCGGCCGCGTACTGGCGGCGCTGAACGTCGGCGCGCAGGCGGCGCGGGTGCCGGCCGAGCGCATGCTGCAGGCATTCCTGCCGGTCCTGCGCCAGGGCGCGCAGGAACTGGCGGTATTGCTGCCTTGATTGCTGCCTTGAGCGGCGCGCCGCGGTCCCGGACCCGGCTTGCGCACCCGCTTCAGAAGCCCTGGTAGACCGACGTGAAGTGGGTCACGACGGGCGCGCCGTCGAAGCATTCGCCGACCAGGCGGCGCCACGCCTGGAACTCCTCGCTGCCGCGGAAATGCACGTTGTGGTCTTCCAGCGTCTCCCACTGCACCAGCAGCCGGTAAGCGCGCGGGTTCTCGACGCCGCGCTGTATCTGCATGCCCTTGCAGCCGCGCGCACGCTGGAACAGCGGCGTGGCCGCACGCACGCCGGCCTCGAATGCTTCCTCCATGCCGGCCTTGACCAGGATTTCCGCGCTTTCGATCACCATGTCGTTTCCTTTCGTTGTAGTCGTCGTATCGGCGATTATGCCAGTGCCCAGTTCCCCGAGCGCGCTCAGAACGCCCCGACGTAGTTCTCGGCCAGCGCAGTGGCCATTGCACGCGAGCTCACCACGTTGTCGAGCTCGGCGCGCTGCACTTCGCGCTGGAACGGCGACGCATCGGCGAAGGTGTGCAGCATGCTGGTCATCCACCACGAGAAATATTCGGCGCGCCAGACGCGCTTCAGTGCGTCGGCGGTATAGCGGTCCAGGCGCCCGCGCTCGCCCTTGCGGTAGAAATCCATCAGGCCCGCGGCCAGCAGGCGCACGTCGGACACGGCCAGGTTCATGCCCTTGGCGCCGGTCGGTGGCACGATGTGGGCGGCGTCGCCGGCCAGGAACAGGCGGCCGGACTGCATCGGCGTCGACACGAAGCTGCGCATGGCCACGATATTCTTCTGGAAGATCTTCCCTTCCGTGACGCGCCAGCCGTCGCGGTTCTCCAGGCGCGCGTGCAGTTCGGCCCAGATGCGGTCGTCCGACCAGTTGCCGACGCTGTCCCCGGGGTTGCACTGGAAGTACAGGCGCTGTACCGACGGCGAGCGGGTGCTGACCAGCGCGAAACCACGCTCGTGGCGCGCATAGATCAGCTCCGGCGAGGATGGCGGCGCCTCCACCAGGATGCCGAACCAGCCGAAGGGGTACACGCGCTGGTAGTCGTCGCGCCCGGCCTGCGGCATCGCGCCGCGCGCCACGCCGTGGAAGCCGTCGCAGCCGGCGATGAAGTCGGCGTCGATGCGATGCGCTTCGCCGCCATGCGTGAAGGTCACCGACGGACGCTCGGTGTCGGCGCCGTGCAGCGCGACCTCGCCCACCCCGAACAGCATCCGGCCGCCGGCCGCGCTGCGCGCGGCGGCCAGGTCCTTGATCACTTCGTGCTGGGCGTACACCGTGATCGACTTGCCGGTGAGTTCCCGCAGGTCGATGCGGTGGCGGCGGCCGTCGAAGGACAGCTCGAAGCCGTGGTGCAGCGCCCCTTCCGCACGCATGCGCGCACCCAGCCCGCTCTGGTCGAGGATATCCATGGTGCCCTGCTCGAGCACGCCGGCGCGGATGGTGGATTCGATCTCGTCGCGGGTGCGCGATTCGAGCACGACCGATTCGATGCCTTGCAGGTGCAGCAGGTGGGAAAGCAGCAAGCCGGCCGGGCCGGCGCCGATGATGGCGACCTGGGTACGCATGGTTGTCTCCTGATTGATTATTGGATGCTTGTTGGAGACCATGGTAGTGAGCGTGGCACCGGATTAGAATGGAAGAAGTTGCACAATCCTGGTACTTTTTCGACATGCCCGCTCCCCGCAGCTCCGCCCCCGATGTGCCGCGCTTTGCCCTCTACGGCGAGCAGACGCTGGCCGAACTCGTTCATGTCGAACTCATCGAAACCCGCAGCAGCCGGCACGACTGGCACATCGAGCGGCATACCCACCCGGGACTGTTCCAGGTACTTTTTCTGCTGCGCGGCAGCGTGCGCGCCACGATCGAGGACGCCCTGTGGGAACGCAAGGGCCCGGTCGCGATCACCGTACACCCATCGGTCGTGCATGGCTTCGCGTTCGCGGCCGGGGCGCAAGGCTATGTGCTGACCGTGGACCAGAACGTGCTGTTCGCCACGCCCGACAGCCCGGGCAAGCTGTTCGCGCCGCTGTTCGTGCATCCGCTGGCCCTGCCCCTGCCGCGCCAGCCGCGCAGCCGTATCGAAGCGCTGCTGGACAACATGGTCGACGAAGCCGCGTGGCCGCAGCAGGGCAATGCGCTCATGCTCGAATGGCTGGCGCGCAGCGTATTGCTGTTGCTGGCGCGGCTGCACGCCGAGCAGGACGCCGCCAGCAGCGCCGGCCAGGGCGACTTCCGCCTGTTCGCCGGCTTCCGCGCCGCCGTCGAGCAGCACTACAAGAGCGATGCGGCGGTGGCCTTCTACGCCGACCTGCTGCGCGTGACGCCGGTGCGCCTGAACCGCCTCTGCCTGCGGATGGCCGGCAAGTCCGCCTTCGACCTGGTGCAGGACCGCCTGATGCTGGAGGCGTGCCGCAAGCTCACCTACGCCCCGTCGAACGTGGCCAGCATCGCCTACGAGCTCGGCTTCCAGGATCCGGCCTACTTCAGCCGCGCCTTCAAGCGCCACACCGGCATGACGCCGAAGGCATTCCGCGCGCGCGACGGCGCCTGAAAAATCCAGTCCAGGCGCGTCACAGCAAGGCGTTCAGCTCCACTTGGAACTTGATCAGCGCCGGCAGGCAGCGCTCGACCATCTGCTCGACGCTCATGCGGCCGGCGTGCACGCTGATGTTCATGGCGGCCACGACCTCGCCGCGGAAGTTCCTGACCGGCACCGCGATGGTGCGCAAGCCCAGCTCCAGTTCCTGGTCGACCACCGCGTAGCCCTGCTCGCGCGCACGCGCCATGGCGTGCGCGAGCGCGCCCTTGTCGACGATCGTGTGCGTGTTGATCCGCTCGGGCGTGGCGCGCGCCAGGTAACGTTCCACCTGCTCCCGGGGCAGGCTGGCCAGCAGCATGCGCCCGTTGGCGGTGCAGTAGGCCGGCACGCGCGTGCCCGGCTGCAGCGTGGCCGAGATCAGCTGGCCGGCGCTCACCGCCGCCACGCACACAAGGTCGTCCTGGTCGAGGATGCCGACCGAGGCGGCCTCCCCGAGCGCGTACGCGAGCCGGTACAGCAGCGGCTGGGCAATGCGCGGCAGGCGCGCCGAGTGCAGGTAGGACTGGCCCAGGCGCAGCACCTTGGGCGTCAGCGAAAACTGTTTCTGCTCGTGGCGCATGTAGCCGAGCGCGGTGAGGGTCAGCAGGTAGCGGCGGGCGGCGGCCCGGGTCAGGCCGGTGCGCTCGGCGACCTCCGCGATCGTCAGGCGCGCGCGCTCCTGGTCGAAGGCTTCGATCACCTGCAAGCCCTTGTCGAGACCGGCGACGAAGTCGCGCTGCGCCAGTGGGGAGGTGTCCTGGTCCATGTGAAATGTCGAATTTTGTGCGAGTATCGCACAAAGTGTGCGCACAGCGGAAGTCGCCCCTCCTCGGCGGCTTGTCCGCCCTCCTCCATTTTCCTAGCATGAGCGGGTCGACAACAGACCACCACAGGAGACAATCGTGAAATTCGACGCAGTCGAACCCGGCGTATGGCCGGCGCTCATCCACCCCGCCTACAAATCGACCGTCAAGCGTGGTCCGCTGCAGGCGCCGCTGCGCATCGAGGCCCCGGTGCCCGCCAGCCGCAACATCGATCCGGCGCCGCGCATCCTGCTGCCGCACGACATGGACCTGACGCGCCGCGGCCAGGCCGTCCCGCTGGGCGAGAAGATCGTCGTCACCGGCCGCGTGGTCGACGAGGACGGCAAGCCGGTTCGCAACTCGCTGATCGAGGTCTGGCAGGCCAACTCGTCCGGGCGCTACTGGCACGCGCGCGACCAGCACGACGCCCCGCTCGACCCCAACTTCTTCGGCTTCGGCAAGATGATGACGGACGACGACGGCCGCTACCGCTTCGTCACCATCAAGCCCGGCCCCTACCCGTGGAAGAACCACGACAAGGCCTGGCGTCCCGCCCACATCCACTTTTCGCTGTTCGGCAACGTGTATGCGCAGCGCCTGGTCACCCAGATGTACTTCCCGAACGACCCGCTGTTCCCGTACGACCCGATCTTCAACAGCGTCCCGGACGACGCGGCGCGCCGCACCCTGGTCTCGCGCTTCTCGCTCGAACACACGGTCGGCGACGAAATGCTGGGCTACGAATTCGATATCGTCCTGCGCGGCCGCGGCGCCACGCCGTTCGGCCTTTGAGCGGCCGAATTGAAGACATCCCTGGAGACACGCATGAGCAACAACAAAACCACGATCACGACCTCGCAAACCATCGGCCCGTTCTCGCACGAAGGCTGGCAATGGGCGGTGGACTTCTGCGCCCCGGCGCGCCTGGCGGCCGGCGCCCCGATCATCGTCGTGCACGGCACCGTGTTCGACGGCGACGGCAATCCGATCGACGATGCCCAGATCGAAGCCTGGCTGCCGGAGGCCGCGCAAGCCGAGGCGACCCTGGAGATCCCCGGCTTCCGGCGCGTCCCGACCGGCAAGAGCGGCGAATTCAGCATGCACCTGTCGGCGCCGCCGCGTCCGGACAACGCCGCCGCCGGCGAACCGGTCGCGTACGTCACCGTCTTCGCGCGCGGCCTGACCAGGCACCAGTTCACCGCGGTCTTCCTGGAGGACGATCCCGCCCTCGCCCAATCGGCTATCCTGGCGCAGGTGCCGGCCGAACGGCGCGATACGCTCATCGCGCGCAAGGACGGCGACGGCCGCTATCGCTGGGATATCTGGATGCAGACCGAAAAGGAAACGGTCTTCTTCGATTACGCCTGACGGCCAGAGCCCACTACAAGGAGACCGCGTGGCCGTATCCCTTTTCGACACCCTGCTCAGCACCCCGGAGATGATCGCCGCGTTCGACGACGCCGCGATCATCCAGGCGATGCTGGACTTCGAGGCCGCGCTGGCGGCCGCCCAGGCCGCCGAAGGCTTGCTGCCCGCGAGCGCCGCGCACGCGATTGGGGCGGCCTGCGATGCCGGGCGCTTCGACATCCCCGCCCTGGTCGCGGCCGGGCGCCGCTCCGGCACCCTGGCCATCCCGCTGGTCAAGGCATTGACGCGCCAGGTCGCGGCAAGCGACCAGGACGCCTCCACCCTCGTCCATTGGGGCAGCACCAGCCAGGACGTGCAGGACAGCGCCATGGTGCTGGTCACGCGCGCCGCCCTGCGCCTGCTCGACGACGCCCTGGCGCGCCTGTGCGGGCAGCTGCTGCGGCTGGGCGAAGCCCACCTGGCCACGCCGGTGCTGGCGCGCACGCTGCTGCAGCCGGCGCAGGTAACAAGCTTCGGCTTCAAGGCGGCCGGCTGGCTGGCGCCGCTCGTGCGCGCACGCGCGCGCCTGCGCGATGCAGCAGCAAGCGCGCTGCAGCTGCAGCTGGGCGGCGCGGTCGGCACCCTGGCCGTGATGGGCGAGCGCGGCCCGGCCGTGGCGCGGCGCATGGCCGAGGCGCTCGGCCTGAAGACGCCGGCCGCGGCCTGGCACACCCAGCGCGACGAATGGGTGCGCCTGGGCCTGGAAGTCGCGCTGCTCACCGGCAGCCTGGGCAAGATCGCGGCCGACCTGGCGCTGATGGCCCAGGGCGAAGTCGGCGAACTGGCCGAGCCCTCGGGCGGCGGGCGCGGCGGCTCGTCCGCCATGCCGCACAAGCGCAATCCGGTGTCGTCGATGATCGCGCTGGCCGCCGCCACGCGCACGCCGCAGCAGGCGGCGACCCTGCTGGCCGCGATGGGCCAGCAGCACGAACGCGGCCTGGGCAACTGGCAGGCCGAACTGGCCGAATGGCCGGCGCTGTTCCTGTCCGCCCACGGCGCCCTGCGCGCGCTGGATGAAGCGTTCGAAGGCCTCACGGTCGATACCGCGCGCATGCGCGCCAACATCGACGCGCTGGATGGCCTGGTGTTCGCCGAAGCCCTGTCGATCTGGGCGGCCGGCGCGATCGGCCGTCCCGCCGCCCACGCGGCGGTCGAAAAGATGACCCAGGCGGCGGTGGCCGAAGGCCGCCACCTGGCGCACGTCGCGCGCGCGGCGCTCGCCGCCGACCCGGCGCTGGCGGCACTCGACGGCACGCAGCTCGGCGCCCTGTTCGATCCGGTGGCGGCGACGCTGCCGGCGCAGCGGCTGGCCGGCGCGCGCCTGCGGGCATTGCGCGCCGACCTTGGCGCTTCCCGAGCGCTCCTTCAACCAAACTGACCAACCATGAGTTTCGATCCCCTTGACCACGACCTGATGCGCGGCCTCGAACAGCGCCGCGCCGTCCTCGGCGACGCCTGGGTCGAGCGTTCCCTGGCCAACGCCACCAGTTTCACCGCCGACTTCCAGAACCTGATCACGCGCTACGCCTGGCACGACATCTGGGACCGTCCGGGCCTGGCGCGCCAGACGCGCCGCATCATCGTCCTCGCCATCACCGCCGCCCTCGGGCGCTGGGAGGAATACGAGCTGCACGTGCGCGCCGCCCTGCTCGCCGACGGCGACAGCCGTCTGAGCCCCGACGAATTGAAGGAAGTGCTGATGCAGTCGGCGATCTATGCCGGCGTGCCGGCCGCGAACACCGCCTTCGCGCTCGCGGCCAACATCCTGCGCGAGGTCGGGCCGCAGATCGGCTACACGCTCGATCCGGCCTCGCCGCTGGACGCCACCCACCCCGGCGTCGGCCGCGAAGGCCGCAGCGCCGGCGCCCCTTCCCTGCACTACAGCGTGCGCGAACCGCGCAGCGGCAAGCGGCCGCGCCACACCGTCGTGCTGAGCCACGCGCTCGGCTGCGACCTGACGATGTGGGATGCGCTGGCCAACCGGCTGGCGTTTGACTGCCGCGTGATCGCCTACGACCACCGCGGCCACGGCAGCTCCGACGCGCCCCCTGGCCCGTACGCGATGGCCGACCTGGCGGACGACGCCGCGCGCCTGCTGCGCGAACTCGACACCGGTCCGGTGCTGTGGGTCGGCCTGTCGATGGGCGGCATGGCGGGACAGGAACTGGCGCTGCGGCATCCGGCCCTGGTGGGCGCGCTGGTGCTGGCCAACACCACGTCGCGCTATCCGGACGCGGCGCGCGCCGCCTGGGCGCAACGCAGCGCGACCGTGCAGGCGCAAGGCATCGAGGCCATCGCCGATGCCGTCATGGCGCGCTACTTCCACGACGCCTTCCGCGCCGCGCACCCGGCCACGGTGGCGCGCTTCCGCCAGCGCCTGGTCACGACCGACAGCGCCGGCTACACCGGCTGCTGCGCCGCCGTCGGCGGCGTCGACACCACGGCGCGCCTGGGCCACATCGGGGTGCGCACGCTGGTGCTGGCCGGCGAGCTCGACCAGGGCACCCCGGTCGAGATGGCGCGCACCCTCGCGCAGGAGATCCCGGGCGCGGCACTGCAGGTCATCGCAGAAGCCTCTCACCTCGGCGCCGTCGAGCAGCCGCTTGCGTTCGCGGACGCGGTGGTGGACTTCATCGCCGCCCTCTAAGAGCCTATTCCAGGATACGTTCTAAGCCAGCCCTTCAAGGTAAAAGCCGGCGCGCGCCGGCTTTTACCGATCGGTATCGTGCTTCACGATCCGCGGCTCAGGTAGTGTACCTTCCATCCATATCTGCAGGATCGCTACCCGCGGCAGCGCCTCGCCAGCTTCATGGCATTCCTGGTGGCCGGGCTGGGTGACCCGGCCGGAACCCGGCAACTGAAACACAAGCGAACGGTGCATTCAAAAGGCCAAAGAAAATAATGCGAGGATCTTGTAGACGACCGGTCTAATTGATGATATATTGGTCTCGTTGGTGCAGCATACAAGCGCAACACCTGAACATTTCCCCGGTCTTCGCGAGCAGTTTTTAGACGACCGGTCTAATCAAAGTCATCAAACTGGAGAATTACCATGAAAAAAATCCTGATGGTCCTGACCTCGCACGACGAACTCGGCAACACCGGGCGCAAGACCGGCTTCTGGCTCGAAGAGCTGGCCGCCCCCTACTACGCGTTCAAGGATGCCGGCGCCGAAGTCGTGCTGGCCTCGCCCCTCGGTGGCCAGCCGCCGCTGGACCCGAAAAGCAACGAGCCGTCGTTCCAGACCGACCTGACCCGCCGCTTCGAAGCCGATGCCGCTGCCAATGCCCAGCTGGCCGCTACTGTGCGCCTGGACAGCGTGAAGCAGGATGACTTCGACACCGTCTTCTACCCGGGTGGCCACGGCCCGCTGTGGGACCTGGCCGAAGACAAGCATTCGATCGCATTGATCGAAGCCTTCCTGGCCGCCAACAAGCCGGTCGCCGTCGTCTGCCACGCACCGGGCGTGCTGCGCCACGTGCAAACCCCGGCCGGCCGTCCGCTGGTCGAAGGCAAGAAGGTCACCGGTTTCACCAACACCGAAGAGGAAGGCGTCGGCCTGACGAACGTGGTCCCGTTCCTGGTGGAAGACGAGCTGAAGGCCAAGGGTGGCGTGTATTCGAGCGGACCGGACTGGGGTTCGTACGTGGTGCGCGACGGCCTGTTGATCACCGGCCAGAACCCGGCATCGTCGGCCGAAGCGGCGGCCCTGCTCCTCACGCAACTGGCCTGAAGCATTGAGGCGGCACGGCGTCTCCCGGTGGAGCCGCCCTGCCACCGCCCAACAAGGTCAATCCAGAGGCGTTGTCATGATAGAAGGCATCAACAACAAGGTCGTCCTGATCACGGGCGGCAGCACCGGCATCGGCGCCGAGGTGGCCAGGCTGCTGGCCAGCCAGGACGCAACAGTGGCGATCGCCGCACGCCGCAAGGATAAGCTGGACGAGGTCGTCGCCACCATCGAGGCAGCCGGCGGTACGGCCAGGGCATACAGCCTCGACGTCACCGACAAGCGCCAGGTGGAAGCGGTCGTGGCCGCGACGGTTGCCGATTTCGGCAAGCTGGACGTACTGATCAACAACGCGGGCTTGATGCCGATCCGCCCGATGGCCGAAGCCAACACGGACGAGTGGGATGCGATGATCGACGTTAACCTGAAAGGCACGCTGTACGGTATCGCCGCCGTGTTGCCGCGCTTCATTGTCCAGGAAAGCGGCCACATCATTAACTTGAGCTCGGTGGCCGGCGTCAAGGTGTTCGCACCCGGCGGCACCGTGTACTCGGGCACCAAGTTCGCCGTCTCCGCCATCTCCGAAGGCCTCAGGCAGGAAGTCGGCGACAAGATCCGCGTGACGTCGATTGCGCCAGGCGCCGTGGAAAGCGACCTCAAGCACAGCACCTCGGGCACCGCCAGGGACACCGTGCTGGACTTCTACAAGCAGGCCATTCCCGCGGCATCGGTGGCGCGCGCCATCGCGTTTGCGATCGCGCAGCCGGCCGACGTCGACATCAATGAAATCGTGCTGCGCCCGACCACGCAGGCCTTTTGACAGCCATCCCGTTCTTCGACTTCCACTTGAAGGAGCATCATCATGAACAAATTCACCCGCATCGCCTCGGCAATCGCCCTCTCGTTTGCCGCCGTCACCACGCAGGCTGCCCAGGCGGCCCCGGTCAAGAACATCGTCCTGGTCCACGGCTTCTTCGCCGACGGTTCCGGCTGGAAGGGCGTGGCCGATATCCTGGCCCGCGACGGCTATCGGGTGAGCGTCGTGCAGCAGCCGGAAACCTCGCTCGAAGACGACGTCAAGGCGACTGTCCTTGCCGTGGAAGCCGGAGCCGGCCACAGCATCCTGGTCGGTCACAGCTACGGCGGCATGGTCATTACCGAAGCCGGCAACCATGCCAGGGTTGCGGGCCTGGTGTACGTCGCCGCGTTCCAGCCCGACGCCGGCGAAAGCCTGAAGGCGCTGGCCGACAGGATGCCGCCCGCCACGAAAGGCATCCAGGCGACGCCGGACGGCCACCTGTACTTCGACCAGACGCTGTTCCATGCCGATTTCGCGGCGGACGTGCCGGCGGCGGACGCGCGGTTCATGGCGCTGTCGCAGGTGACCCCGGCCGTGCAGGCCGCCACCGCCCCCGTAGCGCAGGCAGCATGGAAAACCAAGCCGAGCTGGGCCATCGTCTCCAGGGACGACCGCACCGTCAATCCCGACCTGGAACGCTTCATGGCCAAGCGCGCCGGCAGCAAGACCGTGGAGATCGCCGGCAGCCACGTGGCGTTCATCGCGCACCCCGCCCAGGTGGCGAAGGTGATCGAACAAGCTGCGGCCGCGGCCGGCGAAAAGTAATGGCGAAAAAATTTCGCCCGCACCTAGACGACTGGTCTAATCAAGTGTAAAGTGCACCCATGGCCAAAGCACATACCACCGATTCGTCCGACGTCCGCGACAATATTCTTGCAGTGGGACAGCGCATCATGTCCGGCAAGGGCTTCTCGGCCGTCGGGTTGAACGAGATTCTGACGGAAGCAAAGGTGCCGAAAGGTTCCTTCTACCACTACTTCGACTCGAAAGACGCCTTCGGCGAGGCACTGCTGTCGAGCTATTTCGAGGACTACCTGGCCGACCTGGACAATGTCATGGGCCAGCCCGGGTTGACGATGGCACAGCGCCTGCTGAATTACTTCGACATGTGGCGCGCCAACCAGTCGTTCCTGGATTGCCAGGGCAAGTGCCTTGCGGTCAAGCTCGCTGCGGAAGTGGCCGATTTGTCCGAAGCGATGCGTGGCGTCCTGAACCAGGGCACGGCGGGGATCATCGCCAGGCTGACCGACGCGCTCGAGCGCGGGGTCGACGACGGCTCGCTGGCCATCGACGATACACCGCGGCAGGTTGCGGAAAGCCTGTACCAGCTCTGGCTCGGCGCCAGCGTCATGGTCAAGATCGTGCGCGGCACCGAACCGTTCGACTCCGCAATGACAGTCACGCGCCGGATGCTGCACCTGGCCCACTGACCAAGCCGTTTTCAACACTTCCAGCGAAGTGTTTTTACGGCCCCCAACTAGACGACCGGTGCTGCTGGCCCTGTGGAAGGTGGCCCCGGCGCTTATCACCGGTAACACCATGCTCATCAAGCCGTCGCCGTCTACGCCGCTGACCTCGCCGCGCTTCGGCCAGATCGCACAATCCGTGCCGCCGCCGGGCGTGCTGTCGGTGGTCTCGGGCAACGACGAACTGGGTCCGCGCATGACCGTCCATCCGGCTATCGCCAGGATCAGCTTCACGGGGTCGACGGCCACCGGCGAGCACGTGATCCGCTCGGCGGCCGCCACGATGAAGCGCGTCACGCTGGAACTGGGCGGCAACGATGCCGCCATCGTGATGCCGGATGCCGACCGGGAAGCCATCGTTCCCCAACTGTCCTGGGGCGCCGCCAGCAATTCGGGGCAGTGGTGCGTCGGCACTAAGCGGCCGTGGCAGGCATGCTGGCCATCGTGCTCGCACCGGGGTATCGCCCTACCTGGCGGTGGCGGTGCTCGCATTCGGCACCGGCGGCTCGTTCGGCTCGAATGGCTGGCCATGCCAGTGTTCATGCTGTATCCGCAACTGGCCGTCCTGAAATGGTATCGATACAGCGGATGAGCTAGCCACCGCCGCAATGCCGGCCTGACGGTCCGCAACCCGGCCGTTGCCCGGGCCGGGTTGCCGAACACCCGCGCCGGCGTCGTGGTCCGGCCGGGCGAGGATCATTCGCCTCGTTAGTCCGGCAAGTCGACAGTACCGCGCTCAATGTAGCCTGACCCGCGTCGGCAACAGCGGGTCGCCGGCCGCCGGCTTGCCGCGGTCGGCCGCCAGCTTCACCAGCAGCGCCGCCATCGACACCAGGGCCGCCGCCGCCACCACCATGAACACCTGGCTGAAGGCCAGCTGGCGGCGCGACAGTTCCGCCACCAGGAAGGACCCGGCGATGCCGCCGAAGCGGCCGATGCCCAGCATCCAGGCGACGCCGGTGGCACGGCCCTGGGTCGGATAATAGCCGGCCGCCAGTGCCGGCAGCGAGGATTGCGCCGTGTTCATCAGCGTCCCGGCCACGAACACGGTCACGGTCAGCAGGCCGACGTTGCCCGCCGCCTGGCCGATCATGAACACCGCCACCGCCGTGAGCCCGAAACCGATCGCGATGATGCGGTTCGATTCGTAGCGGTCCATCAGCCAGCCGAACAGGATCGCGCCCACGCCGCCCAGCGGGAACAGCGCCGCGATCAAGGTGGCGGTCCGCGGGGCCAGGCCGGCGTCCTTGAACAGGATCGGCATCCAGTTGACCAGTGCATAGAAGATCACGAGGCCCATGAAGTAGGCCAGCCACAGCATCAGCGTGCCGACCATGTAGGACGGCGAGAACAGGACGGCGAAGCTGCCGGCCGGCCCGGCGCCCGGTGCGGCCTGGCGCTCGTGCATCACGTAGTGCGTGTAGTCGGCGGCCGAGGCGTGGATGCGCCGCAGCACGGCCCGGATGCGCGCCGCCGGCGCGCCGCGCGCGACCATCAGGCGTACCGACTCGGGCAGCGTGAACACCATCACCGCCAGCAGCGCGACCGGCGCGATCCCGCCCAGCGCCAGCACGCTGCGCCAGCCCCAGTGCGGAATCATCCATGCCGCGAGGAAGCCGCCGCAGGCCGCGCCCAGCGGAAAGCCGCAGAACATCGCGTTGGTGATGAAGGCGCGGCGCGCATCCGGGCAGAACTCGCTGATCAGGGTGACGGCGTTCGGCATCGCCGCCCCGAGACCGATCCCGGTGACGAAGCGCAGCACGGTCAGGGCCTCCAGGCCATCGGCCAGCGACGAGGCGCCGCAGGCGGCCCCGAACACCAGCACCGAGCCGATCAGCACGCTGCGGCGGCCGAGGCGGTCGGCCAGCGGTCCGGCGATCAGCGCGCCGGCCGCCAGGCCGAACAGGGCGGCGCTCAGGACCGGCGCCAGCGCCGGCTTGCCCACGCCCCACTCCTTGAGCAGCGAGGGCGCGATGAAGCCGATGGCGGCGGTATCGAAGCCGTCCAGCAGCACGATGAAGAAGCAGGTGGCGAATACCAGCCACTGGTAAGGCGAGAAAGGGGTACGGTTGATGAAATCCTGGACGTCGAGGTCCTGTTCGCTCATGTCGGTCTCCGTTGGGCCGCGCAGCGGTGCGCTCCGGTTTGCAGGGTACGGCTGTTGGATCGCCGTTTGGTTCCAGCTTAGTTCGGGCGCGTTCGATAGTCAACCATATGTGCGATTAGCGAACACCATGTATGCGAGCGAAAAAAAAGCCCCTGGAGATCAGGGGCCATCGCAGTACAGGCTCAGAATGGGTAGTGGCGCGGCGTGGTCTGCAGCGTCACCCAGCGCAGCTCGGTGAAGGCGTCGATGCCGGCCTGGCCGCCGAAGCGCCCCCAGCCGCTGGCTTTCACGCCGCCGAAGGGCATCTGTGCTTCGTCGTGCACGGTCGGGCCGTTGACGTGGCAGATGCCGGCCTCGATGCGCTGGGCCACGCGCCAGCCGCGCGCGGTGTCGCCGGTGAAGACGGCGGAGGACAGGCCGAACGGGTTGTCGTTGGCGCAGGCGATGGCCGCCTCCTCGCCGTCCACGCGGACGATCGCCTTGACGGGCGCGAAGGTCTCCTCGTGGTAGATGCGCATGGCCGGGGTCACGTGGTCGAGCAGCGTGGCCGGCATCAGGGTGTTCTCGGCCTTGCCGCCGCAGACGAGAAGCGCGCCCTGCGCCAGCGCGTCGTCGATCAGCGCATTCACGCGATTTACGGTGCTCATGTCCACGACCGAGCCCAGCACCGCCGGGCCCAGGCGCGGGTCGCCCAGCGGCAGCGCGGCGGCCTTGGCGCCCAGGCGGGCGACGAAGTCGCCGGCGATGGCGGCATCGACGATGATGCGCTCGGTCGACATGCAGATCTGGCCGGAATTGGCGAAGGCGCCGAAGGCCGCCGCGTTCACGGCCGCATCGACGTCGGCGTCGTCCAGCACGACGAAGGGCGCCTTGCCGCCGAGTTCCAGCACCGAAGGCTTGAGGTGGTAGGCGCAGCGCTGCGCGATGATGCGGCCGACGTGGGTCGAACCGGTGAAGTTGACGCGCCTGACGGCCGGGTGGGCGATGATGGCTTCCACCACCTCGGCCGCATCCTGCGGGGCATTCGTCACGAAGTTCACCACGCCCCTGGGCAAGCCCGCCTCCTGCAGCGCCTGGATGATCAGGCCATGCGTGGCCGGGCACATCTCGCTGCCCTTGAACACCACCGTGTTGCCGCACGCGAGCGGCGTCGCCACCGCGCGCACGCCGAGAATGACCGGCGCGTTCCACGGTGCGATCCCGAGCACCACGCCGGCGGCCTGGCGCGTGGCCATGGCCAGGTTGCCCGGCAGGTCGGACGGAATCACCTGGCCGCTGACCTGGGTGGTGATCGCCGCCGCCTCCAGCAGCATGTTGGCGGCCAGGTGCACGTTGAATTCGGCCCACATCGCCGATGCCCCGGTCTCGGCGGCCATGGCGGCGGCGAAGTCGGGACCGCGCGCGCGCAGCGCATCCGCGACCTTGATCAGGAGCGCGCGGCGCGCCCCCGGCGCCATCCGCGACCAGGCCGGAAACGCGGCCGCCGCGGCATCGGCCGCCGCGGCCGCGTCTTCGGGCGTGGCGGCCGGCGCCGTGGTGGCCGGCTGGCCGTCCAGCGGATTGGCGCGGGTGAAGGTGGCACCCGAGCGCGACTGGGTGGCTTCGCCGTTGATGAGCATGGAAATGGTTTGCATGGTGTCTCTTTCGAATTCGTGGTCCAGCCGCGCTGACGGCACGGCATTCGCTATTTAACTACAGGTCGAGTACCAGCAGCGGCGTCCTGGCGCGCGAGCAGCAGGGCGTGAACTGGTCGTTCGCCGCCTGTTCTTCCTCGGTCAGGTACATGTCGCGGTGATCCGGCACGCCTTCGAGCACGCGCGTCAGGCAGGTGCCGCACACGCCCTCCTCGCACGAATACGGAATCGCCACGCCCTGCGCCGCCAGCACCTGGATCACGCTCTGGCCGGCCGGCACGGTCACCACCTTGCCGCTCGAGGCCAGCCTGACGTCGAAGGCCTGGTCGCCGCTGGCAGCGACGGCGGCGGCGCCGAAGTACTCGACGTGCAGCTGCGCCGGCGTCCAGCCCAGCGCCTTCGCGCTGCCCAGCACGTGGTCGATGAAGCCTTGCGGGCCGCACACGTAGAGGTGGGTGCCGGGCTGCGGCGCCGCCAGCAGCGTGGCCAGGTCGAGCTTCCGGGCGGCGTCGCCGCTGTCGTAGTGGAAGTGCACCCGTCCGACGAAACCGCAGGCGCCGATGCGCTCCCTGAAGGCGGCCCGCTCCGGCGAGCGCGCGCTGTAGTGCATCTCGAAATCCGCACCTTTCGCCGCCAGCGCCTCGGCCATGGACAGGATCGGCGTGACCCCGATGCCGCCGGCCAGCAGCAGCGTGCGTCGTGCCTCCACCAGCGGAAAATGGTTCTTCGGCGCGCTGATCGAGAGGGTCGAGCCGGTGTCGATGTGGTCGTGCATGGCCTGCGACCCGCCGCGCGAATCGGCGTCGCGCAGCACGCCGATCAGGTAGCGGTGGGTCTCGCCGGGCGCATTGCACAGCGAATACTGGCGCACCAGGCTGCCCGGCAGGTGCACGTCGATGTGGGCGCCGTCCTCCGGCACCAGTTCGTAGCTGCAGATGCCCTCGGCCTCGCGGGTCTTGCCGGCGACGCGGACTTGAATCGTGCTCATGCGGCCGCCTCCTGTCGCTGTTGCTGCGGCTGTTGCTGTGATTCGCGCGCCAGCCAGCCGTCGATGATGCGGCGCGACTGTACGCCGCCGGCATCGATGTTGAGCATCAGGAGCTTGCGCTGCGGGTGGCGCAGGATGTTCTGCTGCTGCAGCTCGAGCATCTCGCGGTCCTCGCCGAATATCTTGCCCTGGCCTTCGCGGATCGTCGCGGTCAGCGCTTCGTCCTGCGGCTTGAAGCGGCGCGCCATGCCCCAGAAATACCAGTGCGAGGTCTCGGTTTCCGGCGTGATGAAGTCCACCACGATGCTGTAGACCTTGTGCGCCGGATCGGCATCGTAGCCGCCCTTGCCGGCGTGGGCGACGCCGACCTCGATCATCACGTGGCTGGGCGCGTTGAAGCGGCATATCTGCCAGCGGTCCACGGGAACGTCGTCGGCCAGGCCGTTGCCGCGCAGGGCGGCGCGCCAGAACGGCGGGGCCCCAATATTTTCCATGAAGCGGCTGGTGATCACTTCTTCGCCCTCGACGCGGGTGCTCACCGGGGCCTCGTCGATTTCCTTCTGGCCGATACTGGACGCGTGCACGTAGGTCTCGTGCGTCAGGTCCATCAGGTTATCGATCATCAGGCGGTAATCGCAATTGATGTGGTACAGGCCGCCGCCATAGGCCCATTCGGGATTGCCGGCCCATTCGAGGTGATGGATGGCGGCCGGATCGGCCAGTGCGCGCTCGCCCGGCCATACCCAGATGAAGCCGTAGCGTTCCTCGACCGCATAGCTGCGGATGCACGGAAAGCCGCGCACGCGCTGGCCAGGCATGCCGGTGGCCTTGCCCTCGCAGCCCATTTCCAGGCCGTGGTAGCCGCAGACAAGGTTGCCGTCGCGCACGAAGCCCAGCGACAAGGGAGCGCCGCGGTGCGGGCAGAAATCCTCGACGGCGGCGACCTTGCCCTCCTTGCCGCGATAAAACACGATTCTTTCGCCGCAGATCCGGCGGCCCAGCGGCTTGCCGTCGATCTCGTCGGGGGTGCATGCGACGTACCAGGCGTTCTTCGGGAACATGCGGGTCTCCTTTGTATTTAGTCAATATTCAGTACACTGAATATGTAAAAAGTATCCAGCGTTTGCCGGACGAAGTAAACTGGGTTCTCGAACTTTCGATGGTGCGACGCACCAATCCAACTCCTACAATGCCCACGGACAAAGCACCCAAGCAACAGGCATCGATGCACGATCTCTACGAGCACCCCGGCCACCTCCTGCGCCGGGCGCAGCAGATCTCGACCGCGCTGTTCTACGACGAAATCGGCAGCGACCTGACCCCGGTCCAGTATGCGATGCTCAACACGCTGGCGGCGCATCCGGGCATCGACCAGGTCTCGCTGTCCGGCCTGGTCGCGATCGACACCTCGACCGGCGCGACCGTCTGCGCGCGCCTCGAGGAAAAGCAGCTCATCGAGCGCAAGGTACTGCCCCACAACCGGCGCCAGCGCGCGCTGACGGTAACAAAGGCCGGCCAGCACCTGCTGGACACGCTCGGCCCCGGCGCGCAGCGCCTGCGCCGGCGCCTGCTCGCACCGCTCAGCGAGGAAGAGCAAGGACAGTTCATGGCACTGCTGGGAAAACTGGTCCGCGAGAACAATGACCAGAGCCGGGTGCCCCAGACCGGCGCGCCGCCGGCGCAGGGGCGCTAGCGCGGCGGGCGCTCAGGCCAGCATCCGGTCGAGCAGCTCGATCCAGTGCTCCACCGGCGTGGCGGTGCCCGATTGCAGGTGGGTGATGCAGCCGACGTTGGCCGAGACGATGCGTTGCGCCCCGGTCGCCTCCAGCTTGGCCAGCTTGTCGTCGCGCAGCCGCGTGGCGATCTCCTTGTGCAGGACCGAATAGGTGCCGGCCGAACCGCAGCACAGGTGGCTGTCCGCGCACAGCGCGACGTCGACGCCGGCGGCGCGCAGCAGCGACTCGACCTTGCCGCGGATCTGCTGGCCGTGCTGCAGGCTGCACGGCGGATGGTAGGCCACGCGCTCGGCGCCCTTGCGCGCGGCGAGCCTTTCCAGCAGCCGCGCTTCGAACTGCGGCAGCACTTCGCTGACGTCCCTGGCCGCCGCCGACACGCGCGCGGCCTTGTCCGCGTACGCCGGATCGTCCGCCAGCAGGTGGCCGTACTCCTTGATCATGCTGCCGCAGCCGGACGCGTTGATGACGATGGTGTCGACGCCCCCCTCCAGCCAGGGCCACCAGGCGTCGATGTTGCGGCGCATGTCGGCCAGGCCCCCGCGCGCGTCGTTCAGGTGCCAGCGGATCGCGCCGCAGCACCCGGCGCGCCTGGCCGCCACCAGCTGCACGCCGGCCGCGTCGAACACGCGCGCGGTCGCCGCATTGATGCTGGGCGCCATCGCGGGCTGCACGCAACCTTCCAGCATCAGCATCTTGCGCGCATGCTGCGCCGTCGGCCAGGCCCCGGCCCGGCGCGGCGCCGGCACCTTGCTTTTCAAGGCCTGCGGCAGCAATGGGCGGACCATCTGTCCGGTCTTCATCGCCGGTGAAAACAGCCACTGGCGCGGCAAGGTTTCCTTGAGCAGCGTGCGCAGCAGGCGCCGGGCCGGCGGACGCGGCACCTGCGCCTCCACCACGCGGCGGCCGATGTCGGCCAGCCGCCCGTACTGCACGCCCGACGGGCAGGTCGATTCGCAGTTGCGGCAGGTCAGGCAGCGGTCCAGGTGGACCTGGGTCGCGCGGGTCGGCGGTCTCCCCTCGAGCACCTGCTTGATCAGGTAGATACGGCCGCGCGGGCCGTCCAGTTCGTCGCCGAGCAACTGGTAGGTCGGACAGGTGGCGGTACAAAAGCCGCAGTGCACGCATTTGCGCAGGATCGCGTCGGCCTCGACGCCCTCGCGCGTATCGCGGATGAAATCGGCAAGATTGGTTTGCATTTCTAGAACTCCCTGTACATGCGGCCGCGGTTGAACACCCCGGCCGGATCGAACGCTTCCTTGAGCTGTTTGTGGATCGTGCGGACCGCCGGCGCCAGCGGATGGAACACGCCGGCATCCCGGGCGCCACCGCGGAACAGCGTCGCGTGGCCCCCGGCCGCGGTGGCCGCGGCGCGGATCGCGGCGGCATCGGCATTGGCGCCGGCATCGGCGTCGATGCGCAGCCAGCGCTGCGCGCCGCCCCACTCGATCAGCTGCCTGCCCGGCAGGGACAGCGGCGGCGCGCTCGACGGCAACGACAGGCGCCACAGGCCGTTCGGATGCTGTCTTGCCTCGGCGAAGAATGCATGGTCCTGCTCGCGCAGGTCGCGCCACCATGCGTCCGCGCCGTCGAGCGCGTCGCCGCCGATGCGCGCGCGCGCCGCCTCGACCGCCGAGCGCGCGCCCGACAGGCGCACGGCCAGCACGCCGCCGGCCCAGCTCGAGGCCGAGATCGGCAGCGGTTGCCCGCCCCATTCGTTCAGGCGGCGCAGCGCCTCTTCCTGGCTCATCTCCAATTGCAGGCTGAGCTCCGCCACCGGCTTGGGCAGCACCTTGAGCGACACCTCGGCGATCAGGCCGAAGATGCCGAGCGACCCGGTCAGCAGGCGCGACACGTCGTAGCCGGCGACATTCTTCATCACCTTGCCTCCGAAGCGCAGCAGCTCGCCGCGGCCGTTCATGAGCGCGGCGCCGAGCACGAAGTCGCGCACGCTGCCCGCCGCCTGGCGGCGCGGGCCGGACAGCCCGGCGGCCACCATGCCGCCGAGCGTGGCCTTGGGCCCGAAGTGCGGCGGCTCGAACGCCAGCATCTGGCCGTGCGACGCCAGGTGCGCCTCGATCTCGGCCAGCGGCGTGCCGCAGCGCGCCGTGAGCACGAGTTCGGTCGGCTCGTAGTCCGTGATGCCGCGGTAGGCGGTGGTGTCGAGCAGCGTGCCGTGCAGGTCCTGCCCGTACCAGTCCTTGCTGCCGCCGCCGCGGATGCGCAAGGACGCGCCGGCGGCGGCTGCGGCGATCTGCTCGGAAAATCCTTGTAATGTGGTGTCCATGTCAAAAACGCGGCAGGTTGGGGAATCTCGTCTGGCCATGGTGGACGTGCATGCGGCCGTATTCGGCGCAGCGCCGCAGCGTCGGGATGGCCTTGTCCGGGTTGAGGATGCCGGCCGGGTCGAACGCGCGCTTGACGGCGAAGAACATGTCGAGTTCGTCGCGCGAGAACTGCACGCACATCGAATTGATCTTCTCGATGCCGACCCCGTGCTCGCCGGTGATCGTGCCGCCGACTTCGACGCACAGTTCGAGGATGTCAGCGCCGAACAGTTCGGCGCGGTGGAATTCGCCGGGCGCGTTGGCGTCGAACATGATCAAGGGGTGGAGGTTGCCGTCGCCCGCATGGAACACGTTGGCGCAGCGCAGCCCGTATTGCCGTTCCATCTGTTCGATGCGCAGCAGGACGTGGGCCAGGTGCTTGCGCGGAATGGTGCCGTCCATGCAGTAGTAGTCCGGCGAGATGCGGCCGACCGCCGGGAACGCGTTCTTGCGGCCGGACCAGAAGCGCAGGCGCTCGGCCTCGTCGCCCGACACCGCGATCGCGGTCGCGCCGCAGGCACGCAGCACCTCGTCCATGCGCGCGATCTCTTCGTTCACTTCCTCGGCGATGCCATCCGACTCGCACAGCAGGACCGCGGCGGCGTCGGTGTCGTAGCCGGCATGGACGAATTCCTCGGCCACCTTGGTGGACAACCGGTCCATCATCTCCAGCCCGGCCGGAATGATGCCGGCGGCGATCACGCGGGCCACCGCGTCGCCGGCCTTGACGACGTCGTCGAACGAGGCCATCACGACGCGCGCCACGCGCGGCTTGGGCACCAGCTTGACCGTCACTTCGGTGACCACGCCGAGCATGCCTTCGGAACCGATCACGACGGCCAGCAGGTCGAGTCCGGGCGCGTCCAGCGCCTCGCCGCCGAGTTCGACGATCTCGCCTGCCGTCGTCACCATCCGCACCCGCAGCACGTTGTGGACGGTGAGCCCGTACTTCAGGCAGTGCACGCCGCCCGAATTCTCGGCCACGTTGCCGCCGATGGTGCAGGCGATCTGGGACGAGGGATCGGGCGCATAGTACAGGCCGTGGGGCGCGGCCGCTTCCGAGATCGCCAGGTTGCGCACCCCCGGCTGGACCACCGCGGTGCGGGCATGGGGATCGAGCTTCACGATCCGGTTCAGGCGCGCGGTCGACAGGACCACGCCGCCGGCGATCGGCATGGCGCCGCCGGAGAGGCCGGTGCCGGCGCCGCGCGGCACGATCGCCAGGTTCAACTGACGGCATACCCCGATCGCGGCGACGATCTGCGCTTCGTTTTCGGGCAACAGCACGATCATCGGCATTTGGCGGTACGCAGCCAGGCCATCGCATTCGTAGGCGCGTAATTCCTCTTCGTCGGCGCGGATCGCGCGCTCGGGCAACACGGCGCGCAGAGCCGCCAGCGCTTCCCGGCGGCTCGCGCCCTGGGTTTCAGCGGAAACGGGAGCGTTCATTTTGCATCCTCCAGTCAGTTCGATACCATCAAGGTGAAGGGCCAGACATAGGCTTGCAGGGTCACCAGCAGGCCCACCAGCGCAGCCAGGGCAAGCGAATGGAAGAACACGAAGCGCAGGATGTCGCCTTCGTGATTGACCCAGCGCGTGGCGGTGGACGCGACGACGATGGACTGGGCGTCGATCATCTTGCCCATCACGCCGCCGGAGCTGTTGGCGGCGCCCATCAGGTTCACCGGCAGGTCGAGCTGCTGCGCGGCAACCCGCTGCATGCCGCCGAACAGCACGTTGGAGGCGGTGTCCGATCCGGTCATCGCCACGCCGAGCCAGCCCATGAGCGTGCCGAAGAAGGGATACAGCGCGCCGCTGTTCGCGAATGCCAGGCCGAGCGTCGTGTCGGAACCCGAATAGCGGGTCAGCGTGCCCAGCGCCAGCATCAGCACGATGGTCAGCAGCGAATAGCGGACCAGCCACACGGTACGGAAAAAGGCGCGCACGATGGCCGCCGGGCTGAACTTCATGAACAGCGCGCCGACGATGGCCGACAGCAGGATCGCGGTACCGGTCGCCGACAGCACATTGAGCGTATAAACCGCGGTTTCGGGATGGGGCGTGGGCACCACCGGCGGCACGCGAATGATCATGTTGTGCAGGCCGTCCATCGGGAACTTGGGCGCCAACAGATTGTTCAGGAAATCCTTCACCGGCGGCAGGCCCCAGATGAAGACGAACACGGTCAGGATGAGCCAGGGCATCCAGGCGCGCACCAGTTCGGCGCGCGAATAGGTCTCGGCGGCCGCCGGCGCCGCCTGCGCGGCATTGCTGCCGTCATGCCCCTTCATCGTCGTCGAGGTCCAGATCGTCTTCGGCTGCCAGACGCGCAGGAACAGGATCAGGCAGGCCATCGAGACCAGCGCCGCCACGATGGCCACCAGCTCGGGACCGACGAAATTCGACATCAGGTATTGCGGGATCGCGAACGACACCGCGGTCACGAGGATCGCGGGCCAGATCTCCATCATGGCCTTGCGTCCCGCGAAGGCCCAGATCAGCCAGAACGGCACCAGCAGGCAGAACACGGTCAACTGGCGGCCGATCGTGGCGGTCAGCGGCAGCAGGTCGTAGCCGTGCACCTTGGCCAGCGTGATCACGGGCGTGCCGAGCGCGCCGAAGGCCACCGGCGCGGTGTTCGCGATCAGCGACAGGCCGGACGCCGCCAGCGGCGAGAACCCGAGCCCGATCAGCACGCCGGCCGTCACGGCCACCGGCGTGCCGAAGCCGGCCGCGCCTTCGAAGAAGGCGCCGAAACAGAATGCGATCAACAGCAGTTGCAGCCGGCGGTCGCCGGTGATGCCGGACAGGGACGCCTGCAACACCTTGAAGCTGCCGTTCTGTACGCACAACTGTTGCAGGAAAATGATGTTCAGCACAATCCAGCCGATCGGCAACAAGCCGGTGAATCCGCCCAGCAGCGCCGCCCTGCCCGCCATCCCGGCCGGCATGTGATACACGAACACCGCCACCAGCAGCGCCGCCGCCAGGCCAAGGGCGGCCGCCACGTGCGCCTTAATGTGAAGGAAGCCGAGCGCGACCAGCATCACCGCCACCGGTATCGCGGCGAGCAATGTCGATGCAAGCATACTGCCGAACGGATCGTAAACCTGTTGCCATGCCATGTGCGTCTCCTCTTTTTGTTGAACAAGCTTGTCGGGCAAAGCGTTTGGAGACGCCACCAGCCACCCGCGAACGGACGGGGTCCGGCACGGGCCGGCACAGGCCGGCACAGGCCGCCAAATAAGCGCCGCCTGACGGCGGCATGCGCGGGTGCGAACGAGGTCTCCGTTTGTTTTTACATTTTTTCAAGCTTGTAAATATTTGCGCTATTCTCTTCACAAAACAAACTGGTTGGGCCAGGAGACGGAGGAAAACCCGAGATGCCGACAAGCCAACAACGCGGCCGCGTCGCCGAACTGATCGGCAAGCTGGAAGACGCGCTGCTCGACGGCAGCGTGCCGGCCAATGCCCAACTCGCTTCCGAGCGTGAACTCGCGCAACGCCACGGGGTGTCGCGCAACACCGTGCGCGAGGCGATCCGGCAACTGGAAGCACGCGGCCTCATCCATATCAAGCCGCGCAGCGGCATCTTCGTCTCCGACCGCATGCGCACCGGCGGCAGAGCCTCGCCATGGGGGAATCTGATATCGGGCAGCCCGGCACGGCGCGACGACATGCTCGAATTCCGGCGCGTGCTCGAGGGCGCGACGGCATATTTCGCGGCGCTGCGCTGCAGCGACGAGGACCGCGGGCGCATCATGGGCGCGATGGAGAGGCTCGAGCATGCGCGCGCGGTGGGCGACTTCGCTGGTGAATCGCGCATCGACGTCGAGCTGCACGAAGCGATCGCGCTGGCCTCGGGCAACAGCATGTTCCTGCACCTGCACGGCAGCATCACGAAGATGCTGCGCGAGCACATCATCCTGAACGTCGATGGCTTGCGCGAGATGGACCGCTCCTTTTCCGACCTGCTCCTGCTGCAGCACCGCACGATCTGCGACGCCATCTGCGAACGCCGTCCGGAAGAAGCCCGCACGGCGATGCAGGCGCACATCGACTATGTGCGCAACAAGCTGTCGACCGACGACGCGCAGGATTGAACGCGGTCCTGGTTGGACCAGAGGTGCATGCACGGGCTCCGGATACCCTACCCCCCTATGCTATGATGCCTGGACAGGAGGGATGCATGAGTCACACCGCGCGCGAAAAAACCAAGTTGTTGAACCGGGTACGCCGGATACGCGGCCAGATCGAGGCCGTCGAACGTGCCCTTGAAGCCGAACAAGGCTGTTCCGACATCCTTCACCTGCTCGCCGCGGCGCGCGGCGGCATGAATGGACTGATGGCCGAGGTCATCGAGGACCATATCCGCGAGCACGTGGCCAGCCCGGCGATCCAGGACGAACAGGAACGGACCCGGGGTGCCGACGAGCTGGTCGATGTCGTACGCTCCTACCTGAAGTAAGGCGCGCAATGGCAGTCAAGTCTCCATGTATCGAGCAATGCAGGTTCGATGGCCGGACCGGCTTTTGCACGGGTTGCCTGCGCACCCAGGCCGAAGCACGCGAATGGAAAAAAATGACCGATCACCGGCGTCACCAGATCATCAACGAGCGCCCGCGACGCGAACGCAAGGTGGCCGGCGCATGAGCGCCCGGCCGAAGGGAACCGATATGCGCGAGACCCGCCGGAACGACAACCTGTCGCCGTGGACCCACGACCACGTCATGGGCACGGCGGCCACCGGGCGCCAATCGTATGCGTGCGCACAGGCGGTGGTGGCCCGCGATCCGTGGCCGACGGCGAACACCCTGCGCGATCGCCTTGCGGTACACGACGAGATTGTCCATGCCGCCATCGAGATCCACCAGCGTGCCTGACGCCGGCAGCCGTGGCCGATGGCGCGTGCGGGCGGCCACGGAAGAAAGACATGCGTTTCATGAATCGCTGGCATCACGAACGATCATTGGACCCATGAAGCACAGAAAGACATACTGCATGCGTCTCCTCTATTCTCCTCAAAAGGATAGATTCAGCCCGCTCTCCAGCGGGCTTTTTTTTTGCCCGTTCAAGGGCGATGCGTCAGGCCGCCTGCTTCCACAAGGTGCGCCCGAAGAAGGTCAGCGTGCGGTCCCACGCCATCTGCGCCCACGCCGGGTCGTACTGCGTGCCGGCGATGCGGTCCGGGCCGACGGCCGTCTCGTTGGCGAACGCGTGGTGCGCCAGATAGCGGTGCGGCTCGTAATCGACATTGGCGGCGGCCAGCTTCTTGTCGAGTTCGTCGATCGTCTCGATCGCGAAGAACGCGTCCTGGGTACCCCAGTGCGCCTGCAGCGGCGCCGTGATCTTGCTTGCGTCGATATACTCGAGCGGCGGGCAGCCGTACCAGACGACGGCGGCCGACAGGTCGGGCAATTGCGACGCCGCCAGCAGCGTGAGCGCGCCGCCCATGCAGAAGCCGGTCACGGCGACGGCCGGCGCGCGTTCCTTCAGATAGCCCACGGCGCCGCGGATGTCCTGGCTGACGGCATCCCCGAAGTCGAGGCCATCCATCAGGTGATGGGCCTCTTCCTCTTCCACCGTCATCTTGCCCCGGTACAGGTCGGGCACCAGGGCCAGGTAGCCAGCCAGGGCGAGGCGGTCGGCGACGCCGCGGATCTGGTCGTTCAGTCCCCACCACTCCTGGATGACGACGACCGCGGGTGCGCCGTCGAGCTTGTGCGGTTGTGCCAGATAGCCCTGCACTGCCTGGCCATCCGGACGCGTGAAGGTCACCATCGATGATTGAATCTGTGTCATGAGAGTCCTGCATTGAAAAGGCCGGCGCATACGACTTGTCGTCGACAACGCAGCGCGCGACGGCCGTCATGTCGGTAATCGGGCAAGTGCCCGGCGTTTTTCCCTTTCGATGATCAGGTCGAAAAGGTTGCCACATTCTACTCGTCCGGTCACCCCGACGCGCTGTCGATACCGTATTCTTGCCGTGAACGCCTTCCAACGACAATAACGGAGACCTAACATGGAGCAACAACCGAGCTACGTGCATGGCGCGCACGATGTGCCGCTCATCGGACAGGCCATCGGCCCCTACCTGGCATCGGTCGCCGCGCGATTCGGCGACAACGAGGCGCTCGTCGTGCCTTACCAGAACATTCGCTGGAGCTACCGCGAATTCGACGAGAAAGTCACCTGGCTGGCCGCGGCATTGCTCGGACTGGGCCTTCAGCCCGGCGCCCGGGTCGGCATCTGGTCGCAGAATTGCGCCGAGTGGGTGCTGGTGCAGTTCGCGACCGCGCGCGCCGGCCTGATCATGGTGAACATCAATCCGGCCTACCGTCGCTCGGAACTCGAATACGTGCTGGACAAGGTGCAATGCAGCGCGCTGATCCTGGCCCCAAGCTTCAAGTCCAGCGACTACATCGCCATGCTCCAGGACGTGGTGCCGGAAATCCGCGATGCCGCGCCCGGCGCATTGGAATCGCCACGCCTGCCGCACCTGCGGCATGTGATCCGCCTGGGAAGCGAGCGTACGCCCGGGATGTTCAATTTCGATAGCCTGCTCGTACCGCCGGCGGCCGAGTTGCACGGCCTGCTCGCCCAGGTCGAAGCGAGCCTGCAGTTCGACGATCCGGTCAACATCCAGTTCACCTCGGGCACCACGGGGGCCCCGAAAGGCGCCACGCTCAGTCACCACAACATCCTCAACAACGGATTCTTCATCGGCGAGGCGATGAAGCTGGGCAGCCGCGACAGGCTGTGCATCCCGGTGCCGCTTTATCACTGCTTCGGCATGGTGCTGGGCAACCTGGCGTGCGTGACCCACGGGTCCGCGATGGTGTTTCCCGGCGAAGGCTTCGACCCGAAAGCCGTGCTCCAGACGGTCCAGGCGGAACGCTGCACCGCGCTGCATGGCGTGCCGACCATGTTCATCGCGATCCTCGACCAGCCGGATTTCGCCGGCTACGATCTTTCCACGCTGCGTACCGGGATCATGGCCGGGTCGCCCTGCCCGGCCGAGGTGATGAGCCGGGTGATCGACAAGATGCACATGCGCGAGATCACGATCGCCTACGGCATGACCGAGACCTCGCCGGTGTCGTTCCAGAGCTCGGTCGACGACCCGGTCGAACTGCGCGTCACGACCATCGGCCGCGTCCACCCGCACCTGGAAGTGAAGATCGTGGACGCGGACGGCCGTATCGTTCCGCGTGGCGTCAAGGGCGAACTCCTGACCCGCGGGTATTCGGTCATGCTGGGCTACTGGGGCGACGACGAGAAGACGCGGGACACGATCGACCGCGGCCGGTGGATGCATACCGGTGACCTGGCGGTCATCGACGAGAACGGCTTTGCCTCGATTGTCGGGCGCAGCAAGGACATGGTGATCCGGGGCGGGGAAAACATCTACCCGCGCGAGATCGAGGAATTCCTGTACCGGCATCCGAAGGTGCTGGATGTGCAGTGTGTGGGCGTGCCCGACAGTAAATATGGCGAGGAGCTGTGCGCCTGTATCGTCCTGCGGCCGGGCGCGGTGGCGGACGAGGCGGAGATCCGGACGTTTTGCCAGGGGCAGATTGCCCACTACAAGGTGCCGCGCTATATCCGCTTTGTTTCGGCGTTTCCGATGACAGTGACCGGGAAGATTCAAAAGTATTTGTTGCGAGAACAACTTGCGTCCGATCTGGGCTTGACCGGTTGATATCTAAAACGGACGTATGCCAGCGCTAGGTGAGCTTTCATGCAATTGCACGTGCTATTACAAATGGTTTCGAATGAAACGTTTATCACCTTTCGCGCGCGCGCTTCAGCAAGTAGCCTAACGGGCTCGGCATTGTCCAGGGCCGGCTGCTGCACTCACGGCCGGCCGGTCGCTTTTTCTTCAAACGGAGTCTTCCTTGTCCGAATCAAATGTTCCTCAACCGGAAACGGTCATCAAAATCATCGGCATAGGCGGGGCCGGCGGCAACGCCGTCAGCTACATGGCGTCTTCCGGCCTGCCCGCCTTCGAATTCATCTGCGCCAATACGGACGCGCAGGCGCTGTCGAACACGCGTACCGAAAAACGGATCCAGCTTGGCGAGAGCGGCCTGGGCGCCGGCAGCGACCCGGTGGCCGGGCGTGAAAGCGCCATGCACGAACGCACCGTCATCGCCGACGCGCTCAAGGGCGCCGACATGGTCTTCCTCACCGCCGGCATGGGCGGCGGCACCGGCACCGGGGCCGCGCCCGTGGTGGCCGAAGTGGCGCGCGAGCTGGGCATCCTGACCGTCGGCGTGGTGTCGAAGCCCTTCGAGTTCGAAGGGCCGCGGCGCATGCGCGTGGCCGAGGAAGGCATCGCGCTGCTGGCGCGCTGCGTCGACTCGCTGGTGATCGTCCTCAACAGCCGCCTCGAGGAAGTCCTGGGCGACGACATCACGCAAAAGCAGGCGTTCGCCGCCGCCGACGAGGTGCTGTCCAAGGCGGTGACCGGCATCGCGGAAATCATCACCGTGCCCGGGATGGTGAACGTCGATTTCGAGGACGTGCGCACCGTGATGCGCCAGACCGGCATGGCGATGATGGGCTCCGCCCAGCACGCGGGAGAGGACCGTGCCGTCAAGGCGGCCGAGGAGGCAATCTCCTGTCCGCTGCTCGACGGCTCCAACCTGCGCGCCGCGCGCGGGGTGCTGGTCAACATCGCCGCCTCCGAGGAAACGCTGAAACTGCGCGAGACCCGGCTGGTGATGGACACGATCTGCACGCAGACGGGCGACGATGCGATCATCAAGTTCGGTGCGGTCTTCGACGCGTCGCTGGGCGACGCCATGCGCGTGACTGTGGTGGCCACGGGGCTGAATCGTCCCAGCGATTTCGCCGTTGCGCGGCGATCGTCGCTGTCGCGCTCGGTGAACCAGGCACAGTCGGTCCTGCGCCAGTCAACTGTCCGTTCCACGTCGACCCAGCACGAGTTGCGGACGGCATCGACACCGCGCTCGCTCGCGTCCTAGACCAACGATCAACGACTGGAGAATACGATGAAGAAAACCATGGCCTTGTTCGTGAGCGTCTTGCTGACGACTGCCGCATTCGCACAGAAAACCGTGCCGAACCCGCTGGCGCCGTCCGCGACCTCCAGCCCGAGTCCAAGCGCAAGCCCCTCCCCGGCCAAGGCCGGCAAGCCGTCGAATGCGACGTCCCGGACCGCCGAAGCGCCCGGCGGCGGCGCCGGGAAGGTCTGGGCGAACGCCTCGAGCAAGGTCTACCATTGTGCGGGGACCAAGTACTATGGCAAGACCAGGAAGGGCGAATACATGGCTGAAGCCGACGCCAAGGCGAAGGGCTACCACGGCGTGAACGGCAAGGCCTGTTCCTGAGCCGACGCGTGGCGGGATCCTTGCCGACCCGGCCGGCGGCCGCCGCGATGCGCCGGCCACCGCCGGATCGGCGTCCGATTCGCGGATAATATGGCCTTGTCCATCGGCCCTCTGCTCGCACATGTTCGTTTCCCCCGAAGTCCGGCGCACGCGCCCGGCCCCGTCCCTGGCCCTGTGCCTTGCCTTGCTGTTGGCCACGCCCGCCGGCAGCCATGCCGCACCGGCCGAAGAAGAGATTCGGGTCAGGGTGGACCGGCATGGCGATACCGTCACCGTCCATGCGCGCTTGTCGGTGCCGGTCGACGCCCGGCAGGCCTATGCCGTGCTGACGGACTATGACCGCATGAAGGGATTCCTGCCCGACCTGGATGAGAGCCGCATCCTCTCGCGCACGAAGGACAGCTTGCTGGTCCGGCAGGCGGGCAAGCTGCGGTTCGGGTGGTTCGCCGTCCCGTTCGAGTATGTGAGACGTGTCGAGCTTTATCCGGATGCCAGGCTCGTTTCGCATATCGTGTCGGGCAGCGTCAGGAAGGGCGATGTCACGACGTCGCTGACTACGTCGAATGGACGGACGGTCATCACCTACGACAGCGAAGCGGTCATGGGCGTCTGGCTGCCGTTCGGGATCGGCAATGCGGCCATCGCCGCCCATGTCCGACAGGACCTGGAGAGCATGCGTTCGGAAATGCTGCGCCGCAGGCAACCGGACGCTGCCGCCAATGCCGACTAGGCGATCCGGTGCAGGCTTCCCGCTCCGGCATGTCAGCCGCCCGGCACCTTGGGCTGGATGATGCGCAGGCACAGGCGCGTCCAGCCCCGGTAAAGCGGACCGATGGTCAGTACGACGAACACCATGCGCGACACGTGAAAAGCCGTTACGACCGGCACGCCGAGATGCAGCACGCGCGCCGTGAGCGACATCTCGGCAATGCCGCCCGGAGACGTTGCCAGGATCATGGTACCGGGATGCAGCGAAGTCACTTGCGCGATCAGCATGGCGAACAAGCCGGCAAGCAGCATCATGACCAGCGTACAGCCGGCCACGACCGCCAGGTAGCGCGGCGCGGTATGCACGAAGGCCTGCGTGAAACGCGTTCCGAGCGAGACGCCGATCAGGAGCTGGCCGCCGCGTACCATCCACTCCGGCAGGCGCGAAAGCTCGATGCCGGCCGCGGTCAGTGCCATGGCCATGATGAGCGGTCCGATCACCCAGGCGTTCGGCAAGCCGATGCGCTTGAGCAGGAGCGCGCATGCGCTGGTGACCAGCGCCAGCAAGGCGAGCCCGCCGGTGTCGACCCGCGCCGCCAGCGGCAGGAACGCGTCCAGGCCATCGCCCCAGCCGTGGCTGCCGAGCCAGCGTACCGTGAACGGAATCGTCCCCACCACCAGCATGATGCGCAGGCTATGCGCCGCGGCGACGCGGTCGACCGCGGCGCCATGGCGCTCGGCCTGTACCGCCATTTCGGACGCGCCGCCGACCGCCATCGCGAAAAAGGCGGTGGCGGGGTCGCAGCCGGACAGGCGGCGCAGGAGCGCGCCGCCGGCGATGCCAAGGCAGACGGTGAACGCCACGGCCAGTGCGATCCAGGTCAGGTTACCGGCCAGCGCCGCCAGCACCGGCGCGCTGAAATACAGTCCGAGCGCCGTGCCGATCGCCCACTGGCCGGCCTGGCGCGCCTGTACGGGCGCGCTCAGGCGCGCGCCCAGCATGCAGGCAAGCGCCGTCGAGAACAAGGGACCGAGCATCCAGGGCAGCGGCGTGTCGAGCGCGACGCAGGCCATGGCGGCGACGCAGGCCAGCGCAACGGCCGGCACGAAGTTGCGGAGCATCGCCGGCGGCAAGGCGTTCAGAACACCCAGAGCTTCTCGGCCGGCATCTCGAGCCAGTAATTGCCCGGATCGATACGGTGCCGCGAATAGGCACGCACGTTCGCCTCGCCGCTCTTGAACAGGCATTCCCAGCGGTCGCCGAGATACATGCAGGTCGACAGCGGCAACTGGATGCCGTTCTCGACCGGGGCGCGGCCGATCCGGACTTCCTCGACCCGGATCAGGGCCGCCGTATCACCGGTAGCGCCGGCACCGCGCGCCGTCGCATTCAGCGCCATGCCCCCGACCTTCAGGCGGGCAGCCGCTCCATCGCGTTGTACGACCTCGGCCGGGAGGCGGTTGTTACTGCCCATGAATTCGGCGGTGAACAGGGTATCCGGCGCTTCGTACATCGATTGCGGTGTGCCCTGCTGCTCGATCTTCCCGTTGTTGAGCAGGAGGATGCGGTCCGAGATGGCCATCGCCTCGGCCTGGTCGTGGGTCACCATCAGTGCCGACAGGCCCAGGCGCACGATCAGCTCGCGCAGGAAAGCGCGTGCCTCTTCGCGCAGCTTGGCGTCCAGGTTGGAGAGCGGCTCGTCGAGCAAAATCACCGGTGGGTTGTAGACCAGCGCGCGGGCGATCGCCACGCGCTGCTGCTGGCCGCCCGAGAGCTGGTGGGGGAAGCGCTCGCCCAGATGGCCGAGGCCGAGCTGGGACAGCACTTCCTTCACTTTCTGCTCGATCTCGCGCGCCGGCATCCTGCGCAGCCTGAGCCCGTAGGCGACGTTGTCGAACACGGTCTTGTGCGGCCACAACGCATAGGACTGGAACACCAGCCCGAGGTTGCGCTCCTCGGCCGGCAGCTCCAGCGTGCGCGCGCCCCCGGTGCCGCCGAACACCCGGCGCTCGCCGATGTCGATGGTGCCGGACTTCGGGCTTTCCAGGCCGGCGACGGCACGCAGCAGCGTGGTCTTCCCGCTGCCCGAGGGTCCCAGCAGCGCCACGACTTCGCCGCGCTGCAGGTGCATCGAAACGCCTTTCAGGATCGGGTTGGCGGCGGCGCCGCTGCCGTAGTCGAGGTGCAGGTCATTGACGGTCAAAACGTTCATGGTCGGGTCTCGGTCTTGTATTAGTTGTGAAGCTTGACGCCGAAGCGCAGCGCGATGCCCAGGCCGATGGCCACGAGCGTGATATTGATGAAGGACAGGGCCGCCACCAGGTCGGTGGAGCCGCCGGCCCAGAGCGAAACCAGCATCGCGCCGATCACTTCGGTGCCGGGCGAGAGCAGGTAGACGCCGGTGGAATACTCCCGTTCGAAGATCAGGAACACCATCAGCCACGCGCCCAGCATGCCGAACTTGATGAGCGGCAGCGTGACGTCACGTGTGACACGGCCGCGGCTTGCACCGACGGCGCGCGCCGCCTCTTCCAGTTCGGGCCCCACCTGCAGGAGCGAGGTCGAGACCAGGCGCATGCCGTAGGCCAGCCATACCACCGAGTAAGCCAGCCACAGCGCGAAGATGGTCGAACGCAACTGGCGCAGCTGCGGGATGAAGTGCTCGGACAGCCAGGCGGCCAGCCCGTTGTCCATCCCCTTGAGAATCGTGTCGAGCCAGCTCGGCACGAACAGGAAGACCCACAGGAAGGACAGGCCGGCGAGCAGCCCCGGCACCGCACGCGGCACCAGCACGCTGTAGTCGAGCAGGCGGGTCACGCCGTCCGGCTTGCGGTGCATCGCCAGGGCGATCGCGGTGTAGCAGGCCACCGCCAGGCCGCCGCCGATCACGCCGATCAGGATCGTGTTGACGATGCCGCGCACCAGTGAGGGCTGTTCCCAGATATCGCGGAAGTGCTGCAGGGTCAGCACGTCGGCCAGCTTCACGCCCTCGCCCCAGTACTGGACGAAGGAACGCAGCACGATGCCCGTCAGCGGCAGCACGATGGTGACCAGGATCCAGCCGCCGATCAGCGCCAGCGCCAGCCATTTCCAGCGGCCGAGCGGCAGCGGTTTCTGGCGCGCGCCCTTGCCCTTGATCGACACGTACTTGTTGGCCGACTTCAGCAGCCAGCGCTGCGCCATCACGAGCGGCATCGTCACCGCCACCAGGCATACGGCCACCGCCGCCATCAGGTGGTAGGACGGCGTGCCCAGCTTGTTGGTCAGCTTGTACAGATAGGTGGCCAGCACCAGGTGGCCTTCCGGATCGCCCAGTACCAGCACCAGGCCGAACACCTCGAAGCCGAGGAAGAACACCAGCACGCCGGCATACGCCAGCGCCGGCATGATCATCGGCAGCGAGACGTTGAACATGACCCGCCACGGCGAGGCGCCGGCGACGCGCGCCGCCTCTTCCACGTCCGAGCCGAGGCTCTTCAGGGCCGACGACGCGTACAGGTACACGTGCGGCACGTGGGTCAGGCCGGCGATGACGACGATGCTGGTGAAGGAATACACGTTCCACGGAATGACGCCGATCAGCTGGTGGATCCAGGTCGAATAGAAGCCCACGGGGCCCATCGAGACCACGTAGCCGAAGCCCATCACCATCGGCGAGACGAAGATCGGCACCAGCAGCAGCGGCCCGATCCAGCCGCGGCCCGGCAGGTCGGTACGCACCATCAGGAACGCCAGCATGGCGCCCAGCGGCACGGCGATGGCGGCCAGGCCCGAGGCGAGCAGCAGGCCGTTCTTGAAGGCGAGCCAGAAGTCGGCGTCCTCGAAGATGAAGCGGAAGGCGTCGAGCCCCAGCGCCTTGTCCGCCATGAAGAACGGCGCGGACAGGACACTCTGGTAAAAGATGAGGAACAGCGGCAGGAAGATCGCCAGGCAGGCGAGGACGACCACGATGGCGCGCGGCCAGTTCAGGCGCAGCCGGCGCGCGGGGCGCTGGCCATCGGTGCCGGCCGATTTGGCGGCGCCGGGCAGGGAAAAAGTAGGCATGGGAATATCCGATCGAGAGTACGCCGGCGGACGCGAGGTCCGCCCCGGGTGCTGGCTGACGGCGCCGGCTTATTTTTTTCCAGCCGTTTCCTTCCACCGCTTCAGGAAGGCCATGCGCTTGGCCGGCGCCAGGTATTCCATCACTGCCGGGCCGACGGCCAGTGGCTTGAGGTTTTTCTCGCCCACCTGTTTGATCAGTTCAGCGGCGGTGGTCTCGCCGGTCACGTCGGCGCGGATCGCGAACAGCTTCGACTCGTTGGCGATGATGGTCTGGCCGCGCTTGGACAGGACGTAGTCCATCCACAGCTTGGCGGCATTCGGGTGCTTGGCCGACTTGTTGATGAACTGGACGCGCGACATCACGAGGGTGTAGTCCTTGGGCAGCACCACGCCCAGCGACGGATCGTTCTTGGCGCGCACCAGCGCGTAGGACCCGAGCACGTTGTAGCCGATCAGGTTTTCGCCCGACGAGATGCGTTCGAGCATCGTGCCGGTCGAGGACTGCACCCTGACCCTGGCGACGCCGAAGGCCTGCTCGAGCGCGCCGAACTGCGGGAAGTCCTGGGCGTCCTGGGTCATGAACATGAAGCCCACGCCCGACTTCTCGATATCGTAGGTGGTGACCTTGTCCTTGAATTTCGGCTGGGCGATGATGCGCGCGAAATCGGCGTGGGTCTGCGGGATGTCCGCGCCCGTCACCAGCCGCTTGTTGTAGACGAAGGCGGCCGGTTCGTAGGTGGTGCCGTAGGCCATGTCCTTCCACACCGCCCAGCCCGGGATGTTCGCCGCTTCGACCGACTTGTAGGCCAGCGCGTAGCCGCCGGCCGCCAGCTTGATCTGCAAGTCCATCGCGGACGACCACAAGGCGTCGGCGGTATCGCCGCCGGCCGCGGCTTCGGAAATGAAGCGGTTGTAAACCTCGGTCGAGTTCATGTCGTTGTACTCGACGGTAATGCCGGGGTAGAGCGCGTTGAAATCCCTGACCAGCGGCTGCACCGCCTTGCTGTCGGTAGCGCCGTAGACCACCAGCTTGCCCTCCTTCTTCGCGGCGTCGACCAGTTGCTGGTAGTTGGCCGGGTAGCCGGCCGGCACCTGTGCCAGGAGCGGTGTGGCGGCGAACGCCAGGGCGATTGCGGCTGCGGCGGTGGTGGGTTTGCATGTCATGTCTGTCTCCTGATTGTATTGGTGTTGGTAAGCGGTATTTCGGGGTCCGCGAGCCCGGCTAATGCTCGCGCACGAGGTTGAACTGCCTTGCCTGCCGCCGGTAGTCGGCGACGGCCTGCTTGATATACCGGGTCAGCGCGTCGCCGGTAAGGGAAAACGGGTAGAGCCCGGCCTCTCCACGCATCCGTGCGAATTCCGGCGAGGCCGAGATCCTGTCGAATGCCCGGACCCAGCGCCGGTAGTCGGCATCGGACACGCCGGGCCCCATCCAGACGCCGCGGATCAAGGGCCAGACCAGGTCGTACCCCTGTTCGCGCGCGGTGGGCACGGCCGCCAGCACGCCCGGCAGGCGCCGGTCCGCGAGCACGGCCAGCACGCGCACCTTGCCGCTGACTGCGTAGAGTGAAGTTTCGGAAGCGTCGCTCGACACCGCCTGGACGTAGCCGGCCTGCATCGCCGTGAATTCCTCGCCCCCGCCCTCCAGTGCGACGAAGCGCAGCTGATGGGGATCGACACCGGCCAGCTGCGCCAGCATCGCCATCTTCAGCCAGTCCTGGCTGCCGACGGTGCCCGACATGCCGATCAGGACAGCTTGCGGATCGTGCCGCAAGGCCTGCACCAGGTCGCGCAGCGTGCGGTAGGGGGAACGGGTCGGCACCGCGATCACGCCGTAGTCGGCGCCGAGCCCGGCGACCCAGCGCACGTCGTCCGCGCCGGCCTTGCCGAATTTCCCCTGGGCGAGGTTCAGCAGCGAGCCGCCGGAGAAAGCGACCAGGGTGTCCGGCTCGGCCCGGCGCTGCGACACGATCGTATGCCACGCGACGGCGCCGATGCCACCCGGCATATAGCTCAACTTCAGGCCGGGCGTGCCGGGACTGTCCTGCAGGGCTTTGCGGGCCAGCTTGCAGGTCAGGTCCATGGCGCCGCCCGGCTTGGATGGCACCAGGCATTCGGCGGCGGATGGCTGGCCCGCCAGGGCCGGCAGGCCAGCCAGCAGTCCGATGGATAAGAGGAAGGCAGACAGTGTTTTCATGGCGCCATCATAGCCGCGGGACCGGGTCGGTGCGTTCAGAAGCGATGCTGGATACCGGCGGTCACGCCGGTCTGGGTCGTGCCGCTGCCCGGATCGTCGCGCGACAGCCCGACCAGCTGGCCATGGTCGGCGCGCGCGTGCGCCGCCACCAGGTAGAGGTCGGTGCGCTTGGACAGCGCGACCATGGCGCGCGCCACGATCATGGTCGGGTCGGCGTCCCGCGCGGCAGGCAGGTTTTTCGTGTTGATGTGGTAGACGGCGCCGGTCAGGGTCGTCTTGCCGGTCACGTAGGTGATGCCGCCCCAATACGTATCGCCACGCAGGTCGGCGGTCGCGGCCTTGCCGGAGGCCAGCTTGTAGCCGCGCATGCCGGCCACGTAGCGCCACTGGCCGGTCTTGTAGTCGGCGCCCAGGTGGAAGGCGGTGGTCTTGTCGCGGTTGCCGGTCGCAACCAGGGTCGAACCGTTGATCTGCTCGTAAGCCGCCATCAGGGACAGGCCGCCGGCGGTCCAGGCGCCACCCGCCGCGTACTTGCGGCCGTCCGCCGCGTTGCCGGCCTGCTCGCCGAGCCCGACGCTGGCGCCATAGGTGAAATCACCGGTGTGGCCGCTGTACTTGACGAGGTTATCGAAAGCGGTCGTCATGCCGTACTTGGACGGGCCCGTGGCGGCACCGGTCGTGGCCCACGAATAGTTGGGTGCGAAGCCGAGCGGATCGAACTTGATCACCAGGTCATATGTGGTGGTGAAGGAACGGCCGATCACGACGCGGCCGAAGCTTCCTTCCAGGCCGACGTTGGTTTGGCGCTTGAACAGCGCGCCGTCGGCGGCCCCGGTATCCAGCAGGATGCCGCCTTCGAGGTTGAAGACCGCCTTCAAGCCGCCGCCCAGGTCTTCGCTGCCGCGCAGGCCCCAGCGCGAGGTGTTCTTGCCGCCCGAGATCACGCGCACCATGCCGCCATCGTTGGGGTCCGCGTGGTTCACGGCTTCGACGCCGGCGTCGATCAGGCCATATACCTGCACGTTGCTCTGGGCATGGGCGGAATTGTTCAGGGTAAGCGCTGCCAGGACGGCGAGCGCGAGGGCCGACTTTGTCATGTTATCTCCGGTAGTTATAATCGTTATGTGCTGCGTGTTTGAGCAACTATATGCGGCGCTTGCTTTCAATCAGCTTTCACTGGCGCCCACCGTCGCTGTGGAAACTACGTAAGGGCAGACAAGCACTTTCCGAAGCGAACGCTTTGCGCTTACACTGGACCAATGAGAATTCTGCTAGTCGAAGACCACGTCGAACTGTCGCACTGGGTGTCCAAGGCGCTCGGCGACGCCAGGCTCACCGTCGAATGCGCGGCCACCGGCACCGATGCCGACGCCCTCCTCCATACCCAGGACTATGCGCTGATCATCCTTGACCTCACGCTGCCCAAGATGGACGGCCTGGACGTGCTGCGCCGCCTGCGTGCGCGGGGCGGCGCGCGCGGAAAGACGCCGGTACTGATCCTGACCGCGCGCGGCGGGCTCGAAGAGCGCGTGCAGGGGCTGAACCTGGGCGCCGACGATTACCTGGCCAAGCCCTTCGAACTGGCCGAACTGGAAGCGCGCGTCAAGGCGTTGCTGCGCCGCAGCATCGGCAACGAGGCGCTGGTGTACCGGTGCGGCCAGCTGAGCTTCGACACCGTCACCCGCATGTTCACCTACTGCGGCGAGCCGCTGGCGCTGACCCCGCGCGAGCACGCCCTGCTGGAAGCGCTGATCGCGCGCCAGGGCCGTGCGCTGGCCAAGGAAAAGCTGTTCCACGAGGTGTTCTCGCTCGACGACGATGCCAACCTCGACGCCATCGAACTGTACATCCATCGCATCCGCAAGAAGCTCGACCGCCGTCCGGACGGCGGCGCCGCCATCGCCACGCTGCGCGGCATCGGCTACCTGATGCAGGAACGCCCGGCCTGAGGTCTTCGCCCCCATGATCCTGGCCTTGCGCACCTTCCTGGTCCGCCGCGCCGCGGCCGCCGCGTCCGCCGCGTCCGGCCCTCCGGCGCCGCTCGGCAGCCTGCGCAACCAGTTGCTGCGCTGGCTGATCGTGCCGCTGGTGGTGCTGGTCGCCCTCAATGCGATCTCGCTCTACCGCGATGCGCTCGAGGCCGCCGATATCGCTTACGACCGCTCCCTGCTGTCGTCGACGCGCGCGCTGGCGGAGCGGGTTTCGGTGCACGACGGCAAGGTGGTGGCCAACGTGCCGTATGTGGCGCTGGACAGCTTCGAGACCGACACCCTCGGGCGCATCTACTACAAGGTCAGCGGCCTGCACGGCGAAACCATCTCCGGCTATGACGACTTGCCGCCGGTCCCGAAGAACGTGCCGCGTTCGGAGCTGTATCCGGCCCTCGTGCGCTTCTATCATGCCGACTACAATGGCGAGCCGGTGCGCATCGCGGCCCTGCTGCAGCCGGTGTACGACGATTCGATGCGCGGCATCGCGCTGATCCAGGTCGGCGAGACGCTGGACGCCCGGCGTGCGCTGTCGCGCCGCATCCTGGTAAATACCCTCCTGCGCCAGGCACTGCTGGTCCTTGCCGTGGCGACCCTGGTCTGGTTCGCCGTGCGGCTGGTGCTGCGGCCGCTGATGCGCCTGAAGAACGAAGTCGAGACGCGCGCCTTGTCCGACCTGTCGAACATGGACGAGGCGCTGGTGCACAAGGAAGTGCGGCCGCTGGTCGCGGCGATGAACGGCACCATGGCGCGGATGCAGGACCTGATCGCCAGCCAGCGGCGCTTCATCGCCGACGCCTCGCATCAGCTGCGTACGCCGCTCGCGGTGCTCAAGACCCAGGCCGAGCTCGCTTTGCGCGAAAACGACGCGGCGGCGATGCGCGCGATCGTGCGCTCGATTGCCGGGACCACCGATTCGACCGTCCACCTCGCGAACCGCCTGCTGACGCTGGCGCGCATCGAGCATGGCAGCGGCAACGTCCATGCCGTGCCGGTTTCGCTGGCGGACGTGGCCGGCAGGGTCGGGCTGGAGCTGGCCCTGCCCGCCGTGCAGAAAGGGATCGACCTGGCACTTGAAGCCGCGGACGGCGCCGACACGACCGTGTGCGGCCAGGAGCTGCTGCTGCACGAGCTGGTATCCAACCTCGTCGACAACGCGATCCGGTACACGCCGGCGGGCGGCAGCGTGCTGCTGCGGGTCGGCCGCTCGGGCGCGGGCGTGCTCCTGGAAGTGCTCGACAGCGGCCCGGGCATCGCGCCGGAGGAATACGAGCAGGTGCTGATGCCTTTCTACCGCGCCCAGGCGACGCTGGACGTCAATCCCGGCGGTACCGGGCTGGGTCTGGCCATCGTGCGCGACATCGCCAACGTGCATGGCGCCACCCTGGCGCTCGGCCAGGGTGAAGGCGGCGCGGGGGGCCGCGGCCTGAAGGTCAGCGTGCTGTTCGCGCCGCCCGCCGAGGGGCGGGGGGCGCCCTGACCCCGCTTAGAGCCCCCTGACCCCGCTTAGAGCCCTGAACCCGCTTAGAGCCTATGATAGGCTCTTAGTGCAGCTGCGACAGCAGCACCAGCGTCAGGGTCACGGTGATCGCGCCGCCGATGCGCGTGGCGATCTGCGCGAACGGCATCAGTTGCATGCGGTCGGCCGCGGTCAGGATCGCCACGTCGCCAGTGCCGCCCTGGCCGCTATGGCAGGCATTGACGATGGCCGCTTCGATCGGATACATGTTCATCCTGCGGCCCACGACATAGCCGGTTGCCATCAGGCTTGTGACTGTCGAAACGATGATGACGAGGTTCACGACATTGAACGCCGCGACCAGTTTGTCCCAGGGCGTCATGGACGCGCCGATCGCGAACAGCAAGGGATAGGTCACCGCCGTCGAAAAGAATTTGTACACGATGTAGGCGCTTTGCTGCAGCTGGGCAGACACCCAGCCCGACAGCTTGAACATCACGGCGACGAACAGCATGACGACCGGCGCCGGGAACTCGAACAGCCGGAAGAACATCATGCCCACCATGTAGAGCGAGATCGAGGTGATGCCCGCGGCCGCGATATTGCCGATGTCGAACTGACCGTGAATCACCTCGGCCTGCGGCTTCGCATCCCCCTCCTCGCCCGGCTGCAAGCGGCCCTGTCCGGTCAGGTGCGGGTGCTTCTTGCCGATCGAATTCAACATGCCGGAAAGCAGGATGGCCGTCAGGCTCCCCAGCATCACCGCCGGCAGCACTTCCGCAAAAATGACACCTTGCTCCTGGCCGAGGATGCCCGCATAGCCGATCGACAAGGGAATCGCCCCTTCGCCGACGCCGCCGGCCATGATCGGTGCGACCAGGTAGAAAAACGTATGGTAGGCGCCCAGGCCCAGCATGGCGCCGACGGACGTGCCGACGATACCCGCCACCACCGAACCGATGGCAAGCGGTATGAAAATCTTCAGGAAGCCCTTGATCAGCACCGACCTGTCCATGCTCAGGATGCTGCCGACGATAATGGACGAGATGAACAGGTACAGGAAATTGGTCGACTTGGTGAAGTCGACCACGTTTTTCAGGACCGGGGCCGGCAGCAGCTTGCTGAATGCGAGGTAGGAAGGAATGAAGGTCGCGAAGATGGCCGCGGCGCCGATATTCCGGAAGAAGGGCAAGCGCTTGCCCAGTTCCGCACACGAAAAGCCGCCCACGGTCAGGATCGCAATCGATACGCAAATATCGTTCGGCACTTTACCGGTCATCACGAATCCTGCGATCAGCACCAGCAACAGCATGTAGACCGGCAAAGGCACGATGCCGATACGGATTCCGGCAAGCCGCCGGCAGGCGCCAAGCCAGGATCGGGCCAGCGATTTCGGGTTGCCATTCGCTGCGTAGGTGGTCTGCGTCCTCGTATTCATTGTCGTGTCCTTGTAGTTGCGCCAGGCTTCACCATCCCGGCCGCAAGACATCGGGCCTGCTTATATGGATGATGAGCCTGGTGAATAAAGTTCACTATAGCGAGGCAACCCTTCATTCAGCTTTCAGTGCCGGCGGTCACCGGGGCAGCCGGCAACGGGGCCAGCTGGCCTACGTCAAGACATTACTGACAACCTGCCTGCAATCAGTCCGCCGCAGGCTTGTTGAGCTCGTCCTCGACGAGGGACCCGAGATCGGACAGTAATTCGCGCTCCGATTCGCTGAGCGTGCGCGGTTTGGTATCGATCATGCACAGGGTACCGAGTGCATGACCTCCACGCGAGAACAACGGAACGCCGGCATAAAACCGGATGAACGGACTTCCGGTCACCAGCGGATTGTCCTTGAAGCGCGGGTCCAGGCTTGCGTCTTCGATCACCAGCAAAGCGCGCAACGCTACCGTATGGGCGCAAAACGCGACCGAGCGCGAGGTCTGCATTGCCTGCAGGCCGACACGGGACTTGAACCATTGACGGTTGGCATCGACGAGTGAAACAAGCGCGATCGGCACCTGCAGCGAGGCCGCGGCGATACGGGTGAAGCGGTCGAAACGCTGTTCGGGAGGCGTGTCGAGGATACCCAGCGAGCAAAGGGCGTCGAGGCGTTCAGGATTGTCGAGATAGGGGTGGTCCATGGCGGAGGTGCAAAGTCGATCGGGCCCACCATCATAGTCCCGGATCGTCCCGGAACAAATAAGCTGAACGGGTAAAGCGCTTCAAGCATCAACTGCGCGTTACCATACAGCAACAGTGGCTTGCCTGGCCCACCCTCGCAGGGTGCGAGGCCGCGTCAGCCCGCGTCCGCGAGCATACAGGCCGAACCCGACCGATCGCGGCAAGCCCGGCTGCAAACATCATCCGCTGGCAGATCCACCGCATCACCTGCAAGCCGGGGACGGATTGGCCGCCGGTCCCTCCGCGGTCTGCGCCACCGGCAGGATCCTGCCGTCCGGGCCGTAGCGCAGTTCCTCGACCGCCGCCGAACGACGGAACTCGCCGCCGCCCGGCAGCTTGCCGTTATGGTAGAAGATATAGGACTTGCCGTTGAAATCGACGATCGCATGGTGGATGGTCTTGACGTTGCTGTTCTGCTCCATGATGACGCCACCGAAGGACCACGGGCCGGTGGCGCTCGGGCCGGTCATGTAGACCGTCTCTTCCGGGAACTTGCGCGAATACGACAGGTAGTATTTGCCGTCGTGCTTGTGCAGGTAGGCCGCCTCGGTGAAGGCTTCCAGGCCCACCGTATGGATGGGACCATCCAGTTCGGTCATGCTGGCCTTGAGCTTCGCGTACTTCATCACCGTATTCCCCCAGTACAGGTAGGCCTGGCCGTCGTCGTCGATGAAAACGGCGGGATCGATGTCGTCCCAGGCGATCGGGGTCTCGTGGGTCATGTCGTTGGTGACCAGCGCCGAACCGCGTGCGTCGACGAAGGGGCCGGCCGGGCTGTCCGACACTGCCACGCCGATCGCCTTGCCGGGGATGGTCTTGTGGTCGACCGTGGTGTACAGGTAGTACTTGCCATTGCGCTTGGCGATATCGCTGGCCCAGGCGTCGCGCCCGGCCCACTTGAAGATGGTGTAGGGTACCGGGTTCGGGTGCTCGGTCCACTTCTTCATGTCGCAGCTGGAATAGACGCGCCACTCGTTCATCAGGTAGTCCTTCCCGCCGGGCGCCGCCTCGTCGTGGCCGACGTAGAGGTAGACACGGCCGCTGTCGACCAGGGCGGCGGGGTCGGCGGTGAAGATCCTGGTGCTGATGGGGTTGGCGGCCTGGGCCAGCGTCGATACGGCCAGCAGGATGGCCGGCAGGGTCTGTTTGAACATGACATCTCCAGTTGATTGTTTGACGCGTCTCAGCGCAGCAGGCGCAGCCCGTACAGGCCCCCTGCCACCGATCCGGCTTTCGCGACGAATTTGAGGTCCAGCTTGCCGCCGGCGTCCCGCACCAATGCCGCCGGCAACGCATAATCGCGCGTATAAAACTCGCGCTCCGCATCCGTCGCCAGCTCGACCTCGGCAATCCGCTGCCCGTTCACCACGATATCGAAGCGCCTTCCGCCATCCGCCCGCGCGAACGTCAGCCTGAGCGCCCGGGCCTCCCGCTTCGGGTCATTCAGCTGATAACTGAACCACCCGGTCGCATGCCGCCAGTGCCGCCCGGCGCTCACGCCGGCCTCCGCCCCCTCCCCCTTGAAGAAGTGATCCGACTCGGGCTGCTGCTCCCCGGGGGCCACCTGGTCGATGGTGCGCGCATCCAGCGCCAGCCGTTCGGCTTCCTTGGCGGCATTCCCGGCCCGCATGCGCGCGTAATCGCCCGGCGTGGACTGCGGCCAGTACACCACGTAGCGCGCATCGTGCAGGCGGAAAAAGGGAATGAACTCGGTGGACGTCCCCGCCCCGCCGCGCACCAGTCCCGGCGCCGTGAACGTCAGCGGCTTGCCCGCCACGGGCTTGAAGCGTTTCATGAAATCACGGCTGTCCGACACAAAGGTCGGCGCCGCCTCCAGGGGACAGACCTGGCCCGGGGCGATATGCCCCATGCGCGTATCGTCCGCCAGGAAATTCAGCTTCTCGCCAACGAAAGGATGGGTCTTTGCAGCCAGCACGATCGGGCCGTGCAGCACCGCGTAATAATTCGACTTGTCCGGCATCTGCTCCAGGCGCGTGGTCATCGGCAGGCCGACGTCGACGCGGTCGCCCTTGCGCCAGGCGCGCTCGATGCTGAGGTAATCGCCCGGCTTGCCCGAAACCTTCACCACCCGGCCGTTCACGCGCAGCGCCAGCCGGCCGGGCGCTACCCAGGCCGGATAGCGGATCTTCATCGTGAAGCGCGCGTCGCCGTCGACGGTGATGCGCGTGCCCGCCTGGTCCGGGAAGCTGTTCGCTTGCGTGACCTGCACGCCTTTCTCGCGCCACCGGAGGGTGGAAGGAATGAACAGGTTCACGAACAACGCGTCCTTGTCGTGCGCGTAGATGAATTCGCCGTACTTGGCATGGCTCTCGATACCCGAACCGACGCAGCACCACATCCCCTGGTCCACCTGCGAATAGACGCGGTAGTGGTTGGGACGCATCGGCGTGAAATAAACGAAGCCGCCGGTGTCAGGACGCTGCGAGCCGAGGATGTGGTTGTACAGCGCGCGCTCGTAATAGTCCGCGTAGCCGCCCTTCTGGTCCGACAGGAACAGCATCTCGGTCAGCTTGAGCATGTTGTAGGTGTTGCAGGTCTCCGGTCCCTCGACCTCGTTGACCATGGGACTGAAGTCCTTCGCGTCGTGGAAGTGTTCCTTGACGCTGTTGCCGCCGATGGCGACCGTGCGGTGCGCAACCACGGTCTGCCAGAAGAACGCGGCGGCGTGGTCCATCGCCTTGTCGCCCGAGAGCTCGGCGATGCGCTTGAAACCGATCACCTTCGGGATCTGGGTGTTGGCGTGCAGGCCGGTCAGCTTGTCCTCGCCCTTTTCCAGCGGCTGCAGGATGGCCTGGTGCGAGAACTTCAGCGCCAGGTCCAGGTATGTGCGCTCGCCGGTCATCTGGTAGACGTCGGCCAGCACCTCGTTCATGCCGCCATGCTCGCTTTTCAGCATGGTCTGCATCTGCGCGTCGCTCAAGTGGCTGGTCAGGCGCAGCGCCCAGTCGGACAAGTCGATCAACATCGCCCGCGCATCTTCGCTGCCGCCGTAGCGGTACGCATCGCGCAGGCCGGCGTAGATCTTGTGCAGGTTGTACCAGGGGACCCACTTGCCGTTGACCGAGAAGTTGTCGGCGTGGAGATTGCCGGCGGCGACATCGCGCCAGGCTGCGCGGCCGCCGGGAATGCCGCCCAGGTAGCCATCGCCATTGGCCTGCTGCGCGCGCTTCAGCTCCGCGACGAAGTAGTCCAGGCGCTGCTTGACGCCGGCGTCGCCGGTCGACGCGGCCATCAGGGCGAGTGCGGACAGGTAGTGGCCGCCCATGTGGCCGTCCAGGCCGCTCGATTCCCAGTTGCCGTAGCTCGGCTGCTTCGGTTCCAGGCCGGCTTCGCGCAGGAAGGGCGCGAGCAGCCGGTCCGGCTCCATGGCCATGATGTAGTTCAGGTCCGTCGTCTGCGCGTCGAGGAAGGGGCCGGGGCCCAGGCGCACGTCGCGCAGCGGGAACAGGTCGGCGGCCTGCGCGGACACGGCGCCGAGTGCCAGGAGTAACTGCGCCAGCAAGGCTGCGACCCCGAGACGATGTGGTTTCAGTTTCATGTCGACCCTCAGGGCAGCTGCTTGCTCACGTAACGATTCAGGTCGGCCGGATCGACGACCGGCCAGCCGTCCTGGTCCCATTTCATTTCCAGCACCTTCAGCTTCTGCTTGTACTTGTCCGCCGTCTCGTAGGCGTGCAGCACCAGCCAGTCCTTGCCGTCGAAGGTGTAGGCGCTGTTGTGGCCCAGCGCCTTCCAGTCCTTGTCGCCTTCGATGACGAGCGAGCCGCCGCCCATCGCCATGTCCTTGCCCTGGCGGTCGAGATAGGGGCCCGTGATGGCTTTCGCGCGCCCCACCACCACGTTGTAGGTGCTCTTCGGTCCCTGGCAGCACAGCCCCCAGGACACGAACAGGTAGTACCAGCCGTTCTTCCTGAAGATGAAGGGACCTTCGACCTGGGCCGGGCCGGGCGCCTCGTCCGGCGTGAAGGCCGGGCGCTCGCGGCGGGCGATGGTATGCCACTCCTGCGGCTCGGCCAGCCTGGTCCAGCCGGGGTCGAGCTTGACCAGCTTGATGCCGCTCCAGAACGAGCCGAAGCTCATCCAGCCGACGCCCTTGTCGTCCTCGGCCACGTTGGCGTCGATCGCGTTCCACAGGTCGCGGCCCGGGACCGATTGCAGCACCATGCCCTGGTCCGTCCAGCGGTAGTTCGGGGAACGCGGGTCCAGCGTGGCGTTGGTGGTCACGCCGATGCCGGAGGTGTTCTTGCCGAAGCCGGACACCGAGTAGTACAGCAGGTAGCGGCCGCCATGGTACTGGATGTCGGGCGCCCAGATGTGGTCGTCGAAGGTGGGCGCGGCCTGCTTCGCCCAGGCCGGCTGGCCGGCGAAGATGCGGCCTTCGGGCTTCCAGTTCAGCAGGTCGGCCGAGCTGTAGAAGGTGATGCCCGGACCCGTGCTGAACAGGTAGTACTTGCTCCCCTCCTTTGCCATGACCGGGTCGTGGACGCCAACCTGGGCGGCGTGGGCCGGCGCCGCCATGGCGATCGCGACCGGGATGGCCAGCGCGGCGGCGCGGGCGCGACGCATCGCCGCGTGGGCAGGGCGCGCCCACCCTACGGCCTTGTCGGTTGACACCCGCACCATCAGCCCTCCACCGCGAACACCATCACGGCCTTGGCCGGCACCTTGACCGTCAGCTTGCCACCGGCCGCGGCGGCACTGAACGGTGCCGGCTTGATGGCCTGCGGGTTCTGGAAGGTGTTGTGGGCATCCATCGCGGCGGCGGTCAGCACCTGGCCGCGCACGCCGGTGGCGTTCTGGCCGGCCACGTCCAGGGTGACGTCGGTGGCCTCGCGCGGGTTGGTGTTGACCAGGGCGACGTACACCTTGCCGTCCCTGGCGCGCGCGGCCGAGGCGCTGATGCCGGGCACGCCCTTGCCGTTGTCGCCGTAGACCGTGTTGTTGGCCAGGGTCACCGGCAGCGAGGTGGCGTCCTGGAACGGCACGTACATCTTGTAGGCGTGGTAGGTCGGCGTCAGCAGCATCTTGTCCTTCTCGGTGATGATCATGGCTTGCAGCACGTTGACCATCTGCGCGATGTTCGTCATGCGCACGCGCTCGGCGTGGGCGTGGAAGATGTTGAAGTTGAGCGCGGCCACGACGGCGTCGCGCAGGGTGTTACGCTGGAACAGGAAGCCCGGGTTGGTCCCCTTCTCGACGTCGTACCAGGTACCCCATTCGTCGACGTAGAAGCCGATCTTCTTCTGCGGGTCGTTCTTGTCGAGGATGGCGACGTTGCGCCTGATGTGGTCTTCCATGCGCAGCGTGCCGGCCATGGTCGAAAACCATTCGCTTTCCGGGAAGCCGACGGCGGCGCCCTTCCTGTCCCATTGCCCGGTCGGCAGCGTGTAGTAGTGGAAGCTGATGCCGTCGGTGTCGCGGCCGGCATCGCGGCTCAGGACCTCGGTCCAGGCGGTGTCGTTGTCGTTGCCGCCACTGGCGATCAGCTTCGGACGGTAGGCCTGCGGCGCCTTCAGGAAGGTGCGGTAGTGGTTGTACAGGCTGGCGTAGTACTCCGGCTTCATGTTGCCGCCGCAGCCCCAGGCTTCGTTGCCGATGGCGAAATAGGCAACCTTGAACGGTTTCGCATGACCGTTCTTCGCACGCAGTTCGGCCAGGCTCGACTTGCCTTCCGAGGTCATGTACTCGACCCACTCGGCCATCTCCTGCGGGGTGCCGGTGCCGAGGTTGCCGTTGACGTAGGCGTCCGCGCCCAGCATCTCGACCAGGTCGAAGAATTCGTGGGTACCGACCGCATTGTTCTCGGGGACGCCGCCCCAGTTGGTGTTGACCTTCACCGGGCGCTTGCCGCGCGGGCCGATGCCGTCCTTCCAGTGGTACTCGTCGGCGAAGCAGCCGCCCGGCCAGCGCACCAGCGGCACGTGCAGGTCCTTCAGCGCGCCGACCACGTCGTTGCGCCAGCCCTTCGTGTTCGGGATCTTCGATTCCGGGCCGACCCACATGCCTTCGTAGATGCCGGTGCCCAGGTGCTCGGCGAACTGGCCGTACACGTTCTTGTTGATGACGGCGCCCGGCCTGGACGCGTCCACGGTCAGGCTCACCTGTGCGAAGGCCGGTAGCGCGGCCAGGACACCGAGGGCGAGGATCGACGGTTTGAAGAATTGCATGCGGGTCTCCTTGTTATGAATTTTTATGCATTTATTCGAGTACGGCGGCGCCAGCGCCTGGCGGGATCAGGTCCACCCCGCATCCACCACAAAATCCTGCGCCGTGCACATCTTGCTGTCGTCCGCCGCCAGGAACAGCACCATCGAAGCCACGTCCTCCGACATCAGCTTGCCGGGCAGGCACTGGGCACGCCCGATCTCGGCCTCGCCGGCCTCGTCCAGCCACAGCTCGACCTGGCGCCGGGTCATGACCCAGCCCGGGGTGACGGTGTTCACGCGGATGTTGAACTGGCCCAGGTCGCGCGCCAGGCAGCGCGTCAGGCCGGTCACGGCGGCCTTGGTGGCCGCATAGATCGGATAGCCCGGATTCTTGGCGTGGAAGGACATCGAGCTGAAGTTGATCACCGAGCCGCCGCCGCGCCGCTTCATGCCTTCCAGCGCCGCCTGCACGGTGAAGAACATCGGGCGCTGGTTGATTGCGATGCGCTCGTCGTAGTAGGCCACGCCGACGTCGCCGATCCGGTGGCGCTGGTCGTTGGCGGCGTTGTTGACGACGACGTCGAAGTCGCCGAGGGTGGACGCCAGCTCGGCCATGGTCTGTTCCAGCGCCGGGATGTCGGTGATGTCGCAGTATCGGAACACCGGCGCCGCCTGGCCCGGCTGCAGCGACGCGCCCAGGCGCGCCACCAGCGCCTCGCCGGCATCGACCACGATGTCCACGAAACCGACCACCGCGCCCTGCGCCACGAAGGCGGCCACGATCGCCTCGCCGATGCCGCTGCCGCCGCCGGTCACGAACACGCGCCGGCCGGCCAGGCTGGGATAGCTGGCCAGGCCGCTCATAAGGCCTTCACCCTGGCGTGGCCGGCCGCGGCGACGGCCAGCGGGTTGCGCAGCGGCGGGCCGAATGGCGGCGATTCGATCTCGAAGACCTCGCCGGCCTGCACCCGGACGCCGTCGGCGAAGCTCAGCGTGGCGGTGCCGAAGAAGTGGATGTGGACGTCGCCGGGGCGCTTGAACAATCCGTACTTGAAATGGTGGTATTCGAGGTTGGCGATCGTGTGCGACATGTTCTGCTCACCGGAGACGAACGCCTTCTCCCAGCGCACCTTGCCTTCGGCATCGAGCACGCGCGACACGCCCTCGACGTGGACCGGCAGGTCCCCGACCAGCAGCGCCGGGCCGACGCCGCAGCTGCGCAGCTTGGAGTGGGCGAGATACAGGTAGTTCTGGCGCTCGGTCACGTGGTCCGAGAACTCGTTGCCGAGCGCGAAACCGACCCGGTACGGCTGGCCGTCGCCGCCGATCAGGTACAGGCCGGCGATCTCCGGCTCTTCGCCGCCGTCGAGCGCGAATTCGGGCATGTCGAGCGCCTCGCCGCCGGCGCGCACGATCGAGCCGTCGCCTTTATAAAACCATTCCGGCTGCACGCCGGGCACGTCGCCTTCCGGCTTGCCGCCTTCGACGCCCATGCGGAACATCTTCATGCTGTCCGACAGGCTGTCCACGTCGCCGCCGATCTTCTTGTGCATGGCGTCGCGCGTGTCGGCGCTGCCCAGGTGGGTCAGGCCGGTGCCGGTGACGTAGCAGTGGGCGGGATCCGGGTGGTCGATCGGGGGCAGCAGGCGGCCCTGGCTGGCGATGGCGTCGTACGATTCGGTGGCGGCGGCGTCGACCGCGGCATCGGCCAGGACGGCGATGCCGGTCGCGCCGGCGATGGCGTCGCGCGCCAGGTCGAGCGTGGTGGCGTAGCCGGCCAGCGGCGCGACGCCGTCGCCGGCCAGGATGCCGACGCGGCGCTCGCCGGCGGCGGTTTTATATTGGATGAGCAGCATGTCGTATGTCTCCGTCGGCGTGTTCGCCTGTTATTCAACCGTGATTTGAACGGGTGGACGGGGAACCCGTCCACCCTACCCGCGATGCGGGCATGAGGGGACGCTCGGTCAATGGGAATGCTTGGGCACGTCCGAACCCCGGCACCCGACCAGGAAATCGAAGTCGCAGCCTTCGTCGGCCTGCAGCACGTGCTCGAGGTACAGGCCGGCGTACCCGGTACGCTGCGGCGCCACCTGGGTTTCAAGCCGGTCGGCCAGGCGCGCGGCGATCTCTGCATCCGGCACGTCCAGGTGCAGGCGCCCGTTGGCGCAATCGAGTTCGATGAAGTCGCCGTCGCGCACGATGCCCAGCGGCCCGCCGGCCATCGCTTCCGGCGCCACGTGCAGCACCACGGTGCCGTAGGCGGTGCCGCTCATGCGCGCGTCCGAGATGCGCACCATGTCGGTGATGCCGCGCGCCAGCAGCTTGGGCGGCAGGCCCATGTTGCCCACTTCCGCCATGCCCGGATAGCCCTTCGGGCCGCAGTTCTTCATCAAGAGCACCGAGTTCTCGTCGACGTCCAGGTCCGGGTCGTTGATGCGCTGCTTGTAGTGGTCGAAGTCCTCGAACACCACCGCGCGGCCGCGGTGGGTCATCAGGTGCGGCGACGCCGCCGACGGCTTCAGCACGGCGCCGCGCGGCGCCAGGTTGCCGCGCAGGATGCAGATGCCGCCGTCGTCGATGAGGGGGGTGTCCAGCTTCCTGATCACCTCGTCGTTGTAGATCGGCGCATCCTGGTTGTTGGCCCACAGCGTCTTGCCGTTGACGGTCAGCGCGTCCTTGTGCGGCAGCAGGCCGCCTTCGCCCAGGCGCCGGATCACGCCCGGCAGGCCGCCGGCATAGTAGAACTCTTCCATCAGGTAGCGCCCCGAGGGCAGCAGGTCGACGATGGTCGGGGTGCCCTTGCCGATCGCGGTCCAGTCTTCCAGCTCGAGCGGCACGCCGACGCGGCCGGCGATCGCCTTCAGGTGGATCACGGCATTGGTGGAGCCGCCGATCGCGGCGTTTACGCGGATCGCATTCTCGAAATTCTCGCGCGTCAGGATCTTGGACAGGCGCAGGTCTTCGTTGACCATCTCGACGATGCGCATGCCCGACATGTGGGCCAGCACGTAGCGGCGCGCGTCCACCGCCGGAATCGCGGCATTGTGCGGCAGCGAGGTGCCCAGCGCTTCGGCCATGCAGGCCATGGTCGATGCCGTGCCCATGGTGTTGCAGGTGCCGGCCGAGCGCGAGTGGCCGGCTTCGGCGGCGAGGAAATCGTGCATCGAGATCTGCCCGCCCTTGGCCTGCTCGTGGAGTTGCCAGACGGCGGTGCCGGAGCCGATGTCCTTGCCGTTCAGCTTCCCGTTGAGCATGGGACCGCCGGTGACGACGATGGCGGGAATGTCGACGCTGGCCGCGCCCATCAGCAGCGCCGGGGTGGTCTTGTCGCAGCCGACCAGCAGCACCACGCCGTCCATCGGGTTGCCGCGGATGGATTCCTCGACGTCCATGCTGGCCAGGTTACGGGTCAGCATGGCGGTCGGACGCAGGTTGGATTCGCCGTTGGAAAACACCGGGAACTCCACCGGAAAGCCGCCGGCCTCCAGGATGCCGCGCTTGACGTGCTCGGCCAGCTTGCGGAAATGGGCGTTGCAGGGAGTGAGTTCGGACCAGGTGTTGCAGATGCCGATGATCGGCTTGCCCTGGAATTCATGGTCGGGAATGCCCTGGTTCTTCATCCAGCTCCGGTACATGAAGCCGTTCTTGTCCTGGGTGCCGAACCATGCTGCGGAACGCAGGGTGGGCTTCTTTTTTGTATCGGACACGTGGTCTCTCCTCCGTCGTTATGTGGCAGGAAGTCTAAAGTGCTGCCAGATAACTTTCCAATCAATTTTTAGCTATTTCCGATATCGATTTTGATATGAGAATCGGCACCGGCAAGTCGCTGTTTTCGCTATCGGTCCATGGCAGCTGCCGTCGACCGCCCCATGCATTATCGTTATTATTTTTCGACCGAGAACTTGAAGCGCGATTCGGTCGCGTAGATCTCGCCAGGACGCAGGACCGTATCGGGATACGCGCTCTGGTTCGGCGAATCCGGGAAGTGCTGCGGCTCGATGCAGAAGCCGCTGCGGAAGCCATGGCTGCGGCCGCCCTTCCCGGTCAAGGAACCGTCCAGGAAGTTGCCGCTGTAGAACTGCACACCCGGCTCCTGTGTGTACAGCGCCAGCACACGTCCCGTGTCGGGCTCGCGGACGTGCACGGCGCGCCGGAGCGCACGGTCGCCGGCGCCGCGGTTCAGCATCCAGCAATGATCGTAGCCGCTGCCATGCCGCAGTTGCTTGTCCGGCTGGCCGATGCGCTCGCCGATTGGGCGCGGCTGGCGGAAGTCGAAGGGGGTGCCGGTCACCGGGACCAGGGGACCCAGCGGAATGGACCCGGCATCGATCGGCACGAAGCGGTCGGCTTCGATGACCATCTCGTGCTGCAGGATGTCGCCGTCATCCAGTCCCGTGCCGCGCAGGTTGAAGTAGCTGTGCTGGGTCAGGTTGACCGGCGTCGGCCGGTCGCTCGTGGCGTGGAAGCGCACCACGATCTCGTTGTCGTCGGTCAGGCTGTAGGTGACGGTGGCGTCCAGGTTGCCGGGGTAGCCCTGCTCGCCGTCAGGGCTGCGGTAGCGCAGGACCAGGTCATCCCCCTCCGCGGCAGCGGTCCACAGCACCTTGTCGAATCCCGGGGCGCCGCCGTGCAGGTGGTTGCCGCCGTCATTGAGCGCCAGCTGGTAGCGCTTGCCGTCGAGCGTGAAGCGGCCCTTGCGGATACGGTTGCCGTAACGGCCGATCAGGGCGCCGAAGTAGGGACTCTCCTTCAGGTAGGGCTCGAGCGTGTCGAAGCCCAGCGCCACGTCGGCGAACTGGCCGTGCCGGTCGGGGACATGGATTTCGCGGATGATCCCGCCGAAATCCAGGATCTTCACGAGCATGCCCATCGTGTTCCGGAGCGTGAACTGGGTGACCTGCGCGCCGTCGGGCAGTGTCCCGAACGGCGCCTGCGTGAGTTGGGTAGGCACGTCTGCTCTCGGCTCACATCGTGGAAGGACGTCCGAAGACCGGCATCCCGCTCTGGTCCCAGCGCAGCGGTTTCACGAAGGTGTGGCGGTCCGGATTCCACAGCGGATCGCCGACGATTTCGGTGTAGGTACGCGCGTGATAGACCAGCATGACAGTGTCGCCATCCTCGGCATACGTGAAGCTGTTGTGGCCGGGGCCGTAGATACCATGCTCGTAGCAGGTACGCAGCACCGGCTCTTGCGTCTTCGTCCAGGACGCCGGATCGAGCAGGTCGGCATGCTCGTCGGCGTACAGCAGGCCCATCGCGTAGTTCTCGTCGGTTGCGCTGGCCGAGTAGGAAATGAAGATCCTGCCGTTCCGGCGCAGTACCGATGGCCCCTCGTTGACCCGGAAGCCGCGGGTCTCCCAGTCGAACTCCGGTTTCGACAGCAGCACCGGCTTGCCTTCGATCTGCCACGGCGTCTTCATCCCGGCGATGTAGAGGTTCGAGTTGCCCTCGATCCCGGCATCCTTCTGGGCCCACAAATAGTACAGGCGGCCATTGTGCTCGAAGGTCGTCGCATCCAGGCAGAAGGTGTCGACGCCGGTGTCGACCTGGCCCATGAACTCCCAGGTGCCCTCCAGCGGATTGGCATTGGTATTGCGGATCGCGTACATGCGGTGCTGGAACAGCTTGTCCTTGATCTCGCGGCTGGGCGCGGCCGCGAAGTAGACGTACCAGGCGCCCATGTTGAAGTGCAGCTCGGGCGCCCAGATCAGTTCGCTGTACGGGCCGCTGTCCGGCTTGATCCAGGCGTCCACCGTGGACGCCGAGGCCAGGCCATCGATGGTCGGGGCGCGCCGGAGCTCGATGCGGTCGTATTGCGGGACCGAGGCGGTGAAATAGTAATAGCCGTCCGTGTGCTTGTAGATGTACGGATCGGCGCGTTGTTCGATCAGGGGTTTCAGTACGGTGTCCATTGCTCTTGTTTATCGTGTCGAGGGTTGAATATGCGTGGCCAGGCGCAGGTCTTCCTTCACGGTGCCGTAGTAGGCGTCGCTGATGCGGTACTTGAACATCAGCGCCCCCATCAGGAAGTGGAAGAAGCCGGGAATCACCGACAGCATCAGCGCGATGCCCTGCAGCGCCAGCGCCGACTGTTCCTGGTTGGGCTGGTAGCCGAAGTAGCTGAGCAGGATGCCCACCATGCCGCCCGCCACCGCCATGCCGGCCTTCTGCGCCACGGAAATGCCGCCGAAGGCGAAGCCGGAGACGCGCTTGCCGGTCTTGACCTGGCCGTAGTCGATGGTCTCGGCGATGGCCGACCAGAACACCGGCGCGTGCAGGTCCACCACCAGCGACAGCGCGAAGTACAGCACGAAGGCCAGCCCGGTATCGCCCGGCTTGACCAGCACATAGATCATCACCGACAGCAGCGCCACCACCAGCTGGGTGTAGCGGAACAGCTTCACCTTGCAGTAGAACTTGGTGGTCCAGGTGGAGACCACCATCGCCAGGATCGCCGCGGCGACGCCGGTCGACAGGAAGGCCGAGACGGTGGCGGTGTCGCCGTGCAGGTAGTACTTGGCGTAGTACACGGCGACCGAGCCGCGGATCACATAGCCGACCGTCCCGGTCACGCAGGCCGCGCACAGGACCAGCCACTGGTCGTTCTGCAGCAGCACCCGGACCTGCTCGCCCAGCGGCTGGCGCGCGACCCTGTGCACCACGCGTTCGGTGGTGGTGAAGAAGCAGAACAGGAACAGCAGCATGCCGAGCACGGCCATCAACGCCATCGCCGCCTGGTAGCCGGCGGCCGGGTTGCCGTTGCCCCAGCGCTCGGCCAGGATCGGCACCACGATGGTCACCATGAAGGCCCCCACCTTGGCCAGGAACAGGCGGTAGCCGTTCGCGGACAGGCGCTCCTGCGGGTCGCCGGTCAGGGCACTGGGCAGCGAAATGTAGGCCACGCCCACGCCCGAGGTCATCAGGGTCATCAGCATGTAGGTCGAATAGGCCCAGACCAGTTTCGCGTGGTAGCTCCAGTCGGGCGTGCTGAACACCATGAACACCGACACGCCGTAGGGCACCGCCAGCAGCAGCAGCCACGGACGGTAGCGGCCCCAGCGCGTGAGGAAGCTGTCGGTCATCTGTCCCACCACCAGGTCCGACATGGCGCCGACCACTTTCACGGCCACGAACAGCAGCGCCAGGTCGGTCGTCTTCAGTCCGTAGATGTCGGTGTAGAAGAAGGTGATGATCAACATCATCGACGAGATCACCACGTTGAGCGCCATGTCGCCGGCGCCGAAACCCACTTTTTCGAGGGTCGACAGTTTCTGGGTATGCATTCGGCTTCCTTCAGCGCTTACAATTTCCAGCGCAGCGCCAGGCCGACCACGCGGTCGTAGCGGCGCACGTCGCGCGGCAGTTCGGGGACGCCGTGGTAGTCGTGGTAGGTCTGGTTCAGCAGGTTGCTGCCGTCCAGGGTCACCGTCATCTGCGGGTTGATCCTGTACGAGATCGATGCGTCCAGGGTCTTGATCGGCTCGACGATCAGGTTGAAGCCCGGCGTCAGGTTGCGGTAGTTGTAGGTGTCCACGAACTTGTCGCGCCAGTTGTAGGCGATGCGCGCCGACCAGGCGCCGCGCTCGTACAGGCCGACCAGGTTGTAGGCCCACTTGGACATGCCGGCGAAGGTGTTGCGGGTGCCGTCCGCCTCGTTCATGCCGCCGTCCATGTAGGTGAAGTTGGCCTGCACGCCCAGCCCGCCCAGCCAGCCGGGCAGGTTCGGGAAGAACTGCTGGTAGGCGCCTTCGAAGCCGTACAGCTTGGCGGTGTCGAGGTTGTACGGGCGGTCGATCAGGTAGCGCTGTCCGTTGTAGGTTTCCTCTTCGGTCCTGTGGCGCAGGTAGTTCTTGAAGTCGTGCTGGAACACGGTGCCGGTGAGCGAGCCGTCCTTCGAGAAATACCACTCCAGCGCCACATCGACGTTCGTGGCTTCCTGCGGCTTCAGGTTCGGATTGCCCGCGCTGCCGCCCGGCGGGTTCGAGGACGTGACCGGCACCGACCCCAGCACCATGCCGGGGTTGTAGTCGCCGAAACCGGGACGCTCGATCGCCTTGCCCGCCACCAGGCGGCCGACCAGGTCCTGGCGGAAGTTGGCGCGCAGGTTCAGGCTGGGCAGCACGTCCGTGTCGCTGGTCGACACGTGGGCCGGCACGACATTGGCCGTGTCGCCGACACGCGAATTGCCGTTGATGTCCTGCCTGGTGCGCACCACGCGCAGGCCGACGGTGCCATCGACCGGAATGCCGAAGGCGTCGAAGCCGATCTTTGCCTTGCCGTACAGGGCGTTGGTGGTTTCGCGGAAGGTGTAATAGGACAGCGGGTCGTCGGGCAGGCCCGCGGGCGTGCCGAACAAGGCCTGGCGCAGCGCGCCGGTGTTATCCAGCATGAAGTCCGTGCAGCCGGCGTAGTACTGGCTGACGCCGTAGTCGCCATGGATCGCGGGGCTGGTGCAGGCCAGGCCCGGCACGCCGGCGGCGGTCACGCCGGTCGTGACCGGCCTGACGTTGCCCAGCTCGTGCGCATACGACGCGTCCCGCTGCGCCCAGCGCACGCCGCCCGACAATTCCTTCAGCAGGCCGGCGTCTTCCGGCGTCCAGCTGATGTCGCCGCGCCAGTCGTTGGCGGCGCCGTTCGAGTGGTTGTGGTTGTCGAACAAGGTGGTCAAGGCCCACTTCGACGGATCGACCAGGTTCACACCGGGATAATCGATATAGCCGCCGCCGTCGCGCACACCGCCGGTGACCGCGTGGTTCCCCTGGTAGATGGCGTCCAGGATCGGGTTCTCGTGGCGGTAGGTCGAGACCGTGCGTACCAGTTCCGAGCTGACGCGGACCGTGGGGCTCGCATCCCAGGTGCCGCCGATCGCGCCCTGGGTACCGCGCGACCAGTCGCGCCAGGCCTGGGTCGAGCTCAGGATCAGCGCACTCGAATCGGGATTGCTGGCGCTGGTGAGATACTTGCCGCCGTCCGAACCGGTGACCGTGGTGAAGGTCGAGTTCCGCGCATCCGCCCCGAACACGGGCAAATCGGTAATGAAGAACACGCTGCGCGTATCGACGTCGATCTTGGTCGAGAAGGCCTCGGCATGGAACTGCAGGTCGCGGCTGGGGCGCCACTGGGCCGAGACATTGGCGGCGATGCGCTCGCGGTCGCCCTCGGTCATCACGCGGCCCATGCCGCCGGGGCCGCGCACCCCGGCCAGGGCGCCTTCCGTGAAGCTGGTCGGCTGAGCCGCCCAGGAAACTTCGTCGTGGTAGCGGTTGCGCTGGTAGGACAAGCCGCCCAGCAGGCCGATCTCGCCGATACCGGTCTTCCAGCGGTTCGACCACATGCCGCCGACCTGCGGATCGGTCTTGCCGATCTTGTCGCGGTGCTCGGCGCGCGCATTGACCGACACCTGGGCGCCCTTGAAATCGAAAGGGCGCCAGGTACGCACGTCGATGACGCCGGAGGTGCCGCCTTCGACCATGTCGGCGCCCTGCGACTTGTACACGTCGACACGCTGCAGCATCGACACCGGCACGTCGGTCAGGTTCAGGCTGCGGCCGGCCGCGGTGAACATTTCGCGGCCGTTGAACAAGGTGGTGATGCCGCCCAGCCCGCGGATCACGATGCGGCCGGCTTCGCCGCCCTCGCGCACGGTCTGCACACCGGTGATGCGGCCAAGCAGCTCGGCCACGTTCTTGTCGGGGAACTTGCCGATGTCCTCGGCCACGATGGAATCGACGACCTGTTCGGCATTCTGCTTGATCGCCTGGGCGCTTTGCGCCGCCTGGCGCTGGCCGCTGACGACGACGACGGTGGCGCCTTTCCCGGCGGCGGACGCGGTGGCGCCGGCTTCCTGTGCCTGGACCGGCAAACCGGTCATCAGGCCCGCACCGGCAAGTGCCGCCACGAGCGCGCGCAGCGCAAGGGCGTGCTGAACCGGGGCCGAAGTTCGGCCCGCTGCGATATGTTTCATACCTGTCTCCTGGATTTTTTTTAATGGTTGTTGGTGCCACGAGCACGCATGCTTGGGTGCTTGGAAACAATGGTATAAGCGCGAGCGATTTCAATCCAATCACATTTAGCTCGACTGTGATATCGATTTTTGTATGTTTAGGGGGCTTGGGTTTCCGAGGCTTGGAAAGAAAACGCCCCTGGAATCGGGGCGCTTGTTACTCGACATGCAGACCAGGACCGGCCGCGCCCGCCTGACCGGGCCAGGAAGACGGCTTCGCGGGCCGTCTTGCGCTGTTATGGCTAGAAGCGGTAGGTCAGGCTGGCACGGATCGTCCGCCCGAACAGCGGCCGTGCCACGCCGCGATTGCGCGATCCGTCCGGCGACAGCAGGTCGTTGTACAGCGGGTCCCCTTCCGTGAATGTCGTTTCGTTGGTCAGGTTCGCCACGTGCAGCTGTGCCATCAGGCGCGGCGTCACTTCATACTGGGCGCCCAGGTTGATGATGTGGTAGGACGGCAGCAGCGTCACGTTGGTGTCGGTCGCTTCCGAAAAACGGTCGCCGGTGAACTGGTATTGACCGTAGATCGTGAGCGGCAGACCGGTAGCCGGCCGCAAGTCATACGACGGCGTGAAGTTGGCCATGAACTTGGCCAGGCGCCGCGGCCGGCGTCCGTCTTCGCTCACCGGCACATAGTGATAGCCGGTGATGACGCCGTCCGGCGTCTTGTCTTCCTGCGTCACGGTGTAGTTGGCGCCCTCCACCTCAGGCTGCTGGAGCAGGAAGTTCCCCTTCAGCTCCAGTCCGTCGATCAAGGCCGGGCGGTAGCTGAGCTCCACTTCGGCGCCGACGTTCTTGACGCCGCGCTTGTACAACTGCGCGACTTCGGGGCAGGAATTGATCTGGGTGATGCCGCCGAGAGCGGCGCACTGGCCCGACTCGATGTCGCGGTAGACGTTGACGGCGCTGCGCGGCGAAAACTTATTGTAGAACACGGCCACGGAAGCGCCGAACCCGCGGGTCTGGTAACGCACGCCGCCCTCGTACTGGCGGATACGCTCGACCGCATCGATGTCGACCGCCCGGCCGTTGACGATCTGGGTGCCGGCATTGGCCAGGTCGACCAGGTCGCCGACGCTCGGCAGACGGAACGCGCTGGACGCCAGCGCATACACCGCGAGCGGCTTGCTGATGGCGTAGTTGGCGCCGACCGACCAGCCGAGCGCGTGGAACTTCTTGTCCAGCAGGCGCGGGGCGGCAGGGAAGTAGACTTCATTGTCCGCCGTCGTGTCCTGGGCCGAGCCGACGACGACGTTGGCCGGGGTCAGGTCGACCACCGTGTCGCGGTTGCGGCGCACGACGTCGGCGTCCAGGTTCTGCCAGCGGACGCCGGCATCGATCCTGAGGCGCTTCTGCAGCGTTTCCCAGTGGTCGAGCAGGTAGAGCGCCCTGCCCTTGCCCTTGAACTGGCTGCTGTGTCCACCCCAGCCGGGCAGGATGGCGCCGTCCAGCGTCAGCGAAGGGCCGACCTGATTGCCGGCCGCGTCGACGGCGTAGAGGTCGGCCAGGCGTCCATGGTCGGCGCTCTCGCCCACCAGCAGCGAATTCTGCAGGTTGAGGTCGAAGGTGTAGCGGCTGCCGTACACGCCGAACGTGATGTCGTGCCTGCCGGCGAGGTTGAAACTCTTCTGCGCCTGCAGGTCGAGCACGTCGCTGCGGGCTTCCATGCGGGCGATGTAGGGGATCAGGAAGTTCATGTAGGCGCCGGGTGCCACGGCGGAACCGTCGTTCAGCCAGCGGCCGGCGACGCCGCTTGCCTTGGCGTAGTGCTTGATGAAGTCCTCGCGGCTGATGTTGGCGAACGCCCCGCAGGCGCCGCTCGCCGGCACATTGAAGTAGCCGATCAGCTTCGCATTCGACAGGTTGCAGTTCAGCGCGGCGCCGTGCGCGGGCGAGATCACGTCGTTCTGGTAGCGCGCATTCAGGAAATTCGACGCGCTGGCCGTGTCGTTTCCGGTAAAGACCGAGTTGAAGCCATTGGTACCGCCGGTATGGCGCAGGTTGGCCGACAGGCGCAGGCCCGACTCGAGGTCGTGGCTGACCTTCATCGTCAGCATGCGGAAATCCGGATGCAGGCCGTCGGCCTGGTCGATCTCGCGGCTGCCGTACTCGCCGAGCATGGTGAAGCGGCGGTTATAGGGCGAGGCCACCGAACCGTGCGCGAAATCGATGCCGAGCGGCTCGATCCCGCCCTGGCTCAGCACCGTCGGGTTGGACGGCGTGCCGGCCTGCGTAAAGCGCGGCACCGAAATCGGGATGTTCTGGTAGAACGCGGTCCGGTCGTTGAGATACAGGCCGTCGATGCGCGCGGTGGTGCGCTTGTCGTCACTGGTGAACACGAGGTTGCCGCGGACCTGGCCGCCGTTGTCCGCCGTGTATCCGGTATCGCGGATGCCGTCGCTGCGGCGGAAGAAGCCGCCGATGGCGCCGGTGACGTTCTTGCCGATGGGGCCGGCCACGAAGGCGTCGTGGCGCCAGAATCCGTAATCGGCGTATTCGATCTTGTACCCGGCTTCGAGCGACTTGCCGCCGGTGCGCGTGACGTGGTTGACGGTCGCGCCCAGTCCGTTCGAATACAGGATGCCGCCCGGCCCGCCCTTCACGGCTTCCACGGTCTCGGTCATCAGGTCGTCGCGCACCAGCACGTCGTTGTTCATGAAGGGCGTATCCGGCTCCTCGAACGCCGGCAAGCCGTCGATCAACTGGGGCGAGTAACGGAAACCGCCCGCGACCGGCAGGCCGCGCACGGTAATGTTGTTGCCGGCTTCGCCCGCCGTGCTGCCCTCGGCATAGATGCCGGGCAGGTTACCCAGCAGGTCGGCGGTGCTCATCGGGGCCAGGCGCTGGATGTCTTCCGCGCTCAGGGTATTGATCGAGAACGTGGCGTTCTTCTTGGTGGTGGCCTGGGTCACGCCGGTGACGATGACGACCGCGCCGGCATCGTCGCCCTTCTGGTCCTGCGCGGCGGATGCGGCGGCAGGCGCGGGGGCCTGGGCGGCAGCCGTACTTTGCTGTTGTGCAAAGGCGAGGGCCGGCATCAAACCGATGACGAGGGCGGCCGAGCACCCGATGTAACGCGAAATTGCATAAGGCATGGGATAAGTCTCCTCTATTAAGTATTGTGCACTTCGGTCAAGCACTGCAGATGACTATCGTTGTCATTTCATGCGTGGCGACGCCGCCATCGCCTCGTCCACCACTTCGTTCAGGTAAGGCAGGTCGGCGCCCCGCCTCGAGCACGTGATGGCTGCCGCCCGCGCCGCGAACTGCAGCGCCTCGGCCAGTGCATCGCGCGTGAGTCCCTCGACTGCGCCGCGGCTCAGGTACCCATGGCGCTGCAACCAGGACAACAGGCCGGCCTGGAAGGTATCGCCCGCACCCACCGTATCGGCCACCGTCACCGGCACGGCGGGCAGCGCCAGCAGCGGCAATCCGGGCGTGGCCGCGACGACGCCGTGCTCGCCCCGCGTCACCACCACCAGCGCCACGCCGGCATCCAGCGCCTGCTGCACGAACATGTCGACCGGCAGCGCCGGATGAATGGCGTGGATGTCTTCTTCGCTGATCTTGAGCACGTCGCTGCGCGCCAGCATCCATTGCAGCGCGTCGCGCCACACGTCGACGCGCGGCTCGATGGTCAGGCGCACATTCGGGTCATGGGCGATCAGGCTGTGTCCACGCTGGCGTTCGACCAGCGCGCGCAGCGTCGACGCGACCGGTTCGACGACCATGCAATAGGAGCCGACATGGATCGCCTCGGCCTCGAGCGGCACCCGCTGCAGGTCTTCCGGAGCGACCATGCGTTCGGCGGTCGCGCTGCCGTAGAAGGTGTAATGCGGCACGCCTTTCTCGTCGAGGCCGACCATGACCAGTGCGGTCGGCGCATCCGGCCGCGGCGCCGCCGACAGGTCCACGCCTTCGGCCGCCAGCGCCGCATGCAGCTTGCGACCGAACATGTCGTGCGCCAGACCGCCGAAGAAGGACGCCTTGCCGCCGAGGCGTGCCAGGCCGGTCGCCAGGTTGAACGGCGAACCGCCCTGGCGCGCCGTCAAGTCCAATCCGGCGGCCACCTCCTGCGTTGCGAATACATCGAACAAAGCTTCGCCACAGACCACGATCATGCGACCTCCGATAAACCGTTGAGTTGAATGCCGGCCTGCGCCGGCTGCTGCGGATCGATACGTGTCCCGTCCGGCCCGAACACATGGAGTGCCCCTTCGCTTGGTGCGACTGCCCATGGCGTCCCGGGTGCGGGAGGCTCGCCCTTGATGGAAACCACGAGCGGCCTGGCCGATCCGGCCACTTCCAGGTGGACGTGCGACTCGGCGCCGAGCCGTTCGACCAGGACCACGCTGCCGCGGACCGGCCCGTCGTGGCGCGGCAGCAGGTGCTCGGGACGGATCCCGACGGTCACCGTCCGGCCGGCGGCGGCCGGGTTGTGCCAGTCCAGCGCGACCTGGCCCAGCGCCAGGCGGCCGCGCGCATCCACGCTGCCTTCGGCCAGGTTCATCTTCGGCATGCCGATGAAGCCGGCCACGAACACGTTGGCCGGGCGTTCGTACAAGGCCATCGGCGCGCCGATCTGCTGCACGCCCGACGGGCCCAGCACCACGATGCGATCGGCCAGCGTCATCGCCTCGACCTGGTCGTGCGTCACGTAGACCATCGTTGCGCCCAGCTGCTTGTGCAGGCGCGCGATCTCGACCCGCATGTCCGCGCGCAGCGCCGCGTCCAGGTTCGACAGCGGCTCGTCGAACAGGAAGGCGCGCGGCTTGCGCACGATGGCGCGGCCGATCGCCACGCGCTGGCGCTGGCCGCCCGACAGCTGCGGCGGCTTGCGTTCCAGCAGGTGCTCGAGCTGGAGCATCTTCGCGACGGCCTGCACGGCCGGACGGATCTCGGCCTTCGGCACGCGCGTCAGGCGCAGCCCGAACGCGATGTTCTCGAACACGCTCATGTGCGCATAGAGCGCATAACTCTGGAACACCATCGACAGGCCACGCTTCGCGGGCGCCGTCTCGTTGACGCGCGCGTCGTCGATGCGGATCTCGCCTTCGCTGATCTCTTCCAGGCCCGCGATCATGCGCAGCAGCGTCGACTTGCCGCAGCCCGACGGCCCGACCAGCACGACGAATTCGCCGTCGCCGATCGAAAACGAGATGTCCTTCTGGATGTGGGTGCTGCTTTTGCCCGGGTAGGTCTTGCCGACCCCGGCCAAGGTAATGGATGCCATGTCAAAGTCCTTGTTTCTATCCTCGTGTCGATTCGGCGCGCGCGCCGGCCGCTTGCGCCGGCACCACCGGCTTGCCGTTCGAAGCGCCCATGCGCCACACCCTGAGCCGGAGCACGCGGTCGCCGGGCGCCGCGATCAGGGCCAGGCCGGTGGCGTCGAGCCGCGATGGGAACACCCGGCTGGTGATGCTCTTGCGTTCGTTGAGATAAGCCTCGACCATCGAGCGGTCCAGGAAGACGCGCAGGCGCAGCGGCTCGGCGCCGGCGTCGAAAGCGCCGCCCTGCACGCCGCGCGAGCGCATCGCCGGGTCGAGCGTGGTGTGCCGGCGGTCGATCTCGAAGCGTCCGCGCGCGGCATCGACCACCAGCTCGGTATGCTCGGCATCGTCGGGCGTGCGGCGCACCGCCAGGCCGCGCCGGCCCTGCACACCGGGCGCCGGCGCCAGTTCGAGTTCGACTTCCAGCAGGTCGCCCGCGACGCCGGCCAGTTTCGCCGCTGCCGCTTGCGGCATGGTGTCGCGCAGGTCCAGCAGCAGTTCCTGGCGCAGGGACTTGAGTTCGTCGATGGGCGCCAGGCGCAGGTCGCCGTCGGCACCGAGCTTCAGTTCGATCGGCAGGCCGGCATTGTGGGCCCAGCCGCTGTCCCATTCGCCCTGCGCGGTGCGCTCGCCCTGCGCGATGGAAAATACGATGGTGCGCCCCGTCTTCGGATCGACGAAGCCGCTCGGGCCGGAGAAGTGGCCCTCGCCCAGGTCGAACACGCGCGGCGCCTCGCTGTCGGGAATGAAACGCGCAGCGGCGCTGTCGAACACCCCGGTCCAGTAGTAGGCCTGCGCCTTGACGTCGGTCAGGAACACATGGCGCATGCGGCCGTCCTTGCCCTTCCCGATCGGCAGCAGGACCGGCAGCTCGAAGGTACGGTCGAACGCGGGGTACTTGACGGGGTCGATCGTGAACAGGGGGCCGCGGTAACGCCAGCCTACGAGGTCGGACGACTCGTACACCAGCGCCGTACCGCTGCGGCCAGGGACCCGCGATGCGACCAGCTGGAACCAGCGGTCGCCGTCCGGATCGCGGAAGACGAAGGGATCGCGGAAGTCGCCGGTCCTGCCGGCCCCGGGTGCCTGGACAGTGACCGGCACCGGGTGCTTTTCCCATGCCACCAGGTCGGGGTCGCCGGCGTTCTTCGGCAGTGCCAGCCCGGTACGCTCGTGCACGGGCGCGGCATCGTTCCCGGCCGTGAAGAACAGCACCGGCGTGCCGTCCTTCCGGTAGGCGGCGCTGCCGGACCAGATGCCGTCCGGCGCCAGCGTATCGTCCTCCGGCGCCAGCGCGATCGGCAGTTCGCGCCAGCGCACCATGTCCGGACTGACCCAATGCCCCCAATGGATCTGGTGCCAGAACGGGCCGAAAGGGTTCTTCTGGAAGAACAGGTGGTACTGGCCCTTGTGGAACAGCGGCGCATGCGGCTCGTTCATCCAGCCGGAATCCGGCATGGCGTGGTACTGGGGCCGGTAGCGGTCGCCGTCGAACACCGACGGGTCGATCGTGACGTCGGCCATGGCCAGCCGTGGCGTGCCGCCGCCGCGGCTGGCCAGGTCGGCGCGCATGCGGCGCGCCACGGCTGCGGCATCCTCGGCGCCCGCGGCGATGCGCACCTCGTCCATCAACCCGAGGAAGGTGTTCAGCTTGAATACCCCGGCCACCTTGCGCGGCTGCGAATGGCGGCCGATCGTCAGCGGGCCATGCGCCGCCACGAATGCTGCGCCGGCCGGGCCGGTGCCACGGGCCACCTCATCGCCATCGAGGAACAGCCGTACGGTCCGGCTGCGCGGTTCGTAGCTCGCCGCCACATGCGACCAGCTATCCTTCGGCAGCTTGCGGTTCGTGACGCGCAGGTCGAATTCCGAGGTGCCGAAGCCCAGCTTGATGCCCCAGGTGCCGAAGCGGTACATGCCGAACGAGAAGCCGGCCCTGGCCGCCTCGTCGTACTGGCTGACGAAGCCGGAATACTGGCCGCCGTCGCCCCACTCGAAGGCATGCGGCGCTACCCAGGCGCTGAGGGTCCAGCCGTTCCCGAGCTGGGCCGCCGCCAGGCCCGGCGCCACGACATCCGTCGAATACCCGTCGAACAGCAGGCAGCCGCCCTTGATGCAGGCCGGCGCCGCACGCCACAGCGGATCGGAGTCCGGCTTGTAGCGCGCCTGGTTGAATACGAAGTCGACGGGATCGTGGCGGCCGGATACGGTTTCCAGCGCTTGCCTGCCGCGCCCTTCGTCGAAGCGCCAGGCCGCGAGATCGCCGTGGATCGGTGCCGCACCGGTCCACGCCGGCGCGAACGCGGCGGCGAAGGCGGTCGCCAGCGCCGCCATCCCCGGCAAGCGTGCCCTGCTTCGGCGCCGTGGGCGGCGCTTGTCCTGCTTGATGCTGTCCACTGTGTCTCCTTGTCCGTTATCGCCGTTCCGCTCGCACTGGCGGCTAGGTGTTGTCCAACGTTGTCATTGAGTGCCTGAAGAGTCGTCCAGCCGGTAACGGCCGTGCTCCAGGATCAGGGGGATCGGGTCGCTGATCCGGCCGACGAATTGCCCGTCCGCGCCGGTATCCAGGAAGGCCATCAGGCAGTCCTTGCCCGTCATCGGGTCGCGCAGGATCTTGCCGGCATAACGGCGGCACGGCACGTCGCCGTCCAGGAAGCCTTCCGCCGGCTGCCAGGGTCCGAGCGGGTTGTCGGCTACCAGGTAATGCGTGCCCGAGACGCCGCCGCCGTGGCTGGCGCGCTGCGCTTCCGACCAGTGCTCGCGAACATTGCAGAAGGTGCAGAACCAGCGCCCGTCGCGTTCGAACACCTGGGGCACCTCGAGCTGGCCGTAATGGCCGCCCTCGTAGACCGGTGCGGTCGCTTCCCAGTGCACGAGGTCGGGCGACACGGCATGGCCGATGACGCCGCGCTCGTACTTGGCGCCATCCTTGCGGCGGGCAGTGAAGAACATGTGGTACATGCCGTCGATCCTTTCCGGCAGCACCCACGGGTCGCGCAAGGCGCGGTCGTGCCAGCGCCCTTCCTCGTACTCCTCGTAGAAGCGTTCGTCGAGATCGAGCGCAAGACCGTCGCCGACACGGGTCCACGGGCCGTCGATGCCGCTCGAGGTCGCATGGCCGATGCGCTGGCGCATGCCATTCTCGGCGCGGCTGGTGCCGGTATAGAACAAGTGGTAGCTGCCTTCGGCGCGGATCACCGAACCGGTCCAGGTGGTGAAGTCGTCCCATGCGGGTGATTGCGCCGGCTGGAACACGGTGCCGCGATAATCCCAGTTGCGCAGGTCGCGCGACACGGCGTGGCCCACCGATACGTTCCAGTGGCGCAGGTCGGGGTTGCCGATCGCGCGGTCGGCCTGCAGCATGAACAGGTGCTGCTCTTCCCCTTCCGCGAAATGCCAGAAGTCCCAGATGTATTTGTCGTCGATTTTGAGTGTCATGGTTGGTAGCGCAAGAGTTAGCCTTTGATGCCGGACCCCGCCACCGAGGCGACGAATTGCCTTTGGAAAGCGAGGAACACCGCAAGCACGGGAAGGGTGACCACGGTTGCATATGCCATGATCTGGCCCCAGGAATTGGAACGGCCGAAGAATTGCTGGATGCCCGGCTGCACCGGACGCGCCGCCTCGCCCTGCACCACCATGATCGGCCACAGGTACTGGTTCCAGGCGGCGATGAAGAGCACGATGGCGGCGGTCGCGATCACGGGCCGGCTGTTCGGCAGGATGATGCGGAAGAACAGCGCCCACGGCCCGGCGCCGTCCATCTTGGCCGCCTCGTCCAGCTCCGGCGGGATATCGCGGAAGAACTGGTAGAACAGGAAGACGCAGAAGGCATTGGCCAGGAAGGGAATGATCTGCACGTGCAGGCTGTTGAACCAGCCGATGTGCCAGCCGAGCGCGCCCTGTTCGATGCCCGGCCACGGCAGGCGTGCCACCAGCGACAGCAGCGGAATGGCGATGACCTCGAACGGAATGATCATCATCGCCACCACCACCGACAGCACGGCGCCGCGGCCGCGCCAGCGCATGCGGCTCAGCGAAAACGCCAGCATGCTGTTGACCAGGATCCCGCCGACCACCACCGCCAGCGCGATGAGCGTCGAGTTGAACAGGAACAGCGGCAGATTGCTGCGCTCGAAAATCGCGGCGTAGTTCGCCATCGACCATCCCGCATCCGGGACATAGGCCGACCAGCTGCTGAGATCGGAAAATATGGCGTCATCGTGCTTGAACGACGAAGCGAACATGAACAGCAGCGGGGCCGCGAACACCAGGCCGAGCACGCACATGAGGATGAACAGCGGCGCGCGCAGCAGCGCCTTGCGGAGGAATGCGTTCATTTGGCTGTACCTTTCGAAGCCAGGAAGCGCTGCAGCGCCGAGGCCAGCAGCACGATGCCGAAGAAGACCAGCGTGATGGTCGAGCCGTAGCCGATGTCCTGCTGCTTGAAGCCGCTGCGTACCGCGTGGTACACCACGGTGGTGGTCGAGTCGAGCGGCCCGCCCGCGGTCATCACGTCGACCTGGGTGAACAGGCCGAAGGCCATCAGCATGGTCGACACCATCACGAACACGATGGTATTGCGCAGGCCCGGCAGCGTCACGTGCACGAAGCGCTGCCATGCGTTCGCGCCCATCAGCGTCGCCGCCTCGTACAGCTCGGGCGAAATCGACTGCAGCCCGGCCAGGAACACCAGCATCTGGAAGCCCGCCCCCTGCCATGCCGACATGATGGCGATCGCCGGCAAGGCGTAGCGGCTCTCGCCCAGCCAGTCCGGGCCCACGCTGGCGTCGCCGGCAAGGGCCCGCAGCAGCTCGTTGATCATGCCGCGGTCCGTATTGAGCATGAAGGACCAGACGATCGAGGCCACCACCATCGACGTCACCACCGGCGCGAAGTAGACGGTGCGGAAGAAGATACGCCCGGCGATGCGCTGGTTGACCAGCAGGGCCAGCCCGAGCGCCACGCCGCACTGCAGCGGCAGCACCAGCAGCGCGAACAGGAAGGTATTGATCAGCGAGCGGTAGAACAGCGGGTCGGTCGCCGCCAGCACGATCCTGCGCTCACCCAGGGCGAATTGCCATGCCGGCCGGTAGCCGGCCAGCGCCGGCGTGCTGCCGCGGGTCTGGCGCCAGGTAGGAAAGCGCATGCCGTCCTCGTCGCGCACTACCGCGCCGGCAGCGTCGCGCAGCGGTTCGACGGCCACGACCTGCAGCGCCAGCAGCCGCTTGTAGTTGTCCAGGCCGACGTAGCGGGTCGGGTCGGGCGACACGAGCCGGTGGTTGGTGAAGGTGGCGGCGGCGGCCAGCAGCAGCGGCGCCAGGATGAAGGCGGCGAACAAGATGAGCGCGGGGCCGGCGAAGCTGCCGACCGCGAGCGGATGGTCCCTTCCGAGGAGGTTTTTCATTTGCTTGCCACCGCTTTCGGTTGGGTGAAGCCGTAGCCGTTGTTGCGCCCGAGGTCATACTCGATTGCCTCGACCGCCTCGTCCAGCGCCTCCGCCGGCTCCTTGCCGCCGCGCAGGTCTGCCATGGCTTTTTCGAATGCCGCCGAGATTGCCGGATAGGCCGGCGTCGCCGGTCGCGGCAGCGCATAGCGGGCGGCGAAGTCGAAGTAGACACGCCAGTCGCCGCCGGGCCGGTAATGCCGCGTCAGGGCCGCCGCCGCGGCACTGACCGGCACCAGGCCCGTCATGCGCGACATCTCGGCCATTTCCGGCGCCGACAGCACGTGCGCCAGGAAGGCCGCCGCGCCCGCCGGGTGGGGGCAGCTGCGCGCCACCGCCCACTGCCAGGAAGCGGCGCCGACCCTGGGGCCGCGGCCGAAGTCCGGCGGCGGCATCACGACGAGGTCGTCGCCGAAACGTTCGGCATACTCGCGGGCCTTCCACGATCCGGTGTACTGGATCAGCGAACGCCCCTGCTCGAATCCCTTTTCGTCGGCCGGGTTGCGCTCCGCCAGCTTGTCCTTGAACAGGCGCGCGTAGTAGCGCGCCACGCCGAGGGCCGGGCCGCCGTTCAGCACGCCGTCGACGCGCAGGTAGTCCTTGCGGTCGACCAGGTCGGCGCCGGCGCTCTGCAGCCAGGGCGAAAACGCATAGCTCACCCATTCGCCCTTGGCCTTGCCGTTCAGGTCGAGCGGATAGCGGTAATGGCCGGCGCGCTTGACCTTGACGAGGATGTCGTGCAGTTCCTGCGCCGAATACGGTTGCTCGACCGTCGCCGCGCGGACACCCTCGGCCGCCAGTGCCGAGCGGCGGCCGAACAAGGCCAGCACGACATCGAACTGTCCGACGCTGTAGAGCCGGCCGCGGTAGGTGCCGCGCCCGCCCGGCAGCAGTGGCCGCACGACCGCTTCGGGCAACAGGTCGTCGAGCGGGCGGATGTTCCCGGCCCAGGCGAAGTTCGGCACCGCCGGCTGGTCGATCGTCATCAGGCACGGCAGTTGCCCGACGAGCGACGCCGCGGTGATCGACTCGGTGTACGAGCCCTGCGGGATCGACTCGACCATGACCCGCCACTTGTCCTGGCCGCGGTTGAAGCGTTCCACCATGTTGCGGCTCGCGACCATTTCGGCGTCGCCGGTGTCGTGGCGCCATACCTTGATCTCGGTGGGGGCCGCCATGCCGGCGCTGGAGAGCGCGGCCAGCAGCGCCGGCACCGCAAGCGTTTTGCGCCTCATCGCTTGCCTCCCTGGCCGGCCGGCGGCGCCGTCACGGTGCCGCGCATGACGGCGCGGCACGGCACGCGCAGGATGCCCGCTTCCTGCCGCTCGCCGAAGGCCTGGCGCGCCGCGAGTTCGCCGATCTCGCGGTACGGCAGCGCGACGGTGGTCAGGCCGGGATCGAGCGCTTCCGAGATCAGGCGGAAATCGTCGAAGCCGACCACGGACACGTCCTCGGGAACGCGCAAGCCTTGGCGCTGCAGGATGAAGATCACCCGCATCGCCATCTTGTCATTGCCGCACAGGATGGCGGTCGGGCGCTCGGCATGCGCGAACAGGCGCTCGATGGTGCTTTTCAGCTGCTTGAATTCGTCATCGGCGGCGGCCGGCGTCGCGCCGTGCAGCAGCCACGCTTCGTCGGGTTGCACGCCGTGCGCCTGCATGGCGCGGCGGAAGCCGCGCATGCGCAGCCGGGTCGCGACCATGTCCTCGATCAGCTGGAGAAAGGCGATCCTGCGGTGCCCTGCCCGGAGCACGACCTCGGCCGCGGCATAGCCGCCACCCTCGTCGTCCGGCACCACCTGGGCAAAGCGCGGGGACGCTTCGAAGCAGTTCGCCAGCACCGCCGGGGTCTGCCCCAGCACTTCGTTCAGCGTCATTTCGCGGTGGAAGGGCGTGGCGAAGATGATGGCTTCGACACGCCGGGTGCGCATGTCCGCGACCAGGCGCTTGGCGATGCTGGCCTGCCCCCCGGTCTCGCCGATGATCAGCATCTTGCCCTGGGCCTCGCACACCGACTGGATGCCCTTGATGATCTCGGACGAGTCCGGCGTCGTGGTCAGCTTTTCCGCGATGACGGCAACCAGGTCGGTCGGCCGTCCGCGCAGCATCTGGGCTGCGGCCGACGGGGCGAAATCGAGGACCTGCATCGCCTGCTCGATGCGCAAGCGGGTTTTTTCCGACACGCTGCTCGCGTCGTTCAGCACGCGCGATACGGTCTTGATCGATACGCCCGCCTTTTCGGCGACGTCGTGAATCGTTGACACCTTGTCTCCTTGGCCGCTGAGGGCGAATTTCTGGTTCAACCGATTCGGTCCATGGCCACCGAAGCGATTTGTCCATCGTTGTCATTTTTGACGATGCTAACGATTTTTTTGTGACTGGTCAATTTGTTTTGTGGTGAACCCGATCATTCACAGCGGCAAAGGCTGCCCGTCACTGCCGCCATCGGCCCGGTTCGTCATCAGCGCCATGTTCGACTGGCGGGTCCAAAGGACACTTACGCTGCATTCGACCCGAACCAGCAAATGCGTAAATATTCTCAAAAAATTATTGACTAAAAGCTACACACATATGTAATAATAGAAACATTGATGTTTAATTTGCATTTAAAATTTCTTGGTGGCTGCTCTCATTGCCGAAACAATCAGCAGGTGCCATTCCGCTAATTTTCACGCATACCGGCTGAGCCGATCCTACGGACACTATGAGCGCAATTTCCTTAGACAGCACCATCCATGTTTTCGAAGACAGCAACAACACCCTTCCGCTGCGCGATATCCTCGCCAGTGCCGGCTACACCACCGACCAGGTCCTCAAGGTCGTCCAGTTCTTGACCGAGCAGCCTGACGGCCAACTGACGGACGTCAACAGCCCCCTGCTCGGCGTCGTGGACGGCGACAAGCTGACAATCGCCCCCGGTGACTGGCAGGAAAACTATCACGGGGAATTCACCACTTACCAGTTCATGGTGGCTGGCGCAAACGGCGACCAGGTCACGCTGACCCTGCACGTGGTGGTCGATCCGGTCAACGACGCGCCGGTCGGCGCCGACCAGGCCTTCGACCTGGCCGATCGCCGGCCGGTCGTGCTGGGGGAAGACGCCTTCGGATTCAAGGACGTGGTCGAAGGCGATGCCTTCAAGTCGGTTGTCATTACCTCGCTGCCGCAATCCGGCGACATCCTGCTGAACGGCAAAGCCGTCGCGGCAGGCACCGAAGTGGGCATTGAAGAAATCCGCGCCGGGCACCTGACTTTCCAGGCGGCGCAGGACACGGGCGGCACCGTCGTCATGGGCTTTCACGTGCGCGATGACGGTGGCACCGCGGGACCCGGGGCCCGGGACACCAGCGTCGCCGTCAACTACCTGAGCTTCAAGGTGCCGGCGCCTGTTCCCGAAGCACCCGCCGATCTCACCGTCAAGGTATGGAGCGACCTCGACACGGATGGCAGGCTCGATGCCGGCGAAGCCGGCATCGCCGGTGTCAAGGTCATCCTGGTGGACGGCGCCGGCGACACGGTGGCCAGCGCCGTCACCGATGCCACCGGCACCTACCAGTTCGCCCAACTGAAGGCAGGTGTGTACAGCGTCAAGTTCGACCCGGCCACGCTGCCCGCAGGCGCCAAGTTCGTCACCGGCGTCGCCGGCAGCGAATCGCAGGCGGACGCGGCCGGGACGACGCCCCAGCTGACCTTGGCCGCCGGCCAGCATGGCTACCTCCAGGCCGGCGCCGCTGTCCAGAATGGCGGCATCGCCAGCACCGTGTGGCACGACAGCAATGGCAACGGTGTGCAGGACAACGCTGAAAAAGGCGTGTCCAATGTCACCGTGCATTTGTTCGATGCCCAAGGCACAGAAGTCGCCAGGACCCTCACCAACGCAAGCGGCGAGTACGGCTTCACCCAGGCCGCCGGCAATTATGCCGTCAAGGTCGATGCGCCGGCCGGCTACGTCTTCAGCGCCGCCAACGTGGGCACGAACGAGGCGGTCGACAGCGACGTCGACGCAGGCGGCGTTTCCGGCACGTTTGCGGTCGTCCCCGGCCAGACGGTCGACCCGGCCGATGCCGGCATGTACAAGACCGCGTCGATCGGCAACCGCGTCTGGTTCGACTGCGACGGCGACGGCATCCAGGATGCCGGCGACTTCGGCATCGGCGGCGTCAAGGTCACGCTCCTCGACGGCAGCGACAAGGCCGTCGGCACGATGACGACCGACAGCAATGGCCAGTACCTGTTCACCGGCCTGAAGCCGGGCGCGTACAGCGTGCAATTCGACAAGTCCGCCCTGCCGGCGGGCTACCTCGTGACCGCCCGGGATGCCGGCAGCAACGATGGACTCGACTCCGACATCGATGCCAGCGGCAGGTCGCAGCAGGTGACGCTGGCGTCCGGCGAAGTGAATACCACGGTCGACGCCGGCGTGACCCAGGCGGCGACCATCGGCGACCGCGTATGGCTGGACAGCAATGGCAACGGCATCCAGGACAGCGGCGAAGCCGGCGTGGCCGGCGTCGCGGTGATGCTGACGAATCAAAAAGGCGACACGATCACGACGACAACTGACAGCAACGGCAACTACAAGTTCAACGTGGTGGCCGGCACCTACAGCGTCAGCATCAAGACGCCGGACGGGTATGCGATCACGAAACAGAACGCGGGCACCGCCAATACGGACAGCAATGCCGATGGCAGCGGCAAGCTTGGCACCGTCACGGTCGCTGCCGGCGCCAGCAACCTGAGCATGGATGCGGGCCTGACGCAAGGCGCCAGCGTGGGGAACCGCGTATGGGAAGACAGCAATGCCAACGGCATCCAGGATGCGGGCGAAAAAGGCATCTGCAATGTCGGTGTCAAGCTCTACGACGTCAACCATAGACTGCTGGCGACGACCACGACCGCTGCCGACGGCAGCTACGGGTTCGGAAAACTGGCGGCTGGCACCTACAGTATCGAAGTGGCGCGCCCGGACGGCTACTACGTCACCAAGACCAACATCGGCAGCGACCTGCTGGACAACGACTTCAAACTGGCCAACAACATTGTCAGCAGCACCTTCAAGCTGGCTGCCAACGAACAGAACACCAGTATCGACGCAGGCCTGTACCAGAAGGCCAGCCTGGGCGACAAGGTGTGGCGCGACGCCAACCATAACGGCATCCAGGACAGGGGCGAGGAAGGCATCGGCAAGATCAAGGTCGCGTTGTACTCGTCGGGCGGCGCTTTCGTGGCGAGCACGACCACCGACGCCAGCGGCAACTACCTGTTCAAGGACCTGGATCCCGGCAGCTATTACCTGCAGTTCGACAAGTCGAACGTGATCTTCAGGGACAGTCAGGGTCGCAGCTATGCGATGAACGACTGGAAATGGGGCCTGAAAAACGCCGGCAGCAACGACCAGATCGACAGCGACGTGGACGGCGACGCCGCCAACAAGATCAACGTGACCAAGACCGGCACCATCGTGCTGGCCTCCGGTGAAAAGGACATGAGCTGGGATGCCGCGATCACGCCGATCGCAATCGACCTGAATGGCGACGGCATCCACACCATCGCGCGCGCGGACTTTGCCGGCAGCTTCGACCTGCTGGGCACGGGCAATGCGATCCAGTCGGGATGGCTCGCCGCCGACGACGCCTTCCTGGCGATCGACCTGAACGGCAACGGCAAGATCGACGATATCGGCGAACTGTTCGGCGGCATGGCCAAGGGCAGCGGTTTCGCCAAGCTGGCCTCGTTCGACAGCAATGGCGATGGGTTCCTTACCGCCGCGGACACCGATTTCGCCAAGCTGATCTTGTGGCAGGACGCCAACAGCGATGGCGTCACCAACGCCGGCGAGCTCGTCTCGCTGGCAAAGGCCGGCGTCAGCGCACTGGCCGTGGCCTACCAGGAACTGCCCTACCTCGATGCCAACGGCAATTTGCATCTGGAACGCAGCAGCGCCGTCATCGATGGCCGCCAGGTCGACATGACGGACGTGTATTTCAACGTGGCTGCGGCGGACGTGGCGGCCGCCGGGATCGACGCGGTGCACATGGCCACGCTGGTCGGCCAGTCGACTCCCGCCCTCTTCTGAGCCCATCCGCACACCGCGGCACCTTGAAGCGATACCAATCACTGTATGACCGCGGGCGCCTGCCCGCGCAAAATCCACCACCACGATAGAAAGAACGACGATTACATGAAAGCCCTTCTCACCCGCTGCGCCATCGCCACCGCCTTCCTGTTCGCTGCCAGCGGCGCGCAAGCCGGCCCCCTCACGATCAAATCGGCGACGGAGTTCCAGACGCTCTACACCACCAGCAATTTTGGCCACGGTTCGGCGACGGTTGCCGGCCCGTTCACGGTCAGTGCCGACGGCAGCGACGTACTGGCGTTCTGCATCGACCCGGCGACCTTCTTCGTCGCCGCGAACGTGCCCCAGTACGCGGCAAGCGCTTTCACCGGATTCGACAACAGCATCCAGTCGCTGTACGCGAATTACTACGAGAGCAATGTGATGAATGCCGCCACGGCAACCGTCGGCACGAAAGCCGCGTTCCAGCTGGCCTTGTGGGAACTCTACGCTGACGATAAAAACGTAGCGACCGGCAACCTGGCAATCGACCCGGCCAACCACAGCGTTGCGGCTTTGAACGCCTTTGTCAAATCCAATGTCGTGATCAGCCAGGCAAGCAGCATGATCGCCAGTTCCCTGGCGGCCGCCACCGTTACCCCGCAATACGCATACACCCTGTACTCGGTTCCCGGGAACACCGGCCTGTCGCAATCGATCGTCAGCGCCGCCCGTATCGAAACGTCGGAAGTGCCTGAACCGGCCACCTATGGCATGTTCGGCGCCGGCCTGGCGTTGATGTCGCTGGCAATGCGCCGCCGCAACAGGAAATAATGGTTCGCGTGGCGCCGGGTCCACGACGCTGCGCCACCGGTCGACCGCCCCCTGTCGCGCCCTCGGATGGCGCAGGCAGGACGGCAGCGCTGTCATCGGATCCAAGGTCGATCGCTTGCCTGGCACCGCGCGGGGGCACGAACCTGCCCCTTCCACAACGGAAAAGCCGTTGACCATTCGCCTGCGTGAGTCAATTGCCGTTCACACGCTTCCATCCCGTGCCGGCACGGCACTCGTCCATGGATCCTTGCCGCCCGCGCGGGCTTGCATGGCCAGCGCGCGCACCGGGATACCCGGCTCGCCGCCGAGGGCTTCCAGCGCCTCGCGCCCCGGCCGGATGACGGTCGCAGCGGGGTCGACGTCGGCGACGACGACCCGGAACCCGTCGCGGCGGGTCGTCGCGACCAGGCAACTGGTGGCGCCGGCCTGGGCGCCGGCCCCGGCGACATGCAGGCGGCTGTCGCGCACCGCGCGCAGCACCGGCAGTTTCGCTTCCAGCACCGGACCGCCGTCGAAGATGTCGATGTAGCCGTCGAACTGCAAGCCTTCCTGCTCCAGCAGGCGGCGCGCGGGCGCGGTGTCGACGTGGGTCAGGCCGATCGCCCGCCGCGCCGGCTCGGCCAGCATGTGGGTGTACAGCGGCAAGCGCGGCACCAGGTGCTCGATGAACAGGCGGTCGCCACGGCCGCACAAGTCGTCGGCCTCGTGGAAGTCCATGTGGAAGAAGGGCCGGCCGGCGCTCTCCCAGAACGGCGAGCGCCCGTCCGCGTCCTGGAAACCGCGCATCTCGGCGAACACCTTGTGCGAGAAAAGTTCGGGGAACTGGGCCAGGAACAGGAAGCGCGACTTCGACAGCAGCTTGCCGTTCACGCCCTTGCGGTCGTCGGGGTGCAGGTACAGCGAGCACAGCTCCGTCGCACCGGACAGGTCGTGGCTCAGGTGCAGCGACTGCACCCGGTTCACCAGGCCGGTCGTGGGACTGGTGTGGACCGAGGTGCTGATGCGATAGTTGTAGAAGGGCTCCTTGACGCCGACGGCCGCCTTGATCGCAGCGACGCCGCACAGCCGTCCCCCCTCCAGGTCTTCCAGCACGAACAGGTAGTCGGCGTCCTGCGGCGGCGCCGTGCCGGCGAACGATGCCGCGGCCAGCGCCAGGCGCGCCTCCAGCGCGGCCGCGTCGGGCTTGAGCGTGGTCATCCCGGGACCGATGTCCGCGGCCAGGGCGAGGATCTGGTCGAGATCCTCTTCGCGAGCGTTGCGTACGACGCGCATGACCGTCTCTCCCTATTCGCGCAGCACGGCCTTGCCGGCCGGCGTGGCGGGCACCGCCGCGGCGCCGTACTGCGCGCGGTGGATGCGGTGGATGGCCAGCAGCAGCAGGCCCGATACGATGCAGATCGCGGCCATCATCAGGAAGAAGGCCTGCGGCGACATCCGTTCCCACACCGCGCCGATCACGCCGGACAGCAGGTTGCCGGTGAACGAGCAGAAGAACCAGGCGGCGATGGTGGTGGCGGCGAAACGCTGCGGCGCCAGGCTGGCGAACAGGCCCAGGCCCACCGGCAGGATGTACAGCTCGGCAAGCGTGAAGACGGCGAAGAACGCGACCAGCCACAGCCAGTTAATGGCGAAGCCGGTCGCCGCGTTCATCGCGATCAGGCCCGCCAGCGCGGCATACGACACGCCGACGCCGATCGCGCCCATGGTCATGCGCTCGAGCGCCGGCGTGGCCCGGCCGCGCGCCGCGCGCGCATTCCACATCCGCACCAGCAGGGGGCTGAGCAGGAACACGAACATCGGATTCAGGGACTGGAACCAGGTGACGGGAATGCGCAAGCCGAAGGCCTGGCGCTCGACCGCGCCGTCGGCCCAGATGGCGAAGGTATTCCCCGTCTGTTCGTAGGCGACGCGGAACAGCATGACGGCCAGCGCCACCCCGATCAGCAGCGGGATGTTGCCGCGGCCGTCGCCGGCGTGCGCGGTGTCGGCCCGGGCGGGTGCCGTCTCCACCGCGGCCGGCAGGTAGCGCCCGCCCGAGATGTAGATGACCAGGCCGAGGCACATGCCGATGCCGGCCGCGCCGAAGCCGTAATGCCAGCCATACAGCTCGCCCAGCGTGCCGCAGACCAGCGGCGCGAGGAAGGCGCCCAGGTTGATGCCGACGTAGTAGACATTGAAGGCGGAGCCGGCGCGCGGGTCGTCCTTCGCGTACAGCAGGTTGACCTGGCTGGGCAGGTTCGGCAGGAACAGGCCGTTGCCGATGGCGATCACCGCCATCGCCGGGAAGAACAGCGCCGGAAAGGCCATCATGAAGTGGCCGAAGGCCATCAGGACGCCACCGATGACGACCGCTTTCCTGCGCCCCAGCCAGCGGTCCGCGACCAGGCCGCCGAAGATCGGCGTCAGGTAGACGCCGGCCGCGTAGGCGCCGAAGATCAGGGATGCGTAGGCCTGCGAGTAATGCAGTTCCTTGGTCATGTAATAGATCTGCAGCGCGCGCATGCCGAAGAAGGAGAACTTTTCCCACATCTCGGTCAGGAACAGGATCGTGAGACCCTTCGGCTGGCCGAACCAGTTGCCGGTGTCACGCATGCACGCTCTCCTCGCCCACCGTATCGAGCGGCCAGATGGGCCGCGCCAGCCGGGCATAGGGCAGGCGCGCCAGGTCGCTGTTCAGGGCCCCGGGCGCGTCGCAGATGATGGTGGCGGCGGCGATCGCGTCGAAACGGGCGCGGAAGTGCCGGGACGACTTGACCACCACCAGGCGCTTGCTCCCCAGGTCGATGCCCAGCTCGGTGAAGCACTCCGGCGAGAACACTTGCTGGCGCCGGGTATTCAATACGATGTCGATGCCGCCGGCGCGCACCGCGACCGCGTCGCCCAGCGCTTCCGTGAAGCCGCCGGACAGGCCGGCCTGGCGCGCGTCGCGGCGCACGGCCGTGACGGTGGCGAGGACGTCGACCGGCATCCCGGACCCCGCGCCGACCTTGCCGCCGATGCGCAGCATCAGCTCGGCGCCAAGGCCGGCATCCATGGCCAGCCGCACCGCGAGCGGATCCCAGATCATGCCGAGGGCGGCATTGGCCACGCCGCGCTCGAGCAGCGCGCGCAGGATGAAGGTGCTGTCGCAGGCGGCGCCGCCGCCCGGATTGTCGGCACTGTCCGCCAGCACGACCAGGCCCGTCCCGCTGGTAGCGAGGCAGGCGTCGAGCGCGTCGTCGACCCCCGGCAGCGCGTGGCTGCCGTCCGTGCGCAGCGCGAAGAAGCGCGCGGCCAGCGCATCCGCGATCTCGCCGGCGCTCATGCTGGCGTTCGGGCCGGCCTCGTACACGACCAGCACGGCGGCGCCGGTCTGCGCGGTATCGGACCAGGGGAAGCCGTGGATCAGCGAGATCGACAGGATGCCGGGCCGCGCTTCCAGGCGCGCCACATCGTCGACCAGCGCGCGCATCGGACCCTCGCCGGTGCCGAACATGGCCAGCATCGGCACCCGGCGCATCAGCGCCTGCGGATGGCAGGTCCCGGCGGCCATGCGCGCCAGGATCGCATGCAGCTCGCGCGTGCGTGCCAGGTAATCGGTATGCGGATACTCCTTGCAGGCGATGAGGACCGCACCGCTGTCCAGCATGCGCGGCGTGAGCGTCGCATGCAGGTCGAGCAGCGCGCCGACCGGCACGCCCGGCCCCGCCAGCGCGCGCACGCGCCCGAGCAGGTCGCCTTCGCAATCCTCCTCGCCGTGCGCGATCATCGCGCCGTGCAGCACCAGGAACACGGCATCGACCGGCCCCGCCGCGGCCAGTTGGCCGAGCAGTTCGTCGCGCAGCGATTCATACACGGCGCGTGCCACCGGCCCGCCGGGCTGGGCCCAGGCGCACAGGCCGGCCGTCACACGGTCGCCGTGTTCGGCCGCGACGTCCATCAGGAAGCCGTAGCCGGGAAAGCCGAGGGCAGCGGCACGCCTGCTTTCATCGTCGCCGGGCCGGACCAGGATGCCTTCCTCGAAGGCGCGCAGCGTGGTCGGGATCGGCGAGAAGCTGTTGGTCTCGTGCGCCAGGGCGGCAAGGAAGATGTGCATGGCGGCCCTCGCTCAGGATTGGAAGCGCGCCGGGCTGATGCGCGCGGGATCGAAGCCGAACGAGGCCAGCTCGGCGGATACGCCCCCGCCCAGCAGCGTCGACGCATAATGGCGGCCGGCGCCCGGCGCCGACTGGATGCCGTAGCCGCCCTGGGCCGCGGCCCAGAAGAAGCCGGGCAGCCTGGCATCGAAGCCCCCCACCAGTTCGCCGTCGGCGACGAAGCTGCGCAGGCCGGCCCACGCGTGCTTGGGGCGGCGGATGCGCAGGGTGGTCAGGCGCTCGATGTTGTCGATGGCGATCGCGATGTCGAGTTCCTCGGCCTGCACATCGTGCGCCGAGGTCGGATCCGCATTGCAGGGCGAGCCGAGCAGCATGCCGGCGTCCGGCTTGATGTAGAAGGATTCGAGCACGTCGAGGAACAGCGGCCAGTGCGCCACCGCCAGGCCCTCGGGCGGCGCGAAGATGAAGGCCGAGCGGCGCTTGGGTACCAGGCCGACCGGGGCGGCGCCGGCCAGGCGCGCGACGTCGTCGGCCCAGGCGCCGGCCGCGTTCACCACCACCGGTGCCTGGTAACTGCCCTTGGCGGTGGCGACGGTCCAGACGCCGTCGGCATGCGCCAGGCCGGTGACGGCGGCATTGTTGACCGTGCGTCCGCCGTGTCGGCGGGTGCCGCGCAGGAAACCCTGCAGCAGCGCATCGACATCGATATCGGCCGCATCCTTTTCCAGCACGCCGCCGATCACTTCGCCCGCGCGCAACACCGGCAGCAATGCCAGCGCCGCCTGCGCGTCCAGGCGCTCGACGACCGACGAGGTCTGGCGCACCAACGCCTCATGGGCATTGAGCTGCGTTTCCTGGCCCGGCGCCGCGAACATGAAGGCGCCGCGCGGCGACAACAGCGCGTGCTCGCAGAAGCCGTCCGGCGGATTCCGAAAGAAGTCCAGGCTGGCCCAGGTCAGCGCGCGTACCTGGGCCGGGCCATAGCTTTCCATGAACAGCGCCGCGGACCGTCCGGTGCTGTGGTAACCCGCTTGTCCCTCCCCCTCCAGCACGACGACGCGCGCCTGTTGCGACAGCCAGTACGCGATCGAGGCGCCGCCGATGCCGGCGCCGATCACGATGAAATCTGCGGTTTCATGACTCATGGGATCCCTGGTTTTCAAAAAACGAAAAATCTTCTATACCTGAAAGATATGCCAGGGCAGGACGCCGCGCAAGGGTTTTTCGAACAAGCGCGGCCATTTACAGGGGCCGTGAGCGGATGTGCGGCGCGCGCGTAAATCGTTTGACGCCGGGCTGCGCAGGCCATGATAATGAATCTTATTTCTATTTCAGAAAATTTTGAGGAGTATTTCCATGGCCGGCATCGAACGCATCCCCAGCGACCTCCCCTTCCCCTTCTCGAAAGCCGTCAAGGCGGGCGGCTTCCTTTACCTGTCGGGCCAGATCCCGCTGCGGGCCGACGGCAAGCCGCTGCAGGGCGACATCGAGGCACAGGCGCGCAACGTGCTGGACCGGATCGGCGCCACCCTGGCCGAACTGGGCAGCGGGCTGGAAGACGTGGTGCGGGTGACGGTCTGGCTGTCGGACCTGGCGCTGTTCGCCAGCTTCAACGACGTGTATCGCAGCTATTTCAAGGCGCCGCACCTGCCGGTGCGCTCGACCGTGCAGGCGCGGCTCGCCTTGGACGTGGATGTGGAAATCGAAGTGACGGCCTACAAGCCTTGAGGCCTACTTCCTGGCCTTCTTGCGGACGGGTGCGGGAGCCGGCTCGGGTGCAGGTGCAGGTGCAGGCGCCGGTGCGGGCTGGTCGATGAGCGAGGCGTACATCACTTCCGAATTCGGCTCGTCCGAGGTGCACACCGAGAGTATCCGGCAAGTCTGGTCGCCGACCGCGATGTAGGCATGCGCCATGCCGCTGTCGAAGTAGATCGAATCGCCGGTCTCGAGCCGTGCCGGCGCGTACAGGTCGGTGTACAGGTCGCAGGTGCCTTCGAGCACGATCGCGAATTCCTCGCCCGGATGCCGGATCAGTTCCCCGAATTCGGCCAGCGAGCGCGCATGGATCTCGGCGATGATCGGCACCGAACGCTTGTTCAACAAGTCCGCCGCCGGATACAGGTGGGAATAATTCGGCGTGTCGATGGCGTAGCCGGTGCCGCGCCGGTTGATGCTGCGGCGGCCGCTCGACACCGGCGCGGCCGGCTTGCCCACCGCCGGCGCGCCGCTGAACAATTCGGAGATATCCACGTCCAGGGCCTTGCAGATGCGCAGCAGCTTGTCGTAGCTGAGCGACATCTTGTTGTTCTCGATCTTGGAGATCGTGGACATGGGCATGCCGCTCTTCTCGCCCGCTTCGACCAGCGTCATGCCACGTTCCTTGCGGATGCGCCGGAGCGATTCGCCCAGGTTGCCGTCCCGTTCCGGTCCGTGATTGATCGCGCGTTTCGTGGCCATGCTTGTCCTCTCTAGAAGCTTCATTATAGATCGGCCTTGCATGAATTGAAAACTCGGCAGGTCAGATTTTCCGGGATGCTAAATTCCTGCCGCATGCGGATCGGCCACGCGCGGCCAGTAATCCGGCGAGCGCGAGCGGTAGGGGATGGCGGCGAAGTCGAAGTCCATCGCCCCCGGCGTCGAGACGTACAATATCTGCCTGGCGATCGGCGCGAACTCGGCATGGAAATGCTGGGTCGACTTCACCACGACGAGGTCCTTGTCGGCCAGCGTGATGCCCATGCCGGTAAAGGCATCCAGGCCATAGGTCTGGGTACGGATCGACGCCAGCAGGATGTGCAGCCCGTTGTCGGCCTCGACCCAGACGCAGTCGCCCAGGCGCTCGCGGGTGCCGAGCGCGCTCTGGCTGTGGTCGGCGACGATGGCGCGCACGGTCACGCGCAGGTCGAGCGGCAGGCCCGACGCCGGTCCGCATTTGCCGCCGATGCGCAACGCGAGCCGGGCGCCTTCGCCGGCACTCTTGCAGACGTGGATGGCGCCCAGGTCCCACAGGGCGCCGACGACCGCATTGCCGATGCCGCGCTCGACCAGCCGGCGCAGGATGAAGGTGGCGTCGCCCGCCGCGCCGCCGCCGGGATTGTCGGCGACGTCGGCCAGTACCGCCGGCCCCGCGCCGGCCTCGGCCCGGGCGGCATCCAGCGCCGCATCGATGCCCATCACCTGCGCGCCGATCCGTTCGCGCAGCGCCCAGAATGCGGCGCCCAGGCGTGCCGCCACGCTGCGCGCCAGTGCATGGTCGCCGTCCGTCACCACCCACAGCCTGGCGCCCGCTTCCGGCACGTCGCCCCAGGGAAAGCCGTGGCCCAGCGAGACCGACAGCACGCCCGGCTCGCACTCGGCCGCCTGCATCGCGCGCACGAAGCCTTGCATCGGTTCGCGCGTGGTGTGCCACAGCCCGACCATCCTGCAGTCGTACACCGCCGTGACGGGCTGCACGCGGCCCGCGGCGGCATCGACCAGGATGCGGTACAGCTCGCGTCCGCGCTCGTCGGTATCGATGTGCGGGTATTCCTTGAACGCGACGATCACGTCGGCCGAGGCCTGCATCAGCGCCGTGAAATGGCAATGCAGGTCGAGCTCCAGTCCGATCGGCACGCCGGGACCGACGACGTCGCGGATGCGCGCCGCCAGGTCGCCCTCGCAATCGTCGTAGCCCTCGGCGGCCATCGCCCCGTGCAGCAGCAGCTGGACCGCGTCGACCGGCATCGCCGCGCGCAGGTCGGCCAGGATGGTGTCGCGCAGGGCTTCGTACACGTGGCGCACGGTGCGCCCGCCCGGCTGGGCCAGCGTGCACAGGCTCTCCGCCACCGCGTGGCCGTCGGCCTCGGCCAGGTCGCGCAGGAAGCGCATGAAGGCCCCGGCCCCATGCGGATCGCGCACGCTGGCGTCGCCATGGAAAATCCCGATCTCCTCGAAGGCGCCCTGCCCGGTCGGCGCGGCGGCGAAGGTATTGGTCTCGGTGGCGAGATGGGCGATGAAGAGTTTCATGTGCGATGCCCGGCTCAGTAGTTCAGGTTCCAGGTGATCAGCTGGCCGACGACGCCGAGCCAGACCACGCCCAGCAGGGCCAGCGCCACCACCACGCTCCAGAAGCGCGCCACGCCCGGCGCATCGATCCGGCACATGCGCCAGGCCGCCCATACGCCGGCGGCCGCCGCGCCCAGCGCCAGCAGGCCGCTCGCCTCCAGCAGGCCGACGATCCAGTCGATCGCATAGCTGTAGACGCCGACGTCGGTGCTCAGGACCGGCTTGATCAGGAGGAACCAGGCGAACAGGTAGGCCACGTCGACCGCCACGGCGATGCGCTGGATGCGGCGCAGGCGCTTCTGCTCGGGCGAGATGCCGCTGGTGGCGCGGTCGGCGCGGCGCACCAGCGCCCCGAAGGGCCAGGCCGCCAGGGTGCCCAGCAGGACCAGCGTCGACAGCACCAGCACCGTGAGGTTCAGCGGCGCCGAGCGCGCGAACGAGGCTTCCTGCAGCACCGAGACCGGGTTGTCGCTGTCGATCACGGTCTTGACGCCGTCGATCTCCTTGAGCGCCAGCATCTGGGTGCCGCCGACCTTGCGCCACAGTTGCGGGCCGATCTCGCGGTAGGTCGCCACGCCGCCGACGATCGGGTCGGGCGTGCTGATGGTGCCGTCCGGGTTGGCGCTGATGATGCTCTGCTGCAGCAGGTAGAGGACGGTCAGGAAGCCGTGCTCGACGCGGCGCGAGCCTTCGTAGCGGCCGGCGATCTTTTGCGCGTCGGCCGCGGCGCTGGCCAGGGCCGGCGGCTCGGCGGCGGCGGGCGCCGGGAAGTAGCGGTCCATGAAGCCGTCGAACAGTTCCTTGCGCGCCGAATAGACGGCGTCGTCCTTGCCGCGGCTGTTGTAGGTGAAGAAGATGCCGACGCCCTCGTCCGGCAGCAGGTTCATCTCGGTGTGGTAGACGATGGTGTCGCCGCCGTGGCCGATGACCTTGCGGCCGTTCTGCATGCCGTGGAAGAAGCCGTGGGCCATCACGCCGAAGCCGGGGTCCGCCGTCTCGCTCGGGCTGTGCATGCGCGCCGTGGTGGCCGGGTCGAGGATGCGCGCGCCGTCCACGCTGCCCTGCTGCAGGTGGGCCAGCATGAAGCGCGCCATGTCGGCCGCGGTCGACGTGAGCGAGCCGGCGGGCGCCGTGATCACCATCTCGAAGGGCGCCGGCGGCTGGCTCGCGACCGAATAACCCTTCGACAGGAAGCCGGGAAAGCCCTTGGGCAGCGGCTGCACGAAGGTCGAGTGGCTCATGCCGAGCGGCTGGAAGATGTGGCGGTCGACGTAGGTTTCGAAGGGTTCGCCCGACACGCGCTGCACGATGTAGCCGGCCAGTGCCACGCCGTAGTTCGAATAGCCGGGTACGCGGCCCGGCGCGAACAGTATCGGACGCGGGTGGTCCTTCAGGTAGCGCTCGGTGGTCGGCGAGCGCGCCGGGTCGTGGCTGAGCAGGTCCTTCAAGCCCTCCTCGAAGCCGGCGCGGTGGTTCATCAGGTCGCGCATGGTGATCGGCTTGCCGAACTTTTCCTCGATCTTGAAATCCAGGTAATCGTTGACGTTGCGGTCGAGGTCGATCTTGCCCTGCGCGACCAGTTGCATCACCGCGGTCCAGGTGAAGGGCTTCGAGGTCGACCCGAGGCGCACCAGCGTGGTGGCCGGGTCCATCCTGACCTTGGCGTCGACGTCGGCGTAGCCCTTCTGCAGCAGCACCTTGCCGTCCTTGACCACCGACAGCGTCAGCCCGGCGATGTCGCCGGTCTTGAGCGCGTACGGGACGCGGCCGTCGAGCCAGGCTTCGAGGTCGGCGGCGTCCAGCGTGTGGGTGGCGGCACCGGCGGTGGCGGCCCCATCGCCCCCTGGGGCGGGCGGCGGCGCGGGCAGCTGGGCATCGGCGCCGCGTGCCCTGTCGAGTGCGGCGCCGGCCTTGTCCTGCAGCTTGCTGCCGGGGGTCGGCGTTGTGCTGAGGTCGGTCGGCGTCTTCTGGGGCGCGTCGGCCGGAGCGGCTAGCGCCCCGCTGCACAGGACGGCGGCGGCAATCAGGGAGAGGACTTGGCTGCGTGCTTTCATCGAATGTCTTTCGGTCCGCATCAGTAATTGGGATTGAAGCTCAGCAGGTGGTGCCAGGCACCGACCGCCACCAGGATCGCAAAGGCCAGCACCCACAGCAGCGCCAGGCCGCGTGCCGCGCGGCCGGTGCCGGCGCCGGCGAACACCGCGCGCGCATGCCACAGCGCCGCCGCCAGGCCACCGGCGAAGGCGAGGATGGTCATGCCCTGGGACAGCAACAGCAGGCCGCTCGGGTCGCCGCCGTCGGTCGCGGCGACCGTCGCCGCCCACAGCGCGAGGCTGACCGGCACCAGGCAGGCGGCCACCCGCAGCAGCGTCAGCGCGCGGCCGGGGCGCGCCAGGCCATGGCGGCGCCGCACCGTGGCGGCCACCGGCCAGGCCAGCGCCGTCAGCACCGCCACGCCGAGGGCGCCCAGCAGCAGCAGCAGCACCGGAGTGGACGCCATGAAGGGCACCGGCTCGAACACGAAGGCGAACACGTAGGGCTCGATGCCCCAGCGCTTGACCTTGCCGTCTTCGACGAGGGCCTGCAGGCGGCGCTTGCCGTGTTCTTCCTGCCATAGGAAGGGCTTGATCTCGCGGAACACGTTGCGGCTGCCGCCGAGCTCGATCGCCACGCGGCCCTGTTCCACGGCCTGCACGCGCACCGGGCTCAGAAGCTGGAGCACGGACATGAAGGTCGAATCCTCGCGCCGCGTGTTGCGGTAGGCGCCGGCCAGCATGCGCGCATGCGCCTCGGCCGTGGCCAGGTCGACGCCGGCGCCGGCGGGCGGGCGCGTGTCGGGCAGGTAGCGGTCCATGAAGCCCTGGTACAGGCGGTCGCGCAGCCACTTGCCCTGGTCGTGGCGGCCCGGCGAGTTGACCGAGACGTACAGGCCGATGCCGTCGTCCGGCAACAGGTAGAGCTCGGAGTGGAACATATTGGTGTCGCCCCCGTGCCCGACCGCGCGGTGGCCGTTCATGTCCTGCTGGTAGAAGCCCAGGCCGATGCCGTCGAGGTCAGGCATGCCGCGCGTGATCGTGGTGTGCATCATGCGCACCGTCTCGGGCTTCAGGATGCGCTGGCCATCCAGGCTGCCCTGCCCCAGGTAGGCCAGCATGAAGCGGCCCATGTCGGCGCCCGGCGAGGCCAGGCTCCCGGCGGGCGCCATGCTGACGATCTCGTAGCCCGTCGCCGGCTCGTCGACGCTGGGATAGCCCTGCGCCATCTGGCCGCGCAGCGCCGCCGGCAGCGGCTGGCGGAAGCTCGAATGGCGCATGCCCAGCGGCGAGAAGATATGGCGCTCGATATAGTCGTCGAAGGGTTCGCCGCTGACGCGCTGGACGATGTAGCCGGCCAGCGCGGTGGCCCAGTTCGAATAACCCTGGGTGCTGCCGGGCGCGTACAGGTAGGGCGGGATATAGCCCTGCAAGACCTTGGCGTTGTCCGGCGTGTGCAAACCATAGACGATCAGGGCACGCCCCGCCTCTTCCAGGCCGCTGGTGTGGGTCAGCACGTGGCGCAGCGTCAGCGCCTTGCCCTGGTAGCCGGGCACCTTGAAGTCGAGGTAGCGGTTCAGGTCCGCATCGAGGTCGAGCCTGCCCTGCTCGACCTGCTGCATGACCGCCGTCCAGGTGAACAGCTTGGAGATCGAGCCGGGCCGGAACAGCGTCGACGCCGGATCGACCGGCACCGACTTCTCCCAGTCCGCATAGCCGTAGCCCTTCTGCACCAGCGGCTTGCCGTCCTTGACCAGCACCACCACGGCGCCGGGCACGCCGGACACGCGCAGGGCGGTGGGCATCAGGCCGTCGAGCCAGGTCTCGGCATCGGCGGCGGTGAGCGGCACCGCACCGCGCGCCATCCCCGGGGCCACCGGCTGGGCCGGGGCCGGGACGGCCGCGGGCGCGGCGGCCGACGAGGGCGCCGGGGCCGGCTCCTGGGCCAGGGCCGGCAACAGCAGGCCGGCGCAGACGGCGGCCGCGGCGCGGCGCAGGCAAGCGAACGATGCGCGGCGCAGGCAAGCGAGCGAAGCGCGCCGCATCAGAAAGCCCTCGACACGTTCAGGCCGATCGTGCGCGGCGGCACCGGCATCACGCGCAGCGGGGCGCCGAAAGCCGTCAGCGCGGTATCGGCGCTGCTCAGCGCGCGCTTGTCGCCCAGGTTGCGAACGAAGGCGCCGAGCTCCCAGCCGTCGACGTCGATCCCCGCCTGCAGGTCGGCCACCACGTAGCCGCCCATGCGGAAGTTCGGCACCGAGGTCTCGGGCGAATCGAAGCCGGCATTGCGCTCGCCGACCTGACGCAGGCCCAGGCCCGCGTAGGCGGCCCGCCCGGCGACTTCAAAGCTGTAGCGGCCGCTCAGGTTGGAAGACAGGCGCGCGCTGTTCGGCAGGCGCGCGCCGGACAGGCCCAGCGCAGGCGCGTCCTGGGTCAGCTTGGCATCGGTCCAGGCCAGGCTGCCGTCGATGCTGAAATGCGCGTCGACCTTGTAGCGCAGCGCCAGTTCCAGGCCCTTCGACTCGGCCTTGCCGGCATTGCCGGTGAGCGTGGTGGCGCCGACGGCGATCGGCTGCTGCAGCTTGTCCCAGCGGATCTCGAACAGCGCCGCCTCGAGCGACAGGCGCTTGTCCAGCAGGTCCGCCTTGTAGCCGAGTTCATAGCTCCACAGCGTGTCCGGATCGAAGCTGGCGGGAGCGCCCGGCACCACCTGGCCGTTCTCGTCGATCGCCGGCGGGTTCGGGCCGCCCGGGCGGTAGCCGCTGGCGGCGCGGACGTAGACGCTGCTGACCTTGTCGATCGAGTAGCGCGCCGTCGCCAGGTAGGTCTTCGAGCTGTCCTTGGCGCCGGCTTCGAAATCCTTGACGCCGTTGGTGATGGTGCCGTAGGTCTGGCGGTTGCGCGCGGCGCGCGCGCCGAGCGTGAACGACCATTGTGCCGAGGGGTTCCAGGTCACGTCGCCGTACACGGCGTTCTCGACGAAATGCGAGGGCTGGTCCGAAGTGACGAGATCGCTTTCCGGGCCGCCCGTCGCCAGGCCGTACAGGCGCTGGGCGCGCATGCCGGTCTCCTTGTTGTGGTAGTAGCCGGCCAGCCATTCGATCGGGCCGCTCTTCGAGGTCAGGCGCACTTCCGCGGTACGCTTGTCCATGCGGGTGTTATTGGTCAGCGCCACGTAATCGAGGCCTTCCATGCCGTAGATCTCGGTGGCGTCGAGCATGGCGGTGGCGCGGAAGCGCTGGGCCGAGCCGATCACGTTCAGGCGCGCCCAGCCGAGATCGTATTCGACGTCGCCGGACAGCAGGCCGGTCTTCACCTTGTAGGGCTCGTCGACGTAGAGCCGGTGGACCAGGTCGCCGTACACGGGCCGGCCGGTGGCGAGGTCGTACTGCAGCATGCCGGTACCGTTGCGTTCGATGTTCTGCTGGGTCGCGGTGAGGCGCACGCGCAGCGCGCGGCTCGGGTCGAACAGCAGCGAGACGCGGGCGCCGCGCGTGTTGCCGTCGTTGGCGTGGTCGCGGGTCACGCGGCCGACCGCGTCGACGTAGCCGCCGTCGTGCTGGTTGAAGGCCGCCACCCGCATCGCCGCCACGCCTTCGCTCAGCGGCACGTTGATCACCGCGTTCTCGGTATGCCCGAGCGCGCCATTCTTCGACTGGCGCAAGGCCAGGCCGGCCTTGCCGGAAAAGCCGCTCGCATCCGGTTCGTTGGTCACGTACTTGAGCAGGCCGCCCATCGCGCCGGCGCCGTACAGCGTGCCCTGCGGGCCGCGCAGCAGTTCGACGTGGTGCAGGTCGAGCAGCGACAGGTCGAGCGCGGCCACCGCTTCGCCGACCAGGCTGGTGCTGGAACCGAAGGCGACCTCGTCGACGTAGACGCCGACCGTGGGCGCGCTGGCGCTGCCGACGCCGACGCCGCGGATCTCGACCTGGCCCAGGCCGGGGCCACCGTCGTCGGATACGTGGACGCCCGGCAGCGAGCCGACGTAATCGGTGAGCGACGCGGATCCGGAGCGCGCCAGCGTGTCGGCACTGAGCGTCTCGACGCGCAGCGGCACGTCGCGCACCGGTTCGCGGCGCCGGGTGGCGGTGACGGTGACGACCTCCATTTTTGCATCGGCGCGGGCGGCCGGCGCCGCCTTGTCATCCGGGGTGGCCGCACCGGATGCTTCCTGGGCCGTCGCCTGGCCGCAGGCCAGGGCAACGACGGAAGCGGCGGCAAGGGCGACCGCCCTGCGCCCCGGCAGACCGACCGCGGGTAACTGCCCGGGCGCGCGGCCTTTTCTTGTGGTATCGGACAGCTGCAAAACGCTTCGGTACATGATGCACTCCTGGTGATGGAACCGCGGTCAATACGTTTTCCAATTAGTATATTCTTTTCACGATTTGAATCAATCAGAAATTTTTCTAATTTGTTTTCTTACTTGGAAAATAAGTGGAAGGAACGACCGGGGTGCGCGCACGCACAGGCGTGGTGCGCGGATGCCACGGGGCGGTGCGTCGCGACAAGGTGTTCAGGGGCCGGTCAAGGAGGTAGCGGCCTGGCGCACGCTGCCTTCATTTCGGCGGCGCCGTCACCACCGGGATGCTCACGTGCGACGGGTAGGCGGCCGAACGCCAGATGCGCTGCGTCGCGGCCTTGAAGTCGCCCTCCCCGGCCTCGAAGATGTTCGGCACGAAGGTCTGGGGATTGCGGTCGATGATGGGAAACCAGCTGCTCTGCACCTGCACCATCAGCCGGTGGCCCTTGCGGAAGGTGTAGTTCTGCGTGTGCAGGCCGAAGCGGTATTCGGCCACCGCGCCGGGCTGGATCGCTTCGGGCCGCTCGAAGCTCTTGCGATAGCGTCCGCGAAACACCTCGCTGGCCACCATCAGCTGGAAGCCGGACATCGGCCAGTTGGCCGCCATGTGTTCCGGGTAGACGTCGATCAGCTTGACGATCCAGTCGGCGTCGCTGCCGGTGGTGGAGGCGTACAGGTTCGCGGTAATGTCGCCGGCGATGGTCAGGTCGGCGTCCAGCGGCGCGCTCTCCCAGCCCAGCACGTCCGGGCGCCCGTCGACGAAGCGCTGGTCCTCGACCAGCCAGGTCGACCAGGCCGAGCCGCCGGGGAAGTAGGTCGCCTGGATCGGGCGGTGGCGGTAGGGCACCGGATGGGCCGGATCGGCCAGGTAGCTGTCGGACTGCGCCTCTCCTTGCGCGGTAGGCGCCGCGAAGGACAGCGCGCGGGCCGGACCGAAGTAGAGCTTGCGCTGTTCGGTGCCGGTCCTGGGCGGCCAGGCATCCCAGCGCCGCCACTGGTTGCCGCCGGCCTCGAAGGTCAGCGCCTCGGGCAGGTCGAGCCTGCCCTGGTCCTTCAGGTAGAAGGCGAACCAGGGCACTTCGATGCGCTCGCGGTAGTACTTGGCCGTCGCGCTGTCGAACTGGATCGCGCCCAGCGCGTCGCCCGGCCCGACGCGCGCGCCGCCATGCTTCCACGGGCCCACCACAAGGTGGTTCACGCCCTTGCGGTCGCCCTTCTCGAGCGCCTGGTAGATCGCGATCGGCCCGTAGAAATCCTCCTGGTCCCACCAGCCGGCCACGTTCAGCGTCGGCACCTTGACCTCTCTTCCCCGGCCGGGAAAGGCCTGGCGCTGCCAGAAGGCGTCGTAGTCGGGGTGGGCCGAAAAATCGTTCCAGGTGGCGATCCTGCCTTTGAAGACCTCGCGGTTCACGTTGGCCAGCGGCCCCAGGCCGAGGTACCAGGCATAGGTGTCGTAACGGTCGAACGGGTACTGGGCACTGCCCTTCCCGCTTTCCATCATGTAGGCGTATTCGAAGCCGTAGCTCAGGCGGAAGGCGCCGTTGTGGTGGAAATCGTCGCCGATCCACATGTCCGCGGGCGAGGCCATCGGCGCCACGGCCTTGAGCGCCGGGTGCGGGTCGAGGCTGGCCATGACGGTGGTCCAGCCCAGGTAGGAATTGCCCAACATGCCGACGCGGCCGTTGTTCGAAGGGACGTTCTTCACCAGCCAGGCGATGCTGTCGTAAGCGTCGCTGGCTTCGTCGACCGCCTTCGGGTCATGGCCCTCGCGCGGCGGGCGCATCATGACGAACTGCCCTTCCGAACCGAACTTGCCGCGGATGTCTTGGAAAGCGAAGATGTAGCCGTCGTCCGCCAGTTCCCTGTAGCGGCTGTCCAGCGCGTCCGCGGCATCGTCGATACCGTAGGGCGTGCGCAGGAACAGGAAGGGCAGCGGGCCCTTGCGCCCGGCCGGGACGAAGATGCGCGTGTGCAGCCGGGTGCCGTCGCGCATCGGGATCATGGCGTCGGTGACGGTCCAGGGTGCGGGGCGCGCCCGCGCGGATTCGGTGAGCCGGTTGGCGGCGGGCTGTTGCGCCGGCGCCGGGGAATGCAGGCCCAGCAGCAAAACCGGCACCAGCAGCAGGGACTTGCACGATACCGTTCTGTCGGGTGAATTCATGGCCGGGCTCCAGCAGTTGATCAAATTTTCTTTTTTAGAAAAGAATTCTGTATTTGAATATATGCGAATTCGCGCAAGCCCGTAAAGCGGTTTCGCCGTCATCGGGACCGGCATCTCCAATCGGCCGGGGATATTTGCTCTTTCTTCCCGTCGAAGTGGCATTTTTGCTGTAACAGGGCCGCTGGAAGTCTCTTCGGGCAAAAGCCTGACGAGCTTCGCTTGTGCGCCGATTGTTGCACACTCGCTGGCGTGATAATTCCGGATTTGCCTTTTCATGGCAAATTTGTTGCTATTAAGTGGATATAATTATTGCTAAATAACTGAATTCTTATGCTAGATTAGCTGGAAGATCCACTCACCAGGGAAAGGACGGTCATGCAGGAACTCAACTTTGCCTCCCAGTTGATAGAGGGCGGCACAGGCGTCGTCGTGACCGGTGCACTGTCCGTTCTTGCGCTTGCCGTGTCGTTCGAGCGCCTGGCCAACTTCCGCACCAGCAAAGTGGCGCCCCAGACGCTGGCGGACGAGGCGTTCAGGCTGTGGCGCGACGGCGATTACCAGTCTCTTGCCTCACGCGCCGGGGAGGACCGCAGCAGCCTGGCGCGCGTGCTGGAATTCCTGGCTACCCATGCACGCCTGCCCATCGAGACCCTGTCGGCGCGCGCGGCCGACATCGCATCGACGGAGCTGCGCCTGCAGCAGCAGAAGGCCTACGCGCTGAACGTGGTCGCCACGATCGCACCCATCGTCGGCCTGCTGGGCACCGTGGTCGGCATGATCGAGGCCTTCCACGTGATCGCCTTCAGCGGCATGGGCGATCCAAGCCTGCTGGCGGGCGGCATCTCGAAGGCGCTGGTGAACACGGCCGCCGGGCTGTCGGTGGCGCTGCCCTCGCTGGCGATGCACCACTTCTTCCGCAACCGCATGGTCAATATCGGCATCACGCTGGAACGCCAGGTGGGCCGGCTGCTGGACGAGACCCGGTCGCGTGAACATGCGCGGGAGCACAGCCATGCGCATTGAGCTCGGTGACGACGAACCGCCCGAGATCGGCCTGATCGCGCTGATCGATTGCATCTTCTTCCTGCTGATGTTCTTCATGGTCGCGACCTCGTTCAAGCAGAAGGAAACGCAGCAAAAGGACAAGGCCATCCCGATCACGCTGCCGCGCTCCGCCGCCACGCTCGACCTGGCCGACGCCGCGCCCGATCCGCTGGTGATCCGGGTCGACCGTACGGGCCAGGTGGCGATCGGCGACGACAAGCTGGCGCTCGAGGCCCTGCACGCACGCCTCGCGAGCGAGGCGCGTGCGCAGCCGGGCCGGCCGGTGCGCATCGAGGGCGATGGGAATGTCCCATACCAGTCGATCGTCCACGTGCTCGACCTGTGCCAGTTCGAAGGCCTGACAAATATCGCGATGCGTGCGCGCCGGCAGTAGATGCATACCGACGCGACTTTCCGTCTCGACGGTTCGAGCATGGTCGAGCCATGGTGCAGCCGTCCTTGGCTGATCGCATCGCCGGCGGCGCACGGCGTGCGCGCTACACGCTGACCATGCCCGGCCAGATCCGGCGATACCCATACCTGTCGCTGTCGCTTGTGGCGCATGCGGCGCTGCTCGGCGTGCTTTACGTGGGTGTCTATCGCGTCGAGCTGGACCGGCAGCGCATCGAGCGCAGCCGGGAGCAGCCATGGGTGGAAGCCGGCAAGCGGCTGATGGAACGGGCGCGCCTCGAAAAGCGCGTGCACGACATGGCGCGTATCAAGACCCAGCTCGAATCGGGAACGGCCGACAAGGATGACGACGTGCAGTTCAGCGCTCGGCCCAGGACGCCGGAAGAACTGCTCAAGGAAGCCAGGGAGCTGTCCCGCAAGATCGACGAGATCGAGCGTGACGCCCGCGCCGAACGACTGGCGAAGCTGCTCCACATTCCAAAGCAAAAAGCGCTGGAAAGGATCGCGCAGACGCCCAAGTCGGAAGCGCTGGCCGACGCCGAACCCGGCAAGCCGGTCGATGCGGCAGCGAAGATCGAGCAGCTCGAAGCGAAGGCACGCGACGCGCTGGAACGGCGCGGCCGGCAGCGGGAGCAGCAGCTGGACGGCACGCGCGTGGCAAGCGAATCACGCAGCGGGAGCGCTGCGCGGCAGGGCGAACCAGGCCGGCAAGTGGGCGGCGCCCCCCCGGGCTCGGGAAATTCCGGCGGCGTATCCATGTCGTCCGTGTTGCGGACGATCGATGCATTCATCAATTCCGACCGGGCGGGCCGGGGGATAGAGGGCAATATCGTGGCGGGCAACCACGACGACGTCGATCACACCATCGTGCGCATTCCGGAAGTCCCCGCCGGCGCCAAGGTCAAGGGCACGGGTCGCATCATCGGACCCGGCGGGCCTTATGCCGACCGCGTCTACGTCAATCGCTGGTACCTGATCGGCCCCTTCGACCGTAAGCATGGCGACGCGTGGCTTATACCCGATCCGCCCGAGCAGGCCGTGGTCCTGGACGCCGCCTATCGCGGCAAGGACGGCCGCCTGCTCAAGTGGGAATACGTCGACTCGGCAAACTATCCCCTGGTTCCGCCCCAACCTGCCGAAGAGGCCGTGTATTACGGCTATACGGAGCTGATGGTCGACAAGGAACAGGACCTGACGATCTGGGTCGGCGCCAACGACGACGCGCAGCTGTGGCTCAACGACAGGCTGGTCTGGCGCGGCAGGCATGTGGCCAAGGGGCCGTTCTACAGGGAGGTCAAGGACCCCGACAATCACCATGCCCGCGACTACAACTTCAGCGAAGGCAAGCGCGTCGTGCACTTCAGGCAGGGCCGCAACAAGCTGTTCTTCAAGCTGTCGAACGGATTGGGTTCCCTGTTTTTTTCGCTGGTGCTGACGAAGTGATCCATATGTATTGGCCCGCGCCTTACAAGCAGACCAGTCAACACAAGAAGTTGCGCCCACGGCATTTCCACACCGTTTATACGCCATCGCCCTGTACGCCCAGCCCGCCGCCATCGCCGTACCCCCGGTCGACAGGCGCCCAGGCGCCCAGCGTCATGGCGGAGTTTTACTTGGGGAAACCGACCCAGGCTTCGACCGAGACTGGCCAGCGGCGATCGGATCGACTACCAATCTTGAACAGCTTTAAGGCTGAGAGCGCCTAACAAAACCTCCATGGCTGCGTTGCACCGCCTCGCCGTACTCGCGTACTGTCTTCGACGCTGCGCCTTGCCCTGCAGGTTTTGTTAGGTGCTCTAACCCTCGTTGGATCGTTTAATTTCAAAAAAGCTCGCCGAAGCAAGCCCTTTTCAAGACCACAAAAATTTAGCTTCCAAAAGGAACCCCACTTCCACTCGAATATCAATAGACCCGGCAAACCTTTGACTTTATCGCCGTTTTCCTCCGACCCCACAAACCCGATACCATTCCGGATGCCATGTCCGAAAAACCTTGCTGCTGAGGTACCAGCGTGCACAGCAGTCAATCAGGACTCGCGATGGCGTTGCGCATCCGGTAGGCGAACGCCAAGGGCAGTTCGGGATGCCGCGTTGCAAACTCCGGAGAATGCTTCTGGATGTTATTGCTGGCTTCGCCGAAAAGTTCCAAGTTGCGAATAACGGCGTCTTGTACCAGTTCGTTATGCAGGAACGCGAGCTCGTCTATATCCTCGGTTGATCCGTTCGATCGGTTCCAGCGTGTGCGCCAAATAGTCGATCAGGCGCAGCCGGTCCTTGCTCATACCGGCATGGCTTGTGCAAGCACGGTCGCCCGGAAACTTTCGGGTAGCGCCTTTGGCGTCAGCACGTCGACCGATACACCGAGCAGTTGCAAGAGCTCATGCCGGATCGCACCGACGCGAGAAGCGTGGTTTCCGGCGTCGGGTCGACGAGCAGGTCCAGGTCGCTATCCTCGGTATCGCAGCCTTGAAGCACGGCCCCAAATATCCGCGGGTTGGAGGCGCGATGGCCTGCCACGATCTTGCGCATCGTTTCCCGGTGTTCCTGTAAGGCGATTGACGGTTTCATGTGGAAGGACTGCTTGGCTTCGGTTGGAAAGATTGCACCACTGTGGTTACATCGTCGATGCGGCCCCATCGGAGGCTGCGGCATCGTTGGCAAAGACGAATCCACTGTGGATATGCAGTCAACCTGCCATCAGCCTTGCAAGACGACTTTGCACGCTATCCGCCGCATGGCGACATACTGGCGCTCGACGGCACTGCGGGGCTGGTCATCCGGAATCGATCGGTGCGCCATTTTTTGTAGGATCACAATAAACTACCTCGTGGCAAGCACCTATTTCGCGACTGATCGGTCGAGCAGTGACGAGCGCTTAGTCAACGCTTTGCACTGGTGCCCGCACGCATCGCTGCTCAGTCACTGAGCTGATTCCATTGACAACCGTACCAGAGGCCATGTAGCCATGCTCCCACCGCTGACTGGTTTCCACCGCCTGGTCGCCGTCGCCAGGCAGGGTGCGCGACTGTTGCTGCTGTGGCCTCTGGCATCTGCGCTCGTGGCGACGATTGGCTGGGTGTCACTGCTGAACAGCCTGGAACGAGAGCGCCAGGTTCGCGAGAAGGATACACTGCGCGCTGCGGCGACGATCGCGCGCAGCTATGCCGATCATCTTGCCCGCACGTTCCGTCTGGTCGACCAGATCCTCTTGCACGTACGCTTTGAATGGTCGCTGAGCCGGCAAACGCTGCGCCTGGAAAACCTGGGCGTATCTGGCCTGTTTCCGGCCACTCCCGTGTTTAATGTCGGGATCGTCGACCGCAACGGCCAACTCATCACCAACACCTTGCGGGTGAATGCGGAACAGGTTGGTGATCGGCAGTATTTCCGCGTCCAGCGCGCTAGTACGTCCGATGACCTGTACGTGGGCCAGGCTGCATTCGGCCGGTCGACCGGCCGATCTGTCGTGCATTTTTCGCGGCGTCTTGCCGACAGCCGCGGGCGATTTAGCGGCGTGGTACGTGCATCGGTCGCACCGGCTTACCTGACTGCCAGCTACGATGAGATTTCACTCGGCGACAAGGGACTGTTGGCAATTCTCGGCAACGATGGTGCGATCCGGGCCAGCCGCGTCGGCACCACTGTCCACGCCGCTGACACGAGCGCGTTGACCGCGACAGCGCCAACCTTCCGCCCTCCCCTGTCAACGCAGCCAAGGGGCAGCATCCTCGCCAACGGCGAGAGCTGGTTCGATGACAAGCGCAATCGCTACGTCGGCTGGCAGCAGGTGGAGGGATTCCCGGTGGTGGCAATCGCAGGCGTGGATCAACAGGAGGCACTCGGCGCCTTCATGAAGATGAGACAGGAAGCGCTCGCGCGCGCGGCCGCCATGAGCGGCCTGCTGGCGCTCGCCACGGTGGTTGCGATGGCACTATCGCTGCGGCTGGCATGGCGCAAGCACCAAGTGCAATTGGCCCGCGCGGCATACCGCCTGGCGACGGAGACGGGCACCGAAGGATTTTATATCTTCCGTGAAATCCGCGATGCCCAGGGCGCGATCCTGGATCACGAAATTATCGACTGCAACCAGACCGGCGCGGAGTTGTATGGCACGATCCCCCAAGCGCTGGTAGGCCTGCGACTGTCTGCACTGCACCACGGCGACACGCATCATTGGAGCACAGGGCTGCGTCAGCGCTTCCTGATTGCAGCCGAGCGCGGCATCTTCGAAGACGATATCGAAGTGCCGGTAAAAGGTGCCACTACCCGGTGGTATCGACTCAAGTTCGTCCACGCGAATGACCTGGTATCGCTGACGACGTGGGACATCACGGAGAGCAAGAGGCACTTGTGGGAGCTCGAGCGCCGTGGCAATGAAGATCCGTTGACGGGCCTGCCGAATCGGCACTGGCTGCTCGCCTATCTGCCTGACGCCTTGCACCGTGCGAGCGAGCACGGTACCATGGTATCGCTCTTATTCATCGACCTGGACGGCTTCAAGCACGTCAACGACAGCGCTGGCCACCATGGCGGCGACGAGCTCTTGCGCAGCGTCGCAAGCCGTCTGCGCCTGGCGGTACGGCCGGCGGACCACTTGGTGCGGGTCGGCGGCGACGAATTCGTCGTGATCGTCGAACATCTGGTCGACAAGGCAGGGGCGGCGCACTTCGCGGAGCGCATGCTGCGGGCGTTCGGTGAGCGATTTCATATCGGCCATGGCACATTCGCCATCGGGGCGTCCATCGGCATCAGCGTATTCCCGGACGACGGCACGGACATGCAGGAATTGCTCACGCACGCCGACGCCGCGATGTATGCGGTGAAGACCAGCGGCAAGATGGGCTATCGCTTCTTCGACCGCACGTACTATGAATCCGTGCGCACCAAGATCGACCGGAAAGCGGAGCTCGAACATGCACTGAATACCGATCAGCTCATCCTGTATTACCAGCCAAGGGTATCGGTGGCGACGGGCGACACTTGCAGCATGGAGGCGCTGGTGCGCTGGTCACATCCAACCAGGGGAGTGTTGGGTCCGATCGACTTCATTCCGCTGGCGGAGGAAACCGGCCTGATTGTACAACTGGGTGAGGTCGTGATCGACAAAGTCTGCGCGCAGATTGCTCACTGGGCCACGCACGGCACGCCATTGGTCCCCGTGTCGATCAACGTCTCGGCCCAGCAACTCGATCACTCCGATCTCACTGCTGTACTGCGTGAGGCGGTCGAACGACACGGGGTAACGCCCGAATTGGTCGAGATCGAGCTGACCGAATCTTCCATGACGGCGGACAACGTGCACGTGGCCCAGGCGCTGGACGGCATCCAGCGCCTGGGCATGGCGCTGGCTGTGGATGATTTCGGCACCGGCTACTCGTCGCTCTCCCAGCTGCAACGCCTCGACTTCGACGTGCTGAAAGTGGACAGGGCTTTCACCACCGAATTAGAGAAAACAAAAGAAGGCAGCATCTTTTTCACAGCCATCATTACCATGGCGCATGCGCTCGGCATGCGTGTCGTGGCGGAGGGTGTCGAAACGGCAGGCCAGGCCAGGCATTTGAAATTGCTGCGGTGTGACGAATTGCAGGGCTATTATTTTTCCACGCCGCTCCCCGCGACCGACCGGCAGCCGATCCTTACGAATTGCATGTTCTAAGAACCTATCCCAGTAGGGAACCGGTCGTTGCTGACGCGCCTGGCAAGCGGGTGCTGCGTTGCTCGTCCTTGCATGGCGCGCCATGCAGCGTCCTCGCGCCTTGCCCCCACTTGCCATGCATCGTCATTCGCTTCCCTCTCCCTACTGGGATAGGTTCTAAGGCTAACTACTCGTCCAAAAATGAATGTGTCGTTGGCTGCCATAACCGGCGCGTTGCCGCGTTGGCGTCCGGCTCAGCGAACAGCCTTCCCCAGCCACGGCCAGGGCCTCGTTGCCTGCCGTGGCGGCGACAGCGTCGGAGACACGGTACGGACGTCGTTCGTGACGCCGGCGATAATGAACGTCTTGCCGCGGGCGCCGGCCATCCGGTCGAATGCGGCGGCGATGGCGATCTCGCGCACCCCCGCCTGCATGATCGGCGCCGGTGCTACTCCGCTACCCGTGTGCCCAGCCGCAGCCACCAGCTAGCGCAGCGACTGATTGATGCGCCGATGAATCCGGCAGGCCAGTACGAACGCGACAGCGCCCAGCGCCAGCGCCACGAGCGCTTAGCGAGAAGCAAACCTTAACTGGGCGGGTAGCAGTCTTGAACCGGCTCAATGATCGTAACCGGATCGGATAAGGTTGTAAAAAAGCTCGCCGAAGCGAGCTCTTTTCAAACCGCGATAGCAAGATTTCCTAAATAAAACCTCACTCCCACTCAATCGTCGCCGGCGGCTTCCCCGAAATATCATAAACAACGCGATTGATCCCGCGCACTTCGTTGATGATCCGGTTCGACACCTTCGCCAGCAGCTCATGCGGCAAATGCGCCCACTGCGCCGTCATGAAGTCCAGGGTCTGCACCGCGCGCAGCGCCACCACGTATTCATAGGTACGGCCGTCGCCCATCACGCCTACCGATTTCACCGGCAGGAACACGGCAAACGCCTGCGAAGTCGCCTCGTACCAGTTGGTCGGCGCCTTGCCGGCGTCGATGCCCGGCACCATCGGCGCAACGAAAGGCGTACGGCGCAGCTCTTCGATGAAGATGGCATCCGCCTCACGCAGCATGTCGGCGAATTCGCGCTTCACTTCGCCCAGGATACGCACGCCCAGGCCCGGACCCGGGAACGGGTGACGGTAGACCATGTCGTGCGGCAGGCCCAGCGCCACGCCCAGCTTGCGCACCTCGTCCTTGAACAGTTCGCGCAGCGGTTCGAGCAGCTTCAGGTGCAGGGTTTCCGGCAGGCCGCCCACGTTATGGTGGCTCTTGATGGTCTGGCCTTTCTTGCCCTTCCCTGCCGACTCGATCACGTCCGGATAGATCGTGCCCTGTGCCAGCCACTTGGCGCTGGTCAGTTTCTGCGATTCCACCTGGAACACTTCCACGAACTCGCGGCCGATGATCTTGCGCTTCTGCTCCGGGTCGGTGACGCCAGCCAGGTGGCCCATGAACTGGTCGGACGCGTCGATACGCAGCACCTTCACGCCGAGGTTCTTCGAGAACATGTCCATCACCATCTTGCCCTCGTCCTTGCGCAGCAGGCCGTGGTCGACGAAGACGCAAGTCAGCTGGTCGCCGATGGCGCGGTGGATCAGGGCCGCGGCCACGCTGGAGTCGACCCCGCCGGACAGGCCGAGAATGACTTCATCGCTGCCGACCTGGGCGCGGATCTTCTCGACGGCTTCGCCGATGTAGTCCGGCATGTTCCAGTCGCTCTTGCAGCCGCAGATCTCGTGCACGAAGCGGCCGATGATGGCTTCGCCTTGGGTGGTGTGGGTGACTTCCGGGTGGAACTGCAGCGCGTAGAAGCCGCGCTCTTCGTCGGCCATGGCGGCGATCGGGCAGGACGGGGTCGAGCCCATCAGCTTGAAGCCCGGCGGCATTTCCAGCACCTTGTCGCCATGGCTCATCCACACTTTCAGCATGCCGTGGCCTTCGTCGGTGACGAAGTCGTTGACGCCGTTCAGCAGCTTGGTGTGGCCGCGGGCGCGCACTTCGGCGTAGCCGAATTCGCGGAGTTTACCGTTCTCGACCTGGCCGCCCAGCTGGGCCGCCATGGTCTGCATGCCGTAGCAGATGCCGAGGACCGGCACGCCGAGTTCGAACACGGCTTGCGGGGCGCGCGGGGAGTCGCCTTCCAGGGTCGAGTTGTGGCTGCCCGACAGGATCACGCCGGACGCGCCGTAGTTGCGGACGAAGTCGTCGCCGATGTCATAAGGGAAGACTTCCGAGAACACGCCGGCGTCGCGGACGCGGCGCGCGATCAGCTGGGTAACCTGGGAACCGAAGTCGAGGATGAGGATTTTGGAGTGCATGTGTGGAGCTAAATAGATGATCGTCATGGCCCTTGGGCCAACATGATTCGGGCGTCACGCGTGGACGGCGCTGGCGGCAACCCTATGCCCGCGCCGTGGTACAGCCGTCCACCCTACAATAAAACAATGCGGCCCTGAGGCCGCATCGTTTATTCCGTACGGTAGTTCGGCGCTTCCTTGGTGATCTGCACGTCGTGCACGTGCGATTCACGCATGCCGGCCGAGGTGATCTCGACGAACTCGGCTTTTTCGCGCAGTTCTTCGATGGTGGCGCAGCCGCAGTAGCCCATCGACTGGCGCACGCCGCCGACCATCTGGTAGATGATCGCCAGCACGCTGCCCTTGTAGGCGACGCGGCCTTCGATGCCTTCCGGTACGAACTTCTCGGCCTTGGAGGAGGCTTCCTGGAAGTAGCGGTCGGCCGAGCCTTCGGCCATCGCGCCCAGCGAACCCATGCCGCGGTAGGACTTGTAGCTGCGGCCCTGGTACAGGATCACTTCGCCCGGCGCTTCTTCGGTGCCGGCGAACATCGAGCCCATCATGACGGTGTGCGCACCGGCAGCCAGCGCTTTCGAGATATCGCCCGAGAAGCGGATGCCGCCGTCGGCGATGCAGGGCACACCGGTGCCGGCCAGCGCTTCGGACACGTTCGAGATGGCGGTGACTTGCGGCACGCCGACGCCGGCGACGATACGGGTGGTGCAGATCGAGCCCGGGCCGATGCCGACCTTGACCGCGTCGGCGCCGGCTTCGACCAGCGCCAGTGCCGCGGCTGCCGTAGCGATGTTGCCGCCGATCACGTCAACTTGCGGGAAATTGGTCTTGATCCATTTAACCTGGTCGAGGATGCCTTGCGAGTGGCCGTGGGCGGTGTCGACCACCAGCACGTCCACGCCGGCCTTCACCAGCAGTTCGACCCGTTCCTTGTCCTTGTCGCCGACGCCGACGGCGGCGCCGACCAGCAGCTTGCCTTGCGCGTCCTTGGATGCGTTCGGGTGCTCGTGCGACTTCAGGATGTCCTTGACGGTGATCAGGCCGCGCAATTCGAATTCTTCGTTGACGACCAGCACGCGCTCGAGGCGGTGCTTGTTCATCAGGCGCTTGGCTTCGGCGGTGTCGGCGTCTTCGTTGACGTACACCAGTTTTTCACGCGGCGTCATCTTGGTGCGCGTTTCGGCGTCCAGGTCTTCCTCGAAACGCAGGTCGCGGTTGGTGATGATGCCCACCACCTTGTTGCCTTCCACTACAGGGAAGCCGCTGAAGCCGTGCTGGTGCTGGAGGGCGATCACGTCGCGGATCTTCATCGTCGGCGGCACGGTGATCGGATCGCGCAGCACGCCTGCCTCGAAACGCTTGACGCGCGCCACTTCGCGCGCCTGGTCGGTCGGGCGCAGGTTCTTGTGGATGATGCCGATGCCGCCCTCTTGCGCCATCGCGATCGCGAGGCGGGCTTCGGTGACGGTGTCCATCGCGGCGGAAATCACCGGAATGTTCAGCGACAGGTTCCGGGTCAGCTTGGTGCGCAGGGACGTGTTGGCCGGGAGGATGTTGGAGTAGGCCGGGACGAGCAGCACGTCATCGAACGTGAGTGCTTTCTGAAGAAGACGCATAGTTTATTTCCTATAGGCGCAAAAGCGAATTATACAGAAAGTCCCGGCATTCATCCCGGTGGCCTGAAAAATACATTGTGCTCTACGGCAAAACCCTGGATTGACAGGCCGGATGAATCGTGGCGAAATCCGGTCTTCACGTAAGGAAACATCATGACTCTTCACTGGCGGCGCTCCTTGTTCGCGGGCGCCCTGATGCTGCTGGCGCAGCTGGCGCCCCAACTGGCCCACGCCCAATATGCCTGGATCGACGACAAGGGCACGCGCGTGTTCTCGGACCGCCCGCCGCCGCCGGGCACGCCGCAGTCGCGCATCCTGAAGCTGCCGCGCACGTCGCCGCAGCCATCGGCCCTGCCCTTGCCCGCCGGCGCCGCGCCGGCACAGCCACAGCCACAGGCGAAGCCGCCGAGCCTGGCCGAGCAGGACGCGGCCTTCCGCCAGCGCCAGGCCAGGCGCGAGGAGGATGCGCGCAAGACCCAGGAAGACGCCGCGCAACAAGTGGCCAGGGAGGAACGCTGCAGCATGGCGCGGCAGGAAGAAATGCAGATGACGAACGGGATGCGCATCGGCGGCGTGGATGCGAAGGGGGAGCGCTACTTCCTGTCGGACGAGCAGCGGGCGCAACGGGCGCAGGCGGCGCGGCGGGTGCTGCAGGATTGCCGTTGAGCGGCTGACGATCATCGCCGTTGCTGAAAAGCGCACGGCGCTCGGAATTCGCGACAGTTGCGACACGTCGTCCCCGCGCAGGCGGGGACCCATGCCGAGCAACCGAATCCGGTACGCCGAAAATAGCCCGGAACGTCAAGACACGGGCGCTGGAAGCTCAGTATGGATCCCCGCCTGCGCGGGGACGACGCAACAAGCAGGTCTGCTGCCTTACGCGCAACAAGCAGGCGCTGCCGCCTTATGCGACTGCCTTTTGCAACTGCTCATGCAGCCACCTTACGCGGCCGCCTTCTTCGCCGCCCGCTTGCGCCGCGAATCCTTCGGGTCCGCCACCAGCGGCCGGTAGATCTCGACGCGGTCGCGCTCGCGCAGGGGCGTGTCGAGCGTCTTCTTCTTGCCGTAGATGCCCACCGGCTGCGTCACCAGGTTGATGTCCGGGAAGCTGGCCAGCACCCCGCTGCCCTCGATGACCTGGCCAATCGTGGTGCCGGGCGCGACGCGCATCGGGCGGATGAATTCGTTCTGCGGGGTCGCGTAGACCACGTAGACCTGCAGCGCATGCGGCACCTGCGCCGCCGCGGCGGCCGCTGCCGGCTCAGCCATAGACCACCTCGGCCCGCTTGCAGAAGGAATCGACCATCGTGTTCGCGATCATGCCGAACACCGGGCCGACGATCTGCTCGAGGATGATGCTGGAGAACTCGTACTGCATGTCGAAGTCGATCTTGCAGGCGTCGGCGCGCAGCGACTTGAAGCTCCAGGTCGCTTCCAGCATCTTGAAGGGACCGTCGACCAGGTGCATCTTCATCTGGGTCGGGCGCTGGTTGTGATTGGACGTGGTAAAGCTCTGCTTCACGCCATGGAAATTGATTTGCAAGCAGGCGGTCAGCTTGTCGTCGGAACGTTCGATCAGCTTCACGCCGCTGCACCATGGAAGGAACTTGGGATAATCTTCCACCTTCGCGACCAGATCGAACATCTGTTCCGCGCTATACCCCAAGAAAACTGATTTGTGCACTACTGCCATAGGTCAACCGTTTGTTATGATGTTGTTTTGCGCATAATCAGGGCAACCCAGAACAGGGCAACCCCTGGGCAGGACAGCCCCTGAGCGCGACAACAGTAGTTTAACCGACGCGCGGATTTTAGCTATTTCATGAGCATTGTTGACAATAAGAAAGCGTTCTTCGACTACTTCATCGAGGACCGTTACGAAGCCGGCCTCGTGCTGGAAGGTTGGGAAGTGAAGGCGATCCGCGATGGGCGGGTCCAGATCAAGGAAGCGTACGTGGTCGTGCGCAATGCCGAGCTGTTCCTGTTCGGTGCGCACATCAGCCCGCAGAGCTCGGTCTCGGGCTGGAGCCATCCGGAAGCCCTGCGCACCCGCAAGCTGCTGCTGCACAAGGCCGAGGTCGAGAAGCTGGTCGGCAAGGTCGAGCGTTCCGGCTATACGCTGGTGCCGCTCAACCTGCACTTCAAGGGCGGCCGCATCAAGTGCGAAGTCGGCCTGGCCAAGGGCAAGAAGCAGCACGACAAGCGCGATACCGAGCGCGACCGCGACGCCAAGCGCGAGGTCGAGAAGGCGATGAAGCAGAACCGGCGTTGATGCTTCCCGCCGCGCCGGCGCTGGTTGAACGCGTGGACAGCTCAGCTGTCCACGCGTTCAACCAGCGCAAGATCAGGCGCTCGCTACCCGCCCCCGCCCCGCCAACATCCCCAGCTGGCAAGCCGCCAGGCTCGCCGCCAGTCCCACCGTCACCCCGCACGCCAGCTTGAACGCGCTGTCGAACAGCAGCGGCGCCACCAGGCCCGACACCAGCGCGAACGACATCATCTGGATGAAAGCCAGCATCGACGACGCCAGGCCGCGGTTGTCCGGGAACAGGCCCAGCGCCCGCACCTGGATCGCCGGCATCGCCACCGCCAGCCCGAAGGTGTACACCATCAGCGGCAGCACCGCCCACGGCACCTCGATGCGCGCGCCGGCCAGCCCCGTGTAGCCGACGTTGAGCACGCAGGCCAGCGCCATCGTGCCGAAGCCGATCCACAGCATGCGCGCGGGCGCCATCCTGGCGGCGCGCTTGCCGCCCCAGGCCGAACCGATCACCATCCCGGAAATCAGGGGGATGAACATCCACGCGAACGCCGTCTCCGGCAGGTGCAGGATCTCCATCACGAAGTTGGCGGCCGAGCCGATGTACAGCGACAGTCCGCCGAAGGCCAGGCCGACCGACAGCGACAGCAGCACGAACTGCGGATGGCCCAGCACCTTGAGGTAGTTGCGCGCGATCGTCATGCCGTGGAAGGCGTGGCGCTTTTCGCGCGGCAGGCTTTCCGGCAGCAGTTTCAGGCAGGCCAGGATCATCATGGCGCCGAACAGCGCCAGGAACACGAAGGTGGCGCGCCAGCCGAAGGTCACGTGCAGCCAGCCGCCCAGGATCGGCGCGATCGCCGGCGCCAGGCCGAACACCATCATGATATGGGACATGATGCGCTGGGCGTCGGCGCCGGTGAAGCGGTCCTGGACGATGGCCTGGCCGATCACCGAGCCGGCGCCGGCGGACAGGCCCTGCAGCGCGCGGAAGAACAGCAGCCAGCCGAAGGTCGGCGCCATGGCCGCGCCGGCCGAGGCCAGCGTGTACACCAGCAGCGCCACCAGGATCACCGGGCGGCGGCCGAAGGAATCGGACAGCGTCCCGTAGAACAGCATCATGAACGCGAAGGTGAACAGGAACACGCTCAGGGTCTGCTGCACCGCCACCGGCCCGACCTCGAACGCGCGGCCGATCGCCGGGATCGACGGCAGGTAGGTGTCGATCGCCAGCGCGCCCACCATGCCCAGGCAGGCCAGGAGCACCGTTAAAACTCTTTGCATTGCAATGCCTTTCAAGAACTCGGCACTGCACCATGCAACGGCCGAAGGACGAGATTGTATCGACAATCCGCCTTGCCGTTCGGGCCGGCGCCAAAACGCCCGGCCAACAGCGGATGGCGGGTTACGGACGGTACAGCGACATGCCGAAGCGTTCGGTGCGCGGCATCCAGTTGCCCTGGTAGTCGGCCGACACCAGCACGCGCTCGGCGCGTCCGACCAGCAGCTTGCGCGGCACCAGGCCGATCACGCGCGAGTCGGCGCTGTTGTCGCGGTTATCGCCCAGCATCAGGTATTCGCCCTGCGGCACCCGGACCGGGCCGAAGGTGTTGGGCGCGACGATGCCGGGGATCAGCTGGATGTGGCGGCGGTGGCGCGCGGCGGCCGCGCCGCCGGCACGGTCGCCGGCGTCGGCGATTTCGGCCAGCTGCAGCGCGCGCAGCGCCGTGCCGCCGACCGAGTCCATCGTTTCCTCGACCAGCTTGTAGTCGGCGCCCTTGCCGTTGATGTAGAGGCGCTCGTTGCGCATCTCGACCACGTCGCCGGGCAGCGCCACCACGCGCTTGATCAGGAGCGTGCCGTCGCGCGGCGAATGAAAGGTGACGATGTCGCCGCGCGCCGGCTCGCCGAGGCGCGCCAGCACCATGTCGGTGAGCGGGAGCTTGAGGTCGAAGGCGACGCGGTTGACCAGCACCACGTCGCCTTCCAGCAGGTTCGGATGCATCGAAGCGGAGGGAATCGGGTTCCAGTCGGCGATCGCGGTGCGCAGCACGCCGAACAGCACCAGGAAGGCGACGAAGCCCTTGTTATTGCGCGCCCAGTTTTTCACCGCCGACCTCCTTCGTTGTTATCGTCCCGCAAAGTTATACGCGGTATCGATGAGGCGATGCTTAGCAGAAGATTAAAGCATCGTATGCATGCGCCGCGCGGTGGACATCAATGCGGCGATTGCGCCGGCCGCAACGCGCACCAGCAGCCCACCAGCACCGGCACCGCCAGCGCCGCCACCGACACCAGGTCCCAGATACCGTCGCCCACCAGCGCCACCAGCAGTCCGGCGACGGTCAGCAGGCCGAGCAGGATCGGCATGCCCCAGATGGCGCGCCTGGATTTCATCGCAGCTTGCCTTCGCGCGCCAGCACCGGCGCGGCACCGCTGGCCGTGCCCACGGCCGCCTGGCCGGCCGCTACCTTCGCCGCGCGGCCGCGCTTGAACCACAGGTACAGGCCGCTGCCCAGCACGACGATGGTCGCCATGTCGAGCAGCGCCCACAGGAACTGCATGCCGGCGCCGCCGTAGTCGCCGAAGTGCAGCGGCTGCGAGATCAGCAAGGCGGTCAGGTACCACGGCAGCTTGCGGCGGTCGGTGATCTCGGCGGTCTGGGCGTCGACCAGCACCGGCTTGTACAGGCGCGCCGTCAGCGCCTGGTCGCCGTGCATGTAGACGCCGTAGTGGTGCGGGCTGGCGAAGGGCGTGCCCGGGAAGGCGACGAAGCCGACCTTCATGCCCGGCTCCGCGGCCTCGGCGCGCGCGATCGTGGCCTGCATCGAGGCCAGCCTGGTCGGTGCCGGCTGGCCCTGGTAGGGCTGGGTCATTTCGGCGATCTCGGTGAACTGCCAGACCTTCAGCAGCACGTCGGCCAGGGTGTTGACGACGCCGGTGGCGCCCACCACCAGCGCCCACACCAGGGTCACGATGCCGAGCATGTTGTGCATGTCGAGCCATTTCAGGCGCGCGGTGCGGCCATGGCGCACGGTGCCGAAGTCGAGCTTGCGCATGAAGGGCGCGTACAGCACCACGCCGGAGACGATCGCCACCAGCAGCAGCAATCCCATGCAGCCGAGGAACAGCTTGCCCCACATGCCGGCGAACAGGTCGACGTGAAGGTGGAACATCAGCGACATGAAGCCGCCGCCTTCGATCGGCGGCTCGGCGATGAACCTGGCGGTGCGAGCGTCGACCGCGATCGACTTGAAATGTTCGTCGTTCGGATGGTCGCCCAGGGTCAGGTTCCAGATCGCGGGCTCATCAATCTCCTGCGACATGTACATCATGATCTTGTTCGGATACAGCGCCTTGCCGGCCGCGATCACCCGGTCGAGATCGGCGCGCGGCGTGTCTGCCGGCATGGTTGGGGCCTCGACGTCGTTGCCGAGCAGGTGGCCGATTTCGTGGTGGTAGATCAGCGGCAGGCCCGTCAGGCACAGCAGCAGCATGAAGATGGTGCAGACCAGGCTGCTCCACTTGTGGATCCAGGACCAGCGACGGACGTTGACGGGAGACATGATGCGCGAAAAAGCGGAAGAGATCAGATAATAATAGTTCTCATTTACTTGATCAAGGCTAAACCGCTATAATGAGAATTATTCTCATCAACAAGAAGAATTGCAATGAAGAAGCGCACCGTTCTCCCTACCGCCCTGACCCCGATCGCGCTCGGCGCCCTGCTGCTGGCCTCGTCCGCCGCCATGGCGCAGTCCGCCGCGCAGTCCAATGACGCCGCTCAGGGCATCGCCACCGTCGTGGTCAGCGCCTCGGCCGATGCCTCGGCCCAGGGCCTGCCGTCCGCCTATGCCGGCGGCCAGGTGGCGCGCGGCGGCCGCATCGGGCTGCTGGGCAACCAGGACATCATGGACACCCCGTTCAACGCCACCAGCTACACCCAGGCGCTGATCCAGGACCAGCAGGCGCGCAGCGTGGGCGACGTGGTATTGAACGACCCGTCGGTGCGCGTGGCGCGCGGCTTCGGCAACTACCAGGAACTGTACGTGATCCGCGGCTTCGCGGTGAATTCCGACGACATGGCGTATAACGGTTTATACGGTTTGCTGCCGCGCCAGTTCGTGGCCTCGGAACTGCTCGAGCGCGTGGAGGTCTTCCGCGGCGCCAACAGCTTCGTCAACGGCGCGGCGCCGGGCGGCGGCGGTATCGGCGGCATGATCAACCTGGTGCCCAAGCGCGCGCCCAACGCGCCGCTGAACCGGGTGACGGTGGGGGTCGAGAGCGGCGGCCAGGGCTATGCCGCGTTCGACGTGGCGCGCCGTTTCGACGACGGCCGCGGCGGCGTGCGCATCAACGCCGCGCGCCGCGACGGCGACACCGCGGTCGACCGCGAGTCGCGCGAGCTGAACGTATTCTCGGTCGGCCTCGACTACCGCGGCGGCAACTACCGCCTGTCGGCCGACGTCGGCTTCCAGGAACACCAGCTGGACAATGCGCGCCCGAGCGTGACCGTGGGCGCCGGCCTGGCGATCCCGCGCGCACCGGATGCCGACAGCAACTACGCCCAGCCCTGGACCCATTCCAGCGAACGCGACACCTTCGGCACCCTGCGCGGCGAAGTCGACCTGGCACCGAACCTCACCGGCTGGGCCGCCTTCGGCGCCCGCAACGGCAGCGAGTTCAACGCGCTGACCACCACCAGCACGGTCGACAACGCCGGCGGCCTGAACATGAGCCGCTTCGACAACGACCGCTACGACCAGGTGCGCACCGGCGAAATCGGCGTGCGCGGCAGCTTCCAGACCGGTCCGGTCAAGCACACGGTCAGTGCCAGCGCCTCGGCCTTCGAAATGAAGTCGCGCAACGCCTACGGCATGGGCGACTTCGCCGGCTGGTCCACCAACTTGTATCGCCCAGTGGATGTGGCCGCGCCCTCGCCCGCCTTCTTCACCGGTGGCTCGATGGACGCGCCGCTGGTCACCGCCAAGACCATCCTGGGCAGCTACGCCGTGGCGGACGCGATGTCCTTCCTCGACGACCGCGTGCTGGTCACCATCGGCGCGCGCCACCAGCGCATCAAGAGCTACGGCTACGACTACAACAGCGGCCTGCAAACCTCGGGCTACGACAAGCGCAAGGTCACGCCGGTGGCCGGCATCGTCTACAAGCCGATGAAGAACGTGTCGGTCTACGCCAACTACATCGAGGCACTGCAGCAGGGTCCGGTGGCGGCCGGCTCGGACGTCCTGCCGGCCCAGCTGGGCCAGGTGTTCGATCCGTATGTCTCGCGCCAGAAGGAAATCGGCATCAAGGTCGACAGCGGCAAGCTGGGCATGAGCGCGGCGCTGTTCAGCACCAGCCAGCCGCTGTCCGGCGTGCAGCGCGCGCTGCCGACCGACCGCTTCGGCACCTTCGGCATCTTTGGCGAACAGCGCAACCAGGGCCTGGAACTGTCGGTGTTCGGCATGCCGGCCCGGGGCCTGCGCGTGCTGGGCGGCCTGACCCTGATCGACGCCGAACAGCGCCGCACGGCGAACGGCGTCAACCAGGGCAAGGATGCGATCGGGGTGCCGGACACCCAGCTGAACCTCGGCGGTGAATGGAACGTGCCGCAGCTGGCCGGCCTGTCGCTGAACGCGCGCGCGCTGTACACGGCCAGGCAGTACGCCGATGCCGTCAACCTGCAGCAACTGCCGTCGTGGACCCGCCTCGACCTGGGCGCCAGCTACCTGACCCGCCTCGGCGAGCGTGACCTGACGCTGCGTGCGCGCGTCGACAACGTGACCGACCGCGCCTACTGGGCCTCGGCCGGCGGGTATCCGGGTTCGGGTTACCTGGTAATGGGTGCGCCGCGCACAGTGAGCGTGTCGGCAACGGTCGATTTCTGAGTTTGTCGGCCGTTTGAACCTCGGTTCAACGCGGGGACGGAAGCGCCGGCTCGCCGTCCACACTCCCTACCCGCGACGCGTACTTAGAACCTATCCCAGTAGGGAGGGCACCCCGTGCCCGCCCTACCCCAACGTGATCCGCACCGCCATGCCTATCCACACCGCCAGCGCCACCAGCGCCAGGCACCCCGCATACCCCATCAGCGCCTGCCCGCGCTCGCCCTCCTGGCGGCTGCGCAGCAGGTAATAGGGAATCGCCCCCGGCGTGAATATCACCACGCCCATGCTCAGCCAGCGCGAGCGCGCATAGCCGCGCGCGTCGCTGTCGGCGCGGTACCACAGGAAGCACAGGTAGCTGAGCGCCAGCCCTGCCGGCACGTGCAGCCCGGCGCCCTCGTCCAGGCCCGGGCGGTCGAACAACCCGGCGCCCGTCATCAGCAGCAGTATCCAGAACAGCGTGCGTGTGTGGCTCATCGTGGCTCCCTGTCCGGTCCCGTGACCGGAAAAGGCCAGTCTAGGCATTCCAGCAGGCAAGCCTTTGCCCGCGCTCAGGAATCGGCGCCGCGCCCGCTTCCGTGCCTGCTTTTTGCGCTTACTTCTGCGACTTCACGATCTGCAGGGCGCTGGCAATCAAGCCGCTCATGTCGCCCAGGTCGGCCGGCACGATGATCGAGTTGTTGGTCTTGGCCAGCTTGCCGAAGGCATCCACGTAATGCTCGGCCACGCGCAGGTTGACCGCGTCGACACCGCCCGGGCTGCGGATCGCGTCGCCCACCTGGCGCAGGGCCGCGGCGCTGGCGTCGGCCAGGGCCACGATGGCGGAGGCTTCGCCCTGGGCGCGGTTGATCGCGGCCTGGCGCTCGCCTTCCGAGCGCGCGATCGCCGCTTCGCGCTCGCCGCTGGCGATGTTGATCTGTTCCTGGCGCCGGCCTTCCGAGGCCGCGATCAGCGCGCGCTTTTCGCGCTCGGCGGTGATCTGGCGCTGCATCGAGTGCAGGATCTCGGCCGGCGGGGTCAGGTCCTTGATCTCGTAGCGCAGCACCTTCACGCCCCAGTTGGCGGCCGATTCGTCGATCGCGTTGACGATGGTGGTGTTGATGTGGTCGCGCTCCTCGAAGGTCTTGTCGAGTTCCATCTTGCCGATCACGGAGCGCAGCGTGGTCTGGGCCAGCTGGGTGATCGCCTGGATGTAGTTGGACGAGCCGTAGGAGGCGCGCATGGCGTCGGTCACCTGGAAGTACAGGATGCCGTCCACCTGCAACTGCGTGTTGTCGCGCGTGATGCAGACCTGGGGCGGCACGTCGAGCGGGATCTCCTTCAGGCTGTGCTTGTAGGCGATGCGGTCGATGAAGGGCACCACGATGTTGAGGCCCGGCGCCAGCGTGGCGTGGTACTTGCCGAGCCGCTCGACGACCCAGGCGTGCTGCTGGGGCACGACGTTGATGGTCTTGAAGACAAAGACCAGGGCGATGATGAAGATCACCAGCGCGACGGTACCGAACGAGAATTCCATGTCTCTCCTTGTTGATGCGATTGTTGAAAGTCCGGGCCGCAGGCCCGAGCGCGCCTGAAAAACCGCCAGGGCAAGGCGCAGCGTCGAAGACAGTACGTCAGTACGGCAAGACGATGCAACGCAGCCATGCTGGTTTTTCCAGGCGCGCTAAGCTTCGGCCACCACCAGGCGGCTGCCCTTTACCTCGACGATGCGGAAGTCGCCGGCGCGCGCCGTCGCGCCCTGGCCCAGCTCGACATCCCACAGCGCCCCGCGGTACATCACGCGCGCGCGGCCGTTGTTCCAGGCCGGCACCGTGACGCGCTCGCCGATGTCGAGATTGACGTTGCGGTCGCGCGTGGCCTCGCCGAGGCCGGCCCGGCCGCCGCGGCCGAAGCGCGAGCGGTGCAGCAGCCGGGTGGCCAGCACGCCGACCACGCCGGCCACGATCGCCTGCACGGGCAGCCCGGCACCGGCCAGCGCCACGACGCCGCCGGCCGCCAGGCCGATCGCGATCATCAGCAGGTAAAAGGTCCCGGTAAACAGCTCCAGGATCACCAGCACGCCGGCCGCCGCCAGCCAGCCCATCCAGTCAGCCATGGTCTCCTCCTGTTTCAAAAGACAAAAAACCCCCGTCTCCCGGCATGGGTGACGAGGGTTCCAGCACGGTAAGCAGCTTGTCGATGATGGTATCTGGAAAATAAGTCAATGCATTCAGTGTAACGGCTTGGGCGACAGAGTCAACATATGCATTGCAATTTTGCAATCGCTCCCCCTTTGTATCCGTTTCCGGTTTTTTGTTCAATAAGTACATTGCAACCGCTGGTTTTTTGATACTATTTAGCAACTTTATGATGCATGACGGGCAATACTCGTGTCCGCCGCTATGTTCTCCTACCGTTCCCTGCCGAAGGCGGCGCGATGCTGAGCGCCGCCAGCCTGTTCCTCGTCATGATGGCCTTGTCGGCCGTGATGCTGCTGGTCCTGTCCTCGCTCGTCCACAGCGGCGCCCGCGGCATCCGCGAATGGCTGGTCGCCAATGGCCTGGCGGTGGTGGCGATGCCCTTGTTCGCCGCACGCGGCCACATCCACGACCTGCTGTCGATCGAGCTGGCGAACGGGTTGCTGATCGGCACCGCGGTCGCCATGTACGCCGGCTTCCGGCGTCACCTGGGGCGCAGCGTGCCATGGCGCGGACTGGCCGTGTACGGCGCGGCCGGCATGGCAATGGTGGTGGCGCTGCACTACGGGCTCGACTCCGTGCCGCTGCGCATCGTCGCCGTCTCGCTGTTCCATGCCGGCCTGTGCCTGTCGATCACCGTCAACGTGCTGCAGGGATTGGGCGCCGCGCCGCGCCGCTATCCCTGCCTGTACACCATCGCCGCGAGCTTCGGCGTTGGCGCCGGCATGATCGTGCGCGCCGCCATGTACGCCGCCCATGCCGCCGGCTGGCAGCCGCCGATCGACGAGCCGACCCTGCGCCTGCTCTTCTTCTCGCTCGGCACGCTGTCGATGCCGGCCATGACGCTGGGCGCCGTCATCATGGCCAACGCCGAGATCATCGCCCGCGCCACCTATGCCGCCGACCACGACCACCTGACCGGGGCGCCGTCGCGGCGCGCCTTTTTCGCCGCCGCCGAGCGCGAACGGGCGCGCGCCGCGCGCAGCGGCGCGCCGCTGTCGCTGCTGCTGTTCGACGTCGACCATTTCAAGCTCGTCAACGACACCCATGGCCACGCGGTCGGCGACCGGGTGCTGGTGGAAATCGTCGAACGCGCCGGCGCCGTGCTGCGCGGCCAGGACACCTGCGGACGCCTGGGCGGCGAAGAGTTCGCGGCGCTGCTGCCCGATTCCGGCAGCGGCACCGCCCTGCAGGCGGCCGAGCGCCTGCGCGCCGCGCTGCAGCGTTCGCCGCGCGATCCACGCGAAGCGGGCCATCCGTCGCGCGACGGCAGCGGCGTCGGCTACACGGTCAGCATCGGCGTCGCCACGCTGGAACCGGGCGAGACCATCGCCAGCCTGCTGTCGCGCGCCGACCTGGCGCTGTATGCGGCCAAGTCGGCCGGACGCAACCGGGTGATGGCGGCCGAGCCGGGCCATGCCGTGCCGCAACGCTTGCGGGCTTGAGCGGCACAGCGCTCCGGTACCGCTTCAGAATTCGAGCGTCTCGCCCGGCTGCATCTCGAACACCCGGACCCGGGTCTCGCCCAGCGCATCGATATACTGCCTGGGCGTGCCCCGGCCCTGCGGATTGGCGCCGTAGTGCATCGGTATCACGAAACGCGGCTTGAGCAGTTCCCGGGTCGCCCAGGCCGCGTCCACCGGGTCCATCGTGAAATTGCCGCCGATCGGCATCAAGACCAGGTCGGGCTTGTAGTATTCGGCGATCCAGCGCATGTCGCCGAAGATGCCGGTGTCGCCCATGTGATAGATCCGGAAGCCGTTCTCCAGTTCGATGATCAGGCCGGTCGGCTCGCCGCCGTAGTGGGTCTCCTCGCGCTCGAGCGTGGGGTTGTACCAGACCAGCGCAGAAGAATGCTCGGCGTGGGTGGCGGTGACCTTGATGCCGGGCAGCGGGTTGATGGTGCCGCCCTTGTCGAAGCGCGGCAGCTGGCCGGCGGGCAGCACGCCCAGCGTGGCCAGCGCCAGGTTCATGCCGCTCACAGCCGCTGCGGCGCAGGCGACCGGAACGCCGGCGCACGCGATGGCCAGCGCGGCAAGCCCTGCGGTCAAGGTAGGCATCGTCGGTCTCCGCCAGTCGGTTCAAAGCCGCGGCATGCCAAGGATGGCATTGCGGCCGCGTTCTGCCAAGACCGATTCGATGCGCGTCAGCCTTCCTTCTTGCTGTGGCGCGACACGACCGTGCCGATGGCGTCGCCTTCCGGCAGGTTGCAGCCGCGCGTGCAGCGCTGGAATGCCGTATCGCAGCCGCCGCTGCGCGACTGGCGGCGGTAATCGTCGCCGGCGCGCGCCAGCGAGCCGCCGTCGGCGGAACGCATGTCGATCTGGGCGGTGCGGGCGTAGGGGTTCTTCTCGGCCCCGCCGGTGGGCAACAGTCCTTCCTTCTTCTCCAGCGCCGTCATGTTCGACAGGCACTGGTTCTTTTCGGAAGCGCACATGGATTTGCAGAACGCCGGTTCGTCGGCGAAGGAAGCACCGGACAGGCCGGCCAGGAGCATCAATACGGCAAGACGTTTCATGATCACCCTTTATAAAAAAACCCCGCTACCTCACGGCGGCGGGGTTTCTCAAAGGATAACGTAGATTAGATTTACGTCAAGCCATTGTTACAACGCGACAACAAGCCGCGTCCGGCCATTTACATGGCGGCCAGCTTCTGCCAGGTATCGACCACCGAGTCCGGGTTCAGCGACATCGATTCGATGCCCTGCTCCACCAGCCATTCGGCGAAGTCCGGGTTGTCCGACGGCCCCTGGCCGCAGATGCCGACGTACTTGCCCTGCGCCTGGCATGCCTTGATCGCCATGCTCAGCATGGCCTTCACGGCGGGGTCGCGCTCGTCGAAGTCCTTGGCCAGCAATTCCATGCCGGAGTCGCGGTCCAGGCCGAGCGTCAGTTGGGTCAGGTCGTTGGAACCGATCGAGAAGCCGTCGAAGTACTGCAGGAACTGCTCGGCCAGGATGGCGTTGGACGGCACTTCGCACATCATGATGACGCGCAGGCCGTTTTCGCCGCGCTTCAGGCCGTACTTGCCCAGCAGGCCGATGACCTTCTCGGCCTGGCCCAGCGTGCGCACGAACGGGATCATCAGCTCGACGTTGGTCAGGCCCATCTCTTCGCGCACGCGCTTCATGGCCATGCATTCCATCTCGAAGGCTTCGGCGAAGTCCTCGGCCAGGTAGCGCGCGGCGCCGCGGAAGCCCAGCATCGGGTTTTCCTCGTCCGGCTCGTAGCGCGAACCGCCGATCAGCTTCTTGTACTCGTTCGACTTGAAGTCGGACAGGCGCACGATCACCGGCTTCGGCCAGAACGCGGCGGCGATGGTCGCCACGCCTTCGGCCAGCTTGTCCACGTAGAAGGCGCGCGGCGAAGCATGGCCGCGGGCCACCGACTCGACCGCCTTCTTCAGGTCGGCGTCGATGTTCGGGTACTCGAGGATCGCCTTCGGGTGCACGCCGATGTTGTTGTTGATGATGAACTCGAGGCGCGCCAGGCCGACGCCGTTGTTCGGCACCGACTGGAAGTCGAAGGCCAGCTGCGGGTTGCCGACGTTGAGCATGATCTTGGTCTTCAGCGGCGGCAGTTCGCCGCGCACGGTCTCTGTGACCTCGGTTTCCAGCAGGCCGTCGTAGATGCGGCCTTCGTCGCCTTCGGCGCACGAGACGGTGACGAATGTGCCGTCCTTCAGCACGTCGGTGGCGTCGCCGCAGCCGACCACGGCCGGCACGCCCAGTTCACGCGCGATGATCGCCGCGTGGCAGGTGCGGCCGCCGCGGTTGGTGACGATCGCCGCGGCGCGCTTCATCACCGGCTCCCAGTTGGGGTCGGTCATGTCGGCCACCAGCACGTCGCCCGGCTGCACGCGCTCCATTTCCGACGGGTCGCTGATGACGCGCACCGGACCGGCGCCGATCTTCTGGCCGATCGCGCGGCCCGAGGCCAGCACGGTGCCAGTCCCTTTTAACTGGAACCGCTGCTGGGCGTCGGTGGCTTTCTGCTGCGACTTCACGGTTTCCGGACGCGCCTGCAGGATGTACAGCTTGCCGTCGCGGCCGTCCTTGCCCCACTCGATGTCCATCGGGCGGCCGTAGTGCTTCTCGATGATGACCGCGTACTTGGCCAGCTCCACGACCTCGTCGTCGGTCAGGGAGTAGCGGTTGCGCTGCTCGACCGGCACGTCGACGGTCTGCACCGAGCGGCCGGCCTTGGCTTCCCTGGTGAATTCCATCTTGATCAGCTTGGAGCCGATGTTCTTGCGGATGACCGGCTTCTTGCCCTGCTCGAGCATCGGCTTGTGGACGTAGAACTCGTCCGGGTTCACCGCGCCCTGCACCACGGTCTCGCCCAGGCCGTAGCTGGAGGTGACGAACACCACGTCCTTGAAGCCGCTTTCCGTGTCGATGGTGAACATCACGCCGGCCGCGCCGGTGTCGGAACGGACCATGCGCTGCACGCCGGCCGACAGCGCCACCTCGGCGTGGGTGAAGCCTTTATGGACGCGGTACGAGATCGCACGGTCGTTGTACAGCGAGGCGAACACGTGCTTCATGGCTTCCAGCACGTTGTCGATGCCGACCACGTTGAGGAAGGTTTCCTGCTGGCCGGCGAACGAAGCGTCCGGCAGGTCCTCGGCGGTGGCCGAGGAGCGCACCGCGAACGACATTTCGACCTCGGAGTCGGCCACCAGGCGCTCGTAGAAGTCGCGGATTTCCTGTTCCAGGCGCGGCTGGAACGGGGTCTCGACGATCCACTGGCGGATCTCGGCGCCGGCCGCGGCCAGCGCGCGCACGTCGTCGATGTCCAGGCTTTCCAGGCGCAGTTCGATGCGCTGGCCCAGCGACGGGCCGCCGTCGGCGCTGTGGCGCAGGAAGTCGCGGAAGGCATCGGCCGTGGTGGCGAAGCCGCCCGGCACGCGCACGCCGGCTTCGGCAAGCTGGCTGATCATTTCGCCCAGCGACGCGTTCTTGCCGCCGACCGACTCGACGTCGGTCATGCGCAGCTGCTCGAAGGGCGCGACGTAGACGCCGTCGCCGTTCTGTGGATCCGGTACCGCCAATGCTGCATTAGACAGGTTAGTCATGATAAAACACCTTCTTTGATGATGGAAATCTGCGCGGTCGGCTGGCACGCGGCTGCTTTTTTCTTATTCTTTGTTATTCTTCGCAGTGCAGAGCCGACACAATAGTCGTTGCAGAGCATTTTACCGCGTGTAGGCCCGCCGCACCGTGCGGCGGCTGCAACTTTGTCATCATCTTATCAAGAAGGCACCATGAATTTCGATAGCACGCCGGCCAATCCGGGCCCTCCTCGCACCGTGTTCTTCGTGTCCGACGGTACCGGCATCACGGCGGAAACCTTCGGCCACGCGGTGCTGAGCCAGTTCGAGATGCGCTTCCGCCAGATCCGCCTGCCTTTCATCGATACCATCGAGAAAGCCTACGAGGCGGCGCGCCGCATCAACGAGGTGGCGCTCGCCGACAACCAGCGTCCGATCGTGTTCTCGACCCTGGTCAAGCACGACCTGTCGAGCGTGATCCGGGCCGCGCAGGGCATGCACATGGACCTGTTCCAGACCTTCGTCGCGCCGCTCGAGCAGGAACTGAACGTCAAGTCCACGCACACCATCGGCCGCATCCACAACGTGGTCGACACCGAGGAATACAAGAACCGCATCGAGGCGATCAACTTCTCGCTGGCGCACGACGACGGCCAGTCGCACAAGAACCTGGCCGACGCCGACGTGATCCTGGTCGGCGTCTCGCGCTCGGGCAAGACCCCGACCAGCCTGTACCTGGCGATGCAGTACGGGATCAAGGCCGCCAACTACCCGCTGATCCCGGACGACTTCGAACGCGGCAGGCTGCCCTCGGCCCTGCCCCAGTTCAAGCACAAGCTGTTCGGCCTGACCATCACCCCCGAACGCCTGGCCGAGATCCGCAACGAGCGCCGCGCCGGCAGCAAGTACGCGTCGATCGAGAATTGCCGCTACGAGGTGAACGAGGCCGAGATGCTGATGCGGCGCGAGGGGATCCGGTGGCTGTCGTCCACCACCAAGTCGATCGAGGAGATCTCGACCACGATCCTGCAGGAGATCAAGCCGGACCGGCGGGAGTACTAGAGGGGTCAGAGTCCGGTTTTTCCGTTGGGACTCTGGCCCGGTGGTGAGACGCGGCGCGATTTCCCTGCCCGGTGGATGGACGCCGCACCACTGACCACCGGGATCTGACCCCTAGACCTGACCCCTAGAAAAAGTGGCGCCAGTCCTCGAGCCACCCCGGGAAGGCGTCCGCCGCCATCGGATTGGCGATATGGTAGCCCTGCGCGTACGTGCAGCCCAGCTCCTGCAGGAAATCCCAGTCCTGGCGCGTTTCCACGCCGACGGCGCAGGACATGCGGTCCAGGCTGTGCGCCAGCCCCAGGCAGGATTTCAGCACGGTGCCCAGCGGGCGCTTCTTGGAGGCGCCGTCCACGAACGAGCGGTCGATCTTCAGTTCCGAGAACGGGATCCGCGCCAGCAACTGCAGGTTGGAACGCCCGGTGCCGTAGTCGTCGACCGCCAGGCCGAAGCCCATCATGCGCAGCCGCACCAGGCGTTCGATGAAGTCGACGTCGAAATCCAGGATCGCGTTTTCCGTCATCTCGAAGGTCAGGTAATCCGGCAGCACGCCGTGGCGCTTCATGCACGACGCGATCTGGCGCACGAAGTTGGGATGGGCCAGCGTGGCCGGCGCCAGGTTCAGCGAGATCGAGATCGGGATGCCCTGGTCGTGGAACTTGCGGCAGCGCTCGACCGACAGTTCGATCATGGTCCAGTCGAGGAAATCCACCCGCTTGTTCTGTTCCAGCGCCTCGATGAAGGCGCCCGGCCCCAGCACGCCATGCTCGGGATGGCGCCAGCGCGCGAAGGTTTCCAGGCCCGTCACCTGGCCGGTGCTCAGCTCGATCTTGGGCTGGAAATACGGTTCGAACTGGCGCTTCTGCAGGCCGGCGCCGACTTCGGCGAAGCTGAAGCGCGGCCCCGGCTCGGGCGCCTTCGCACGCGCGGGCGGCTGGTAGTTGTCGAGCAGGGCCTTGAGTTTGCCGGCGTTCACCGGCTTCGAGATGGTGCCGAGCAGCTCGACGCCATGCGCCTGCACCAGGGTCTCGACCGAGAACAGCACGCCGGCCGGCTGGGCGCCGGTGACGATCACGCGTACGGACGACTGCAGCGCGGCGATCGCGCGCAGCAGTTCCATGCCGTCCATGCCCCCAAGCGCCAGGTCGATGATGGCGACGTCGATCTTCGGGCTGAAGCCGGCCTGCAGGGTGCGCAGCACCATCGGCGCGTCCGGCACGTCGGTGACGCGGCTGGCGCCGAGCTGCGCCAGGGCGTCGATCAGCGCGCGGCGCTGGATCGGGTCCGCTTCCGCCACCAGGATGTGTAAATGCGGCAAATGCTGCATGTGCGCGATGTCCATCTTGACTCTTTATTTCACTGTTGCAAGTACACAGCGTAACCCGAACAGCGGATGGCGTCCATCTCCGGCGCGCATTTAGAGCCGCTAACACAAGCCGTAGGGCAAGGCGCATCGTCGAAGACAGTACGCTAGTACGGCCAGACGAATGCAACGCAGCCATGGGGCTTGTGTAAGCGGCTCTTAGCCGATGCCGGCGCGCAGTCAGCCCATTTGCCGTTGCCGCAGCTGCTCGAAAAAGCACACCGCCGCGCATGCGGCCACGTTCAGCGACTCCACCTGGCCGGCATGGGGCACCGCCACGCGGCGGGTCGCCAGGTCCAGCAGCGCGCCGGAGACGCCCTGCCCTTCGTGCCCGAGCACCCAGGCGGCCGGCTGGCGCAGGTCGATGTCGTACAGGCGCTCGCTGGCATAGCCGCTGGTGGCCAGCACCGGCACGCGGGCGCCGCGCACCAGCGCCGGCAGGTCGACGTTCTCGAAGATCTCGAGCACGAAGTGCGCGCCCATCGCCGCGCGCAATACCTTGGGCGACCAGCAGAAGGCGGTGCCGGCGCTGCAGAACACCTGCCGGATGCCGGCCGCGCCGGCGCTGCGCAGGATCGAGCCGACGTTGCCCGGGTCCTGCACCCCGTCCAGCAGCACCGCCGACTGGCTCAAGACGTCGGGCTGGCGCGGACGCGGGGTCTCGACCAGGAACACCAGGTTGACGCCATGCTCGACCTGGCTGATGGCGCCGAACAGCGCGTCCGGCAGCGCGGTCACCGGCGCCCGCGCCGCCTCGGCACGGGCCACGATGGCGGCCACTTCCGGGTTGGTTAGCGCATCTTCCGACACCACGCAATGCAGCGGCGCGCCGTTCAGGTCCAGCCAGCTCTGGCACAGGTGCACGCCGTCCAGCAGGCTCCGGCCGGCCTTGCGCCGCGCCTGGGAACTGGTGGCGAGCGCTTTCAGCTCCTTGTAGAAGGCGTTGTCGCGCGAACTGATCGTCTTCATGCGGCCTCGCCCTCGAACAGGTCGCGGTCGAGCAGACCGGGCTCCAGCAGGTCGGCCTGTAGCAGCGCCCGCACCGGCGCGAACGAACGCCGGTGCACCGGGCACGGGCCGTGCTCGCGCAGGCGCTGCAGGTGCAGCGCGGTCGCGTAGCCCTTGTGCTGGTCGAACGCGTACTGCGGATAGGCCGCGTGCAGCTCCACCAGCGCGGCGTCGCGCGCGGTCTTGGCCAGGATCGAGGCCGCCGAGATGGCGTGCACCTTGTCGTCGCCCTCCACCACCGCGTGGGCACGGATGCTGGCCACGGTGAACCGCGGGCAGCGGTTGCCGTCGATCAGGGCGATGGTCGGCAGCGTGTGCAGCGTTTCCACCGCGCGCCGCATCGCCAGCATGGTCGCCTGCAGGATGTTCAGGGTATCGATCTCGTGGTGCGAGCATTCCGCCACGGCCCAGGCCAGCGCATGTTCCTTGATGAGCGGCGCCAATTCGTCGCGGCGCGCCTCGGTCAGCTTCTTGGAGTCGCGCAAGCCTTCGATCGGACGCGCCGGGTCGAGGATCACGGCGGCCGCGTACACCGGGCCGGCCAGAGGGCCGCGCCCGGCCTCGTCCACGCCGCAGACGATGTCGTCCAGCGTGAACGGGCGGTGCCTGGGCGGCAGGCCCGGATAGAAATCGAACTTCTTCTTTCTCATTTATTTACCTATTACCTGCGCTGATTACTTTTAAAACGGCGTCCGCACTGAGCGTCGCGCTGTCGCGCAGCAGGCTGTGATGCATGTCCAGGAAACGCTGTTGCAGGCGCGTCCGGTTGTTCTCGTCGGTCAGCTGGTACCAGACCGCGTCGGCCAGCGCCTCGGGCGTGGCCGCGTGCTGCAGGAATTCCGGCACCACCGAGTCGCGCGCCAAGATGTTCGGCAATCCTATCCACGGCAGGTAACCCATGTGGCGGATGATCATCCATTCGGCCGGCAGCACCTTGTAGGCGATCACCATCGGCTTCTTGAACAGCGCCACTTCCAGCGTCGCCGTGCCGGACGCCGCCAGTACGGCGTCGGCGGCGGCGATGCAGGCGTGCGACTGGCCATCGATGAGGGTCAAGGGCGCGTCCTGGAGGCCGGCCTGGGCCATCAGCTGCATAAAATACGCCTTTTGGCGCTCGCCCGCCATCGGCGCGATGAAACGCACCGAAGCGTCGCGCGCATGCAGCAGCTGCACGGTACGCACGAAGGGCTCGGTCAGGTACTTGATCTCCGACATGCGGCTGCCCGGCATGACGGTGACGACCTTCGCATCTTCCGGCATGCCGAGCGTGCGCCGGGCGCCGGCCACGTCGGGCCGCAGCGGGATGCCTTCGGCCAGCGGGTGGCCGATGTAGGTCGCCGGCACCCCGGCCTGGCGGTACAGCGCTTCCTCGAAGGGGAAGATCAGCAGCATGTGCGACACCGCGCGCTGGATCTTCTTGATGCGCCCGCCGCGCCAGGCCCAGATCTGCGGGCCGACGAAGTGCACGGTCGGGATGCCGGCCGCCTTCAGCTGCTCTTCCAGCCCGAGGTTGAAGCCAGGGTAGTCGGCGCCGATGAAGGCCGCCGGGCGTTCGGCCAGCAGGCGCTCGCGCAGCGTGTTCTGGATGCCTTTCAGCTCGCGGTAGCGCAGCAGCACCGGCAGCAGGCCGCGCACGGTCAGGGTTTCCATCGGCACGTCCGAGGCCAGCCCCTGCTCCAGCATGCGCGGGCCGCCGATACCGCTGAAGGCCACGCCAGGCAGGCGCGGCTTCAGGCCAGCCATCAGCTTGGCGGCCAGCATGTCGCCGGAGACCTCGCCGGCGACCAGCGCCAGCTTCGGGTCCGGGTTCACGCCGGGCATCGACTCAGCGAACGATGCCACGGCTGGTGGTGCCGAGGAATTCGCGCAGCGCGCGGATGTGCGGCGCCGCTTCCGTGGAGGCGGCTTCTTCCTCGGCCAGCCTGGCCTTGGCCTCTTCCAGCGTCAGGCCGGAGCGGTAGATGTGCTTGTAGGCGGTGCGCAGGCCGTTGATCTGCTCGCGCGTGAAACCGCGGCGCTTCAGGCCCTCGATGTTGATGCCGTGCGCCTCGGCCGGGTTGCCCGAGACCAGCACGAACGGCGGCACGTCCTGGGTCAGGCTGGTATACATGCCGATGAAGGCATGCTGGCCGATCTTGCAGAACTGGTGCACGCCGCAGTAGCCCGACAGGATCGCCCAGTCGCCCACGTGGACGTGGCCGGCCAGCTGGGCGTTGTTGGAGAAGATCGTGTTGCTGCCCACGCGGCAGTCGTGCGCCAGGTGGGTGTAGGCCGACATCCAGTTGTCGTCGCCCAGGCTGGTCACGCCCTCGTCCTGCACGGTGCCGGTGTTGAAGGTACAGAATTCGCGGATCGTGTTACGGTCGCCGATGACCAGGCGGGTCGGCTCGCCGGCCCACTTTTTATCTTGCGGCTGCGCGCCCAGCGAGGCGAACTGGAAGATGTGGTTGTCCTTGCCGATCGTCGTGTGGCCTTCGATGACCACGTGCGGCCCGACCCGGGTGCCGGCATCGATGCGCACGTTGGCGCCGATGACCGAATACGGGCCGACCTCGACCGAGCTGTCCAGCTCGGCCTTGGGATCGACGATCGCGCTGGGATGGATCTTGCTCATTACTGCCCCGCGGTTGCCGAGGTTGCCGCGCCGTTTGCCGATTCGTTGGCGCGGATGGTGCACATCAGGTCACCTTCGACGGCCACCTTGCCGTCGACGCTGGCGGTGGCCTTGTACTTCCAGATGCCGCGCGAGGTGCGCAGGATCTCGATCGTCATGACGAGCTGGTCGCCCGGCTCGACCGGACGCTTGAAGCGCGCGTTGTCGATGCCGACGAAGTAGACCACCGAATTCTCGTCCGGCTTCACGTTCATGGTCATGAAGGACAGGATGGCGGCGGTCTGGGCCAGCGCTTCGATCATCAGCACGCCCGGCATCACCGGCTTGTGCGGGAAGTGACCGTTGAAGAACTCTTCGTTGACGGTAACGTTCTTGATCGCGGTGATGGTCTTGCCCAGCTCATAGTCGACCACCCGGTCCACCAGCAGCAGCGGATAGCGGTGCGGCAGGTATTCCTTGATCTCGTTGATACCCAGGATCTTCGATTCGTTCTTCAGGCCTTGATTTTGTTCCGTCGTCATTTTTGTTCTGTCTGTTCCGTCAGTTGTTTGATCTGTTTTTCCAGCACGCGGATCTTCTCGCGCATCGAGGACAGGTTGCGCACGATAGCGGCACTCTTTTCCCATTCCGCGTTCTTGGCCAGCGGGTAGAAGCCGGTGTACTGGCCGGGTTCCAGCACCGAGCGCGACACCATGCTGCCCGAGGAGATGTGGACGTTGTCCGCGATTTCCAGGTGGCCCAGCACCATCGCCGCACCGCCGAAGGTGCAATTCTTGCCGATCTTCGCGCTGCCCGCCACGCCCACGCAACCGGCCATCGCCGTGTTGGCGCCGATATGGCAGTTGTGGCCGATCTGGATCTGGTTGTCGAGCTTCACGCCGTCCTCGATGACGGTGTCGGCCAGCGCGCCGCGGTCGATCGTGGTGTTGGCGCCGACATCGACGTCGTCGCCCAGCAGCACGCGTCCGGTCTGCGGGATCTTGATGTAGACGCCGTTCTCGCGCGCGAAGCCGAATCCGTCGGTGCCGATCACAGCGCCCGAGTGCAGGATGCCGCGCTTGCCGATCCGGCAGCGAGACTGGAAGGTGACGTTGGCGAAGAGATGCGTGTCCTCGCCGATCTCGGCCTCGCGGCCGACGAAGCAGCCGGCCTCGATCACCACGCCCGGCCCGATGACGGCGCCGGCCTCGACGGTCACGTTGGGACCGATGTGCGCGCTCGGGTCCACCGTGGCACTGTCGTGCACCACGGCGCTCGGGTGCACGCCCGGCGCCGGCGGCGTCTCCTCGAGCGCGGCGAAGTGCTGGGCGGCGCGCGCGAAATAGGCGTAGGGGTTGGTGGTGACGATGCGCGCGCCCTCGTAGGTCGCGGCCACCGTGGCGTCATCGAGCGGGGCGACGATCAGCGCCGCCGCCCGGCTCTGCGCGGCCAGTGCGCGCAGTTTGCTGTTGCTCAGAAAGCTGATGTGCGAAGCGTCGGCGCTGTCGAGCGGTGCGATGCCCTGAACCTCGAGGTTCGGGTCACCCACCAGCTGCCCACCGAAGCGTTCGACCAAATCACCCAGTCGAGTGCCCATCGTGGTCGTTCCATTCAAGATAAAAAATTGCCGGCCCGTGGCCGGCAGCGGTGATACCTGGCATGCCGACGTTTATTTGTCGAGCAGCTTCAGGATCTTGTCGGTGATGTCGATGCGCGGGCTGGACCAGACGGCCTCCTGCAGCACGACGTCGAGGTGTTCCTGTTCCGCGACCTGTTCGATCAGCTTGAACGCCTTTTGCGCGATCGCGGCGCGCTCCTCGTTCTTGCGCTGGAACAGGTCTTCATTGTACTCGCGCTGCATGCGCTGCATGTCCTTCTCCATGTCCAGCAGCTCGCGCGTGCGCCTGGTGCGGTCGAGGTCGGACATCTTCGGCGCTTCCTCGTCGAACTTTTCGCGCGCGCTCTTGAAGCGCTGCAACGTGTCGTCGACCTGCTTCTGGCGCTTGGAAAACTCGGCCTGCATCTTGGCGTCGGCCGCCTTGGCCAGCTTCGATTCCGTCATCAGCCTTTCGGTGTAGACGAAGCCGATGCGGCCGGTAGTGGCCGGGCCCTGCGCCTGGGCGTGCACCTGCGCCATGGCGCCGAGGCACAACGCAGCCAACATCAGGCTGCGCGGCAAGGCTTTCGCATTCTTAAACATAACTCTCCCGATCAGAAGCCGGTACCCATCTGGAACTGGAAGCGTTCGAGACGGTCGCCCGGCCTGGCATTCAAGGGCTTAGCATAACTCAACTTGAGCGGGCCCACCGGCGAAATCCAGGACAGGCCGATACCCGCCGAGTAACGCAGCTCGGAGGTGCGCATCTTCTGCCCTTCCTGGTAGACCTGGCCGCCGTCGGCGAAGGTGAACCAGCGCAGGCTGCGGTCGGTGCCGCTGCCCGGGAACGGGAATTGCAGTTCCGCATTGCCGATGATGCGGCGCGCGCCGCCCAGCGCATCGAGCGTGAACGGGTCGACGATACCCAGCGACGAACTTTCGTAGCCGCGCACCGAACCGATGCCGCCGCCGTAGAAGTTCTTGAACACCGGGTAGGCGTGGCTGCCGATGCCCGCGCCGTAGTCGAGCTCGCCCTTCAGGGCCAGCGTCATCCAGCGCGTCAGAGGACGGTACCACTGGTGTTCGTAAATCGCGCGGTAGTACTTGGCGTCGCCGATCATGTCGACCTCGAAGTTGGCGCGCTGGTAGCGGCCGCGGGTCGGGGTGACCGAGCTGTCGCGCGAGTCGCGGCCCCACGCCACGGTCAGCGGGATCGCCGTGGTGGTGGCGGTGCCGATGCCGCTCGCCGGGCCGCCGTTCTGCGCCACGAAGGTCTTGTACAGGGTCGGCGAGCTGGTGTCGGTCTCGAGCTTGGTGCGCTCGACGCCGGCGCCGAAGTAGACGGTGTCGGTTTCCGAGAACGGCACGCCGAAGGTCATGTTGCCGCCGGTCTGGCGCACCGTGTACGAACCGATGTTCAGCGCCGGCGGGCGCGAGGTGCGCAGGTAGACCTGGAAGGCGCGCGAGATCCCCTCGTCCGTGAAGTACGGATTGGTGTGGGAGACCGACATCGTGCGGTTGTACTTGCTGGTATTCAGTTCCCAGCCGACCGTGTTGCCGCTGCCGGCGAAGTTGGCCTGGGTGATCGAGGCCGTGAACGTGAACTTCTCGGACTGCGAGAACGCGCCGCCGACCATGAAGTTGCCGGTCGGTTTTTCGGTGACGGCGATGTTGACGTCGACCTGGTCGGTGGTGCCCTGCGATTCCGGGGTCTCCACCGTCACGTCCTTGAAGTAGCCGAGGCGGTCGACGCGGTCGCGCGACAGCTTCACGCGGTTCGGGTCGTACCACGAACTCTCGAACTGGCGGAATTCGCGGCGGATGACTTCGTCGCGGGTGACTGTGTTGCCCGAGATCGTCATGTGGCGCACGTAGGCGCGCTTGCCCGGGTCGACGAAGAAGGTAAACGTCACTTCGCGCTTGGCCTGGTCGAGCTCCGGGTTGGCGGTGACGTTGGCGAAGGCATAGCCGAAGCTTGCCAGGCGGTCCGAGATGCGCTTGCTCGAGGCTTCCTGCAGGTCGCCGGAATAGGTTTCTCCCGGGCGCAGCAGGACCAGCTGGCGCAGCTCGGCTTCGCGGCCGAACATCTCGCCGTCCATCTTGATGCCCTTGACGGTGTACTTCTCGCCCTCGTTGATGTTGATGGTGAGGTAGATGTCCTTCTTGTCCGGCGTGATCGCCACCTGGGTCGACTCCACGCCGACTTCGAGGTAGCCGCGGTTCAGGTAGAAGGACTTGATCGCTTCCAGATCGCCGGTGAGCTTCTGCTTCGAATACTGGTCGGCCTTCGAGTACCAGGTCAGCCAGCCCGAGGTCGAGAGCTGCAGCACGCGGCGCAGTTCCTTGTCGCTGAAGGCCTTGTTGCCGACGATGTTGATGCCCTTGATCTTGGCGACATCGCCTTCGTCCACGTTGAACATGACGTTCACGCGGTTACGCTCGATCGGGGTCACGGTGGTGGTGATCTTGACGCCGTACAGGCCGTGCGACAGGTACTGGCGCTTGAGCTCCTGCTCGGCGCGGTCGACCGATGCCTTGTCGAAGATCTTGGTTTCGCCGACGCCGATCTCGCGCAGCGCCTTGATCAGCATGTCCTTCTCGAATTCCTTGGTGCCGGTGAAGTCCACGGTGGAGATCGCCGGGCGCTCCTCGACCAGCACCACCAGCACGCCGTTTTCCTCTTCCAGGCGCACGTCCTTGAAGAAGCCGGTCGCGTACAGGGCCTTGATCGCCGCGGTGCCCTTGTCGTCGTCGAAGGTCTCGCCGACGCGCACCGGCAGGTAGCTGAACACGGTGCCCGCCTCGGTACGCTGGATGCCCTCGACCCGGATGTCCTTCACGACGAAGGGTGCGACGGCCATGGCGTGGCCGGCGCACAGGGCCAGCACGGCGGCGCCGATGAGTCGACGGGTGAATGGCAAGGCAAGGCGATCAGGATGTAATTTCATTGGCAAAATCAATGGGTCAGTCATGGACACCCCGAAAAACCCGCCGCGCAATGCATTTCCAGCGTGCGACGGTTTTTCGAAGTACCCGGTTGGACAAGGTTACTTGTTCTGCGCCCGTGCTTATGCCGCCTCGAGCCGGGAACCCGTAACGAAGTCCCCTTTCAAAGCAGCCGCACCAGGTCGTTGAAGACGGCAAGCGCCATCAGCATGAACAGCAGGCCCGCCCCGGCCCGCTGCGCCATCTCGGCGAAGCGTTCGGACAAGGGGCGTCCAGTCAAAACTTCCAGCGAATAATACAGCAAATGGCCCCCATCCAGAATGGGAATTGGTAACAGATTCATTACACCCAGACTGATACTGACGAAGGCAATGAACTCCAGGAATGGCTCGGCGCCGGAGCGCGCGGTCTGTCCGGCGACGTCGGCGATGGTGATCGGGCCTGTTACATTTTTCAATGACACCTCGCCGACGATCATCTTGCCGATCATCTTGACCGTCATCGAACTGGTCTCCCAGGTGCGCTGCACGCCGCGCTGCAGGGCCTCGAACAGGCCGGCGCGCACGGTCACCATCTCGGGCGTCTGCGCCACCAGCAGGCTGGCGATGCCGGTGCCGCTCTTCGGGTCGCGCGCCGGCGTCAGGGCCACGCGCAACGGCTGGCCGGCGCGCTCGACGTCGAGCTGCAGGGTGCGCCCGGCGGCGCCGCTGACGGCGGCCTTGAAGTCGGTGAAGTCGGCCAGCGGCTTGCCGTCGATCGCGACCATCACGTCGCCGGCCCGCAGTCCGGCGCGCGCGGCGGCGCCGTCCCGCAGCACCTTGTCGACCGCAGGGCGCGGGCGCCACATGTGCAGGCCGAGGGTGCCCATCACGTCGCTGTCGACGTCGAGCGCGGCGATGGCGGCCGCCGGCAGCACGGCGCGGTAGCTGGCGCCGTTGGCGCCGCGCACTTGCAGCTCGGTCTCGCGCTTGTCGATCGCGGCGCGCACGATGGCCCAGCGCAGCTCGTGCCACGACGCCACCGCGCGCCCGTTCACGGCGGTGACGGCGTCGTTGCCGCGGATGCCGGCCTGGTAAACCGCCGTGGATTCGGCCATCGGACGCAGGCGCGTACCCGGCTCGTCCTTGCCATGGATGTACAGCCCGGCGATCACGACGATCGCCAGCAGGAAGTTGGCGATCGGGCCGGCGGCCACGATGGCGATCCGCTTCCACACGTTCTGGCCGGTGAATTCGCGCGCGCGGTCTTGCGGCTCGATGGTGCCGGTGGCGGGATCGCGGGCGTCGAGCATCTTGACATAGCCGCCGAGCGGCAGCGCCGACACCGCCCATTCGGTTTGGTCCGGGCCGAAGCGGCGCGACCAGACGACGCGGCCCATGCCGATCGAGAAGCGCAGCACCTTGACGCCGCACAGGCGCGCGACCAGGTAGTGGCCCAGTTCATGGAAGATGACCAGCGGGCCGAGCGCCAGCACGAAGGCCAGCACGGTCTGGATCAGGTTCATGACCCTACTCCTTAAATGAAAATCAGCCGGCGACGATGCGTTCGGCGGCGGCGCGCGCCTGCGCATCCTGGGCCATCACGGCTTCGATGCTGGAGGCGGCGCCGTGCGGGTTGTCGTCCATCACCCGGCGCACCACGCGGTCGATGTCGCGGAAGCCGATGCGGCGGTCCAGGAAAGCCTGGACCGCGACTTCGTTGGCCGCGTTCAGCAGCGTGGGCGCGGTGCCGCCGGCACGTAATGCATCAAAAGCAAGTGACAGGCACGGGAAGCGCGCGAAGTCGGGCTTGTGGAACTGCAGCGCGCTCCATTCGGTGAGGTCGAGCTGGGCGACGCCGGATGCGATGCGCCGCGGGTAGGCCAGCGCGTGCGCGATCGGGGTGCGCATGTCGGGGTTGCCGAGTTGCGCCAGCACCGAGCCGTCGACGTAGGACACCATCGAATGGATCACGCTTTGCGGGTGGATCACCACCTCGATGCGCTCGGCCGGGGCGCCGAACAGCCAGTGGGCCTCGATCACTTCCAGGCCCTTGTTCATCATGGTGGCGGAGTCGACCGAGATCTTGCGCCCCATCGACCAGTTCGGATGCTTGCAGGCTTCTTCCGGCGTGACATGTTCCAGGGTCTCGACCGCGCGCTGGAGGAAGGGCCCCCCGGAGGCGGTCAGCAGGATCCTGGCGACGCCGGCGGCGTCCGGATCGCGCGCGTAGTGGCTGGGCAGCGACTGGAAGATCGCGTTGTGCTCGCTGTCGATGGGCAGCAGTGTCGCCTTGTGCTCGCGCACGGCGTCCATGAACAGCTGGCCGGACATCACCAGCGCTTCCTTGTTGGCCAGCAGGACCTTCTTGCCGGCGCGCGCCGCGGCCAGCGTCGGGGCCAGGCCGGCGGCGCCGACGATGGCGGCCATCACGGTATCGGTATCGGGGCTGGCGGCGATGTCGCACAGCGCCCCCTCGCCGTGGTCGACGTCGATATCCAGGCCCGCCAGCAGCGCGCGCAGGCGGGTGGCAGCCTCGGGCGTGCCGACCACGGCGCGCTGCGGACGGAACCGGCGGCACTGCGCGGCCAGCTCGTCGACACGGCTGTGGGCGCTGAGCGCGTGGACTTCGTAGGTGTCCGGATGGCGTGCGAGCACGTCCAGGGTCGAGGCGCCGATCGAGCCGGTGGCGCCCAGTATCGTAATGCGTTGCATGGTGTTTCCTTTACAGCCGGGAGCCGATCAAGGCTGCCAGCGGCAGCACCGGGATCAGGGCATCGATCCGGTCGAGCACGCCGCCGTGGCCCGGCAGCAGGTTGCTGCTGTCCTTCATGCCGGCGCGGCGCTTGAGCATGGATTCGAACAGGTCGCCGACGACGCTGGCGGCGCTCATCAGGACCAGGATCGCGATCAGTGCCGGCCAGCCGAAGCCCTGCTGCACGCGTACGGCAAAGGTATTGGCCAGCACCGGGCCGCCGAACAGCACGGTGAGCGAGGCGATGACGAGCACCGCGATGCCGCCGCCGATCGCGCCTTCCCACGATTTGCCGGGCGAGATCGACGGCGCCAGCTTGCGCTTGCCGAAGGCCTTGCCGGCGAAGTAGGCGCCGATGTCGGCGATCCAGACGATCGCCATCACCGACAGCAGATACAGCGGCGAGAACGAGAACAGCACCACGATCGACGCGAAGCAGCCGACGATGGCGAAGCTGTAGACCAGGCTGAGCAAGGTATTCGAGGGCGTGCCCAGCGCCGGCAGGCCGGTCTTGAGCGAAGGCACGAAGCGCGCGATCCACAGCGCCAGGCTGAGCGCCGCCCAGAACGAGGGATTCAGGCGCTGGCTCAGCACCGCCGCGGCGAAGGCCACGGTCCAGATCAGGGCAATGATGTGGCCGTTCTGGGTGCCGGGGTTGAACAGGCGGAAGCATTCCCAGATCGCGGCGCCGAAGAACGCGGTCGCCACCAGCGCGAACGCCGTGAAGTTATTGAAATAAAGTACCGGCAGCAGGACGGCCAGCAGGACGACGGCGGTGACGACGCGGGTTTTGAGCATCAGGTCTTCTTTGCTTTGGTTGCCAGTTGCTCGCCGGTGCGGCCGAAACGGCGCTCGCGACTCTGGTAGGACGCGATCGCGGTATCCAGCGACGCGGGCGAGAAATCGGGCCAGAAGGTATCGGTGAAGTACAGCTCCGAATAGGCCAGCTGCCACAGCAGGAAATTGGAAATGCGCTCTTCCCCGCCGGTGCGGATGAACAGGTCGGGCTCGGGCGCATAGGCCATGGCCAGGTGCGGCGCCAGCATCTCCTCGGTGAATTCGGTGACGCCCGGATGGGCCGCGATCATCTTGCTGGTGGCCTGCATGATGTCCCAGCGGCCGCCGTAGTTGGCGCAGATGCTGACGGTCAGGCGGGTGTTGCCCGCGGTGCGGCGCTCGGCGTTGGCGATCATGTCCTGCAGCTTCGGGTCGAAGCGCGACAAATCGCCCACCACCTTCAGGCGGATGTTATTGGCGTGCATCTTCGACACTTCGCGCTCGAGCGCGCTGACGAACAGGCCCATCAGGTAGGACACCTCGTCGGCCGGGCGGCGCCAGTTTTCCGAGGAAAATGCGAACAGCGTCAGGTATTCGACGCCACGCTCCACGCAGGTTTCGACGATCTTGCGCACGGCGTCCACGCCCTTGACGTGGCCGGCAACGCGCGGCAGCAGCCGTTTCGTGGCCCAGCGGCCATTGCCATCCATGATGATGGCGATATGGCGCGGCACGGTCGGCGCGTCGGGTACGGCGGTGGTCGAACTTTTGAAAATCATAAATCAAGCCAAGACGGCGATAACAATAGACAGCGAGCCAGAATAGGGAACGGACCGATCAGGCTGGCCTGGCCGGTCCGCCTCGCGAAACGGGATACGGCGCGGGGCGCCGGCGGCGCATGCGCCCCCCTCCCGCCATCTTACACCGTCATGATCTCTTTTTCCTTCTCGACAACCATCTTGTCGATGTCGGCGATCGCCTTGTCGGTCAGTTTCTGGACTTCGTCCGACGCGCGGCGCTCGTCGTCTTCCGAGATCGACTTGTCCTTGACCAGCTTCTTCAGCTGTTCGTTGGCGTCGCGGCGAACGTTGCGCACGGCGATCTTGCCGTCTTCCGCTTCCGACTTGACCAGCTTGACCATTTCCTTGCGGCGCTCTTCGGTCAGGGCCGGGGTCGGCACGCGCACCATTTCGCCGAAGGTCGACGGATTCAGGCCGAGGTCGGAATCGCGGATCGCCTTTTCGATGGCGCTCAGCATCTTCTTCTCGTAGGGCTGGACGCCGATGGTGCGGGCGTCGATCAGGGTCAGGTTGGCGACCATCGGCAGCGCGGTCGGCGAACCGTAGTAATCGACCGTGACATGGTCGAGGATGCCGGTGTGGGCGCGGCCGGTACGGACCTTTGCCAGGTCGGCCTTCAGGGTGTCGATGGACTTGGCCATCTTGTCCTGGGCGGTCTTCTTAACGTCAGCTACGGACATGCTGCTCTCCTGTATTTCAGCTTGTATGTTTCAAAAACGGATAAAAATCAAACGTGCACCAGTGTACCTTCGTCTTCGCCGAGGATCACGCGCTTGAGCGCACCCGGCTTGACGATCGAAAACACCTTGATCGGCAGCTTCTGGTCGCGGCACAGGGCGAACGCGGTCGCGTCCATCACCTGCAACTGCCGCGTGATCGCTTCGTCGAACGAGATCGATTCGTAGCGGGTCGCGTTCGGGTCCTTCTTCGGATCGGCAGTATAAACGCCGTCGACCTTGGTTGCCTTCAGCACGATCTCGGCCGAGATCTCGGAACCGCGCAGCGCGGCGGCGGTGTCGGTGGTGAAGAAGGGGTTGCCGGTACCGGCCGCGAACACCACGACCTTGCCCTCTTCCAGGTACTGCAGCGCCTTCGGACGCACGTACGGCTCGACCACCTGCTCGATGCCGATCGCCGACATCACGCGCGCGGTGATGCCCTGCTGGCGCATGGCGTCGGCCAGGGCCAGCGCATTCATCACGGTGGCCAGCATGCCCATGTAGTCGGCGGTCGCGCGGTCCATGCCCTGCGCGCCCGGGGCCACGCCGCGGAAGATGTTGCCGCCGCCAATCACCACCGCCAGCTCCACGCCCAGTTTCTGCACCTCGGCCACGTCGGCGACCATGCGTTCGATGGTGGCGCGGTTGATGCCGAACTGATCGTCGCCCATCAGCGCTTCGCCAGACAGTTTGAGGAGGACTCGTTGGTAGGCTGGTTTTGTCATGAATGGGGCTCCTAGAAAAGATGTGTTTCGAATTCGGGGTGGGGCCGCGGACGGCTGGTCCTGCGCTGCGCGCCACGGCTTGTCGCGGCCCCTGTCCTACCTGAGGGAGGCATGGATGCCCACCTGCAAAAACGGGCCTTTCGGCCCGTCTTCTTTATTACTGCTTGACTGCAGCCATCTGGGCTGCGACTTCCGCTGCGAAGTCGTCGACCTTCTTCTCGATGCCTTCGCCGACCACGTACATGGTGAACGACTTGATGGTCGTGCCCGCGGCCTTCAGCATGGCTTCGACGCTCTGCTTGTCGTTCTTCACGAACGCCTGGTTCAGCAGCGACACTTCTTTCAGGTACTTCTGCACCGAACCGTCGATACGCTTGGCGACGATCTCGGCCGATTGCGGCTGCTTGCCTTCGGCGACGGCCTTGTCGGCGTCTTCCTGGGCTTTCAGCTGAGCAACCGAACGCTCTTTCTCGATCAGCTCGGCCGGCACTTGCTCCGACGACAGCGACACCGGCTTCATCGCGGCGATGTGCATGGCGACGTCCTTGCCGACTTGCTCGTCGGCGCCTTCGTAGTCGACGATCACGCCGATACGGGTGCCGTGCAGGTACGAAGCCAGCTTGCCGGTGGTTTCGAAGCGCTGGAAGCGGCGCACGGTCATATTCTCGCCGATTTTGCCGATCAGTGCCGTACGCACGTCATCGAAGGTCTTGCCGTCGACCGGCAGGGCGGCCAGGGCGGCGACGTCGGCCGGGTTGTTCTCGGCGACCAGCTTGGCAGCCAGGTTGCACATGGCCAGGAAGTCGTCGTTCTTGGCGACGAAGTCGGTTTCGCTGTTCACTTCGACCAGCGCGCCGATGTTGCCGGCCACGTAGGTGGCGACGACGCCTTCGGCGGTCACGCGGGCGGCGGCTTTCGACGCCTTGCCGCCCAGCTTGACGCGCAGGATCTCTTCGGCACGGCCCATGTCGCCATCGGCTTCGGTCAGTGCCTTCTTGCATTCCATCATCGGGGCGTCGGTCTTGGCGCGCAGTTCGCCAACCATCGCTGCAGTAATCGCTGCCATGTTGTTTCTCCTAATTTGACGTTCTTGGATTCGAATCCGGCGCGCCGCGGGCGCTCCGGACGTACTCAGGTATTCTTTCGGCTTAAAAAAAGGGGCGCTCGATGTCAGGCTCGGCGCCCCTTTCCTTAAAAAAAGCGGGCTGCTGCCCGCTTACGGCATTACGCCTGCTCGGAGACTTCGACGAAATCGTCGGCCGACTTGACCATCTCGACGACTTCGTTGGTGGCGTTGGCACGGCCTTCCAGGATCGCATCGGCGACGCCGCGTGCGTACAGGGTGATCGCTTTCGACGAGTCGTCGTTACCCGGGATCACGTGGGTCACGCCTTCCGGCGAGTGGTTGGTGTCGACGATGCCGATGACCGGGATGCCCAGCTTGCCGGCTTCGGTGACGGTGCCCTTGTGGTAGCCGACGTCGACGATGAAGATCGCGTCCGGCACGCCTTGCAGGTCCTTGATGCCGCCGATCGATTTCTGCAGCTTGACCAGTTCGCGCGAGAACATCAGCGCTTCTTTCTTCGACATCTTCTCGACTTCACCGGTTTCGATCTGGGCTTCCATGTCCTTCAGGCGCTTGATCGAGGTCTTGATGGTCTTGAAGTTGGTCAGCATGCCGCCCAGCCAGCGCTGGTCGACGTACGGCACGCCGGCGCGTGCGGCTTCGGCGGCGATGATGTCGCGCGCTTGACGCTTGGTACCGACCATCAGGATGGTGCCGCGGTTGGCGGAGATCTGCTTGATGGTCTTCATCGCATCCTGGTACATCGCCATGGTTTTTTCCAGGTTGATGATGTGGATCTTGTTGCGATGACCGAAGATGAACGGTGCCATTTTCGGGTTCCAGAAACGGGTCTGGTGGCCGAAGTGAACACCGGCTTCCAGCATTTCGCGCATAGTAACGGACATATGATTCTCCAGGGTTAAGTCTTGAATAACGGCCGGTACACCCGTGACAGGCACCCTTGTCGGCCGCATTCGCGATTTCATATAAAAAAGACTGTTTTTACAACACTGCCCGATGTGGATACGAGCAACCCGAGATTCTAGCGGGATTCGGCGCCGATATCAAGCGCACCGAGCTCATCGCGCCCTGTGGATACCCTCCCCGGCCCTTCGACCGGGCCTCAACCGGCCCAGGCGCATCATATATAATGACGCCCATCGACGATTGCAGGACAAGAAAGACCATCATGACCATTTCCATCAAGACCCCGGAAGACATCGAAGGCATGCGCATCGCCGGCCGCCTCGGCGCCGAAGTGCTCGACTACATCACGCCCTTCGTGAAACCCGGCGTGACCACCGGCGAACTGGACCGCCTGTGCCATGAATACATGGTGAACGTGCAAGGCACGGTACCGGCCCCGCTCAACTACGCGCCGCCGGGCTATACCCCGTACCCGAAATCGGTGTGCACCTCGGTCAACGACGTGATCTGCCACGGCATCCCGGGCGACAAGGTGCTCAAGAACGGCGACGTGCTGAACATCGACGTCACCGTCATCACCAGGGACGGCTACCACGGCGACAACAGCCGCATGTTCTTCGTCGGCGAACCGTCGAAGCTGGCGCGCCGCCTGTCCGACATCACCTACGAATGCATGTGGATCGGCATCGACAAGGTCAGACCGGGCGCGCGCCTGGGCGACATCGGCCACGCGATCCAGAAGCATGCCGAGAACGCCGGCTACAGCGTGGTGCGCGAATTCTGCGGCCACGGCATCGGCAAGGTGTTCCACGAAGAGCCGCAGGTGCTGCACTACGGCCGTCCCGGCACCGGCGAGGAACTGGTCCCGGGCATGATCTTCACCATCGAACCGATGATCAACGCCGGCCGCCGCGAGATCCGCGAAATGCCGGACGGCTGGACCATCAAGACCAAGGACCGCAGCCTGTCGGCCCAGTGGGAGCACATGATCCTGGTCACCGAGTCCGGCTACGAAGTGCTGACCCTGTCCGAAGGCTGCCCGCCGCCGCCGGCCGTCGTGCGCGCGAAAGACGCCGTCCCGGCCTGAGCGACCGCTTGCCCATGTCCACGCACGCCCCGGTCGACGCCAGCGTCCAGCCACTGCCGCTCCAGCTCAAGGGGCGCCTGAAATCCGAGCGCCAGCTCGTCATCGCCGCCTTCCAGGACGACGGCAAGCCCGAGAAACTGCTGCGCGCGCTGCGCCAGAGCGTCGACGGCGTGCTGGCCGACGCCTGGCACGCGGCCGGCCTGCCGCCCCACACGGCGCTGGTCGGGGTCGGCGGCTACGGCCGGGGCGAGCTGTTTCCCCATTCCGACGTCGACCTCCTGATCCTGCTGGGCCAGCCGGCCGACGCCATCACCCAGGCGCGGCTGGAGCAGTTCGTGCAGCTGCTGTGGGACCTGGGCCTGGAGATCGGCCACAGCACCCGCACCGTCGACGAGTGCATGAGCGAGTCGGCGGCCGACATCACCGTGCAGACCAGCCTGCTGGAAGCGCGCCTGGTGGCCGGCAGCGAACCGCTGTTCGCCGAACTGCAGCGGCGCTACGACGAGGCGATGGACCCGCAGGCCTTCTTCCACGCCAAGACCGCCGAGATGCGGCTGCGCCACGCCAAGTACGAATTCACCCCGTTCAGCCTGGAACCGAACGTCAAGGAAAGCCCGGGCGCGCTGCGCGACCTGCAGGTGATCCTGTGGGTGGCCAAGGCGGCCGGCCTGGCCAGCTCCTGGGGCCAGCTGGCGATGCGCGGCCTGGTCACGCGCGAGGAAGCGCGGCAGCTGATGGAAAAGGAATACGCGTTCAAGGACATCCGGGTGCGCCTGCACCTGCAGACCCGGCGCCGCGAAGACCGCCTGGTGTTCGACGTGCAGACCGCGATCGCCGAGACCTTTGGCCTGACTTCCACCGGCCACGGCCTGGAAGCGCGCCGCGCCAGCGAATACCTGATGCAGCGCTATTACTGGGCCGCCAAGACCGTCACCCAGCTGAACACCATCCTGCTGCAGAACATCGAGGCGCAGCTGTTCCCGCGGCCCTCGACGCCGGTCCCGATCAACCCGCGCTTCAACGAGGTCGGCGGCCTGATCGACATCGCCGATGACGATACCTTCGAGACCTGCCCCGCGGCGGTGCTCGAGATCTTCGTGGTGATGACCGAGCGTGCCGACATCAAGGGCATGACCGCGCGCACCATGCGCGCGCTGTGGCATGCGCGCACGCTGATCGACGACGCCTTCCGCCTGGATGCGCGCCACCGCGCGCTGTTCCTGCGCATCCTGCAGGCGCCGCGCGGCCTGGTGCATGCGCTGCGGCGCATGAACGACATGGGCATCCTGGGCCGCTACCTGCCGAACTTCCGGCGCATCATCGGCCAGATGCAGCACGACTTGTTCCACGTGTACACAGTGGACCAGCACATCATGATGGTGGTGCGTAACATGCGCCGCTTTACCATGACCGAGCACGCGCATGAATACCCGTTCTGCAGCCAGCTGATCGCCAACTTCCGCGACCGCTGGCTGCTGTACGTGGCGGCGCTGTTCCACGACATCGCCAAGGGCCGCGGCGGCGACCATTCGGAACTGGGCAAGCAGGACGTGCTCGAATTCTGCCGCGACCATGCGATCTCCGCGGAAGACACCGAGCTGGTGGTGTTCCTGGTCGAACAGCACCTGACCATGTCGCAGGTGGCGCAGAAGCAGGACCTGTCCGATCCCGACGTGATCCAGGCCTTCGCAGCGCTGGTGAAGGACGAGCGCCACCTGACCGCCCTGTACCTGCTGACCGTGGCCGACATCCGCGGCACCAGCCCCAAGGTCTGGAACGCCTGGAAGGCCAAGCTGCTGGAAGACCTGTACAAGATGACGCTGCGCGTGCTGGGCGGCGAGCCGCCCTCGGCCGACCGCGAACTGCGCGCGCGCCAGCAGGAGGCGCTGGCCACGCTGCGCCTGTTCGGCCTGCCCGCGGATGCGCACGAGGCGCTGTGGAAGCAGCTCGACGTGGCCTACTTCCTGCGCCACGACGCCTCCGACATCGCCTGGCAGACGCGCAGCCTGTACGGCCGGCTGGGACGCGCCACGCCGGTGGTGAAATCGCGCCTGGCGCCGATCGGCGAAGGCCTGCAGGTCACCGTGTATGTGAAGGACCAGCCCGACCTGTTCGCGCGCATCTGCAGCTATTTCGACCGCAAGAACTTTTCCATCCTCGACGCCAAGATCCACACCACCCGCGACGGCTACGCGCTCGACACCTTCCTGATCACCGACGAGCACTTCGCCAACAGCTACCGCGACATCATCAACCTGATCGAGCACGAGCTGTGCGACGTGCTGGTGCGCCAGGAGCCGCTGTCGCCGCCGCTGCGCGGCCGGCTGTCGCGCATGTCGCGCACCTTCCCGATGACGCCGACGGTCGACCTGCGCCCCGACGAGCGCGGGCAGTTCTGGCTGCTCTCGATCGCCGCCAACGACCGCAACGGCCTGCTGTACGCGGTCGCCAGCGTCCTGGCGCGCTACCGCATCAACCTGCACACCGCCAAGATCATGACGCTGGGCGAGCGCGTCGAGGACGTGTTCCTGGTCGACGGGCAGGCGCTGAACAACCAGCGGGTGCAGGTGCAGCTCGAGACCGAACTGTTCGATGCCTTGAAAATTTAAGTCAGCCTCAAAACCGTCGCCCCTGCGCAGACAGGGGCGACGTAACTCTATTCTGCTTTTGTATATCCGAATCATGACCGAACCCATCCGCCTCTCCAAACGCATGTCCGAACTCGGACTCTCCTCCCGCCGCGAAGCCGACGACTGGATTTCGAAGGGCTGGGTGCGGGTCGACGGCAAGGTCGTCTCGGAACTCGGCAGCAAGGTGCTGCCGCACCAGAAGATCACGGTCGAGCGCCAGGCCGCCGCCGAGCAATCCAAGCGCGTGACCGTGCTGATCCACAAGCCGGTCGGCTACGTCAGCGGACAGGCGGAGGATGGCTACAAGCCGGCGGTGGTGCTGGTCAAGCCGGAAACGCGCTGGGCCGACGATCCCTCGCCCGAGATGTTCCACCCGACCCAGCTGCGTTCGCTGGTGCCGGCAGGCCGCCTCGACATCGACTCCACCGGCCTGCTGGTGCTGACCCAGGACGGCCGCATCGCCAAGCAGCTGATCGGCCAGGACACGGCGATCGAAAAGGAATACCTGGTGCGCGTGCAGTACGCCAAGCCGGGCAAGCTGCCCGACGAAGACTTGCGCAAGCTGAACCACGGGCTGTGGATGGACGGGAAGCCGCTGCTGCCGGCCAAGGTGCGCTGGCAGAACGAGGACCAGCTCAGTTTCACGCTGAAGGAAGGACGCAAGCGCCAGATCCGGCGCATGTGCGACATGGTCGGCCTGAAGGTGGTGGGCCTGAAGCGGGTGCGCATCGGGCGCGTCAAGCTGGGCGATCTGCCGCCGGGGCAATGGCGCTACCTGGGCCCGGACGAGGGTTTTTGACAGGGAAAGATGCGTTACGGGCGGGGTGGCCGGCACAGCCGTCCACCCCGCCCGTTTTTCAGTGCCGAAGTCCGGCGTCTTCGTTCAATGCAGATGCTGCAGGCAGGTCCAGGGATCCAGCACGTGCATCTCGTCCAGCACCGCGCGCGGGCCTTCGACGCTGCCGCCGCTTTCCGGATCCCATTCCAGCCGCAGCTTGGAGCGGCCCTTGCGCAGGTCGATGCGGGCGTAGTCGACCCAGGCATCGTCCTTGTCGTATTCGAAGGTCTTGATCCAGCCGCCCCGCACCAGGCTGTCCACCGCCTGGTGCAGCGCGATCGGCGGCAAGCCTTCGATCGTGTTCGGCGCGAGTGCCGGGTCACCCAGCACGTCCACATACCTGACCATTTCAGTAAGCCACGTCATGATTGCCTCCCCTTCGTCTTTGATTTGATCTGATTTGATTCCAGTCTAGCGCGGCAAAAACGGCCCAGACGTTAACTGGCGCACGTTGGGGTCAAAAGCCTCGACTGCCGGCTATCGAATTTGTATCGTCATGTATCAAACAGCCTGTCTGTACAGGCTTGCGGCCCCGGCCGGACCATTGCGCGATCGCGTACAGTCGCGTAGCATCCGCACCTTGCCGAGCTCAAAAGGCGATGGCCACGATACGAGAATCCGATGAAAACCGAAATTCCCACCCTCCCCCCGACCCTGCCCTACACCCAGACCCGTTCGTTCATGACCGTCGCCCTGATCGAACTGTGGGAGCGCTTCGGCTACTACGGCATGCAGGCGCTGATCGTCTATTTCATGGTCCAGCGCCTCGGCTTCGACGACAGCCGCGCCAACCTGGTCTGGAGCGCCGCCGCCGCCCTGATCTATGTCTCGCCGGCGATCGGCGGCTGGATCGGCGACAAGGTGCTGGGCACCAAGCGCTCGATGTACCTCGGCACCATCATCCTCACCCTCGGCTACGCGCTGATGGCGGTACCGACCGAAAACACCTGGTTCATGTTCTTCGCGCTCGGCGTGATCGTGGTCGGCAACGGCCTGTTCAAGCCGAACACCGCCAACCTGGTGCGCAAGATCTATGCGGGCGACGATTCCAAGATCGACTCCGCCTTCACCCTGTACTACATGGCGGTGAACGTCGGCTCCACCGTCTCGATGCTGGCCACGCCCTGGATCAAGGACTACGTGAACGCCACCTATGGCAACGAGCTCGGCTGGCACGCCGCCTTTGCCGTGTGCAGCGTCGGCCTGGTGCTGGGCCTGCTGAACGTGCTGGCCATGCGCGCCACCATCGCCCACATCGGTTCGCCGCCGGACGAGCGCCCGCTGGAAGTCGGCAAGCTGGTCGCCGTGCTGGCCGGCGGCGTGCTCACGGTCGGCCTGTCCGCCGTCATCCTCGAATACCAGGCACTGGCGCGCATCTTCGTGTACGTGGCCGGCATCGTCGTGCTCGGCATCTTCGTGCACCTGATCCGCACCAGCGCGCCGAACGAGCGCGCCGGCCTGACCGCGGCGCTGGTGCTGACCCTGCAGACCGTGTTCTTCTTCATCTTCTACCAGCAGATGTCGACCTCGCTGTCGCTGTTCGCGCTGCGTAACGTCGACCTCGACTTCTACGTCTTCGGCAGCAAGCTGTGGACCTGGTCGCCGGCCCAGTTCCAGGCCCTGAACGCGATCTGGATCATGGTGCTGAGCCCGGTGCTGGCCTGGGCCTACACCGCCGGCGGCCGCAGCGGCCGCGACCTCTCGATCGCCGGCAAGTTCGCGCTCGGCTTCGCCGCCGTCGCCGCCGGCTTCTTCGCCTATGGCGTGGCCGGCGCGTTCGCCGTCAACGGCCTGACCTCGTCCTGGGTCATGGTCGCGGGCTACGGCCTGTACTCGCTGGGCGAGCTGCTGGTCTCGGGCCTGGGCCTGGCGATGGTCGCGCGCTACGTGCCGGCCCGCATGACCGGCTTCATGATGGGCGCCTACTTCGTCGCCACCGGCATTTCGCAATACCTGGGCGGCGTGGTGGCCAACCTGGCCAGCGTCCCGGAAGGCATCACCGACCCGCTCCAGACCCTGCCGATCTACACCAGCCTGTTCAACAAGCTGGGCCTGGGCGCGGTGGCCTGCACCGTGATCGCCCTGCTGGCGCTGCCGCTGATGCGCCGCCTGAGCGCGGCCCACCATGCCCAGCAGTGATGGTCCGGTAGCTGTCTGATATGATCGACGGCGCGTCTTCGGACGCGCCGTTTTCATTTGCGCGCTTTCATTCCCGCGTTTTTGTTCCCGCGTTTGCATTCCCGGAATTCGACCATGACCATCCTCGCCACCGCCCGCCTGCGCTTCGAACCCTTCGACGAATGCCATCTCGACGGCCTGCAGGCGATGAACCGCGACCCCGAGGTACAGCGCTACCTGCTGGGGCGCCCCGAAACGCCGGAAGAAACCCTGGCCGCGATCGCGCGCGTGCGGGCGCGCCGGGCCGCCTGGGGCTACGGCTGGTGGGCCTTCATCGAACACGACAGCGGCGAACTGGCGGGTGCCGGCTGCATCCAGCACCTGGGCCACGACCGCGCCAATCCGCACGAGATCGGCTGGCGCCTGCGGCGCGACCGCTGGGGCATGGGACTGGCCTCGGAAGCGGCGCGCGAACTGGCGCGCCACGCGTTCGAGGACCTGGACGCGCCGCTGGTGTGCGCGATCCGGCACCCGGACAACCTGCCGTCCCGGCGCGTGATGGAGCGCCTGGGCATGTGCTATGCGGGCCTGCAGACCTGGGGCGGGAATCAAGTGGCGCTGCACGAACTGGCGCGCACGCAATGGAACACGCGATGGGGGGCGCACGGCGCCTGACGGCACTGGCGCGCCGCGGCCGGGGTGTTGTAGCCATGACACCAAATGACGAAATTGCCGATGCCTCCCGGGATTGCACACAAGCGAAAGCTATTGCCATGTAGAAATATGCTATATTGCCGTGGAACTCAGCCGGTTTGCGCTCCGCAACCGGTTTCACACCACGACATCATGACCACCCTCAATTTCTCCAGCCGGGCCAGGGCCCTGCTCTGGATCGTCTGTGCGCTCGGCGCCGCGCCCGTTGCCGGCGCCGCCCCGCAGGGTATCTCGCCAGCGCCAGCGCATGTCTATAACTTTTCGCCGGTCAACCAGTACAACCTGCAGGTGTCCGCCAGCTTCTGGAACCCGATCATCCGCTACGTGTCCGCGAAGAGCGGCGTGCGCCTGAACCTGAAGCTGGGCCGCACCTCGGCCGACACCACCAGCTACGTGCTGGCGCGCGAGGTCGACTTCGCCTTCACCAACCACCTGTTCAGCCCCGACCGCCTGAAGATGGGCTGGACCGTGTTCGGACGCCGCAACGCGCCGCCGGTACAGGGGCAACTGGTGGTGCCGGCCGACTCGCCGATCCGCGACATCCGTGAACTGGCCGGCGGCGCCATTGCCTTTCCCGGCCCGGAAGCCCTGGTCGCCTACAAGATTCCGTATGCCCAGCTGCTGCGCAGGCAGATCGCCGTGACCCCGGTCTTCACCGGCAACCACGACGCCGCCTTCACCCAGCTGTTCGCGGGCAAGGTCAAGGCGGTCGGCGCCAACTCGCAACTGGTCGCCAACTGGAGCGGGCGCGAGGGCAATGCCTTCCGCGTGCTGTGGAGCTCCGCCCCGTTCAACGACCTGGCGCTGATGGCGTCGCCGCGCGTGCCGGCGGACGATGTGCGCGCCGTGGCCAAGGCGTTCCTGACCATGCACCAGGACCCGGAAGGCCGCAAGATCCTGGCCGCCGCCACCGAGTTGGTGCATGCGCCGGTGCCGGTCTCCTTCGTCGCCGCCGGCGACGCCGACTACGCCAGCTACCGCGCGTTCTATGCGGACGCCCCGGCCAACCTGCGCTGACCGCCGACCATGACCCACTCGCTGCGCCGCCCGCCCGTCCGACTGTTGCCCCGGCTGTTGCCGCGACTGTTGCCCCGTTCGCTGGTGGGACGCGTGTTCGCCGTGTTCAGCCTGACGATGCTGGTGTTCCTCGGCACCGGCCTGGCCGTGTTCTACCGCTACCAGTTCCAGCAGCACATCGAGGAAACCCAGGACAGCGCCATGACCCTGGTCGAAGTGGCGGCCCAGACCATCGAGGACAGCGTGGTCATCGGCGACTACGACACCGTCAAGCGCACCCTCAACAAGCTGCTGGTGCAATCGCCGTTCAAGAGCGCCGAATTCCTGGACGTGGCCGGCGGCAGCATCCGGCTCGAGGCGCCAGCGCCGGCGCAGGCCGCGCCGGACTGGATGCGCGACCTGGTGGCGAGCCGGCTGTATGATCTCAACCGCGTCGCCAACGTCGGCGGCAAGGACTACGGCGTGGTGCGCCTGTCCTTCGACGAGCGCAAGCTGGCCGCCCAGATGTGGACCATGGTGGCCGAGACCGCGGCCTTGAGCGCCGTCGTGTTCGTGCTCAGCCTGGCCCTGATGCGCACGCTGCTGCGGCGCTGGCTCGACACCCTGGGGCGGCTGCGCTCGTTCGAGCACGACGTCGCCGCCGGCCGCATCACCGCCGCGGCGGCCCTGCATGCCGATGCCCCCAGCGAGATCCAGGAAGCGATCCAGGCCGTCAACCGCAGCGCCGACAGCCTGCGCGCGCAGTTCGGCCAGCGCATCGATTCGCTGATGAACTCCCTCATGCAGCACAAGAGCGCGATGGACCAGGCGGCGATCGTGTGCGAGGTCGATACCGACGGCCGCATCGCCGAAGTCAACGACCTGTTCGTCGCCAACAGCGGTTTCGCGCGCGCCGAGGTGGTCGGCATGCCGCTGGGCGCGGTCGGGCGTCCGGTCGACCCCGGGCGCGGCTGGCTGCCGGGTCCCGGGGTGTGGACCGGCGAGGTCGTGCTGGCCTGGCGCAGCGGGGTGCGCCAGTGGCGCCGCACCATCGTGCCGATGCTCGACGCCGGCGGCACCATCGAACGCTACATCTGCATCGACATCGACATCAGCGAGAGCAAGGAATTCGAACGCGCGATCGTCGAGAACGCAAGGCGCCAGACCCTGATCGCCGACCTCGGGCGCAAGGCGCTGGCCGACAACGAAATCGACGAACTGTTCCGCGAAGCCGCCGGCGCCGCCGCGCACGGGCTGGCCGCGTCCGGCGCCGCGCTGTTCGAGGCCGCCGCCGACGGCACCCTGCTGCTGCGCGCCGGCGCCGGCCGCCTGGCCGCCGTCCAGGGCCAGCGGCTGGACGGCGCCGCCGCGGCGCTGGCCGCGCGCCATGGCCTGGCAAGCAGCCTGGACGCCGACATCGGCCACGCCGGGCGCCCGTTCGGCATGATCGGCGTGTACGACGACGGCGGGCGCAGCTTCGGCGCGGACGATGCCAACTTCCTGCGCGGCATCGCCCACATCCTGTCCACCGCGCTCGAACGGCAGGATGCCAAGAACCGCCTGACCTACCTGGCCCAGTACGATGCGCTGACCAGCCTGCCGAACCGGCGTCACCTGGCGCTGGGCCTGGAACAGGCGCTGGCGCGCGCGCAGGCGCTGGGGCAGCGCGCGGCGGTGATGTTCATCGACCTGGACCGCTTCAAGAACGTCAACGACATGCTCGGCCACGGCGTCGGCGACCAGTTGCTGGTGCAGGCCGCCAAGCGCCTGCAGGCTTGCGCGCGCGACGGCGACCTGGTGGCGCGCCTGGGCGGCGACGAGTTCGCCCTGGTGCTGCCCAGCATCGCCGCGGACGACGAGGCGGCCGCCGTCGCCATGCGCGTCATCGATTCGCTGGCCCAGCCCTTCTACCTGCAGGGCCAGCAGCTGTTCGTGTCCGCCAGCGTCGGCATCGCCACTTACCCCGAGCACGGCGACAACGCCGAGCTGCTGCTCAAGAGCGCGGACACGGCGATGTACGGCGCCAAGAACGGCGGCCGCAACACCTACGAGTTCTTCGCGCACGCCATGCACGAGAACGCGGCACAGCGCCTGCAGACCGAGACCCAGCTGCGCCTGGCGCTGGAACGCGGCGAATTCCTGCTGCACTACCAGCCCAAGCTGGACCTGGCCGGCGGCACCGTCAGCGGCTTCGAGGCGCTGCTGCGCTGGAACCACCCGCAGCGCGGACTGGTGCCGCCGCTCGAGTTCGTGTCCATCCTGGAAGACACCGGCCTGATCCTGCCGGTCGGCGAATGGGTGATCGGCGAAGTCTGCCGCCAGCTCAAGGCGTGGCAGGCCCAGGGCCTGCCGCTGCCGCCGGTGGCGATCAACCTGTCGGCGCGCCAGCTGCAGCAGGACGACCTGCCCGGCGCCATCGAGCGCATCGTCGTGGCCGCCGGGGTCGATGCGGCCCTGCTCGAATTCGAGCTGACCGAATCGATGCTGATGGCGAACCCGGAAGCCGCGGTCGAGATCCTGTCACGCATCAAGGCGCTCGGCATGCGCCTGTCGGTGGACGATTTCGGCACCGGCTACTCGAGCCTGGCCTACCTGAAGCGCTTCCCGCTCGACGCCCTCAAGATCGACCGGACCTTCGTGCGCGACCTGCCGCACGACAGCGACGATGCCGCCATCACCATGGCGGTGATCCGGCTGGCGCACAGCCTGAGCTTGAAAGTGGTGGCCGAGGGCGTGGAAAACGTCGAGCAGCTCCACGAGCTGGAGAAATACGGCTGCGACGAAATCCAGGGCTATTACCTCAGCCGTCCACTGCCGGCGGACGCGGCGGCGGCGCTGATGGTGCGCGAGCAGGCCATGCCGGCATGAGCTAAGATGGCGCATTTGCCACAGCCAGAGCGCCACCTACCCGCATGTCCTCCATCGATCCAAGCACCAAGCTCGCGCGCGCCCTGCAGGTCGCCGGCCGCGTCGACGCCATCGAACCCTTCCGTGTGATGGAAATGGTCAAGGCCGCCGCGGCGATGACGCGCGCCGGCCGCGACGTCATCAGCATGAGCGTCGGCGAGCCCGATTTCACTGCCCCCGACGTGGTCGCCGCCGCGGCGATGGCGGCGATCCGGGCCGGCAGCACCCAGTACACCGAGTCGCTCGGCCTGCCGGCGCTGCGCGAGGCCATCTCCGCCTGGTACGCCGGCCACTGGGGCCGGCAGGTCGATCCGCGCCGCATCGTGATCACCGCCGGCGCCTCGGCCGGCCTGCTGCTGGCCTGCGCCGCGCTGGTCGATGCCGGCGACGAGGTCCTGATGCCGGACCCGTGCTACCCGTGCAACCGCCACTTCGTCACCAGCTTCGGCGGCAAGCCGGTGCTGGTGCCGTCCGGCGCCGACACCCGCTACCAGCTCACCGCCGCACACCTCGACGCGCACTGGAACGAGCGCACGCGCGGCGTGATCGTCGCCTCGCCCTCGAATCCGACCGGCACCTCGATGACCGCGGCGCAGACCGAAGCGCTGCTGGCCGGCGTGCGCGCACGCGGCGGCTTCGCCATCGTCGACGAGATCTACCAGGGCCTGTCCTACGGCGAGCGTCCGACCAGCGCGCTGGCCTTCGGCGACGACATCATCACCGTCAACAGCTTCTCCAAGTATTTCAGCATGACCGGCTGGCGCCTGGGCTGGCTGGTGGTGCCGGAGGCGCTGGTGCCGACCGTCGAGAAACTGGCGCAGAACCTGTTCATCTGCGCCCCGACCATCGCCCAGCACGCGGCGCTGGCCTGCTTCACGCCGGAGGCGATCGACATCTTCGAGGGCCGGCGCCTGGAATTCCAGCGCCGCCGCGACTTCCTGGTGCCGGCGCTGCGCGAACTCGGCTTCCAGGTCCCGGTGCTGCCCGACGGCGCCTTCTACGTCTATGCCGACATCGGCCGGCTGGCGCACCCGGATGCGGGCGACAGCACGGCGTTCGGCATGGCGGTGCTGAAGGATGCCGAGGTGGCGATCGTGCCGGGCGACGACTTCGGCTTCGCGGCGCCGAAGCGCCATGTGCGGTTTTCGTATGCGGCCAAGTACGAGCGGATCGAGCAGGCGGTCGGAAGACTGGCGAAGTTGCTTGCTTAGTCGGCCTCGAAAACGTCGCCCCTGCGCAGGCAGGGGCGACGTGCATAAGCCAACGAAAGCATAACTTGCGGTCGGATCAGCGGGCCTGGCCCAGCTGCGCAATCACTTCCCGCAAGCCCGCCGGTGCCACCGGCTTCACCAGGTAGCGGTCGAACCCCGCGGCCAGCCCGCGCGTGCGGTCCTCGTCCTGTCCGTAGCCGGACAGCGCCACCGCGAACGGCCGCTCGCCCCCCTTGGCGGCGCGCACCGCGCGCATCAGGTCGAGGCCGTTCAGGCCGGGCAGGCCGACGTCGCAGATGATCACGTCCCAGGGCTGGGCCAGCGCCTCCGCCAGGCCGCCATGGCCGTCGTAGGCGCAGCGCACCCGGTGTCCCTCGGACGCCAGGAAGCCGGCCAGGGTGTCGCAGGCGTCGACGTTGTCCTCGACCAGCAGTATGTCGAGGGCGGTCCGGCACGCCGGCGCCGCAGCCGGCGCCTGCGGGCCGAGGGCCTGGCTGGAGCGCGGCAGGCGCACCGTGAAACGGCTGCCCTCGCCCAGGCCCGGACTATCGGCGCGCACCGAGGCGCCGTGCATGGCGAGCAGGTTGCGCACCACGTTCAGGCCCACGCCCAGGCCACCTTCGGAGCGCGCCAGCGAGCGCGGCCCCTGGGTGAACAGGTCGAAGATGTGCGGGATCACGTCCGGCGCCATGCCGATGCCGTTGTCCTCCACCACCACCAGCGCCTCGCCTTCCTCCACGCGGGCGCTCACGCGCAGCGTGCCGCCGTCGCCGGTGTACTTGGACGCGTTGCCGAGCAGGTTGGTGAAGACCTGGGTCAGGCGCACCCGGTCACCCTCCACCACCGCCTGCGCCGCCTCGGGCGACAGCTCGATGCTCAGGTGCTGGCGGCGCTCCTGGATGCGCGGCTGGATGGTCTCGACCGCGTGCTGCAGCAGCTCCGCCAGCAGCAGCGGCTGCACCGACAGCGTGATCTTGCCGCTGCTGATGCGCGCGGCGTCGAGCAGGTCGTCGAGCAGGCGCGCCATGTGGTCGACCTGGCGCCCGATCACGCGCGACAGGTTGGCCAGCTGCGGCGTGGCATTGGGCATCGTGCCCAGCAGCGAGGCCGCCATGCTGATCGGCGACAGCGGATTACGCAGCTCATGGGCCAGCATCGCCAGGAACTCGTTCTGGCGGCGATTGGCCGCTTCCGCGTCCTCGCGCAGGTGTTCGGCGTTGAAGGTGGCCAGCACCAGGTGCTCGTTGGCTTCGCGCAGCAGGGCCAGCCCGGCCTCCATCGCCTGGCGCTCGCGCGCCTGGCGCTGGGCCTCGGCGCGCGCGAGCTCGAGCTCGGCCTCGAGGTCGCGGATACGGTGCAGCAGGAAGGCTTCGGACACCCCGTCGCCGGACTGGCGCACGGGTGAATCCAGGGAACGCTGCTCCGACGCGGGTTGCTTGTAGGTTCCCATGCTGTGTCCAGATCCTTATTTCAGTCGGCCGTGCGGCGTCGGCCAGCCGGTCAGCACCCCGTCGTAGGGGGCCGTGAATTTGTCGACCTCGATCCCCTCGCCGGTGATGCGGTAGCCGCGCAGCTCGGTGCTGTGGGCACTGCCGCGCACCTTGACCACGGTGAGGAACTTGCGCAGGTGTCCGTCCACCTCCGCATAGCGCATCGACAGCACGGCATCCGACAGGAAGCACAGGTTGTCGATGGAAAAGCGCAGGTCCGGACGGTTGTCCTCGAAGCCGACCATGACCATGGCGCTGACCCCGCGCCGCGCCAGCAGCGACAGCGTGCGGAACACCGACAGCCGCAGTTCGTCGCGGAATTCAGGTGCCAGGTACAGGCCGATCTCGGACAGCGAATCGATCACGACCCGGGTCGCGCCGGTGCGTGCGATGGTTTCAGTGAGATCGTCGAGCAGTTCCTCGACCGACAGCGACAGCGACACCGGTTCCAGCACCGCCACGTCGCCGGCACGGACCATGTCGATCAACTCGGCATTGTGCAGGCGCGCGGTGTGCTTTTCGAAATACACCGCCACGCCCTTTTCGCCAAGGGCCGCGCCGGCCTGGAGGAAATGCGTGCCGAGGATGGTCTTGCCGACGCCGGTCGGGCCGGACACCAGGACCGTGTGCCCCTGCGGCAGGCCGCCGTGCAGCAGCACATCCAGCTCGGCTACCCCGGTCGGGATGCGGCAAGGGTCGCGGTTGATTCGCTCGTAGGCCTCGGGGATCGGCGTCAGCAGGCGCGGATAGACCCGGATGCCGTCGTCGGTGATGCGCATCGTGTGCGAACCGGCCATGTGGGCCTGGCCGCGCATCTTGACGACCCGGATCTTGCGCACCACGACGTCTTCGTCGAGGTTGTGCGATAGCGCTACCATGCCGTCTGCCACCGTGATGATCGGATTGGCCTCGACGTCGGACTGGGTGTATTCGCCGATCAGGAAGGTCGTCGCCTGCCACATCGCCATGCGCGAGCCCAGCTCCTGGATGAAGTGCTGCAGGTCCCACAGGCCCTGGTTGCCGTTGCGGCCGGTCTGGACGACCGAACGGAAGGAATCGACGAACACCAGGCTCGGCGAGAAATCCTCGACTTCGCGCATGATGCGCGCCAGCACGCCGCTGAAATCGCCCGCGCGCAAATCATCGGCCAGGTTGACGTAGCGGATGCTGGCGCCGACCTTGTCCATGTCGAAGAACGAGAACTGCTGCTGGTAGCGCAGCATCTTGAGTGGCGGCTCGCCCAGCACCGTGAAGAACAGTGCACGGCGCTCCGGGTTGGCCAGTGCAAACATGATCTGGTGCGCCAGCGTGGTCTTGCCGCTGCCCGGCGCGCCGGCGATCAGCGTGAACGAAAACTCGCTCAGTCCACCCCCGAGAAGAACATCGAGCCCGGGCACGCCGGTACTGAGTTTTCCCAAGGTTACTTTCTCGCTCATTACTTGTGCTCCTGTCGATTCTGTTGCTGCTCTTCCTTGGCCGTGCTCTCCGCCAGCAGGCGCGTGGTCAGGCCGGGGCCGATCAGGGCACCGAGCTGACGGGTGAAAGTACGCATCAGCGCTTCGTTCGCCGCCGCCGCCGTGGCCCGGTCGACGCTGGCCAGGTCGGCTTCCAGTCCGTCCAGCAGCGCCGCGCTGGTCCTGGACGAGGTTTCCAGGCTCAGCCACGCATGCGCCGGCGCCACCAGGCGCAGGGTACGTCCGAACAGGGCGCCGAAACCGTTTTCGCCGATCAGCGGCACCAACCGGTGGCTCAGGCGCGACCAGGTCTGCACGAGCGGCGGCGCATGCCCGGTGCCCGGCGCGTCCGAAGCCAGGTCAGCCTTTGGAGGCAGCGCGCTGTTATCGTGTTTGTCCATTCAGGGAGTTTCGGGATCGGGTTCTTATGTCATGCAATGCCGCCTCGGCAGGCGGCGTCCGTGCGGCGATTATATAGCCTGAGCCCGGAACATGGCGTTTTTAAAAGTGTGCCAATAAGCTCATGATTCAAGGCAGAAATACCATGCCGCGGCCGGCGGTGCTACCATCGCCGGATCGTCCACTCATGCGCTGCCATCCATGCCCATTCGCCCCCCGACCTTCCTCGCCCCCATCCTGCTGCTCGCCGCCGGCGCATCGTTCGCCCAGACCGTGGCCGAAGCGCCGCTGCGCGCCCACCTGGCCTTCCTGGCCGACGACCTGCTGGAAGGCCGCGGCACCGGCCAGCGCGGCGGCGACCTCACCGTGCGCTACCTGGAAACCCAGGCGGCGGCGCTGGGCCTGAAGCCCGTGGCGGGTTCGTCCACCGAGGGCGGCTACCGCCAGAAGGTCGAGATGGTGGGCCAGAAGACCCTGCCGGGCAGCAGCCTGCGCTTCGAGGCGGGCGGCAGGGAACTGGCCACCACTTTCGGCCGGGAAGCCGTGTACGGCAACGCCAACGGCCGCGCCGAGACCACGATCAGCGCGCCGGTGCTGTTCGTCGGCTACGGCATCGACGCGCCCGAGCAGGACTGGAACGATTTCGCCGGCACCGACGTCAAGGGCAAGCTGCTGGTGGCGATGGTCAACGATCCGCAGCCCACCGCCGCCGAGCCGGACCGCTTCGGCGGCAAGTCGCTGACCTGGCACGGCCGCTGGACCTACAAGTTCGAGGAAGCCGTGCGCCAGGGCGCGGCCGGCATCCTGCTGATCCATACGACGGCGTCGGCGTCCTACCCGTGGAGCGTCCCGACCAACAGCTTCAGCCACGAGCAGTTCCACCTGGCCGGCGCCGGCAATGCGCTGCAGGGCTGGATCAGCGAAGACTTCGCGCGCACCCTGTTCGCCGCCGGCGGCCAGGACCTCGACAAGCTGCGCGCGGCGGCCGAGGTGCGCGGCTTCAGACCGGTGGCGCTGAATGCCGGCGCGCGCGCCGACGTCAAGAGCGCGGTGCGCAAGGTCACCCAGTACAACGTGGCCGGCATGGTGCCGGGCAGCGACCCCAAGCTGAAGGCCGAAGCGGTGATCTATTCGGCGCACTGGGATCACCTCGGCATCGACGAACAGAATGGCAAGCCGGACCATATCTGGAACGGCGCCATCGACAACGGCTCCGGCACCGCCGCCCTGCTCGCCATGGCCCAGGCGGCGGTGGCGCATCCGGCCAGGCGCACCCAGATCTTCCTGTGGCCCTGCGCCGAGGAACAGGGCCTGCTCGGCGCCCTGGCCTACGTGCGCGCTCCGCTGTGGCCGCTGGCGAAGACCGCGGCCGATCTCAACCTGGACAGCATGAACTTCGTCGGCCGCACGCGCGACATCGGCGTCGCCGGCGCCGAGCGCAGCTCGCTGTACGCCACCGCCGCCCAGGTCGCCAAGACCATGGGCCTGGGCATCGCGCCACCGACCCCGGACCTGGGCGGTGCCTACTTCCGCGCCGACCACTTCATGTTCGCCAAGGCTGGCGTACCGGCGTTCAACGTCGGTTCGGCGGTGTTCTCGGGCGACGGCAGGTTCAGCTTCGAGCACGAGCACGGCGCGGCCGACAAGATGCGCGCCTTCACCAAGGATTACCACCAGGTGAGCGACCAGTACGATCCGTCCTGGGACTTGTCGGGCATGGTGCAGCAGGCGCAGTTCACGCTGAACCTGGGTTACGCGGTGGCGAATGCGCCGGCGATGCCGGCGTGGAAGGCGGGCGAGGCTTACGGCAAGGTCAAGCGCTGATGTCGGAGCGCCGCGCGCCGCCTCCCGCCATCGCTGTCCGCGGTGGCGGGAGGCGGCGCGCACGCCTTGCGTTTCCTTGTTTGCCCCTTATTTGCCCGGCTTGAGGACCACCTTGGTCCAGCCCTCGGCGCGCTTGTCGAACTTCTCGTAGGCTTTCGGCGCTTCGTCCAGCGCCAGCTCGTGCGAGATGATCTGCGACGGCTTGGCCTTGCCGGCATGGATCAGCTTGGCCAGGTTGCGGTTGTAGTGCTTGACGTTGGCCTGGCCGGTGCCGATGCGCTGCCCCTTGAACCAGAAATTGCCGAAGTCAAAGGCCAGTTTGCCTTCCTTCGCCAGCGCGTCCTGCGCGCCCGGGTCCTGCGGCAGGAATACGCCGACGACGCCGATGCCGCCGGTCGCCTTCACGGTCTGCACCAGGTTGTTCATGGTGAGGTTCGGCACTTCCTTGCCGTGCTTGTCGCAGCACTGGTAGCCGACGCATTCGCAGCCGCGATCGGCACCCTTGCCGTCGGTCAGGTCGAGGACCCGCTGGACGCCTTCTCCCTCGGTATCGTCGATCGCAATCGCGCCCATTTTCTCGGCCAGTGCCAGGCGGTCCTTGTGGGTATCGACCACGAACACCTGGCTCGCACCCTTGATGAAGGCCGACATGGTCGCCATCAGGCCGACCGGCCCGGCACCGTAGACGACGACGGATTCGCCAGGCTTGACGCCCGCGAGCTCGGTGGCATGGTAGCCGGTCGGGAGGATGTCCGACAGCATGACATAGTCGTTTTCCTTTTCCTTGGCGTCTTCCGGCAGCACCAGGCAGTTGTAGTCGGCAAAAGGCACGCGCAGCAACTCGGCCTGGCCGCCGCTGTAGGGGCCCATGCCGGCGAAACCGTAGGCGGCACCCGCCGTGCCGGGATTCGCGGTCAGGCAGAAGCCGGAAAAGCCGCGTTCACAGTTTTCGCAAAAACCGCAACCGATGTTGAATGGCAGGCAGACCATGTCGCCGACCTTGACGCGTTGCACCGCGTTGCCGACCTCGATCACCTCGCCCATGTTCTCGTGCCCCAGGATGCGTCCGGTCTCCATGCTGGTGCGGCCTTCGTACATGTGCAGGTCCGATCCGCAGATATTGGTGGTGGTGATGCGCACCAGCACGTCGGTCGGTTTCTCGATCTTCGCGTCGGGCATGTCCTTGACCTGCACGTCGCACGGGCCATTGTAAACAAGTGCTTTCATGAATTTCCTTTTCGAATGGGTGGACGCTCTGCTCGAATGCGAGCGCTCTAGACAAAATCATATAGAGAGTTCCGCCGCAGCGATGTACTGTTGACAACGGGAATTTTCTGAATGCGGCGGATCGCCATGCCGGACGCGCGCTTTTCAACGACCGCACGCATGAAACGCGGGTAATATTGTTACCGGAAGAAAAGTTAATCTTTCCATCATCGACCACCCGCCACCAGGAAGACCATGAAGCACACCACGCTGGCCGCCGCCCTTTCCCTCGCCTTCCTTTCGGCGGGTTCATCGATCCCGGCGCTGCCCGCCTTCGCGGCGGCCGCCGCGAAGGCGGCGAATCCCGCCGATGCCCGCTTCCGCGCCATCTACCAGGACGAATGGACATGGCGCATCGGGCAGCGCCTGGCATGGGACGACGAAGCGCCGCGCGACCAGGACGGCGCGCTGGCGCGGGTCGATGCCCGCACCCAGGCCGAGCGCCTGGCCTACTGGCAGGGCGTGCTGCGCAAGCTCGACGGCATCCGGCCGGACGCGCTGTCAAACGCCGAGAAAATCAACTACGCCGTCTACCGCGCCCAGATCGCCGCCTTCGTGGCGGCCCAGCGCTTCCGCGAATACGAGCAGCCGGTGAATGCCGACAGCGCCTTCTGGTCCGACATCACCTACATCGCGCGCAAGCCCTTGACGACCGAAGCGGCATACCGCACCTACCTGCGCCAGCTGGCCGACCTGCCGCGCTACTTCCGGGACGAGACCGCGAACATGCGCGCCGGCCTGGCGCGCGGCTTCACGCCGCCGCAGGTGACCCTCGCCGGGCGCGAGGCGCCGCTGGTCGCCATCGCCGAGGCGAAGTCGCCGCAGGACACCGTCTACTACGCGCCCTTCAAGGCCATGCCGGCCACCATGCCGGCGGCGCAACAGGATGCGCTGCGCGCCGAGGCGGCGAAGCTGATCCAGGAGTCGGTGCAGCCGGCCTACGCCACCGTGCTGGCGTTCGTGCGCGAGGAATACTTCCCGAAGGCGCGCACGGCGCTGGCCGCCGAAAGCCTGCCGGACGGGAAGGCGTATTACCAGTCGAAAATCGTCGAGTTCACCACCACGTCCATGACGGCCGGCCAGATCCACGAGACCGGCCTGGCCGAGATGGCGAAGATCCGCGCCGAGATGGCGCAGACGATGGCGCAGGCCGGCTTCAAGGGCGGCCTGCCCGCCTTCCTCGCCTTTTTGCGCAGCGATCCGCAGTTCTATGCGAAGACGCCGGACGAACTCCTGATGCGCGCCGCCTGGATCGCCAAGAAGTTCGACGGCAAGGCCGACCAGTACTTCGGCTACCTGCCGCGCCGCCGCTTCGCGATCACGCCGGTGCCGCTCGACCAGGCGCCCTACTACACCTCGGCCCGCGGCGGCCCCGGCATCTACCTGGTCAACACCTACAACCTGCCGGCGCGCGCCCTGTACAGCCTGCCGGCGCTGACCCTGCACGAATCGGCGCCGGGCCACGCCTTCCAGATGCCGGTGGCGCTGGAACAGCAAGGCGTGCCGCCGTTCCGCAGGGCGTACATCTCGGCCTACGGCGAGGGCTGGGCGCTGTATTGCGAGCGCCTGGGCAGCGAGATGGGGATCTACGAGACGCCCTACGAAACCTTCGGCATGCTCAGCTACCAGGCATGGCGCGCGGCGCGCCTGGTGGTCGACACCGGCATCCACGCCAAGGGCTGGACGCGCGAACAGGCGCAGGCCTACATGCACGACAACACGGCGCTGTCGGATCACGAGATCGAGACCGAGGTCGACCGCTACATCTCGTGGCCGGGCCAGGCGCTGTCGTACTACCTGGGCCAGATGGCGATCATGAAGGCGCGCGCAAAAGCCGAAACGGCCTTGGGGAAGAAGTTCGACATCCGCGCCTTCCACGACACCGTGCTGCAGCTGGGGGCGGTGCCGCTGCCGGTGCTGGAAGCGCGTATCGATGCCTTCATTGCTGGGGGTGGGAAGTCGCCGTATCCGAAGCAGAAATAAGACGGCGGATGCTACCCCTTAAAACAGCTTCAGCTTGAGCTGCACCGAAATCCCGCCATACAAGCGGTCCTTGTAGCTCGGGATGATGCCGACATTCACGCCGACGCGCCGGTAGTCGTAAGTGAGGGTCGGAATCGCCGCCGGGAACCAGCCGCCGTCGCGCATCTTCGGGTAGCCGTCGAAGGCGGCCAACGCCGCGCCCAGGCGCACCGGGCCGATCGCCCAGGGCTGCCAGATCACGCCGGCATAGTTGGACCAGGCGCGGTCGCTGTTGTAGAAGCGGCCGGCGGTGGCCGCCATCGTGCCCGAGAAGCGGTATTCCAGGCCCAGGCCGCGGTTGGCGCCGTTCAGGTCCTTGTCGCGGTCGAAGTGCCAGGTGGCGAAGCCGCTGTCGATCCACAGCTCGCTCTTCGGGGCGGCATCGATCCAGGTGAACAAGGGTGTGGACGGGGATGCCGCGGCGGTATCGGTTTGCGCGTGCGCGCAGGCGCCCGCCAGCGCCAGCGGGAGCAGCGCGGCCAGCGCGCGGGCAATACGGTGCGGTTTCAATCGTCGGCCTTGGGGTCGAGGTGGGGGAACATCACTTCGGTGAAGCCGAAGCGCGAAAAGTCCTTGATGCGCATCGGGTACAGGATGCCCAGCAGGTGGTCGACCTCGTGCTGCACGACGCGCGCGTGGAAGCCGTCGACCTCGCGGCGGATGCGCTGTCCGAACTGGTCGACGCCTTCGTAGCGCAGGCGGGTGTGGCGCGGCACGCTGCCGCGCAGGCCGGGCACCGACAGGCAGCCTTCGAAGCCCTCTTCCATCTCGTCGGACAGCGGCGTCAGGACCGGATTGATCAATACGGTTTCCGGCACGCCCGGCGCATCCGGGTAGCGCTGGTTACGCTTGACCCCGAAGATCACCAGCTGCAGGTTGACGCCGATCTGCGGCGCGGCCAGGCCGGCGCCATCGACCGCGTGCATGGTCTCGAACATGTCGGCGACCAGCGCGTGCAGCTCGGGCGTGTCGAACGCGGCGACGGGTTCGGCCACGCGCAGCAGGCGCGGATCGCCCATTTTCAGGATCTCGCGGATTGCCATCACTTCACCTCGGCACAAAGCTGCTTCAGGAATTCGGTGTAGCCCACGGCCGTCTCGGGGTGCTTCATGCCGATCGCCGCGGTGGCCTTCAGGTAGCCGAGCTTGGAACCGCAGTCGTAGCGCTGGCCGGCATAGCGGTAGGCCAGCACGCGTTCGCGCGTCATCAGCGAGGCGATGCCGTCGGTCAGCTGGATCTCGCCGCCGGCGCCCTTGCCGAGGGTGGCCAGGTGCTCGAAGATCGCGCCCGACAGCACGTAGCGGCCGACCACCGCCAGCGTCGACGGGGCTTCCTCGGGCTTCGGTTTCTCGACGATGGCGGACACCAGTTCCAGGTCTGGCCGGTAGGCGCTGGCGCTGACGATGCCGTACTGGCGGGTGTGCTCGCGCGGCACGTCCTGCACCGCCAGCACGCTGCATTTCTCGTAGGCGTAGAGGTCGGTCATCTGGGCCAGCACCGGCTTGTGGCCGGCGGCGGTGTCCATGAAGTCGTCGGCCAGCAGCACCGCGAACGGGTCGTTGCCGATCACCGGACGCGCGCACAGCACCGCGTGGCCCAGGCCCAGCGGTTCGGACTGGCGGATGTAGATGCAGTTGACGTTTTTCGGGATCACGCCGCGCACCAGCTCCAGCAGCGCGGCCTTGCCGGCCGCTTCCAGCTCGGATTCCAGTTCGTAGGCCTTGTCGAAATGGTCTTCGATGGCGCGCTTGTTGCGGCCGGTGATGAACACCATTTCGGTGATGCCGGCGGCCACCGCCTCCTCCACCGCGTACTGGATCAGCGGCTTGTCGACGATCGGCAGCATTTCCTTCGGCTGGGCCTTGGTGGCCGGCAGGAAGCGGCTGCCGAGACCGGCGACGGGGAATACGGCCTTCTTGATTACGGTCATTCTGGATCCCTGGTCATGATTGATTGGCTCATTTTTCATCCGCCAGCAGCGCCAGCAGGCCGGCTTCGTCGAGCACGGTCACGCCCAGGCTTTCCGCCTTTTCCAGCTTGCTGCCGGCCTCGGCGCCGGCGACCACGTACGAGGTCTTCTTCGACACCGAGCCGGACACCTTGCCGCCAGCCTGTTCGATCAGCGCGGCGGCGGCGTCGCGCGACATGGTCGGCAGCGTCCCGGTCAACACGAAGGTCTTGCCGGCCAGCGGGCCGGCGGCCTCGAGCGCGGCTTCCTGCGGCAGCTGGTCCAGCAATTCGCGCCGCAGCGCGGCCAGTGCCGTCAGGGCATCGCGGTTGGCCTGCTCGCCCATCCACGCTTCGAGCGACACCACCAGCGGCGCCGGCAGGCCGAACACGCTGAAGATGCGCAGGTGCGCCAGGTCGTCCAGCGTGCGGCCTTCGAGCAGCTGGCGCGCGCGCGGCTCGGTGAGCTTGGGGATGCCGAGCGCGGCCAGCAGCGCGATCTCGTCGAGTTTTTCGCGCAGCTGCGCGCGCGGCACATGCTCGCCCTGTGGCGTCACGCCGGCCGCCAGCAACGCATCGAGCGCCTGCTGGTTCTTCGGCTCGGCGAAAAATTCGGCGATGGCTTCGGCGACGGTGCCGCCGATGTCCGGCAGCACCCGCAGCAGCGCGACCGGGACGCGCCGCACCAGCGCCAGCGTGCCCAGCCAGTCGGCCAGGGTCTTGGCGGTGGATTCGCCCACGTGGCGGATGCCGAGCGCGAACAGCAGGCGTTCCAGCGGCGGGCGCTTGCTGGCGGCGATCGCATTCAATAGATTCTCGGCCCACTTGGTCGGCACCTTGCCTGCCTTGACCGCGGGTTTGGCCACTTCGGACGGGGTGTCGTCGCGCTCGTCGGCGAGGCGCTTCATTTGCAGCAGGTCATCCAGCGTCAGGCGGTACAAATCGGCCACGCCGTGGATCAGGTTCGATTCCACCAGGCTGTCGATGTAGCGGTCGCCCAGGCCCTCGATGTCCATCATGCGCCGGCCGGCGAAGTGGCGGATCGCCTCCTTGCGCTGGGCCGCGCAGGTCAGGCCGCCGGAGCAGCGCGCCACCGCTTCGCCTTCCTCGCGCACCACGTGCGAGCCGCACACCGGGCAGGTGGCGGGCAGCGTGTAGACCGGCGGCGCCGGATCGGGACGGCGCTCCAGCAGCACCGACAGCACTTCCGGGATGACGTCGCCGGCGCGGCGCACGGTGACCGTGTCGCCCACGCGCACGTCCTTGCGCCGCACTTCGTCCTCGTTGTGCAGCGTGGCGTTGGTGACGGTGACGCCGCCGACCGACACCGGATTCAGGCGCGCCACCGGCGTGATGGCGCCGGTGCGGCCGACCTGCACGTCGATCGCCTGCACCACCGTCAGCGCTTCCTCGGCCGGGAACTTGTGCGCCAGCGCGAAGCGCGGCGCGCGCGAGACGAAACCGAGGGCGCGCTGGTCTGCCAGGCGGTCGACCTTGTAGACCACGCCGTCGATCTCGTAGGGCAGCGACTTGCGGCGTTCGCCGATGCTGCGATAGTAGCCGAGCAGGCCTTCGCAGCCGCTGACCACCGCGCGTTCCTTCGACACCGGCAGGCCGAGGCGGTCGAACCAGTCCAGCACCGCGGAATGCGATTCGGGCATGTCGGCGCCTTCCAGCACGCCGATGCCGTAGGCGAAGAAGCGCAGCTTGCGCTGCGAGGTGATGCGCGCGTCGAGCTGGCGCAGGCTGCCGGCGGCGGCGTTGCGCGGGTTGGCGAATTCCTTCTGGCCGGCGTCGCGCTGGCGCTGGTTAAGGCGCTCGAAGTCGTCCTTGAACATCAGCACTTCGCCGCGCACTTCCAGCACGTCGGGCGCTTTTCCCCCATCCTTGTCGCCATGCAGCCGCAGCGGAATCACGCGCACGGTGCGGATGTTGGCGGTGACGTCCTCGCCGGTGAAACCGTCGCCGCGGGTGGCAGCCTGCACGAACACGCCGTTTTCGTAGCGCAGGCTGATGGCCAGGCCGTCGAACTTCAGCTCGGCCGCATAACGGACCTGCGCGCCCGGACTCAGGTCGAGGCCTTCGCGCACGCGGCGGTCGAAGTTGTCGATGTCCTCGTCGACGAAGCCGTTGTTCAGCGACAGCATCGGCAGCGCATGCGTCACCTGGCGGAATTCCGGGATCGGCGCGGCGCCGACGCGCGAGGTCGGCGTGTCCATCGACACCGCTTCCGGGTGCGCCGCTTCCAGCGCCACCAGTTCGTGGTACAGCTTGTCGTACTCGCCGTCCGGGATGGTCGGCGCGTCGAGCACGTGGTAGTTGTAGATGTGGTGATTCAGTTCCTTGACCAGCCATGCCATGCGGGCCAGGTCGTCGGCTTGCGGTGCGCTCATCGGGGTCGTACTCATCGGGTCAGCTGAACAGGCGCAGCGCGCGCGGCGAACCGGCGGCGATGTCGGCCGCGTCCATCTCCTGGTAGAACTCGCGCACCTGGCCGGCGATTTCCTCCAGCGTGGAGTCCGGCAGCGGCTGGTCGAAGTCGTCGACGATGGCGCCGTCCAGGCGCAACTCGAGCGCCTTGGCGCAGGCCACCATCTTGCCGAAACCGTCTTTCGCCGGGGCGACGCAAGGCACGTCGAGCAGCAGGGTCAGGCGCGAGGTGGTGTCGGCGCCCAGGGTGACGTTGGTCGACAGCGTGAACAGGACGCCGGCGGTCTTGCCGGCCGCGCCGTCGGGCATGGCGAAGCGGCCGTCCGGGCGCACGTCGAAGCCCTGGTTCTCGAGGGCGCCGATCAGGGTCGACATCGCCCACGGCGCGCCCTTCGAAGCCAGGTTCACGCCCAGCTGGGCATCGTGGCCGGCGACGAAGCGGTGCAGGTTCTTCGCCTCGCTCATCACCTCGATCATGTCCGGCACCTCCGGCTCGGCCCCGATCTCGTCGCCCACCGCGCGCAGGCGCGTGACCATTTCCGAGTATTCCAGTTCGTTCAGCGCGGTGGTGCGGGTGGCCAGCTGGACGCCGGCCTGCAGCCTGGTGTACACGCCGCCGTGCACGATCGGCTCCCAGTCGCCGCTCACGGCCAGGCCGACGAAGTGCACCGGCTTGTTGCCGACGCGGCGCAGCTTCTGCAGCGCCGGCAGGATGCGCTCGCCGCGCAGCGGGCCTTCGGGCGTGAGGGGAATCATGCAGTCGATGAGAGGATCGACCAGGTTTTCCGCCAGTTGCGCGGCGGGCGACTGCGCGGCCGGCTGGACCGGCGGCAGCTCGGGCGCGGCGCCCGGCAGCGTCGCGCCGGCCAGCGGCGCGAGCGTTTCGGCCGCGACGTTGGAAGCAGCGGCGCCAGTGGCGCCGGCGGCCGGCATCGGCGGCACCGTATCGGCGACGGGTGGCGGCGGTACCGGCTGGGCCAGCGGGTCGGGACCCGGCACCAGCACGTCGGGCGGCAGCGAGGTGGCGTTACCGTCGAACACCGGCTCATGCCGTTCCACCGGCACCGCGGGCGGGCGCTCGGGAACGGCACCGGTCTTCATCAGCACGTCGTCATGGTCCGACGCGAACGCGCGTTCGACGCTCTTGCGGGCCTTGTACTCCTGCCACTTGTTGTAACCGATGACGCCGGCGACGAAGACGCCGCTGGCTGCGATCAGGCTCATTTGTAAATCTGTCATGCTGCTTGTGCCTCGGGTACGATAGGTTCGGCGCACTGCTCGCCATCCGCCGGTATGGCAACATGCGTCGTCGCGCGGTATTCCTCACGCGCTTCGACGGCTGTTGACGGCCCGTGCAAAGATCGCAGCGTCGCCCTCGACAACGCCGGGAACGCGTTTGCGCACACTGTCCACGGCGGTTCAGGTTGTGAGGGTAGCATGAAGGCTGGAACTGACGTAGCAGTGCAGAAACGAGAATGATGTTCGGCCGGCGATGCCGGAATCGGTTGCGCCAGGATGCGCAAGTGTACAACTTTATTAAATGCACAATATCATACCAATTTGCCACTGCGGGCGCCATGCCCGGCCGGGGCTCCGCCAATAAAAAAAGCCACTCGCGCGGAATGGCTTTTTCGGGGACTGCCGCCCCTGCTCTTGCAGTTACTCTTTCAGGGCCGCCGCCAGCGCGGCGATCTTGTCGCCGCTGACGGGATGGAACGGCCTGTCAGGCCGTCGCCAGGCCGGCCGCCGCTTCCATGTCCACCGCCACGATGCGCGACACGCCCTGCTCCTGCATGGTCACGCCGATCAGCTGGTTGGCCATCTCCATCGCGATCTTGTTGTGCGAGATGAACAGGAACTGGGTGTGGTCGGACATGCGCTGGACCATGCGGCAGAAGCGTTCGGTGTTGGCGTCGTCGAGCGGCGCGTCGACCTCGTCGAGCAGGCAGAACGGCGCCGGGTTCAAGCGGAACATCGAGAACACCAGCGCGGTCGCGGTCAGCGCCTTCTCGCCGCCGGACAGCAGGTGGATGGTGGCGTTCTTCTTGCCGGGCGGCTGGGCCATCACCTGCACGCCGGCGTCGAGAATTTCGTCGCCGGTCATCACCAGCCTGGCGGTGCCGCCGCCGAACAGGATCGGGAACAATTCCGAGAAGTGGCCGTTCACGCGGTCGAAGGTGTCCTGCAGCAGGTCGCGCGATTCACGGTCGATGCGCCCGATCGCGCCTTCGAGCGTGCCGATGGCTTCCAGCAGGTCGGTGTTCTGGGCATCCAGGAAGCGCTTGCGCTCGGTGGCCTGGGCCAGTTCCTCCACCGCCGCCAGGTTCACCGCGCCCAGTGCGTTGATGGCGTTGGTCAGGCGCGTCACCTCGCCCTGCAGGTAGGACGGCTTCATCTCCGGGTCCAGCTTCCGCGCCAGCGCCGCCAGCTCCTCTGCGTCGGCGCCGGTGGCCTTCAGGGCTTCGGCAAACTGCTCCTGGTTCAGGCGCGCCGCCTGCTCCTTCAGCTGCATCTCGGTGATGCGCTCGCGCTGCGGCTGCAGGCTGCGCTCGGCGCCCATGCGCGCTTCTTCCAGTTGCCGCAATTGCTGGGTCAGCTGGTCCAGCTCGTGGCGGGCGTCGGACAGCGCCTGCTCCTGCTCGGTGCGGCGCGCCAGCAGCGCCTGCAAGCCCTCGGCGGCGGCGCCGGATTCCAGCGATGCGAGTTCCAGCCTGGCGGCGGCGATGGCCTCGCCCACGGTAGCTGCCTGCTGGCTGGCGGTGGCGATGGTGCGGCGCAGTTCGTCGATGCGGGCGCGCCCGGTCTTTTCGGCGAAGCCGGCTTCCTGGGCCGCGCGCTCCAGCTCGCGCAGGCGTTCACGCGCTTCGGTCAACGCGCGCTCCTTTTCCTGGAACGCGAGCTGGCCATCCTCGTGCGCGCCCTGCAGCTCGGCCAGCTCCATGTCGAGCATCTCGAACTCGGCCTCGGCTTCCGCCCTCGCCTGGCGCTGCTCGGCTTCCTGGCCCGCGATCTCGTCGAGGTCCGCCGCGATCTGGCCGCTCCTCTGGCTCAGGCGCGCCTCGGCCTCGCCTTGCCTGACCACGTCGATCTGCAGCGCATGCGTCTCGCGCTGCAGCGTGGCCACGCGCTGGCGCCCGTCCTGCAGGCGGCGCTGCAGGTCGGCGACCGCGGCGTCGGCGCGGCTGGCGCGGGTGCGCGCTTCGTCCAGCAGCAGGGCCTGGGCGCGCAATTGCTTCGTGATGTTGTCGATCTCGTGCTGGCGCGCCAGCACACCGTCCTGCTCGGCGTCGGCGGCATAGAAGCGCACGCTGGAACGGCTCACGATGTGGCCGTTCGGGGTGACGAACAGGCCGCCATCGGGCAGGCGCGCGCGCTGGGCCAGCGCCGTGCCGGGATCGTCGGCGGCGTACACGCCCCACAGCCAGTCGTCGAGCAGGCCGCGCAGGCCCGGATCGTTCAATTTCAGCAGCGACGCGAACGGCTTCAAGCCATGGTGTTCGGGCTGGGCGGCGGCGCCGGGCGCCGGCGTGTAAACCGCCATGCGCGCCGGCGGCGCATCGCCGAAGAAGCCGCGCGCCCAGTCGAGGTTGGAGATTTCCAGCGCCCCGGTACGCTCGCGCAGGACGGACTCCAGCGCGGTTTCCCAGCCGACGTCGATGTCGAGCTTTTCCCACAGGCGCGGCAACTTGTCCAGTTCGTGCTTGCGCAGCCAGGGCTGGACCTTGCCCTGGGTCTGCACCCGCTCCTGCAGCTGGCGCAGCGCCGACAGGCGCGCTTCCAGCTTGGCGTTGGCGCCGGACTCCGCCTGGACCGCGGCGTGCGCCGCGCGCCGCTCTTCCTCGACGGCCTGCTGGCGCGCGCCGGCTTCCTCCAGCATCAGGGCCTGCTCTTCCAGCTGCAGTTGCTTCTCTTCCAGCTGCATGCGCAGGTTGTCGAGGTGGCCGGCGTCGGGCAGGTCGATGCCGGCGCGCTCCTGCTGCAGGCGCTCGCGCCGCGTGGCCAGGGTCGCCAGGATGGCGGCGGCATTGCGCCCGTGCGCCGCGGACAACTCGATGCGCTGCTGGACCTGCATGATGCGGGCGCGCGCTTCGGTCGACGTGTTCTGCGCCGCGCGCCAGGCGGCGTCGAGCGCCGGCAGGCGCTCGTTCTGCGCTTCCACCGCGATGTCGGCGCCTTCCACGCGCGCCGCCAGTTCTTCCAGCCGGAATTCCGCTTCCTCGATCTGCTCCTGCAGTTCCGCGGCCTGGTTCTGCCATTGCTCGCGCTGGGCGGTGAGCGTGCCGATCTGGTTCTGCAGCCGGGTACGCGACTCGACCACGAACTTGATCTGCGCTTCCAGGCTGCCGATCTCGGAATTGGTCTGGTACAGCGCGCCCTGGGCCGCGTGCAGGCGGTCGCCCATCGCGAAGTGGGCCTGGCGCACCCGCTCCAGTTCCAGCTCGTTGTGGCGCAATTGCGCGGTCTGCGCTTCCAGCCCGGTCTGGGCCTGTTCCATCTCCTGGAACCAGCGCGCCTGCTCGGCCCTGGCCTCGTTCTTGCGCAGCAGCCAGAGCAGCTTCTGCTTTTCTTCCTGGTCCGATTGCAGCTGCTTGAAGCGGTTGGCCACCGCCGCCTGCGCCTCCAGTTTTTCCAGGTTGGCGTTCAGCTCGCGCAGGATGTCTTCCACCCGCACCAGGTTCTCGCGCGTGTCGGCCAGGCGGTTTTCCGTTTCGCGGCGCCGCTCCTTGTACTTGGAAACGCCGGCGGCTTCCTCCAGGAACACGCGCAGCTCTTCCGGGCGCGATTCGATGATGCGCGCGATCATGCCCTGGCCGATGATGGCGTAGGCGCGCGGCCCGAGGCCGGTGCCGAGGAAGATGTCCTGGATGTCGCGCCGCCGCACCGGCTGGCCGTTGATGTAATAGGTGGAGGTGCCGTCGCGCGTGAGGGTGCGCTTGACCGCGATCTCGGCGTACTGGCCCCACTGCCCGGACGCCTTGCCTTCGTTGTTGTCGAACACCAGTTCGACCGAGGCGCGCCCCGCCGGCTTGCGGTGGGTGGAGCCGTTGAAGATCACGTCCTGCATCGACTCGCCGCGCAGCTCGGACGCCTTGGACTCGCCGAGCACCCAGCGCACGGCGTCGATGATGTTCGACTTGCCGCAGCCGTTCGGGCCGACGACGCCGACCAGTTGCCCCGGCACCTGGAAATTGGTGGGATCGACGAAAGACTTAAATCCCGACAATTTGATGGAGGAGAGACGCACGTTCGCTTACGTTGGCTGGGGTTCGATGAACCCGCATCATACCATTTGTTGCTTGGCGTCAGGTCAACCCCGGCGGTCCGCCGCCCTGTCTTTTGGGCGGTGGCGGCGCAGTGGAGATGCATTAGGCTGGCGATTCATCCATCAGTCAGCGGGGCGCATATGTCCATCAGCAACAAGATCCAGAAGAAAGTCGTGAATTGGGGCGTTGCCTGGGAAGGCCTGTACGGCTATGTCCAGGGCCTGCAGGTAAAAGACACCATCTACATTTCCGGCCAGCTCAGCCATGACCGGAACGGCGCACTGGTGGCGCCGGCGGCCCTCGACAATGCGGGCAAGCCGGCCGACTACACGCAGATGGAAGAACAGATGCGCCAGAGCTACCGCAATGCGGTCGAGATGCTGGCGGCGTTCGGCGCCACCCTGGACGATGTCGTGGAAGAGACGCTGTACGTGCTCGACGTGGACGCGGCCTTCGCGGCGGCAGGCAAGGTACGCAAGGAGATGTACGGCAGCGAGCAGCCGCAATGCGCCAGCAACCTCATCGGCGTGTCGCGGCTCGCGTTTCCGGCGCAGTTGGTGGAAATCACGTTCCGCGCCGTGCTGCCCTGACCCGGCAGCGGCAGCCGCTGACAGGCCGAGCCGCCTGCGGGCATCCACTTCCAGCCCATGGCCCATCTTTCACCGATCGCCAGTTTCGATGCTGCGCGATTATGCAAGCGGGTCTGCGAAAGCGGTTTTCGGCTTCTTTTTGCGGTTCACGGACAAAAAAATTTATTGGGCCGATTTAAGAAAGTTGCCTGGCGAGCTCGGCATTCATGGCGCCCAAGGATAGCATTTTTTTCAATTCGAAAAATCACGGATTATCACGGGTTTCAGGGGCGCTACATTGAATTCCATTTACTGCGCGGTATCTCGGCTCATTGCCTTTTTCAGCAAAGATTTAATGCGACAGCCCCGGAAAACTCTTCTATAATCCGCGCTCCTTTAATATATTTACAACACCATGACCCGTCCTTTGCGCGGAGCGCTCTATATCGGAGCGGCTCTCATGAATCTTCTCGCTTCTCAAGCAACGCAAGCGGCGGATCGCCTTCCCGCGATTCCCGTCGATCAGTACTCGGCCGAACAGAAGCAGGCTGTCACGCAATATGAAGCCGTTCGCAAGGCACCCATTTTCGGGCCCTTCGAAGTGATGTTGTACAGCCCGGCAATGATGACCAACGCCCGGGAAGTCGGCGATTACATGAAAGCCGGGTCGGCGATACCGCGCAACCTGGCGGAGCTCGCGATTCTTTACATCGCAAAGGACTGGAACCAGGACTACGTCTGGCATCAGCACATGCCTCTGGCGTTAAAGGCCGGTATCAACCAGTCCCACGTGGATGCGCTCGGCCATGGTCAAAAGCCGGCGAACATGAACGATGACGAAGATGCCGTCTATGCGTTCGTCAGCGAACTCGTTCGGAACCACCAGGTGGGCGATCAAACCTTCGATCGCATCAACCGCCGCTTCGGGAACAAAGGGGTGGTCGACCTGACCAGCCTGACTGCATTCTACGCACATCTCTCCATGCAGCTGAATGTGGCGAAATTCAAGCTTCCACCGGGCGCAGCGGGAATCCCGCGCCGCGCGGAAGCTGTCAAGCCTTAGCGCGCCTAAAAAACCTCCAGGGCAAGGCGCAGCGCCGAAGACAGTACGCGAGTGCGGCGAGACAATGCAACGCAGCCATGGAAGTGTTGTTACGCGCGCTTGACCGGGAAACAGGCCGCTTCAGTCAGGCACGGTGTTTCCGCGGCCATTTCCGGGACCTCGTCCGCACGAAGTCGACGTCCCGGCGCGCGGCCGGCATCCGGGGCTCAGCGATGCGCCTCCACCTGCATCGACGCGTCATTCCCGGCGCCGCCTTCCATCGCCGCCAGCAGCACCTGGCCGACCACGCCTTCCAGCGCCAGCACGCGCGCCGCGCCGCCGTGCAGGGCTTCGGCCAGCTTCTCGGCCGGCATCGAAAAAGCGTCCTGGCGGCCGGCCTTGGCAAAGATGAACAGGGTGCGCAGCGGGCTGACCCAGGCCAGCCTGACCTTGCGGACGCCTTCGTGCTCGCCTTCGCCACTACGGAATTCGCACCACATGCCGCGCTCCAGGCCGTCCAGCGGCGACAGCGCCTTTGTCCGCGCCGCTTCGCGCTCGGCGGCGGCGTTTTCCAGCTCGACCCGGCGCAGGGCGTCGCGCTGGGCCGCCTCCACCGCCAGTTCCATCTGGCGCTCGGGTGAAAGTTCGATCGGCGCGCGCACGATCGAGGCGTGGTATTCGGCCAGGCGCGCGAAGAACCGCAGGCGCTCGGCGTCCTGCCAGCGGATCGCGTCCAGCCATTTGTTGAGCGTGGCCAGCAGGCGCGGCAGGCGTCCGATCAGGGTCTTGCGCTGCTCCTGGGTCGCCTTCGGCTTGACGCTCCAGAGCAGGTCGTCCATCGCGCGGGTGGCGTTGCCGACCGCGCCCGGCTTGTCATCCTCGATGCTGTAGGCGAAGGTGAGCACGGTGGTCCAGCGCTGCTCCAGGAAGCCATTGACCAGCGCCGCGATCCGGCCGTCATCCTCGGCCGCGCTGCCGGTGCGCAGCGCCACCGCGTCGCGCGCGGCGCGGCTGGCCAGGGCCAGCTTTTCCTGCTTCAGCGCGCTGGCCACCGACGCCGCCAGCGCCTGTTGCTGTGCGCTTTCCTGCTGCGCCAGGCTGGCTTCGAGGCCGGCCACGGCCTGCTCGAAACCGGCGCCTTCGTCGCCGGCCCCGGCCACCTGCGCCACGCTGTGCCGCATGGCCTGGAACACCGGATCGTCGCCATCCTCGTGCCGCGCCCAGCCCATGCGCGACAGCAGGTCGACCAGGCGCCGCGCCGGATGCGCTTCCTCGAAGAAGAAGCGCTTGTCCAGCAGCGCCGCCTTCAGTACCGGCATTTGCAGCAATTGCAGCAGCGCGCGCGCCGGCGGCGGGATGCTGTCGTCCAGCAGCACGGTCTCGAACACGCGCGCCAGCAGGTCCAGCGTCTTTTCGTCGCCGCGCGACAGGCTCCCCTGCGGCAAGCTTTGCTTCAAGCGCGGCAAGTAGAACACGTTGTCGGGGATGGCTGCGCCGGTGGCGTCGGCGTCGGTGGCAGCGGCCGCCAGCACCGGCTCGATGCGCGCCAGCAGGTCCAGCAGCGGCGCGCTGGCGGTCGACCCGGCCGCCGCCGCCGGTACCGCCACGGCGGCGCCGGTGGCCGCCGCGATCAATCCGTGCACCGGGATGCCGGCCCAATGCATGGCTGCGGCAGCCGCCGCCGCGGGCGATGCGCCCTGCCCTTGCATTGCGCCCTGCCCTTGCGGCACGCCTTGCGCTGCCGCCACGAAGCCCGGCGCCGGCTGGACGCCAGCCGCCGCATGCTGAGGCACGAAAGCCCCCGCCGCTGCCGCCGCGCCCGCGGTGCCATGCATGCCGGATACGGGGGCAAATCCGGCAGCCCGCTGTACCGGCGCCGCAATCCCGAACCCGGCCGCCCCGCTCGGACGCCAGCCGCCATTCCCGGACGGCATGGCGGGCAGGTCCGGGATCAGCGGTACGCCATCCTCGCCGCCTTCATGGCCGGCTTCATCGCCGAACAGCGCGCGCAGCTGCCGAGCCAGCGCGGCCCGGCCGGCGGCGCGTGCCGCCCGGCTGGCCGCGGCGTCGTCGGTCTTCTGGATGCGCAGGGCGTTCACCGAGCCCGGCTGGCTGTCCTTGCGTTTCAGGGCGTCGACGAGTTGTTCGTACAGCGGTCCGGCGTCGAACACGATGCCGGGACGCAGCAGGGGCTGGAGCAGGCCGTGGGCATCGGCGTCGGGTTCGAACGCGCGCCAGGCCCCGTCGAGCGCCTTCAGGAACACGGCGGGACGGAATGGATTGCCGTCAGCGCGCAGCAGCCCGCGCCCCAGCAGCAGGCCGAGGCGCACCGACAGGGTGGCCAGCACCTCGGCATGCTGGATGTCGAAGGGCCGGGCCAGCGCCGTGAAGGCGAGCTTGTCGTCGATGTCTTCCAGGGGAACCAGGCTCAGCGGCTCGACCAGGCGGCGCTGGGCGCTGGCCGGACCCAGCGTGTCGAACTCGCTGCGTACGGCCGCGTCGATGGCCGCCGACGCCAGGTGCACGAAGGCATAGGCATTGTCCTTGAGCAGGCGCGCCGACTTGACGCGGCGGTAGACCTCGCGCGTATCCAGGCCGGGTTCGCCGACGTCGGCAAGCGCGGCGGACATGCGCGCCGCCATCCCGGCCAGCTGCTCGCCGGCGAACGCGGAGACGGTAGCGGCGAGCGCATCCAGCGTCGCCTGCTGCGACGACGCGGCCTTGCGGGCGGCCGGGGGCTGGACGTGGCTTGCGGTCATGGGTGGGGATGGCGTATGGGTGCTACCCGTATTGTGGCACATAATTTCCATACGGAAATTAAAATCTTGCGATGGCTGTGCACTGGGTCGGCGCCCGGACTGCCGCGCACCACATCGACAGGAAAATGTTTATTCCAAGGATGAGCTAGCTCGACCATATTAGTCCATGAATTCACCCGATTATCGAGTCAATACGAAATATGGATATTCGTTTTTCATTATTTGAAGTCAAAACATTCTTTAATACTCAGCCACAGTCCTACATAGCAGCGCGTCAAGCTCCGATACCGGTTCGACGGCCGGGCTCGCATCATTGCGTTACCGAAAACGCTACTGAGCAACCAACTTCAGACAGCGTTTTGGCGAGCAGGACATTTCCCAAATTTATTGAAAGGAATGATCATGACTACGAACAAAAACTCGCGTCCCGGCAACCAAGGCGGCTCCCACGAACAACACGTGAAGGCCGGCCAGCAAAGCCACAAGAACGACGCCAACAAGCAATCCGGCGCGGCCGGGTCGAGCTCGCGCTCGCGTTCGGGCGGCGTCCAGGGCGGCACCCCGGAACAGCACGCGGAAGCCGGCCGCCAGAGCCACAAGAACGACGGCAACAAGCAATCGGCATCGTCCGGCTCGGGCTCGCGCTCGGGTGCACGTTCGGGCAGCACCCGCGGCGGCACGCCGGAGCAGCACGCCGCCGCCGGTCGTCAAAGCCGCAAGAACGACGGCAATCGCTGAATGTGAATGAACGAGGGCCGGACCTGTCCGGCTCGTTGAAAACCGTCGCCCCTGCCTGCGCAGGGCGACGGTTTTGGCGCTGGCGGCGTCGTACGGGGTCTATGGCGGCGCAGGCCACCCGGCGCGCCGCGGCGAGGGACATGGCGCCGCCACCCGGAGGCGCCATGTTCGCATCGGATCAGATATTGCGCAGGGGCGCACCGCGCGGGGGCGCGAAATCGGCCACCTCGGTGACCAGGCCGGCGATCTTGGCTTCGCGCGCGGTCAGGTGCAGGTCGCCGTACTGGTGGATGCCCCACTGCTCGGGCGTGAGTTCGATGTGCTTGCGCAGGATCGATTCGGTGCGGTTGTCGTCGGCACGCAAGCCTTCGACGATGATGTTCAGGGCATCCGGACGCGATCCGGGCGAGGCCGTCGCGTGCGACTTGTGGATCATGAAGCGCGCCGTCTCGCTCGCATAGCGCTTTTTGCCCGCAAGGAACAGGATCACCGCGATCGATGCCACCGCGCCGCCGTTGTACATGATGAAATCGACGGGCGAGCTGGCCATGAAGTTATACAGGCACAGGCCATCGCTGACGTAGCCGCCATTCGACTGCACCAGCACGTGCGCGGTCTCGATGCCGTCCTCGGTCATGTGGGAAGTGGCTTCGAAGACACGGTGCACCATGTCGCTGTTGACGTCGCCGGACAGCGTGAAGTACGCCTCCCTCGGTTGATTTGCTTGATCTTCGCTCATAGTCGCTCTCTTCTGTCACAAGGTTCGTGGGACAAGTGTAACAAATCACGGATTCACGCCGTCCGACCGCACTGCAAGCGTGCGCGCATTGTCCAATAAACATTGTGTCGGGTATCTCCGCCCCCGCGGATTGACTTCCCATGGCCACTGACATATCCTTCGCATCCTTGACCGGGAGAGCGCAGCGCAAGGCTGCCGCCGAAGGGGCATCACCCGAAAACTCTCAGGCAACCGGACCGGTCAGGGGACGCGGCGCGATCGAAAACGCGCGGCGGTCCAACTCTGGAGAGCGGCCTGCGGGCCCACCGAAGGGGCAGGCGGCATCGCCGCTATCTCTCAGGTACCGAGGACAGAGGGGTGCGAGAGGCATGCGGGCGCGATCCGCGTGCCATCACCCCTATTCCACTGCCCGAGGATGCATTCCATGACGCTCAAAGCGACTCCGCTCAACTCCGTTCACCGCGCCCTTGGGGCCAAGATGGTCGACTTTGGCGGCTGGGACATGCCGGTCAACTACGGCTCGCAGATCGAGGAACACAACGCGGTGCGCGGCGACGCCGGCATGTTCGACGTGTCGCACATGTGCGTGGTCGACCTGCAGGGCGAGAACGTGCGCTCCTTCCTGCGCGGCCTGCTGGCCAACAACGTCGACAAGCTGCAGGCGCCGGGCAAGGCCCTGTACTCGTGCATGCTCAATCCGCAGGGCGGCGTGATCGACGACCTGATCGTCTACTTCTTCGACGAGACCTGGTTCCGCCTGGTGGTCAACGCCGGCACCGCCGAAAAGGACATCGCCTGGATCCGCGAGCGCAACGACACCTCGGGCTCGGGCCTCTCCATCACCCCGCGCCGCGCCGACCTGAATGAACACGTGACCGACGACGGCATCGCCCTGGTCGCGGTGCAGGGTCCGAATGCCCGCGCCAAATTCTGGGAGACCGTCCCGGCCACACGCGAAGCTTCCGAAGGCCTGAAGCCGTTCAACGCGGTCATCGTGAAGGACACCCCGTTCGGCGAACTGATGGTCGCGCGCACCGGCTACACCGGCGAAGACGGCTTCGAAGTCGGCGTGGCCGCCGGCCAGGTGCAAGCGCTGTGGAACGCGCTGGTTGCGAACGGCGTCAAGCCGGCCGGCCTGGGCGCGCGCGATACCCTGCGCCTGGAAGCCGGCATGAACCTGTACGGCCAGGACATGGACGATACGGTCTCGCCGCTGGACGCCGGCCTGGCCTGGACCGTCGACCTGGTGTCGGAGCGCGACTTCGTCGGCAAGAGCGCCCTGCAGCGCGGCCAGCGACAGCAATTCGTCGGCCTGATCCTGCGCGAAAAAGGCGGCATCCTGCGCGCCCACCAGAAGGTCGTGGCCGGCTCCGGCAATGCCGGCGAAATCACCAGCGGCACCTTCAGTCCCTCGATGCAGCAGGCGATCGCCCTGGCGCGCGTGCCGATGGACGTGGCGGTCGGCGACACCGTGCACGTCGAAATCCGCGACAAGAAACTGGCCGCCTCGGTGGTCAAGCTGCCGTTCGTGCGTAACGGCAAAGTGCTGGCGGCGTAAGCGCGCCGGCCGGATCCGAACAAACTATACTGACTGAACCATCCCCATTAGGAGCCACGCATGAACATTCCAGCCGACCTGAAGTACACCGAGTCCCACGAATGGGTCCGTCAAGAAACCGACGGCACCCTGACCGTCGGCATCACCGAATACGCGCAGGACGCGCTGGGCGACATCGTGTTCGTCGAACTGCCGCAAGTCGGCAAGGTCTTCACCGCCGGCGACGATGCCGCCGTGGTCGAGTCGGTCAAGGCCGCCAGCGACATCTACGCACCGGTCGCGGGCACCGTGGTCGCCGTCAACCAGCCGACCGCCGATGCGCCGGACTCGATCAACGCCGACGCCTACAGCGCCTGGCTGTTCAAGCTGCAGCCGGCCGATCCGGCCGCGCTCGACGGCCTGCTGGATGCCGCCGCCTACGGCAAGGCAACCGAGGACTGATTTGTTTGCAAGCGCGCCCGAGGCGCGCTTGTTGTTTTGGTTTTCGCCTGCATATTGTCTCGATGCACCGCAAGCACGGTGCCGCAAAACAGCCGCCCCTGCGCAGGCAGGGGCCCAAGTTTTACGATCTGCCCGCAACCTGGGTCCCCGCCTGCGCAGGGACGACGTGCCCAGGTCAACACTTACGCGAACCCGCTTTCTCATCTACGCCACCATGACCCGCACCAGCCTGACCCAACTCGAAGCACGCGACGGCTTCATCCCGCGCCACATCGGTCCCTCCGACGCCGAACAGGCAGCCATGCTGTCCGTCCTCGGCTACGCATCGCGCGCCGCGCTGATCGATGCCGTCGTTCCCGCCAACATCCGCCGCAAGGACAAGCTGGACTTGGGCGAGTTCTTCGATCCGCTGCCGGAAACGGCCGCGCTGGCCAAGCTGAAGGCCATCGCATCGCAGAACAAGGTCATGAAGTCGATGATCGGCCAGGGCTACTATGGCACCACGACCCCGCCGGTCATCCTGCGCAACATCTTCGAAAACCCGGCCTGGTACACCGCCTACACCCCGTACCAGCCGGAGATCTCGCAGGGCCGCCTGGAGGCGATCCTGAACTTCCAGCAAGTGATCGTCGACCTGACCGGCATGGGCATCGCCAATGCCTCGATGCTGGACGAAGGCACCGCCGCCGCCGAAGCCATGACGCTGATCCAGCGCGTCGGCAAGTCGGCCTCGAAGGTGTTCTACGTGGCCGACGACGTGCTGCCGCAGACCCTGGAAGTGGTGCAGACCCGCGCCAGGCCGATCGGCGTGGAAGTGCGCACCGTCGCCGCCGCCGACATCGACAACCTGACGGAAACCTGCTTCGGTGTGCTGCTGCAGTATCCGGGCGTGAACGGCGACGTGCGCGACTACCGCAACGCCGTCGAGAAGCTGCATGCGGCCGGCGCCATGGTCATCGTGGCGGCCGACCTGCTGGCCCTGACCGTGCTGACGCCGCCGGGCGAATGGGGCGCCGACGTCGTGGTCGGCAACAGCCAGCGCTTCGGCGTGCCGCTCGGTTTCGGCGGCCCGCACGCCGGCTACCTGGCCACCCGCGACGAATTCAAGCGCAGCATGGCGGGCCGCCTGGCCGGCGTCACCATCGACGCCCAGGGCAACAAGGCGTTCCGCCTGGCGCTGCAGACGCGCGAACAGCACATCCGCCGCGAAAAGGCCACCTCCAACATCTGCACCGCGCAGGTGCTGCTGGCCGTGATGGCCTCGATGTACGCGATCTACCATGGCCCGAAAGGCCTGGAGCAGATCGCCCGCCGCGTGCACCGCTACGCCGGCATCCTGGCCGCCGCGCTGCAGGGCGCAGGCTTCCAGCTGGCCAACGAGACCTGGTTCGACACCCTGACCGTCATCGCCGACAACGCGGACGAGCTGCACCGCATCGCGGTCGAACACGGCGTCAACCTGCGCCGCATCGATGCGCGCCACGTCGGCCTGTCGCTGGACGAGACCACCACGCGTGAAGACATCGCGCTGCTGGTGCAAATCTTCGGCGCCGCCGCCGGTAAAGACATCGCCATCGATTTCGACTCGCTGGACAGCGACGCGCAGGATGCCTTCCCGGCGGCGCTGGCCCGCACCAGCGCCTACCTGACGCACCCGACCTTCCACCGCTACCACGCCGAGCACGAGATGCTGCGCTACCTGCGCTCGCTGGCCGACAAGGACCTGGCGCTGGACCGCACCATGATCCCGCTGGGTTCGTGCACGATGAAGCTGAACTCGACCTCGGAAATGATCCCGGTCACCTGGCCCGAGTTCTCCAGCATCCACCCGTTCGCACCGGACGACCAGACCGTCGGCTACCGCGAGATGATCGACCAGCTGGAGTCGATGCTGTGCGCCGTCACCGGCTACGCCGGCGTATCGTTGCAGCCGAACGCCGGTTCGCAAGGCGAATACGCGGGCCTCCTGATCATCAAGAAGTTCCACGAGTCGCGCGGCGAAGGCCACCGCAACATCTGCCTGATCCCGTCGTCGGCGCACGGCACCAACCCGGCATCGGCCAACATGGTCGGCATGCAGGTCGTGGTCACCGCCTGCGACGAGAACGGCAACGTGGATCTCGCGGACCTCAAGAAGAAGGCCGAGCAGCACAGCGCCAACCTGGCCTGCGTGATGGTCACCTACCCGTCGACCCACGGCGTGTTCGAGGAAGGCATCAAGGAACTGTGCGAGATCGTGCACTCGCACGGCGGCCAGGTGTACGTGGACGGCGCCAACATGAACGCGCTGGTCGGCGTGGCCGGTCCCGGCCTGTTCGGCGGCGACGTCAGCCACCTGAACCTGCACAAGACCTTCTGCATCCCGCACGGCGGCGGCGGACCGGGCGTCGGCCCTGTCGCGGTGGCGGCGCACCTGGTGCCCTTCCTGCCGAACCAGGCATCGACCGGCTACCAGCGCGATGAAAACGGCATCGGCGCGGTCAGCGCCGCGCCTTACGGCTCGGCCTCGATCCTGCCGATCTCGTGGATGTACATCGCGATGATGGGCGCCGACGGCCTGACCGCGGCCACCGAGACCGCGATCCTGAACGCCAACTACATCGCCCGCCGCCTGGCGCCGCACTATCCGGTGCTGTACACCGGCCACGACGGCCTGGTGGCGCACGAGTGCATCATCGACCTGCGCCCGCTGCAGGATGCCACCGGCATCAGCAACGAGGACGTGGCCAAGCGCCTGATGGACTTCGGCTTCCATGCCCCGACCATGAGTTTCCCGGTGCCGGGCACGCTGATGATCGAGCCGACCGAGTCCGAAGCCAAGGTGGAGCTGGACCGTTTCATCGAGGCGATGATCACCATCCACGCCGAGATCGTGAAGGTCGAGCGCGGCGAGTACGACCGCATGGACAACCCGCTGAAGGGCGCGCCGCACACCGCCGAAGTGGTCACCGCCGACGACTGGCAGCATACCTATTCGCGCGAAGTGGCCGCCTTCCCGGTGCCGTCGCTGCGCAAGAAGAAGTACTGGCCGCCGGTCGGCCGCGCCGACAACGCGTATGGCGACCGTAACCTGTTCTGCGGTTGCGCGCCGATCAGCGATTACGAGTAAGAAGCGGGAAAGCGCGGGCAAGCAAGGCGGCAGCGCCTGAACGAAGCCCGCGGCACCAATACGTCGCCCCTGCGCAGGCAGGGGCCCAGGTTTCAAGCGCAGTCGAAATGCGTCGAACTCGGGCCCCTGCCTGCGCAGGGGCGACGGTTTTTAAACTGGCGACAATGAACATGCCTGGGCAGCCCCCAGCGCTATTCAACTGCTAGACCTGCTTTGCCCGCGGCTCGCCGCCAGCCGCAGGTAAGGATGCCCGGCCCCGCCGGGGCGCTCGTCGGGCGCCCCCTGCGGGGCCGGTTTGTTTCTCAGGTCGTGGTTGCCGAAGGCGTTGTCGGGCCCGCGCACCGGTTCGTCCAGGCGGAACGCGGCCACCGCGCGCGACAGCGTCAGGGCCTGCTGCTGCAGGCTGCGCGCCGCCAGCGCCGCTTCTTCCACCATGCGCGAACCCTGCTGGGTCATCTCGTCCATGCGCACGATGGCCTGGTTGACGCCCGCCAGTTCCTGCACGCGCTCGGCGCTGGCGCTGCCGATGCGGTTGACGATGTCGCCCACTTCCTGCACCGAACTGGCCAGGTCGGCCATGCTGGTGCCGGCCTCCATGGCCCAGGCGCTGCCGCTCTCGATCGTCGCCACCGACTGCTGTGCCAGTTCGCGCGCCTCGTGCGCGGCCAGCGCGGCGCGCTGGGCCAGGGCGCGGATGTCGCACGCGGCCTGGGCGAAGCTCTGGCCATTTTCTCCGGTCTGCGCCGCCTCGACCGCCGCGTTCAGCGCCAGCATGCCGGCGCGTCCCAGCGTAGCTTCGATGCTGCCGCCCAGTTCTTCCAGGCGGCTGGCGCTGCGCCGCGCGTTTTCCAGCGTCGTGACGAGGCGGTGCACCACGTCGTTGCCCTGCTGGGCCGCCTCCGACGCGCTCTCGGTCAGGCGGTTGGCCTGCTGGGCGCTGTCGGCGGTGAGGTTGATCGCCGCCGCCAGTTCCTGCATCGAGGCCGCGGTCTGCTCGAGCGAGGCGCGTACCCCGGTGCGCGGCGGCATGTGGGCGCGTCCCAATGCGATCTCGCGCGACGAGGAACCGATCGAGCGCGCCGAGTCGAGGATGGTGCGCAGCAGGCCGTTCAGGCTGCGGATGCTGGCGTCCAGGGCACGCGAGGTGTCCGCGAGCTCGTCGTTGCCGTACACGCGCGGCTTGATGGTCAGGTCGCCGTTGGCCAGGCCAGTCAGCGCCGATTCGATCGCGCCCACTTCGGCCAGCAGCGAGCGCCGCACCGCCATCGTGATCGCCAGCGCGGCGGCGATCGACAGCGCGATCACCAGCGGCATCAGGGTCGACACGGTCTTGAAGTCGTCCTCGGCGCCGTTCGACGCCTGCTCCGACAGTTCCTGCTCGCGCCGCGACAACTCGGCCAGGCGCTGGGCCACCGTCGCGAACGCGCGCTCGGCCTTGGACATGGCGTTGGCGCTGATCGACTGGTCGAGCTGGGCGATCTCGATCACGTCCTGGACCGCCGCCACGTAGAGGGTCCAGGCGCGCTGCGCCTGCTCGACGTAGCGCCGCTCGCCCGGGCTGTCGGCGGTGAGGCGCGCCAGGCTGGCGAAGCCGCGCTCGACGGCCGCGTGCTGGATCTGGACATCGCGCGCGAGCGGCTCCACCCGGGAGCGCGGAAAGCTGCCGCTGATCCAGGTCAACACCTGGTAGGCCTGCGCATGGGCGCGCTGGCTTGATGCCGCCAGCTCGCTGGCGGCGCGCATGTGCACCGCGCGCTGCTGGACGATGGTGTCGAGCGAGTTGTTCTGGCGTACCATCGCATAATAGGCGCTGCACGACAACAGGATGAGCAGCACCAGCGTGACGGCCGGTGCGAGCAGCAGTTTGGGCCCGATACGCAGGCGCGACAGCATATTGGCGTGCATGTCAGGCCACCCGCCGTTCTGCCCGCGCACCGTCCACGTGGCGATGGTTGAAATCGAATGCGAGCGTCATGGTTTCCTCCCCTGTCAACAATGTCGCTGAGCGTTATTTCCGGCATGCATTTAATGAATCTACGCTGTACCGCATGAGACCGTTTGTGATGGGTCAATGCATGAAGAAGGAGAGCAAATTGAAGAGCAAGGTTGTGGCGGCGTTGTTGTCAGGGCTGGTGTTTCCCGGCGCCGGCCAGTACTACATGGGGCGGCGCCAGCGCGCGCTGGCGCTGGCGGTCCTGGCCGCCGCGGGCGGCTTGCTGTACCTGAATTACGCGATGGACCAGGCCAGCGCGGTGGCCGATCAGGTGCTGGCGGGACGGGTGGCGCTCGATCCGGCGGCGATCGCGGCCCGGATCGAGGGGCAGCCGACGCCCTTGTCGGTGACGCTCGGAGGCGCGGTGTTCGCCGTGTGCTGGATGGGGAGTGTGCTGGAGGCGCTGCTGGTCGGGCGCCCGCTGCGTTAGACGCCGCGTTGCGGGTAAAGTGGATGGCGTAGCCGTCCACTTTACCGGTAATGCTCAGTCCAGCTTCGCCGCGTGCTCGCGCGTCGCGTGGAACTGCAGCTTCGGCCAGCGCTCCTGCGTCAGGCGCAGGTTGACGCCCGAGGTGGCCAGGTAGGCCAGGTTGCCGGCGGCGTCGTAGGCGACGTTGTGCGCCAGCGCGGTCTCGAAGTCGGCCAGCGATTTCTTGTCGTCGCTCGACACCCAGCGCGCGCTGCTGATGCTGGAACCCTCGAACACGGCATCGACGCCGTACTCGTTCAGCAGGCGGCTCGCCACCACCTCGAACTGCAGCACGCCGACCGCACCCAGGATCAGGTCGCTGCCCATGACGGGCTTGAACACCTGCACCGCGCCCTCCTCGCCCAGCTGCTGCAAGCCCTTGTGCAGCTGCTTGGTCTTCAGCGGATTACGGATGCGCACCGTGCGGAACAGGTCCGGCGCGAAGTACGGGATGCCCGTGAAGGTCAGCACCTCGCCTTCCGAGAAGCTGTCGCCGATCTGCATGTTGCCGTGGTTCGGCAGGCCGATGATGTCGCCGGCGTAGGCTTCTTCCACCTGTTCGCGGCTCGATGCCATGAAGGTCACCACCGACGACAGTTTCACTTCGCGGCCGAGGCGCAGGTGCTTGACCTTCATGCCCTTCTCGAAGCGCCCCGAGCACACGCGCAGGAAGGCGATGCGGTCGCGGTGGGCCGGGTCCATGTTGGCCTGGATCTTGAAGACGAAGCCGGAGAACGGCTGCTCCTGCGGCTCGACGGCGCGCACCGTGGCGTCGCGTTCGCGCGGCGCCGGGGCCCAGTCGATCAGCGCCGACAGGATCTCGCGCACGCCGAAGTTGTTGATCGCGGAACCGAAGAACACCGGGGTCTGCACGCCCGAGAGGAAGCGCTCCAGATCAAACGGGTGCGAGGCGCCGTGCACCAGCTCGACCTCGAGCTTGAGCTGTTCGATCTCGAGCGGGAACATCTCGGCCAGCTTCGGGTTGTCGATACCCTTGATGATCTCGTAGGCGCCGTCGGCTTTTTCCTCGCCGGCCTTGAACAGCATGATCTCATCCTTGATCAGGTGATACACGCCGCGGAAGTTCTTGCCCATGCCGATCGGCCAGGTGACCGGCGCGCACTCGATCTTCAGCACCGATTCCACTTCGTCCAACAGTTCCAGCGGATCGCGGGTTTCGCGGTCCATCTTGTTCATGAAGGTGACGATCGGCGTATCGCGCATGCGGCACACGCCCAGCAGCTTGATGGTCTGTTCTTCCACGCCCTTGGCGGCGTCGATCACCATCAGGGCCGAGTCGACCGCGGTCAGCACGCGGTAGGTGTCTTCCGAGAAGTCCTGGTGGCCCGGGGTGTCGAGCAGGTTGATCACGTGGTCGCGGAACTCGAACTGCATCACGGACGATGCCACCGAAATACCGCGCTGCTTCTCGATGTCCATCCAGTCCGAGGTGGCGTGGCGGCCACTTTTGCGGCCCTTGACGGTACCCGCCAGCTGGATCGCACCGGAGAACAGAAGCAACTTTTCAGTCAGCGTGGTCTTACCCGCGTCGGGGTGGGAAATGATGCCGAAAGTGCGGCGGCGTGCGACTTCGCGGGCGATCAGGGCGGCCGGTTTGGACTCTGGAGCGCCGGAGTCGGCATCGGAGGTGTCTGGTGTGATGGCTGCAGTTTCGTTGGACATGGTTTCCGCCTTCGCGGCGCGTGCAAAAACGCTCGATTTTACCGATTCCGGAGCCGCTTGTGTTGAATGATTGGCCCTGTCCGGCATGCCCTGGCAAACGTTTTGCCAGAGGGACGGCGCACTGCCGCGGCGACCCATCCGGCGCCGGCGCCGCGTTCCGGGTCCGGAACCGGCAGCCCATGTCGGAAAAACGTCCGGCGGCATCCACGCGGCTCTGCCGTAGACGACATCATGGACCGCAAATCGACGCCGAAACGACCCATTTCGGCACATTTTCCGCGTTTCCCTCTAGTAGGACTGGACTGACAAAACATCATGCATAGGACCTACATAGGGCCGCCATCCAGTCTTATGTTCGCCAACATACGTAACCGTTAATCTTCTCACATCGCGATGAGGAAACCCATCCAAGCAATCGCCCCCGATGTAAAGACAGAGATAAAGAGGACAAAAAATGAACAACGCTCAACTTGGTGCCGCCGCGCAAAAGAAATCGCTGACCCAGATCCCGACCACTTCGGAAGATCTGAAAACGGCGTCCCGCCCGGTCGTGAGCTACAGCGGTACCCAACAGAACGAGCTGCTGGCAGCCCTGCCGCGTCCTGACCTGGAAACCCTGTTTGAGCACCTGGAACTGGTTCCGCTGCCTTTCGGCAAAGAACTGTTCGAATACGGCAGCAAACTCGAATACGTGTACTTCCCGACTACCGCCATCGTCTCGCTGCTCTACGTGATGGAAGACGGCGCCACCACCGAGATCGCCGTGGTCGGCCATGAAGGCGCGGTCGGCGTGTCGCTGTTCATGGGCGAACGCGCCACTTGCGGCGCCGTGGTCCAGAGCGCGGGCTACGGTTACCGCCTGAAGACCCAATACCTGCGCGATGCCTTCAACAAGGGCGGCGCCCTGCCGCAGCTGCTGATGCGCTACACCAACGCGCTGTTCGCCCAGATGGCCCAGAACGCCGTCGGCGGCCGCCACAGCTCGATCGAACAGAAACTGTGCCGCTGGCTGCTGGACCGCCTGGACCGCTCGCCGAGCAACGAACTGAAAGTGACGCAGGAACTGATCTCGATCATGCTGGGCGTGCGCCGCGAAAGCATCACCGCCGCCGCCGGCAAGCTGCAGGACGAAGGCCTGATCCAGTACCGCCGCGGCAACATCACCGTGCTGAACCGCCACGGCCTGGAAGACTACGCGGGCGAATGCTACAAGGTCGCGAAGAGCGAATACGACCGCCTGCTGATGGACGTCTCGCGCTGATGCGCGGCGGCGGCACCGTCCGGCAGAGGCCGGACGGTCAGCTGACCCGCAGGCCCTGGCTGTATTGCTCTTGAATATATTGCTGTTGATGTTGTTCTGGCTCACGCGACTGGGCCACGGTTTCACCCTGCTGTTTTTGACTTTCCACCAGCGCCAACGCCGATCTGGCCAGGGCATCGCCTGAGCTCTCTCCCGCGACCCCGCCCGTTTCGGCACCCGGCGTCACCAGCGGCACGCACGCATGCACGCTGGTCCCGATCCCATTGACCCCACGACCCACGTTCAAGGTCCCGCCCAGCAGCAAGGCGCGCTCGCGCATGCCCAGCAGGCCATGCGATTTCGGGCGGCGCATCGCATCCGGTGGGATACCGACGCCATCGTCGCTCACTTCCAGCACCAGGGCCTCGCCTTCGCGCCCCAGGTGTACCACCACGTGGCGTGCCTTGGCATACTTGGCGACGTTGTTCAGCGACTCCTGGGTGATCCGGAACAGGGCGATTGCCTGCATCGGTCCGGCGCTGTCGACTTCCCTCTCGATCAGGGCTTCGCAATCGACGCCAGTGGCGCGGCAGAAATCCTCGCAATAACTTTCCAGCGCCGCCGACAAGCCCATGTTGTCGAGCAGGCTGGGACGCAGGTCTTCGACGATGCGGCGCTTCAGTTCCACCGTATCGACCAGGGTGGCGCGGGCGCGGCCCAGCATCGCGGCCTGCTCCGGCTGACTGTCCTTGATCTGCTCGCCGACGTTGGCCAGGTGCATGCCGATCGCCGTCAGGTTGGCCCCCATCTCGTCGTGCAGTTCGCGCGCCAGGCGCGCCTTTTCCTCTTCCGACACGCGGATCAGGTGACGCGACAGCACCGACAGTTGCTCGGTGCGGGCCGCCACCACGGTTTCCAGGCCATCGTTGGTTTGCTGCAGCGCGCGCTCGGCCTGCAGCCGCAGGCGGAAGCCGCGCCGGATCAGGTTATAGAACAGCACCAGCACGGCCAGCGCCGCCATGTTGATGCCGACGCCGAACAACGCGGCGCTGCGGTACTGGTCGTAGAAGGCGGCGCCGCGCGCCGCCAGCAGTTCGTTCTGCTCACCGGTCATGATCACGACCTGCAGCCGGATCTCGTCCATTTGCGTCTTGTCTTCCTGGCTGCGCGCGATCGCGACGATGTCGCTCAACCCGCCCTGGCGGTAGACCTCGAGCGCCTGGTCCATCAGGCCGAGGCGGCGGTTGACGAGCGTGCGCAGCTGGGCCAGGTTCTTCAGCTGGGATGGATTGTCGGCAAGCAGGCCGCCGAGTGTCGTGAATTCGCGTTGCAGTTCGCGCTGGGCGGTGCGCAAGGGCCCGAGATAGGTATCCGAGCCGGACAGGAAGTGGCCGCGCAGGCCGCTTTCGGCATCGGTGACGAGCAGGTTGACGTACTGGAGGCGGGCCGCCACGCGGTCCGCTCGTGCCTGGCGTTCGTTGGCGGTGTGCAGCTCTTCGAGGTTGCGCACCAGGCTGACACCGTTGAGCACGAGGAAGAGCACGCACACGACACACAGCAGGGTCTGGTAGAGCGGAAGGCTGCGCACCGGCCGGAACTTGGGGTCGGTTGTGAAATACATCCTTGTAGCTTCCTTTCGCCCAGTATTGACCATTCGGCCCATTATAGCCTTATGGAAATTTTTCGTAAGCGCATGCGCACGACGACTGGTTGGATTGTGGCATGAGGACCACAGGAAAGAAACAATTCCTTACGAAAACTTACATATTAGCAAGTTATAAGGACGGAATAAACAGGGTGTTCGTGACAGGCGTGGGATAAAGCGGAGAGTGACGCGCGGTGGACAGGCGCGTGCGAAAAACGGATATGGGCGGCGTCCAGCGCCGCCCTCGCCTGCTCAATCGAGCAGGTTGTTTTTCATGGCGTAGTAGGTCAGGTCGCTGTTCGACTGCAGGCCCATCTTTTCCATGATGCGGGTGCGATAGGTCGACACGGTCTTGATCGACAGCGATAGTGCGTTGCCGATGTCGGACACGGTCGCGCCCTTGGCCAGGCGCAGGAACACCTGGAACTCACGGTCCGACAACTCGGTATGCAGCGCCGTGTTGGGATCGCGGTCGAAGCTCTGGGCCAGCAGTTCGCCGACCTGGGAGCTGACATAGCGCCGGCCCTGGTAAACGGTACGCACGGCGGTCTTGAGCTCGTCGGCGTCGCACTCCTTGTTCAGGTAGCCGTTGGCGCCCATCTTGAACAGGTTGAGTGCGTATTGCTGCGCCGGATAACCGGACAGGATCAGCACCGGCAGGTTCGGCTGGCCCTGGCGGATCGTGCGCAGGATATCGATGCCGCTCTGGTCGGGCATCGCAATATCCAATAGCAGGACGTCGCAAATTTCACGACGTGCGATATCGAGGGCTTCGCGCCCGGTTGCGCCTTCGGCGACGACTTCGAAATCGCCCGACGACGAAAAAATCTGTTTGAAACCTGCTCGAACTATCTGGTGATCGTCACAAATGGCAACGCGTATCATTGTCTTCCCTTAGATTTTTCCTGATACAGGAAAGAGCCGAGGCTGACACCTCACGCCCCGTTTAGGTCATGCGTTTGAGTCAGCAACATTCGCAAGTGACATTCTAGCACCTCCGGGGTGCAGAACAACAGGAGCACGAATACCTGAGTTGGGTTAAGCCCCTCGCGGGGCTGAAAAACTGGTTCAGGCGGCCTGCGAACCGCCCCGCAACAGGGCGAGGATCGCTTTCAATTCCTCACGCAACTGTTCCGGAGACATTGATGGCGCCGGCGGCATAGCGGGCACAGCCTCGACCTCGTCCAGCGGGCCACCGCGGCCGTCGAGCCGGTTGCGGGCGCCGCTGATGGTGAATCCCTGTTCATACAGCAGTTCGCGGATGCGCCGGATCAGCAGCACTTCGTGATGCTGATAATAGCGACGGTTTCCACGGCGTTTGACAGGTTTTAGCTGAGTAAATTCCTGCTCCCAGTAGCGCAACACATGCGGTTTGACCCCGCACAATTCGCTGACTTCCCCGATCGTGAAATAACGCTTGGCCGGAATCGGCGGCAGCACGGTCAGTTCGCTCTTGTTCGGTCGGTCGTTCATGGTTTACCTGGACTGGAACTCATCGGCAAGGCAGACGTGACTCAGGCGGCATGCGCCAGCGAGGACGTGCCCGTACTCGCCGGGCCGGCTTCCTCGACCATGCCCTTCAGCTTCTGGCTGGCATGGAAAGTCACCACGCGGCGTGCCGTGATGGGAATTTCTTCCCCGGTTTTCGGATTGCGGCCAGGACGCTGCGGCTTGTCGCGCAACTGGAAGTTGCCGAAGCCGGACAGCTTCACGGCCTCCCCGCGCTCGAGCGCGTTACGGATTTCGTCGAAGAACGTCTCGACCATGTCCTTGGCTTCGCGCTTGTTCAGGCCGACCTGCTCGAACAGCAGCTCGGCCAGTTCCGCCTTGGTCAAGGTCGGCAATTCTTTTTCCGCTTCCTGCCGCACCCGCGCCACCTGCATCGCACGATGCAGGTCGGCGTTCAGCGCCTCCTGGAGTACGGCGGAATCAACGTCGTTGTTGTTAATTTTGAAGCCCTGCCTTCAGATCAATCGATGTTTTGGAATAAGGGGATCCTTCGAGACGCCCTCAGGCGCGCAATTTCGCGCCGTGTTTTTGTTGTGCCGCTGCAGCGAGCGCGGCCATGATGGTATCGACCGCATCGTCCTGCAACGTCGATTGAGTATCTTGCAAGCCAAAGCGGAACGCAAGACTTTTTTCGTCCTGCTCCAGACCCTTGCCGCGATATTCATCAAATAAAACAACGGCTTGCACGAGTTTGCCGAGCTCGTTCGACGCCAGTTCGGCGTTGAACGCATCCAGCAGCGCCTGGGCCGGCACGTCCTGCTTGACGACCAGTGCCAGGTCGCGGGTCGCGCCCGGGAACTTCGAAATCTCGCTGTAGCGCGGCAGGTCGCGCTGGCGCAGCACGTCGGCGTCGACTTCGAACAGGACCGGCGCCTGCGGCAAGTCGTACTTCTGCTGCCAGCGCGGATGCAGTTCGCCGATGAAACCGACCTGCTTGCCATCGACTTCGACCGAGGCGCAGCGGCCCGGATGCAGCGCCGGGTGCTCCGTCTTGACGAAGCGCACCGCGTGCGGCGCGAACAGGGCTTCCAGGTCGGCCTTGACGTCGAAGAAGTCGACCGTACGGGTCGGCAGGCCCCACTGCTCTTCCGCCGCTGGACCGTAGGCGATCGCGGCCACGCGCTTGGGCTGCTCGAAACCGGCCACCGACAGCGGGCCGTCCTGCACCTGCGGATTGCGCTTGAACACCGCGCCGACTTCGAACACGCGCACGCGTCCGGCCTTGCGGTTCAGATTGTAGCGCACGTTGGCGACCAGGCTGCCGACCAGCGACGAGCGCATCACGCTCATCTGGCTGGCGATCGGGTTCTGCAGGCGGATCGGCTCCGGGTTGCCGCCGAAGTCGGCTTCCCATTGCTGCTCGACGAAGCTCATGTTGACCACTTCCTGGTAGCCCAGGTCCGCCAGCTGGTGACGGATGGCAAACAGCGAGCGGGTGTTTTCCGGCTCGATCAGCATGGCGCTCGGCGCCACCGGCGGCAGCATCGGGATATTCTCGAAGCCATATACGCGCGCGACTTCCTCGATCAGGTCTTCCTCGATCTCGATGTCGAAGCGGTAGGACGGGGCCGTCACGAAGAACTTGCCGTCCTCCTGCGTGAACGGAAGCTGCAGGCGCGTGAAGATGTCGGCGATGGCGGCATCATCCAGCGCCACGCCGATGACTTTCGCGGCGCGCGCGGTACGCAGCATGACCGGCTTGCGCTCGGGCAGGTGGGCGACCTGGTCGTCGACCGGACCGACCCGGGTATCCGGGGTACCGCAGATTTCGACGATCAGCGTGGTCAGGCGCTCGATGTGCAGGGCCGTGGTCGCGTAGTCGACGCCGCGCTCGAAGCGGTGCGCGGCATCGGTCGAGAAATTGTAGCGGCGCGCGCGGCCCTGGATGGCGTTCGGCCACCAGAAGGCGGCTTCCAGGTAGATGTCGGTGGTATCCAGCGTGACGGCGGTCGAGTCGCCGCCCATGATGCCGGCCAGCGATTCGATTTCCTTGTCGTCGGCGATGACGCCGACCCACTCGTCGACCTCGACCGTGTTGCCGTTCAGGAGCTTGAGCGATTCGCCTTTGCGCCCCCAGCGTACGTCGATGCCGCCGTGAATCTTGTTCAGGTCGAAGACGTGCGACGGACGGCCGACTTCGAGCATGACGTAGTTCGAAATGTCGACCAGGGCCGACACCGAGCGCTGGCCGCTGCGTTCCAGGCGGCGCTGCATCCATTCCGGCGTCGCGGCTTTCGCATTCAGGCCGCGGATCACGCGGCCGGTGAAGCGGCCGCACAGGTCCGGCGCCGAGATCTTCACGGGCAGGATGTCGTCGCTGCTCACCGGGATCGTGCGCAGGTCTGGCAGGCTCAGGGGCGAACCGGTCAGCGCCGCCACTTCACGCGCCACGCCCAGCACCGACAGGCAGTCCGCCTTGTTCGGGGTCAGCTTGATGGTGAATTTCAAGTCGTTCAGGCCGAGGTAATCGCGGATGTCCTGGCCGACCGGCGCATCTTCCGGCAGCTCCATCAGGCCGCTGCCCTCTTCCGAAATCTTGAGTTCCTTGGCCGAGCACATCATGCCCTGGGACTCGACGCCACGCAGCTTGCCGACCTTGATTTCGAAGGGCTTGCCGTCCGCGCCCGGGGGCAGCACGGCGCCGGCCTTGGCGCAGATCGCCTTCATGCCGGCGCGCACGTTGGGGGCGCCGCACACGATGTTGAGCAGCGTACCGGTGCCGACGTCGACCTGGCACACGTTCAGGCGGTCGGCGTTCGGGTGCTTGGCCACTTCCTTGACCTCGGCCACCACCACGTTGGAAAACGGCGGCGCGACCGCCTCGACTTCTTCGACCTCGAGGCCGGACATGGTGAGCAGGTGGGACAGTTCGTCCGAAGTCATCTTCGGATCGACCATGGAACGGAGCCAGTTTTCGGAGAATTGCATAATCTTTGCCTTGTGGCTACTAGTTATTTAGTTAGCTTCAAATGGCTTCAGAAACCGTAGCGAGCGGGCTCGGTTCCGTTCGAGAAGCGCAGCCATACTTGAGCACGGCGGGCATCGCAGGACGGAAATGTGCCGGCCCAGCAGGTTCATGAAGCCATTTAATTGAATTGCTTCAGGAAACGCAGGTCGCCTTCATAAAAGAGGCGCAGGTCGTTGATGCCATAGCGCAGCATGGTCAGGCGCTCGAGGCCGGAGCCGAACGCGAAGCCGATGAATTTTTCCGGATCCAGTCCGAAGTTGCGCACGACGGTCGGGTGCACCTGGCCGGCGCCCGACACTTCCAGCCAGCGGCCCTTGAGCGGACCGGCGCCGAAGGCGATGTCGATCTCGGCCGACGGTTCCGTGAACGGGAAGTAGGATGGGCGGAAGCGCACCTGCAGGTCGTCGGTCTCGAAGAACGCCTTGACGAAGTTCAGGTACACGCCCTTGAGGTCGGCAAAGCTGATGTCTTCCCCGATCCACAGGCCCTCGACCTGGTGGAACATCGGCGAGTGGGTGGCATCGCTGTCGACGCGGTAGGTGCGGCCCGGCGCGATCACCTTGATGGGCGGGGTATGCGTGCGCGCATAACGCACCTGCATCGGACTGGTATGCGTACGCAGCAGCAGCGGCTTGCCGGCACCGTCGCTGCCTTCGATGTAGAAGGTGTCCTGCATCGAACGGGCCGGATGGTTTTCCGGGCTGTTCAGTGCGGTGAAGTTGGTCCAGTCGGTCTCGATCTCGGGGCCGTCGGCCACGTCGAAACCGATCGAGCGGAAGATTTGTTCGACCCGTTCCCAGGTGCGCATGACCGGGTGGATGCCGCCGATGCCGCGGCCGCGGCCCGGCAGCGTGACGTCGATGGCTTCCGCATTCAGGCGGGCCATCAGCTGCACATTGGCGAGATCGTCGCGGCGCGCCGTCAAGGCCTGTTCGATTTTTTCTTTGGCGGCGTTGATCAGGGCGCCCTGCGCCTTGCGCTGATCCGGGTCGAGCTTGCCGAGACCCTTCATCAGTTCGGTCACCTGGCCGGTCTTGCCCAGGTATTTCGCTTTTGCGTTTTCCAGCGCCGCGGCGTCCGGTGCGGCACCAAAGTCGGACTGGGCCGAAGTGACGAGTTGTTCCAGCGAGTTCATTGCGTGTTCTTTTCCTGTTTTGGATGGCGGGGAACGCCACAATCAAAAACGGGGCATCGGTCCTTCAACCTTTGCCCCGTCCTTTTTGCGCCGCATCGCTGCGGCGCTCATCTTGCTTGCAGTGCGCGTGCTTGAATCAAGCAGCCGCGACTTGCGCCTTGACGGTGTTCACGATAGCGGCAAATGCCGGCTTGTCGTTCACAGCCATGTCGGCCAGGACTTTACGGTCCAGTTCAATCGCGGCTTTCTTCAGGCCGTTCATGAATGCGCTGTAGGTCATGCCGTGCGAACGCGAAGCCGCGTTGATACGGGTGATCCACAGTGCGCGGAAGACGCGCTTCTTGTTGCGGCGGTCGCGGTATGCGTACTGGCCAGCGCGCATGACTGCTTGCTTGGCAATACGGAATACTTTGCTGCGGCGGCCACGATAGCCTTTAGCAAGTTCAAGAACCTTCTTGTGACGGGCACGTGCAGTAACCCCACGTTTTACTCGAGGCATATTCGCTCCTTAGTGTGAGATTAGACGGCCGACGGCATCATGCGGTAGACGCTCTGGACGTCCGACGCATTGATGTTACGGGTGCCACGCAGCTGGCGCTTGTTCTTGGTGGTCTTCTTGGTCAGGATGTGACGCTTGAACGCCATACCCGATTTGACGGTACCACCCGGACGCACGCGAAAACGCTTTTTCGCGGAGCTTTTGGTTTTCATTTTTGGCATAGTCATCTGCCCTCTTAGAGGCAGCCTCATATGTAACAGGATTGCAGGTGGCAGCAACGCTGCTCTTGGATGCCTGCTTTCACTTGTCTTGCAGCGGAAGCGAGTCCGCTACAACCTGCTTCGAAAAACAGGAACCGTGGATTCTAGCACAGTTTGGAGCGCGTGGAAACCTGCCATTACGCAAGTTTTACACGTGCAACAGCAAAACCGTAAGGACGTACGGGCGATGAAAGCACAAAAAGCCGGGCCGGGCCGCAGACAATCCTGCAACCCGGGCCCAGCTCATGTGCGACAACGCGGCGAAACGCTTACTTCTTTTTCTTCGGGCCGACGATCATGATCATCTGGCGGCCTTCGAGCTTCGGAAACTGCTCGACGGTGCCATACGGCTCCAGGTCGCCGCGCAAACGCTCCAGCATGCGCTGGCCGATGTCCTGGTGGGCCATTTCACGGCCGCGGAAACGCAGGGTGATCTTGGTCTTGTCACCCTCTTCCAGGAACTTGATGAGGTTGCGCAGCTTGATGCTGTAATCACCCTCGTCCGTACCCGGACGGAACTTGATTTCCTTGACCTGGATGATCTTCTGCTTCAGCTTCGCTTCGTGCGCCTTCTTCTGTTCCGAATACTTGAACTTGCCGTAATCCATCAGGCGGCAAACCGGCGGCGTCGCATTCGGCGCGATTTCCACCAGGTCGACGTTCGCTTCTTCAGCCAGACGAAACGCTTCGGCCAGGCTCACAATGCCCAGCGGCTCGTTGTCCACCCCGTTGAGACGCATTTCAGGGTGGTTGATTTCGCCATTGATGCGATTTGAAGACTTGTCAGTAGCTATGGTATTTCCTTTTAATGTCTGATAAATATGGCCGCTCGCGGTGCCTTACTTGGCTTTGGAGTCGATCTCACCCAGGAGGCGCTCCAGCAACGCGTCGATGGACATCACGCCCAGGTCGACATTGCCACGGGCACGTACGGCCACGGTGTTTGCATCCCGCTCTTTATCGCCGACAACGAGGATGTACGGCAGTTTTTGGACGGAATGTTCACGAATTTTATAGGTAATTTTCTCGTTCCGCAAATCAGCGTGAACGCGCAGCCCCGCAGCCTTCAGGCGCGCCTCTACTTCTTTCACGTAAGAAGCTTGCGCATCAGAAATGTTCAGGATCGACACCTGGACCGGCGCCAGCCACAGCGGCAACGCACCGGCATAGTTCTCGATCAGGATACCGATGAAGCGCTCCATCGAGCCCACGATCGCGCGGTGCAGCATGACCGGCACCTTGCGGGTGTTGTCTTCCGATACATACTCGGCGCCGAGGCGGCCCGGCATCGAGAAGTCGACCTGCATCGTACCGACCTGCCACGGACGGCCGAGGCTATCCTTCAGATGGTACTCGATCTTCGGTCCGTAGAAGGCGCCCTCGCCCGGCAGCTCGGTCCATTCCACGCCACAGCCGCGCAGCGCCGAACGCAGCGCCTCCTCGGCCTGGTCCCAGACCTCGTCGGAACCGATGCGGTTTTCCGGACGCAGCGCGATCTTGACGTCGATGTTGGCAAAGCCGAAGTCATCGTACACCTTCATTGCCTGGGCGTGGAAGGCAACCACTTCCGGCGCAATCTGCTCTTCGGTACAGAAAACGTGGCCGTCGTCCTGGGTAAAGCCGCGCACGCGCATCAGGCCGTGCAGCGCACCCGAGGACTCGTTGCGGTGGCACTGGCCGAATTCGCCGTAGCGCAACGGCAGGTCGCGGTAGGAACGCAGACCGGCGTTATAGATCTGCACGTGGCCCGGGCAGTTCATCGGCTTGAGCGCATAGGTGCGGTTTTCCGACTCGGTCGTGAACATGTTTTCACGATAGTTATCCCAGTGGCCGGTCTTCTGCCACAGGGTCACGTCGATGATCTGCGGCGCCTTGACTTCGTTGTAGCCGGTGACCTGGTAGGTCTTGCGCATGTACTGCTCCACCTGCTGCCAGATGGTCCAGCCTTTCGGGTGCCAGAAGATCAGGCCCGGCGCCTCGTCCTGGAAGTGGAACAAGTCCAGTTGCTTGCCGAGCTTGCGGTGGTCGCGCTTCTCGGCCTCCTCGAGCATGTGCAGGTACTGCTCCTGGTCTTCCTTCTTGGTCCAGGCGGTGCCGTACACGCGCTGCAGCATCTCGTTCTTCGAGTCGCCGCGCCAGTAGGCGCCGGCCAGCTTCATCAGCTTGAATACCTTCAGCTTGCCGGTGGACGGCACGTGCGGACCGCGGCACAGGTCGGTGAAACCGCCCTGCGAGTACAGCGACACGTCTTCGCCCGCAGGAATCGAGGCGATGATCTCGGCCTTGTAGTCTTCGCCGATCGACTTGAAGTAGCTGACGGCTTCGTCGCGCGGCAGCACCTTGCGGGTGACTGGCTCGTCCTTCTTGGCCAGCTCCGCCATCTTCTTTTCGATCGCGGCCAGGTCGTCCGGGGTGAACGGGCGCTTGTACGAGAAATCGTAGTAAAAACCGTTCTCGATGACGGGGCCGATGGTGACCTGCGCTTCCGGAAACAGTTCCTTGACGGCGTGCGCCAGCAAGTGCGCGGTCGAGTGGCGGATGACATCGAGGCCGTCCGGATCGCGGTCGGTCACGATCGCCAGGTCGGCATCGCCCTCGATCAGGAACGAGGTGTCGACCACCTTGCCGTCGACCTTGCCGGCCAACGCGGCCTTGGCCAGGCTCGGGGCAATGCTCGATGCCACCTGGGCAACCGTCACCGGTCCTTCGAATTGACGGCTGGAGCCGTCGGGGAGTCGCACGTTCAGCATCTTGATCTCCTTGTCGGCGCCGTGTCGCGCCCGCTAGGTTGGTGAATAAGTTAGAAAAATTGAAACGGAAAATATTTGGACGAAAAAAAACGCGCACCAGGCGCGTTTGTTTCAGTGTTGTCGAGCTCGATTATCTTCGATCAGACAAAAGCACACCATACCGCGTCTAGCGATTCTCCCCACAACCAGGTTGTAGTTCGCGGTGTCATAACCGTTTATGCCTTTCTCGCTCTTACTGACGACAAGAGCGGAAAACCGAAGTTCCCCGCGCTTGTCTTTTGTATTCTGGTGGGCGGTGCAGAATTCGAATCTGCGACCCCTTGGATGTCGACCAAGTATTCTAACCAGCTGAACTAACCGCCCGTGTGCCGCTATTATAGGGAGTCGGCGCCGGTTATGCAAGGCGCACGCAACGGATGAGATGCAGTTCGGCGGTATACTTCCCGCTCACCCATTTTTTTCGCTTCCGCCATGTCCCAGCAGCCGACCTCCTCCGCCCACCTGCACGCCCACCTCGACGGCGACGCGCAACACGCCCATACCATCGAGGGCCGCAGCCAGGGTGCGCTGGCCGTCGCTCTGGCGCTGACGCTGCTGTTCGCGCTGATCGAGGTGGTCACCGGCTTCATCTCGAATTCGCTGGCCCTGATTTCCGACGCCGGCCACATGGTGACCGATGCCGCCGCCCTCGGTCTGGCCCTGCTGGCGCAACTGATCGCCAAGCGCCCGCCTTCGGCCCGCCACTCGTTCGGCTTCGTGCGCGCCGAGGCGCTGGCCGCCTTCGTCAACAGCCTGGCGATGTTGCTGCTGGTCGCATGGATCGTCTACGAAGCCGCCAAGCGCCTGATGCATCCGGAAGCGGTCGCCGGCTCGACGGTGTTCGTCGTCGCCTCGATCGGCGCCGGCATCAACATCCTGGTGGCCTGGGTGCTGTCGCGCGGCGAGCAGAGCATCAATACCCGCGCGGCCCTGGTCAACGTGCTGGGCGACCTGCTGGGCTCGATCGCGGCGATCGCCGCCGGCGCCATCATCCACTTCACCGGCTGGGTGCGGATCGACCCGATCCTGTCGATCTTCGTGTCGATGCTGATCCTGCGCTCGACCGCCGGCATCCTGCGCGAGTCCTATCACTTCCTGATGGAAGGCGTGCCGTCCCAGATCGACTACCTGAAGGTGGGCGCCGACCTGGCCGCGGTGGCGGGCGTGGTGTCGGTGCACGACCTGCACGTGTGGGACATGTCGCCCGGCGAACCGGCGCTGATCGGCCACCTGCAGATCGACGACCTGGCACGCTGGCCCGCGGTCTTGCATGCGGTAAAGACGATGCTGCTCGACAAGCACGGCATCGACCACGTCACGCTGCAGCCTGAGGTGCACAACCATTGATGCGTCATGGGCGGACAAGGACGATGTAAGCCGGGTCCGACCCGGCGGCGGGTGGCGCGCCGATAGGCCGAGCAGTAGCGGGGTAAGGATAATCGAAGCATGGCTACCCTACCTCATGTTTACGACACCTTGATCATCGGCGGCGGCCCCGGCGGGCTGACGGCAGCGATGTACCTGCGCCGCTTCACCCGCAACGTCGCCCTGGTCGACAAGGGCAACAGCCGCCTGCGCCTGATCCCGGTCTCGCACAACTATCCCGGCTTTCCGGAAGGCGTCCCCGGCCACGCCCTGCTCGGCAACCTGACAGCTCAGCTGCAGCGCTACGGCGGCTCGGTGATGGCGGGCGAGATCCTCGACCTGCGCATCGAGGACGGCCATTTCGTCGCCGACTATGCGCCTGCGGACGTTCCCGAAGGCGCGCCCGGCGAAATCACGCAGATCCGTTCCCTCACCGTGCTGCTGGCCACCGGCGTCGCCGACGTCGGCCTGCCGGTCGAGAACTGGCGCGAAGCGGTCGCCTTCGGCTCGGTGCGCCTGTGCCCGGTATGCGACGGTTTCGACGTGATCGACAAGCGCATCGCGGTCGCCACCGCCGAAGTCAACCCGGTGGGCCACGCGCTCTTCATGCGCACCTTCAGCGCCGACGTCACCCTGTTCGAGCGCGGGCCGGCGTCGATACTGACCGACGAGGACCGGCGCCGCCTGGACGCGGCCGGCGTGCGCTACATCGATTCGCCGCTGTTGTCCGTGACGCTGGACGCGTCCATGAAGCCGGTGATGCACACCGCCGACGGCCAGGACTTTTCGGCCGACGTGTTCTACCCGATGCTGGGCGAGAATGCGCGCTCGGACCTGGCCGCCAGACTCGGCGCCGAAACCGCCCATTGCGACGAGCTGGTGGTCGACGTCCGAGGCGCGACCACGGTACCGGGCCTGTTCGCGATCGGTGACGTGACGGTCGGCCTGAACCAGATCGCGGTGGCCACCGGCCAGGCTGCGCGCGCCGCCACCCATATCCACAATCTGCTGCCCCCGGCCCTGCGCCCGGCCGCCGTGGCCAGTCCGCTGGCCCTGCACAATATGGCGGCTTGAACATGGCGAACATCGACCTGGCCGACTACAACCTCAGCGAGCTGAAAGGCCTGCTGTTCGACATCGACAAGGAAATCAAGGCACGCCAGGGACGCGCCCTGAGCGAGGCGCGCGAGCGCATCCGTGCGATCGCCGAGAAAACCGGCCTGCCCACCGAAGAGCTGCTCGCCGGCGGCGCCACCACGCCGCGCTACCGCAATCCGCTCAACGCCAGCCAGACCTGGAGCGGGCGCGGGCGGCAGCCCAAGTGGGTGAGCGAGGCGCTGGCCCAGGGCACGACGCTGGAAGAATTGCGCTTCTGAGCGCCAGCATCGCCGCTCCGTTGCCGGCTCATCAACGTCGTCCCCGCGCAGGCGGGGACCCATGCCGAGCCTCCGAAGACGCCTTCCTTCAAACCGTCGAGCGGATTCCCATATAGAACTCCTGTTGTTCATCCAAGCGTGGGTCCATCGAACCGGGCTCTCCGAATGCTGCCCATTTTCGTGTGCGCGGCGCCGCCTGCCGAGCTCTACTGGCATCATGCGGGGATGAATGTGACAGGAGCATGACAGGTGCTGGAACGAATCTGGTTGACGGTGTTGGAGGAATTTTCGGACCTGGGCAGCGTGGAAGGCACGACGCGGGTCGTGCTGCGCCTGCTGGTGGCGGTGGCGCTCGGCGGGCTGCTGGGCTACGAGCGCGAATCGATCGGCGCTTCGGCCGGCCTGCGCACCCACATGCTTGTATCGCTCGGCTCGGCCCTGTTCGTATTGATCCCGCTGCAGGCCGGCATGCAGGTCGAAGACCTGTCGCGCGTGCTGCAGGGCGTCACCGCCGGCATCGGCTTCCTGGGCGCCGGCGCCATCCTGAAGCAGACCGAGAAGAACGACATCCGCGGCCTCACCACGGCGGCCAGCGTGTGGCTGACGGCCGCGATCGGGGTGGCGGCCGGCATGGGGCGGGAGGCGTCGGCGCTCGTCAGTGCAGTGCTGGCGTTCGCGATCCTGTCGATCGTCAAGCGAGCAACAAAACAAAAGGACATGGAGCGCGCCGTCTTCAAGAAACGCGCCTGATATCTCGGTGCGGCGACGGCGCGGCGCCCGTGCTCATCCCTCCGCCACCAGCGCGATCCGCCGCCGAATCCGCGCCACCGCCGCCTCGTCCCCAGCCACCTGCGCGCGCCGGGCCTGTACCCCGAGCCAGGCCAGCAGCGGTCGCCGCCAGCCCTGCTCCGACGCCGTCTCCACCGCCACGCCGATATCGGCGGGCGTGATGCGCCCGGCACGCAGCAGCGCGCCGGCCGCCACCAGGCGCGCCAGCGGGTCGGCCACGCCGGCCAGCGCGCCGCTGCCCAGCACCGGCCGGTGCTGCTCGGGCAGCAGGCCGGCGTCCAGTCCCTGCCAGCGTCCCTCAAGATAGGCGGCATAGGCGCGCTGGGCCGGCGTCGCGTCGGCGGCGATGGCGGCGAAGCCAGGACAATCCGTCTCCAGCGCGGCCACCCGCAGCGCGCAGCGCACCAGTTCGGCCTGGGCGACGCGGTCGAAGCGCCCGGTGCTGGCGGTTGCGCGGCGCGCGCGCGCGAATTCGGCATCGGCGGCCGCGGTGTCGCCGGCCAGCCAGGCGTCGCTGAAGCCGTCGAGTGCGCTGCGCGCGTTCGGCTGCCAGCTCGGCGGCTGGGGTTTGCTCGCGCAGCCGGCCAACGCCAGCGCAACGACTACAACACTAAGCTTCATGGCAGCTTGATCTCCGTATCGCTCTTGAACGGCCATTTGCGGTTGATCTCGTCGACCAGCCGGTTCACCTTGCGCAGGCTGGCGTCGACTTCGCCGCGCAGCCGGCCCAGGTCCTGGGTGGCGCCGCGCGCGTTGGCGCCGATGGCCTGGGCTTCGACCAGCACCGCATCGACCTTCTGCAGCGTGGTGCGCGCATCCGCCAGCATGCCGTTCAGCTCCTTGATGGCGGCCTGGGTATCGTCCATCACGCCGTTCCTGCCGAACACGCGGCGGTCGGTCTTGGCGAGGATGGTGTCGACGCGCTGCAGGGTCTGCAGCAGCTTCTGCGCCTCGGCGTCGCCGCCCAGGGCGGTGCCCAGCACGCCGTACTTGCCGGTCAGTCGGCCGCTCAGGGTCTCGACGTTGGCCAGCGTGTTGTCGACCGCGGAGCCGGATTGCGTCAGCGTCGCCAGGTTTTCCAGCAGCGTGCGCGCGGTCGCCAGCAGGCGCGGGATCTCGGCCATCGCGTCGCCGCGCAGCACCGGACGCTGGGCGCCGTCAGGCAGCGGCGGGTCGGTCAGGATGCCGCTGAAGGCGCGCAGCCGGGTCTCGCCCACCACGCTGCTCTCCAGGGTGTAGACGCTGGTGGTGCGCAGCCACTTGGCGTCGTCGCGCGGGATGTCGACCAGGATGTTGACCTTGCCGTCCGCGCCCAGGCTGACCTGGCGCACGCGCCCGATCGGGAAGCCGGCGAAGGTCATGTCCATGCCGGGAATGACGCCTTCGGAATTGTCGGCCACCAGGGTCAGGCGCTGGGTCTTTTCGAAGACGCCGCGCGCGTACATCACGTACAGCACGAAGGCGGCGATCAGGGCGCCGATGGCGACCAGCAGGATCAGCGCCTTGGTCTCGACGTGTTTCGGTTCTTCCGGCGTGACGGGGTCGGCCATCGGCGTCCTTTCAGATGTATTTCAGGGCCAGCGAACTGGCTTCGATCAGCAGCAGCACGAACAGCAGGCGCAGCGCGCCCGGCTGCACGTTCGAGCGGTGGCGGCGCGCACGGCGCAGCATTTCCAGCAGGGCGGCGCTCGGGATCACGGCCACGGCCAGCCCGAACAGCACGGTCTTGAACACGAAGCCGGCGGTGACCAGCGGGTCGAACACCCGGCCCACGGTGCGCGTGTAGTCGGGGATGCCCCAGGGCGACAGGCCATACACGTTCAGGTAGGCCAGCGCCAGCACGATGATGCTGCTGACCATCGCCAGGCTGAGCACCGCGAAGGCATTGGCGAACACCTGCGGCACCAGGTCGCGCCGCACGCGCTGCAGCGTGGCTTCGGTGGCGGCTTGCGGCGGCACGCCGCTGCCGGCCAGGCCCATGGCGGCGGCGTCGAAGGCCATGCCGGCGCGCAGCGCGGCGAACAGCGCCGCCGACAGCGGAATCAGTTCCAGCACCAGCACCCGCACCACCATCTCCAGCGCGTAGCGCGACAGGCCGTAGCTCTGCGCCGTGACCAGCACGATGCGGATCACCACCAGGCTGACCAGGGCGGTGAGCATGGTGAACCAGGGCAGCACCTGCCAGGTGCTGGCGTGGATGTGGCGCGCCGTCGCCAGGCGGTTGGCGCGGTTGTAGGTCGAGGGCGACAGCGCCATCACCAGCGCCACCGCGCCCAGGTGCAGCATGCGCCACCAGCCGGCCAGATAACGCACGGCATGGCGGCCCCAATGGCGCGGCTGGGTGTACAGGAGGGTGGAAAGCGGCATGGTTACGCTACTGGCGCCGCGTTTCCTGCACGCCCGACACTTCCATGATCGCCGCCAGCGCCTTCTGCAGCTGCCCGGTCGAGCTGATCTCGGCCGTGAACACCATGCGCGCGCTGCCCTTGCTGCTTTGCGTGTTGACGCCGATGACGTTGATCTTCTCGCGCGTCAGCACTTCGGAAATGTCGCGCAGCAGGCCCTGGCGGTCGCTGGCCAGGATGAAGATGTCGATCGGGTAGACCGTGTCCTGGCGCGTGCTGCCCCATTCGGTGTCGAGCACCCGCTCGGGCGCCTTGGTCGCCATCTCGGCGAAGTTCTTGCAGGTGGCGCGGTGGATCGACACGCCCTTGCCGCGCGTGACGAAGCCGCCGATCGGGTCCGGCGGCGCCGGCTTGCAGCACTTGGCCAGCATCGTCATCAGGCCTTCGGTGCCGACCACCAGCACGCCCGACTTGGCGCCCTGCTCCACGCTGGACGCGCGGCTCTTGTTGACCACGGCGGCGTCGAGCGGCGCCGGCGCGGCCTCGGCCGGGTCGTGCAGGGCCGCTTCCACGTGGCGCAGGCTGAACTTTTCCTTGCCCACGCTGATGAACAGGTCGTCCAGCTTGGCGAAGCCCAGCTTGTGCGCCAGCGCTTCCAGGTTGACCGCGGTCTTGCCTTCGCGCTGCAGCGACTTCTCCACTAGCGCGCGTCCGTTGGCCAGGGTTTCCTGCAGTTCCTGGGCGTGGAACCAGGCGCGGATCTTGGTGCGGGTGCGGCTGCTGACCGTGTAGCCGGGACTGAGCCAGTCGCGCGACGGGCCGGCGCTGCCGGCCGGGCCCTTGGCGGTGATGATCTCGCAGGTCTGGCCATTCTTCAGCGGCGTATTCAGCGGCACCATCACGCCGTCGATGCGGGCGCCGCGGCAGCGGTGCCCGACCTCGCTGTGCAGGTGGTAGGCGAAGTCGATCGGGGTGGCGCCGACCGGCAGCTCGAGCACGCGCGCCTGCGGCGTCAGCACGAAGATGCGGTCGTCCAGCGTGGTCGACTTGAGTTTTTCCACCCACTCGCGCTGCAGCTCTTCCTGGCCGGTGACGGCGTCGGCGACCTCGCTCTTCCAGGCCAGCAGCTGGCGCAGCCAGGCGATCTTCTCGTCGTATTCCTGGCTCTTGAAGTTGGAGCCGCCCTCTTCCTTGTAGCGCCAGTGCGCGGCCACGCCGTATTCGGCGAAGTTGTGCATCTCCTGGGTGCGGATCTGCACCTCGAGCGGGCGCCCGTCCTCGGCGGTGACCACCGTGTGCAGCGACTGGTAGCCGTTCGGCTTGGGACGCGAGATGTAGTCGTCGAATTCCTTCGGGATCGGGGTCCACATGTGGTGGACCAGGCCCAGCACGGTGTAGCAGGTCTTGACGTCGGCGACGATCACGCGGAACGCGCGCACGTCGTACAGGCCGCTGAAGTCGAGTTCCTTGCCGCGCATCTTCTTGTAGATGCTGTAAATGTGCTTGGGCCGGCCGCTGACCTCGGCCTTGATGCCGGCCGCCGCCAGTTCGTCTTCCAGGCGCTGGATCGACGATTGCACGAAGCTCTCGCGCAGCATGCGCTTCTCTTCGAGCATCTTGGCGATGCGCTTGTAGGTGTCCGGCTCGATCATGCGGAAGGACAGGTCTTCCAGCTCCCACTTGAGCTGGAAGATGCCGAGGCGGTTGGCCAGCGGCGCGTACAGGTCGAGCACTTCGCGGCCGTAGTTGTGGGTCATCTCGTCGAAGCGCTTCTGCTCGGCGAAATGGCGCAGGCTGGTCACGCAGGAAGCGAGGCGCACCAGCACCACGCGCATGTCGGACGCCATCGCCAGCAGCATCTTGCGCAGGGTTTCCACCTGCGCCATCGCCTGCTGCTGGGCGTTCTTGCCGCGCCCCACCGCCTGGGTGCCGGCCGCGTGGGCGGCGGTCAGGTCGCGCAGGCGGATCAGCTGGTGCACCCCGCGCACCATGTCCGCCACTTCCTTGCCGAAGCGCTCTTCCAGGCGTTCGGCCTGGCCCGGCTCGACCATGCACAGCTCGAACAGCAGCCCGGCGATGCGGGTCTCGGCATCGCTGCGCAGCACGGCGAGCGTGCCCGCCACCCCGAGCGAGAACTCGAAGGCGCCCTGGGCCCAGGCGGTGGTGCGCTCGCCATAGGCCTCGCCGGCGAAATCGAGGGCGGACTGGACGCGCGCGTAGTCGTCCCGGCCGAGGCCGTGGAGCAGCTGCGTGCTGGCGTCGCCGAGCGCGGCAATCGATACCATGCGGCTTAGGGCATGGCCGCGACGATCACGACCTCCACCCGGCAGGCGGGGTCGGCCAGCTTCGCTTCGACGGTGGCGCGCGGCGGCGTGTGGCCGGGGACGACCCACTCGTCCCAGACCGCGTTCATGCCGGGGAAGTCGGCCATGTCGGCGATGTAGATCTGCGTCGACAGGATGCGCGTCTTGTCGCTCCCGACTTCGCCCAGCAGGCGGTCGACGTGACCCAGCACTTCGCGCGTCTGGCCGGCGATGTCCTGGGTGGTGTCTTCGGCGATCTGGCCGGCCAGGTAGATGGTACCGTTGTGGATGGCGGTTTCGGACAGGCGCTTGCCTACGTGCAGTCGTTTGATTTCCATGGTCTCTTTACTCGTGATGCTAAAAAAAGGCTGTTCAGCCGGTCAAAAATTGCCGTGCCAGCGCGATCTGGTCGGGCTGGACGAAGGTCGGGGCGTGGCCGACGCCGGCCAGTTCCACCAGCGCCGGCCTGGGGCCGCGCCGCGTCATTTCCTCGGCCGCCGCGCGCGACAGCAGGTCGGATTCGGCGCCGCGCACCAGCAGCGTCGGGCAGCGGATCGCGTCGTAGGCGGCCCACAACCGGGCCTCGTCCTCCCGCGCGCGTTCCGGCGTGACCGCGGCGAAGGGCCTGGCCAGGCCCGGGTCGTAGTGACGGGTCCAGGCGCCGTCCGGCGCCTGGACCAGTACGTCGCTGGCCAGCTTGTGCCACTGCTCGTCGCTGTGCGGCCCGAACGCGCTCGAGACTTCGCGCACGAAGGCGGCGCCCGACGCGAAGTCGGGAAAGCGCAGGTCCTGGCCGATGTAGTCGCCGATGCGCGCCATCGCCACCGGGTCCAGCACCGGGCCGATATCGTTCAGCACCAGCTTCGTGACCGGGCTGTCCTCGAACGATGCAAGGATCATGCCGATCAGGCCGCCCATCGAAGTGCCGAACCAGTGCACGTCCTCGCGCTCGCTGCCGGCGGTGACACGGGCGACCAGCGTCACCATGTCGGCCACGTACTGCGGCACCGTGTAGTGCGCCGGGTCGCGCAGGCGTCCGGAGCGGCCGCGCCCGACCACGTCCGGGCACACCACGCGGTAGCGGTCGGACAGGGCGCGCGCCAGCGCGTCGAAATCGCCGGCCACGCGCGTGACGCCGTGCACGCACACCAGCACGCGCGGGTTGGCGCGATCGCCCCACTCCTTGTAGGCCATGCGGTGCAGGCCGGCGGGCGAGCTGCATTGCACGGATTTCAGCCTTGGTTCGCTCATCTGTGCTGTTCCTGATCTGTTCACCTTAATGTACCGCCAACATTTTAACCGGCGATGCGATTAGAATTCTACCAAGTCTGGCCACGAAGACCCGACACAGCACTGCACCCCCTACAACCGACATAGAGGAAAGCATGAAATCCACCTTATTGAGTGGCAAGACGGCCCTGGTGACGGGCTCCACCTCGGGCATCGGCCTCGGCATCGCGCGCGCGCTGGCCGAACAGGGCGCCAACATCGTCTTCAACGGCTTCGGCGACGCCCAGCAGATCGAAAAACTGTACACCGACATCGGCCAGGAATTCGGCGTGCAGACCGCCTACCACAACGCCGACATGTCGAAGCCGGCCGACATCGAAGCCATGATGCGCTTCGCGGCCGAGAAATTCGGCGGCGTCGACGTGCTGGTCAACAATGCGGGCATCCAGCACGTGGCCAACGTCGAGGACTTCCCGCCCGAGAAATGGGACGCGATCATCGCCATCAACCTGTCCTCGGCCTTCCACACCACGCGCCTGGCGCTGCCCGCCATGAAGCAGAAGAACTGGGGCCGCATCATCAACCTGGCCTCGGTGCACGGCCTGGTCGGCTCCGCCGCCAAGTCGGCCTACGTGGCGGCCAAGCACGGGCTGGTCGGCCTGACCAAGGTCACGGCGCTGGAAAACGCCCAGACCGGCGTCACCTGCAACGCGATCTGCCCGGGCTGGGTCCTGACCCCACTGGTCCAGAAGCAGGTCGACGACCGCGCCGCGCGCGAAGGCATTTCCAACGACCTGGCCAAGAAGGCGCTGCTGATGGAAAAACAGCCGTCGGGCGAATTCGTCACGCCGGAAGAACTGGGTGCGCTGGCGGTGTTCTTCTGCTCGCCGGTGGCGGACCAGGTGCGCGGCGTGGCCTGGAACATGGATGGAGGCTGGGCGGCCCAGTAAGAGCCTATCCCGGTAGCAAGGAGAAAGCGAATGACGATGCATGGCGAGCGTGGGCAAGGCGCAAGGAGGCGTCATGGCGCGCCATGCAACGGCGAGCAACGTCGCCCACGTTCGCCAGGCGTCAGGCGCGACTCCGGCCTACTGGGATAGGCTCTAAGCGCGTTGTAACCGGCGCCGGCAGACCCTGCGCGCTCCCGGCGCGCCGTGCACACACCCACGCCATCGGCCCACGCGACGGCGCCCACGCCGTCACGCATCCTTGACATCCTTCCCGCCCAGTCCGCTTCCCGGCGGTGCGGCCGGCTGCCTGTCGCTTCCCATTCAAGGTTTTCCCACCCAAATGTACCCGCCGGGGAGGCATGACAACGGTCGCGCCATGCGCCTTGATCCGCCGCTGGGGAATATTGAGCCGAAACAATATAATGCCGGGTTCGGACATCCGTCCGTACACCGTTCGGTCGATGCGCCGCCACGCAATGCGCATATCACAAAGGAAACCAGCTTGACCCACGCAAGTCCCAGCGGCGCCGTGCCCGCGCTGCGCCTGGCCGCCATCCGCGCCGCCGCCACCCTCCTCGCCCTCGTCCTTTACTGGCAGCTCGGCATGCAGGATCTGCACAACCTCGGCAAGGCGTCCGCCTTTGCCCTGCTCGCGAACACCGGCCTGGCGGGCCTGCAAATGCTGACAGGCAAGTACCGGCCGGCCGCCATCGGCGCGCTCGCGCTCAACAGCCTGGTCCTGCTGAACGCCACCGTGGAAGGCTTCCTGTTCTGGCTGTACGGCCTGGCGCCGAAGCACATCGTGGTCGCCGACGCCATCCTCGGCAGCAATGCCGACGAAGCGCGCGAATTCCTCGAAACCTATTGGCCGCACCTGGCGCTGGTCACGCTGCTGGCCGCCGCGATGATCGGGCTGCTGTTCTGGGTGGAGCGCAGGTTCAACCGCCCCGGCGCCGCCCGGCCGGCGCCCGCGGGCCGGCGCGACCGCTGGCTCGGCACCGGCCTGCTGGCACTGTTTGCCGCCCTGCACCTGAACACCACCATGGCGGAAGAAAATCCCCTGGTCTACTGGCCCGCCTACTTTTCGGATTACCAGCACCAGCGCGACTTCCTGGCCGGCGTCAAGCGCAAGGTGGCGGCCGACCTGGTGGCCGCGCAGCGCTACCGTCCCACCTATGACGGACCGGCGCGCCAGACCCTGGTGCTGGTGCTGGGCGAAAGCGTCAACCGCAGCAACTGGTCGCTGTATGGCTATCCGAGGAATACCACGCCCGAGCTGGCGGCGCGGCGCGACGACATGATCGTGTTCAGGAACGTCATGTCGTCGGACGCGGCCACCGCCCAGTCGCTGCTGAAGATGCTGACCCCGGCCACGCTGGCCCACCCCGATGCCTGGTTGACCGAGCCGAACGTGCTGGCGCTGGCGCGCACCGCCGGCTATCACGTGACCTGGCTGTCCAACCAGGAACAGGGCGACGGTCCGATCCAGATCCTGGCCGAGCACGCGCACGAGCAGATCTTCGTCAACCACGGCTACGGCCGCGGCTCGAGCAGCCTGGACGAACGCCTGCTGCCGCCGCTGCAGCGCGTGCTGGCCGGCCCGGCGCCGCGCAAGCTGGTCGTGGTCCACATGCAGGGTGCGCACCTGCGCTACGACATGCGCTATCCGCCGGCCTTCGACCGCTTTTCCGGCGCCGACGACGCCGTCAGCGCGGCGCTGTACAAGGCTGGCCGCCCCTACTGGATCCGCAAGGCGCGCAACGAGTACGACAACGCGATGCTGTACACCGACCACGTGATCGCATCGATCCTGCAGGCCGCCAAGCGCGCCGCGCCGGCGGGTCCGGTATCGGTGCTGTATGTGTCCGACCACGGCCAGGAAGTCGGCCATCACCGCAATTTCGCCGGGCATTCCTCGACCGACGCCAGCGGCTACCAGGTACCGCTGCTGCTGTGGACCCAGCATCCGGAGGAATTCGCGGCGCAATCCTGCCCGCTGGAGCAGCGCGCCTACCGCACCGACCAGCTCGACCATACCCTGCTCGGCCTGCTCGATATCCGCACCCGCTTCTACCAGCCGGAACACGACATCCTGAGCCGGCAGTTCGCATGCGCCGGCGCGAAGGCCGCTCCCGCAAGGGAGAGCATGTAAGCGCTGGGCCGCGGACGCTACGGCACCGTTGCCCCCATCGTGCTAGCATGCGCGTTTGTACAGGAACCCGCATGATGGAACCCATCCACGTCCCCGGCCTGCACGAGGCCTGCGAAGAACTTGCCCACGTGGTGCTGGCCGCCGGCCAGCCGCGGGTCTCGCGCGACATCCTGGAAACCCTGGCGGCCAGGTTCGAGACCGAAGCCGCCGACTTCGCGCCCATGATCGCCGGCAGCGGCCGCGATACCGCCCTGCTGGCGCGCGCGGTCCACTACCTGATCGACGCGCACGCACTGCCGTTGATGGGAACCGACATGGAATGGTTCCGCCAGGCGCTGGCGTGCCTGGTCGAGCTGGCGGTGCCGGGGATCGCCTTGTCGGCGAAGGGCGCCGCCTTCCTGGAGGACGTGGCGATGGGGATCGAACAGTCGATGCAGGATCTGGAATAGACAGGATCCCCGCGAATGTGCCGCGGTCGTTCCCGGCACCGCCGGCAACGACTCCCCGCGCAGGCGGGGAAGACGTAGCGAGCTTAAGCCTGCGCAGCCGATACGCCCGCGCGGCGGCGGCGCAGCGCCCCCGCCGAGATCAAGCCCACGCCCACCAGCATCCAGCTCGCCGGCTCCGGCACGTCGCCACCCGGCGGCGTGACCGGCGCTTCCACGGCCAGGCTGCCGTTGATGGCGCCGACCGCGATGTCGCCGTTGCCGTCCGGGCTGCTGTTCAGGAACAGCACGTCCGAGAAATTCAGCCCCGAGGTGCCGACGCCGAGCGTCTCGAAGGTGAAGTAGGCCAGCGTGCCGCTGCCGCTGATGCCTGCGCCCGGCCCCGACACGCCGCCGTAGGCATAGGACACCGTACCGCTGCCGTTGTCGAGGTCGGCCACGCCGAAGTAGGCGTCGTCCGGGCCGCCCAGGAACTCGCCGGCGGTGTAGCCGGTGACCTGCAGCAGGGTCGAATCGAAGTTCAGCGAAAAGTTATAGGCGTACAGATCGGCGATGTCCGCGATCCTGACGGCCACGCTGACCGTCGAACCCGGCGCGGCCGGATTCGGGCTGACCACCGTCGACAGGGTCGGCACGGCCCAGGCGTGTGCGCAGCCGGCGGCCAGCACGGTCGCCGCCAGGTATTTTTTCCATCCATTCATCGTTGCTTCTCCAGTAAATAAGCGGATCACTTGCAGCTCGCGCCGGCCGGCAGGCGAGCGTTGACGTAGGCCAGGTCGCGCGCGTCGACCGCGCCGTCCTTGGTGACGTCGGCACGGGCGTCATAGCCGGCCTGGCTGGTACGCTTGCCGACCGATGCCTTGACGATGCCGAGGTCGGTGCAGCCGACCGCGCCGTCGCCGTCGATGTCGCCGGCGAGGCGGATCGCGAAGTTGGCGTTCGAGACGTCGAAGAACACGTTGCCGATGGCTTCCACCTTGACGCGGGCGGCGGTCGTGGCGACCGCCGGTACGATCACGCTGGCGCTGCCGTTGTTCGGCACGCTTTCCGCAAGCACGGTCGGCCAGGTGGCGCCGCCGTCCAGCGACAGCGAGATCCGGACGTTTTCGGTGCCGACCGGGGCGGCGTTGGTGTTGGCCACGTTCCAGGTGACGGTCTGGGTGCCGCCGCTGTCCACGCTCACGCCGGCGTCGTTGAACGAGGTGACCAGGAAGGGACCGGCGGCCGGGGCCAGGGTCAGGGTCGTGGTGGCGTTGTTGACGCCGCCGCGGCCGTCGCGCGCCGTCAGCTTGAAGTGCAGCGACGCGGGCGCCGCGTTCACGCCGGCGGTGCCGACGTAGGCCGCGGTCGGCAGGAACTCCGAGAAGCACTCGATCTGGGCCGCGGTCGGGGTAGTCGACGCCGTCGGGCAAGCGCCGCTTTCCGCATTGGTGTTGTTGGCCAGGATCTGGGCCATGTCCGGGAACACGCGGGTCGGGTTGCCGGTGACGTGGTTCTCGCCCGGCGAATCGTACTGCAGGGTGCCGGCGCCGGTCACCACTGCGCGGGTGCCGAACTGGCGGAACAGCGGACCGTTGGTCTTGACGTTGTTGACCAGGCCGGTGCCGGCCGTGGTGCCGGTCGCACCGCGGTCGTTCTGCTCCCACATGTAGGTGAGCGCGTCGTCGTCGCCGTCGGTGGCGCTGCCGGTCAGGGCGAACGGGGTGCGCACCGGGATCGTGTAGCCGGCCGGGACGCTCACCTGCGGCGCGGTGTTGCCGGTCGCGGACACGCTGCCCTGGCGCGTGGTCGGGCCGCCGGCGGTGATCTCGCCGACGTAGCCGCTGGCGCCGCCGGAAATGTTCACCATCTGCAGGCTGGCGACATTGGTGCCTGCCAGCGCGCCGCCGAAGGTGACGGTGAAGCCGGCGTCGGACACGCCGGTGACCGTCGTCGTGCCGCCGGTGAGGGCATCGAGCGCGGCCTTGATGCCGGCGATCGTGTAGCTGGTGCCGCGCACGATCGGCGCCGACAGGTTGCCGTTGTACGAGAACTGGAACTGCTGGCCGGCGGTGTTGAAACCGCTCAGCACACCCATCTGGACTTCGTTCAGCGTGGTCTCGGCGCCCGAGGTCAGCGCGGTGATCTCGTCGAAGCTGCGCTGCGACCAGTACGGATCGCTGTGGGTCTGCAGGTTGTCGCTGCCGCAGATGCCGGCATACGCCATGATCGAGGAACCGCTGCCCGGCTCGACCGAGGTGCCGGCATTGCGGTTACCGGTGCTGCAGTTGCCGACCACGCCATTGAAGGTGTGGTTGCCGGCAAACTGGTGGCCCATCTCGTGCGCCACGTAGTCCACCGCGTAGAAGTCGCCGACCGGGGTCGGGATCCCGGTGCAGCCTTGCGCCTTGCTGCTGCCGCCGACCACGCCGAGCGAAGCGATGCCGCCGCCGTCCAGGCCGAGGCCGATGTGGCCGATGTCGAAGTTGCTGGCACCCGCCAGCAGGCCGGCCACCACGCGGTTGCGCTGCAGGGTACTGCTGCCGCAGGACGAAGCCTGGGTCGGCGTGAAGCAGGCGGTGGCGCCGCAGGGGCCGTCGGCGCCGGTCATCTTGGCGGCGGTGTCCAGGTTCAGCGCCTCGGTGCCGTTGATCAGCACCAGGCGGATCGAGGTCTCGTCCTCGTAGATCTGGGTCACGCGGTTCATCAGCGTGACCTTGGCGGCGGTCACGTTGGCCGGGTTGCCGCCGAAATAGGCGGCATACGACGGGTCGGTGACCAGGGCCAGGCGGTAGGTACGCAGCAGGCCGCCGGCGGCCGCGGCGGCGCTCATGCCGGTGTCCAGCACCTGGAAGCTGACGGCGGCGCCTTCGCCGGCGCGCAGTTCATAGGCACCGGAGACGCTGCCGGCCGGCAGGGTCGCGCTGATGGCGCCGCTCTTGTCGGCGGTCGCGCTCACGCTCTGCACCGGCACGTTGTCGCCGTCGGCGTGCAGCGTCAGTTCGACGCTGGCACCCGGCGCGAAGCCGGCGCCGCGCACTTCCACCTGGTCGCCCTGGTTGTAGAAGCTGCGCGTCAGGCTCAGTTGCGACTCGCTCGGCACCCCTTCGACCAGCGGGCCGCGCGGATTCACCAGGTCGGCACGGCCGTAGGAAGCGTATACGCTGGTGTCGTTCCTGTAGTACGGGTCGACGAACCAACCGCCCTGGGGCGAGCGCACCGAGGCGTGCAGGCCGAGCGGCGTGATGTCCATGCGCAGCGTCGCGTTCGGGTCGTCGAGGCCCTTGCCGCGGTAGGTCTTGATCTCGGGATGCTTGGCGGCCAGTTCCGCTTCCATGATCGGCGATTCTTCCAGCACGAAGCGCTGGAAGCTGCCGTCCGGATGCGGCAGCGAAATGGTGAGGGTGCTGGCGACCACGCGGGCCCGCTCGCGCGGTGCGGCGGCGGTTGCCGACTGCATGCCCGGCATGTCGAGGGTGGCCGCATGGAAGCGCTTCAGCTGCAGGGCCGGGGTCTTGCTCACGGCCATGCGGGCGCCCGCCGTTGCCGCCGTTGCCGCCGGCGGCGCGATGGCGACGGTCTGCCAGAACGGTGCGGCGCGCTCGCCCGACACCGCCTTGGGCGCGGACTGGACCTGGGCTTGCGCGGCCGGGACGGCGGCGCTGAAGGCCAGGGCGACGCAGATTGCGATGGATCTCATGCTGGGGATACGACCCGCGGCTTGGCGGGTGCGCTGCTGCAGGGTGGAACACTTCGTCTTCATGCGGTGCCCTCTCTCGGCTTGATGGGTTTGCAGGTCTTTCTTGTCTTTTGATGGAAATAAAGCAATGACAAAGATCAATACTATTGCTTGATTTCTATTAATACAAGGAATTTGTAATATTTAGTAAATATTTAAAAACAACACTTTTGGATCGTTTTTCTTTACTTATTTCCATTTTTGTTTAAGAAATTACTGTGCAGACATTGCCCAATGGCTCCGCTATGATGAGGTCTTCATAATTTCATCACAGCAAGGAGATCCATGCGCACCCGGACCCGACTCGCGCTCGCCGCCCTGACCCTGCTGGCCTGCGGCGCGCATGCCCGGCAGGCCGCCCAGCCGGGTACCCAACAGCGCGACCAGCGCCCGATCCTGATCAGCGCCGACAAGGTCTGGACCGGCGACGGCGCCCCGCACGCCGGCTGGAGCGTGCTGGTGGTCCAGGGCCGCATCCAGGGCGTGGGACCGGCCGGGCAGTTGCACGTGCCGGCCGACGCCGAGCGCATCAGCCTGCCGGGCAAGACGCTGATCCCGGGCCTGATCGACCTGCATTCGCACGTCCTGCTGCACCCGTATAACGAAACCACCTGGGATGACCAGGTGATCAAGGAGGCGCCGGCCTACCGTGTCGCCCTTGCCGTGCGCCACGCGGCCGATACCCTGCAGAACGGTTTCACCACCCTGCGCGACCTCGGCACCGAAGGCGCCGGCTACGACGATGTCGGCGTCAAGCGCGCCATCGAGGAGGGCCAGGTGCCGGGACCGCGCCTGCTGGTCGCCACCCGCGCCATCGTCGCCACCGCCAGCTATGGCCCGGCCGAGCGCTCGTACCGCCCGGACATGGAGATTCCCTACGGCGCCCAGCAAGCCACCGGCGTCGACGAAGCCACCAGGGCAGTGCGCGAGCAGTCCGCCCACGGTGCCGACTGGATCAAGTTCTACGCCGACTACCGCACCGGCATCGACGGCAGCACGCGCCCGACGTTCACGTTGGAAGAAATGAAGGCGATGGTGGCGGCCGCCCACGTCACCGGCCGCAAGGTCGCCGCCCACGCCAGCAGCGACGACGCGATCCGCCTGGCCGTGCTGGCCGGCGTCGACAGCATCGAACACGGCTACGGCGCCAGCGAAGCCACGTTCAGGCTGATGGTCGAGCGCCGCACCGCCTACGTGCCGACGCTGACCGCGCCGGAAGCGATCGGCGAGTACTTCCAGAAGCACGTCCGCGGCGGCCCCCCCACCCCGGCGATGCAGCAGGCCGCGCGCGCATTCCAGCTGGCCCGCAAGCTGGGCGTCGTCATCGGCAACGGCAGCGACGTCGGCGTGTTCACCCACGGCACCAACGAGCGCGAGCTGGCGTGGATGGTACGCCTGGGCATGAGCCCGACCGAGGCGCTGCGGGCGGCGACCGTGGTGGCGGCCGGGATCCTGGGCAAGCCGGAGCTGGGCGCGCTCAAGGAGGGCGCGCTGGCCGACGTGGTGGCGGTGGAGGGAGATCCGACGGCGGACATCGCGGCGCTGCGCAAGGTGGGGTTCGTGATGAAGGGCGGGACGGTCTACAAGCGCCCTTGAAGCCTTCTCAACCGGCACGTCGCCCCTGCGCAGGCAGGGGGCCCAAGTTCCGCATGCGCTGCCGGAACGCGCGCTGCTTGGGCCCTGCCTTCGCAGGGGCGACGTATCGGCGGATCACGCTGGTGCGGAAACAGCATTATTCACACACCGCACACCCGGTCATCACCGCGGACACTGCGGGTTTCCACAATAGCTCCCCCAGATATTTTGCGTAATGATGACAGCACTATCGTTTGCGCATGAAGCCAAAATCATGAAAAAACCTTTCTATAAAGTACTGTATATCCAGGTCTTGTTCGCGATCGTGATCGGTGTGCTGCTCGGCATCTTCGATCCGGGCCTGGCCACCGCGATGAAGCCCTTGGGAGACGGCTTCGTCAAACTGATCAAGATGATCATCGCCCCGGTGATTTTCTGTACCGTGGTGGCCGGTATCGCCGGCATGCAGGACATGAAGAAGATCGGCCGCGTCGGCGGCAAGGCCCTGCTCTACTTCGAGATCGTCTCGACCTTCGCGCTGGCCATCGGCCTGATCGTCGCCAACGTGGTGAAACCGGGCGCCGGCTTCAACGTGAACCCGGCCACCATCGACACCCACTCGATCGCCCAGTACACCGAGAAGACCAAGGCGCTGACCACCACCGACTTCCTGCTGAACATCATCCCGGATACCTTCATCGGCGCCTTCGCCAAGGGCGACATCCTGCAGGTGCTCTTGATCGCGATCCTGTTCGGCTTCGCGCTGTCGCTGATGGGCGAGCGCGGCCGTCCGATCGCCCACGGCATCGAAACCCTGTCGCACGCGGTCTTCGGCGTGGTGAACATCATCATGAAGGCGGCGCCGATCGGTGCCTTCGGCGCGATGGCCTTCACCATCGGCAAGTACGGCGTCAAGTCGCTGATTCCGCTGGCTTCGCTGGTCGGTTCGTTCTACCTGACCTGCTTCCTGTTCGTCGCCCTGGTGCTGGGTACCATCGCCAAGTTCACCGGCTTCTCGATCTTCCGCTTCCTCGCCTACATCAAGGAAGAACTGCTGATCGTGCTGGGCACCAGCTCGTCGGAATCCGCACTGCCGGCCATCATGCGCAAGCTGGAAAAGCTGGGCTGCCCGAAATCGGTGGTGGGCCTGGTGGTCCCGACCGGCTACTCGTTCAACCTGGACGGCACCAACATCTACATGACCATGGCCGCGCTGTTCGTTGCCCAGGCAACCAACACCGAACTGACCCTGACCCAGGAACTGACCATCCTGCTGGTGGCGATGCTGACCTCGAAGGGCGCGTCCGGCATCACCGGCGCCGGCTTCATCACCCTGGCCGCGACCCTGGCCGTGGTGCCGACCATCCCGGTGGCGGGCATGACCCTGATCCTGGGTATCGACAAGTTCATGAGCGAGTGCCGCGCCCTGACCAACATCATCGGCAACGGCGTCGCGACCATCGTCGTGTCGAAGTGGGAAGGCGAGCTGGACAAGGAACGCCTGACCGCCGAACTGAAGCACCCGGGCTCGGCCGACCAGAACCCGGACCTGCGTCCGGTGCGCGAAGCGGCATAAATCTTCCTCGTTCCACCCTATCGACGCCGGGCTTGCCCGGCGTTTTTTTTGCACGCCAAGCAAACATTTCGCGACGGTGCGATCATAGCGCTTGTCGCGCCGGCCATCTTCCGACGAATCACGTCCAGGCATGCCGGCGCATCGTTCAATTGCTCATCCCTACAGGAACCGACACCGATGACGACTTCCAGCTATCCCGACACCCGCCTCCTGATCGCCAACGAATGGAGCGACGCCAGCGGCGGCAAGACGATCCCGGTGCTGAACCCGGCCACCGGCCAGACCATCGGCACGGTCGCCCACGCCACCACCGCCGACCTCGACCGCGCCCTCGCCGCCGCCCAGAAAGGCTTCGAGGCCTGGCGCGTGGTCCCGGCCGCCGAACGCGCCGCCATCATGCGCCGCGCCGCCGCGCTGCTGCGCGAGCGCTCCGGCGACATCGCCCGCCTGCTGACCCAGGAACAAGGCAAGCCGCTGGCCGAGGCCAAGGTGGAAACCATGGCCGGCGCCGAGATCATCGACTGGTTCGCCTTCGAAGGCATGCGCGTGTATGGCCGCATCGTGCCGTCGCGCAATCCGGCAGCCCAGCAACTGGTGCTGAAGGAACCGGTCGGCCCGGTCGCCGCCTTCACCCCATGGAACTTCCCGATCAACCAGGTGGTGCGCAAGCTGGCCGCCGCCCTGGCCACCGGCTGCTCGTTCCTGTGCAAGGCGCCGGAAGAGACCCCGGCATCGCCAGCCGCGCTGTTCCAGTGCTTCGTCGACGCCGGCGTGCCGGCCGGCGTGGTCGGCCTGGTGTTCGGCGACCCGGCCGAGATCTCCAGCTACCTGATCCCGCATCCGGTCATCCGCAAGGTCACCTTCACCGGTTCGACTCCGGTCGGCAAGCAGCTGGCGGCGCTGGCCGGCGCCCACATGAAGCGCGTGACGATGGAACTGGGCGGCCATGCGCCGGTGATCATTGCCGAGGATGCCGACGTGGCGCTCGCGGTCAAGGCGGCCGGCGCCGCCAAGTTCCGCAACGCCGGCCAGGTCTGCATCTCGCCGACCCGCTTCCTGGTCCATAACGCGATCAAGGACGAGTTCACGCGCGCGCTGGTGCAGCATGCCGAAGGCCTGAAGATCGGCGACGGCCTGATGGACGGCACCACCCTCGGACCGCTGGCCAACGCACGCCGCGTGGCGGCAATGAGCAAGGTGGTCGAGGATGCGCGCGCCAAGGGCGCCACCATCGCCACCGGCGGCGAGCGCGTCGGCGATGCCGGCAACTTCTTCGCGCCGACCGTCATCGCCGACGCCCCGCTGGAAGCCAGCATCTTCAACGACGAGCCGTTCGGCCCGGTGGCCGGCGTGCGCGGTTTCGACAAGCTCGAAGACGCGATCGCCGAAGCCAATCGCCTGCCCTACGGCCTGGCCGGCTACGCGTTCACGCGCTCGATCAAGAATGCGCAGCTGCTGATGAACCGGGTGGAAGTCGGCATGCTGTGGATTAACCAGCCTGCCACGCCGAGCGCCGAGCTGCCGTTCGGCGGCGTCAAGGATTCGGGTTATGGCTCGGAAGGCGGACCGGAGGCGCTGGAGGCTTACCTGAACACCAAGGCGGTGTCGATGGTGGGCGTGTAAGATGACGGCGGCCGGGCATGTGCCGTGCCTGGTCGCCGGCTCACGCGGCGCACGATTGCGCCAGAGCAGACTTGGCAACGCTTGCACCAGTATCCTCGCCATACCACTTGTCTTCAACAAAGTTGCTCGGACAAAGCGTATGGCTGACGTGATAGAGGAGCTCAAGCGACTGGAGACCATGTCCCTCCTTGCCGCCGAACGGCATTACGCTGCAGAGACACGCTGGTACAACCTCAACGAATGGCTGGGGATTCCGGCCACGCTGGTTTCGGCCATCACCGCGGCGAGCGCCGTGGCGAAATTCGACCAGAAGGAAATCGTCACAGTGACGACAGCGTTGCTCGCATCGGCCCTTTCCGCCCTGCTGACTTTCCTTGACCCTTTCAAACGCGCCAGTGCGCATCATTTGGCAGGCCGGGAATTCGAAGCGCTTTACCATATGGCCGGTCACTTGTCCCGTCTCGACGCAGACCCGATCAAAGGCGGACCCATCGCCGATAAATTCTCCGATCTGGCACGAAAATTCGATGACCTTCTCAAGTCGAGTCCGGCCATACCCGGGTACGCTTATGGCCGAGCCAGGCGAGCTCTGGCATCCGGTAACGGTGAAGTCCTGCAGCCGATCGTGCCTGCTCTCGATTAGCATGCACGGATAGCAGCCCGCTCGGGCATCCCGCATCGCGTTTCAAGGCTTCTACTTCGCCAGAATCCGCAGCATCGGCTTGACTGATATCACGCCGACAATTGCGCACGCTCCTATATTGCCCCAAAATAAAAGATTGTTCTCACAAGAAATCGCCTCTCCCGACCCAAGCCACAAACACGGCCGGCAGGGTCGGCGCCTCTGCCATGGCGGTTCGGGACGCTGGACCGGCTGCGGCGCTGTCATCGGTGCCGTGCGAGCCCGCTGGGCGGTTTCGTTTAATCTAGGCACATTGTTATTTACATTTGTATGCACATGGAAGGCAGCCCTTGCCCGAACCCCTGCATGGACTTTCTGTTCTCGTTCCTGGAATCCAGCAACGCGCCGGTGGTCATTACCGATGCGCTGTCGGACGACCATCCCATCGTGTTCGTCAACACGGCCTTCGAGCGCGTGAGCGGCTATGTGCGGGACGAGGTCGCCGGGATGAATTGCCGGTTCCTGCAGGGCGCGGACCGCGACCAGCCCGACCGCGCCCGGCTGGCGGAAGCCCTGGTGCGCGGCGTCCCGGTCGAATGCACGCTCCGGAACTACCGCAAGAATGGCGAGATGTTCTGGAACAGGCTGTATGTCTTCCCGATCACGGACCAGGCCGGCCATCTCACGCATTTCGCCGGTTTCCAGCACGACATGACGCAGGAAAAGCAGCTCGCCGGCGCCCTGCAGGATGCGGGCCTGGAACGCGAACGGCTCATCGAAAGGATCAGCCGCAGGCGCGCCCACACCGCACGCCTGTCGCGCGACCTGATCAATGCCCAGGAAGCGGAACGCAAGGCCCTGGCGCGCGAGCTGCATGACGAGCTCGGCCAGCGTCTCTCGGCCCTCAACCTGCTGCTGCACCGCACCCTGCCCTACATCGACGCGCCCGATGGCCGGGCCCTCTGGACCCAGGCCGAGTTCGAGCTGGCGGCGCTGGTGGGCCTGGTGCGCAGCATGTCGGTATCGCTGCGTCCCCCCGGGCTCGATTATTTCGGCCTGGAGCCGACGATCGGGCAATTGTTGTCCCGTCAATTCGAAGCCGGCCCCAGCTATGTCTTCGAATACGCCGGCCTGCCGCCGCGCCTCGACGCGGCCATCGAGATCGGCGTATTCCGCCTGGTGCAGGAAAGCGTCACCAACATCGTGCGCCATGCCAGGGCGCGCCACGTCGTGGTCGAGGTCAACGGCGGCGCCAAGGGCGACGAGCTCGAGATCATCGTGCGCGACGACGGCGTCGGCTTCGACCCCACGCACTGGCGCGAGCGCGGCGCGCGCAGCGGCAGCTCGGGCCTGGCCGGGATGAGCGAACGCGTCCAGCTGCTCGGCGGCAGCTTCCGCGTCGACAGCGCCATCGGGCGCGGCACCCGCATCACCGCCACACTGCCCCTGCACGCCACGGAGGAAAAATGAACGTCGTTCTCGTCGATGACCACGCCCTGGTGCGTGCCGGTATTTGTACCCTGATCAACCAGATCGACGGCTTCATCGTCGTCGGCGAAGCCAGCAGCCGGCTGGACGCGATGGAACTGGTGCGCCAGCTGCGTCCCCACATCGTGGTGGCCGACATCACCCTGGGCGAGGAAAGCGGACTCGATTTGCTGGAACCGATCGGCCAGGCCAGCCCCGGGACGCGGGTCATCATCCTCAGCATGCACGCGTCCGAAGAACTGGTCGCCGAAGCCCTGCGCATGGGCGCGGCCTCCTATTTGCTGAAGGAATCGGCACCGAGCGAACTCGAAATCGCACTGCGCGCCGTGGAACGCGGCGACAGCTACCTGAGTCCGTCGGTATCGAAAAAGGTGATCGAACGTTTCGTGCGCCCACCAACTGTTGCGCCCAAGACACTCGATATGCTCACCGCGAGACAACAACAAATACTCACGATGATTGCCAGTCGTAAGTCCACTAAGGAAATTGCCTACGAGCTAGATCTTAGCGAAAAGACCATTGCCGCCCATCGTGCGCAGATCATGGAGCGCACAGGCGTAAGGGATCTGGTCGGTTTGGTGTTGTTCGCAGTCAAGCACGGCCTTGTCAAAAAGCCCGAGTAACCAAGTTTATTCTAGGAAAAATCCTATATTGCCTTAAGGAATTTTCTATTTCTGTAGGACCTATCCTACTTCCCTGGAGCATCCCTCTTGCATACACTCATCGATATCCCGTCAATACGGGACCGTGATCAACCCGTATCCAGGAGGCGCAGATGGCGCTCGTCAAGAAAATCCACAGTACCCAGTACGACAGCGATGTCGAAAGCAAACCGTCGCAGTCCGCAGCCCGTCTTGCCGAAGTGCAGCGCAAGAAAGCCCGTACCCTGGCCAAGCAGCAGCAGGCTGCCGAGCGCATCGCCGCCGCCGCCGCCCAGCTGGCCGCCGGCATCAACGAGGCGTCCTCGGCCTCCGAAGAACTGAAGCGCGCCGGTGACCAGATCGCCGCCGGCGCCCAGCAATCGTCGTCCGCCGCCCAGGAATCGCTGGCCGCGTTCCAGCAGGTCGAAGTCGCGATCGGGCGCCAGCTCGAGAATGCCGACGCCAGCCAGGTGCGCATGGAAGCCACCCAGCAGCTGGTGGCGCGCACCGGCGGCGACATCGCCGCACTGGTCGTCAACGTCGGCGTGGCCGCCGAGCGCCAGGCCGCCTCGGTGACCATGGTCGCCGAACTCGAAAAGCAGGCCGCCAACATCGGCGACATCGTCAAGGCGGTGGCCCGCATCGCCGACCAGACCAACCTGCTGGCGCTGAATGCCGCGATCGAAGCCGCCCGCGCCGGCCAGCACGGCAAGGGTTTCGCGGTGGTCGCCGACGAGGTGCGCACCCTGGCCGAAACCTCGGAAAAGAGCGCCAAGCAGATCCAGGACCTGGTTGCCCAGATCCAGCAGGAAGTCAAGGTCGTGGCCGAAGGCATCGGCGCGTCCGCGCGCACCGTGCTCGGCGAAGTCGAGAACGGCAAGGCGATCGGCGAGCAGCTCGCGCGCATCCGCAGCGACGCCGCCGAGATCGTGGCCGGCGTGCGCGAGATCGCGGTCGGCGCCCAGCAGTCCGCGGCCGCCGCGCAGCAGGCCCTGAAGGGTTCGCAGGAAATCGCCGCCGCCTCCGAGGAGCAGTCCGCCGCCGCCGAGGAATCGGCCAAGACCGTGGCCGAGCAGAGCCAGGCGCTGGCCGAGTGCGAGGCGACCTCGCAGACCCTGTCGGAACTGGCCGAAGACCTGAAGAACTCGACCGACGTCGCCAAGAGCGCAGAGGAAGTCGCCTCCAGCGCCGAAGAACTGTCGTCGGCGGTGCAGGAAATCAGCCGCGCCGGCAGCCAGATCATGGCCGCCATCGAGCAGATCCGCAAGGGCGCCCAGGTGCAGTCGGTCGCCACCGAGCAATCCAGCGCCGCCATCACCCAGATCGAAAAAGGCCTGCAGCTGGCCCAGGGCCGTGCCACCGCCGGCGGCGAAAAGGTCGGCGCGATCCGTACCCTGCTCGGCCGTAACAAGGATGCCGTGGACAGCCTGATCACCGGCATCTCGAGCTCGGTCGAAGCCTCGCGCAGCTCGCTGCGCCAGATCAAGGAACTGGCGCTGGTCTCGCGCCGCATCGACAAGATCGTCGACGCCATCACCACCGTGTCGATCCAGACCAACATGCTGGCCGTGAACGGCTCGATCGAAGCGGCCCGCGCCGGCGAGTTCGGCAAGGGCTTCGTCGTGGTCGCGACCGACATCCGCAACCTGGCCCACGACTCGGCCGAGAACGCCGACAGCATCAAGGACCTGGTGAAGGCCGTGCAGGACCAGATCGGCGTGGTCAGCCGCGACCTCGACGAGATCGCCGCCACCGCCCTGGCCGAAGCCGAGAAGGCAAGGTCGATCACCGGCGCCCTGGTCACCATCGAAGGCGACATCGACGCCGTCGAAGCCGGCACCAGCGAGATCCTGGCCGCCGCCAACGACATCTCGGCCGCCATCGTGCAGGTCAAGACCGCGACCGACCAGATCTCGGCCGCCGCCCAGGAAGCCGAGAAGGCCGCCAGCGAGGCCGCCGCCGCCGCGCGCCAGCAGTCGCAGGGCGCCGAGGAACTCTCCAGCGCGGTCGAGGAAGTCGCTTCGCTGGCCGACGAGCTGCAGAGCGCCTGAACCCGGCGCCCGCATTGAGAGACAAACTATGAGAGACGAGATCAACCCGGCGCAGCAGGCCGCCGATTCCGAAGTGCGCCAGTTCGTGACCTTCGTCGCCGGCGACCAGGTGTTCGCGGTCGACATGACGCCCGTCCAGGAAATCATCCGCGTGCCCGAGGTGGTGCGGGTGCCGCTGGCGCCGCGCACGCTGGACGGCCTGGCCAACCTGCGCGGCAAGGTGCTGCCGATCATCAGCCTGCGCCGCATCTTCGGTTATCCGGAGCGCGTTGCCGACGACGCCTCGCGCGCCGTCGTGATCGACCTCGGCCAGCCGCTCGGCTTCGTGGTCGACCGCGTGGCCAGCGTGGTCGGCGTCGACGTGCGCCGGATCGAGGACGCGGCGGGCGTGTCCGCCACCGTGCGCAGCGACCTGCTGTGCGGCCTGCTGAAGGACGTCGGCGGCCACGCGATGATCATGGTGCTCGACTTCGAGCGCCTGATCGCCGCCGAATTCGCCCAGGCCGCGCGCGCCGTGCGCAGCGCGGCCGTGACCGGCGCCCAGGCCGCCGGCGCCGGCGCCGAGGACGAAGGCGCCGCCGACGAGCTGCAGCTGGTCAGCTTCGAGGTCGCCGGCCAGGAATACGCGGTGGCGATCGAGAACGTGCAGGAAATCGTGCAGATGCCGGACGAGATCGTCCAGGTGCCGCATGCCGAGGGCCACGTGCTGGGCGTGATGACGCTGCGCCAGCGCCTGCTGCCGCTGGTGTCGCTGCGCCGCATGTTCGGGCTGCCCGAGCGCGCCGCCGACGAGCAGAGCCGCATCGTCGTGGTGTCGATCGGCGGCGCCGCCGTCGGTGTGGTGATGGACAGCGTCAACGAGGTGCTGCGCGTGGCCCTGTCCGAGGCCGAGCCGGTGCCGCCGCTGCTGGCGCGCGAACCCGGCATGGCCGACATCGCCCGCATCTGCCGCCTCGACGGCGGCGCGCGCCTGGTGTCGATCATCGACGCCGCCAGCATGTTCCGGCGGGACGCCATCCGCGAAGTATTGGAGAACCAACACATGCAAGCCCACATGGAAGACGACGCCGGCGCCGACCGCGCCGGCAACGACGACGAGGAACAGCTGGTCGTGTTCCGCCTCGGCCAGGAAGAATTCGGGGTGCCGATCGACAGCGTGCAGGAAATCGTGCGCGTGCCGGAGCAGCTGACCCAGGTGCCGCGCGCGCCCGCCTTCGTCGAAGGCGTGATCAACCTGCGCGGCGCGGTGCTGCCGGTGGTCGACCTGCGCCGCCGCCTCGGCCTGCCCGATTCCGCGCGCAGCGACCGCCAGCGCATCATGGTGTTCGTGATCGACGCCGTGCGCACCGGTTTCATCGTCGATTCGGTGGCCGAGGTGCTGAAGGTGGAGCGGCGCGCGATCGAGCCGGCGCCCTGCCTGTCGGCCGAGCAGTCGCGCCTGCTGGCGCGCATGGCCAACCTGGAAAAGCAGAAGCGCATGATCCAGCTGCTCGACCCGCACCACCTGATCGCCGAGGGCGACCTGGCGCAACTGGCCGGCATCCATATCTGAGGGCGGCATGAAACTGCTGATCGTCGACGATTCGGCGCTGATGCGCCGCCAGCTGGGCACCCTGTTCGAGGACGCCGGGGGCTTCGATCTCGCCTACGCGCGCAACGGCCGCGAAGCGGTCGCCGCCAACCTGGCGTTCGAACCGGACGTGGTCACGCTCGACATCAACATGCCCGACATGGATGGCCTCACCGCGCTGTCGCAGATGATGGTCGAGCGGCCGGTACCTGTGATCATGCTGTCGTCGCTGACGGAAAAAGGCGCGCTGGCGACCTTCGAAGCGCTCAACCTGGGTGCGGTCGACTACGTGCTCAAGCCCGGCGGCACCATTTCGCTCGGCATCGATGCGATCGCGCCCCAGCTGCTGGACAAGGTGCGCGGAGCGTCCCGCGCGCGGGTGCGGCGCAGCCTGCCGGCCGTGCGCAGCGCGCCGGCACCGGCCCCGCGGCCGGTACCGTGCTCCGCCCCGCGCTTGCCGGCGCCCCCCCGGGCGGCGGCGGCCGGGATCGTGCTGGTCGGGGTCTCGACCGGCGGTCCGCGCACGCTGGAACGCATCCTGCCCGCGCTGCCGGCCGACTTCCCGTGGCCGGTGGTGGTGGCGCAGCACATGCCCGCCAATTTCACGGCGCCGTTCGCGCATCGCATGGACGGCCTGTGCAAGCTGCGGGTGGTGGAGGCGGCGCGTCCGATGCCGCTGGAAGCCGGCAACGTCTATATCTGCAAGGGCGGCGCCGACACCGCCGTCGTGACCCGTGCCGGCACGCCTTCCCTGCTGCCGCGCCCGGAGAACCCGGCCTACCTGTGGCATCCGTCGGTGGAACTGCTCGGACGCAGCGCGCTCGAGCATTACGCGCCCGAAGCGATCGTCGCGGTGATGCTGACCGGCATGGGCCACGACGGCGCCGACGCCTTCGCCGACATCGCGCGCCGCGGCGGCCGCACCATTGCCGAGAGCGAGCAGTCGTCGGTGGTGTTCGGCATGCCCGCCGAACTGATCCGCCGTGGCGGCGCCCAGCGGGTGCTGCCGTGCGAACGCGTCGCCGAGGCGCTCGCCGAATGGGTGATGGCCCCCGCGGCCACAATGAGGAACTGAACATGCCTTTCATCAAGCACATCGCCGTGGCCGCCGACAGCGTGCTCCCGGCCCAGGGTCCGGAATGCGACACCGCCCTGCTGGACGCGCCCGAGGCCGCCGTACGGCGCGCCGCCGCCCATGCCCTTGGCGGCTGCCCGGACGCCGTGCCCGCCCTGCTGCGCGCACTGGAACACGAGACCGAGCAGCCGGTGCGCAGCGCCCTGCTGGCCACGCTGGGCCGGATCGGCAACGAGGAAGCGGCGGCCGGCCTGGCGGCCTGCCTGCGCAGCGAGGACGCCTGGCTGCGCAACGCCGCCATCGAGGTGCTGCGCGACCTGCCGGCGCAGGTCGCCACGGTCATCGCCCACCTGCTGGTGGACTGGGACCGCGACGTGCGCATCCTGGCCGTCGGCATCCTCGACACCCTGCGCCACGATTGCGTGGAAGAGTGGCTGCTGCAGCTGATCGAGGCCGACACCGACGTCAACGTGTGCGGCGCCGCCCTCGACGTGCTGGCCGAAGTCGGCACCGAGAAGGCGCGCGCGCCGGTCGAGCGTTTGCTGCAACGCTTCGGCGGCGAGCCCTACATCACCTTTACCGGGAAGCTGGTGCTCGGCCGCCTGGTACGGAGCGCCTGAATGACGGAACCGGTCATCACCGACGACGACTTCCAGCGCTTCCGCGAGTATTTCTATCGCCGCAGCGGGATCCAGTTCGAGCCGTCCAAGCGCTACTTCGTCGACAAGCGCCTGGTCGAGCGCATCCGCGCCACCGACTGTTCCAGCTTCCGCGACTACTTCGCGATGCTGCGCTTTCAGGCCTCGGGCAACGAGTGGCAGGCCCTGGTCAATGAAATGACGGTCAACGAGACCTATTTCATGCGCGAGGACTACCAGTTCGAGTGCCTGGTGCAGAGCATCCTGCCGGAACTGGCTACGCGCAAACGGCGCGGCGAGCCGCTGCGGATCTGGGTCATGCCCTCGTCCTCGGGCGAGGAGGCGTACACCGTCGCGATCTACCTGCTGGAGCGCTGGCCGCAACTGGCCGACTACGACGTCGAGATCGTGTCCTCGGACATCGACACGCGCATCCTGGCCCAGGCCCAGGCCGGCCTGTACTCGCAGCGCGCGGTCCAGGGGCTGCCCGCGGCCTGGCTGCAGAAATACTTCAAGCGCGAGGATGGCGGCTGGCGCATCTGCCAGATGCTGCGCGACGCGGTGGCGTTCACCCGGGTGAACCTGAACGACGCGAGCGAGGTGGCGGCCTACCGCGGCTACGACGTGGTGTTCTGCCGCAACCTGCTGATTTACTTCGACGACGCCTCGCGCCGCCAGGCCGCCGAGTCGTTCTTCGACGTGCTGCGCCCCGGCGGATTCATCTGCCTGGGCCATTCCGAATCGATGAGCCGTATTTCTTCGCTGTTCAGGATACGCAAGTTTCCGCAGGCGATCGTGTACCAAAAGCCGCTGGAGGGGCTATGAACGAGGCTGTCAAACAAATCCTGATCGTGGACGATGCCGCCACCGTGCGCCTGTACCACCGCACCATCCTCGAGGAGGCCGGCTACGCCGTGGCCGAGGCCGTGAACGGCGTCGAGGCGCTGGAAAAGGCCGCCGCGGCCGCCTTCGACCTGTACCTGGTGGACGTCAACATGCCGCAGATGGACGGCTATGGTTTCCTGCGCGCGCTGCGCGCCCAGGAAGGCGCGCAGGCGCCGGCCATCATGGTCAGCACCGAAGCGGCCGACAGCGACAGCCACCGCGCCTTCGAGGCCGGCGCCAACCATTACCTGGTCAAGCCGACCCGCCCGCAACGGCTGGCGCGGATCGTCGGCCTGCTGCTGGGAGAACGCGCATGAACGTCGCATCCAATCCGCTGCTGCAACAGTTCCTGCAGGAGTCGCGCGACGCGCTGGAAGGCATCGCCGACAGCCTGCTGGCGCTGGAGCGCAACCCGGCCGACGGCGCCCTGCTCGACGACCTGTTCCGCGTGGTGCACACGCTCAAGGGCAATTGCGGCCTGTTCGATTTCCCCGACATGTTCCGCGTGATCCATGCCGCCGAGGACCTGCTGAGCGCGGTGCGCGACGGCCGCCTCGGATACGACCGCGACATGGCCGACGCGGTGCTCGACGCCATGGACTTCGTCGCCCTGCAGCTCGACGAGATCGGCGCCGGCGCCGCGCCCGCCGCGAGCCACGGGGCGGCCGCGGTGCAGCTGGCCGCGCGCCTGCACGCGCTGGCCGGGGATGCCGACCCGGCGCAGGACGGCGCCGCCGGGCAAGCCGCGCCGGCGGCGTGCGATGCCCGCGCCGCGCGCATGGCCACGGCGCTGGCCCTGGCGCCGGCCGCCCTGCGGGCCGGCTGGACCGGCGCGCTGGCCGCCGGCCAGGCCCTGCTGTGGGTCGAGTACACGCCCGAAGCCGAGTGCTTCTTCAAGGGCGAGGATCCGCTGTACCAGGCGATGCAGCTGCCCGGCGTGCTGTGGCAGCGCGTGGTCCCGGCCGAAGCCTGGCCGGCCCTGCCGGAACTCGACCCCTACCGCTGCAACCTGGTATTCCAGGCGGTGAGCGGGGCCGGCCGCGCCGAGGTCGAGGAACATTTCCGCTACGTGCCGGACCAGGTCTGGATCGGCGCCCTGCCCGCGGCTGCCGCGGACGCGGCAACGGAGCAGGAAGACGAACGCCTGGCCGACGCGCTGGCGATCGTCCAGGCCCAGGGCCAGGCGCTGTGGAGCGCGGGCGACACGCCCTGGGTGCCGGGCCGCCTGCTGGCCGCGGTGGCGGCGATCCGCGGCTGCATGACCGCGGTCGGGCGCACCGCGCTGCTGGCGGAACTCGACGGCTGCGTGGCCGACGCGCTGGCGCGCCGCACGGTGGCGCCGGTGCTGGCCTGGATCGAGCGCCATGCGCAGGGCGCGGTGCCGGCAGCGGTGCGGGATGCCGTCCAGGAAGTCCTGGCGGCGCCGGCGCCGGCCGGTGCCCAGGCCGACGCGGTTGCCGATGCCGCCGCCGATACCGCGGCCGAGCCGAAGTCCGGCCGCCGCGCCGAGGACCAGGGCGGGGGCCGGGTGCTCAAGGTCGAGCAGGCCAAGGTCGACCGCCTGATGAACCTGATCGGCGAAATGGTGGTGGCGCGCAACGGCCTGCCCTACCTGGCCGCGCGCGCCGAAGACCACTACGGCGTGCGCGAAATGGCGCGCGAGATCAAGGCCCAGCACGGCGTGATCAACCGCATCGTCGAGGAAATGCAGGACGCGATCATGCAGGTGCGCATGACGCCGGTGTCCTTCGTGTTCCAGCGCTTCCCGCGCCTGGTGCGCGACATCGCGCGCCGCCTCGGCAAGGAAGTCGAGCTGGTGCTGGAAGGCGAAGCCACCGAGGCCGACAAGAACGTGATCGAGGCGCTGGCCGATCCGCTGGTGCACATCGTGCGCAACGCGCTCGACCATGGCCTGGAAACGCCGGCGGCGCGCGCGCAAGCCGGCAAGCCGGCCCGCGGCCGCCTCCTGATCGGAGCGCGCCAGGAAGCCGACCGCGTGATCATCGAAGTCAGCGACGACGGCCGCGGCATCGATCCGGCCGCGATCCGGCGCAAGGCCTACGGCAAGGGCCTGATCGACGAACAGACGCTGGAAAGCCTGAGCGACCAGGATTCGGTGAACCTGGTGTTCCTGCCGGGCTTCTCCACCGCCGAACAGGTGTCGGACCTGTCCGGCCGCGGCGTCGGCATGGACGCGGTACGCAGCGCCGTCGACCGGCTGGGCGGCAACGTCAGCCTGTCGAGCACGCCCGGCCAGGGCACCCGCATGCAGCTGTCGCTGCCGCTGTCGATGGCGGTCACCAGCGTGATGGTGATCGAATCCGGCGGCGTGCAATACGGGGTGCCGATGGACATGGTGGTCGAGACCGTGCGCATCCCGGCCGGCGCGGTGCACGCGATCAAGCAGCATCGCACGGCGGTCCTGCGCGGACGCATTGTCCCGCTGCGCTCGCTGAACGAGCTGCTCGCCCTCGACCGCCCGCAACGGCACAACGAACACGACGAGATGGCGACCCTGGTGCTGCGCGTGCACGGCCAGGATGTCGGCCTGGTGATCGACGACTTCCGCGAGGTGGTCGAGGTGATCCTGAAGCCGATGTCGGGCATCCTCGGCAGCCTGGATGCGTACGCCGGCTCGGCGCTGCTGGGCGACGGTTCGGTGCTGATGGTCATCAACCCGAAGGAGCTCCTGCAATGACGATCGAAGTCAAGGACGGCGTGCTGGCATGCAGCGGCACCCTTAGCGTGGAAGACGCGGAAGTGCTGCTGGCACAGCTGGCGCACGTTGCGCAACCGGGCGGCGAGGACGGCCCGCGCGCCGACCTCGCCGGGTGCGGGCACGTGCACGCGGCCTGCCTGCAGGTGCTGATGGCGGCCGGCGTGCGCGTCACCGCCTGGCCGGCGGACGCGGCCCTGGCAGCCTGGCTCGGCGCCGCGCTGGCGCAGGACTAGACACAACAAGAGTGGATACATCACTCGATAAAACCAACATCAAAAGGAAATCAAAATGGCCAAGACTATTCTCGTCGTCGACGACTCGGGCACCATGGTGCTGAGCCTGAAGAACAACCTCGAAATCGCCGGCTTCTCGGTCCTCACCGCGAGCGACGGCGCCAAGGCGCTGGAGCGCCTGAAGGCCGGCCCGAAGCCCGACCTGATCATCACCGACATCAACATGCCGAACATGGGCGGCATCGAATTCATCGGCAAGGCGCGCACCACGCCGGGCTTTCGCTTCACGCCGATTCTGGTGCTCACCACCGAGAGCCAGCAGGCGCGCCGCGACGAAGCGAAAAAGGCAGGCGCCACCGGCTGGATGGTCAAGCCGGTGGCCGGCGCCGACCTGCTGAAGATCGTCAAGCAAGTGCTGCCGGGAGCCTGAGATGCGCCTGCCCACAGCCTTCGCCGCGCTCTTCCGACGTGGTTCCGGACGCCGCGCCGGCGCGCCCGCGGCCGCGCCGGCCGGCTATGGCATGGCGGTCCAGGCCAGCCTCGACCTGGACCGCGAGATCGGCCGCAAGCTCGACGAAGCGGTCGCGCGGACCGAGACCTCGGCGCTGGCCATCATGCAGCAGGTGCGCGACTTGTCCGACCGCTCGACCGAACTGGCGGCGCGCCTGCGGCAGGCGACCAGCGACGCCGCCGAGTTCGAGACCGACATCGCCGCCAACGCCGCGGCGCTGGCCCAGCTGGCGCGCTTCCTCGAATGCCTGCCCGCGCGCCTGCAGCGCGACCTCGCCTGCATTTCCGACATCGCCGGTGAAATCAAGGGCCTGTCCGGGCTGGCCGAGAACGTGCAGGCGATCAGCATGCAGTCGCACCTGCTGTCGATCAATGCCGCGATCGAGGCCAGCCGCGCCGGCAGCGCCGGCCACGCCTTCAAGGTGGTGGCGTCCGAGGTGCGCGCGCTGGCGGCCAATTCACACACGGCGGCGAGCCACATCGGCGGCAGCCTGGCGCGCATCCGCAGCATGCTCAAGGAAGGCCTGGAAAACAGTACCGCCGAATCGGCCGACGACATGGTGCACATCAACCATGTGTCGCAGGCGGTGGCGCGCCTGCAGACCAGCTTCGACCGCGCCAGCGGCAGCTACCGCGACCGCCTGGCCGAGATGCACGACCACGGCGAGGCGCTGGCCGCCGGCACCGTCGACGTGCTCGGCCAGCTGCAGTACCAGGACGTGGTGCGCCAGTGCGTGGAGCGGCTGCAGGACGCCATCGCCCGGCGCAATGCGGCGTTCGGACAGGAATTCATCGGCAACCCGGTGCCCCGGCCCGAGGTGCTGGCCGGGATGGTGGCCGACATCACCGCCGCGTACCTGGCCACGGAGCGGCTGCACGGGGACGGCATGACGCCGGAGAACAGCGCGCCGGCGATCGAGCTGTTCTGATCCGCGCCGCGGCGGCTATTCGCGTTCGCGGTCCATGCGCTGCAACCGCCACAGCCGCGCATAGGCCCCATGCCGCCGCAGCAGTTCGGCATGGGTCCCCCGCTCCACGATCCGCCCGCGGTCCATCACGATGATCGAATGGGCGTGGACGATCGTCGACAGCCGGTGCGCGATGACGAGCGTGGTGCGCCGGTGCGACAGCCGCTCCAGCTCCTGCGCGATCGCGTGTTCCGAGACCGAGTCCAGCGCCGACGTCGCTTCGTCGAAGACCAGGATCGCCGGGTCCTTCAGGATCACGCGCGCGATGCCGATGCGCTGGCGCTCGCCGCCGGAAAACTTGGCGCCGCGCTCGCCGGCCGGGGTGGCGTAGCCTTCGGGCAGCGCGGCGATCAGTTCGTGCAGCTGGGCGGCGCGCGCGGCCTCGATCACTTCCTCGGGCGTGGCGCCGGTACGCGCGTAGGCGATGTTGTTGCCGATGGTGTCGTTGAACAGCGCCGTGTCCTGCGGCACCACGCCGATCGCGCGCCGTATGCTGGCCGGACTGCGGTGGCGGATGTCCTGGCCATCGATCAGGATGCGGCCGCCGGCCGGGTCGTAGTGGCGCAGCAGCAGGCGTGCCAGCGTCGACTTGCCCGAGCCGCTGCGCCCGACCACCGCCAGCGTGGTGCCCGGCGCGATGCGCAGGCTCAGGTCGAACAGGACCGGGCGCTCGGGGTGGTAGTGAAAGCTAACGTGCTCGAACACGATTTCGCTGCCCCCGGCCCCGGCGGCGGTGTGCAGCTGCGGCGCGCCGGGCGGGTCGTCGATCTCTGGCCGTTCGCGCAGCAGCGCGAACAGGCGCTCGGCGTTGACCCAGGCGTCGCGCGATTCCCGGTACACGAAGCCGAGCGCGTTCAGCGGCAGGCACACCTGCAGCGCATAGGCGTTGATCAGGACCAGGTCGCCGACGCTCATCTGGCGCGCCAGCACCGCCTGCCCGGCCAGCACCATGATCGCGGCGACGCCGGCGGCGATCACCCCGCTCTGGCCCACGTGCAGGATGAACAGCGCACGCTGGTTCTTGACGCCGGCGTCCATCCAGTCCGTCATGGTGGCGGAAAACTTGCCGGACTCCAAGGCCTCGTTGGTGAAGGCCTTGACGGTCTCGTAGTTCATCAGGCTGTCGGCCAGCTGCCCTTTCGCGCGCGAGTCCAGCTTGTTCACGCGCCGCTGGTAGATCACGCGCCGCGCCGTGAACACCAGGGTGAAGCCGGAGTAGGCCAGGAAGGTGGCGACGATGATGACGGCGAACGACGGCGGATAGCGCCCCAGCATCACCGCCAGCACCAGCCCGATCTCGACCATCGTCGGCACGATGGTGAACAGGCCGACGCCGAGCAGGAAGGCGATGCCGCTGGTGCCGCGGTCGATGTCCGGCAGCAGGCTGCCGACCTGGCGGCCGGCGTGGAAGCGCGGACCGAGCGCATGCAGGTGGGCGAAGGTTTTCTCGGCGTAGGCTTTCACGGTGCTGAGGGTGACGCGCGCGAAGATCAGGTCGCGCCACTCGTTGAACAGGGTCGACGAAAAGCGCAGCAGCGCATAGCCGATCAATAGATAGAGCGGCAGCCCGAGCGTGAGGTGCGGCGGCAGCGGCGCATGCGAAAAGGTGTCGATGATGCGCTTGAGCAGCAGCGGCACCGCCACGGTCGCCACCTTGGCGGCCAGCAGCAGCACGACCGAGCCTCCGATGCGCCAGCGGTAGCGGCGCAGCAGTTGCCACAGTCCGGCGATGAAACGCTGCCTGTGGCCGACCTGGTCGTCGGTGCGGTCGGACGTGGCCGTCATGTTCCGGTCCTTGCTGGTTTTCCATTGGACCGGATGAAAGCGATTTGGCTCCGCGCCGGACGCGGCGCGTTCAGCGTTTCGGCGGGCGCGGGCGGGACGGCGCGAGGTTTTCGAGACGGAAGATGACGTCCACCGGCTGGTTCAGCTTGAGCGCCGGGATCATCATCAGTTGTTCGCGCTCGACGCCCTGGCGCACGCCGCTGCCGGTCCGGCGCTCGGTGCGGAACTCGTCGCGCTGCAAACCCATCGCGGTGCTCAGGTTCTTGATCGCCTCGGGCGTCACCGCCGTCACCGCCCCCAGGCGGCGGCCGGAGGCGGCGGCGATGACCTCGGCGCGGCGGCGCGCGTCCTGGATCGCCCGTGTCACCAGCTCGTCGTTCACCTGTTCCATGGTGCTGAGGTCGAAGCCGGATGCGAACCCGTCCAGGTTGGGTTTGCCGAACAGCCCGCCGGCCAGCGCCGCCCAGTTGCCGACGTTACGCACCTCGACCTTGACGTCGCAGCGCAGCTCGTACAGGGGCGCCGCGGCGCCCGCGGCCTGGCCCTTTGGCGGCTCGTCCTTGCGCATCGTCTGGCGCACCTCGCGCACCACCGCGTCTTCCGCCGCCATGTCCAACTGCTGCATCAGCGCCCGGACCTCGCCGATGCGGGTCTCGAGGAGGGTTTTGGCCGCGGCCGGATCGGCATCGACCACCACGATCTCGAAATCGAGGGCCGCGATGTCCGGCGGCACGGCGCTGAAGGCGCTGCCGACCACGTGCACGAACGGGTAGTCAGGGACCGGCGAGGCGCCGGCCATGCCGGCGGCACAGGCCAGGGACAGCGCCAGGGCGGGCAGACGGGATTTCATCTTCAACATGCGGTCTCCAATGTAGACAATTTTGTCTATGCTAGACCCATATCGCTCCTTTCCGCAAGCCTCGCATATCCAAATATTTTTGTAGACACCAGAGTCTAGAATGGCTAGTCTGGGCGTGAACCATTGATATCGAGGATACCGCCATGCCCAAGCCGCCCGCCCTTCCCAAGCCCACCCCGGCCGAACTCGACCTGCTGCAGGTGATGTGGCCGATGGGCTCCGGCACCGCGCGCCAGGTGCACGAAACCATCATCAAGGAGCGTCCGGACGTCACCTATGCCACCGTGCTGCGCCTGATGCAGATCATGCACGGCAAGGGCTTGCTGATCCGCGACGAGAGCGAACGTTCGCACGTGTACGCGCCGGCCCAGGCCCAGGAATCGCTGCAAACGAATCTGTTGAAGGACTTGATGCAGCGCGCCTTCTCCGGCTCGGCCAAGGCGCTGGTGCTGGCCGCGCTCAAGACCGGCATCTCGAAGAAGGAACGGGAGGAGATCGAGAAGCTGCTGAAAGACGAGGACAAGCAATGAGCGCGCAGGCGGCGGTGGCCGCGATCGGCTGGGCGCTGCTGCATTTCGTCTGGCAAGGCGCGCTGATCGGCTGCGCCACCGCCGTGGCGCTGACGGCGCTGCGCAATGCCCGTCCCGAACAGCGCTACCTGGCGGCCTGCGCCGGCCTGCTGCTGTGCCTGGCCTGGCCGCTGGCCGAGCTGGTGCTGGCGCTGCGCACCGGCCCGGACGCCGCGCGCGCCGGCGCCGGCCTGGCCGGCCTGGCGGCCGGCGCCGGCCATGGCGGTCCCGGCATACTGTCGTGGCTGCAGGGCCGCCTCGACCGGGTGGTCGGCCTGTGGGCGGCCTGCGCCTGCGCCCTCGCCCTGCGCATGGCGCTGGGCTTGCTGTGGATCGCACGGGCCCGCCGCGCGGACGGCACCGACGCGGCATGGCAGGCGCGCCTGTCGGCGATGGCGGCACGCTGCGGACTCGGCCGCGACGTACGGCTGCGCGTGGTCGATGGCCTGTGCAGCCCGGTGACGGCCGGCTGGTGGCGCCCGGTGGTGCTGGTGCCGGCGGCGCTGGTGTCGGGCATGTCGCCGCAGCTGCTGGAAGCGCTGCTGGCGCACGAGCTGGGGCACGTCAGGCGCCACGACTACCTGGTCAACCTGGTGCAGAACGTGATCGAGACCCTGCTGTTCTATCACCCGGCGGTGTGGTGGATCTCGAACCGCATCCGCGTCGAGCGCGAACAGATCGCCGACGATTTCGCGGCGCGCCACCTGGGCGAACCGCGGCGCCTGGCGCTGGCCCTGTCCGAGCTGGAGCGGCTGCAGTTTTCCGGGCACCGCCTGGTGCAGGCGGCGAACGGCGGCGACCTGACGGCGCGCATCAAGCGCTTGCTGCGGCCCGACGTGCAGGCGCTGAACTGGAAGGCCGCCCTGCCCGTGCTCGGCCTGGCGGTGGCCTGCGCCGCCGGCGCACACACGATCAGGCCGACGCTGGCGGCGCTCGAGTCCGACAATGAGGCAATGGCCGCCGTCGCGCGCAGCGCCGTCGTCGACTTCTCGAGCTGCATCAAGCCGCACTACCCGCAAGCGGACCTCGAGGCCGGCCACGTGGGCACCTCGACGCTGAAGTTCGGCGTCGACGCCCGCGGCGGCGTCACGGATTCGGCCATCGTCCGTTCCAGCGGTCACCCCGGCCTGGACGAAGCGGCGCGCGCGGCGCTGGCCAGGTGCAGCTTCACGCCCGCGCAGGCGCAGGGCGGGCGCCCGGTACCGTCATGGGTCAGCGTGCAGTACGTCTGGACCCTCGAATAACCCACCAAGGAGAGAGCGCATGTCCCCTATGAAACGCCGTTTGAATACGCTTGTTGTCCTGTTCGGCCTGGCCGGGCCGCTGGCTGCCGCCGGCGCCCTGGCGCAGACGCCCGATGCACAGGACCTGAAACAGAACGCGGTCGTCGATTTCCAAAGCTGCGCCAAGCCGCAATATCCGCACGAGGAAGTGGCGGCCAAACACCAGGGCATCGTCACCATGGCGTTCCAGGTGGGTACGGACGGCAAGGTGGCGGATTCGAAGGTGCACAAATCCAGCGGCTTCCCGGCCCTGGACGAACGCGCGCGCAGTGCGCTGGCCCTGTGCCGGTTCAAGCCGGCGATCGCGGCCGACGGGCAGCCGGTCATGGCGTGGACCTACGTCCAGTACGTCTGGACGCTCGATTGAGGATGATTTGAAACGTAACGACCCGGATGCCGCAAGCGCCATCCGGGTCGTTGTCCGGGTCGTTCAATCTTGTTGGCCGCAGGGCGTCAAACGGCCGACACGTCCAGTTCCGCCTGCGTGGCCGCCACCACCTGCTCCCTGGTCACGCCTGGCGCCAGTTCCACCAGTTTCAGGCCGGTATCGGTGATGTCGATCACGCCGAGGTCGGTGATGATGCGGTCGACCACGCCGACGCCGGTCAGCGGCAGGTCGCATTTCTTGAGGATCTTGTGGCTGGTGCTGCCGTCCTTGGCGGTGGCGACGTGTTCCATCACGACCACCACGCGCTTGACGCCGGCCACCAGGTCCATCGCGCCGCCCATGCCCTTCACCATCTTGCCTGGGATCATCCAGTTGGCCAGGTCGCCCTGTTCCGACACCTGCATCGCGCCCAGGATGGCCAGGTTGATCTTACCGCCGCGAATCATACCGAAGGAATCGGCAGAGCTGAAGTAGGCCGAGCCCGGCAGCGCGGTCACGGTTTGCTTGCCGGCATTGATCAGGTCGGCGTCGACGTCGGCGTCCGTCGGGAACGGGCCGATGCCGAGCAAGCCGTTTTCCGACTGCAGGAACACTTCGATATCGTCGGGGACGTAGTTGGCCACCAGGGTCGGCAGGCCGATGCCCAGGTTCACATAAAAACCGTCCTGCAGTTCCTTGGCCGCGCGCGCGGCCATTTCATCACGAGTCCATGCCATGTCTGTCTCCGTCCTGGTCTTATGCTGGGCGCACGGTGCGCTGTTCGATGCGCTTTTCCGGCGTCGGGTTATGAACGATGCGGTGCACGAAGATGCTCGGGGTGTGCACCTGATCCGGATCGATCTCGCCGATCTCGACCAGTTTTTCCACTTCCACGATGCAGACCTTGCCCGCCGTGGCGACGTTCGGGTTGAAGTTGCGCGCGGTCTTGCGGAATACCAGGTTGCCGGCGCGGTCGGCCATGTAGGCCTTGACCAGCGAAACGTCCGGCAGCAGCGCCCTTTCCATCACGTACATTTCACCGTCGAACTCACGGGTTTCCTTGCCTTCCGCCACGATGGTGCCGTAGCCGGTCTTGGTGAAGAAGGCCGGGATGCCGGCGCCGCCGGCGCGCAGCTTCTCGGCCAGCGTGCCCTGCGGCGTGAATTCGAGTTCGAGTTCGCCGGCCAGGTACTGGCGTGCGAATTCCTTGTTTTCGCCGACATACGACGCGATCATTTTCTTGATTTGCCGCGTGGTGAGCAGCTGGCCGAGGCCGAAGTCGTCGACGCCGGCATTGTTCGAGATGGCCGTCAGGCCCTTCACGCCGGAGTCGCGCAGCGCCAGGATCAGCGCTTCCGGGATCCCGCACAGGCCGAAGCCGCCGACGGCGATGGTCTGGCCGTCCTGCACGATGCCTTCGAGCGCCGACCGCGCATCTGGATAAACTTTGTTCATACCCGTCCCTTAAATATGTAAGCTGGAAGCCGTCAAGCCGAGAGCTCTTTGTGTACAGCAGAGTAGAATGGCAGCATAGAATAGCGCCCTTCGAAGCACAATACCGTAGAAATACCGGCAACACATCACATGCGTAACTACGCCGACGAACACGAATGACGATACGCGCGCGGGAGGCCAGCAAGTGCACGCCGACATGAAGGCATCATACGCCATCGATTACGAGATGATTTTCCAGCATGCGCCGGTCGGCATGTGCATCTCGCTCGACCGCATCATTCAATCCTGCAACCATGCCTTGGGCGCGATGTTCGGCTATGACTGCGCGCAATTGAACGGCGAGTCGTTCGCGGTGCTCTACCCCACGATGGACGAGTTCCTGCGCACCGGCGACCGCATCATCCCCATCATGAACGCGCGCGGCCGCTATTCGGACGAGCGCATCATGCGCCGCGCCAACGGCGAGCTGTTCTGGTGCCACGTGAACGGCCGCGCGCTCGACGCCGGCAAGCCGCTCGGCGCCGGCGTCTGGACCTTCGAGGACCTCAGCGAAAAGCGCCCGGTGACGGCCGAACTGACCCCGCGCGAACGCGAGATCGCGGCCCTGCTGGTCGAGGGCAAGACCAGCAAGGTGATCGCGCGCGCGACCGACCTGTCGCCGCGCACGGTGGAGATGCACCGCGCCAAGCTGATGAAGAAGTTCGCGGCGTCGACGTCGTCGGAGCTGGTGCACAAGCTGGTGGGCGTGGCGCGCTGAATCTGGCATCTTCCATGCACGATGCTTCAACACCGTCGCCCGCGCGAAAGCGGAGGCGACGTGGATGGGCCAGCGGGAGCAAGGTGAACAGGCTCGCAAATGCGGGGTGCACAGGCTGGCGAAGGCGAGGTGCGCCGGCCAGCGGACAAGCGCACGGCAAGTGCAATCCCGTTTTTCACGCCTCGTTCGCGCTTCACCCGCCTACGGCAGGAACCTGTCGTGATATTCGTCCGCCGCCAGGAAACGCCCCACCACCTTCACCTCCGCCTGCCCCGCGTCCAGGGCCCCCGCCCAGTACGTCACCTCCTGCGGCGCCGCGTCGCGGCCGAGCAGGCCGAGGTAGGCCAGCGTCGTGGTGACCTGGTGGTCGCTGGCGGCCTTGAATTCGTCCGACTGGGCGAAGCCGAGCAGCACGTCGCCGCGGGTGAAGCCGGCCGCCATCGCGGCTTGCCAGTAGGCCAGGCCGGCAGCGTCGGCCGGGCGGTCCATGACGTTGCGGTACAGCTGACCGAGGAAGCCGGCGTCGTCCAGCTGGCCGTAGCGGGCCGTGAACTCGGTGCTTGCCGCGATGTCGCCGGCCACCGTGCGCAGGGCCTCGCCCGCGCTCAGCTGCTGGGTCCAGTACACCAGGCCGGCACGGTCCGGGGTGCGGTCGAGGGCACTGTAGAACACCCGCGCCACCGCGCCGGCGCCGCCCTGCAGCTCGGCCGAATCGAGGAGGACCGACACCAGCCCGGCCTTGTCGATCCGGCCGGCGTCGAGCTGCTTCTGCCAGTACTCCCACTCGGGCGCCCCGGCTTCGCGGAACATCAGGTCGCGGTACAGTTCCATCACGAACAGCTTGTTGCTGCCGAAGACGTCGTTGTCCTTGACCCCGGGCGTCAAGCCGTGCGCGCCTTCCAGCGCGTCCGGGAACTGGTCGTCGTCGAATGCCGGCGGTACCGGCATCGTCTCGTCGAGGTCCCGCACCACGATCGCCAGCGCCTGGGTGTCGCTGCCGGCGGCATCGCTCGCCGTCACCTCGACCAGGTAGCTGTTGTTGCCGGCCCCGGCGCCCAGGTCGGCCGGGTGCTCGAAATCGGGTGCATGCGCGAACGCCAGCTTGCCGCTCGCCGGATCGATCCGGAAGCTGGCGGCATCCGCGCCGCCGCTGATGGCATAGGTCACCGGGCCCATCGCCTCGGCGGCGACGGTGAGCACCGCCGTGCCGTTTTCCGGCACCGTGACCGTGGCGGTCGGCTCGCCGCCGGCGCTGACGATCCTGGGCGCGATAAGCGCGACGCCGCCCGGATCGACGATGACGCCGTTGGCGATACCGTCGGCGTCGTAGGCGCCGCCGTCGGTCAGGCTGAAGCTGATCTTGGTCTTGGCGCCGACGGTGCTGGCCGTGGCGAGGTTGAACCAGTTGGGGCCGACCTGCTTGTAGTAGCCGTTGGCGCCCAGCGACTTGTCGACGTAGATCGCGACGTCGACGCTGGCCCCCACGGCCAGGCCGCCGATCGAGAAATCGAACTGCCCGAGCGGCATCTTGGCGTTGCGCGGCAGGACGCCGGCAGTGCTGTTGCCGATCCCGGACAGCGTCAGGCCCGGCGCCACCTCGATGGTGGCGTAGCGCAGCGCCGGCGCGACCTGGCCGACGGTGCCCAGCGAAGCCACGTTCACCTGGTGGCTGTCGGCGATGCCGTCGCCATTGCCGTCGCCGCTGCCGCTGCCGCTGCCGATGGCGTTCGGGACCGGGTCCTCGGCCGCGTTCAGGCGGCCGTCGCCGTCCAGGTCGTCGTCGGCCACGTCGGCCTGGCCGTCGCCGTCGGTATCGAGCAGCACCTTCACCGTGAGCGCCTGGGTGGCGAGGCCGCCATGGCCGTCGCTGGCGCCGACCTCCACCAGGTAGCTATTGTCGCCGTCGCCGTCCTGCGGCGCGGCCGCGCTCGGCGGGTGGCGCAGGCTGAGCGCGCCGGTGGCGCCGTTGATCGTGAACAGGGCCGCATCGGCGCCGCCGGTGATGCTGTAGCCGAGCGTGTCGCCGGCATCCGGGTCGACGGCGGCCACGGTGGTGACGGCGCCGCGGTGTTCGGCGATCTCGATGACTGCGCCGGCGCCGCCGCCGTTGCTGGTGATCCGCGGCGGCGCGTTGAAGCTGACCTGGAACTGCGCTTGCGCCGGCGCGGCCAGCGCGTTGCCGGCCAGGTCGCGTACGGCGCCGGCCGCCAGTGCGATCGCATGGCTGCCGGCGTGGGCGTTGCTCCAGCCGCCGGCGGGCGCGTCCACCGTGTAGGTGGCGATGCCGGTGGCGCCGTTCCAGGACGCGCCCGCGACGTGCAAGGCGCCGGCGGCGCCGCTCACGGCCAGGTCGCCGGTATCGATCGAGTCCGGATCGAGGCCGGCGCCGGCATCCAGGTAGTGCACGGCGACCGTGAACGGCGCCGTGTCGGACGGCCCCGCCAGCGCTGGACGCACGATGGCGTCGACGGTGGGCGCGGCGGCGTCGATGACGATGGAGTGCGCGTTGCACACGGCGGCACTGAGGTTGCCGGCCAGGTCGGCCTGGCGCACCTGTACGCTGCCGGCGGCGTAGGTGCCGGCGGCCAGCGTGAAGGCTTCACCGCTGCCGCTGGTCCAGTTCGCGCCACCGTCGACGCTGTAGGCCCAGTGGTCGGCGTCCGCCGCCAGCGTAACCGTCATGCGGCCGTCGCGCGTCACCCCGTCGGCGGCGGCGGCGCCGGTATCGCTGGCCAGCGCCAGGCCGGGTGCTTCCACCGCGGTGTCGATGACGATCCGCAGTGCGCCCGACGCGGCGCTTTCGTTCCCGGCGCCATCCACCGCGCGCGCGCTGACGGCATGCGCACCCGGCGCCAGCACGCTGCTGGTGATGACCCAGATGCCGCCGGCGTCGGCGGCGCCGGTGCCGAGCACGGCGCCGTGCTCGTCGTACAGCGTGACCCTGGCGCCCGGCGCCGCGCTGCCGCTGAAGGTGGGCGTGTCGATCCGGGTAAGGTTGTCGCTGTCCGAGCTGCCGCTGTCGGTGGCGAGCACCGGCTGGCCCGGCGCGGCCGGCGCGCCGTTGTGGATGACCCAGGTGCGGGCGTCGGCGCCGCTGGGGTCCAGGCTTTCCAGCGCCTGGCCGGCGGCGTTGACGATGTGGTGGCCGGCGGCAAGGGCCAGCGTGATGCTGCCGTCCAGCCTGGCCAGGCCGCCGCCGCTGGTGCTGACCAGCCAGGTGTTGCCGGGCCCTTCCGCAACCGCGATGGTTTCGCCGGACAGGCCTTCCACGTCGAAGTCGGATGCGTCCAGGTACTGCACGTATTCGCTGAAGCGCACGGCCCAGCTCACGGTGTCGGCGTCGGTCGGTCCGGCACCGGCCGGCACCGCATGCTCGACCGCCAGCACGGTGGGACGGCTCACCACCACGCTGCCGCTGCCGTTGCTCACCGGCGCCTGCACGCCCGCCATCTGCGAGCTGAGCGCATCCTCCAGCGCGACGCTGCGGTCGCCGTCGATCGACAGCCGGTAGGTGGCGCCCGGCACCGCATCGGCCGGATCGGCGAAATACGCCTTGAGCGTGTACACGGCGCGGCTGCCGTCGGCCACCGCGATGCCGGCGTCCGCGAACGCCAGCGTGTGGCTGGCCGCGTCGTAGTTGCCGGTGAGCGTGCCGGCGATACCCGGTCCCAGCAGGAGCCAGGTGACCTTGGCGAAGTCGCCGCTGCCGCCGGTGTCCAGGGTAAGGGTGCGGATGCGGGTCGCCAGGCCGTCGCCGCTGCCGGTATCGGTGACGACGAAATCGAACACCGCCACCGCCGCGGCCGCGCCGACGGCGTCGGCGGGCAGCTGGACCGGTTCGGCCACGCCGTTGGCGGCCGTGACGGTGGAGGTCGGATCCGCGGTGCCGGTCATGGTGAAGCCGACCGGGATCGAGGTGGCGCCGTCGCCGTCGCTCACGGTGAGCGAGAAGCCGCGCTCGCCCAGGGTCGGCGCGCTGTACATCAGGTAGTTCAGCATCAGCGCGACATGGTTCTGGGCACCACCCGGGCCCGATGGAATCGTCGCGCTGGTGTCGCTGAAGCTGATCTGCAGGTCGTGGCCGCCCTGCCCGTCCTGGACCACGGTGCCGGCCAGGATCCAGTTGGCGGGGTCGGGCGAGGTGCCGCTGGAATACCAGATGCGGTCGCCAACGGCGAGCGCATGCGCCGGCGTGTAGTGCGCGCCGTCGTTGCCGCTGTCCGGCACCGGCCCGCTGCTCCAGCGGACCTGGGTCATGGCGACGCTGGTATCGAAGCTGAAGCCGCCGTCGGCGCTGCCGGACAGCTGGCGCACGGTCAGGTTGCCGCCGTCGAAGCTGGGCGAATCCGCGTCGTAGACCTCGGCCAGCGCACCGGCGTCGACGTACACGGGCATGCCGAGGATGAAGGTGGAGGCGTCCTCCGCAAGGCCATCCACCACCGGCGCCGCGTTCGGCGGCGGCGCGTCCAGGCCATGCTGGAAGGTGCCGGAGCGGACGTAGCCGCCGGGCGCAAGGATATTGCCGGAAATGGTCATGGTCGGTTGTCAGTAAGCGTGCTCGGCTGCCGGGCAGGAACATCGAAACTGCCATGCGCCGCGGGGTTGGGAACGTGGAGTTGCTCCGAGGATTCTACAGCGCGCTGAAAGAAATTAACCGACAGACACAAAATTGCGAGAATGAACGTTGCGATACAACCGAACATTCGAAAAGATCGTTATATTCTGATCGAAGACAAGAAATGTAGATTTTTTGATGAAGATCAGATCAAGCGGGCCGGCAATGCACTAGATAGATTCGCCAACCCGCCTCGTGAATCAGGCCGCGGGCAGCAGGGCCTTCAGCGCCGCCGGCAGCGGCACCGATTTCTCGGCCGCGAAGTTCACCCACACCACCTTGGCGCCGCCCTCGGCATGCACCACCTCGGCGTTGCCGTCCGCATCGACCAGGCGGATGTCGTGCGTGACCTCGACGCTGGCGCGCCCGGGCGCGGCGGCGTAGGTGCGCACCTCGATCTCGCCCGGGTACTTCAGCTGCTTGATGAAGCTGCAGTAGGCGGTTACGATCACCGGCCCTTCGCCCTCGGCGTTCAATTCTCCCGCGGCCTGTTCGAGGAAGGCGATGCGCGCGGTTTCCATGTAACGGAAATAAATCGTGTTGTTGACGTGCCCGAAGGCATCCATGTCGCCCCAGCGGATCGCCTGGCGCATCACGTGAACCTGCTTGCGGACTGGTTTCTGCTCACTCATGAATCACTTGCCTTGCTTCGTTAAAAATGACTTCGTTAAAAAAACCCTTAGAGCGCCTAAGAAAACCTTCAGGGCAAGGAGCAGCGTCGAACACAGTACTCGAGTACGGCGAGACGATGCAACGCAGCCATGGAGGTTTTGTTAGGCGCTCTTACTCGGCGGGTGCCGCGCCGTCCATGACGATGGACCCGACCAGGCGGCAGAAACCCTGCGGATCCTCGAGCATCATCATGTGCCCCGCCTTCGGCTGGACCAGGACCCGGCGCGCCGCCGCCAGCACCCATTCGGGCACGTCCCAGCCGGCGGCCGACTGTTCGCCGCCCAGCAGCACCAGCGGCGTGCCGCGCACCAGCACCCGCCGCACCAGCTCGGGCCAGTCCGGCTTGCCGGTTTCCTGCACCACCGAGCGCGCCATGCGCTGCAGCGTCGCATACGGCTGGTGCGCAAGGATGTCACGCGCCCACGCGATGCGCTCGTCGTAGGCCTCGATGCCGCTCTTTTCCAGCCAGGCCGCGGGCGCGTCTTCCATCGCGCCGTATTCCGCGGCCCACTCTTCCTCGCCCAGCGCGGCGATGCGCGCGCACCAGAAGGCGTCGCGCAGCGTGAAGTTGCCTTCGACGCTGACCAGGCCGCGCACCAGTTCGGGTTCGCGGTCGGCCACCATCATCGCCACCGCGCCGCCGACGCTGTGGCCGAGCAGCCAGGCCGGGCGCCCCACCTCGTCGCGCAGGCAGCGCGCCAGCGCGGCGGCCTGGCCCGGCAGGTCGATGCCGTCCTCCTCGCTGCGGCGGCGGCCGTAGCCGATCATGTCGGGCGCGTGAATGTCGATGCCGGGCAAATAGCGCGCCGGCTCGAAGTAATCGATGGGTCCGAGCAGGCCGTGGATCATCAGCAGCGCCGGGCGCGCGTCGGTGCCGCTCATTGGGCGGTCATGCCATCGTCGGCCGTGATGATGGCGCCGTTGATGAAGTGCGCTTCCTCGGCCGCCAGCAACAGCAGCAAACCGTCCAGGTCTTCCGGCTTGCCGGTGCGGCGGCGCGGCAGCATCTCGATCAGCTTCCTGCCCTGCTCGGTGTCGAAGTAATCCTCATTCATCTCGGTGGCGATGTAGCCGGGGCAGATCGCGTTGACGTTGATGCCGTAGCGGCCCCATTCGACCGCCATCGCCTTGGTCATCTGCACCACCCCGGCCTTGCTCATGCAATAGACGCCGATCTGGGGCAGCACGCGCAGGCCGGCCACCGAGGCGATGTTGACGATGCGGTGCTGCTTGCGCGGGTCGCCCTTGGCGCGCTGGATCATGCGCTTGGCCGTCTGCTGGGCCATGAAGAAGGCGCCGCGCAGGTTGGTGTCCATCATGTAGCCGTAGTCTTCCTCGGTGACGTCGAGCAGGCGCTGCGTGGTCGAGACCCCGGAATTGTTGACCAGGATGTCGATCGGCCCGACTTCGGTCTCGGCATGCGCGATGGCGGCCTTGATGCTGCCCAGGTCGGTCACGTCGAGCGTCACCACGTGGGCGGCGCCGCCGTCGGCCTCGATCTCGGCGCGCAGCTCCTTGAGCCGGTCGAGCCGGCGCGACGCCAGCACCACCTGGGCCCCGGCGCCCGCCAGCGCCTTGGCGAAACGGGCGCCGAGGCCGCTGGAGGCGCCGGTGACCATTGCGATCTTTCCTTCGAAATTGACTTCAATGCCCACGGTACGCTCCCCTGTGCCGAACGATATTCTGTTGCGAAGACATAATGATTGCACACTTCGCCTATTTAACGCGGTTTAGATTGCCCCATCTAATACTTGCCCTACAATGGCGCACGGCGTTGCATTCGCGAACAAAAAAGTGCACACTCGTGCTTAAATATTTTTAACACTATAAACACAATGACTCAGACCAACAACATCCTCGAACAATACGGTCCGCGCGAGGCCATGGAATACGACGTGGTGATCGTCGGCGGCGGCCCGGCCGGCCTGTCCGCCGCCATCCGCCTGAAGCAGCTGGCGGCCGAGAAAGGCCGCGAGGTGTCGGTCTGCGTGCTGGAAAAAGGCGGCGAGCTGGGCGCGCACATCCTGTCGGGCGCGGTCATGGACCCGCGCGCGCTGAACGAGCTGTTTCCGAACTGGAAAGAGCTGGGCGCGCCGCTGAACACCCCGGTCACCGAAGACCGCGTGCTGTTCCTGACCGAGACCAAGTCCTATGCGACGCCCTCGTTCATGGTGCCGAAGGCGCTGACCAACCACGGCAACTACGTGATTTCGCTGGCCAACGTGGTGCGCTGGCTGGGCCAGCAGGCCGAAGCGCTGGGCGTGGAGATCTTCCCCGGCTTCCCGGCGGCCGAAGTGCTGTACAACGACGACGGTTCCGTGAAAGGCGTTGCCACCGGCAACATGGGGGTGAACCGCCACGGCGAGCCGACCGACGCCTTCCAGCTGGGCATGGAACTGCACGCCAAGTACACGCTGTTCGCCGAGGGCTCGCGCGGCCACCTGGGCAAGCAGCTGATCGCCAAGTACGACCTGAACCGAGGCAAGGATCCGCAAACCTACGGCATCGGCATCAAGGAACTCTGGGAAATCGACCCGGCCAAGCACCAGCCCGGCCTGGTGGTTCACACCGCCGGCTGGCCCCTGGATTCCTCCACCTACGGCGGCTCCTTCCTGTACCACCTGGAAAACAACCAGGTCGCGGTCGGCTTCGTGGTCGGCCTGGCCTACCAGAACCCGTACTTGTCGCCGTACGAGGAATTCCAGCGCTATAAAACCCACCCGGCGATCCGCGGCTTCTTCGAGGGCGGCAAGCGCATCTCGTATGGCGCGCGCGCAATCACCGCCGGCGGCCTGCAATCGCTGCCGAAGACCGTGTTCCCGGGCGGCGCGCTGATCGGCTGCGACGCCGGCTTCCTGAACGTCAGCCGCATCAAGGGCAGCCACGGCGCCATCAAGACCGGCATGCTGGCGGCAGACGCCGCTTACGCCGCACTGGGCGAAGACCGCCAGCACGACGAACTGGCCAGCTACCCGGCCGCCTTCGAGCAGTCCTGGCTGCACGAGGAACTGCACGTGGCGCGCAACTTCAAGCCGTGGATGAGCAAGGGCCTGTACCTGGGCACCGTCATGACCGGCATCGACCAGATCCTGTTCAAGGGCAAGGCGCCGTGGACGCTGCGCCACAAGCACGCCGACCACGAGTGCCTGCGCCCGGCCTCGGAATTCACGCCGATCGTGTACCCGAAGCCGGACGGCAAGCTCACCTTCGACCGCCTGTCGTCGGTGTTCATCTCGAACACCAACCACGCCGAAGACCAGCCGGTGCACCTGACCCTGAAGAACCCGAACGTGCCGGTCGAGGTGAACCTGGCCAAGTACGCGGGGCCGGAATCGCGCTACTGCCCGGCCGGCGTGTACGAGTACGTGAAGACCGACGAGGGGCGCGACCGTCTGCAGATCAACGCCCAGAACTGCGTGCACTGCAAGACCTGCGACATCAAGGACCCGACCCAGAACATCGTGTGGGTGACGCCGGAGGGCGGCGGCGGGCCGAACTACCCCAACATGTAAGCAAGCACCGGCGCCGCGAGCGCCGGAAAGTTAGCCGGTGGCGTCCCCGCGCAGGCGGGAACGACGCTGTTTGCGGCGGCAGTCCGCGTTGCCTACCCCGATCGCGCCAACGCTTCCAGCGCCTGCGCCGTCATCGGATGCCCGCACGCATAGCCCTGCGCGTAATCGCAGCCGGCATCCTTCAGGAGCGCCCGCTGCGCCGCCGTCTCCACCCCTTCCGCCACCACCTCCAGCCCCAGCTCGTGCGCCATCGCGACCACTGCTTCGTAGAGCGCCAGTTCGCTGCCATCCTTTTCCACCAGCGCCGCCAGCGAGGAATCGATCTTGACGAAGTCGATCGGGTAACGCTTCAGGTAGGCCAGCGAAGCATGTCCGGTGCCGAAATGGTCGAGCGCCACCTGCAGCCCCAGGGCCTGGTAGCGGGCCAGCCGTTCGAGCGCGCGGTCGGCGCCTTCCAGCAGCGTGCTCTCGTTGATCTCGACCACGATGCTGCGCGCCGGCAGCGCCAGCGCGCGCAGGCAGTCCTGCCAGCCCTGGTACAGCGCCGCGTCGCGCCGGAACTGCACCGGCGATTTGTTGACGCTGACCTGGAAGCCGGGCGCGATGCGTTCCTGCCAGCGCCCGGCCTGGGCCGCCGCCTCGCGGAACACCCAGTCGCCGATCTCGACGATCAGGCCGCTGCTCTCGGCAAACGGGATGAACTGGGCCGGCGCCAGCAGGCCGCGCTTCGGATGGCGCCAGCGCAGCAGCGCCTCGGCCTTGCGCACGGTGCCGTTGCGCAGCGAGACGATCGGCTGGTACAGGATCTCGAACTGCTGCTGCGCCAGCGCCACCCGCAGCTCGGCGGCGACGGCCTGGCGCGCCAGCGCGGCTTCCTGCAGATCGGGGGTGAAATAGCTGTAGCGGTTGCGGCCCGCGTTCTTGGACGCGTACATGGCCTGGTCGGCGCGCGACAGCAGTGCCGGCAGTGCGCGCGCATCGGCCGGGTACAGGGCGATGCCGACCGAGGCCGACACCTCGGCCACGGCCTCGCCGCCCTCGCCGGCCAGCTGGAAGGGCCGTGCCAGCGCGTCCACGATGGCCTGGGCAATGCGGTCGACGTCGGCAACCAGCTGCAGCCCGGCCAGGATCACGGTGAACTCGTCGCCGCCCAGGCGGGCCAGCGTGTCGGAAGCGCGCACGCAAGCCGTGACCCGGCGCGCCGCCTCGGCCAGCAGGGCGTCGCCGGACGCGTGGCCGAGGCGGTCGTTGACTTCCTTGAAGTGGTCGAGGTCGATGAACAGCAACGCCAGGAAGCCGGCGCCGCGGTCGGCCTTGCGCATTTCGTGGCGCAGGCGGTCGTGGAACATGTGACGGTTGGGCAAGCCGGTGAGCTCGTCGAAATTGGCCTGGTGCCAGATGCGCTCGGCCGAGGCGCGCTGGCGCGTGACGTCGGTGACCAGCGCCAGCGCCCCGAGGTAGTGGCCGGCGGCGTCGAACAGCGGCGTGCTGGCGGCGCTGGTCCACAGCGCCTGGCCGTCGCGCCGCACGAACTTCAGGTCGAAGCGCTCGCCCTGGGCATGCGGGCGGCGCCCGCCGTGCGTTCCGAAGTGAGCCCCGAAGTGAGCTTCGAAGCGCGCCCGCCCCTCGTCGTCCATGAAGCGCACCAGCGGCTGCTCCAGCAGGTCTTCGATCTCCCAGCCGAGCAGCGCCGCCATGCGCGGGTTGACGAAGGTGATGAAGCCGAGCGCATCGATCTCCCAGATGCCTTCGTCGGCGCAGTGGACGATGCGGCGCAGGCGCTCCTCGCTGTGCGCCAGCGCCTCCAGCCACCCCGCCTCGCCGCCCACCTCGACCGCGATGCGGCAAGCCTGGCCGCTGCCGTCGGCGTGCGCGCGCAGCGTCACGGCGGCCGGCATGCCGTCGCCGAAGCAGCGCATCTCCAGCACGTGGACCTGCGGCGCCGGACTGTTCAGCGCGGCCTGGAAAAAGGTGTCGAAGCCGGGCCGCCAGCTGGCGCCCACGTAGTCGCGGAAGCGGTGGCGCCAGGCGTCCAGCCGGGCAATGCCGAGCATGCGCGCGCCGGCGACGTTGGCCTGCAGGATGCAGCCGTCGAGGCCGACCACGAAATAGCCGGCCGGGGCCAGCAGGTGCAGCTCGTTATAGCGCGCCTGCGCCTGCTCGTGGCGCAGGCGCGCGGCGCTCACGCCGCTGTCGAGCTGCTGCCTGGCCAGCATTGCGGCCGGCACGTGCACGTCCTTGTCCATCCGACCTCGCGGAATCCGGTGACACTGGTTGAATTGTGCTGCGCTGAGTTGCCTTAGCGCAAAGGCTAGCACGGGCGTACGCCGGATGTCGAGCCAGTGTTGCGGGATGCGAGGAAGTGAAAAAAACGTGATCTAAATCAACTCATTCATCATGAATTTGAGAATAACTAATGGGCCTGGACATTTGCGCACATGACGCCGGCCCGCTTCCGGTAAGCCTCTTCGGTCGTCATGTCCATGGACTTGCGGCGCTCGTCGAGGTGCTCCGGCTCCACCGTCTGGAACGGCGCCCACTCGTCCTTGGCGACGCAACGCCCCTGCGTACCATAACGCTGGCGACCGGTCTCCATGTCGCGACGGTCGCGCAGGTAGGCGACGTCGCTCTTGCACACTTCGCCCACCGGCACCAGCGCTTCCATCAGTCCGAGCGCCTGGCGCTGCCATGCCCGGTCCTCGTCCGCATGCTGGACGATCAGCCATGCGCCCTGGGCGGCGTCGTTGCCGACCATGCCCAGCGTCGGCCAGCCATGCTGTTTCACGAGGTCCTTCAGGCGTGCGGTATTGGCCTGCAACTGCCCAGCCAGCGTGGATGGGCAAGCCGGGCCGACCGCGCTTCGGATTGCCTGGTCATGCTTTCTGTCTCTCGGGATGGTGGCTCATGATGGCAGTCGATCGGTACATCACGGCGCCTGCGACGCGTCCACGCCGAACCATTTCATCGAAATCCGCCTCAGGCTGCCGTCGGCGCGGACGCGCTCGAGCGTCTTGTCGAGCGCGGCGAGGAATCGCGGATTGCCCTTGCACAGGGCAATGCCGATGGGTTCGAAGGCGCCGACCCGCGCGCCGGCGCGGATCGGCAACTGGGAATTCTTCAGCAGGTAGGCTACCATCAGGCTGTCATTGAGCGCGGCGTCGATGCGGCCGAACGCCAGGTCCTGCAGGTTTTCCGGCGCCGCCGGGTAGCGCCTGACCTCGATGCCGGGCACGCTGCGCGCCTGCTGCTCGTACACGCTGCCCTGCCCCACGCCCAGCTTCCTGCCCTTCAGGTCTTGCAGGCTGGCGTAGGTGGCGGGCTCGTTCCTGCGTACCATCAGCTGCGGCGCCGAATAGGTGTAGGGCTGGGAAAAGTCGAAGCTTTGCCGGCGCCGGGCCGTGATGCTGACCTGGCTGACCACGACGTCGTACTTGTTTGCGCCGAGGCCGGCCAGGATCGCCGGCCATTCAGTCGTCACGAATTCCGCCTTCAGGCCGAGGCGGGACGCCAGCAGCCGGGCGACGTCGATGTCGTAGCCGGCCAGTTCGCCGCTCCGATGATCCCTGAAGTTGAAGGGCGGGTAGGTCCCTTCCAGCCCGATGCGCAGCGTGCCGCGCGCCCGGACGGCGTCGAGCGGCTCGGCGGCACGCAGCGGCGCCGCGCCGGACAGCAGGCCGGCGCCCAGCACGGGCGCCAGGGCCGCGGCCAGCACGGCACGGCGCGCGCGTTTCATGTTCATGGAACCGGTGTGCATCCGTTCGAGACTCCCTCAGGCGTGGAAGCCTCGTTTATAACGGAAATGCAGGCATGCCGAAAGGAAAATTACTATTCAGTACATGTGAATAAGCGCATGCGGCTCAATACATGCGCCGGCCATGCTTGCCGAAATTGTGCCCGGTCACGATCAGCGAGCTCTCCACCAGGGTGGACAGGCCCAGCAGCAGTTGCACCAGCTTGTCGTCCGGCAGCACCCAGATCTGCCCTTCCGGCTGGCTGGCGTTGGTGGCGGCCATGATCAGCGGCGCGACCCAGCTCGCGTCCGGCTCGACGTCGAGGAGAATCGCATCGGCCGTGGTCTGCATGTAGATGTCGCCGCCGACCGCCAGGCGGAAGCGCACGCCGACGCCGGTCTCCTGCGGCTTGATCAGTTCCAGCATGGTCTGGTTGTGCTCCGCGATCCACAGTTCGACGTCCTGCGGCGTCTCCAGCGGCATCCAGGGAACGGGGCGGAAACGGGGACGGTCGGCGCTGCTGGCATTGCGGTCGGAGGCGTCATGGCTCATGGGGGACTATCGAAAGAATGGAAACGGCGCGTATGCTACACCAAGGTCGCCAGCTTGACCCGCACCTGCCCCGCCTCGACCAGGAGTTCGCCCGCCGCGATCGGCAGGCTGAAACGGCCGGCCGGCGCTGCCGGGATTCACGTACAGCACGCCGCCGCGCTCCAGGCGGGCCGGCTTGTGGGAATGCCCGGACACCACCACGCGCACGCCGTGCCGCACCGGATCGATGTCCAGCGCTTTCAGGTCGTGGATGACGTACAGGCCCACGCCGCCCAGGTCGAGGCGTGCCGTTTCCGGGATCGAGCGGGCCCAGGCCGCGGTGTCGTTGTTGCCGCGCACCACGGTCAGGGGCGCGATCGCCCCCAGGCGCTCGAGGATGTCGGGTCCGCCGATATCGCCGCCATGGACGATATGGTCGCAGCCGGCAAGGTAGTCGAGCGCCTCGGGGCGCAGCAGGCCGTGCGTGTCGGAGATGAGGCCGATCCGGAGGGACTGCCGCATCAATGCCGGTGTCGACCCATCTTGGCCGCCGTGTAGATCGAGTACAGCGCCGCCAGGCCGACCAGCACGTAGACTACCCGGCTGGCCGGACTGCCGGCGCCGAACAGGGTGGCGACCACGTCGACGTCGAACAGGCCGACCATGGCCCAGTTCAAGCCACCGACGATCAACAGCGCCATGGCGATATAGTCGACCGCCGACATCGCCGAGTGTCCTTCACGCATGGCAACCCGCCGTTCGGGCAGGTGCCGGCGCTCCATGGTTGGTGCATTTACGCTTGCCATCATGTCCTCCATCGAAAAATGGTCAGGTGGGGACATAAAGATAGCAAAATCGCGCGCACACGTGCGCCGCCTATCCGTTCAGGAACATTTCCTGCCCGGACGCATACCGGGCCGCTCAGCCTTTCCAGGTGCGGTTCAGGCCGGTATCGGCGTGGATCCAGCCGCCTCTCGGGCCGGAGCGGTAATAAAAGCCGACACCGCCCTGGCGGAAGCTGCGCACCAGGCCGCCGAGCACTTCCTCGGTCAGGCCGGCGATGCGTACGTCGGCCGCCTTGCCGGACATGTGCAGCGATTGGCGCGCGGCCGGAATGCCCTGCTCGCGCAGGCGGCTGTTGGAGGCCGGGGTGCGGTAGCCGGACAGGATCTCGAGCGGCTTGTCGAGGCCGTAGCGCGCGACAAAGGCCTGCGAGGCCCACAAGGTCTCGAGCAGCTTCGGGTCGATCGCCATCGACGCCTTGCCATTGACGTCGCGCAGTATGTGGCACAGTTCCTGGTAGGCCGAATCGATCATGTGGCCGTCCTTCCAGTACAGGACGCTGGTGCGTTCGCCGCTCTGTGGACGGGTCACGGTCAGGGTGCGTGGCTTGGCCCAGAAATCGGCGTCGACCACCTGGATGTCGAACAAATCCGGCGGCGGCGCGGCGCCGGTTTCGGATTCGCCGGTCTGGGAGGGGCCCGCGCGGCGGGCCGCATGGGCGTCGAACAAGGGGGCGGCCACCAATCCGGCGGCGGTCAGGCGCAAGCCTTGGTGAAGAAAGTCTCTGCGGGAAGCCATAACGAACTCATCATTGCAATCCACTTACTATATCGCAATGCACAAAAGGAAAGAAGATGCGTTCGTTACAGTGTGTTCTGATTTTCTTGTTACAGAATGTTTCCGGCAACGAGCTTGTGCGCAATTAAATATTGCAGTTGCAAAAGCGCTTGCGTGCCGACGGCTCCGCTGCGTCCAGCTGCTTCCAGAGGAAATCGCATTCGAGACCGAAGCAGGCCTTGTCCTTGCCGGCGTTCAGGTAGCCATGGCGTTCGAAGAACGCACTGGCCGAGGCCGGGCTGTGCATGTGCAGCTTGCGAATGTTCCAGGTGCGTGCCTGGGCTTCGACGGCGGCCAGTAGTACGCTGCCGATGCCCTTGCGCAGCAGGTCCGGCTGGACGTAGCACAAGGGCAACTTGCCGGCCTGCGTGAGGAGCGCCATGCCCAGGATGCGGCTGTCGCGCTCGGCGACGACCGCGTAATTGCTGGGCGAAGCAAACCAGGCCAGCACGTTCTGCGTGGTCTTGTTGCCGAGCCACGACTGCAGCACTTCCTGGCGCTGGCCATGATCCGCCGCGCAGCCCTGCTCGATCGAATCGCGCAACAGTGCACACACCGCTGCTGCGTCATCCGGTCTGGCCTGGCGAATATCAATACCGCAAATCTGAATACCCATGAACTTCTGACGTCAAATACAAGCTGGTTGGACGCTCCGCGAGGTCCGACAGGCCGGACTATAACCTAAAGCCGGTATCTCTGCTTTCAGGCCCTTCACAAGCCGGCTCGGCAGCGGACATGCATGGGCAAGGATCGTCTAAGCATATGATAAAAATGTACTTTTGTTTTGCCGGTGCCTAACGGATGATGCGCTGTTCTCACAAAGTATGTACGCTAAAAACATGAATACTCTGCATTTTTCTCCATTGCGCCGACTCCTGCTGGCACTTGCCGTCGGCAGCGCCGCCGTGTCGTTCACCCTGCCGGCCCAGGCCGCCGGGGTCGAATTGCTGAACGTGTCGTATGACGTGGCACGCGAGCTGTACAAGGACGTGAACCCGGCCTTCGCAGCGGCATGGAAGAAGAGCAGCGCCGAGGACGTGACCATCAAGCAGTCGCACGGCGGTTCCAGCAAGCAGGCGCGCGCCGTGGCCGACGGCCTGGAAGCATCGGTGGTGACCATGAACCAGGCCAACGACATCGACATGCTGGCCGACCGTGGGCTGGTCGCCAAGGATTGGGCCAAGAAATTCCCGAACAATGCCGCGCCGTATTACTCGACCATGGTATTCCTGGTCCGTAAAGGCAATCCGAAGCAGATCCGTGACTGGGCCGACCTGGCCAAGCCGGGCGTGCAGGTCGTGATCCCGAATCCCAAGACCGCCGGCAACGGCCGCTACACCTACCTGGCGGCCTGGGGCTCGGTCATCAAGAAAGGCGGCAACGAAGCCCAGGCGCGCGAACTGGTGGGGCGCATCTTCAAGAACGTGCCGGTGCTGGACAGCGGCGGCCGCGCGGCCACCACCACCTTCACCCAGCGCCAGATCGGCGACGCCCTCGTCACCTTCGAGAACGAAGTCAACCTGGTACGCGCCGAGTTCGGCAACGACTTCGAGGTGGTCTACCCGTCGGTCTCGGTGCTGGCGGAATCGCCGGTGGCCGTGGTCGACAAGGTGGTCGACCGCAAGGGCGTGCGCAAGCAGGCCACCGCCTACCTGAACTTCCTGTACTCGGAAACGGGCCAGGCGATCGGCGCCAAGCATTACATGCGCGTGCGTAACGAGAGCGTGATGAAAAAGTTTTCGGCGAATTACAAGCCAATCCAGCTGTTCACCGTCGATGATGTGTTCGGCGGCTGGCGCGCGGCGCAGAAACGCCATTTCGATGACGGCGGCGAATTCGACAAGATTTATCAATCGAAATAAAAGCGCGTATCCGGGTAATCGGCAAGATATCGAATTGGACGAACTGCTGTATATCCATACAGGAATATAAAGAAAAAGCGTAAAGCGGGCTCGACTAGGGTAGGCTTTTACCACTCATCTATCATTTCTTTAACGAATTCCCCTGTACGAATAAGGCCTTGCGACAACGCGAGGCCTTTTTTCTTGTAGAATCTTGCCGTCGGTCTTGATTTCCTTTGAGCGACATTGTTATATGTCAACCGATATATCGACAATCAATGGAAAAGTTCCCCCAGTAGCATGTCGCTACTCGGCGAATCCGACGTTTTGATGCTCCGCCGCCGTCCGGCGCCCGACCATTAACCCGTACCCATTTAATTATCCATGATCAAAAAATTCCTTGCTGCCGTACTGATGACGATTTCCAGTGCGGCCGCCCTCGCTGTGCCGTTCGGATCGCAATCGGTACTGGTGGTGGAAGACGGTACCGGCAAAGTGCTGTTCGAAAAGAACGCCTCGACCGTGGCACCGATTGCTTCCCTGACCAAACTGATGACCGCCATGGTCGTGCTCGATGCCCACCAGGACATGAACGAGCCGATCGAGATCGAAAAAAGCGACGTCGACACCCTCAAGCACAGCAGCTCGCGCGTACCGGTCGGGGCCACCATCCCGCGCCGCGACGTACTGCAGCTGGCCCTGATGTCCTCGGACAACCGCGCTGCCGCCGCCCTCGGCCGCACCTATCCGGGCGGCATGGACGCTTTCCGCGCCGCCGTCAAGCGCAAGATCCTGGCTCTGGGCATGAACCAGACCGTGATCGAAGAGCCGACCGGCCTGAGCCCGCAAAACCGTTCGACCGCGGCCGACCTGGTCAAGATGGCGACCGCCGCCTCGAATTACGCGGAAATCACCCGCATCACGACCTCGTCGGATCACCTGATCAACATCAAGGGCCGTGAAGTCGAATACCACAACACCAACCGCCTGGTCGGCGCCAAGGGCTGGGACATCGGCCTGTCGAAGACCGGCTATACACAGGAAGCCGGCCGCTGCCTGATCATGCGCGTGAAAGCCGCCGGCAAGAACGCGACCATGGTGCTGCTGAACGCAGGCGCGTCGTCGGTGCGCCTGCTGGACGCGCTGAACATCCGCCGCCACGTGCTGAACGACAACGTCCCGGTGGCGACCGCCCCGGCGCGTGCCCAGCTGGTCAAGGCCAGCGCCGTGCGTGCGCCGCGCCTGCGCGCCGCCGTCGGCGGCCCGCGCATCAAGGCCACTGCCGGCCGTACGCGCATCAAGGCCAGCGCCGGCGGATCCCGCGCCAAGGCGACCGCCGGCCGCGCCCGCGCCAAGCACGTGACCGTGACGCGCCACCGCCGCCACCGCTGATCGCAGCGGCCTACGACGCAAGGTCGCGTGAAACAAGAAGGCCCGCATGGGAAACCGTGCGGGCCTTTTTGCTGCCCGCTTGTCCGTGGCATGTTAAGCTGCCGCGCATGCAAAAGACAGTCAATTACCTCCACCTCGTCCCCGACGGCGCCCTGCCGCACATGATGGATACGTCACCGTTCCTGGCCATCGTGATCGCCGACGAGGACGTATCGCAGATGTGGCAATGGGAAGCCAGCCGCTGGCTGGTCGAAGCCGGCTGCCGCGTGCTGCTGGCCTGGGGCAAGGATGCCGAAGCCTGGGCCGAGGCGGTACGGGACGCCAGCGAGGAAGCCTTCAATTACGAGGACATCCCGGACGACCGCCTGGTGGTCGCCACCGCGCACCCGGAGGACGACGAGGACATGGAAGAGGTGTTCTGGTTCGCCCGCCACCGCGCTTCGCACCCGGCGTGTACGCTGAACCGGACCGTGATCGTGCACGTGGCGACGCATCCGCGGCGCGAGGCGCTCGAAGCGGCCTGGGCCGGCGCCTGAACCGACTAGGCGCGCAGGCCATCGTGCCCAGGTCGGCGCGCAGGATCAGCGTGACTTCAGCTGCCGCACATGCCCTTCCAGCTCGGCGAAGGTCGGGCGTTCGGTGGCGGAAATCACCTTGCGGCCAAACTCCACCGCGATCGCCGGCGCATAGCCGTTCATGCTGGCCAGCAGCGTGACTTTCACGCACTGCAGCGCCTTGGCCACCTCCTGGTGGCGCCGGTGCAGCAGGCTGCCCAGGGGCGAGATCAAGCCATACGACAGCAGGATGCCGAGGAAGGTGCCGACCAGCGCGGCGGCGATCAGGCCGCCCAGCTCGGCCGGCGGCCGGCCGACCGAGGCCATGGTGTGCACCACGCCCATCACCGCGGCCACGATGCCGAAGGCCGGCATGCCGTCGGCCAGCTTGTGGATGGCCTGGACCGGGATCTCTGCGTCTTCCTGGTAGGTTTCGATTTCGTTGTCCATCAGGTTCTCGACCTGGAACGCGTCCATCGTGCCCGACACCATCAGGCGCAGGTAATCGGTGATGAAATCCACCAGGTGATCGTCCATCAGGATCAGGCGGTATTTCGAGAACAGCGCGCTTTCATGGGGTGCGTCGACATCGCGCTCGAGCGACATCAGCCCTTCCTTGCGCACCTTGGTCAGCACGTCGAACATCAGCGCCATCAGCGCCATGTACAGTTCGCGCGTGTAGCGCGAGCCGTGGAACATGATGGGGATGCTGCGCCAGGTCATGGCGATCGCCTTGCGGTCGTTGGCGATCACGAAGGCGCCCAGCGCCCCGCCGAAGATCATCAGCAGCTCGTACGGCTGGAACAGCGCGGCCAGGTGGCCGTCCTGCAGCACGAAGCCGCCGAACACGGCCAGCAGCACGACGATAAAACCTACGACGATCAACATGTTTCCCCGGGGCGCGCCTTGTTATTTTCTGTGGCGCAACTTTATCATTGTTGCCAGAAGGAAAGCAAAGACTACGCAAGCCTGCGCAGGATTTTATTGCCCTGCAATTGCGATGCTGCAAACCACTTGCGTCTTCCGCCCGGGACACGCCCGGACCGGCGAGATGCGCCGAAACCTGCCTAGCGTGCTTCGATCATGCCGCGCAAGCCGCTGGCGCGGTGGGTGCGGCGCAGGATGGCTTCGCCCAATACCGCCGCGCCCGGCGTCACCAGGGTGAAGCGCGCGCTGGCGCGGGTAATGCCGGTGTAGACCAGCTCGCGCGCCAGCACCGCCCCGCCCTCCTTCGGCAACGCCAGCACCGTGTGCGCGAACTCCGAGCCCTGCGACTTGTGCACCGTCATCGCATACGCGGTCTCGACGTGGCGCAGGCGCGTGGCCAGCACGCTCCTCACCTTGTCGCCCTCGAGGAACCAGACGCGCAGCGAATCCGGCCGTGCCGGGTCGGGCAGGGCCAGGCCGATGTCGCCGTTGAACACCCCGGTGCCGTAGTCGTTGCGGGTCACCATCACCGGGCGCCCGACGTACCAGTCGCCGCTCCTGCGGATCAGGCCGGCGTGGTCGAGGCGGGTCTCGATCGCCGTGTTCAGGCCGTCGACGCCCCATTCGCCCTCGCGCACCGCGCACAGGATGCGGAAGGCTTCGAAGCGCTGCAGCACCGCGCGCACCCAGTCCTCGTGCGCCTTGTCCCCGCCGTCCGGTCCGGCGCGCAACAGCTCGAGGTAGGACCGGTAGCCGTCGGCGGCCAGCGCGATCACGTGATGCTGGTGGGCGTGCTCGATCCAGCCGACCTGGCCGTCCTGCCCATCCTCACCGTGCGCGCGCAGCACCGCGAGCGCCGCGTCGACGTCGCCGCGGTTGACCGCCAGCGCCAGCCGGCCGATCGGCCCGCCGAAGCGGCGGCTGTGGCGCAGCATCACGGTCTGCTGGGCCAGGGCGCCGCCGTCGCCGGCGAAGCCGGCCGGAATCTCCTCGCCGCTGGCCTCGCGCACGTAGTCGAGCGTGCCGGCGTCGTAGTTGCCGGCCTGGGCGTCGTGGCACAAATCGCCCAGCACCGCGCCCGCCTCCACCGACGCCAGCTGATCCTTGTCGCCCAGCAGGATCAGGGTGGCGCCCGGCGGCAGCGCGTCCAGCAGCGAAGCCATCATCTCCAGGTGGACCATCGAGGCTTCGTCGACGATCAGGACGTCGATGTCGAGCGGGTTGCCCTTGTTGTGGGCGAAGATGCGGGTATCGGGGCGCGCGCCGAGCAGGCTGTGGAGCGTGCGCGCGGCGCCCATGCGCGTGGTCAGCTCGCGCAGCGGCAGCGCTTCGCCGACGCGCTCGGCCAGCTCGCCCAGCGCCTTGTCGATCGACTGCTTCAGGCGCGCCGCCGCCTTGCCGGTCGGCGCCGCCAGGGCCACGCGCTGGCGCGCCGCGTCCGGCGCGGTCGCGAACAGCAGCGCCAGCAGGCGCGCCACCGTGTAGGTCTTGCCGGTGCCGGGCCCGCCGGTGATGATCGCGACCGAGCCGCGCAGCGCGATGGCGCAGGCCAGCTTCTGCCAGTCGGGCTGCTGCGCCTCGCTGCGCGCGCGCGGCGACACGAACAGCACGTCGAGCCAGGTGCGCACCAGGCGCGCATCGACCGGGTGGCGTTCCCGGGCGCGCTCGCGGATGGTGCGCGCGACCAGGGTCTCGTCGCGCCAGTAGCGGCGCAGGTACAGGCGCGCATCGTGGTCCGGCCCGTCCAGCACCAGCGGCGCGCCGTAGTCGAAGCTGTCGACCCGCCACACCGGCTCGCAGGCGGCCAGCTGGGCGACCCAGCCCTTCACGCTTTTCGGCAGCGGCCTGGCGGCCCGGGCCAGCCCCTTCCAGTCTTCCTCGGCCCAGCCCAGCAGCGCGGCCGGGTCGCCGGCCAGGTCGGACAGCAGCAGGCAACTGTGGCCGCGGCCTTCGAGCTCGGACAGGACCAGCGCCGCCAGCAGCACCGCGGGCGACGTCGCCCCCAGCGTCGCCACGAAGCGGGCAAAGGCGCCGGACAGGCGGCGCAGCGCGCCGGCCTCGGTCAGGCGCTCGACCTCGGCCCAGAAGGCCGGATGCGAATCGGCCGCGCCGTGGGTGGCGCCATCGGTCACCTTGTTGGTCACGTGTTCGTTCATGCATTCACTCCATCGCCCAGCAGGTGGTCCAGCCCCTCCAGCAGTTCCGGGTCCGGCTCGAGCAGGTAGCAGCCGTGCGTCGACGGATTGGCGATCCCGCGCAGGAACAGGAAAACGGCGCCGCCCAGTTGTTCGGCCGGGTCGTAGTCCTCGCCCAGGCGCGCGCGCAGCAGGCGGTGCAGGGCCAGCATGTAGATCGCGCCCTGGATGTCGTAGCGGTGCCCGGCCATGCCGGCCGCCATCGCGGCGTTGGTATAGGCGGCGTCGCCCGGGCCCAGCGCGTTCGACTTGTAGTCCAGCACCCAATAGCGGCCGTCGATCTCGAACACCAGGTCGGTGAAGCCTTTCAGCATGCCGTGCAGCTGGCGTTCGGGCAGCGTCGGACGCGGCGTGTCGCCCAGCAGGCGGCGCCGGCACAGGCGGTCGAGCGCACCGACGTCCAGCTGGCGGCTCGGGAACCAGAATTCCATCTCGGGCAGCACCTTGCTCCGCTGCGCCAGCTCGGCCAGCGAACAGCCGAGCGGCGGCAGGCGCGTGGTGGCAACCGTGCGCAGCCAGGCCAGCGCGTCGTCCAGGCGGTTGGCCCAGCCGGCGCGCTCGATTTTCTGGCTCAGCTGGACGATGAAGTTGTCGTCGTCGATACGGTCGAAGCCTTCGGTCGCCATCCATTCCAGGCGCTCGTGCAGGAAGTTGCCGGGACCGGCGCCGCGCGGGAACCGGTGCCAGGGCGCGTCTTCGGCGCGGGTGACTTCCACCGTGCCCGGCTCCGCTTCTTCCATCAGGTTTTCTTCCTGCGGTCGCTGGGGAGGCGCCACCGTGTGGCGCGTCAGCGAGGTGAACGAGCCGACCGCCCAGTTGCGCTCGAAACGGCCTTCGAAGGCCGGCGCCTCGACCAGGTCCGGCCGCACGTCGGCGCGTTGCAGGAGGGTGCGGCCTTCGGGCGCGTCCAGCGTGTGCAGTTCGATGCCGGCGTCGCCGCGCAGGCTTTCCCAGCGCTCGCGCATGCTGGACGCCATCACCGGTTCGCCGCCGGTGAGCAGGTAGCCGAGCGCCGATTCGTGCAGGCGGTTTTCGCCCTTGCGCCCGGCCGCCACCGCCGCCACGCCCAGCCACAGGAAGTGGCGCGCGCGCGTCAGCGCCACGTACAGCAGGCGCAGGTCTTCTTCCAGGCGTGCGCGGTCGACCGCTTCCAGGGCCTCGTCGCTCAATGCCAGGTCGATGCGGCGCGCGCCGTCCTCCACGTACTCGAAGAAGGCGCGGTTCCTGCGGTCGGTCTTGCGCGCGGTGACGGCGAACGGCAGGTACACCAGCGGGTACTCCAGGCCCTTGGACTTGTGCACCGTGACCACCTTCACCAGCTCGGCGTCGCTCTCCAGGCGCAGCACGCGCTCATCGCCCCCTTCCCCCATGCCCTCGATCTGCTCGGCGAACCAGCGGATCAGCGCCTGCTCGCCATCCAGCTCGCGGCTGGCTTCCTGCAGCAGCTCGGCCAGGTGCAGCAGGTTGGTGAGGCGGCGTTCGCCGCCGCTGGCCTCCAGGAGCTTGGCCGGCAGCCCGAGTTCGTGGATGAAGCGGCGCAGCATGGCCAGCACGCCCTGGCGCTGCCAGGCCTGGTGCAGGGCCTTGAGTTGCTCGACCCGGTTTTCCCAGGCCTGCTCGTCGCTGGCCAGGCGCGCCAGTTCCGCCAGCGGCAGCGCGCAGGTGGCGGTGGCGAAGGCCGCGCGCGCCAGGGCGCCGTCCAGGGGATTGGCGACCGCCTGCAGCCAGCGCAGCACGTCGGCCGCTTCCGCGCTTTCGACCACCGAGTCCTGGTCCGACAGGTAGACGCTGGCGACCTTCCTCTGCGCCAGCGCGCGCCGGATCGCCGCGGCCTCGCGGCGGTCGCGCACCAGCACCGCGATATCGGCCGGCATCAGGCGCTGGAAGTTGGCCGACCGAGCGCCCGCGTCGTCGGCGAAGCCCACGCGCGCATCGTTCAGCAGCGTGACGATGTGCTCGGCGCAGTGGTGGGCGAAGAACTCGCGGTAATCGTCGGCGCGCAGATCGTCGCGCTCGGTGGCGGCCACCGCCAGCGCCTGGTAGGGACCGTCGACGCCGACCAGTTGCTGCCTGCGGCCGTTGGCGTCCACCGGGTCGAACGGCAGCGGGTTGTCGCCGTCCTTCTTGAAGCGGAAGGCGCCGGCGGCGTAGCCCTGCTCGGCATGGTGGAACAGCCGGTTCACCGCCCGCACCAGCTCGGTGGTGGAGCGGTAGTTGGTGCCGAGCTGGTAGTGGCGGCCGGCGGTGGCGCGGCGCGCCGACAGGTAGCTGTGGATGTCGGCGCCGCGGAAGCCGTAGATCGATTGTTTCGGATCGCCGATCAGGAACAGGCCGCGCGCCGGGTCGTTCTCCACCACCCGGTACAGCAGGTCGAAGATGCGGTACTGGTCGGGCGAGGTATCCTGGAATTCGTCGACCATGGCGACCGGGAACTGGTCGAGGATACGCTTGCGCAGCGCCTCGCCGTTCGGGCCTTCCAGCGCATCCTTCAGGCGCACCAGCATGTCGGCAAAGCCGAACTGGCGGTTGCGGCGCTTGAGCTCGGCCATGCGGCGCGCGATCTGGCCGGCGGCGTGGCGCAGCAGCGCGTGCGCCAGCGGCGCGATCGCGTCCAGGGCCTCCTGCAGCGCGCGGGTATGCTCGAAGGCGTCGGGCACGTCGGCGCTGTAGTCCTTGCTGAAGGCATCCTCGATGCCGTCCGGCGTCAGGCGGCGCCAGGCCGTCTCCGGCAGGTCCGGCAGGTGGCGCGCCGGGTCGAGCGCCCAGGCGCGCAGCGCCTCGAACCACTTCACCAGCGAATCCGGCCGCATCTTGTTGCCGTTGAAGGCTTTCGGATGGCGTTCGCGCTGGGCCGCGATCCAGGCTTCCATGGCATGGGCGCGGTCGTGCCAGCCGTCCTTCAGGCGCGCCAGCTCGGCCTGCTGCTCGGCCTGGACGCGGGCGATCAGCCGGCCGAGCGGCTCGCCGGCATCGCCTTCCAGCTCGTCCGCGCGCCCCACCAGTTCGCGCACTGCGCGCTTGAGCACCTCGACGTCGGCGAAGCAGGCCAGCAGCACCTTCAGCGCCGGCCCGTTCAGCGGATACACCTGCTGGCGCCAGTAATCGTGGGCGGCGTCCTCGAACAGGCCGCGCTCGTCGCTGACCAGTTCCTCGTCGAACAGGCTGCCGCTGTCGAAGGCGTGCTCGCGCAGCATGCGCTGGCACCAGGCGTCGATGGTGAAGATGGCCGCCTCGTCCATCGTGTCGGCGGCCAGTACCAGGCGGTGCGCTGCGCGTTCGCGCGTGGCGTCGTCGAGGTAGCTGTCGGCCAGCGCTTCCAGGTAGGGATCGTCGGCGTCCGCTTCGCCGCGGAAGTAGGCGGCCGCCTGCACCAGGCGCTCGCGCACCCGGTTGGACAGCTCGCGCGTGGCGGCGCGCGTGAAGGTCATCACCAGGATCTCGGGCGGCAGCAGCGGACGCGCGAAGGCGCTCGCCTCCGCGGGTTCGTCCCACAGGCCGCCGCCGGCGTCTTCGCCCCTGGCACCATGGCCCAGCACCAGGCGCAGGTAGAGCGCGGCGATCGTATAGGTTTTACCGGTGCCGGCGCTGGCCTCGATCAGGCGCGACCCGTGCAGCGGGAAGGTCAAGGGGTCGAGCAGCTGGCTCATGCCTCGCCCCCTTCGAAGCGGGTCACCGTCACGCCCTCGCCGAGCCAGGCCGCCAGCGGCCCGTACAGCGCCTCGGCCACGTCCGGCCAGCCCCCGGCGGCGCGCAGCAGCGCGAATTCCGGCCACAGGCGCGCCAGGCAGGGGTCGACGACCTCGCCGTCGATCTCGAAGCCGCCGTCATAGGTTTCGCGCGCGTCGCCGCCCTGCAGCTGGGCGAGCGCGGTCTTGCACGCCACCGGCAGCGGCCGGTCCAGGTTTTCGCGCCACAGCGCAGCGAGGCGCCGCAGCGCGGCCAGCGCTTCGGCTTGCGGGATCGGCGCCATCTCGACGATGCCGTCGCGCGCCACCAGGTAGCCGGTGATGTCGTTACCGGTGGCGCCGGCGGCCAGCTGGCGCAGCCACGGAGCGATCAGCTTGTCGCCGCGCGGCGCGCCCTTGCGGTCGAGGACCTTGGACGAGATCTGCAGCAGCCACACGGTGCCCGCATCGCTGCTGCGCAGGCGGTCGATCCAGTCGTCGAGCAGGAGCGGCGCGCCGCCGGTGGCGTCCAGGTCGAGGCTGACCACCAGCTTGGGCGCCGGTCGCGGGTAGCGCGCCCCCAGCGCCAGCCAGCTCGAACGCACCGGCACCAGCTCGTCGACCAGCTGCTGCTGCCACTGGAGGCCGACCAGGCCGATCGGCAGCACGCCTTCGCGCGCCAGGCGTCCGGCGCGCGCGGCCAGCACCTGGCGCACCTCGTCCTGGGCTTCCTGGGTGCCGCTGTCGTCGAGCAGCGTGTCTTCCAGCAGGTAGCGTTCGAGCGCGTCCAGCGAGAACGGTTCCTCGTCCTCGCCCACCACTTCCAGATGGCCGAAGTTAACGCCCAGGCGGCGCCGGAAGAAGTAGCGCGCCGGCTGGCGCAGGAAGCCGGCCAGCTCGCCCAGTTTCAGGCGGTAGTCGGGTTCCAGCTCGTACGGCGGCAGCGCGCCCTCGTCCTTTTCCTCTTGCGCTTCCCCGTCCGCGTCGCCGTCCGGCCCGCGGTGGGCGGAGCGCCATTCGCCGGCATAGGTGAGCAGGCCGCCGCGCTCGAAGTAACGGCGCGAGAACGGCTGCAGCGCATGCACGGTCGTGCGTTCGCGCAGCTCGGGGTCCATGCCCCAGCCCTTGGCCAGGTAGTCGCGCAGCTGCGACACCAGCACCGACGCCGGCTGCTCGGTGTTGTCGCGCACGTTGCGCCCGACCCAGCTCACGTACAGCTTGTCGCGCGCCGCCAGCAGCGCTTCCAGCATCAGGTAGCGATCGTCGTCGCGGCGCGAACGGTCGCCCGGCCGCGCCATCCCCGGCAGGACCAGCAGATCGAAGTCGGATTGCTGGGCGCGGCGCGGGAAGTCGCCATCGTTCATGCCGAGCAGGCACACCACCCTGAACGGCACCGCGCGCATCGGCATCAGGGTGCAGAAGGTGACGCCGCCGGACACGAACTGGTGGGTCAGCGCCGGCTGGTCCAGCTCACCGAGCCAGGCTTCGCGCATCACCGCCAGCGGTACCGGTTCGTCGAACAGCGCGTTCTCGCAGATCTCGAGCCAGCATTGCAGCGCTTCGTCGAGCTGGTTCAGCATCACGCGTTCCTCGTCGCTGGCGGCGCGGAAGAAGCGCGCCATCATCGCGCGCGCCCTGGTGCCCCACTCCAGCGGCCGCAGCTTGCCGTCGAGCTGCTCGCGCCAGGCCAGCAGCGCTTCCACCAGTTCGGCCAGCGAGCCGGCCAGCGCCGCGTCCAGGCCGCCGACTTCCGGATAGGGTTCGATGTCGTTGAAGCTGACGCCGGCACCGGTGGCATAGCCCAGCAACATGCGCCGGATGCCGAACAGCCAGGAATTCTGCTCGCCGGCGGACCCGAGTCCGAGGCCGGCGCGGTGCCCGGCGTCCAGTCCCCAGCGGATGCTGGCGCCTTCGATCCAGTGGCCGAGGGTGGCGAGATCGTCTTCCTCGATGCCGAAGCGGCGCGCCACCGCCGGTACGTCGAGCAGGTCGCGCACCTCGCTCTGGCGGCAGCGCTGCTGCGGCAGGCGCAGCAGCCATTCCAGCGCCACCAGCAGCGGATTCACGCTGCGGTCCTTGACGTCGCCGATCTCGAACGGGATGTAGCGCGGGTCGCTGCGCTTGTGCTGCTCGAACACGGCGTGGATGGCGGCCGAGAAGGTCTCGATGTCGGGCATCATGACCACGACGTCGCGTGGGCGCAGGGGATCTTCCGATTCTTCGGCGAACCACGACAGCAGCTGGTCGTGCAGCACCTCCACCTCGCGCTGGGCGCTGTGGGCGATGTGGAACTCGATCGAGCGGTCGTCCGTTGGCGGCGGCACCTGCGGATGCTCGGACAGCGGCAGCAGGTCGCGGATCGCGGCCTGGACCTGGTTCAGCAGGCACTCTCCCGCCTCGTCGGAGAACAGGTCGACGCGCATGTTCGTGAATTTACTGGCCTCGCCGTTGTCGAACTCGTCCAGCATGCGCACGAAGTCGCGTCCCTGGCGCCCCCAGCTGGCCAGCAGCGGGTGGCAGTGGGCGTGCATCTGTTCCGGCGGAATCTCGGCCAGGCTGGTGCCGTTCTTCGCCTGCTGGCGCTTGTAGGCGGCGCGCAGCAGCTCGCGCCCCTCGCAGATGTCGCCCCAGTAGAACTGGCAGGGATTCGGCACCGCCAGCAGCACCTGGGTGTGGCGCGACAAGCCCGCCACCGCCTGGATGGTCTGGTACGGCAGGGTCGACATCCCGAACAGCACCACCCGGCGCGGCAAGCGCTGCACCGGCTGGCGGTCTTCCTCGACCGCGGCCATGAATTGCTGGTGGATGGTGGCGCGTCCCGACCAGCGCCGCTCCGGCGGCAGGCTCTCGTGGATCTCGCGCCAGAGCTGGGCCTGCCAGCACTGGTCCGGCGTCAAGGGGACCGGATCGCCGCCCGGCCGCCGCAGCTGGTCCCGGTTCTCGGCCCAGTCGCTCAGCCAGTCGGCGCGGTACACCTGGTACTGGTCGTACAGGTCGGCCAGGCGCTCGGCCAGCTGCAGGCGGCGCTCCGGGTCGCCGTCCTGCAGGAAGTGGCGCAACGGCGCGAACTTTTCCTTTTGCAGCACCTCGGGCAGCAGGCGCATCAGGCGCCAGGTGAGCGCGTCCTTGTCGAAGGGCGAGCGGTTGGGCACGCGCTCCGGTCCCAGCATGCCGCGGTAGGACTGCCACAGGAAGCGCGCCGGCAGCGCCACGCGGGTGGCGGCGCACACGCCCATGTCCTCGGCCAGCGCGATCTTGAGCCATTCGGCCACGCCGTTCGACTGCACCAGGATGATCTCCTCCTCCAGGGGACCGAGCGGGTGGTTGCGCAGCCAGTCGAAGACGGCGGCGCGCAGCAATTCCATCTGGTTGCCGTGCAGGATGAGGAGACCGGGGGTGATCGGGGAAGGCATGGTGAAAGGCGTGGGGTCGACGCCCGCAGGATACTACTTATGGCTGACCGGCGGTAGCCTGCCGACCTCTTTTCGTGCCCGATGGCAAGCTCGGCCGCCGCTTGCGCACACCGGAAACGGCGGTGCCCTGCGGCAATGTAGCGGTTGTTGTTAAGATGTGGCGATCAAGCCATGTCAAGAACAGGACCCTCCATGCAAGACCAAGCCGCCAGCCCCATCGACCAGGACAGCCAGGACGATTACCTCTGGCTCGAAGACGTCGCCTCCGAACGCGCCCTCGACTGGGTCGGCGCGCGCAACGCCGAGAGCGAGGCGGCGCTCGCCGCCCGTCCCGACTACGCCACCCTGCGCACGCGCCTGAAGAGCATCCTCGACTCGAAGGAACGGATTCCCTACGCCGGCCGCCATGCCGGCCTGTACTACAACTTCTGGCGCGACGCCGACCACCCGCGCGGCCTGTGGCGCCGCACCACGCTGGAGGAATACCGCAAGCCGGAACCGGCATGGGAAACCGTGCTCGACCTCGACCGGCTGGCGCGCGACGAAGACGAAAACTGGGTCTGGGCCGGGGTTACTCCGCTCAAGCCGGGCGGCGACCGCGCGCTGGTCTCGCTGTCGCGCGGCGGCGGCGACGCCCACGTGGTGCGCGAGTTCGACCTCGCGGGCAAGCAATTCGTCGCCGGCGGCTTCACGCTGCCCGAAGCCAAGAGCAGCGTCGGCTGGATCGACCGCGACACCCTGTTCGTGGGCACCGACTTCGGCCCGGACGCGATGACCAGCTCCGGCTACCCGCGCATCGTCAAGGAATGGCGGCGCGGCACCCCGCTCGAAGCGGCGACCACCGTGTACGAAGCGCAGCCGGACGACTTGTCGGCCTCGGCCTGGCACGACGCCACCCCGGGCCACGAACACGACTTCGTGCAACGCCAGATCGGCTTCTACAGCAGCGAGATGTTCGTGCGCCGCGACGGCCAGCTGGTCAAGCTGCCCAAACCCGACGACGCCAACGCCTTCACGGTGCGCGACCAGGTCGTGGTCGAACTGCGATCGAGCTGGGCGGTGGACGGCACCACCTGGCCGCAGGGCGCGCTGCTGGCGATGGACTTCGAGCGCTTCATGGCCGGCGAGCACGCCTTCGAAGCCCTGTTCACGCCGACCCCGACCACCTCGCTCGACGGCGTGGCCGCCACCCGCGGCGCCATCCTGCTGACCATCCTCGACAACGTGAAGAACCGCATCGTCGAGCTGCGCCGCAGTGAAACGGCGGGCGGCGGCTGGCAACGGCGCGACGTGGCGGTCCAGGGCATCGGCTCCGGCATGGGCGCGCTGGGCGTCTCCAGCGTCGACGAGTTCGAGTCGGACCAGTACTTCCTGACCGTCACCGATTTCCTGACGCCGAGCAGCCTGTACCTGTGCGACGCCGGCAGCGATGCGCGCCAGCCGCTGAAATCGATGCCGGCGTTTTTCAATACCGATCCGTTCATGGTGCGCCAGTTCGCCGCCAAGTCGAAGGACGGGACCATGGTTCCCTACTTCGTCGTGATGCGCAAGGATACCGAATACGACGGCGCCAACCCGACCCTCCTGTACGGCTACGGCGGCTTCGAAGTCTCGCTGACGCCCTTCTACAGCGGCATCACCGGCGCGGCCTGGCTGGAACAGGGCGGCGTCTACGTGCTGGCGAACATCCGCGGCGGCGGCGAGTTCGGACCGCGCTGGCACCAGGGTGCGCTGAAGGAAAAGCGCCAGCACGCCTTCGACGACTTCATCGCGGTGGCGCAGGACCTCGGCCGCCGCAACATCACCGGCCCGCGCCACCTCGGCATCATGGGCGGCAGCAACGGCGGCCTGCTGGTGGGCGCGGTGCTGACCCAGCGCCCGGAACTGTTCAACGCCGTGGTATGCCAGGTGCCGCTGCTGGACATGCGCCGCTACCACCAGCTGCTGGCCGGCGCCTCCTGGATGGGCGAATACGGCGATCCGGACAATCCGGCCGAGTGGGAGGTCATCCGCCGCTATTCGCCGTACCAGAACGTGTCCGCCGACAAGCAGTATCCGCGGGTGCTGTTCACCACCTCGACGCGCGACGACCGCGTCCATCCGGGCCATGCACGCAAGATGGCGGCGCGCATGCTGGCACAGCAGCACGACATCTTGTATTGGGAAAATACCGAGGGTGGACACGCCGGCGCAGCCAACAATGAACAAACCGCAACGATGTGGGCGTTGACGTACACGTTTTTGTTGATGCAGCTCAAACGATAATCTTGGTTACAGCCCCGTCCTTACAGCGGGGCGCTCAAGTCGTTCCCACGGGAACTAGCAGGTTTGCTAGGACCCTGGATGAATAATGCATGGAATACTTGTTTCTCACACATGTTTCCATGGAGGAGCGGCGATGGCTAATGATTTCGTTACCGAAGCAAGCCTGCGGGACCCGTATTCCGGCGTAGGCGTAACCCCACTGGCGCCTCCGGCGCTCTCCATCAACGACCTGAAGAAGTACCGGGTCAGCAAGCGCGAGAGCCAGGAGAAATTCTGGGGCCGCTTCGGTGTCACCCAGTCGAGCGGCAGCCGCTTCGAGACCGGCCTCGCGATTCCGGCGCCGGTGGCCCTGCTGTTGAAGCTCTACGTCAACGGCAAGCTCAACGATGGTGATCTTCTGGGGTAATCAAGCCGAGGGAAATCGCCCTCACGACCGCCTGTTGCCGGGTGTTGACGTTGAATTTCTGGCGGATATTTCCCATATGGAAATTCACCGTCGCCTCGGAACAGCCGGTGATTTTTGAAATCTCCCACGACGATTTGCCGACCATGACCCAGTTGAGCACTTCCAGCTCGCGCGGGGTCAGGCGTGGCGCCGGTTCCTGTCCGGTCTGCGGGCAGAAGCGCACGCCGGTCGCGAACGCATAGTCGCGCACCAGCGCCAGGTCCGGCAGGATGGTATGGGTCCTGCGCACGAAAGCCGGGTCCGCCACCGTATCCCCCATGAACGACAGCATGCCGAATTCCCCGTTCGGCCCATGGATCGGGAAGGTCACGCCGGCGCGAATGCCATGGCCGCACGCTTCCTCGTACAGGATGCGCTGGGTCGGGCTGCGGAACAGTTCCGGCTGCCATACGAGGGGCAGCGTGCTGGCCAGGCAATGGGTCACGGTCGGGTCGACATAGGCGTAGCGCTGGGCATCGTAGCGTTCGCGCCAGGCCGTCGGATAATTACTCTGTATAAAGGCATTGTCCAGCCGCGCGTGGCGCGAGCAGGACATGCCGAACCATACCTTGTCGAAACCGTAGTCCCGGCCCAAGGCAAACAGCGCTTCGCCCCAGCCTGGCGCCGTGTCCCGGTGCAGCAGTTCGTCCAGCTCGACGCCCGTCATGTTTTCCCCGCGCTGTTGATGTAACGACACACTGCATGCTAGATGAGTTGTAACCAAAAAGCACGAAATATTATTGGTCAATTCAATATCAATTATGCAACATTAACACACCAGTTGTCATTTGGCGACAAGCCATTGATCAGCGCGATGGGCAAGCGTGCGCGCGCTGTTCCGAAAATCCGCTACACTCGCGCGAATTGTCTATTCGAAATTTCTTATTTGCAAGTATGCCAGAAGACTGCTTGACTAGAACAAACACAAGAGTATCTTTAAGCCTTTCTGATATTTAACAAAAACGCGTCCGTCCAAAACCTTGTCGCACGTGCACATCACATCGCTGCCCAGTACTTCCCGTGCCCGTCAGCGCCGGATCGCCCTCCCTCTCTTCCTTATTCCCTACACCAGGAATCCTCGTCAATGAATACCATGACTGACATGGCTGAACAGCTCGATGTCAAGCTCTTGCTGTCCACGCTGATGGCCTTGAAAAAAGGCGACTTTTCGGTGCGCATGCCGTCCGACTGGACCGGCGTGTCCGGCAAGATCGCCGATACCCTGAACGACATCATCGAGACCAAGGAAAAGATGGTCGAGACCGTGACCGACGTGTCGCGCGTGGTCGGCCGCGAGGGCCACCTGACCCGCCGCGCCGACGTGCCCGGCGTGGTGGGCGGCTGGGCCACCATCATCAGCTCGGTCAACACCCTGATCGACGACCTGGTGCGCCCGACCACCGAAATGGCGCGCGTGATCGGCGCGGTGGCGAAAGGCGACCTGTCGCAGACCATGGCGCTGGAAGTCGACGGGCACCCGCTGAAAGGCCAGTACCTGCGCGCGGCGCAGACCGCCAACACCATGGTGGAACAGCTCTCCTCCTTCTCGTCGGAAGTGACGCGGGTGGCCAGGGAGGTCGGTACCGAGGGCAAGCTGGGCGGCCAGGCGCAGGTGAAAGGCGTGGCCGGCACCTGGAAGGACTTGACCGACTCGGTGAACTCGATGGCGGGCAACCTGACCTCGCAGGTGCGCAACATCGCCGAGGTGACCACCGCGGTGGCCAACGGCGACCTGTCCAAGAAGATCACCGTGGACGTGCGCGGCGAGATCCTGCAGCTGAAGGACACCATCAACGTGATGGTGGACCAGTTGCGCTCCTTCGCCTCCGAGGTGACCCGGGTGGCGCGCGAGGTGGGCACCGAGGGCAAGCTCGGGGGCCAGGCCTACGTGCCGGGCGTCGGCGGCACCTGGAAGGACTTGACCGACAACGTGAACTTCATGGCGTCCAACCTGACCGGCCAGGTGCGCAACATCGCGGCGGTGACGACGGCGGTGGCCAACGGCGACCTGTCCAAGAAGATCACGGTGGACGTCAAGGGCGAAATTCTCGAACTGAAGAACACCATCAACGTCATGGTGGACCAGCTCTCGTCCTTCGCATCGGAAGTGACCCGGGTGGCGCGCGAGGTCGGTACCGAAGGCAAGCTCGGCGGCCAGGCGCAGGTGAAGGGCGTGGCGGGGACCTGGAAGGACTTGACCGACTCGGTGAACTCGATGGCGGGCAACCTGACCGGCCAGGTGCGCAACATCGCCGACGTGACCACCGCGGTGGCGAACGGCGACCTGTCCAAGAAGATCACGGTGGACGTCAAGGGCGAGATCCTGGAACTGAAGAACACCATCAACGTGATGGTGGACCAGCTGAACTCCTTCGCCTCGGAAGTGACCCGGGTGGCGCGCGAGGTGGGTACCGAGGGCAAGCTCGGCGGCCAGGCGAACGTGCCGGGGGTCGGCGGCACCTGGAAGGACTTGACCGACAACGTCAACTTCATGGCGTCCAACCTGACCGGCCAGGTGCGCAACATCGCCGACGTGACCACCGCGGTCGCGAACGGCGACCTGTCCAAGAAGATCACCGTGGACGTCAAGGGCGAGATCCTGGAACTGAAGAACACCATCAACGTGATGGTGGACCAGCTGTCCTCGTTCGCCTCCGAGGTGACCCGCGTGGCGCGCGAGGTGGGTACCGAGGGCAAGCTCGGCGGCCAGGCCTACGTGCCGGGCGTCGGCGGCACCTGGAAGGACTTGACCGACAACGTGAACTTCATGGCGTCCAACCTGACCGGCCAGGTGCGCAACATCGCGGCGGTGACCACCGCGGTGGCGCGCGGCGACCTGTCCAAGAAGATCACCGTGGACGTGAAGGGCGAAATCCTGGAACTGAAGGACACCATCAACGTGATGGTGGACCAGCTGTCCTCGTTCGCATCCGAGGTGACCCGGGTGGCGCGCGAGGTGGGTACCGAGGGCAAGCTCGGCGGCCAGGCGAACGTGTCCGGCGTCGGCGGTACCTGGAAGGACTTGACGGAAAACGTGAACCAGCTGGCGGCCAACCTGACCAACCAGATGCGGGCGATCGGCGAGGTGGCGACGGCGGTGACGCGCGGCGACCTGTCGCGCTCGATCCAGGTGGAAGCACGCGGCGAGATGTCCTACCTGAAGGACAACATCAACGAGATGATCCGCAACCTGAAGGAAACCACGCAGAAGAACGCGCAGCAGGACTGGCTGAAGACCAACCTGGCGCGCTTCACGCGCCTGCTGCAGGGCCAGCGCGACCTGCAGGCGGTGACCAAGCTGATCCTGTCCGAACTGGCGCCGCTGATCTCGGCCCACCACGGCGTGTTCTACATGATGGATTCCCAGGACGCCGACGCGCGCCTGCGCATGATCGCCTCCTACGGCTATCGTTCCAGCCGCAAGCTGCCGACCTCCTTCCTGCCGGGCGAAGGCCTGGTGGGCCAGTGCGCGCTGGAGAAGAGCCGCATCTGGCTGACCGACGTCCCGCGCGACTACATCCAGGTGTCGTCCGGCCTGGGCGCGGCGCCGCCGACCAACATCGTGGTGCTGCCGATCCTGTTCGAACAGCAGGTCAAGGCCGTCATCGAGATCGCCTCGCTGGACCGCTTCACCGAGACCCACCTGTCCTTCCTCGACCAGTTGATGGAATCGATCGGCGTGGTCCTGAACACGATCGAGGCGAACAGCCGTACCGAATCGCTGCTGACCCAGTCGCAGTCGCTGGCGCAGGAACTGCAGCAGACCAACCAGGAACTGGCCGAAAAGGCGCGCCTGCTGTCCGAGCAGAACATCGAGGTGGAACGCAAGAACCGCGAGGTGGAACAGGCCAAGCTGGCGCTGGAAGAAAAGGCGACCCAGCTGGCGCTGTCCTCGAAGTACAAGTCCGAGTTCCTGGCCAACATGTCGCACGAACTGCGTACGCCCTTGAATTCGCTCCTGATCCTGGCCCAGCAGCTGTCCGACAACCCGGAAGGCAATTTGTCCGGCAAGCAGGTGGAGTTCGCGAAGACGATCCACGGCTCCGGTTCCGACCTGCTGACCCTGATCAACGACATTCTCGACCTGTCGAAGATCGAGTCGGGTACCGTGACGCTGGACGTTTCGGAATACCGCTTCGCCAACCTGCGCAACTACGTCGACCGCACCTTCCGCCACATGGCCGAAGCCAAGCACCTCGGCTTCCAGGTCGACCTGGCCGAGAACCTGCCGACCGCGCTGATGACCGACACGACCAGGCTACAGCAAGTGCTGAAGAACCTGCTGTCGAATGCCTTCAAGTTCACCAGCCACGGCCAGGTCGCGCTGACGATCAGCCTGGTGACCAGCGGCTGGACCGCCGACCACCCGCACCTGCTGCATGCCGACGCGGTGCTGGCGTTCTCGGTGCGCGACACCGGCGTCGGCATCCCGTCCGACAAGCTGCAGCTGATCTTCGAAGCCTTCCAGCAGGCCGACGGCTCGACCGCCCGCAAGTACGGCGGCACCGGCCTGGGCCTGTCGATCTCGCGCGAACTGGCGCGCCTGCTGGGCGGCGAGATCCGCGTGGAATCGACGGTCAACGTCGGCTCCACCTTCACGCTGTACCTGCCGTACAACCGCGCCGGCTTCATCAACTACGAGCAGACCCGCCAGCCGCAGCCGGCCCGCTTCGCGCCGCCGCAGCAGGCCTCCAGCGCGGCACCGGTGCTGATTCCCGCCCCGGCCGCCGCGCCGGACGCCGAGCTCGAAGCCGAAGTGTCCACCGTGCCGACCGTGACCATCACCGACGTCTCCACCGGCCAGGTCGAATACGCGGCGCTGCTGGACGACCGCGGCCTGATCGCCCCGGGCGACCCGTCGGTGCTGATCGTCGAGGACGACGAGCGCTTCGCCAAGACCCTGCTCGACTTCGCCCGCGAAAAGAACTTCAAGGGCATCGTCACCTACCGCGGCGACTCGGCGCTGTCGCTGGCCCGCGACTACCTGCCGTCGGCGATCCTGCTCGACATCGACCTGCCTGACATCGACGGGCTGACCGTGCTGGACCGCCTCAAGCGCGACCCGAGCACGCGCCACATCCCGGTGCACGTGCTGTCGGCCCTGCGCGAGCGCGAACGCGCGTTGCGCCAGGGCGCGATCTCGTACATCAACAAGCCGGTCAGCCGCGATGCGCTGCAGGAGGAATTCAAGCGCATCCAGAAGTTCCTGATGGGCGGCAAGCGTTCGCTGCTGGTGGTCGAGGACGACATGGCCCAGCGCGAATCGATCGTCGCGCTGATCGGCGACGCCGACGTCCACATCGTGATCGCCGAAGACGGCAAGTCGGCGCTGGCCGCGCTGGCCGAGCACCCCTTCGACTGCATGGTGCTGGACCTGACCCTGCCCGACATCTCCGGCTTCGACCTGCTCGACCAGATCGGCAAGCAGCCCGCCTTGCGCGACCTGCCGATCGTGATCTACACCGCCAAGGAACTGTCGCGCAAGGACGTCACCAAGCTGAAACGCTATGCCAAGACCATCGTGGTCAAGGATGCGCGCTCGCCGGAACGCCTGCTGGATGAAACCGCGCTGTTCCTGCACCGTTCGCAGGCCAGCCTGCCCGACCTGCAGCGCAAGATGCTCGAAGAGATACACGTGCTCGACGGCGGCCTGGCCGGACGCAAGGTGCTGATCGTCGACGACGACCTGCGCAACATCTTCGCCTTGTCCTCGCTGCTGGAGCGCCAGCAGATGCAGGTATTGTTCGCCGAGAACGGCCGCGACGGCATCGAAGTGCTGGAAAAGGACCCGACCATCGAGATCGTCCTGATGGACATCATGATGCCCGAGATGGACGGCTACGACACCATGCGCGCCATCCGCCGCATCCCGAAGTTCAAGTCGCTGCCGATCATCACCCTGACCGCGAAAGCGATGAAGGGCGACCGCGACAAGTGCATCGCCGCCGGCGCCTCGGACTACATCACCAAGCCGGTGGACGTGGCCCAGCTGCTGTCGATGATGCGGGTCTGGCTGCACTGATGGCGCCCGCGAAAACGTGGACCGGCCTCGCGGCCGGGCTGGCGGTCGAGGAGCTGGAAACCGAGCTGTTGCTGGAAGCCTTGTTCCAGCGCTTCGGCCACGATTTCCGCGCCTACGACCGCCCGGCCCTGCGCCGCAAGCTGGGCGGCCTGATGCGTTCGCGCGCCTTGTCCACCCTGTCCGGCCTGCAGGAACAGGTGCTGCACGACGAGCCGGCGGCCGCGGCCGCGCTGCGCGCGCTGTCGGTGGCGCCGAGCCCGCTGTTCGGCGACGTCGAGCATGCGGCGCACCTGCGCGCCGTGCTGGCCCCCTCGCTGCGCGGCTGGCCGGTGCCGCGGGTGTGGGTGGCCGAATGCGCCGGCGTCGGCGAAGCGTGGACGCTGGCGATCCTGCTGGCCGAGGAAGGCATCCTCGGCCGGCTCGACATCCACGCCACCCTGGCCAACGAGGAGCTGGTCGGCGAGATGCTGGACGCCGCCGTCCCGCTGGCCGAACTGGAGGCCGCGCAGGCGCGCTACGCCGCCAGCGGCGGCGCCGGTATGCTGGCGGCCTACTTCGATATCCGGGACGGCCAGGCGCGGCTGCAGGCGCAGCTGCGGCGGCGCATCACCTGGTCGCAGTACAGCCTGGTGACCGATGCCTCGTTCAACGAGTTCCAGGCGATCCTGTGCTGCAACGCGCTGGCCGACTTCGGCCCGGTGCTGCGCCAGCGCGTGCTGCGCCTGTTCCACGACAGCCTGGCGCGCTTCGGGGTGCTGTGCCTGGACCGGCCGCTGTCGGTGACCGATGCGTATGCGGGGACTTACCAGGGGGTGGAGGGGGATCGCGGCTGGTACAAGCGGGTGGGGTAGCCAGCTGTGCCGTTCGGGCCCGCTGCCCTTGCACGCCGCCCCTGCGCAGGCAGGGGCGACCGTTTTATCGAGCACGGCACGATCAGAACACCTTCGCACCCGGCCGCTCCGCCACCCTGTCGCGCCAGCCCTGCAAGCATTCCATCCCCTCCGCGCCCGGCCTGAACTTCATCAGCCCGCGCGCGAACTCCAGCGCGCAGAACGCCGTGATGTCGGCGACCGTGAAGCGCTCTCCCGCCACGTAGGCCTGCGTCGCCAGCACCCCGTCCAGCCAGCGCGCGGCCGCCCTCATTTTGTCGCCCTGCGAGGCGCCGAAATCGGCGAACTGCGGCTGCTCCAGCATGGCCAGGCCGGGGTGGCTGTGGCGCACGCAGTTGGCGATGCGGAGGAACAGCTGCAGCTCGCAGCGGCGGTCCATCATCTCGATGAAGGCGCGTTCCTCGAAGCCCTCGCCCATCAGGTTCGGCTGCGGGTGCAGGCCTTCCAGATACGTGCAGATCGCGCGCGTCTCGGACAGCATGCGGCCGTCGTCGAGCTCGAGCACCGGCACCTGGGCCAGCGGATTGAGCGCGAGGAAGGCTTCGCCGCGGTGCTCGCCCCTGGCCAGGTCGACCTGCACCAGCTCGACGCCGGCGATGTTCTTCTCGGCCATGAACATGAGCACGCGGCGCGGATTCGGCGCGCGTGCGCTGGTGTACAGTTTCATCGATGTCTCCCGTCGGAATATGGATGGGTTCCGATCATACCCTGCCTTGCGTTGACACCGCCGCGCTTAGCCCGTAGATTCGCAGGCTGGCCTTGCCGCCGCCCGGGCAAGTTCGACATACATACATAAGAGAAGACAGGTTCCTCCCATGCATCGCAGCCTCATTTCCGCCGCCATCGCCCTCGCCTTCGCCGTTCCCGCCCTGCATGTCGCCGCCGCGCCCGCCGCGGCAAGCACGGCCAAGGCCAGCCAGGAAGCGACCACCCAGCTGCCGCGCGGCGTCGTCCCCAGCCATTACGACATCGCGCTCGTGCCCGACGCCGCCGCCGGCACCTTCACCGGCAAGGCCACCATCACGCTGAACGTCGCCAGGGCCACCGACAGCATCACCCTGAACGCGGCCGACCTGAAGTTCGCCGGCGCCAGCGTCAGCCCGGCCGCCGGCGGCGCGCCGCAGACGGCGACGGTGGCCATCGATGCCGCCGCCCAGACCGCGACCTTCAAGCTGGCGCGTCCGCTGGCACCGGGCATGTACAAGCTGGCGCTGGACTACAGCGGCGTGATCGGCACCCAGGCCGTGGGCCTGTTCTCGCTCGACTACGCCGGCCAGGACGGCAAAACGCAGCGCGCGCTGTACACCCAGTTCGAGAACTCGGACGCGCGCCGCATGATCCCGTCCTGGGATGAGCCGGCCTACAAGGCCACCTTCGCGCTCGAGGTCACGGCGCCGGCCGGCCAGATGGCGGTCAGCAACATGCCCGCCGCCGGCAGCGACACCCTGCCCGACGGACGCCGGCGCGTGCGCTTCGCCAGGACGCCGAAGATGTCGACCTACCTGCTGTTCCTCGGCATGGGCGACTTCGAGCGCGCCACGGCCACCGAGGGCGGCACCGAGCTGGGCGTCATCACCCGCCGCGGCGCCCTCGACCAGGCCGCGTTCGCGCTCGAGTCCTCGAAGGCCATCCTGCGCGAGTACAACGACTACTTCGGCGTGCGCTACCCGCTGCCCAAGCTCGACAACGTCGCCGGCCCGGGCCAGAGCCAGTTCTTCGGCGCGATGGAAAACTGGGGCGCGATCTTCACCTTCGAGTACGCGTTGCTGCTCGATCCGAAGATCTCGACGCAGCACGACCGCCAGGAAGTGTTCGCCACCGCCGCCCACGAGATGGCGCACCAGTGGTTCGGCGACCTGGTCACGATGCGCTGGTGGGACGACCTGTGGCTGAACGAAGGCTTCGCCTCGTGGATGGAAAGCCGCCTGACGGCGCGCCTGCACCCTGAATGGAACACGCGCCTGGACGCGGTCGGCAGCCGCGACGCCGCCATGAGCCGCGACTCGGTGGCGGCGACCCACCCGGTGGTACAGCACATCGAGACCGTCGAACAGGCCAGCCAGGCCTTCGACGTGATCACCTACCAGAAGGGCGAAGCGGTGATCCGCATGCTCGAAGCCTACGTCGGCGAGGATGCCTGGCGCACCGGCGTGCGCGCCTACATGCAGGCGCATGCCTACGGCAACACCGTGTCCGACGACCTGTGGAAGCAGATCGAAAAGGCGGCGAAGAAGCCGGTGACCGCGATCGCCCACGACTTCACGCTGCAGCCTGGCGTGCCGTTGATCCGCGTCGGCGAGCCGGTGTGCAGCAACGGCAAGACCAGCGTCACCCTGACCCAGGAAGAATTCTCGCGCGACCGGCCGCAGAAAAAACCGCTGGCCTGGCGCGTGCCGGTGATCGCCCGGATCGGCGGCGACGGCAAGGAAACCCGCACTTTGGTCTCGGGCGGCAAGGGCACCATCGCCCTGCCCGGCTGCGGCGCCGTGGTCGTCAACGCCGGCCAGAGCGGCTACTACCGCACCCTGTACGCACCGAAGCAATTCGCGCAACTGGCGCAGGGCTTCGCCGGCCTGGCGCCGGTCGACCAGATCGGCCTGCTGTCCGACAGCATGGCGCTCGGCATGGCCGGCCTGCAGCCGGCATCCAGCATGCTCGACCTGGCCAAGGCGACGCCGGCCGGCGCCGAGCCCCAGGTGTGGGCGCGCATCGCCGGCGTCCTCGGCGGCCTGCACGGCCGCTACGAGCGCGACCCGGCGCGCCAGAAGGCGTTCGACGCCTTCGCTATCGCGCGCCTGGCGCCGGTGATGGCGCAGGTGGGTTGGACCGTGCGCGCCGGCGAGGCCTCGACCGTGACCAACCTGCGTTCGCAACTGATCGGCGTGCTGAGCGACCTGGGCGATGCCAACGTCATCGGCGAAGCGCGCCGCCGCTACGCCGCCATGGACAAGGACCCGGCCGCCGTGCCGGGCCCGCTGCGCAAGACTATCCTGGCGGTGGTTGCCCAGCATGCCGACGCCGCCACCTGGGATGGCCTGCACGCCCGCGCCAAGGCCGAGAAAACGCCGCTGCTGAAGGCCAACCTGTACCAGCTGCTGGGCATCGCCGACGACCGCGCGCTGGCCGAACGGGCGCTCAAGCTGGCCCTGACCGACGAGCCGGACCTGACCACCAGCGCCGGCATGATCTCGGCGGTGGCGGAGGTACACCCGGACCTGGCCTTCGACTTCGCCCTGGCCAACCAGGAGAAGATCAACCAGCGCATCGACGCCACCTCGCGCAGCCGCTACTTCGCGCGCCTGGCCGGCGGCTCGTCCGACCCGGCCATGGTCGGCAAGCTGAACGCGTACGCCGGCGCCAACCTGGCGGCCAGCTCGCGCGGCGACGTCGACGCCGCCATTGCGTCCATCCAGGACCGCGTCAAGGTGAACGCCGCGCGCCTGCCGGAGATCGATGCCTGGCTGGCGCGTAACGCCAAATAGACGGCTTCACGGACCGAGCCTGCCCGGCACCTGCCGGGCCAGTGCGTCGATGACGGCGCGCACCCGCACCGGCAGATAGCGTCCGAGCGGCCAGACGGCATGGATCTCGAAGCCCGGCCCACGCAGTGCCGGCAGCACTTCGACCAATTCTCCGGATTTCAGCCGCGCGGCCACCAGCCAGGAAGGCAGCCAGGCCAGCCCGTTTGCGCCGGCGGCCGCATCGGCGATCGCTTCCAGGTCGTCGAAACGGATGCGTCCGGCCGGCTCAATCTCGCGGCGCTGTCCCTGTTCGCTGAAACGCCACGGCACCACGCGCCGGCCTTTGCCGTATGCCAGTTGCGCATGCGCCCCGATCTCCTCGAGCCGCGCCGGCGCGCCATGCCGGCTCAGGTAGGCGGGCGCCGCGCACAGCAGCATTGCCTGGATGCCCAGGCGGCGCGCCTTCAGGTCGGCCTCGTCGGCCAGCGCCCCGGTGCGCACGACCAGGTCGAAGCCATCCGCCAGCAGATCCACCGGCCGGTCGCTAAAGGCGACTTCGAGTTCCAATTGCGCGTGCGCTGCTGCGAGGTCGACCAGGATCGGCGCAATGCAATGACGCCCCAGTAAAACAGGCACGCTGATGCGAACCCGGCCGGCCGGCTGCCGTCTTGCCGCATCGAAACTCTCCTCGGCATCCCGGATGTCCGCCAGCGCGCCCGCGCAACGCTCGTAGAAGGACGCGCCTTCGTCGGTCAGGCGCAGGCTACGCGTGGTCCGATGAAACAGCTGGACGCCCAGGCGCGCCTCGAGCCGTGCAATGGCCTTGCCGACCGCCGAGCGCGACAAGCCCATTTGTTCCGCCGCGACCGCAAAGCTCGACCCTTCGGCTGCCCGTACGAATGCGGCGATGCCGCTCAACTGGTCTGCCACTCTTTTCCCATTGTCGAAAAAATGTCTACAGTGTGCATAATACATTCTCCACTGGCGACAAGGCTTCTCCCCTATGCTGTGCCATCACAACGCCAAAGGGAAACTTCATGACCTGCTCTTTTCGCAAACACCCTGTCGACAGTCCGGGTGCGCGCCTGCGCCGCTGGACCGTATTTGCTGCGCTGGCGCTGGGGACCGCAGCACCGCCGATCGGCGCCGCTGCGCCCGCGCAGCCTGTCTCCCAGGTACCCGGCTATTTCCGGATGCAACTCGGAACCATGGACGTCACCGCCTTGTACGACGGCTACATCGGTATCGACGTCGCGTTGCTGGCCGGCGCCGGCAGGCCGGCGATCGAGGCCGCGCTGGCCGACGCCTTCCTGGCTTCCGGTGCGCCGATGCAGACGGCGGTGAACGCCTATCTCGTCCGTACGGAATCGCACTTGATCCTGGTCGACACCGGCACCGCAAAACTGTTCGGCGACCATCTCGGCCATCTGGCGGAGAACCTGCGGGCGGCCGGTTACGCGGCGGCGGACGTCGATACGATCCTGCTCACCCATCTGCATCCCGACCATGCCGGCGGTCTGCTCACGGCCAAAGGAAGCATGGCATTTCCGAATGCGCAGGTATTCGTGCCGAAAGCGGACGCCGATTATTGGCTGAGCAGCAAGGAGGCGGCGAAGGCGCCGAAGGACAAGCAGGCGCTGTTCGGCATGTCGCGCGACGCCGTCGCACCCTACCTCGCGGCCGGCAAGCTCACGGTCTTCGTGCCGGGGCAGGTATTGCGCGAGGGCGTGAGCGCCGTGTCGGCGCAGGGGCATACGCCGGGACACACCGCTTACCTGTTTACTTCGGATCGGCAGGGCCTGCTGGTCTGGGGCGACATTCTTCATAATGCCGCAGTGCAATTCCCGCATCCGGAAGTGGCCATTGAATTCGACTGGGACCAGCAGCGTGCGATAGCAACCCGGCGGACACTGCTGGCGCAGGCGACGGCGCGCGGCTGGTGGGTGGCGGGCGCCCATCTGCCCTTTCCGGGCCTCGGACGGCTCCGGACCGGCAAGGACCGGGCCTACCGTTGGGTACCCGCCGAATACCAGCCGGTCCACGAACGGCCCTGAGAGCGGACGTGGCGTGCTACCGCCCAAGCGCCGATCCCGATAGGAAGGGGGAAGCGAATGACGATGCATGGCGCGCCTGGCCCCCACTTGCCATGCATCGCCATCAACTTCCCTCTCCCTACTGGGATAGGTTCTAAGCCGCCATGTCCGGATAAAACACCGGCAACTCGTCGAAGGTCGAGCGCGTGCCGACGCTGGCGCCGTGCTCGCGCAGCCAGGTGTCGGCGGCCTTGACGCCCAGGTCATGCAGGTGCAGCAGGAAGGCAAGTTCCGAGTTGAACTTGCTTGAGATGCCGTACTCGCTGATGGTCTCGGTGCCGCTGATCATGTGCAGGCGCGTCGGCACCTGCGTCATCCCGGCGCCGCGCTCCTCGTCGGGCAAGGCGCTGAGGTTCTTCAGCGCGCTCATTTCGCGCACGAAGCTGATGTTGAACGCGATCTCGTTCGAGCGATTGCTGATGTCGGCCAGGCTGCGCGGCAGGTTGCTGCGCGCGATCGGATTGTTCTGCACCACGATCAGGTCGCGCGCGGGACGTCCCAGCAGCGGCGCCAGCGGCGGGTTGGCGACGTAGCTGCCGTCCCAGTAGGTCTCGCCGTCGATCTCGACCCCGGCGAACACGGTCGGCAGGCAGGCCGAGGCAATCACCTTCTGAGCGTCGAGTTCGTCGCGGGTAAAGATGCGACCGGTCCCGGTACGCACATTGGTGGCGGCAATGAAGAGCTGCAATTCCTCGCAAGCGCGCACGCGTTCGAAATTCACCATGCTCTGCAGCAAGTTACGCAAGGGATTCAGCGTCACCGGCAGTTGCATCACGGGGCCGATCACGGCCCCGGCCATTTCCATCAGCTGGTAGATGGGCGAACGCTCCATGCTCCAGCCTCCCACCATCCGGTCCACCAGCGTCGGCTGCAGCGGGCTGAAGGTGGACAGCTGGCCGAGGGTGGTCCAGAAGCGGCGCAAGGATGCCTGGGCGCCGCGGCGTCCGCCGCCCAGCGCATAGCCGTCGGCCAGCACGACCGCGTTCACCGCGCCCGAGCTGCTGCCGCTCAGGCTGTCGAACGCGAAACCGTCTTCATCCAGCAAACGGTCGAGCACGCCCCATGTAAACGCGCCATAGGTACCGCCGCCTTGCAGGCCGAGGCTCACCGGCCTGGCCGTGGGTAGATTGGTGAAATGCACGGAAACTCCTGTCAGCAATTATCCGGAAGAAGTCTAGCCGAGCTGAAATTGGTGCGGCGCAGCGTACGATAAGGCAACAACGAAGACGACCTGCCCGGATGCGCGTGTCGCTTATGCCGATGCGACGCGCGTGCGCGTCACGATCAGGCTACGCAGCAGTTGCGCATGCTGCCTGGCCTGCTCGGCCTTCAGCCGGTACTCTTCGCCAGCCTCTGGATTGGAGGATGTGCTCAACAACGCCATGTGGCGGTCGTCGTAATAGCCGTTTTCGCAGGGGGTCGATGATCTAGCGCCAGCGGCCGTTCAGGCTGAGGTGGGAGCGCCCCCCGATGTTCTGCACCGGGGCCATCAGGCTGCCGGCGCGCACCGCGGCGGACGGCTGCCCGGCCAGCCGGACATCGACCGGACCGGCGGATTGCGCCGCCATCGCCATGCAGGCGGCCAGCGCCAGGCAGGCTGCCGGCGGCAAGCGGCGGCGCAGTGACACCGCCAGCCCTGTGAGAGGGTGTGCCATGCTGTCTCCAAACTTGTTTTATTGCCGAAAGGTTGTCGATTATCAATAACGGCGTCAAAACGTTCTCAGGCGGGCAGGATGGCACCGTGTGTTCAATCGCCGGGGCCCTCGCCCGGCATGGTGTCCGCCATCAGGCGCAGTTCTTCCGGCGTCAGTTCTTCCGGTTTCTTGTCGGCCAGGCCATCAACCTCGTTCAAGCCCTGGGCGGCTTCCTGTTCCCTGGCCTGCATGTTCTGCTGCCCGCTTTCCTGCGTGTTTTCCGGCTTGTTGTCGGTTTTTTGATCCTGGTCCTGGGTCTGCTGGTCGTTGTTCATCCTGAACTCCTTGCAAAATGATTCGGTGAACCAAGTCTCGCACAGGCCCCGTCCGGACGGCGTCCGCCTCGGGCGCGGTTCACACACCAGGGCGCCACTCGGCCAGGTATTGCTGGGGCGTCTTGCCCAGCAGCCGGCGGAACATGCTGGTGAAGGCGCTCGGGCTGGCGTAGCCGAGCGCCTGAGCGACGCTGCCCACCGCCTCGCCGCGCGCCAGCCGCTCGAAAGCGTGCGCCAGGTGCACCTGCTGCGTCCATTGGCGGTAGTGCAGCCCGGTTTCCTTCGGGAACAGCCGGATCAGGGTGCGCGCGCTGGCGCCGGCGTCGAGGGCACGGTCCTCGAGCGTGCGCACGCTGCCCGGATGATCCATGATGTCGGCGCACAGGGTCTGCAACCGGCGGTCGCGCGGCCACGGTACCGCGATCGGCACGGTTTCCATGCGCCCCAGTTCGGACAGGATCAGCTGCGCCAGGTGCTCGCCGCGTCCGCCCACAGGATAGTCGACCGGCTCGGCCGACAGCGCCAGTATCAGTTCGCGCAACAGCGGACTGACTTCCAGCAGCCGGCAACCCTCGACCAGCCCACCCGCCGCCGCGGCCTCGATGTACAGCGCGCGCATGTTGACCCGGCTCAGCATCTTCAATTCGTGCACGATACCGGGGGCGATCAGCAGCGCGCGCCGCGGCGGGATGATCCATACGCCGAGCTCGGTACGTACCCGCATCACGCCCTCGCTGGCGTACAGCAATTGCACCCATGGGTGGCAGTGCGCATGCACGGTTTCGCCGTACCGCGCGTCGGACGGCACCGCGGTGACGCTGCGCGGCAGCGCCGCCAGCTTGGGACGATAGCGGGGAGAGGGCAAGAGTGTCACTTTGGCGACGAAAAATGGAATATGCATTCCGGTTTACCCATATTACACTGCGCGGTCAAGCCATCACCAACACGCCCATGTCCACTTCCGCTCCGCCTCCCCCTGCCGGTTCCGCACAGACCGGCACGGTGCTGCAAATCCTGTTTTCGGTCGCCTTTGTCCACCTGCTCAACGATTGCGTGCAGGCCGTGCTGCCCGCGATTTATCCGCTGCTCAAGCAGGAATTCGCGCTCAGCTTCACCCAGGTCGGCCTGATCACCCTCACCTTCCAGTGCACCGCCTCGCTGCTGCAGCCGTGGATCGGTCTGTACACCGACAAGCATCCGATCCCCTTCCTGCTGCCGGTCGGGATGTGCGTGACGCTGGCCGGCGTCGGGCTGCTGGCCGTGGCCGGCAGCTTCACGGTGATCCTGCTCGCGGCCGGCATGATCGGGGTCGGCTCCTCGACCTTCCACCCGGAAGCCTCGCGCGTGGCGCGACTCGCCTCGGGCGGCCGCTTCGGCTTTGCCCAGTCGCTGTTCCAGGTCGGCGGCAACCTCGGTTCCGCCTTCGGTCCGTTGCTGGCGGCCGCCATCATCGTCGGCCGCGGCCAGGGCAGGATCGGCTGGTTCGCGCTGTTCATCCTGGTCGCGGTGCTGGTGCTGGTCGGCGTCAGCCGCTGGTATGGCAACCACCTCAAGAACATGCCGCGCAAGAGCGGTCCGCAGGCCGGGTCCGGCTTGCCGCGCAATCAGGTCATCAAGGCGCTGGCGGTGCTGTCGATGCTGGTGTTCTCGAAATACATCTACATGGCCAGCCTGTCGAGCTATTACACCTTCTACCTGATCGAGAAGTTCCAGGTCCCGGTCGGGACCGCGCAGATGTACCTGTTCCTGTTCCTGGCAGCGGTTGCCCTCGGCACCTTTGCTGGCGGACCGATCGGCGACCGCATCGGCCGCAAGCGCGTGATCTGGGTCTCGATCCTGGGCGCGGCGCCGTTCACGCTGGCCCTGCCCTATGCCGACCTGTTCTGGACCGGCGTGCTGTCGGTGGTGATCGGGCTGGTGATGTCGTCGGCGTTCTCGGCCATCGTCGTGTTTGCCCAGGAACTGGTGCCGGGCAAGGTTGGCATGATCGCGGGCATTTTCTTCGGCCTGATGTTCGGCGTCAGCGGCATCGGCGCCGCCGCCATGGGCCATATCGCCGACGTGGCCGGCATCGAGCAGGTGTACCGGATCGCGTCCTACCTGCCGCTGCTGGGCATCCTGGCGGCCTTGCTGCCGCGCATGGAGCAAGCGCGGCGCTGAGGCGGCGGCCGGCCTGTCGGGCCCGGTTTGTCGCGCCCGGTCCGTCGGGCCATCTCAGGCCGTGCTCGGCCTGGCCGGCCATCTCAGGCCGTGCTCGGCCTGGCCGGCCATCTCAGGCCGGATCGACGCTGTCCGGCCCCGGGGCCACCGGCGCCGCCGGCACCGGCACCGGCAGCGGCGCCCGCGCGGCCTCTTTTCCCTTCAGCCAGTCCTCGACCCGGGCCGCCGCGCCCGGCGCCACGTGCAGGCCCAGCTTGGTGCGGCGCCACAGCACGTCGTCGGCGCCGAGCACCCATTCCTGGCGCCGCAGGTAATCCAGTTCTAACTCAAACAGTCCCGGCGCCACTTCGGCGCCGAGGTCGGCGCGCGTGCGGCAGTGCGCCAGCAGCGTGCCCAGCCGGGTGCCGTAGGCGCGCGCATAACGCTCCAGCAGGGCCGGCGCCAGCCAGGCATACTGCTGCTGACGGGTGCGCAGCCAGGCGCCGAATTCGAGCACGCTGCGCGCGTCCGGCTCGCGTCCGAACAGGTCGCCGCCGGGCAGGCAGGCGCGCGCGGTCCAGCCCGGGGCGCGCCGCCCGAGTGCCGGCGCGACCCAGTCGACCGCCTGCTCGGCCAGCCTGCGGAAGGTGGTCACCTTGCCGCCGAACACCGACAACAGCGGCGCCCCGGCGGTATCGGTTTCCAGCCGGTAGTCGCGGCTGGCGGCGGACGCGCTGGCGCCGTCCTCGTCGCCGAGCAGCGGACGCACGCCGGCGTAGCTCCACACCACGTCCTGGGGGCCGATGCGGCGCTCGAAGCAGCGGTTGACCGCCGCGCACAGGTAATCGGTCTCGGCGGCGCTGATGGCGACCCGGTCGAGGTCGCCGGTGTACTCGACGTCGGTGGTGCCGACCAGCGTGAACGCGCCCTCGTAGGGCAGCGCGAACACGACGCGGCCGTCGGGCTGCTGCAGCAGGTAGGCCTGGCCGTGCTCGAACAGGCGCGGCACCACGATGTGGCTGCCCTTCACCAGGCGCAGCGGACGCATGCGGGCGGCGTGCAGGCCGGTGGCTTCCTGCAGGAAGCGCGCCGCCCACGCCCCGGTGGCGTTCACCAGGCAGCGCGCCTGCACCGCGACCTCGCCCTTGGGACCGGCCAGCGTGGCCGTCCAGCGCGCCGGGTCGCGCCGCAGCGCCGTGCAGCGCGTGCGCGTGAGCACGGCGGCGCCGCGTTCGCGCGCATCGACGGCGGCCAGCACCACCAGGCGCGCATCGTCGACCCAGGCGTCGGAATACACGAAGGCGCGCGCATAGCGGCGCTGCAGCGCGGCGCCGGCCGGGTCGGCGCGCAGGTCGATGCCGACCGAACCGGGCAGGAAGTCGCGCCGCGCCAGGTGGTCATACAGGAACAGTCCGGCGCGGATCATCCAGGCCGGGCGCTGGCCCCGCATCCTGCCGCCGTCCTGGCCCTCGCCCTCGCCCGCCGCACCTTGCCCGCCGCCGTGCGGCATCACGAAGCGCAGCGGATGCGTGATGTGCGGCGCGCTTTTCAGCAGCACCTCGCGCTCGGCCAGCGCCTTGCGCACCAGCCCGAATTCGTAGTGCTCGAGGTAGCGCAGGCCGCCGTGGATCAGCTTGCTGGACGCCGATGAGGTGTGCTGGGCAAGGTCGTCCTTTTCGCACAGCACCACGCGCAAGCCGCGCCCGGCGGCGTCGCGCGCGATCCCGGCGCCATTGATGCCGCCGCCCACCACCAGCAGGTCGCAATCGATGCGTTTCGGATGCCCGCCCATGGTCCGCTCCTTTGCCACGCTCATTCGACCCAGTCTAGTCGCCCCGGGGCGAACGGTATTCGGCCATATCAATCTCGCGGGGAACGCACGCGAGAGCCGGTAGAATCGATGCATGAGCTTCTTTCCCCGACTATGTTGAGATGGCGCCCGACATGCGCGCCTGGGTCCGCATGCCTTCCGGCAAGCGGCTTGACCTGCTGAACCCGACCCCGTTCGACTGGGACGACGCCGATCTCGCGCTGGGCCTGGCGCGCACCTATCGCTGGGGCGGCCATACCGCCTGGCCGCTGCCGCTGTCGGTCGCCCAGCACTCGATCAGCGTGATGCTGCTGCGCCGCGCCACCTCGCCCGCCGCGCTGGCGCCCGTCATCGAACTGCGCGAGCTGCTGCACGATGCCGAGGAAGGGCTGCTCGGCTTCGATGCGGTGTCGCCCCTGAAACCTTTTCTCGGCGACGCCTTCCGCGCCCTCACCAGGCGCCTGGAGCAGGCCGTGTTCCTGCGCTACGGCTTGCCGGCCTGGACCCCGGCCGAGCACGAGCGCCACAAGCGCGCCGATCGCCTGGCAGCCGCCAGCGAAGCGGTGCACGTTGCGGGCTGGTCCGAGAAAGAAGTGCGCGACACCCTCAAGATCCGCGCCGCCGTGCTGCGCGACGATCCGCTGGCCGCCGCCTACGGCTGCCGCCCGTGGGAACCGTGGCCGCCGGCCGTCGCCGCACAACGGTTCCTGGGCGAACTCGACACGCTCAAGCGCCGCATCGACGGGTGCGCCGGCTGGCCCTGATCGAACTCGGGCCCGGCATGGATGTGCCTTCGGTGCGCAGGATGTGCGAAAACCAGCGCGTACCGCTGATCCGCATCAATCCACGCGAACTGGGCATCCCGTCAGTGCACGACGTCGGTATCGCGGACCGTGCGCTGTATATGCTGCAGCGTTTGCGCAACGCTTTAGTTTGATAAATTTCCCTTTAGATAGGAAAGATGCGGATAGCATCGCACTCAATTTCCTTAGACAATCATTAATATTATGAAAGTGTTAATCCTGTTTTGAGGGTCATGGCGTAAAGCATTGATTTCTCAGCCTTTATTCTAATATCCACAAGAAATGTGGATAACTATGTGGACAAGCGCCTCTTGACAAGCCGGAAGCGCAGTATTGATGCGGGTTTCAATAAAATGCTCGTTCAACAGGCAAAATTCAAGTCCTTATAAATCAATGACTTGCAAATGCAAGTGTTTTCAACAGGACGTGGCAATGCGGCAAATTCCTACAAAATCGACCCATGGGGGATAACTTCATGCGCGCCGCGTCGGATCGAGCGGATTTGCCCTTATTTAGTTGCCATATGGACTCATTTGCACGCATTTTCACGACTGTTCCCGTATTCGCATACGAACCGTGTCCGGCATCGGCTTGCCGCTGTACGGCGTATCCGCATCGTTCCACACCGTTTCTTCGGAATGCTCGGCATCGCCTGACCGATGAAGCGAGCAGGCTGGGCGATCACCCGGCTTGAACCAGGCCAGGCAACGACCAGCACGGCGACACCTTGGCCATGCCAATGCCATGCCCGACCGCTTCCCAATGCGCCGGGTTCAGGCTGTCGAAAGGACCAAGGGGCCGCGAAAGGGGTAGCGTGGTCGGACATGTGGACTAGATAAGGTGGCCGGACTGTATGTTTATCCAGTAGCGATGCGCGAGGCCCATCCAGGGTGGACAGCCCTTGCCTCTCGTCAAAAGCGCATCTATCGACACACCAAACACCAAACCTTCTAGACGGTTTTGCGCTATCTCAAGACCAACCTTGATATTTGTCAGATATCCACAAAATCTGTGCATAACATTGTGGAAAAGCACCCCCTTGACATCTTGCAACCAAGACGGGATGCGGGTTTCAACAAGTTGCCCGTTGTGCGGGCAAAGCGTGAGTTATGCAGAATCAATGGCTTATAAGCCCAAGTCAAACACGAGCCGAGGCGTTTTGCAAGATGCTCGAATGAAACCATTGTGGATAAGCCCGATCCAGCTTGCTTACATGGTCCACGAACGCCTGCGTCCCGGCTCGGTCAAAACCCGCTCGATGACGTCATTGCCAATATCCTGAGAACGCAGGTATTCGAGCGCGGACATCGTATTGCTGCGCTGCTGGAGCGCGATGCCGAGGTCGACGATGTCTTTTTGGCGCGCGTCGCGCCGCTGGTAGGGCACAGCAAATTCGCTGCCCTGGTCAAGGTTATCCTGGGGCATCACAACTCCTGATTTTGATGAGGAATAAGAAGGCTTGCAGCCTAACGAGTATTTGCCAGCATTTGCCAATGTCAAGATAATTTCGCATGGTGGTGTGAAATCCTCGTGACAACTTCATGCCGCGTGCCTGCGTACAGCGCGTGCGCCACGGCCGGGTGCGTGGGCCTAGAATGGTCGCGTCAATCATTCATTGTGAGGATTATCATGAGCGCTCCCGATCCCGACCTGAAACCTGGCGACGAAGCCGAACCGGGCACCCCGGGCGCCGCCGAAGACCTGTGCGAAGGCTGCGGCGGCAGCGGCAAGCTGCCCGACGGCAAGCCGTGTCCCGAATGCGAAGGCACGGGCCGCGTCATGCGCGGCATTGGCGGCGGCTGAGCCGGCCATATCTCCGGGCGGTGGCCGGCGCCATCCGCCCGGATCGGGCATACTTGCGCTACCGTTAACCCCACCCTGAGAGCTCCGATGGATTCCGTCATGCCCGAACTCCTCAGCGAACACGCCTGCTTCGGCGGCGTACAGCGCTTCTACCAATATGATTCCGCCGCGATCGGCCTGCCGATGCGCTTTTCGGTGTACGTGCCGCCCGGCCACGATGCCAATGCCGGCAAGCTGCCCGTCCTGTTCTACCTGGCCGGCCTGACGTGCACCGAAGAAACCTTCATGACCAAGGCCGGCGCCCAGCGCATGGCGGCCGAGGAAGGCTTGATCCTGGTGACTCCGGACACCAGCCCGCGCGGCGCCGGCATGCCGGGGGAAACCGACAGCTGGGACTTCGGCGCGGGCGCCGGCTTCTACGTCGACGCCACCGAGGCGCCATGGTCGACCCATTACCGCATGTACAGCCATATCCTGGAACTGCGCGAGCTGGTGCTGGCCCGGCTGCCGGCCGACCCGGCGCGCGTGGGCATCTTCGGCCACTCGATGGGCGGCCACGGCGCCCTGATGCTGGCGCTGCGCAACCCCGAACTGTTCCGTTCAGTTTCGGCGTTTGCGCCGATCGCCGCGCCGGTACGCTGCCCCTGGGGCCAGAAGGCCTTCGGCGGCTACCTGGGCACCGACCAGGCCACATGGCGCGACTACGACGCGACCGAACTGGTGACGCGCATCGCCGCGGACGGCGGCAAGGCGCCCTTCCCCAACGGCATCCTGGTCGACCAGGGCCTGGCCGATAAATTCCTGGCCGAACAGCTGTACCCGGACGCCTTCGAGGAGGCCTGCCGCGCCGCCGGCCAGCCGCTCGAACTGCGCCGACATGCCGGCTACGACCACGGCTATTACTTCATCCAGACCTTCGTCGCCGACCACCTGCGCTTCCACCGGCGCAATCTGGGCTGACCCGGGCCGACCGGCCTGCTCCTTCCCGCGCGCCGCGCCTCCCCTTCCCTAGAGCGCGGCGCGCGCTGCAAATTCCCTGGTTCGGCTCGCATTCTGGCGTGCGTCAAATCCGCATCCGGCGGGCCGCGCGCGGGCGCCACGAACGCTTGAAAAGCGTTTTCGGCCGCCCTATAACTGGAATGACGGCGCGCCCTGCGCCGCCCGCGTCATCCAACCCTCATTCAACCTTCATCCAACCTTCATCCAACCATATGGGAGCGCATCATGAACCTGATCAGACGAAGTGGTTCCCCGCTGGCGGGATTCCGCCCGGGTACGATGGACGACCAGTTCGGCCGCATGGTCGAGAACATGTTCCAGGATTTCCTCGCGCCGCTGGCCCAGGGCGGGCGCGCGGCGGACGATGGCCTCGGCGTCCCGCGCCTGGACGTGAGCGAGAGCGACCAGGCCTTCGAGGTCCGCGCCGAACTGCCTGGCGTACAGAAGGACGACATCAAGGTCTCGATCGACGGCGCGCGCGTCACCATCGAAGGCGAGTGTCAGCAGGGAAACGAACAGCGCCAGGGTGAACAGGTGGTGTACTCTGAGCGCTCGATACGCAGGTACCAGCGCAGCTTCACGCTGCCGTCCGAGGTGGACGACGCCACCGCCGAAGCCCGGCTCGATAACGGCATCCTGATGCTGACGCTGCCCAAGAAACAGGGCAACGCCGCGCGCCGCCTGACGATCCAGTAACGCAACGGGGCAAACGAGCCAACGCAGGACCAGCGCACTCATGGCCGATCTTCACCGGTTCGAAAACCGCGAACACGCGGGCAGGCTGCTCGCCGGGCGGCTTGCACGCCATGCGCACGAACCGGGCGCGGTCGTGCTGGCCCTGCCGCGCGGCGGCGTGCCGGTCGGGTTCGCCATTGCGCAGCGGCTCGGCATCGCGCTCGATATCCTGATCGTGCGCAAGATGGGCCTGCCCGGCCACGAGGAATTCGCCATGGGCGCGGTCGGCAGCGGCGGCGTGCGGGTGCTGCAGCCGGGCGTGCCCGGGCTGATGGGCGTCACCGCGGAGGACGTCGAGGCCGCCACCACGCGCGAGCTGGCCGAACTGGAAGGGCGCGAACAGGCGTATCGCGGCACGCGCGCACCGCTCGACCTGCGCGGGCGCGGCGTGATCCTGGTCGACGACGGCGTCGCCACCGGCGCGACCATGCAGGCGGCGATCGACGTGGCGCGCGGCCTGCAGCCGCGTACGCTGGCGCTGGCGATCCCGGTCGCCCCGCCGGAAACCCTGCACAGGCTGGCGCCGCAGGTCGACGAGCTGGTCTGCCTGTCGGCGCCGCCGCTGTTCCGCTCGGTGGGGCAGTGGTACGAGGCGTTCGACCAGACCAGCGACGCACAGGTGCAGGCATTGCTGGCGGCCGCCTGGGATGGCAAGGCGGCCGCTCCTGTATCCACTATCCGATCCACTGCCCCATCCACGCCCCAACCAACCGGAGGACCGAACGATGAAAACCCAGATGACCGACACGAGTCTTGACCTTGCCAAGCTGCTGGGCGGCGCCGCGGCCGGCGCCCTGCTGATGTACATGCTCGACCCCGACCGCGGCGGCGCGCGCCGGGCGCAATCGGCGGCGGCCGTGCGCACCGCCGGCAGCCGCACCTCGAACGCCATCGGCGACGTCTGGCGCGGCGCGGGCGCACGCCTCGGCGCGGTGGCCGAGGATGCGCGCGAAGGCGCCGGCGACCTGACCGCCGCGGCCCGGCCGGACGGCGCGGTGTCCGGCACCATCAAGTCCTCGCTGTCGCGCCTCGGCCAGGCCGCCGGCGATGTCCTCGACGAAACGATTTCCAGGGCAAAAAGCGTGGCCAGCCGCGCCGGCGACACGGCCGGCGACATGGTCTCGAAAGCCGGCGGCGCCGTGAGCCGGGCCGGCGACAGCGCCGGCGACCTGGCATCCAGGATCACCAGCCGCGCCAACCGCGGCGGCCATGAGCACCGCAACGGCATCGAAGCCGCCGGTGCGCGCGCCCATGGCGGCGTACGCGACACGCTGGCCGAGACCGACTGGCGCACCACCCTGCGCAATCCATCCGTGGTCGGCGGCGGCCTGCTCGGCCTGTACGGGCTGGCACGCCGCTCGCCGCTGGGCCTGGTGCTGGGGCTGGCGGGGGCGGCGCTGCTGGCGCGCGGCATCACCGGCCAGCCGGTGCGCAGCCTGCTGTCGAGCCGCGGTTTCGGCAATGGTATCGGCGACGCCCTGTCGAACGGCCTGAGCCAGACCATCGACTTCGAGAAATCGATCCACATCGATGCCTCGCCCGAAGAGGTGTACGACCTCTGGAACAATTACGAGAATTTCCCCCGCTTCATGTCGCACGTGGTCGAAGTGAAGGACCTGGGACGGCGCCGTTCGCATTGGGTGGTCAAGGGGCCGGGCGGCGCCGAGTTCGCCTGGAACTCCGTGCTCACCGAGCAGAACCGGCCGCATCGCCTGGCCTGGCGCAGCGAACCTGGCGCCGAGATCCCGCAGAGCGGTTCGATCCAGTTCGAGCCGCACCGCGGCGGCACGCACGTCACGGTGCGCATGTCCTATACGCCGCCTGCAGGCGTGATCGGCCACGGCCTGGCGACCCTGATCGGCGCCGATCCGAAAGCGCAGATGGACGACGACCTGGCGCGCATGAAGGCCTTCATCGAGCGCGGCGCAGTGCCGGGCACGATGAAGGACGACGGTGGCCGCGCGCGCGCCTCGAGCCGCTTCCTGCACTGACCCTCACCCCGTAAAGCGCCGATCATGCCGGACAAGGACACCATTTCCGCACTCCGCGCCGCCGCGATTCCCCTGGATGGCGGCGAGCGCGACTACGACGCGCTGCTCGACCTGGTCGGCGATGCGCGCTTCGTGTTGCTGGGCGAGGCCACGCACGGCACCCACGAGTTCTACGAGGAGCGCGCGCGCATCACCCAACGCCTGATCGAAGACAAGGGTTTTCACGCTGTTGCCGTCGAAGCCGACTGGCCCGATGCCTACCGCGTCAATCGCTACGTGCGCGGCCAGGGCGAGGACGCGACTGCCGAGCAGGCCCTGTCCGGCTTCCAGCGCTTTCCGAACTGGATGTGGCGCAACACCGACGTCGAGACCTTCGTCGAATGGCTGCGCGGCCACAACGGGCGCCAGGACCAGGACGGCGGCGGGCGCAAGGTCGGTTTCTACGGGCTCGATTTGTACAGCATGTTCACCTCGATCGGTGAAGTGCTGGGCTACCTGGACAAGGTCGATCCGCAGGCCGCGAAAGTGGCGCGCGAGCGCTACGCCTGCTTCGACCACTACCAGGAAGACAGCCAGCACTACGGCTACACGGCCAACCTGAGCCTGTCCGATTCCTGCGAGCAGGGCGTGATCGAGCAATTGCACCAGTTGCAGCGGCGCTCGGCCGAGTACATGCAGAAGGATGGCGCCGAGGAAGCCTTCTTCCATGCGCAGCAGAACGCGCGCCTGGTCAAGAATGCCGAGGAATACTACCGCACCATGTTCCGCGGCCGCGTGTCGTCCTGGAACCTGCGCGACAGCCACATGGCAGAGACGCTCGACGCGCTGGCCCGGCACCTGTCGAAGGATGGCGAGCCGGCCAGGATCGTGGTGTGGGAACACAATTCGCACATCGGCGATGCGCGCGCGACCGAAGTCGGCGAGCTCGGCGAGTGGAACGTCGGCGAACTGGCGCGCAAGGCCTACGACGGCGACACCCGCCTGATCGGCTTTTCCACCTACCAGGGCTTCGTCACGGCGGCATCGGAATGGGACGCGCCTGCCGAGCACAAGCGGGTCCGTCCAGGCATGCCCGGCAGTTACGAGGCATTGCTGCACGAGACCGGCATCGAGCGCTTCCTGCTGCCGCTGCGCGACGAGGGCCCCGCGCGCGACGCGCTGATGACGCGCCGGCTGGAACGTGCGATCGGGGTGATCTACCTGCCGCGCACCGAGCGCCACAGCCATTATTTCTCGGCGCAGATGGCGCGCCAGTTCGACGCCGTGATCCACATCGACCGCACGACGGCGGTACAGCCGCTGGACCCGGGCGGCGGCTGGCATTCGGAAGAACCGCCGGAGACCTATCCCGGCGGGCTCTGAAGCCGCTTCGAAAACGGCCATGGATCAGCTACGCGGCAGTGTATCGGCATGCCGGAAACGTTCCGTCGCCATCCCGCGCAGTGAACTCCGTGGCTCAGTAAAGGTCGCCGCCTTCGCGGGGACGACGATCTTCTGCCACCGCCTCCAGCGCCTGGCGCGCCATCACGCGCGCGCCTTCGTACGACTTCACTGCGGCGATGAACCTGCCGTTGTGGCAGAACCCGGCATCCGGCACACCGGTAACGGCGGCCAGCTCGGCGTCGCGCAGTCCGGCCCAGGCCGCAGGCAGGTCGGCACGCGCTTCGAAGCTTTCGGGACTCACCGGCACCGTGTGCAGCATGTAGCGCTGCTCGCCGAGGTTGTGGCTGATGACGAACAGGACTTTCGGCATTTCCTTGCGCACCACGCTGGTCCAGGGCAGCGCACTGTTTTTCAGGAACAGCACCTGGCCGCCTTCCAGCACTTCCGACTGGCGCACCTGCTCCACCGCCAGGGTGGCACCGACGCGGTATTTCACCGCATTGACCATGATGTCGGTCAGCAGGTCCATGGCGCGCCGGAACTGGGCCAGTCGGTAGGCTTCGGTCGGTTCGCCGTAGCCCATCCGCTGCTCGTCCAGCCAGTTCGGGTTGAAGCCGGAGATCACCGCCGACAAGCCGTAACTGCCGGGCGCGTTGCGGGCGGCGCCGGTGTCCGACATGTCGAGGTATTGCACGATGTCGGCGTCGATGGCGTAGGCGATTTCGCGCGCGCTGTCTTCGGACAACTGCTGCCCAGTATGGATCGCGGCCAGCGCGCCGACGCAGCGCGCGCCGTACTCGCGCCACACCAGGCCGGCGCTGGCGTACACCACGCCGCTCTGGCGCGCGCCGTCGAAACCCTTCTGGTGGTGGTCGAAGCGGCCGGTGGCCGGATCCCAGATACCGCCGACGTCGACCGCGAAGTCGGCCTTCTCGATGATGGCCGGATCGCGCGTGCGCACGATCTCGCTGCCAGGATGCAGTACGTTCAGCACCGCCGCCGCCCATGCGTCGTCCGCATGGAATTTTCCGTTGTGAGTCACAATCACCATAAAACGCACCGCTTTCATCTCTAGAACATGTTTACCGTTTCAGGATGATACCGGCTTTGCGGCGCACCAGCGCCCGTCACGGACAGCCGAGCCGGTCCGCCAGGTCGACCAGGCTGCCGGCGGCGGCGTCCCAGTCCTGCGCCGGCGCCAGGTCGGTGGCCTGGTGCGGCCCGTGCTCGTGCGGCCGGCGCACGAACACGGTGCGCAGGCCGAGCGCGCGCGCCGCCGCCAGGTCGGCATTGTGCGCCGCCACCATCGCGGCTTGCCGCGGCGCCACGCCGGCGGCCTCCAGCGACGCCAGGTAGACCTCGGGCCGCGGCTTGTAGTTGTGCGCGATCTCGGCGCCCAGGATCGCGTCCCAGGGCAGTCCGCCGAAGCGGGCCAGGCGCAGCATCCCGGCGATGTGGCCGTTGGACACCGGCGCGATCGCGAAGCGCCGCTTGAGCCGGGCCAGGCCGGCGGCCGCGTCGGGCCAGGGGTCGAGGCGTTCCCACGCACGGTTCAGTTCGGCCAGCTCGGCCTCGGGCAGCGTGCCCGGGGCGATGCCATGGCGCGCCAGCACCGCGTCGAGGTTCTCGCGGTTCAGCACGTCGAGCCGGACCCAGGGCCTGTTTCCCGTGCGCACCGCTTCCATGGCCGGCTGGTACAGCGCGCGCCAGGCATCGGCGAAAGCGAACGGATCGGCCGCGATGCCGTGGCGCGCCAGGAAGGGCTGCGCCGCGCGCGCCACGCCCGAGCGCCAGTCGACCACCGTGCCGAACACGTCGAAACCGAGGAATTCCACCTGTGCGAAAGCATCGGACATGATCCGTCTCCTATCGTGCCGCGGCCGGTTGCGGCACTCTCGGGTCCACTATACCGCCCTTCGCAGCCGTCCCTTGCCCGCCTGCGAAGCGGCCGGTCATGCGGCTTGCGATGTGGCCTGTGAATGTGAAGCGACGATTACCGTGACCGAAACAAAATTCTTGGCTGGACCCGTCCGCTTTGGTTTACGATGTCCGTCGTTATGATCTGGCAACTTAGAGCCGCTGACACAAGCCTCAGGGCAAGGCGCATCGTCGAAGGCGGTACACTGGTACGGCGAGACGAATGCAACGCAGCCATGGGGCTTGTGTCAGCGGCTCTTCATTCGAGACCGAGTTCGAGACATGAGTAAATACAACCTGAACGTCAACGGCAGGATCCAGTCCGTCGACGTCGAAGCGGACACTCCGCTGCTGTGGGCCCTGCGCGATACCCTGAACCTGGTCGGCACCAAGTACGGCTGCGGCATCGGCGCCTGCGGCGCCTGCACCGTGCACATCGACGGCCAGCCGGCGCGTGCCTGCCAGATGCCGGTCTCGAGCGTCGGCAAGCACAAGATCACGACGATCGAGGGCCTGGACGCGCGCGCCATGCACCCGCTGCAGCAGGCATGGCAGGAACTCGACGTGCCGCAATGCGGCTATTGCCAGTCCGGCCAGATCATGAGCGCCTGCGCGCTGCTGAAGCAGACGCCGCGCCCGACCGACGCCCAGATCGACGACGCCATGGCCGGCAACCTGTGCCGCTGCGCGACCTACGTGCGCATCCGCGCCGGCATCCACCGCGCGGCCGAGATCGCCTCCGCCGGCAACGCCGCGGGCAACAACGGAAAGGGCAAGAAATGACCCGGGCACCTGTTTCCACGTCGCGCCGCGGCTTTCTCCGCCAGTCGGCCGCCGGCGGCGCTTCCCTGCTGCTCGGCCTGCATGCCGGCGGCGTCATCGCGGCCGCCGCCGACACCGCCGCGCCCGCCAACGGCGAGTTCGCCCCCAACGCCTTCATCCGCATCGGCCAGGACGGCCGCGTCACCCTGATCTCCAAGCAGCCGGAGATCGGCCAGGGCATCAAGACCTCGCTGCCGATGGTCATCGCGGAAGAGCTCGACGTCGATTGGAAGGACGTGCGCGTGGTGCAGGGCGACCTGAACCCGCTCTATGGCCCGCAGGGCGCCGGCGGCTCGACCTCGACCCCGACCAACTACGACAACTTCCACCGCCTCGGCGCTACCGCGCGCGCGATGCTGGTGCAGGCGGCAAGCCAGACCTGGAACGTGCCCGCCGCCGATTGCACGACCAGCCAGGGCAGCGTGCTGCACGCCGGCAGCGGCCGCAAGCTGGGCTATGGCGCACTGGTCAAGGTCGCGGCCACCCTGCCGGTGCCGGACGCCAAGGGCGTGGTGCTGAAAGCCCCGTCCGCCTACCGGCTGCTGGGTACGCGCATCGGCGGCGTCGACAACGGCCTGGTGGTCAGCGGCAAGCCCTTGTTCGGCATCGACGTCAAGGTGCCGGGCATGCTGTACGCGACCTACGTGAAATGCCCGACCCTGGGCGGCCGCCCGGTCAGCGCCAACCTGGACGCCATCAAGGCGATGCCAGGCGTCAAGGATGCCTTCATCGTCGAAGGCACCGCCAACTTGAACGGCCTGCGTCCGGGCGTGGCGATCGTCGCCAACTCGACCTGGAACGCCTTGCGTGCACGCAAGAAGCTGGACGTGAAATGGGACGAAGGCGAAGGCGCGAATCACAGCTGGGCCGGCTTCACGGCCCAGGCCCAGGCGCTGTCCAGGCAGCCGGGCGCCGCCACCCTGCGCAAGGACGGCGACGTCAACGCCGCGCTGGCCGGCGCCGCCCACACGGTCGAGGCGGCCTACACCTACCCCTTCATCTCGCACGCGAGCATGGAGCCGCAGAACTGCACCGCCTGGTTCAAGCCGGACGGCAGCCTGGAATTGTGGGCGCCGACCCAGAACCCGGGTGCCGGCCAGGCGCTGGCCGCGTCCACCTTCAATATCCCGAAAGAACAGATCACGCTGCACATCACACGCAGCGGCGGCGGTTTCGGGCGCCGGCTGTCGTCCGACTTCATCGTCGACGCCGCCGCCATCTCGCAAAAGGTCAAGGCCCCGGTCAAGCTGACCTGGACCCGCGAGGACGACCTGCAGCAAGACCACTTCCGCGCCGGCGGCTTCCACTTCCTGCGCGGCGGCGTGGACGCCCAGGGCAAGCTGGTGGCCTGGCACAACCATTTCATCACCTTCGCCAACCGCGTCGAGCGCAAGGAAAGCGACGGCTCCGCCGGCAGCGTGCTGCAGCCGGGCAGCGGCGGCAACCTGTCGGGCGACGAGTTCCCGGGCCGCTGGGCCGCCAACTGCCTGCTGGAACAGACCCCGATCGAATGCCGCATCCCGATGGGGCCGTGGCGCGCACCGGGCAGCAACGTGTTCGCCTGGGTGTTCCACAGCTTCATCGACGAGCTGGCGCATGCCGCCGGCCGCGATCCGGTCGAGTTCCGCCTGGAACTGCTGGGCAACCAGGACATCATGCCCGGCACCGGCGAGCGCGGCCAGCCCTACAGCGTGGCGCGCATGCGCAATGTGCTGAAGGCGGTGGCCGAAAAGGCCGACTGGGGCAAGCGCAACTTCGCGCGCGGCCAGGGCGCCGGCGTGGCCTTCCACTTCAGCCACCGCGGCTACGTCGCCGAAGTGGCCGAGGTCACGGTCAGCAAGGAAGGCAAGCTGACCGTGGACCGCGTGGTGGTGGTCACCGACATCGGCGCCCAGGTCGTCAATTTGTCCGGCGCCGAGAACCAGGTCGAGGGTTCGGTGATCGACGGCCTGTCCACGCTGATGGGCCCGGCGCTGAACATCGAGAAGGGCCGCATCGTGGAAAGCAATTTCCATGAATACGCGCTGCTGCGCATGCCGGACACACCGGCGAAAATCGAGTCGCACTTCCTGAAGACCGACTACCCGGTCACGGGCCTGGGCGAACCGGTGTTCCCGCCGCTGGCACCGGCCGTCTGCAACGCGATCTTCGCCGCCACCGGCAAGCGCGTGCGCGAACTGCCGCTGTCCAAAACCGACCTCGGCTGGAGCTGACCTGTCTCCCCCACCCCAGGCCGGCGCCCTGCTCCAGCAAGCCCTGCAAGCCCACCAGCAGGGCAAGCTGGACGCCGCGGCGCAGGGCTACCAACAAGTGCTGGCGCTGGCTCCGCGCCAGTTCGACGCCCTGCACCTGCTGGGCGTGATCGCGCGCCAGCGTGGCGATGCCGCCGGCGCCGCCGCGCTGATCCGCGAGGCGCTCGAGGTCGACCCCGGCCAGGCGCGCGCCCACTGCAACCTCGGCGCGGCGCTGCAGGACCTGGGCGAGACCGAAACCGCGCTGGCCGGCTACGACCAGGCCCTGCGCCTCGATCCGCGCTACCCGCTGGCCTGGGACAACCGCGGCAATACCCTGCGCCGGCTCGGCCGCCTCGATGAAGCGCTGCACAGCTACGAGCAGGCGCTGGCGCTGCGCCACGATTACCAGGAAGCCTGGTGCCACCGCGCGATCGTGCTGCACGACCTGGGGCGCGACGCCGACGCCGTCGCCAGCGCCGAGCGCGCGTTGCTGCTGCGTCCGGCCGATCCGGAAGCGCTGCTGGCCCTCGGCAACGCGCTGCAGGCGCTGGAACGCTTCGACGAGGCCGGCGCGGTTTACCAGCGCGCGCTGGCGAAGACGCCACGCGCCGACATCTGGTGCGCGCACGGCAGCGCCCTGAAAAAAGCCGGCGCGCTGGACGCGGCGCTGGCCAGCTACGAGCAGGCGCTGGCACTGCGTCCGGATTACGCGCTGGCCCAGCATTACCGGGCCAACACCCTGCGCGCCCTCGGCCGCCGCGGCGATGCCATCGCGGCCTACCGCGCCGCCCTGGCGCTGGGCGCCGACGCCGCCGGGATCGGCTTCGCGCTGGCGGCGCTGGGCGAAGGCGCAATGCCGTCCAGCGCCCCGCAGGCCTACGTGAAGGGACTGTTCGATGGATACGCCGGCCATTTCGACCGTCACCTGGTCGAGGTGCTGGCCTACCGCACGCCGGCGCTGCTGGACGAACTGCTGCGGCCGCACGTGACGGCGGCCGATGGCAAGGGTCTGGACGAGGCGCTGGACCTGGGCTGCGGCACCGGCCTGTGCGGCACCTTCCTGCGGCCTTTGGCGCGCCGCCTGACCGGGGTCGACCTGTCGGCACGCATGCTGGACAAGGCGCGCGCAACCGGCCACTACGACGCGCTGGCGTGCGCCGACATCGTCGATTTCCTGAAAGGACAAGCCGCCGCGCGCTGCGGACTGGTGCTGGCGGCCGACGTGTTCGTCTACCTGGGCGACCTGGCGCCGGTGTTCGGCGAGGCCGCGCGCGCGCTCGAGCCGGGCGGCCGGTTCGCGTTCTCCGTGGAAGCTTTGGAAGACGTGGCCGGCACGCCGGGCGGTGCCGACTACGCGATCACGCCATCCAACCGCTTTGCCCATGCGCTCGGCTACGTCGAGCGGCTCGCCGCGGCGCACGGCTTCGTGCCGGTGGCCGTCCGGCAGGCCGCGCTGCGGCGCGAGGACGGCCGCGACGTCGCCGGCCACCTGGTGCTGCTGCGCCGCGATTGATCGATGCGTCCGACACCCACTCAGGCCGCTAGCCGATTCAGGCCACCGACAGCGCCGTCATGCCGATCTCGCCCAGCCGCACCGGCACCGCGCCGCGCGCCACCATGCGGTCCATGGCGCGGGTGCCGTCGCCCGGGTTGACGTCGACCGCGCGCATCGCTTCCGGCACGATCAGGGTGTCGAAGCCCTCCTCCAGCGCGTCGGTCACGGTGTTCAGCACGCAGTAGTCGGTGGCCAGGCCGCACACCGTCACGCGCTCGACGTCGCGGGCGCGCAGCTGGGCCGCCAGGTCGGTGCCGCCGAAGGCGGAATAGGCGTCGACCGCGGCGGTGTCGGCCTTCGAGACGACGATGGTGTCGTCCGGCAGCGCCAGCTCGGCGGCGAATTCGGCGCCGGGACTGCCCGCCAGGCAATGCGGCGGCCAGGGTCCGCCTTGCTCGCCGAACGAGCAGTGGTCCTGCGGATGCCAGTCGCGCGAGGCGATGATCGGCAGGCCCTGGGCCTGGAACAGTTCGATCAGGTGGTTGATCGGGGCGATGACTTCATGGCCGGCGGCCACGCCGAGGGCGCCGCCGGGCAGGAAATCGTATTGCAGGTCGACGATCAGCAGGGCGTCGCCGGGTTCGAGGTGAATTGCGCTCATGGTCGGTCTCCGGATGTGCGGTGGATGCCGCGTCGCGCCATTGTCGCGCACATCTGGCTTTGTTTCCTGGTAAATATAAAGACTGCGATAAATAACTGCGATGTCACTGCGTCGCTCTACCGGGCTACCGTCGTCCCCGCGCCGGCGGGGCCCCTACCGAAGATCCAAAGCCCGTACCTTGGGCGCACTCGATCGGCGTCCAGCGTGGCGGATTCCGTTGCTCAGCATGGGTCCCCGCCTGCGCGGGGACGACGTGCCGGGTGCAGGACCACGTGTCGGGTACGGGGACGATGTGCGGGGTACGCGGACGACGTGCGCTGCGGCCGCCTCAATGCGGCAGCGTCGATCCCGATGCCTGCGCCGCGCGCGCGGCCGGGTCCGGGTTCAGGGCCCCCAGCCGGTCGAGGATCGCGGTCGCCTGCCGTGCCTGCGCCGGGTCGGCGGCGGTCACGGTGATCTGGCAATCGCGCACGTCGTCCTGCGCGGTCGGGGCATAGGTGTGGGTGTAGGCGGTCTTGCCCTTGACCTCGGGCGTGTCGCCGACGGTGAAATTGCCCTGCACCGGGCCGGTCTCGTCGATGCGGACGTCGATGACGACGCCGTCGGCGGCGATGCCGGCGGCCAGCAATTCATTGCGCGCCTGCTCGGCGGCGGCCAGTTGCACGAACGTGCGTACGATCGGATCTTGCATGGTTCCTCCTGCGATAGATACATTGTGTTGAGTTCCACCGTACCAGAAACGGCAATGCCGTGGCGCTCGCAGGGCGCGGATGCGTGTCGATAAGCCGCACAAGCCTTGCGACAAGGTGTACACTCGCCGGCAACTAAAATGCCTATTAACAACAAGTAATAAAATGACATCTCGTTTGAGCCGCGGGTGGGGCCAATTCAGGCTGAACAGCCTGCGCAGCCGGCTGATGCTGCTGGTGGCGCTGGCGATGACGCCGCTGGCGGTGATGACCATCCTGTCCGGTGTCCGCGAGCGCGAGCACGCGATCAAGGCATCCGAGGAAAACCTGCGCCGCCTGACCGGCATGGCGGCCGCCAACGAAGCCCAGTCGATCGACCGGGCGCGCCAGATCCTGGTCGACCTGGCCAGCGTGCCCGACCTGATGGGCGATACCGCCAGCTGCGCCTCCCTGCTGTCCGACGTCCTCGACCGTAACGAAGGCTACGTCAACTTCGGCCTGATCCAGCTGAACGGCGACGTCACCTGCAGCGCCGTGCCGCTGCTGCACCCGGTCAACCTGGGCGACCGCAGCCACTTCAAGCGCGCCATCAAGGAGCGCCGCTTCATCGCCGGCGACTACGTGTTCGGGCGCGTGATCAAGAAGCACACCATCAACCTCACCTACCCGGTGATCGACCGTGCCGGCAAGGTGCAGGCGGTGGTGTTCGCGGCGATGGACCTGGCGGCCCTGGACACCTTCGTCAACGACATCAACCTGCCGCCGGGCTCGATCCTGACCACGGTCGACGCGCGTGGCGGCATCATCTCGCGCCGCCCCGACCCCGAGCGCTTCTTCGGCAAGCGGCTGGCGCAGCCGCTGCTGGCGGCGCTGGCCGGCGCGACGGGCGAGGCCGGCCAGCGCGCCCTCACCCTGCGCGACGAGGACGGGGTCGAGCGCCTGCATACCTTCGCACGGGTCGGCGCGCCCACGCTAACCGACTACACGGTCACCATCGGCATCCCCACCGCCGGCATCCTGCGCGCCGCGCGCCACGACCAGATCATGTCGCTGCTGGGCCTGGGCGCGACCATCCTGCTGGCCCTGCTGGCGGCGTGGCTGGTGGGCGACGTGCTGATCGTGCGGCGCGTGCGCAAGCTGATGGGCACCGCCGAACGCATCGCGGCCGGCGGCCTGGACGCGCGCACCGGCATCGATTACGGCAACGAGGAGATCGGCAGCCTGGCCCAGGCGCTCGACCGCATGGCCGAGTCGCTGCAGAAAAAGGAGGCCGCACGCTCCCAGGCCGAGCACGATCTGCGCGCCGCCGACCAACGCAAGGACGAATTCCTGGCCATGCTCGCGCACGAGCTGCGCAATCCGCTGGCCCCGATCAGCACCGGCGCCCACCTGCTGCGCCTGCTGCATTCGGAAAATGCCCAGGTCGACCAGACCTGCTCGATCATCGTGCGCCAGGTCAACCACATGACCAGCCTGGTCGATGACCTGCTCGACGTCTCGCGTGTCACGCGCGGCCTGGTCACCATCTCGAGCCAAGTGCTGGACTTGAGGCGCGTGATCGAGGATGCGCTCGAGCAGATCGGTCCGCTGGTCGACGCGCGCCGCCATCGCCTGCTGGTGGAACTGCCGCCGCGCGCGGTCCAGGTCCAGGTCAAGGGCGACCACAAGCGCCTGGTGCAGGTGGTGGCCAACCTGCTCGGCAACGCCACCAAGTACACGCCGGAACGGGGCACCGTCCAGCTGCGCCTCGAAGCCCAGGCCAGCGACTGGCTGCTGAGCGTGGCCGACGACGGCATCGGCATGGCGCCGGCGCTGGTCGAGCGCGTATTCGACCTGTTCACGCAGGCCGAGCGCACGCCGGACCGCTCGCAGGGCGGGCTCGGTCTCGGCCTGGCGCTGGTCAAGAGCCTGGTGGAACTGCACGGCGGCACCGTCAAGGCCTGGAGCCCCGGTCCGGGCCAGGGCTCGACCTTCACCGTGCGCCTGCCGCGCCATGCGCCGGCCGCATCCGCGCCGGCCACGGCTGCGCTCCAGGTGCAGGCACAGCCGCAGGACGCCGCCGCGTCCCTGCGCATCCTGCTGGTGGACGACAACGTCGACGCCGTGCACACGCTGCAGCCGTTCTTGAGCTCGGCCGGGCACCAGGTCGAGGTCGCCTATTCCGCCGGCGACGCGTTCGAACTCGCCAGGCTGGCGGCGCCGGACGCCTGCCTGCTCGACATCGGCCTGCCCGATTTCGACGGCAACGAACTGGCGCGCCGCCTGCGCCGCCTGCCGCAGGCGGCCGGCAGCACCCTGGTGGCGATGACCGGCTACGGCCGCCAGCAGGACCGCGAGACCGCGCTGGCGGCCGGTTTCGACCATTACCTGGTCAAGCCGATCGACACGGACCAGCTGGCGGCCATCCTGGCAACGGTGGCACGGGCCGGCGTACGCGCCGATGACAAGATGTAACCGGCGTTGCCAAGCACGAGTTCCTGTAGCAAGTTATCGGAACGCCAACGCGGCGGAACCCCATGACAAGGACAGGGACAGCATGAAGACGTCGACCCGCATCACCTTCCCCCTCGCCTCCACCCTCGCCTGTGCCAGCTTGTTGCTGGCCGGCTGCAGTACCCAGCAGGCGCCGCAGACATCCGCGGCCGTACGGGCCACCCAGGAACAGTACAGGAATCCAGCGGTGCCCGCTGCGCCGGCGCCATCGACCTGGGTCGCGGTGACCGGCTCCTCGGTCGGTGCCTACGGCAGCAACCGGCGCGCCCCGCTGCCGCATGCGTACGCGCCCGCGGCCACGCCGTGGCTGTTGCCGTTGCCGCAAGGCGTCGACAGGTTCCCCGACCAGGCCCCGAACAAGGCGGTGCTGGCGGCCGAGCAGCCGGTATCCACCTTCAGTACCGACGTCGATACCGCCTCCTACGCCTTCGTGCGGCGCCAGCTGTCCGCGGGCCGCCTGCCGCCGCCGGACGCGGTGCGGGTCGAGGAAATGGTGAATTACTTCCCCTATCGCTACGCCGCGCCGAAGAACGGCAGCCAGCCGTTCGCGGTGAGCACCGAGGTAATGCCGAGCCCGTGGAAGGCCGGCAACCAGCTGGTCCACATCGCCGTGCGCGGCTACGACCTGCCGCGCAGCGGGAGGCCGCGCGCCAACGTCGTGCTGCTGGTCGACGTGTCCGGCTCGATGATGCCGGCCGACCGCCTGCCGCTGCTGAAGCAGGGCTTCCACCTGCTGGCGGACCAGTTGCGCGACGATGACCGCGTCGCCATCGTCACCTACGCCAACGGCACGGGCGTGGCGCTGGAGCCGACGCCGGGCCGCGAGCGCGCGAGGATCCTGGACGCCATCGACGCGCTGCGCGCGGGCGGCGGCACCGCCGGCGGCGAAGGCTTGCAGCGCGCGTATGCGCTGGCCGAACGCAACTTCGACCCGAAGGCCGTCAACCGGGTGGTGCTGGCCACCGACGGCGACTTCAACCTCGGCCTCACCGACCCGAAGCAGCTGGAAAAATTCATCGCCGACAAGCGCAAGAGCGGCGTCTACCTCTCCATCCTCGGCGTCGGCGAAGGCAACCTGAACGACGCCCTGATGCAGCGCCTGGCGCAGTCGGGCAACGGCAACGCCGCCTACGTCGATACCCTGATGGAAGCGCGCAAGGCCCTGGGCGAGGAGCTGGGCTCGACCATGTTCCCGATCGCCAACGACGTCAAGGTGCAGGTCGAATTCAACCCCGCGCAGGTCGCGGCCTGGCGCCTGATCGGCTACGAGACCCGCATGCTGCAGCGCCAGGACTTCAAGGACGACAAGGTCGACGCCGGCGACATGGGCGCGGGCCACACCGTGACCGCGCTGTACGAGATCACGCCGGCCGCCGCCGCCGGCACGCTGGTCGATCCGCTGCGCTACGGGAAGCCCGGGACGAAGGCCAAGACGAAGACAAAGGAAAGCGACGAACTGTGCTTCGTCAGGCTGCGTTACAAGCTGCCCGGCCAGTCGGCCAGCCGCCTGGTCGAGCACCCGGTGCGCGCCGGCAGCGCGCGCAAGACCTTCGAGGCCGCGCCCGACGACCAGCGCTTCGCGGTGGCGGTCGCCGCCTTCGGGCAGCGCCTGCGCGGCGAGGCGCCGCTGGCCGACACGCCCTATGCGCAGATCGCCGAGATCGCCAACGGCGCACGCGGCGCCGACCCCGAGGGCTACCGCGCCGAGTTCGTGAAGCTGGTGCGGATGGCGGATGCGCTGGGCAAGGTGGCGCAGACGGGGCAGCCGTGAGTGAGTGAGTGAGTGAGTGAATTGGCTGCTGCCGTCGTGCCCGACAGCTCAACGTCGTCCACGCCAGCCCAACGTCGTCCACGCCAGCCCAACGTCGTCCCCGCGAAGGCGGGGACCCATGCTGAGCAACAGAATCCGGCAATTCGGAAGTCACTCGACAGCTTCAAAAATACGGAGTTCGGAAGCTCGGCATGGGTCCCCGCCTGCGCGGGGACGACGTTACCATTGTGTGTTGCCTAGACGATATCTTTCACTGGCACATGCATGAGGAACTGCCTATACTTGCTGTTCCATATCATTTAGATAAACGCTCCGCCTCCATGCCCCGCCGCCCCACGCTGCTGCTGTCCGTGCCCGCCCTCCTCGTCCACGCCGCCGCCCCGGCCCAGCAGGCACCCGATCCGGGCGGCGCGGCCTCCATGCAGCAGGTGGAAGTGAAAGGCCCCGGCGCCGACACCATCCGCCGCAACGATGTCCTCGGCCGCATCATGGTGGGACGCGAAGACCTGGCGCGCTACGGCGACACCACCCTGTCCGGTGCGCTCAGGCGCCAGCCAGGCATCAGCATCAGCGGCAGCGAGATCCGCATGCGCGGCCTGGGCGCCGGCTATACCCAGATCCTGGTCGACGGCGATCCCGCCCCGGCCGGCTTTGCGGTCGACAGCCTGTCGCCCGACCTGGTCGAGCGCATCGAGATCCTGCGCAGCGCCAGCGCCGACACCAGCGCCCAGGCGGTGGCCGGCACCATCAACATCGTGCTGCGCAAGGCGCGCGCCACGGGTAGCAAGGACACGACCCGCAGCCTGAAACTGACGGCGGAACAGGCGCAGCGGCGCGCCAGCCCGGCCGCCACGCTGGCATGGTCGGGCCGTTCGGGCAGCGCCAGCTATGGCCTGGCCGCGACCGCCTCGCAGACGCGCCGCCACGACGATCCGGTCACCGACGAGCGTGAACAGGACACCGGCCGCGCCACGCTGCGCCGCTTCGACGACAGCAACGACAGCCGCCTCACCCGGCTCAGCCTGGCGCCGCGCATCGAAAACAAGCTGGCCGATGGCGACACGCTGTCGCTCACCGGGCTGTTCGACCTGGCGCGCAGCCGCTTCGGCGGACGCCAGCGCGAGACCACGCTGCTGGGCGTGCCGACCGCGTCGCCGGATGCGCGCACGCGGGCCGACTACGACACCTGGCTGGCGAAGTCGGACCTGGGCTGGACGCACCGCTTCGCGTCGGGACGCAGGCTGGTGCTGAAGGCCGGCATGGAAGCCAACCGGCGGCCGGGCGACTACCTGTTCCGCGGCATCGATGCCGGCGGCGCACCGTGGTTCGAGCGCGCCGTCGCGTCCAGCGCCAGCGAGCGGCGCGCATCCAGCAGCGGCAAGTACCTGGCGCCGCTGGGCGAGGGGCACGACGTCGCGCTGGGCTGGGACGCCGCCCTCACCCGCCGCGGCGAAACCCGGCTGCAGCAGGACCGGGCGCCCGGGCAGGCCCCTTACTACACGCTGGACCAGGACTACACCGCCAGCGTGCGCCGCCTGGCGCTGTATGCCCAGGACGAGTGGACGCCGCGGCCCGGCGTGCAAGCCTATCTCGGCCTGCGCTGGGAAGGCCTGGACACGCGCACCGAGGGCCGCGGCTTCGGTGGCGGCGCGACCACGGCCAGCGTCTTCAGCCCGATCGGCCAGCTGGTGTGGCAGCTGCCGGGCCGTCCGCGCGACCAGCTGCGCCTGGCGCTGGCGCGCACCTATAAAGCGCCGCAGCCGCGCGACCTGGTGCCGCGCCGCTACACGGTGAACAACGACAACGGGCCCGCCAACCCCGATTTCGAAGGCAATCCGAACCTGCGCCCGGAACTGGCCTGGGGCCTGGATGCGGCGCTGGAGTCCGCGCTGGGATCCGATCCGGCACGCCGCGGCATGGCCAGCGTCTCGGTGTACGCCCGCCGCATCCGCGACGTGGTGCTGCAGCGCCTGTGGCAGGACGGCGCCACCTGGGTCACCACGCCGTCGAACGGCGGCGGCGCCAGCGTGCGCGGCATCGAAGCCGACCTGCGCCTGCCGCTGGCCACGGCGGCAGGGACGCGGCCGGGCTGGCCGGGGATCGAGGCACGCGCCAACCTGGGCCGCAACTGGTCGCGCGTGGACGCGCTGCCGGGACCGGACAACCGGCTGGCGGCGCAGGCGCCCTACACGCTGAATCTGGGCGCCGATGCCCGCTTCGCCAACAAGGCGGCGCTCGGCGTCAACCTGCACATGGTCGGCGCCAACACGGCGCGCGTGGCGCCGGCGCTCACCAGCATCACTGGCATGGTGCGCGAGCTGGAAGCCTACGCCGCCTGGCCGGCCGCCGGCGCGCAATGGCGCCTGACCCTGCCCGACCTGCTGCGCCGCGCCGGCCGCGAGGGCCAGCTGTACCAGGATGGCATGCTGTTCGAGCGGCGCATCGTCACCACCCCGCGCCGCGCCGCCGTGCGCCTGCAGGTGGAGCTGCCGATGTAATCACGGACGGCCCGCGATCCAGGCCGGCCACGCTTGTGCGTGCATTCCTTTATCATCCGACCATAAACGTCATCTATATAAAGGATAAGCAAGGCATGGATTCGATTGAAGTCGTCCTGGCGATGTTGCTCGCCGTGGTCGCCAGCGGTTACCTGGCGCGCATGCTGCCGTTCGGCGTGCCGCTGCCGCTGATCCAGATCGCGCTGGGCGCGGTCATCTCCGGGGTGTTCAAGCACGGCGTGGCGCTGGAGCCGGACATCTTCTTCCTGCTGTTCCTGCCGCCGCTGCTGTTCCTCGACGGCTGGCGCATTCCCAAGGTCGGCCTGTTCCGCGACAAGGGCACGATCATCGAGCTGGCGTTCGGCCTGGTGCTGTTCACCGTGGTCGGCGCCGGCTTCCTGATGCACTGGCTGATCCCGGAACTGCCGCTGCCGGTCGCGTTCGCGCTGGCGGCGATCGTGGCGCCGACCGACCCGGTGGCGGTATCGGCGATCACCAGCCGCATTCCGGTGCCGCCGCGCCTGATGCACATCATCGAGGGCGAATCGCTGCTGAACGATGCCAGCGGCCTGGTGTGCTTCCGCTTCGCGGTGGCGGCCGCCATGACCGGCAGCTTCTCGCTGGCCCAGGCCAGCCTGACCTTCCTGTGGGTGGCGCTGGGCGGCATCGCCATCGGCGTGGCCGTCACCTATGCCATCTCGCACACCCATCAGTTCCTGACGCACCGCGTCGGCGACGACGACGGCGCCCCGATCCTGATCAACCTGCTGACGCCCTTCGGCGCCTACCTGGCGGCCGAACACCTGGGTGCGTCCGGCATCCTGGCGGCGGTGGCGGCCGGCATCACCATGAGCTACGTGGAACTGGGCGGTTCGGCCACGCCCACCACCCGCATCCGCCGCAACGTGATCTGGGACACCCTGCAGTTCGCGCTGAACGGCGTGATGTTCGTGCTGCTGGGCGAGCAGTTGCCCGACATCGCGCGCGGCGCCCTGCACCCGCCCGGCGGCGGCCTGCCGTTCAACGCCTGGTGGCTGGCCGGCAACGCGCTGGCGCTCAGCCTGGGCCTGGTGCTGCTGCGCTTTGTCTGGGTATGGGTATCGCTGCGCCTGACCATACTGAACCAGCGCCGCCTCGGCCAGCAGGTCTACAAGCCGCGCCTGCGCCTGATCCTGGCCACCTCCTTCGCCGGCGTGCGCGGCGCCCTCACCATGGCCGGCGTGATGACGCTGCCGCTGGCGCTGCCGAACGGCGATCCCTTCCCGGGCCGGCAACTGGCGATCCTGCTGGCCTCGGCCGTGATCATCGTCTCGCTGATCCTGGCCAGCGTCATGCTGCCGCGCCTGCTGCGTGGCCTGGAGGTGCCGCAGGAGAACGAACACGAGCAGGAAGAGGACCGCGCGCGCCACGCCGCGATCCAGGCCGCGGTGGAGGCGGTGGAACGCGTCGGCCGCTCGCACGCCGGCACTCCGGACGAGGAATTGCACGCGAACGCCTGCGGCATGGTCGCCAACCTGTACCGCAACCGCTTGCGCGACATCCGCCTGGGCGACGGCGCCGAAGGCGGCCCCGACTTCCATGCCGCCCGCCGCGCCGAACGCGACTACCGCGTCACCGCCCTGCGCGCCGAGCGCGACACCATCCTGCGCCTGGGCCGCCGCGGCGAAATCTCGGACGAGACCGCGCGCAAGCTGCTGCGCGAGATCGACCTGGTGGAAGCAAGGTACAAGGATCAGCGTTAGTTTCCGTACGGTGCGCGCATGACGGCGCGCGTAGAGTGGTGTCTCGGGCGCGCCTGGCCGCAGGGTGGGCACCCCGTGCCCACGCGTGAGGCTCGCGCCATGCCGGCGTCCGCGTGGGCTCGGAGAGCCCATCCTACGAAACGGATACGACCATGACCAAGGAAGCGCCCCAGGAAAGCCATTCGATCCCCAACGCCGACCCGCCCGCCGCCGCCAGGGCGGCCGGCCTGCGCTACGTGCACGACGACCGCCCCGGCATCCGGCGCGAGCCGGCCGGGGACGGCTTCCGCTACATCGGCGCCAAGGGCGAGCCGGTCGAGGACGAGGCCACGCTCAAGCGCATCAAGTCGCTGGTCGTTCCGCCGGCATGGACCGACGTCTGGATCTGCCCCCAGGCCAACGGCCACCTGCAGGCCACCGGGCGCGACGCGCGCGGGCGCAAGCAATACCGCTACCACCCGAAATGGCGCACCGTGCGCGACGAGGTGAAGTACGAGCGCATGATCAACTTCGGCAAGGCGCTGCCGCAGATCCGCAAGGAAGTCGACCGCGCCCTGGGCCTGCCCGGCCTGCCGCGCGAAAAGGTGCTGGCCACCATCGTCTACCTGCTCGAAGCCACCATGATGCGGATCGGTAACGACGAATACGCGCGCGAAAACAAGTCCTACGGCTTGACGACGCTGCGCAACCGCCACGTCAGGATCGACGGCAGCGAGGTCGAGTTCCGCTTCCGCGGCAAGAGCGGCGTCCACCACGACGTCAAGGTGCACGACCGGCGCCTGGCGCGCATCATCGGGCGCACGCGCGACCTGCCCGGCCAGCACCTGTTCGAATACGTCGACGACGCGGGCGAGCCGCATACCGTCGACTCGGCCGACGTCAACGACTACCTGCGCGAGATCACCGGCGAGGACTACACGGCCAAGGACTTCCGCACCTGGTCGGGCACCGTGCTGGCCGCGCTGGCGCTGCAGGAATTCGAGAAGGTCGATTCCGAAACCCAGGCCAAGAAGAACGTGGTGCGCGCCATCGAGTCGGTTGCAGAAAAGCTGGGCAACACGCCGTCGGTATGCCGCAAGTGCTACGTGCACCCGGCCGTGCTCGACGCCTACATGGACGGCACCATGCTCGAAGGCTTGCGCGCGCTGGCCGAGGAAAAGCTGGTCGAGGACCTGCACGACCTGCAGCCCGAGGAAGCCGCCGTGCTGGCCATGCTCCAGCGACGCCTGGCCCAGGAGATCCCGGCCGACAGCAAGCTGCAGGTCAAGCGCCGCGCGGCCTGACCGCCACTCCCATTGACAACCACGAAAGGAAACAGAATGACAGCAGGCGCATGCACGATCGAACTGGTCCAGGCCTTCGAGCACCAGGTCACCGGTGTTTCGGTGTCCGAGGACAACCGTATCTTCGTCAACTTCCCGCGCTGGACCGAGGACAGCGCGGTCTCGGTGGCCGAGCTGGCCGGCGGTGAAGTCAGGCCCTATCCCGATGCGGAATGGAATGCATGGCGCAACGCGAAGAAGGACGCGGTCACGCCGGAGGACCACTGGGTGTGCGTGCAGAGCATCGTCGCCGACGGGCGCGGCAGCCTGTGGGTGCTGGACCCGGCGGCGCCGGCCCAGGCCCACCTGGTGTCCGGCGGCGCCAAGCTGGTACGGATCGACCTGGCCACGGACAAGGTGGCGCACACCATCGCGTTCGACGAGGACGCGGCCCCGCAAGGCTCCTACCTGAACGACGTGCGCTTCTCGAACGACGGCAAGTATGCCTACATCACCGATTCCGGCGTGGTCGGCGCGCTGCTGGTGGTGGATATCGCGGCCGGCAAGACCGTGCGCCTGCTGGACGGCCACCCGTCCACCCAGGTTAAGAAGGGCCTGGACGTGAGCGTCGACGGCGAGGTGCTGCGCCGCCCGGACGGCCGCGGCGTGGAATTCTCGGCCGACGGCATCGAGCTGTCCGGCGACGGCAAGTACCTGTACTGGCAAGCGATCAAGGGCGACGAGTTGTACCGCATCCCGACCGAGGTGCTGCTGGGCGCAGGCCTGCGCGGCGAAGACGTGTCCGGGGCGGTCGAGCCGTACGGGAAGAACGGCGTGAACGACGGCCTCCTGATCGCGCGCGGGACCGACGACATGTACCTGACCTCGGTGCAGGACGATTCGATCAAGGTACGCGACCTGGCGCAAGGACCGTCGGCCGAAGCCCGCACCGTGGTGCAGGACGAGCGCCTGCGCTGGCCGGACACCTTCAGCCAAGGCCCGGACGGCACGATCTACGTGACCACCTCGCACATCCAGGACTCGGCCTTCTTCAAGCCGGATGCGCCGGCGGCCTTGCCTACGCAGTTGTGGAAGTTGAAGTTCGAAGCCTGACGCGTGGCGCGGCTCAGGCGCCCGGCAGGTACTGGACCAGTACCACCGACGCATTGACCAGCATATGGGGCAGCGCCGCCGCGGCGAATGCACGGTCCGGACGCTGGCGCCGCCACACGATGTAGCCGAAACCGAACACGGCGAAGCTCCAGACGCTGCCGAAGAAACGCAAGGGATGGAACACGGCGTGCGCCAGGCCCCACAGGATGGCTGCCACCGCCACCGCGGCCGTGTCGGAGAGATGTCGGCGCCGCAGTAATTCGAGCAGGCCGATCAGCAAGCAGGTCTCGACCAGGGGGGCCAGCAGCACGGTACCGAAGACATGGACCAGACCCGGCTTGCCGCTGCCGGCGGGAAGCCCGACGCCGAGACCGAGAACACTCTCGCCGAGTGCCGCCGCCGCGATCAGGGCCACAGAACCGGCCAGTGCGCAGAGGTAGGCGCTTGCGCAATAGCGCGCAAAACCCATGCCGGCCAACCTGCGCTCGCACGGCAAAGTGGCGTCACTGCCCGATAGCTTGTGCATGGGTTGCCCGCAAATATAAACAAGGGCGGCGCCCGCGGTTTTCACCCGGGCGCCGTCGGTATGACATCTGGCTGCAGCCCCTTGTCGATTACATGAAGGGACTTACGCCGGCCGAATACGGCGGAGTGTAATTCGAGGTCATGGCATTGCCGACTGCCGACCAGTTTACGTTATTGTAGGCATAGCTAACGCCTTCCCAGATCACATTCGTAACGATACCGACAACGATATCGCGCGCCGGACCCTCTGCACCGCTCACTTGCACAATTTCTTCGAAAGCCATATCACGCATTTCAATCTCCATTTCGTTATATTTTCGCGATGACGCGAATACCAGATTGTTCGTCTTGAACAGACGAGTCCGTCGCCGGACCATAGAACCCCGATCTCCAGGGGACGAAGATCGGTGCACTATCCTTCGTGGCATGCTGCCGCCCGTGGTGGGCGTTCGCCACATTAACCGTATGACAGCGCAGGATTATCTGCATCCACTGTCCAGTTGTTGTGCCGGGAGCGCCGAGATTCCAGCGCAATTCGATTTCCTGATTAGCATTAATATATCATGGCATTTTTGCGCAAATACTCTTTATAGGGATTTTTCAGGATATTTTTAAATCGAGACAATCTCCGGAATTCGAGACAGATTAATTCCATCAAAATGTAACGCATATAAAAAAGCCGTTCCCGGCATTCCGGAAACGGCGAATCGGACAAGCAAATGCGGCCGAACGGCCTGTACCTGAAACATCAGAACGTCAGCCGGCCCTCAATCGAATCATCCAGCGTCTTCCCGATCAAGGCTCCTACCGCCACCTTGGCGCCGGCCACGACGTTGCCGTGCTTGTTGTCCCAGTAATAGCCCGACTGCGGCATGAAGCGGATCACGGTCACGCGCGGATCGTCCTCGCCTTCGGTGAACCAGGTCTTGAGCAGAGGGTTCCACAGTTCGTGGATGCGGCTGCGGTCCTGCAGCACCTCGGCGCGGCCTTCGAGTTCCAGGAAGCCGGCATGGGCGCCGACCTGGAAGTACAGCTTGACGGCCGGGTTGGCAGCCAGTTCCTGGTTCTTGTGGCTGTCGCTTGCGCTCAAGAACCACAGGTTGCCGGCGTCGTCGGTCTGGCGCACGCTCATCGGGCGCACCCCGTTGGTTTCGCCGGTGGCGGTAGCGGTGACGAAAAAGCAGGACTCGGCGTCGTCGGCCATGTCCTTGACGCGCTTGACGGCGTCGAGGCCGCTCAGGTCGCGGCGGTTTTCTTCGGGCTGGTTGCGGTTGATGGAATCCATGGTTTTGCCTCCTTATGGCCGGGATGGCCGGAACCGCAACTCTAGGCATTCGCCGGCGCGCCGACTGTGCGCCGCCGCACCGCCCGCGTAGTTAATTGTCTGGAAACTGTAACGGGGAAACCGCGTTAGAATCGGCCCATGCCCCTGACCACGCTGCTGCCCGTCTTCCTCGTCGCCGCCATCGGCGCCCTGCTCGCGAAACTGCCCTGGCTGCGCACGGAGTGGCATGCCGGCGTGACCGAACTGGCCGCCAAGTTCTTGTTGCCAGCCCTGCTGCTGGTGAGCACCTACCGCACCGGGATGCCGTCCTCCATGTCGTGGCGGGTGCTGTGCGCCTTCTATCTGCCGCTGGGCCTGCTGTTCGGCTGCGCCCGCCTGCTGGCGCGGCGCGACGGCGCCGCCAGCGCACTCGCCGCCACCTATTCCAACACCGTGTTCGTCGGCTTGCCGGTGCTGGTGCAGGCGCTCGGCCAGGACAGCCTGCGATTCGCCTTCCCCGTGATCGCCTTCCACAGCCTGTTCTGCTTCACGCTCTACCACCTGAGCGACCAGCACGCCGGGCGCGGCTGGCTGATGCCCGTGCTGAACACCCTGCGCAACCCGATCGTCGCCGCCCTGCTGCTCAGCCTGGCGCTGAACCTGGCCGGCGTCACGCTGCCGGCTGCGCTGACCCGCTCGCTCGACATCCTGGCCGGCGCCGCCACCCCGTGCGCACTGCTGTCGCTGGGCGGCTCGGTGGCGCTGCTCAAGCCCGGCCGCTGGCGGCCGACCTGCGCCATCGCCGCTTCCAAGCTGCTGCTGTTTCCACTCGCGGTGATGGTGCTGTCGGTGTTCGTGCTGCGCCTGCCCGCGGCCGCGGCCAGCGTGCTGGTGCTGCTGGCCGCGTGCCCGGTCGGGGTCAATGCCGCCTTCGTGGTGCCGCCGGGGAGCGACGCCGCGCGCCAGGTGAACGCGGCGATCCTGCTGTCCAGCCTGGCCTGCGCGCTGACGATCCCGGCCTGGCTGTGGCTTCTGCGCCATGTCCAGCCCGCCATTGGGGCGCCATGAGCGCGTCAAAAATGTTACATTTCGCCTCTTTTCGACACGCGGGCATGCGGTTTATCGGCGGTCCGCACAACCGATCGGACTAGCTTGAACACGAGTTTCAATTTCCTTGCGGGCGGCGGCGAGATGGGCGCCCTGATCCGCGGCCACGACTGGCACAATACCGCGCTGGGCGCGCCGGACACCTGGCCCTCCACGCTCAAGACCGTGCTGCGCCTGGTCCTGTCGAGCAATCATCCGATGTTCGTCTGGTGGGGCGAGGACCTGATCCAGTTCTATAACGACGGTTACCGCCAGACGCTGGGGCCGGAGCGCCATCCGGCCGCGATCGGCCAGCCGGGCCGGGTGTGCTGGGAAGAAGCCTGGGACCTGATCGGGCCGGACATCGAGCGCGTGATGGCCGGCGGCGGCACCGCCTGGCACGAAGACCGGCTGGTGCCGCTGACCCGCCACGGGGAGCGCCAGGACGTGTGGTGGACCTACGGCTACAGCCCGATCGAGGACGAAACCGGCATTCGCGGGGTGCTGGTGATCTGCAACGACGTCACCAAAGACCATCTGCTGCGCGAACGCCTGAAGCAGACCAACGACGCGCTGATCGAAACCATGGACGACGGCTTCTGCCTGCTCGACATCGTCCACGACGCCGGCGGCCGGGCGGTCGACTACCGCTTCGTCGAGGCCAACAAGGCGTTCGCGGCGCAGACCGGCCTGGCCGGCAGCGTCGGCAAGACCGTGCGCGAGCTGGTGCCGGGCATCGAGCAGCGCTGGATCGACATCTACGCCGAGGTCGCGGACACCGGCGTGGCGCGCCGCTTCGTGGAAGAGTCGCCGGTGATGGGTCGCTGGTTCAGCGTCTACGCCGCTCCCATCGATCATCCCGCGCGGCGCCGGGTCGCCTTGCTGTTCACCGACATCACCGACCGCAAGAACGCCGAGCGCGCCCTGCGGGAAAGCGAGATGCAGGCGCGCAGCGCGCTGGCGCTGGCCGAGGCCGAGCGCCAGCGCCTCGACGCGCTGCTCGCTTCGGTGCCTGTCGGCATCGCCTATGTGGACGCGCGCGGCGTCGTATCGGTGGCCAACCGCATGAACCAGGCGCTGTGGGGCGAGCACCCGGCCGGCGCCGGCCGGGACGATTACGACCTGTGGCGCGGCTGGTGGGCCGACAATGCCGAACGCCACGGCCAGCCGCTGGCCGCGGACGACTGGGCCACGGCGCGCGCGCTGCGCGGCGAACGGGTCGAGGCCGACATCGTCGAGATCGAGCCGCTCGGCCGTCCCGGCGAGCGGCGCACGCTGCTGATCCGTGCCGAAGCGCTGCGCGACAAGGGCGGCGCCATCGGCGGCGCCGTCGCCGTCAGCATGGACATGACCGAGCAGGTCGGCACCCAGCGCGCGCTGCGCGAGAGCGAGGAGAAGTTCCGGACCATCACCGAAGTCATGCCGCAGATGGTGTGGACCAGCCTGCCGAATGGCGAAAACGAGTATTCGAACGGACGCTGGTGCGAATTCACCGGCCTGCCCGGCGCGGCGCTGCTGGGCATGCACTGGCTGGACGTGATCCATCCCGACGACCGCGCCGCGCTGCTCGCGGCCTGGGCGCGCAGCAGGGAGGACGGCGCCCTGTTCGAATGCGAGCACCGGATGCGCCGCCACGACGGCGAGTACCGCTGGGTGCTGAACCGCGCGCTGCCGGTGCGCGACGACGCCGGCCGCGTCGTGCGCTGGATGGGGACCGTCACCGACCTGCACGACCAGAAGCTCGCGGCCGAGGAACTGAAGGCGGCCAACGCCCGCAAGGACGAGTTCCTGGCGATGCTCGCGCACGAGCTGCGCAACCCGCTGGCGCCGATCAGCACCGCGGCGCAGATCCTCAAGCTGCCGGGCGGCGATGCCAGGCGCAGCGCCCAGGCCAGCGACGTGATCGCGCGCCAGGTCAGGCACATGGTGGAACTGGTGGACGACCTGCTCGACGTCTCGCGCGTCACGCGCGGCCTGGTGGAACTCGAGCGCGAACCGGTCGACCTGGCGGCGGTGGTGCAGAACGCGATCGAGCAGGCGCGCCCGCTGATCGAGAAAAAGGGCCACACGCTCGCGCTGCGCCTCGGCGCCGCCCACGTGACCGTGATCGGCGACCGCAAGCGCCTGGTGCAGGTCATGGCCAACCTGCTGAACAACGCCGCCAAGTACACGCCGGACGGCGGCGAGATCAAGGTGGCCGCCGAGGTGGCGGACGGCGGCATCCGGCTGAGCGTGATCGACAATGGCATCGGCATCGATGCCGCCCTGCTGCCCGAGGTGTTCGAGCTGTTCACCCAGGCCAAGCGCACGCCCGACCGCGCCCAGGGCGGGCTGGGACTGGGCCTGGCGCTGGTGCGCAGCATGGTCGGCCTGCATGGCGGCCGCGTGGAGGCCGGCAGCGCGGGCCCCGGCCGCGGCAGCCGCTTCGACGTGGTGCTGCCGCTGCACTTGGACGGAGGCCGCGACGCCCCTGCGGCGGCCGGCGGCGTGACCGCGGCGCCGGCGCATGCCACGGTCGCGCTGCGCATCCTGGTCGTCGACGACAACCGCGATGCCGGCGAGTCGCTCGGCATCGTGCTGTCCGCCGCCGGGCACCGCGTCATGGTCGAGGAAACCTCGCAGGCGGCGCTGCGCCGGGTGCAGGCCGAGGAAGTCGACGTCTGCCTGCTCGACATCGGCCTGCCCGACATGGACGGCCATGCACTGGTGCGGCGCCTGCAGGCGATGCCGCTGGCGGCGCACGCCACCATGATCGCCCTCAGCGGCTACGGCCAGCGCCAGGACCTGGAGGCGTCGAAGCGCGCCGGTTTCGCCATGCACCTGGTCAAGCCGGTCGACCTGCCGCGCCTGCTGGCGCTGCTGGCCACGCTGGGGCCGCGCGGCTAGGCGGCCGGCGATACGCTCGCGCCGGTGCCGAGCGCCAGCAGCGCGGCGCGCAGGCTTTCCAGCGTGTAGGGCTTGGGCAGCGTATCGGCGCCGGCCACGGCCGCCCCGCCGTAGCCGCTGGCCAGCAGCACCTTCAGGTGCGGGAACTGGGCCCTGGCCAGCTGCGCCAGGTCGCCGCCCTGGATGCCGGGCAGCTGCAGGTCGGTCACCAGCAGGTCGATATCCAGCGACAGCTTCTGCATCGCCTCTTCCCCCGTGGCCACCGCGATCACCCGGTGGCCGAGGAATTCCATCATGTCGCCCGTGTTTTCGCGGATGTCGCCCTCGTCCTCGACCAGCAGGATGCGCAGGCCGGCGCCCGCCGGCGCGGCCTGCTCCGACACCGGCGCCGGCTCGACGGCGGCAGGCGCCCCGGGCAGCCTGCCGGCCGTCTTCTGCTTCTGGTTGGCCAGCACGTGGCGGATCTTGCGCGCCAGGCTCTCCTTGGTGTACGGCTTGCCGATCAGCTCCACGCCGCGGTCGAGGCGGCCGCCGTGCACGATCGCGTTCTCGGTGTAGCCCGAGGTGAACAGCACCGCCACGTCCGGCAGGCGTTCCTTGGCCTTGCGCGCCAGTTCCGGACTGCGCAGCGGTCCCGGCATGACCACGTCGGTGAACAGCAGGTCGATCGGCACGCCGCTGTCGATCACGGTCAGCGCGGCGCTGGCGTCGCTCGCCTTCAGCACGCGGTAGCCCAGCTCGGTCAGCATGTCGACCACCGTGGCGCGCACCGCGTCGTCGTCCTCGACCACGAGCACGGTCTCGCTGCCGCCGACCACCGGCTGCACGTCCAGCGCCACGTAGGCGTCTTCCGCCTCGCGCGAGCGCGGCAGGTAGAGCTTGACGGTACTGCCCTCGCCCACCTCGCTGTAGATCTTGATGTGGCCGCCGGACTGCTTGACCAGGCCGTATACCATCGACAGGCCCAGGCCGGTGCCCTTGCCTTCGGCCTTGGTCGAGAAGAAGGGTTCGAAGGCCTGGCGCAGCACTTCCGGCGACATGCCGCTGCCGGTGTCGCTCACGGCGATCATCACGTACTGGCCCGGCGCCACGTCAGGGTGCGAGGCGCAGTAGGCGTCGTCGAGCAGCGCGTTGTTGACCTCGATGGTGAGCCGGGCCGCGCCGTCCGCGCAGTCGGCCATGGCGTCGCGCGCGTTGATGGCCAGGTTCAGGATCGCGTTTTCCAGCTGCACCACGTCGATCGAGGCGCTCCACAGGCCGCCCGAGACCACGGTCTCGATTTCGATTTCCTCGCCCAGGCTGCGGCGCAGCATGTCCTCCATGCCGGTGATCAGGCGGCTGACCTTGACCACTTTCGGTTCCAAAGGCTGCTTGCGCGCGAAGGCCAGCAGCGAACTGGCCAGCTTGGCGCCGCGCTGCACGCTGGCCAGCGCATTGTCGACGCGGCGGCGCGCCGCCGGCATGCCGTTCAGCTGCGTGCCCAGCAGCTGCAGGTTGCCGGAAATGACTTGCAGCAGGTTGTTGAAATCGTGGGCGACGCCGCCGGTCAGCTTGCCGATGGTTTCCATCTTCTGCGACTGCTGCAGCGCGGCCTCGGTCTTGCGCATCGCCTCGGCATGCTGCAGGTCGGCCGTGATGTCGCGCCCGATCGCATGGATGTAGTGCGCATCCGGCACCGCCGTCCACGCCAGCGTGCAATAGCTGCCGTCGCGGCGCCGGTAGCGGTTCTCGAAGCGGTACACGTGGCTGCCGCCGCTCAGCGAGCCGACCTGCTGCAGGGTCGACTGCACGTCGTCCGGATGCACCAGGTCGAGCAGCGAGGTGCCGATCACGTCCTGCTCGCGCCAGCCCAGGGTCGAGGTGAACGCCGGGTTCACCGCGCTCAGGAGGCCGTTGAAGTCGGCCACCAGCATGATGTCCTTGGACAGGCGCCAGATGCGGTCGCGCTCGGCGGTACGGGTGGAGATCCGTTCTTCCAGCGTCGCGTTCAGGGTCACCAGCGCCTGCGCGGTCGACTTCTGCTCCTCGATGTCGGTGTTGCTGCCGATCCAGCGGATCACCTTGCCGTCCGGGTCGCGCATCGGCACCGCGCGCACCAGGTGCCAGCGCCAGGCGCCGTCATGGCGGCGGATGCGGAACTCCACTTCGTAGCGGGTGCCGGTGGCGATCGATTCGCTCCAGCGCGCCTTGACGGTGTCCATGTCGTCGGGGTGAAGGATGGCGGCCCAGCCGTCGCCGTCCAGATCGCCGGGGCGCGCACCCGAGTATTCGTACACGCGCTCGTTGAACCAGTCGAGCTGGCCGTCGGCCGGCGCGGTCCACACGTGGTGCGGCATCGCCTGCGCGAAGGCGCGGAACTTGGCTTCGCTCTCGCGCAGCGCCGACTCGGCCAGCACGCGCTCGCTGACGTCGGCACCTTCGACGAAGATGCCGAACACCTTGCCCTGCTCGTCCTTCAGCGGCTGGTAGACGAAGTCGAGGTAGCGCAGGCCGGGCTCGCCCTCCGGCCCGGCCCCGAGCCGGAACGGAATCGCCTGGCCGGTCATCGCCGTGCCGCTGCGGTACACGTGGTCGAGCCGTTCGAAGTAGCCCTGGTGTTCCAGTTCCGGCAGTACCTCGCGCGCCGTGCGCCCGACCCACTCGCGCTCGCCGATCAGGTCCTTGTAGGCGGCATTCACCAGGTCGAAGCGGTGCTCGGGACCGGTCAGCAGCGCCATGAAGCCGGGCGCCTGCTCGAACATCGCGCCCAGGCGCGCGCGCTCGCCCTGGATGTGGCGCTCGGCGCGCACCTTGGCGGTGGTTTCCACCACGATCGAAATCACGCCGATGATGCGGCCGAATTCGTCGCGCACCGGCGAATAGTCCAGGTTCATCCACACCGGTTCCGGCTGGCCGCTGCGGTGCAGCGCCAGTTCCTGGTCGGTGTAGCTGAGGATGCCGCCGGCCATGACCACGTTCATCACGTTGTCGTTGAACGCCGCGATCTCGGGCCAGCCCTCGCGCACCCGGGAGCCCAGCAGTTGCGGATGGCGGCCGCCGGCGAACACCGAATAGGCGTCGTTGTAGATCATGTAGCCTTCCGCCTGCCACAGCGTGACGATCGGCACCGGCGAACGCAGCACCATGGCGACGACCGTCTTCAACGCACCCGGCCATGCCTCGATCGGTCCCAGGCCGGTGCCGGCCCAGGGGAAATCACGGATCAGCTCTGCGGTCCTGCCGCCGCCGTCGAGAAAGGTCAATGAGGTATCTGGCATGGAATGTGAAATGCGAAGCAAGCGAAAGCAACCATTTTACTTGCTGAATCCGCATTGCGGCACGGCTTCCGCATATTGTGCGGGGCGCAAGCCTGCAGTCCATACGCGACAAACGTGGGCCGCTCCGCCACAGCCCGACCGGCCGGCAAGCCGTATGCATGGCTTGGCTTTCCGATACGTATCGACAATGAAAACGCTTTCCACCAATTTAACTTCGAACGGCTGCGGATCGGAACCCTGAACCTGCGCCTACTCGAATTCCGAATGTGTAACCAGCGTGTCCCTACGACAGGCCACCTGCCGCCGTGCCAGAATCGATCCTGCTTGCATACCGTTTCCAGGCCGGAGGCGCCGATGAGACTGCTCAGACCGAGATCGAGGTGGATGTTCGCTTGTGCGTTCGTATGCGCGCTCCTGCTGGCCAGCGCCGTCGGCGCCATCGGCGCCACCGTCGCGGTGCCGGCGCGGGTGCCAGCCCAGGCACTGCCTCGGGCACAGCCGCAACTCGTGGCGCAGTTCGCGCACCAGGTGACCGGCGTCGCGGTCAGCGAGCGCGGCCGTGTCTTCGTCAACTTTCCGCGCTGGACCGAGGACACGCCGGTGTCGGTGGCCGAAGTCATGCCGGACGGCGCGCTGCGGCCCTACCCGGACGCCGCCTGGAACGCCTGGCGCAACGTGCGGCGCGACGAGCTCGACGCGGCCAGCCACTGGGTCTGCGTGCAGAGCGTGGTCGCCGACGGGCGCGGCAACCTGTGGGTGCTGGACCCGGCCGCGCCGGCCCTCGACGGCATCGTCCCGCGCGGGCCGAAACTGGTGCGCATCGACCTCGCCGGCAACCGCGTGGCGCAGGTGATCCGTTTCGACCAGAGCGTGGCGATTCCGGGCGCCTACCTGAACGACGTGCGTTTCTCGCCCGACGGCCGCCATGCCTTCCTCACCGATTCCGGGCAGCGCGGCGCGCTGGTGGTGGTCGAACTGGCCAGCGGCACGGCCCGGCGCGTGCTGGACGGCCATCCGTCGACCCAGCCGGAACCGGGGATTGTCGTACGCACCGATGGCCGCCCGCTGCGCTACCCGGACGGGCGCCCGGTCCTGTTCGCGGCGGACAGCATCGCCCTGGCGGGCGACGGCAACCTGTACTGGAAGCCGCTGACCGGCACCACCCTGTACCGGATACCGTCGGCGCTGCTGGCGGCGCGCGGCCTGGCCGGCCAGGACGTGGCGGCCGCGGTGCAGCCCTGGGGCCGGGTCGGCCCCACCGACGGCTTCTGGATCGGACGCGGCGGCGGGATGGACAAGCACGGCGACATCCTCTTCATCACCTCGATCGAGGACAACGCGGTCAAGGCGCGCGACCTGGGCCAGGGACCGGCCGCCGGCCTGCGCGTGGTGGCACAGGACCCGCGCCTGCGCTGGCCGGACAGCTTTGCCCAGGGACCGGACGGCACGCTCTACGTGAGCGATTCGCGCATCCAGGACTCGGCCTTCTTCCGGCATGACGCGCCGCTGGCGCTGCCGACCCGGCTGTGGCGGCTGCGTCCGTCGCCCTAGCCGGCGCCGACGCCACATCGGCGCCGCGCTAGCCGGGCACCGCCTCCGCGGCGGCCTGGGCCGGCTGACGGTGCGCCGACGCGCAGGTCAGCACCCCGGCCACCAGCAGCACCATCGCCAGCGACTCCAGCACGGTCGGCCAGCGTGCCTCCCACAGGAAACCGTAGAGCAGCGCGAACAGGGTTTCGAACACGATCATCTGCCCGACCATGGTGAGCGGCAGCAGGCGGCTGGCGCGGTTCCACAATGCGTTGCCGACCAGCGAACACAGCAGCGCCACACCGGCCATGATGGCGGCGAAGCGCAGCCACGCGCCGGCCGGATGGTCGCCCGGCGCCAGCAGGAAGGCCGGCACCGCCAGCACCAGCGCCTGGAGGCCGGTGACGACGCCGGTCAGCATGCTCCATTCGTGCGCGGAAACGTGCTCCACCCTGGCCAGCCAGCGGCTGTTGCCGACCGCGTACACCGTCCACGACGCCAGCGCGCCCACCGCGCACAACAGGCCGAAGAGCGAGCCCGCCTGCCCGCCCGCCAGCGACTTCGCCAGGGCGTCCCAGCTGATGCAGACCAGGCCGCCGGCGCTCAGTGCCAGCGAAGGCAGCAGCCGCCGCAGCGCCACGGCATGGTGGGCACGGCTGCCGGCCAGCGTGATGGTCACCGGCAGCAGGCCGATCACCAGCGAGGTCATGGCGACCCCGCCACCGCGCACGCCGTTCGCCAGGAACACGTAGTACAGGATATTGCCGGTGAAGCTGAGCCAGATCAGCGCACGCCATTCCGGCCAGCCGAGCGTGGCCACCAGCCGGCGCCACGCGGGCGCGACCAGCGCCGCGGCCAGCACGCCATACGCCAGGTAGCGCCCGGCCGACAGCTGGATCGGCAGGAAGCCGCGCGTCAGCTCCGGCGTCAGGAACACCAGGCCCCACATGGCGCCGGCCAGGATGCCGGCGCCGAGGCCGAACCATAAGGATCGTGATTGCATGAAAATAACCTCCAGGGCACGCATTATGCCCGGCGTCCCCCGAGGTTTCTTGACCCGTCCTCCTGCCGGCTTGACCGTTTCTATTCCGTCCAGCGTTCGCGCGCCTGGCGCCGGTAGGCGGCCGGCGTCTGGCCGGTGGCCTTGCGCAGCGCCCGGGTCAGCGCGCTCTGCTCGGAAAACCCGGCGCGCAGCGCGATCTCCGCCACGGCCAGGTCGGACTGCGCCAGCCAGGCCTGGGCGCGAGACAGGCGCAGACCGAGCAGCCAGGCGTGCGGACTGGTGTCGAGCTCGTCGCGGAACAGCGCATGCAGGCGGCTGACGCTCAGGCCGGCGCCGGCGGCCATCGACGCCGTGGTCCAGGGCTGGCCGGGCGCCGCCTCGACCCGGGCCAGCAAGGCCACCAGGCGCGAGGCCGGGCGTGGCGCGTCGAGCGCGAGCGTGTCGAGCAGCAGCGGCACCCAGCCCTGCAGCATGGATGGCGGCGGCTTCGCAGCCGAGTCCACAGTTGAGCCCGCAGCCGGCCCCTGCGCGCCGGCCATGATGCCCATGAATTCGACCAGCTTGCGCGCCGCCGCGCCGAGCTGCGGGAACGGCCGCTCGAACAGGCGCTCGGCCGCCGGCGGCGCCACATGCGCCAGGTCGAGATCGAGGATCAGCGAGCGGTTGGCGGCCTCGCCCACCTGCGAATGCCAGGCGCCGGGCGCGACGAAGGCCGCACGCAGCGGATCGAGCAGGCCTTGCCGGCCCTCGATGTCGAGCCGCAGCGTGCCGCTCAAGGGCAGCACCAGCTGGGCGAAGTCATGGCGGTTGGGCTCGCTGCTGGGACCATAGCTGCGCAGGTGAAGGTCGGCGAACGGAAAGGTATTCATGCGGCGATGGATGACTGGCAGGTATGTCAGTGTAGCACCCGTTGCCGCGGCACCGTCCCGGCGCGCGGATGTGCGTCATGCGACCCCTTTCGAACGTAGTGGTTGCTTTGAGACGATGGCAAAATAAAATGAAAAGCGAAAATATTTAGAGCGCCTAACAAAACCTCCATGGCTGCGTTGCATCGCCTCGCCGTACTGCGTACTGTCTTCGGCGATACGTCGGCGGGCCGCATTCCTTGCCCTGAAGGTTTTGTCAGGCGCTCTTAGAAGGAATTTCGATTATTTTAGTCAGGAAGCAAAACATGAAATACTTTTGGAATATTTCCATGGAATTCTCTAACTTATCGCTTTGAAGTCAATCCATACTCAAGGACGGGGCGCAATGAAGATTTTGACAACGATACCGGCATTTATTTTCCTGGCTGCATGCTCCCCGATCGTCGTCGCACCCGATTATTCAGGCCTGGGCAACAGTGAGCTTGGAAAGGTATTACGCTACTCGATTCCCGCTGGTGATATTGGAATAAATTATGCAGTGAGCCAGCTCGTCAATATGCCGGAGGTTTTATCTGGCCTCGACCGATCATCCTCATTGGAAAAACTCGGATTTATCTGCCAATCCGCATCGGAAGTCAGGTGTACCTACGATGGCTATGCAAAATCAGAAGTGTATTATTCGACAGAGCACAGGAAAGAGAGGTTTAGAACGATTGTGCATATCGATGTTTTCCCCAACTCCACTTCCATTGGAGTGGACAGCAAAACCCATAGAGAGAAATACTGAGGTGATATGCAATCGTAAAAGCGGCATGTCCTGTTATCGAAGTCGGGCTTCACACGATGTCATGTTCTCACGGCGAAATCATTTCCGTGGACGATGTACAGGTGTCACCGGCCTGGCCGTACGCCTTGCGCTCAGCGAATGTAATAACCGGACACCTTCCAGCCACCGTCCGGCAGGCGCATCGGCGTCACGGTTTCCACCGACTGCGGCTTGTTGGCGAAATCGGTGAGGTACTGGATGACCACGTAGTCGCCGGCCGGCGCGCCCGGCAGCGTGTGCGTGAACGCGGCCGCTTGCAGCGTGCGCGACCTGACCGCGCCCAGTTTTGCGCGCAGCGGCCCGACGGCGCCGCTCCAGGCCGTTTTGGTGACCGCGGCCTGGCTGGCGGGCGCCATCCGGTCCCAGGTCTCGTCCCACTTGCCGGCGTCGGCCACGGCGAGCCAGCGGGTGGCGCTGTCGGTGGCGGCGGCCACGGCGGCGGCGGGGTCCTGGGCATCCTGCGCCCGGACGCCGCCGGCCAGCAGCATGGCGCTGGCGAGCAGGACGGCAATCGGCTTGTTCATGGACGGCCTCTCCGGGAAAAAGGACATGTCAGGATAACATTCCTCTCATCCATTGTCAGCGCCATGCTCAGAGCCGCGCCAGGCGCCCGCCGTCCACGCGCATGGCATCGCCGCAGACGAAGCGCGCATCGTCGCTGAGCAGGAAGGCGATGGCGGCGGCGATGTCGTCGGGCGTGCCGACGTCGGCCTTGTCGATGACCTCGATACCGGCGCGGACGTTCGGGTTGTCCCACAACATCGGCGTATCGACGGCGCCCGGCAGCACCGCGTTCACGCGAATGCCCTTCGGCTTGCCTTCCAGCGCCGCCGAGCGCGTCAGCGACAGCAGCGCGGCCTTGGCCGCCGCATATGGCGCTACCTGCGGCTCGGTCTCGACCGCGTGCACGCTCGACACGTTGACGATCGCGCCCCCGTGCTCCATCTTGAGGAAAGCCTGCTTGATGAAGAAGAACGCGCCCAGCAGGTCGACACCCAGGACGCTGTGCCAGTCGTCGGCGACCAGCTCTTCGAGCGGCTTGAAAGTCATCAGGCCGGCGTTGTTGACCACCTGGTTCCAATGCCCGAAACGGGCGATGGTGGCGTCCACCGCGGCCGCCACCTGGTCTTCGTGCGACACGTCGCAGGCGATGGTTGCGATGCGGCCGGCATCGGCATTGTGCGCCAGCGTGGCCGCCGCCGCGTCCAGCTTGTCCTGGTGCCGGCCGGCCAGCATGACGGCGGCGCCGTCGCGCAGCAGGCGGCGCACGACGGCCAGGCCGATGCCGCCGGCGGCGCCGGTCACGATCGCAACATGTTGGGGTTGATCCTGGGCCATGCTCGCTCCTGTCGGGTTGTGCGGAGATGACAGCATAGTCGAAAGCGGCCGGGGGCGGCACCCGCTCCGGTGCGCGCCGGCGTGCGGCGGCACGCTTGGGCACTTTTTGGCGCTTTTTGGCGCTTTTTGGCGTTCTTCGGCAGTGCCGAGCGCAGGTCTGCGACAATGCCACTCTTTACCTTGCTTTGAACCGCTTCCGCTGCCGATGTTTCCGCACTTCGCAACCACCCTCTTCAACGTCGGCCTCGGCGCCGCGCTCGGCGTGGCCGGCGGCATGCTCGGCATCGGCGGCGGCCTGATCGCGATTCCGGTGCTCGGCTACCTGTATGGCATGGACCAGCACCTGGCCCAGGGCACGGCGCTGGTGATGATCGCGCCGAACGTCCTGCTCGGCTTCTGGCGCTACCACCAGCGCAACCGCATCGACCTGCGCTCGGTGGCCTCGATCGCCGTCTTCGCGATGGTGACCACTTACCTGGCCGCGCGCCTCGCCGGCGGCATCGACGCCGGCCACCTGCGCATCGCGTTCGCGGTCTTCCTGATCCTGCTGGCGCTGTATTTCGGCCGCCGCCCGAAAGGCACCGCCGGCACCATCGACACCGCGGCGAGGCCGATGCCGCGCGCCGCGCTGCCGGTGCTCGGTATCTTCAGCGGCGCCATGTCGGGCATCTTCACGGTCGGCGGCGGCCTGGTCGTGGTGCCGGCGCTGGTCAGCCTGTTCGGCGAGAAGCAGACCCGCGCCCAGGGCATGGGCCTGGCGCTGGCGGCGCCGGGTGCGCTGATCGCGCTGGTGGCCTACGGCCAGGGCGGGCATGTCGACTGGCAGGTCGGCCTGCCGATGGCGCTGGGCGGGGTGTTGAGCGTGTCGTGGGGCGTGGCGCTGGCGCACCGGTTTTCGGCGGCGCGCTTGCGGATGCTGTTCAGCGTGGTGCTGGTGGGGACGGCGGTGATGATGCTGGTGGCGGGACGGTGATGGGCATCGGGAACAGCGTCAGATGACTCACATCATCGGGCCATAGCGTTAGCTTGTACACGTCGCCCCTGCGAAGGCAGGGGTGCAAGTTACGAACGCAGTCGAAACGCTGGCAGAACCTGGGCCCCTGCCTGCGCAGGGGCGACGTGCGTAGGCCGGCCCAGAGAAAAGCGGCTCAAATCCGCTGATCGAACACCTGCCGCAAATACGCGATGAAGGTTTCGTCGCTGCTGAACCCCTTGCCCGGCGAATCCGAAAGCTTGGCCACGGCCTGCCCGTTGCAGCGCGTCAGCTTCATCACGATGTTGATCGGGTCGAACTGGGTGTCGTTGGTCAGCTTGGTGCCGATGCCGAAGCCGGTCTGCACGCGGTCGGCGAAGTGGCGGTACAGGTCGAGCGCCTTGGGCACCGTCAGCGCGTCGGAAAACACCAGGCGCTTGGTGCGGGCATCGATGCGCAGCTTGGCGTAGTGCGCGATGGCCTTTTCGCCCCACTCCACCGGGTCGCCGGAATCGTGGCGCAGGCCGTCGAACAGCTTGGCGAAATACAGGTCGAAGTCGCGCAGGAAGGCATCCATGCCGACCACGTCGGTCAGCGCGGTCCCGAGGTCGCCGCGGTATTCCTGGACCCAGTCCTCCAGTGCCTTCTTCTGGAAGTCGCGCAGGCGCACGTCGAAGGATTGGAAGGCCTGCATGTATTCGTGGGCCATGGTGCCGATCGGGACCAGCTTGAGCTTCTTGGCCAGGTAGACGTTCGAGGTGCCGCGGAAGAATTGCGGCAGTTCGCGCGCCAGCGTCGCCACCACCTCCTCCTGCCAGTCGCCCGAGAAGCGGCGGCGCACGCCGAAGTCGAAGAACTCGAAGGGATTCAGGCGCTTCGGCTCCCGCTCGAAGGCGCGGAATTCCTCGACCTTCTGGGCCAGGCGCCTGCGCGCCTCGGTAATGGCCGCTTCCTGGTCGAAGCGGCGGAAATACAGCTCGTTGACGATGTACAGGACAAAGATCTCGAAGCCCATCACGTGCACGATCGGGCCGCTGGCGCGGATGCGCAGGTGCTCGCCGTCGGTCTCCACGTGGATGAACTTGCGCTGGAAGCGGAACAGGGTCAGGAAGTCGGCGAAGTCGCTCTTGATGAAGCGCAGCGAGCGCAGGTAGGCGATTTCGTCGTCGCTGAACATCAGCGTGCACAGGTGGTCGAGTTCGCGCTCGACCTCGTCCTTCAGCTCGGCCAGCGGGTACGCCGGCGTATTGCGGCACTTGAATTCGTACTCGCCGACCGCGTTCGGATGCATGTGCAGGAAGGCCTGCCACATCGTGAATTTATAAAGGTCGGTTTCGAGCAGGCTGCGGACGACGGGGGTCATGGCGGGGCTTTCTTGTCAGGCGGTGGCGGTTGTGACGACGGCCTTTTTCTTGGCGCGGCGCTTCGGGGCCAGCATGGTGCCGCTGCAGGCGGGTGTGCCGCAGCGGCATGCGAACAGGCGCTTCAGGGCCGGCGTATGGCGTTCATCGTAGATCAGGGCGTAATTGTAGTTCAGCTCTTCGCCGGCCGCGATATCGCGCATCGCGTGGATATAGACCCGGCCGTCGTCCTCGAAGGCTTCGCAGTTCGGCTCGCAGGCGTGGTTGATCCAGCGCGCGTCGTTGCCGCGCGTGCCGCCGTCGATCACGCGGTCGTCGGCCAGGCTGAAATAGAAGGTGTGGTTGACCGGGCCGCCGCGCGCCTCGGCGCGCTCGGTGGCCTGCTCCCACGAGATGCGTTCGCCGCGGTACTCGATGATGCGTTCCCCGGCCGCGATGTCGCTCAGCGCGAACACGCCATTGCCGTGGACCGGGGACTTCCTGACTTCGTACAGTTGCGGTGCTGCCTGTTTCGAGGATGGGCTCATGAGGCTGGGATGGGCAAATGGTCGTTGGAAGATGCGGACGAACCTATTATTGCCCAAATTGCAGCACTGCTGCCACACCGCCGCATGAGCGGCGCGGCAAAATCAGGCGGCAGGATCAGGCGGCCACGATCCTGCGGTTCGCCGCCCCCGGCAGCATGCGCAGGGTCTTGCCGACCACCGCGGTGTAGGTGCGCGACTTGATGGTGTCGACGTAGCGGTACTCGGCGCGGGTCTCGGCCGGGGTGACGGTCAGCACCACGAAGCCGCGCTTTGCCGTTTCCGCGTATTGCAGCGGCCCGATCAGCTGTTCCATGCCGGCGGCGACGGTGGCCGGGGCCGCGGTCGGGAAGTAGCTTTCGAAGCCGGGCGAAGTCACCGAAGGCACACCGAATTCCACGCCGACCGCCTTGCCGTCCAGGGCCGCCAGGTCGCTGGCCCAGGCGTTGTGCGTGTCGCCGGCCAGCACCACCAGGTTCTTGTCGAGCGAACGCGCCATGTTCAGCACCGTTTCGCGCGCGGCCTGGTAGCCGTCCCAGGCATCGAGGTTGTACGGCACCGGCGTCGCCGCCAGCTGCTGCTGTTCGGCGGCGGTGAGCGCCTGGCCGGCCCTGACCTTGGCGGCGATGGCGAAGTACGCCATGTAGCCGCCGGCCAGCACCATCGGCGCCGGCAGCATCATGCGCGCCATCAGCACCTGCTGGCCCAGCACCTGCCAGGTGGCGCTGGACTTGCTCATCTGGTTCTGCAGCCACGCGGTCTGCTCGGTCCCCATCAGCTGGCGCGCCGGGTTCGACACGTCGGCGGCAAAGGCCGCGGCGTCGAGGCTGCCGGCCTTGACGTAGCTCGCATAGGCCAGCTGCTTGTCGCGGCCGATCACGCGCGTATCCAGCATGTGCAGCGACAGCAGGTTGCCGAAGTCGAAGGAGCGGTAGATCCGGTCCGGGCGCGCCGCATCCGGCACGCGGATCGGCATCCATTCGTGGTAGGCCTGGATCGCCATCTGGCGCCGGCCGGCCCACAGGCCTTCCGTGGCCGGATCGTGGTTTTCCGCGCCCTCGCGCCAGGTGTCGTTGGACAGCTCGTGGTCGTCCCAGACCGCGATGAAGGGCATGCGCGCATGCACCGCCTGCAAATCGGGATCGGTGCGGTATTGCTGGTAGCGGCGGCGGTAGTCGGTCAGGGTGATGATCTCGTTGGCCGGCTGCGACACGCGGTTCATCGTGGCGGCGTCCTGCGAGGCGTAGCCGCCGGCCGCGTATTCGTAGATGTAGTCGCCCAGGTGCAGGCCGACGTCGATGTCGTCGAATTTGGCGGCGTCGCCGTAGACGTTGAAGTAGCCGGCCGGGTAGTTCGAGCAGCTGAACACGGCGAAGCGCACGCGCGACACGGCGCCCGCCGGCAGCGTCTTGGTGCGGCCGACCGGCGAGGTCACGCCCTCGCAGCTGAAGGAATAGTAGTAGCTGCGGTTCGGCTGCAGCCCGGTCGCGTCGACCTTCACCGTCCAGTCGCTGGCGGCGCCGGTGCGGGTGGTGCCGGCCGCCACCCGGCTGGCGAAGGCGCTGTCTTCCGCGATCACCCAGGCGACTTCCAGGTCCTCGGTGGACGGCGTGGTGATGCGCGTCCACAGGATCACGCGGTCGGCCAGCGGGTCGCCGCTGGCCACGCCGTGCGCGAAACTGACCGGCCGGTTGTCCGAATCGCCGCCGCAGGCGCTGAGCGGCAGCGTGGACACGGCGACCGTGCCGAGGGAGAAGGTACGGATGAAGTTGCGACGCGAATTCGATGAGGTCATGGATGGGCCGTTGCCGAAAGTGAAAGTCGGCCCATCTTAAGCAGGGCAAATTACGCTCTCATGACATGACCCCGGCCTCTCCGGGCTCCCTGTTCGGCCCCCTCAGGCGGCGCAATCCTCCTCGCGGTATTCGGTGGCGGCGCGCCCGCCCGCCGCCTCGGCCTTGCGCAATTCCACGCGCCGGATCTTACCGGAGATGGTCTTGGGCAGCTCGGTGAATTCCAGCCGGCGGATGCGTTTATATGGCGACAGCCGCTCGCGCGCAAAGGCGAAGATGGCGGCGGCCAGCTCGCGCGTCGGCTCCACGCCGGGACGCAGCGCAATGAAGGCCTTGGGCACCGACAGGCGCAGCGGGTCCGGGCTGGGCACGATGGCCGCTTCCAGCACGTCGGGGTGCTCGATCAGCACGCTTTCGAGTTCGAAGGGGCTGATGCGGTAATCCGAGGATTTGAACACGTCGTCGTTGCGGCCGACATAAAAATAGTAACCGTCGCCGTCGACCGTGGCGCTGTCGCCGGTGTGGTAGCGCCCGCCGCGCATCGCTTCCGCCGTCTTGGCCTCGTCGCCCTCGTAGCCCAGCATCAGGCCGAGCGGCCTGGGCTCCATGACGATCGCGATCTCCCCTTCGCCCGCCGGCTGGTCGTCGATGTCCAGCAGTTCGACGCGGTAACCCGGCAGCGGCCGCCCCATCGACCCCAACTTGACGGGTTGGCCCGGCGAATTGCCGACCTGGCAGGTGGTCTCGGACTGGCCGAAGCCGTCGCGGATGCGGATGCCCCAGGCGCGCTCGACCTGCTCGATGACTTCCGGGTTGAGCGGTTCTCCGGCGCCGACCAGCTCGCGCAGCGGCGGCTTCCAGGCGGACAGGTCTTCCTTGATCATCATGCGCCACACGGTCGGCGGCGCGCACAGCGAGCTCACGCCGCAGCGCACGATGGTGTCCAGGCAGGCGCGCGCCGAGAAACGCTCGTAGTTGTAGACGAATACGGTGGCGCCGGCATTCCACGGCGCGAAGAAGCAGCTCCATGCATGCTTGGCCCAGCCGGGCGAGCTGATGTTCCAGTGGACGTCGCCGCGCTGCAGGCCGATCCAGTACATGGTCGACAAGTGGCCGACCGGGTAGCTCTGGTGGCTGTGCAGCACCAGCTTGGGCTTGGCGGTGGTGCCGGAGGTGAAATACAGCAGCAGCGGGTCGGTGGCGAGCGTGGGACCGTCGGGCACGAAGGCCGGCGCCGCCGCCGCGCTGTCGGCGAAATCGGTCCAGCCGTCCGGCCGGCCGCCGACCGCGATGCGGCTGTAGTCGCCGCCCAGCCCCGCGAACTTGTGGGCCTCGCCGGCCTGGGCGATCACGTGGCGCACCTGGCCGCGCGCCATGCGGTCTTCCAGGTCCGCGCCCGAGACCAGCATCGTGGTCGGCACCAGCACGGCGCCGAGCTTGATCCCGGCCAGCATGACCTCCCACAGCTCGACGCGGTTGGGCAGCATCAACAGGATGCGGTCGCCGCGCCGCACGCCCTGGCCGCGCAGCCAGTTGGCCACCTGCGACGAACGCGCCGCCATCTCGGCGTAGCTGATCTTGCGCTCGCTGCCGTCTTCTTCGACGACCCACAAGGCCGGTATCGGGTTGTCGCGGGCCTGGATGTCGAAATAGTCGAGCGCCCAGTTGAACTCGGTGAGCTCGGGCGCGCGGTAGTCGCGGTAGGCGGTGTCGTAGTCGCTGCGGTGCTGCTGCAGGAAGTCGCGCGCTTGCAGGAAGCGTGCGGTCGGGGATGCTGCGGTCATGGTTTGTCTCCTGTACGTGGTGTCGTGACCTTGAACTCTGCGGTTCGTGTTGGTCGCACCATTCTGCCACGTCGCGCCGGGGCGCGGCAGGCGTACGGGATCAAGCGGGCGCTGTACGGCACCAGCGGCGCCCGGCGGCACTCACTCGCGCCGGATCGCCGTCACCTTCATCTCGTCCTGCGGCTGCATCATGTCGATCACGCGGCAGTCGCCGCACATGCGCATGCGGTCGAGGTTGCCGGCGAAGGCCGGATGGGAGGCCAGGCGCGCCAGCATGCTTTCGATCATGCGCAGCGTGCCGAAGGGCTTGCTGCAGCGGATGCAGTGGAAGGGCTGGGTCTCGTTCAGCAGCACCGCCTGCTTGCGCGACTCGGCGAACGACAGGCGCGGCACCAGCCGGATCGCGTCTTCCGGGCAGGTGTCGGCGCACAGGCCGCATTGCACGCAGTTCTTTTCGATGAAGCGCAGCTGCGGCGCGTTCTGGCCGTCCTGCAGCGCCGCCGCCGGGCAGGCGCCGACGCAGGCCATGCACAGGCTGCAGGCATCGCGGTTGACGGCCAGCGCGCCGAACGGGGCGCCCGCCGGCAGGGGAATCTCGAGCGCCTGGTGCGCGACGCCCTGCCGCGGCGCATGCTTGAACAGGTGGTCGAGCGCGTAGTCGAGCGTGTTGCGCTTTTCGCCCGCGATGTTGTACGAGGCGCGCTTGAGCGGCGCCTCGCCGCGCGGCGCATGCTGCAGCGCCAGCGCCAGTTCGTCGGGACCGGCCACCCGCAGCAGTTGCAGGTGCGGGCCGGCATAGCCCAGGCCATCCATCACCAGCTGCGCCACCTGCATCTGGGCGTCGAGCGCGGCGGTGTATTGCGGCGCGTCGTCGTCCGTCATCAGGACCGTCACGCCGCTGGCGCCGTAGGCCAGCGCGGTCAGCCAGACGTCGATGCCGGTCGACGCCGTATGGTGCAGCGCCACCGGCAGCACGCGCGACGGCACCGGCTCCGGCAGCCTGGCCAGCAGCCGGCCGCCGGCCTCGCCGTGCAGCAGCACCACCGGCCCGCTTCCCTCGACCTCGAAATAGGCCTGCAGCAGCGACTTCAGGCGGCCGCCGGTATGGGCCGGCGCCGGATAGGCGTAGGTCATGGCGCCGGTCGGGCAGACCGTCGAACAGGCGCCGCAGCCGGCGCACAGGTAGGGATTGACCTTGACCAGGTCGCCCGCGCCTTCGATCGCCTTGGCCGAGCACACGTCGATGCAGGCGTTGCAGCCGGTGCGCCCGTTGCGGCTGTGGGCGCACAGGCGCTCCTTGTAGGCGAAGTATTTCGGCTTTTCGAAGTCGCCCACCATCTCGGCCAGCGCCGCCACGGCGGCCGCGCGCGCGGCGGCATCGGGGCCCGGCGCGTAGTAGCCGTGCGGATGCTGGTGCGCCGTGATCTGCGGACTGGCGCCGAGGTCCAGCACCAGGTCGAAGCGCTCCTGCTGCGGCGCCTGGCCCGGCGCCTGCCAGGTGGCGTGGAAGGCGCCCAGCCAGCCGCTCAGCACCAGGGCGCGCGCCTGGAACACGGGGTACAGGCGCAGGCCGGGGCTGGTATCGTCGCCATCGGTCAGCAGCACGGTGAGCGGCAGCGCGGCCGCCAGGCGGTCGGCATGCGGCAGCACGTCGCGCGCGGCGCCGATCACCAGGGTCTTGCCGGCCGAGCGGTAGCCGACGGTATCGATGGCGTCGGGCATGCCCTGCGCATCCAGGGCGACGATGGCGGCGACCTTGGCCAGGGCGTTGCGGCGCTCCCGCTCGGGGTCGGCGCCCTGTCCTTCGATGAAACGGATATTCATGGTGTGTCTTTTCAGGTGGTGGTGCTTATGGTTGTTGTGCTTATCGTTGCCGGGACCGCGTCGCCGTTGGCCCGGACCGGCGCCGGCGCGGCGACAGGGGGCGCGGCCGGATCATCCATGTCCGTCTGCGCCTGCGACAGTGCCGCCTGCGGCGCCGCTTCGCCCGCATCGACCGCCTGGCCGGCATCGGCCAGTGTGGCGGCCGCGGCCTCGGCGCGCTTGCGCGCTTCCTCGGCGGCGCGGTCGAAGAAGCTCTGCGAATGCTTCAGCGACGCCAGCATCTCCTCGGACACCGGACTGGCCACGTTGTAGTCGTCCATGTACATGTCGAGCCGGTCCATCACGTTGAAATGCGGATCGGCGAACAGCTTCTTGAGCGCGCCGCGGCGCACGGCCTGGTCGACGCCGCGCGCGACGAAGGCCGAGAAGTCGGACTCGCTCGTCAATCGCGCGACGTCGTCCATGGTGGGCGCGCGCGGCGGCCCGGCCCGGGCAGCTTGCCCGGCACCGGCCGCATCGAGGTGCGGCGCGGCCGGCGCGGCGGCCGCCGGCGCCACGGCCACCGGCACCGCAGCGGCGGGCGCGGATTCGAGCCCGGGTTCAGGCGCCGGTTCGACGCCCTGCCGGCTCTCGCTCTTGCGCCGCGCCCAGCGGCTGAAGAAACCTTCGTCGGACATGACCCCTGCCGTCATCCGTGCTGGCGGCCGCGGCGCGGCTTCGGCTGGTAATGCTGGCGCAGGTAGTCGGCGAGCCAGGTGTAGACCTCGGCCGGCATGTCGACGCCGTCGGCGTTCTCGCCCGAGTCGAACATGCGCGTGCCCTCGACGTAGCTGACCGAGGCGCGTACCGGCATCGCCCTGCCCTCTTCCATGCGCCACATCACGAACACCTTCGATTCCGGCGCCATGGCGTTTTCGTAATAGCCTTCGTTCTCGTCCCGGTGCAGTTCCAGTTCCAGGCCCGAGACCAGGTAATAGTCGCGCTCCGGGGTCTGGCTCAGCACCTGCACCGGCGGCAGGTTGCCGCGGTCGGGCACGATGCCGACGGCGGCCCAGGCTTCGTCGGCCCAGCGGTGCTGGAGCGTGCGGCGCTGCATCAGCACCGCGATCGGCATGCTTCCCATTTTCATTTTTTGCTCACACCTTCGGGCGAACCCTTCTGGACAGTCGGCGCCGTACCGCGCGGCACCGACCTGGTTGGACCCGCCTTGTGGTCTTCGCTGGGCGGCGCCGTGCCGAGCTTCTCGCTCTTGACGATCGGGTTGGCGGCAGCCAGGCCGGGCGGCAGTTCGCGCCGGCCTTCTCCCTGTCCCGCAGACTGGGCCGCCGTGCCGGCGGCCGTCACGATGCCGCCGGCCCCGGCCGCTGGGGCGGGCGCGGCGGAAGCAATCGCCACCGGCGCATGCGTTTTCCAGCCCTGCTGGGCGGCGCGTGCACGCCAGCGCGTGCTGACCGCATCCATCGAAGCGCTCAGGCTTTCCTTGTCCTTGGCGGCCTGGGCGTCGGCGGCGGCCTTCTTGGCGGCCGCGGCCTGCTGCTGGGCGGGGGTCGGGGCCGGCACCGGCAATGCCGCCCAGGCGGCGCCCGCGCAGGCGGCCAGCAGTGCCGCCGCGACGCCGTACTTGATCTTGATCTTCATCCTGTGCTCCTCAACGTCCCGGCGCGGCCTGGCTGGCGCCGGGGTCGCGGTGGGCGGCGGCCGGCTGCGGCGCCCCGCCGCCCGCCTCGGGCGTGGGAGCCGACGGGGCCGGCTTGTTGTCGCCGGTCTGCTGCTGGTTGGTGCCGGCGGCGGCGCCCGGATCGCTGACGCCGGAGCTCGGTCCCTGCCCGGTCTCGGTGGTGGTGCCGCCGGTGCCGGCGCCCGAGGTATTGCCGCCGGCGCCGCCCGCGATGCCCGGCGTGCCCCCGGCATAGGTGGCGTCGGTCTTGGGGCCGCCGTGGGCCGCCATCACCTGGCCGCTGGTGCCGCCGCCGGCGGTCACCATGCCGGGGAACCTGGTCTGGAACTGGGCGTTGTCGCCGTGCTTCGTGCACCCGGACAGCGCCAGCGCCGCCAGCACCGTCGCCGCCGCCCCCTGCGTCATGTGTGTCATCACTTTCATGTGGAGATCCTCAATGCGCGCTGCCGGGGCGTGGACGCAGGCCGCCGGGCGGCGGCGCGTCCGGCGGCGGGTTGTCCGGATGGTCGTTCGGGAATGTGCGGTCGTCCAGGGTGCCCGGCGGCACACCGGCCTTGACTTCCTCGTACCACACGCGGTGGTGGGCCTTGGCCCAGGCCTCGTCGACGGTACCGTGGCGCATCGCCTCGTAGGCGCCCGGCGTGCCCCAGGTACCGATGAAGGCGTGGCCCATGCCGGCGGCGATGTAGAAGGTGGCGCCGATCATGTGCAGGTAGTTCGCCACCTGCAGCATGTAGCGGGTCTGGCCGTAGCCGATGAAGTCCAGGATCAGGCCGCTGATCGACATCACCAGCCCCAGCAGCGTCACGCCGAACCAGAACCAGGCCTTTTCGCCGGCGTTGAAGAAGCCGGCCGGCACGTGCTTGTGCTGGATGAGCCCGCCGCCCTGCTTGACCCACTGCCAGTCGATCTTGCGCGGGAAGTTGCGGCGCAGGAAGGTGAAGAACATCAGCACCGAGCAGACGATGAACATCGGTCCGATGAAGTTGTGCAGGTACTTCGAGACGTAGGCGAAGAAGGCGAACACGTCGTGTCCGAGCAGCGGGATCAGGAGCTTCTTGCCGAAGGTGATCAGGAGCCCGGTGACGGCCAGGATGATGAAGCTGATGGCCGTGGCCCAGTGCACCCAGCGCTCCCAGCCGTTGAAGCGCTGGATGCGGCGCCCGGTGTCGGGCGCGTCGGTGCGCGCCGGGCCGACCAGGCGGTAGAACACGAAGATGCCGACGATCGCCAGCACCAGCAGGCTGCCCATCAGGGTCGCGATCGGACCGTTGCGCCACACGCGCCACATGTTGCCGCCGCGCTGGACGATCACGTTGGCCTCGGTGCTGCCGTACTGGCCGAGGTAGTGGCGGTCCAGGTGCACCCGTCCCGAGGATTTGTCGGCCAGGCCGGGCTCGGGCACGCGCGCGTCGGATTCGACCTGCAGCATGGTCTGTTCCTCGGCATAGGCCGGTTCGGCGCGGTTGTTCGGTACGCCCGCATGCGCCGCCGACAAGGCGGCCGACAGGCCCAGCATCAGGACCAGCAGCCAGGCACGGATCGATAAGGGAAAGGCGCGCATCTCTGTTCCTTTACGGGTTGGCCCGGTTGTATTCGTTCTGGTGCATGTTGCGATTCGCAATCGTGCCCCACCACGACAGGCGCTCCTTGTGGAAGTGGACCTCGAACGGACGGTTGTCCTTCTTGCCGGCGTACTCGCCCTTGACCCAGTTCGGGTGCTGTTCGACTTCCAGGCAGCCGGTGAGCGTCAGCAGCAGCGGTGCCAGCAACAGGCTCAAGCGAAGGTTTTTCATGTCGGCAGCCTCCCCTCGTCGTTTTGCGAATCCTTCAGGATCTGGTTCTCGCGCGGGCCATTGCCGGTGGCCTTGATGTCGCCACCACGTTTCGGCTTGCCGTAGGCAATCTTCCAGCCCCACAGTTCCGGTCCGTAGCCACGCGTCTCCACGCGCTGGCGATAGATGTCGGCGATGACGTTGGCATCGCCGCCGATCAGCGCCTTGGTGCCGCACATCTCGGCGCAGGCCGGCAGCTTGCCTTCGGCGATGCGGTTGCGGCCGTATTTCTTGAATTCGGCTTCCGAGGTATCCGGTTCCGGACCGCCGGAACAGAAGGTGCACTTGTCCATCTTGCCGCGGTGGTTGAACAGCCCGGTTTCCGGGAACTGCGGCGCGCCGAACGGACAGGCGTAATAGCAGTAGCCGCAGCCGATGCACTGGTCCTTCGAGTGCAGCACGATGCCGTCCTCGGTGTGGTAGATGCAGTTCACCGGGCACACCGCCAGGCAGGGCGCGTCGGTGCAGTGCATGCAGGCCACCGACACCGAGCGCTCGCCCGGGATACCGTCGTTGATGGTGACCACGCGCCGGCGGTTTACGCCCCACGGCGTTTCGTGTTCGTTCTTGCAGGCGGTCACGCAACCGTTGCAGTCGATGCAGCGTTCGGTGTCGCAGATAAATTTCATTCTTGCGGTCATTGCCAGCCTCTCTCTTTCTCTTGCCGTCGTCCCCGCGAAGGCGGGGATCCATGCCGAGCATCCGTAATCAATACATCAGCGTTGCGGCTCCGTTACATCCAGTATGGGTCCCCGCCTGCGCGGGGAGTCGTTTCCGGCAATGCCGGGAACGACAGTACTTTTCAGCGTCCGGTTTCATTTCTAGGCGCGCACCAGCCGGCACAGCGACACCTTGGTTTCCTGCATCATCGTCACCGCGTCGTAACCGTAGGTCCAGCCGGTATTCACCGCTTCCCCGCGCACGGTCGGCGCGCCGCCTTCCGGATAGTGCCTCTCGAGGTCTTCGCCCATCCACCAGCCGCCGAAGTGGAACGGCATCCAGACGAGGCCGATCGGTACCCGCGGCGTGACCATCGCCATCAGCTTCAGGCGCGCGCCGGTCGGGGTTTCGACCCACATGAAGTCGCCCAGCTTGACGCCGATCTGGGCCGCGTCTTCGGGATTCACTTCGCAGAACATGTTCTGCTGCAGCTCGGCCAGCCACGGATTCGAACGGGTTTCCTCGCCGCCGCCTTCGTACTCGACCAGGCGGCCGGAGGTCATGATGAGCGGGAACTCCTTGGAGAAGTCGACCTGCTGCACCGACTTGTACAGCGTCGGCAGGCGCAGGAAGGCCGCCTTGTCGTCGTAGGTCGGGTACTTGGCCACCAGGTCGCGGCGCGGCGACATCAGCGGTTCGCGGTGGGTCGGCACCGGGTCCGGGAAGTTCCAGACGTTGGCGCGGGCACGGGCGTTGCCGTACGGTGCGCAGCCGTGGGAAATCACCACGCGCTGGATGCCGCCCGACAGGTCGGTCTTCCAGTTCTTGCCCTCGGCGGCGATCTTTTCTTCCGGCGTCAGGTCGTCCCACCAGCCCAGCTTTTTCAGGAACACGTGGTCGAATTCCGGATAGCCGGTGTCGATCTCGCTGTCCTTGGTGAAGGAACCGTCGGCCGCCAGCAGGCTCTCGCCGTTGTGCTCGACGCCCCAGTTGGCACGGAACGGCAGGCCGCCCTCGGCCACGGACTTGTTCAGGTCGTACAGGATCGGCGTGCCCGGGTGCTTCATTTCCGGCGTGCCCCAGCACGGCCACGGCAAGCCGTAGTAATCGCCCTTGCACGGGCCGTCGTCGGCGCGCATCGTGGTCGGGTTGAAGGTGTGCTTGTTCTGCATGTGCAGCTTGAGGCGCTCGGGCGAGCAGCCGGTGTAGCCGATGGTCCAGCACGAGCGGTTGATCTCGCGCAGGATGTCCTCGATCACCGGCTCGTTGTGCACGACCTTGATGTTCTTCACCAGCTCGTCCGCGAAGCCCAGCTTTTTCGCGAACAGATACATGATCTCGTGGTCGGTCTTGCACTCGAACAGCGGCTGGATCACGCGCTCGCGCCACTGGATCGAGCGGTTCGACGCCGTCACCGAGCCCTGCGACTCGAATTGCGAGGCCGCCGGCAGCAGGTAGACGCCGTCGGTGCGGCCGTGCATGGCCGCCGTCATGCTCGGGTAGGGGTCGACCACCACCAGCATGTCGAGCTTCTGCATCGCCGCCTTCATGTCCGGCAGGCGGGTCTGGCTGTTGGGCGCATGGCCCCAGTACATCACGGCGCGCAGGTTGCTCGGCTGGTCGATGTACTTGTTTTCCTCGAGCACCGCGTCGAACCAGCGCGACACCGTGATGCCCGGCTTTTCCATCAATTCCTTGGAGCCGAAGCGCGCCTTGATCCATTCGTAGTCGACGCCCCAGACACTGGCGAAGTGCTTCCAGGCGCCCTCGGCCAGGCCGAAATAACCCGGCAGCGAATCGCCGTTGGGACCGACGTCGGTCGCGCCCTGCACGTTGTCGTGGCCGCGGTAGATGTTGGCGCCGCCGCCCGGCTTGCCGATATTGCCCAGCACCAGCTGCAGGATCGACAGCGCGCGCACGTTGGCGGTGCCGACGTGGTGCTGGGTAATGCCCATGCACCAGACCACCGACGACGGCCGGTTGGTGGCCAGCATTTCCGCCGCCTGGCGCACCGCCGATTCCGGCACGCCCGTGATGTCGGTGACCTTGTCCGGGGTCCATTTCGCGACTTCCTTGCGCACGTCTTCCATGCCGTAGGTGCGGGCCGCGATGAATTCCTTGTCTTCCCAGCCGTTGGCGAAGATGTGCCAGACGATGCCCCACACCAGCGGGATGTCGGTGCCGGGACGCACGCGCACGTAATGGTGGGCGAAGCGCGCGGTGCGGGTGAAGCGCGGGTCAATCACGATCATCTTCGCGCCCAGTTCCTTGGCGTGCAGGAAGTGCAGCATCGAGATCGGGTGGGCCTCGGCCGGATTCGAGCCGATGAACAGCACGGCCTTGCTGTAGTGCAAGTCGTTGAACGAGTTCGTCATGGCGCCGTAGCCGAAGGTCTGGGCCACGCCGGCAACCGTGGTCGAGTGGCAGATGCGCGCCTGGTGGTCGCAGTTGTTGCTGCCCCAGAACGACATCCACTTGCGCAGCAGGTAGGCCTGCTCGTTGCTGTGCTTGGAGCTGCCGATCAGCATCAGCGCGTCGGGGCCGGCCTGCTGGCGCAGCTGCAGCAGCTTGTCGCCGATCTCGTTGATGGCCTGGTCCCAGGACAGGCGCTCGTACTTGCCGTTGACCAGTTTCATCGGATAGCGCAGGCGGTGCTCGCCGAAGCCGTGCTCGCGCACCGACGCGCCCTTGGCGCAGTGGGCGCCCATGTTGATCGGCGAATCGAAGGCGGCTTCCTGGCGTACCCAGACACCGTTGCTGACCACGGCCTCCACCGAGCAGCCGACCGAGCAGTGGCTGCAGACGGTGTGCTTGATCTCGGTCTTCGGCTCGCCCTTGGCGGGCTCGGCGGCGACTGCCGGCTGCATCACGTTCAGCGGCAGGTGGCGCGCGAGTGCGCCGGCACCGGCGGTGACGCCGGCGCCGACCAGGAAGCGGCGCCGCTTCAGTCCACTGTCGTGTGATGTTTTTACGAGGGTCATGACGGTTCCTTCAATTGCATCGATGGCTACGGTTGCTCGGTCACCTGTTCGGTCACCAATAGGCGGCGGTCCGGTAGTAACGGCGGATGTGTTCGGTTTCGTGGTAGCCGCGCGGCTTGTTCTCTTCGGCCGCGGGGGCCGGAGCCGGGGCTTCGGCCTCCTTGGCGCCGGCGACGGCGGCCACCGCCAGCGCACCCAGCGGCGCCGCTTTCAGCAGGCTGCGGCGGGCCGGATCGGGCAACTGGTCGGGTTTCTGGTCTTTATCCATGTTCATCCTCGGGCTTCGTTCAGGCAGCAGCCAGGTTGTCGGCGTCGAGCACCGCGAACGCCTGGGCTTCGATCGACAGGAAAGCGTCGGCCACGGCGGCCACGACGCGGTAAAAGTTGGCGACCTCGGCCTTGGTGATGTCGGCCAGGCAGGCCGCATACCAGGGACGGATGTGCGCTTCGAAGAATTGTTTCTGGACCAGCAGCGGTTGTCTTCCGAGACTGGACGAACCGGCGGGCAGCCCCTGGACCAGCACCCGCATGGTCTCGCACAGCGCCCCCAGGTGGTCCTCGGACTCGCCCACGCCGGACGCGCGCGCCAGGCGCAGCTGCGCCAGGTCGTGGCGCAACTGCACCAGCGGCACGTCGTTCAGGTGCCCGGTCAGGTAGAACGAGCCGAACGGATTCAGCAGCGGATTGCCCATGCTGATGAACAGCAGGGAAAACTCGTCCGCCACCGCGCCGGCGTCGACCACGCTGGCGGCCTGGGTCAGCTTCAGCCAGGCGTCTTCCAGCGCGAATTCGCCGTTGGCCGACACCGGCTCGGCCTGCGCCAGCGCGGCCAGCAGCCCGGCATCCGGCGGCGCCAGCAACAGGCGCGCCAGCAAGGCGTAGAAATCGGCGCGGGCCTGGTCTTCGCCCGCCAGCGGCGCGATCAGCGCAGACTGGGCGGGACGGTCGGATACGGCTGACTGCTCGACTGACATGGTTCTCCCGTTAACAAATTCTTACGGAAAGTGTAGTCGTTAGCAATGGCATGCCGCGCACGGTTGAACCGCCGTGCATCATTCACTGCGCATACCCGCCGCATGCATGAACAGACGCAACAGCAGCGCCACCAGCCCGAGCGCGGCCACGCCGCCGATCCAGAGCGCCACTAGCCAGCCGATCCGCCGCAGCCAGAGCGCGCGCATTCAGTGATACCCCTGGTCGGCGGTGACCTTGCCGCGGAAGACGTAATAGCTCCACACCGTGTAGGTCAGGATCAGGGGCAGCACGCACAGGGTGCCGATCAGCGCGAAGCGCTGGGTGGCCGGCGGCGAGGCCGCTTCCCAGATCGTGATCGCGGGCGGCACGATGTGCGGCCAGATGCTGATCGCCATGCCGATATAGCCCAGCAGCACCAGCGCCAGCGCGGCGACGAACGGCAGGCGGAAAGGTGCGCGCTTGAGCGACCACAGCAGCAGGACGATGGCCGCGACCACCAGCAGCGGCACCGGCGACAGCATCAGCATGTTGGGGAAGCTGAACCAGCGTTCGGCCACCTGGTGCTGCGACAGCGGGGTCCAGACGCTGACCACGGCGATCGCCGCCAGCAGCAGCAGGCCGAGCGGACGCGCCAGGCGGATCATGCGCTGCTGCAGTTCGCCGCCGGTCTTCATGATCAGCCAGGTGGCGCCCAGCAGCGTGTAGCCGATCATCACGCCGGCGCCGGCCGCCAGCGGGAACGGGGCCAGCCAGTCGATCGGACCGCCGGCGTAGCTGCGCCCCGACACCGGGATCCCGGACAGGAAGGCGCCCAGCGACACGCCCTGGAAGAAGGCGGCCGTCACCGAACCGCCGATGAAGGCCAGGTCCCAGATCGGGCGTTCGCGGTCGTTGGCCTTGAAGCGGAACTCGAAGGCCACGCCGCGGAAGATCAGTCCGATCAGCATGAAGATCAGCGGCAGGTAGAGCCCGGACAGGATGATCGAATACGCGACCGGGAAGGCCAGCAGCAGCCCTTCCCCGCCGAGCACGAGCCAGGTCTCGTTGCCGTCCCAGATCGGGGCCACGGTATTCATCATGATGTCGCGTTCGCGCCGGTCCTTGACGAAGGGGTACAGCATGCCGATGCCGAGGTCGAAGCCGTCCAGCACCACATACATGAAGACGGCAAAGAAGATGATGCCGGCCCAGACCGAGGTCGTGTCGAAGTCCATGGTTATCCTTGTTTCTAGGCGTGTTTGTCCGAGGCCTCGGGCTCGGGCACCGACAGCGGCCGCGCCGGGGTCCTGCCCTGTCCCGGCCCGCCGCCCGGCGGGGGCGCCGCCTGGAAGGTCTGCGGCCCCTTGCGCACCAGGCGCAGCACGTAGGCGATGCCGACCCCGAACACGAACAGGTAGGACACCACGAACAGCGCCAGGGTCAGCGCCAGCGGGCCGGCACCGTGCGGCGACACCGCGTCGGCGGTGCGCAGCACGCCGTACACGACCCAGGGCTGGCGCCCGACCTCGGTGGTGATCCAGCCGGCCAGCACCGCGACCAGCCCGGCCGGCCCCATCCACATCGCCATGCGCAGGAAAGGCCGCGACGTGAACAGCCGCCCTTTCCAGCGCAGCCACGCGCTCCAGGCGCCGAGCGCGATCATCAGCAGGCCCAGCCCCACCATCACGCGGAAGCTCCAGAACACGATCAGGGAATTCGGCCGCTCGTTGCGCGGGAATTCCTTCAGGCCCTTGATCTGGCCGCCCCAGGTGTGGGTGAGGATCCAGCTGCCGACGCGCGGGATGCCGATTGCGAACTTGGTTTCCTCGTCTTGCATCGAGGGAATGCCGAACAGCAGCAGCGGCAGCGGCTTGTCGCCTTCGTTCTGCCAGTGCCCTTCCATGGCCGCGATCTTGGCCGGCTGGTGCGCGAGGGTGTTCAGGCCGTGCATGTCGCCGACCAGCGCCTGGACCGGCGCCACCACCAGCAGCATCCACATCGCCATCGACAGCATGGTGCGCGCTGCCTGGCTGTCGCGCCCGCGCAGCACATGCCAGGCGCCCGAGGCGCCGACGAACAGCGCCGTCGAGAGGAAGGCCGCGATCGACATGTGTACCAGGCGGTAGGGAAACGAGGGGTTGAAGATGATCTTCAGCCAGTCGACCGGCACCATGCGGTTGTTGACGATCTCGTAGCCCTGCGGGGTCTGCATCCAGCTGTTGGAACCGAGGATCCAGGTGGCCGAGATCAGGGTGCCGAGCGCCACCATGCAGGTCGCGAACAGGTGCAGGACCGGGCCGACCCGGGTCCAGCCGAACAGCATCACGCCGAGGAAGCCGGCTTCCAGGAAAAAGGCGGTGAGCACCTCGTAGGCCAGCAGCGGCCCGGTGATATTGCCCGCGAATTCGGAAAAATAGCTCCAGTTGGTGCCGAACTGGTAGGCCATGACGATGCCCGAGACCACGCCCATGCCGAAGTTGACGGCGAAGATGCGCAGCCAGAAGTGGTACAGGTCGAGGAATACCTGGCGCTTGGTCTTGAGCCAGCAGATCTCGAGCACGGCCAGGTAGCTGGCCAGGCCGATGGTGATGGCCGGGAACAGGATATGGAAGGACATCGTGAACGCGAACTGGATACGCGCCAGGTCCAGTGCCGCCAAGCCAAACATCGAAGCCCTCCCGTCATTGTCGAGTCAAGAATCTAACACGAGAGCCGCCGGCGCACGTTTTGTAACGGACGGGGGCGCACGCTTGCCACGGGCGCGGCGATCAGTGCACACTATGCGTCGATGGCGCTGCGGCGGGCATATGCCGGCGGACATCATGGATTTCGAGCCGGACAATGCAGTCGAGGCGGCCGGTCCCGTCTATAATGAGGGGTATCGATGGCCCATCTTCCTCCATGACCCTGCCCACGCCCCTCTCCGAAAACCCCTTGAATGTCGAAGCGCTGAAGGTCAAGTGCGCGGCCTGCAGCATGCACCAGCTGTGCCTGCCGATGGGACTTGGGGATGCCGACATGGAGCGCCTCGACCAGATCATCGGCCGCCGCCGGCGCCTGGTGCGCGACGAGCGCCTGTACGCGATGGGCGAACCCTTCCGCAACCTGTACGCGGTGCGCTTCGGCCACTTCAAGACCTACCAGGTGAACGCCGCCGGCGAATCGCAGATCACCGGCTTCCAGATGGCCGGCGAACTGCTGGGCATGGACGCGATCAGCGGCGACCGCCACCACTGCGACGCGGTGGCGCTGGAAGACAGCGAAGTCTGCGAGATCCCGTTCGCGCGCCTGGAAGAACTGTTCGGCCAGGTGCCGGCGCTGCTGCGCCACTTCCACCGCATCATGAGCCAGGAAATCACGCGCGAGCAGAACGTCATGCTCTTGCTCGGCAACATGCGTGCCGAGCAGCGCTTCGCGGTCTTCCTGGTCAATTTGTCGGCGCGCTACGCCGCCCGTGGCTACTCCCCCACCCGCTTCCAGCTGCGCATGTCGCGCGAGGACATCGGCAACTACCTCGGATTGACCATCGAGAGCATCAGCCGGCTGCTGTCGCGCTTCAAGAAGCTGGAACTGGTGCAGGTGGACAAGCGCGAGGTCGTACTGCTGGCTCCGGAACGCCTGAAGGCGATGGCCGCCGGGACCGAGCAGTGCAGCCCGATGGATTGAGTGCGCACTGACGGCGGCGGTCATCAAATCCTGACGACTCTCCGCACACGATTGTCAGTACACAACCGTGCCATCGCCTTTCCGGAAATCTGTAATAATTTCTGATTACTTCACTAATTATTTCCGGTTTGCAATGAAAGTTCGATCCCATATCGCTCTGCTGGTTGCGGCCGCGCTCATCCCGACCGTTCTCTTCTCGGCAGTCGTGCTGAACGTGCTGCTGACTGCCGAACGACAGGCCGCCCTGCGCAGCATGCAGGAGCTCGCGCGCGCTTCCGTCAATGCAATGGATCGGGAAATGACCTTCGCCATGGCGACGGCCCGGGCCTTGAGTACGTCGCGGAATTTGTACGAAGGGGATTTCGAGGCCTTCTACATGCAGGCCAGCACATCCAACCGCGATCGAACCATCTATGCGGCCCTGATCGATGAAAGCGGGCAGCAAGTGTTCAATACCGTCCGCCCTTACGGCACCAGGATTCCCGCGCCGAACGCCCTGGCACGAGCGCGCGTGAAAAAGGTGCTGGACGGTAACCGGCCGGTCTACAGTGACCTCATCAAAGGAAGCGCGACCGGGAAGTTCGTCGTGAGCGTCGAATACCCTGTCACGACCAGGAACGGGCAGCGTTTCATCGTCAATGAATGGATGTTCTCGAATCATCTCGACAAAATCCTGCCGACCGAGAATATTCCTGCGTCCTGGCTGATCTCGGTATTCGACAAGCAGGGCATCACGATTGCGCGCAACATCAACCCGGAAAAGTTCGTCGGCAAACCGGCAAGACCCGAGAGATTGCGTACCATCCTTGCCGGCTTCCAGGGCATATCGCGAGCGTACACCCGCGACGGCGTGGAAATGTACGGCGCATGGGAGCGATCCGCCATTACCGGCTGGTCGGTCGGCGTCGGCGTGCCGGTGGCGGAGATCGAAAGGATTGCCGTCCAATCGGTAGCGCTGAGCGCCGCCGGATTCATCATCACCATGCTCGTGGCCATCGGCGGCGCCATGCTGTTCAGCCGACGCCTGATCGGGGCCATCGATCAGGCGTCGGCCGCGGCCGAGGCGCTGCCGACGTATCGCGTGCCTCCGGTCGTCGACCTGCGCGTCGAAGAGATGAACCGGCTGCGCATGGCCCTGCACCGCGCCGGCAACCTGCTGGTGGCGGGCGAAACGACCAAACAGCAAAGCCTGGAAGAAGCAAGGAATGCCCGTACCCATGCCGAGCGGGCCCAGAAGATCGCGGAAGACCAGAATCGGGCGAAGGACGAATTCCTTGCGATGCTCGGCCATGAGTTGCGCAACCCCCTTGCCGCGATTGCCTCCGGCGTTTCGATGCTGAGCATGCCGGGCATGGAGGGCGAGCGTCTCGCCAAGGTAAAAGACATCATCCGGCGGCAAACCCAGAATCTCACCCATCTGGTCGACGAGCTGCTGGATGCGCATCGCATCCTCAACGGCAAGATCAAGCTTGCGAAGACACCGGTCGACCTGAAGTCGGCGGTCGAGGCCTGCCTTGCCTCGTTCGAGGCACGCGGCGCGAACAGGACCCATGTGCTGCGTTCCGACCTGTCGCCCGCGACCATCCTGGCCGACCCGACACGTCTCGAACAAATGATCTGCAACCTGGTCGACAATGCCTTGAAATACACGCCCGAGAGAGGCGCCATCATGGTAACGCTGCGCACGGATGGCGATGAAGCTATCTTGCAGGTGGCCGATAACGGCATTGGCCTGTCGCCGGAACTGCTCGAGAAGGCCTTCGATGTGTTCGTGCAGGGGGAAGTCATCAACCGGACGAAGGGCGGCCTCGGCATCGGCCTGGCGATCGTCAATTCACTTGCGGAACAGCACGGGGCAAGGCTTTCTGCGCAGAGTCAGGGCATCAACCAGGGCAGCACGTTCACCCTGCGCTTCCCGCTAGCTGCCCCGGCATCGCCGCCGCTCTCCCGGCAGCCGGGCGAACTGGCCGGCAGCGCACGCGTGCTGATTGTCGAAGACAACCGCGACGTCAGGGAAATGACTTCCATGATGCTTTCCGAGCTCGGCTTCCTCGTTCATACCGCCGAGGACGGCGAAAGTGGCGTCAAGGCGGCGTTGGCGCTGCGCCCCGACGTCGCGCTCGTGGACATCGACCTTCCGGGTATCTCCGGATACGAGGTCGCAAGACAACTGAAGAGGGCGGACGCTACGGCAGGAACCAAACTTATCGCCATAACCGGTTATGGCCAGGCTGCGGACCAGGAAAAAGCGTTCGCCGCGGGTTTTGACAGGCACCTGACCAAACCCGCGCCGGTCGAGGAACTGACCGCTGTCATTTCCTCCCTGATGCCGTGAACTCGCCCATAGGACCCATACCGCGTACAGAAGCCGCCAAGCTTTGAAGTGGCACAGCGGCTTTCAGAATGCCGGATACTGTGCTTCGGCATGGGTCCCCGCCTGCGCGGGGACGACGCCAGCCGTGCGTGAAAGCCGCGTCCGACCAGCGGCTGTTCAAGCCCGCTTCTGCCCCGCGATCCAGCGGTCGATCACCTCGCCCAGCACATCCAGCGGCACCGAACCGTTCTTCAGCACCACGTCATGGAAGCCCTTCAGCGTGAACTTGTCGCCCAGTTCGCGCTGCGCCTTGTCGCGCAGTTCGAGGATGCGCAGCATGCCGATCATGTAGGCGTTGGCCTGGCCCGGCCAGGCGACGTAGCGCTCGACTTCCTGGGCGCCGATGCCGTAGTCGATCGCCTGCTCGCGCGTCCAGCCCTTGGTATGCAGGCCGGTGTCGACCACCAGGCGGCGCGCGCGGAACAGTTCCGAGCCGAGGGCGCCCAGCAGGCCGGGCACGTCGCCTTCATACCAGTTCTGTTCCACCGCCAGCCGCTCGGCGTACAGCGCCCAGCCTTCGCTGTGGGCGCTGCCGCCGCCGAAGATGCGCTGGGCGCGGAACTTCGGCAGGCCGGTCTGCTCTTGCTGGATCGCCAGCTGGAAGTGATGGCCCGGCACCGCCTCGTGGTAGGACAGGCTGCGCATGCGGATCACCGGGAAGGTCGGCCCGCGCATCGGTACCCAGAAGATGCCGGGGCGGCTGCCGTCCGGCGCCGGCAGCGAGTAATGGGCCGCGGCCGCGGCTTCGGTCAGCGGCGGCTCGCGCCGCACTTCCACCGGGGCGCGCGGCACCAGGTTGAACACGGCGCTGCTGCGGCGCTCGGCGTCCGCCACCATGGCCGCGTATTTTTTCAGCAGTTCGGGACGCGGATCGCCCTCGCCTTTCGGCTGGAAGGTGGCGTCCAGCTTGGCCATGCGTTCCTCCACGCCGCCCTCGGTGTAGCCGAGCGCGCGCAGGTGGCGGTCCATCTCGGCTTCGATGCGCGCCACTTCGCGCAGGCCGACCTCGTGGATCTGGGCGGCGGTCATGCTGGTCGAGGTGTAGGTCTTGATCGCCTGCTGGTAGGCGGCGGCGCCGTCCGGCAGGCGCGAGATGCCGGCGGCATCGGTCGTGCGCGGCTGCAACTCGGCCATGAAGGACTGGATGCGCATGTAGGCCGGGCGGATCTTGCTGTCGACGATGCGGGTGGCCTGGGCGAGGGCCCTGGCGCGCGCTTCCGGCGTCAGGTCGGCCAGCTTGGCGCTGCGCTGCTCGAACGAAGTGACCAGCACGTTCTGTGCGGCCTCCGGCTGCAGGAACGCATCGACCTGGTTGCGCGCGCGCTCCAGGATGAAGCGCGGCGGGACCAGGCCGCGCGCGCTGGCCGCCTTGCCGCGTTCGAGCGCCTCGTCCAGGCGCGCCGACACCTGGTCCAGGCGCGCCAGGTAGCTGTCGACGTCGGCCGCGCGCCGCAGCGGATGGGTGTTGGTCATGAAGTTGACCAGGCCGACCTGCACGCCGCTGAACTGGTTGAACACGAAGCCATGATCCTCGTACGGTTCGCTGGCGATGGTGTTGGCCAGCGACCAGCGCATCACCGCGGCCGAGGTGCGCTGCTCTTCGCCGAGCGGGCCGGCCAGGAAGGCGTCCAGGCGCGCGACGCCGGTCCTGGCCAGCGCGATCGTCTTGCGGCGCTGGGCGGTGGTGAGCGGTGTCAACTGGCGGTCGAGCTTGTCCTGTTCGGCGCCGGAGAAATACTGGGTGCTGGTGGCCAGCTGCGGATTCTGGCGCACCCAGTCCTCGGCGAAGCGGTCGGCCCAGGCGTCGAAAGCCTTGTTGGGCTTGGCGGCCTGGGCGGGTCGGGCCTGGGCGGCCTGGGCTTGCAGAGGCATGCCGAGCATCAGGGGCATGGACAGGGTGGCGATGGCGGCCAGGATGGCGGCGCTTTTGGCGCGTGGACAAATGAGCGGCATGTTCTCTTCCGGTGATGGTTGTCGTTGCCAGTTCGGTAAAACTTAGCATTAAGAAATTTACCATGGAAATGCCGCGTACAGACGCTGCCGTGTGCCACCGCATCCTCCGCCGCGTGCGCGCCTTCGCGCGGGCATCGTTTAGACTGTTATCAACTTGTTCAACAACGCATATCAGGACTTCTCATGCCGCCCATCTCCCAAGAACTGCACGAAGAACTCGGCAAGCGCCTGCGCCAGAGCCGCGACGACATCATGGCCACCGTCCACGCCCGCACCGACGGCGACACCGAAGACCGCCCGGCCATTTCCCCGAACGCCCACATGGGCCAGAACGACGACGCGCCGACCGCCGAAATGCTCAGCCATAACGAAGAGCACCTGGCCGAGCACGAAACCAACATGCTGCACGAGATCGACGCCGCCATCGGCCGCCTGGAATCGGGCGGCGCCGGCATCTGCGTGGTGTGCGGCTGCGACATCCCGGAAGAACGCCTGCTGGCCACGCCGACGGTGCAGACCTGCATCCCGTGCCAGGAGCGGATCGAGAAGGAAGAAGGATCGGGGCGCGGGCCGACGATGTGAGCGGGTCTCTGGCCCGCTTGCGTGCCCTTGATCGGCTTGAATATCGTCAGCTGATATGGTCGGCTGATATAAAGACCGTCAGCCCGAAAACCGTCGCCCCTGCGCAGGCAGGGGCGACGTGCATGCTATCTGTCCGAAAGAACCTCAAGCCGAAAGAACCTCAAACGGTCTTTGAATGGCGCGCCGGCGCCCCCGCCAGGTAGCGGTCGAACACCATGCACACGTTCCTGATCAGCAGCCGTCCCTTCATGGTCACGCTGATCCAGTCCTCCCCCACCGTCAGCAGTCCGTCCCGTTCCAGCCCGGCCAGTTCGGCCAGTTCGCGCGCGAAGTACTTCCGGAAAACGACCGGGAACGCCTGCTCGATCGCCGGGATAGACAGTTCGAACTGGCACATCAGCTTCTGGATCAGGCTGCGGCGCAGCAGGTCGTCCATGGTCAGGCGCGCGCCGCGCGCCACCGGCAGCTCGTTGCGGTCGAGCGCGTCGTAATAGGCGTCCAGCGTCTTGACGTTCTGGCTGTAGGTGGCGCCGACCGCGCTGATCGCCGACACGCCGCAGGACACCAGGTCGGTGTCGGCATGGGTGGAATAGCCCTGGAAGTTGCGGTGCAGGCGGCCCTGGCGCTGGGCCAGCGCCAGGTCGTCGTCGGGCTTGGCGAAATGGTCCATGCCGATGTAGACGTAGCCGGCGCCGGTCAGGCGCTCGATGCACAGCTGCAGCATCCTGAGCTTGGTGTCGCTGTCGGGCATGTCGGCGTCCAGGATGCGGCGCTGCGGCTTGAACAGCTGCGGCATGTGGGCGTAGTGATACACCGCGATGCGGTCCGGGTCGGCCGCGATCACCTTGGCCAGCGTCGCTTCCATCGTGGCCGGGGTCTGCTTCGGCAGGCCGTAGATCAGGTCGATGCTGACCGAGCGGAAGCCGGCGTCGCGCGCGGCCCCGATGATCGCGCGCGTCTCTTCTTCCGGCTGGATGCGATTGACCGCCTTCTGCACCGCGGGCTCGAAATCCTGCACGCCCAGGCTGATGCGGTTGAAGCCCTGGCGGCGCAGGCTGTGCACGCGCTCGGGCGAGACGGTGCGCGGGTCGACCTCGATCGAATACTCGCCGGCGGCGTCGCCGGCGAAGCGGAAGCAGCGCCGCAGGTGGTCCATCAGCTCGCCCATCTGCTCGTCCGACAGGTAAGTTGGCGTGCCGCCGCCGAAGTGCAGCTGCTCGACCTCGTTGACGCCGGCGAACAGGCGGCCCTGCATCTCGACTTCCCGCTTCAGGTAGGCCAGGTAGGTGGCGGCCTTGTCGCGCTTTTTGGTGACGATCTTGTTGCAGGCGCAGTAATAGCACACCGTGTCGCAGAACGGGATGTGCAGGTACAGCGACAGCGGACGCGCGCCGGCACGCGGACTGGCCCGGGTCTGCAGGGCGGCCACGGCGTGCAGGAAGTCGCGGTAGCCGAAGGATTCGCTGAAGCGGTCGGCGGTCGGGTAGGAGGTATAGCGCGGCCCGGACTTGCCGAGGCGGGCAATCAGGTCGGCATCGAATTCGACGGCGGCCGGCAGGCCGGCGGGCAGGTCTTGCAACTTCATATCAACACACTCCTTGTCCATCACATCGCAGCTGCAATGCAGCCTGTATGGAATAAGTTTATTGATCGAGCTCAATCAAATCTTTGACTTGCATCAAAAACGACCCAGCCATTCTGTTTCTGTCCTGCGCAGCCACGGCGTACAATGCCGCTTTTCATTGACGCTACACGGAAACACTCATGGAAACCAGGGACCAGCGCTACCTCGTCCAGCAGAACAAGATCGCCGACGACGGCACGAAACCGCCGGTGTTCGCCAGGGTCATGCGCAGCAAGGATGGCAAGTTCGAAGGCGTGTCGTTCATCAGGAACAAGGAAAAGGCCACCGTCATGACGGTGGCCGAGGCGGATGAAGTCGTGCGCTGGGCGGCCAGCAAGAAGGACAAGGCCCGCGAGTACGCGACCAAGGTCATTTGCGTGGGGCAGTAAGCAGCCCTAAGCAGCGCTAAGCGGCACAAGCAGCACGCGCCGCATGCCGTGCCGGCGCGCTCAGGCGCGGCGCGAATGCGTATCGAGCTTGAACACGGCCAGCGCCTGCGACAGGTGCGCTGCCTGCTCGGCCACGCTCGACGCCGCCGCGGCCGATTCCTCGACCAGGGCCGCGTTCTGGCGCGTGATGGCGTCCATTTCCGTCATCGCCGCATTCACCTGGGCGATGCCCTGGCCCTGCTCGCGCGAGGCGGCCATGATGCCGTGCATGATGGCGGCGGCGTCCTGCACCGAGGCCACCACTTCGCGCATGGTCTGGCCGGCGTCGCCGACCTGCTCGTTGCCCTGGCCGACCTTCCGCACCGAGTCCTCGATCAGCGCCTTGATCTCCTTGGCGGCGCTGGCCGAACGCTGCGCCAGGCTGCGCACTTCGCCCGCCACCACCGCGAAGCCGCGTCCCTGCTCGCCCGCGCGCGCGGCTTCCACCGCCGCATTCAGCGCCAGGATGTTGGTCTGGAAGGCGATGCCGTCGATCAGGCCGATGATGTCGACGATGCGGGTGGCCGAGCCGCTGATCTGGCCCATGGTGGCGCCCACCGCCTGCACCGCCTCGCCGCCGCGCCCGGCGACGTTCGAGGCCGCGCCCACCAGGCCGTCGGCGCGCACCGCGCTCTCGGTATTCTGGCCGGCGGCGGCGGCCACCTGCGCCAGGCTGGCGGCGGTCTGCTCCAGGCTCGCGGCCTGGGCTTCGGTGCGCTGCGCCAGGTCGTGGTTGCCGGTCGCGATCTCGCGCGTGGCCGCCTCGATCGAGCCGACGTTGGCGCGCACGTCGCCGACGATCGCGGTCAGGTTGACGTTCAACTGGCGCAGCGCCAGCAGCAGGCTGCCCATCTCGTCGTCGCGGCCGCGCGCCGGCATGTGCGACAGATCGCCGCCGGCCAGCGCATTCACCGCCTCGCGCGCCTGGCCCAGCGGCGCGACGATGGTGCGCTGCAGCTCGGACCACGCCAGCAGCGTCAGGCCGGCACCGCCGGCGGCAAGCAGGCGCCAGGCAGTGCCGTCGGCGGCGCAGGCCAGCGCCGCCAGCAGCGCCGACTGCGTGCCCATCGTCAGCGCCAGTCGGCGCCCCAGCGGCAGGCTGCGCAGCGCCCGCAGGCGCGCCGCGAAGCCGGTCCTGGCCACCGCGCCGCGGCGGATCGCCAGCCCCTCGGCCTTGTTCTCGCGGAACTGGCGGTACAACGCCTCGGCGGCCTTGACTTGGTCGCGTTCGGGACGGGTGCGCACCGACATGTAGCCGACCACGCGGCCGCTCTCCTTGACCGGCACCACGTTCGCCACCACCCAGTAAAAGTCGCCGTTCTTGCGGCGGTTCTTGACCAGGCCGGTCCAGGGCTCGCCGGACTTCAGCGTCGCCCACAGGTCGGCAAAAGCTTCCGGCGGCATGTCCGGGTGGCGCACGATGTTGTGCGCCTTGCCCAGCAATTCCTCGAGTTCGAAGCCGCTGACTTCGACGAAGGTCGGGTTGACGTAGGTGATGCGGCCCTTGACGTCGGTCTTGGAGACGATGGACTGGCCATCCTTGAGCAGGTATTCGATGCCGGTGACGGGCAGGTTGGTGCGCACGAGTACTCCTTAGTTCTTCTTTAACATGGCGAGGCCAAGCATGCCTCAACACAATTTTATGGATCTAGGGCAACTATTTTCCTTGACTTGCATCAAAAAGGCGACTGAAACCTTACTAAGTGGGAAAAAAAACAGACGACTTCGTGGCGTCGATCAAAATAAGGTACGCTTCGCGCATGTGCCCGTTAGAGCGTCTAACAAAACCTCCATGGCAGCGTTGCACCGTCTCGCCGTACATTCGTACTGTCTTCGACGTTGCGCCTTGCCCTGAAGGTTTTGTTAGGCGCTCTCAGCCCCTGTTTTTGGCCTTGCCTTGCCTTGTTTAACCTGTTGCCTACCCTCATCTAGCCGTCGATGAACGATCACACCTTCCCGACGCGGCACCCCGACGTCCTGTATGGACCGCACCAGCCCGAGCTGCTGCGCGACGAAATCCTGGCCGACCTGCTGGAAGCGAGCGCGCGCCGCGCGCCGGACCAGCCGGCCCTGGTCGCCGGCGCGCGCCGGCTGACCTACCGCGAACTCGACGACCAGGCCAGCCTGGCCGCTTCGCGCCTGATCGAGGCCGGCGTCCAGCCCGGCGACATCGTCGGCCTGTGGATGCCGCGCGGGATCGACTTGCTGGTGATGCAGGCCGCGATCGCCAAGACCGGCGCCGCCTGGCTGCCTGTGGACGAGGACACGCCGGTCGAGCGCCTGCTGGTATGCATGGACGATGCCGGCTCGCCGGCGCTGGTCAGCAGCGAACGGATGCGCGCGCGGCTGGACGGCGCCGCCCAGTCCGTCGCGCAGCCGGTCCACATGGCCGAGGACCTGCTCCTCCCCGCCCCGGCCGGCTACGCGCCGCGGCGGCGCGGCCCGGTCAGCGGCAGCGCGCCGGCCTACGTGATCTACACCTCGGGCTCGACCGGCAAGCCGAAGGGCATCCTGATCGACCAGCGCAGCATCTGCCATTTCCTGCGCAGCGAAAACGAAGTGCTGGGCGTGCGCGCCGACGACCGCGTCTACCAGGGTTTCTCGGTCGCCTTCGACATGTCGTTCGAGGAGATCTGGATCTCGTACCTGGTCGGCGCCACGCTCTGGCTCGGACCGAAGGAAACCGCCGGCGACCCGGAAGCGCTGCCGCGCCTCCTGCTGGAAAACGGCGTCACCGTGCTGCACGCGGTGCCGACCCTGCTCGCCCTGTTCGCCGAGGACGTGCCGAGCCTGCGCATCATCAACCTGGGCGGCGAGATGTGCCCGGAGACCGTGGTCGAACGCTTTTCGAAGCCCGGCCGCCAGATCTTCAACACCTACGGTCCGACCGAGGCGACGGTGTCGGCCAGCCTGGCGCGCATGGAACCGGGCCGCACCATCACGATCGGCAACCCGCTGCCGAACTACGGCCTGCTGGTGATCTCCACCGAGATGGAAAAGGGTTTGCAGATCCTTCCGCGCGGCGACACCGGCGAACTGTGCATCACCGGTCCCGGCCTGTCCGCCGGCTACCTCGGCCGGCCGGACCTGACCGCCGAAAAATTCCTGGCCAATCCGTGGGCCTCGAGCCTGGACGACGCGCGCCTGTACCGCACCGGCGACCTGGCGCGCATCGAGCCGGACGGCCAGGTGGTGTGCCTGGGCCGCACCGACGACCAGGTCAAGATCCGCGGCTTCCGCGTCGAGCTGGGCGAAATCGAAGCCGTGCTGGCGCAGCAGGACGGCATCGGCACCACCGCGGTGCTCTTGCGCCGCGACGACGGCATCGACCGCCTGGTGGCCTACCTGGTGCCGGCCGCCGGGGCCACGGACGAACAGCTGGCGCCCGCCACCCTGCGCCGTGCGCTGTCCGGGCGCCTGCCGCCCTACATGGTGCCGAGCCGCTTCGAAGTCCTGCCGGTGATGCCGCGCCTGACCTCGGGCAAGATCGACCGCAAGGCGCTCAAGGCGATGGCATTGAGCGCACCGCTGCCGAGCGACCCGGCGGAATCCGACGCCCCCGAGACCGCGGGCGAGGAAGCGCTGTTCGCCGCCCTGGCGCGGCTGTTCCCGGGCCAGGCGATCCGGCGCGAGCAGGATTTCTTCTCCGACCTGGGCGGCCACTCCTTCTTTGCCGCGCGCCTGGCCACGGCCCTGCGCCAGGACCCGCGCTTCGCCCACGTGACGGTGCGCGACATCTACCAGCAACGCCAGATCGGCGCCATCGCCTCCAGCCTCGACCAGGCCGCGGGCACGGCGAAGATGGAAGACGACTGGACGCCGCCGCCCGCCGCCCGGCGCTGGCTGTGCGGCCTGGCCCAGCTGGCGACGGTGCCGGTGCTGGTCACGCTGCGCATGGCGCAGTGGCTGGCGCCCTTCTTCACCTACCACTTCATGACCGGCGACCCGGGCGACGCGATCCCGCGCGCGGTCGCGGCATCGATCGGCGTGTTCCTGCTGGCCACGCTGATGGAATTCGTGCTGGCGATCGCCGGCAAATGGCTGGTCGCCGGACGCCTGCGGCCGGGTTCCTATCCGCTGTGGGGCATGACCTACTTCCGCTGGTGGCTGGCGGACCGCCTGGTGGAGGCGGCGCCGACCTACCTGCTGGCCGGCTCCTCGCTGTACGCCTGGTGGCTGCGCCTGCTGGGCGCGAAGATCGGCCGCGACGTCGTGATCGGCTCGATGACGGTGCGCGTGCCGGAGCTGCTGCGCTTCGGCGACCACGTCAGCATCGGCAACGCCGTCAATTTCGAGAACGCGCGCGTCGAGCGCGGCCGCCTGCTGCTGGGGCACATCACGCTGGAAGACGAAGCCTTCGTGTCCTCGTATGCGATCCTGGAAGGGAATACCCGGGTCGGCGTGCGCGGCCACCTGGAAGGCCAGTCGGCGCTGCATGACGGCATGGCGGTGCCCTCCAACCGCATCTGGAACGGCTCGCCGGCGCGCGACGCCGGCGCCTTCGACCCGTCGACGCTGCCGCCGCGCCCGCACGCCAGCCGGTTGCGCCTGATGGGAGAGGCGCTGTTCTTCGTGTTCGGCATCCTGCTGGTGACGACCCTGTTCTTCATGCCGGTGTTCCCGAGCTTCGTGCTGATCGACTGGTTCGACGAGCGCGGCGCGCTGTCCGGCCTGCACGTCAACACCATCCAGGGCCAGCTGATCCGTTACTTCGTGCTGGCGCTGCCGGCCAGCGCGGTGCTGATCTTTCTCACCATGCTGGTGTCGGCGGCGATCCGCTGGGGCTTCCTGCCGCGCCTGCAGCCGGGACGCTCGGCGGTCCACTCGAACACCTATTGCAAGAAGTGGCTGGTCAGCCACATCCAGGAATCGAGCCTGAACGTCCTGCACGGCATCTACGCGACGGTGTTCGCCCCCTTCTGGTACCGCCTGCTGGGCGCCAAGGTCGGGCGCGACGCCGAGATCTCCACCGCGCTGGGCGTGGTGCCGGACATGCTGACCCTGGGCGACGAAACCTTCATCGCCGACGCCGTGATGCTGGGCGACGAACAGATCGACGGCGGCTGGATGACGATGGAGCCGACCGTGGTCTCGAACCGTTCCTTCGTCGGCAACGGCAGCTACATCCCGGACGGCACCGTGCTGCCGGAGGGCGTGCTGGTCGGCGTGCATACCCACGCCCCGGTCAACGAACGCATGACCGGCGGCGACACCTGGCTCGGCTCGCCGCCGATCCACCTGCCGGCGCGCGAACAGGTCAGCGGCTACCCGGAACACCTGACCTACCGCCCGTCGCCGCTGCGCCGCCTGGGGCGCACGCTGGTGGAAGCCTTCCGCATCGTCGCGCCGCACGCGGTGGTGATCGCGGTCGGCTACACCGTCGTGCTGGACCTGATGCCGGTCGCCGGCGCCGGCCGCTGGGGCGAAGTGATCTGGTACCTGGCCCTGATCGGCCTGGTCTACGGCGTCGGCAACTACCTGTTCGTGCTGGCCTTCAAATGGCTGCTGCTGGGCCGCTACCAGAAGCGCGCGGAACCGATGTGGACGCCGTTCGTGTGGCTGTCCGAAGGCGTGACCAACATGTACGAAGGCATCGCGGTGCCGAACTTCATGCGCTACCTGCGCGGCACGCCGTGGCTGCCGCTCGCCTTCCGCCTGCTCGGCTGCCGCATCGGCAAGGGCGTGTACATGGACACCACCGACATCACCGAATTCGACTGCGTGCATATCGGCGACCACAGCGAACTGAACGCCCTGTCCTGCCCGCAGACCCATTTGTTCGAAGACCGCGTGATGAAGATCGACCACGTCGAGATCGGCAGCAAGGTCTACATCGGACCGCGCGGCACGGTGCTGTACAGCGCCAAGGTCGGCGACAACGCGCGCCTGGGACCGCTCACGCTGGTGATGAAGGGCGAGCACATCCCGGCGGCGACCAGCTGGAGCGGCTTGCCGGCGGCGCCGCTGCGCGCGGCAGCGGCGGCATGAGCGCGCGCGTCCAGGTGCACTGGGTGGGCGCCGCGGCGCCGGCGCTGCCGGCCGAGGGCGTGACCGTGATCGGCATCGCGGATCAGCCGGACCGCGAGACGGCGCGCGGCACCATCCGCGCGGCCTTGCGGACGGCGCTGGCGGCACACTGGGCCTTGGACGAGGACATGGTCGAGCTGCAGTCGCCGCCCGGCGCGGCGCCGTGGGCGCTGGTGCGGCTGGCGGGTGCGCCGCGGCGCATTCCGCTGGCGATCAGCCATGACGGGGCATTGTCGGTGGGGGCTTTTGCAGCCGGCAATGCGGTCGGGATCGATATCTCGCAGGTCGTGCCGATGCCGGACTGGGAAGCCGTGGCGCGCGATTACCTGGGGCCGGACGTGGTGCGGGCGCTGCGGGCCGTGCCCGTTGCGCAGCGCGATGCCGCGTTTGCGCTGGCATGGAGCGAGCATGAGGCGCGGCTCAAGTACTTCGGGCTGCAGCTTGACGAGTGGCGCGAGGAACCCGCGGCGGGCTTGCGGGATTGCCGCTGCCTGGCGCTGGCCCTGCCCGATGGGTACGTGGGATGCCTGGCGCTGGCGCCGGCTGGCACCTGATCAAGCGATGCCCTGCCCTGGGGCCGCCCCTTGACCTTCCACGACCCGGGTGAGCCGCTTTACCGTGGACCAAGCTTGCGCGTCAGCAGTCAGCCGTCAGCCCTTGCCGGCGCCCAGTTGCTCGAGCCAGACGGATCGCATGTTATAGCAATGGAAGGCCTTCACTTTCCCTCCCTCGAGGACAAAGACATCGCAGCACGGCACATCGAAGCGCTTGCCCGTGGCGGGCAGCACGCCGCCGTCCGGGAGCGGGAAGTCGCCCGCATGTGTACCCTGCAGCCTGAGTTCGACCACGATAACGTCTTCCGCTGCTGAATAGACCTTCAGCAGTTCGCGGTGGAAATCCGGAAAGATCGATCCCAGACCCTCGAGTGGCTGACGCACCTCGGCCCCAGTCCATTTCTGCCCTGAAGCCATATCCAGAAAATAGCCATCGTCCGCAAAAAGCGCGGCGAACCTGTCCAGGTCCGGGTTCGCTGCTTCCGCAACCCTGTAGAGCTCTCTGATCATTTCTTCGTTGTTCGACATGCTGTTTCTCCGTAAGCCCATCATTGTTGCAATGTATGAAAAGGAATGCACGGCAATGTGCGGCGCATTGACGCCGTGATCGTTGTCGTGAGACCTGACGAAAATGATTGTAGGATTAAAGTTTCATATATACTAGTACCTACCAAAAAGTAAGTACGGAGAGATGATGGAACCCACTTGTGGCCTTGATGTTGCCTTGCATTACATCGGAGGAAAATGGAAGCCGATCTTGCTGTTTTATCTGCAAGGCTCACCGCGGCGCTTCGGCGAACTCAAGCGCTTGGTCGGCGGCATCAGCGAGAAAGTGCTGATTCAGCAGTTACGCAGCCTGACCGAAGACGGCATCCTGACCCGCCATGACTTCATGGAGGTTCCGCCGAGGGTGGAATACGCGATCACCGATTTCGGACGTACGCTCGCGCTTGCGCTACAGCCCTTATGTGAATGGGGTAACCACCATCGCGCGCACTTCGAGACACAGGCAGTGTCGACGAGCGGGAAACCTTGAGTACCTGACAAAACCGCCATGCCTGCGCTGCAGCGTCGGCGGGCCGCATCCCTTGCCTTCAAGGTTTTGTCGCGCGCGCTTGATCGGGCAAATCCGGTGGATGTGCCACTGCAGATTCCTTCGAAGTACCAACGGCGGCCGCGGCGGCGCTGGTGACCCGGTTTTCGGCGTATATATATATATTTATCGGTCGGTTAGTTGCAGTTTTCGCGATGACCTCTTCTGAAACGTACCGGACCCCCACACGCTTGCGTTCAGGGTAAGATTGCAGTATGGACAATATCACCCACTCGGTCGTCGGCCTCGGTGTCGGCGCCCTGATCGACCGCAGCCTGTCGCCCGAACCCGATGCCGCGCGCGAACGCACGCGCCAGCGCATGCTGCTGACCATCGGCGGCCTCGCCAGCAACTTCCCCGACCTGGACCTGGTCTATACCCGCATCCTGCCGGCGCCGCTGGGCTACCTGCTGCACCACCGCGGGCATACGCATACCCTCGTGGCCGGGCTGGCCGAAGTCGCCCTGCTGCTGGCCCTGGTCTGGCTGCTGTGGCCAAACGCGCGGCGCCTGCTGCAGGCCAGCGGCGCGGCGCGCCTGGGCGCCATCGTGGCGGCCTGCGCCGGCCTGTTGCTGCACCTGTCGATGGACGGCATGAACGTCTACGGCGTGCATCCATTCTGGCCCTTCGACGCGCACTGGTACTACGGCGACCTGGTATTCATCGTCGAGCCGGTGTTCTGGTTCGCCTTCGGCGCGCCGCTGGCCGCCATCGTGCCGCGCCGGCCGCTGCGCTGGCTCCTGCTGGGCCTGATGGTGCTGATCCCGGTGGGCGCCACCCTGGGCGGCTTCCTGCAATGGGGATCGCTGGCCGCCCTGCTCGCGCTCGGCCTGGCGCTGGCCTGGATCACAAATCACGCGCACGAACGGCACGGCGCGCGCGGCCGCCTGGCGCTGGTGGCGGGACTGGCGGTCTCGCTCGCCTTCGTCGGCGGCCAGGCGCTGGCGCTGCGGCAGGCGCGCGCCATCGTCGCCCAGGCGGTGCACACCCTGGATCCGGGCGAGCGCCTGCTCGACACCGCGCTCTCGGCCTACCCCGCCAACCCGCTGTGCTGGGCCTTCGTCACGGTCGCCCGGGACGACGCCGGCGGCACTTACCATATGCGCCGCGGCCTGCTCAGCATCGCCCCGGACATCGATCCGGTGACGGCCTGCCCGGCCCCGATCGCCGGCCGCGCACCGGCCGACGCGATGCCGCAGCTGGCCTGGCTCGGCGACGAGCGCGAAAAGCTGGCGAGGCTGCGCGGCCTGGCCCGCAGCGATTGCCACGTGAACGCCTGGCTGCGCTTCGCGCGGGCGCCGTCGCTGGCCGACGGGCTCGCCACCGACGTGCGCTGGGGCCCGCCGGGCGGCCGGAATTTCTCGACCATGGACATCGCCGCGCAGGCGCCTTCGCCTTGTCCGCATCCGGTGCCGGGCTGGATCCCGCCGCGCGCGGATTTGCTAGAGGGCCAATGAGGGCCAGGGACCCGGCGCCAATGTAGTGCCCTTCGGGCCGCCGGCAAGGCACACACAGGACGACGCGCCGCGCGCGCCGGTGGTATGCTCACACCATGACGACCAATTCCGATATTGAACTGTCCGGCGCCTTCCAGGCCAAGGACCAGAACGGCCGTACCCTCGACGTCAAGGCGATCCGCATCTTCGACGAGGGTTACGGGATCATCGACGTGTACGTGGAATTCGCAGCCAAGCTCGACCCCGCTGCCTACAAGGACAGCGTGCTGGTGCGCCAGATCATCGACCGCCTGCGCGCGCTCGGCTACAAGGGGCCGGACTTCGGCCACAGCGATCCGGGCCTGCAGGAAGCCAAGGTGATCGTGCTCGAGGCGCCCGAGGAATTCGCGGCGTTTGCCAAGAGCCGCGGGTGGAAGAACCTGGCCGAGGAGTTCGACGAGTAAGTTGCCAGGCAGCGAAGGTGTGCACCTCTTCGCTTGCATGACGAACCCGGGTCCCGGCGTGCGCGGGGGCGATGGTCTTACTCGATGGTCTTACTGTTAACAATTATTGCCGGCGCCCGTCGCCGGCAGCCTGATCCAGCCGGCTCACCTGCAGCCCAGCTGCAGCCCACTGCAGCCGGCTCGTCTCCGGCCGCACGTTTGCGGCCAAACCCCAGGCGCACACGTCAGCAACCGCCGCCCGCCGCCCCACCCCTGCGCACTGCCCCCGATATCGCATTCCCCAGCTTGGCCAGCGCCGCCCGGTGCCCGACCACCAGCGCCTCGTAGCCCTGCCCCACCGGCTCGCGCAGCACGCTGCGGCAGGTCAATACCGCCTCGCGGCCGACCTGGCGCACGCTCCAGGTCGCATCGATCAGCGCGTACTGGCCGGGCACCGATTCGAAGCGCTGGATATTGGTGCTGATCCGGTACGGCGCCGCGCCCGGCGGATAGGGAGTGCGGTAGACGTCGATCGCGCCGAGGTCGGCGCTGACCTGCAGCGACAGCGCGTGGCCGATCTCGTCCGCCAGCGGCCCGATCCAGCGGTGGTGTTCGAGCATGTCGACCTGGCCGGCGCCGGTGGTGACCACCAGCTGGTTGCGCTTCACCTGGGCCGGTACGTTCACCGCCAGCATCTCGATGTACACCGTGCCGGCCGGCGCAGCTACAGGTGCTGACGCCGGTGCCGATGACGCGGGCACGGCCGCCGTATTGCTGCCGCTCAGGGTGTAGAACTGGTCGGGCACGGGGCTGGCGCACGCCGCCAGCGCCAGGACCAGGGCCACGCCGGCGAGCGCTCGGGTCGGTTTCATTTGCTTTTCTCCTTTGCTTTGCCCCGGATCAGCGACTCGGGATGGCGTTCCAGGTAATCGGTCAACTGGTTCAGCGATTCCACCGTCTGCTGCACGTCCTGCAGCGTCTGGCGCAGCTCGGACTGCAGCGGCGAATCCTGCTGCAACAGGGCGTTGGCACTGGTCAAGGTCTGCTTGGCGGCATTCAGCGCTGCCTGCATTTCCGGCAGTACCTTGCCGTCGAGCCTTTCGATCATCGCATTGGCTTGCACCAGCGTCTTGTTCAGGTTGTTGCCGATCTGGTCGAACGGGATCTTGTCGAGCTTGGTCGCGATGCGCGACAGCTGGCTCTGCAACTCGTCGAGCGGACCCGGCACGGTAGGCAGGACCAGCACGTCGTCGCGCATCGGCAGCGAGTGCAAGGTGGCCTTGGGCGCCTTCGGGAAGAAGTCGAGGTTGACGTAGAGCTGGTTGGTCAGCAAGCTGCCGGTGCGCAACTGGCCGCGGAAGCCGCGCTTGACCATCTGCGCCAGCGCATCGCGCGGCCCGCTGGCGTCGGCGTCGAGCGCGTCCAGCACCGACTGGCCGAGCCGGCTCGGATACAGGTCGACCGTGACCGGCATGCGGAATTTCTTGGCCTGGCGGTCGTATTCGATGCCGACGTTGCGCACCTCGCCCAGCACGATGCCGCGGAAATCGACCGGCGCGCCGGCCGACAGGCCGCGCAGCGACTGGTCGAAGAACAGGACCGTGGTCACGGCCAGGCCGTCCGGCGGGCGCAGCGCCGCGGCGCGGTCGGCGGCGAGCAGGAAACGCGTATCGGCCGGGGCCTCGGCCGCAGGCTTGCGCCCTTCCGGCGACTCGAAGGCGATGCCGCCGGTGACCAGGGTCGCCAGCGATTGCGTGTTCAATTTAAAACCGTTGGCATCGAGGCGCACGTCGACCCCGCTGGCATGCCACCAGCGCGTGTCGCTGCCGACCAGGCCGACGTAGGGCTGTTCGATGAACACCGACAGATCGACGCCCTGCCCGGTCTGGTCGAGCTGGGTCGATGCGACCTGGCCGACGCGCACCCGGCGGTAATACACGGGCGCGCCGGCCGCCAGCGAGCCAAGGCTGTCGCCATGCAGTTTGTATTCGCGTCCCTTCAGGCCCAGCGGCACGGCCGGGGCGCTTTCCAGCCCGATGAAGTCGCTGCTGGTGTCCGTCGACTTGCCGGGCGCGGCGCCGATGTAGGGGCCGGACAGCAGCGTGCCCAGGCCCGAGACACCGCTGGTGCCGATCTGCGGGCGCACCACCCAGAAGCGGGAGTCGGCGGCGGCGAAACGGCCGGCTTCCTTGGCCATCTGGATCGTGGCCAGCACCCGGTTCGCGTCCGGCCCCAGCTTCACCTTGGTCACCTGGCCGATGTCCACGTCCTTGTACTTGACCTTGGTCTTGCCGGCTTCCAGTCCGTCGCCGGTAGCGAAGCTGACCGTGATCTCGGGTCCTTTATCCAGCAGCCAGGCCGCGACCTGGGTGGCGCCGATGATCGCGGCCAGCAGCGGGATCAGCCATACCAGCGAAGGCAGCCAGCGGCTCGGGCGGTCGACCTCTGGTTGCGGGGCCTGCGGTGGCGGCACCTGTGGCGGCGGCGCGGATACGGGCGGGTTGACGCCATCCCGGTCATTCATGTTGTTTCTCCTTCTTCTCGAGGTTCGATGCGGGGTCGACCGGATCCCAGATCAGCCGCGGGTCGAACTGGCTGGACGCGAACATGGTCAGCACCACGACCACGCCGAACGCCAGCGCGCCGGGACCGGCGGTGATGGTGGCCAGCGCCTGGAAGCGCACCAGCGCGACGGTCAGGGTGACGACGAAGATGTCGAGCATCGACCAGCGGCCGATGAACTCGACGATCCGGTACAGGCGGGTGCGCCTGAGCGGCGCCTGGCGCGAGCGGAACTGGACGCTCGCGGCGAGGATGCTCAAGGCCACCAGTTTGCCGACAGGCACAAAAATACTGGCGATGAAAATGATGATGGCCAGGCCGCGCGAATCGCTGTCCCAGAACAGCTTGACGCCGCTCATGATGGTATCGCCTTCGGTGCCGCCGATCGAGGTGGTGTACATGATCGGCAGGATGTTCGCCGGGATGTACAGCAGGGCCGCGGCGGCCAGCAGCGCCCAGGTGCGGGTGATGCTGTCGGGCTTGCGCCGGTGCAGGCGCGCCGCGCAGCGCGCGCATTGCGCGGCCGGGCCGCGGCAGGCGCAGGCGTTGACCAGCCCGCAGGCATGGCAGGTCACCCACTCGGTGGCGGCGCCGGCCGGCAGCGGCGCCGGGACCGCCCGCCGCGGCGCCACGCGGTCGCCCAGTGCCCACAGGGCGCGCGGCTCGAAGCGCATCACCAGCGCCGACAGCAGCGTCAGCGCGCCGAAGGCGAACAGGCCCGGATGCGGCACCACGCGCGCCAGGCTGGTCATCTTGATCACGGTGACCAGGATGCCCATCATGAACACCTCGGTCATCGCCCAGTGGCGCGCGCCCTGCATGATGCGCAGCAGCACGTCGAAGCCGGGCACGCGCCGTCCGCGCGCCAGCCCCGTCGAGACGTACAGCAAGGCGCCCAGGTCGAGCGCGGGAAACACGATGGCGCAGAAGAACACCAGCGCGGCGATGATCTGCATCTGCTCGCGCCACAGCACGCCGACCGCGCCCAGCAGCGTCACGCTGGTGGTGAGCCCTTCGAGCTGCAGCGAGACGATCGGGAAGCCCTGCGCAATCAGGAACACCAGCACGGCGCCGAGCGTGATGGCCACCATTGTGGCGGGCCAAGGCGCGGGACCCGCGGCTTGCCAACGGTACAGCTCCTTGCGGCACTGGGTACAGCGTGCCCGCTCATGTTGCCCCAGCGGCCGCCAGCGGTGGACCTGGCCGCAATCGTGGCAGCCGATCAGTTCCCCTTCCCTCATGCGGTGCGGAACGTGGAACGTGGGGGGTGAAATTGCAAACAACTCTCCAGATAAAAACGCGGCATCGCCATCCTGGTCCGGTCAAGACTGGATGGATGTCATTTGTATTATGACTATTTTAGGGGAGCAACCCCCACACGATAGCACGGTCTGCCAGGCTTTTCAGCGGGCCGCACCGCGTTCCAGCCAGACGCCATACGGAACAGGGACGCTCGCGGCGCAGCCGCTAGCGCAAGCACCGGATCAGGCCGGGCTGCGGTCCGCGCGCCCGGCAGCGGCAATCACGTGGCGGAAGAATGCGACCAGCGCCGGCACGTGGCTGTCGAAAGCAAAGCGCTCGCGCTGCGCCCATACCCGTTCGCGCAGGCGGCGCGGGCAGGTGCCGTCGCGCAACTGGGCGAGTCGCGCGTTTCCGGACTGCCGAAGATGCGCCCGTCGGCGCGGCGGTAGAGCTCGAGCAGCTGCGGCCAGCTGCCTTTTTCGATGCAGATGGACGGTCCCTCCTTGAAATGCCAGACGAAGGGCTGGAAGTACATGGCGCCGACCTCGCCCGTCAATCCGCGCGAATGACGCCCTCGTCCGCCGGGTCCAGGCGCGTCACCAGCACGGTCGCGATACGGCGTTCCAGCACCTGTTCCACCTCGAAGCGGAAGGCGTCGATCTCGATCGCGTCGCCGGCCCGCGGCAGGCTGCCGAAGCGTTCCAGCATCAGGCCCGCCAGCGAGGTGTAGTCGCTGCCGTCGCCGACCAGGGCGCGCGTCTGCAGCACCTGCTCCAGGTAATGCAGGTCGGCCGTGCCGTCCACGCGCCAGCGTCCCGGCCCGGCTTCCTGCACCACCGGCTGCTCGTCCTCGTCCGGAAATTCGCCGGCGATGGCTTCCAGGATGTCGATCGGGGTCACCAGGCCCTGCAGCGTGCCGTACTCGTCGGCGATCAGGACCACCTGGCCGTGGGCGCGCTTGAGCGTGTCCATCACCTTCAGCACGCCGCTGGCTTCCGGCATGATGATCGGATCGCGGATGTGGGCCGGGTCGATCGCGCCGGCCAGCGTGATGTCGGCGATCAGGTCGCGCGCGCGGGCCACGCCGATGATCTCGTCGAGCTGGCCGCGGCACACCGGGAAGAAGCCGTGCGGCGCTGCCAGGATGCGGGCGCGCACGGCGGCCGGGTCGTCGTCGATGTTGATCCACGAGATGTCCGAGCGCGGCGTCATGATCGAACGGATCGAACGCTGCGACAGGCTCAGGACCCCGCTGACCATGTTGCGCTCCTCGGCTTCGAAGGTTGGCGCTTCGCTGGTCTCGAGGCTGGCCTCGGCTTCGGCGCCTTGCTCATGGCGCTGCTTGCCGCCCAGCAGGCGCAGCACCGCGTCCGCGGTCCTGTCGCGCAGCGGAGTGCGCGCTTCCTTCTTGGTGAAGTTGTGGCGCGCCAGCTGGTTCAGCGCCTCGATCACCACCGAGAAGCCGATCGCGGCATACAGGTAGCCCTTCGGGATGTGGAAGCCGAGACCTTCCGCGATCAGACTCAGGCCGATCATCAACAGGAAGCTCAGGCACAGCACGACCACGGTCGGATGCGCGTTGACGAAGCGCGTCAGCGGTTTCGAGGCGAACAGCATCACGCTCATCGAGATGACCACGGCGGCCATCATCACGCCCAGCTGGTCGACCATGCCCACCGCGGTGATCACGGCGTCGAGCGAGAACACGGCGTCGAGCACGATGATCTGCGCCACCACGGCGACGAAGCCGGCATAGGCGCGCTTGCCGGTCTGGACATGGGTGCTGCCTTCGACGCGCTCGTGCAGCTCCATGGTCGCCTTGAACAGCAGGAACACGCCGCCCACCAGCAGGATCAGGTCGCGCCCGGAGATCGGCAGCGAGCCGACGGTGAACAGGGGCGCGGTCAGCGTGACCATCCAGGAAATCATGGTGAGCAGGCCGAGGCGCATGACCATGGCCAGCGACAGGCCGATGATGCGTGCCTTGTCGCGCTGGTGCGGGGGGAGCTTTTCCGCCAGGATGGCGATGAAGATGAGGTTGTCGATGCCGAGGACGATCTCGAGCACGATGAGGGTGAAAAGGCCGACCCATATGTTGGGGTCGAGTAGGAATTCCATGAAGGTAGTAGGGAGTTAAGGAAGTGTCATTATAGGTGGCGACTATATGCGGTCACTGAAGGTTTAATGAGAGGAATGTTCAGGTTTTTCAGGCGCATGCCATCTTTCCGCGCGCATGGGATGGCCGCGCGGAAGGCATTGGAAGTGATCAGAAGTAATAACCCGCTTGCAGGTTGATCCTGCGTGTAAAACCGTCGTGCGCAGCCGATGTCGATGCCAGCCCGCCGCCATCCGGCGACAGATAGGGGTGGTGCTTGCCAAACATGAAGTCCATGTAGAACGACCATTTCCCGGACGAGAAACTTACGCCGGTCACGTTCTGCACGGAATCCTTGTAGGCGCCGATGCGCTTGCGCAGGACGCTGTAGTCATTGTAGAGCTTGAACCCGTCGAAGGGTCCGAGGCTGCCCGGGATGTCGTAGCTGAGGTTGGCGATATGGATGTCGCCTTTCGATGCCACCGGGAATGGGTAGCCGAATCCGCCCAGCATCACGAAGCTGTTGGGGTCGAGGCCGCCGTAGGTCTGCTCGGCGCCGTGGGCGGTCCGATAGCGGTATCTCAGCGCTTCCAGCATCAGCTTGAACGGGCCGTACGTTCCCCGGTAATGGACCGCCAGGGCGCGCCGCCGCGTGTCGGTGCCGCTGCCGTTGTCGATGGTGCCCGTCAGCCCGGAGATGCCGACCTCGTGCCGTTTGCCGGCCCCGATGTGCCATGCCAGGCGCCCGATCAGCGTATTGCGTTCGCGGTCCCGCTGGCCCGTTCCGTAGCCCTGCGCGTCGTCGTCGGGGACAATGGTATAGGAATAGCGGTTGGACGCGCCGGCGGTATTGCCGCCGCCGCCATAGGATCCGCCGTCGCGCGGATAGAACCCGAGCTGCCACTCGAACGGACCGGGCCGGCTCATCCAGGTCACGCCCAGGTCGTATTTGTCTTCGAGGCCGGCGTAGAAGGCGATCGATTCGTAAAAGTTATTCGAAGCGAAAGGCTGGAGACCGAAGAGATTCTTGTCCAGGCCGACATGCACTTCGCTCTTGTTGGCAAAACGCATGCCGACCCAGCCATGCTGCAGGAAATGCTGCCAGTAACCGCCCTGCCCCTTCGGGTAATTGTTGTAGCGGTACTGGGCCGAGCCGATCAGTTTGCCGTCGTCGTAGTTGACGTCCAGGCGCGCCGTATCCAGGCCAAAGAAACCGCTCCGATAGTCGTCCTGCCAGCTCTTGTGGACATAATTGAAGCGGATCGCCCCGCCAACCGTCAGCGGCGATGCGGGCTTTTCCTCGGCGCACACGGGGTTGGCGAACAAGGCGCAGGCAGCGGCCAGGGCGGCATACATGCATGTCGTCCTGTTCATGTACGGGCTCCTCGCCTCGCGGTGGTCGTTGCTGCCGAATAGGGGCGCTGGACGGTAAGTGCTTGCAAATTCAAATCGGATTTTCCCACATATTGGCAACGCTGCGGACGGTGTGGAACCGGCCCGCAGCGTCATGGTTGGCATGATTCTTTCGTCGTCGCGGCAGCCTCGGTACGCGACGAACACGGTCTTCCATTGTAGCCACTCAGAAAAATTTGCACAAATATAGATGTATGTTTTATAATGGCAATCGTCCTGGCGTGGTATGCCGTGCGGAAACAGAGCACGGACGTGCACGGCGCTTGCGCAGCGAAAGCGCTGGTGCACCGTGTTGCCATGTCTGGAAATAGTTCCTGGGCCATGCGCCCGTATCCATTAATCGTTCGACGCACTCTTCGTCGAATACCTCGGCGCCATGTTTTGCATGGCGCCCGCGTGGTTAAAAGTCCTGAACACCAGCCTCTTTTAACACGCACATGACACCCCAGCACCGGCATGCGCCCGCCGGAAAAGCGTGTCCCGCCTTTTCCGCCGCTCGCGCCCGTTCATGCGCCCTTGCATTGCCGGCGGCTCGGGGTTTGTTGATTCCCGTTAGGGGCCAATCGCTGCAGCGTTGCACGCCATTGGCTAAATCGAAGGAGAACCACAACATGGCAAAACAAATTGTCATCGACCATGTCTTCAAAGTCTTCGGCGACCAGCCCGAAGCAGCGCTGGCGCTGGTCCGCCAGGGCGCCAGCAAGCAGGATATCCTGGCCAGCACCGAATGCACGATCGGCGTGTTCGACGCCACCTTTACCATCGAAGCCGGAGAAATCTTCGTCATCATGGGCTTGTCCGGTTCGGGCAAGTCGACCATGGTACGCATGCTGAACCGCCTGATCGAGCCGACCGCCGGCCGCATCCTGGTCGACGGCAACGACATCAACACCCTGCCGGACGCCCAGTTGCGCGCCTTGCGCCGCAAGGACATCAGCATGGTGTTCCAGTCGTTCGCGCTGCTGCCGCATGTCACCGTGCTCGACAACACGGCGTTCGGCATGGAACTGGCCGGCATCCCCAAGTCCGAACGCCACGCGCTGGCCCGGCAGGCGCTGGAACAGGTCGGCCTGGCGGCCTATGCCGCCAGTTATCCCGACGAATTGTCCGGCGGCATGCAGCAACGCGTGGGCCTGGCCCGCGCACTCGCCTGCGATCCATCGATCCTGCTGATGGACGAGGCGTTTTCCGCCCTCGATCCCATCATGCGCACGGATATGCAGTCGGAACTGCTGCGCCTGCAGCAGATCAAGCGCCGCACCATCGTCTTCATTTCGCACGACCTCGATGAAGCCATGCGCATCGGCGACCGGGTCGCCATCATGAAGGACGGGCATGTGGTGCAAGTGGGCACGCCGGAAGACATCCTGCGCAAGCCGGCCAACGATTACGTCCGCAACTTCGTGCGCGGCGTCGATGCGGCGGCCGTGTTCAAGGCCAGCGACATTGCCCGCAAGAGCCAGATCGTGGTGTCGGAATCGCCTGCCCGCGGTTCGCGCGCGGCGCTGTCGATGCTGGAAGAGCAAGACCGCGCGTACGCCTATGTCGTCAATCCCGCGCGCAAGTTCCTGGGCGTGGTGTCGGCCGATTCGCTGCGCAGCGCACTCGATGGCCACACGGGTCCGCTGGGCCTGGCGCACGCCTTCCTGCCGGACGTGCAGACCATCCGTGCGGACGAGCCGGTTGCCGGCCTGTTCGGCCAGGTGGCGCAACTGCCGTACGCGGTCCCGGTGGTGGCCGACGACGGCAGCTTCCGCGGCGCCATCAGCAAGACCACCCTGCTGAAGTTCCTGGACCGCGACACGCCGCCCATTGCCGAGCAACAAACACAGAAAGGACAAGCATGAATTCCAGTACCGCCCTCACCGTGGAACCCCAGGCCAACCCATGGCTGCCGACGCCGCCCGGCGACACGTCCTGGCTGGACGCGGCGGCACCGGCCGCCGCACCCGGGCATGCCGCCGGCTTTCACCTGACGCAACTCTTCGACGGCTCGCTGCCCCTGGAGAGCTGGATCAACGACGGCCTGGGCTGGGTCGTCGCGCATTGCCGCCCGTTCTTCCAGGCCGTGCGCGCGCCGATCGACGCGACGCTGAACGGCGCCAGCCACGTGCTGCTGGCGGCGCCTTCGCCCGTGGTGATTGCCATCATCGGCTTGCTGGCCTGGCAATTTACCAGCCGCGCGCTGGCGGTGGGCACCGTGCTGGCGCTGCTGGCGCTGTCGATGCTGGGCGTCTGGCCGGAAGCGATGATTACCTTGTCGCTGGTGCTGACCTCGCTCGTTTTCTGCCTGGTGATCGGTTTGCCCCTGGGGATACTGCTGGCCAGCAATGACCGCGCACAAAACATCCTGCGTCCCTTGCTGGACGCCATGCAGACCACGCCCGCCTTCGTGTACCTGGTGCCGGTGGTCATGCTGTTTGGCATCGGCAATGCGCCCGGCGTCATCGTGACCATCATCTTCGCCCTGCCGCCGCTGGTACGCCTGACCAATCTCGGCATTCGCCAGGTGCGTCCCGACCTGATCGAAGCGGCGCGCGCCTATGGCGCTTCGCCCTGGCAGCTCCTGAGCCGCGTGCAGCTGCCGCTGGCCATGCCGTCGATCATGGCCGGCATCAACCAGTCGCTGATGTTGTCGCTGTCGATGGTGGTGATCGCCTCGATGATCGCGGTCGGCGGCCTGGGCCAGATGGTGTTGCGCGGTATTGGCCGTCTGGACATGGGTCTTGCCACCGTGGGCGGTCTCGGCATCGTGCTGCTCGCCATCACGCTCGACCGCCTGACGCAGGCAATGGGACAAGCGCGCCGCGGCGTGCGCCACTGGTACCAGACGGGGCCGGCCGGTCTCGTCCTCCGCCTGGTGCGCGGCGGCCCGGCGCGCGGCAACGCGGCCGCACCGGTCTCACCCCTTATCGAACAATAAGAAGGATTTCCATGCATCGAACCGAACACTTCAACCTCACATATAGAACGCAGCGCAGGTTTCAATGGTTGTCGACGCTTGCGCTGGCCGCGCTCGCCCTGACCACCAGCCTGGCCATGGCGCAGACGCCGGATGCCGCACTGCCCGGGAAGGGCATCAAGGTACAGGCGCTGCAAGGCGCGATCGCCGAAGAAACCTTCCAGACCATGCTGGTCGACCGCGCCCTGGAACAGCTCGGCTACGAGCCGCAGCCGATCAAGGAAGTCGAATATCCGACCGCGCACGTCGCCGTCGCCAACGGCGATGCGACCTTTCTCGCAGTGCACTGGGACCCGCTGCACCAGGACTATTACGACAACGCCGGCGGCGACGCCAAGCTGCTGCGCACGGGCCAGTATGCCGGTCCGGCCGCGCAAGGCTATCTGATCGACAAGGCGACGGCCGAGAAATACCACATCACCCGCATCGACCAGTTGCGCGATCCGCGCCTGGCCAAGTTGTTCGACCACGACGGCGACGGCAAGGCCGACCTGACCGGTTGCAATCCGGGCTGGGGCTGCGAGGCGATGATCGAAAATCACATGGATGCCTACAAGTTGCGCGCGACCGTCAAGCATGTGCAGGGCAGCTATGCCGCGCTGATCGCCGACACCATCGGCCGCCATGGGCGCGGCGAACCCATCCTGTATTACACCTGGACGCCCTACTGGGTCAGCGGCGTGCTGGTCCCGGGCAGGGACGTCGTGTGGCTGCAAGTGCCGTTCTCGTCGAATCCGCAGCACCTCGACACCCGTCTCGCCGATGGCAGCAATTATGGATTTTCGGTGAACACGACGCGTATCGTCGTGAACCGGGCCTGGGCAGACAAGAACCCGGCCGCCGTCAAGCTGTTCGAAGTGATGCGCCTGCCGATCGCCGACATCAACGCGCAAAACGAGCGCATGCGCAGTGGCGAAAATTCGCAGGCCGACATCGCGCGCCATACGGCGGGCTGGATCAAGTATCACCAGCAGCTGTTCAATGGCTGGATCGCGCAGGCGCGGGCGGCGGCGAACTGACAGCAAAAGGTCAACGGTATCCAGTCGTGAATACCTTGACGCGCCACGCGGATCGCGTGGCGGCCGAGCTGACTTTTTCTGGAGTAAGGCGCTGTTTTGCAGGGGGGGAAGTGGATGCGAGGACAGAGATTGAACCTGTATAGACGGCTTTGCAAGCGGTTTTGGCCCTTATAAATCATAGAGTTAGCTCAGCGCCACACTTTGCACCACATGAGCGCGCCTTCCCTGCCTTGCTTATGTCCCAAACCGGGACTATCATGAGCATGTGCGAATCCTATCCCTACCTACCCTTCGGACCTTCTACGAATTGCCCGAGTATGCCGACTCGAAGGAGCCGCTTCTTACTTGGCATGGTCATGTCATCAAGGCAAAGTGGCAAACCCCGGCGGACGTCAAAGCCGACTTTGGTACCGCGAGCATCCTGAAGGACGGGCGCGTGGTCTTCAATATCGCTGGCAACAAGTATCGCCTGATCACGTCCATCAACTACCCGTACGGGATCGTTTTCGTCAAGTTCGTCGGAACGCACAAGCAGTACGACGCCATCGATGCACAAACTATCGAGGGACACTATGGACATTAAACCTATTCGTACCGAAGCAGACTATCACGCAGCCCTGCGTGAAGTGGAATCGCTCATGAGTGCCGAGTTCGGGACGCCGGAAGGAGATCGTCTGGATGTGCTTGCCATGCTGGTCGAAGCCTATGAGGCAAAGCACTTTCCGATGGAAGTGGCGGACCCGGTGGAGGCCATCAAATTCCAGATGGATCAGAAGGGCCTCACCGTCAAGGATCTCGAGCCGATGATTGGCCGATCCAACAGGGTGTATGAGGTGTTGAATCGCGTTCGTCCTCTGACACTCGCTATGATTTGGAGGCTGCATAAGGGGCTTGGCATACCTGCTGAGGCACTTATTCAGCCACCCAAGGGCACTTCCTCTGTTTAGCGGCGTACAGGAAAGTCGGGGTGGTTCACTTAGCAGAACAATCCAAGTCGTTGATGGACCGACACTGCATTGAGCTTTAAGGAGCGAGAGTTCAAATAGGCTCCACCTATCTGCCGAACTCATGGCGATACATTCGGCCTTCGCTCGATTTGCTCAACACAACCTCCTGCACTATGTCAATTTCGAGTTTCCTTACAGCATCCATGCTGAGCTTCTCGATCTGTGAAACTGATTAGTGCAACTAATGATCAAAACCTACGCCAAAGTTATTGCGCTTTGCGCCGCCATGTCCCTTAGCAGTTGTGGCCATTCGTTCGAACCTTTAAAGCACAGCGACCTTGAACGCTGGGTTCGTGCTTATGAAAACATTGCATCGGTCTCCTCTGACTTGCTCGATCAGAAACGCGCCAGCCGTGCGGGTACACTTCTGGCATGTTCGGCTTGTCGTTCAACTCTCGAGGACCAAGTGACTAAGGCTGGCTACCCCAACTTGCAAGCGTTTCTTGTCATTGATACGAGGATAAGAGCGGCTGAGGTGGCCTTTCTCCATCGGCAAATGACCAACGCTCTCGATTCCCTCGACCATGGAATGCAAGCAGATGCGAAAGAATCATGTGCACCTACGGGTTCATCAGATCTGAACCAGCGCATGGTGGAACATGGCATAACGCTCGTCTGCTGGGTGCTAGCGAAAAAAGTAGAGAAAATGAGAAAAACTAGCGAAATCGAAGACGCGGTCATCAGCAAAATGACAGTCGAAAGTGACGTGGTCTTCGTTAGCGAGAATTATGCGACCTTGGACCGGACGATTTCCGATATGCGCCTGCTCGAAGATTATCGCAATGATTTGTTACCCGAAGAAAAGGGTTCGCTTGATCTGCAGCGCGTTCGAGCGTGCAACCGCCTCAAGCTCGGCCTTGGCGATGAACAGGATAAAATCAAGTGCCCTGAAATAATTCCACCGCATCGTTAGGTGACCTCGGTTCGCGGTAGTTCACAAGCAAACAACTAGCAGTATCAAGCTCAACAAAATCAGGCCGATCCAATACCACACTCTTAATCGCGCGGCTGCTTTACCGGGCCATAGTCGCAGTATCGAGCCTGTATCCCCTCGTGGCGCCTCAACTTCAGTCGAGAGAGTGGTAGGGTGCCACCGGCCTGTCGAATCTAAAATATGCATTCGCTTATCGTCTGGTGATGGGTTAGGCCGTCCGATAGGCTGCTGACACCAGTCACAAACAATTCCTGCGTAGGGTTCATTCGGATCGCTTCGGCATTGTTCACATGACATAAATTCTGTACTTTCCATGACTTTTAGCGGCAACATTCCTCTGCAACAGACGCCGACCGTATCCGTTCTGCGACTCTGACTGAAATCCGGCCGCACGGTGCCTCGAGCACCTGTTTTTCCGGTTCATTGCACCTGGGGCGGGCGCCCTGATTGTCCTCGCCGGCCGTACGAGCTACTCGTCCAGCACATTCGCCGTCGCGCTGACGCCCATCGACTTCATGTACTTCCCAAGTACCCTCGGCACAAGCGCGACCAACAATTTCTACGCAAACAATTAGCCTGCCGACGGCATCCCCACCACATTCTGTTGGCGCGCTGCGGCGGTTCACTTCCAGATGCGCCACCAACGCCGGCTGGCACGGATTTGCCGTTCGCATTCCGCCAGGTCGCGCAGCGCATAGGTACGCTGCGCGACACCCCATTCGTCGGACGGGAAGGTCTGAGTGGCTGCTTGCCGGTACAGAGCCAAGGCACGCTCATGTTGGCCGGCCCGGCTCAGGCTATTGGCTGCCATACGTGTTGCCATTGGCCGGTCGGCGGCGCACAGTTCGAAGAGCACTGCGTCCAGGCGCGCCAGCGCGTCGGATTCCTGGCTGTAACCCATGAAGTACAGGGCGACGCTTATGGCGTCCCAGTAATCGCCGGCTTGTTCGGATCGTTCATTCTCGTCAAGCGAGTCCCACCACTCCTCCAACCGCCGCAGCCAAACAGCGATCTCCGCTCCTCGTTCTTGACGATGCAGGCATTGGACCAAGTCAAGGATGTAGCGCGCCGGCGAGTGGCGCGAATAGCCACACTCGGCCGCGAATTGCCAGAGTTGACCCGCAGCCGCGATGTAGCCCGGTTCATCCTCCAGCAAAAACAGGCAGTACATCACCCCCTCATAGTGTTCGGCGAAAGCGCTAGCTGCGATGCCTTTACGGTGCAACATGATCGCGGTATGGTAATCCGATGTGTTGATCCGGTAATGTATCGCCAGGTTATTGCACAGCATGGAGTAAATATGCACGTCCGCATCGCGGTACAGGCCCTGTCCGGTCGCGAAAAATTGTTCGAACAGCGCCGCGCCTCGCTCGTAGTAACGCGCTGCCAGCGCGTCAACCGCCTGTTTCGGCCAGGCCCTGCCGGGCGCCAGCTCCTCGCGCGTGTCGCATTGCAGTTCCACGCCGATGTGGTAGCACCACCCGGCACAGGCCACCTCTACGAAGGGCATCTGAAGAGCACGCTCCATGCCATGAAGCCGCATGCGGCATCCCCAGATTTTTGGCACCACTTGCGACGATGCTAGCGCAGGGTCGCGTGCCGCCGACTCCAACAGCGGCAGGGCGGCAGCGTAGTCATCCGCGTTATCGATCAGATACAAGCCCTGGACAGCGTCGATGGCAGGTAGCGCCACGTTTCCGTCGCGCGCCAATCGCAGGTGGGCTTCGAAGAACTCGCGCGGGTCTTCCTGCCCGACGACCCACCTGGTTGCGTCGAGGGTGCTGGCCCAGGCCAGCACCAGGGACCAGTATGGACTGTTGCCGCTGCTCGCACCTGTATTGGCCAGCTGCGCGCGCGCGACCCGGCAGGCATGATCAAGCGATACGACCCGTTCGTTGAACGCGCTCTCGAATGCCAGTTCGGCTGCTTGGCTCTGCTGGCCGGCTTCGAGCAGCCAGTCGAGCACTAGTGTGCTGAATGCATCATCGTCGTCACACGAAAGCGCGTAGCGACCAACGCGTGCGGCATCTAGCGCTTTTGCAAGTGCTCCCTGCTGATATAGTGCGCGCGCTTGCACGCGCGCCGCGCGGACGGCGATATCGCGACGTCGGGGCAGCGGCCACGTGGTGGGGCTCGTTAACGCATGTACTCGTTCCACGACGGCGGCCACGCCCTGTGGCATCAAGGTCACCAGGCTGTCGCCCAAATGCAGCCAGTCCTCCGCATCCAGATCTTGCTCAGGCCCGGCTTCCTCGAATGCCTGCACGGCCTCGGCGGCTGCGGTCAGAGCCGAGACGCTTGCCCCTTCGCGCGCATAGCTGTGCGCGCGCCTGAGTGCCGCACAACCCTTGTCGTAGGCGCGGTACGGCAGGCGCGCTACCTGCGCGCACTGGTACGCATGATGACCGTCGACGCAGCGCCGCTCCAGTTCGAAGAGGCCCACGCGGACGGCCAGCGAGCAGAGGTAGCTCCATGCCTCCTGCGACTGTGCGTCATGTGGCATCCTGCTCAGCAGTGCGCAGGCTGCCTCGGCATCGGGAAGCGCGTGCGCCGGACTGTTGCTCAACACCTCTACTCGGGTCAGGGCAAGCGTTAGTTGCGTGTCGTCGTACTCGTCGCCCGGCATGGCGGCCAGCACGGCCTGTCCATCCTGGTCCAGCACCTGCAAGGCGGCATCCGGCTCGCCTGCGCAGTTCTAAAGACTGGCAAGCCGGCGCACGCTCTCGATCGTATCGGCGCGGTACTGGTAACGCTGCATGGCAGAGCGCATGTTACCTTGGATGAGAGGCCGCGCCAGTTCGCTCTGGAGCTGCTGCTCAAGTGCCTCTTCGGTTTCGTCGAGGAATGCTTCTAGCGCGCTTGCGCTAAGAATAGAAGGGGTCGGATTGGGCATGGATACTCACTAGAGTCAGCCGCGGACAGGTGCGCAGCACTAATGAATCGCCATGCGTCTCGCGACACCGCCGAGCCATAAGTACGTGCAGGAACTCACTGTTAAAATCTTATGAATCACAAATCGGGCCGCGCGTCGAAGAGCACAATCCCAACAGCATAAGAGCATTACGAAACGTCGCAATGGAACTGGCAGCGCCTGCAAAGCAAAAGGAGTATTTCCCTGGCTTAGCTTAAAAGATAGTGATGAAATAAAGATAGGATGGAGGCGAGGACAGGAATTGAACCTGTCTGGACGGCTTTGCAGGCCGTTGCATAACCTCTTTGCTACCTCGCCGACATCCATGGTATGGCCCGCGTGGCCGAACCGTCTTGCACCAGGTCAATCAAGTATTTAAAGCATATCAATATGCGAAAAATGATCAGCTCGCCGGGCGAGCGGCCCGCAAGGCCCATGCCGGGTTGACAGGCCCACCCCGGCGCCGTCATTCTTGTCGGGCTCATTCTTATTCGGAACCGACCATGATCATTTCTTCCGCGACCGACTATCGCGAAGCGGCACGCCGCCGTCTGCCACCCTTCCTGTTCCACTACCTCGACGGCGGCGCCGGCACCGAATCCACGCTGCGCGCCAACGTCGACGACCTGCAGGACGTGGCCTTGCGCCAGCGCGTGCTCAAGGGTTCGGAAACGCTCGACCTGAGCACCGAGTGGTTCGGCGTGCGCCAGGACTTGCCGATCGCGCTGGCGCCGATCGGCCTGGCCGGCATGTACGCGCGGCGCGGCGAGGTCCAGGCCGCGCGCGTGGCGGGCGAGCGCAACATCCCGTTCATCCAGTCGACGGTGTCGGTGTGCCCGCTGAAGGAAGTCGCGGCGCAGTCGGCGCGCCCGATCTGGTGCCAGCTGTACGTGCTGAAGGACCGCGGCTTCATGCGCGACTACCTGCGCCGCGCGCGCGAACTCGGCATCAAGACCCTGGTGTTCACGGTCGACATGCCGGTGCCCGGGGCGCGCTACCGCGACGCCCATTCCGGCATGAGCGGCCGCAGCGGCCCGCTGCGCCGGGTGATCCAGGCCATGCTGCACCCGCGCTGGGCCTTCGACGTCGGCGTGTTCGGCCGCCCGCACGACCTCGGCAACATCTCGGCCTACCGCGGCAACCCGACCGGCCTGGCCGACTACATGGGCTGGCTGGCGGCGAATTTCGACCCCGGCATCGACTGGGCCGACCTACAATGGATCCGCGACGAGTGGAACGGCCCGATGATCATCAAGGGCATCCTCGACGCCGACGACGCGCGCGATGCGAAAGCCTTCGGCGCCGACGGCATCGTGGTGTCCAACCACGGCGGACGCCAGCTCGACGGCGCGCTGTCCACCGCGAAGGCGCTGCCGGCGATCGCCGCCGCGGTCAAGGGCGAGCTGACGATCTTCGCCGATTCCGGCATCCGCACCGGCCTCGACGTGGTGCGCCTGCTGGCGCTGGGCGCGGACGGCGTGCTGATCGGACGCGCCTTCATCTACGCGCTGGCGGTGGGCGGCGCGGCCGGGGTACGCAACCTGCTGGCGATCCTGGAAAAGGACATGCGCACCAGCATGGTCCTGACCGGGGTGAAGTCGGTGCGCGAGATCAATGCCGGCATCCTGGCCTGAACCGCCGCGCTCACCGCGATTGACGCCAATGCAATTACAGCAATACACTCCAATGGTTGCGCTAACAAACAGACCGGGACTCGACATACGATGACATCCGGCGGCGCATCCATCCGGAGACAACATGAGACAGTTGCGTCATTCCCTGTCCGGCCGCATGCGGTCCGGGCTGTTCATCCTGGTGTTGTCCGCCGCGCCGGCCGCCGCCCAGCACGAGGCGCGCCCCGTCTCCGGCCTGGCCACGGCCACCTGGACCGCCGACAACGGCAACGGCACCTACACCAACCCGCTGTTCTACGACGAGTTCTCCGACCCGGACATCATCCGCGTGGGCGACTGGTTTTACCTGACCGGCACCACCATGCATGCGATGCCAGGCCTGCCCGTCCTGCGCTCGCAGGACCTGGTCAACTGGGAATTCCTCGGCTACGCCGCCGAAAAACTCGACTACGGCCCCGGCTACCGGCTGGAAGACGGCAAGGGCATCTACGGCCAGGGCATCTGGGCGCCCAGCCTGCGCTTCCATGACGGCACCTTCTACATCTTCAGCAACGTCAACCGGCGCGCCACCCAGGTCTACAGCGCCACCGATCCGCGCGGTCCCTGGACCCACCGCGAGATGAAACGCGGCCTGCACGACCTGTCGGTGCTGTTCGACGACGACGGCAAGGCCTATGCCGTGTGGGGCCACCAGGAGATGCACGTCGCCCGACTGACCGACGACCTGAGCGACATCGTGCCCGCCACCGAGAAGGTGCTGTTTTCGAAGACGGCCGGGATGGGCGAAGGCGCGCACTTCTACAAGATCGACGGCAAGTACTACATCATCAGCGCCAACTATGCCGGCGGCTTTCGCATGCCGGCGGCGCGCGCCGACCACGTCTATGGTCCGTATGAAGTCAACCAGGCGATCAGCCGCGACGAAGCCTTCGGCCTGGCCGCCGGCCACAGCCTGCAGAACAAGAGCGCGCCCTTCGCCATCGCCCCGCCGGTGCCGGGCAAGTCGGCCGGGCCGCTGCACCAGGGCGGCATCGTGCCGACCCCAGCCGGCGAATGGTGGGGCTTTTCGATGATGGATGCGAACGCGGTCGGGCGCCTGCTGGCGCTGTCGCCGATCACCTGGCAGGATGGCTGGCCCTACTTCGGCCTACCCGGCAACCTGGGACGCACGCCGCGCACCTGGGTCAAGCCGAAAATCGAGCCAAAGACCGCCGCGCCGCAGCCGGTGCGGGTGCCGTTCCGACGCAGCGACGACTTTTCAGGCACCGCGCTGCAGCCGATCTGGCAGTGGAACCACGTGCCGGTGGACGGTCAATGGTCGCTGGCGGAGCGGCCCGGTTTCCTGCGCCTGCACGCGCTGCCGGCAAGCTCCTTCTGGGACGCGCGCAACAGCCTGACCCAGCGCGCCATCGGCCCCCGATCCTCGCCCACCGTGGCGCTCGACGTGGCGGGCCTGCGGCCGGGCGACGTCGCCGGGCTCGGCCTGCTGAACCTGCCCTACGCCACGCTCGGCGTCGAGAAGGCCGCCGGCGGTCTGGCCATCGTCCTGCATGACCAGGCCAGCGGCGCCCGCAGCCGGGTGCCGCTCGCGGGCTCGCGCGCGTGGCTGCGCGCCGACTGCGATTTCCTGGCCGAGACCGCCCGCTTCAGTTATTCAGTCGACGGCAAGTCCTTCGTGCCGGTCGGCGCGCCGTTCACGATGGTCTACCAGCTCACCACCTTCCAGGGCGTGCGCTATGCGCTGTTCAGCTACAACACGCAGGGCCGCGAAGGCGGCCATGCCGACTTCGACAGCATCGAGGTCTACCAGCCCTACCCGCACGGCCTGATGCGTCCGATCCCGTACGGGCAGGCGATCCGGCTCACGTCCTACCAGTCGGCGGCCGGGCTGCATGCCGGCGGCGGCAAGCTGTCGGTCGCGGCGCCCTCCCCGTTCACGGTCGTGGACATGGGCCTGGGCCGCGTCGCCCTGCGCGCCGGCGAAGCTTACCTGGCGGTCGCCGCGGACGGCAGCGCCGGCCTGGCGCCCGGGCCCGCGGGCGATGCGCACGGCTTCCAGTGGATCGAAACCCCGAGCGGCGAACTGGTGCTGATGTCGCTGGCCACCCACCGCTTCCTGCGCGTCGACGCCGCGACCGGCGCCGTCCGCGCCGACAGCCCCGGCCCGCAAGCCGGCGGCGGCGACGGCGTGCGCTTCACCTGGACGGCGGCACCGCCGGCGCCGCAATAAAAAAGCCCCGGCGCGGGGCTTCCCGGCGCTAGCGCCGGGGCTTCGCGCCACCAGACCTCAGAACGAACTGCGCAGCGACAGCGTATAGCTGCGTCCCGGCCGGTACTCGTCGTAGATCGCGTTCGCGAACTGCGTGTAGGTCTTGCTGATCGCATTGTTCAGGTTCCACACGCTCAGCGACAGGTCGGCGTTGTAGCGCAGGCCGAAGGCCTGCTTCAGGTTGACGCCGGCCGACAGGTCGACTTGCGCGCGGCCGGAACTGTAGGCATAGGCGCCGCCGGGCACGTTCAGGCCGGTGCTGGTGTTGACCACCGTCGACGCGCTGTACTGGCGCGCCACGCGCAGGTTCAGGCCGTTGCGCTCGTAGTACACGGTCAGGTTGTGGGTACGCGGCGGCACGCCGGCCACCGGCGGCGCGTTCGCCGCCTCGTCGGTCTGCCTGGTGTAGGTGAAGTTGCCGGTGAAGCCGAAGCCCTTCACCGGCAGCATGTCGAGCGGCTGCTGCCAGGTCAGCTCGAAGCCGCGCACCTTGAGCTTGGTGTCGATGTTGTACGGCTCGGTGATCTCGACCAGGTGCCGCTCGCGCCCGCCGCTGGCGTCCACCGCCTGGGTCTGGGCATCGGTCAGGCCGATCGTGCCGTACTTCGCATCCAGGTCGGCCAGCGAATAGGTGCTGACGCGCTGGCCGGGACGGCTGACGATGTCCTTGGCGAACACGCCGGCCGCCAGGTAGGCTTCGCGGGTGTAGTACCACTCCAGGCCGAGGTCGAGGTTGTTGGCTTCGAAAGGCTTCAGGTTGGGGTTGGTGAGGTTGCCCTGGCGCGCGCCCTGGTCGCCGACCGTGATCCGGGTCTGGCGCAGGTCGGCCGGATTGGCGCGCGTCATCGACTTCGAACCCGACAGGCGCGCGATCAGGTTGGTCGTCAGGTTGTAGGCCAGCGTCGCGGACGGCAGCGTGGTGCTGTAGCGCGTCGTCTCGTAGCCCCACACCGCCAGGTCCGGATAGCGGCCGCCGTTGCCGAGCGTGGCGTTGCGCGGATCGGCGCCGATGCTCAGGTCGCCGATGGTCTGCCGGGTGCGCGCATAGCGCACGCCGGCGTTGTAGCGCAGCGTGTGGCCGAACAGCGGGTAGCGGCCGTTGGCCTCGAGGTACAGGCCGGAGACCGACTCGCGGATGTAGCCGCCGCTGCCGTTGCCGAAACCGAGGTGGATATTGTCGCGGAAGTATTGGTAGTCCGTGTCCTTGGCGAACTTCGGCCAGTCGACCGTGATGAAGCCGTGGTCGCTCGCATGCGCGTACTGGGGCACCTTGTCGTTGGTCACCACCGAGCCCAGGTAGCCCAGCGGGGCGGCGCCGGCCGTGTAGCCGGTGCCGTAGCCCGGATAGGCGGTCGCCGCGTCGGTCATCGGCCCCGGGGTGCTGCGGCCGTCGCAGCCCGGCTGGCGCAGCTGGGTATTCGGCTGGAACAGGCGCGTGCTCATGTTGTTGCCGCAGGCGACGTTCATCCAGGCGTCGGCCGCCGAATAGCTGCGGTAGCGGCGCTCGATGTCGTCGTAGTTGACGCCGGCCTTGATGCTGAAGTCGGCATCGCCCCAGTTCAGGTTGAAGCGCGTGCCCTTGGTGGTGTTCTTGCGCTCGTACAGGTCCATGCGCAGGCCCGACAGTCCCTGCCCCGGCTGGTACCAGCCGAAGTTGGCGGGATCGTTGACGTCGAGGTTGCCGGCATAGGCCGGGGTCTGGCCGGGGGTGCTGTTGTCGTAGTTGATGACCGAGTTCGGCGAGCGCGTCGCCAGCAGCACGGTCGGCATGTCGCGGTAGAACGAGCTGCTGGTGAAATTGACGTGGCCGTCCACGCTCAGGCGGTCGGTCGGCCGGAACTCGAAGCCCGGATTGATGCTGCGGAAGTTGGTCTTTTCCTTCATCGGCCGGAATTCCAGCGCCCAGAAGGTGTTGGCGAAGGTGGCCTTGGTGACCGTGCAGCCGTAGGTGCAGTCGCTGCGGTCGAATTCCATGCCGACCGGGATCACGGTGTTGGCGCGGGTGCCGACGTTCATGCCCTCGGACAGCATGTCGTTCTTCTTCTGCGCGAATAGGGTGTCGAGGTAGAACTCCCACTTGTCGTTCGGCTGCCACTGGAAGCTCAGTACCTCGCCAGCGCGCTTGCGCTCGCCCTCGTAGACGATGTGGCGCCCCAGGCGCCCGAACAGGCCGTTGTCGATCTGCTGGAGGCTGGCGCCCGGGTTCAGCGCCAGCAGCATGTTGCGGTCGATGCGCTGGCCCGGCACCAGGATGGCGCGCGCGTACGCGGGCAAGGCGCCCAGCGCCAGGCCGGAGGGCACGGTGTCCGGGGTCGACTGGTTGCCGCCGCCGGTGCTGTTCGGCTTGTCGGCGGCGTTCGCCTGGAAGCTCTTCAGCTGGAAGTTGCGCATGTCGACGGTCTGGAAGGCGTCGGTCTTGTACTTGGTGTCGCCGAAGGCCACGCCGCCCAGCACCCCGAACTTGCCCCAGCGGTTGCTGGTCCAGGTATTGCTGACCAGCCCGGAGCCGGTGACGCCCGGCTTGCCGTCGCGGTCGCGGTAGTTGCCGCTCAGCGTGAACGCGGAGCGCAGGCCCATCTTGTCGAACGGGCGCACGCTGCGCATGTTGACGGTGCCGGCGATGCCGCCCTCGATCACGCTGGCCTGCTGGCTCTTGTACACGCTGGCGCTGCGGAACAGTTCGGACGGCAGGAAGTCCATGTCGACTTCGCGGTTGGCGCTGATGTTGCCGCCCCAGCTGCCGGCCGACGCCGACGCCATCGGCGCGCCATTCAACAGCACGCGCGTGAAGGCCGGGCCCATGCCGCGGATCGAGATGTTCATGCCTTCGCCGTCGATGCTGGCGCGCGTGACGGTGACGCCCGGCACCCGTGCCAGCGCGTCGGCGATGTTCGGGTCCGGGAACTTGCCCATGTCTTCCGAGAACACGGTGTCGCTCAGGCCGATGTTGTCGCGCTTTTCGGCGGCCGACAGCGCCAGCGAGCTGCGGAAGCCGCTCACGGTGACCGTCGACATGGCGGGTTGCGCGCCCTGCTCCGCCCCCGCCGCGCCGTCGGCGCCCTGCGCCCAGGCCTGCGACACCAGCCCGGCCAGCACGGTCATCACGCATATCTCGCGCCCGGCCTCCAGCCTGCGCCGCGCGGCGCCCTTCCAGTTGTCGTTCATCTCGTCTCCATTGTTGTCGTTCGTCGCCGCTTCTGTGGCGGCACTGGTCATTGAAGCAAACACTAATATATTTGCTGTGTGATTAATCTAATGGAGTAAATACATAATCGCTAATCACTTTTTGCTGCCGAGCGATACCGAAAAAGTGATGCCCTGCCGCGGGCGGGGCAAGGGTGTGCAAAGGTATGCGGTGGGAATGAAAAAATCGCCGGCAAGCGGCGAGTGGCGTGGAAAAATCGCTGGCAAGCGGCGAGTGACGTGAAAAATCGCCGGCAAGCGGCGATTTTTCGGATGCATCCGGAGGCGAGGATCGCCCCCGCCGCCGATCCGGCTCAGATCCGGGTCGAGTACAGCGCGTTGTGCGTCAGGATGTACAGCGTGCGCCTGTCCGCCCCCCCGAACACCAGCTGCAGCGGACGGGCCGGCACGTCGATGCGGCCGGCCGGCTTGCCGTCGGCGCCGTAGACGAACACCTGGCCGTTGGCCACGTACACCTTGCCGTCCGAGCCCAGCGCCGCGCTCTCCCCGCCGCGGTCGGCCACCTGCTTCAGGTCGGTGAGCGCGCCGCCGGCGCCGACCAGGCCGCTGTAGGTGATGTTGCGCGAGGCGTTGGTGAACACCGCGCGCTGGCCGACCGGCGCCAGTACGAAGCCGTGGGCGTCGAGCGTATCCGACCAGCGGTAACCCAGGTGGTCGGGCGAGCCGTGGCGGGTGACGCGGAAGGCCGGCAGCACCAGGCTGCCGTCGGGCGACACGTATTCGCGCGCCTTCGGCAACGCCACGTCGCGCGCGAACATCTCGTCCAGCGTGGTGAACTCGTAGGTGTCCAGGTTCAGCTGGTCCTTGAATTCGCCGTTCTGCCAGAAGTTCACCGGCAGCGCCACGCGCGCGTTCGTGCGTGCGGCGACCGGCGTCGGCGCGATCAGCGTCACCGGCGCGCCCGGCACGCCCGGCTTGAACGCATACACGGTGGCGTCCTTGCCGCTCGAGGACAGCACCATCAGGTTGTCGCTGCCGTCCACCGCCAGGTTGACCGGATCGAGCGGATAGCCGCTCACGGTCTTCAGGCCTTCGCCGTCGGCATAGCTGAAGATGTGCTTGAAGTGGCGGTCGATGAAGTACAGCCGGCCCTTCGAATCGACGGCGCCGCCGGCGATGGAATGGAAGCCGTCTTCCAGCTTGTCGACCTTCGCCGCGGCAGTATCAGGGGAAGGCGCGGCGGCAGGCCGGCCATCGTAGTCGAGCACCGAGAACATGCGCTCGCGCACCTGCTGGCGGCTGCCCACGTCGGTGATGGCGTTCTCGTACGGGTACTTGGACGCGCGCAGGTAGGCCGTGCAGCCGTTCTCGTCGCAGGTCGGAAAACCGCTCTCGGCGTTCACGGCGACGTTGCGGAAGCGGATGCCGCTCGAATCCGTGATCCGCACCGCACTCGGCGCCGGCTTGATCGAGCGCGTGACGCGGTAGGCGTGATAATTCGCGAACAGCAGGTTCTTCGAGTTGCGGATGTCGAGCGACACCGAATCGGCGCCGTCATGCACCTCTTCCTCGGTCTGGGGCGCGTAGAACGACCAGTTCTCGACCCCGTCCAGCACGATCTCGTTGCGGACGTGGTGCTCGGCCGAGAGTTCGTACACGCGGCCCGGCGTCCTGGTGTTGGTCACCTGGAAGCCGGCCTGCGCATGGCCGGCCGGCGCCCATACGCCGGTGAAGGTGCCGCCGCCGTTGTCGGTCACCCAGATGTTCGGGTACTGGCGGTCCCACCAGGCGCTGGTGTCGAAGCGCTCGCCCTTCTTGTACGGGTCGGTGGGCGCGCCGGCGCTCCACTGCATGCGGATGTCGTCCACCAGCGACTTCTCGCCGGCGCGCCACAGCAGGCCCACGGCGCGGTTGTTGACTTCGCCGGTGTTGATGCCGATGCCGGTCACGATGGCGTCGCCGCCGCGCGCCGATTCGAGCAGCGCCTTGGGCGTGTCCGTGCCCTGGTACAGCGGCGAGCCGTTCGGCAGGCGCAGCTGGGTCAGGCCCGGGTGCAGGCCGATGAGCACCGTGTCCGGCTTCAGGCGGATGGTGTCGTTGACCACGTACACGCCGAGCGGCAGGTAGACCACGCGGCGGCTGTCGATCGCCTTTTGCAGCGCGGCGGTGTCGTCGGTCCGGTTGTCGCCCTTGGCGCCGAACCCGCGCACGCTGGCCCACTCGGTGGTGAAAGGCAGCGCGCGCAGCACCCGCTCGGTGTCCTGCCTGGCCGGCAGCGCCGCGGTCTTGTAGTGGGTATCGAACTGGCCGGGCTGGCCGAAGCCGGACAGTTTTAGGCCGTGGTTGAATTCCGCCACCTGGTAATTGCGGCCGCTGCCCGCGACCTGCTTGCCGCTGTCGCGGAAGTGCGCGAACACCGGCACGTTGCGCGCGCTGATGCGCTCGAAGCCGACCTGGGTGTAGACGTTGTTCTCGTTGCTGATGACGACGCCCGCCTTCGACACGTTTTCCAGGCGCACGTCGTTCCCCCACAGCCAGTCGCCGTAGCCGCGGTCGATCTCGATGCCGACCGGGGTGTTGCGGATGTCGGTGTTGGCCAGCGTGAGCGCGGCCTCGTGCTCGCGGATGGCGGCATCGCGCTGGCCGTCGAAGGTCGAGTCGAGCAGCGTGAACTGCCAGGCCGGCGAGGTCTTCTCGGCCAGGATGCCGTAGCGGCCGCCGTAGAAGCGCAGGTTGTAGGCGATGTTGCCGACCTGGTAGACGCCGGCCAGGCCGGACCCCATGCGGAAGTCGATGTGGCTCAGGTTCGAGTGCTGCGCCGTGTGCATGCGCACGCCGCTGGCCGCCGGGTTGCCGTCGCCGACCTCGAAGTCGACGTTCGACAGCGCGGAATAGAAGGTCGCCGAGTTGGCGTCGCGCACCGCCTTGCCGGGCTCGGTGCTGAAGGGCACCGCGCCCGGCACCGGCATCGCCACGCGGCCGATGTTGTAGGTGTCGGTGCCGGTGAAGATCACCATGTTCGCCACGCCCTTCTGGAAGCCCGGCGTGTTCGGCGCCAGCACGAACACCGGGCGGGTCCTGCCCACCCCGTACACGCGCACGGCGATCGGGATCAGAAGGCTGCGGGTGATGCGGTAGCGGCCCGACGGCAGGAACACGATACCGCCCGCGCCCTTGTTGGCGGCGCTGTCGATCGCCTGCTGGAGGGCGTCGCTGTCGTCGGCCTTGCCGTCGCCTTTCGCGCGCACGACGACCGCGCGCGCGTCGTCGGGCATGGTCTGGTAGGCGGAAACGGATGCGGGCGGCGTGCTCGCCGCCTGGGCGCCGCCGTGGGCGTACAAAAGCGGGGCAAACAAGGCGGCCAGGGCCAGCGCGCCAGGTGTCACGGATCGTTGTTTCATTGTGGTCTCCTCCGTTCTTTATTTTTTAGTGACTAACCGACGAACAGCGACAGGATCAGCACGAACAGGATGCCGAAGGTGCCGACCAGGGTCTCCATCAGGGTCCAGGAGCGGAAGGTGTCCTTCAGCGACAGGCCGAAGTACTCCTTGAACATCCAGAACGCCGAGTCGTTCACGTGGCTGAACATCAGGCTGCCGGCGCCGACCGCCAGCACCAGCAGGTTCGGATCGACGCCCGACGTTTGCGCCAGCGGCGCCACCACCCCGGCCGCGGTCACGCCGGCCACGGTGGCGGAACCGAGGCAGACGCGGATCAGCGTCGCCACCGCCCAGGCCAGCACCAGCGGCGGCACCGGCAGGCTGGCCAACTGCGCGCCGAGCTGCGCGCTGACGCCGGACTCCGTCATCACCTGCTTCAGGCCCCCGGCACCGGCGATGATCAGGAGGATCGGCGCGATCTCGCGCAGCGCTTCCTGGGCCGAGCCCATCACCTGCGGCAGCGTCTGCCCGCGGCTGAGGCCGAGCGTGAAGATCGCCACCACGTAGGAAGCCAGCATGACCACCAGCGGATTCGAGAAGAACGCCAGCCGCGGCGCCAGCTCCGGGCGCAGCATGGTCGCCAGGGTGAAGGCGCCCAGCAGCACCACCGGCAGCAGCGCCGTGAAGAAGCTGGCGAAGGTACCCGGCAGTTCGTGCAATGGCTTCGGTGGCGCGCGGAAGATCGCCGCCGGCTCGGCGTGGATGCGCTTGAGGGTCATCGCGAACAGCGGGCCGGCGATGATCAGGGTCGGGATCGCCACCAGCATCCCGTACAGCAGCGTCTTGCCCATGTCCGCATGGACCGCCGCGACCAGCGCGGTCGGCGACGGGTGCGGCGGCAGGAAGCCGTGCGCGATCGAGAGGCCGGCCAGCAGTGGCATGCCGAGGGCCACCGCCGGCCGGCCCGACTGCGCCACCAGCGAGAAGATCAGCGGGATCATCAGCACGAAGCCGACGTTGTAGTACAGCGGCAGGCCGACCACGAAGCCGGTGACGGTCATCGCCACCGGCATCCAGCGCGGCCCCAGACTGTCGATCAGGCTGATGGCGATGCGCCGGGCGGCGCCGCTGTCGGCGATCAGCTTGCCGAACACGGCGCCCAGGCAGATCACCACCACCAGCGACCCGAGCAGGTCGCCGATGCCCTTCTCGATGGCGCCGGGGATGGCACCCAGCGGCATGCCCAGCAACAGGGCGGCGACGATGGCCGCCACCACGAAGGCGATCAGCGGCTGCACCTTGCCCCAGGCGATCATGACGGTCAGCAGGCCGACCGCCGGCACGACGGATAACAGCATCAGCACGTGGCGCGCCTCCTCAGAAGGTCATGCGCACGCCGGCGCGGTAGGTACGGCCGATGGCGTCGTAGACGGCCGGGTTGAGGGCCAGGCTCAGGTTGGTCTGCGGCACCAGCACCGGGTCGCGATCGAGCAGGTTGTCGACCTTGAAGTAGGCCGTGACCTGCTTCGAGACGTTGTAGTTGGCCCCGAAGTCGACGTACACCGCGCCCGGCAGGTGGTTGTCGTAGATGGTCGGGTGCGCCGCCGTCGGCCGCGGGCAGCCGATGCGGCACTCGATGTACTCGTTGCTGATCACGCCGGCGCTGACCCAGCGCTCGGACAGGTTCAGGCCGAGCCGGTCGCCCAGCAGGCCGTCCCAGGACTGCGACAGCAGCGCCTTCCATTTCGGCGTGGCGCCGGTCATGTTGCCCGCGCCTTCGCTCGGAGTCGTGCCCGGCACGCCCGGATCGGAGATCGCGTGGATCGTGCGCGAGGCCAGGCCGCGCAGGGTCACGCTGCCCGGCATGCCGAAGTCGGCCAGGTTCTTGCGCCAGGCGGTCTCGACATCGACGCCGCGCGTGTGCAGCGAGGCGAAGTTGAAGCTCTGCGCCAGCACGTAGTTGGTGCCGGCGGGGCCGTTGATCGACACCGACGAGCAGACTTCCTGGTTGCCGGCATAGCACAGGTCGACTTCCTGCTGCGGGTTCAGGGAGCTGATCACGTTCTTCACCTTGATGTCGAAGTAGTCGACCGAGAAGTTGAAGTTGCGCGCCCATCCCGGCTGGCTCAGCACGATACCGAAGGAATTGTTGCGCGCGGTTTCCGGCTTGAGGTTCGGGTTGCCGACGTTGCGCTGCTGGATCTGGACCGACGAGCCCTGGGCATTGTTGACGGCCTGGTTGGTCACCGTCATGGCCGCGTACAGCTCGGACAGGTTGGGTGCGCGCACGTCCTTCGAGCTCACCGCGCGCAGGCGCAGGCCGTCCAGCGGGGTCTTCCAGGTGGCGCCGATCTTCCAGGCGCTGGCGTGGCCGGCCGTGCTGTATTTTTCCTCGCGGTCGGCGACGTTCAGGTTGGCCTCGCCCCAGCGGTCCGACTTCAGGAAGGGAATGTTGAATTCGACGTAGGCTTCCTTGACGTTGAAGGTGCCGGCACCGTTGTGGTAGTTACCGGCGAACCAGTTGTCGCCGCCGGCCGACAGGGTCGGGTCCTGCGGATAGCCGGCGTCGTAGGGCGACTGGGCGCTCACGCCGGCGCCGTAGGGGTCGCCGTGCACCGCGTACTTCTCGCGCCGGTACTCGGCACCGAAGGCCATCGAGACCGGGCCGGCCCAGCCTTCCCAGACCTCGCCGTTGAAGTTGACGCTGGCCACGTCCTGGCTCGAATCGGTGTGCTGCATCGGGCCGTTGCGCGGGGCGATGTAGGCCCAGCCGGCCGGGTCGATCGGCACGTCGCCGAAGATGTTGATCGGCCGGCAGCCGGCCCCGCGCGCCGCCGCGCTGCGGCAGACGACCTGGCCGCTGGCCGGGTCGCGCACCGCGTCGATCGCGAAGTTGTAGCGCGGGTTGAGCGTGATGTCCTGCACGTGGATCACGGTGGTGTTCTCGCCGTGCGTGGCATAGGCGTCGTAGCGCCAGTCCTTGCCGAACAGCGCGAAGCGGCCGTCGGCGCCGACCACGAAGCGGCGCTGGGTGCGGGTCGGATGCACGTTGATGTCGGCCGGGAATTCGGCGTTGGCGGTACCGACCTGCATTACCCCGTTCGGGTAGCCGGTCGCGCAGCCGGCGGCCACCGAGGCCGGCAGGAAGGCGTTGTCGCAGCGGATGCCCAGGTTGCCCTGCTTGGCCGCGCCCGGATTCGGCTGGAACACCGACTTCACCTGCGCCCAGTTGCCGGTGACGTAGATCTCATTGTCGGCATCGAGGTCCCAGGAGATGCGGCTGTAGGCCACCTGGCGCTTGAAGTTCATGGCCAGGTTGGTCCCGTTGCCGACGCTGCCGGAACGGTCGCCGCCCACGCAGAAATTGCCGACGCAATCGCTGCCGTACTCGAAGGGATACGGCGCGCCGCCGGGACCAAAGGCGGTGCCGCGCAGCGGACCGTTGGTGATCAGGCCGTACTTGGCGTACTGGATGTGCTGGGCGTTGTGGATATATTTATAGCGCGGCGCGCCGGCGGCCTGCATCGCGGGCGTCGACTCCTGCAGCGCCGGATTGTCGTACCAGGAACGGCCGCCCGCGTTCACCTGGCCGAAGCGCGGCGCCTCGATCCCCTGGTGCTTGGTGAATTCGCCGCTGACCGTCACGTGCAGGCGCTCGTTCATGAAACCCTTGCCCCAGGCCGCCTGCAGGGTGCCATTCTTGTCGTCGTCGTACTTCGTCATGCCGCCTTCGACGTTGGCCTTGAAGCCGGTGAACTTCTTGTCGGTGATGAAGTTGACCACGCCGCCGACCGCATCCGACCCGTAGGACGCCGAGGCGCCGCCGGTGACCACGTCGACGCGCTTCACCAGCAGCTGCGGGAACTGGCTGACGTCGGTCACGCCGGTGACGTTGGCGCCGACCACGCGCTGGCCGTCGAGCAGGGTCAGCGTCCGGATCGTGCCGAGGCCGCGCAGGCTCAGGGAACTCAGGCCCTGGATGCCGCTGGAGGTGCTGTAGGTGTTGGTGGTGCGGCCGGTGCTGCCCTGCAGGGCCGGCAGCTCGGTCAGGGTGTCGAACAGGTTGGGCTTGGCCGCCTTTTCGAGGTCGGCCGACGTCAGGCTGGTGGTCGGCGTCGGCTGGTTGAAGCCGCGCGCCGCGATGCGCGAACCGGACACCACCACGGTGTTGGCCGCGGCCGCCGGCGCGGGCGCAGTCGCGGATGCCGCCGGGGCCTGGGCGGCATCGGCATCGGCGGTCGCGGGGTTGGCCCCGGCTTGCTGGGCGTGGCCGGGCATTGCCAGGACAGCGCAAGCGCTGGCCACGGCGAGATGGATGAGGGTATGTTGGAATCGTGTCTGCATGATGTCTCCGTTCTTGTAAAGGGCGGCGCCGTCTGTGCGGCTGGCCGTTCGTCCGGTCTTGCAAACTGCGGTGTTTCATTTCCTTTGGAAACGTACCCAATGTATCGATGTTAGCGCTAGCAGACTAATTACCTTTTTATCGCGAGTGATATGCTTTTCGATATCGGTCGGTTTGTCGGCGGCTAGGCGCGCGGGCGCAGGCGGCCGTCCAGGCGCGCCTGGCCATACGCGTCGAGCACGACGACGGTGACGCGGCCGGCATGGCGCAGGCGCACGATGGCGCGCGGGCGGCCGCGCAAGGTCACGCGTCGGGGCCGGCCGCCCTGCCAGTCGAGGTCGATCTCGAGCGCGCCGCGCAGGCACATGCCGCGCACGGTGCCGGCCGGCCAGGCGCGCGGCAGCGCCGGCAGCAGGTGCACTTCGCCGCCCCAGGACTGCACCAGCATCTCCAGGATGCCGGCGGCGCCGCCGAAATTGCCGTCGATCTGGAACGGCGGGTGGGCGTCGAACATGTTCGGATAGGTGCGTTCGGGTCCGAGCAGGCCGCGCAGGATGGCCAGCGCGCGCTCGCCGTCGCCCAGGCGTGCCCACAGCGCCAGGCGCCAGGCGGTGGCCCAGCCGGTCGAACGGTCGCCGCGGGCGCGCAGCGTCACTTTCGCCGCGGCGGCCAGCGCCGGCGTGTCGCGCACGTTGATCTGGTCGCTCGGGTAGACCGCGTACAGGTGCGAAACATGGCGGTGTTGCGGCTCGGGCGCGCCGGCGTCCCAGTCTTCCAGCCATTCCTGCAACTGGCCCTGGGCGCCGATGCGGTCGGGCGCGAGGCGCGCGCGCGTCCGCGCCAGCGCCGCGGCGAAGGCGGCGTCGGTGTCGCCCAGTTCGCGCTGCGCCGCCAGCGTCCAGGCCAGCAGGTCGCGCACGATCTGGCGGTCCATCGCCGGCCCGGCACACAGCGCGACGCCCGGATGGTGCTCGTTTTCCGGCGAGATAGACGGCGACGTCACCAGGCCGCGCCCGCCCGGATCCTCGACCAGGGTATCGATGAAGAACAGTGCCGCGCCCCGCAGCAGCGGATAGATCCGGCGCAGCCAGGCCGGATCGCGCCCGTGGTCCCAGCGGTCCCACAGGATCTTGCACAGCCAGGCGCCGCCGCAGGGCCACATGCCCCAGTTGGGGCCGTCGATCGGCGCGCTGGCCCGCCACACATCGGTATTGTGGTGCGCCACCCAGCCGCGCGCCCCGTAGGTGCCGCGCGCGGTCGCGGCGCCGGTCTGCGCCAGTTCCTCGACCATGCGCAGCACCGGTTCCACGCAGGCCGCCAGGTTGGCCGGTTCCGCCGGCCAGTAGTTCATCTGGGTATTGATGTTGATGGTGTACTTCGAACCCCAGGGCGGGTTGTTTCCCTCGTTCCAGATGCCCTGCAGGTTGGCCGGCTGGCCGCCCGGGCGCGAGGACGACAGCAGCAGGTAGCGCCCGTATTGCACGTACAGCGCGGCCATGGCGCCCAGCTCGGCGTCGGCGGCTTGTTCGGCGGCGGCGATGCGGACATCGGTCGGCGCCGCCGCGATGGCGCTCGACGCTGCGCCGCCGATCCGCAGCGACATGCGCGCGAACAGGGCGCGGTGCGCGGCGACGTGATCGGCACGCAGGTCCGCATACGGGCGGGCCGCCGCCGCCGCGCTGCGCGTGCGCACCTGGGCCACCGGGTCGCCGCCGACGTCGGCGTGGCCGACATGGCTGGTCGCCGCCGCGACGATCAGCGTCACGGCGCGCGCGCCGCGCACGCGCAGGCGGCCGCCCCCGGTGTCGATATGCCCGTCGCCAATGGCTTGCACGCGCACCGCGTAGCGCAGCGCGCCGGGAATGCCGCTCGACGCGATGTTGCGGCCCTGGACCAGCAATGCCTGCGGCCCGTCCGGGCCGACCGTCAGTGTGGCCGGACTTGGGTCCGCATCCGGCGCTTCGGTGACATCCCAGGCCGCGCCGATGGCGCCGGCCGGCGCACCGGCCGCCTGCTCGCGGCCGCGCTGGCGGACGTCGCCGTAGGCGGCGTCGCGCGGATGCCGGTAGGCGAGGTCGACATCGAGCGCGCCGCCGCGTGCGAGCAGGCGCACCACGATCACCCCGTCGGGCACGCTGGCGAACACCTCGCGCAGGTAGCTTGCGCCGGCGCTGGCGAAGCGCGTGGCGGCGATGGCCGTGTCGAGGTCGAGCGAACGCCGGAAGTCGTCCGCTCCGTCGAGTCCATGGAAATCCAGCAGCAGGTCGCCGGCGGACCCGTACGGCATCTGCGAGGCCGGCCGTGCGATCACCGCGCTGGAGACCAGCTCCCCGGCCTCGCGGTAGCGCTCCGCCGCGATCAGCGCGCGCACCCGCGGCAGGGCCTCGGCGGCGGCCGGATTGTTCGGGTCGTAGGGGCCGCCGGCGTGCAGGCTGTCGATGTTCAGCTGCAGGCGCTCCTGGCGCACGCGCCCGAACACCATGGCCGCGATCCGCCCGTTCCCGACCGGCAGCGCTTCCACCCATTGGCCGGCCGGACGCGCGTACCACAGCGACAGCCGGGTGCCGGGGCCACCGCTCCCGCCGTCCTGCTCGCGCAGCACGGCGCCGGCCAGCCCCGGAAAAGCCGCGGCGAGGCCGGCCGAGACCAGCCAGCGGCGGCGGCCTGGCCGCGCGGGAGGGACGGCGCCGCTTTTCGAACCTTGCCGCATGCGGCGCGGGCGCGGGTTAGCGCTTCGGCTGCAGGTAGCCGTGCATGCCCAGCCAGCGCGCGAAGCTGTCGAACCAGCCGGTGCTGGTGGTCGCCTTCGGGTACATGCCGAAGCCGTGGCCGCCCTGCTCGAACAAATGGAACTCCACCGGACGCTTGGCGTTGCGCCAGCTGTCGATCAGCCCGAAGCCGGCATTGCCGAAGAAGGGATCGTCCGCGGCCAGCGCGATGAACAGCGGCGGCGCATCGGCCGGCACGTTCACCGCCGTCAGCGGGCCGTAGATGTTGCCGATGAAGGCCGGCTTCGCATCCTGGCCGTACAGCGCGGTCGACATGGTCAGCATGGCGCCGGCGGAAAAGCCGAGCATGCCGATGCGGTCGGCATCCACGTGCCAGGCCGCGGCGCGCGCGCGCACCAGCGCGAACGCGGCGCGGGCGTCGGCAATCTGGGGCGCGTAGGCCGCGGCCGGGTCCCGCGGCGGCGCCGGGCGCTTGGCGGTGGCCGAGAACATCTCCGCCATCGAGCGCTCGAAGCCGGCCATGTCCGCCGGCGTCTGGTTCAGGCGGTACTTCAGCACGAAGGCGGCCACGCCCTTGTCGGCGAGCGCCTTGGCCACGTCCCACCCCTCGTTTTCCATCGACAGCGTGCGGAAACCGCCGCCGGGCGCGACGATCACCGCGGCGCCGGTCGCCTTGCCCGCCGCCGGCAGCACCGGCGTTAGCGTCGCGACGGTGACGTTGCGGGCGAACACGCTGTTGTACTGGCGGTGCCACGCTTCCGGCGCCTTGGCGCCGGGCAGCGCGCCCGTGTTCAGCACGATCGCGTCCGGCTGGGCCGGTGCCGCGATCGGCGTCATCTTGTCGTTCTGGGCCTGCGCCGGCGCCGCCAGCGCGCAACACAATGCGCAGGCAAGGGCGAGCGCCCCCGCCGCGGTGCGCGCCGCGCCCCTGGTCTTGTGGATGTGCTTCGTGAATGCCATTTTTTTGTCGTCTCCTGTTCAGGCGCATGCCCGGTCAATGTAGGCGACTCTAGCCTTGTTACCGGCTATCGACCAATCGTTTTTTCGGGGGAAGCGATATCACAATCGGTATCGCCACGCACCGTTTTGAACCGGCGGGTGTGGGAAACCGCGCATTTTCGCACCCCATCGGTGCGCTACCATGGCGGTCCACCCTGTTCCATCCGCACCCTGGAGAACCGATGTCCCGTTTTTTCAGTATCGCGGCGGCCTGCGCCCTGTCGCTGATCCTGCTCGCGATCGCCGCCTACCTGCTCGGCAGCTTCGGCCTGCCCGCGGCCATCGCCCTGCTCGAAACCGGCATCGCCCATCCGTGGCGGCTGGGCGGCGCGGTCCTCCTCATGCTCGGCGTGGCCTTCCTGGGCAGCGTCGGCACCCTGCGCCCGCGCGCGAAAAACGTCAGAACTGGTGGCGGACGCCGGCGCTGAGCGCCCGGTTGCCGCTGCCGGCCTCGATGGCGTTGCCGACCGCGTAGCCGGCGCCGTTACGGTTGCCGATGTGCGCCAGTGCCAGGTAAGTATCGGTACGCTTGCTCAGCGCATAGCGGTGTCCGAGCGCGAATTGCACGGCATCCCGGCCGAACCCGCTGCGGTCGTCCTTGCGCACGTACGAGGCCATGAAGGTATGCGCTCCTGCGGACACGGTAAGACCCAGCAGCAGGTCGGTGCTGTCGGTGCTGCCCGCCGGCGGCACGGCATAGCCGTAGGGGTTGCCCGGGTTGCGAAGGGGCGAACTCTCCGGTCCCTTGTCGACGCCGTAGCCGGCATGCGCCTTGACGCGGCCGACCTCCCAGGTGGCCGCCAGCAGCGCATTGCGCGCGCCGCCGCGCCGGCCGGCCGCGGTATCGACGTTGCGGTAGTGGTAGCCCAGCCGCAGCCGCAGCGCGCCGGCGGCATAGGCCGCGGCGGCGCCGAACTGGCGGCCCGCGCTGGCGCTGCCGGCCGCCTCGCCCGGCGCGTAGGCCAGTTCGCCGCTGAAGCCGCCGCGATCCTGGCTCGCATACTTGACGGTGTTGGTCATGCGCGTCGTGGCGTCGCCGGTGCTCGGCATCAGGTTCTTGGCGTCGCCCACCTGGCCGCTGGCGAACGGGTCGGCCAGCACGATGGTGTCGAAATGCGGCGTGTACTGGCGCCCCACGGTTAGGGTACCGGCCGGGCCGCGCAGTCCGACCCAGCTCTGGCGCCCGAACAGCACCCCGCCCTGCCCCACCGCGCCGGTGTCGAGCTGGATGCCGGATTCGAGCATGAACAGCGCCGCCCAGCCCTGGCCCAGCGCCTCGGTCCCCTTGACGCCGAGCCGCGAGCCGTTCGCCACGCCGCTGCTGACCTTGGTCGCGGTACCGGCCGCGCCGCCGCTTTCGCGCACCAGGCCGACGTCGAGCAGGCCGAAGACCATCACCGACGATTGCGCCAGGGCCGTTCCGGCGGTGCCGGCCAGCGGGGACATCGCTGCCAGCATGGCGAGTCGCTTGCGCAGGCCGCTCATTTGCGCAGCTTGTAGGCGACGATGGCGTCGCTGTTGCCGGTCTCCATGAAGGCGTGGCCGGTCGCCGCGATCAGCACGTACTGCTCGCCGTTCACCTCGTACGAGATCGGATTGGCCTGCCCGCCGGCCGGCAGCACGTCCTGCCACAGCGTGCGGCCGGTGCGGATGTCGATCGCGCGGAACAGGTTGTCGGTGGCGGCGCCGATGAACACCAGGCCGCCGGCGGTCACCACCGAACCGCCGTTGTTGGGCAGGCCGATGTTGAACGGGATGCCGGATGGGATGCCGAACGGGCCGTTGCGGCGCGCGGTGCCGAGCGGGCCGTCCCACACGGTCTTGCCGGTGTCCAGGCTGACCGCGCGGATGCCGCCGTAGGGTGGCGCCGTGCACGGCACGCCGGTGCCGGCGTTGCGCCAGCCCGCGTTCACGCTGATCGCGTACGGCGCCCGCACCTGCGGGTAGACCGAGGCGCCGCCTTCGCCCTTGCCGGCCGCCGCCGCGTTGGCCGTCTTGCTGGCGTAGATCGGCTGCACGCCCATCTTGTCGGCGGTGGCGCGCGGGATCAGCTGGCTGCGGTTCGGGATATCGTTGTAGTTGGCGATCAGGAGGCGGCGCACCGGATCGATGGCGACCGAACCCCAGTCGGAGCCGCCGTTGTAGCCCGGGTACTGGATCCACGGACGGCCGGCCGACGGCGGCGTCAGGTAGCCGGCATAGTTCGACTGGCGGAACTGGATGCGGCACATCAACTGGTCGATCGGCGAGAAGCCCCACATGTCGGCTTCCGTCTTCGCGGCCTTGCGCAGCGTGTGCCAGCCGGACACCGGCTGGGTGGCGGCGATGGCCTTCGGTTCCACCGAGCCCAGCGTCGGCGCCTTGACCGAACCGATCGGGGTCAGCGGCTGGCCGGTGGCGCGGTCGAAGATGTACATGTCGCCCTGCTTGGTCGGCAGCAGGATCGCCGCCACCGGCTTGCCGTCCTTGCCGGTATAGTCGATCAGGCTGGGCTGGCTGCCCAGGTCGTAGTCCCACAGGTCGTGGCGCATGACCTGGTAGTGCCAGACGTCGCGGCCGGTACTCACGTCCACCGCCACCAGCGAATCGGAATAGCGGTCTTCCAGCGCGCTGCGGTTGCCGCCGTAGTAGTCGATCGACGAGTTGCTGACCGGGAGGTAGACCAGGCCCAGCTTGTCGTCGCCGACCGCGGTCGCCCACATGTTCGGGGTGCCGCGCGTGTAGGTCTTGCCCGCTTGCGGCCCGTGCACGTTGTCCTGGTTGCCCAGGTCCCAGGCCCAGGCCAGCGCGCCGGTGACGGCGTCGTAGCCGCGGATGACGCCCGAGGGCGCATCCTCGTCCTGGCCGTCGCGCACCTGGCCGCCCACCACGACGATGCCGCGCACGATGGTCGGCGCCGCGGTCGGGGCGTACCAGCCCGGCACCTTCGGCCCCAGGTCCTTCCACAGGTCGACCTGGCCACCGGTGCCGAAATCGGCGCAGGGCTTGCCGTCGCGCTGGTCGACGGCGACGATGCGGCCGTCCAGCGTGGTGGTCACCACGCGCGACTTGCAGGCCGCGCCATCGGGCAGCGCCGGCGCGGTGTACACCGCCACGCCGCGGCACACGGCGGCGTGCGGGATGGCGTCGCTCGCTACCTTGGGATCGTAGCGCCATTTTTCCTTGCCGGTGGCGGCATCGGCCGCGATCAGGATGTTCTTGGCGGAGCACATCAGGAGGTCGCCGCCGATCTTAATGGGCGTGTTGGCGGGCGAATAGCGCTCGCCCTTGGCCGGCAGGTCGCCGGTGTGGAACACGAAAGCGCGCTCCAGGCGGCCGACGTTGGCCGGCGTGATCTGGCCCAGGGCGCTGTAGCGGCGCGCGCCGGCGTCGCCGCCATAGTAGGGCCAGTCGCCCGCGAGCGCGCCCGCCGGGGTGGCGTTCGAAGCCAGCGCGTCGGCCGGGCCGGCGTCGGGCTGCACCTCGTGGCCGAGCAGGAAGCCCAGCCCCGCCAGCGTGGCGGCGCCGAGCAGCAGGCCGCCCTTCTGGCGACCGCCGAAGCGCGCGCGCCCCGCCGGGGAGAGTACCGGCGACATGGCCAGCGCCAGCAGGAACAGCACCGTGATGCCCACCACGCGCGGCACCAGCCCCCAGCCGTTGAAGCCGACTTCCCACAGCGCCCAGGCCAGCGAAGCGGCCCAGGCGGCGGCCATCAGCGCCTGGCCGGCGCGGCGCCGGCGCAGCAGCAGCCAGGCCGCCACGGCCAGGGCCAGGCCGGCGAGGCCGTAATACCAGCTGCCGCCGACGGCGATCAGGCGGATGCCGCCGCCCAGCATGGCCAGGCCGAACAGGCCGATGAACAGGGGGATGGCGATCGCGGCGATGCGCCAGCCCAGGCCCAGGCGTGCGCCCGTGCCGGTGTCGTTCTTGCTACTCGTGTCACGCATAGGATTCCAGTGTCTTGCTTTGAAAAGGAGATGAAGCCGCGCGGCGCGTCAGTGCACCGGGCGGTTGGCGCCGAACGCCTGCAGGACCGCGCCCACCACCAGCAGCACGCCGACCACCGTGAAGGCCATTGCGAAGCCGCCGGTGCCCGCCACCACGTAGCCGGTGACGATCGGCGCGAGCAGGCCGAACAGGTTGCCGACGGCGGTGATGAAGCCGGCCGCCGTGCCGACGTCCTCGCCGGAACGCACCAGGTCGTTGACCAGCGACAGGTTGAGCGACACCGCCGAGGCGCAGGTCGCCAGCGACAGGGTGATCACCAGCAGGATCGCCGCCGTGCTGGAGAGCGCCGGCACCAGGAAGATGACGGCCGAGGCGAGCAGCACGGCGGCGACGGCGAAGCGGCGCTGCCCCGATGCCGCCGTCTTGCCGCGCACGGCCAGGTCGCTGCAGCGGCCGATGACGATGGCCAGCACCGCCGCGCCCAGGTAGGGAGCGGCGGTGTACAGGCTGCTGGTCATCACGCTCAGGCCTTTCTCGGCCTGCAGGTAATTCGGCAGCCAGGTCAGGAAGAAATAGGTGGCGTACACGGCGCAGCCGTGCGACAGGCCGATCGCCCACATCGTGCGCGAGCGCACCAGGCCGCCGATGCCCAGCGGCTTGGTCACGGACGCCTGCGCCGTCTCCTCGACCGCGCTGCCTGCCGTGATCTCGCGCAGTTCTTCCGCGCCCAGCCAGGACGCCCTGGACGGGTGCTGGTACCACTTCAGCCAGGCCGCCAGCCACACGCAGCCGATGGCGCCGGCCGCCAGGAAGGCGACGCGCCAGCCGAAGGCGGTGATCAGCCAGCCGAATCCCACGGCGCCGACGGCCGGGCCGACCAGGCTGCCGCTGTGGAACACGGCCGTGGCCATGCCGCGCTCGCGCAGCGGCATCCAGTCGCGCACCACGCGCGCCCCGGCCGGATAAGTGGTCGCCTCGCCCGCGCCCATCACCAGGCGGCAGCCCAGCAGCGAGAAGAAGCCGCCGGTGAAGGCGGTGCAGACCGTGGCCAGCGACCACACGCCGATGCCCCAGCTGTTGACGCTCTTGGGTCCGTAGCGCCCAACCAGCCAACCCATCGGGATCAGCGCCACGAAGTACAGCCAGACGAAGGACGACAGCAGGTAGCCCATGGCGATGGGCGAGATGCCGAATTCCTGCTTGAGCGCGGTGGAAGCGACCGACAGCGAAATCCGGTCGATGTAGTTGATGAGTGTGAGGGTGAACAGGAACACGTAGATCCAGATGCGCTTCTTCTGGCCCGAGGCTTCCTTGCCGACCGACGCTACCGATTGGTCCATGTTTGTCTCCGTATGTCTTTTTTATATGTGCCCGGCGGTGTTATTTCAGCCAGTGCCGTATGTTGGCCGCCATCGCCTCGGTCGAGATGCCGTAGCGGTCATGCAGCGTGGGCAGCGCGCCCGCATCCAGGAAGCGGTCGGGCAGCGCCACGTGGCGCACGTCCGGCTGCACGCGCGCGGCCAGCAGCGCCATCGCGATGGCTTCGCCGAGTCCGCCGACGCTGCTGTGGTTCTCGGCGATGACGACCAGGCGGCCTTCGCGCCGGCACTGCGCGACGATGGTGTCGACGTCAAGCGGCTTGATGGTGGCCACGTGCAGTACGCCCACGTCGATATTGTCCCTGGCCAGCACGCCGGCCACTTCCAGCGCGCGCATCGTCATCAGGCCGGTCGAGATCACCAGCACGTCGCGGCCGTCGCGCAGCAGCCTGGCCTTGCCGATCTCGAACCGGTAGTCGTACTCGTCCAGCACCAGCGGCACGCGGCCGCGCGACAGGCGCATGTAGACCGGTCCCTCGTGCTGCACCATGGCGGCCACGCATTGCGCGGTTTCGAGCGCGTCGCAGGGGTCGATCACGGTCAGGCCGGGAATGGCGCGCATCATCGCCAGGTCTTCGGTGGCCTGGTGGCTGGGGCCGTAGCCGGTGGTCAGCCCCGGCAGCGCGGCGCAGATCTTGACGTTCAGATTCTCTTCGGCGATCACCTGGTGGATGAAGTCGTAGGCACGGCGCGTCGCGAACACCGCGTAGGTGGTGGCGAAGGGGATGAAGCCTTCCTTGGCCATGCCGCCGGCCGCCGCCATCAGCAATTGCTCGGCCATGCCCATCTGCAGGAAACGCTGCGGGTATGCGCGCGCGAAGATGTGCAGGTCGGTGTACTTGGCCAGGTCGGCCGTCATGCCGACGATGCGCGGGTCTTTCGCCGCCTGTTCCACCAGCGCGTGGCCGAAGGGCGCGGGCTGGGTGCGCTGGCCCTCGGACGCGATCGAGGCGATCATCGCCGAGGTGGTCAGGCGCGGCTTGTTTGCCTTGTTGTCGTTGTTTGCGTTGGCTTGGCTCATGCCTGGCTCCCTTGTGCGTGGCCGGCGTCGAGGTCAGCGATGGCCTGTTGCCATTCTTCGGCCTCGACCCGGATGAAGTGGTTTTTCTCGCGCGCTTCGAGGAAGGGCACGCCCTTGCCCATCAGGGTGTCGAACAGGATCACGCGCGGCTGCGGCTCGGCCAGGGCGCGCGCCGCATCGAAAGCGTCGATCACGGCCTGCAGGTCGTTGCCGTCGACTCGCTGCACGTGCCAGCCGAAGGCGCGCCACTTGTCGGCCAGCGGCTCGAACTGCAGGATGTCGTGCGAGGGGCCGTCGGCCTGCTGGCGGTTGATGTCGACCAGGTTGATCAGGTTGGCCAGCTTGTGGTGCGAGGCGGACAGCGCCGCTTCCCACACCGCGCCCTCGTCGAGCTCGCCGTCGGACATCGAGTTGTAGACGAAGGCGCCGCTGCCCTTCATGCGCAGCCCAAGCGCCTGGCCGACCGCGATCGCCAGCCCCTGCCCCAAGGAACCGCCCGAGATTTCCATGCCCGGCGTGTAGGTCGCCATGCCCGACATCGGCAGGCGGCTGTCGTCGGCGCCGTAGGTGTCCAGCTCTTCCTCGGCCAGTACGCCGGCTTCCAGCAGCGCCGCGTACAGGGCGATGGCGTAGTGGCCGTGCGACAGCAGGAAGCGGTCGCGCCCTTCCCATGCGGGGTCCTGGGGACGGATGTGCATCGCGTGGCAATAGGCGACGGCGAGGACATCGGCCCAGCCGAGCGCCTGCCCCACATAGCCCTGCCCCTGCACTTCGCCCATGCGCAATGCGAAACGGCGGACGCGCCAGGCGTGCGTGCGCAATCTGTCGAAAACGGTCTGTTCGACCGGGGCGCTGATCGCCTCTGTCATGGTCTCCTCCGGTATGACGTGAAAGTTCCGGCGCTTTCGTGCAAAATATTCACAGGAAGCGCCGTGTTACTTGCTTGGGATCTTATTTTTACGGAAAGAGATGAGCGCGACAAAAGAATTGTTTGCACTGACTGATGAATCCAATTCACCATTCAGGCAATTTCGCCGCATCCCGCTGACGGCGCTGCGGATCTTCGAGGCGGCCGGCCGCACCGGCTCGTTCGCCGCCGCGGCCGACGAGGTCGGACTGTCGCCGAGCGCGGTGAGCCACGCCATCCGCAAGCTCGAGGAAAGCGCCGGGGTCAAGCTGTTTGCCCGCACCACGCGCTCGCTCAGCCTGACGCGCGAGGGCCAGCTGTTGCTGGAGCACGTGCAGCGCGGCTTCGCCGAGATGCAGCGCGGTTTCCAGCGCGCCCTGCCGGACGACCGGGTGGTGCCGCTGCGCCTGCACACCGCGCCCACCTTCGCCACCCACTGGCTGATGCCGCGCCTGGCCGGTTTCGTGGCGGCGCACCCGGGCATCAGCCTGCGCTTTTCCGCCGATACCCGGTACGCGACCTTCGACGACGACGATTACGACATCGACATCGTGTACGGCGAGCCTGCGCCCTCGCCGCACGAGAAGATCCCGCTCGTGATCGAGGAGCTGACGCCGATGTGCTGCCCCGCGCTGGCCGCCGGCCTGCGGGGCGCGCACGACCTGTACGCGCTGCCGCTGATCCAGAGCGCCGGCCAGTCGGTGCGCTGGGAAGGCTGGTTCGGCGCCAACGACCTGGCGGTGCCGGGCGAGTTCGCCCTCGCCTTCGACCGCAGCGGCATGGCCATCGCGGCGGCGGTCGACGGCCTCGGCGTCATCCTGGAATCGACGCTGCTGGCGGAGCGCGAACTGGCCGCCGGCAAGCTGGTGGCGCCGCTGCGCGCGCAGACGGCGTCGGTGCGCTACGTCGGCCACTACCTGGTGCATCCGCGGCGCCACCGCCAGCACACTGCCTTTACGCAGTTCAAGACCTGGCTGCTGGCCGAACTGGCCCGTGCGCAGCCCGGCGCCGGCTGACGCGGCGTTATAATGCGGCCATCATTTCCGGCCGCCCCCACGCCGGGAAGCGAACGCCCAGACCCCATGCACTATGCCCTCGCGCCGCGTACCTTCGTCTTCAGCCACTACTTCTATACCGGCCTGCGCATCGCCACCGGCATCGTCGGCCTCAGCTACCTGACCTACGCCCTCGCCGACCTGCCGACCGCGATGGCGGTGGCGATGGGCGCGCTGTGCACCAGCCTGATGGACCTGCCCAGTCCCCTGCGCCACAAGTTCAACGAAATGCTGGCCGGCGTGCTGCTGTGCTCACTGGTGGCGCTGCTGGTCAGCCTGTGTTCCCCGATCCCCTGGCTGCTGCGCGGCGTCATCGTGCTGGTGTCCTTCCTGGCCAGCATGATGGTGGTGTACGGCAGGAAGGCGATGCCGCTGCAGTTCGTGGCCCTGTTCGTGATGATGCTGTCCGCCGAGGAAGCGGCCACGCCGTTGCAGGCGCTGCGCCACGGCAGCCTGTTCTTCGCCGGCGGCGCCGGCTACATGGCCTACGCGATGGTCGTCGTGTGGATCCTGCAGCGCCGCCTGAAGCAGCAGGTGCTGGCCGAAGCGCTGTACGAACTGGCGTCATATACGAGCCTGAAGGCGGGCTGCTACGACCTTGCCAACCCGCTGCCGGCCCAGATGGAAAAGCTGGTGCGCCAGCAAAGCGTGCTGGCCGAGCGCCAGCAGGCCTCGCGCGACCTGATCCTGCGCGGCCGGCCGCGCCCCGACGAAGCGACCCTGGTGCAGGTGCACTACGCCATGTTCGACCTGTACGAACTGGTGCTGTCGACCCACACCGACTACGCGCTGCTGCGCCAGCATTTCTTCGACGGCCCGGTATTGCCGCTGCTGGGCGACCTGATCGGCAAGGCCGCGCGCGACATCGAATCGGTGGCCTACGCGATGACGCGCAACCGGCCGTCGCGCGCCGAGGTCGACTACCGCAACGAACTGCGCGCGCTCGACAAGCTGCTGCGCAGGATGCCCACGGGCGAAGGCGAGGCGGCAAAAGCGCAGGTGGTGCTGCGCGCCACCTCCAACAAGATCCGCGAAACCATCGCCATGATCGCGCGCCTGCACGCCGCCGGCCGCACGGTCCAGGGCAAGCCGCCGATGGCCCCGGGCGCCGACCTGACGCCCTTCCTCACCCAGCAGCGCTACAGCTTCGGGATCCTGCTGGCCAACCTGCGCTGGACCTCGCCCACCTTCCGCTTCGCGCTGCGGGTGGCGATGGCGATTTCGGCCGGCCTGCTGCTGTCCGACTGGCTGCCCTACCAGTCGCACGGCTACTGGACCGCGCTGACCATCGCCGTGATCCTCAAGCCCAGCTTCAGCATCACCCGCCAGCGCCGCGCCGACCGCCTGGTCGGCACCCTGATCGGCTGCGTGCTGACCGCCATCATCCTGCGCTTCGTGCATTCGCCCGCGATCCTGTTCGGCTTCCTGTTCGTCGCCACCGCGGCCGGTCCGACCTTCCTGTATATCAAATACCGCTACACGGCGATCGCCGCCAGCATGCAGGCCCTGCTGCTGATCGGCCTGACCCTGCCGCACGGCGCCAGCGCCATCGGCGAGCGCCTGCTGGACACCCTGATCGGCACCCTGATCGCGACCTTCTTCAGCTACGTGCTGCCGAGCTGGGAATACCAGGACCTGCCGCGCCTGGTGGGGGCGGTGGCCGACGCCAACCGCAAGTACATCGACGCCGCCGCCGACCTGCTGCTGGGCCGCGCGGGCGACGATTTTCCGTACCGCGTCAGCCGCAAGCGCTTCATGGACAGCCTGGCCAACCTGAGCGCCGCGCTGGGGCGCATGCTGGACGAGCCCCTGGCCAAGCGGCGCGCGGTGGAGGAACTCAACCGCTTCACGGTGCAGAACTACCTGCTGGTGGCGCACATGGCGGCCTTGCGCCTGCTGTTGCAGCGGTATGCGGAGAACATGCCGCGGGCGCAGGTGGCGGCGGCGCTAGAGGGGATGTTCGACGAGGTGCGGGGCCGCCTGGGGATGGAGGGCCAGGCGCCGATGCCGGCGCGCCTGGCCGACGGCATGGTGCCGCCGGCGACGGCCTGGCCCGGCTGGCTGCCCCTGCGGCGACGGATGCGCTTGCTGCAGCAGGATGCGGCGCAGGTGACCCTGGGTCTTGCGGCGATCAATGCCGCGGTGGCGGACGAAACGGCGTCGCGCTGATCGCCGGCGTGGCCGCAGAACGGTGCCTACCCGGGAAATCAGGCTGCTGCAACGATACGCTTGCCGATGACCTGTTCGATCGCGGCCGCCGCCTCCAATACCAGGCGGTCGTCTCCCGGCATGGCGAAGACCGTGACCCCGAACGGTTGACCGTCCGCAGCCTGGCCCACCGGGATCGCGACCACGGGCGCGCCGGCCTTGCCGGTACACTTGGCCGCGGCCGCGATCGGTGCCAGCAGCACATCGGCGCCACCCGCCGACAATGCGGCGGCGATGCCCCCGTCGATGCTGAGCGCGAGGTCGCGGCGGCGGTCGGCGATATAGGCCGGCGAACGCATGCCTGCCGCATCGTCGGCGGCTTCCAGCAGCGACTGGCCATAGGGAATCGCTTCCGGATGCGCCCTGTTCCACGCGATGATGTCCGCCATCGACGCCATGCCGCATGGCGCAAGCGCCGCCAGCAGGCTGTCCAGGCTTTCCTTGAATTCGGTACGGAAGACGCACGAGCGCACCTCGTCCAACTGCTCGGCGCTGGGCAGGTCGCACGGGTCGACGATGACCGCGCCGGCCCGCGCCAGGGCGTCCAGCGCGGATGCGAATGCCATGGCGCGGCTTCCGCTCGCGACCTTGTCGGCCATGAAGCGGCGCGGGATGCCGATACGCAGTCCCTGCAGGGATCGGGATCCGGTATCGGCGTCCGGCAAGCGCGCCAAGGTGGCCGTGTCCCGGGTATCGGCGCCCGCGATGCACCCGAATACCAGCGCCGCATCGTCGACCGTCAGCGTCAACGGGCCGGGCGAATCCTGGCTGGGGACCAGCGGCACGATGCCGTGCCGGCTGACCCGGCCGACGGTCGGCTTGAAGCCGACGATGGAGGTATGCAAGGCGGGCGCCTGGATCGAGTTCTGCGTCTCCGTGCCGATCGCGAACGCACACAGCCTGGCGCCGACCGCCGCCGCCGAGCCGACGCTGGAGCCGAGGCCGCGCCCGTAGCGCAAACCCAGCGGATGGCGCACCACGCCGCCCGCGCCGCTGAATTCGGCCGGCATCGTATCGGCGACGAAGTCGGCGAATTCGGTCAGGTTGGTCTTCCCGAGGAGGACGGCGCCGGCCTCGCGCAAACGGCGGACCAGGGTCGCCTCGTAGGGCGGGACGAACCCGGCCAATGCCCGCGCGCCGGCCGAGGCACAGGTGCCGTCCAGCGTGAAGACGTTGTCCTTGACGAGATAGGGCACGCCGTGCAGCGGACCGCGGCGCAGTCCCGCCGCCAGTTCGGCGTCGGCGCGGCGGGCCTGTTCCAGCGCGAGCGGCGAGATGCTGCGGACACAGTTCAGGCCATCCTCGCCCCGGTCGCGCGCCTCGATGCGCTCGAGGTACCACCGGGTGACTTCGACCGACGTGGTTTTTCCGGCCGCGATCGCGGCGCCGATCGACCTTGCCGTACCCGAATGAAGAAGCGTGGAGATATCCGGCATGTGCCTGCCCATGGTTGTGCGAAGCCTCGATTCTAGGCGACAGGCCGGCTCGCCCCATCTGTCTTTGGGTAGGCGCTGCGCATGGTCCCGAGCGGCCTGCCTGCCGATCCGACGGTCGGCAAGTTTCGAACTGTCAACAATTGGTATCATGGCGCTTTCCGCCGCCCGGCCGTCGCCGGGTACGGTCTCATGTTCCAGCACCCATGCGCCTGTTTCGAATCCTCCTGTTCCTCGTCGTTTCGCTCGCCACCCTGGCCGGCGCACCGGCCCATGCACTGGACGTGAATACGCCCGTGGCGGCGTATCGCCGCGATGTGTACGACGCCCGCGCCGGCGCACCGCGCAATGCCTTCGCGATGGCACAGACGGTGAGCGGCTGGCTCTGGTTCGGTACGTCGTCCGGCCTGTATCGCTACGACGGCGTCCGGTTCGAAGCCTTCCAGCCAGTGCCGGGCGAGCGCCTGCTCGGGCAGTACATCACGGCGCTCCTGGCCCATCCGGACGGCGACCTGTGGATCGGCTACCTGTACGGCGGCGTGAGCGTGCTGCACGAAGGCCACCTGCGCCACCTCGAAGCGCCCCCGGGCAAACCGGTCAGTTCGACGTCGAGCTTCGCCGTCGACGGCGCCGATGTCTGGGTGTCCGCATCCTCGGGCCTGTTTCGCCACCGAGGCGGACGCTGGCGGCGCTTCGGCAAGGAAGACGGCTTCACGGACAGTCCCGCGCGCTTCGTCTACCGGGATAGCGCCGGCCGCATCTGGGCAGCGGATGCTGGCGCCGTGTATGTGCTCGACCGTGCCGCCGGCCGTTTCGATCGTGTGTTCGCAAGCGCCGGCGATCAGGTCATCGTCGGTTCGCCGGACGGGCGTGCCTGGGTCGCGGACGGCACGACGGTACAGCCGCTGCCCGCCCCGCCGGGAGGCTGGCGCCGGGCGGCGCCGGCACCGGTGCGAAGCAGCGCGCAGCAATTCCTGTTCGACCGGGACGGCAACTACTGGTCCGGCAACTGCCCTGACGGCATCTGCGTGGTGCGGCCCGCGCACCAGCGTCCGTCGCATGGCGGCTTCCCTGACGTAACCGCCACGGGCGCCCGCCACGACGGCCGGATCGGCAGGGCTTCGGTCACGGTGACCAGCCTGCTGGAAGACCGCGAAGGCAATCTCTGGACCGCGACCACGGCAGGCGTCGAGCGCCTGCGCGACACCCGCCTGGTGCCGCTGGTGCTGCCGCCGGCCTCCGGCTGGCCGTCGATGGCGCTCGATGCCGGGGACACGGCATGGATCGTATCGACCAACATGATGGCCACCGGACGCCTGTGGAAAGTGGAAGCGAATGTGCCGGTCGAACAGCATACGGGACAGGTGAACTCGCTCGTCGCGCAGGGGCGCGGCGGCACCGTCCTCGTTGCGGGCGAACGCTGGATCGAACGCCGCCTCGGGTCGCGCATCCTGGCCCGCTATCCGATGCCCGCCAGCGCCCGCGGACAGCCGGCGCGCGACATAGCGCTGCTGCTGGCGGAAGACCGCCACGGCATCTGGCTGTACCAGGGCAGCCGCGGCTTGCTGCGCTGGCGCGACGGCGCCTGGACGGCCCCGTCGATGGAGGCGGGCCTGGCGCGCGCGATCTATGCCTGCGTAGACGAGGCGGGCAATACCTGGTTCGGCACGCGCGACAACCGCGTGGTGATGGTCGACGGCGACCGCCGCACCGAGTACGGCGCCGCCGACGGCGTTGCCCTGGGCGCCGTCACTTTCGTGCACGCCGGCCGCGAACGCGTGATCAGCGGCGACAACGGCAGCGCGGTATGGCGCGGCAAGCGCTTTTCGCCGCTCCATGCGGACGGCGTCGACCTGGCCAACATCTCCGGCCTGGTCGCGACCGCCGACGGCGACCGCTGGCTCAACACCAGGCGCGGTCTCTTCCACGTCAAAGCGCTGGACTGGAAACGCAGCATGGAAGATCCCGCCCTGCCCCTGCGCGGCACGCTGCTCGACGAACTGGATGGCTTCCCCGGCGCCGGCCATGGCATCTCGCCGGTCCCCACCCTGCGCCTGGACGGCAAGGGCAGGCTGTGGGCAAGCGGCACCGACGGCGTGGCGGTGCTCGACCGCGCGCGCCTGCTGCGCAACGCCGCCGCGCCATGCGCCGAGATGCTGGCGCTGGTGGCCGATGCCCTTCAATACCGGGTTGGCGTGCCGGCCACGCTGGCTCCCGGCACGGAACGGCTGCGCTTCGACTTCACCGCGCCCAGCCTGACGATGCCCGAGCGCGTGCGCTTCCGTTACCGGCTGGCCGGCTTCGACCATGGCTGGCTGGATGCCGGCACGACCCGCTCGGCGTCGTACACCAACCTGGCGCCGGCGGAATACCGCTTCGAGGTCCAGGCCATCAACGAGGATGGCGTGTCCGGTCCGGTGGCGGCGGCCACGTTCCGGATCGAACCGACCATGTTCCAGACGCGCTGGTTCGGCGCGCTGTGCGCGGCGGCGCTGTGCCTGGCGGCCTGGTTGCTGTACAGGTGGCGGCTGCGCGGCATGCAGCGCGCCTGGCAGCTGCGCATGGACGAGCGCATCGCCGAACGCGAACGCATCGCGCGGACGCTGCACGACACCTTCCTGCAAAGCCTGCAGGGCCTGATATTCCACCTCGACGCGGTCGCGGCGCGCCTGCTGCCGGCGTCGAAGGAACAGGTGCAGGTGGAAGAGATGCTGCATGTCGCGCGCAAGGTGACGCAGGAAGGCCGCAGCCAGGTGCTGGATTTGCGCGCCGAGACCGTGCACGCCGACCTGGCGGACGCGCTGGCCGCCGGTGTCGACGAACTGCGCACGCACCAGGATGTGCTGGTATCGATCAGGCAAACCGGCAACCCTCGGCCGCTGGCACCGGCGTCGCGGCAGGAAATCGAGGCCATCGCGCGCGAGGCCATCGCGAACGTGTTTCGCCATGCCAAGGCAAGCCGCCTCGACATCGCACTCGACTGGAGCGGCCGCGGACTGGTTCTTTCCATCGCCGACGACGGCATCGGCGTGCATCCGTCCCTGCTCGCGCGCGGCCGGCCAGGACATTGGGGTGTGCGCGGGATGCGCGAGCGGGCGGCGCGCATCGGTGCGTCCATCTCCGTGCGCAACCGGATCGAGGGCGGCGTCGAGGTGCGGCTGGAGACCGGCGGTGGCGCGGGATACGGTGTTGCCGCCGGCCCCTGGGGGCGCGCCGTGCAATGGTTTCGGAAAATGCTGCCCTAGCAGTCGAGGATGTATCCGGATGTTCAAACGTGCGGCATACGGAAGAGCCCATCGAAACCATGATCCAGGCTGCGGACAATGCAATAACAGTGCGCGGGCAGCAAGCCATGTCGGCAGCGCCAAGCGATGTTGTCGACTAGCGACACCGAATCAATTCATCCGAAAAAATCAGAAAATATTGCGCCAAGGCATTACACTGGCCGTATTGACGTTGTCCGCCGGACGACTTGCCACCGTAGAGCCATGATCACTCTTGCCAGCTTCTTTGAAAATGTCCGCCTGCCCACGATTTCCGAGGTGGCGCATGACTTAATCGCCAGTCTCGACGACGAGAACGTCTCTACCAAGCGTATCGCCGCGATCATCGCGCGCGATCCTGCCCTGACCGCCAAGCTGATGCGCCTGGCCAACAGTGCACGCTTCGGCGCCAGCCGTGGCATCAGCTCGCTCGACGAAGCGATCGCCTTGGCCGGCATTGCGCACATCCGCACGCTGGCGCTGGCCGCCTGCTTTGCCGAGTCCTTCCCACAATTGCCTGGATTGGATACGAAGGAATTCTGGAACAGCAGCATGACGTGCGCGGGCTATGCGCGCTGGCTGGCCAAGGGTGCAAGCGTGGACGGCAACGACGCTTGGCTGGCCGGCATGATCCTGCGACTGGGCGAACTGTTGATCTTCCAGGTCGCCCCGTCGACGTTTGCCGAGATCGAACAGCTGCCGCACCTGCCCGGCGCGCGTTGGGAGCGCGAAGTACGCCTGCTGGGCCTGTCTGAAACCCAGATCACGGCCGAGTTGGCGCGCCGCTGGAATTTCCCCGATCGGATCGTGACCGCGGTACAGGGCGCTTCGATGCCGATGGACGCGCCGCGCTTCTGCCGGCTGGCCGGGGTCGTGCACTTGGCCAGTCTGCTGGCCGACTCCCCGGACGACGCGCCCGCCGTCATCGACACATTGCCGGCCGACGTGGTCGACAGAGTAGGTGCCGACATGGCATGGATGCGCTCGCATTTTCCGTCGCACGAATCGTTCGTGGCGTTCGGCTGACGCCAGTAGGCGTCATGAGCGGATTGAAGTGGCCGGCCCGGCGTCACGGCGCTCGAGCCGAATAGGAAGCGGTTCCTCCATGACGGCCATTTCCAGCGCAATCCTGGCGACACGCTCCCCATCCTCCGCGGCCGGCCACTTCAATTCATCCAGCGCACACAGCACCGATACCACCTGCCCCACCTGAAAAGCCGACAAGCAGGACGCATCGGCGGCATGCGCCTCGACCGCATGCAGGCTGCCATCCAGCGCGCGGATCGCGAGGACGTGCACACCTTCCCGGTCCGCCTGCGCAACACGGCAACCCTCCACCTTCCCGGACAAGCGCAGCAAGGGCATCCGCCCCAGCGCGATGTTGTTCCACCACTCCAGCGAACCGAACAGCCCGTGTTTCCCACTGAGTCCGCTGTCGGGCTGCGAGGCGTCCATGGTCAGTCGCCGTATCCTGCGAACGTGCTCCAGGTGCCCGGGAAGTTCGTCGCGCAGCCGGAACACGATGTTCATCGGCTGCTTGTTCATGTCGACGGCAAGAATGTGCATGGAAGGACCTCTCACGGCCGTATGCGGCGCAGTCGGCATACGCGGATTTGCCGAGGCCGGATTGCCCACGTGCACGATGATTATAGTGGCTTGTACCTTATGGAAACCCTCCGAATGTAACAAGCAGTCGATTTGCCGTCTCAGCGCGCAACGGCCGGCAACGCCGCTGACACGGGCGCGCAAGCATGCGGATTGGGATCACGCACCCGATACCAGCCCAAGCCCATCCACTCGTACACCGCATACCAGGACAGGCGCATGCCTTCGGCGCTGGGCACCCAGCCGTCGAGCGCCTGCGGCCGCTTGCCGAAGAACATGGTCGGCGCCTCGACCACGTCCAGGCCGGCGCGCTGGAACGCGATGCGGGCGCGCGGCATGTGCATCGCATCGGTCACCAGCAGGATGCGCTTGACGCCCTCGGCGCGCAGCAGCGCCGCGCTGCAGCTTGCATTCTCGGCGGTGTCGCGCGAGCGGCGCTCGATCCACTTGACCGGCACGCCGAAGTCGTCGCGCAGCGCCGTCGCCATCGCATCGGCCTTGGTATAGGCGCGGTCCTTGATGGCGGCGGGGTCGACGCCGCTGGCGCCGTTGCCGCCGCTGGCCAGCAGCGGCAGCCCGGTGCGGCGCTGCAGGTGCGCCGCATAGCGCAGGCGCGCCAGGGCGATGTAGTCGGGAATGTCGCGGTTGCCGTATTCGGGCGCCTGCTTCATCCGCCCGGCGGCCAGCACCACGATCGCCTGCGCGCCGGCGCGTTCGGGTGCGCGCAGCGGCGCGGTCATCCGCTCCAGCGGGGCGACGAAGAACCAGGCGCCGGCCGCGGTGGACAGGAAAGCCAGCAACGCCAGCCCCGTGCCGGCGACGATGCGCCCGGCGCGCGGCCGGCGGCGCCACAGCGCCAGGCCGAGGACGATCAGCAGGAACGGGCTGGCCGGGGGAAGGATCAGGTCCCGCGGGATGGCGTTGAGCAGGTCGAGCAGCGGTGTGAAGTTCAAGGTTCGCATTCGAGGACAGGGCGGCCAGAGTAGACCCCGGCGCGGCCGCGGCGTCAAGGGCAGGCTCGATCGAGGGTGGGACCGCGGGCGCCTATAATCCCCGGCATGGACACGACCCGATACCTTCTTCTTCCCCGCACGGCCGGACTGCGCGATGTTCGAGCTTAGCCAGCTGCGCTGCTTCGTCGCGGTGGCCGAGGAACTGCACTTCAGCCGGGCGGCCGAGCGCCTGAGCATGACGCAGCCGCCGCTGAGCCGCCAGATCCGGCTGCTCGAGCACCACGTCGGCGCCCGCCTGCTGGAACGCAGCAGCCGCACCGTGCGCCTGACGGCGGCCGGCAAGGCCTTCCTGCCGGAGGCCGCGCGCATCCTGCGCATGGCCGAGGAAGCCGCGTTCACGGCGCGCCGCGCGGCCAAGGGCGAACAGGGGACGCTGGCGATCGGCTTCACCTCGGCCTCGGGCTACAGCCTGCTGCCGGAAGTCGTGCGGCGCCTGCGCGAACGGGCGCCCGGTGTGTCGCTGACGCTCAAGGAGTTGGTCAGCACGGTCCAGGTCGAGGCCCTGAACGCGGGGGAACTCGACCTGGGCCTGATGCGCCCGCATCCGCTCGGCGGCGAGCTCGAAAGCGTATTGCTGGCCACCGAGCCGCTGATGCTGGCGATCCAAGCGCGCGAGGCCCATGCCTGGCCGCCCGCACCCACGCTGGCGGACTTGCATGGCAAGCCCTTCGTCATGTATTCGCCGCACGAGGCGCGCCCCTTCTACCAGATGCTGAGCGAACGCTTCGCCCGGCTGGGCGTGGTGCCGGACATCGTCGAGCACATCGGCCAGGTGCATACCATGCTGGCCCTGGTGCGCGCCGGGATCGGCGTGGCGCTGATCGCGGAAGGCGCCGCGCGCCTGAAGTTCGACGGCATCGTCATGCGCCCGATGGCGACCGAACCGGTGCAGATGGTATGCACCTGGCGGCGCGACAACGAGAACCCGGTGCTGCAGCTGTTCCGGCGCGACGTGCTGCCCACCTTCCACCACGGTTGATTCATTCAATTTTTGAATCGAAAACGTCACTCTTTGGTTTGGTCATGAATCAATCGCGGCATATGATTGATCGGCAGTCTATAAAAACCATGATCAAACGAAGATGGCCGTGAAGCACCTTGCTTGACGGCCGCGACAGGAGACAGGCGTGGAACAAGCACAACCCATCAAGGCCGCCACCGCGGCCGGCACCCGCACGCGCACGCGCTGGGTCATCCTCGCGATGCTGTTCGCGATCACCACGATCAACTACGCCGACCGGGCCACGATCTCGATCGCGGCGCCGAGCATCCGGAAGGAGCTCGGCCTGGACGCGGTCCAGATGGGCTTCGTGTTCTCGGCCTTCGCCTGGTCCTACGTGCTGGCCCAGCTGCCGGGCGGATGGCTGCTCGACCGCTTCGGCTCCAGGATCACCTACTTCGTCAGCATCTTCCTGTGGTCGACCTTCACCATGCTCACCGGCGCGGCCGGGTTCCTGGCTGGCGGCGCCGCGGTCGCGATGCTGTTCACGCTGCGTCTGCTGGTCGGCGCCGCCGAGGCGCCCTCGTTCCCGGCCAACAGCCGCATCGCATCGAGCTGGTTCCCCACGCACGAGCGCGGCCTGGCCGCCGCCATCTTCAACTCGGCGCAGTACTTCGCCACCGTGCTGTTCGCGCCGATCATGGGCTGGCTGGTGCACACCCACGGCTGGCACAGCGTGTTCTACGTGATGGGCGCCCTCGGCATCCTGATGTCCTTCGTCTGGCTCAAGACCATCCACGGCCCCCGGCAGCATCCGGGCATCAGCCCGGCCGAACTGCAATACATCCAGGAAGGCGGCGCGCTGGTCGACCTCGACAGCGGCAGCCGCGGCGCCCAGCCCAGCCAGGTCGACACCTTCGCCTGCATCAAGGAGCTGCTGTCCAACCGCATGCTGCTGGGCGTCTACATCGGCCAGTACTGCATCACCACCCTCACCTATTTCTTCCTCACCTGGTTCCCGGTCTACCTGGTGCAGGAACGCGGCATGACCATCCTGAAGGCCGGCTTCGTGGCCTCGCTGCCCGCCATCGCCGGCTTCCTGGGCGGGATCGTCGGCGGCTGGCTGTCCGACCGCCTGAGCAAGGCCGGCCACTCGCTGTCGGTGTCGCGCAAGGTGCCGATCGTCCTCGGCATGCTGCTGTCGACCAGCATGATCGCCTGTAACTACATCCAGACCGACATGCTGGTGGTGGCCGTGATGTCGCTGGCCTTCTTCGGCAAGGGCATCGGCGCGCTGGGCTGGGCGGTGGTGTCGGACACCTCGCCCAAGGAAGCCGGCGGCCTGTCCGGCGCCCTGTTCAACACCTTCGGCAACACCGCCGGCATCACCACCCCGATCGTCATCGGCTACATCGTCCAGAGCACCGGTTCGTTCGCCGGCGCGCTGGTGTTCGTCGGCGCCAACGCCGCCGTGGCGATCTTCAGCTACCTGTTCATCGTCGGCGACATCAAGCGCGTGGCGCTGGTCAAGTCGCTCGCGAAGCAGTAAGCCTCGTCCCTTTTACCGGATTCTCATTTTGGAGCCACTCATGAATACCAACGTCTCGGGCGCCCCCATCGTCACCGGCCTGCGCGTCGTCCCCGTCGCCGGCCAGGACAGCATGCTGCTCAACCTCTCCGGCGCGCACGGTCCCTGGTTCACCCGCAACATCGTGATCCTGACCGACAGCGCCGGCAATACCGGGCTGGGCGAGGTGCCGGGCGGCGACAAGATCCGCCAGACCATCGAGGATGCGCGCGGCCTGGTGGTCGGCAAGACCCTGGGCGAGTACAACAACATCCTGAACGCCATGCGCACCGCCTTCGCCGACCGCGACGCCGGGGGCCGCGGCCAGCAGACCTTCGACCTGCGCACCACCATCCACGCCGTCACCGCGGTGGAATCGGCGCTGCTCGACCTGCTGGGCCAGTTCATGAACGTGCCGGTCGCCGCCCTGCTGGGCCAGGGCCAGCAGCGCGCCGCGGTGGAAATGCTGGGCTACCTGTTCTACGTGGGCGACCGCCGCAAGACGCCGCTGGCCTACCGCAGCGCGCCCGATGCCGGCGACGCCTGGTTACGGCTGCGCGACGAGGAAGCGCTGACCCCGGAAGCGATCGTGCGCCTGGCCGAGGCCACCCGCGAGCGCTACGGCTTCAACGACTTCAAGCTGAAGGGCGGCGTGCTGTCGGCCGACGAGGAGATGGACGCCATCGTCGCGCTGCACGAGCGCTTCCCGCAGGCGCGCGTGACGCTCGACCCGAACGGCGGCTGGCTGCTGAAGGATGCGATCCGCGTCTGCCGCGACAAGCACGGCGTGCTGGCCTATGCCGAAGACCCCTGCGGCGCCGAGGACGGCTTCTCGGGGCGCGAGGTGATGGCCGAATTCCGCCGCGCCACCGGCCTGCCGACCGCCACCAACATGATCGCCACCGACTGGCGCCAGATGGCGCACTCGATCCAGCTGCAGTCGGTCGACATCCCCCTGGCCGACCCGCACTTCTGGACCATGCAGGGCTCGGTGCGCGTGGCCCAGCTGTGCGAGATGTTCGGCCTGACCTGGGGCTCGCACTCGAACAACCACTTCGACATCTCGCTGGCGATGTTTACCCACGTCGGCGCCGCCGCCCCGGGCAAGGTCACCGCGATCGACACCCACTGGATCTGGCAGGACGGCCAGCGCCTGACCCGCGAGCCGCTGAAAATCGAGGGCGGCATGGTGCACGTGCCTTCGCGCCCCGGCCTGGGCATCGAGCTGGACGAGGCGGAACTGGAAAAGGCGCACCAGGCCTACAGGAACATGGGCCTGGGCGCGCGCGACGACGCCGTGGCCATGCAGTTCCTGGTGCCGAACTGGAAGTTCGACAACAAGAAACCCTGCCTGGTACGCTGACCGCCGGGCGCCGGACATGAAAAAAGCGACGGTGGGATGCCGTCGCTTTTTCGTTTGCGCACACCTGCGCGCATGGGTGCTTCCTGCGCGGCAGGCCGGGCCCGCCGCAGGTGGACTTTCAGTGTTCGATCATGATGTTGCCGTTGCTGTCCACGCGGTTCGCGTAGGACTGCACCCAGGCATTCACCATGCGGCGCCAGAAGGACGGACGGGCACCCGCCGCTGCAGCGGCCGCGGCTGTCATCGAATGTGCGCTCAGGGTTGCGCTGTGATTGCTCGACATGTGATTTCCAGGATATTTTGATTTAACCGATGACATATCTTAAGAAAATATGCGGGCGGTTTCCAATCACATGTTCGCATGGCGCCCATCAATCGATGATATAGCGGCGCCCCGTCATCATCAGCCGTGATAACCGAAATACATGCACAGGCTCAGCAGGCGCGCCACGCCTCCACGAACGCGCGGGCGCGGCGCGCCAGTTCGTCCAGCGCCACGCCCGGGGCGAACAGCGCGCCGCCGATGCCGGCCCCGCTGGCGCCGGCCACCTTCCACGCCGCGACCTGCCCGGGCTCGACGCCGCCCACGGGCCACAGCGGCGTCCCTTCCGGCAGCACCGACTTCATCGCCTTCAGGCCGGCCGGGGCAATCATCTCGGCCGGGAACAGCTTCAGGATGTGGGCGCCGGCACCCAGCGCCGCGAAGGCTTCGCTCGGCGTCGCCACGCCCGGCGCGCACAGCAGCCCGCGTGCGGCCGCGTGGGCGATGACCGGCGGGTTGCAGTTGGGTGCGACGAAGATCTGCCCGCCGGCGTCGGCGACGGCATCGACGTCCGCCACGGTCAGCATGGTGCCGCCGCCGACCAGCGCATCCGCCGGGGCCAGCGCGCGGAGGATGCGCATCGCGTCGATCGCGCCGGGGCGGTTCAGCGGCACCTCGATCAGGCGGAAGCCGGCATCGAACAGCGTGCGGCCGACATCGGCGGCATGCTCGGGCGCCAGTCCGCGCAGGATCGCGACCAGCGGCAGTTCGATCCGAGGCAGTTCAAACCGGGGCGGGTTCATGGCGGGTCCATCCTGTCGAGGAAAACGCCGAGCGCCGCGCGGTAGACGGCGTCCGGATCGAGGGCCTGCAAGCCGATGCCGAGGCGCGCCGCGGCCGCCGCATAGTAGCCGTGCAGCCGGGGCGCGGCGATCGAGGCGACGCCGGCGCCGCCGTCCCCGGCGCGATCGCCGAGGAGATCCTGGGCCGCCGCCAGCTCGGCGCCGATCAGCAGGCCGCTCACGGCCGGGCGTACCTGCGCCGCCGGCATGGCGCCGGTGACGGCGCGGGCGCGTATGCCGAACAGGGCCTGGGTCAGCGGCGCCCGGCGCCGGGCGGCGTCGACGCCTGCGATGAAGGCGTCCTTGTCGTCGGGGCCGTCCATCAGCGGCGCCAGCGTGCCGAGCTTGCCCAGCGTGGCGAACAGCTCGCCGGTCATGAAGGTCGAGACGTGGCGGATCGCGCCGTCCTCCAGCCGCACCCACTTGCTGTGCGTGCCCGGCAGCACGAACCAGCCGTCGCGCCGGCCCTGCGCCACGGCGCCGAGCAGCTGCATCTCTTCGCCGCGCATCACGTCGATGCGGCCGTCGTGGTCCTGGAAGCGGTAGCCGGGCACGATCAGGCACGCGCGCCCCGCCCTCTCGTCCTGCACCGGCATCAGGCGCCGCGGCAAGTCCTCCAACGGGACATCGGCCTCGAGATACGGCGCTTCGCGCCAGCCCTGGGCGCTGCCGATCATGCCCGAGGCGACGACCGGCACGGCGGCGTCGATGCGCATGTCGGCCAGCAGCGCGGCCAGCGAGGGCCCGAAATCGGGACCGGCCGCCAGGATGCCCTGGTCGTCGGCGCGGCGGTCGATGCAGTCGCCGCCGGCGTCGACCAGGTAGGCGCGGCGGTTGCTGGTGCCCCAGTCGATGCCGAGGATGTGGCGGTCGGATACGGTCATCGTCGCGCCCTCACCATTCCGCGATGCTGCCGTCGGGGTGGCGCCACACCGGATTGCGCCAGTCGATGGCGCGCTGGGTGGCTTCGATCACGGCGGCCTCGTCGATCTCGACGCCCAGGCCCGGCCGCGGCAGCGGCTTGATCCAGCCATCGACGATGGCGAAGTCCTCGCGGTTGCTCACGTAGTCGAGCACTTCTCCCCCCTTGTTATAGTGGATGCCCATGCTCTGCTCCTGCAGGATGGCGTTGTGCGACACGAAATCGACCTGCAGGCAGGCCGCCAGCGCCACCGGGCCGAGCGGGCAATGCGGCGCCAGCGCGACGCCGTAGGCTTCGGCCATCGCGCCGATCTTCACGCACTCCGTGATGCCGCCCGCGTGCGACAGGTCGGGCTGGACGATGGACAGGCCGCCCTGCTCGAACACGCGGCGGAACTCGAAGCGCGAGAACATGCGTTCGCCGGCGGCGATCGGGATCGCGGTCTGGTCGGCCAGGCGCCGGTAGCTGTCCGCGTGCTCGGGCAGCACCGGTTCCTCGACGAACAGGGGGCGCAGCGGCTCCAGCTCGCGCAGCAGCACCCGCGCCATCGGCAGCGACACGCGGCCGTGGAAATCCAGGCCGAATTCGATGGCGTCGCCGAAGGTCTCGCGGATGCCGGCCACGCGCTTCACGGCGGCGTCGACCCGGCGCGCGCTGTCGATGATGGCCAGGTCGTCGGTGCCGTTCATCTTGAAGGTGTCGAACCCGACCTCGCGGCGCGCGGCGATGGCGTCGACCACGTCGTGCGGGCGGTCGCCGCCGACCCAGCTGTAGGTCTTCATGCGTTCGCGCACCAGGCCGCCCAGCAGTTCGTACACCGGCACGCCGAGCGCCTTGCCCTTGATGTCCCACAGCGCCTGGTCGATGCCGGCGATGGCGCTCATCAGGACCGGACCGCCGCGGTAGAAGCCGCCGCGGTACATGGTCTGCCACAAATCGTTGATATGGGACGGGTCGCGCCCGACCAGGTAGTCGGCCAGCTCGTGCACGGCCGCCTCGACGGTGCGCGCGCGGCCCTCGACGACCGGCTCGCCCCACCCGTGGACGCCGGCATCGGTCTCGACCTTCAGCAGCATCCAGCGCGGCGGGATGCGGTACGTGGAAAGACGCGTGATCTTCATGCAGGCCAGTGTACGCCGTTTGCAAACGGCACAGCGCTCGCGACCGGCGCATGCGGTTTTTCGGTACCGCCTGCTGCTATAATTTCCAGTTTGTAATTACAATCTCGTAATTATCAGTCGCCCGGCTTCGCCACCCTTACGCCACCCATGAGCGCCCTCTTCGACCACGAGATCATCGAACAGCTGCACGACAGCGCCCGCTCGCTGGTCTACCGCGCCCGCGCCGCCGATGGCCGCGCGCTGATCGTCAAGATGCCGAATGGCGCCTTCCCGTCGTTCCAGGAACTGGCGCAGTTCAAGCGCGAGTACGCGATCGCGCGCCGCTGCCGCCACCCCGGCGTGGTGCAGCCGCTGGCACTGCAGCCGCATGGCGGGCGCTGGACCATGATCCACGAAGACATCGGCGGCCTGGCGCTCGACAAGGTGCTGGCCGCGCGGGGGCCGGGACAGCGCGGCCTGGCGCTGGACGATTTTTTCGAGATCGCGCTGCAGTTGTGCGATGCGCTGGATGCCGTCCACCAGCAAGGCGTGATCCACAAGGACATTAACCCGTCCAACCTGGTGTGGAACGCGCGGCGGCGCCGGCTGCAGCTGATCGACTTCGGCATCGCCTGCGAGCTGCCGCAGGAAAGCCAGGGCATCGTCCCGCCCCATGCGCTGGAAGGCACGCTGCGCTACATGGCGCCGGAACAGACCGGGCGGATGAACCGGCGCATCGATTACCGCGCCGATTTCTACGCGCTCGGCGCCACCCTGTACGAACTGCTGGCCGGGCGGGCGCCGTTCGACGCGCGCGACGAGATGGAACTGGTGCATTGCCACATCGCGCGCAGCCCGGACTGGTCGCTGCCCGCGCTGGCCGCGCTGCCGGCACGGCTGCCGGCGATCGTGCGGCGGCTGCTGGAAAAGAACGCCGAACAGCGCTACCAAAGCCTGCAGGGCTTGCGCGACGACCTCGCGGCCTGCCGCGCTGCCGCATCCGGACCCGCGTCCGCGCCGGCGCAGCGGCAGGAACAGGCATTGAGACTGTCCGACCGCGACGGCCGCTTCCTGGTGCCGCAGACGCTGCACGGACGCGAGGAAGCGATCGCCGCGCTGCTGGCGGCGTTCGAGCGCAGCGCCGCGGGCGGATGCGAGATGCTGCTGGTGGCCGGCGCGCCGGGCATCGGCAAGTCGGCGGTGGTGAACGAGGTGCACAAGCCGATCGTCGCCCGGCGCGGCTGTTTCCTGGCCGGTAAATTCGACCAGTTCCAGCGCGACGTGCCGTACGCCTCGCTGGTCCAGGCCTTCCAGGGGCTGGTGCGCCAGTTGCTGGGCGAACCCGGCGACGTGCTGGAACGATGGGCCGCCGGGCTGCGCGACGCGCTGGGCGGCGGCCTGGGCGTGATGGTCGAACTGATCCCGGAGCTGGCGCTGATCGTCGGCCCGGCCGATGCGGTGCCGGCGCTGGCGCCGGACCAGGCCCGGCTGCGCCTTGCCCGCCTGTTCCCGCGCTTCGTCGACGTGTTCGCCGCTTCCGGGCATCCGCTGGTGCTGTTCCTGGACGACCTGCAGTGGGCCGACGCGGCCACGCTGCGCATGTTGGAGCTGTTGATGGGCGCGCCGTCCGGGCGCGCGCGCGGCCACCTGCTGGTGATCGGCGCCTTCCGCGACAACGAGGTCGGCGCCACCCACCCGCTCGCCGCGCTGCGCGACAAGCTGCTCGCCGGCGGCGTGCGCCTGTCTACCCTGGTCCTGGACGCGCTGACCGAGCCGCAGGTGGCGCGCATGGTGGCGGCCACGGTGCGCGTGCCCGCCGCCGGCTGCGCGCCGCTGACCCGGCTGTGCCTGCGCAAGACCGGCGGCAATCCGTTCTTCCTCAACCAGTTCCTGGGCTTGATCCACGAGGCCGGCCACCTGCGCTACCGCGCCCCCGACGATTGCTGGGACTGGGACCTGGCCGCGATCGAAGGCGCCGGCTACACCGACAACGTGGTCGAGCTGTTGCTCGACAAGCTGCGCCGCCTGCCCGCGGCCGCGCAGCGCCTGCTGCAGCTGGCGGCATCGATCGGCAACCGCGTCGCGCTCGACACGCTGGCGCTGGCCGCGGAAAGCGATGCCGGCCACACCCAGCGGACGCTGTGGCCCGTCCTCGAGGCCGGGCTGCTGCAGCCGCTCGACGAACGCTACAAATACGTCGACGGCAGCACCGGCGGCGCCGGCGTCGGCTACCGCTTCCTGCACGACCGCGTGCAGCAGGCCGCCTACCAGCTCGCCGATGCCGGCACGCGCGCGGCCCATCACCTGTGCATCGGCCGCCTGCTGTTGCGCCACGCGGATGGCGAACCGCGCGGCGCGGCGCTGTTCGAGGTCGTCGAGCAGCTCAACGCCGGCCGCGCGCTGATCGTGGACGCCGGCGAATGCGTGCGGCTGGCGCGGCTGAACCTGCGTGCCGGCGCCAGGGCGCGCCGCGCGGCCGCGTTCCCGGCCATGGGCGAGCACATGCGCATCGGCCTGGACCTGCTGCCGGCAAATGCCGGACAGAGTCATGCGGGGCTCTGGCGCGAACTGCAACTGGGCGCGGCCGAAGCGGCCTACCTGTGCGGCCGCTTCGATGCGGCCGAGGCGGTCTATCCGCTGGTGCACGCGCACAGCCCGGCGCCGCGCGACCGGGTACGTTGCATCGCCGTCCAGGCGCACCAGTACCAGCTGCAGGGCCGCCTGCCGGACGCCATCGCCGTGCTGCGCGAGGGGCTGGCCTGCCTCGGCATCGACATCCCGCACGAGGTGCCGCGGCTGAAGACGGACTTCGACGCCCTCCTGGCCGACATCGAGCGCCTGCACGGCACGCGCGCGCCGGAAGATTTCCTCGACGCCGCCGAGATGCGCGACCCGGACGCCGTGGCCGCGATGCGGATGATGCAGGCCCTGTGGATGGCCAGCTACTACGCCGGCCAGCAGGAGCTGAGCGCGCTGATGGTGCTGTCGATGACGCGCCTGTCGATGCGCGAAGGCAGCAGCGACTTCAGCGCGGTCGCCTATGTCGGCTACGCCTTCCTGCTGGTGCTGCGGGGCGGCGAGCCCGCGCGCGGCCATGGCTTCGGCGCGATGGCGCTGGCGCTGGCCAGGCGCCGCGCCAGCCTGCAGGCGCGCACCCTCACCGGCCTGATGTTCGCCGCGCTGACCAGCCACTGGACGCGGCCGCTGCGCAGCTCGGACGCGCTGTACGAGGAAGCGATGGGCTGGGCGCTGGACATCGCCGATTTCGTCCAGGTCGGCGTGGTGGCGGCGGTGCGCGCGACCGAGCGCATCATCCTCGGCGACTACCTGCCGGACCTGATGCAGGCCATCGAGCGCGACCTGGCGCTGATGCGCGCCAACGGCCAGCAGGCGATGGCCGATTGCTGCGTCGCCGCCGCGATCCAGCCGATCAAGTCACTGATGGGCCTGACCCCGCGCAGCGACAGCTACGATGACGCCGGTTTCAGCGAAGCGGACTTCCTCGACCGCCATGGCAGCTCGCGCCTGTACCGCGCCTATTTCCTGCAGGGGAAGATCCGCAACGCCAACCTGTTCGACACCCCGGACGCCGAGGCGCTGGCCGGCCAGCTCGACGTGGTGACGCAAATGATGCGCGGGCAGGCCAAGGTGCCCGAGTCGACTTTCCATGCGGCGCTGATCTGGCTGCGTGCACTGCGGCGCGATCCCGCCCGCCCCGACGCCGCCGAGGTGGGGAAACGGATCGAGGCCTTGCAGGCCAGCCTGGCGCGCTGGTCCGCGCAAGGCCCGGACGACATCCGCGCCCGGCACCTGCTGGTACAGGCCGAGGCGGCACGCCTGCGGCATGATTTGCCGGCGGCCACGCGCGGCTACCAGGGGGCGATCGACGCCGCCGGCGCGGCCGGCCACGTCAACGTGCAGGCGCTGGCCAACGAACTGTGCGCCGAATGCTGGCTCGACCAGGGGCAGCCGCGCGTGGCCGCGGTGTTCCTCCAGGACGCCATCGCGCGTTATGGCCAGTGGGGCGCGCAAGGCAAGGCGGCGCAGCTGCGCGCGCGCCACGGCGCCCTGCTCGCCAAGGCCGAGGCACGCGCCACCCAGCCGGCGGCCGGCACCGGGAGCCGCGCCAATGCGGCGCTCGACCTGGTCTCGCTGCTGAAAGCGACACGCATCCTGTCCAACGAGGTCGGCCTGCGCAACGTGCTGACGCGCCTGATCGCCATCGTCCGCGAAAACGCAGGCGCCCAGGTGGCGCGCCTGCTGCTGCTCGACGGCGCCTGGCGGCTGGAGGCCGAGATCCGCAGCGACGACGACGGCGACGACATGGACGGCGGCGAGGACGACGCCGTGACCGTGCTGCAGTCGCGCCGCCTCGACCTCGACGCCGCCGGCGATCCACAGTTCCCGCTGTCGGTGCTGCGCTACGTCATCCGCACCGGCGCCGCGGTGATCGAGGACAGCATCGGCGGCGCCTCGCGCTTCGCCGCCGACCCCTACGTGCGGCAACGGCGGCCGCGCGCCGTCATGTGCCTGCCGATCCGCCACGGCGGCCGCATCGGCGCCGTGCTGTACTTCGAGAACCGGCTGGCCGACGCCTCGTTCACCGAGGAGCGCGTCGAGTTCCTGCGCATGCTCGGGGCCCAGGCGATGGTCTCGATCGCCAGCGCCCGGCTGCACGACAGCCTCGAACAGCGGGTGGCCGAGCGCACCGCGCAGCTGGAGGACGCCAACCGCAAGCTGGCGGCGCTGTCCATCACCGACGGCCTGACCGGCCTGGCCAACCGGCGCCATTTCGACGACGTGCTGCGCACCGAATGCGCGCGCGCCGCGCGCCTGGAACAGCCGCTCGCCCTCGTCATGCTCGACGTCGATTACTTCAAGACCTTCAACGACCGCTACGGCCACCAGACCGGCGATGCCTGCCTGGTGCGGGTTGCGCACGCGCTGGCTGCGGCCGTGCGCCGCGGCGGCGACCTGGCCGCGCGCTACGGCGGCGAGGAATTCGCGATCGTGCTGCCGAGCACCGGTGCGAGCGAGGCGCGCCGGGTCGGGGAAACGCTGCGCGGCGCGGTCGAGGCGCTGGCCATTCCCCACGCGGGCGCGGCGGCGGGCCGGGTGACGATCAGCGTCGGCGTCGCGCTCCAGCCGGGGCCCGGCGCCGCCGACCGCGGTCCGGATGCGCTGCTGCGGCTGGCAGACGCCGCGCTCTACCGCGCCAAGGGCGCGGGGCGCAACCGGGTGGTGCTGGGCGCGGCGGATGCGGCCGGCTAGCGGCGGCGCCTGGATCCAGATCCTTCGTGTCCGCGCACGACGGTCCACGCGCAGTGGCCGTATGCCGCGGCCCGGCCGCGGCGCCGCCAGGGTGCAGCACCGCACCGAGATGCCGCACACAAGCGCGTATCGTCGGATCTCATCCCACGGCGGCGCGCCCGCCGTGCGCACTTGCTCACTTATTACTGGGATTCTCATGGAAAAATACAAAGCAGCCGTGGTAGGCGGTCTGGTCGCGGGCCTGGTGACCACCGCGGTCATGAACCTGGGCCGCAAGACCGGCCTCCTGACCAAGACGCTCGACCGGGATGCGGTCGACTGGATCGACCGCGTCACGGATTCGCGCGCGGTGATCGGCGACGCCGGCACCAGCGCGGTGGAGTTCGTGAACCACCTCGGCGCCTCGGCGGCGTTCGCGGCCGCCGTGCCGGCGCTGCGCGAGGCAGCGCCCTCGCTGTCGCCGGTCGCCCTCGGCACCCTGTACGGCAGCGCGCTGTACGCGGTGAATATCGCGGGCATTGCACCGCTCCTCGGCATCACCGAAGGCGAGGTCGAGGCTGGCCCGCGCAAGGCGGCCGAGCGCTGGGCAATCCACGTGCTGCAGGCGGTGGTGACGGCGGTCGTCGCCGAGCGCCTGACTTCGCCACTGGCGGACGACTAGGCTGGCTTAGTCAGCAGCGCCTCGGCCAGCATCTCGAACAGCGTGCGCGCCGCCGGCGCCATGCCGTGGTCGCGCCTGGTGATCAGGCCGAGCGTGCGCCTGATGTCGGCGTTCACCGGGAGCACGCCGACGGTGGCGCCTCACCGCCGTCACCGCCTGCCCGGCGCTGTCGTGGCTGATCGCCCACCCGGGTTTCGGCAACATGGTCATGATCGAACTGTGGCTCTCGTTTCCGTACGGCAGCCACAACGGCGCCACCATCGTTGCTCTGACCGAAATCAGCTGGTCGAAATCACTGGCGACAAGGCGGCCGGCTACTGGATGGCCGGTGCTTTGACTTTTCGAAATAGATGCAAGGTTCCAGAAATTGCCGCGACTTGGCTATTGGACGTGGGCGGCCAAGATCGTTTCTTGCTGAGTTACACTGGCTGTGATGAACTTCCGCTATCGGCCAAGAGCAGACGCTCGCATCCTATGTCACAAGACTCCCGGACCCACGACCGAATGATCACTATCCGATCCTGTACGTCGAATCGCGAACTTCAAATTAGCTACGCAGGGGACTCGCATCTGCTGGTCGAGCTTGCTGGTTTTCCCGTTTCAGCGAGTGTTGAAATATGGGTCGAGAACGGCGACGCTTCCGGCCTCCAAGCGTTCCTTGCCGACCTCGGCAAACAAGAACGGCCATGGAAGGGCATGCGCGAATGGCAGTCGATTGAGGACGATTTCAAGCTGAGCGCAACCTGCACTGTATTGGGCCATGTCGTTTTCACTGTCCAAATGCGTGGCTTACAGGGTGCGCCCGAAGAGTGGGCCGTTACGGCTGGCATTGACTACGAGTTGGGGCGTCTTGAACGCCTGTCCAGCGGTCTCGATCCCGAAGACGCGTCAGCCGGTTGATCGAGACGTCCGCTCCGAGTCGGTAGCAGACGGTCGTAACTATTTCGATATTCCTCTCCCTCAGTAGCAGCTATCAGGTGCAAAACGTCACAGCTATTCCCAAAACGAGTTGGCCGTAGCCCGACAGTGAGGCTGTTCGCATCGCATCTATTTCAAAATGACAGGTGCCGGCACGGTCGGCTTGGCGTCAAGGAGCGCATGGCCGCCGGGGTGTGAGGCGTCGCGTGCGAGACCGACGGCGGGTATGATGGCGGCGGACACCCCAGCACGAGGATGATGCGCATGCCGACTTCCACCCCGCCCGCCCGCAACTGGTTCGACCAGGGCGGGCAAGCCTATGCCCGCTTCCGCCCCGAGTACCCGCCCGAGCTGGCTGCCTTCCTGGCGGCGGCGGCCCCCGACCGGCACCTGGCCGTCGACGCCGGCTGCGGCAACGGCCAGCTCACCCGGCTGCTCGCGCCCTGCTTCGAACTCGTCGTCGGCATCGACCCGAGTGCCGACCAGATCGCGAATGCCGCTCCGCATGCGCGCGTCGACTACCGCTGCGCCGCGGCCGAGCACATGCCGCTGCCCGATGCCTGCACCAGCCTGGTCACGGCGGCGCAGGCCGCGCACTGGTTCGACCTGCCCGCGTTTTACCGCGAGGCGCGCCGGATCGGCCGGCCCGGCGCCGTCCTGGCGCTGGTCAGCTACGGCGCGCTTGCGCTCGACCCCGCTCTCGACGCGCGCTTCCAGGCCTTCTATCACGACGAGATCGGCCCCTACTGGCCGCCGCAGCGCAAGCTGGTCGACACCGGCTATGCGACCATCGATTTTCCGTTCGACGAACTGGCGCCGCCCGCGCTGGAAATCCGCTGCGCGTGGTCGCTGCCCCAGTTCCTGGGCTACCTGAGCACCTGGTCGGCCGTGCGCGGCGCCAGGGAAGCCGGCCGCGACGGACTGCTGACGGCCTTTGCCGACGATCTTGCGGCAGCCTGGGGCCACGGCGAACGCAAGCGCCCGATCCGCTGGCCGATCAACATGCGAATCGGGCGGCTGTGATGCGGGACATGTCCGGCGCCGCGGGCCAGGCGCGGCCTTGCACGGCGCCCGCCGCATCCGCGCCTTGCCGCTCGCGCTGGCGGCACGCCAGGGCAGTCTGGACTTTCATCCGCTGCGCAGCGGACCCGATCGGAGCGCGCGCCAGCGCCAGCGCGTCGTTCCGCAAACGTGGCGGCCGCGCCACTGCCAGGCCAACAAACCATTGACGGCGATATATAATGAGAGTTGGCAACTTTAAAGCCAACATGACGCCACTTTAGGGCGTTCAACGAAAGCCTATACCTGGCTTGTCTCTTCCACATGACAGCATGACACTGGCGACCGACCAAAATGCCGACGGACGCGGCCTCTCCGCGACCGCGCTCCAATTCATTTCCATCCGCGAGGCGGTCATGGACCACTGGGAACGGGAAGTGCGCGCGCGTGTCGACGGCGCGCGCCATCTGCTGCGCCCGGTACTGACCAATATGCTGCCGGCCTTCTTCGACAATATCGCCGAAGCCCTGAGCCCGGACCATCCGCGCGAACAGGGATCGAGCTGCACCAGCTCGGCCAGCGCCCACGGCGGCGAACGCGCGCGCATGACGCCGTTCGGGCCGGACCAGGTGGTCCACGAATACCAGATCCTGCGCGAATCGATCGCCGTCGTGGCCAAGGGCCGGGTGGCGCTGGGCGAACGCGAATGGAGCGTCATCGACCGCTCGATCAATGCGGCGACCCGGGAAGCGATCCGCGCCTTCACGCGCAGCCACGAGGAGCTGCGCCACAAGGTGGCGGCCGCGCTGTCGCACGACATGCGCACCCCGCTGTCGGTGGTCGCGAACGGCGCCCAGCTGCTCGGGATGACTTCGGACTGGTCGCGCGTCAGGCACGTCGCGGCGCGCATCCAGTCGAACGCGGACCGGCTCGAAGCCATGATGGCCGAATTGCTCGATGCACTGACCTTCCAGGGCTCGGCCAGGATTCCCCTGCACCTGACCCGCTTCGACATCCTCGACCTGGCGCGCGAAACGCAGGAACAATACGCCGACGCCGGCGATAACGGTAACGGCAGCGGCAGCGGCATCGCGGTCGAAACCGCCGGCGAGCCGGTCGTGGGCTACTGGTGCCGCGCCTCGCTGCGGCGCGCGCTGGAAAACCTGATCAACAACGCGATCAAGTACGGCGCGCGCGGCACCGTCAAGGTGATGGCGCGCCAGACCCGCGGCCGCCTGATGCTGAGCGTGCACAACGAAGGCAATCCGATTCCCGAAGAACAGCACGAGCGCATCTTCGACTACCTGCGCAGGGAGGCCGGGCCCTTGTCGGCGACCGGCTGGGGCATCGGCCTGCCGTTCGTGAAAGCCGTGGGCGAAAGCCATGGCGGCAGCGTCTCGGTGGACAGCTCGCCGGAACTCGGCACGACCTTCCTGATCGACATTCCGGTCGACTGCCGCCCGTTCGTCGAAGAAAGCGGCAACCAGCTGGCCGCTTCCTGAGCGGCCCGGCTTGCCGGTTCAGCGGTCCTCGGGGTGGGCGCGCCGCTCCGGCGGCTCGCCCTCGTGGAAGCCGGCGACGAACACCATCAGCAGCTCGCTCGGGATCTTTTCATCCCCCGCTTCGAGCAGGTCGTTGGCGAACTTCGTGAGGTTCGGTTCGCCGGCATGGCCGCCCGCGTGATCGAACGCGTGCCGCGTGACCTTGCCGAGTTTGAACGCCAGTTCGGCGATGGCGGTGTTTTCCGGATCGCGCATGTTATGCCCCCGCCTGGGACACGGATGGGTAAGGATGGTAGGACATGGTTGGCCTTCTGAAATGGTGACGAGCGTGCTCGAATGCGCCTTGCGCCAGACTATACAATAAATGGCCTTTTCACCAAGATCCGCACGTCTGTCGCGTGCCGTGCGCCGCTACATCGTGCGCACCCAGTTACCCTTGTAGAGAATCGGTCCGGTCGGCCCTTGCGGGTCCGGCGACCCGCCCCTGGGCTCCAGCGACACCGCCAGCACCGCCACGTCGGCGCCGAGCGCGGCCGTGTCGAGCGCAAGCGTAGCGGCGCCCTCGCGCGGCAGGATGCCGAGCGAGCGCGGATTGCCGGCGGCCGGTACCGCCCATAACTGCAGCGTCCTGTCATCCGCAACCGCGAGGTTTCCGAGCAGCCTTACCGTCATTACCTTGCGGCCCTCGTCGCCGGTGATCAGCAGCGCCGGCTGCGCCTTCTCGTCCGCCAGCATGGCCAGATAGTCGAACCGTGGCGCTTGCGGCTGCGTGGCGACCAGCGCCACGCCGAGCAGCAGCGCCGTCGCCATCGACGCCGCGCCCAGCCAGCGCCAGAACACCAGCGAATCGCTGTGCCAGAACTGCCAGGCCGGATGACCGCCACGCAGGTCGAGGCGGCGCGCGATGGCCTTCCAGACCCGGCCGGCAGGCTGGCGCGCGCCGGCGAATTCGGCCATCGGCGCCAGCCGGTCGCGCCACGCCGCCACGGTTGCACGCAAGGCCGCATCGTCGTGCAGGTAGGCCTCGAAGCGCCGGCGCGCCCTGCCGCGCAGCGTGCCGAGCACGTACTCCGCCGCGAGCTTGTCGCGCAGTACCGGTTTGTCGCGCAGGTTCATGGGCGCTCGCCTTTCGCCAGGCAGGTCCTGAGCTTGTCCAGGCTGCGCCGTATCCAGGTCTTGACGGTGCCGATCGGCAGCACCATCTGCTGCGCGACCTCGCTGTGGGACAGGTCGTGGAAGAAGGCGAGGCCCAGCACCTGCCGGTGCAGCCCTTCCAGCGCCGACATGCAATAGGCCAGCGCCTTGGCCTCGCGGCTCAGCAGCAGCGCGTCGATCGGCGTTGCGGCCGGGTCGTGCAGCGCCTCCATGACCTTGCGGTCGAACGGGTCGGCATCGAGTTCGGCCTCGCCGCCGGCGCGGTGCAGGACGTCGAGGGCCTTGTTGCGCACGATGGTGGTCATCCAGGTCATGGGCGCCGCCAATTCGCTCCGGTAGGTGCCGGCATGGTTCCAGATCGCGACGAAGCCGTCCTGCAGCGCCTCCTCGGCCAGTTCGCGCTTGCCCAGCATGCGCAAGGCGAAGCCGTACAAGCGCGCCGAGGTGGCGTCGTACAGCTTGCGGAACGCGGCCGCATCGTGCTGGGCGGCGCCGTACAGCCAGGTGCGCAATTGCGCGGATTCGGGAGTGCTGGCGTCGGACATGCAGGCCTTGTCGGGGTACAGATGGGAATAAATACAGCGTGTTGCAAAAATAGCATAATTTCACGAACGCACGACTGGCATCCGCGAAAATAGCGCGTACGGCGCAACGGGCTCATGCCAGCGCCCTCGCCACCAGCACCACGTTCAGCACGACGATGGTGGCCATCGCCGTCCAGGCGGCCAGCCCCAGCCAGCGCGGGCTGGCGAAGCCGTTCATGATCGCGGGATCGCTGGTGAAGCGGATCAGCGGGTACATCGCAAACGGCAGCTGCAGGCTGAGCACCACCTGGCTGAACAGCAGCAGGCGGCCGATGCCGGCCTCGACGTACGCCAGCGTGACCGCGAATGCCGGCACCACCGCGATCGAACGGGTCAACAGGCGGCGCGCCCATGGCGGCATGCGCACCTGCACGAAGCCTTCCATCACGACTTGTCCCGCCAGCGTGGCCGTGACCGAGGAGCTCTGCCCCGCCGCCAGCAGGGCGACCGCGAACAGGGTGCCGGCCAGGGCGCTGCCGGTGAGCGGGCCGAGCAGGCGCTGCGCATCCTGCAGTTCCGCCACGCCGGGATGGCCGCCGGCATGGAACACCGCCGCGGCCGTGATCAGGATGGCGGCGTTGACCGCCAGCGCCATGACCAGCGCGCCGATGACGTCGGCGCTGGCGAAGGCGATCGCGCTGCGCTTGCCGGCCCGGCTGGCCGGAATGCAGCGCGTCTGCACCGTGGACGAATGCAGGTACAGGTTGTGCGGCATGACGGTGGCGCCGACGATGCCGATCGCCAGGTACAGCATGTGCGGATCGGTGACCGTACGCGCCGACGGGATGAAGCCGGCTGCGACCGCCCCCCAGTCCGGCCGTGCCAGCACCAGGTTGATGCCGAAGCAGAGCAGCACGACGCCCATCAGCGCCACCACGAAGGCTTCCAGGTAGCGGAAGCCGAACTTCTGCAGCCACAGGATGAGCAGCACGTCGAGCACGGTCAGCAGCACGCCGGCGGCCAGCGGCGTCCCGAACAGCATATTGAGGGCGATCGCGGTGCCGATCACCTCGGCCAGGTCGCAGGCGCAGATGGCGAGTTCGCACAGCAGCCATTGCGCCAGCGCCGACGGCCGCGACGCGTGGCGCCGGCACAACTGGGCAAGGTCGGCCTGGGCCGCGATGCCGAGCCGCGCCGCCAATACCTGCAGCAGCATCGCCATCAGGCTGGAGACGCCGACGATCCACAGCAGCGCATAGCCGTAGGCGGCGCCGCCCGCCAGGTCGGTGGCCCAGTTGCCCGGGTCCATGTAGCCGACGGCGACCAGGTAGCCCGGACCGAGATAGGCCGCGATGCGCCGCCACCACGGGCCGGCGCCCCGCACGCCGACGCTGCGCAAGGCGCCGCCACCGTCACCATGCTCCGCCGTCTCGGTGAACACCGGCGGCGCCATGTCAGGCGTACGCGGTACTCATGTTCAGGACGCCGTTGGCGCCTTTCGGGAAGAAACCGCCCATGCTGACCGACTCCCTGGTGAGATACACGATGTTGAGCACGTCGCCCGGCGTGCGGCTGAACGCGATGCCGTCACGGTCCAGCGGCACGATGTTGGAGACCGTGGTATCGCCGGCGGTCACGATGCCCTGGTCGACGTCGGCCGCATTGTCCAGGCTGTCGCGCGCATCGGAAATCGCGCCGGCCGCCGTGCGCAGCGACGGCGCCGCCAGGCCCTTGGAATACAGCACCGTGCGCACCAGGCCCGCGTGATAAGCCTCGGCCGCGAGGATGCCGGCCGCGGCCTCGAGGAAGGTCTTGTTGGTGATCAGCGGCGACGCGCCCTTGTAGGCGGTCACGCCGACGTCTTCGAAGATGAAGGCGCCAAGCAGGAAATTCTCGTCGCTCGCATACGGGTCGAAGGCCTGTCCGGCGCCGACCAGGCCGGCGGCGCGCGCGGCGCTGGAAAAGGCACCGTTCGGATCGGTACCGCCGATGTCGATGGACGGCATGGCCACCGCGGCGCTCCCGAGCGCCTTGCGCAGGAAGCCGACGTGCGCGATCTCGTCCTGGGCGATTTCCTTGGCATACTGCGCCACCAGCGGATCCTTGAACGGTACCGCCTTGCCGCCGGTGACCGTGCCCTGCGTGCCGGCGCCACCCAGCAAGCTGGCGCTCAGGCCGGTGCCGAACACCGCATACGAATAGAACTGCGCTTCCAGGTATTCGAGGTTGAGCGCGAAGTTGAGGATATCGTTATCGTTCGGCTGCGCCGCCTGCGCGATCGCTTCATGCACCGAGCCGCCGCAGGCGCTGAGCAGGGTCCCGCCCACCATGCCGACGCTGATGCCGCCGACATTCTTGAAGAAGGAGCGGCGCTTTTCCAGTTTTTGTTGACGTGATTCCAGTAAGGCCAGGGTCAGGTTCGTGTCCGTCATGGTATTTCTCCGGTTGATTAACATCGAAAAACATCGTCGGCACGTGCACTGAATTTCAATGCGGAAATAACGCATGGCCAGTAGCGCACGGCATGTGGCTTGTACTGGCGGAACCGGCGTTCGGATTCAAGTTTTTCAATCGAATCGCGCTTTTTTTGCGAGCCTCGGCCGGCATCGCCCTGGAAACATCGGGTGCGTCTCCGCACTCGCCGTCCACCATCCAAATTATTTTTTGCCTGGGCCACAGTATCCGGACAACTTCAGCGTATCGTGTGGTCTGGATGACAAGACCTTGCTTACGCGTCACATGCTTATCGTTTGCAACATCGTGGAGAAACCATGAAACAGCACAGCCTGTGTTTTCAGTACCTGCAGCCGGGAGACCGGCAACCGTGCAGCGGCAACCAGATCACGAATACCCTGTTCGATGTGCCGGACGGCGCCACCGTCCCGCGCGTGGGGGAATTCGTCCATGTCGTGCGCGGCGACAGCCGCGAGGTGTTCGAGGTGCTGGCGGTGACGACGCAAATCGTCATGTTCGATGCCTCGGCACCCAACTGGAACAGCATCGTCACCGTAGGGCCGGTCGAGAGCCCCGCCAGGCAGATGCTGAGCACGGTATGTCCGTGACAGGGCCGCCGGCGCGGCTATGCCCGGACCTTGCGCACGCTGCACACCGTATCGAACCATGCCTGCATGCCCACCAGCGGTGACGGGTTGACCGGGAACAGGGCATTGATGTTCACGCCGTTGCCGCGTCCGCCGTTGCGCGCGTCCCACCACACGCCGTTGCGCAGGTCGTCGAAGCGCGCGGGAGTGCCGAGCGCGCCGCGCATGCCGGCCTGGCCGCTGGCCGCGAGTACCGTGTCGCGGGCGCCGTTGCGGCCTTGCGTGGCGCGCCCGCCGAAGTGCCAGCCGACCGAGTTCGACACGGCCAGCACCTTCGGGTGGACGCCCTCGGTGACGAACACGCGGATGCGCGCCCGCCCCACCACGTCGTCGCCGGCGCCGGCCGGGGCCTTGAAGGCGCGGTCGCCCTCCTTGCCGGAATGCGGACGGTAGGTGGTCAGTTCGACCAGGTCGCCCGACCTGACGCCGATGCGCGCCGCGGTGTGCGGGTGCATCCACATCGGATTGTCGTGCACGATCTCGGCCAGGTATTTCTGCGATGCGGTGCGGCCCTGGGTGTGCACGTTCCATTTGAACGAGGTGAGCACGAAACGGTCCTCGGGAAGCCGCTCCAGGCCCGGCACCGGCCGGAAGGTGGGCATGCCGTCGTCGCGCATGCCGGCCGCGGCCGCCACCTGCGCCACTTCGGGCGCGTGGATCTCGAAGCGCCGCGACGGCGTGGCGAAACCGCGCAGCGCCTGGCCGCGCACCATCAGGCCGATCGTGCGCTCCTTCCCGCCCGGCTTGTCGGCCTTGACGATGCATCCGCTGGCCGCATCGACGCGCACACCTTCCAGCTGCGCGGCGCCGAGCTTGCGCCGGAACACGTCGTAGGCCTTGGGCTGGCTGGTGTCGACGTGGACGCCGTAGTGCTTCATGTAGTCGAAGCCGTCGGCGAAGCGGCGGCCGTCCGGCCCGGTCGTCGGCAGTTTCGAGCACTGCACGCGGACGTAGTCCTCGTGCGTGCCGAAGGCGAAGTAGCGGGCCTGCGCCGGCCCGAGCCGGCGGCCGATGTTGAACAGCACCTCGGGGAAGGACACGGCTTCGCCCGGCGGCGCCACCATCGGCTGGCGCAGCATCGCATAATGCTGCAGCTCGAGGTTGTTGCGGATGTCCATGCCCCAGCGTTCGAGGTAGGTCGCGTCGGGCAGGATCAGGTCGGCGTAGTGCGCCATTTCGGAATAGATGATGTCCGAGCAGGCGTGGAAAGGGATCAGTTTCTCGTCGCGCAGCACTTCCACCGCCGTGGTGCGGCCCTCGGGCCAGGTCATCGGCGAGGCAATGGTGTAGCTGAGGTAGACGTCGAGACGGGCGCGGCCCTGCTTCAGGTAGTCGTAGACCACCTGCCCGACCTTCATCTTCTGCCAGCGGTTGGCCAGCGGCCATTCGGGCGGATCCTCGAGGTCGGTGCGGATCGCGGCCTTGGGCGGTTCCGGCTGCGGCACCGGATAGCGCGCCGTCGACAACTTGTCCTCCAGGCCGTAGCAATAGCCGCCCGGCTGGCCGATGGCGCCGACCAGGGCATTCAGCATGACCACCGCGCGCTCGGCATTGAAGCCGTTGTAGTGGGCACCGGTGCCGCGGTTGGTGAAGGCCGCCACCGCCGGCCGGGCCCGCGCGAACTCGGTCGCGATGCGTTCGATGTCGGCGGCCGGCATGCCGGACAGTTTCTGCGCCCAGGCCGGCGTGCAGTCCGCCAGCCATTCGCGCAGCCGCGCCTCGCCCGGCTGCACGAAGTCGGCGACGAAGGCGCGGTCGTGCAGGTCGTCGCGCAGGATCACGTGCGCCATCGCCAGCGCGATCGCGCCATCGGTGCCGGGCATCGGCTGGAACCATTCGTCGCTGCGGCCGGCCGTATTGGACATGCGCACGTCGAAGGTGACCAGCTTGGCGCCATGGTCGAAACGCGCCTTGGCCACGCGCTTGACCAGGTGCAGGCCGCCCTGGTGCGCCTCGTAGAAGTTGGCGCCGAAGTTGAGGAAGTAGCGGCAGCGCTCGGCGTCGATCGATTCCCAGTCGGTCTCGCCCAGGCTGACGTAGTTGGCGGCGCGCTTGTTCGACGAGCACAGCGCGCGGTGGTTCAGCAGCACCGGCGAGCCGATCGCGTTCAGGAAGCGCGAGAATTCGGACTCATAGCGCGAGCGGCCCTGGTGGATCGCCACGCGCTCGGGGTGGCCGTCGTCGATGCACTTGCGGATGCGGGCCGCCATGTCGGCGTACGCCTCGTCCCAGGTGATGCGCTTCCAGAGGCCTTCGCCGCGCCGGCCGACGCGCTTGAGCGGGTACAGCAGGCGCTCGGGATAGCTGTTGATGGTCGGCCCGCTCTGCCCCTTGGCGCAGGTCATGAAGCTGCCGAGGTTGGGATCGAGCGGGTTGCCGCGGATCTTGACCACCTTGCCGTCCTGGACGAAGCCTTCGATGCCGCACACGGTCGAGCAGTTCAGGCAGACGCTCTTGACGGAAGTGGCGCTGCGGTAGTCGGGCCGCTGCTTGCGCGCGTGGCCGTCGGCGTCGACCGCGTAATCGAGCGAATCCGGCGTGGCCGCGGCGGCCGCGCTGGCATCGGCGGCGCTCAAGAGGATGGTTTCGCCGACCGCGAGCGTGGCCAGCGCGCCCAGTCCGGATTGCATGAAACGGCGGCGCTCCATCACGCGCCTCCCTTGACCTTGCCGACCACGGTGCCGTAGTCGGCGCGCAGCTCGGCCCAGGTGTCGATTTCATACGTGAAGGGGTCGTGGTTGCGCCCCTTCGGCAGCTTGCGCTCCACCACGCGCGGCACCACCTTGCCGATCCCGCGGTACTTCACCATCGGGCGCGCGTTCTCTTCCGGCTTGAGCACCGTGAGCTCGCGCCCGTGCTTTGCATTGAAACGGCTGACCGGGCTGTCCAGATCGCCCAGGTCGCCGAAGGCGAACACCTCGGTCGGACAGGCTTCCACGCAGGCCGGCTGCAGGCCGGCGTCCAGGCGATGGCTGCACAGGTCGCACTTGTCGGCCACCTGCGCCACCGGGTCGATGTGGATCGCGCCGTAGGGGCAGGCGGCGATGCAGTCGCGCGAACGGTCGCAGGTGTCGACGTCGATACGCACCACGCCATCGGCGTCGCGCCGGATCGCTTCGGTCGGACAGGCCTTCAGGCAAGGCGCATCCTCGCAATGCATGCACAGCGTCGGCAGGAAGGCACGCTTGAGCGTGGTCTTGCCGACCGCATCGGGGCCCTGGAAGTCGTGGTAATAGACCTTGGTGCGGAACATGCCGAGGTAGACGGCATTCTCGACCTTGCAGGCGACCGAGCAGGCGTGGCAGCCGATGCAGCGTTCGGTGTCGACGGCCATGCCCCAGCGGGGCGATGCCTGGCGTGTGATGGGTTGACTCATTGGTGATCCCTTGCGGCGCTGTTCAATAAAGTCCGCAAGGATGCATCAATGCCGTCCGCAAGGCAAGGCGGGCGTCCCGCCATAGGCGGACACGGCATGTGCTATAAACACCGTTCACCACACCGCAACGCACTTGCCACATGGGCCACCTGCTGTCGTCGTTACTCGGTCTCGTTCGCCGTTACGTCCTGTTGTTCGCCGGGATCGTGCTGGTGCTCGTGTGCGGCGCCTGGGTGCGCGGCGAGTGGCGCCAGGTCCGCGCCAGCCTGGACGAGTTGCCGTCGCTGCGGCGCGCACAAATCAACGTCGATGCCTACCGCGCCACGCTGGGCGCGCAGGCCGTCCGGGAGGCCGACCGGATGTCGACGGCGACGCTGGCGCAGCTGGACGCCCACCTTCGCGTCCTCGACGCCGATATCCTGCGCCTGCAGCTGGCGCAGGCACAGGACCGGCTGTCGCCGCTGTCGGTGCTGCGCGGCGGCGCCGGCGCCCTGCCCGCGCGGCTGGAACGGGCGGCGCTGCACGGCATCGAGCTCGAACTGCGCCGCCAGGAGCGTGCCCATCTTGCGGCCTTGCGCGGCCGGCTCGACGTCCTGCTGCACCGGGAAGCCGCGTTGCAGCAGCTCGAGCGCCTCCGGCTCGCCTATCTGCAGGCCTTCCAGGCGCAGGAAGCTGCGAAGAAAACGCTGGCCGAGGCGCGTGCCCGGATGGGGTGGACCGATCGCCTGTTCCCGTATTCGGCGGCCAAGCGGCAGGTGCGCGCATGGGAAAGTCAGGTCGCCGCTCGCGCCGCGCAGGCCGATACCGCCCTCGCCCGCTTCCGCCAACAGAAGCGGCTGGTGGAGCAGTTGCCGCGCGCGCCCGACCTGGCGCAGCTGAGCATCGACGAGCGCCGCCTCGCCGCCGCCGCGGCGCCGCTGGCCGAGCGGCTGCGGCATGTCGACGCGCTCGCGTCGCAAAACCTTGCGTGGCAGGCCTACCGGGTGGTCGAGCCGGTGCTGGGTGCGGCGTTCGTCGTGCTCGTCTCGTGGGTCGTGGTGCCGTTCGCGATCCGGGCGGTCTTCTACTTCGTGCTGGCGCCGCTGGCCGCGCGTGCGCGTCCGATCGTCATCGCGCGCCATCGCGGCGACATCGACCTGCTGCTGCGCCCATGGCGCCGGCTGCGCGCGCATGGCCCGCACATCTCCGCCGTGTCGAAGCGGGTCGCGCTCGGCCCCGGGGACGAGATGCTGATCCGGCCGGCCTACTGCCAGAGCCAGCCCGAGCATGCCGAGATCGCCACCAAGGTCCTGTTCGACTGGTCGTACTGGCTGCCCAGCATCGCGGCGCACCTGTGGCTGCTGGATCGCATCCGTACGCGGCAAGCGGCCGACGTCGTCGTCTCGTCCACCGCCGACGCGCTCGAGGAAGTCGCCCTGCTGGAGATTCCCGCCGGCGCCGCCTTCGTGCTCCAGGCGCGCGGCCTGGTCGGGGTGGTCTACCGGCGCGGACAGCGGCCACGCATCCGCAGCCACTGGCGCCTCGGCACCCTGCATGCGTGGCTGACGCTGCAACTGCGCTACCTGTCGTTCGAAGGACCGGCGACCCTGGTTGTCACGGGCTGCCGCGGGGTGCGGCTCGAACACGCGTCCGCGGGACGCGCCGTCAGCCAGGATGCGACGCTGGGGTTCAGCACCAACGCCAGCTATTCCACCGTCCGCGCCAGGCCCTTCCTGCCTTACATGCTCGGCCGGCGCGCCCTGCTGAACGACCGGTTCGCCGGGGAAGACGCTTATTACCTGTACGAGGAAACCCCGCGGCGCGGCCAGGCCGGTGACCGGCATCGCAATCCGCTGGAGGCGCTGGTCGATGCGGGCTTGAAGGCGTTCGGCGTGTAGCACGGGGCCCGGCACGTACGGCATCGACACCACGGCTGCAACAGCCTCGCCAATTAACCAACTAGTTAGTTATAATACGGCCTGCGGCGTGTTTCAGCAAAGCCGACTTTGAAAACGCGGTGCCGGTCGACCTGCCGGCATGGATCGACGCGCCTTCCTGCGGCGCGGACGAAACGCTTGCCTCCCATGGCACCGCCGACGGCACGCCGGCCTGGCGTATTGCCGCATCAATGCAGGATCAGTTCTCGGAGAAATGTTCAAATGACTAAACGTGAAACCCATCCTTCGGCGGCGCTGAAGGCCGGGTGTATATTGCTCGGGCTCGCACTGCTGGCCACCGGCCTGTTCTTCGTCGTCGGCGGCGCCAGGCTGGCCGTGCTGCACGGGAGCCTGTACTTCCTGGTCGCGGGTGTCGTCATCGTGGCGGCCGCCATCCAGTTCATGCGGCTGAAGCCGTCCGCCGTGATCGTCTATGGCGCGGCATTCGCCGGCACCCTGGCGTGGGCGCTGGCGGAGGTCGGCCTCGATTTCTGGCCGCTGGTGTCGCGCCTCATGCTGCCGGCCGGCCTGATGGTGCTGGCGCTGCTGGCCTGGCCGTCGCTGCGCAGGATCGCCACCGGGCACGCTGCGGGAAAAGGCGCCTACGGGCTGGCCGCGCTGCTGGCGCTCGGCATGGGCGCCACCTTCGTCCAGATGTTCCAGCCGCACCCGACCGTCGCTTTCGCAGGCAAGCCCGCGCCGCTGGTGCCGGTCGCGCCGGGCAAGCAACAGAAGGACTGGCGCCACTACGGCAACACGGCGGGCGGCAGCCGCTTCGCCGCGCTCGACCAGATCACGCGCGACAACGTGAAGGATCTGCAGGTCGCGTGGACCTTGCATACCGGCGACACCCCGATCAGCCCCACCGGCAACGGCGCGGAAGACCAGGAAACCCCGCTGCAGGTCGGCGACCGGGTTTACCTGTGCACGCCGCATAACAACGTGATCGCGGTCGACGCCGACAGCGGCAGGAAGATCTGGGAGCGCGACATCGATGCACGGTCGCAGGTCTGGAACCGCTGCCGCGGCCTCGCCTATTTCGATGCGACCCAGCCGCCGCCGCCGCCGACCGTGGCCGGCTCGACGCCGGTCCCGCCCGCTACGCTGCCGGCCGATGCGAATTGCCGGCGCCGCATCCTGATGAACACCATCGACGCGCGCCTGGTCGCCATCGACGCCGACACCGGCGCCCTGTGCGAAGGCTTCGGCAAGGGCGGCTTCGTCGACCTGAAGGCGGGCCTGGGCGGCGCGGACGACCCGAAGTACCAGCTTACCTCGGCGCCGACCCTGGCGGGCACCACCGTCGTGGTGGGCGGCCGCGTGGCGGACAACGTCCAGACCGACATGCCGGGCGGCGTCCTGCGCGGCTTCGACGTCATCACCGGCGGGATGCGCTGGGCCTTCGATCCCGGCCGCGACGATCCGAACGCACGCCTGCAGCCGGGCCAGACCTGGGCCCGCAGTACGCCGAATTCGTGGGCGCCGATGTCGTACGATGCCGCGATGAATACGGTGTTCATTCCGATGGGCAGTCCGTCGGTGGACCTGTGGGGCGGCAATCGCACGCCGCTGGACCACCGCTACGCCACTTCCATCCTGGCGCTGGATGCGAGCACCGGCAAACAGAAATGGGTCTACCAGACAGTCCATAACGACCTGTGGGACTTCGACGTGCCGATGCAGCCGAGCCTGATCGACTTTCCCGGCCAGGACGGTGCGGCCACGCCCGCCGTCGTGTTCGGCTCGAAGTCCGGCCAGATCTTCGTCCTCGACCGCCTGACCGGCAAGCCGCTCACGCGCGTCGAGGAGCGCCCGGTCAAGACCGCGGGCATCTTCAAGGAACAGTATGCGACAACGCAGCCGTTTTCAAGCGGCATGCCGAGCATCGGCGCGGACACGCTGAAGGAATCGGACATGTGGGGCGCGACCCCGTTCGACCAGCTCGCCTGCCGCATCGGTTTCAAGTCGATGCGCTATGAAGGCCTGTTCACGGCCCCGGGCACCGACGTCTCGCTGAGCTTCCCCGGTTCGCTCGGCGGCATGAACTGGGGCAGCCTGTCCACCGACCCGGACAATCATGTCATCTTCGTCAACGACATGCGCCTCGGCCTGTGGGTGCAAATGATCCCGCAGAAGACCGACAGCGGGCCCGCCGGCAACGGCGGCGAAGCGGTCAACACCGGCATGGGCGCGGTGCCCCTGAAGGGCACGCCGTACGCGGTCAACAAGAACCGCTTCATGTCGCCACTCGGCATTCCCTGCCAGAAGCCGCCGTTCGGCACGCTGTCGGCGGTGGACCTGAAGACCCGGAAGGTACTCTGGCAAGTGCCGGTCGGTACCGTGCAGGACACGGGTCCCTTCGGTATCAAGATGGGCATGAAAATGCCGATCGGCATGCCGACGCTCGGCGGCACGCTGGCGACCCAGGGCGGCCTGGTCTTCATCGCAGGCACGCAAGACTACTACCTGCGCGCCTTCGACAGCGCGACCGGCAAGGAAGTCTGGAAAGCGCGCCTGCCGGTAGGCAGCCAGGGCGGACCGATGAGCTACGTGTCGCCGAAGACCGGCAAGCAGTACGTGCTGATCTCGGCCGGCGGCGCAAGGCAATCGCCGGACCGGGGTGACTATGTCATCGCTTATGCGCTGAAGCGCTGACTCGATGAGGCAGATACTACAAATGCAACGCGATAATGAATTCCGGGCTTCGGCGAAGATGGAAGGTTACCCGCGCTGCGCCGCCCGGCGCCAGCGCCTGTGGCGCCCGGCCGGCTGTGCCTTCATGCTGGCCATGGCCGCGCTTGCCCCGGCGGGCGCACTGGCCGATGACCGCGGCGCCTCCACTCTCACCGGCAACTGGGGCGGCGCGCGCACCCGGTATGCCGAGGCCGGTGTCAACTTTCGGGGGGATTATGTCTCCGAGACCTTTGCCAACGTCCGCGGCGGGCGCCGGCGGGGCAGCACCTACGCCCAGCAGCTGCGGCTGGGCGCCGACCTCGACATGGCCCGCATCGCCGGCTGGTCCGGCGCCACGCTGCACTTCACCGTCAACGACCGGCGTGGCGCGGGCGTTTCCGCCGATTACATCGGCAACCGGCTGCCGGTCCAGGAAGTCCACGGCGGCCCGTACACCCGCTTGAGCGAGGCCAGCTACGAGCAGGTCCTGGCCGATGGCCGGCTCGATCTGCGTCTCGGTTTTTTCGCCATGGGCAATGACCTTGGCGGCATGATACTCGGCTGCCAGCTGGTGAACGCCGCCTTTTGCGCACACCCGTTGTCCCTCTCGGGCAACAGCGGCTGGTACAACTACCCGAACGCGCGCTGGGGCGCGGCCGTCCGCTACGCGCTGCGGCCGGACCTGCTGCTGCGCACGGGCGTGTTCCAGGACAATCCGCGCCTCGGCGACAAGGAAAACGCCTTCCGGCCGTTCGCCGCGGGCACGGCGGGCGTGATGCTGCCGCTGGAGCTGGAATACGCGCCCGGCGCCGCGCCGCACGGTGCGGCACTGCCCGGACATTACAAGCTCGGCGTGTTTTACGATACGGCGCGCGTTCGGCGCCAGGGCGAAACCGGCCCGTCGGCTGGCACCGTGGGCGGGCGCTACGGCATGTACCTGCTGGCGGACCAGACGATCGTGCGCCAGGCGCGCGGCCGCGGCCTTGCCGTGTTCGGGCAGTTCACGGCGAATCCGCGGGCGTCGGCGCAGATCACGCGCTGGTACGAGGCCGGCCTGGTCAAGACCGGCACCTTCGCGGGCCGGGATGCGGATACCCTCGCGCTGGGCGTGGTGCATGCGCAGGTCAATCCACGCCTGCGCGAGAACGCCGCAGCCGCCAATGCCGGGGCGGGGGCCAGCGCATCGCTGCCCGCCGGCGAAAAGGTAATCGAGCTGAGCTACGGCCTGCAAGCGCTGCCATGGCTGGGCGTGCGCGCCGATCTCCAGTACGTCGTCGATCCCGGCGCATTCAGCTACCAGTCGACCCGGAATGCGCTTGCGCTCGGCACCCAGCTGAGAATCACGTTCTGATCCGGCCCGAGGCGCCGCGCGGCGCCTCAGGTGGCGCGCATGTAGCGCAGGATCGTGTCGACCACGGCTTCGCGGCGCGCCGCGTGCACCTCGGGCGCACCGAGGTCCCGCTCGAAAATGAAGCTGAAGGTATGGCGGTTCGACACGTTGTAGAACGACAGAGCGCTGATCGACATGTGCAGGTCGACCGGATCGACGTCGGCGCGAAACACGCCGTCCGCGATGCCGCGTTGGCACAGGCGCTCCAGCAAGGTTATGGCTGAACGGTTGATCGCGCGCAGCGCCGGGATCTTGCGGATGTACTCGCCCTGGTTGATGTTTTCGCTCATCACCATCCGGATGAACTCGGGATGCGCCGCATGGAAATCGAAGCTCGCACCGACCAGCTTGCGCAACGCGGGCTCCGGCGACAGGCTCTCGTCGATATGCAGTTCGTCCTCGCTCTGCCGGACGCGGCGATAGCTTTCTTCCAGCGCGGCGACGTACAAATCCTCCTTGCTGCCGAAGTGGTAATAGATCATGGCCTTGTTGAATCCGCTCTCGGCCGCGATCGCGTCGATGCGGGCGCCGCTCAATCCGACCCGGGAAAATTCCTGGAGCGCGACATTCAGGATCCTGGCGCGCGTACTGTCTTCGTCGTCCCTGGCGGACGCGCTCTTCGATCTGCTTGCTTTCGTCATCGGACTATTCTAAACGATCACGCCATGCACCCGCATGCATGGCCCCGGCAGCTCCTTGATGCGAATAGTTAGCGAACAGAGAACCCGCCGTCAACGGCGATGGCTTGCCCGGTCATGAAGGCCGCGCCCGGGCTGCAGAGCCACAAGACGGCCGATGCGATCTCCTCCACACGTCCGAGGCGCGCGACCGGGATATCGCTGATGACGGCCTTCATGGTCTCAGGATGGTGAATCAATGCCTCCTGCACCATTGGCGTGTCGATACAGCCCGGGCAGATGGCATTGATCCGAATGCCTTTGCGGGCATATTCCAGCGCTGCACTCTTGGTCAAGCCAATCACACCGTGCTTCGACGCCGTGTAGGCGCCCAGGCCTGCCGTGCCCACCAGCCCAGCGGTCGACGACGTGTTGACGATGGCACCCCCACCTTGCGTACGCATGTGGGCCAACTCATGTTTCATGCAATTCCAGACGCCGCGCAGGTTGATCCCGATGATCCGGTCGAAATCTGCAGCGCTCGCGTCAGCCGTTTCCGCTACCGGCACCTGGATCCCGGCATTGTTGAAGGCGGCATCGATGCGTCCGAAGGTCGAGACGGTCCGTGCAACCATGGCCGCGACCTCCTCTTCGTCCGCCACGTTGCAGCGGATGGCAATCGCCTTGTGGCCTTCGGCAAGCAAGGCTTCAGCCGCCATGCGTACTGCCGCTTCATCGATGTCTGCCAGCGCCACCGCCGCGCCGGCGTGCGCAAACGCCCTTGCCGCTTCCAGGCCGATGCCGGAACCTGCTCCGGTAACGAGGGCAACCTTGTTCTCAAAACTATGATTCATGTTCAATGCTTTCGTAAGTTGGCGGGCCGGGAAGATCGTCCCGGACGACGAGCATCACTGTACCGCCCGCACATTCATACGGTTAGCTGCTAAACTTGGATTAGTGATATGAAAATAATTTATAAATGCCGCGCGTCGACTTCAACCATCTGCAAGCCTTCATCGTCGTGGCACGGGAGCGCAGCTTCACGCGCGCAGCGGCGCAGCTGGGGGTGTCCCAACCCGCCCTGAGCCATACGATCAAAGGCCTCGAATCGCGATTGGGTATCCGCCTTTTGACCCGAAACACACGCGGGGTGTCCCCAACCGAGGCAGGAGAACGTCTGCTGGCAAACCTGGGCCCCTATTACGAAGGCATCGAAGCCGAGCTGGCTGCCGTGACCAGTCTCCGGGAGCGACCCGCCGGCACGATCAGAATCACGGCGTCGGACTACGGTGCGCGCAGCTTCCTGTGGCCGAGCCTGTCGCGGCTGATGCTGGACTACCCGGATATCAACATCGAGATCGATATCAACAACCGGATGGTCGACATCGTTGCAGAACGTTTCGATGCCGGAATCCGATTTGGCGACCAGGTGGCGAAAGACATGATCGCGGTCCGTATCACACCCGACTTGCGCATGGCGGTCGTAGCGACCCCTGACTATTTCGCTGCACACCGACGACCGGAGACGCCGCAGGACCTCACCGCACACAGCTGCATCAATCTGCGGCTGGCCACTTACGGTGGCTTGTATGCCTGGGAATTCGAAAAGGACGGAAGTACGCTCGAGGTTCATGTTCGCGGCCAATTCACCGGCAACACCACGCCACAAATGCTGGAGGGAGCCTTGGCAGGCGTTGGCGTTGCGTACGTTCCCCTTACCCTGGCACAGGAACATATCGACAGCGGACTGCTGGTTCCCGTCTTGGAGGACTGGTGGCCTGCGTTTCCCGGATATCATCTCTACTACCCAAGTCGCCGCCAGCATTCTCGCGCCTTCGCTTTGGTCGTCGATGCGCTTCGATATCGCCCGGTTTGACGACCAGGGTAAGAGCGTCTAACAAAACCTTCAGGGCAAGGCGCAACGTGCCATGGCGCTCACGCGCCAAATGCCGCGCCTGGCCGGCCGGACTGAAATGGGCTCGATTTTACATCTGTCGACCGCATCGACTATGGCCGCGATGGGCTTGATACGCTGATCGGTCTGGCGCGTTTGCGCAGCAACATCATCGTCGCCAGTCCGAGCCCGATCAAGGCAATCGGGCCCGGTTCCGGGACGTCATTGGCCGGCTTACCGGGGTCGGTGCTCGGTGTCGTTTTGAGAGACATGTCACGATTGAAAAACGCCACATTCGAAAATGCCGGTATGTTTCCACCATTGTTCAACCATCCGATTGCCCACGTACCCTGCATCTTCTGACCTGCCGCCACGAATTGATTGTCAAACAAGAACGCTGTCGAAGCATTGGATGCATGGATGGCCATGACCAGGTCCAGAGTGGCGTCATGCTTGAGATCCGTGTTAGTGACGGTCCATGTCCCAACCTTATCGTTCGTCAGTTGAGCGAAATCGATCTTGAAACCGTTGTAGTCGAAACTTGCGCCGTTTTGACTGTCCGTGCTGCCCACGAAATTCCAATTGCCCAGCCCCATTGACTCAAACGATGAGGAAAAGCCGGTAGTATTGCCGTTTGCGGGATTCTGTTGAGAGAAAGCGATGAAGGACGATGTACGTTCGCCCAGCGTCACGTCAGTCGTGTCGGCACTGCCCATGATGGGAGCAGCAAAGACGGACGGGAGGGCGAGCGCCATGGTCATATTCAGCACGGATTTTCCAAGCCCGTTCAACATGATTTCCCTTTTCGAATAAAAGTATGCACCAACAGTGTGGCAACTTTTATTACTCCGTAGAAATTATTGGGCTGGAATTTTATAGCTTGTTGCAAGGACGTTCTGTTTATCCCCACAAGAGTGATTGCGCCTCTCCTCGGGGACCGAACAACTTGTCAGGCTGTGCCGAATCTTCTCGACGCCTGGCAAGGACCCGGATCAGTGCCCGGGCGATCAATCGTGACCGCCCGACCGGACGGACGGCGCCGCGCCGATCGTGTATCGTGCCTGGCATAGCGCAGCGTTCCAGGCGAATGACGATGAAGCGAAAAACGAATCCGGCACAGGTCCCGGCACCCCAGCTCGAACTCCCGCTCGGCCAGCAGGCGACGCAGGAGGCAGTACGCAACCTGTCCTACTACATCGGTCTCGGCAAGGTCTTCGCGACCTACCATAAACGCTGGCCGACGGTGGAGTCGACCCGCGAAGAGTTCCGGGCGGCGCGCGTGCACGACTACGATGGCCAGCGCATCGACCGGGAACTGCGCTTCCCCGCACCCAGCCTCGAAGCCGATCCGGCATACCGGGCCCTGCTCGAACACTGCCTGGCCGACGGCATGACGGACGGCGTCAACCTGGCATCCCTCGACCCGCGCTATCGCACCGTCCTCGACGAAGACGATATCGCCGCACTGTTCGATACCATCGTGCTGGCGCGTGCGGGGGACCCGGACGCGGTGCGCTACGCAACCGGTGTGCCGGCGCACCGGCCCGGGGAACTCACCCTGCACATCGGCGACACCATCGGCGCGCAGGCGCTCGGGCTGGCGGGCCTGGATCCCGATGACCCGCGCGTGCTGGCGGCCGGTGTCGCGGTGCGCGTGCAGGCCACCGGCGCACTGAAAGACTTCATCGACCGCGCCGGCGCACGCGGCCCGGCCGCGCATGAGCACCTGGCCGACGACTATCTGCTCGAAGCCGGCGACGGCGGACGCCTGTTCCTCAAATTCCGGCTGCGCGCCGACCGCCGCTACGCCGGCGGGTTCGCCGTCGACCGCCTGACCCGGAAACTCGCCTCCGTCTACCGCGCCGATCCGGTGCTTGCCGGCCTGTGCGCCACCGCCCTGCCCGACCTGCCGCCGGCGCCCACCCTCCCGGCGGCGCCCGCCCCGCACAGCGACGAGGAGCTGCGCGAACAATTGGCCGCGCTCGAACCGGAAGGCCGGAGCCTGAACCTGCCGATCCAGCAGTTGAGCCGCTTCGCCGACATCAGGCGCGCCCTGGAGCAAGCCGGCGCGGTATTCAGCGCGCATCGGCAGCGCTTCGATTTCGAGGAAGGCGTCGAACCGGCGCGCGTCGTCGAGCGGCTGCTCAGCGGCGCCGCGCGGTAGCACGGCGCCTGGGCGCGGGCACGCGCGTGTCCGCGCCGCCGAAGAAGTCGGGCTGGACCGGCACCGGCGCGGGTGCCGGCCCGGGTGGTGGCGCAGGCGGCGGCACGGCGGCGGCGTCCTCTTCCCTTGCCGGCGCCGGCGCGGCCGTGTCGTATGGATCGATCTCGGCCGCCAGCGCGTTGGTGTAAGCCAGTACCTCGTCGAGGATCTCGTGGGCGGCCGGATCGGCGGGTGCGTCGCCCGCCGCCAGCTGCCGCCGGCAGTCCGCCACCGCTTCGCGCACTGCGGACACGGTGCGGCTGCCGCAATCGCCGGTGATCAGCTTGCCGAAACGGTACTCTTCCCACTTGTCCTGTTCGCGCCGCGACAGCGCCTGCGGATAATGACGCGCCTTGTAGCGCAGGAACAGCGCGCCGAGCCTGGGGTCGCCGAAGTCCGGTTCGACCGACGCGAGGTTGGCCGGATCCATGGTCCGCAGGGTATCCAGCATGCGCCGGTCGGCGTTGCCGACGAAGCCCGCATACAAGGCCTGCTCGGGATCGCACTCGGGGCCGGGACGGTCGAACGCGGCTTGCAGCAGCCTGGCAAGGTCGAGCGTGCCGAGCACGCCCAGCATGACGGGCACGTTGGCGAGCGCGGCCCCGACGTCGATCCCCAGCTCGGCGGCGCGCTCGCGCGACAGCACGCTCAGGTTCCGGAACACCGCCGGGGACTGGTTCGCGGCGATGCCGGCGAGCGGCATCGGCTCGACCTCCTCGGGACGGGTGCCGATGGCCGGCCACAAGCGCCTGCGCAGGGTTTCCGCGTCGATATCGAGCAGCTGGCGCGGGTCCTTGGACAGGTCCCATGCAATGACTTCGTTGTGGTTGAGCGGATGGCGGGCGACCGGCAGCATGATGCGCACGCCGGCCGTCGGCGCGCTGCCGCGTCCGACGTGGATGAAGGGCGCGTTCGGCGCCGCCTCCATTTCACCCAGCGCCAGGTTCTTGTCGAGCATCGAGAAACAATGCGCATACAGCCGCGGCTGAAGTTCCCGGATGCGCCGCGCCAGCGCCAGCGTGGCGTACACGTCGGACAGCGCGTCGTGCGCCGATTCGTGCAGCAGCCCGTTGGCCGCCGTCATGCGGGCCAGCTCGAACGAGACCTCGCCATGTTCGTCGCGTGGCCACTCGAGCGTGTCGGGCCGCAGCGCGTACGTGGCCCGCACCAGTGGCAGCAGGTCCCAGCGACCGCAGCCGTTCTTCCATTCACGGGCATACGGGTCCATGAGATTACGCCACAGCATGAACCGTGTGATCTCGTCGTCGAAGGCGATCGAGTTGTAGCCGAAGCTGATGGTGCCCGGCGTCGCGAGCTTGCGCTGGACCGCATCGACGAACTGCAATTCGGGCAAGCCCACTTCCCGGCAGAACCCGGGCGTGACGCCGTTCAGCAGGCAGGCCGCCGGATCGGGCAGGTGATCCGGCGCCGGCTGGCAATGCAGGGTGGTGGGCTGGCCGACGATGCCGAGATCGGGGTCGGTACGGACGCATGCGAACTGTACCGGACGGTCGCGGACCGGATCCGTGCCTGTCGTCTCAAAATCGAAGACCAATAACGTATTCATACGAGCTCGCTGGATCGACACGTGGCCATTATAGGCCGGTGCCGCGGCTTGCCCGTGCACGCAAGCGGGCCGCTCAATCGAACGCGAAGGCCTGCCCGCCCACCTTCACCAGGCGGCGGCTGCCGGACCTGTCGACGCTCACGCGCGGGCGCTTGCAGCCGACGTCCAGCAGCACCAGGAATTCCGCCACCGTACCGCCATCGTTCTCCAGGTAGAACGCGCCATGGTCTTCGGTCACGCCCTGTTTCGGTGCCGGCCCGCGCCATTTCGCGAACGGCGCGTTGCCGTTCAGGTCGCGCAGGCAGACCGACTGGCGGCCGGCCGCGATCCGCACGCTCGACCGGCTCTCCACCTTCATCACGGACGGCGCGTGCACGTTGAACTCGTAGGTGTGCGGGTCGGGCGCGGCAAGTTGGTCGCGCACCACGATCGCATCCGGGCCATGCAGGTACACGACCTGGCGGCGCGCCTGCGTCAGCCGGCCGCCGTAGGCGGGCGTCGCGTCGCCTTCCGCGTAGTCATAATCCGGCCTTGCCGAGAAGCGGACGATGCGGCCATTGCGCTGCATCTGCTCGCGGTAGCCGTCCACCAGCTGCCCCTTGCCGCCGTCGAAGGTGACGGCGTTCTGCGACCTGGTCTGGCGGTACCAGTCGGTCCAGCGCGGCGAACCGTACCAGTCGTACCAGCCGGCCTTGACCAGCAGCGGCTGGCCGGCCACCGTCAGCAGCAGGCCGTTCTGGTCGCCGTGGCTGTGGTTGAACGAACCGTAGGGGCTGGACTTGAAGTAGAACGCCATGTCCCCGCTTGACCCGATAGCGCTGTGCATCGCCACCCAGCCGATACCCGGGAACCAGGCCGAATCCGAAGGCGCGATCCTGCGCCGGGTGGCGGCCACGGGCAACGGGTACGGCGCCTGGAGCGCCGACAGCGCATCCTCGGACGCGCCCAGCCTGCCCGCATACCACGCGGCCTGGGGCGACACCATGCGGTTCGCGAGCGCGCGCAGCACGCGCGCGTCGGGCCGGGTCTCGGCGCCGTCGCCGAAGGCATGCACGGGCGCGCCCGGCGGGACGAACTCGGTGAGGAAGTCCAGAAAGCCCACCGTCCAGGGCTTGGCGTACAGGTTCACGCCGCTCGCCTGGAGGATCGGATCCCACAGCGCGACCATGTAGGCGGCCGTGTACTCGGCGTACGCGCTGCCGTTGGCGTAACCGCCCTCCTGCCCCGACCAGGGTGCCGGGAAGGCGGCATAGGCGCGGAACGCGAAGTCGAACCACTTCTGCGCGTCCGGCAGGTCTCCCAGCGCCAGCGCCGAGATCAGCGCCATGTAGCCCAGCAGCGTATTGCCGTGCGAATCGAAACGATGCTGGTCCAGGCGTCCCTTGTCTTTAGCCAGGTCATTGAACATGTCGCCGGCGCGCAGGCTGGCGGTCTTCAGCCAGCCCGCCTTGCGACGCTCGTCCAGGTCGCCGGCCAGCAGGTCGGCCGCCTTCAGCAGGGACAGCGCGATCTGGCGCGTCGCCTGGTCCTGGCTGGCGTGGCTGGTCGGGCCGTCGGGGCTCAGCGCGGCCAGCTGGTCGCCGCGCTTGAAGGCCTCCTTCAGGCAGGACCGGTCATTCTTCAGGCGCCACAGGACAGCCGCCGCTTCCAGCTGGCGCGCGGCTTCGTCGACGCGGTGGGCAATCTCGGTCTGCTGGGCGGCCATCGCGGCGGTCAGCGGCGTACGGATCACGACCGGCCAGCGCGCGTCCTTCAGGTCGGGCAGCGCCCCCGCCTGCAGCCGGACTTCGTTGGCCAGCCGGCTCAGGTAGGGTTCCAGGTCGCTCTTCTTCGCGGCGCTCCAGGTGGCATGGGGCGTGAACGACGGCGGCAGCGAACGCGGCCGGGCATGGGCCAGGATGCGCGCGCGCAGCGCGGCATTGTCCGGCACCTCGAAGGCGGTCGACTTGCCGGTGATCGAGAACCTGCGCGGCGCCGACCAGTCGCTCGATCCGGCCGGGCGCACGCGCCAGGTGTAGTTGCCGGGCGCCAGGGCCTTGGCCGGCAGGTACCAGTTGCGCTCGACGACGGCGCCGGCCGGCGCCCCCTCCTCCGGCGCGATCCGGATTTCGTAGCGGGCGCCGCCGCCAGGGTAACGGGCCCAGGTGAAGGTGGGCGGATTCTGCAGCTGGACTTCGGCGTTGGACGGATGGGTCCGGACGACCAGCGGATCGGCCGATTGCGCCCAGTCGGCGCGCGCAGCGGGCGGCCACATCAGTACCGCCGCGACCATGATGCCTGTGCGATGCCAAGCCATGTCGATCCTCCATGCATGTCGATCGATGCGGCCGGGTGTCCGTGCGTGACGTATCGGCGGTCCGGCGCGATGACGTTAGACAGCGGATTCGCGCGATGAACGTCGAGATGCGTGCAAGCACCGGTCAAGTTTTTGCAGGAACCGGATCGCCCTGGCCCGGCTCGCCCGTCCAGCCACCGCCGAGCGCCTTGTACAAGGACACCGTTGCCTGCAGGCGCTTCAGTTTCAATATCCCCATGTCGTTCTGCACGTCCGACAACGCCCGCTGGGTATCGAGCACCGTCATGAACTCCTCGGCACCCAGCTTGTAGCGGATTTCCGCCAGGTCGTAGGCCTGGCGCGCCTGCGCCAGTTCGATCGTCTTCAGGCGCCGCTGCTCGTCCAGGCTGCGGATCTGGCCCAGCGCCGTGTCCACTTCCGACAAGGCGCCGATCACGGTAGCGCGATAGACCTGCACCAGTTCCTGCTTGCGGGCGACGGCGATGTCGCGTTCGCGCTTGAGCCGGCCGCCGTCGAAGATCGGCGCCATCAGCGAGGTGCTGACATTGGCGACCAGGTTCGGCGCATTCAGCAGCGACAGCAAGGCGCTGCTTTGCGCGCCCATGGTGCCGGTGAGGTTAATGCTGGGGAACAGGTTGGCCCGGGCGACGGCGACGTTGGCATTGGCGGCGGCCAGGTCGGCTTCGGCGCGGCGGATATCGGGCCGGCGCGCCAGCAGGTCGGACGGCAGGCCGGGGGACACCTCAGGCAAGGTGATCGTGTCCAGCCCCTGCTGGCCGACGGAAAAGGTCTGCGGCGTCTTGCCGAGCAGGATCGCCAGCGCCGCCAGCGCCTCGCGCTCCTGCTGCATCAGGTCCGGCAGGTCCGCCTTGCGCTGCGCCACGGCCGAACGCTGGCGCGCCAGGTCGAGCGACGAGGCCGCGCCCGCGCTTTTTTGCGCCTCCACCAGGGCCAGCACATGCTCGGCATTCGCCACGTGCCCGCGCGCGACGGCAAGCCGGTCGCGCAGCGACAACACCTGCAGATAGGTCGAGACGATGCCGCTGGTGACCGTCAGCGCGACGGTCTCGCGATCGAACCGGTTGGCCGCGAGCGCCGCTTGCGCGGACGCCACGTTCGCCTTGTTCTTGCCCCAGAAATCGACTTCGTAGGACACCTGCAGTTCGCTGCTGGCGGACGTGCTCGCGCGGCCGCCGCCGATCGGCAAGGCGCGGTTGGCGCCGCTGTAAAAGCTGGCGGTGGGCAGCAGCGCCACACCGGCGATGCGCGCCCCGGCCTCGGCCTGTTTCACGCGCTGGAGCGCGCCGGCGAGTTCGAGGTTGCCGGCCTGGCCTTCGTCGACCAGCCGCGTCAGTTCGGGGCTGCCGAAGCGCCGCCACCAGGCCTTGTCGGGCCACGCCTGGTGGTCCGGGGTGCCGGCGGCCGTCCAGCCAGCAGGCAAGTCGACCCGGGGCGGCGCCTCCGCGACGGGCGCGCGGCTGGCGCAGCCCGCCAGCACGGCGCAAGCCAGGCCGGACAGGAGAAACGATGGCGCCCGCATGCGCGGAAATCTCGGCTTCGGGATGCGCTGCGTCATGGGCGTGCCGTCAGCGCATCGGGCACCGGGCCGACCAGCACCCTGTCGCCTTCGGCCAATCCGGAAAGGACCTGTGCCTGCTGCGCGTTGCGCAGTCCGATCTTCAGCTTGCGGGCGCTGGCCTGCTGGCCGGCGTCGAGCACCTTGACCTGGTACAGGCCGTCCTCGTCCGGCGCGCCCAGCCCTTTCACCGGCAGCAGCAGCGCATCGCGCGCCTGTGCGACGACGAAGCGCACCTGGGCACTCATGCCGCTCATCAGTTCCTGGTCCGGATTCCCGACCTCGAACAGCACAGTATAAAAGGCTTGCTTGCCCTGCTCGCCCGTGCCCTCGGCCGGGATGGGAATGACCTGGCGCAGCTTGCCCGACCAGCGTTTCCCGGGATAGCCGGGGGTCGTGAAACTCGCCGCCATGCCGGGCCGCAAGCGCGTCACATCGTTTTCGGCAACGCGCGCGGCCACCGTCATGTCCGACAAATCGGCAATCCGCAGCAGCGGCGCGGCAGGTTGCGCGGCCGAGACCATTTGTCCGGCGCGCGCGGCCAGCGACACCACGGTGCCGGCCATCGGCGCCCTCACCAGCGTTTTCCTGCGCGCGTCCTCGTCGATTTTCAAGGTCGCTTCCAGCTCGCGGATCTGCGCCGCGATCGCATCGACGCGCGCGCTCGCCGACGACGCGTTCATGCGCGCCGATTCGAAGGCATCCTCGCGGGTCGCGTTCTGCGCTTTCAGCTGGGTCTGGCGCTTGAACTGGAGCTCGGCGAACTCGAGCTGCGCGCGCTGGTCGGCCAGGTCCGCCTGCAGCCGGGCCATCTGGGCGCGATTGCTCTCGAGCTTGGCGGGTTGCTGGGTCGGGGTAATTTCGAGCAAGGGCTGGTCGGCCTGGACCGTGTCGCCGATGGCGACCAGCACTTCCTTCACCTGGCCGCCGATCCGGGCGTAGCTGTCGGCCCATGTGTGGAGCTGGAGCTTGCCGCTGGCCTCGACCGTGTCCTGGATGTCGCCGCGGTGGGCGGTGACGGTGTCGGGCCTGTGCGCTGCGGCCGGGGCTGCGGGCGGCGATGGCTGGACTGCTTGCGCCGACGCCGGAGAAGCACACAGCACGGCGGCCAGCGCCAGCAAGGCCGCCGCCGCGTCGCAGGAAATTACACGGCGCGCACGGCTGGGCAAGGGCGGGATTCTGTCTTGTTGATCAGCAGGCATGGAACGGCATCGGAAAAAGGCCGAGTATACACATAGTGGCAGTCAGCGCGCGCAGGCAGGCAGGCAAAGGGTCGGTGCGCAAAAGGAAGCGGACAAGTTCATGTCAACACGGCTGCGCGGCCGATCTCATTGCGGCGGACATGCCGACCGGGCGCAGGTGGCGGCACCTGCCGCCTGGTGAAGGGGACGAGCCAGGTACTCTTCGACGGCATGCAAAGGCATCGGCTGTGCGAAAAGATACCCCTGCCCTTCGTCACAGCCCATCCCCTCGAGCTTCCCCATCAGTTCACTCGTTTCGATGCCTTCCGCAACCACGGAAAGGCCCAGTGCATGTGCCATATTGACCAGTGCGGCAACGAATCCAAAGCCGCTGGCATCCTGGTTGACGAAGGAACGATCGAGCTTGAGTATGTCGACCGGCAGTTGCCTCAGGTATGACATGCTCGAATACCCTGTCCCGAAGTCATCCAGGGACAGCCGGACACCTTCCTGCTTCAGGCGTCTCAGCATGTCGGCGGATTGGCCGAGGTCGACGATGAGCGCGCTTTCTGTCACCTCCAGTTCAATCGACGCCGGATTCACATCCGATTCCGCCAAGGCTTGCAGCACCTGCTCGACGAATGCGCGCGAACGCAATTGGCGCGCCGATACGTTCACGGATACGCGAAGATCGAGGGCAAAGCGCGCGTTGAGCATTTTGATCGTGCGGCAAGCTTCCGCAAGCACCCACGCGCCTATCGCCTCGATATGGCCGCGCTCCTCGGCCAGCGGAATGAACTCGAGCGGCGATATTTGTCCCAGTTCCGGGTGGTTCCAGCGCAGCAGTGCTTCGAGTCCCAGTATCCGCTTGCTGCGCAGGTCGACACGCGGCTGGTAATACACTTCGAATTCATTGAGCTCGAGCGCCTTGTTCAAGGCCATCTCGAGCTTCAACCTGCGCTTGGCCTCCACGCCCATCGATGGATCGAAGAAAGCGAAGCCGCCTGCGCCGGAAGCTTTTGCCTTGTACATTGCCGTGTCTGCACTCTGGAACAATTGTTGCGCCGTTACGCCTGGGGAAGCCAGAGCTATCCCGATCGATGCCCCTACGCACATTTCCAGGCCATCCGCATAGAAAGGCGCCTTCAACTGATCGAACAAGCGCTGTGCGATCGCAGCCGCGGCCTCGGGACCGGCACACGACGCCGCCACCACGAATTCGTCCCCGCCCAAGCGGGCTACGACATCCCCGGGCCGCATGCACTGGCGCAGGCGCTCACTGACTTGCTGCAGCAAAAGGTCGCCCGTTGCATGTCCCATCGAATCGTTAATCTCCTTGAAACGGTTCAGGTCGATGAAGAAAATGGTGACCATGCCGGCTTGGCCCCTACCTGCCAGCATGTCGTCGACCCGGTTGTTGATCCATGCGCGGTTCGGAAGACCCGTAAGGCTGTCGCGGGTAGCAAGTTCCTCGAGTTTCGCTTCTGCCGCCTTCCTTTCGGTAATGTCATGGAAGAATACGGACAGGCCATCCGCATAGGCGTAGATTCGTTCACTCAACCATACGCCGTTCGGTTCATAGAACTCTTCGAAACTGGCGCTCTCGCGCGCCGCCATGGCGTAGCGTAAATGAGCACCGACCGGCGACTCTGCCAGGCCAGGCGCTACATCCCACACCCGTTTCCCGATGACGGCTGCCCGGTCCGCATCCACGAACGCGGCAGCACGCTGGTTGACATAGGTAATTTGCCATTCCGCGTTCACGGAAAAGAAGCCGTCGTCGATACTATCGACGAGCGCGAGCTTCTCGTTTGCCAGATCGAGCAGCTGGCGTCGCATAGCTTGTTCGTGGGTAATGTCGCGCGAGACCAATACCACCCCATGGCTACGTCCGGTAGCTGGATCGATCACCGGACATGCCTTCGTTGCCAAAGATACATATTTTCCTGCGGCATTACGTTTCCGCACTTCAGTCACCAGCGGTCGCGCATCGGGCGACCGCAGATTCACAAGCGCATCCTGTGCAGCGGCACGGTCGTCGGGATGCAGGATATCGATCACGGGCCGGCCGACCATTTCCTCGGGCGCCCATCCCATCAAGCGCGTATAGGACGGCGACACATGCACGTAGCGGCCGTCCGGTCCGCTGTGCGCGATCAGGTCGTCGCTGTATTCGATGATCAAGCTGTGCTCGCGGGCCTTGCATAATGCCTGGTCGAGCGCCTGAGCATGGGCCGTAAGATCGACAATGGCGCCGGCGTGACCCGACCCGCATCCATCCGCCCGCGGCATCCCCATCACAAGCACACAGCGGTCTTGTCCATCGGCAGCCTTGATGTTCAGCTCGATGCGAAATGGCTGGCCCGGGAGGAGCGCGAACGAAGAGGCGCGCTTGTCCTCGACACCGGCTTGTGCCATCCAGTCGTGCAAACGCTGCCCCATCCCGATTCCCAGCAGGCCTGGATGCTCTTCGAGCAGGAAGTGAAGCATACCTTCGGCGTTGGTCGACCATACGGCATTGAGAAGTGAAAACGTGTTCTTGTACATGGCGTTGACGGGCATGACCTGCGTGAGCGTGTCGGACAATTGGAAAGAACGATGGATAACTTGCGCGAGCGGAATGGCGGTGATCGAGCGCGACAACTATGGGAGGGGTACGCGCGATGCGTGCGGGGCGCGGCACACTGGCAGACGAAGATGCGCTGGCGGGGCAGCTTTGTACCAAGCCACATTATCAAAGAAAATTCTTTGATGCAATTTTTATTGCCAATCCTTGAATCTTTGTGTCGTAACGACGCGATTGGCGGCAGCGATTTCCGGTCCTGAATACAGAAGTTCGAACGCCTCGGAAAAGAGGCATCGCGCAGGCCGGGTGGCCGAAAAGGAATATCCTCACATGTCGGCGCTTGCCGGCAGGGTTGCGGCCTCGGCGATCAGCACCTTGTTGCGGCCGCCCTTCTTTGCCTCATACAGCGCGCGGTCGGCCGCCTGCAACAGGTTCTGCTCACTGTTGCCGAAGCCCGGCCATTGGGCCACGCCGAACGACGCCGAGATGCCCGAGATGGTCTGTCCCGCATGCTGGATGACGATGGCGGTCAAGGACAGGCGGATCGCCTCGGCGCACTTCGCTGCCTCTTCGGCACCGCAATCGGGCAGCATCAGCACCAGTTCTTCGCCACCATAACGGCACGCTACGTCACTGGCGCGTACACGCTGCAGGATGGCGCGGCTGGCCGCCTGCAGTACAAGGTCGCCCCCTTCGTGCCCGTAGGTGTCGTTCACGCGCTTGAAGTGGTCCAGGTCGATCATCACCACCGAACAGGCGCTCTGGCTGCGCTGGGCGCGCGCCAGTTCGCGCTTGAGCGACTCGTCGAAGAAGCGCCGGTTGTACAAGCCGGTGAGCGGATCTATGGTGGATTGGTGGCGCAAGGTGTCCCGTAGCAAAACGTTGCTGATCGCCAGGCTGAGCTGCTCGGCCAGTGCCAGGACGTGCGCGCTGTCGGCCAGCGTGTCCTCGCGCTGCTCGCCGGCGACCACCAGCACGCCGATCACGTCGCCCTGGGAGATCATGGGGATGCAAGTCTGCGTGGCGTGGCGGGCCAGCCAAGCGGCGCCGTGGTCACAGCAGAGATCGTGTTGAGGCGTGGCCACATGCACTTTACCCAGCCGCAAGCCCCAGCAATCACCCGGCGCCATCGTGGCCGGCGCTTCATCGGTCAGGCCCCAGGACGCCTTCAGCTCCAGGAGGTCGCGCGAGTTACGGTAAAGATATATCGCGCCGGCCGTGTCCGGCAGCAGCTTGCGCAGGAACACGGGCAGTACGCGCGCCAGCTCCGGCGGCAGCTTTACGCTGTCCAGCGCATGCAACATGTTGGCCGTGATGGACAGGCGCTCGGCCCGCACCGCCGACTGCCGGGCAAGCAAGGCATTGTTTTCGGCCAGGCACTGGGCCTGGAGCGCTGCCTCCGCCCGCTCGTTAAAGCGCCTGGTCACGAAGAACACAGCCGCGGCGATCATGAAGAAGCTTGCCAGGCTGACGCCGATCCCCAGCGCCGAGTTGTATCCCAAGGTGGTGGTGAGCTCCTCGCGCAACAAATCGCGATGGCCGGCCAGCACATGCAATTGGCGACCCAGCAGGGCACGCAGCTCGTCCATCATGAGTTTGCCGCGCCGGCTGGCCACCATGCCGATGGCCGCCTGGGTGTCCCCGGCCTTCTTGATGCGGATGGTGCGGTCCATTTCCTGCACCTTGGCTCGACTGAGGTCGGCGATGCGCGTCACCAGGGTACGCTCCTGCTCCGAGACGGCCAGCCGCTGCAAGTCCTCGAGCGCGGCAGGAATACCTGCAACGCCGACGTTGTAAGTGTCCAGGAAGCTCTCGTCGCTGCCGATCAGAAATCCGCGCTGTCCGGTCTCGGCATCCTTGAGCAGACTGAGCACAAGGTAGTACGCACGCTCCTTGGCCGCTTCCGCCTTAAGGGCGTCCAGGGTCTTGGTCGCTTGATAGCTGCTCAGGAAAGGCAGTGTCGCAAGGCAGGATACGATGAGTATGATCAGGGCGCCAAAGAGCTTGAGGCTATGGTTAATTCGCAAAAACATGCTTTCAAGAAATTCCGATTTTGGTGCATCATATCCCAGAAGAGCACACGCGATAATCGAAAAAACAACTCTTTCCTGCCCTTATTCGGGCGATCGATGTACTTGTCACGGCAAAGCGTGTTCCGCAATGTGCAGGCCCGAAGCGGGACTGCCTGCAGGCGAGAGCGGACCAGCGCGAGGTTGGTGACCGGATGGCTGAGCCGTGTCGATGACAGGGCCTGCATCCGCGGCCGGGTCGGTGTCCCGCGCCGTCAACCGCAGCGGACGGTATACTCGGCCGCATCCCGTAGGGCGTGCTCACCCAGACGCCGGCCGACAGCCTCGATGCCGCGGACGACTGCCATATCGAGGCCGGCCGCGCGGCCTGGAACGTGCCTGACGAGCGGCCAGGCAAGAGTTAGGAGGTGCACAAGGTGGAAAGTCGGGATGCAGGCCTGCTGGGGCACTTGATCGCACCGGCGCTCGGCATCGCGGTCAGCGCCGTGGTGGGGGCGTGGTATCAGCGCCGGCGCGGTGTCGCCGTCCTGGCGCCGCTGGCCGCCATCATCCTGGGCGCCCTGCTCGCGGCGCGCCTGGCGTTCGTCCTGCGGCACTATGCCAGCTACAGCGGCAGGCCGTCGTCGCTGCTCGACATCACCGATAGCGGGTTCTCGGCGACCGTGGGACTGTTCACCGTGCTGGTCATCGGCGCCGAATCCACGCGCGGCGTCCGGGCAGCCCGGCGGCCCCTGACCGTCGCCTGCGTGGCAGGCATCGCCGCCTGGACAATCGGCACGGTCGCGACCCTCGACTTCGCGCCGGCGCGCGTGAGCGTTCCCTTGGTGCAAGCCAGGCGCCTGGACGGTACGCCGGTGCGGCTGCGGGGGTTCACGCCCAAGCCGATGGTGCTCAACCTGTGGGCCACATGGTGCCCGCCATGCCGGCGCGAAATGCCTGTCCTTGCCGACGCGCAGCGCCGCCACCCGGACATCGCCTTCGTGTTCCTGAACCAGCAAGAGGACGCCGCGGCCATCGCCCGCTACCTGGCCGCGGAAGGGCTGCAACCGGACAACGTGCTTGTCGATCCTGCGGGCGACGTCGCCCGCAGGACCGGCACCCTTGCCTATCCGACCACCTTGTTCTTCGATGGCGAAGGTATCCTCGTCATGCGCCACGTTGGCGAACTGAGCGGCAGCGCACTGGAGCAGCGCCTTGCGATGCTGCGCAAGGCCAGCCGCGGCCAGGCGCCCGTCCCCTGAACGCTCGAAAGCGCGGCACGGCGTCGTGGCCAACGACGCGCGCGCCAGGCGCGACGGCAAGGTTCGCGCTTGCCTGCACTGCCCCGGTTATTTACTGGTAAGCGGCGCCGCCTGGCGCAGCATGTCGAGCCCCTGCGCAAGCGTCGCCGGCGACAGTTCCCCCATGCGGCGGTCGACCAGCCTGCCTTGTGCGTCGAAGAACAGGGTGGTCGGCAAGCCGGGTGATGCGGTCTCGCGCGCGAGCGCCGTGGCGCCATCGAGCAGCACGTTGTCCAGCCGCAAGCCCTCGCGCGCCAGGTAGGCACCGACGGCCGCCGCCGTCTCGCCCTGGTTGGCGAATACGAACGCCACCTCCGGATGCGCGGCCTGCGCACCGGCCAGGACCGGCATCTCGCGCCGGCAGGGCGGACACCAGCTGGCCCAGAGGTTGAGCACCACCGGCTTGCCCAGCATCGAGCGCAGCCGGACCGGGCCGCCGTCCAGGGTGGCCAGCGCGGTATCCGGCAGCGCTTGCCCCTGCCTCGCCTTCGACAGCACCACGCTGCCCGTGACCCAGATGGCGCAGCCCACGGCAAGCGCCACCAGCAGCGCGGTCCGGCGCGCGGCCTGGCGCCATGCGATCCAGGCCGCGGCGGCGATGCCGGCCGCGAGCCCGACCGCCGGCCTGAATCCGCCGTCACGCAGATCGAGGATGCGCAGCGGCGCTTCCATGTAGATGTCACGGTAGCGCCACACGAAGGCGGCGCGCGCCGCCAGCAGCATCAGGACGATGACCAGCCAGATCCGGTGCTCGACGGCTGCGCGCCCGTCCTTCGCCAGGCGGTTGCCGAGTGCAATCGCGGCGAAAATGCTTGCGAACAGCAGCAGAACGCGGGCGGGAAGCGGCAGGCCGCCAAGCGCAATATCGGTCATATGCGTGAATTTACCTGGTTTGACAAGGGACAAGGCCTGCCATCATAACCGCTCGCGATGACGTCGACGTCGAGCGGAAATACCGTCGCCTCGTCGCGGTCGCCGACCATGCCGCATGGCGAGCCCATCGCCGTCCAGCTGTCATCGCGCTCGCCTTGATCGGGATGCGCAGACAATCTATTGGACGATATATAGTTAAAAGATATAATGTAACTCGATAGATTACTGACGGAGGCCACGCGTTGGCGCACGACCAAGACACACTCGATCTGCAGGAAATGCAGGCCGCGGCCGCCCGGGCCTGCGCACTGTTGAAGACGCTCGGCAATCCCGACCGCCTCCTGCTGCTGTGCCAGCTGACGCAGGGCGAATTCTGCGTGAGCGAACTCGAAACGGTGCTCGGCATCCAGCAGCCCACGCTGTCCCAGCAGCTTGGCGTATTGCGCGAGGAAAAGCTGGTGACGACACGGCGCGAGGGCAAGCAGATCTACTACAGCATTGCCAGCAAGGAAGCGACGGCGGTACTGGAAGTGCTTTATCGACAATTCTGTGCCCAGAGGAAGTAATGATGGCAATTGACTGGACTCATTTCACACCCTGGACGGCGCTGGCGGGCGGCCTGCTGATCGGCCTGGCCGCCGCCGCCTTCGTGCTGCTCAACGGCCGTATCGCCGGGATCAGCGGCATCCTCGGAGGGCTGCTGCGCCCGGCACAGGGCGACATCGCATGGCGCGCCGCCTTCCTGGCCGGCCTGGTCGCGGCCCCGCTCGCCTACGCGCTGTTCGCGGTCCTGCCCGAGGCCCGTACCGAGGCCGGCGACGCCACCCTGGTCGCGGCCGGCCTGCTGGTGGGGCTCGGCACCCGGTATGGCGCGGGCTGCACCAGCGGCCATGGCGTATGCGGCCTCTCTCGCCTTGCGCCGCGCTCGCTGGTTGCAACCGTCGCGTTCATGCTGGCCGGTTTCGTCACGGTATTCGTGCTGCGGCACGTGCTGGCCTGAGGAGGACACGAACGATGCATATCGTAAGCGCTTTCATCGTCGGCCTGGTATTCGGTATCGGCCTCATCGTGGCCGGCATGACGAACCCTGCCAAGGTACAGGGCTTCCTGGACCTGGCGGGCCACTGGGATCCATCGCTGGCCTTCGTCATGGGCGGCGCCATCCTGGTGGGACTGGTCGCCTTCCGTTTCGCCGGCAGGCGCGAACGCTCGCTGCTGGGCCAGGCCATGCGGCTGCCGGCCGCAACCCGGATCGACCGCCGCCTGGTGCTGGGCGGCCTCGCATTCGGCGTCGGCTGGGGACTGGCCGGCTTCTGCCCCGGCCCGGCCCTGGCTTCCCTTGCGACCGGCAGCGGCAAGGCCCGCGTATTCACGGTTGCCATGCTGGCCGGCATGCTCCTCTTCGAGGTGCTGGAGCGCAAAGCCGCCAGGGCGCGCGCCGCATGAACGGTGAGCTGCCATGCCGGCCTCACCGGCGCCCGGCCTCGCGGTCGGCCTGATCCTGGTGCTGACCGGGGCCGGTGGCGGCATCCTGGCGGTGCCGATGCCGATGCCGATGTCCGGTACCATGCCTGCCATGGGCTGGAGGTCAGCCCGGGCGGCGCTGACGCGTGTGCAATAATCCGGCAGGCGCTTTTGCGGATGACGGTTCGGCGCCACGGCGCCGACGCTGTCCATCGCCGGTGCATTCCGTCCCGATGGTGTCATGCCCAACCATTCGACTGGAGGAATCCTCATGCATCCCAACGCCTTTTCACCCACCGAAATCGAAGGCGTGTACCGCGCCATTCGCGAACGGCGCGACATGCGCCATTTCATCGCAACGCCGATCGAGCCGGCGCAATTGGAACGCTTCATCGGGGCGGCCCACCAGGCGCCCAGCGTCGGCTTCATGCAACCGTGGCGCTTCATCCGGATCACGACCCGCGAACTGCGCCGGCAGATCCATGCCCATGTGGACGAGGAACGCGTGCAGACCGCGCACGCGCTGGACCAGCGCGCGCAGGAGTTCATGCGGCTGAAAGTCGAAGGCATCCTGGCGTGCGCGGAACTGCTCGTCGTCGCACTGATGGACCAACGGGAACCTTATGTGTTCGGGCGGCGCACCATGCCGCAGATGGACCTCGCGTCGGCTTCCTGCGCGATCCAGAACTTCTGGCTGGCTGCGCGCGCGGAAGGCGTCGGGGTCGGCTGGGTGTCGCTGTTCGATCCCCAGCGCCTGCGCGAATTGTGCAATATGCCGGACGGCAGTGCGCCGATCGCGGTGCTCTGCGTGGGTCATGTCGAACACTTTTATCCCGCACCGATGCTCGAGGCCGAGGGTTGGGACAAGCGTCGGCCACTGTCCGGCATGGTGTATGAAGACACGTGGGGAAAGCCTGCTGCCTTCATCGACGCGATGCCGGGCTGACGCCTGCTGTGCAAAATTGCACAAGCAGCGTGCTCGAACGCGGCTTGTCTCCAACTGATCCAGGCCTAGAATAACTCGACGATTCCCCGTCGCGATAAAAATATCCATAGTTGGAGACTAGCCATGGCCATCCGTCCACCCGGCGTCTGACGCGGCTGCCTTTCCTTTGTGTCATCGACTCCCGGTGCGGCCTTGCGGCGCTCGCCGCGTCTTCGCTCACCCGGATTGCCCGCAGCGTTCCACATGCAGGAGGTTTCAATGGCCTTTTCCTTCCCGCAGCGAGCCCGCCGCGCCGTCCTGCTGTTCGCACTCGCACTCTGGGCCGGCGTCCAGGCCCACGCCCAGGTGCAGGCCGGCCCCGGCACCTGGAGCGGCAACCAGACCTGGGCGGCCGACACCGTCAACGGTGGCGCCCTGACCGGCTACTACTATTGGCCGTCGACCGCGCCCAGGCTGGCAGGCAAGCGCGCCCTGGTACTGGTGCTGCACGGCTGCGCGCAGACCGCGGCCGGCGACATCATCGACGGCACGACCGACAAGGGCTACAACTGGAAAGGCGTGGCGGACCAGTACGGCGCCGTGATCCTGGCACCGAACGCCACCGGCAACCTGTACGGCGCGCACTGCTGGGACTGGGCCAGATCCACCCACAGCCGCAGCACCGGCCACTCGGGCGTGCTGCTCGACCTGGTCAACCGTTTCGTCAGCAACCCGCAGTACGCGATCGATCCGAAGCAGGTGTATGTCGCCGGCCTGTCCTCGGGCGGCGCCGAGACCATGGTCCTGGGTTGCCTGGCACCCGACATCTTTGCCGGCATCGGTATCAACGCCGGCCCGGCCCTGGGCGTGACCACGGTGCAAATCGGCAGCGTGCCGTCCGGGACCACCGCCACCACCGCCGGCAACAACTGCAAGACCCTGGCCGGCGCCAATGCGCCGGCGTTCGCCACCCAGGTTGCCGGCGTCGTCTGGGGCACGAACGACTATACGGTGGCACAGGGATACGGTCCTCTCGATGCGGCCGCGATGCGGGTAGCCTACGGCGGCGGCTTCACGAAAGGCGCGGCCGTCAGCGTGCCGGCGGGCGGCAGCAACATCCCGTACCTGGATACGAACGGCAAGGTGCGCACCTCGGAAATGACAGTGACGGGCATGGGCCATGCCTGGCCGGCCGGCGCCGGCGGCCAGAGCGGCAACTACGTCGACGCCACCAGGGTCAACTACCCAGCCGTCGTGACCGATTTCTGGTTCAATAACAACCTGCGCGTGGCGCGGGCGGCGGCGCCAGCGATGGCCTCGTGCAGCGCCAGCGTCTCGGGTTCGACAGTGACCGTCGACGGCGCCGCCAGCGGCGCCACGATCAGCAGCTATCGCGTGGTGCTGAACGGGCCGACCCCGGTGAACGACGAAGCGGCCGGCAGCGGCGCGGGCTTCAGCAAGGCCTACACCGCGCGCGCCGATGGCTATTACAGCGGCAGCGTCACCGCAACCGACAACACGACCGGACTGATCTCGAACGCCTGCACGATCGCACAGTTCCTGGTCGGCACCGCCCCGGCGCTGCAAGCCCCGGCAGGGCTGGCGGTCGCAGGGTCGAGCGCCAGCAGCATCACCTTGCGCTGGAACGCCTCGAACGGCGCCACGGGTTACAACGTCTATCGCAATGGGGCCAGGGTGAACGCAGCGGCGATCGCCTCGACGGGCTATACCGATGCCGGGCTCGCGGCGGCCGCCGTCTACGGCTACCAGGTCTCGGCCGTCGGCAACGGCGGCGTCGAAAGTGCACGCTCGGCGACGGTGACGGGCAGCACGACTTCCGGTGTCGTGTGCACCGCGACCAGGTCGAGTAACCATGCCCACGTGCAGGCAGGACGCGCCCACGACAGCGGTGGCTATGCCCTGGCGAACGGCTCGAACCAGAACATGGGGCTGGACAATACCTTCTACACGGCCACGTTGGCGCAGACGGCGGCCGGCTACTACGTCATCGGCGACTGCCCGTAATGGACGGTCCTGCACGCCCGCCAGGCTGGCATGTCGATACGCCGCGGACCCAAAATGGACCTTATCCAAGCGGAACACCAGCAAACCGCGATGGCCGCGAGGACAAATTCACACAGTCATTGCCTTGAGCAATAGCGGTCTGAGCAGTTCAAAATCTATTGGCTTGGTGAGATGGTGATCGAAACCGGCCTCGAACGCCCGCTCGCGGTCTCGCTGCTGCCCCCAGCCGGTGGTCGCGATGAGCGTGCGCGACGCGCCGCCGGGAAGTTGCCGCAAACGTCTTGCCAGCTCATATCCAGTCATGTCGGGCAAGCCGATGTCGAGCAGGAGCAGCGCCGGATCGGCGCTACCGACCAGCTCCAGGGCCTGCATGCCCGAATGCGCGACCACGACTTCACAGGCGAACAGCTCGAGGGCCATCGACCGCATCTCCGCAGCATCCTTGTTGTCGTCGACCACCAGGATGCGCATCTGCGCCGGCATCACATCAGCGGGGGGTGCCTCGGTCGGGCATGCAACGCCGGCTGCCAGCGGCAGGGACACGATAAAGGTGCTGCCCTGCCGAGGGCCGTCGCTCTCGGCGCGGATGTGTCCTCCGTGCAGCTCGACGATCCCGCGCACCAGCGCCAAGCCGATGCCCAGGCCGCCCTTGGCCCTCTGCAACGCTGGCTCGAGCTGCGAAAACATGTCGAACACTGTGCCGAGCGCATCTGCTGGAATACCGATGCCATTGTCGCGCACCCGGATTTCCGCCAGCCCGCCTGCGCAGCGCAGGTGCAGCTCGATGCTGCCACCATCCGGTGTGTACTTGGCGGCATTCGTCAGCAAATTGACGACCACCTGGGCAAGCCTGGTCGCGTCGCCGTCGACGATTACCGGCTCGTCCTCGACAAACAGGCACAAGCTGTGGCGCGCCGCCTCCATCATCCTGGCCAAGTCCTCGGCCGCGCTGCGTACCAGGGCCGACAACTCGACCGGCGCGCGACGAAGCTGCATGCGGCCTTGTGTGATCCGCGAGATTTCCATCAGGTCGTCGACCAGCCGGGTCAAATGGCGCAGCTGCCGATCGAAGACTTGCAGCAGCCGGTCGTCGCCAAGCTGGCCGAACTTGAGTTTGAACACGTCGAGGGCGCTGCGCATGGGTGCCAGCGGATTGCGCAACTCATGCGACAGCGTCGCCAGGAATTCGTCCTTGCGCCGATCCGCTGCGGACAGTTGCGCGTTCAATTTCTTTAACTCAGCTTCGGCCGCCTCGGCGGCCTTGCGCGCCAATAACAGTTCCCGTTCATAGGCACGCCGGTCGGATGCCTTGAACAAGGCCCAATGATCGACGATCCGGTCGCCGTCCCGCTGTCTCGCGATGTTGATCAGCATGGGCAAACGGATCTGGGCCCGATTGCGCATGTCGACCTGGATCTCGGCGACCGAACCCTGCACCTGCAGGATGGGCTGGCAATGTGTGTTGAAGAACAGCCGCGCCCCGACGGGTAACAAGTCCCGTATGCGGACTTTTCCGACCAGTTCCTCCCGCTCGTAGCCGAGCCACACGCAGGCGGTGGCGTTCGCATTCAGGATAAGGCCGTCGACCGCCGCCACCAGCAATGCGCAGGCGGCGTGCTCGAACAAGGCTTCGCCACTCGGAAACTGGGCGCTCACGCTGTCAACGCAGAGTGCGCGCGAGGAAATTGTCGATCGCCCGCGAACTTTCGGTTGGGGCACTCATATGTGGGCAGTGCCCGACGTTATCGATGACGTGCAGGGTGCTCGAAGGCAGGGTCTTCTGCAGGAACTCCCCCACCGACACGGGTGCCACGATGTCGTCGCTGCACTGCAGGATCAGGGCTGGCACGGTCGATAGCGGCACGTCCTTGCGGTGATCGGACAGAAAGGTCACACGCGCGAAATGCTGGGCGATCTCGGGGTCATTACGGCAGAAGCTGTTGGTCAGTTCTTCGCGTAGCGCCGGCTGCTCGGGCACGCCCATGATCGCGGGCGCGAGATTGCTGGACCAGCCGAGGAAGTTGGCTTCCATCGTTTCCAGGAGTTCGTCGATGTCTGCGCGGCTGAACCCACCCACATAGTCGCCGTCGTTGACATAGCACGGCGAAGGTCCGACCATGACTTGGGCGCTGAACTTATGGGGCGCCTTGATCGTTGCGAGCATCCCGATCATCGCGCTGACCGAATGGCCGACGAAGACCACCGGGCCGGCGGCAAACTCGTCGAGGATTTCAAGGAGATCGTCGGCATAACCGTGCAGCGTGTCGTACTTGTCGCGGTGATACGCCCCCAGATCGGATCGCCCACTGCCGACCAGGTCGAACGAAACAGTGCGGAAGCGATCGCCGTAAGTTGGAGCCAGGAAACGCCACATGGTCTGATCACAACCGAATCCGTGTGCGAACACCATGGTAGCGGAACCATTGCCTGAAACACGGACGTTGTTACGACCCTTTACCGATAACATTGCCAGCTTCCTTTGCAAATTTCACAATTGATATTGTACCTCTTTAATGCTGAGCACATTGCCATTGGTGATGCCTTACGCTGCGGTCGCTGGCGAAGATCGAACGTATCCCGCAACCCACGGCGGCAAGGACCAGACGCCTTGTCGCCACTTACCTAATTGAATCGAACATGACCCGCACCTCCTCCGTTTTCGCCGCATTCACGCCGACCGGCAAATTGCGCGCATCGATCAACCTCGGCAACCCCATCCTGGCCCATGCCGGCGATGACGGGCAGGCGCGCGGCGTATCGGTCGACCTTGCCACGGAATTCGCACGTCGGCTGGGCGTCGATCTGGAACTCGTGGTCGTGGATGCCGCCGGCAAGTCGGTGGACGCGGTAGCGACGGAACAGGCGGATATCGGTTTCTTTGCGCTCGACCCGGTACGCGGCGCCAGCATCGCGTTCAGCGCGGCCTATGTGCTCATCGAGGGCTGTTACCTCGTGAAAGATGCCTCGCCGCTGCGTTCCAATGCCGAGGTCGACGCCGCTGCCAACCGCGTGGTGGTCGGCAAGGGCAGCGCCTACGACCTGTTCCTGGGCCGTACCCTGCAGCATGCGCGGATCCTGCGTTCGCCCACCTCCCCCACCGTGGTCGACACCTTCCTGGCACTGGACGCGGAGGTCGCGGCTGGCGTCAGGCAGCAACTCGAGGCCGATGCGCTGCGCCTCGGCGGGCTGCGCCTGCTCGACGAGCGCTTCATGGTAATCCAGCAAGCGATGGGCACGCCGAAAAGCCGTGGCGAGGAAGCGGCCGCTTTCCTGGGCAAGTTCGTTGAAGACATGAAGACGAGCGGTTTCGTGGCCACCGCGCTGGCGCGACACGCAATCCAGGGCGCATCGGTTGCGCCCCCGGGCGCGGGTCTTGATTGAGGCCATGATTATTTAGTATCAGCCGAGCAATTCCCGATATGCGCAGGCCATCTGCGTGGTATTCCTCACATGCAGCTTCTCGTGCACATGAGCCCGATGTACCTCGACCGTCCTTGGCGAGAGCGCAAGCAAGGTGCCGATTTCGCGGCTCGTCAGGCCCTCCAGGAGGTAACGAAAAACCTCCCGTTCCCTGGCCGTCAGCAAATCATAGCGCTGCCGTCGCTGGCGCAAGGATGCGAAGCATGCCAGACGCCCGCCGATGGACGCCCTGATCGAAGAGAATGCCTCGATGATACGCTGGTCATCGAAGGATTTATCGAGCACATCGATGACACCGGCGCGGAAGCATCTCCTGAAAAAATCGATCGAGCCGTTCTTGCAAATGCAGACGACGAGGCTGCCCTCATGGGCCGCCACCAGTCTCTCGACAATTTCCGCACCGTTATCAAGGTCCGCATCGATATCGACAAGGACCAATCCGTTGGCGGGCCGCGATCGAAGCAATCCCTGCACCGTGGAAAACGGCTTCACTTTGCATCCCAGCCCGGACAACATCAGGCAGACACGAAGGTCGACGGCTTTTCGATACAGCAGGTGGACGACTGCCTGCCCCTCGGGATCTCCGGGAAGGCATGCGGCTTCTTTCCTCATGGGCGCTACGCTCATCTTCACCATGGCACACGGAGCTTGCATCCTCGCTCCGGCAAGGATGCCAACCGAGCTAGAACTGATACTGGGCTTTTACCATCGGCGTGCTGGCAGTCGCCCCGGAATCGTGTGGGCGTCATTGCCGAACTTGTTCCGCCAGTACTGGTACGCCAGGCCTGCCCTGAAACGCTTCGGCTTTGCCTCCGCCACCGCGCCGACGTCGACCATGAGCTGCATGTCGATGCTGGTTTCGGGCTTGGTCCCCCTGCCGAATTCGTTCCTGCCCTTGGCCGCGATGACATTGGCGAAGCCTTCGAACGACAATCCGGTGGCGCCCACGGGAAGTACCCACACGGCCCCCAGCATGGAATCGGTAGCGTACCGGTAGGTACGATACGCCATCGAGGTATTGCTCCAGTCCGCAGCGTGGCTGGAGGGTGCCGCGCAAGCCACCAGCGCCATCGACACGGCAATGCGCTTCATGCCTTGCCGCCTTGCGCGATCGAATGCTCGGCGACGCCGGTGCCTTCGTGGCGCTCGGCCGGGATGTCGCGGGTGCCGTTGAAGAACAGGTTCAGGGCCACCGCCGCGACTGCCGTCAACAGGATGCCGGAATCGAGCAGTGGGTGCAGGCTGTGCGCCATTTGCTGGGCCCAGTGCGGGGCGACCAGCGGAATCAGGCCGAAGCCGATCGACAGGGCCACGATGTAGAGATTGAAGCGGTTGCCCTTGAAGTCGACCCTGGTCAGGATGCGGATGCCCGAAGCCGCGACCATGCCGAACATCACCAGTCCGGCGCCCCCCAGTACGAATGGTGGAACGGCTTCGACCATCGCGGCCATCTTCGGCAGCATCCCGAGGACCACCATGATGATGCCGCCTGCCACGCAGACCCAGCGGCTTTTGACGCCGGTCACCGCAACCAGGCCGACGTTCTGCGAGAAGCTCGTGTGCGGAAAGGTATTCAGGATACCGCCAAGCAGCGTCCCCAGGCCGTCGGTACGCAGTCCGGCCGCCAGTTCCGACTGCTCGATCGGCTTGCCTGTCATGTCCGACAGGGCCAGGAACATGCCTGCCGATTCGATCATGACGACGATCATGACGACGGTCAGCGTCAGGATCATGACGATGTCGAACGTCGGCATGCCGAACGCGAAAGGCGTGACGACATCGAACCATGCAGCCTTGCCGACTTTCGCAAAATTCATTTTGCCTGCCGCGAAAGCAAAGGTACATCCTGCGAGAATCCCGAGCAGCACCGAGATGTTAGAAAGGAAGCCGCGCACGCATTTCACCAGCCCGAGGACGACGAGCAGCACGAAACCGGCAATCGCCATGTTTTCCAGCGAACCGTAAGACGGATTCGGCGTCATCGGGATCGGGCCCGACAGCTTCAGGACCGGTGCCGCGGCGCCCTCGGGCAAGGCGGACGCCGCGAGGGCCGCGCTTGCCCTGGCCTGATCGACCATGGCGACCAGCTTGACCATGTCGACGCTCTGGGCGCTGGCGTCCGGACCGCCCATGGCCCAGCTCACGCCCACCCGCATCAGACTCACGCCGATGATCAGGATGATGGAGCCAGTCACGACCGGCGGAAAAAAACGCAGCGTCCGGCTCATCAAGGGCGCCATCAATAATGCCAGCACACCGGCGCCGATGCCTGCGCCGAAGATCGCCCTCGCCCCCTCGACACCGGGAACGGCGTTGGCGATCGCCACCATCGGCCCGACGGCCGCGAAGGTCACACCCATCATGACCGGCAACTTGATGCCGAACCACGACGACATGCCGAGCGACTGGATCAGCGTCACGATGCCGCAGCAGAACAGGTCCGCCGAGATCAGCATCGTGACCTCTTCGGGCGATAACTTGAGCGCGCGGCCCACGATCAAGGGCACGGCGATGGCGCCCGCATACATGACCAGCACGTGTTGCAGGCCCAGTGCCGTCAGGCGCCCTAGCGGCAGCCGCTCGTCCACCGGGTGATGGCTGTAATGCTCCATGCTTGACTCCTGATTATCATTGACGAACGTCCAAACCAAAGAATGCATGCTGCTTGCCGGGCGCCACCCGGCCAGTACGCGGCTGGCCGGGCAAGCGTTCAAGGATGACTCATTCGACCGGTGCGCCCTCTTCGTACCAACGCTTGAGCAAGTCCCGCTCTCCAGCGGTGATCCGGGTCGCGTTATTCAGTGGCATGAGCTTCAGCACCACCGCTTGCTGGTACATCTGTTGCGCATGGCGCTTGATCGACGCCGGGCTGTCGAAGGCCAGGCCCTTGCTCTGGACCTGGGCCGAGTGGCACATGACGCAGCGCTGGTCGATCACGCCCTTGACCTGCTGGAAGCTCACGTGCCGGGCAGTGGCCGCGCCGGCCGCGGCGGGAGCGGCCGCTGCCGCTGCCGCTGCCGGGGATGCGGCGGCCATGACCGGCGCGGTCGCCTCGGACTCGGGCGCCGGCACCAGCCACACCACCATCGCCAGCAGGGCCGCGACGCCGCCGAACGCATGCTCCCAGGGGACGCGCCTGCCCAGGACGAGGGCCTTGTGGCGTGCAACGAAGCTGTGGCGGACCAGCGCGCCAGCCAGCATCAGCAGCACCAGCACGACCCAGTTACGGGTGCCGGAATACAGCCAGCCGTAGTGATTCGAGAGCATCGCGACCAGCACCGGCAGCGTGAAATAGGTGTTGTGCACGCTGCGCTGCTTTGCGCGCCAGCCGTGGATCGGGTCGACCGGCTGGCCGGCCTTGAGCTGGGCCACCACCTTGCGCTGGCCGGGGATGATCCAGAAGAAGACGTTGGCGCTCATGGACGTCGCCAGCATCGCGCCCACCAGCAGGAAGGCGGCGCGTCCCGCGTACAGCCGGCACGCCAGCCACGCGGCAAAGACGACGAACACGAAGACGCAGGCGCCCACGATCAGGTCGCCACTCTTCCTGCGGCCGAACGCCCGGCAGATGATGTCGTAGACAAGCCAGAACGCGGCCAGGAAGCCCAGCGCGGTGCCGACCGCGGCGCCGGCCGGCCAGTCGTGGACGGACTTGTCGACCATGAAGGTGCCCGCGTTGAACAGATAGAGCACCGTGAACAGGCCGAAGCCCGACAGCCAGGTGGCGTAGCTCTCCCAGTAGAACCAGTGCAGGTTCTCGGGCATGGACCTGGGCGCGACCAGGTATTTCTGCGGGTGGTAAAAACCGCCGCCGTGCACGGCCCAGAGTTCGCCGTCCACGCCCTTGCCGACCAGGTCGGGCGTGGTGGGCTTGTGCAGGGAATTGTCGAGAAAGACGAAGTAGAACGACGCCCCGATCCAGGCAATCGCCGTGATCACGTGGGTCCAACGCAGCAGCAGGTTGGCCCAATCGAGCAGATAGGATTCCATGGAGCCTCCAGCGAAAGAAAGCACAGCGTGATGACTGTGCGTTCCCTTCACCACAGCGGGCTCTGTGAGGGCAAGACATCGCAACCATCGGCGGGCCGGCCAGGCCGGCATATCGATGTGCTCCGCGGCGACGAAAATAACTGTATACGATTACTTTATATTTTGATATAAGAATTTTATCGCCGATGCCGGCACGCTACGAACCCCGGTAAGTCGAGTAGGCCCAGGGGCTGACCAGCAGCGGAACGTGGTAGTGGCCGGCCGCGTCGGCGATGCCGAACTCGATCGGCACTTCGTCGATGAAGGCCGGCTCCGGCAGCTCGACGCCACGCCCGCGGAAATAGGCCACTACCGAAAACACCAGGCGATAGCGCCCCACGGCCATGGCGGCGGCATCGAGCAGGGGACCGCCATCGCTGCGGCCGTCGGCATTCAGGGTGAAGGTCTTGATGGTCCTGGCGCTGGCGCCGTCCAGCGCCTGCAGGGTGACTTGCATGCCCGCGGCCGGGCAGCCGTGCATCGTATCGAGCACGTGGGTACTGAGGTGTCCCATGGTTCTCCTTGAGTGGATTGATCGGATTGCATACACTTTATTTTTTAATTTCCAAAAAAAGTGTATACACTCTATCCGGGAAGTCAACCGCACCCCGTCAACCGATCATTTGCCTGACCCACCATGACCCGTTCCGCCCCAACGCTCAAAGTCGTCCCGTCGCAGATCGACGCCTCTGCGCCGGCCGGTAACGCAACCCAGCGCATCGTGGACGCCATTACCAATGCCATCGCCGACCGCCGCCTGATGCCCGGCACGAAATTGTCCGAGCAGAAGATCGGCGACATCTTCGACGTTTCGCGCACCGTGGTGCGGCAAGCCTTCAACCAGCTCAGCCGCGACCGGCTGGTGGTGCTGGAGCCTGCCAGGGGCGCCTTCGTCGCCACCCCGACCGCCGAAGAAGCGCGCGACGTGTTCGAGGTGCGCAGCATCCTCGAGACCGCCATCACGCGACAACTCTGCGCGGTCATCACCGACACCCAGATCCGCCAGCTGCGGGAACATCTCGCCCGGGAAGAGGCGGCCCTGGAGAATGCCGAGATCCCCGGCCGTACCCGCCTGCTGGGCGACTTCCACCTGGTGCTGGCGCGCATGCTGGGCAACCAGGTGCTGGTCCAGATGCTGAGCGAGCTGCTGGCCCGCTCGTCCCTGATCGCGCTCATGCGCCAGTCCACGCAATCCGCCGAGGAGTCGCACGACGAACACCTGGCCATCGTCGACGCCTTCGAGCGGCACGACGTGAAGGCCGCGGTGCGCCTGGTCGACAAGCACCTCGGCAACGTTCAGCGCAACCTGAACCTGGACCAGCAGCGCATCGACCTGGCCGATATCCTTCAACCTCGATGAAAGGCGTTCCATGATCCCCAGTTACCCACGCGACCTGCAAGGCTACGGCCGGCGGCCGCCGCATGCCGCATGGCCGGACCAGGCCCGCGTCGCCGTGCAGTTCGTGCTGAATTTCGAGGAAGGCGGCGAGAACAGCGTGCTGCACGGGGACCACGGCAGCGAGCAGTTCCTCTCCGAGATGTTCAACCCGGCCGCTTTCCCCGACCGTCACCTGAGCATGGAAGGCATCTACGAATACGGCGCGCGGGTCGGGGTCTGGCGCATCCTGCGCGAATTCGAGAAGCGCGGCCTGCCGCTGACCATCTTCGGGGTCGGCATGGCGCTCGAGCGCTGCCCGGACGTCACCGCGGCCTTCAAGGAACTGGGGCACGAGATCGCCTGCCACGGCTGGCGCTGGATCAGCTACCAGAACGTCGACGAAGCCACCGAGCGCGAACACATGGCGCTCGGCATGCAGGCCATCGAGCGCCTGCTGGGGGAGCGTCCGCTCGGCTGGTACACCGGCCGCGACAGCCCGAACACGCGGCGCCTGGTGGCCGACTACGGCGGCTTCGAATACGACAGCGACTATTACGGCGACGACCTGCCGTTCTGGCTGAAGGTGCGCAAGAGCGACGGCGAACAGGTACCGCAACTGGTGGTGCCCTACACGCTCGACTGCAACGACATGCGCTTCGCGCTGCCGCAGGGTTTCTCGCACGGCGATCCCTTCTTCGCCTACCTGCGCGACGCCTTCGACGTGCACTATGAAGAAGGCGCGGCGCGACCCACGATGATGAGCATCGGCATGCACTGCCGCCTGCTCGGCCGGCCCGGCCGTTTCCGCGCGCTGCAGCGCTTCCTCGACTACGTGCAAGGTCACGACCGCGTCTGGGTCGCGCGCCGCATCGACATCGCGCGCCACTGGAAACAGGCCCACCCCTACGACCCGGCCACCGCCTTTCCCTGGGAGTAAACATGCTGACCCTCGAACGCCTCAACGCCGCCGGCGAAGCGGAATTCACCGCCCTGCTGGACGGCGTCTATGAACACTCGCCCTGGATCGCCGCGCACGCGTGGCGGCAGCGGCCCTTCTCCAGCCTGGCGCACTTGAAGCGCGCGCTGGTCGAGGCGGTGCGCAGCGCGCCCGGCGACGCCAGGCTGGGCCTGATCCGCGCCCACCCGGAACTGGCGGGCAAGGCCATGGTGTCGAAATCGCTGACGGCGGAATCGACCAACGAGCAGAACAAGGCCGGCCTGACCGACTGCACGCCGGAGGAATTCGCCATCATCCAGCAGCTCAACGCCGGCTACAACGCCAAGTTCGGCTTCCCCTTCATCCTCGCGGTGCGCGGGCCGCGCGGCACCGGGCTTCCCAAGCGCGAGATCATCGCCACCTTCGCGCGCCGGCTGCGTGACCAGCCCGACGTCGAACTGTCGGAAGCGCTGCGCAACATCCACCGCATCGCCGAGATCCGCCTCAACGACAAGTTCGGCCACGAACCGGTGCTCGGCAACCTGGTGTGGGACTGGGCCGAAGCGCTGGCCGTGCACAGCGACCCCGGCTACGCCGAACGCGGCGAGCTGTGCGTCACCTACCTGACCGAGGCCCACCGTGCCTGCGCGGCCCAGCTGGCGCACTGGATGCGCGAGGATTGCGGCTTCGACGAGGTGCGCATCGACGCCGTCGGCAACGTGGTCGGCATCTACCACGGCGCCGACCCGCAGGCCAAGCGCCTGCTGACCGGTTCCCACTACGACACCGTGCGCAATGGCGGCAAATACGATGGCCGCCTGGGCATCCTGGTGCCGATGGCCTGCGTGCGCGCGCTGCATCGCCAGGGACGCCGCCTGGGCCACGGCATCGAGGTGGTCGCCTTCTCCGAAGAGGAAGGCCAGCGCTACAAGGCCGTGTTCCTCGGTTCGAGCGCCCTCACCGGCAGCTTCGACCACGGCTGGCTCGAACAGGCCGACGCCAACGGCGTCACGATGCGCGCCGCCATCGAGCAGGCGGGCCTGAACGTCGACGACATCGCCCTGCTCAAGCGCGACCCGGCGCGCTACCTCGGCTTCGTCGAGACCCATATCGAACAGGGACCGGTGCTGAACGAAGCCGACCTGCCGCTGGGCGTGGTCACCTCGATCAACGGCAGCGTGCGCTTCTTCGGCGAGATCGCCGGCATGGCCAGCCACGCCGGCACCACGCCGATGACGATGCGGCGCGACGCCGCCGCCGCGACCGCCGAGCTGGTGCTGTACGCCGAGGAACGCGGCGGCGCCGTGCCCGACCTGGTCGCCACCGTCGGCATGCTGGACGTGCCGAACGGCTCGATCAACGTGGTGCCGGGACGCTGCCGCTTCAGCCTCGACGTGCGCGCCACCACGAATGAAGTCCGCGACGCCTGCGCGCGCGACATCCAGGAACGCCTGCGCCAGATCTGCGCCCGCCGCGGCCTGCAGTACACGCTCGAAGAATCGATGCGCGCGCCGGCGGCGCCCTGCGATCCCGCCTGGCGCCAGCGCTGGGAGCGCGCCGTCGAGGCCCTCGGCCTGCCTGTGTTCCGCATGCCCAGCGGCGCCGGACACGACGCCATGATGCTGCACCGGATCATGCCGCAGGCCATGCTGTTCCTGCGCGGCTTGAACGCCGGCATCAGCCACAACCCGCTGGAATCCATCACCAACGACGACGCCGACCTGTGCGTGCATGCCTTTTCCACCCTGCTCGACCAACTTGCCACGGACCCGACATGACCACCAGCACCGCCCCTTACAAGCACCTCGACGCCTGGATCGACGCCCACTTCGACGAGGAGGTGCGCTTCCTGCAGGCGCTGGTGCGCGTTCCGACCGACACGCCCCCGGGCAACAACACGCCGCACGCCGAGCGCACCGCCGAACTGCTGCAGGACTTCGGCTTCGCCGCCGAACGCCATGTGGTGCCGGCACCCAGCGTCGAGCAAGCCGGCCTGCAGAGCATCACCAACCTGGTGGTGCGCCGCCGCTTCGGCAACGACGATGGCGACGGCCGCACCATCGGCCTCAACGCCCACGGCGACGTGGTGCCGCCCGGCGAAGGCTGGTCCCATCCGCCCTACGGCGCCGAGATCGAGGCCGGCAAGCTGTACGGCCGCGCCGCCGCGGTCAGCAAATCCGACTTCGCGACCTTCACCTTCGCCACCCGCGCGCTGGAAGCGCTGGGGGTCCCGCTGAAGGGCGGCATCGAACTCTACTTCACCTACGACGAGGAGTTCGGCGGCGAACTCGGTCCGGGCTGGCTGCTGGAACAGGGCCTGGTCAAGCCCGACCTCCTGATCGCGGCCGGCTTCAGCTACCAGGTCATCACCGCGCATAACGGCTGTCTGCAGATGAAAGTCACGGTCAACGGCAAGATGGGCCACGCGGCGGTGCCGGAGACCGGCATCGACGCCCTGCAGGCTGCGACCCGCATCCTGGTCGCGCTGTACGACCAGAACCGCGTCTACAAGCAGACCCGCAGCCAGGTCAAGGGCATCAACCACCCTTACTTGAATGTCGGCCTGATCGAAGGCGGTACCAACACCAATGTGGTGCCGGGAAAGGTGACGCTCAAGCTCGACCGCCGCATGATCCCGGAAGAGGATCCGGCGGAAGTCGAAGCCGCTTTGCGCAGGCTGATCCAGGAGGCCGTGGCCGACTGCCCGGGCATCGGCATCGAGATCCAGCGCCTGCTGCTGGCCAATTCGCTCCAGCCGCTGCCGGGCAACCAGCCCATGGTCGACGCCCTGTCGCGCCACGCCAGTGCCGTGTTCGACGAACCGATCGAAGCCGCCGGCACCCCGCTGTACACCGATGCCCGCCTGTTCGGCGAGCGCGGCATCCCGGCCGTGCTGTACGGCGCCGGTCCGCGCACGGTGGGCGAAAGCAATGCCAAGCGTGCGGACGAGCATATCGATCTGGAGGATCTGCGCCGCGCGACCAAGGTGATTGCGCGTGCGTTGTTCGACCTGCTGGATTGAGTGAGGTCGTTTGGAAATCCTGTCGGAGATCGTTGGGCAATGTAGACGGCAATTGTCCGTCTACAAGTTAATCGCCAGTTGGAATTCGGTGTAACGCACGCGGCAACTGCGAAACCATAATGGCAACATAATTCATGGTCGTGCGCCCTGCTCAATTAGGACGGCTAGCTCTTATCAGCCGTCTATTCCGGGGCGAAAGCGGTCTCTGCCTCTTATGCCTGTGACTGGACTTCCAATCACTGTAGTAGCTCAACGCCCAAGGTGGGGCAGCGATAGGCGAACGCACTTGTTATGAGACAGGATAATTCTCGAACGTCATCGGGTTGGTTTCGGCCAAGCGGAACAACAGAATCTCTCTATATGCCGGTTGCGGTCCCTGATTTGCAGGAATTGTCCGCCTGCCCCCGCAAACCCGCCCGACAGCAGAATTTGCACGCTGCAGTCTCAGTGATCAGATGTGTGGGTATGCTTGACCAAAGATCGCGTTAATGGCAGCTTAGACGCGGATATGATATGCATCTTTGATGCGTCGGTGGGATACCACCGCGTCCGCAGCCGCATGAATGGCGTCTCGACCAGCTTGTACAGAACCCAGCCGCCCAAGACCCCGGCTGTCATCACCGCAGCGATGGTCAGCGGCGTTTCCGGATCGATGCCGCGGCTGGCCAGTTCCGGCTGCAGCGCCATGAACACCGGCTTGTGCACCAGGTAGACCGCGTAGGACCACAGTGCCAGATCGGTGGCGCCCGGAATGCGCAAGCGGTTCATCAGCGAATGCGGGCTGAGCGCCGCGCAGGTCAGCAAGCCGAAGCCGATGGCCACCAGCGAGAAGCCGAACGTGGATGCCAGGAAGGACGTCGGCGCTTCGTGCAGCACGCCATACAGCACCGCCGGCACCATGGCCAAGCCGGCTGCCAGCAGTGCATTCCCATGCCGGAAAATACATGAAAAAACGGCCGGATGAAAATTCTTCAGCATCGCGATCGCTACGCCAGGCAGCAATTCGTCAAAGCGGCACAGGGTCGAGTAATAGGCCGGCGCCGAGAACGCTTCCTGGCCATGCATGAAGTTGACCCCGCGCGTGGCGATGCCGGCGCCGATGGCCGCGACCAGCGCGTACCACAGCAGGCGCGGCGAGCGGCCAGGACGCAGCAGCGTCAACACCGCGAGCGGCAGCACCAGGTAAAACTGCTCCTCGATGCACAGCGACCAGGAATGCGTGAAGGTCTCGCCGTAATGCAAGCCGATGTTTTGTGTGAAGCTCAGGTAGCGCCAGACCGGAGCCATGGCCTTTCCTGCGATCGGGCCATCAGGCAGCAGTAGGTACACTGCCAGCACCGCATAATGACTGTTTCATGAGCGCGCAGCGCGCGTTGATCGGGTACCTGGCCGCTGTGCTGCTGTTTCTGCGCGTCGACCTGCTGTTCATCGCAGCTTACCATCTGCCTGGCGAAGATGTGCCTGTATCGCCGGCCTCGGCCTGGATTCGCGTGCAGGAAATGAAACGCTCCACGTGGTTCATGGAGCTGGTCTGGACTAGCGGCACTTACGCCGCGTAGTCGCGCTGTGTGTCTGGCGACGCCACCGCGAGCGAGAGCGCCTGGCGGCAGGACGAGCGTGACAATTCCAGCCTGCGCCTGCAGATCCTTCGCGGCCAGCTCGAGCCCCATTTCATGTTCAACGCGCTCAATGCGATCAGCGCGCTGGTGCGACAGGACGACCGCACGCTGGCCTTGAAAGGTATCCGGCGGCTCAGCGACCTGCTGCGCTACGCGCTTGTGGCCAGTGAGCGGGAATCGGTGACGCTGGCCGACGAACTTCGGTTCACGCGCGATTGCCTGGCACTACAGTGCCTTCGCTACGGTGACCGCCTGCAGGTACAAATCGAGGGCGACAGCGCGGATGTGCTGGGTGCCGGCTGTACGCCGCTGCTGCTGCAACCGCTGGTCGAAAACGCGCTACGCCATGGTCTTGACCGTCAAGCTGGACGCCTCGACGTCCGCATCGCGTTCATGGCAACTGGTGACAGCCTTTGCATCCGCATCGTCAATCCGTTGATACACGGGCAGACGGCCAACCCGGAAGATGGAACCGGACTGCGCAATGTGCAGGGCGCCTGCAGATCGCCTATGGCCATACGGCGCAATTGCGTGCGGCGCCGGACGGAGACAGGTTCGTGGTCGAGATCCGTATGCCGATGGAAGCCGGCGGATTCGAGGTGGCAGCATGACGGCGGAAAGGCGACGGGTGCTGATTGTCGACGACGAGGAGCCGGGTCGTATAAACCTGCGACATGCGCTGGCCGCTCACACGGGCTGGGTGCTCGCGGGAGAATGCGCCGACGCTGCTGCAGCGCGGGCTTTCCTCGACACCCGCCAGGTCGACCTTGTCCTGCTCGACATTCATATGCCAGTCGATCAAGCCGCACCTGCAGGGGCGCCGCCTGCTCCATCGCGTACCGATTGGCACCCTGGAACGCCACCTGGATCCAGCATGCTTCGTGCGAGTGCACCGCAGCGCGATGGTACGCGCCGATCAGGTTGCGGGGCTGCACACGCGGTCGGGTGAGGTTGTCTTACTCATGAACGAGCGCGATGAGTGGGAACTTACCGGGGAGCGGATCGAGCATGGCGAAAGCCCTGAGAAATGTGTCAAGCGCGAGAAACACGAGGAACTGCGTCTTTCAGTAGCCGTTGACGAATTGCTCGATACTTATCTGTTCGAGGTCGTGCCTGGAAAATATGTGTTCATCGTCACCTATGGCTGTAGCCTCAAGCGTATGTTCACTCCAATTATTAGTGATGAGCACAAAAAGTTTGGATTATTCTCGCCAGATCGCCTTCCATCAAATTTCCCCCAAGATTATTGCTCCTCCATAGCTGCTTGGCGCTCTAAAAGACAGGCGCTTCCGGCGACTCGTCCCGCGCTCTTTTTGCGGAGTGATTACCATTCGTCCTATATGGATCCAGTTTTTGAGCCCGTCATCATTGTCGTTCGAATCGCATGTCGCGCCCCTCACGCTGCAGTATCAGGCTGCCCTCCCCCACAACGAGCGTCGCGTTGAACCCCTCCGTGGTCGCGGTCGGAGGATCGAAGTCAAGCTGGAAGCTGCCGCGTAGCGCGTCCGTCATCGGCACGGCATACACCATCCATTTACGACCCTCGATTTCGGGATGACTTACGGCGATGTGTCGCACCGGGCCGCTGAACGGCGTGCGCCAGCCCTGTGCTCCGGTCTCGCCTTCCATTTTGACCGGCGCCTCGCCAAGTGCAACCACCTTGAAACCGGCCATGCTCTTGCCGCGATAGCGCAGGTCAACCAGCAACTGCCCCTGAGGCAATGTTACTGACGGCGCATCGATCGATGGCCGCATCGATGCGGCCTTCCCTTGCGACTGTTGGGAGCGGAAAATCACCTGTTGGTTCCACACCGTCCACTCGCCCTTGGCATATTCATCGACCGCCCCATACGACATTGAATATTCGAACTTGCCGTTGGGGCGCAACAGGATTTCAGCGCCCACTTCGGTCACACCACTCAAGTAATAGTGGCCTGGCAATGCGGCCTGCAACGCCACGTCGGCGGCCTTGTCCCGTTGCGGTACCGCTTCGGCCGGCGCCGCGGCCGAACTTTCGGCGGCTTTCCATCCAGCGCAGGCCAGCAGCCGTGTCAGTGCATCGTTCTGGCTGGCCGCAACCATCTCCCACAGCGCGTCGTCGAAGTCCTCGCGGACCGGTCCCAATTGCACAATGCGCTCCGCCAGTCGCTGTCCGACCCAGCCTTCCAGCAGCACGTCGGGCGTCTCGGCCAGGTAGCGCACCAGACGGGCCTGAATGCCGGTGCAAGCACTGCCAGCGGCAAAGCCATGCTGACGCAGCAGATCCCAGTAGCTGGCGGATGCATCGAGAACTACGATAGCCAGCTGACCTGTCGCCTTGAGGCAAACTTGGTTCAATGGCAGGCTGAAGTCCTTGCTGACCAGCCGCAGCATATCGGCATTGAGCGAGCCGACGGCGCGGTCCAGCGCCGTGCCCCAGTGTTGGCTGGAGGTCGCATCGATGACCCCGCCGTGGGCCAGCAATACCTTGAGTACCTCGGTATTTCCTTGCGTGATAGCCGATTCGACGGGACTCGGCCCCCAGGTGTTGTCACGCATCTGAGCACGCCGGTTCGGGTCTTCGGGACGGGCCAGGATCGCGGGCAGCAGGTCCGTCCGGCCGGTGCGAATGGCGGAAATCAGGAAATACGGCTCGCCCGGAGGGCTGACATTGGTATCACCCGGGCCGTCCCTCCTGCCTGCCCCGCCACCACCCGCGCGCCGCAGTAAACCGTGCTCGATCAGCAAACGCGCCACGTTGCGGTCGGGCGCCGCAAAAGCGGTCTCGATGGATGTCCGGCTCAGGTCATCCACCGAAGCACCAGCCTTGAGCAGCTTGCGTAGCCGCGTCATGCTGATGGTGGCAGGATCCTTGAGCACGGCTTCCAGCGGCGAAGTGCGCATCTCGGCCAGCGACTTCTTTTGCACGCGGACCACATGGTCGAGCAGTAAATCAAGCAGCACGTCCTTGTCATCGGGCGTTTCCAGCGCCAGCGACAGAGCCGAATCCATGCCGCCAAGCGGGTCGGCACCCTGCGCCAGCATCACTTTCACGCCGTCGATATCGTTCCGTTCCACTGCGCGCGCCAGGCTTTCCGCGCTGCCGCCTGTCGTTACCGGCGCCCCCAGCGCGGCCAGTTTCGGTATCCAGTCGAAGCGGCGCGCAGCAGTGGCGTGCGCCAGCAGCGTGTCGCTGACAATCTGCTCGCCGCCGTACAGCGTGTGGTAGTTGTGGCTATACCCGTCGTCCTGCGGTCCCTTTTGACTCCATGGCATGCCCTTCACCAGCAATTGCTGCAGCACTTGCTCGCGCCCAGGCGCGCTGCTGTGCATGGCCAGCATGGCGGCGTCGAGCCAGCGATCGCGCTGTTTTTGACCGTAGCGCGGCACCCGCTTTTTCAGCCAGGCGATGGCCTCTACGTTGCCCGCTTCCGCCGCGTAGTCGAACACGGTTCTGCCTTCGTCGTCGACGGCGGGACGCGTGCCGGTCTTCAGCAGCGCGTCGAGCACTGCCGTACCCCGGGTCTGGGCCAGCACGTTTGGCCACAGCAGATAGTCGGCCACGGGCCGCTTGAGCTCTGCTTTCCCGTCCTTCTTGCCCTCATCCTTCTTGCGGCGCTCGGCAAGATCGATGTGAATGTAAGGGCGCGCCGCACCCGCGTGCAGCAACGCCAGTAGATTGCCAGTGCGCTGCTCCGGCGTGATCAGCTCTGGCAGGCCCCGCCCATACTCCTTCTGGTCGAGCGCGAACTCCAGTGGTGCCGTGCCTTTATTCCGCCCGCCGTACTGGCACGGATCGGCGCCATGCTCCAGGAGCAGCTTGACCATTTCAGGAGTGCCGAACATCGCGGCCAGGTGCAGCGGCGCGGCGTTGTCGGGTTGGCTGCCTTCATCGAAGCGCGCGCCGCGTCGCAACGCTAGCGCCAGCATGCGTGTCTTTGCTGGTAACAGTGCGGCATGGCGAGCTTGCTGCGCCTTCCAGTGCGCGACGTCCCGGCCGTTTTTTCGTGCCTTGCGCCATTCGTCTGCTTCCGCGCGCAAGCTTTGCGCAGGCAACAACAGTGCATGCAGCAGCTTTTCATCGTCGACCAGATAGTCGTTGATGTCCTTTACCTTGGCCAGCAGCTGGATGAACTGCGCTTCCATACCTTCGTTGGCGGCCTTGAACAGGGCCAGCACATCGGCTGTCGGCGTCGCCTTGCCGGTGGCATCCTCGACATAATTAACCTTGCGCTGCATGCCGTATTTCGACGCTTGCGGCAACGCGTCGCCCTTCTTCCACCGCGCAAGCAGCGCCTTGCCTTCGCTCAGCTGCTGCGCTGTCAGGGCATCGTCCCACCCATTCTTGTGCGCCAACGCTGCCTCGCTGCCGCCTTTGACAGCCAGCCGGTTCAAAACATAGGCGAGCACATAATCTTTCGGTACGCCATAACCCATCGCGTACAGCTGCCCGAGCTGGTATTGGGCGTCCGCAATGCCGCCTTCCGCGGCCTTGTGCAGCCAGAACGCTGCCTGCTCGGGTTGCGCCGTCAGGCCGTAGCCAAACTTCCAGTACAACGTGCCCGCCTTGTACGCGGCGGCGAGGTCGCCCGCCTCGGCCGCAGCCTTGTACCACTCTCGCGGATCGCGCTTGCCGGTCGTGGACACGGCCGGCAGCGCCGTGCCCACCTTCCAGGCTGCGGCCAAGGTCTCGGCCTCGGTTAGCTGTTCCGGAGACATTTCCGCGGCGTTTCTGATCAGTATTTTGTCCAGTTCGTCGTCTTTGCTTTTTCTTTCGCCTTGGTCCACGCTCCGGCTGGCCAGCAGATTGAAGGTGTGGGCAAGTACGCGGTCGTGCGGCACGCCCTCGGCCCGCTCGTGGCGCGTGGCAAGGCGCGACAAATCACTGGCACCACCCAGCGCCGCCACTTTCGCCAGCCAGAACGTGACCTGCACCGGATCGTCCATTTTGCCGATGCCGTCATACAGCGCGATCAGGCGGCGCTGCGCCGCCACATTCCCAGAGCCTGCCGCCAGCAGGTACCAAGGTAGCGCCTTCGATGTATCACGGCTGTCTGTCTCGCATAACCCTTCGTCGTTCAGATACAGGTCTCCAAGCGCCTGCTGCGCCACAGCGTTACCCGCTTTCGCCATCGGCATGAGCGTGGCCACTGCTTCATCACAACGACCAGCCTGATAGGCGCCCAACGCGGTGGTCAGGTTCGCTTCGACGGCGCTTGCCAGGCCAAGGCCCGTTCCCATCAAGGCCAGCGCTAGAATTGTTTGCTTCATGCATGCTTTCGATATGCTTGGAGTGGACCGTAAAGAGCGCTATCATAAGCGCCGAGCGTAGTGATATAGCAAGATTTCTTGTCCGGTTGCTCGACCGGCGAGGCAACGTCGTGCGTGAAGGCAGCGCGGTCTTCAATTCCACCGCATCGGCCACCACGCGCCCGGCGGCCTCCGTTTATACGTTCTTGGAGTTTTTACACGGCCTGGGCCGAAACCAGCCTGTCACAGCAGGATACCAGCTTGCTCGGCACAAAAATCCTCGGATTGTTACAACCGGCTGGTGGCGATTCAGATCGACTTCAGCAGCTTCTGGTCGTTTTCCAGGATGCCGGCCTGGATTGCGAATCGTTGATGACCTCGATAAACGGGATCACGCACTGCTCCTTGTCGCGGATCGACGGAATCTCGTTGTAGGCGTTGAAGATTTCCTTCTTTTTCAGGCCCAGCGATTCACGATGTACTGGTACGCGTGGGTGTGAATCGCTTTCTCGAATGCCTGGCGCATCAGGTACTGGCGGCGTTCCGGCGCCGTGACGTGGCGGCCGGTGCCCGGCACGATGTTGTTGGCGGCCAGCAAATCGGCGGTCACGAAGAAGCCCAGGTTGCGCTTGACGATGCGATGCTCGTCTTCGGTCAGGCCGTTCAAGTCTTCCACAGCTCAATGTCGCGCTGCATTTTGACTTCCTGCGGCATCCAGTGCTTGGCACAGCCGCCAGGTACTTGTCCCAAGCCGACTTGTACTTGGACGGAACCAGGGCGTTGACGTCGGTCTTGCCGTCTATGATGCCCTTGTCGTCGGCGTTGACGCGCTTGGCAACTTACGCTAAGACATTTATCAGAGGAGAGAATCTGGAGGCGAGACGGGCGTCGAACCCGTCTAGACGGCTTTGCAGGCCGTTTCGAGCATGACGAATCAGGCACTTATGCGAGAACCACGGTTTGCACCACATGCGCTTGCTCACGACAAGCCAGTTGCTCAGGCAGGAGCTGGTATGCGCTTCTGCAGCGGCCTCAGGATTCGGGGTAAGGATCGGCCCGCTCAGGGTCTTTCCCACCATCCAGTATCATGGCCGCTCGCTCCATGCCACGCTGTCCGCCAGCGACCGGCGGTCTTCCTCGTCGGCTTGTGGCGGATCGAGCATGTCGGCAAGCATCGCGTGCAGCTCCGGCGTATCCCAGGGTAGGCCAGCGCGCTGCCTGACATGGATGTAATGCCGGATTTCGCTGTCCTGCCCTGGGGTCAACGGCAGGCCGCGAAACGTGTTTGCAGGTTCGGACACCATCTTGATCCCTCCTGGAATCGAGCGACAGGCATGCCAACGCTACGCGCATTTCCTGTGTGCGGGCGCACGGCAGACCGCACGAACAGCACTGGTTTCTCGCCAATCGGTGCGTATGCTGGCCCGCAGCGGCGGACGACCCGACTGCAAGACGAACGCAGGACCCATACCAGCGCCCCTGTCGTTCCTGCCGTCGCAGCGCGCCGGACGACCCCGCTAGTCGCGTAGGATGAACACCTGAGCATGCAACACGGCGATGCTTTTTCGGGAATGGACCATGGATTACGGCGAACGCTTCAACAGTATCACCCACGCGGTCGGCGCCTGCCTGGCGGTCGCCGGCGGCACGGTCCTGATCACGGTGGCGGCGCGCGGCGGAGATCCATGGAAAATTACCAGCTTCAGCATCTACGCAGTCATGCTGCTGGCCCTCTATCTCACGTCGAGCCTGTACCACGCCGCACGCGGCTTGGCCAAGGACGTGTTGCGCAAGCTGGACCATTGTGCGATCTATCTCCTGATCGCCGGCACTTATACGCCGTTCACCCTCGTGACGCTGCACGGCACCTGGGGCTGGTCGATGTTCGGTGTCGTGTGGTCGCTTGCGCTGCTGGGCATTGGCCAGGAAATCTGGTACGCCAGAGGCGCGCGTATCCTGTCCCTCGTCATTTACATGATGATGGGCTGGCTCGCGGTTATCGCCATCCGGCCCTTGATCGCGGCGCTGGGCTGGGAGGGATTCGCATGGCTAGCGTCGGGCGGCTTGTTGTATACCGGCGGTATCGCTTTCTATGCCACCGACCACAAGGTGCGGCATGGCCACGGTATCTGGCATGTATTCGTCCTCGGCGGCAGCATCTGCCACTACATCGCGGTCTTGTTCTACGTCGCCTGAGCGACACGCCGAAAAAAAGCCCCGCAGGGCCGGTGAATCGTGACGGTCAGCGTGGCGTGGACGAAGCCTTGTTGCCGGCCTGGGTGTCGCTGCCTTGTAGATTGCCGGGGAAACTGGGCGGGCCGGCCTGGCCATCGGGTTTTTTGCCGGCGCCGTCGGTGCCGCTTTGCAGGTTACCCTGGAACCGGGCAGCGGCGCGCGCGTCGCATTCGGCCTGTTGCCTGAACATGTCGCGCGACTGCTGGATGGTTTCCTCTTGCTGGCGCAAGTTCTTTTCGGTTTCTTCTGACGCGGCGCGGGTCACGTCGTCGGCCAACGCGCGCGCTGTACGGGACGTTTCCTGCACATGCTGCTCGGTCACTCGGCTCAGGTCGACCTGGGTGGCAGCGGCAAGCTGCGACAGTTGCTGCTGGTATGCGCGCAGCTTGTCGGTCCCGGGCTGGGCACCCGCTGCCGCAGCCGACAGCGCGTCGGTCGGGCGCCCGGCGGCCAGCATGCGCTGGGCGGTGCCGGTTGCTTCCTCGAGCAGGGACTGGCCCAGCTGCATGTTCAGCTGAAAGACCTGCTGGAAGGCGCGCGACATGGTTTGCGACAGCTCGTTCATGAATGCGGTCTGGGCATCGAAATGCGAGCGCATGGCGGGATTGACGGATTGCGGGAATGGATACATGGCGTACCTTTAATAAAATGTAAAGACTCGGAATGCGTGCGCGCCGGACGCGATGCATCGATATGTCTGGCGGGAATGGCAGGCAGCGACTGCTGTCTGGGAGAGGACGATCACTGAGGATCGCGCATGACCTTTGTACTATGCGCGCTTTTTCACGTCTGTGCGGACAATCCGCACATGTATTTCTACGTATTGAACCAAGGCAATCCATCGAGCCACAGGCTCCGTCAACATTTGCGCCATCCCTCGGAAGTGTCCACCTCGTTTTTGGTACGGCGCGGAATTGCTTTGCCCGATTCAAGGGGAGAATGGCGCATCGTGCTAGCATCCCCTGTTGATTAAGGGGAGTGCCATGCAGGACGACCAAATGCACTTACTCTTCGCTCAACTTGAACCCGCTACCAAAACCCGTATGATCGGCTGCCGCACGGCCGCAATGAACTTTCGCGAATTTATCGGTCACTCGAAAACAGGTCCGGCGGGTGATCCTTCGTACGACGAACTTGTTTGCACTACGCAGTGCAAAACGCCAGGCGCAGCGATGCGGACCGCCTGCGATCTCGCCCCTGCCTTGGCCCCAGGGATGGGTATCACGGCGCATAGATGTTGCGCTGAGCCACGACTCTTTGAAATTCTCACGAACCCGATTCCCTTGGACGGCATTCAGAAAAATGACGCTCCCTGTCCGCGACAAGCGCCAGTTTCGCGTCGGCATTTATGGGCAGCGCAGGTCCAATTGAAAACACGACGGCGGAGCCCGCCGTTCATGAGCGGCTGGATCCGGACGCCCGGCCGCAAGGTTTCACAGAAGACCGGTCGACATGAACGATCCGGGTTGCTGGATAGCCAAACCATTTTACGAACCATCTACGACAGTCGGAGGAAATATGCGCACAATGCCTTCCCTTGATTACATGGGATACGCCGTAGTTGTAAACGCCCTGCCAGCCGCGGAAAACCGCTACTACAGCGTTTTTGCAATACACCGCCACGTAGCGAACAGCCTGGCCGTACAAGCGCCCGCAGCTTGTCAGCAGGGAATCGAAGATGGCGTGATTTGCGATACCACTGAACTGGCATATCAGGATGCGCGCGATCGGGCTCGACACTGGATTGATGCCCACCCTGCCCGGAGCGCGAAACACGGCGCCCTCGGCACGCATTTAGACGCTCCGCCCAGAGTGTCATGATCCATTCCAGAAGGAAAGTATGTACACGCCCATAGCATTGCCGACCACCGATCTGAATAATTTTCGTCTTTCGTACAGGGCTTGGCGAAGGGCTATCGACGAATACGATTCCCGGCTGCAGAAGATTTGCGATGGTCGCGAAGTCGCAGGCGTGGACCTTCAGCGATTTGTCAGAGACCTCCAGATCAAGCATGCTCGTTTCGTGGAATGCTCCCAGCGCATTAGCCGTTCGAAGTAATGTTGTAGCTTCGGAACGGGACCGAGGCAGCACGAGGATGAGCGCTTCTTCGTGCCAAGCTCCGCTGATGGTCTTGATCAACAGATCGTCGCGTCAGCAGGTAAATCATCCCGGGTTCGATAGTGCTTTTTGCTCGGACGCTCGAATATCGACTCAGGGCACGCGCTGCTGTCACCTGCTCACTGCTTCGTATTGCTCACAAACGCAATCCGCTTCCCATCCGGCGACCAGCTCGGCACGTTGAAACTCCCCTGCCCTCCATACAAGTAGGCGATCACCCTCGGCTCGCCGCCTTCGACCGGCATTTCGCGCAGGTAGACGTGGCGGTAGAACGGGTGGTCGTAAGGGTCGACATCGTCCATGAAGGTGATGAACACGATCTTCTTCCCGTCCGGCGACACGTGCGGGAACCAGTTGTTGTAACGGTCAAAGGTCAGCTGGACGGGGTTCTTGCCATCCGCGGACATGCGCCATAGCTGCATCAGCCCGGTGCGATTCGAATTGAAATAGATGCTCTTGCCGTCCGGGCTGTATTCGGCGCCGTCGTCCAGTGCCTGCGTCTTCGTGAGCTGGGTTTCCTTTTTCGTCGCGATGTCGATCGCATACAGGTTCAGCACCTTCGGCTGCTTCGCGCGCATGGCCGGGTCGCGCTGGCCGGTGAAGATCATGCGGGTGTCGTCGGGCGTGAAGCCGTGCAGGTAGGAGTGGCCCTGGTCGGTGTCGGTGTCGGTGTCGGTGTCGGTGATCAGCGTCGCCTTGTCACTGCCTTCGATGGGCACCGTGTAGATGGTCGAATAATTGCTGCCGTCCGGGCGCTGCACGTGGCTGGACAGGCCGAGCAGCTTGCCGTTCCAGGACAGCACGTGGTCGTTGTTGTTGTTGGTGGCGATGCCGGTCTTGATGACGGACGTCTTGCCGCTCGCGATATCGAAGCGGTGCATGCGTCCCTTCACGTTGTAGACGAGGGCACGGCCGTCGCGCGTCCAGTTCGGCGCCTGCAGCGAATCCGGCGAGCGGAGCACGATGCGGCGATTGTGCGTGTCCATGTCCATGATCTCGATGTCGCTGCCGAGATAGTCGCGATAAGGTACGAGGCCCTTCCATGCCGGCACGACGATGCGCACGTTCGAAGCGGTGACGGTCTCGTAGGCGTCGGGATTGTGCGCGGTGACGGCCAGGCCCACGTGGACCTTGTCGCCGAGCTTCACGTGCGACACGCTGGTCACCTGGAACGGTTCGCCGAAATGCGCAGCACTCATGATGAAAACGTCGCCGCGGCGCTCCAGCTGGATGACGTCCGGGGCATTGACGCCCATGCGGTATTCCTCCGTGCCGGCGCCGTCCTTTTCCCGGAACTGCAGCGACGTGAGGCCGTCGCCGTGGACGGCCGCTACCACGTGCGCCGCGCTGTTCGACAGGTTGGCGCGCACGTCCCAGCCGATCTTGCGGTGCGGGTCTGCGCCCTTGCCCTCGAACGCGACGCGCGCGGTCACGATGAAGTCGCCCTGCATCTGGTTGTACGCGTAATGCATCTGGTCGTCGGCGAACCAGGTGTTCTTGCCTGACGCACCGATGCGCTATTGCTGGAGCTTGTCGTCGTAGCTTACGGCGCCGGCGCGCTTGACGGCGCCGATGTCCTGGTGGGCGGCGAACTGGCCAATGGATTCGGCCGAGGCCATTCCGGCGATCAGCAGCGCGCCGGTCGCGAGTAGCGCGCAAAGGGGTGTTGGCATTGGGTCTCCGTGGTGATGTTCAGTTGTTATGAAAAGCCCGAAAATCGTCGGTCATGTCGCGTTTGGGGTCAAGAGGCAATCGTAGAAGGAATTCGGCAATGTGGTTGCCGCTTGCCGATTTCATTACAAACTCATCCGATTTCCTGACACTTTGGCGCTTCGGCCGGCGCTAGAATGTCCCCGGCCTGCCACAACGACGAACACGCGAGGGGACACATGAGCATCGAGACCAGGACCTATTCCCGCAGACGATTCCTCGGACAGGCAGGCGGCGCCCTGCTGGCGTCCGCCCTCCCCTATGCCACGCTCGCGCAAAATCGCTCCGCGAACGACCGGATCCAGGTCGCCGCGATCGGCATGGGCATCATGGGCTTCAATAATTGCGGCACGACGGTCAAGGTGCCCGGCGTGAAACTGGTCGCGGCCTGCGACCTCTACACGGGGCACCTGAAACGCGCGAAGGAAGTCTACGGCAACGACCTGGTGACGACCCCGCACTTCGAAGACATCCTCGACAACAAATCGATCGATGCGGTCATCATTTCGACGACCGACCATTGGCACGACAAAATCGCCATCGCAGCCATGAAGAAGGGCAAAGCCGTGTATTGCGAGAAGCCGATGGTGCACCGGCTGGAACAAGGCCTGCCGATGGTCGCGGCCCAACACCAGACGGGCGCCGTCTGCCAGGTCGGCAGCCAGCGCGTCAGCTCGGCAACCTATTTGAAAGCGAAGGAATTGTACGAGGCGGGTGCCATCGGCCAACTGGTCATGGCGGAAGCATTCTGGGACCGCCAATCGGCAAACGGCGCCTGGCAATACTCGATTCCGCGCGACGCATCACCGCAGACGATCGATTGGAATCGCTTCCTCGGCGACGCGCCGCGCCGCGCGTTCGACGCCGAACGCTTTTTCCATTGGCGGAACTACCAGGATTACGGCACCGGCATCGCCGGCGACCTCTTCGTGCACCTGTTCTCGGGCCTGCACCTGATTACCAGCTCGCTCGGACCGACGCGCATCTACACGTCCGGCGGCACGCGCTACTGGAAGGATGGACGCGACGTGCCGGACGTGATGGCCGGCGTGTACGACTATCCGGCGACCGATAAATCCGGCCCGTTCAACCTGCAGGTGCGCGTGAATTTCATCGATGGCGGCGGTGGCGGCGAACAGATTGCGCTCGTCGGCACCGAGGGAAAGATGATCGTGCGCGGCAATTCGGTGGAGGTCCTGCGCAGCAAGATGGCGCAGGCGCCGGGCTTCGGCAGCTGGGACACGTACAACACCTTCGACAAGCAGAACCAGGAAGACTTCAAGGCCTGGTACGAGCAGCAGTATGCCGGCCAGACATCGAAGAACGAGACCAGCCGTTCGGAATGGAAGGCGCCGGCCGGCTACAGCGACCATTTCGACCACCACGCCAATTTCTACAATGCGATCCGCACCGGCGGCAAGGTGAAGGAGGATGCAGCCTTCGGTTTCCGCGCGGCCGCCGCGGGGCTGGCGTCGAACAAGAGCCTGTTCGAGCAGAAGATCGTGTTATGGGATCCGGTGAATATGAAGCTGGCGGGTTGACGACACCACGGGGTCAGGACCGCAGCGTCGATTCCTGCATGCGCACCACGCCCGGTGGCCGCGCTACGCTGCCCGGATGCGCTACTGGTTGGCCGTTTCCAGCTCCCGCACCCACGCATTCCTGAAGCTGACCGGATGCCCGTGGTCCTGCAGCTTGATAGGCGCACGCCCATGCTTCGTGTACGACGGCTTGCCGATGTACACGGTCTCCCCGCGCAGCGCCACGTGATTCTGTACCAGCACGCCGTTGTGCAGCACCGTCACGTACGCGGGTGAGGCCAGCGAGCCGTCGTTGGCAAAGCGCGGCGCCGTCCACATCACGTCGTACGTCTGCCATTCCCCGGCGCCCGCGCACGCGTTCACCAGCGGGATCGACTGCTTGTAGAGGCTGGCCGCCTGTCCGTTCACGTAGGTCTTGTTGTTCACGCAGTCCAGGATCTGGAGTTCGTAGCCGCCGTCGCCCGCCCCGGTGGAGGCAAGGAACAAACCGCTGTTGCCACGGTCCTGGCCGGTGCCCTTGATGTCGGCCGGGATGCGCCATTCCAGGTGCAACTGATAATCGCCTAACTGACGGCGCGTCTGGATGTTGCCGCTGCCAGGGCGAACGGTGAAGACGCCGTTGGCGACGGTCCAGGGGGCGGGTTTCTCGGGCGCGGCGGTCGACACCCACTCGTTCAGGTTGGCGCCGTCGAACAGTACCACTGCATCCGACGGCGCGTGCGTGGCCGTGGCCGGGGTCACACGCGTCGGTTCCGGACGCCAGACTTCGGTCTCCTCTGGTTTGGTTTGTGCATGAGCACCGATGGAACACAGCAACATGGCCAACAGGCTGCCTGTGCGGGCTCGATAGGTGAAGGTCATTTGCACGTCTCCTTTTTTTGGAATTCTTAACAACATGACATAAATCACGGATGCGGGCAAAGTCAATCTCCACATTTCACGTGGATGTCACCATTGAACCGCCCCGGCTTTCGTGGAGGCCGGTTAGTGTGAGTCAGGCCGGGATGGCTTGACCGCTCAACTGCTTGTAATAGTGTGCCTCAGCTTCCGCTGGTGGTATATAGCCAAGCGGCTCCAGCAGACGGTGGTGATTGAACTAGGAAACCCATTCCAGCGTGGCCAGTTCGACGGCCTCGCGCGTCTTCCAGGGAGCGCGGCTGTGGATCAGCTCAGCCTTGTAGAGCCCGTTGATAGTCTCAGCCAGTGCATTGTCATAACTGTCGCCCTTGCTTCCCACAGAAGGCTCGATGCCGGCTTCCGCCAGCCTCTCACTGTACGTTATCGACACGTATTGCGACCCACGGTCACTATGATGGACCAGTTCGTTCCGCTCCGGCTGACGTGCGTACAGCGCCTGTTCCAATGCATTGAATCGCCACAAGTTCCGTAGACACGTTTGAGCCATAAGTGCTGCCAGTGGCACACCATGCTCAACGCTGAGAGATCACAGATCCAGGACGATACAGGTCGGGGATAATGCTGATAGCATAAGAACATCACGAAGCGTTCAATAAAAAACCGGTGCGCCCAAGCCAAAAGGAGTACGCCGCTGATTAGCTTAGAAGATGAATTTCGTGTGAAGACAGGATGGAGGCGAGGACGGGAGTCGAACCCGTCTAGACGGCTTTGCAGGCCGCTGCATAACCGCTTTGCTACCTCGCCCGAGGTGAACTGCTGACGATGCCAACATGGCGGGTTATGAGCCATATCGACACGGAAAGGCTTGCTTTCCTGAAATCTGGAGCGGGAGAAGAGTCTCGAACTCTCGACCTCAACCTTGGCAAGGTTGCGCTCTACCAACTGAGCTACTCCCGCTTAGGAGTGTTACTGCACCAACTATCTGCACCGGACCGTATGGAGCGGGAGAAGAGTCTCGAACTCTCGACCTCAACCTTGGCAAGGTTGCGCTCTACCAACTGAGCTACTCCCGCTTAGGAGTCCAACACATTCATCGTAAAACATTGGAGCGGGAGAAGAGTCTCGAACTCTCGACCTCAACCTTGGCAAGGTTGCGCTCTACCAACTGAGCTACTCCCGCATGGAGTCTTACAACGTTACTACTTACCACCTACTTCTTGCTGCTTGCCCCAGCCTGAACTGGAGCGGGAGAAGAGTCTCGAACTCTCGACCTCAACCTTGGCAAGGTTGCGCTCTACCAACTGAGCTACTCCCGCGTCGCTGGAAGCTGCGATTATCTCAGATTTTTGCTTACTTTCCAAGACAACCTTTTTACTGCATCGCCGACACCGACTTGCAAACTCTGGAGCGGGAGAAGAGTCTCGAACTCTCGACCTCAACCTTGGCAAGGTTGCGCTCTACCAACTGAGCTACTCCCGCTTCGTTTCGTTTGCTGCTTCGATGTCGTCGCAACAGGCAGGCATTATAGAGATGCTGAGCTATGTGTCAAGGATGACTTAGTAGAAAGCTATAGGGTGCCCGACTTTTCCTTGATCAGTGGCAAGGCCCGGCGCAGGTAGTAGAACATCGACCACACCGTCAGCACGCCCGCGATCCACAGCAGGATCTCGCCCGCCATGTGCATGTCGATCCCGAACAGCATGTCATGGAACAGCAGCATCGGGATCGCCACCATTTGCGCCGCGGTCTTGATCTTGCCCAGCGAATTCACCGCCACCGACTTGCGTGCGCCGATCTCGGCCATCCATTCGCGCAGTGCCGAGATGGTGATCTCGCGGCCGATGATGATGAAGGCAATGATGGCATTGACGCGGCCCAGCTGCACCAGCACCAGCAGCGCGCCTGCAACCATCAGCTTGTCCGCCACCGGGTCCAGGAAGGCGCCGAAGGCCGAGGTCTGGTTCCAGCGCCGCGCCAGGTAGCCGTCGAACCAGTCGGTGACGGCGGCCACGATGAAGACCAGGGTGGCGGCCAGGTTGCGGTCGGCGACCGGGAGCCAGGGGGCCGGCAGGTAGTAGACGCCGACGACGAGGGGAATGAGTGCGACGCGTAACCAGGTCAGGAAAATCGGGATGTTGAAAGGCATGTGAGAATCGGGGATCGAGTGCTGGTTGAGCCGCGGCGCCGCCGCGGTTGCGTCAATATGCGGGCGCTTTCCGATATGCATCGGAAGGCGCGCCGCTAGTCTACATGTCTCTTGCCTTTTAAACCAGTTGAGCTCAGGCGTGAATGGTGAGGAAGGCGAACTTGGGCCCCTGCCGAGGGGGCCGCCCAGGACAGGGGCGACTTGCTGACGCAGCAGGCCGATAGAGGCGTTTGCCAATTGGCTCAGTGCAGCTGCCGGTAGATCTCTTCCGCCAGGGTGCTCGAAATGCCCTCGACCGACATCAGGTCCTCGATGCTGGCGTCGATCACCCCGCGCAGGCCGCCGAAGCGCGCCAGCAGCTTCTGGCGGCGCTTGGCGCCGATGCCTTCGATCTCTTCCAGGCGCGAGGCCTGGCGCGTCTTGGCGCGCTTGGCGCGCATGCCGGTGATGGCGAAGCGGTGCGCCTCGTCGCGGATCATGGCCACCAGCATCAGCGCCGCCGATTCCTTGCCCAGTTCCTGCGGGTCGCGACCGTCGGCGAAGATCAGGGTTTCCAGGCCCACGCGGCGGCCCTCCCCTTTCGCCACGCCGACGATGTTGCTCACGTCCAGCCCCAGTTCGGAGAACACCTGGCGCGCCATCTCCACCTGCCCTTTGCCGCCGTCGATCAGGGCGATGTCCGGCATCACGCCTTCGCCGCCGGCCACCTTTTCGTAGCGCCGCATCAGCACCTGGCGCATCGCCGCGTAGTCGTCGCCCGGCGTGATGTCGTTGATGTTGTAGCGGCGGTATTCGCCGTTCTGCATCTGGTGGTGGTGGAACACCACGCACGAGGCCTGGGTCGCTTCGCCGGCGGTGTGGCTGATGTCGAAGCACTCGATGCGCAGCGATTCCAGGTCTTCGCTGTCCAGGCCCAGCGCCTCGGCCAGCGCGCGCGTGCGCGCCTGCTGCGAGCCCTGTTCCGACAGCAGGCGCGCCAGCGAGATCTCGGCGCCCTTGCAGGCCATCTCCAGCCACTGGCGGCGCTGGCCCTGCGGCTGGAACACCAGGTTGATGCGGTGCCCGCACTGCTCGGTCAGGGCCATGATCAGTTCCGGCATCTCGAAGTCGATGTTCAGGATCAAGGTGGCCGGAATGAATTTATCGGCGTAGTGCTGGGCCAGGAAGGCGGCCAGCACCTCGACTTCGATCGAGGTGTCGCCGACCGCATCGTCGACTTCGATCGACTCGCCGACCTGGGTCGGGAAGTAGGCGCGGTCGCCCAGGTGGCGGCCGCCGCGCACCATCGCCAGGTTGACGCAGGCGCGCCCACCCTGCACCACCACGGCGATGACGTCGACGTCGGCGTCGCCCACCGTCTCCATGCTCTGCGCGTGCAGCACGCGCGACAGCGCCTGGATCTGGTTGCGCACGCTGGCGGCGCGCTCGAACTGCAGGTTCTCGGCAAAGCCGATCATCTTGCTCTGCAGTTCGTCGAGCACCTCGGTCTGGCGCCCGCGCAGGAACTTGGCGGCGTTGTCGACGTCGCGCTTGTAGTCTTCCTGCGAGACCAGGTCGACGCAGGGGCCGCTGCAACGGCCGATCTGGTGCAGCAGGCAGGGCCGCGTACGGTTGCTGAACACACTGTCCTCGCAGGTGCGCAGCATGAACACCTTCTGCAGCAGCTGCATCGATTCCTTGACCGCCCAGGCGCTCGGGAAGGGGCCGAAGTACTGGCTCTTCTTGTCGAGGGCGCCGCGGTAATAGGCCATGCGCGGGTAGTCGCCGCCGGTCAGCTTCAGGTAGGGATAGCTCTTGTCGTCGCGGAACAGGATGTTGTAGCGCGGCTTGAGCGTCTTGATCAGGTTGTTTTCCAGGATCAGCGCTTCGGCCTCGCTGCTGGTGACCGTGGTCTCCAGGCGCGCGATCTGCGACACCATCATCGCGATGCGCGGGCTCGACAGCGTCTTCTGGAAATAGCTCGACACCCGGTTCTTGAGGTTGCGCGCCTTGCCCACGTACAGGACCTTGTCCTCGGCGTCGAAATAGCGGTACACGCCGGGCAGGCCGGGCAGCCTGGCGACGGTGGCCAGCACCTGCTCGCGCGCGCTTTCGCTCGGCCGCACCGGCGAGTCCGCGTCGCGCGTGAGCGTGGCGTTGAGCTCTTCCTTCATGGCTTGCCAGGTGTCCGGGCGGGTGCGTCCCGGATTCGGTTCGGGCAGCTCGCCCGGCTCGGGCAAACTGGCCTTCGGCTGGCGTTTGGCATGCTTGCGCTTCGAAGCCGCGGCGAGGGCGTCGACCTTCGCCTGCACGGCGTCGGCGTAGGCTTGCGCGCCGGCGGCGCTGTCGCGCAGCTCGGCGGGCGTCGATTCGGGCAGGGGCGCGGGTGCGGCCGCGGCCGGCGCTGGGGGGGCGGGTTGCAGGCCCTGCTCCTGCGCCGGCTGCGGTTGTTGCGGTTCGGGCTGAACGGGAACTTGGTCGTCCTGGATCACTGTTGGGTCACTTGTTGGGGTCAAGCGGCTCCTGGGTCACGATGACGAAGGCGACGCCGTAGTCGGCTTCGTCGCTGATCGTCACCTGGGCCGTGAGCCGGTGCGTGCGCATGAATTCCTCGAGGGCGCCGCTGCAGACGATGAGCGGCTTGCCGCTCGGGGCGTTGAGCATCTGGGCCGAGCGCCAGGTCATGGGCATGCGCATGCCCAGCCCGATCGCTTTCGAAAACGCTTCCTTGGCCGAGAAGCGGGTGGCCAGGAAGCGCAGCCCGCGCACTTCGTGCTTGGCGCGGCGGGCGTGGTATTTGGCGAGTTCCTGCGGTCCGAGGATCCGTTCGGCGAAGCGGTCGCCGTTGCGCGCGAGGGCGGCCTCGATGCGCGAGATCTGGACGATGTCGGTGCCGATGCCGTAGATCATGGCCGGCGTCCTAGCCGTTTTCCGGCTGGCGCTTGCCGATCGCCACGCCCAGGCGCGCATCGACCATGATCGCCTTCATCTCGCGCACCGCGTGCTCCCAGCCGGCGAACAGCGCGTGGGCGACGATCGCGTGGCCGATGTTCAGCTCGTGGATCTCGGAGATCGCCGCGATCGGCTGCACGTTGGTGTAGTGCAGGCCGTGGCCGGCATTCACGCGCAGGCCGTGCCGGATGCCGGCGCGCACGCCGCGCTGGATGCGCTCCAGCTCGAGCGCCAGTTCGTCCTCGCTCTCGGCTTCGGCATAGCGTCCGGTATGCAGTTCGATCACCGGCGCGCCCACCGCGGCGGCGGCGGCGATCTGCTGTTCGTCGGCGTCGATGAACAGCGAGACGCGGATGCCCTCGCCCTTCAGCTGGGCGATCGCGCTCTCGATCTCCTTGTAGAAGCGGATCACGTCGAGGCCGCCCTCGGTGGTGACTTCCTCGCGCCGCTCGGGCACCAGGCACACGTCCTGCGGACGCACGCGGCAGGCGAAATCGATCATTTCCGGGGTCACCGCGGCTTCCAGGTTCATGCGCGTGGTGAGCTCGGGGCGGATCGCGATGACGTCGGCGTCCTTGATGTGGCGGCGGTCTTCGCGCAGGTGCAGCGTGATCAGGTCGGCGCCGGCCTGCTCGGCCAGCAACGCGGCGCGCAGCGGGTCCGGATAGGGCGTGCCGCGCGCGTTGCGCACGGTGGCGATGTGGTCGATGTTCACGCCCAGGTCGATGACCGAGCCGGTAGGATGGAGGAAGCTCATGGTTTGGTATTCTTCTTTAAAGCTGCATTAAATCGATCAGTATCTGGCGCGTGTTCAGCGGCGCGCCACCCAGGTGGTAGGCCAGCAGGAAACGCATCAGCTGCTTGCTCTGCGCCTGGGTCTGGGGGTCGCCGTAGTCTTCGCGCTCCATGTCCATCAGGGTCTTGCCGGATACCGCCGGCCAGGTATCCGAGGCCAGGGCGGTGCGGGCGCCGCGCTCCGGGTCGACCACGTACAAGCCGCCCGCCTCCACCCGCGCGCGCGTGCTGGTGCAGCGCGTGAGGTCGGCGGCGACCCCGGTCTCCTTAAGTAAGGCCCTTTCGAATTTTCGCAAGGCGATTTGTGCGGGTTCGCCGTGCGCCAGCTCGTTGAGGGTGGCGACGTAGTGGTCGAACAGCTTCGGATGCGGGTCGTCGCGCGCCAGCAATTTGACCAGCAGCTCGTTCAGGTAGAAGCCGCACAGCAGCGCGGTCTTTTCCAGCGGCAGCATGCCGCCGACCCATTCGGCGTCGATCAGGGTGCGCAGCTCGGACTTGCCGGAAAAGGAAATCGACAGCGGCTGGAAGGTCTGCAGCACGCCGCGCAGCTTGGACAGCGGCCGCTTGGCGCCCTTCGCCACCACGCCGATGCGCCCGAAGTCGCGCGTGAACATGTCGACGATCAGGCTGGTTTCCTTGTAGGGATAGCTGTGCAGCACGAAGCCGGGCTGGCCGAGCACCTTGCCGTCGCGGCCGGGCAGGCGCCGCGCGGGTTTCGGCGGCGCGGGGGCGGGAACGAACGCCGGGACAGGCGCAGGGACAGGCGCGGGCACCGGTGCGGGCGCCAGCGCCGGAACGGCAACGGGCAGCGGGGCCACCGCATACGGGGCGCGCGCTTCCTGTGCGCTGGGTTCGCTGCTGGGGAGGTCGTCGTCCTGGGCGGGCATGCGCGACAGGATACCCTTTATTCGTAGCCGTAGGCGCGCAGCCCGGCTTCGTTGTCGGCCCAGCCGGATTTGACCTTGACCCAGATCTCGAGATACACCGGGCCGCCGAACAGCTTTTCCATGTCCAGGCGTGACTGCGTCGAAATTTCCTTCAGGCGCGCGCCCTTGTTACCGATGAGCATGGCCTTGTGGGTATCGCGTTCGACCAGGATGGCGGCGAACACGCGGCGCAGATTGCCTTCCTGGAGGAACTGCTCGATCAGCACGGTGCTGGTGTAGGGCAGTTCGTCGCCCACCAGGCGGAACACTTTTTCGCGCACGATCTCGGCCGCCAGGAATTTCTCGCTGCGGTCGGTGATGTCGTCCGGCCCGAAGATCGGCGGGTTTTCCGGCAGGTGGCGCTTGATCTCGCCTTCCAGCGCATCGACCTGGAAGCGCAGCTTGGCCGACACCGGCACGATGGCGGTGAAGTCGCGCAGCGACGCCACCTTCTGGGCGAACGGCATCAGCGCGGCCTTGTCCTTCATGCGGTCCGACTTGTTGATCACCAGGATCACCGGCACGTTCTTCGGCAGCAGGTCCAGCACCTGCTGGTCGGCCGGGCCGAAGGTGCCCGCCTCCACCAGGAACAGGATCACGTCGCTGGCGGTGAGCGTGTTCGAGACCGTCTTGTTCAGGGTCTTGTTCAGCGCGTTCGCGTGGCGAGTCTGGAAGCCCGGGGTGTCGACGTAGATGAACTGGGTATCGTCTCGGGTCTGGATGCCGGTGATGCGGTGGCGCGTGGTCTGGGCCTTCCGCGAGGTGATCGAGACCTTGGCCCCGATCAGCACGTTCATCAGGGTCGACTTGCCGACGTTGGGACGGCCGACGATCGCGATGTAGCCGCAGCGGAAATGCTCGGGTACACCGTCGTTCTCGGTGGGGGTATCGACGGGGGTATGGTCCATGCTCATGCTGCGTGTTTCCTGATGTATGTTATGACTGCTGCCGCGACTGGGATTCTTCGGCCTGCATCGACAGTTCGCTCTGGTCCGTGCTCTGGTCCGTCGCAATGCCGGCCAGCTTGAGTTGCGCCGAGCGCTGCTTGGCCTTGCGCACGCCGCCCGGGCCCTTCTGGACGGCCTGCCCGGCCACGTCCAGCGCCAGCCGCGCCGCGGCCTGCTCGCCGGCGCGGCGGCTGCCGCCGCGGCCGTAGACCTGGATGCCGAGCTTGGGCACCAGGCACTCGATCTCGAATTCCTGGCTGTGGGCGGCGCCGTGGGTGGCCACCACGTTATAGGTCGGCAGCGAGATCTTTTTACTCTGCAGGAATTCCTGCAGCAGGGTCTTGGCATCCTTGCCCAGCGTGCGCGGATCGACCGAGTCCAGCAGCGGAATATAGAAGGCGCGGATCACGTCGCGCGCGGCCTCGAAGCCGCTGTCGAGGAAGATCGCGCCCAGCAGCGCTTCCAGCGTGTCGGCCAGGATCGAGGGGCGGCGGAAACCGCCCGACTTGAGCTCGCCCTCGCCCAGGCGCAGGAAGTTCGACAGCTCGAGCTTCTGTGCGATCTCGTACAGCGACTGCTGCTTGACCAGGTTGGCGCGCAGGCGCGACAGGTCGCCCTCGGCCAGGCCGTTGAAGCGCTCGTACAGGATCGACGCCACCACGCAGTTCAGGATCGAGTCGCCCAGGAATTCGAGGCGCTCGTTATGCAGACTGCTGTGGCTACGGTGGGTCAGCGCCTGCTGTAACAGGCCCGGATCCCGGAACGTGTAACCCAGGCGCGTTTGCAATAACTGAAGATTCATTGTCATATTATGTGGGCCGGGCGGCGAACGCGCCCACCCGTGTTACTTTGAAGCGGTATCGGCCTCGGCGGCCACGCCGCCCGGGTCGGTCGTGCCGGCGAAATCGAACAGCAGGCTGGCGTTGCCCACCAGCGGCACCCGCTTTTCGTAGCGGAAGCTGACTTCCGGCGTGCCGCCGTCGCGGCTGATCACCAGATCGCGTCCGGCGATGGCATCGATGTTGTTGACGTCGGCGTTCTTGTCGAACGCCTGCTGGATCTCGCGCACGCTGCCGCCGCCGGCCTTGGCCTTCACGATCGCCTGTTTCACGGCGCGGTACTCGAGCCAGGCCGGCGTTACCTTGATCGCCACCAGCGCCACGGCGCCGAGCACGACCAGCACGACGATCAGGCCGGACAACGAGACGCCGCCTTCCACTTTGATCCGATGTTTCATCCGCACCTCGCCCAAGGTCAGTGGATACCGCCGATGCGCTTCAGGTTGCCGAAGTTCATCCAGACGAACACGGCCTTGCCGACGATGTTCTGGTCCGGGACGAAGCCCCAGTAACGGCTGTCCGCGCTGTTGTCGCGGTTATCGCCCATCATGAAATAGTTACCTTCCGGAACGATACAGGTAAATTTATCGTAGGAATAGGTGCAATTCTCGTGATGGGGGAATTCCTCCACTGCGCTCAGGTTGATGGTGCGCGCATTGTCCGTATTCAGGATGCGGTGCGGCGCGTTCGTCAACTTTTCCGTGAACTGCTTGTGGTACACCGGGCTTTCGTCGTCGAGGTAGTCGTCCATCGGCTCGTACTGGACCGGCACGCCGTTCACGGTCAGGCGCTTGTTCTCATAAGTGATTTTATCACCGGGCACGCCGATGACGCGCTTGATGTAATCCTGGCTGATGTCCTTCGGGTACTTGAAGACCATGACGTCGCCGCGCTGCGGATTGCCGACTTCGACGACTTTCTTATTGATCACCGGCAGGCGGATGCCGTAGTCGAACTTGTTCACCAGGATCAGGTCGCCCACCAGCAGGGTCGGCACCATCGACGAGGATGGGATCTTGAACGGCTCGAACAGGAAGGAGCGCAGGAAGAACACGAGGGCGATCACCGGGAAGAAGCTGCCCGAGTACTCGACCCAGGTCGGCTGGCGCAGGATGGTGGCTTCCAGCGCCGCGCGATTGCCGTTGTCGACCTTGATGCCGTCGGCGGTCAGCTTGGCGTAGCGCGCGTCGTACTCGGCCAGGGCGGCGTCGGCCCGGGCGCGGCGCTGCCTGGACAGCACGAACACGTCCAGGCACCAGATGACGCCGGTGACCACCATGGCCACGAACAGGATCAGGGCAAAATTCCCGAGAATCAATTGCATGTTCATGTAATTATTTATCTTCCACTTGGAGGATGGCGAGGAAGGCTTCTTGCGGAATCTCCACCGAGCCCACTTGCTTCATGCGCTTCTTGCCTGCCTTTTGCTTTTCCAGCAGTTTCTTTTTACGAGAAATGTCGCCGCCGTAGCACTTGGCCAGCACGTTCTTGCGCAGCGCCTTGACGTTCTCGCGCGAGATGATGGTGGCGCCGATCGCCGCCTGGATCGCCACGTCGAACATCTGGCGCGGGATCAGTTCGCGCATCTTGGCGGCTACCTGGCGGCCACGGTAAGGCGCGTTGGCGCGGTGCACGATGATCGCCAGCGCGTCGACCTTCTCGCTGTTGATCAGCATGTCGACCTTGACCACGTCGGCGGCGCGGTTTTCCTTGAACTCGTAGTCCATCGAGGCGTAGCCGCGCGAGGTCGACTTCAGGCGGTCGAAGAAGTCGAGCACGATCTCGGCCATCGGGATCTCGTAGTGCAGCTTGACCTGGCGGCCGTGGTAGGCCATGTCCATCTGCACGCCGCGCTTGCCGTTACACAGCGTCATCACCGCACCGACATATTCCTGCGGCATGTACAGGTTGACGTCGACGATCGGCTCGCGCACTTCGTTGATCTTCGACGGCTCCGGCATCTTCGACGGGTTGTCGACGCGGATGATCGAGCCGTCGCGCATCTCGACCTCGTAGACCACGGTCGGCGCCGTGGTGATCAGGTCCATGTCGAATTCGCGCTCGAGGCGTTCCTGCACGATTTCCATGTGCAGCAGGCCGAGGAAGCCGCAGCGGAAGCCGAAGCCCAGCGCCTGCGACACTTCCGGCTCGTACATCAGGGCGGCGTCGTTCAGCTTGAGCTTTTCCAGCGAGTCGCGCAGCGCGTCGTACTGGTTGGCTTCCACCGGGAACAGGCCGGCGAACACCTGCGGCTGGACTTCCTTGAAGCCCGGCAGCGGCGCCGGCGCCGGGCGGCTGGCCAAGGTGACGGTGTCGCCGACCTTGGCGGCCGTCAGTTCCTTGATGCCGGCGATGATGAAGCCCACCTGCCCTGCCTTCAGTTCCGGCAGCGACACCGAGCGCGGGGTGAAGACGCCGATGTTCTCGACCAGGTTCACCGACTCGGTCGCCATCAGCAGGATCTTTTCCTTCGGACGCAGGGTGCCGTTGACCACGCGCACCAGCATCACGACGCCGACATAGGGGTCGTACCAGGAGTCGACGATCAGCGCCTGCAGCGGCGCGTCCGGGTCGCCTTGCGGCGGCGGCACCCTGGCGATCAGGGTTTCCAGCACGTCTTCCACGCCCAGGCCGGTCTTGGCCGAGCACACCGTGGCGTCGCTGGCGTCGATGCCGATGACGTCCTCGATTTCCTTCTTGGCGTTGTCCGGGTCGGCGTGCGGCAGGTCGATCTTGTTCAGGATCGGCACCACTTCCACGCCCAGGTCGAGCGCGGTGTAGCAGTTGGCCACCGTCTGCGCTTCCACGCCCTGGCTGGCGTCGACCACCAGCAGCGCGCCTTCGCAGGCGGACAGCGAACGCGACACTTCATACGAGAAGTCGACGTGGCCGGGGGTGTCGATCAGGTTCAGGTTGTAGACCTCGCCGTCGCGCGCCTTGTATTGCAGCGCCGCGGTCTGGGCCTTGATGGTGATGCCGCGCTCGCGCTCCAGGTCCATCGAGTCGAGCACCTGCGCGTCCATCTCACGTTCCGACAGGCCGCCGCACAGCTGGATGATGCGGTCTGCCAGGGTCGATTTGCCGTGGTCGATGTGGGCGATGATGGAAAAATTACGTATGTTTTTCATTAACAAAACTCAAAAACCAATAAGAGCGGCACGCGGCCGGAACCCTCCGGCGCCTGCGGAAGAAGCGAAAAAAGCGCCGCACGGGGCCACCTGGGGCAAACCCGGACGCGCGCCTTATGGAGCGAACGACACTGCGAATACCGGACAACCATCCCACAGACATTACACAGACACATCGCCAAGCTTTCCATTTTACCGGATTTCAGGTCAGAAAGCCCGGTTTACGGCGGCAGGATCGCGCAATCGCTGCCGCATCCATTCTGGCCGGAATGGAAATTACTTGCTAGCAGTCAAGTAATTGGCACGCGCGCCGTTAAATGGGCATCATCGTCCTTACACCGCACATCATGATCGTCACCGCCGATCCGCAGCAATGGGCCGCACGCCAGGCCCTGCCCTTCCACGAACGCATCCTGCCGCTGCCGGCCGATGTGCGCGACCTGGTGCACCAGGCCAACCGCGCCAGCGGGCTGGATGCGGTACCCGGCGCGGTCGCGCCGGACGCCGGCCTGCGTGCCGACCTGGGCCGGGCCCTGCTCGGCATGCCGGCGGCGGTGCGCGCCCTGGTCGATCCGCTGCTGCTCGGCATCTGCCTGGGACGCGGCCTGGGCTCGTCCGGCATCACCGACATCGTGGCCGACGCCGGCGGCCGCATCCTGGGCTGCGTGGTGCTGCTCGATGTCGACCTGCTGTCGGGCCACAGCGCCAATTCCTGGGCCAGCTGGAAGGAAAACCTGCCCTTCATGCGCGGCATGGGCAAGAGCATGGGCCACGGCGGCGGCTTTTCGCTGGCCGCCACCATCGCCGCGCCGGAACAGGACACCCGTGCCAATGCCCTGCAGTTCCTGCTGCTGCACGAATTCGGCCACGTGCTGACCGCCGACGGCGATTTCCTGCCGCGCTGGTGGGAACCGGTGCCGGACGTCCCGTTCTCCTATCTCGGCCTGAGCTGGACCGTCACGCCGTTCGGCGGCTTCGCCCCGCGCGCCGATTTCGATCTGCGCGGCGCGGTCGACTTCTACGGCAACCGGCAACTGCCCGGCGACACCATCCCGGCCGCCTACGCCGGCCTGGAAGGCAGCGACTTCCCCAGCCTGTACGGCGCCACCAATCCCTACGACGATTTCGCCGAATGCTTCGCCAGCTACGTGCACAGCGAGATGCTGGGCCGGCCCTACCTGCTGCGCGTGGACCTGGATGGCGAACCGCGCGCCTGGCTGGACAGTTTCTGGAGCAGCGGACGCAGTGCCGGCAAGCGCAGGTTCATGGAGGCGATGCTCTCGAGCGCGCCCCTGCCGGCCAGCGCGAACGACGGGTGGCTGCGGGCGGCTTGAGCGGCACAGGCTAGCGCCCCAACGCCAGGTGCCGGCGCAGCACGTCCTCGTCCAGGAAGTAATGGCACAGCTCGGGGCCGGCCGGGTCGCTGCCGTACAGCACCGGTACGAGCTCGTCGAATCTGTCGGTTAGTTGCGAATCGGCGTCGATGTCGATCACATCCACCGTGTACGCCAGCCCGGTGCGCGCCATGAAGGCGCGCAGGGCCGCCAGCATGTCTTCGCACAGGTGGCAATAACTGCGCGAGTACAGGATGAAGTGCTGGGCCCCCGGTTGCTTCACTGTGGCTGACCGCGTGCGGATTACTGCGCGCGCGGCTTGATGACCAGGTATTGCGACTGGTTTTCGCGGCGCACCAGGATCGCCACCGGCTTCTTCGGATCGAGCTTGGTCACCAGCGCGTTGAACTGGGCGGCGCTGGTTACTTCGGCGTTGTTAATCTGAAGAATCAGGTCGCCCTGCTGGATGCCGGCCGAGGCCGCGCGCCCTTCGGAAAACTCGACCATCACGCCGGACTCGATCTTGAGTTCGCGCTTTTGCACCGCAGACAGGTCGGACACGTGCAGGCCGAGCGCGTTCGGCGCCTGCTCGGGCGTCTGCTTCTTGGGTGCAGGACGGCCGCCCGGGGTCTTCTCTTCCTGCAGTTCGACGATGCTCACCGGCAGCTCGAGCTGGCTGCCGCGGCGCCAGACGGTGACGGTGGCGCGGCTGCCGACAGCGGTGCCGCCAACCTGGCGCGGCAGGTCCGAACTCTTTTCGATGTCCTTGCCGTTGAATTTCAGGATGATGTCGCCGACCTTGACGCCGGCCTTTTCCGCGGGTCCGCCCGGCTCGACCATCGCCACCTCGGCGCCGCGCGCGCGGCCCAGGCCCAGCGATTCGGCGACGTCGCGCGTCACTTCGCTGATCTGCACGCCCAGGCGGCCGCGCGTGACCTTGCCGGTCTTCTTGATCTGGTCGGTCACGCGCAGCACTTCGTCGATCGGTACCGCGAACGAGATGCCGTTGTAGGCGCCGGACAGGGTCGCGATCTGCGAGTTGATGCCGATGACTTCGCCGCGCATGTTGATCAGCGGGCCGCCCGAGTTGCCAGGGTTGACCGCGACGTCGCTCTGGATCAGCGGCAGGTATTCGCCGGTGTCGCGCTGCTTGGCCGAGATGATGCCGGCGGTGACCGTGTTTTCCAGGTTGAACGGCGAGCCGATCGCGATGACCCACTCGCCCACGCGGATCTTGTTGGAATCGCCCATGCGCAGGCTGGGCAGGTTGCGCGCGTCGACCTTCAGCACGGCGACGTCGCTGCGGCGGTCGGCGCCGAGCACCTTGGCCTTGAATTCGCGGCGGTCGGTCAGCGTGACCGTGACTTCGTCGGCGCCCTCGACCACGTGGGCGTTCGTCAGGACGTAGCCGTCGTCGGAAATGATGAAGCCGGAACCGACGCCGCGCTGGACTTCCTCTTCTTGCGGCTGCTGGGGCGTGCCGCGGCGGCCGCGCGGGGCCATCTGGCCGCCGAAGAAGCGGCGCAGGAATTCCTGCATTTCTTCGTCGCCGCCGGCGCCGCCGGGGGCCTGGCGTACCCGCTCGGTGGTGCGGATGTTGACCACGGCCGGACCGGCCTTGTCGACCAGGTCGGCGAAATCGGGCAGGCCGGCGACGCCGGCGGTGACGGGCGCGGCCGCCATGGCGGCCTGGGAAGACATCAGTCCCGCGCCCGCGAACATGAGGGCCGACAGGATCGTGCTGGCAGTTTTGCTTGTCATAAAATCATTCGACGAGGGTAGATGAGGTTGAATGATTGTATGGTAAGACAAAATGTCATTGTTGTCGCGTTGGCACGATCCAGTGCGGGACGATCCACGTCCGCTCGCGGGCGCGGCAACGCTGCTGCGTATCGCCGCGTGGACGGCGCAGATGCAGCGTTCTGCTCAGATACTGGCGGTTGAGCCGTCCACCCTGCCGATCGCGGCGGCGGTTTCGGATTCGGGAAGGGTGGCCGGACGCTTGCCCGGCGCCGGCTCGGCGGCGAGGCGTGCGGCCAGGCGCTCGCTGAAGCCGGGCGAGAAATCGGCCGTGGCTTCGGCGCGCAGGATATCGCCGATGTGGTGGTAGAGACCCCAGGCCTGGCGGCCATCGGGCGTGTCCAGGGCGGCGAACGCCAGTTCCTGGTCGGCATCGCGGACCTCGCCGTCGCTCAGCGCGGAGATATGCTCGCGGTTTTTTTTGTTGGTGTCCATCGTGGTTCCATCACGTCCGGGGTCATCACATTCGATCATCGCTACCGGGAACTTCCAAACCTGTCGCGCGATGCCTGCTGTACAGTGTACAGCTGCGCTTGTTTCTCTGCACCTAACGACGCTTGTCGGCAGGCATGTCGAGCAACGGTCTCAACTTCTCGGCGATGACTTCGCGCGCCCGGAAAATCCGACTGCGCACCGTACCGATTGGACAAGCCATCACTTCGGAGATTTCTTCGTAGCTCAAGCCTTCGATTTCGCGCAGGACGATCGCTGTCCTCAATTCGAGCGGCAGCGCTTCCATTGCGGAATTCACCGTGTACGCGATCTGCTTGCTGGCCAGCACCGATTCCGGTGTATTAATGTCGCGCAAGCTATCGGCGTCGTCAAATCCTTCAGCACGCTCGGCATCGGTTTCGGTCGAGGTCGGCGCTCGCCGGCCTTGCGTGACCAGGAAGTTCTTTGCCGTGTTGATTCCGATCCGGTACAACCACGTATAAAACGCGGAATCGCCGCGGAAGTGGCGCAGCGCCCGGAAGGCCTTGATGAAGGTCTCCTGCACCACGTCTTCCGCCTCGGCCGGGTCGTGCACGAGGCGCGACACCAGCCGCATCAGGCGGCGCTGGTATTTCGCCACCAGCAGGTCGAACGCGCGGCGATCGCCAGCCTGGACGCGCTCAACCAGCAGTTGATCACACTCGCGTTCGGTCGTCACTGAACAAGCCTCGCTTGGCTGCGACAGCGCCGCGTCCATGTTGCTTCAGAGTTGGCTCGCTGCAATAAGTTCATCGTATTTTGCCGAATCTTTCACGGTCACCGCGCCGCCCGATCACGGCAAGCGCCACCGCCAACGCGCGCCAGGCCGCCCCATCGACGCTGTCGCGCCACACCGTCAGCACGCCACCCGCCGTGCCCGCCTGCGCACCGGGCACGCGGTAGCGCAACACGGCAAGCACGGGCCAGGCGACGGAGCCCGGCAGCAAGTGCACCGGGCCACCGCCCACTGGAGCACCGACTGCCTGGATGCCGGCCGCCGGCACGCCGGCGATGTCCATATCCTGTTGTACCGTCACGCGTAGTTCACCGGTTCCAGAAATATCAATCCGGTGCGTCTTTGGGCGGCGTAACCCGCTGTGGATCAGCACGGCTGCAGTGGCGGCCAGCGCCAGCGCCAGCCAGGGTGCCGATGGAAAGCGCGCGGGCGCGACGACGCCGACGGCAAGCGCCGCCCCGGACTGGGCCAGGCCGCATGCCAACGACAACAGGCGATGGATGCGCGATGGCCCGACGACGACGGAAACCGCGATCGACATGGATTGGAAGGAGGATCAGAAAAGACAAACGCCCGCTCCTTGGACAGGAGCGGGCGCTGGTAGTTCAGACTTTCCGTCTTTGCTTAGATCTTTGCAAAGACCAGCGTACCGTTGGTACCGCCGAAGCCGAACGAGTTTTTCACCGCATAGTCGATCTTCAGGTCCCGCGCCGTGTTGGCGCAGAAGTCCAGGTCGCATTCCGGATCCTGGTTGAAGATGTTGATCGTCGGCGGCGACACCTGGTTGTGGATCGCCAGCACCGTGAACACCGACTCCAGGCCGCCAGCGCCGCCCAGCAGGTGGCCGGTCATCGACTTGGTGGAGTTGACGATCAGCTTGTGCGCGTGGTCACCGAAGGTGCGCTTGATGCCCTTCACTTCCGCGACGTCGCCGACCGGGGTCGAGGTGCCGTGCGCGTTCACATATTGCACCTGGTCCGGGTTGATGCCGGCGTATTGCATCGCCGATACCATGCAGCGCGAGGCGCCACTGCCGTCTTCCAGAGGCGCAGTGATGTGGTTGGCATCCGCGCTCATGCCGAAGCCGACGACTTCCGCATAGATCTTGGCACCGCGCGCCTTGGCATGTTCGTACTCTTCGAGCACCATCACGCCGGCACCCTCGCCCAGCACGAAGCCGTCGCGGTCGCGGTCCCACGGACGCGATGCGGTCGCCGGATCGTCATTGCGCGACGACAGCGCGCGCGCCGAGGCGAAGCCGCCCAGGCCCAACGGCGACACGGTCGATTCGGCGCCGCCGGCGATCATCACATCGGCATCGCCGTACTCGATCAGGCGCGCGGCCTGGCCGATGCAGTGCAGGCCGGTGGTACAGGCGGTCACGATCGCCAGGTTCGGGCCACGCAGGCCGAACTTGATCGACAGGTCGCCCGAGATCATGTTGATGATCGAAGCCGGCACGAAGAACGGCGAAATGCGGCGCGGGCCGCGGCTGTCGTACTCTGCCTTGGTGTCTTCGATCATCGGCAAGCCGCCGATGCCCGAGCCCACGACGACGCCGATACGGTCAGCATTTTCCTCGGTGACTTCGATCCCCGAGTCCTGCAGCGCCTGGATGCCGGCGGCCATGCCGAAATGGATGAACGCATCCATGTGACGGCCTTCCTTGCCCGGCAGGTAATCCTCGACGCTGAAGTTCTTCACTTCGCCCGCGAAGCGGGTCGAAAAGGGCGCGGCGTCAAACTTGGTGATGTTTGCAATGCCCGACTTGCCCGCCAGTGCTGCCTCCCACGCATCGGCAATGGTATTGCCGATCGGGGAGATGCAACCCAGGCCGGTAACAACGACACGACGGTTGCGTGAACTCAAGCGTTTCTCCTGAAATACTAAAATTCAGGCCATTAGGCCTTGACGTGCGCCTGCGCGTATTCGATTGCCTGGCGAACGGTGGTGATCTTCTCGGCCTGCTCGTCCGGGATTTCCATTTCGAATTCGTCTTCCAGTGCCATCACCAGTTCAACGGTGTCCAGGGAATCTGCGCCGAGATCGTCAACGAACGAGGAATCGATTTTGATGTCTGCTTCTGCAACACCCAGTTGCTCAGCGACGATTTTTTTAACGCGTTGTTCGATATCCGACATGTTATGGCTCCATTAGGTATGTGTTGCGGAAAGTGCGCGCATTTTATCAGGGTTTGCGCGTTGAAAAACTATTTTCAGCGTCTGACGCTAATTCGGCTGAAACTACTGCTAAAAGATGAGATTTTTTCCAAAACGGCTGCCCCATCAGTTCATGTACATGCCACCGTTGACGTGCAGCGTGGTACCCGTGATGTAGGCGGCCGTCGGCCCTGCCAGGAAGGCCACCGCATGGGCGATGTCTTCCGGCTGGCCCAGGCGGCCCAGCGGGATCTGGGTCAGCAGCGCTTCGTGCTGACCCTCGCCCAGGCCCTTGGTCATGTCGGTATCGATGAAGCCCGGCGCCACGCAATTGACGGTGATGTTGCGGCTGCCGATCTCGCGCGCCAGCGCGCGGCTCATGCCGGCCACGCCGGCCTTGGCGGCGGCGTAGTTCATCTGGCCCGGATTGCCGGAGGAGCCGACCACCGAAGTGATGTTGATGATGCGGCCCTGCTTCGCCTTCATCATGCCGCGCAGCACGGCGCGCGACAGGCGGCCCACCGCGGTGAGGTTGGTCGCGATCACGCTGTCCCATTCCTCGTCCTTCATGCGCATCGCCAGCTGGTCCTGGGTGATGCCGGCATTGTTCACCAGGATGCCGATGCTGCCGACGCTCTTGGTGATGTCGTCGATGACGGCAGCGCACTGGGCGGCGTCGGTCACGTTCAGCACCAGGCCCTTGCCGCCGAACTCGGCGAGGTAGGCGCCGATGGCTTCGGCGCCGGATTCGGTGGTGGCGGTGCCGACCACCTTCGCGCCCTGGCGCGCCAGTTCCAGCGCGATGGCCTTGCCGATGCCGCGCGAGGCGCCGGTGACGAGGGCAACTTGGTTGTGCAGGTTCATTCTGTTCCTTCTTGTATTTGTTGTCAGCCGTTGACGGCGGCGAGCACGCGCTCCAGCGCGGCCTGGTCGACCAGCGCTTCGCCTACCAGCACCGGATCGATGCGCTTGGCCATGCCGATCAGGGTCTTGCTCGGCGCGCACTCGATGACCTGGGTCACACCATCAAGCGCCATCTTCTGCATGGTTTCGACCCAGCGCACCGGACCGGCGGCCTGGCGCACCAGCGCATCCTTGATCGCGGCCGGATCGCTCAGGATAGCCACGTCGACGTTGTTGATCAAGTCGATCTGCGGTGTGGCGAAATCCAGCTTGTCCATGTACTCGCGCAAACGGTCCGATGCCGGCTTCAGCAGCGACGAGTGGAACGGCGCCGATACCGCCAGCTTCATGGCGCGCTTGGCGCCCTTGGCTTTGGCGATCTCGCAGGCGCGGTCGATGGCGGCGGCATGGCCGGCGATCACGGTCTGGGTCGGTTCGTTGAAGTTGACGGCTTCCACCACCTCGCCCTGGCCGGCCTCGGCGCACACGGCGCGCACGTCGTCGGCCGGCAGGCCGAGGATCACGGCCATGCCGCCCTGCCCGACCGGCACCGCGTCCTGCATCGATTGCGCGCGGAAGCGCACCAGCGGCACCGCGTCCTTGAACTGGAGGACGCCGGCGGCGACCAGCGCCGAGTATTCGCCCAGGCTATGGCCGGCGACGACGCTCGGCACCGGACCGCCGGCGGCGATCCAGGCACGGTACACGGCCACGGCGGCGGTCAGCATCACCGGCTGGGTGTTGGTGGTCAGGTCCAGCGCTTCCTTCGGGCCTTCGGCGATCAATTTGCCGAGGTCAAGGCCCAGCGCCTCCGATGCTTCGGCCACGGTCTGTTCCACGACGGCATTACCGGCGAAGCCGTTCAGCATGCCGACGGCCTGGGCACCCTGGCCCGTAAACAAGAATGCGAATTTGCTCATTGTTCTTATACTCCGAATGTTTCGGGGGGAATCGAAAACCGTAGCGAGCGGAAGAAGTTTCGCCCGAGAAGCGCAGCCGTACTTCAGTACGGCGAGCATCGCAGGGCGAAAATTCGACGCGCAGTAGGTTTGCGATCCCCCCTCTAGATTACATGCGTGCCAGTACGGCGCCCCAGGTAAAGCCGCCGCCCACGCCTTCCATCATGATGGTATGGCCCGGCTGGATACGGCCGTCGCGCACCGCCTGGTCGAGTGCCAGCGGGATCGAGGCGGCCGAGGTATTGCCGTGTTCGTTGACGGTGACGACCATTTTCTCGGCCGGCAAGCCCAGCTTTTTGGCGGTGCCGCTCATGATGCGCAGGTTGGCCTGGTGCGGGATCAGCCAGTCGATCGCGGACGACGGCAGGCCGGCGTGGGCCAGCGCCTCGTTGGCGACCTTTTCCAGCACCGACACGGCCAGCTTGAACACCGCCGGGCCATCCATGTACAGGAATTTCTCGCCTTCGATGGCGGCATTGGCCGGGTTGGCCGGGCCGCACAGGATATGGCCGTGGCTGCCGTCGGCATGCAGCTTGACCGCCAGCACGCCGGGCTCTTCGGATGCCGTCATCACCACCGCGCCAGCGCCGTCGCCGAACAGCACGCAGGTGCTGCGGTCGTTGAAATCGAGGATCCGCGAAAAGACTTCGGTGCCGATCACCAGCACCTTCTTCGCATTGCCGGCCTTGATGAAGGCGTCGGCGGTCGACATCGCGTATACGAAGCCGCTGCAGACCGCGCCCACGTCGAAGGCGGCGCCGTTGTTGCGGATCCCGAGCTTGTTCTGCACGATGCAGGCCGTGCTCGGGAAATTGCCGTAGAAATCGGGGGTCGAGGTGGCGACGATGATCAGGTCGATCTCGTTGGGCGCCAGGCCGGCCGCTTCCAGCGCACGCGTGGCGGCCTTGACCGCCAGGTCGGACGCCTTTTCGTCGGGCGCGGCATAGTGGCGCGCCGAGATCCCGCTGCGGGTCACGATCCACTCGTCCGAGGTGTCGATGCCCTTGGCGGCGAGCTGGGCCGCGAGTTCGTCGTTGGTGACGCGCTGGGCCGGCAGATAGCTGCCGGTACCGATGATTTTGCTGTACAGAGTCATTGCTTGGCCTGCTGAATGGTTGAGCCTGGCGCTTCCGGGTCAGGAGTTTGCGGCATCAATTCGGCGATCAGGGCCGAGAGTTGATCTTGCACATTATATTTCGCCGCATCAAAAGCGCGGCGGATGGCCCATTCGTAGGCATAGGCACCGGCGCCGCCATGGCTCTTGAACACCAGGCCCTTCAGGCCCAGCAGGCCGGCGCCGTTGTAGCTTTCCGGGTTCAGTTTCTTGAGCGACTTGCGTGCGATCAGTGCACCCAACTTGGAAAGCGTCGTTTCCATCAGGGTCGCCTTGACGAAGCGCGACAGGCCCTCGATCGCCTTCAGGGTCACGTTGCCGACGAAACCGTCGCACACGACCACGTCGACCGTGCCCTTGAAGATGTCGTTGCCTTCGACGTTGCCATGGAAATTCATGAGGCCGCGCTCGTGATCGGCGCGCAGCAGGCTTGCGGTCGCCTTGACCACTTCGTTGCCCTTGATTTCCTCGGTGCCGACGTTGAGCAGGCCGATGCTGGGGCGGCGGTGTTCCATCGCCTCGAACAGCACCGCGCCCATGATGGCGAACTGGTGCAGGTGATGCGGTTCGCAGTCGACGTTGGCGCCCAGGTCGAGCATGTAGGTCGGACGGCCCTTCACGTTGGGCAGGATCGAGCAGATCGCCGGGCGGTCGACATCGGCCATGGTCTTGAGCACGTAGCGCGAGATCGCCATCAGGGCGCCGGTATTCCCGGCGGACACGCAGACGGCGGCCTTGCCAGACTTGACCTGCTCGATCGCCACGCGCATCGAGGAGTCCTTCTTGCGGCGCAGGGCGATTTCGACCGGGTCGTCCATCGCCACGACTTCGCTGGCGTGCTGGATCGACAGGCGCGGATTGTCGGTCGCATGGTGTTTCTTGAGTTCGGCGCGCAGTTGCTCTTCCAGGCCGACCAGGATCAGTTCGGCTTCGGGTTCTTGCTTGAGGAATGCGAGCGCCGCCGGAATGGTAACCGAGGGGCCGTGGTCGCCGCCCATGCAGTCAATGGAGATTTTAATTGTCATTTGTCGGGATGAACCGCGGCGTCAGGGGTTGCCGGCGGCGGCCTGGCTTCGGCGCGCTGCGGGTTGCACGGCGGAGTCAGCGAAATTGAAAATGACGGTATGCAAGCTAGATTTGCAGCCGGTGTCACGTGAAATACGAAAGAAAAAGCGGCGCCACGCACTTAACATACGTAACACCGCTTTCTCGAACAAAACAGCAAGACGTCGATTACTCGTCGTTCTTGGTCTTGAGCACTTTACGGCCACGGTAGAAACCGTTCGGGCTGATGTGGTGGCGCAGGTGGGTCTCGCCAGTGGTCGGCTCGACTGCCAGGTTCGGTGCAACAAGGAAATCGTGCGAACGGTGCATGCCGCGCTTGGACGGGGACTTCTTATTCTGCTGAACTGCCATGATGACTCCTAAACATAAGTTCTAAAATTCTAACACATTCGACTCGCGAAACCACGCGCATCGAGTATCCCAGCGGCAATTAATCGAAATGATTCATTGCCGACATGTTTAACGCTGCCTTACAACACACTACTGCCATACTCGATTGCTGCACGCGCTTGACACGTTCTTGAAGCGTCCCTGGAATCCGCTTGCGGCGTCCAGGGATGCGTAATCTTTATTTGTTTTTACTGCTATTTATTCTGGCTTGAGGCTCTTCAGTGCCGCGAAAGGCGATACCTTATCGGACTTCAGCGAGTCGATCAACTTGGTATCGGGGCACACCTCGTGTTTCGGTGCCTGCGGCAGGGCCAGCAGGGCTTCATCTTCCAGCAACTGGCGGATATCGGCTTCGTGGCTGCCGACGATCACGTCGATGCTCTCATCGTCGAGGACTTCCTCGATCTCGTCCGCGTCGGCGTCGTCCTTGCCCAGCACCAGCATGGTCGACGAATCGATCTGGTAGCCGAACGGTGCGAGGCAACGCTGGCAGGCCAGTTGCACGGTACCGGCGACCGACAGGGTCATCGACGGGTAGCCCTGCCTGGTCTGGCCGCCCTGGATCGACCATGTGATCTCGCCCGATGGATCGGCGCAATCCGCGGCCAGGCGGGTCATTTCCGCCACTGGCGTGACGCCTTCACGATAGCCGTTGCTCCGGCAAAATTCGAAGGCGTCGATGACAAAAGCGCTCATTTGGAAAAACTTCCCCGGAAAACCTGCGATAATAGCAGGCTTGGCCCCGCGCAGTCAAAGACTTGCTGCATTTTTTTGACTGCATGTTTTTGGGTGCGCTGCTGGGCACGACAAGCCCGCATCTATTTGTTTTGTTTATGAATATTGGACTGGACGACATGATACCAAGTTCCGCCCTTCCCGGCATCATCCTGGCGTCGAGTTCCGCCTATCGGCGCGAATTATTGGCGCGCCTGCAACTGCCTTTCGAGGCGGTCGCACCCGACATCGACGAGACGCCCATGTCCGGCGAAGCGCCGCAAGAGACGGCGCTGCGGCTGGCGCGCGAAAAAGCGGCCGCGATCGCGCGCCAGCGGCTAGGTACGCTGGTGATCGGCTCGGACCAGGTGGCCACGCTGGACGGCCTCCAGATCGGCAAGCCGGGCGATCATGCGCGCGCACTGGCCCAGCTGCAACTGATGCGCGGCCGGCGCGTGGTGTTCCATACCGCCCTGTGCCTGTGGGACGGCCGTCTGCCCCCGGACGCGCCGGGCGCGGTGCAAGTCGAAAACATCCAGGCCTTCGTCAGCTTCCGCGACCTGCCGGACGCCGAACTCGACGCCTACCTGCGCATCGAACAACCCTACGATTGCGCCGGCAGCGCCAAGAACGAGGGCCTCGGCATCGCCCTGCTGGAACGTATCGACAGCAGCGACCCGACCGCCCTCACCGGCCTGCCCTTGATCGCACTCACCGGCATGCTGCGCCGTGCGGGCGTCTCCTTTTTTGGCCTTTGAACCGATTCCATCATGCCCGGCACTCTCTACCTGATCCCGAACACCCTCGGCGCCACCGAGGCCGCACCCCGTGCGCTGTCCCACATCCTGCCGGAGCAGGTGCAGGACATTGCCAGCAAGCTCGATTACTTCGTGGCCGAAAACGCCAAGACGGCACGCGCCTTCCTGAAACTGGTGGCGATCGACCATCCGCTGGCCCGGCCGCTGCAGGAAATCCAGATCGCCGAACTGAACGTCAACACCCCGGCCGATGCGCTGGCGGCCCTGCTGGCCCCGCTGCTGGCGGGCCGCGACGCCGGCCTGGTGTCGGAAGCCGGCGTGCCTGCGGTAGCCGACCCGGGCGCCGACCTGGTCCGCCTGGCGCACCAGCACGGCATCACGGTGCGCCCGCTGGTCGGCCCCTCGTCGCTGCTGCTGGCCGTGATGGCAAGCGGACTGAACGGCCAAAGCTTCGCCTTCAACGGCTACCTGCCCACCGACGCGGCCCAGCGCAGCAAGCGCATCCAGCAACTCGAACAACGTTCGCGCAGCGACAAGCAGACGCAGTTGCTGATCGAAACACCGTATCGCAACGGCGCGATGCTGGAAGCCCTGGTGGCGAGTTGCCAGCCGGGTACGCTGGTGTGCGTGGCGACCGACCTGTCGCTGCCGAGCGAATCGGTGCGGACCATGACGGCGGCGAAGTGGAAGGGTGTGCTGGCGGCGAACAAGGCGCCGGATTTCCACAAGAAGCCGACGGTGTTCCTGTTCCTGGCGCAGTAGGGCCTGGTGCGCCAAGCCGCTCCAATCGCGCTAACGCTGTCATTTTCGCCAGCCCATGAACTTCGCCCCTGCGAAGGCAGGGGTCGAAGTTGCCCGCATTTCGATAACGCATGCAGGACTTGGGCCCCTGCCTGCGCAGGGGCGACGTATTCAGGCAGCAGGTAAGATCAGAAGTTCGAGCGCACCGACGGACGTGCGCGCACCAGACTCAGCGCACCTCAGCGCACCTCGGCCCCGCCCAACTCCCGCACCCAATTGAATGCCGCCAGCTCGATCTCGCGCAGCTGCTTGGTCGACAAGCCCAGCCGCCCCAGCGCCTGCCCCAGCGAGCGCGTGTTTTCCGTGCGCTCCAGCTCTTCCGCCACCCGCAGCATTGCGCCGTAATCGCCGGCGCGGTCCAGCAGGGCCGCGCGCACCTCGTGCGACACCTCGACCCGCGCCAGGACCTCGTTCATCGGCACCGCGAACAGCGCATCCATCAGCGACATGATGCCGATCGTGAAGGCATTGTTGGCGCCCTCGACGTCGCCCGGGCGCAGCGTCAGGGTCATCAGTTCGAGCAGGCGGCCGCGCGTGGTGGCCATCTGCAGCAGCGGCGAATTCAGTTCGACGTGGCCATCCGGGCCGCTGTACAGCAGGATCTGCAGCCAGCGCTGCAGCTGGCTGCGGCCGAGCCGGGCCAGGGCTTCGGATACCGATTCGATGCGGCCGGACGCGGTGCCGGTCAGGTGGCTGTTAACCAGGCGCAGCAGGTTCAGGCTGAGCAGGGTGTCGCGCTTGACGGCGGCTTCGATCGCCTCGTTGCCGGCATTCGAATTGATCAGGTCAAGCAGGCGCAGCAGCACCATCTCGGATGGCGAGATCTTCTTGCCCGACAGGATCGCCGGACGCGCGAAATAATAGCCCTGGAAATATTCGAAGCCGAGTTCGAGGCACAGCTCGAATTCCTCGACCGTCTCGACCTTTTCCGCCAGCAGCTTCTGGTGCGGACCGCGCAGGGTGCGTACCAGCTCGGCCAGTTCGCCGCGGCTGACGCCCTGCAAATCGACCTTGATCACGTCCACGAGTCCCATCAGCTTGCTAACCTGCTCGGAATGGCCTATAACGTCATCGAGGGCGAACTTGAAGCCAAGCTCTTTCAATTCCCGAACGCGTGCCAGTACCTGCGGCGTCGCCTGCACGGTTTCCAGGATTTCCAGAATAACCTTATCCGGAGGAAGGAAGCGGACAAAGTCGCTCATCAGCACGACCTCGTCGACATTGACGAAAGCCACTTGTTCACCTACCACCTGATGCATGCCCAATTGCGAGGCATGGGAAATCACGGCGGCCGTCGCGGCAGCGTAATCGGTCAGCTGCGCGTCCTCGTGTTCCGGGGCGGCGCGGAACAGCAGCTCGAACGCCACCAGCTTCTGGTCGCGCCCGAGAATGGGCTGGCGCGCCAGGAAGAACTCATCGGACGGCACGGACGTCACTGCCGTTGCAACCGCATGCATGTAAAACTCCTGTGAAACAATTTCAACGCGCAACACGCGCGCCGGGTCCGGACCGGCCGGAACTCGGGACCGACTATACTACAGAGTGATAGTCTTTACATTTCGACATCGTATCAAATCGTTACGGAGACGAGGGCACGTTTGCCCTCCCTCGTTGCATGCTTGCGCAAACGATTGACCTGAATGTCGACGAAGAACGGCCGCTCAGGGACGGCCGGAATTGTTGCGCTTCGAACCGCGTGCCGGCGTGCCGGGACGGGCCGTGCCGGTACGGGCCGTCCCGGTACGCGCGCCGCCGGGACCGGGGCCAGCGGCGCGGGTGCCGCGCCCCTCCGGATTGGCACGCTTGGCCGCGGCGCCCGCCGGCGCCTTGGCGCGTTCGCCTGGACGGACCGATGCCTCGCCGGTGGCGCGGGCACCCGGCGTGCCTTGCGGCGGTCGATATTCGCCGGCGCGCGGACGGGCCGGGCGCCCTTCTTCCTTGCCCTCGGCGCCCTGCGCGGGCTTGGCACCCGGGCGCGCGCCAGCGGCGTCGACGAAGGGCTGGCCCGGCAAGCGCAGGCTGCCGTTGCCGGATAGCGGGCTGGCGCGGCGCGCGTTACCCACCGGCACGCGTGGACCATTGCCGGCCGCACGGCCCGCCTGGGCGCCGACCGCACCGGCGCCGGCGCCGGTCACCTGGGTGCCGCGCTCGATGCGGAAGGTGGCGCCGCCATCCTTGCCCAGCACATTCACCAGGTAGGGCAGCGTGTCGCGCAGGATCGCTTCCAGCGTATACGGCGGATTCAGGATGAACATGCCGCTGCTGTGCATGCCGGTGCCGTCGGGGCCTGGAGTGGCCACCGTCAGCGTCACGTGCAGCCATTCCTTGGCCGGCAGGCGCTTCAGGCGGTCGGCGAACTGGCGCGACTCCATGCGCTGCAGCACCGGATACCAGATCGCGTAGGTGCCCGACGGGAAACGCTCGATCGCTTCTTCCAGCGCGTCGCGCACATGCTTGTAGTCGAGCTTGACCTCGTAGGGCGGGTCGATCAGCACCAGCGCGCGCCGCGACGGAGGCGGCAACAGGGCCTTCATGCCCTGGAAGCCATCCTTGTAGTCGATCAGGATGCGGCGCCCGCGCGCGCGTTCGCCCTGCTCGGCCTTGTGTGCCTCCAGCTTGCGGAAGTTGTCGACCAGGTGCTTGATGTCGGCCGGGTGCAGTTCGAACAGGCGCAGCCGGTCCTCGGGACGCGCCACCTGCTCGGCGACATAAGGCGAGCCCGGGTAGTAGCGCAGCTTGCCGCTCGGATTCAGTGCACGCACCACGTCCACATACTCGGCCAGGGCCGGCGGCAGGTCGTCGCGGTCCCACAGGCGCGCGATGCCGTCCTCGTATTCGCCGCTGCGGGTCGCCTGCGCGCTGTCGAGCGCATACACGCCGACACCCGCGTGGGTGTCGATATAGGTATAGGCGGCGTCCTTCTGGTTCATATATTGATGCAGCTGAACCTGGATGAAGTGCTTCAGGACGTCGGCGTGATTCCCCGCGTGATAGGCGTGGCGGTAACTGAACATAGTGGAATTCCAAAAAAGTGAGTGCGGCGGCAAATACGTTCCGCCCGTTTGCCCGCATTATCCACCAGATACGGGGCCCACCCCAACCTCGGGCAAGAAAAAGCCGCAGCGGCTGGCGCACGCTGCGGCTTTTCGGATGCCGCTCAAGGCCGCGCGATCACGCCACTTTCTTTTCGTCGAAGAATTGTTCGTCTTCGGTGGAACCGTGCAAAGCGGTGGTCGAGCTCTGCCCCTGCTGGATGGCCTGGGTGACGGCATCGAAATAACCGGTACCGACTTCGCGCTGGTGCTTGACGGCGGTAAAACCCTTGTCGGCAGCGGCGAATTCGGCTTCCTGCATCTCCACGAAGGCCGACATGCCGCGCCGCGCATAGCCGTGTGCGAGATTGAACATGCTGTAGTTCAGCGCATGGAAACCGGCCAGCGTGATGAACTGGAACTTGTAGCCCATCGCTCCCAGTTCCTTCTGGAACTTGGCGATGGTGGCGTCGTCCAGGTTCTTTTTCCAGTTGAACGAAGGCGAGCAGTTATAGGCCAGCATCTTGCCGGGGAACTTGGCATGGATGGCTTCAGCGAAGCGCTTGGCGAAGGCCAGGTCGGGCTTGCCGGTTTCGCACCACACCAGGTCGGCGTACGGCGCATAGGCCAGCCCGCGCGAGATCGCCTGGTCGACGCCGGGCCGCACCCGGAAGAAACCCTCGACGGTGCGCTCGCCGGTGCAGAAGTCCTTGTCGTTGGCGTCCACGTCCGAGGTCAGCAGGTCGGCCGCCTCGGCGTCGGTGCGGGCGATGACCAGGGTCGGGGTGCCCATCACATCGGCGGCCAGCCGCGCCGCGGTCAGTTTTTCGACGGCTTCGCGGGTCGGCACCAGCACCTTGCCGCCCATGTGGCCGCATTTCTTCACCGAGGCCAGCTGGTCCTCGAAGTGGACGCCGGCGGCGCCGGCCTCGATCATCGACTTCATCAGTTCGTAAGCATTCAGCACGCCGCCGAAACCGGCTTCGGCATCGGCGACGATGGGTGCGAAGTAATCGATGTCGCCCTTGCCTTCCGACCACTGGATCTGGTCGGCGCGCTGGAAGGTGTTGTTGATGCGGCGCACCACCAGCGGCACCGAGTTGGCCGGGTACAGCGACTGGTCCGGATACATTTCGCCGGCCACGTTGGCATCGCCCGCCACTTGCCAGCCGGACAGGTAGATCGCCTTCAGTCCGGCCTTCACCTGCTGCATCGCCTGGTTGCCGGTGAGCGCGCCGAGCGCGTTCACATAGTCTTCGGTGTTGACCAGGTCCCACAGCTTTTCGGCGCCGCGGCGGGCCAGCGTGTGCTCGATCGGGACCGAGCCGCGCAGGCGCACGACGTCCTCGGCCGTGTAATTGCGGACCACGCCTTGCCAGCGCGGGTTGCTGTCCCATTCTTGCTGCAGGGCGGCGATTTGCTGTTCACGAGTTGCCATGGTGTTCTCCTGATTGAAAATGCTGAGTTGGAAGGAAGCGCTGTTGAATCAATGATAGGGCGTTTTGTGCGCCGCACTACACTCTTATATAAGACACAGGATCATTTTTATTCCTTTTTAATTCATGGACTTATGCGTCTCGTTCCATGATGCGAAAACAAATTTCTTAAAATGGGAATGGCCGGGCTGGCGCGTGCGATCGGCTTTTCATGTTGACGAATTGCTTTTCACGATGTGATAAGCAGGACCGTTGCCCTACCTGCGGCTCGACGATGATCGCGTGAATCCAGCCGCCGCTGCTTGATGCGGGCGGCTGCTAATTCCACCAGGAAATCAATTGGGCGAAAAAAAACCCTGCCGGCAATGCCGACAGGGTTTCCGGGACAGGCGGAACGCTTGTTCGCCTGTTTACTTGGCCAGCTCGACCGCCGACGCGTCCTCGAAGCTCAGTTCGCTGCCGCGCACACCGATCCGGATCGTGTCCTTCGGACCGAAACGCCCGGACAGGATCGCCTTCGACAGCGGATTCTCGATCTGCTGCTGGATCGCGCGCTTGAGCGGCCGCGCGCCATACACCGGATCGAAACCGGCTTCCGCGATCTTCTGCAGGGCCTCGTCGCTGAGGTCGAGCGACATTTCCATCTTTGCCAGGCGCCCTTCCAGGTTGCGCAGCTGGATCTTGGCGATCGCACCGATGTTCTTCTCGTCGAGCGCGTGGAACACCACGATCTCGTCGATGCGGTTGATGAATTCGGGACGGAAGTGGCCGCGCACCTCGGCCATCACCGCCAGCTTCACCACCGCCGGATCCGAGCTTTCCATCGACTGGATCTTGCCCGAACCCAGGTTCGAGGTCATCACGATCACCGTGTTCTTGAAGTCCACCGTGCGGCCCTGGCCGTCGGTCATGCGGCCGTCGTCGAGCGCCTGCAGCAGGACGTTGAACACGTCCGGGTGCGCCTTCTCGATCTCGTCGAGCAGGATCACGCTGTAGGGCTTGCGCCGTACCGCCTCGGTCAGGTAGCCGCCCTCTTCATAGCCGACGTAGCCCGGGGGCGCACCGATCAGGCGGGCCACCGAATGCTTCTCCATGAATTCGCTCATGTCGATGCGGATCAGGGATTCCTCGGTATCGAACAGGAAGGACGCCAGCGCCTTGCACAGCTCGGTCTTGCCGACGCCGGTCGGGCCCAGGAACATGAAGGAACCATAGGGGCGGTCCGGGTCGGCCAGCCCGGCGCGCGAACGGCGGATCGCGTCGGACACCGCCTCGATCGCCTCGTCCTGTCCCACCACGCGCTCATGCAGCTTCTCCTCGATGTGCAGCAGCTTGTCGCGCTCGCCCTGCATCATGCGCGCCACCGGGATGCCGGTCGCACGCGACACCACCTCGGCGATTTCCTCGGCGCCGACCTGGGTACGCAGCAGGCGCGGTTTGTCGGCCTCGCCGTCGGCCTGTTCGCCGGCCGCTTCCGCATCCTTCAGCTGGCGCTCGAGCTCGGGCAGGCGGCCGTACTGCAGCTCGGACACCTTCTGCCAGTTGCTCTGGCGCTTGGCCTCGTCCATCTGCAGGCGGATGCGCTCGATCTCTTCCTTGATGTGGGTGGTGCCCTGCACCGCCGCCTTCTCGGCCTTCAGGATCTCTTCGTAATCGTTGTATTCGCGCTCCAGGCGCGCGATTTCCTCGTTGATCAGGTCGAGCCGGCGCTGCGACGCCTCGTCGGTTTCCTTCTTGACGGCTTCGCGCTCGATCTTCAGCTGGATCAGGCGGCGGTCCAGCTTGTCCATGACTTCCGGCTTGGAGTCGATCTCGATCTTGATCTTCGAGGCGGCCTCGTCTATCAGGTCGATCGCCTTGTCGGGCAGGAAGCGGTCGGTGATGTAGCGGTGCGACAGCTCGGCCGCGGCGATGATGGCCGGGTCGGTGATTTCCACCTTGTGGTGCAGCTCGTACTTTTCCTGCAGGCCGCGCAGGATGGCGATGGTCGCCTCCACGCTCGGCTCGTCGACCAGGATCTTCTGGAAACGGCGCTCCAGCGCGGCATCTTTTTCCACGTACTTGCGGTACTCGTCGAGCGTGGTCGCGCCGACGCAATGCAGTTCGCCACGCGCCAGGGCCGGCTTCAGCATGTTGCCGGCGTCCATCGCGCCCTCGGCCTTGCCAGCGCCGACCATGGTATGGATCTCGTCGATGAAGACGATGGTCTGGCCTTCGTCCTGCGCCAGCTCCTTCAGCACCGATTTCAAGCGCTCCTCGAACTCGCCGCGGAACTTGGCGCCGGCCAGCAGCGCCGCCATGTCGAGCGACAGCACGCGCTTGCCCTTGAGCGAATCCGGCACCTCGCCGTTGACGATGCGCTGGGCCAGGCCCTCGACGATGGCGGTCTTGCCCACGCCCGGTTCGCCGATCAGCACCGGATTGTTCTTGGTACGGCGCTGCAGCACCTGGATCGCGCGGCGGATCTCGTCGTCGCGGCCGATCACCGGGTCGAGCTTGCCGAGGCGGGCGCGCTCGGTCAGGTCGAGCGTGTATTTCTTGAGTGCCTCGCGGTTGCCTTCGGCGTCCTGCGAATGCACGGACTCGCCGCCGCGCACGGCCTGGATCGCCGATTCCAGCGATTTTTTAGTGAGGCCGTGTTCGCGCGCCAGGCGGCCGGCGTCGGACTTGTCGTCGACCAGCGCCAACAGGATCATTTCGCTGGACAGGAACTGGTCGCCGCGGCGCTGCGATTCGCGGTCGGCCAGGTTGAGCAGGCCCACCAGCTCGCGCCCCACCTGCACGTCGCCGCCGGTGCCCGAGACTTTCGGCAGGCGTTCGAGCGCATTGCGCAGCGCGTTGGCGAGGCCGCCGACGTTGACGCCGGCGCGCTGCAGCAGCGAGCGCGCGCCGCCATCGTCCTGGTTCAACAGGGCGCTCAGCAGGTGCGCCGGTTCGATGTACTGGTTATCGTTGCCGACCGCCAGGCTCTGGGCATCCGCCAGCGCTTCCTGGAGCTTGGTCGTCAATTTATCTTGCCGCATATTTTATGCCCCTAGTAAATAAGTTAGTTTTCAGGATGGAACCAAATTAAGGGCCATACCGCCGCTTTTCAAGATATGAAACCCTGAGGCGGGGCTTAAACATGCGTCATGCCGCCATGCCGCCATGCCGCCATGCGCCCGTACCATCTCACTGCTGCGCTTCACCGCCGCGCTTCCTGAACTGCGCCGCCTTGTAACGGTTGCCGCACACGGCCATGCTGCACCAGCGCCGCTTGTGCGCCTTGGTGCGGTCGTAGAACCACAGGATGCAGTCCGGGTGCTCGCACTGTTTCACCAGGCCGAAGTCGCCCTCCACCAGCAACTGCGCCACCGCCTCGGCCACCGGCCCGAGCAAGGCGCCGACGGTATCGCCGCGCGCGCTGCGCGTGAGTTGCCACCGGCCCTCTGGGCTGCGCGCCAGGTGCGGCACGCTGGGCGCCGCGTGCAGGTAGGCGTTCAAGCCACCGGCGTCGTCCACCTCGCCTTCGTCCTTGCGCTGCCCGATCAGGCGGCGCGCCAGCGCGCGCAGCCCCAGCGCCTGCGCCAGCAGCGCATCGCGGTCGACTGCCATGCGTGGTGGCGGGACGATGCCGTGCCGCGCCAGCCAGCCGAGCACGTCGTCGCCGCTATGCCAGTAGTCGACGCCAGCGCCTTCGCTCCGTGCTTCCGTGTTCAGCAAATCCATTGCAAGGTGGTCGCCCAGCATCGGCGCTTCGGTCGCGCCGCCGCTCTCCGTTTCCATCGTCATCATCCAGTAACCAGTAAAAATCATGTTGACAGGTTATGCAGATCCGAACATACTCGGCCTCACGTAACCTCTAAAACTAAATTATACAGGTTATGCACTTCGAAATCATGCAACGACAAAGGGACATCATGCCTGTTCATCACCGCACACTCGACGTCGAAGGCGTCAGGGTCTTCTACCGCGAAGCCGGCGCCGCGGACGCGCCTGCCGTCTTGCTGCTGCATGGCTTCGGCGCCTCTTCATACATGTTCCGGGAACTGATGCCGCGGCTGGCGCCGCACTACCATGTGGTGGCGCCCGACCTGCCGGGCTTTGGCCAGACCGAGGTCCTGCCCGGTACCGAATTCGACTACAGCTTCGACCGGCTGGCGGCGGTGATCGACGCCTTTACGGAAGCCAAGGGCCTGGACCGCTACGCGATCTACGTGTTCGACTACGGCGCGCCGGTCGGCTGGCGCCTGGCGGTGAAGCACCCGCACAAGATCACGGCGATCGTCAGCCAGAACGGCAACGCCTACGAAGAAGGCTTGAGCGCGGGCTGGGCGGACATGCGCACCGCCTGGGCCGCGCCGACGCCGGCACACCGCGAAGCGCTGCGCCGCTTCAACACACCCGACATGATCCGCTGGCAGTACACCGAAGGCGTCAGCGACGTCTCGCTGCTGGCGCCCGAAACCTGGCAACTGGCCTCGGCGGCCATCGAGCGCATCGGCGTCGAGGCGCAGATGGACCTGCTGCTCGACTACGGCCAGAACGTCAAGCAATATGCCCGGTTGCACGCGTTCTTGCGCCGCGTGCAGCCGCCGACGCTGGCGATCTGGGGCAGGCACGATCCCTTCTTCACGCCGGCCGGCGCCGAAGCGTTCAAGCGCGACAATCCGAATGCCGAGCTGCGCTTCCTCGACACCGGCCACTTCGCCATCGAGACCCACGGCCAGGAGATCGCGGCGGCGATGCTGGCCTTCCTGGAACGTAGCCTGCGGCCATGATCCTGCGCTAGAATGGCCGGAACCACAAACCGCCCCCAGGGCTGATGATGCCTGCTCGATCCCGGCCATGCGGGAAGTGCGGGCGTACGCGATCCAGCCTCCCGTTTGTCCAGGGAACACCGCCCAGGCACAGACATGCATGACACTATTCAATAATAAAGATACCGCGCCGCCGTCCCTGGCGCGCCATGTCGCCAAATGGCTGCCGCTGGCCCTGCTGGTCGCTGCCCTCGCCGGCACCGCCTCCGCCGTCTTCCTGTTCGCGCTCGAGTGGGCGACCGCCACCCGGCTGGCGCACCGCTGGCTGGTCTGGCTGATGCCGCTCGGCGGTTTCGCGGTCGGCTGGCTCTACCTCCGGTTCGGACGCGAGGTCGAGGCCGGCAACAACCTGCTGATCGACCAGATCCACGATCCGGATAAAGTCGTTCCGCTGCGCATGGCGCCGCTGGTGCTGGGCGGGACCGTCGTGTCGCACCTGTTCGGCGCCTCGGTCGGGCGCGAAGGCACCGCGGTGCAGATGGGCGGCACGCTGGCCGACCAGCTGACCCACGTGTTCCGGCTGCGGCACGAGGACCGGCGCACGCTGCTGATGGCGGGCATCAGCGCCGGCTTCGCCTCGGTGTTCGGCACGCCGCTGGCGGGCGCCGTCTTCGGGCTGGAAGTACTGGCCATCGGGCACTTGCGCTCGGGCGCCCTGCGTTTCGATGCCATGCTGGCCTGCCTGGTGGCGGCCTACGCCGCCGACCGGGTCGGCTTGCTGTGGGGCGTGCATCACACCCGTTACGCGGTCGGCGCCCTGCCCGCGCTGGCCGCCTGGCCGTTGCTGGCGGTGGCCATCGCCGGCATTGCCTTCGGCCTGGCCGGCAGGCTGTTCGCTGGCTGCACCCATGCGCTGGGCGGCTGGATGAAACGCCAGGTCGCCTGGGCACCGCTGCGCCCGCTGCTGGGCGGCATCGTCATCGCCATGGCCGCCTGGCTGCTGCCGGCCGAACCTTACCTGGGGCTGGGCATCCCGGCCATCCAGGCCGCCTTCCAGCACCCGGTGGCGCCCTGGGACTGGGCCGGCAAGCTGGCGTTCACCGTCGCCTCGCTCGGCAGCGGCTTCAAGGGCGGCGAAGTGACGCCGCTGTTCTATATCGGCGCCACGCTCGGGAACGCGCTGGCGCCGCTGCTGCACCTGCCGTTCGCGCTGCTGGCGGGCGTCGGCTTCGTGGCCGTGTTCGCCGGCGCCGCCAACACCCCGATCGCCTCGACCCTGATGGCGATCGAACTGTTCGGCGGCGAGGTGGGCATCTATGCCGCCATCGCCTGCATGGTCAGCTACCTGTGTTCAGGCCACACCGGCATCTACCGCGCGCAGCGCCTGGGACGCGGCAAGCCCGGACACGGCCCGCGCGCCCCGGCCAGCCTGCGCCTGGGCGAACTCGACGCCTGGCGCCAGGCACGGCGGGACGAACGCGCGCCGGAACAACCGCGCTGACATCCGGACCGCTGCCGGTCCATCCGCCCTCGATGCGCGGATTGCTTTACTGACAAGGCCCTCATCCGGTATTGTTACCGAAAGGCAGCATTTATTTGAATGAGGGTTCCATGAAAAGAAGAAACTTCCTGTCGTCGCTGGCGCTGGCTGCCGCAGGCACCCTGCCGGCCCTGGAACCGGCTGCGGCGGGTGTCCGCCCGCCGGCCCTGCCCTATCGGCGCGTACGGCCGACCGATGCGGCGTGGCCGGATGCCGCCAGCTGGGCCAGGCTGAACGGGACCGTCGGCGGCCAGTTGATGAAGGTAAGCGCGCTGTTCCAGGGATGCCAGACCGAACCGGACGGCAGCGCCTGCCTCGACGCGCACAAGCACATCGGCAATCCCTACTGGATCGGCGACCAGCCCGGCGGGACCGAGAATTCCGGCTGGCTCGACGCCTGGACGCCCGCCCCGAGCGCCTACGCGATCAAGGCGCGCGATGCCGGCGACGTTGCCGCCGGGGTCGCCTTCGCCCGTGACAAGCGGCTGCGCCTGGTGGTCAAGGGCGGCGGGCACAGCTACCTCGGCACGTCGAACGCGCCGGATTCGCTGCTGATCTGGACACGCGCGATGAACGGGGTCGCGCTGCACGACGCCTTTGTCGGCCAGGGCTGCGCGGGCCGCGCCGCGCCGGTACCGGCCGTCAGCGCGGGCGCGGGTGCGATGTGGTCGGACCTCTACCACGCCGTGACCACCGAGGGCGGCCGTTATGTGCAGGGCGGCAGTTGCACCACCGTCGGGGTGGCCGGCCTGGTGCAAAGCGGCGGGTTCAACTCGTTTTCAAAGGGCTTCGGCACGGCGGCGGCCGGGCTGCTGGAAGCGGAAATCGTCACCGCCGACGGCCGCGTGCGCGTGGTCAACGCATGCCAGGACCCCGACCTGTTCTGGGCCCTCAAAGGCGGTGGCGGCGGCACCTTCGGGGTCGTTACCCGGGTCACCTTGCGCACCCACGCGCTGCCGCGCTACTTCGGCGGCGCCTGGGGCGAAGTCAAGGCAAAGTCGGACGCGGCGTTCGCGCGCCTGATCGCCCGCTTCGTCGCCTTCTATGAACAGACCCTGTTCAATCCGCATTGGGGCGAGCACGTGCATTTCAGGCCGGACAATACCCTCGAGATCGACATGCTCAGCCAGGGCCTCGGCCCCGAGGAGACGCTGGCGGCCTGGCAACCCTTCTTCGACTGGATCAAGGCGTCCCCGGACGATTTCGACGCGGCCTCGCCCGGCGCCTGGGCATGGGAGGCGCGCACATGGTGGGATGCCGACCAGCGATCCGCGCAGTTCACCAGGGACCCGCGCGCCGGCGCACCGAAGCATCATGCCTGGGGAAAGGGCGACCAGGGCGAGGTCGGCATTTTCCTGCACGGCTACGACTCGCTGTGGCTGCCGGCGGCGCTGTTGCAGAAGGACCGGCAGCAGTCGTTGGCCGACGCGTTGTTCGCGGCAAGCCGGCACCAGATGGTACGGCTGCACATCGGCAAGGGCCTGGCCGGCGCCCCGCCCGAAGTGCGCGCCGCGGCACGGCAGACCGCCATGAATCCGGCCGTGGCCGACGCCTTCACGCTCGTGATCATCGCCGAGGGAGAAGGGCCGCCCGCCTATCCCGGCCATGCGCGTCCCGCGGTCGACCTGGCGGCCGCGCGCAAGACGGCGCGCGACATCGATCTGGCGGCGGCCGCACTGCGCAAGATCGCGCCGAACGCCGGTTCGTATGTTTCGGAGAGCAATTACTTCAACGCCGACTGGCAACGCGAGTATTGGGGAGACAACTATCCGAAACTGCGCGGCATCAAGGCGAAGTACGATGCCGAAGGGCTGTTTTTCGTCCACCACGGCGTCGGCAGCGAAGCATGGAGCGCCGACGGCTTTACGCGCCGGGCTTGACAGGGCGGGAAGCCGTGGCGGCAGCTGCTAAACTCGTGGACTTTCGATTTTGGATGCCGGGATAAACATGAAAAGCAGCTCAAACGACCGCCTCGCCGGCGGCCTCGTCTATTCCACCGAAAGCGGACGCATGTGCCCCGAATGCAGGCAGCCGGTGGCGGGATGCACCTGCAAGGCCAACGCGAAGGCTGCCCCGGCCGGCGACGGCGTGGTGCGCGTGTCGCGCCAGACCAAGGGCCGCGGCGGCAAGAGCGTGACGCTGGTCAAGGGGCTGGCGCTGGATCCGGTCGCGCTGGCCATGCTGGGCAAGCAGTTGCGCACCGCCTGCGGTTCCGGCGGCACCGTCAAGGATGGGGTGATCGAGGTGCAGGGCGACCATGCCGAACTGGTCGTGGAAACGCTGAAGAAGCTCGGCCATGACGCGAAGCGCGCGGGCGGCTGAGGCCGGCACGCTTCCGGCATGGCTCAGTCGGCGACGCGCCCCAAGGGCTGCCCCCCGAGCGCCGCCACGTCGCGCACGTTCTTCTGGACCGCGATGATGGCGAACAGGGTCAGCACGAAGGACATCGCAAAGAAGCCTTTCTCGCTCAGCGCCAGCGTGGCATTCACCAGGCCGACGCCGAGCAGCACGACGGCGCCGGCCAGTGCCATCCAGCAAAAGCCGAGATACATGCCGGTCACGACCTGGCCTTCGCCGCGGTCGCGCAGGGTCTTCTGCAGCGAGACGGCGGCAAAGCTGCCCAGCAGGAGAATGGTGAAGTAATAGCCTTTTTCGTTGAGCTGCATCTGGGCATTCCACAGGCCGACCAGGTAGGCGATCAGGCCGACGATCAGGGCGGCCCAGGACGCGCCGACGAAGGCGCCGCTCGGACGTGCAGGCATCGCGTTATTCATTCTTTGCTCTCCGGTTAAATAAGATGACATACCAAGCGACAGATATTGTCAGGTTGCAATATCCGCGCTTTGATGTCAAGCAGCAGGAAAGTCGGGAATCAGCGCGCGGCCCACTTGGCCTTGGCCGTGTCGTCGCTGGACCGGGCATCGACCCAGCGCGCGCCGCCCGGGGTCTGTTCCTTCTTCCAGAACGGCGCGTCGGTCTTCAGGTAATCCATGATGAATTCGCAGGCGGCGAAGGCTTCGCCGCGGTGGGCGGCGCTGCACGCCACCAGCACGATCTGCTCCTGCGGCTGCATCGGGCCGATGCGGTGCACCACGAGCGCGCCATGCAGCGGCCAGCGCGCGCGCGCCTGCTCGACGATGTCTTCCAGCGAACGTTCCGTCATGCCGGGATAGTGTTCCAGCTCGAGCTCGGCCACCCGGTCGCCGTCGTTCATGTCGCGCACCGTGCCGACGAAACTGACCACCGCCCCGATGCGCGCGTCGCCGGCGCGCAGGCGCGCGACTTCCGCGCCCAGGTCGAAATCTTCGGCCTGGACCCTCACTTCACTGACGAATCCCGTCATTTGCCCTCCCTGGCCAGGCGCATCGACAGTTGCTCGATGCGCGCGGCGGTGCGGGCATCGGCCAGTGCCGGCAAGGCCAGCAGCGCGCGCAGCTGCGCCGCCGGCGTGGCGGCAGTGCCGTTCTTCTGGCCGTTCTTGAGCGAGGATTGCAGCACCTCGACCTGCAGCTTCAGGCGGTCGCGCGCGAATTCCGGGCCGCTGTCGATGCCGGCGCCGATTTCCATGCGCAACAGGTCGTGCAGCAGGACCTCGCGGTTGCGTTCCAGCAGCTGGGCGTAGGCGGCGCGGCCTTCGGCCAGGGCGCGCACGGCGGCATCGAAGCGGCCGCGCAGCATGCGCTCCAGCTCGGCGTCGAGGGCCGGCAAGGCGCGCCAGCGCGCTTCCCAATCGGTGGCGCCACCGTCTTCCGGGCCGGCCACCGCCGCCTCGAGTGCCTGCACCAGGCGCAGCTTGTCGCGCAGCTGTCCGGCCTGGGCCACCCCGAGCGCGCGGCGCACCCCGTCGGCGTGCTGCTGCACCAGCGCCACCGCGGCGTGGAAACGCTTCTCGACGCGGGCTTCGTGGGCACGCGGCACCGGGCCGATCGCCTGCCACTCGGCCTGCGCCTCGCGCAGCAGCTTGCCCATCGTGGCCGGGGTCGCCTCGGGCGCCGCCGCTTCCAGGCGCGCGCTGATGGCTTCCTTGGCCGCCTCGTGCGCACGGCGCTCGATGTCGGCTTCGTGCATGCTGTCCTTGCGGCGCTGGAACACCTCGTCGCAGACCGCGCGGAAGCGCTGCCACAGCGCCTGTTCGCTCTTGCGTTCGAGCGGCAGCGCGCGTGCGTGCTCCTGCCAGCGCTGCTGCAGGGCGCGCATGATGTCGATCGCGTGGCGGTCGTGCGGGTCGATCGCGGCGGCTTCCTCGATGATCGCCTCGCGCTCGGCCATCTCGCCCTTGCGCTGCTCCTCGAGCGGCCCCTGCATCACGTTGAGGGCATCGGCGAACTGGGCGTCCAGGCGTTTCTTTTCCTTGCGGTCGATCGCGCCCAGGTGGCTCCAGGCCAGGCGCAGGCGCTGCACGGTGCCGGCCACGTGTTTCCAGTCGGCTTCGCCGGATTGCAGGCGGGCGATTTCGGCGCGCGCCTCCTCGATCAGCTTTTCGCCGCGTGCCGCGTTGGCGTGGCGCTCGTCGGCCAGGTGGCGGAAATGGGCCGCGGCCGGGGCATAGGCCGCGCTGCAGGCCGCGTCGAAACGCTCCCACAGGCTCTTGGGCGCGGCGCCGGACAGGCTGTCGAGGGCTTTCCAGCGCTCGCGCATGCTGCCGACCTTCTTGGCCAGCTCGCTCATCGGCAGGTTCTGGGTCGCCAGCGTTTCCACGTTCTTGATCAATTCCTCGCGCGAGACGTTGCCGCCCCAGCGCGCCCAGTCCGACAGGCGCTTCAGCTCGGCGCGCACGTGGGCCAGGCGGTCGGACTGGGCCGGCGTCAGGCGCATGCCCTTGTCGCGCGCTTCCTTCAGCGATTTGTCGAGCTCGGCAGCCGTGCCGAGCGAACCTTGCTGCAGGGCCGCTTCCATTGCATCCATGGTGTCCAGGAAATGCTGGTCCGCGCCCCTGCCTTTGCGCGTATCGGCGTGCGCATCGTTGCGGGTGGTGTTGCGTGCTTCCGTGCGGGTCTCGCCGCGCGTCGCTTCGCCGCGCGTCGCTTCCCCGTGCGCCGCATCGCCGCCCGCGGCACCCTGCTCCGCCCTGGGCGGACGCGCGTCCGATCCGGCCTTGGCCTCCTTGGGCTTGCGCGGTTCCGGCTGCGGCAGGCTCGACAGCAAGGCATCGAAACGGCGCTGCAGTTCGCCGGCGGCTTCGACCTGTGGCAAGGCCGGCAGCGCTTTCCACTCCTTGCGCAGCGCGTCGGCGTTCAGCTCGGCAACCGGCTTGGCTTGTTGCAGTTCGAGGAAGGTGGCACGCGCCGCCAGCGCGCTCTGGCCGGCTTCGATCGCGTGCAGGCTGGCCTTCAGTTTCTGGTGCTCGACGCCGAATTCGGCGCCCAGGCCGCGCGGCAGCGAGGCGTGTTCGGGCGCCTGCAGGGCGGCCGCCTGTTCCTGCGCCAGCACGTCCAGGCGCGGGGCCAGTTCGGCGGCCGGCAAGGCGCCGGACGCCACGCCGGCCGCCAGCTGGCGCAGCGCGGCCAGGCGGTCGATCATGGCGCGCTGCAACTGCACCTGGGCTTCCAGGCGCGCGCCGAGGGCGGCGCGCACGCGCTGGAAATCGTCCTGCAGTTCGGGCGCGGCGATGACCGCCCATTTACGGTCGAGATCCGCAACGTGGTTCGGCGTGAGCAGCGCGTCCTTGAGCAGGGCCTCGGCCTGCTCGAGCGCCGTCCGGGCGCGCCGGCGCTCGGCTTCGCGGTGGCGGTGAGCATCCAGGCGCGACTGCATCAGCTTGGCGACGCGGCGGTCGGTGTTGCGCATCGCCGCGTGCACGCGCTCGAGCGCTTCCGGGCTATGGACGAACTCGGCGGCGGTGAGGCGCAGCTCGGAAAACTCGCATTGGAGAATGAATTCCACCGCGGCGGCCTCGTCGCCCTGCACCCGGCTCAACCTTTCGGCCTGCTGCGCACGCGCCGCCGCGGCTGGGCTGGCGGCATTGGCACCGGCTCCGGTCGCGGACGCATCCGGCTGCGCGCCCTGTCCGGCCGGCTTGTCGCCGGGCTTGTTGTCGCCCGGCCGCTTGAATAGGAACTCGAACATGATGAAATCGCACTTCCAAAATCGCCATCATAACAAAGAACCTGATGGCTTCGCGCCACCGGACGGGCGCGTGCGAACAACATGTTCGGCAACGTGTCAGTGGGCAACGGACAAGGGCACCGTGCGCCACGCCGGCGCGTGGCTATCGTGGCCGCGCAGCGCCACTGCGCCGGTCCCGGTGCGATGCCCCGCGCCGCCGTGTCCCGCCGTGGCGTAGCCCGGGCTGTTTCCGGATGCGTCGCGCCGCTCGCGCGCATACGCATCGTGCGCCAGCATCTGGTTGGCGATCGCGAACCAGGCACCGTCGCCGACCACGCTGCGCGCCAGCGGAAACAGTTCGTGCTCCTCGCGTTCGAGGCGGTGCCGCAGGGCCGCCACGCAGCGCTCGACCGCGCCGCAGAAATGTTCGCGCTGCACCGGGCGGTCGGGCCGGGCGACGCAGGCTTCGGCCACGTAGATGGTCTCGGCGGCGTTGCGGCTGAGCTGGTCGAGCTCGTGCAGCAGGCCGTCGGCGGCCGACGTGTGGCGGCGCAGCGCCGGCACCAGGTATTTGTCCAGCTTGCGCCAGTGGCAGCTGTCGTAGATCTGGCGCAGGCTGGTGCACAACTGGGCGGCACGGCCGAGGGCCAGGGTGGTGCTGTCTCCCGGCAGGGCATGCAGGTCCTCGACCAGCGACTGCAGCGCGCCACGCACGGTGGTTTGTTCAACGGACAAGGCAACAAGGGTGTAGGTGGACGTCAGCATTCTGTCTCCGCTCAACGGTTTCTTTTGCCCACACACAAATCCACCGCACGGTGGGCCGGCACGGGGAGCTGGACGGGAAGCGTTGATGTTGGCCAGGCCGGACCCTGTAGTTGATTTGTTGTCATCGGCCTGAAGAAGTACCAAGTGTAAGGATGGCGGCCGAGTTGGCGTTTGATCTAGCTCAAATACGGGACCGTGTCCGGCCCGGCCTGCATTGCGCCGCCAACGCTTGTAAGGTGCCTGTCAGGCCGCGGCGGATGCCGGCTGCAGCGCCTCCAGCGCGCCAAGCAGGAACGCGCCGAACGCCTGCGGGCTGGCCTGCGTCAGCGTCACCCGCGGGCAGCCGTGCCAGCGCGCGCAGCGCAGCACGGCCGCGGCGAGGTCCGCGGCCAGGCGGCCACTCGGCCGCGCGCCCGGCTCCAGCGTCAGCCTCTTCAGTTCGAACACGCCGGTCTTGCGCCGCGCCTTGGCATCGACCCGGCCCACCAGCGCGCCGCGGCGCAGGATCGGCAGCGTGAAGTAGCCGTAGCGGCGCTTCTCGGCCGGCGTGTAGCATTCGAGGCGGTAGTCGAAGCCGAACAGCTCGAGCGCGCGACGGCGGTCCCAGACGATTGGGTCGAAAGGCGACAGCAGGCTGGTGAGGGTCGGCGCCAGCGTCCCCGCCGCCGCCTGCGCCAGCAGCGGCGCATGGTCGGGATGCACGAAGACCGGATCGTCCCAGCCTTCCACGCGGGCGCGCAGCAGCAGGCCGGCGTCCGCCAGCGCGCCCAGGTCGACGTGCGGCGGCCGGGTGCGGTGGTAGTCCGGCACCCAGCCGGCCCTGGCCACGCCGAGCGCCCTGACCGCCTGCAAGGCAAAGGCGCGCCGGGTCGCCGCCATCGGCGGCATGCGGCTGTCGTCCCAGCCCGGCAGCACGCGCTCGGCCAGGTCATACACACGATGGAAATTCCGGCGCCGCGCGATCATCAGCACGCCCGCCGTGAACAGCACTTCCAGCGAACGCTTTTCCGGCTTCCAGGCCCACCAGCCGCCGCCCTGGCCGTCCGTGCGCTCGAAATCGGCCGAGCGCACCGGCCCGTGCGTACGGATGTGGTCCAGCACGCGCGCCACCACGTCGGGATGGTCGCGCAGGAAGGCGGCCGCGTATTTCCAGCCAAGCGCGCCGGGATCCATCATGCGGTGACGGTACAGGCCGTAGTCCTCGATCGGGATGAAGCAGGCTTCGTGGGCCCAGTATTCAAACAGCTTGCGCTCTTCCAGCAGCGCGTCGAGCCAGCCGGGATCGTAGTCGCCGAGCCGGCTCCACAGCACCAGGTAGGGACTGCGCGCGACCACGCTGATGGTGTCGATCTGCAGGACGCCCATGCGCCGGATCGCGGCCAGCACGTCGTCCTTCGCCGGCCGCGCGCGGCGGGCCTGCAGCATGCCCTGGGCCGCCAGGTGCAGGGCGCGCGCCGCGGCTATCGTCAGGACGGGTTCGCTCATGTCAGGATAATAATGTACTTTTTACACCGATGCCGGTGCACGGGAGAAGCTTTTTACAGCGCCCGGCAGACTACGTTATAGTGGGCGGCTCATCCACGCACCCGACCCTATCCGTCCACCCATGCGGCTGCTGCACACTTCCGACTGGCACCTCGGCCAGACCCTGCACAATTTCGACCGGACCTGGGAGCACCAGCGCTTCCTCGACTGGCTGCTCGATACCCTGGTGGCCGAAGAAATCGACGCCCTGCTGATCGCGGGCGACATCTTCGACAACGCGAACCCGTCGGCCGCTTCGCAGCGCCAGCTGTATCACTTCCTGCAACAGGCGCGCGCGCGTTCGCCCCGGCTCGACATCGTCGTCATCGCCGGCAACCACGATTCGCCGGGTCGCCTGGAAGCGCCGGGACCGCTGCTGGCCGCGCACGGCACCCACGTGGTCGGCCACATGGCGCGCAGCGGCGACGGCGGGATCGACCTGGAACGCCTGCTGGTGCCGCTGACCGGCCGCGACGGCGCGGTACAAGCCTGGTGCGTGGCCATTCCCTTCCTGCGCCCCGGCGACGTGCCGCGTCCGGCGCCGCGCGAGGGAGAAACGCTCGACCCCTACGCCGCCTACCTGCAGGGCATCGCCCTGCTCTACCAGCAGGCCTACGCGCTGGCCGAAGCGCGGCGCACGCCCGGCCAAGCGATCCTGGCGATGGGCCACTGCCACATGGTGGGCGGCGATGCGTCGCCGGATTCCGAGCGCCGCATCGTGATCGGCGGCACCGAGGCGCTGCCGGCCTCGATGTTCGCCCCCGGCCTGGCCTATGCCGCGCTGGGCCACCTGCACCTGGCGCAGCGCGTCGGCAAGCAGGAACACCTGCGCTACAGCGGCAGTCCGCTGCCGCTGTCGTTTTCCGAGGTCGGCTACCAGCACCAGGTGCTGCGCATCGACCTGGATGGCGCCACCGCCGGCGCCATCACGCCGCTGCCGGTGCCGCGCGCGGTCGAGCTGCTGCGCGTGCCCGCCGCCCCGGCGCCGCTGAAGGAGGTGATCGCGGCGCTGGTCGAGCTCGACCTGCCCGAGCGGCCGCCGCACGAACAACCCTACCTGGAAGTGCGAGTGCTGCTGGACGGCCCCGAGCCCAGCCTGCGCGCCCAGGTCGAAGCCGCGCTGCAGGGCAAGCCGGTGCGCCTGGCCAAGATCGAGCCGACCCGGCGCGTGGTCACCGCGCCCGGCATCGAACCTGCGCTCACGCTGGACCAGCTGGCCGCGCTGCAGCCGGACGAGATCTTCCGCCGCCTGTGGCAGCAGCGCTTCGGCGCCGACGCGCCGGACGACCAGCTGGCCGCCTTTGCGGAATTGATGATGCCGGGCGAAGCGGACAAGGAGCGCCCATGAAGATCCTGCGCATCGGCGGCAAGAACCTGGCCTCGCTGGCGGGCGAATTCGAGGTCGACTTCGAGCGCGAACCGCTGGCCTCCTCGGGCCTGTTCGCGATCAGCGGCCCGACCGGCGCGGGAAAAAGCACTCTGCTGGACGCCCTGTGCCTGGCGCTGTACGACGCCACCCCGCGCCTGCTGCGCGCGCGTGCCGGCAACCAGGTGCCCGACGTCGGTGCCGACACGGTACAGGCGCACGACCGCCGCACCCTGCTGCGCCGCGGCGCCGCCGAAGGCCATGCCGAGGTCGATTTCATCGGCAACGACGGCATCGCCTACCGCGCGCGCTGGAGCGTGCGCCGCTCGTACAACAAGGCCAGCGGCGCGCTGCAGGGCGTCAACATGAGCCTGCACAAGCTGCCGGAACTGGCCCCGCTCGGCAACACCAAGACCGAGACCCTGCTCGAAATCGAAAAGCGCATCGGCCTGTCGTTCGAGCAATTCACGCGCTCGGTGCTGCTGGCCCAGAACGAATTCTCGGCCTTCCTGCGCACCGACGACAACGAGCGCGGCGAACTGCTGGAAACCCTCACCGGCAGCGCGGTCTACAGCGAGATCTCGCGCCGCGCCTTCGAGCGCTGGCGGCTGGAGCAGGAAGCGATGCGGCGCCTGGCCGGACGCCTGCAGGACCAGGCGCCGCTGGCCCAGGACGTGCGCGCCGCGCTCGACCAGGAACACGTGGGGGCGCAGGCCGCGCTGGCCGCCGCCGAAGCGCGCCGTGCGGCGCTCGAGCGGCAGCTGCGCTGGCACGAAGCGCTGGCGCAGCTGGCGCAGGGCGAGACCCAGGCCGAGGCGGCGCTGGCCCAGGCCACGGCCGCGGTCGATGCCGCCGCCCCGCGCCGTCGCCACCTGGCCACGCTCGACGCGGTGCAGCCGGCGCGCGCGCTGGTGGCCGAGCTGCAGCGCCTCGCGCTTGAACAGCGCCAGGTCCAGCTCGCGCTGGAAGGCGGAGAAAAGGAACTGGCGCGCGCGCTGGCAGCCCGGACGGCGGCGGCGCAGGGCCAGATCGAGGCCGAGCGCAAGCTGGAAGCGGCCGAGCTGGCGCAGCGCGACCAGGCACCCCTGCTCGACCGCGCCAAGGCGCTCGACGCCACCCTGGCCACGCTGGCCCCGGCCCACGCCAAGGCGGCGAAGGCGCGCGACGCCGCCGCCCTGGAGGCCGGCCAGGCCGCCGCCGCGCTCCGCGCCCAGGCCGCCGCGCTGGACGAGGCGCGCAAGTCCCTGGCCGACACGCGCGCCTGGCTCGACGCGCGGCGCGACCTCGACGGCCTGGCGGCGCAGTGGACGCGCTGGGAACAGCGCCTGGTACAGGCCGAGCAGGCCGCCGCGCTCGACGCCGACAGCGCCGCTGCGCTGGCGCGCGCCCGCACCGGGCTGGCCCAGGCCGAAGCCGGCGCCGAGCGCACCGCCGCCGCCCTCGGCGCCGCCACCACGCTGCTGCGGGAGCGCGAGACTGCGCGCGCACAGGCGCTGGCGGCGCTGGAGGGCTTCGATGGCGACGCCCTGCGCACCGAGCGCCGCGCGCTGGAAGCCCGGCGCGAGGGACTGGCCGCCTTTGCCGCCACCAGCAACGGCCTGGCGGCGGCGCGTGCGCAGCTGGGCAAGCTCGACGCCCAGGCCGAACGCCAGCAGGCGGCGCGGGCCGCCGCTACCCAGGCGCTGGACGCGGCGCGCGCCGCCGGCGGCGCGATCGACGCCACCCTGGCCCAGGCCGAGCGCCTGCTGGAAGCCGCGCAGCTGGCCTGCGCCGACGGCGTGGAAAGCCTGCGTGACCGCCTCGCGAACGGCGCGCCCTGCCCTGTGTGCGGCAGCGAAGACCACCCCTACCGCCACCAGGATGCGCGCCTGCACACGCTGCTCGACAAGATGGCGGAGGAAGTCGGCGCGCGCCGCCGCGAACAGCGCGACAACGTCAACGAACAGGCGCAGCAGCGCGCAGCCATGGAAGCCGCCGCCGAGCGCCTGCGCGCCCTGCACGATGAGCGCGGGAGCGTGCTGGAAGCGATCGCCCTGCTGGAGGGGGAACTGGCTGCCGGCCCGCTGGCGGACGAGGCGCCCGCCGAGGACGGCCGCGCGGCCTGGCTCACGGCCCAGCAAACCGCCCTGCGCGCCGGCTTCGACGGCCTCGACGGGCGCGAAGCGGCGCTGCGCCACGCCGAGCTGGCGCGCGACGCCGCCCAGCAAGCCTGGGACGGCACCCACCGCGAACAGGCGCGTTTGCTGGAAGCCGCCCAGGCGGCGCAGACCCAGCTGGCGCGCCTGGAAGCCGACATCGCCGCGCTGGCGGCGAAACGCGAAGCCGCCGCCGCCGCCCTGGCCGCCCTGCTGGCCGAGCTCGATCCGGTGCTGGGCGAAGCCTGCGGTGCCGGCTGGCAGGCACAGTGGCGGCAGGATCCGGCCGGATGGCGCCATGAGCGCGCCGGCGCCGCGCGCGCGTGGGCCGAGCGCTCCACCCGGCTGGCGCGCCTGGAAGCCGGCATCGGCACCCTGGAAGCCGAGCACGCGGCGCTGGATACCCGCGCCAGGCAAGGCAAGGCGCGCGCGGACGAGGCGCAGGCCGAGTTCGCACGCATCGACGGTGAATTGACCGCGCTGCGCGGCGAGCGCACCCGGCTGTTCGACGGCCGCCCGGCGCGGGAAGTCGAGCAGGCACTGGCGGCCGCGATGGCCGCTGCGCGCGAAGGCGTCAACGCCAGCCAGGCCGCCAGCCTGCAGGCGGCCCAGCTGGAAGCGCGCGTGCGCGAAGCCCAGGCGCGGGCCCAGGAACGCATCGGCCAGCTGCAGGACGCGTCGAGCGACACCGCGGCGCGCCTGAATGCCTGGTTCGAAGAGTTCGACGGCGCCGATCCGGCGCTGGAACCGGTCGACAATCAGCAAGCGCTTACCTCATTGCTCGCGGTCGGCAACGCTTGGATCGTCCAGGAACGCGCGCTCCTGCTCGAACTCGACACCGGGGCGCGCCAGGCGGCGGCGGTGCTGGCCGAACGGCGCGCGCGCCGGCTGCAGCACCAGGAGTCGGCGCCGGCCGATGCCCTGTCGCGCGATGGCGCGAGCCTCGATGCGGCCGCCGTGGCCCGCGACCTGGCGGCGGCCGAGCAGGAACGGCGCGGCGTGCACGAGACCGCGTCGGCGCTGGCGCTGCGCCTGCGCGAGGACGACGCGCGGCGCGACAAGGCGCGCTTGATGATGGCCGAGATCGAGCGCCAGCGCGCCATCGAGGAGCGCTGGGGCAAGCTGGCGGAACTGATCGGGTCCGCCGACGGCAAGAAGTTCCGCAACTACGCCCAGCAGTTCACGCTGGACGTGCTGCTCGGCTACGCCAACCAGCACCTGGCGCAGCTGGCGCGGCGCTACCGCCTGGAGCGCGTGGCCAACGGCAGCGGCCCGTCGCTGGCGCTGATGGTGCGCGACCAGGACATGGGCGGCGAGGTGCGCTCGGTGAATTCGCTGTCGGGCGGCGAATCCTTCCTGGTGTCGCTGGCGCTGGCGCTGGGCCTGGCCTCGCTGTCGTCGAACCGGGTCAAGGTCGAGTCGCTGTTCATCGACGAGGGTTTCGGCAGCCTGGACAGCGACACGCTGGGCGTGGCCATGGATGCGCTGGACGCGCTGCAATCGATGGGCCGCAAGGTCGGCGTCATCTCGCACGTCCAGGAAATGACCGAAAGGATCGCCACCAAGGTGCTGGTGCGGCCGGCCGGGGGCGGCAGCAGCGCGATCACGGTACAGTAATTCGATAACTCAATATATATGAAGCACAGACTTTTCCTGTTCGACCTCGACGACACCCTGCTCGACTTCCGGGCCTCCGAAAAACTGGCGTTCGCGCACACGCTGGGGGAACTCGGCCTGCGCGGCGAGGGCGACCCACCGCTCGATACGCTGTTCGCCGACTACCAGGCGACCAACCTGGCGCTGTGGCGCAGCCTGGAAGCCGGGACGGTGACCAAGGACTTCCTGAAGGTGGAGCGTTTCCGCAAGACCTTCCACGATCACGGCCTCGACCTCGACCCGGACGCCGCCAGCCGGCTGTACCTGGAGTCGCTGTCGGACAACGTGGCGCTGGTCGACGGCGCCGTGCGCCTGTGCGAGACGCTGGCCGCCATCGGCGAGGTCGGCATCATCACCAACGGCATCCAGGAGATCCAGGCGCGCCGCATCGCCAGCTCGGGGCTGGGCGCGCACGTGTCCTTCGTGGCGACCTCGGAAGCCTGCGGCCACGCCAAGCCGGACAGCCGCTTCTTCGCCTACACCACCGCGATGGCGCGCGCCTTTGTCCCGCACGAAACCATCATCGTGGGCGACCGCCTGGACGCCGACATCCTCGGCGCCAACCGCTTCGGGATCGAGAGCTGCTGGTTCAATCCGGGGCGCCTGCCCAACACTTCGCAGGCGGTGCCGACCTGCGAGGTGGCCAGCCTGCACGAGATCGTTCCGGCGCTGAAAAGCCTGGCCACCGCCTGAGCGCGGGCGGGCCACGGTGCTAAAATGCGCGCCTTCCCAGCACTTTAGATAGAACCTTCACCATGTCCAAACCCGCCCGTTTCCTGACCTTCAAGTGCGCCAAGTGCGCCAAGCCGGTCAAGGTCCAGCTGCAGAAAGTCTCGGCCTGCTCGCACATCCAGCCCTACCAGGGCATCTGCGCGTGCGGCGAAATCAAGCGCCACGCCACCGGCAACCCGGATGCGGTGAAATCCTTCATCGAAACCAACGACCTGCACTGGCACCACCACCATTGAGCGGCGAGATGACTGCGTCGATGATCCATTGGGATGAAGCGGGCGAAGCGCGCGCGGCGCGCTGGCGCTCGGAAAGCGGCTGGCCGGCGCCGAAGAAAGTCGTGCTGGCCGATGACACCATGAACGCCGACACCGCCTATCGGCTGGCGCTGGACGGCACCGGCCTGCTGTGGCGCGGCGACTTCCAGAACGCGCGCCAGCTGCTGCAGGCGCTGGTGCGCCGGCTCGACCAGAAAAGCGAGCGCAACAAGCGCAAGCCGGCCAGGCCGGCCGGCACGCTGACCGAGCAGTTCCACCGCCACCGCCTGGCCCAGTTGCAGCGCGCGCGCCTGCTGGCCATGGTTTTGATCCCGTTCGAGGCCGACTACACGGTGCCGCTGCGGCGCGCGCCGGACGTCAAACAGGCTTGCAACGAAGCATATGGGGCGGGAGCAGAGCCCTTCGTCGCCTCGCTGCGTGAATTGCTGGGTTTGATCGGCGCCCACGAATGGCGCCGCAAGGGTGTGTTCATCCCGGCGCTGGACGAGCGCATCCACCCCTGGTACGGCGTATTCTCGCCGGTGCGCGGCGAATACGTGGACCTGGTGGCGCAGGCGCCCCTGCCCGCGCACGCCACGCTGGCCTTCGACGTGGGCGCCGGCACCGGCGTGCTGTCGGCGGTGCTGGCGCATCGCGGCCTGCAGGGCGTGATCGCCACCGACATGGACGCACGCGCGCTCGGCTGCGCGCGCGCCAACGTCGAGCGTCTCGGCCTGGCGGACCAGGTACGGGTGGTGGAGGCCGACCTGTATCCCGAAGGCCGCGCCGGCCTGGTGGTCTGCAATCCGCCCTGGCTGCCGGGCAAGCCCAGCTCGGCCATCGAGTACGCGATCTACGACCCGGACAGCCGCATGCTGAAAGGTTTTCTCGGCGGCCTGAAGGATCACCTGCTGCCACAGGGCGAAGGCTGGCTGATCCTGTCCGACCTGGCCGAGCACCTGGGCCTGCGCGCGCGCGAACAGTTGCTGGCATGGATCGCCGGCGCCGGGCTGGAAGTGGCCGGCCGCCACGACGCGCGTCCGACCCATCCCAAGGCCAGCGACGCCGGCGACCCGCTGGCGGCGGCGCGGATGTGCGAAACCACGTCCTTGTGGCGCCTGGTCGTGGCTTGATCGGTGCCGGTGCGAAAACTCGATTTGCACCGGCGCGCGGAAAGCGATACAATAGCGTTCTCAGACGCGGGGTGGAGCAGTCTGGCAGCTCGTCGGGCTCATAACCCGAAGGTCACAGGTTCAAATCCTGTCCCCGCAACCAGAATTCTTTAAACCGAGCCCGACTCCTGCAGTTGGGCTTTGTTTTTTGGGCAGCGCATTCGGGCAGGGCGTCAATGAGACAGTCCATGACGCAGTGCATCAGGCAATACAAGCATGAGAGACAAGAAAGACAACGCCACCTTCGATCTGCCCGGTTTCGAGCCGGCCGCACAAGACGATGCCGTTGTCCTCGCTCCCGAGCCGAAACGCGGCAGCCCGCGCCCGCGCCGGGTCGCCCTCAAGCAGGAGCAGATCCCATTGCTTGAAGAAACCGACGCCAGCGGCCTGCCCGTGTGGAAGCGCGACCCCAACCTCGACCTGACCGGCCTGCCGATCTGGCAACCCGACACCTGATTGACCGCACCCGCGGTTCACGCCATGACCGATACCGCATTTTCCTCGCTCCAGCTCGCCCCCCGCTTCCTCGCCAACCTGACCCAGCTCGGCTATCAACAGATGACGCCGGTGCAGGCGTCCACCCTGCCCCTGGCGCTGGCCGGGCGCGACCTGATCGCCCAGGCCAAGACCGGCAGCGGCAAGACCGCCGCCTTCGGCATCGGCATGTTGCTCGGGCTGAACCCGACGCTGTTCGCGGTGCAGGGCATGGTGATGTGCCCGACGCGCGAGCTGGCCGACCAGGTGGCGAACGAACTGCGCCGGCTGGCGCGCGGCATCGGCAACGTCAAGATCGTCACGCTGACCGGCGGCATCCCGATGCGCCCGCAGATCGCCACGCTGGAATTCGGCGCCCACATCGTGGTCGGCACGCCGGGCCGCATCCGCGACCACCTGCAGCGCAAGACGCTCGACCTGGCGCGCCTGCGCACGCTGGTGCTGGACGAGGCCGACCGCATGACCGACATGGGCTTCTATGACGAGATCGCGGCCATCGTGCGCGAGTGCCCGGCCCGCCGCCAGACCCTGCTGTTCTCGGCCACCTACCCGGACGACATCCGCGAAGCCACCGCGCTGTTCCTCAACAATCCGGAAGAAGTCGCGGTCGAGACCCGCCACGTCCCGACCCAGATCGAGCAGCGCTTCTACGAGATCGGCTTCGAGGGCCGCGAGGAAGCCGTGGCGCGCGTGCTGCGCCACTACCGCCCCGGCTCGGCGATCGCCTTCTGCAACACCAAGGCGCGCTGCCGCGAAGTGGTCGACTTCCTGCGCGGGAAAGGCTTCGCGGCGCTGGCGCTGTACGGCGAACTGGAACAGCGCGAGCGCGACGAGACCCTGGTGCTGTTCGCCAACCGCAGCTGCTCGGTGCTGGTGGCAACCGACGTCGCCGCGCGCGGCATCGACGTCGCCGGCCTCGAACTGGTGCTCAACGTCGACGTCTCCAAGGACCCGGAAGTGCACGTGCACCGCGTCGGCCGTACCGGACGCGCCGGCGAGACCGGCCTGGCGCTGACCCTGTCCGCGCCCAACGAAAAACGCTTCGTGCGCCTGATCGAAGACCTGCAGGGCACGGCGGCCGAGTGGCACCCGCTGGCCGAACTCGACGATGTCGACGTTCCCGCCGACGAACTGGCCGCGCTGGCGCCGATGGTCACGCTGTGTTTATCTGGCGGCAAGAAGGACAAGCTGCGCCCCGGCGACCTGCTGGGCGCGCTGACCAAGGATGCCGGCCTGACCATGGAGCAGGTCGGCAAGATCAACATCCTGGAATTCAGCAGCTACGTGGCGCTCGAACGCAGCGTCGCCTCCACCGCCTTCCAGCGCCTGAACGCCGGCAACCCGCTCGGCCAGGACTACGGCACCGTCAAGGGCCGCAACTTCAAGATGCGCTTCATCGAGCTCTGACCAGCATCAAACCGGGGTCAGAGCCCGGTTTGAGGCGATATCTGCCGGGAAGATGTAACAACTGTAACCGGCGCGCACGGTTGAGCGGATGGCAAGGCGGCAGCTCTGCAGTTCTGGCATCATTTTGCTATAAGGGGATAATAGTAAAATGACCAGCTCAACCACCACCGGAACCGGGCAGCAGACCACGGAAGGCCGTTCGGTCAGGGATATCGTCGAGCACGAACCCGACCAGGTCACCGAAGCCTGGTGCCGCAAGATCTTCCGCAAGCTGCTGCAGTCGCTCGAACTGCAGTACGCGATGCAGATGCCGCACCGCGCCATCACCGCCGACACCGTCGTGTTCCACGACAACGGCGAGCCCCTGTTGCTGCCCTCCATCATCAGCGATCCCGAACCGGAGCAGGCCGGCGACCTGACCGCGTTGGGCAGGCTGATCCATTACGCCATCACCCAGGAACTGATCCCGACCGGGCCGCTGCACGGACGCGGGCTGGAAGGCTACAGCGAATCCCTGCTCACGGCGGTGGACCGCTGCATGGACCCCGACCTGGCCGCGCGCCCGCAAACCATCGAGGAATTGCGCAGCCTGCTGGGCATCGTGGCGCCCGGGTCCATTCCGGTCGCGGCTCCCGCCATCGACCCGGCCCCGGCTCCGGCGCCGGAGGCCATTCCGGAGGCTCTCCCGGAGGCCGCCCGGGAAGCCATCCCGGAATCCGCGGCGGCTTCCGCCGCTGCGCCGACGGCACCGCCCAGCGCGCAACCGCTGCGCGCGGCTGCGACTGCTACTCCCGCCACCAGCGCGGAGTCCAGCAGGGCAAGCGCCGCCGCACCAGCCCCCATCACGGCAAACAGCGGGCAGCGCCGCCCGGATCCGGGCCATCCGAAGCGCCGGGCCGTGGCCGTCACGGCCGCCGTCCTGCTGGCCGTTCTGCTCGGCGGATACGCATTGCGTGCCCCCGGGCCCACCGCCCTCACCGCGCCCACCGCGCCGGCCCTCGTGCAAGGCGCTAGCGCTTCAGCGCTAGCACAGGACAGCGCGCCGGCCGGCACGGCAGCGCCAGCCGCGCAAGTCGCCACCAGCCTGCCCGCCGGTGTCCCGCCCGCGGCAGGCATCGCGCAGGATCCTGGCGCACCGCCCTCGCCCGCCGCGCCGGCCGTCCCCGCGGAAGCCGCTTCCGAGGAGGCCGTTCCCGATGGCGGCGCCGCCTACCGGCTGCAGATCCAGCCCTGGGGCACCGTCTACGTGGACGGGGTCGACCGTGGCGTCAGCCCGCCGATCAAGCGCCTGGCGCTGGCGCCGGGCCGGCACACGATCCGGGTCACCAATCCGAATTTCCAGGACCGCGTACTCGATGTCGACACGGCGAACGGCGACGGCCGTATCGCGGTCGATTTCAGCGAGGCCGAATGACACCACGCCGCATGAGTCCATACCGCATGAATCCAGGCATCATCAAGCCCACCATCCACCTGTCCGCCGCCGCCGCCGCCGCCGCCGCCATCCTGACGGCCGGCTGCGCCGAATACCCGATCTTCGACAAGGCGCCGCCGCGCAACGCCGCCCACCCGAAGGCGACGTCCGTCGCCGAGCGCGACAGTCCACGCGCGGCGCCGGCCCGGCCCAGGGAGCGCGAGCGCGACGACGCCTCCCGCGACGGCGGCGGGCTGCGCGAAGGCATCCGCCTGTACAACGAAGGCGATTTCAACGGCGCCATCAAGCGCCTGTCCGCGCGCGACCTCAACAACGGTCCGCTGGCGACGCGCTTGACGGCCCTCAAGTACACCGCCTTCAGCTATTGCGTGACGGCGCGCCCGGTCCAGTGCCGCCAGGCCTTCGACAAGGCGCTGCGCCTGGATCCGTCGTTCGACCTGGCGCCGGGCGAGCACGGCCATCCATTGTGGGGACCGGTATTTACCAAGGCCAAGCAGGCGGCCGGGTAGGACATGGAGAAAGCCGCATCCGGGACTGGCGCGCGTCGATTATGTGGGTTACTATGAAATTACGGTAATCGATCTCATCAACGGAGGCGCCATGACAGCGTTAGCAATCCCTTCCAACGAGTTGAGCAATGTCTCGACCTTGTCTGGCCGGACGCAAGACGTACGCCACGAACTCGAAAGCCTGCCGGACGAGCACGTCATCGCCTTCATCCTGCCCCACGCCGGGCACGTCTCGGCCGAAGCCATCACCCAGACCTTCCGCAACGTCGCCCAGCTGGTGCCGGTCCTGATCGAGGAGCAGCAGAGCGAAGCGCTGCGCTCCATCGTCGAAGCGCTGATGCCGAAGATCGTTCCCACACCGAACGCCTTGAAGGAAGCCGAGATGATGGCGCGTGCCCGCGCCGCCGTCCTGACGAGCGGCGACTGGATGACGGCAGCCGAAATCGCCGGCATCGCCGGCTTCAGCGCCAGCAATCCGAGCGCCCAGCCCAGCAAGTGGAAGCGCGAAAAGAGCATTTTTGCGATCACGCACAACGGCAGCGATTATTTTCCCAGCTATGGGCTCAATCCGGCGAGCGGTTACCGCCCGCTCAAGGCACTGGCCACGGTGATCGGGCTGTTCGGCGAGCACAAGGATGGTTGGGGACTCGCCTACTGGTTCATGTCACCCAACAGCTTCCTCGGCGGCAAACGGCCGCAAGACCTGCTGCGCAGCAGCCCGGAGCGGGTGATCGAGGCGGCAAAGGACGAGCTGGAAGGCGTCACGCATGGCTGAAACCGATGAAGAAGCGCAAGGCACGACGGCCGGCAAGGCTGTTCCACCCCCGCCAGCACTTCATCTGTCACGCATCACATGGGAAAAGGACCGGGTCATCCACCGGATCCACGAAGACAAATACCCTGGCACTGCCTTCAATCCGGGCCTGCGCGGCAATGCGCGCTTCAGCCCGATCCGGAACAGCCGCGCCCTGCCGATCCCGACCCTGTACGGCGGCGACACCTTCGAATGCGCGGCCATGGAAACCGTGTTCCACGACGTGCCCTACAGCGCGGGCTTCAAGTTCTACGACAAGGGCAAGCTCGCGGGGCAGACCTACACCCAGTTGATCCCGGCCGCCGACCTGGTGCTGGCCGACCTGGGCAGCAAGGCGCTGCGCAAGCTCGGCGTGCAGCGCAGGCACCTGATCGATACCGAGAAAGACCAGTATCCCGTCACCCGGCAATGGGCCGAAGCCATCCATGCGCAGCATGCGGACGTGCAGGGACTGTGCTGGGTATCGCGCCAGGACGACGGCGCCAGGGCGCTGGTGCTGTTCGGCGACCGCCTGGAGGACGGCAGCCTGAAGCAGGTATCGGTCCCGGCCAGCCTGGCCGGGCACGCCGACTGCCACGGCAGGCTGCTGGCGCTGGCCGAGCACATCGGCGTCCACATCATCCCGGGCAAGACGTAGAGCCCGCCCCGGGCCGAGACGTTCCCGGCCCCAGCCTTCTTCAGGCCTTGACGTTCACCGACGCCGGGAAGGTCGGCGCACGGCGCCGCAGCGTCGCCTGCTCGTAGGCATACGCCATCGCGATCAGGGTCGCCTCGCTCCAGGCGCCGCCGACGAAGGACAGGCCGACCGGCAACCCGTGCACCTGGCCCGCCGGCACCGTCACGTGCGGGTAGCCCGCCACCGCCGCCGGCGAGGAGAAGCTGCCGCCGTAGTGGTCGCCGTTGATGTAGTCGGTCAGCCAGGCCACGCCGCCGGTCGGCGCCACCAGCGCATCGAGCTTTTCTTCGCGCATGACCTTGTCGATGCCCTCCTCGCCCGCATAGCGGTGATTGTTGGCCAGCGCTTCTCGGTAGGCCTTGTCCTGCGGGCCGGGCCTGGCCTGGGCCGCGACCAGGTGCTCCTGGCCGAAGTGCCGCAGCTCGCGCCCGGCATGCTTTTCGTTGAAAGCGATGATGTCGGCCATGGTCTTGACCGGCGCATGAGGGGCATAGCCGGCCAGCCAGGCTTCCAGGTCGGGGCGGAATTCGCCCAGCAGCACGGCCAGCTCGCTGTCGTTGTACTTGTCGGTGTTCGGCACCTGCACGTCGACCAGGATCGCGCCCTGCGCCTTGAGCACCGCCAGTTCCTGTTCGATGAGCGCGTCGACCGCCGTGCTGCCGCCGAAGAAATTGCGCGCCACGCCGATGCGCTTGCCCTGCAGCCCATCCTTGCGCAGCGCCCGCGCGTAATCGCCCGCCTTGCCGCGGCTGGCGGCGGTGGCCTCGTCGGCGGCATCGACGCCGCACAGGGCGGTGAGCAGCAGCGCCGCGTCGGCCACGCTGCGGGTCATCGGACCGGCGGTGTCCTGCGAGTGCGCGATCGGGATGATGCCGCTGCGGCTGACCAGGCCCAGGGTCGGCTTGATGCCGACGATGCCGCAGGTCGACGACGGCGACACGATCGAACCGTCGGTCTCGGTGCCGATCGCCAGCGTCGCCAGGCTGGCCGCCATGGCCGCGCCCGATCCCGAACTGGAGCCGCTGGTGTTGCGGTCGAGCGCGTACGGGTTGCGGGTCTGGCCGCCGCGCCCGCTCCAGCCGCTGACCGAGTGGGTCGAGCGCATGTTGGCCCATTCGGACAGGTTGGTCTTGCCGAGGATGACGGCGCCGGCGGCGCGCAGGCGTTCGGCCACGAAGGCGTCGCGGCTGGCGCGCACGCCGGCCAGTGCCAGCGAGCCGGCGCTGGTGCTCATCTTGTCGGCCGTGGCGATATTGTCCTTGATCAGTACCGGAATGCCGTGCAGCGGCCCGCGTACCTTGCCGGCCTTGCGCTCGCGGTCCATGGCTTCGGCGATCTGGAGAGCGTCGGGGTTGAGCTCGATCACGGCATTGATCGCAGGCCCGGCCTTGTCGATGGCGGCGATGCGCGCCAGGTATTGCTGCGCCAGCGTCTTCGCGCTCAGCGTTCCGGCCTGCATCCGGGCCTGCTGTTCCTGCACGCCGGCCTCGAGGATGCTGCTTCCCGCCGCGGCCGCCGCGCCGGCGGCGGCACCGGCCAGTTGCGCCGCACCGGCGGCGCCCGCCGCGGTACCGGCAAGCACCCCCATTCGGACGAAATCCCTGCGATCCATGCATCTCTCCATATCAAATGATACAAAAGAATAACAGCAAAGTTGCTCATGCAACATGAATTTCTGCTTGCCCGCAGCCTCTTGTTTCCTTCCTGTTGTTGCCCCCGCAAGCGCGCTCATGCAGAATATGGAAACGTTCCCACACCCATGCGCGGACGTCACAACAAGGAGGAGCACCCCAGTGAGTACCCCCGTCCCATCCGCAGGCTTTGCCGACAGCAAACGCCATTACCCGATCCTCGACGGACTGCGCGGCGTCGCCGCCCTGATGGTGGTCGCCTTCCACCTGTTCGAGGCGCATGCGGCCAGCCGCTTCGTGCAGATCATCAATCATGGCTACCTGGCCGTGGATTTCTTCTTCGTGCTGTCCGGCTTCGTCATCGGCTACGCCTACGACGACCGCTGGCGCACGATGACCACGATGGAATTCTTCAAGCGCAGGCTGATCCGCCTGCATCCGATGATCGTGGTGGCGATGCTGATCGGCGCCGCCATGTACTACTTCCAGCAGAGTCCGACGGTCTTCCCGAAGATCCAGGAAACCCCGCCGTGGCTGATGCTGGTCGTGATGTTCATCGGCATGACCCTGCTGCCGGTGCGGGGCGCGCTGGAAATCCGCGGCTGGGGCGAACTCCACCCCTTGAACGGTCCCGCGTGGTCGCTGTTCTATGAATATGTCGGCAACCTGCTGTACGCGCTGTTCGTCAGGAAGTTCTCGAACCTGCTGCTCGGGCTGTGCGTGTTCGCCGCCGGCTGCGTGCTGGTGCAGCATTGCGTGGCCGGGCCGAACGGCGACGTCATCGGCGGCTGGTCGCTCGATCCGGTCCAGGTCCGTCTCGGCCTGACGCGCCTGCTGTATCCCTTCTTCGCGGGACTGCTGCTGTCGCGCATCGTGACGCCGGGGCGCATCAACCATGCCTTCCTGCTGAGCAGCGCGATCATCGTCGCCGTGCTGGCCATGCCGCGCTTCGGCGGCGAACGCGACCTGTGGATGAACGGCCTGTACGAATCGCTGTGCATCGTCGCCGTGTTCCCGCTGGTGGTCTACCTGGGCGCGAGCGGGACCGTGCGCGCCGGGCTCCCGGCCAGGGCGTGCGGCTTCCTGGGTGCGATCTCCTACCCCATCTATATCATCCACTACCCGTTCGTGTACACCTATACCGCCTGGGTGGCCAACCATAAAGTGACGGTCCGGGAAGGCGCCCCGGTCGCGATCGCGACCCTGCTGTTCTGCGTGGCCCTGGCGTATGCCTGCCTGAAGTTCTACGACATGCCGGTGCGCGCATGGCTGACGCGGAAATACATGCGCAAGGCGACACCGGCGCCGGCATCGGCGGCAGTCAAATAGTCGCCGCGAATGGCAAAAAAAAACGCTGCCCGAAGGCAGCGTTTTTCCTGGAGCAAGCGTTCAGCCTGGCTGCAACTCAGTTGCGGACCACGCGCTTGTACTCGGCGGTACGGGTGTCAATCTCGATGGTGTCGTCCTGGTTGACGAACAGCGGCACCGAAATGGTGAACTGCTTGCCTTCGATCGCGTTTTCCAGCTTGGCTTCCTTCAGGACGTTACCCGAGGTGTTGCCCTTGACGGCCGGCTCGGTGTAGACGATCTGGCGTGCGATGGTGATCGGCAGTTCGACCGAGATCGCCTTGCCGTCGTAGAACACGGCTTCGCATTCCATACCGTCTTTCAGGTAGTTGATGGCTTCGCCCATGTTCTCTTCTTCGATCTCGTACTGGTTGTACTCTTCATCCATGAAGACGTACAGCGGATCGGCGAAGTACGAATAGGTCACCGGCTTCTTGTCCAGGACGACGACGTCGAACTTGTCGTCGCCGCGGAACACGTTTTCCAGCGGTGCGTTGGTCAGAAGATTCTTCATCTTCCACTTGTAGGTGAAGCCCGTGCGGCTCGAGCCGTTGACGTCAGAGCGCAGCACGATGAAAGGCTTGTCATCGACCATGATGATGTTGCCGACACGAATTTCTTTTGCGGGTTTCATAGGAAGTTTTGGGTAAAAAATGAGTTGCAGTAATCGAGCATCATACCATGATCCTTGCCTGCCGCCTACCGCAGCGACCGGGCGAAATTCAGCAGATTGCTCACCAAGTCACCGTTCTCCGACATCAACGCCTGCCATGCGATGGCGCGGCGCCCGATTGCCGGCAGATCGGTTTGCAAGGACCTCCACAGCACCGGCCAATCGCTCCGGTGTTCGTCCGTGCCGTTGCCATCAGCGCCATTCCAGTGCAAGGAAAACGCGGCCAGGCTCGCGAGGTCTCCAGCGTCTCCGGTGTATTTTTCCAGGAAGGCGCGAAGTTTAACATGATGCAAGTTTTCATCTTGCGGATAAATGTGCCAGACGAAGGGTCGACCGGCCCATTGGGCGCGCACCCAGGAATCCTCGCCACGCACGATATTCAGGTCGCAGGCCCACAGCAGGCGGTCGTAATCGTGCTGCGGCACGAACGGCACCACGCGCACCGTCAACTGGCCGCAGGCAAGGTGCGCGCCCGCCACCGGCGCCTCGCCCAGGAAGGCGGCGACCTGCTCGCGGGCCACGCCTTCCGGCACCAGGCAGGTCACGCGCCGGCCTCCGTCCCGCCAGGCGTCGAACAGTGCGCGCACCGGGGCATGCGGATAACAGAACAGGCTGACCTTGAAGGCATCCATGTCGGCGGTGGTCACGCCCAGGCCGCCCAGGAAGGCCGCCTGGGCCGTCGGGTCGGCCTGGAAGGCGTCACGCGCATCGAGCAAGCCGCGTTCACGCAGCAGGCCGCCGGTCCTGGCGGTGAAGCCCGGGAAAAAGAAATGCTTGGTCAGCTTCAGGCGCGGGTGCATCGACGGCAGCGCATGGCAGCCCTCGACCCACGCTTCCGCGCTCAGGCCCTCGTAATTGATCCAGACCGGGCGCGGCTCGCACTGCGCCATCGCGGCGACATAAGCGGGCGGAATGTCGACGCCGAAGAATTCGATCACGATGTCGGCCACGTCGCCCGGCGCGAACGCGCCGTCCTGGCCGCCCCAGTGGCGCACCTGCACGCCATCGACCGCCTGCGCGGCGGCGTCCAGCGCCACCGCGGGACAGATCCGCCGGAAGCTGTGCAGGTCGTCGACCCACAGCGTCACCGCGATCCCATGCTCCCGGTGGAACTGCCGCGCCAGGCGCCAGCAGATGCCGATGTCGCCATAGTTGTCGACCACCTTGCAGAAGATGGCCAGCGAAAGAGGATGAATGGAAGGCGAAGACATATCAGGCAGACAGGATGGAAAGGCCCAATAAGAAAACCGGGGCACCTCTCCGCGCATGCGCGTTGGTTTACCCCGGCTTTGACTGGCGTCCCCACGGGGATTCGAACCCCGGTACTCACCGTGAAAGGGTGATGTCCTAGGCCTCTAGACGATGGGGACCTAAAACTGTGCTTGCTACTTCTACCGCCTGCCACGACCGGCCGATTGCCGGACTGGCGTCCCCACGGGGATTCGAACCCCGGTACTCACCGTGAAAGGGTGATGTCCTAGGCCTCTAGACGATGGGGACCGCGGACGACGACAACAAAACTTGGTGGAGGTAAGCGGGATCGAACCGCTGACCTCTTGCATGCCATGCAAGCGCTCTCCCAGCTGAGCTATACCCCCCAAAACTACGCATGCCTCACTCAACAAAAAAGCCGCTCAAGGCGGCCCTTGCAAACCGAGTGACTGGCGTCCCCACGGGGATTCGAACCCCGGTACTCACCGTGAAAGGGTGATGTCCTAGGCCTCTAGACGATGGGGACCTAAAACCATTTACTGCACTGCCGATGCCGCTCGCTGGGTGGCGGCATCTTCGAATTCTTGGCGTCCCCACGGGGATTCGAACCCCGGTACTCACCGTGAAAGGGTGATGTCCTAGGCCTCTAGACGATGGGGACCCTGGACTGCCACAACACTGCATCTTCCTGAAACTTGGTGGAGGTAAGCGGGATCGAACCGCTGACCTCTTGCATGCCATGCAAGCGCTCTCCCAGCTGAGCTATACCCCCCAAGACTACCTTGCAGGAAGACAGTATCATAACATACTGCTTTTACTTCTCACAGCGCCGTTTTCGCAACGCTGACTACTGCCACTCTGGCGTCCCCACGGGGATTCGAACCCCGGTACTCACCGTGAAAGGGTGATGTCCTAGGCCTCTAGACGATGGGGACCCTGAACTACCGACTGCACACTTCAGAACGTGGTGGAGGTAAGCGGGATCGAACCGCTGACCTCTTGCATGCCATGCAAGCGCTCTCCCAGCTGAGCTATACCCCCGCAGCGCTGAAGTGCGAGCATTATAGGGGATAGACTTGCATTACGCAAATAGCTTGAAGCGAACTCACAAGCCCTTTTGTACGCGCGCCACGACGGTATCGCGGCCGAACAGCTCCAGCACGGCGTCGATCGCCGGCGTCTGCAGCTGGCCGGTGACGAGCAGGCGCAGCGGCATGGCCAGTTGCGGCATCTTCAGGCCGTGGGCGGCGAGCACGCCTTTCATCATGGCGGACAACGCGGCCTTGTTCCATTCGACGCCTTGCAGCGCCTGCGCGAACTGGGCCAGGGCCGGCCGCACGGCGTCGGTCAGGTGCTGCGCCAGCAAGGCCTGGTATTCCGCGTTCGCCGGATCCGGCGTGCGGTAGAACAGCATGGCAGCGTCGGCCAGTTCGTTGATGGTGTTGGTGCGCTCCTTCATCAGGGCCAGCACGCTGGGCAGCGGCGGCGCCTCGGTACCATCAGCACCAGCGAACACCGCGCCCGCCATCTTCGGACGCGCCAGTTCGGCCAGGCGCTCGTTGTCGGCCTGCTTGATGTAGTGGTTGTTCAGCCAGGCCAGCTTCTCCGGGTTGAACTGGGCCGCCGAGGCGGTCAGGTGCTCGAGGTTGAACCACTCGGTGAACTGCTCCATCGAGAAGATCTCGTCGTCGCCATGGCTCCAGCCCAGGCGCGCCAGGTAGTTGAGCATCGCCTCCGGCAGGAAGCCCTGCTCCGGGTATTGCATCACGCTGACCGCGCCATGACGCTTGGACAATTTCTGGCCGTCCGGCCCCAGGATCATCGGCAGGTGGCCGTACTGCGGCAGCTCGGCGCCGAGCGCGCGCAGGATGTTGATCTGGCGCGGCGTGTTGTTCACGTGGTCGTCGCCGCGCAGCACGTGGGTGATCTTCATGTCCCAGTCATCCACGGACACGCAGAAGTTGTAGGTCGGGGTGCCGTCCGGACGCGCGATGATCAGGTCGTCGAGTTCCTTGTTGGCGATGGTGATCGGGCCCTTGACCACGTCGACCCAGGTGACTTCGCCCTCCAGCGGATTCTTGAAACGCACGACCGGCTTCACGCCCTCGGGCACCGGCGGCAGGGTCTTGCCCGGTTCCGGACGCCAGGTACCGTCGTAGCGCGGCTTTTCGCCGGCCGCGCGCATGCGCTCGCGCATCGCTTCGACTTCTTCCGGCGAGCAGTAGCACAGGTAGGCGGTGCCGGCGTCCAGCATGCCCTTGACGACTTCGCGGTAGCGGTCCATGCGCTGCATCTGGTAGAACGGACCTTCGTCGTGACTCAGGCCGAGCCACTGCATGCCGTCCAGGATGGCCTGGACCGCTTCCGGTGTCGAGCGCTCCAGGTCGGTATCCTCGATGCGCAGGATGAAGGTGCCGCCGAAGTGGCGTGCATAAGCCCAGGAATACAGCGCGGTGCGGGCGCCGCCGAGGTGGAGATAGCCGGTCGGGCTGGGAGCGAAACGGGTACGGACGGTCATGGTAACGAAGGTAGGGACGCCGGGTCCTGCGAGCGGGCCCGCGTGCGCGGCGTCGTGTTAATGGTAAAGCAGTTATTTTACAGCCCTTATTGCTTCGTTACCTGCTTCCTTATGGCTCCCTTGCCCTCTTCCGTTTCTGCACCGCTCCGCCGCCGTCCCCTTGCCTCGACAGCAAGAACCATAATAGTTTGCATTTACTAATTACTTTACAGAAATTTAAACTTTCGCTAAAGTCCTGCCTCCCTTCAGCAATTCGCCCCCTCCAGCCATGCCGAACGATCCGAGCACTGCCTCCATCGCGCCCCTGCTTGGGGAATTCACTTGCGCAACGACCGAAACCGGCTTCCTGCACCAGCAGGCGGACGCCATCTTGCGCGATTTACGCCGCGCGATGGTGCTGTGCGCCCTGTTCTACGTCCTGTTCAGCGTGGCCGACCTGATGGCACTGGGCCTGCCGGGGGCGATCGTGCCGGTGCTGGGGCGCCTGAGCATGCCCGTGGTGGCGCTCGTCGGCCTGCGCTACATCGGGCGCGCAGCGAACCAGGTCAGGGCCGCCCATGCCGTGTCGAGCGTCTTCACGCTGCTGGGCATGGCCAGCTACATGCTCGTGATCTGCTATCGCCCCCAGGACACGCTGCTGCACGGGATGTCGGTCTCGCTGATGGCGGCCGTGATCCTGATCTTCATCCCGAACCGCCTGCGCAACGCCTTCGCCATCGCGGTGGGCGCCAGCCTGGTCTTCATCGCGCTGGCCTGGTACCTGCACACCGAAACCACGCGCCACCTGATCACGATGACGATGCTGATCCTGTTCGCCAACGGCTTCGGCACGGTCGCGGCCAACCGCCAGGCACGCCTGTGGCGCGAGCAGTACTGGACTCAGCAGGTCCTGAAGAACCTGTCGGTGCGCGACCCGCTGACCGGCTGCTACAACCGGCGCCACCTGAACGCCGCCCTGCTCGACAGCGAAATCGCGCGCGCCCGCCGCTACCGTTTGAATCTGTCGCTGATCATGTGCGACCTGGACGGCTTCAAGGCCATCAACGACACCTATGGCCACCCTGCCGGCGACGAACTGCTGCGCGCCTTCGCCGCGCTGCTGCAGGCGATGACGCGCGACTCGATCGACACCGTGGTGCGCTACGGCGGCGAGGAATTCCTGGTCATCCTGCCGGAGACCCGCCTCGACGGCGCCAGCGAACTGGCCGAGCGGATACGGGCCGCGTTCGCCGTCCAGCGGGTGCCGGTCGCCGCGCCGACCGGCACGCTCGAACTGTCCACCACCGCCAGCTTCGGCGTGGTCAGCATCGACTTCGGCAGCACCCAGTCGGTGACCCCGCAGGCGCTGATCGCCGCCGCCGACGAACTGATGTACGACGCCAAGCGCGCCGGCCGCAACCGGGTGCATGCGCACCAGCTGACGCCGCGCATCGGGCAGCTGGCTTGACGCCCGCGCCAGCGCGACAATGAGGTGATGAACGATCACGCGAGCCATCCGCTCCAGTCCCGCTACGATGCGATCTGGGCCGATGCCGCCGGCGCCATCCGCGCCGGCGACGTCGACCTCGACCGGCGCCTGGCCGAGGGCGGGGACCCGCGCCGCGGCCTGACCGTCATCGCGCGCCCGGACGCCGCCACGGCCGCCTGCTTCGCTCGCCTGCTCGACCAACTGGATGCATTGGAAACGGGACAGTACCGCCATCCGGTGGCGGACATGCACGTCACCGTCCTGTCGCTGTTCACGGTGTGCGAGGACTATCGTGCGCAGCTGCGCCGCTTGGACGACTACCGCGCCGCGGTGCGCGCCGCGCTGGCCGGGATGCCTGCTTTCGAGATCGAATTCCACGGCGTCACCGCATCGCGCGGCGCGGTCCTGGCCCAGGGCTATCCGGCGGATACGACCCTTGACACCCTGCGCGAACGCCTGCGCGCCGAGCTGCGCGCCCGCGCCCTGGACGGCGCGCTCGACCAGCGCTACCGGCTGGTGACGGCGCACAGCACCCTGATGCGCTTCGTGAAGCCGCAGGCGCAGCCGGCGCGCTTCGCCGATGCGCTGGCGGCGCTGCGCACGGCGCCGCTCGGGACCACGCGGATCGAGCGCCTGGCGCTGGTGCACAACGACTGGACCATGCGCAGCGAAGTGCTGCGGACCATCGATACGTTTGCGCTCACGTAGCGTGGACGGCCATGCCGTCCACGCGGGATACGGGTCAAGCCGGCTTGCGCGCGGCCCCGTGGACCGGCTGCATCCGCACCGGCTGTTCGGCCCGCGCCCGCAACTGCCCGCAGCCGCCATCGACGTCCTGGCCGGCCGAGTCGCGCAGCTTGGTCAGTACCCCGCGCCCGGACAGGTGCGCCGCGATCGCCTGCGCCTTGTCCCAGGACGGACGGCGGAAATCCAGCCCCGGATTGGTGTTATACGGAATCATGTTGAGCAGCGCATGCTTGCCGCGCAAGAGGTCGACGATCGCGTCCAGCTCGTCCTGGCCATCGTTGACGCCCTCCAGCAGCGTCCACTGGTACTGGATCGGGTAGCCGGTCAGGCGCGCATAGCGCTCGCCCTGCTCGACCAGTTCGGCGGGCGCGAAGCGCGGTGCGCGCGGCAACAGGCGTTCGCGCAGGGCCGGCTTGGTGGTGTGCAGCGACAGCGCCAGCGCCGGCTTCACCCGTCCCTCGGGCAGGCGTTCGAATACGCGCGCGTCGCCGACGGTCGAGAACACCAGGTTCTTGTGCGCGATATTGCCCTCGACGCCGAGCAGCTCGATCGCTTCCAGCACGTTGTCCAGGTTGTGCGCGGGTTCGCCCATGCCCATGAACACGACTTTCTTGACCGGACGCCGGCGCCGCGCCAGCACCACCTGGGCGACGATCTCGCCGCTGGTCACCTGGCGCACCAGTCCGCCCTGCCCGGTCATGCAGAACCGGCAGCCGACCGCGCAGCCGACCTGGCTCGACACGCACACGCCGTCGCGCGGCAGCAGCACCGATTCCACCGTCTGGCCATCGGCCAGCCCCACCAGCAGGCGCGCCGAGCCGTCGTCGGCCGGATGGGTGCTCAGGACGCGCGCCAGGCCGTCGAGTTCGGCATCGATCTGCGCCAGCGCCTCGCGCACGGTTTTCGGCAGGAAATCGTCGGGGCGGCGGCGGCCGTGGTGGTGGCCGCTGTTGCGGACCCAGTCGCGCAGGATGCGGTCTTCGTGCAGCGGAAGTGCGCCGAGGGCGCGCAGGCGGGTGCGGAGGGTGTCGATGCGCATTGCGTTCGTTTTATCGTTGTCCAAAAAACGTCGTCCCCGCGAAGGCGGGGACCCAAGCCGGGCCACTTCGATCGGCTCGGTATGGGTCCCCGCCTGCGCGGGGACGACGTGGTGGCTTTGATGTACCCGGCTGATCGGTCAGTCGTTCTTGACGACGATCGTCGGGAACTTCGAACTCATGTCCTTCGCCTTCTCCGCGATCTTGATCGCCACCTTGCGCGCGATCTCCTTGTAGGTGCCGGCCACCGCGCCATCCGGCTCGGCCACCACGGTCGGGGTGCCGGAATCGGTCTGCTCGCGGATCGCCAGCTGCAGCGGCAGCTTGCCCAGGAATTCGACGTGGAAGTCCTCGCACATCTTCTGGCCGCCGCCCGAGCCGAAGATGTCTTCGGTGTGGCCGCAGTTCGAGCAGATGTGGGTGCTCATGTTTTCCACCACGCCCAGGATCGGGATGTTGACCTTCTCGAACATCTTGAGGCCCTTGCGCGCGTCCAGCAGGGCGATGTCCTGCGGGGTGGTGACGATCACGGCGCCGGTGACCGGCACTTTCTGCGCCAGGGTCAGCTGGATGTCGCCGGTGCCCGGCGGCATGTCGATCACCAGGTAATCCAGGTCGCGCCAGTTGGTCTGCTCCAGCAGCTGGTGCAGGGCCTGCACCACCATCGGGCCGCGCCACACCATCGGCTCGTCGGGGTCGATCAGGAAGCCGATCGAGGACACCTGCACGCCATGGTTTTCCATCGGCTCCATGCTCTTGTTGTCCTTGCTGATCGGACGGCCGCTCACGCCCAGCATCATCGGCTGCGACGGGCCGTAGATGTCGGCGTCCAGCAGGCCGACGGTGGCGCCCTCGGCGGCCAGCGCCAGCGCCAGGTTGACCGCGGTGGTCGACTTGCCGACGCCGCCCTTGCCCGAGGCCACGGCGATGATGTTCTTCACGTTCGGCATGACCTTCAGGCCGGCCTGCACGGTGTGCGAAATGATCTTCTGGACCACGTTGACGCTGACGTTCTCGACGCCCGGCAGCTTGCGCAGCGCATCGATGACCAGCGTGCGGATGCGGCCGGTCTGGCTCCTGGCCGGATAGCCGAGCTCGATGTCGAGGGCGACGCCGCCGCCGTCGACCTGGATGTTCTTGACCGCCTTGGACGAGACGAAATCTTTATTGGTATTGGGGTCGACGACCGCCGACAGGGCCGACTTGACGTCTTCTACAGTGATGCTCATGGGGTTCTCCGGATGTGATGCGCAATTTTACGGCAAAACCGGGACCCGGCTCTGGCAAAGGCGGCAAATCGCTCGATTACCCCCTGCGCGCTTGGGGACATCCGCTGGTAAAATGCCTCTTTTCATATTTCCACCACCCCTTCCGACCATGACACGCAAGCTGTTCGTCACCACTGCCCTGCCCTATGCCAACGCCGCCTTCCACATCGGCCACATGATGGAGTACATCCAGGCCGACATCTGGGTCCGCTTCCAGCGAATGCAGAATGACGGTGGCCAGCCGCGCGTGGTGCACTTCGTCGGTGCCGACGACACCCACGGCACGCCGATCATGATCGCCGCCGAGAAGGAAGGCGTGACGCCGCAGGCATTCGTGGCCAAGATCGCCGCCGGCCGCGCCCAGTACCTGGACGGCTTCCATATCGCCTTCGACAACTGGCACTCGACCGATTCGCCGGAAAACGTCGACCTGTCGCAGGGCATCTACCGGCGCCTGCGCGATGCCGGCCTGATCTACACCAAGACCGTCGACCGTTTCTACGACACCGCCAAGGGCATGTTCCTGGCCGACCGCAACATCAAGGGCGAGTGCCCGGTCTGCCACGCCAAGGACCAGTACGGCGACAACTGCGAAGTCTGCGGCGCCGCCTACCAGCCGACCGAACTGATCAACCCGTACTCGGTGTTCACCGGTTCGACCCCGATCCTCAAACCCTCCGAGCAGTACTTCTTCAAGCTGTCCGACCCGCGCTGCTTCCAGTTCCTGAAGGAATGGCTGAACACCCCGGGCCGCCTGCAGCCGGAAATGGTCAACAAGGTGTCGGAATGGCTCGGTGAGAACGGCGAAAAGCTGGCCGACTGGGATATCTCGCGCGACGCGCCCTATTTCGGCATTCCGATTCCGGATGCGCCGGGTAAATTCTTCTACGTCTGGCTGGACGCGCCGGTCGGCTACCTGGCCTCGCTGAAGAACTACTTCGAAAAGCAGGGCCTCGACTACGAAGCCTTCCTGAAGGATCCAGACGCCGAGCAAGTGCACTTCATCGGCAAGGACATCGTCTCCTTCCACCTGCTGTTCTGGCCGGCGATGCTGAATTTCTCGGGCCACCCGATCATCGACAAGCTGAAGGTCAACGTGCACGGCCACCTGACCGTGAACAACGAAAAGATGTCGAAGTCGCGCGGCACCGGCATCTCGCCGCTGCGCTACCTCGACCTGAAAATGAACCCGGAGTGGCTGCGCTACTACCTGGCGTTCAAGCTCAACAGCAAGGTCGAGGACCTGGACTTCACCGGCGAGGACTTCGTCGCCCGCGTCAACAGCGACCTGATCGGCAAGTACGTCAACATCGCCTCGCGCTGCGCCGGCTTCATCGCCAAGAAATTCGACGGCAAGCTGGCCTCCTCGCTGTCCGACAACGCCAAGGAATGGATCGCGCGCGCCCTGAACGGTGAACATGGCGAGCGCCAGGCCTCGATCGCGGCCAACTTCGAAGCACGCGAGTTCGGCAAGGCGCTGCGCGAGATCATGGAAATCGCCGACGTCGCCAACCGCTACGTCGACGAGAACAAGCCCTGGATCCTGGCCAAGGACGAAGCGCGGACCGCCGAGCTGCACGACGTCTGCACCGCGGCGCTGATCCTGTTCCGCCAGCTGACCATCCTGCTGTCGCCGGTGCTGCCGCACGTGGCCTCGCGCGTCCAGGCATTCCTGGGCGACGCAGGCTTTACCTGGGCCGATACCACCGGCGCCGCCGTCCACGAATCGATGCTGGGCCGTACCATCGGCGCCTACAGCCACCTGATGCAGCGCGTGGATGCCAAGATGGTCGAGGACCTGTTCGACAAGCCGGCGCCGGCGGCCGCACCCGCAGCTGCCGCGCCTGCAGCAGGTGCAGGTGCAGCCGCCGAGGCCGCTGCGCCGGCCGAAGCGGCCGAAGCCGGCGACATCGAGGAACTGGCCCCGGAAATCTCGATCGACGACTTCACCAGGATCGACCTGCGCGTGGCGAAGATCGTCAATTGTGAGCATGTCGAAGGTTCGAGCAAGCTGCTGCGCCTCACGCTGGACGTGGGCGAAGGACGTTATCGTAATGTGTTTTCGGGTATCAAATCGGCTTACCAGCCCGAACAGCTGATCGGCAAGCTGACCGTAATGGTGGCCAACCTGGCGCCGCGCAAGATGAAGTTCGGCGTGTCGGAAGGCATGGTGCTGTGCGCGTCGAGCAAGGATGAAAAGAGCAATCCGGGCCTGTACGTGCTGGAGCCGGTATCGGGTGCGCAGCCGGGGATGCGGATTCGCTGAGCGAATATTGTCAGCCGAAAGACCGTCGCCCCTGCGCAGGAAGGGGCCCAAGTTCGTGGAAAGCCGCACAACTTGAGCCCTGCCTGCGCAGGGGCGACGTTGGGAAGCTGATGGCTACGATTGCCCGTTTCGCTGAACGACCGATCATCCTTGCCATGTCCATTATCGATTTTTTGCCAGGCGGTGGCAGTATAATGCCCTGCCTTATCAGCAACACCACCAAACCAATAGGCGGCCGGCCCAGTCGGGAACGCGATCCCTCCGAGCCCCAGTCCTTCTTACATAGGTAGCGAATAATATGACCGAATACAAAGCCCTGAGACACATCCCGCACGCGAACCTGTTCCGCCAAGGTGACGTGTTCGTCCTGTTCGGCGAACTGTTCGGCCGTGGCTACGCGAACGGCCTGGTCGACCAGGCGCGCGCCGCCGGCATGACCATCCTCGGGATCACCGTCGGCCGCCGCGACGACGACGGTTCGCTGCGCGCCCTGACGGCGGAAGAGCATGCCGAGGCCGAAACCAAGCTGGGCGGTCGCATCATCAACGTGCCGCTGATGGCTGGTTTCGACATGGATGCGCCGGAAGGCGAGCAGAACCCGACCGAGATGCTGTCCGGCGTGACCCTCAAGAGCTGGCAGGAAGACAAGCTGGACTGGGAAAAGATCGAAGCCTGCCGCCAGGCCGGCGTGCGCCGCTTCACGACCTCCGCCGGCCAGGTCATGGCCGAGATCGACAAACTGGTGCCGGACGGCGCCAACGTGTTCTTCGCCCATACGATGGCCGGTGGTATTCCGCGCATCAAAGCCTTCCTGGCCATTGCCAACCGCATCTACAAAGGCCGCGGCGACCGCTTCATGTCCTCGCGCGCCCTGCTCGAAAGCGACCTCGGCAAGCTGATCCTGATGAACTTCGACGAAGTCTCGGCGAATACCCTGAAGTACCTGATCGACGCTTCCCAGGCCATCCGCGAACGCGTGAGCGCCCAGGGCGGCCAGGTGCGCTACACCGCCTACGGCTACCACGGCACCGAAGTGCTGATCGGCGGCGAGTACCAGTGGCAGACCTACACCAACTACACCCAGGGCTACGCCAAGATGCGCCTGGAGTCGATCGCCGAAGCCGCCTGGAAGAACGGCGTTGCCGCGACCGTGTTCAACTGCCCGGAAATCCGCACCAATTCGTCGGACATCTTCGTCGGCGTGGAACTGTCGCTGTTCCCGCTGCTCACCGCGCTCAAGAAGGAAGGCGGCGATCAAGGCGAAAATTCGTGGGTCCAGCAGCAATGGGACGCCTGCCAGGCCCTGCTCGGCGAAGGCGTGTCGCTGCAGTCGATCCTGGACAAGCTGGAAAACTACCTGCAGACCGGCACCAGCGCCGGCTTCCGCGACTACGAAGCCTGGCCGATGGACAACACGCCGGAACTGGCCGACCTGATGATCGGCACCTCGGACGAGATCACCTCGCTGCACACCGACAAGAAGGCATTGATCACCGACCACCTGTCGGCGCTGGTGCTGGAAGCGACCGGTCCGTTGATGTTCCACGGCGCCGCCGAAAAGATCGCGCCGGTGCTGTGGCTCAACCACGACATCATCGCCCGCCAGCTGAACGCGTTGCACAACTAAGCAGTATCATTGAGCGTTTGAAGAAACAGGCAACATGGACTGGCCCGGCCACGCCATGCTGCCTGAACCGTATGTACGTTTAAGCCAAGAGACCCATGAGCCTGTTCAAGAAACACGTCAATTACGAATCCGACCACACCAAGTTCATCAAGGAACTGAAGGAAAAGACGCCGGGCATGGACGAGCGCCAGCTCGAAGGCCGCGCCCTGCTGTGGGACAAGTCGCCGCTGTCGCTGGACGAGCAGCGCCGCATCGCCGAATCGCGCCTGCGCCAGCAGGCCTACCCGTACCAGAGCAAGGTCTGAATATCCTGGGCTCCACGGGCAAAGGCTGACGACGATGGCGCCGGAACAGGCGGCTGGCGATCCGGCGGCCGGCGCGCCGGCGCAGCCGGACCCGCATACGGGGCCGGGCGGCAACGGCCCTGACGATCACGCCCTGAACGCCGCGGCCGATGCCGCCGAGGCCGCCATTGCACGCCTGTACGGCGAGCCGCTGCTGCGCCTGCCGAACGACCTGTACATCCCGCCCGACGCGCTCGAAGTGTTCCTGGACGCCTTCGAGGGACCGCTCGACCTGCTGCTGTACCTGATCCGCAAGCAGAACTTCAACATCCTCGACATTCCGATGGCGCAGGTAACCCTGCAATACCTGGAGTACGTCGAGCAGATCCGGAAGAGCAACCTGGAACTGGCGGCCGAGTATCTGCTGATGGCTGCGATGCTGATCGAGATCAAGTCACGCCTGCTGTTGCCGAAACGCCAGGACGACCTGATCGAGGAAGCGGGCGATCCGCGCGCCGAACTGGTGCGGCGCCTGCTGGACTACGAGCAAATCAAGCTGGCGGCCCGCCAACTGGGCGCCCTGCCGCAGGTCGAACGCGACTTCTTCCGCCCGGCGCTTCCGGTCGAGCAAGGACTGGCGCCGGTCTGGCCGCACGTCGACGCACACGACCTGCAGCGTGCCTGGATGGATGTGCTGCGCCGCGCCAAGCTGACCCAGCATCACCGCATCGGGCGCGAGGAACTGTCGGTGCGCGAGCACATGTCGGCGATCCTGCGTACACTGCAATCGCGCCGCTTCATCGAGTTCGCCGAGTTGTTCGACGGACGCGCAGGCGTGCCGGTGGTGGTGGTCCATTTCGTCGCCATGCTCGAGCTCGCCAAGGAAACCCTGATCGAAATCACCCAGGCCGAACCTTTCGCGCCGATCTATGTGCGGCTGGCCTATTCGCCGGCCTGAGCACGCTTCACGTACTACCGAATCGAGTCACCCATGAAAATCATTTCCTCCATCGACGATTTGCGCGACCAGCTGAGCGGTCAACTGCGCACCGCCTTCGTGCCCACCATGGGCAACCTGCACGAGGGCCATCTGTCGCTGATGCGCCTGGCCCGCAAGCACGGGGACCCGGTGGTCGCGTCGATCTTCGTCAACCGCCTGCAGTTCGGCCCGAACGAAGACTTCGACAAATACCCGCGCACCTTCCAGGCCGACGTCGACAAGCTGGAAAAGGAAGGCGTGTACGTGCTGTTCGCCCCGACCGAGAAGGACCTGTACCCGGAACCGCAGGAATACCGCGTGCAGCCGCCGGACGATCTCGGCAACATTCTGGAAGGCGAGTTCCGCCCCGGTTTCTTCAACGGCGTGTGCACGGTGGTCACCAAGCTGTTCTCCTGCGTGCAGCCGCGCGTGGCGGTGTTCGGCAAGAAGGATTACCAGCAGCTGATGATCATCCGTAACATGGCGCGCCAGTTCGCGCTGCCGACCGAGATCATCGGCGCCGAAACCTTCCGCGCCGACGACGGGCTGGCCCTGTCCTCGCGCAACGGCTACCTTTCGGCCGGGGAGCGCGCCGAAGCGCCCTTCCTCTACCAGACCCTCAACTACGTGGCCGAGCAGGCCCGTGCCGGCCACCCGGACCTGGCTGCGCTGGAACGCGACGCGATGGCGCGCCTGGCCGAGCGCGGCTGGAAGCCCGACTACGTGTCGATCCGCAAGCGCATGAACCTGCAGGCGCCGAGCGCCGACGAATACGCTGCCGGCGCGCAGCTGGCCGTATTGGCGGCGGCCAAGCTGGGCAACACGCGCCTGATCGATAATCTGGAAGTGTAAAGAATTTCCTCTAGGTAAATTACCTGTAGAAATTATCAACGCTTCTTGCTAGACTTGGGGTTTGGCTTTTTACCCAAACCTCGTAAAAAGGAGTCATCTTGACTGACCTTGCCGTCGCGCCGCTCATGCGCAAAGGGCCGCCCACGCTGTCGGAGGCGGTCGACCGTATCACCCTGAACACGGTGGCGCACGAGATGCGCGACCCGTTCGACATCGGCGACACCCTGTCGATGCTGGCGCAGACCGGCGAAGCGGTGACGGTGTATCCACCAGGCCGCGACCTGCTGATGGCGCGCATCGCCGGCATCGATCCGGAGCGGCGCACCTTCACGCTCGACCTGGCCGAGGACAGCCTGCTGGACGAAGGCCGCGCCTGCTTCGTCGCTTCGCTGGGCGGCAACGCCAAGATCCAGTTCGAGCTCGACGCCAACTGGACCATCGTGCCCGGCGACGGTAACCTGGTCGAGCTGCCGGTGCCGGTCGCCTGCCTGGTGCTGAACCGCCGTGCCGAACCGCGCCTGGATACCCCGATCGGCGTCAACTACAATGCCACCTTTTCGATGACGGGCAAGACCTTCGAAATGCCGTTGTACGATTTTTCGCGCGGCGGCGTGGGCCTGCGCGCGACGCCGGAACAGGCGTTCGAGCTGTACGTCGGCAAGAAGCTGGAAGGCGTGCACCTGGAGCTGGGCCACGCGCTGGCGGTGACCGCCGACCTCGAAGTGCGGCTGTTGCGGCCTTTCCGGACCTTCCTGCTGGGGCAGCAGGTGCAGATCGGCTGCCGGATCTCGAACATCAACATGCAGATGCGGCAGAGCCTGGAGCGGGCCGTGAGTACGGCGCAGCGGCGCAAGTGATGTCTTGTGGGCGCTGAAACGAGAAACGAAATGAGAAACGGCCCTGGTGGGCCGTTTTTTTGCCGTCGTTCCCGCGCAGGCGGGAACCCATGCGCAGCCTCGGTAGAGGTCGAGGATGATCCGCCGTAAAGGATTGCCGTAGCTCAGCATGGATCTCCGCCTTCGCGGGGACGACGGCATTAAGTCCGCAGGCGCTCTATATTAGGCCGCCACGCTCTGCGCCCAGGCCAGCGCCGACAGGTGCGCCTCGTTCACCTGCGCCGGACCGAGATCCAGCGCCGCCGCCAGCGACCCCACCAGGTTCGAATTCAGCTCGCACGCCTCCGCCAGCGCCAGGTAGGGCCCGTAGATGCCCTCGCGCGTCAGTAGCGCGCGCACCACCGTGTCGGGCAGGTGGATGGTGTCCAGCACTTCCTTCATGGGCAGGCCGAGCAGGCGGTCCAGCAGCGAGAACATGCCGGCCACGAACAGGTATTCGGCGTCCGCGCGCGGCAGGTGTTTCTGGCCCAGCAGCTCGCACAGGCGCGCGCGCACCACCGCGGTTTCCATCAGCACCGGCGAATAGCCGCTGCTGCTGGCCGTCGCCAGCAGCAGCACCAGCCAGCGGTACAGCGGGGCATAGCCGAGCATGGCGATGGCCTGGCGCAGCGACTGGATGTCGCGGCCGGCGCCGAAGCCGGCGGTGTTGATGAAGCGCAGCAGTTTATAGGTCAGTGCTGGGTCGCGCTTCAGGACCGCCTCGATCTTCGGCACGTCCTCGTTGTTCTGTACCATCTGCATCAGTTGCAGGATGATGCCCTGGGCCGGGTTCATGCCCTTGACGGGATTGCCCGGACGCGGGGTCAGGTGCAGCTTGCCCACGATGGAATCCAGGCCGAGCGCGGCGCAGGCGTCGAAGTCCTGCCAGGTCGACACCGGACGGCCGACCAGGCGCAGCGACGACTGCCTGGCGGCGGCGTAGGCGCGGGCCTGGGTGGCGACGTCGGCGCCGGAAAACCTGACTTCGGCATACGACGCCAGCGGCGCCAGGTTGCGGCCCAGCAGGTCGAGGTTGGCGCCGCGGATCGAGATCCCGACCCCGCCGGCGCGCAAGCCCTGCACGGCGGCGCGGGTATCGGCATTGGCCAGGTCGCGCACGCGCACCGACAGCACCGTGCGTTCCGGCGGCAGCGCATGCAAGGCATCGATCGACAGCATCGCCGGCACGGCATCCAGGAACAGCACCTTGTCGCGCAGCAGCCAGCCCTGCTCGTCGTCGACCAGCTGTCCGGCCACGAAGCCGACCAGCGCCTCCAGATCGGCGTCAGTGACCGGCGCGCCGTTCTGCTGCCAGCAGAGCTCATAGCCAATCACACGTTGCTTAGGGTCGAGCAAGGGCTCCCGGACGATGTAGTTGGTCTGGTGCATTTTCTAGCGCCGCTGTCGTTGGAGATTGAAACCGTGGAACTGGTGCCGCCGCGGCGGCGGCACCGGGCCTGCAGGAGCCTTCCTGTTTAGAAGCCCAGGCTGTCGAGCAGGTCGTCGACCTGGCCCTGGTCGGCCACGACCTCGCTGTTGCCTTGCGGCTTGATCTGCGGGCCGTTCATCAGGCCGTTGTCGAACTCGCGCCGCACTTCGGCCGGAGCGAAATCGACCAGCACCTGCACCAGCTGCTTTTCCAGGTTCTGGGCGATGCCGGTGATGCGCTTGATCACCTGCCCGGTCAGGTCCTGGAAGTCCTGGGCCATCATGATGTCCATCAGGTGGCCCTTGGTGGCGGTGGCGGATGCGCGCGCCGTGTCCAGGCTGGCGATGGTGCGTTCGGCCAGCGCGCGCCACGCGGCGTCGCCCGGATGGCCGTCGGCCGGCGCGTCCAGCAGGGCGCGCCAGGCCCCGGACAGTTCGGCGCCGGAAGCGTCGATCCCGTCCTGCAACGGATTGGCGGCGTCGGTGGCGTCCAGCACGCGCTTGGCGGCCTGCTCCGACAGCCGCGCCACGTAATCGAGGCGGTCGCGCGCATCGGGGATGTCGCTGGCGGCCTTCTCGATGAGTTTGTCCAGGCCCAGTCCGCGCAGATTCTCGTGCAGCGCGCGCGTCATGTGCCCGATACGGCTCAGGACCTCGTCGTGCGAGGCCACATCCGCGGTGTGCTCGGCCATTTAGGCTGCCTTTTCCATCTTTTCGAAGATCTTGTTGAGCTTCTCGTCGAGGGTGGCCGCGGTGAACGGCTTCACGACGTAGCCATTGGCGCCGGCCTGGGCGGCCGCGATGATGTTTTCCTTCTTGGCTTCGGCGGTCACCATCAGCACCGGCAGCTTGGCCAGTGCGGGATCGGCACGGATGTTCTGCAACATCGTCAGGCCGTCCATGTTCGGCATGTTCCAGTCCGACACCACGAAGTCGAACTGCTCGCTGCGCAGCTTGGCCAAGGCCATCACGCCGTCTTCGGCTTCGTCGACGTTGGCGTAACCCAGTTCCTTCAACAGATTCCGGACAATGCGGCGCATCGTCGAGAAATCGTCAACAACTAAAAAACGCATCTTTGGATCAGCCATGAAATTACTCCGTTGTCTTTCTGTATCTATTTGTTGGTTGGATTTGGCGCTGCACGACAAGTCGTTGAGCAAGCCTCAAGCAGCGCTTAGCATAGCATTTTTGTTGCTCTACGGCGATAAAACCGGGGTGAAAGCAACGGGTTCGGATCAAACGCGCAACGCTCGGCCACCATGCGTTGCCAAATGGTTAAGCACCAGGCCCGGCAAAGCAGTCAGCGGTGCCACTTCGTGGGCGGCACCGATGGCGATCGCCTCGCGCGGCATGCCGAACACCACGCACGACGCTTCGTCCTGGGCGAAGTTGTACGCTCCCGCAGCCTTCATGTCCAGCATGCCTTGCGCGCCGTCCTTGCCCATGCCGGTCAGGATCACGCCGACCGCGTTCTTGCCGGCCGCCTGCGCCGCCGAGCGGAACAGCACGTCGACCGAGGGGCGGTGGCGGTTGACCGGATCGGTCTGCTCGATCCTGGTCATGTAATTGGCGCCCGAGCGCGCCAGCAACAGGTGCGAATGGCCGGGCGCGATGTAGGCGTGGCCGGGCAGCACCCGCTCGTTGCCCTGCGACTCGACCACGCTGATCTTGCACAGCGAGTCCAGGCGGCGCGCGAACGAGGTGGTGAAGCCTTCCGGCATGTGCTGGGCGATCAGGATGCCCGGGCAGTCGGACGGCATCTGCACCAGGAATTCGCGGATCGCCTCGGTGCCGCCGGTGGAGGCGCCGATGATGATCAGTTTTTCCGACGAAGTCAGCGGGCTGCGCAGTTGCGGCAAGGGCACGCTCGTGCCCGTACCCGGCGCTTGCAGCGTGCGCGCCTTGATGCGCGCGCGCGCGGCGGCGCGGATCTTGTCCGTGATGAGTTCGGTGTACTCGCGCATGCCGGCCTGGATCGAAATCTTCGGCTTGGTGACGAAGTCGACCGCGCCCAGTTCCAGCGCGCGCATGGTGATCTCGGAGCCGCGCTCGGTCAGCGAGGACACCATCAAGACCGGCATCGGGCGCAGGCGCATCAGTTTTTCCAGGAAGTCGAGGCCGTCCATCTTCGGCATCTCGACGTCCAGCGTCAGCACGTCCGGATTGACGCGCTTGATCAGGTCGCGCGCAACCAGCGGATCGGGCGCGGTGCCGGCGACTTCCATGTCCGGCTGCGAGTTGACGATCTCGCTCATCACGCTGCGGATCAGGGCGGAATCGTCGACGATGACCACCTTGATCTTGTTTGCGGCATGCATGTTTACATTCATCTTGTTGGCCTTTGCTGTCAGAACAGGTCGATGGCGCCGCCGACCGGCGCGACCTTGAGGCGGCTTGCGTAGTCGAGCTCGCGCTTCGCCAGGGTCTCGTTTTGGGTCTGCATCAGCTTCTTGACGAGCACCTTGCCGGTGCGCGGGAAGAAGTAGACTTTCCTCGGGTAGATGTCGTTCAGGTCTTCGGCCAGCACCGGGATGCGCTCGGTCTTCAGGAAGCGCGTGACGAAGGCGGCGTTGCGCTCGCCCACGTTCATCGACGAGAAGCCGCGCAATACCGCGCCGCCGCCGAACACCTTGGCTTCCAGGTGTTCGCGCCGGGCGCCGGCCTTCAGCAAATCGTTGATCAGGACTTCCATCGCATAGGTGCCGTAGCGCATCGAGGCCGAGACCGGACCGCCGTCGCCGCCGTCGGGCAGCATGAAATGGTTCATGCCGCCCAGGCCCTTGACGCGGTCGCGGATGCAGGCCGAGACGCAGGAGCCGAGCACCGTCACGATCAGCATGTCCTTGGCCGTGTAGTAGTACTCGCCGGGCAGGATCTTGGCCGCATCGCAGTCGAAGGTGCGGTCGTAATAGACGTTGGTGGCGAAATGGCTGTTCGTATCCATGTCGGGTGCTCGCGTCAGCCGTGGCTCAGTTCATACACCGTCTTGCCGCGCAGGCGCAGCGAGTCGGACACGTACAGGAAGTTCTCGGAGTGCCCAGCGAACAGCAGCGCATCGGGCTTCATCAGCGGCACGAAGCGCGACAGGATGCGGCGCTGGGTCGCCTTGTCGAAATAAATCATCACGTTGCGGCAGAAGATGGCGTCGAATGGCCCCTGCACCGGCCAGGCGTCCGACAGCAGGTTCAGCTGGCGGAAGGTCACCAGGTTGCGCAGTTCCTGGCGCACGCGCACCAGGCCCTGCTGGCCGCCCTTCCCTTTCATGAAGAAACGGCGCAGGCGCTCGGCCTCCAGCTTTTCCACGCGCTCGATCGGATAGACGCCGGCGCTGGCGGTGGCCAGCACGTTGGTGTCGATGTCGGTGGCGACGATGGACACCGGCGGCGTCAGCGTGTTGAAGGCTTCGCACAGCGTCATCGCGATCGAGTACGGCTCCTCGCCGGTGGAACTGGCGGAGCACCACACGGTGAGGTTCCCGCCATGCTGGCGGCGCGCCTTCAGCGCATGCTCGGCCAGCAGCGGGAAGTGGTGCGCTTCGCGGAAGAACGAGGTCAGGTTGGTGGTCAGCGCGTTGGTGAACGACTCCCATTCGCCCTCCATGCGCCCCGCTTCCAGCGCGTCGAGGTAGCTGACGAACGAGGCGATCCCGGTCGCGCGCAGGCGCCGCGCCAGGCGGCTGTACACCATTTCCTGCTTGCTGTCGGCCAGCGAAATCCCGGCCTTCTGGTAGATCAGGCCGCGCACACGCTCGAAGTCGTGGCGCGTGAACTCGAATTCCTTGCCGGTTTCCTGCTTGGTCGTGAGCGGCACTTTATATAACCTTTGATCTGGTGGTTCTGCGGGACCGGAAACACGGTCCTGTCGTGCATCCTTGCGCCGCTGCGTTAGGTCAGGCCGCCATCCGGTCGATCAGGCCCATCTCGCTGGACGACATCAGCTTGTCGATGTCGATCAGGATCAGCATGCGTTCGTCGACGGTGCCCAGTCCCATCAGGTAGTCGGAGTTGAAGGCGGAGCCCATCTCCGGGGCCGGCTTGATCTGGTCCTGGGTCAGCGTGGTGACGTCCGACACGCTGTCCACCACCATACCCATGATGCGGCCGCCGATGTTCAGGATGATGACGACGGTGAACTGGTCGTAGGTCGGGGTGCCCAGCCTGAACTTGATGCGCATGTCGACCACCGGGATGATGATGCCGCGCAGGTTGATCACGCCCTTGATGAATTCGGGGGCGTTGGCGATGCGGGTCACGGCTTCGTAGCCGCGGATTTCCTGCACCTTCAGGATGTCGATGCCGTACTCCTCGGAGCCGAGGGTGAAGGCCAGGTATTCGCTGCCGTCGCCGGCGTCGTTCTGTTGGGTGGTTTGCGTTGCCATTTGCGTGGACATGTCGGTTCCTGCTCGGTTTGGTTATCGGTATGGTTTACAAGACGATGGGATCGTCGGTCAGTTGACGCGACGAGCGCAGCAGCGCAGCCACGTCCAGGATCAGCGCCACGCCGCCATCGCCGAGGATGGTAGCGCCGGAAATCCCGGTCACCTTGCGGTAGTTCGATTCGAGGTTCTTCACCACCACCTGCTGCTGGCCGACCAGTTCGTCGATGAACAACGCCGCCTTGCGGCCCTCGGTCTCGAGGATCACCAGGATCCCTTCGGCAGGATCGGTGATGCGCGGCTCGATGTTGAACATCTGGTACAGCGGGATCAGCGGCAGGTATTCGCCGCGCACCTTGACCACGCGGCCCTGGCCGCTGATCTCCTTGACGTCGGCGCGCGCGGGCTGCAGCGACTCGACCACGAAGCCGAGCGGCAGGATGTAGATTTCGTCGCCGCAGCGGATCGACATGCCGTCCAGGATCGCCAGCGTCAGCGGCAGCGAAATGAGGATCGTGGTGCCGAAGCCGCGCGCCGAGCGGATGTCGATGCTGCCGCCGAGCGCCTGGATGTTGCGCTTGACGACGTCCATGCCGACGCCGCGGCCGGAGACGTCGGTGACGATGTCCGCGGTCGAGAAGCCGGGTGCGAAGATCAGCTGCCACACCTCGGCATCGGTCATGGTGTCGGACACGGCCAGGCCGTTGTCCCTGGCCTTGGCCAGGATCTTCTCGCGATTCAGGCCGCCGCCGTCGTCGGCGACCTCGATCACGATGTTGCCGCCCTGGTGCGCCGCCGACAGGAACAGGCGTCCCGACTCCGACTTGCCGGCGGCGACGCGCGCGGCCGGCATCTCGATGCCGTGGTCGATCGAGTTGCGCACCAGGTGGGTCAGCGGATCGACGATGCGCTCGATCAGGCCCTTGTCGAGTTCCGTGGCGGCGCCGTTGGTGATGAAGTCGACCTTCTTGCCGAGCTTGCCGGCCAGGTCGCGCACCATGCGCGGGAAGCGCGAGAACACGAAATCCATCGGCATCATGCGGATCGACATCACCGCTTCCTGCAGGTCGCGCGTGTTGCGGGTCAGCTGCGACACCGACTGCATCAGGCGCTGGTGCAGCATCGGATCGAGGCCGCTGCTGCGTTGCTCGATCATGGCCTGGGTGATCACCAGTTCGCCGACCAGGTTGATCAGCTGGTCGACCTTTTCGATCGAGACGCGGATCGAGCTCGATTCGGCGTGCGCATGGGCGACGTCGGCGGCCTTCTTGGCGGCCTGCTTTTCCGCTTTCTTTTCAAGGTCGCCGTCCTGCTGCGATTGCGGCTGCGGCTGCGCCGGCGCCGGCGCCGGCGCCACTGCCGGCGGCGCCTCGGCCACGATGCCGGCTTCGCGCCGGATTTCCTCGATCGGCTGGAAGAAACCGTAGCCGGGATCGTCGCCGGCCGCCGCCACAGCGCCGCCCTGCGCGTCGGGCTCGGCCGGGTCGAAGAAACCGTAGCCCTGCGCATCCTCGATGCGGGCGCGCTCGGCGGCTTCGATGGCGCGCTGCCCGGGCGTGAGCGGCGGCGCCTCGAAGATCTTCAGGTCGCTCGGTTCGAGCACGAACGAGCAGATGGCGACGATGTCGTCCAGGCTCTCGTGGGTGGTGATGACCAGCGCCGTGCGGCCGCCGTCGAGCGGCGTCACCGACACCCGGCCCAGCAGGCCGAGTTCGTCCACCAGCGCGTTCACGTCGCGCTGGGGGATATCGGGCAATTCGATCTTGTAGCGGTGCGCGCCCTCCTTCACTTCCTGCTTCTGCTCGGCGTGCAGGAACGAAGGCACGGTCGGCTGGTGGGCGGCCACGATCACGCCCTCCGACAGGTCGTGCAGCATCATGCGCACGTTGGCGACTGCCTCCTGGTCGACGTCGGCGCCGTTGCGGTGCCCGTCGAGCTGCATCTTGAGGATGTCCTTGGCGGCCAGGAAGGCGTCCACGTGCTGCGCCGTCAGGGCCATCTCGCCCTTGCGGATGCGGTCCAGCAGCGACTCGAGCACGTGCGTCACTTCGCACATGTCGTTCAGGCCGAAGGTCGACGCGCCGCCCTTGATCGAATGGGCGGTGCGGAAGATCGCGTTCAGGTCTTCCGCGTCCGGTGCGGCGATATCGACGGCCAGCAGCAGACGCTCCTTCTCGGCAAGGAGCTCTTCGGCCTCGTCGAAAAAGACTTTGTAGAACTGGCTGATGTCGATGGTCATGTCGTAACGTCGCGGCTGGTTAGCCGATCACTTTCTTGACCACTTCGATCAGGCGCTGCGGGTCGAACGGCTTCACCAGCCAGCCGTTGGCACCGGCCGCGCGGCCCTTCGATTTCATGTCTTCGGACGACTCGGTGGTCAGCATCAGGATCGGCACCTTGGCATAGGCCGGCAGGCCGCGCAACGACTTGATCAGCGTGAGGCCATCCATCTTCGGCATGTTCTGGTCGGTCAGGACCAGGTCCACGGTCTGCTGCCTGGCCTTGTCCAGGCCATCCTGACCGTCGACCGCTTCCACCACCTGGTAGCCGGCGGCCTTCAGGCTGAACGCCACCATCTGGCGCAGGGAACTGGAATCGTCGACTGCGAGAATTGTCTTAGCCATTTTCTTTTTACTCCTCTGGGCCTGCTAATTTGATTAGAACAACTCGATGTCGCCGCTCTCGAGATGGCGCTGCTCCACCGACTTGCGCAACATGCTGCGCAACTCCAGCGACTGGATCGCCAGCGCCATGCTCACCTTGCCGAGCCGCTCGACGATCTCCTCGCCGTCGTGCTCGGGCAGGATGTCCGCACCATGCTCGGACAGCGTGGTGAGGAAATCGCGCAGGCCGGTCACGCGGCGCAGCGTGCGGTCGAGCAGCTGGCTGGTCATGTCCTGGAACTGCATGCTGGTGATCGCCGTGTTCACGTGCGCGCCGATCTCGCCCGACATCGCGGTCAGGCGCGCGCTGTCTTCCGCGCTCGGCGCCTCGCCCGCCAGCAGGCGGTTGATCGCTTCCTGGCGCGCGTCGACGGTCCGGTGGATCGCCATGAAGCTGCCGGTCAGCTTTTCGATCGCTTCCTCGAGCAGCAGGTTGGTCTGCACCAGGTCGGTCTCGACCTCGGCCAGGTGGCGCCGGCCGTGGTCGGACACGCCCGACAGCAGGCGCTTGACGTGTGAGCCGAGTATCTTTTTTCTTGTCATTCGATCCTCCTGAACGCCATGCCTTATTTCTTTTCCGCGGGCGGCGCCACCCCGCCACCCGTTGCAGTGGCCACCGCCTTGACCGCCGCGTCGGCGTCGTCGCCCGGTACGTCGAGGGCGGCGGCGCCGTCGCGCAGCAGCGCTTCCTCGGTGCGCTGGTTCATCACCAGGATGCTGATGCGGCGGTTGACGGGGCTGAACGGGTCCTTGCGATCCAGGTGGTTGACGCCGGCCAGGCCCACCACCCGCAGCACCTTGTTCTCGGCCAGGCCGCCGCGCACCATTTCGCGGCGCGAGGCGTTGGCGCGGTCGGCCGAGAGTTCCCAGTTGCTGTAGCCGGTCTCGGTCATGTAGGGCGTCGAGTCGGTGTGGCCGGACAGGCTCAGCTTGTTCGGCACGTCGTTCAGCACCAGCGCCAGCACGTCCAGGATGTCGCGCGTGTACGGCTGCAGCTCGGCGCGCGCCGATTCGAACATCGGCCGGTTCTTCTCGTCGACGATCTGGATGCGCAAGCCTTCCTGGGTGATGTCGAGCAGCAGCTGGTTCTTGTACTTCTTCAGCTGCGGATTGGCGTCGATGGTCGATTCGATCTTCTGCTTCAGCTTGGCCAGGCGCTCGGCTTCCTCGCGCTCGAGCGCGGCCTTGGCCGCCTTCAGGTCGTAGGTCTTCTTGTCGGCCGGGGTGTCGCCCTTCTTGACCTGGCCGTTGCGGCGCGTCAGGTCCTGGCCGCCGCCCTGCAGGATCGAGGCGCTGTCGCCGCTGCCGGAACCGCCCTGCATGGCCACCTTCAGCGGGGTCTTGAAGAAATTGGCGATGCCTTCCATGTCGCCCTTGGTGGTCGAGCCGAGCAGCCACATGAGCAGGAAAAAGGCCATCATCGCCGTCACGAAGTCGGCGTACGCGATCTTCCAGGCGCCGCCATGATGGCCATGGCCGCCCTTCTTGATGCGTTTGACGATGATCGGCCGCTGGCCTTCGTCAGCCATGCGCGCCTCCGCCGTAGCTCGGCTTGATCACTTGCTCTTCGCTTTCTTGATGTGGTCCTCAAGCTCGGAGAAGGTCGGGCGCTCGGTCGAGTACAGCACCTTGCGGCCGAATTCCACGGCCAGGGCCGGCGCGTAGCCGTTCAGGCTGGCCAGCAGCGTGACTTTCACGGTCTGGAACATCTTGCTCGACTCCTCCAGTTTCTGTTCCAGCAGGCTGCCCAGCGGCGCCACGAAGCCGTAGGCCAGCAAGATGCCGAGGAAGGTGCCGACCAGCGCGTGGGCGATCAGCATGCCCAGCTCGGCCGGCGGCGCGCCCACCGATTCCATGGTGTGCACCACGCCCATCACCGCCGCCACGATACCGAAGGCCGGCAGGCCGTCGGCCAGCTTGTTGATGCACTGCGCCGGGACATGGCCCTCATGATGGTGGGTCTCGATCTCGTTGTCCATGAGGTTTTCGATCTGGAACGCGTCCATGTTGCCGGAAACCATCAGGCGCAGGTAGTCGGTGATGAATTCGACGATATGGTGGTCGGCCAGCACGGCCGGATACTTCGAGAACACCGGGCTCTGTTCCGGACTTTCGATGTCGCCTTCGATCGACATCAGGCCTTCCTTGCGGACCTTGGACAGCACGTCGAACATCAGCGACATCAATTCCATGTACATGTCGCGCGTATATGCCGAGCCCTTGAGCACGCTCGGCAGGGCTTTCACGGTGGCCTTCACGGCCTTGGGGGTGTTACCGACAAAGAATGCGCCGATCGCGGCCCCGCCGATCATCAGTACTTCCAGTGGCTGCATGAGCGCGGCAAGGTGGCCGCCGGCCAGGGCGAAACCGCCGAGTACGGATGCAACGATGACGATGTAACCAATAATGACAAACACGGGACTCCCGATTGCGTGAATCCGGACCCCATCGCGTCCGGCCTGGACTGGGCGAATAAATCCAGAGAGAAATATTTACGTAGGGGAATAGATTAGCCGTAGAATGGCCTATGGGCAAGTAAATCCGGGCGAGTGTGGTTCAAAAGTCCCAGAGATAGAGGATTTTCTTGCTATCAGTAGTTACAAAACGACGATTCGGTTCTTTATCGACAATACTGAATTCGTAACTGGCAAGTATGCTTCCCGGCCGCATTTCGCGCTCGGCCTTGCGCCACAGCGCCGGCATCGCCGCCGGTGACAGGTAGGCGAACACCAGGTCGTAGCGGCCGAAGTCGAGGTCGTTGTAATCGCCGCGCAGGAAACGCGCCGGGCTGCCGCTCAGGCGCGCGCGCAGGCGGCTGGCCAGCCACGGCAGTGGTGCCAGCTCGATGCCCTCGATCCGGCAGTCGGGCCGGCGCCGCGCGAGTTCCAGCACCAGGCCGCCCAGGCCGCTGCCGATGTCGATCGCGGCCGTGGGCCGCCCGGGCGGCAGCAGGCCGGCCACGATGTCCCACACCGCGCGTCCGGACGGGTAGTACGGCACCTGGGTGCGGAAGGTCGACCAGTATATTGACAAGAAGATGACGAAGGCCGCCAGGAACACGCCTGGCGGCAGTTCGAGCATGCGCGTCAACAGCAGCGCCGGCGCGAACGCGAACTGGATGATGCGCCACCAGCTGGCCAGCCCGGCGCGCCACGACAGCAGCGCCGCCCAGGCGCCCTGCACCAGCGCCGCGACCAGGTAGGACATCGGGACACCGGCGCGCGCCAGCAGCCAGACGGTGCCCAGCGTCAGCGGAAACGCCAGGCACTGCAGCAGCAGCGCACGCACGGCGGGCAGTCGCAGCATCGACTTCAGCATCGGCAAGCGCCGAGGGGCAGGCCTGTTCATGGCCTGCCCCTCGGCTGGAGAAATGGAGATGAGAGACGGATCAAGTGCGGATCAGGATGCGGCGAGCGCGGCGTCCTTGGCCTTGCGCGTCTTGCCGGCGCGCGAAGGCATGTTGCACAGGCCGCAGTGGTAGCCGTCGTTCAGGTCGAGCGTGTTGACGACGAACTTGCCCTTGCACTTGGCGCACGGCGCCAGTTGCAGCATGTTGCCCTGGAAGAAACGCACCAGCGTCCAGGCGCGGGTCAGCGACAGCAGCGGCTCTTCACCCGGCTCCGGCGGCATTTGTTCCAGATAGAGCTGGTAAGCCTTCATCACCGCCTGGATGCCGGTGGCGCCGGCGTGCGCGACCAGGAACTGATAGATATTGATGTACAGCGAGGAGTGGATGTTCGGCTGCCAGGTCAGGAACCAGTCGGTCGAGAACGGCAGCATGCCCTTCGGCGGCGACACGCCCTTGAGTTCCTTGTACAGCTTGATCAGGCGCTCGCGCGACAGCGAGACTTCGCTTTCCAGCAACTGCAGGCGCGCGCCCAGCTGGATCAGTGCGATGGCCAGCTGGATTTCCTGGGCTTCCGAGACGACGCTTTTTTTGCTCATGACTTACTCCACACCGCAACTGTATGACCAACTTGCCACTTGACCCTGATCAAACCGGGGTCAGAGCCCGAATCCTGGCAACATCTTCGAGGCATTGCCCCCGACCGCACCGGGGTCGGAGCCTCAACCGAAGAACCGGGTCTGATCTCAGGCGATCTCTTCAGCAGGCTGGCCGGCCATCAGGATGGCGGCGTGCGACTGGGCCAGGGCGCGGTCCTTGCTGTGGCTGGTGAGCATGCCGAGGATGGCGGCATCGTCGAAGCGGAAGCGGGCCAGCATCATGTTGCCGCCAGCAAGTTTCAGGATCTGGGCGTTGCTCATGCCTTCGATCAGGTCGGCGATGTCGGCCGAGATACCGAGTCGGAAAATCGCGGTGACCTTGTCGGCGCGGATCATCTGCTGAGCCAGCATCAGGTAGCTCAGGTTGGCATCACGAATTTCGGCCATCATGTCGTTCGCAGTCATTTTCTCTCTCCGTTTGATCTTGTCTCGGCAGTGTTTGTGTTGCCGATGAGATAGATTCTGACTGTGAGGAAACTTTTTGAATATCGGACGGAAGCTGTATTTTTCGTCCGCGAAAGGCGGAGTGATCCGTAGGAGTTTGTCCGACAAAGCGTCTGAAAATAGGGTCGCGCCCCTATGAAACAGGGGCGGAGGAGAAGGCTTGCAAGCGGGCGCTTTTGATGCCCTCGACGCCTTAAACAAATGCATCTTGTGTTGGTTATCGTCAACCTTTAGGGGAACTTTAGGGTTGTTTGAAAATATTTTTTTGACCCCAAGGCACCGCATCGACGCTGCCGGGACACGCAATCCTGGACATCTGGATAGGTTATCGGACGGCATTTTGGGAACTTTAGGGTCTTTTCAAACTATTTTTAAATTATTTTCGATGCCAAAAATGCACCAGAACCGCGCATGGCGATAGCGTTTTGGCCACATTGCTTGCTACACTGCCCGCTTCACCGTCCCCTTAAAGCTTCGACACCACCCGATGACTGCTCCTACGCTCTGGGACATCAGCCCGACGATCTCGGCTGCGATCCCGGTCTGGCCCGGCGACACCCCGTTCGCGGCCGGCCCCACCTGGGAAATCAAGGATGGCTGCCCGGTCCACGTCAGCCGCATGACCATGACCACCCATCTCGGCGCCCACACCGACGCGCCTTCCCACTTCGACCCGGCCGGCGCCGCCATCGACGCCGTCGCCCTCGATCCCTACCTCGGCCCGTGCCGCGTGATCCACTGCATCGGCGTGCGCACCGTCCAGCCGGGCGATGTCGAAGCCCACCTGGATGGCGTCCCGCCGCGCGTGCTGCTGCGGACCTACGCCCGCGCCCCGCAGGACGCCTGGGACGCCGGCTTCCCCGCCATCGCACCGGCCACCATCGCCCTGCTCGCCGCCCGCGGCGTGCGCCTGGTCGGCACCGATGCCGCCTCGCTCGACCCGCAGGATTCCAAAACCCTGGATGCCCACCACGCCGTGCAGCGCCACCGCATGGCCATCCTCGAAGGCGTGGTGCTGGATGCGGTCGCCCCCGGTGACTATGAACTGATCGCCCTGCCCCTGAAACTTGCCGGCATGGATGCCAGTCCGGTACGTGCCATTCTGCGCGCATTGCCGTACACGCCAAACCCGAAGGAAACCGCATGATCCATCTCAATTCCCGCGATGACTGCCTGGCGCTCGACGCGCGCGACCCGCTTGCGCCGCTGCGCGCGCAATTCGACCTGCCCGACGGCGTCATCTACCTGGACGGCAACTCGCTCGGCGCCCGTCCGCGCGCCGCGCTGGCGCGCGTACAGGACGTGGTGGCACGCGAATGGGGCAAGGACCTGATCCGCAGCTGGAACAGCGCCGGCTGGTTCGAGATGCCGAAGCGCCTGGGCGACCGCCTGGCGCCGCTCATCGGCGCGCGCGCCGGCGAGGTCGTGGTCACCGACACCACCTCGCTGAACCTGTTCAAGGCATTGGCGGCGGCGCTGGCGATCCAGCAGCAGCGCGCCCCGGCGCGCAAGGTGATCGTCACCGAGCGTTCCAACTTCCCCACCGATATCTATATGGCGGACGGCCTGGCGCGCTGGCTCGACCGCGGTTACTCGATCCGCCTGGTCGACGCGCCCGAGGAACTGGATGCCGCGCTCGACGCCGACTGCGCCGTCCTGATGCTGACCCACGTGAACTACCGCACCGGCTACCGGCACGACATGGCGGCGCTGTCCGCCCTCGCCCACGACAGGGGCGCGCTGGCGCTGTGGGACCTGGCCCACTCGGCCGGCGCGGTGCCGCTCGACCTGCACGGCGACGGCGCGGCAAGCGCAGCCGACTTCGCCGTCGGCTGCACCTACAAATACCTGAACGGCGGCCCCGGCGCCCCGGCCTTCATCTGGGTGCCCGAACGCCACCAGGCCGCGTTCAGCCATCCGCTCACCGGCTGGTGGAGCCACGCCGCGCCGTTCGCGATGGACCACGGCTTCGCCGCCGCCGACGGCATCGGACGCGCCCTGTGCGGCACCCAGCCGGTGGTCTCGCTGTCGCTGGTCGAATGCGGGCTGGAGATCTTCGAGCAGACCGACATGGCCGCGATCCGCGCCAAGTCGCTGGCGCTGACCGACGCCTTCATCGCGCTGGTGGAAGCGCGCTGCGCCCGTCACCCGCTGGACCTGGTCACGCCGCGCGAACACGCCCGGCGCGGCAGCCACGTGAGCTTCACCCATCCGCACGGCTACGCGGTGATGGCGGCACTGATCGCGCGCGGCGTGATCGGCGACTACCGCGAACCGGAAATCATGCGCTTCGGCTTCACGCCGCTGTACACCAGCTTCGCCGACGTGTGGGATGCGGTCGAGGTGCTGCGCGACATCCTCGACAATGAACGCTACGACGTCCACGCCGCGCGCGGCGCCGTCACCTGAGGAGGCAGCATGACCGATACCGCCAAGGAAGCCGAGTGGCACGGCGCCCGGATGGACTTCAGCCGCAGCATGAGCTACGGCGACTACCTGGGCCTGGACCGCATCCTGTCGGCCCAGCACCCGCGCTCGCCCGACCACAACGAGATGCTGTTCATCGTGCAGCACCAGACCAGCGAACTGTGGATCAAGCTGATGCTGCACGAGCTGCAGGCGGTGCGGCGCCAGATCCGCGCCGGCGACCTGCCGCCCGCCTTCAAGATGCTGGCGCGGGTGGCTCGCATCATGGACCAGCTGGTGCACGCCTGGGACGTACTGGCCACCATGACCCCGCCCGAGTACAGCGCGATCCGGCCCTACCTGGGCGCTTCTTCCGGCTTCCAGTCCTACCAGTACCGCGAACTGGAATTCATCCTCGGGAACAAGAACGCCAATCTGCTGGCGGTGCACCAGCCCAGCCCCGAGCACCACGCGGCCCTGGAGCGCGAACTGCACGCGCCTTCGATCTACGACGAGGCGGTGATGCTGCTGGCGCGCGCCGGCCTGGCGGTGGCGCCGGCGCGCCTTGCGGCCGACCCGACCCTGCCCACCGTCCACGACGACTCGGTGATGGCGGCCTGGCTCGCGGTCTACCGCGACCCGCAGCAGCACTGGGCGCTGTACGAACTGGCCGAGAAGCTGGTCGACCTGGAGACCGCCTTCCGCTTCTGGCGCTTCCGGCACGTGTCGACGGTGGAGCGCATCATCGGTTTCAAGACCGGCACCGGCGGCACCGCCGGCGTGAGCTACCTGCGCAAGATGCTGGACGTGGTGCTGTTCCCTGAACTGTTTGCGCTGCGCACCAGGCTATAATTATGGCAACAATGCCATTCAACCGCGTGGGGGTACGATGAAGTGCGACATCCTGATCCTGGCCGGCCTGTGGAACTCGGGGCCGGAACACTGGCAAACGCAGTGGGAAGGCAAATACTCGAAATGGGAACGGGTGGCGCACCGCGACTGGAATAATCCGGTGCGCGATGAATGGGTAGCCGAACTGGACGCCGCCATCGCCGCCTGCCAGGGCATGCCGATCCTGGTGGCGCACAGCCTGGGCTGCATGCTGGCGGTGCAGTGGGCGCATTCCCGTTCCCCGCTGAAGGTCGCCGGCGCCTTCCTGGTCGCGCCCAGCGACACCGAGGCGGCGTCCTACCCGATCGGGACCAACGGCTTTGCGCCGGTGCCGATGGCGCCGCTGCCCTTCCCCTCGCTGGTGGTCACCAGCACCGACGACCCCTACGTGACCCTGGACCGTGCCCACGCCTTCGCCAAGGCCTGGGGCAGCCGCGTGGTGGAAGTCGGCAAGGCCGGCCACATCAACGGCGACAGCGGCCATGGCGACTGGCCCGCGGGCGAGACCCTGCTCGAGGAATTCTGCCGCGACCTGAACCCCTGACCGGAACGGCCATGCAAGCGCCGTCCGCGCTCGACCGGTCCTTCTCGCTCTACCTCGACCTGGTGCGCGTGCTGGCGGCACTGGCGGTGGTGATCGCGCACTTCGGCTACTTCGGCATCCTTGACGCGCGCCAGGCCGCCGCCATGCCCGACTTCGGGCGCGAAGCCGTGATCGCTTTCTTCGTGCTGTCCGGCTTCGTCATCGCCTACAGCGCCGAACACAGGAACCGCACGCTGCGCGACTACGCCATCGCGCGCTGCGCGCGCCTGTATTCGGTGGTGCTGCCGGTACTGCTGCTGGCCTTCGTGCTGGCCTCGATCGCTGCCGGCCCGGCCCACGCGCCGGTCGACGACGCCTACCAGCTGCGCAAGCCCTGGGGCTACATCCCCTTCCACCTGCTGTTCCTGGGCGACCTGTGGAGCTTCACCGAACGCCCGCCCTGGCTGCTGCCCTACTGGTCGCTCGACTACGAAGCCTGGTACTACGTGCTGTTCGGCGCGGCCTGGTATTTGCAAGGGCGGCGGCGCCTGCTCGCGGTCGCCGTCGTGCTGGGCGTGGCCGGCCCGCGCCTGTGGCTGCTGCTGCCGGTGTGGCTGGCCGGGGTCGCGCTGTACCGCTGGCAGAAGACCGGCACCCTGCCTGTCGCTCCGGCCCGCATCGGCTGGCTGCTGTCGGCGGCGGCGGTGGCGCTGTGGGGCTGGCTCGACCCGGAACCGGCGCTGCGCGCGCTCGCCAACGGCGCCTGGCCCTTCCCCGCCATGCGCCTGGGCAGCGCCGACCGCGTGCTGGCTGATTACGCGGTGGCCATGATGGTGCTGGCGAACTTCGCCTGCGCGCGCCACGCCGGCTTCACGGCGCTGGCGCGCGCGGCACCCGCCATCCGGCGCATGGCGGCGCATACCTTCACGCTGTACCTGTCGCACGCGGTGGTGATCGGCGCCTGGCAGGCGGCGCTTCCCGCGCGGCCGGGCAACTGGACCGACATCGCCTTGCTTGCCGCCGCGATCGTGGCGACCGCCGTGTGCCTGCAGCCGCTGACCGCTGCGCTGCAGCGCAGCCTGCGGCTGCGCCTGGCGGCGCTGGCAGGGGCAATGCGGTGGGCGGTGCGGCCGGCGCCATGAAGCGCGCCGGCGAGATCAGCTTGATTTCTTTGCTGGCCAAACCGCCGAAACGACAGCGCTCACCAGCCCCACGAAGATGGCGCGCCCCCATTCGAATTCATGGGTGCTGCCCATGAAGCGCGTATAGATCAGGGTACCGGCGGCGACGCCACAGGCGGTGGCAATGGCTTTCGTGACAGGTTTCATTTCGGTCCGATCGGCAACAGTAACGAAGCAGGATAGCACGCTCCACGCGCCTGAAAATACACGCATCGTCACCGATCACTTGGCGCCGTGAGCGCGATCAAGTCCGCGCAATCAGCTCCTTGATGCGCGCCGCCAGCGCCTCCACCGCGAACGGCTTGGTCAGCACCTGCATGCCGGGCTTCAGGTGGCCGTTGCCGATCAGGCTGTTCTCGGCGTAGCCGGTGATGAACAGCACCTGCAAGCCGGGGCGCCGCTCCAGGCCGGCTTCGGCCATCTGGCGCCCGTTCATGCCGCCGGGCAAGCCGACGTCGGTGATGAGCAGGTCGACGCGGGTGTCGGACTGCAACACCTTGAGCCCGGCCGCGCTGTCGGTCGCCTCGATCGCGGCGTAGCCGAGGTCGGCCAGCACCTCGGTCACCAGCATCCGCACCGAGGGTTCGTCGTCGACGATCAGCACGGTCTCGCCCTGGCCCGCGCGCGCCACGTCCGCCATCCGATGCGCCACGTCCTTGATGCCCACGTCGCCGTAATGGCGCGGCAGGTACAGGCAGACGGTGGTGCCCTGGCCGACTTCCGAATAGATGCGCACGTGGCCGCCGGACTGGCGCGCGAAGCCGTGGATCATCGACAGGCCGAGCCCGGTGCCCTCGCCCAGCGGCTTGGTGGTGAAGAAGGGCTCGAAGGCCTTGGCGATGGTCTCGGGCGCCATGCCGGTGCCGTTGTCGCTCACGCACACCGACAGGTATTGCCCTTCCGGGATCTCGTGGGTGACCGCGGCCGAATAATCGAGCCACTTGTTGGCGGTCTCGATGGTGATGCGGCCGCCGTCGGGCATGGCGTCGCGCGCGTTGATGCACAGGTTCAGCAGCGCGTTCTCGAGCTGGCCCGGGTCGATCAGCGCCGGCCACAAGCCCACCGCGCCGACCACTTCCAGCGCGATGTGCGGCCCGATGGTGCGCCGGACCAGTTCTTCCATGCCGGCGATCAGGGCGTTGACGTCGGTCGGCTTCGGGTCCAGCGTCTGGCGGCGCGAAAACGCCAGCAGGCGGTGCGTCAGCGCGGCGGCGCGGCGGGCCGCACCCTGCGCCACCGTCATGTAACGCTCCAGGTCGTCCAGGCGGCCCTGGCGCATGCGGATCTGCATCAGGCTGAGCGCGCCCGTGATGCCGGCCAGCAGATTGTTGAAGTCGTGCGCCAGGCCGCCGGTGAGCTGGCCCACCGCTTCCATCTTCTGCGCCTGGCGCAACTGCTCTTCCATGTTGCGCTGGCCGGTGGTCTCGATGCCGACGCCGGTGCGGCGCACCGGCCGGCCGTTTTCGTCGAGGTGCGTGCGCCAGCGCGACAGCACCCAGCGGATCGACCCGTCCGGATGGCGCAGCCGGTATTCCAGCGCCATGTCGCGGCCGGAGACCAGGCTGCGCCCGATCTCGGCCTGCAACGCGGGCAAGTCGTCGGGGTGGACGTTGGCCAGGAATGCAGCGGTCGGCACGCCGGACGCCGCCGCCACCGGGTCCAGGCCGTACAGGCGGGCGATGGCGACGTCGGTCACGTAGCGCCCCTGCACCAGGTCGGCGGTCCAGGCGCCGACGCCGCCCACCGAATCCAGCGCCAGCCGGGTGAATTCGGCGGCATCGCCGACGACCTTGTCGCGCAGCCGCTCCGGCGCCAGCGCGCGCCCGGCCGCGTACACCCGGCCTTCGTGGAAGCTGCCGGTCCAGGCGAACCAGCGGTAGGAACCGTCCTTGTGGCGGAACCGGTATTCGTAGGGCGCATGCAGGGGCGCCTCGAAGATGCCGGCGAAGACCGCCACCGTGGCGTTCAGGTCGTCGGGATGGGTGTAGCCGAGGAAGGTCGTGCCGACGATCTCGTGCGCCTCGTAGCCCAGCAGCCCGGCCCAGGCCGGGTTGATGGTCTCGATCGTCCCGTCCGGCAGCGCGACGACCAGCAGTTCCCGGGACAATTGCCAGAACCGGTCCTGGGCGCGGGTCCAGGCCGGGGGGGACTGCGCGTTTCGTTTGTCGTTTTCCATAGCCATGTGCAGCGGATTCCTTGTCAGCTGCAATCTGACCGCAGGGCGCGGCGCCGGTCTGTTCGCTAACGCTCACCGGGAGCATGGCCGTTATCCGGCGCGCATGAAAAAACGGCCGGGCATTGCTGCACCGGCCGTTTTGAGGAATGATTCTTGTGTTTGCGCATGCACGTCACGCCTGCCAAAGCGGAATAATGCCCGGCATTATTCCCAGGTGCCGCGGGCGTTTTCGCCATCATGCAACCTTGGGCCCCTGCCTGCGCAGGGGCGACGTACGACTGCGCGAGCAGCGCCGTATTGAAAATTACTTGCCGCTGCCCGCCAGCAGCATCTCGTTCAGGCGCTTCACGAACGCCGCCGGATCGCTCAGGCTGCCCCCCTCGGCCAGCATGGCCTGGTCGAACAGGATGTGCGACATGTCGGCGAAGCGCGCGCCGGCCGCATCCTCGTACTTCAGTTGCGTCACCAGCGGGTGGTTCGGGTTGATCTCGAGGATGGGCTTGGAGTCCGGCGCATTCTGCCCGGCGGCCTTGAGCATGCGCACCAGGTTGGCCGACAACTCGTGCTCGTCCGCCACCAGGCAGGCCGGCGAATCGGTCAGGCGGAAGGTCACGCGCACGTCCTTGGCCTTGTCAGCCAGCGCGCCCTTCATCTTCTCGACCAGGTCCTTGTACTGGGTCTCGGTCTCTTCGTGCTCCTTCTTCTCGGCTTCGTCTTCCAGCTTGCCCAAGTCGAGGCCGCCCTTGGCCACCGAGACCAGTTCCTTGCCGTCGAACTCGTTCAGGAAGGACAGCATCCACTCGTCGACGCGGTCGGTCAGCAGCAGCACTTCGACGCCCTTCTTGCGGAAGATCTCGAGGTGCGGGCTGTTCTTGGCGGCGATGTAGCTGTCGGCGGTGACGTAATAGATCTTGTCCTGGCCTTCCTTCATGCGCGACACGTAATCGGCGAACGCGACGCTCTGCTCGTCGCTGTCGTTATGGGTCGAGGCGAAGCGCAGCAGCTTGGCGACGCGGTCCTTGTTGCCGGCGTCCTCGCCGATGCCTTCCTTCAGCACCTGGCCGAACTCCTTCCAGAAGGTGGCGTACTTGTCCTTGCCTTCCTGCTCCTCGCTGTTGGCCATCTCTTCCAGCATGCCCAGCACGCGCTTGGTCGAGCCTTCGCGGATCACGCGCACGTCGCGCGATTCCTGCAGGATCTCGCGCGAGACGTTCAGCGGCAGATCGCTCGAGTCGATCACGCCCTTCACGAAGCGCAGGTAGACCGGCATCAGCTGCTCGGCATCGTCCATGATGAAGACGCGCTTGACGTACAGCTTGATGCCGCCGCGCTTGTTGCGGTCCCACAGGTCGAACGGGGCGGCGCTCGGCACGTACAGCAGCTGGGTGTATTCGCTGCGGCCCTCGACGCGGTTGTGGGTGTAGGCCAGCGGCGCCTGGAAGTCGTGCGAGACGTGCTTGTAGAACTCTTCGTACTGCTCTTTGGTGATGTCCGACTTGGAACGGGCCCACAGCGCGCTGGCCTGGTTCACGGTGTCCAGTTCGTCCCTGACGACGTTTTCCTTCTTCTCCTCGTCCCACTCTTCCTTGTTCATGACGATCGGCAGGGAGATGTGGTCGGAGTACTTGCGGATGATCGACTTCAGCTTCCACGACGACAGCAGCTCTTCCTCGCCGTCGCGCAGGTGCAGGATGATGTCGGTGCCGCGGCCGGCCTTCTCGATCGGCTCCAGGGTGTAGTCGCCCTCGCCGGTCGACTCCCAGCGCACGGCGGATGCGGCATCCGCGCCGGCGCGGCGGGTCTCGACGGTGACGCGGTCGGCCACGATGAAGGCCGAGTAGAAGCCGACGCCGAACTGGCCGATCAGGGCGGCGTCGGCCTGCTGGTCGCCCGACAGCTTGCTGAAGAATTCCTTGGTGCCCGACTTGGCGATCGTGCCCAGGTGCGAAATCACCTCGTCGCGGCTCATGCCGATGCCGTTGTCGGAAATGGTGACGGTCTTCGCGTCCTTGTCGAACAGGACCTTGATCTTCAGTTCGTGGTCGTTACCGTACAGGGCATCGTTGTTGATGGCTTCGAAGCGCATCTTGTCGGCCGCGTCGGACGCGTTCGAGATCAGTTCGCGCAGGAAGATTTCCTTGTTCGAGTACAAGGAGTGAATCATCAATTGCAGCAACTGCTTGACTTCTGCTTGGAATCCAAGGGTTTCTTTTTCGGCAACAGCCATCTTATGTCCTCGTGTTGATCGTGGTTGAACAGACCGGGCCAATATTGGGATAACGAAAAGAATTTCAAGAGACTTTTTAGAAAGCAACTTTGCACAGCCCCGCTATCCGCTATGCATAGTCTCTTGATAATTTCTCGACTTCGTGACGTAGTCGGCATACCGTAAGGTCTCAGCCGGAATTTTTTTCGTGTGCGGTGTCGAAACCAGCAAGCGCCATTCGTCGTAGTGACAGCAGGTCCCACAACAAACCAGACCACGGAGATCCATCATGAGTGAAACAACCCGGCCCGTTCCCGAAGGCTTCCACACCGTCACCCCCCATCTCGTGTGCGGCAACGCGGCGGCGGCCATCGATTTCTACAAGCAGGCTTTCGGCGCTATCGAGATCGACCGCATGAACATGCCTGACGGCAAAATCGGGCACGCGGAAATCCGCATCGGCGATTCGCGCCTCATGCTGGCCGACGCCTTTCCGGAATACGGCAGCAACGACCCGCTGACCTTGAAGGGCACGGCGGTCGTCATCCACCTGTATGTCGACGATGCCGACGCCGTCTGGGAACGCGCCACCGCGGCCGGCGCCAAACCGACCATGCCGCTCGGCGATGCGTTCTGGGGCGACCGCTACGGCCAGGTCGAAGACCCGTTCGGTCACCGCTGGTCGATCGCCACCCACCAGCGCGACGTGTCCATGGACGAGATGCAGGCCGCGCTCGAGAACATGATGGCATCGGAAGGAGGCCGGCAATGAAATTCATGGTCATCGTCAAGGCCAGCGCGGCCTCGGAAGCCGGCGCCATGCCGAGCATGAAACTGCTCACCGAGATGGGCAAGTTCAACGAAGCGTTGGTCAAGGCCGGCGTGATGCTGGCCGGTGAAGGCCTGCACCCCAGCCGCCGCGGCGCCCGCATCCGTTTCAACGGCGACCAGCGCACCGTGATCGACGGCCCGTTCGCCGACACCAAGGCGCTGGTCGCGGGCTACTGGCTGATCGACGTCGGCTCGAAGGAAGAAGCGATCGAATGGATGAAGCGCGCGCCGAATCCGCACGAGGACGGCGAGAGCGAGATCGAGATCCGCCAGGTGTTCACCGAGGCCGATTTCGGCGAGGAATTCACGCCCGAACTGCGCGCGCAGGAGCACGAACAAATGCGACTGATGCGCGAGCAACTGGCACGCTGAGGAGGATTCCAAATGCAATTCATGATCATCCGCAAGGCCGATGCCGCCACCGAAGCCCTGCTGCCGCCCGCGCCGGGCCTGGTCGAGGACATGGCGCGCTTCCACCGGCAGTTCGCCGACGAAGGCCGGCTCGGGCTGGCCCTGGGCCTGCGCCCGAGCGCCCACGCCGTGCACCTGAAGACAAGCTGGACGCGCTGGATGCCTTCAACCTGGCCGAGCTTGCCGCCGGTGTGCTGCTGGCGGGCGCCGGCCTGAAGTCGAGCGCGCGCGGGGCCCGGGTCCTGGTCCGGCGCGGCGGCGCCGGCGTGATCGACGGGCCGTTCGCGGAGGCCAAGGAGCTGATCGCCGGCTTCTGGATGATCCGCGCCGCGTCCCTCGACGACGCGATCGCCTGGGCGCGCCGGCTGCCCTACCCGGCCTTGCCTGAAGCCCGGGGCGAGGTCGAGGTCGAGGTCGAGATCCGGGAAGTGCTGACCATGGACGAACTGGTCGCGGCATGACCCGTCCCGACGTCGGCCGTACCGTCGAAGCGGTCTGGCGCATGGAATCGGCGCGCATCGTCGGGCTGCTGGACCGCATGCTGCGCGACGTCGGCCTGGCCGAGGAACTGGCCCAGGATGCCATGCTGCAGGCACTGGAATCCTGGCCGGCCGACGGCGTGCCGGACCGGCCGGCGCCCGGCGGATGCAGGTGGCCAGGCGCCGCGCCCTCGACCACCTGCGGCGCCGCGCGCTCCACGCCGGCAAGGAGGGCGCGCTGTCGTGGGAGTTCGACGAACGACTGCGTGCCGGCCAGCACCAGCCCGACGAATTGCTGGAGCAGGCGCGCGCCGGCGTCGATACCGCGGAACGAGCGCGAACGGGTGCTGCTGCTGGCGCGGGCCGAGGGTGCGGGCGGCTGACCGCCTGCTGGTCCACCCAATCGGCTTCGAACAGGCATTGCTGCGCGCGCGCTCAGGCCCGCGCGCGCGCCAGGAAACCCCACAAGGCCTCGTCCTCCATCGCCGCCACATTCACCCGCATCTTCGTGGTCGGCAGCTGGCTCGGCGAAAACAGGCTGCCCGGCGCCAGCAGCAAGCCCTGCTCCATCGCGCGCGCCGCCAGCAGATTGGTGTCGCAGCCGGCATCGACCCAGGCGAACATGCCGGCCGACGGCGCCGGCGCCATCTTCATGCCCAGCGCTTCGATGCGCCGCAGCACACCGGGGCGGACCGCGTCCAGGCGCGTGCGGATGCGTTCCAGGTGCTTGCGGTACAGCCCTTCGGACAGGATCTTGTAGACCACGCGCTCGCCCAGGTCGCTGGTGGTCAGCGTGGACAGCATCTTGCGGTCCGCCAGGCGCTGCGCGTAGTCGGCCGAGGTCGCGATGAAGCCGACGCGCAAATTGGCCGCCAGCGATTTCGAAAAACCGCCCAGGTAGATCACCCGCCGCAGCTGGTCGAGCGCGGCCAGGCGCGTCACCGGCTGCACGGCGGGGCCGGGGTGCAGGTCGCAGTAGATGTCGTCCTCGACCACGACGATCTCGTGCTGCTCGGCGATGCGCAACAGCTGGAAGGCCTTGGCCGCCGACAGCGTGGTGGAGGTCGGGTTGTGCAGCACCGAGTTGATCACGTACAGGCGCGGCTTGTGGGTGGCGGCCAGTTCGGCCAGCCGCGCCATGTCCGGGCCGTCCGCCAGGCGCGGCACGCCCACCACGCGCAGGCCGAGCGCGGCGAACGAGCCGAACATCAGGAACCAGGCGGGGTCGTCGACGAACACCGTGTCGCCGGGGCGGCAGAATTCGCGCGCCACCAGGTCCAGCGCCTGGGTCGCCCCCAGCGTGGTGAGGATCTGTTCCGGCGGCGCTTCGATGTCGAGCGCCGCCAGCTTGCGCTGCAGCTGCTGGCGCAGCGGCGCGTAGCCCTGCGGCGTGCCGTAGTTGAGCAGCATGCTGCCGGGCTGGCGGCTGACGGCGCGCAAGGCGCCGGCGATGCCGGGGCCATCCAGCCAGTCGGCCGGCAGCACGCCGGCGGCGCTCGACGGCTGCCCGGGCGACTGGCGGAACATGTTGCGGATCAGCCAGACCACGTCCAGCGAACGCGTTTCCGGCGCGGTCCCGCCTTCCGGCGCGCGTGCCAGGCTGGCATTCAGGGCGGAACGCTCGCGCACGAAGAAGCCGGCGCCGCGGCGCGATTCCAGGTAGCCCTGGGCGACCAGCTTGTCGTAACCGGCGACCACCGTGAACGGCGAGACCTTGTGGCTGGCGGCAAAGCTGCGGATCGACGGCATGCGCGCGCCGGCGCGCAACTGGCGGTCCTCGATGCGGGCGGCGATCGAACGCACGATCTGGTCGGGCAAGGCCTCGCCGGACTCGCGCGACAGCAGGCAGGCTTGGGCATGCAGGACGGGTGTGTCGGTCATTTTGCCATCACAGTACGCAATCTATCGGTGGAAGTGTATCGGGACTGTATCGGCAGTCGGGTCTAGCATACGCCTGGCCACCCGCCGCCGCAATCACCCTGGAGCCGCCATGCCACACCCTGGTCCAATCACGAGCACAAGCACAAGCACGAGCACGAGCACGAGCGCGAGCACGAGTACAAGTACAAGCGCACGGCCCGCGGAACGCCCCGCGCTGGAGAACGGCGGCGGCATGCTGCTCGGCCTGGCCGGCGTCGCCATCTTCAGCCTGACGCTGCCGTTCACGCGGATGGCGGTCGCCGCATTCGATCCATTGTTCCTGACGCTGGGCCGCGCGCTCGGGGCGGCGCTGCTGGCCGCCTGCTGGCTGCGCTGGACGCGGGCGCGCCTGCCGGCCCGTGCCGACTTGCCGGGCCTGGCCATGGTGGCGGGCGGTTGCGTGATCGGGTTTCCGCTGCTGACCTCGATCGCCCTGCGCTCGCTGCCGGCGTCGCACGGCGCGGTGCTGGTCGGCGTGCTGCCGCTGTGCACGGCGCTGTATGCGGCGCTGCGCGGCCACGAGCGGCCGTCGCGCGGGTTCTGGCTGCTGGCGCTGCTCGGCGCCATGCTGGTGGCGGGCTTCGCGCTGGCCCAGGGTGGCGGCAGCCTGCACGGTGCCGACCTGTTGATGTTCGGCGCCGTCGCCGCCGCCGCGGCCGGCTACGCCGAAGGCGGACGCCTTGCGCGCGGCATCGGCGGAGCGGAAGTGATCGGCTGGGCGCTGCTGCTGGCCGCGCCGCCGGTCGCGCTGGCGCTGGCGCTGACGATGGACGCGGGACAGGCCGCGCGGCTGGCGGCGGCCGGCTGGCGCGCCTGGCTCGCCTTCGGCTACGTGACGGTATTCTCGATGTTCGTCGGCTTTATCTTCTGGTACCGTGGGCTGGCGCTGGGCGGCGTCGCCCGCGTCGGCCAGGTGCAGCTGTTGCAGCCCTTCCTGTCGCTGGCCGGCGCGGCCACCCTGCTGGGCGAACCGCTCACGATCGCCAACTGCGGCTTCGCGCTGGCCGTGATCGGCGTGGTCGCCGCCGGACGCCGCATGCAGGTGCGCCGCTGAGCATCATTCATCCATGGAGATCCATCGCATGCATTTGCCCACCCTGGCCGACATCGAACGCGCCGCCACCCTCGTCCACGGCGCCATGCCGCCCACGCCGCAGTACAGCTGGCCCTTGCTGAACGAGGCGCTCGGCCTGGAAGCCTGGGTCAAGCACGAGAACCATACGCCGACCGGCGCCTTCAAGGTGCGCGGCGGCCTGGTCTATCTCGATGCGCTGCTGCGCCGCCAGCCGGACGCCAAGGGCGTGATCGCGGCCACCCGCGGCAACCATGGCCAGTCGATCGCCTTCGCGGCGCGGCGCCACGGCATCCCGGCCACCATCGTGGTCCCGCACGGGAACAGCCTGGAAAAGAATGCCGCCATGCGCGCCCTGGGGGCGACGCTGGTCGAACACGGGCAGGAGTTCCAGGAGGCCCGCGAGCATGCGATCGCGCTGGCCGAGCGCGAAGGTCTGCACATGGTGCCCTCCTGTCACCCCGACCTGGTGGCCGGCGTGGCCACCGGCTGGCTCGAACTGCTGCGCGCACGGCCCGGACTGGCGTCGGTGCTGGTGCCGATCGGCCAGGGCTCCAGCTTCTGCGCCGCGGTGGCGGCGCGCAATGCGCTGGGCCTCGCGACACGGCTGATCGGGGTGGTGTCGGCGCACGCGCCGGGTTACCAGCTGTCGTTCCGCAGCGGCCGTGCGGTCGAATCGCCGGTCACGACCGTCGTCGCCGACGGCCTGGCCTGCCGCGTGCCCGATCCCGCCTCCCTGGCGGTGGTGCTGGCGCATGCCGACGACGTGGTGGCCGTCACCGACGCCGAGGTCGAACAGGCGATGCGCCTGTACTACCGCTGCACGCACAACCTGGCCGAAGGCGCCGGCGCGGCCGCGCTGGGGCTGCGCGCGGCGGGCAGGCTGGGCGACGCGCCGATCGGCCTGCCGCTCTCGGGCGGCAACGTCGACGCCGCCCAGTTTGCGCGCGTGCTCGGCGCGGCCCAGGCGTCCTGCATCGCATGAGCCGCATGAGCGTCGCGAAATTCGCATGCGCGGCCCGCCTTTCAAGCCGTACAATACCGGCTCTTTTTCAAGCAACACAATTGGGGATCCCATGTCCGTCTACGACAAACTCAAAGAACTGAACATCACCCTGGCCGCGCCGGCCACCCCGGCCGCCGCCTACGTCATGTACGTGCAGACCGGTAACCTGGTCTTCATCTCGGGCCACATCGCCAAGAACGCCGACGGTTCGCCGATCGCCGGCATCCTGGGCAAGGACAAGACCACCGCCGACGGCCAGGCCGCGGCGCGCTCGGTCGCGATCGACCTGATCGGGACCCTGCAGGAAGCTTGTGGCGGCGACCTGTCGCGCGTGAAGCGCATCGTCAAGCTGATGAGCCTGGTGGCGTCGACCCCGGAATACAACGAGCAGCACCTGGTCACCAACGGCGCCTCGGAGCTGATCGGCGAAGTGTTCGGCGACGCCGGCAAGCACGCGCGCTCGGCCTTCGGCGTGGCCTCGCTGCCGCGCGGCACCTGCGTCGAGATCGAGATGATCGTCGAAGTCGCTTAATTTTCAGAAGCAGCACCCGGATTGGGGCTGCCCACCAGGCAGCCTCTTTTGTCGAAGCCGCCTACCCGGCGTGCTTTATAATGACCGACGCACCCACCAGCGGTCCTTCCTGTGAGATCAGTATGAAAATCGAAAATCCAAATCCCATCCAGTGGCAGTTTTCGGAACGCGCAGCGCAGCTGCAAAGCTCGGCGATCCGCGAGATCCTGAAGATTACCCAGCGCCCGGAAATCATTTCCTTCGCCGGCGGCCTGCCTTCGCCCCTGACCTTCCCCGTCGAGCGCATGAAAGCGGCCTACGACAAGGTGCTGAGCGAAACCGGTAAACAGGCGCTGCAATACGGTCCGACCGATGGCTACGCCCCGCTGCGTGAATGGATCGCCGGTTACCTGTCCACGCCGGACTGCAAGATCCTGCCCGAGCAGATCCTGATGGTGTCCGGCTCGCAGCAGGCGCTCGACCTGCTGGGCAAGGTACTGATCGACGAAGGCAGCCGCGTGCTGGTGGAGACCCCGAGCTACCTGGGCGCGCTGCAGGCGTTCTCGGTGTACCGTCCGGAATTCCAGTCGGTCGAGACCGACGAACACGGCCTGGTGCCGTCGTCGATCGAAGCCGTGGCCGAAGGCGCGCGCCTGCTGTACTCGCTGCCCAACTTCCAGAACCCGACCGGCCGTTCGCTGTCGCTCGAGCGCCGCCGCGAGCTGGTGGAAACCTGCGCCCGCCTCGGCCTGCCGCTGATCGAGGACGACCCCTACGGCGCGCTGTCGTACAAGGGCGAGCCGATGCCGCGCATGCTGAACATGAACCCGGACGGCGTGATCTACATGGGTTCGTTCTCGAAAGTGCTGACCCCGGGCATCCGCCTCGGCTACGTGTGCGCCCCGCTGCCGCTGGTGCGCCGCCTCGAGCTGGCCAAGCAGGCCGCCGACCTGCACACCGCCCAGCTGACCCAGATGGTGGTGCACGAAGTCGTCAAGGACGGCTTCCTGGACGAGCACATCCCGACCATCCGCACGCTGTACGCCAACCAGTGCCAGGCAATGCTGGACGCGATGGACGAGCACTTCCCGGCCGGCGTGACCTGGACCCGTCCGGAAGGCGGCATGTTCATCTGGGTCGAACTGCCGAAGCAGATCGACGCCACCAAGCTGCTCGACCAGGCCATCGCCGCGCGCGTGGCCTTCGTGCCGGGCGCGCCGTTCTACGCCAACAACCCGGACACGCATACCCTGCGCCTGTCCTTCGTGACGGTGCCGCCGGAACGCATCCGCGAAGGCATCGCCGTCCTCGGCAAGCTGATCAAGGAACAGATGTAAGCACGGGGAACCGCTCCACCGTCAAGGCCGCGCTCGATGCGCGGCTTTTTTTATGCGCGTCGCTTTAAACAATTGTTGATGACAACAGACAATTGTCGGTTGCATTGGCAGCACATTTTTTTCTGTTCAACAATAATTCGTTAGGCGGCGAGTTAGGTCAGGTGTATTATTTTGAACGCTCCTCTTTCGTGCAGCCCTCCAGGCAAAGTATGACCGACCCCGTCAGCGTACCGCTATCCGATACCCGCAAGCCCGCCATCCTGATCGTCGACGACGCGCCCGACAACCTCGGTGTATTGCGTACGATGATGCTGCGCCAGGGCTATCAAACCTTCGTGGCCACGTCCGGCGAACGCGCGCTCGACATCGCCCTGCGCGTCAAGCCAGACCTGGTCCTGCTCGACATCGTCATGCCCGGCATCGGCGGACTGGAAGCGTGCCGCTGCCTGAAGGCGAGCCCGGCCACCGCGCACATCCCGGTGATCTTCATGAGCGCGCGCAGCGAGACCGCCGACATCGTCGCCGGCTTCGACATCGGCGCCGCCGACTACATTCCCAAGCCGCTGCGCATGGAAGAGGTCTGCGCGCGCGTGCGCGCCCAGCTGCGCATGCGCAGCACCAGCGAGACCCAGAGCGCCCAGGCCGACCGCCTGCGCATGATCGTCAACAGCATGGACCAGGGCCTGCTGATCGTCGAGGCCTCCGGCCGCATCCAGTACGCCAATCCCGCCTGCGACCGCTACCTGGGCTACCGGCCGGAAGAACTGGTCGGCCGGCTGCTGGCCGAGCTGCTGGAGGACGCCGAGCCGCAGGACGCCGGCGGCGCCATCGCCCAAGGCATGCGCGAGGTGCGGATCCGCCACCGCGACGGCAGCCTGCGCGCGATGGACCTGACCATGACGCCGATGCACGCCGACGACGGCCTGTTCGTCGCCCTGCTGCACGACATCACCCACCACAAGCAGTTCGAGGACGCGCTGCAGCGCGCCGCCATGCTCGACCCGCTGACCCAGATCGCCAACCGACGCCACTTCGACGCCTTCCTGGAAAAGGAATGGCAGCGCGCGATCCGCAACGCCCAGCCGCTGTCGCTGGTGGTGCTCGACGTCGACCACTTCAAGCTGTACAACGACAGCCTCGGCCACGCCGCCGGCGACGCCTGCCTGCAGAAGGTGGCGCAGGCGCTGCAGGACCACGCGGCGCGCCCCACCGACCTGGCGGCGCGCTACGGCGGCGAGGAATTCGTGCTGCTGTTCGGCGAAACCCCGCTGGACGCCGCCACGCGCCTGGCCGAAATGATCCGTACCGCCGTCCAGGCCCTGGCACTGCCGAACCCGCGCTCGCCGAGCGGTCCGTGGATCACGGTGTCGGTGGGCGTGGCGACCATCGTCCCGACCCAGCTCGACGAGATCGAGAACCTGTTCGTGTGCGCGGACCGGGCGATGTATGCGGCCAAGGCCGGCGGGCGCAACCGGGTCGAGGCCACGGTGGTGGGAACGGCCTGGGATGTGGTGAAGGATGCGGCGGTGATGTAGGCGGGCCACGCCCGCAGCCGCTGGCCCGTTTCCCTCGCACGCCGCCCCGTTTCCCTTGCCCGTCGCCCCTGCCTGCGCAGGGGCGACGGGCTTGGCTTCAGCCCCGACGGCGGAAAAATCGCCGGCCCAGCGCCCGCACATCCTCCAGCGCCGGCCCGATCGCCAGTAACAGCAACAGCAGCGCCAGCGGCACCGTCGCCATCCACCCCGCATGGCGGAACCCCAGCGCCCCCGCCACCCCGCCCGCGAAAAAACTGGCCAGCAAGCCGCACAGCAGTCCCAGGCGCGCATGGTTGGCGCCGACCCTGGGCAGGCGCGCACCGTCCGCATTCCAGTACAGCAGCTTGCCCAGCTCGATGCCGATGTCGGTGACGATCCCGGTCATGTGGGTGGTCCGGATTTCGGCGCGGGTCAGCTTGGTCATCAGCGCATTCTGCAGGCCCATCATGAAGCACAGCAGCATCACCGTGGCCGGCACGAACAGGCCGGCCACCCGGTCCAGGCGCGCGCCCAGCACGCCGAAGGCCAGCAACAGCAGCGCTTCCAGCAGCAGCGGCAGCGCGTACTCGCTGGCCAGCGCATGGCGGCGCGCGTGGTTGACCAGCACGGCGGTGCAGGCGGCGCCGGCCAGGAAGGACAGGATGGCGCCGAGCGCATCCAGCGCCAGGCCGGCGCCCAGGGCCAGGCCGTCGGCCGCGGCGGAAACGATCCCGGTCATGTGCGAGGTGTAGCGGTGCACGGCGAGGAAGCCGCCGGCATTGGTGGCGCCGGCCACGAAGGCCAGCGCCAAGCCCAGGTGGCGGTCGGCGCGGCGGGTGCGTGCCGGCGCGGTCAGGGTGCGGACATAGTTCATGGCGTGTTCATGGATCGGGCGGCACAGGCACGGCGGGTCCCTTCGAAAATCGCTTCCTGTTGCCAATACTAATCGAATCGGGGACGACATTGAACAGGGGGAGCAGCTTCGCGCCGGCGTGGCTATAATTGATAACTTGTCTGCCCACATTCGACTCCCCGGACCACCGTGAATCCACATCTCGACCGCCTCCACCCCTACCCGTTCGAAAAGCTGCGCCAGCTGTTTGCTGGCGTCACGCCCAGTCCCGACCATGCGCACATCAGCCTGGGCATCGGCGAGCCGAAGCATCCGACCCCGGCCTTCATCCAGAAGGCGCTGACGCACAGCCTGGCCGGCCTGGCGGCGTACCCGACCACGCATGGCGGCGAAGCGCTGCGCAGCGCGATCGCGGGCTGGCTGGAACGCCGCTACGGCGTGCCGCCGCTGGACCCGGCCACGATGGTGCTGCCGGTCAACGGGTCGCGCGAGGCGCTGTTCGCGATCGCCCATTGCACGATCGACGCCGCCAAGCCGGGCGCGCTGGTGGTGTGCCCGAACCCGTTCTACCAGATCTACGAAGGCGCCGCCTACCTGTCCGGCGCCGAGCCCTGGTTCGTGAATTCCGAGCCGGCACGCAACTTCGGCTGCGACTACGGCAGCGTGCCCGACGAGGTCTGGCAGCGCGTGCAGCTGTTGTATGTGTGCTCGCCGGGCAACCCGACCGGTTCGGTGCTGTCGCTGGACGACTGGCGCGAGCTGTTCGCGCTGTCCGACCGCCATGGCTTCGTCATCGCAGCCGACGAGTGCTATTCCGAAATCTATTTCGGCGCGACGCCGCCGCTGGGTGCGCTCGAAGCCGCGCACCAGCTCGGCCGCAGCGCCGGCAGCCGTCCGTACAAGAACCTGATCGTGTTCTCGAGCCTGTCCAAGCGCTCCAACGTGCCGGGCATGCGCTCGGGCTTCGTGGCCGGCGACCCGTCCCTGCTGAAGACCTACCTGCTGTACCGCACCTACAGCGGCGGCGCGATGTCGCCACTGGTGCAGGCCGCCTCGATCGCGGCCTGGAGCGACGAAGCCCACGTGCAGGACAACCGCAACCTGTACAAGGAAAAGTTCAGCCTGATCACCCCGCTGCTCAAGGAGGTGATGGACGTCGAGCTGCCCGATGCCGGCTTCTACCTGTGGGCCGACGTGCGCGCTACCTCCCTGTCCGACACCGAGTTCGCCAAGGGCCTGTACGCCGCATATAATGTCACGGTCCTGCCGGGAAGCTACCTCGCGCGCGACGCCCACGGCACCAATCCGGGACGCAACCGCATCCGCATGGCGCTGGTCGCCGGCGTCGACGAGGGACTGGAAGCGGCCAACCGCATCGTCCAGTTCTGCAAGGACCTCAAGGGCGCCTGAAGCGCGGCCCTTCGTATTCATCGAGTTTTACCGCCAACCTGAAACACAGACACATCATGACCCAACAACTCCAGACCATCATCGACACCGCGTGGGAACAGCGCGCCGAACTCAGCCCGTCCAGCGCGCCTGCCGACATCCGCGACGCCGTCGCCCACGTCCTCGCCGGCCTTGACGACGGCAGCCTGCGCGTGGCGCAGAAGGACAGCGGCACCTGGGTCGTGAACCAGTGGATCAAGAAGGCCGTGCTGCTCTCGTTCCGCCTGGAAAACAACGTGCCCGTCGAAGGCGGCGGCATGCAGTTCTACGACAAGGTCCCGACCAAGTTCGCCGACTACAGCGCCGACGACTTCGCCAAGGGCGGCTTCCGCGTGGTGCCGCCGGCCGTGGCCCGCCGCGGTTCCTTCATCGGCAAGAACGTGGTCCTGATGCCGTCCTACGTCAACATCGGCGCCTACGTCGACGAGGGCACCATGGTCGACACCTGGGCCACCGTCGGCTCCTGCGCCCAGATCGGCAAGAACGTCCACCTGTCCGGCGGCGTCGGCATCGGCGGCGTGCTGGAACCGATGCAGGCCAACCCGACCATCATCGAAGACAACTGCTTCATCGGCGCCCGCTCGGAAATCGTCGAAGGCGTGATCGTGGAAGAGAACTCGGTGATCTCGATGGGTGTGTACATCGGCCAGTCGACCAAGATCTACAACCGCGAAACCGGCGAAGTCACCTACGGCCGCGTGCCGTCGGGCTCGGTCGTGGTGTCGGGCTCGCTGCCGTCCGCCGACGGCAAGTACAGCCTGTACTGCGCCGTGATCGTCAAGCGCGTCGATGCCCAGACGCGTTCGAAGACCGGCATCAACGAGCTGCTGCGCGGTATTTGATTCCGTTGGCTGCAAAGGTACAGCCGTCTTCAAAACGTAGTTAGCTGTAAAACCGTCGTTCCCGGCTGCGCGGGAACGACGTTGTTTTTGGCAACGCGGATTTGATGGCAGCCGCCTTTCCTGCCACGTTCCCCGTCCCGACAGGTTAGAATCCTCCCAACGCAAAATTACCGGACAGCAAGGGAGCGACCGCCATGGCCATGGAACGCCTGTTCCAATTGATGAAGGAAAAGAACGCGTCCGACATGTTCTTCGCGGTCAATTCTCCAGTTCACATCAAGATCAACGGCAACCTGATTCCGATCAACCAGCACAAGCTGGAACCGGAAAACATCGATTCCCTGCTGTCAGAGATTGCGTCGCCCGAACAGATGGCTTCGCTCGCGCGCGAGAACGAGCTCAACATGGGCATCTCGGTGCCCAAGCTCGGCCGCTTCCGCCTGTCGGCATTCCGCCAGCGCGGCACGATCTCGGCCGTGTTCCGCTTCGTCCCCGCAAATATCCCGCCGCTGGCCGGACTGGGCCTGCCGCCGGTGCTGTCGGAACTCATCATGGAAAAGCGCGGCCTGCTGCTGATCGTGGGCGCCACCGGGTCCGGCAAGTCGACCACCATCGCCTCGATGCTGGACCACCGCAACGAACAGCGGTCCGGCCACATCCTGACGCTGGAAGACCCGATCGAATACCTGTTCAAGAACAAGAAATCGATCGTCAACCAGAGGGAAATCGGCAGCGACGCCGCCAGCTTCGAGATCGCCCTGCGCAATTCGATGCGCCAGGCGCCGGACTGCATCCTGATCGGCGAGATCCGCGACAAGGACACCATGGCCGCCGCCCTCGCCTACGCCCAGTCCGGCCATCTAGTGCTGGCGACCCTGCACGCCAACAACAGCTACAACGCGCTGAACCGCATCATCAGCTTCTACCCGATCGAGAACCGTCCCGCCCTGCTGCAGGACCTGTCGTCCGCCGTGAAAGCCATCGTCTCGCAGCGCCTGGTGCGTGCCAAGGCCGGCGGCCGGCGCCAGGCGGCGGTCGAGATCATGGTCAACACCCGCTACGTGGCAGACCTGATCGAAAAAGGCGACATCGGCCAGATCAAGGAAGCGATGGACAAGAGCCTGTCGCCGGGTTCGCAGTCCTTTGAAAAGGCGCTGCTGGCGCTGGTGCAGGACGACCTGATCACCCAGGAAGAGGGGCTGGCGAACGCCGATTCGGCCACCAATTTGCTGTGGCTGATCAACAATGGGCCGGACAGCCAGGCGCCCAGGGCCGAGGAGCCGGCCAAGCCGGCCGAGTCGCCGGCGGGCGCTTCGTTCACCGAATTCACACTGGACAACTGATCAAGGTAGCGCCGTGAAAACGTGCCGGCACGCTGACCCGGTTCGGCAGCCTGGCCCGTGTAAAAAGATCATGCACAGGACTTAATACAGGCGGCGCCGCGGTCGCCCATACCGGGTATGCGCCGCGAAATGCGGTATTCGATATCGTTCATGCTCAGCCTTCATACCAGCAGTACCCTGCTTTCCGCCCTCAACAGCCTCGACAGGACGAGTGCGGCGCTCGACACGTCGCACACCCGGCTGAGTACCGGTTACCGCATCAATTCGGCACAGGACGACGCCGCCGGCCTGCAGCTGGCCTCGCGCCTGGCGAGCCAGTCGAGCGGCATGAAGGTCGCGATGCGCAACACCCAGAACGCGATCGCGATGCTGCAGACGGCGGATTCGCTGCTGGGCGAAGTCGGCAACATCCTGAATCGCATGAGCGACATGGCCATCATGGCCGCCGACGATTCGTTCACGGACGCAGACCGCGTTGCGCTGAACGACGAATATGTCATCCTCAGCGAACAGGCGCTGAACATCGTGAACGAGTCCTCCTACGCCGGCAAGTACCTGATGCGCTATGTTGTCGCGCCGCCGGGCCCGAATGGTCCCGGCACGATGGGTTCCGGCCCGCTGACCTTCCAGATCGGCGCATCGGCCGCCGAGACCGTCACCGCGGATTTCCGGCCTGCACTCGGGCAGCTGAATAGCTCCTTGTACTACGCGGTCGACCAGGGGCGCCTGGACGGCTATCCCGTCGACGGACCCGGAACCGAATTGACGTCCCGTGCCGCCGCATCCGCGCTGGTCGACAAGATCGCCGCCGCGTCGAAGGACACCAGCGCCCTGCGCGCCCAGTTCGGCGGACTCGGAAACCGTCTCGACAGCGTCTATCGCAACCTGTCCAGCATGACCGGCAACACCGACGCGGTGCATGGCCGGATCATGGACGTGGATTTCGCCAGCGAAACCGCTACCATGACCGCGAACCAGATGCTGGCGCAGACAGGGATGGCGATGCTGAAGAACTCCTTGAGCACGCTCCAGCTGGTCAAATCCCTGATCGACTGACGACGCGGTCCGGCAGCGCCCGCCGGGTCGCCGGCGACGCGGCAGACGCATGCCTTGCTAAACTATGCGCAGGATTAGGCCGCTATGCTATCCTTCGCGCCTTCCTCATCAGCGTCACCTTGTTTGCAACATGCCCGCCCCGGCCGGCACAGCGATTCAGTTCATGAAAACAACCCTCTACGGTATTCCCAACTGTAGGGCGTAGTCCACGAGCATTGACGAAGTGCTTGTAAGCCATTGATAATTCTTGGGTTTTCACTACTTCCACGTACCACAATCTCATGCATGCACGTGCTTTCAGATCAAGCGCGGCACGACTGGGTGATTGCCACACGTGGCGCATTCAATGGCCGACTATCTCATCAGACGCGACGGACGCTACAGCTATCGCCGCCGTTATCCACGCGAAGTGGCAGAAGCCCTAAAGCGGTCCGAATTTGTCAAAGCACTTGGAACCGCAGATCCAAAAGAAGCGGCAAGGCTAGCACGGGCGGTAAGTGTTCAGTTTGACAACGAATGCGAAAAGGCCCTGCGCGAACTCGTAGAAGCGCCCGCCACGGCGTCCGAGGCTGGGTTTGACGCCGATGCGCATCCATCGAACGCAGAGGTCGCCAAGGACGTTTTGGGCCGTTTGCCGGGCATCATTCGTCAGATGACCGAACTGGTCATCGCAGAGCAAGCACGAAACAAGGCTGGATGGATGGACCAGATCGACTGGCGGCGTCGAGCATTGAAGGAGCACATTGCCGGGCGAATGCCTTCGGGGATCAACATGCATCCGCTTGAGGCGCGTGTGGCGCTTAAAGCAATGGAGGCTGCGGTACGAGGCGAGCCACTCGGTTTTGCAGCAGCGGACGAGCCTCTGCCAACGGAAGAGAGTCGAGATACGTCCGCCCAACGGAATAGCAGCATCTCGAACACACTCGATCAAAAGAAACTGGACGCGGCACTAGTAGAGTATGCCGCTGACAAATCACATCGCCGTAAAGAACTGGCCCGCCGAATAGCCCTACGTGCGCTGTCGTTACCTTGCAAGCAAAGTAGCGCCGTTGCGGCGATAAGCGACTGGTGCAAGCAGGAGCTAGAAAGCGGCAAGCGGCCAAGTTCCGTTTGGACGGAGGCATCTTCGGTTATCGCCCTACTTAAGTGCGTTCCCGGCTGGCACGAATTCAGCGTTCCAAAGGTCGGCGAACTGAAGCAACTCAGGGGCGCAGGCAAGGCGCGCAGAGACGCGAAGGCCCCTATGCCGGTATCCGTTCTTCACAAGGTATTACGTGGCTTGCCAGAGCACCTGCCGCGAGACGGTGGGTATTGGCATGCTGCCTTCCTGCTTTGTGCACTGTACGGCTTACGCCCAAGAGAAATTCTTCAGGCTGGGCCCGAGTCATTGCAGTCGCAGGCCGATGTATTCGGAAATGAACAGCTTGTATTCCGCGTTGGGCTCAATGGCGCGAAGAATGCATCCAGCGAACGTGACCTACCTGTTCCTCCTGAATTGAAACCACTGTTCGATCTAGCTTTAAGTCGGGGCTCCTGTAATTCGGAGACTGCCCGCACTCGGGTTGAACGGTTAAATAGATTCGTAAGCGCAGCACAAGGCTCAACGGAGACAAAGCACACGTTGTACAGCGTGCGTCATCTATTCGCCGACATAGCGCGCGCATGTGGTTACTCAGACTCTGACTTTGGGCCGCTCATGGGACACAAAGCACTGTCTGGAATTACTGCCGTGTACGGTGGTGCGGGCTCACTAGACAACGAGCGCAGTATCTTTGACTCAGTGCGAACAAAGCTGTTTCCTGCAGGGTTCTCGTCCTTCCTGCCTGCTAAGCTACTGGCACGGACGGACGCAGCTGAAATTTGATTAGGTTGCGCGAAGGGCTCTCTTACCGATAACACCTGGGGCTGCCCCCATGCCCCCCTCTCGCGCCATCAAAAGCCCGCGTCAAGCAGCAAGTCAGAAGGCTTACACGACAGGGCTTGCGCAAGCTTCGCCACGTTAAGCAACGTAACGTTGCGCTCCCCGCGCTCAATCTTACCCATGTGCGAGCGGTCGATTCCTGCGTGATCAGCAAGGGCTTCTTGCGAGAGGTTCAGTGCCTTTCTCCGCGCGCGTACGGAAGCGCCCAGCAAAGCTAGCAGCTGATCCTTGTCCGTTTGTCCCGATACCCTTGGCATAGGGCAATGGTCGCGTTATGATGCCTCGAAGACCACGGCATTTACGACCCATTCGACGGTTGACTGCTACTAGCCCAAACTAAATAACTCACTGGAGCATCTACGCCATGGAAGCGTTCTTAGCCTTAGTTGGCATCACTTTTGGTGGCGGAGCATTGTTCCGGTGGCTGCGACATAAAACGTGGCGCATTACTTTGTTCGTTGTAATTTTCTTGGCGTTTGCGCGAACAGCCATCCGCACTTCGCCCCTACACGACCCTCTGATCGGCTGGTGCGTCATGGCCGGTTTGATCGTTCTTTCCTTAATCGGGGCGTATCTCATCGGTGTAGTGATGCGTTCGCGCGTGGCACGTGCGGTGAAAGGTGGTGCCATACTTCTGTCGAAGAACGTTGATGCGCTTGCAGAAGTAGCCGAACAGCAGAGTAACGCTACTAAGCAAAAGTAACTCCCCTTTGCTCAGAAGTTCTACCTTTTGAACCGGCATCAATACCGATTGCCCATGTGGCTCAAAAGATACTTGAAATCAATTTTGAGCTAGCTCATAATAGGACCCTTATCTTTTGACCCAAAGGGACTTAGCATGAGCCACCTTGCGTACTATCGCGTATCGACTACGGACCAAGGTATCGAAGCCCAGCGTGCAGCACTCACTCAAGCGCACGCGATAGAGCGAGAGTTCATGGACGAGGGTGTTTCAGGTGCTGTGCTTGCTGCCGACAGACCTGGGTTTCGAGCGCTACTCGATTACATCCGCGAGGGAGACACTTTACATGTCTACGCAGTTGATCGACTGGGCCGAGATGCCATCGACGTGCAAAGCACAATACGTGAATTGATTAGCAAGGGTGTGACTGTGGAAGTCCGAGGTCTGGGCCAGATTGCTAAGGGCGTAGGAGAACTAATCATCGCGGTACTCGCTCAGGTAGCTGACATGGAGCGCCAGCGCATTCGAGAGCGTACTGCTACTGGTCGGGAGTTAGCCCGTACAACTCTCGCTGCTACTGGCAAGACTCACCGGGGTAAGGAAAGCTTAGGAAGACCAGCAGTTGGTGACGCTGAAGCCGTGCGGAATTGGCGCACTAAAAACGGCACCAGCATTCGGCAGACAGCCGAGCACTTTAACCTTTCAGTATCGACCGTGAAACGCTATTGCGCAGTCTAGGGTATTCGCACAAACCAGCATTACTATAGCTCTTTTATCAACTCAAATAAAACTTGAGTCCTCAACAAAAATTCCCAATATAATCAAACACTTATTTAGAGTCACCCAATAGTGTAAGAAACACGAGCGTGCGAGAGGTTCGCAATCACGGAGCCGGTATAACCCCGGCCAACCCGACATCAGGCGGAGACACTAGCTGAGCACTAGAGCAATAGCAAAGCCATCTACTAAAAACAGCGCTCAGATCTAAAGAACATTAAGCAGTAGCAAACGAAGTGTCTATATATCGACAGAGATGGAAGATGGCGGCGACAGGTGACGACTCAGAACGAAGGAACCCCGCTCCCGTTTAAATAATGCTAGGCAGGCAGTCGTGCGTGGCTACGACCATACGATCTGTTTCTTTCGCATTTATGACTACCCATCCAACGGGAGGCTCGGATGCAGTTCTAAAATTACGTCATTCGTCTGCCTTGCTCGCGGATTCCTTTCTGATAGCATCAACCAGGATTACTTTGGGCGCTTGAGCACCCGCGTCTCTTACCAACTGGCCGAAAGCATTCATCCGTGCTGCCGATGCGCCCCCGTTATCAACTACAAGATAAATTCCGTGAGTCGCATTTTCTGCACGTTGGTAGATTGGTAGCTGATTCTGGAATCCGTGTACGAGCTGCTTATTACTAGTAAGCTTCAGCTCAACAAGAACCTTCTCTTTGAATCCTGCGCTCACCTTGAAATCTACTGGCCCACGGCCAGCATCGCTTTCGGGTGAGAGGTCCAAGTTATTCGCTTTGCAGTACGCACTGGCGACACCAAAGAATAGGAGCTGTGCAGCGGACTCATACTTAGGTTTGCCATCCTTGTCGTAGAGTAGCTGGCCTAATTGATTGTCCTCAACCAGCCGCTTGAAATGAATGCAGATGGCCTCAACGATCTTAAATACTTCTTCGACCGTGGGTTGTTTAGAAAGTTGAAGATCAAGTGGAGCAGCTTCCGGCAATCGTTTGGTGGCCTTATACCAAACCACTTCACCCGTAGGGTCATCGCTAAAGTCATAGCGAACAGGAACTGCTGCCTGATACTGCCTGATCACTTCAGCTAAAACCTCGGGATAGCGAACAAAGTTCTCCTTCAGCTTCTGCTTCTTCTCTTTAGCTGTCATTTCACGCAAAGCTAAGCCAATACCTGAGTTCAACTCCTCTCGCAATGTAGCATTGAACTGTGCGGCAAATCGAACGTCCGAGTAGTCTTCCGCGACTGGTAGGTCGCGTAGCACTTCACGCGGCACAAGGATCAAAGGTCTGCCAGTCAATGGATTCACTGGCAAGTCCTCCTCAACCCCCAGTGCAGCGATTTTAAACGCCTCCATCGGGATACCACAGTCGCTGCATACCCGCTGAGTAAAGCGGATAAGGTTCGGCCCGATGATTTTGGCGATCATGTCGCTGATTCGGTCGGGCCCAATTCCCTCTTCAAAGATACCCACTAGCTCGAACATAGCTGGGTCATCAACGCCAGCAGCAACTACCTGCCTAACGGTATCCAACAGCTGAGCCCTGATTTTCGGTCCCATACCACTACCTGCAGTTCCCTTGCTTGCATAACCGATTGACAAGCCGCCGATTTCAGGAAACGTAAGGAGTTCATCAGCTTTACGCCACATACGGTCATTCGGTCGCTCGATGTGCTGGATTACTTTGACCACATCTGCGAAATAACCGTTCACCTCGGCATAGCTATCCTCCAACTCAGGGATCGTCGTGATCCGTAACAGAGCCGGGTCGATAAACAGCCTTGTATCGACATCAAGGATGGGGTCAAGAGCACCTGTCGCTTCAAAGGTGATCTCGTCGATTCCGTAGTAATCAGCAAAGCTTTGGCTCATGTGGGCTGCTCAGGTGTTGGGACACCAGAATGTTGAGCTCCATATTGAACAATGTCAACAACTGATTGTTACTGGAAATCACCACGCAGCATTCTCCTCTGTGGCTTCCTCGATAGGGCTAGCCTTGCCTATGGTATTCTTCCCAACTTCTGTCGCCCATGTACCACAAGAATGCTGCTCGCGGTCCATGTTCGCGTTTAGAGATGACCGCAACCCATTGATTTTTATATGAAATTGCAACTATACGGTATTCCCAACTGCGACACCGTCAAAAAAGCGCGCACCTGGCTGGCCGACAACGGCCAGGACTTCGAATTCCACGACTCCAAGAAGGCCGGCCTGGACCGCGCCACCGTCGCCGGCTGGCTCGACCAGCTGGACTGGGAAACCCTGGTCAACCGCAAGGGCACGACCTGGCGCAAGCTGTCCGACGAGCGCCGTGCGCAAGTCGTCGATCAAGCCAGCGCGCTGGAACTGATGCTGGAAAACCCGTCCGTGGTCAAGCGCCCGGTGCTGGCGGGCGCGGGTCCGCTGTCGGTCGGTTTTTCAAACGACCAGTACGCCGCCCTCTTCGCCAAGGTGCAGGCATGAAACCGTCGCGTACCCAACTGCTGACCGAGGAGCTGATCGCGCTCGATTCCGTCACGCCGCAGGACAAGGGCTGCCAGCAGCGCCTGATCGAACTGCTCGAGCCGCTCGGCTTCACCTGCGAGACGATCGAATCGAACGGCGTCACCAACCTGTGGGCGCGCCGCGGCACCGAGGCGCCGCTGTTCGTGTTCGCCGGCCACACCGACGTGGTGCCCTCCGGCCCGGTCGAGCAGTGGCAATCGCAGCCCTTCACCCCGACCCGGCGCGACGGCAAGCTGTACGGCCGCGGCGCGTCCGACATGAAGACCTCGATCGCGGCCTTCGTGGTGGCGGTCGAGGAGTTCGTCGAAACGCACGCGGGCCACGCCGGATCGATCGCCCTCTTGATCACGAGCGACGAGGAAGGTCCGGCCGTGGACGGCACCGTGGTCGTGTGCGAGATGCTGGAGGAGCGCGGCGAGACGCTCGACTATTGCCTGGTCGGCGAGCCGACGTCCAGCCACGTGCTGGGCGACATGATCAAGAACGGCCGCCGCGGTTCGCTGTCGGGCTGCCTGGTCGTCAAGGGCGTGCAGGGCCACATCGCCTACCCGCACCTGGCGCGCAACCCGATCCACCAGGCCGCGCCGGCGCTGGCCGAGCTGGCCGCCGAGCAGTGGGACGAGGGCAACGAGTACTTCCCGCCGACCAGCTGGCAGGTATCGAACATCGCGGCCGGCACCGGCGCCACCAACGTCATCCCGGGCCAGATGAAGGTCGACTTCAACTTCCGCTTCTCCACCGCCAGCACCGCCGACGGCCTGGAAGCGCGCGTGCATGCGATCCTCGACAAGCACGGTCTCGACTACGACCTGACCTGGACCCTGTCCGGCCAGCCCTTCCTGACCCCGAAGGGCACGCTGTCGGACGCGCTCTGCGGCTCGATCAACGACGAGCTGGGCGTGGTGACGGAACTGTCGACCACCGGCGGCACCTCGGACGGGCGCTTCATCGCCCGCATCTGCCCCCAGGTGATAGAATTCGGGCCACCCAACGCAAGCATCCACAAGATCGACGAGCACATCGAATTGCGCTACATCGACCCGCTCAAGAACATCTACCGCCGCACGCTGGAACGCCTGCTGGTGGCCACGCCGCCCGCCGCTCAGTAACAGCTTAATCTGGGAAGACCACTATGACCACGACGAATTTTTCCACGCCGCGCGACCTGCTGCGCTATGCCGTCACCCGCTTCAACGCCGCCAAGCTGTTCTTCGGCCACGGCAGCGCCGAAGCCTTCGACGAAGCCGCCTACCTGATCCTGCACACGCTCAAGCTGCCGCTCGATAAACTCGATCCGTTCCTGGACGCGCGCCTGCTGCAGGACGAGGTGTTGCAGGTGCTGGCCGTGATCGAGCGCCGCGTGAGCGAGCGCGTACCGGCCGCCTACATCACCAACGAAGCCTGGCTGGGCAGCTACAACTTCTACGTCGACGAGCGCGTGCTGGTGCCGCGCTCCTTCATCGCCGAGCTGATCCCGAACCAGTTCAGCCCGTGGGTGCAGGATCCGGACGCCGTCGAGAACGTGCTCGAACTGTGCACCGGCTCCGGCTGCCTGGCGATCATGCTGGCCGACGCCTTCCCGAACGCGGTGGTGGACGCCATCGACATCTCGAAGGACGCCCTGGCCGTCGCCGAGCGCAACATCCGCGACTACAAGCTGGAAGGCCGCGTGAACCCGGTCGCGTCCGACCTGTACGAGAACGTGCCGTTCAAGAAGTACGACCTGATCGTCACCAACCCGCCGTACGTGAACGCCGACTCGATGGGCAAGCTGCCGCCGGAATACCTGCGCGAGCCGCAGATCGCCCTGGCCGGCGGCCAGGACGGCATGGACCTGGTGCGCAAGATCGTCGACGGCGCGGCCGAGCGCTTGAGCCCGGAAGGCGTGCTGGTGGTCGAGATCGGCAACGAGCGCGAATTCGCGGAAGCGGCGTTCGGCGCGCTGGGCCTGACCTGGCTGACCACGAGCGTGGGCGACGATGCGGTGTTCCTGCTGACGGCGGACCAGCTGGCCAAGTAACTCGATATACCTTCGCTCACCGCTAACTCGTCGTCCCCGCGAAGGCGGGGATCCATACTGAGCATCCAAAGCCGGATATTCGAAACGCCGCAAAGCGTTCCACGTAACGGTTCCAGCGCCTCAGCATGGGTCCCCGCCTCCGCGGGGACGACGTCAATAACTAATCCCCCATGATCCGATTCTCCAACGTCAGCCTCATGCGCGGCACCAAGCCGCTGCTGGAAGACGCCGACCTCACCCTCAATCCCGGCGACAAGATCGGCCTGATCGGCGCCAACGGCGCCGGCAAATCGAGCCTGTTCGCCATGCTGCGCGGCGAGCTGCACCCGGACCAGGGCGCGATCGACTTCCCGCAGCGCTGGCGCATGGCCTACGTGGCCCAGGAAACGCCGGCGCTGGACCGTCCGGCGATCGAATACGCGATCGACGGCGACGCCAACCTGCGCACCCTGCAGGCCGAGCTGGAACAGCTGGAAGCCGCGCCGCATACCACGGAGAACGGCATCGCGATCGGCGAAGTCCACAGTCACCTGGCCGACGCCGACGCCTACACCGTGCAGTCGCGCGCCGAGCAGCTGCTGCTGGGCCTGGGCTTCACGCTGGCGCAGATGCAGCAGCCGGTGGCCAGCTTCTCGGGCGGCTGGCGCATGCGCCTGAACCTGGCGCAGGCGCTGATGTGCCCGTCCGACCTGCTGCTGCTGGACGAGCCGACCAACCACCTGGACCTGGACGCCATCATCTGGCTCGAGGACTGGCTCAAGCGCTACCCGGGCACCCTGGTCATCATCTCGCACGACCGCGATTTCCTGGACGAGATCGTGGGCGTGGTCGTGCACATCGACGAGCGCAAGCTGAAGCGCTACTCGGGCAATTATTCGGGCTTCGAACGCCAGCGCGCCGCCGCCCTGGTGCTGGCCGCCGCCGCCTTCGAGAAGCAGCAGCGCACCCGCGCCCACCTGCAGTCCTTCGTCGACCGCTTCAAGGCCCAGGCCACCAAGGCGCGCCAGGCCCAGAGCCGCATGAAGGCGCTGGCCAAGATGGAAGAGCTGGCGCCGCTGCGCGCCGCCGCCGAATTCTCGTTCGAATTCCGCGAACCGCTGTCGGCCCCGAACCCGCTGCTGGTGATGGAAGATGTCGACGCCGGCTATCCGATCCTCGACCAGCACGGCGACAAGATCGACGCCAGGACCATCGTCCACGGCATCAAGTTCTCGCTGCAGATCGGCCAGCGCATCGGCCTGCTGGGCGTGAACGGCGCGGGTAAATCCACGCTGATCAAGACCGTCGCCGGCGAACTGGCGCCGCTCACCGGCACCTCCACGCTGGGCAAGGGCCTGGTGGTCGGCTACTTCGCCCAGCACCAGGTCGAGATGCTGCGCCACGACGAATCGCCGCTGTGGCACCTGCAGAAGATCGCGCCGACGGTGCGCGAGCAGGAACTGCGCAACTTCCTGGGCGGCTTCAACTTCCCGGGCGACATGGTGACCAGCCCGATCCGGCCGTTCTCGGGCGGCGAAAAGGCGCGCCTGGCGCTGGCCCTGATCGTGTGGCAGCGCCCCAACCTGCTGCTGCTGGACGAACCGACCAACCACCTGGACCTGGAAACCCGCGAAGCCCTGACGCTGGCGCTGGCCCAGTTCGAAGGCACGCTGGTGGTGGTCTCGCACGACCGCCACCTGCTGCGCGCCACCACCGACGATTTCATCATCGTGGCCGACGGCCGCCTGCAACCCTTCGACGGCGACCTGGACGACTACAAGAACTGGCTGTTCCAGACCAAGCTGAAAAGCGCCGAAGCCGCCGCCGCGCCGGTCCCGCTGCCGGCCGGGGACGGCAAGGCGTCCCCGGCGGCGGCCGCGGCCCCGATCGCGCCGGCCGACCGCAAGGAACAGAAACGCCTGGAAGCCGAGGAGCGCCAGCGCGTGGCCGCGCTGAAGAAACCGATCGAGAACCGCATCAAGCGCCTCGAGGAGCAGATGGCCAAGCTGAATGCGAAGAAGGCGGAGGTGGATGCGCGCCTGCTGGAGCCGGGCATCTATGAAGCCGACCAGAAGGACGCCTTGAAGAACCTGGTGGCGGACCAGGCCTTCCTGACGCGCGACCTGGGGCAGCTGGAGAACGAGTGGCTGGAGTTGCAGGAGCAGCTGGAAGGGTTGACTGCCTAACCCGTTTCCATATCGACCCGCAACGTACGCACGAAGAAGCCAGCGACAGGCTCACGCCACCTGCCGCGCCCCCACCTTCTGCACCGACATCAACCGGTCGATATTCACGAGGATCAGGCGCCTCTGTCCCAGGTGCGCCAGCCCGATCAGGTAATCGACCTCGGCGCACACCGGGCCCGGCACCGGCGCGATCTGGTCCGGGTGCAGGCTGACCACCCCGGTCACGCCGTCCACCACCATGCCCATCACGCAGCTCGTCAGGCGCAGGATGATCACGTCGGTCATCGGATCCGGCGCGGCCGGCGTGCTGCCGAATGCCGCGCGCATGTCGACCAGCGGCATGATCACCCCGCGCGACACCGCGACGCCGCCGATGATCTCCCCGCTCGAGGCGAAACGCTCAAGCGCCTTCAGTACCCGCAATTCCTGTACCTTGGCGAAGTCGAGTCCGTACTCGAGGCCACCGAGCGTAAAGCTCAGGTATTGCGTGGCGCGTGCAGCGCCTTCGATTGCACTGCCGCTCGTCGTATCGTGCATGGCGAATCCTCCCCTTGGAACGCCATGCTAAGATGGATGCTTGATAGAAATATTGAGTATGGTCAATTTTTCCTGATACATTCTCACGCTTGCATTTGGACGCCACAGGCTTACAATAAATACATCTCATAATATCTAACAAAAAGGGATCAAGACGATGCACCGGTGGCTGAAACGTCTGCTTTCCGGCCTCTCCACCGCGCGCGCGCCGTCGGTGCCCGTCCCTATTCCGGTTCCTCTTCCCGAAGCGCTTCCCGCCGAACCCGCTCCGGCCCTGTCCGGTCCCGCCGTGCGCGCCGCCCAGCCGCCGGTATCGTTCGAACAGCTCGACCGCATCAACGGCGCCTGGAACAACTGGCTGTTCGACCGCCATGGCCAGGATGGATTCGACCTCAACGAAACCGAGTCGCGTGCCCTGGAGGCATTGGCCGCGATCCTGTCCTCGCAGCAGTCGGGCGCGGCGCTGGTGCGGCGCATGCCGGGGCTGGTGCCGCAGCTGCTGCAAAGCCTGCGCAACGACAGCTTTTCCGGCAGCGCGCTGTCGCGCACCATTTCATCGGACGTGGTGCTGGTGGCGGCCGTGATCCGGCTCGCCAACAGCGCCCACCAGGGCATGGGCAACACGATCACCAGCGTCGAGCACGCGGTGATCCTGATCGGCCAGGAAGGCTTGCGCCAGCTGATCACGACGGTGGCCTTCCGCCCCATCATCGACCTGCATTCCGGTTTCCATACGCGCCGCCTGGCGCCGCGCCTGTGGGAGCATTCGGAGCGCTGCGCGATCAGCGCGCGGCACCTGGCGGCGGACATGGAGATCGAACCCTTCGACGCCTTCCTGGCCGGCCTGCTGCAGAACGTCGGCCTGATCGTCTCGCTGCGCATCATGGACCAGGTGGCCAAGGGCGAACGCAAGCTGGGCTCGGAGATGTTCCTGGCCCAGCTTGCGCGCGACACCCGGCGGCTGTCCTGCAGCATCGCACGCGAATGGCATTTCCCGGAAACGGTGGCGCAGGCGCTGGCCGAACAGGGCGGCCTGCACAAGGGTGCGCAGATGTCGCCGCTGGGCCGCCTGCTCAAGCTGACCGACTACCTCGGCAAGGTGCGCCTGCTGGTGGAAAACGAGTTGCTGGACGAATCGGACCCGGAACTGTTCTTCGGCCTGCCGGCGAATGCGGCGCAGTGTTATTCGGCACTGGCGGCGAGCCGCGAACAGGCCGCACCGGCCTGAGAGCCGCTCGCCGCCAACCCTTTTTCATCGGCGAGCCGCGAACAGGCCGCACCGGCCTGAGAGCCGCTCGCCGCCAACCCTTTTCATCGGCGAGCCGCGAACAGGCCGCACCGGCCTGAGAGCCGCTCGCCGCCAACCCTTTTTCATCGGCGAGCCGCGAACAGGCCGCACCGGCCTGAGAGCCGCTCGCCGCCAACCCTTTTCATCGGCGAGCCGCGAACAGGCCGCACCGGCCTGAGAGCCGCTCGGTATTTTTAATCGATACCCCTAAAACCGTCGCCCCTGCGCAGGCAGGGGCCCAAGTTGCACGCGCAACCTTGACGCATGCAGAACCCGGGCCCCTGCCTGCGCAGGGGCGACGTTGTCTGGCGATCGTGGTATTGCGCCCTTTCCTCTTTACTTGACCGCACCATCCGTCAACGCCAGCTGCCGGTTCTGCGCATCCAGCCACGCCTTCAGCGGCGCAAAGTATTCCAGCATCGCGGTCGCATCCATGCGCTCTTCGCCGGTCACCGCCTTCAACGCTTCCGGCCACGGCTTGCTGGTGCCCATCGCGAGCATCTGCTGGAACTTGGCGCCGGCCTGCTTGTTGCCGTAGATCGAGCAGCGGTACAGCGGGCCGGTGTCGCCGGCTTCGCGGCACAGCGCGCGGTGGAACTGGAATTGCAGCACGTGGGCCAGGAAGTAGCGCGCGTACGGCGTGTCGCTGGCGACGTGGAACTTGGCGCCGGCGTCGAAGCCGCTTTCCCCCTCGATCGGGGCCGGACGCGCCACGCCCTGGTATTGCTCGGTCAGCGCCCACCAGGCCTTGTCGTAGTCGGCCGGCTTGACCTGGCCGCCATAGACCTGCCAGCGCCACTTGTCGACCTTGTAGGCGAAGGGCATGAAGGCCACCTTCTGCAGCGCGGTGTACAGCAGCGGGCCGATTTCCTGCGCGGGGTCCGGATCCTGTTTCATCAGGCCGATGCGCTTCAGGTAGGCCGGCGTGATCGACAGCGCCACGGTATCGCCGATCGCTTCGTGGAAGCCGTCGTTGGCGCCGTTCTTGAACAGCGGCGGCTGCACCCCGTAGGCCAGGTCGTAGTACAGGTGGCCCAGCTCGTGGTGGATGGTGCGGAAGTCCTCGGCGGTCGGCGTGATGCACATCTTCACGCGCACGTCGTCCTTGCCGTCCAGGTCCCAGGCCGATGCGTGGCAGACCACGTCGCGGTCGCTCGGCTTGGTCAGCAGCGAGCGCTCCCAGAAGGTGGCCGGCAGCGTGCGCATGCCGAGCGAGGTGTAGAAGCCTTCGGCGTAGCGCGTCATCTCCACCGCGCCGGTCTTGCGCTCTTCCAGCAGCGCGGTCAGGTCTTCGCTTTTCTCGAGGCCGGCGGGCTTCAGCAGCGGATAGAGGTTGTCCCAGCTCTGCGCCCACATGTTGCCCAGCAGGTGAGACGGGATCGGCGCATCAAGCGGCACCGCCGCCGCGCCGTAGGCCTGGCGCAGTTTGTAGCGGGTATAGGTGTGCAGCGAATCGTAGAGCGGCTTCACCTGCTGCCACAGGCGTTCCATCTCGTTCGAAAAGGCCTCCGGCGGCATGTCGTAGAACGAGCGCCACAGCGCACCGGTGTCGGCGGAGCCCATCGCGCGTGCGCCCTTGTTCGAGACCTCGACGTACTTCACGTAATCCTGCTTGTAGGCCGGCGACTGGGCATGCCAGCCGAGCCAGGCTTCCTTCAGGCGCGCCGGGTCGCGGCTGGTGGCCAGCACCTTTTCCAGCTCGCCCAGCGGCATGCAGGCCGGCCTGGCGGCGGCGCCGGCAGCGGCCGGCGGGCAGTACTTGGCCTTGCCGTAAGCGCCGGTCATGCCGGCGGCCAGGCGCGCGTAGGTGCCGCGGTCGGCGGCGTCGGGCAGCATCAGGGTGCGCTGCATCAGCATCAGCTTGCGCGCGCTGGCTTCCGGCAGTTTCAGGGCCTTGAAGCGGCGCGCCTTGAGCGCCACCTCGCCGCTGAGGGTCAGGAACTGCTCGTTGGACTGGGCCGTCATGGCTTCGGTGTCGAGCGTGATGAAATTCTCGGCCACCCATTCGGCGCGCTGGGCGTCCAGGCCGAGGCGCTCCAGGCGTGCTTCGGCGTCGGCGATGAAGCGCTCGGCCTCGGCCACGGTGGGCTTGCCCTGGGCGGCGGGCTTGGTTGCGGCCGCCGCGGCCGGCAGCGCCAGGCTGGCGCTCGCGAACAGGGCGGCGATCAGGGCAGGAGTCAGGGCAATGCGGGGACGAATCGGATGCATGGTCTTCAAGTCTCTTCCTCGGGTGACGTAACGATTTATATGGTTTCGGGCGCGGCTTCGAAGGCGGCTTCGGATACGGTCCCGGAAACCTGTTCGCTGTTCCAGGCAAAGCCGCCCGCGGCGGCGCCGAACAGCAGCTCGCCGCGCTGCGGGCCGCGCAGCCTGGCACGGATCTCGCGCGGCGCCATCAGCCAGGGATTGCCGTCGCCGGGGTCGAAGCCGAGCACGCGCACCTGGGTCTCGCCCCGCACCTCGCGCAGTGCGACCTGCGATACGCAAGCGGCATCCAGGCGCTGCGCTTCCAGCCCGGCCAGCATCTGCGCGCCCTTGTGCTGCTCGGCCTCGGCGGCCTTGGCCCTGGCGGAGGCGTCGGCCACCTCCTTCAGCGCCGCGGCCACGTCCTGGGACATGCGCTGGAACTGGCGTGCCTGCTCGGGCGACAGCGTGATTTCGTTCTTGCGCACCCTGGACGCCACCATCAGGTAGCGGCGCAGGTCGGGACGCGCGGCCAGGCGCGCCATCTCGGCCTTGTGGCCCGCCGCCAGTTCGCCGAACTCGGCGATGCGCTGCGACACCGCGGCGATCACCTCCCCGATTTGCGGGCCTTCCGGGCGCAGCACGCACACCAGCATCTCGTCCTGCCTGCGCGGCAGCGCCACGTCGATCGCCACGCGCCGCCCGGCGACCGCGCTGCCCTCGGCCAGCCCGATCGTAACCTGGTCGCCGACGATCTCGCAATTGACCGCGTGCGCGATGGTGACGCGGGTACCGGCCACGGTGCAGTTCTCGGCGCGCTCGAGCACGATGGCGCCGTCGGGCGCCTGGATCAGCGCGCGCGACGCCACCCCGCGCACGCGGATGTCGCCGCGCTGGTTGTGGGCGCTGCCCCCGACCAGGTTGGCATGCAGCAGGATGGCGCCGCCGCGCGAGGCCAGGCGCCCGTAGACGTCGCCGTGCACGGTGATGCCTTCGCCCTCGATCACGCGGTTTTCCTGGACCTCGCCGAATTCCTCGTAGTCGCCGCTCAGCCGCAGGTTGCCGGTGGTCCGGGCGCTGACGCCGTCATGGCTGACGATCTTGTCCTGGATCGAGATCCGGCTGGTCTTCGGGTCCACCGACAGGAAGCCGGCGCGTTGCGACACCAGGAATTCGCCTTCCGGCACGCACTCGACCCGGGTGCCGGGACCGGCATAGGGCGCAAGGTCGGTATCGCGTCCCGGCGTCGCTGCCAGCCTGGCGCCGGAGATCTCGTGGCCGGCACTGCCGGCGCTGGCCGGGATCTTCCGCAGCAGGCGCGCACCGGCCTGGATTTGCGGGAAACGGTTCTGGAAGCTGTACAGGTCGAGGCGGCCGTTGGCCAGCTGGCGCGGCGCATTGCTGCGGTGGATGTCGTCGGAGACTTCGACGATGCGGGCGTCTTCGCCCGCCACCGGGTCCAGGCGGCGCGCCACGGTGATGCGGTCGGCGCGGGTGGAAGCGATGGCGGCGCGCACGGCGTCGAGCTCGATGCCGAAGCGGATGCCCTTGAGCCAGGTGTCGGCCACGAACTCGTCGACCTCGAGCCGGGTCGGCGTCCCCTCCCCGTCCGGATCCTGCGGATTGGCCAGCCGGACCGGCTCGAAGTAATACTCGGCGCGCCCGCTGGCGATCCTGAGCGAACGGTAGAGGGCGCGGCGCGCCGGATCGAAGGGCTGGATATCGGCGGCGATGCGCAGCATGCGGTCCTCGCCGTGCGCGGTGGCGGCAGCGGCAGCGGCATCGGCCGCTGCGCCGTGACCGAACAGGGCGCGCAGGAAGACGGCGTAATCGAGGCCCGCAAGCAGGTCGCCGGCCCGGAAAATGCCGTCGACGGCAGCGGCCAGGGCAATGCCCTGCGCCGGATCGGCGTACACGCCGCCGGCGCGCTTGACGATCCAATGTTCAGTGGACACGATACGCTCCAGGTGCTCCCGGCAGGGTTTGGGCCAGGTAGAAGCGAGCTAGCGTATCACGTTGCTGACAATAAATAAATATCGATCAACAATGTTGTTTTAAGGACAGCGCAGGAGGGTCGTGCTAGAAGCGGGCAGCCGCTGACGGACTGCCGCGAGGGGGAAAGGCAAGGGGGAAAGATCAGCGGCGGCGCGGGTACAGGTCCATGCCGGCTTCGTTGATCTGGCGGCGCAGGTCGCGCCGCTCGTCCGGCGTCAGGCGGCCGCTGCCGCGGGGGGGCGGCGCATACTGCTGCTGCGGCGGTGCGTCCTGTTGCTGGGCGCGGCGCGTGTCGTCATAGGGGCGCATGTCGGCGTCGCGCTGGCCGCGGTCCTGCGGTGGCAGCGTGAAACGTTCGCGTCCGCCCTGCTGGCGCTGCTGCTGCATGTCGTCGCGGCGCTCGCCGCCGTATTGCTGGGCAAACGCGGTACCGGCGCCGAAGACCAGGGCGCACGCCAGCGCACCGCGAAGGGCGACGCGCGCAATGCGCACTGCCTTCGTTGCTGCCTGGTTGTCGTTGGACGCGCTATTCATTGGTGTTCCTCTTCCGCGATGCCGTTTTAAAAGTTAAGCTGTAACGCAGTCAAACTGTGGTACGTAAAGCGTGATTCGATGAGGTTCAGTGTATGTGGATTCCGCTGCGGGTATAAGTCCAATTGGGTAAAGTTTGTAACACAATGTAATGCCTCAGCAGTAACCCCTGTCGGCCCGGCGATATGAAGTTACCATAGCGACATTAATCTGACAAATCTTGACAGAATCATGAATGCATCAAGCTCGAATTCCGGCACCGCCAACAACGGTGGCCACGCCTCCAAGATCATGGTGGTGGACGACGACGTGCGCCTGCGCGACCTGCTGCGCCGCTACCTCACCGAACAGGGTTTCCAGGTCGTGACGGCCGAAAGCGCGCCGGCCATGAACAAGCTCTGGCTGCGCGAACGCTACGACCTGCTGGTGCTGGACCTGATGCTGCCGGGCGAGGACGGCCTGTCGATCTGCCGCCGCCTGCGCGGCGCCGGCGACCAGACCCCGATCATCATGCTGACCGCGAAGGGCGAGGACGTCGACCGCATCGTCGGCCTCGAGATGGGCGCCGACGACTACCTGCCGAAGCCCTTCAACCCGCGCGAGCTGGTGGCGCGCATCAACGCCGTCCTGCGCCGCAAGGGTCCGGACGAGATCCCGGGCGCACCGAGCGAGACGCCGCAGACCTTCGAGTTCGGCGACTTCGTGCTCGACCTGGGCACGCGCACGCTGAAGAAGAACGGCGAGACCGTGCCGCTGACCACCGGCGAATTCTCGGTGCTGAAGGTGTTCGCGCGCCATGCGCGCCAGCCGCTCTCGCGCGAGAAGCTGATGGAACTGGCGCGCGGCCGCGAGTACGAGGTGTTCGACCGTTCGCTCGACGTGCAGATCTCGCGCCTGCGCAAGCTGATCGAGCCGGATCCATCCAGCCCGCTGTACATCCAGACCGTGTGGGGCCTGGGCTACGTGTTCATTCCTGAAGGCCAGCCACGCTAGTGTCGACGACGTTTGCCAACGGGCGCCCCGAACGCCGCGCCACGCCCCGCCACATGGGGTGGATGCGCAGCGGCCTGTTCTGGCGCACCTTCTTCCTGCTGTCCCTGCTCACGGCGCTTTCCATGGCGTCGTGGATCGGCATGCTCAGCGTGTTCCAGCGCGGCTCGCAGGCCGAGCAGACCGCCGAACTGCTGGTCTCGGTCGTCACCATCACCAAGGCGGCGCTGACCCACTCGGCACCCGACCTGCGGCTGGAACTGCTGATGGAGCTGGTATCGAACGAAGGCATCCGCGTGCTGACCCTGGAACCCACCGACCACGTCGAGCCGCCGCCGGCCTGGCTGTTGCCGGAGATAGCGGCCAGGGTGCGCGACCGGCTCGGCCAGGACACGCGGTTCTCGCGCCGCGTGAACGACATGCCGGGCTTCTGGGTCAGCTTCGACATCGACGGCGACAAGTACTGGCTGATGCTGGAGCGCGAGCGCATCGCCAGCCTGACCGGCGTGCAGTGGCTCGGCTGGGCGACCCTGGTCGGCGTGCTGTCGCTGGTGGGCGCGGCGCTGATCTCGAGCCTGGTAAACCTGCCGCTGGCGCGCCTGACCGCGGCCGCGCGCTCGATCGCCCAGGGCAAGCGCCCCGCCCCGCTGCCGGAAAAAGGTTCGCAGGAGATCGTCGAGGCCAACCGCAGCTTCAACCAGATGATCGACGACCTGCAGCAGCTGGAAAAGGACCGCGCCGTGATCCTGGCCGGCATCTCGCACGACCTGCGCACACCGCTGGCGCGCATGCAGCTGGAACTCGAGATGGCCAACCTGTCGACCGAAGCGCGCGAGGGCATGCAGTCGGACATCGCGCAGATGGACGCCATCATTGGCCAGTTCCTCGACTTCGCGCGACCGACCGAGGCCGCGACCTTCGTGCCGGTGAACCTCTCGGAACTGCTCGAGGATTGCGCGCGCGAGGCGGCGCGCCTGCCCGACGTGCGCGTCAGCGCCGACATCGACGAGGGCATCCACGTGCCGGCCAACTCGACCGACCTGCGGCGCGTGATCAACAACATCATCGAGAACGCGCGCCGCTACGGCAAGACGCCCGGCGGATCGCCGCCCGGCCATGACGTCACCGAGATCGACATCGCCTGCCACGTCAAGCTCACCGGCCACGGCCGGCGCGCGGTGGTCGAGATCAACGACCACGGCGTGGGCGTGCCGGAAGACCAGATCCAGCAGCTGCTGCGCCCCTTCACGCGCCTGGACAGCGCGCGCGGCCAGGCCAACGGCGCCGGCCTCGGGCTGGCGATCGTGGAACGCGTGATCACGCGCCACAACGCCGAGCTGGCGGTGCGCAACCGCGACGGCGGCGGACTGGTGCTCTCCTTCGCCCTGCCGCTGGCGACCTAGAGCCTATCCCGGCACGCGTCTTCGCCAGCCTGGTCGCCGCCTGACCCCGCTTAGCGCGACGGCTCGAACGCGAGTTCGCTGTCCTTGACGTCGGCGATCGGTCCCAGGATCGACGGATCGAAGGGGCGCGGCGCTTCGTCCTGCGCGAGCAGGCGCGGCATATCCGGATTGGCCAGCGCGCCGCGGCCCAGCGCGACCAGGTCGGCGCCCAGCGCCAGCACCTCGCCGGCGCGCGCTTCGTCATGCAGGCCGCCGTTGGCGATCAGCGGGATGCCCGGCGCATGGCGCCGCGCCAGCGTCACCAGGCTGTCGCCGCCGTCCGCGAAAGCCGGCTTCCAGGCTTCGAATTCGGTCACGTGGATGAAGTCCGCGCCGGCCGCCGCCAGGCTGCCGAAGATCACCTGCGCATCCGCCTCCCCGCCCGGCCACTTGCTGGTGAAGTCGTTGACCTTGCCCTGCGAGATGCGGATGCCGACCGGCACTGCGGCGCCCACCGCGCCCACCGCGTCCTTGACGGCGGCCAGCACCTCGGCCAGCAGCGTCACCCTGCCCCGCACGTCGCCGCCCCAGCGGTCGTCGCGGCGGTTGGTGGCGGCGGTCAGGAACTGGTCCAGCAGGTAGCCGTTGGCGCCGTGGATCTCGATGCCGTCGAAGCCGCCGATCAGCACGGCGCGCAGCGCCGCCTCCACGAAACCGGCCACCACTTCGCGGATGCCATCGGCATCGAGCGCGGCCGGCTCCGGATAGCGGCCCTCGCCATGATAGAAGCGCATCTGCTCGCCCACCGGACGCAGCGCGGACGGCGCCACGTTATGCGAGCGGAAGCGGTTGCCCTGGCTCAGCGCCCCCGCGTGCATCAGCTGCGCGAACATGCGGGTGCCGTGCGCGTGCGCGTCCTGCGTGATCGCGGTCCAGCTGCGCGCCTGGGCATCGTCCGCCAGGCCGGGCTGGCCGCGGTAGCCCTGCGAGTGCGCGCGGTCCGTATACAGGCCTTCGGTGATCACCAGGCCGAAACCGCCGGCGGCGAAGCGCGCGTAGTAGCGGCGCATGGCGTCGGTGGCCAGGCCGTCTTCGGTCGCGCTCACGCGCGTCATCGGGGCCACCGCGAGGCGATTGCGCAGCGTGGCGCCTTTCATATCGTAAGCGGATAAAATCTTTTTCGTCGTGCCAGCCATGTCCTGCTCCTGCGTATCGAATTCGGATCGCACCATGATAGGGGCCGGTGGCGGCTTGGCCAAGGCGGGCTCGCGTGAAGCCGGCTTAACCTTTCTTGTTAAAGTGAAGCCCAATGCAGACATCCGACCTGCGTGTTTTTCTTGCGGTGGCGGCCAGCGGCAGCCTGTCCGCGGCGGGCCGCCAGCTCGGCGTGGGACCGATGCAGGTGTCGCGCCGGATCGCCGCGCTCGAGGACGAACTGCGCGTACGCCTGCTGCACCGCACGACGCGCTCGGTGTCGCTGACCGCCGAGGGCGAGACCTTCCTGCCGTATGCGACGGCGATGGCGGAAGCGGCCGACGGCGCACGCGCGGCGCTGAGCCCATCGCCGCTCCAGGCCAGCGGGGTGCTGCGCATTACGGCGCCGAGCGTGTTCGGGCAAGCCATCGTGCTGCCGCTGCTGCCCGCCCTGCTGGAACGCCATGCCGGCCTGGGGATCGACCTCGACATGTCGGACCGGGTGGTCGACATCGTCGGCCAGGGGCTGGACCTGGCCGTGCGCGTGGCCACGCTGGCCGATTCCGAACTGGTGGCGCGGCGCCTGGCCGCCAATCCGCGCGTGATCTGCGCGGCGCCGGCCTACATCGCACGCCACGGCATGCCGGCCACGGCGGCCGAGCTGGATGCGCACCAGTGCGTGATCCTGCAGGCCGTGCCGCGCTGGCCGCTGCTGATCGGCGGCGTCCTGCAGCGCCGCCGCGTGAATGGACGGGTGAGCACCAGCAGCGTCGGCGCGGCCCGCAGCGCCGCCCTGCAGGGCCTGGGCCTGGCGATGCTGGCCTACTGGGACGTGCACGAGCATTTGCAAACAGGCGAACTGGTACGGATCGAATTGCGCGACGCCGCGATGGAAGACCTGTCCGTATGGGCGGTCACGCCGAGCCGGCGCCACGTGCCGGCGCGGGTCAAGGTGTTCCTGGACGCGCTCGAGCACGCGCTGGCCGCACGCGGCGCGGCGCCGGCCTAGCCGGCATGGCCAAGAAAAACCGCCTGCGCATCGCTGCGGCAGGCGGCAAATCCAAGTTGCCACTTGGAGGAGACAGAGAGAGTCAGCGCATCACCGCTAACACTACCTCTCCCACATTAGGACGCCCACTTGCGGTACAAGGGCGGATCGGGGTGATGCATGACGCGTCGACGTGTCGGCGCAGTCGTACGCACTGCTCACAAGTTCCGTATGGCCTCAAGAAGCCAGATAGCCGCGCGCGTGGATCGCCAGCAGCAGCTGGATCGCCACCTGGGCGATGAACAGGCCGGTAAAGCGAGGATGAGCAGCCTGCCGCACGCCGCCCCACGCCGCGAATGCGTGCGGCGCCATGCACAGCAGGAACCAGATCACCAGCGCGACGATCGGATTGATCAACTGGATGGCGGCGGCCCCGACAAAGGCGTCCGCGCGGTTGTCCGGTCCCCAGTGGATCGCCACCTGCCCCCCCGCCGGAGACGCGTGGATCGTCCAGAAGGCAATGACGAAAACGACGGCGACGAGAATGCCGTTCAGTGACGTGGCGCTGCGGTTGTTCATTGAATCCCCAAATCTCATGATATATAACTCGAATTATCCTATATCAGGTAAAAGTGTGTGCTCATCACATCCATGCTTGATCCTAAAAGATCGCCGCAAGGTCTTACGAAGTATTAAAACGAGAGAAACTTGTGGCGCCGCATGTCTCCATTGGAAATTAAGCGTCATTACCACCTTTTCTTGAGGTGAGCGGGGGGAAAACTGGTTTGGTTTCCATAGATGCTGTAAATTCAGAGGCCGAGTAAATATATCGAAATTCCTCGCCGTGCTTCTGAAATAACAGAAGCGACCCTTCGGAGCTCGCTATTACGGTTGCCGCGCCTGTAAAATCCTTCGTCATGACGATATGTGGATTTTGGTCCCGTAACAAGCTTGCACGCATGGCACCCATGAAAAACGCTACGATAATAAAGGCTGCAGTGAGTGTTACAAATGCTGCAGATGCTGCCCGCCCAAAGCGTGCCCGGCGTTTTTTGATTTTATGGATGAAAGTTCTCATTCTTGGTTGAAGAAAGAAACCAGCGCGCACAAGCCCAGACAGGATTACCAACATTATTGAGATCAAGACTCCGATACCGGAAAGCCAAGTCATCGTGAATTTCACATATATCGCCAACATCAGAAAAACAAATAAGAGCAATTGCATCAAAAACCAAACAAACCCTTCCCATTTGATAGTATCGCTGTGTGATCGCACGAAGCGACGCTGGTGAGGCCAAGTCATTCTTCGAGGGAATCCCCGCTGTATTCTATCTGCCACCGCTAAGAACGGGAGCATAATAAGCTGCAAAATAGAAATTAACACCCTCGCAGAAACTGCGCAAAAAAATACATAAAATAGAAAGGTAGCCGTCACACCTTTGGCAAGCGGCAGTCCGGCCACTGCTACGATCTGCAATGGAACTTCCATCAAGAATCCAGCGTAGTGCGCTAGCGACAAAGATACGATTGCGAGCATTCCCGCGAGTACGGAGGTTTTACGATCCCACACCTCATGGAGCCAGTTGCGACCGTTTGGAGTTATGAATTGCATTAACAGTAGTCTCTAATGTACAGAATGAGTTAACGCCATTTTGACGCGAAAATCAGTCATCCGCTTTTTGTCATTCCGCAAAAATTCTATTGATCTTTGTTCCATACAAGTTATGGCAAGGCCTGGCACCTGAAATCGCTCAGGCGCACCGCCCCATGCCCTGCGTTGTGCAGCACGACTTTCAGGCTGAGGAAGTGGCCGGGCGCATTATGATGGATGAGCGGCACTCCCGTGCGATGACCGTACAGCAGCAGATCTTGCCGCCGTCGCAGGATGAGTGAAAGGTGATCGGGTTGCCGATGCCAGTCCGGCGTACAAACACCGCGAGCCCGGCGGCGCCAGGCAAAAAAACGCCAGCCCATGAAGAGGCTGGCGATAATCCAGGCGGGAGAGGCCCGGAGGAGACAGAGATAAAGCCAGCACATCACTGCATGGCTACAGGACAGAGATTGGGACGTCCCTGGCATCCACAAGGCCTGCGGCGGGTTATCGAAAACCCGCCGTCCGGTAGGCCCAGTCGTACGCATTCATTGCAAGTCCTGCGCAGATGGCGGGAAGCGCGCGAAGGGTGAATCAGCGAACAGACCGGGCCGTCCGCCGCGGCGCACGATGCAATTTCGATAAGGAGGTTGCCATGAAGCGTACAGCCCGATTGTTCGGCACGATCGCCGCACTCACCGCCCTCGTTGCCGCCGCGCCGGCGTCGACCGCCGGCGACATCGTCAAATGCGTCGACGCCAGTGGCCACGTCACCCTGACCGACCAGCCCTGCACCGGCGCGGCCATCACCGTGCAACTGGAACACGGCATCGGGCAGAAGGCGGAACCGGCTGCGGCGCGCCAGCGCTACCTGCTGCCGGCGGCCGACCTGCGCCACGATGCCTGGAAGCGGCCGGCCGTGGAGCGCCCGGCCCAACTGGCGCGCGACGTGGCGACCCTGAAGGCGGCGCGGCGCACCCTGCTGATGCTGGACGCGAAGCCGGTGCTCGCCGGCCTGAACTGATCAGTGCCGGTCCCGTAGCGTGTACATCGGCAGCGCCGGCTCGTTGGCCGGGGCGCCCAGCGTGCGCACCACCTGCAGCACTTCTTCCGACTTGATGAAGCTGGCCGACGAGCTCGCCGCCAGCAGTTTTTCCGGCGGCTGCGGGCGCGCGATGGCAAAGCCCTGCACGTAGTCGACGCCGATCCCGGCCAGCGTGCGGAGGGTGGCGGCATCTTCCGTCCACTCGGCGATGGTCTTCATGCCGAGGTTGGCGGCCAGGTTGACGATCGCTTCGACGATCGCGACGTTGGCCGGGTGCGCGTTGATGTCGACGATGAAGTTGCCGTCGATCTTGAGCATGTCCGCCGGCAGTTCCCTCAGGTAGGAGAACGAGGTGTAGCCGGCGCCGAAATCGTCGAGCGCCACCTTGACGCCGAAGTTGCGTACCTGGTCGATGAAGCGGCGCGTGTTGTCGAGGTCGTGCAGGGCCACGCTCTCGGCGAATTCCATGCACAGGCACGCCGCCACGTGGCTGTAGCGCGACAGGATTTCCAGCGTGTCCTGCACGAAGCGCTCGTCGTTGAGCGAGGCGCCGGACAGGTTCATGCAGACGAAGCGGGTATTGCCCAGCGCCTCGGCGTGGTCCTCGATCCAGCCCAGGGTGGTCGACAGCACCCAGCGGTCGATCACGCCGGCGCGGCCGCTCTTCTCGGCGGCGGCGATCACCGGGCCGGCCGCCGACACGCGCCCGTCGGGCTCGCGCATGCGCAGCAGCACCTCGAAGTTCAGCGATTCCATCGGCGCGCGGAGCGACATGATCGGCTGCATTTCCAGGAACATGCCTGCGGCCGCGTCGGGGCCAGACAGGCGCTCGACCAGGTTCAGTTCGGCCTCGCGCTCCTGGAAGGCGTCCGAGCCGCGCTCGTACACGACCAGGCCGTCGCCGTGGCCCTCCTTGGCTGCGCGGCAGGCGCGGTCGGCGGTCGAGACCGCGTCCTTCATCGACATGCCCGGCGCGACTTCGATCAGGCCGACCGAGCAGCGCACGTGGAAAGCCTTGTCGCCGACGCGGTACGGGGAGCCGCCGATGCGGTCGACGATGCCGCGGCAGATCAGGGTCGCCAGCGGCACCGCGGTGTCGGGCATGACGATCACGAATTCGTCGCCGCCGATGCGGCCGATCTTCTGGCCGCCGGCCAGCATCAGTTCGATCCGCTCGCACACCTGTTTCATCACCTCGTCGCCGGTGGCATGGCCGAACAGATCGTTGATCAGCTTGAAGCGGTCGAGGTCGATGTAGGCCAGGCTCAGCGGCTTGCCGCCGCCCGGACGCGGCTCGGCGGCCGCCTCGAATATCTTCTCGATGCCGCGCCGGTTGAAGACCTTGGTCAGCGCGTCGTTGTCGGCCATGAAGCGCAGCTGTTCGGTGGCCTCGACCTTTTCGGTCACGTCCTGCATCACCGCCTCGATACGGCTGCGCGCCAGGGTCGCGCTGACCATGAAGCAGCGCTGGCCGTCGCGGCTGGCGACCTGCATCTCGGCGTCGCTCTGCAGGTGTACCTGCTCGTGCAGGGTGATCCAGAAGCGCTCGGCGAAGAACTGCTTCCAGGCGGTGCGCCCGGGCACGAAGCTGGCGGCGTCGCCGATCCCGAGCATCTTCAGCATGGCCGGATTCGCACTCAGGAAGTGGCCATACATGTCCAGCGTGAACAGCCCGACCGGCATCGCCTCGTAGGCGTGCTGCAGCTTGTTCTGGGCTTCCATGCGCTGCTCGGTCTCGACCCGCATCTGCTCGGCCACCGCCAGCGCCGCCAGCAGGCTGGCGGTCAGCGCCGCGGTGACGCTGTTGGCCACGCCCAGCAGCTCGCGCACCCCGAGCGCCGCCGCGAACACTTCGGTCAGGCAGGCCAGGAAGGTGACGGTGAACGAGGCGGCGAACCACATCGCCACGTGCGACTGCGAGCGCAGCATGACGTTGACCAGGCCCAGGATCATCAGCGACAAGCCGGCGGCGACGATGCCCCACATCACAGGCAGGAAGCTGTTGTAGGGCAGCCAGATCGCGCATGGCAGCAGGGCCAGGCAAAACCACTGCGTGACGCGCAGCGGCGGCGCGAAGCGGGTGCGCAGCAGTTCGGGACCGAACAGGGTCATGTACAGGGTGAGCGTGGAGATCGCGTACAGCGCCATGGTCAGCGCGCGGCTCGGCAGCAGCCATTCGACCGGCACGTCCTGGCCCAGCCACTGGATGTCCCAGCCGGCCGACAGCGCGGCGACGCGCAGGTTGAGGATCAGCCAGCCCGCGAACTGCAGGTACAGCACCTGGCGGTTGATGATCGCGGTGATCAGGATGAACAGGCTGAGCACGATCATGCCGCCGTCGAGCAGGCCCGACTGGCGGTAGAACTGCTGGGTCGACAGCGCCAGGCGCGCCATGGGCCACTGCAGTGCGGTCAGGTGCGCCGGCCCGGAAAACATGGCGCGGCAGAGCACTTCGCCGCGGCTGTCCGGCATGCGCAGCGCGAAGCCGGCCTTGACCGCGCTCAGCGCGCCCGTGCCGCCGCCGCGGGTGGCGCTGCCCAGCACTTGCAGGGTGGCGCTGTCCCAGCAGCGGATGGCAACCATGTGGCGCGACGGGAACTCGACCGCGTCGGCGCCGGCCGCCGGGTCGCCGGCCGCCGGGTCGCCGGCCGGCAGGTCGCCGGCGCGCAGGTCGCGCGCGCGGAAGGCGAACCAGACCGGCGCCTCGGACAAATGGGTGTCATAGTAGTCGACCGGATGCGCCTGCGCCAGTTCGCGCAGGGCGACGGTCGGCGTCGGCACCGTGCCGCTGTCGACGGTGGCGCGAAAGGTCAGCGGCTGGCTGCCGCCGGCGACGAAATGGCTGTCCCACAGGATCAGGATCATGGCCGAGGCAAGCGCCACGCCCAATGGGACGAGATAGACCGACAGCACGCGCATCAACGCTTCGATGATGCGATGGGCGGCCATCACGAGCATCGGCTTGTGCGTTGAGGTGGACGGCTGAAATGGCTGGAACATAAGCGGTTCGATCGGGCAGACAAGTACCGGCACGCATGCCGGCTGTATTGGTCAAGAGGATACAGGCTGCCAATAATTCCGTCATGCAATATCTTCTGCTTATGCCATCGCCAGCCTGCGAACATGTTCGACTGGTGCTACGTGCGGGCGCGTCCCGGCATGATCCTGTGGCGTGGCCGCAACTCGCCGATCAGGATCGCCGGGTGCCCGGTCCGGTGCACGAACCTCGGCAGCGGCCGGCGTGCGGCGGATTCCTTGGCGTGGCGGCCACCGGCGGCATCGCAAAGGCCGGTCACGCCATGAAGCGCGCGGTTCCCGCCACCCGGATGGACGTTCCGGCAAGGTCGCCGATTTCCGCATGCAGGCGCGAGCGGATGCCCATGTCCTCGCCCTGCACCACGTCGATGGCGCCGCCGTGGGGCCAGCCGATGTCGCGCAGGTAGCCGGCCAGCGCGGCGGTACCGGCGCCGGTGGCCGGATCTTCGTAGACGCCGCCGATGGCGAATGGGTTGCGGGTGTGGAACAGGCGCGGCCCTTCGGCCCACGCCAGCACGATGGTAGTCAGGTCATGCGCCGCCATCAGCGCGCGGCCGGCCTCGAGGTCGTAGCGCATCGCCGCCAGCAGTTCGCGGCTGGCCAGCGCCAGCACCAGGTGGTTGGCACCCGCGTGCGCGAAGCCGGGCGGGATGCGCGGATCGAGGTCGGCCTGCCCGTAGCCGAACAGCGCCAGCGCCTGCGCCGCCAGCGCGGGATCGGCCGGGCGGCTGAAGGTGGGCGGCGACTGCAGCGCGGCGCCGACCAGGCCCTCGGCCGCGCGCCGTCCTTCGACCGTGATGGCGGCCGCGTTCAGCGTCAGCGCATATACGCCGTCGCCGTGCGCGCCGGCCAGCGCCGCGCCCAGCGCGATGGTGGCGTGGCCGCAGAACGGCACTTCCGACTCGGGCGAAAAGTAGCGTACGCGCCAGCCCTGGCCGCCGTCGCCGAGCGGCGCCGCGAACGCGGTTTCGGAGAACCCGACCGCATGGGCCAGGCGCTGCATCTGGTCGGCCGGCGGCAGTGCCGCGCCGATCCAGACGCCGGCCGGATTGCCGCCCGCCTGGCCGTCGGAAAAGGCGGCGATGCGCAGGATCGCGCCGAGCTCGGATTGATATGCGGTCACGTTTTGCTCCTCTTTTGGATGGACAGACAGGCATGATAGTGCCGGACCGCGAAACCTGCAGAGGCCCGGCCCGGCAAGAGCGTCAGAAACCCGGCGGGCGCTCGCCGGCCACTCCGGCCTGTTTTTCCAGCGCCAGGCCGACGCGGGCGATCGTGCCTTCGTCGAACAGGCGGCCGATCAGGGTCACGCCGTGCGGCACGCGGCGTGGCGAATCGAATGCCGGCAGCGGCTGCGCCGGATCCGGCGCCCAGTCGCTGCGCGCCTGCGCCACCTCCACCGAGCCGGTACGCAGCGTCAGCGAAGGATGGCCGGTGTTGTTCGAGACGGTCAGCATCTCGTCGCGCAGCGAAGGCACCAGCAGCAGGTCGACCTGCTTGAAGATGCGCGCCATCTCCAGCGCCACCTTGCGCCGCAGGCGGTCCGCCTGCACGAAGTCGACCGCCGACAGGAAGCGCGCTTCGCGGAACAGGTTGGGCCAGGCATCCGGCACCTGCGCCTTGAGCTGGTCGACGCGGCCGTCCAGCGTGATCTCCTCGAACGCCGCCGCGGCCTCGGCGAACAGCACCGTGTTCAGCGACTGGTACGGCCAGTCCGGCAGGCTCACCGGCACCGGGGTCAGGCCCAGCTTCCCGAGCGTGTCCAGCGCGGCGCGGTCGACGTCGGTGGCCGGGGCTTCCTTCATCCAGTCCGGGAAGTAGCCGACCTTCAAGCCTTTCACACCGGCGCCGGCGTCGAAGTCGAGCCGGGCCGGGACACCGGCAACGTCGCCCTCGTCCGTGCCGGACATGGCCTGCAGCACCAGCATCGCATCCTCGACGCTGCGCGTCATCGGGCCCAGCTTGTCGAGCGACCAGCACAACGTCATCGCGCCGGTGCGCGGCACCCGGCCATAGGTCGGGCGCAGGCCGGTGACGCCGCAGCGCATCGACGGGCTGACGATGCTGCCGCCGGTCTCGCTGCCGATCGAAAACGCCACCAGTGCGGCGGCGGTGGCGGCGCCGGGGCCGGCGCTGGAACCGGACGCACCCTCGTCGGGCAACCACGGATTCATGGTCTGGCCGCCGAACCAGACGTCGTTCAGGGCCAGCGCGCCCAGGCTCAGCTTGGCGACCAGCACCGCGCCGGCGGCATTCAGCCTGGCCACCACGGCCGCATCCTGCTCCGGCACGCGCTCGCGGTGGAATTCCGCGCCCCAGGTGGTGCGGATGCCGGCCGTGTCCAGCAAGTCCTTCACGCCGTAGGGAATGCCGTGCAGCGGGCCGCGGTACTTGCCGGCGGCGATCGCGCGGTCGGCCTGGCGCGCCTGCGCCAGCGCGTGGTCCTCGGCGAGGGTGATCACGCTGCGCAGCCTGCCGTCGAGGCGCTTGATGCGCTCGATGTAGATGCGGGTCAGGCGCTCCGACGTGATGGCGCGGGTCTCGATCCAGCGCGCCAGCCGCGTCACCGGGGCGTGGGCGATGTCCTCGTCGCGCGCCGGCAGCGGCCCGGGCGCGGCGCGGCTGCGCACGAAGCGCCCCTTGTCCTTCGTGCCGGCGGAGGCCGTCCCGGCGGAGCCGGCCGCGTCGAGCGGACGCCAGACCGTGGCCGGCGCCAGTTCCGGCGCCAGCGCCACCTTGCGCGGTCCGCTGCGGCGTTCCATGGTCGAGGACAGCGACACCCGCCAGCTGCCCGCCATCATCGCGCGCTGGGCCGGCGTATAAGTCACCTGCATCAGCTTTTCGGCCTCGGCGAAAGTGGCCGGCGACACGGCCGGGCCGAAGCCCGCGGTGGCGCCGAAGGTGGGCGGAGCGCCGGGTGTGGGAGTGGCGCCGTCCTGCGGCAGCGGTTCGGCACGGACGGCCTCGGCCACGGCCAGCAGGCCGAACGGGGCGTTGATCAGGAATTGGCGGCGTTGTTTCATGGACCCTCGGTGGTGATCGATCGGGACTGCGACCCGTCGATCCTACCGTAGAGCCGTGGTCGAAACAACATCAGGTCTCCAGTACGCAGTCCAGGTGCGCGTCCAGATGCGCGGCCAGGAAATCCACCAGCGCCGCCACCCGCGGCGCCAGCGCCCCCTGCTTGTAGAACACCGCCCACACCGGCTGGGTCCAGTGCAGCGCAAGTTCGGGCAGCACCGGCACCAGGCGCCCGGCCGCGACGTCGGCGCGCGTCAGGAACTCGGACAGGCTGGCGATGCCGGCGCCGGCCAGCGCCAGGTGGCGCACCGTCTCCCCGCTCGATGCCGTGACCCGGGGCGCGGCCAGCCAGCCGGCGTCTTCGCCCCCCTCTCCGGCCGCATCTGCCGCATCTGCATGATGCAGCGGCCAGGTATTCAGCGAGGCCGGCGCCGTGAAGCCCAGCAGGCGGTGCCGCGCGAGGTCGGCCGCCCGCGCCGGGGTGCCGTGGCGTTCCAGGTAGGCCGGCGCCGCCAGCACCAGGATGCGGCTGCTGCCCAGGCGCCGCGCCTTGAGCGTGGAATCGGCCAGCGGTCCGATACGGATCGCGACGTCGGCGCGCTCCTCGATCAGGTCGACGAAGGTTTCGCCGCTGGTCAGCTCCAGCTCGACCTGCGGATAGGCGTCCAGGAAGGCCGGCAGCAGCGGTGCCACCAAGTGATCCAGCGTGGGCGTGGCGGCATTCACCCGCACCAGTCCCGAAGGCTGGCCGCGGCGCGCCGCCGCCTGCGTCTCGGTGTCGTCCAGCTCGGCCAGGATGCGCCGCGCCCGCCCCAGCAGCCAGGCGCCCTCCTCGGTCAGGTCGAGACGCCGGGTGGTGCGGTGCATCAGCGTCATGCCGAGCTGTTTTTCCAGGCGCGAGATGGTGCGCGACACGCCCGAGGGCGTCTGCCCGAGACGGTCGGCGGCAGCCGAGAACGACCCGGTATCGATGACGGCGCAAAATGCAATCAGGGGGCCGACGTCCAGCATTATTGACTCCAGCTCAAAAGTCTATTGTACGGCAGCCCATTTTTCTTTGTGCCGCCGCCGCGCAGAATGACCGCCTTTCCACATGGCTCACAACAAGGAACACACCATGCCACTCGCACTTTGGGCGCTCACCCTGAGCGCCTTCGCCATCGGGACGACGGAATTCGTGATCGTCGGCCTGATCCCCACCATCGCCGCCAGCCTGCACGTGTCGGTGGCATCAAGCGGCTTGCTGGTCAGCCTGTACGCGCTCGGCGTCGCCGTCGGCGCGCCGGTGCTGACCGCCCTCGCCGGCCGCGTGCCGCGCAAGCTGCTGCTGCTCGGCCTGATGGCCTTGTTCACGGTCGGTAACCTGACCGCCTGGATGGCGCCCGGCTACGCCGCGCTGATGGCGGCGCGCGTGCTCACCGGCCTGGCCCACGGCGTGTTCTTCTCGATCGGGTCGACCATCGCCACCAGCCTGGTGCCGAAGGAAAAGGCGGCCAGCGCGATCGCGCTGATGTTCAGCGGCCTGACCGTGGCCCTGGTCACCGGCGTCCCGCTCGGCACCTTCATCGGCCAGCACTTCGGCTGGCAGATGACCTTCCTGGCCGTGGCCCTGCTAGGCGTGATCGCCTTCGCCGGCATCGCGCTGCTGGTGCCGGCCAATATCGCGGGCAGCGCACCGGCCGGCCTGCCGACCCAGCTCGCCGTATTGAAGAAGCCGCGCCTGCTGCTGGTGTACGCGATGACCGCGCTCGGCTACGGCGGCACCTTCATCGCCTTTACCTACCTGGCGCCGATCCTGGAAAACGTGTCCGGCTTTTCCAGCGGCAGCATCGGCCTGGTGATGCTGGTGTACGGCGTGTCGGTGGCGTTCGGCAACATCTGGGGCGGCAAGCTGGCCGACCGCAAGGGTCCGATCCGCGCGCTGCAGATCGTGTTCGCGCTGCTGGCCGCCGTGCTGCTGGTGCTCGAATTCACGGCGTCGAACCGCATCGCGGTGCTGGCGACGGTGCTGGCCTGGGGCGCGGTCGCCTTCGGCAACGTGCCCGGCCTGCAGGTCTACGTGGTGCGGCGCGCCGAGATCGATGCCCCGCGCGCGGTCGACGTCGCCTCGGGCCTGAACATCGCCGCCTTCAACGTCGGCATCGCGCTCGGCGCCTGGGGCGGCGGCATCATCGTCGCCCGCCTGGGCCTGATGGCCACGCCGTGGATCGGCGCGCTGGTGGTCGTGGCCTCCCTGCTGCTGACCACCTTGGCCGGACGCCTTGACCGGCGCGAGGCCGCGCGGGCATCGGCACCCGCACCGGCCTTGGCCGTGCATTGAGCGTGCACTGACCTTGCATTGACGGGCCGCGACGTGCGCGCCCCGGTCAATCCGGACTTTGTCCCGAGCTGGAATGGACGGTCACGTCCAGTTCCGGGTAGTGGCGGAAGATACCCTCCTCGCCGAAGGGCAGGCGCCGTTCCGAGGCCAGGTAGGCGGCGATGCGCGGCCGCCCGGCCACCCGGTTGCGCAGGGCAGACAGCAGCGGATAGGCGGCGTCGATGTGCGCCAGCGCCTTCGGGAAGGCGTAGCGCAGTCCCTCCACCACCTGGAACAGCGACAGGTCGGCGTAGGTGAGCTCGTCGCCCAGCAGGTAGTCCCTGGGCCCGGGGCGGCCGAGGATACCCTCGAACCAGTCGAAGAACTTGGGGATGCGCGTCTCGATGAAATCGGCCGTGCGGCGCTTGGCTTCCGGGCGCTGGTCCTCGTAGTACAGCGAGGTCGCGATCGGGTGATGGGTGTCGTGCGCCTCGGCCACCAGGTCGGCGATGGTCAGCTGGATCTGGTGCACCCACAGGCGGCCCTGCTCGTCGTCCGGTGCCAGGCCGTGGCGCTGCCCGAGGAACAGCAGGATGGCGGCGGTCTGGCCGACGGTCAGGTCGCCGGCCTTCAGGAAGGGCGGCGCGAACGACGGATGATCGGCGCCGTCCATGGCCGCCATCATGCGCGCCATGCCGCCCGGCGCGCGCGCCACGTCGACGTAGGGGACGCCGGCCTCTTCCAGCGCCAGCCGCACGAATTCCCCGCGGCCCTGGATCGTGGGCCAGTAAAAAAGTTCGTATGCCATTCTCACCTCCTCATGTTGTTCGGTCTGACTCAATTATCGAGCATGATTTCGATCGTTCGGCACGGCAATCGTGCTAGTCTTCGGCTTGGCAACAACGCCTGACAAAAGATCAACAACAAGAGACATGTTCACAACAAAAACTATGCACGGGATGGCCTATCGATGGTGGCGCTCTTGAACCGCTGAACGCAATATTTCCGTTGAGCAATCTCACTTTGCCGGGCCGGCAGGTGAGACAAGATACTTCCTTCGATAACGAAAGCGTCTCGGAGCGCCCATGATTTTCGCTCATCTCACCAAGCACTGGATGGCTCGCCGCAGCGAGTACAGCTTCTCTTCCTGGGTCTTGTGCATCGCGCGCAGCATGCGCGTGCTGGCCTATTACCGCGACCATCGCGACCTGTGCCGGCTGCGTGTCTACCGCAGGCACGTGGCCGCCGGCAGCAACGACGACCCCTTCCACCACCTCAGCCACCGCGACTACCTGATCAAGGGCCTGCCTGCACGCAGCCGCGTGCAGGCCGTGCTGAGCCACTACCGCTTCGAGGAAACCACCTTCAACGACGCCTACATGCAGGCCGTGTACGGCGCGCGCTGCCTGCCGCTGTGGCAGCACGAGAGCCCCGCCGACGGCGACACGCCCGGCAGCCGCTTCATGATCCAGCTCGAAATGGCCTCGCGCAGCAATGCCGAGGGCGACCTCACCGTGGCCCTGATCGCCGACGGCAAGTGCCTGCACCGCCTGTCCTTCAGCTGGCTGGAGGGCCAGATGGTCGGACTGGACGCGCCGGTCGTGCCCTTCATCGCGCGCAACCAGGGCCGCTGGATCGATTCCGGCGCCGCCTTCGAAGCCTTCGAGCGCGTGTTCCCGAACAATTCGCCCAGCTTCTTCTGCTTCGCCGCGATGCAGGGTATCGCCCAGGCGCTCGGCATGGACAAGGTGATGGCGATCCGCAGCGACGCCCACATCGCCTACGATCCCGATCCGGACAAGCATTTCAACAACGCCTACGACGGTTTCTGGAAGATCCTGGGCGGCGTCGAAATGATCGGTGGCAAGGGCTACCTGATCGGCCTGCCGTTCTACGTCAAGCCGCTGTCCGAGATGCCGTCCAAGCACCGCAAGCGCGCGGCCCAGCGCCGCGAGCACTGGCGCCTGATCGGCGAATCCGCGCGCTCCACGCTGCAGCGCCACCTGCTGCATGCGCGCGTCCACATCGAACATCCGGCCCCGGTGCTGGAAGCGGCGTCGGTGTAGGTGGGCGGCTGTGCCGTCCACGCGGCGATACACGGCGCCGGATCAGTCGAGCTATTGACATAAGCACCACGCCGGCGCGCGACCGTGTTACACTCGCGCCTTCGCTAGGGGTCCTGGAAGTTCGCTTCCGGGTGAGAGATACCCTTCGTACCTGATCTGGATAATGCCAGCGAAGGAAAGCGCAACGCAGTGCCCATCTAGTTTGCCCTTCCCCCGTTGGCTCCGGCTTTTATCAAAGCAGCGCGTGCCGACGGCGCGCGAAACGAGCAAACACATGAACCAGCCACTGAAGCATTCAATCCTGGCCTGCGCCCTGGCGCAGGCTTTCTGCGCGTACGCCCAGGCCCAGACGCAAGCCCAGGCGCCATCCGAGGGCGCCCAGCCGATCAACGAAGTCGTGGTCACGGCCACCCGCCCGCTGGCGCTGGACCGTGCCGGCGTCGGCGGCTTTTCCGACGCGCCCCTGTTCGACACGCCCGCCTCGATCAGCGCCATCGGCCGCACCCAGATGCAGGACCTGTCGATCCGCTCGACCACCGAGGCACTGCGCTACGACGCCTCGGTCAGCGATGCCTACAACGCGGTCGGCTATGCCGAACAGTTCTCGATCCGCGGCTTCGCGCTCGACAACAACTACAGCTACCGCAAGGATGGCTTCGCGATTCCGGGCGACACCCAGATCCCGCTCGAGAACAAGGAACGCATCGAAGTCCTGAAGGGCCTGGCCGGCCTCACCGCCGGCGTCGCCACCCCGGGCGGCATCGTCAACTACGTCACCAAGCGCCCGACCGACAAGCCCTTGCGCTCGGCCACCGCCGAAGTCAGCGAGCGCGGCACGCTGTACGGCACGGTCGACCTCGGCGGACGCTTCGCCGACCGCCGCTTCGGCTACCGCATCAACGCCGCCGCCGCCGACCTGCATTCCTACGTGCGCGGCGCCAACGGCGAGCGCCAGTTCGTGTCCGGCGCCTTCGACTGGCAGATCACGCCGGACGCCCTGCTCCAGGTCGACATGGATTACCAGCGCAAGGCGCAGATCACGGCGCCCGGCTTCCAGCTGATCCGCAACGCCGTGCTGCCGAGCGGCGTTTCCGCCAAGATGCTGCTGAACGACCAGCCCTGGACCAAGCCGGTCGAGACCCGCGACACCAACCTCGGCCTGCGCTTCGAATACAAGCTGGCGCCGGGCTGGCTGGCCACCGTGTCGGGCAACAAGCACTGGTTCAAGCGCGACGACTACACCGCCTTCCCCTACGGCTGCAGCAACGAGGGCGAAGGCTTCTATCCGGGCTATTGTTCGAACGGCGACTACGACGTCTACGACTACCAGAGCGTAGGCGAGCGCAAGACCCCGTGGGGCGTGCAGGCCATGGTGCAGGGCAAGTTCGACACCGGCGCGCTGCGCCACGCGCTCACCGTCGGCAGCGCGTACTCGGAACGCCACGACAGCTTCGGCGAAGACGTCTACGAATATGTCGGCTCCAGCAACATCTGGTCGCCGCGCGTGACCCCGCAGGCCGATCCATCCTTCAGTACCGGTCCGGTGTTCGAACGCCGCAGCGAACGCGAGCGCGCGCTGTACGCCCAGGACATCGTCACCCTGACGCAGCAGCTGACCCTGCACGCCGGCCTGCGTCACGTGCAGCTCAAGCGCAGCGAATACGACAAGGACCTCGGCGGCTACGTGCACGCCGACGACAGCTTCACGCTGCCGAGCCTGGCCCTGGTGTATGGCATCGATCGAGAGTGGAATGTCTACGGTTCGTTCAGCCATGGCCTGCAGCACGGCGGCATTGCGCCCATGCTGACCAGTAACGAATACGAAGTGCTGCCGCCGGCGCGTTCGCGCCAGGTCGAGCTGGGCCTCAAGGGTGCGCTGTCGAACGGGGTGAACCTGTCGGCCGCGCTGTTCCAGATCCGCCAGGGCCTCGAGTTCGAAGACCCGAACCAGACCATCGGCGGCCTGCACCCCTACGTGCGCGCCGGCCGCGAAACCCACCGCGGCCTCGAACTGTCGGCCGACGGCAAGCTCGGCACCCTCGCCTACGGCGCCTCGCTGATGGCGCTGAACACGCGCCAGGACGGCACCGGCCAGGCCGGCATCGACGGCAAGCGCGTGACCAACGTCCCGGCCTTCAAGTCGACCGCGTGGGCGGAATACGCGGTGCCGGCGCTGCCGGGCCTGAAGGTGGACGGCGTGTGGCAGTACGCGGGCAAGAAGGCGTTCGACGTCGAGAACCGCGTGTTCGTGCCGGACTACCACGTGTTCGGCGCCGGCGCCTCGTATGCGCTGAACGCCGGCCCGACCCGGGTGACGCTGCGCGCGCGCGTCGACAACCTGTTCGACAAGTTCTACTGGCGCGACGTGACGCCGTCGCTGGGCGGCTACCTGCTGGCCGGGGCACCGCGCACGTTCCGCTTGTCGGCGCAGGTGGACTTCTAAGCAGACGATCGTTCACCGCCAACATCGGAACGTCGCCCCCGCGAAAGCGGGGGTCCATGCTGAGGCACCGAAGTCGATGATTGCGCTTCAAAGCGAATCTACCGGCTTCGGAAGCTCGGCATGGGTCCCCGCCTGCGCGGGGACGACGGGGCAAGGCTACAACGCCGCCAGCACATCCTCGACCTGTCGCACCCGCGCATCCAAAGTCCCTTCCACCATCACGAACGGAATCCCCCGTTCGTCCAGCACCGCCAGCAACTGGGCATGTACCCGCATCCGCACTTCCTCGGACTCGCGCTGCAAGCCATCCGGCACCCACGGCAAATCGGGCCCCGCAACGACCGTCAGCGCGTAGCCGTGCGCCGCCTCCAGCGCCAGCAGCGCCGGCGGCACGCGGCCCCAGTAGATGCGGCTGTACACGGCCGTCATCAGCGGCGTGGTGTCGCAGAATAGCCAGGCACCCGCCCGCGCCGCCATCGCGTCCTCGCGTGCCAGCTGCGTGCGTGCGATGGCGATCTGGTCGTCCTCGCGCGGCACGCGCCGCTCGGTGTCGACGAACTCGCGCAGGTATTCCGGCACCCACACGGTGCCGTGGCGCGCGGCCAGCGCTTCGGCCAGGGTCGACTTGCCGGTCGACTCGGCGCCCAGGATCGCGACGCGCCGCAGCGGCGGCGTGCTCATGTCCGCGCTCATGTCCGTCATCACGCCGCTCCCTCGCGCGCGGCCCGGCGCCAGGTGCGCAGGCCGAGCACGGCCAGCACCACGAACAGCGCGTACAGCACGGCGGTCAGGTACAGGTCCTTGTGGATGTACAGGCCGACGTAGATGATGTCGACCACGATCCAGGTATGCCAGTTCTCGACCTTCTTGCGCGCCGTGAGCAGCGTGCCGAGCAGGCTGCCGGCGGTCAGGAAGCCGTCCATGTAGGGCACGTCGGTATCGGTGAAATGGTCGAGGAACAGCGCCAGCAGCGCGAAGCCGGCGGCCCAGCCCAGCAGCGACCCTGTCCAGCCGGCGCGGCCGAGGCGCGTGACCACCAGCGGCCCGTCCCCGTCCTGCGCGCGCGCGCCGCGCAGCCACTGGGTCCAGCCCCACAGCGAAGCGGCGATGAACACGGCCTGCAGGCCGGCATCGCCGTACAGGCGCGCGTCGAAGAACACGATGCCGTAGGTGCTCGATGAAACGATCGCGAACAGCCAGGCCCAGTGCTTGCGGCGGATGTTCAGCAGCACGGTCGCGATCGACAGGACGAAGGAAAGCAGTTCCAGCGGCGTGGTCTTGAAACCGGCGATGAGAAGAAGGTCGTTCATGCGTGCGCTGATCGGATGGGTCAGCGATTATCGGAGTTGCCGGTGGTTTATGCAAGGCGCGAGTGTCCGCATCCGGACAGCGTTGCCCGCCGGCGGGCATCGGCGCGGCCCCGCATCCCCACGCTCCCCGGGGAGGCGGCGCTGGCATGCCGCTTGCAATACAGGAAGCATTCCAACACCGAGAGCCCATTCGATGGACCAGGCCATCCCGATCGACACCCTGCGCCGCGGCCGGCACCGACGTATCGCCGCCGGCATCCTGCTGCTCGCCGCCCTGTGCGGCGCCGCCTGGGGCCTGAACCGCGCGCTGCGCCCGAGCGTGGACGCCGCCGGCGTGATCGTGGCCGAAGTCCGGCGCGGCAGCGTCGACAACACCATCGACGCGGCCGGCGTGGTGATCCCGGTGCGCGAGGAAGTGGTGTCCAGTCCGGGCGCCAGCCGCGTGGCCCGCGTGCACGCCAAGCCGGGCCAGCAGGTGCGGCAGGGCGACCTGCTGCTGGAACTCGACGACCGCGCCATCCGCCTGGCGCTGGAAGCGCTGAAGGAGCAGCTGGCGCAGCAGGACAACCGCGTGGCCACGCTGGGGCTGGAGATGGAGCAGAAACTGAAGCAGATCGGCAGCGGCATCGAATTGCTGGAGATCGACCTGCAGGCCGCGCGCGTGCGCCACGAGCGCAACCAGAAGCTGCGCAGCAGCGGCATCGTGTCCGGCGAAGACCTGCTCACCGCGGAACTGAACGTCCGGCGCACCGAGATCCAGCTGCGCCAGCAGCGCGAGCTGGTCGAGGACACGCGCCGCGCCACCGCCGGCGGCATCGCCGCCGCCCGCCTGCAGGGGGCGATCCTGCAGAAGCAGATCGCGCAGCAGGCGCAATTGCTGGACCAGACGCGCGTGTGCGCGCCCTTCTCCGGCATGCTGACCTGGGTGGTGGAGGAAGAAGGCGCGAGCGTCGCCCCCGGCCAGCTGGTGGCGCGGGTGTCGGAACTGAACCGCTACCGCGTGGAAGCCAGCCTGTCCGACTTCCATGCGCGCCTGCTGGCGGCCGGCCAGGCGGTGCGCGTCGAGCACAATGGCGAGATCCTGGCCGGCACCGTGCGCACCGTCCTGCCCGAGATCCAGAACGGCACCATCAGGCTGCTGGTCGACCTGGCCGAGCCGCGCAACCCGCAACTGCGCAACAAGATGCGGGTGGACGTCAAGGTCGTCACCGAGCGCAGGGCGAACGTGCTGGTGCTCGACAACGGGGCCGCCTTCAACGGCCGCGGGCGCCAGCCGGCCTTCGCCGTGCAGGACGGCATGGCGCGCAAGACCACGCTGGAACTCGGCGCCGGCGACGGCAAGGTGACCGAAGTCGTCGCCGGGGCCCGCGCCGGCCAGCGCTTCATCGTGTCCGACACCAGCGCCTTCAAGGAACTGGACAGCATTCGTATATCCAACTAGGAGATTCACATGATCAGACTGAACAAGGTCAGCAAGACCTACCGCACCGACAAGGTCGAGACGCTGGCGCTGAAGGACATCGACCTGGAGATCGGCAAGGGCGAATTCGTCGCCATGATGGGACCCAGCGGCTGCGGCAAGAGCACGCTGCTGAACCTCATCGGCCTGCTCGACCGGCCGGGCCAGGGCAGCATCGAGATCGGCGGCGTGGCGCTGACCCGCTACGGCGACCGCCAGCTGGCGAAGCTGCGCAACCAGACCTTCGGCTTCATCTTCCAGAGTTTCCACCTGATTCCGGACCTGCGCGTGATCGACAACGTCGAACTGCCCCTGCTCTACCGCAGCATGCGCGGCCTTGATCGCCGCCGGCTGGCGCGCGAGGCGCTGGAAAAGGTCGGCCTCGGCGCACGCATGGACCATTACCCGAACCAGCTGTCGGGCGGCCAGCAGCAGCGCGTGGCGATCGCGCGCGCCATCGTCGGCCGGCCGCAGGTGCTGCTGGCCGACGAGCCGACCGGCAACCTGGACAGCAAGATGGGCGCCGAGGTGATGGACATCCTGCTCCAGCTGAACAGCGAAGGCGCCACGGTGGTGATGGTCACCCACGACGATCAGGAAGCGCGCCGCGTGAACCGTATCGTGCGCGTGTTCGACGGCCAGCTGGTGAATGCCGCCGGAACCCGGCCGGAGCCGCTCCATGCTGCGTAACTACCTGCTCACCGCATACAAGGTCTTCATGCGCCGCAAGCTGTTCACGGCAATCAACCTGGCGTGCATCGTGCTCACGCTGGTGGTGCTGATGGTGATCACGGCGCTGCTGGAGACCGCCTTCTTTCCCGGCGGCGTCGAGGGCAGGAGCGAGCGCTTCCTGCAGGTATACGGCATGCGCAGCGAAAGCCCCGACGGCAACACGAGGCGTACCACCCACCTGGGCTACAAGACCATCGACCAATACCTCAAACCCATGGTCCGCGACCCGGACCTCGGCGTCGAGCGCGTCTCCGCGATCACGGTACCGAGCGCGGTCTCGGTGTACCAGGACGAGCGCGTCACCGAACTGCAGTTGCGGCGCGTCGATGCCGACTACTGGAAGATCCTCGACTTCAGGTTGCTCGCGGGCCGCCTGCCGACCGAGGATGACGAACGCAGCGGACGCATGGTAGCCGTCGTCAACGCCAGCACGGCGCGCCAGCTGTTCCCGGACGCGCGGTCGGGGACGGGGTTCGACCGTGTCGTCGGCAGCACCATCAGTGCCGGCGGCCAGACCTTCCGCGTCATCGGCGTGGTCGGGGACGCGCTGCAGATCAACGCCTATGCCGACATGTGGGCGCCCCTGTCCACCTCTCCGTCGACCAACTACCGCGGCGAGCTCACGGGCTCCTTCGCCGCGCTGCTGCTGGCACGCGATCCGGCCTCCCTGCCGCGCATCCAGCGCGAGGTCGAACGCATCGCCAGGACCTTCGTGACCGAAGACCCGCGCGCCTTTGCCACCACCGTATTCTTCGCCGACAGCAAACTCGACGTGTTCGCGCGCCAGCTCTTCGACAGGCAGGGCGAACCCGATTCCGGCGCCGCCAGGCTGCTGCTCATGATCGGGGCCGGCATGCTGGTGTTCATGCTGCTGCCGGCGCTGAACCTGGTCAACCTGAACATGGGGCGCATCCTGGAGCGCGGCAGCGAGATCGGGGTGCGCAAGGCCTTCGGCGCCACCAGCCTGCACCTGGTCGGCCAGCTGGTGGTCGAGAACGTGCTGCTGTGCATGGCCGGCGGCCTGCTCGGCCTGGCCTGCACGCGGCTGGTGCTGTGGTGGCTCGAAGCCTCGCAGCTGATTCCCTATCTCGAGGTCCACCTCAACCTCGAGGTATTCGCATTCGGCATGCTGCTCGCCCTGGTGTTCGGCCTGCTCTCCGGCGTGCTGCCCGCCTGGCGCATGTCGCGCCTCGATCCCGTCCACGCCCTGAAAGGAACCGCCTGATGCTGCGCCACCTGCTGCAACTCACCTGGAAGCGCAAGTCCAGGAACCTGATGCTGAGCCTCGAGATCCTGCTCGCCTTCGCCATCGTGTTCGGCATCGCGGCCTTTGCGCTGCGCAGCTGGCAGTTGTACCGGGAGCCGATCGGCTTCGACGGCGGCGACGCCTGGTCGGTGACGATCGTCACCGGCGACTACAAGGACAGCAGCATCCCGGCCGACATCTACGATACCCTGCGCCGGGAGCTGCTGGCGCTGCCGCAGGTACGCGAGGTCGGCTTCGCCAAGTATTCGCCCTACCGGAACATGAACTGGAGCACCAGCTTCAAGTCGCCGCAGACCGGGGCCGAAGTAGAGACCAGCATCCTCGAAGCCAGCGACGGCCTGGCCGCCGCGATCGGCATTCCGATCGCGCGCGGACGCTGGTTTTCCGCCTTGGATGAAGGCGCGGCCGTGCAGCCGGTGGTGATGAACCGGCGCCTGGCCGCCGCGATGTTCCCCGGCCAGGATCCGCTGGGCCGCCGCTTCACGCACACCGAGGACGGCGTCACGCGTACCTTGACGGTGGTCGGCCTGGTCGATACCTTCCGCCACAAGCATCCGCTGATGGTGCCCGGTAACTTCGCCATGACCCGGTTCGCGCCGCACGCCGGCGCCTCGCGCGTGCGCGCCATCCTGCTGAAGGTGGCGCCCGGGACGCCGCGCGCCTTCGAAATCGCCCTGAACCGGCAGCTGCGCCTGGTCCGCAACGACTGGTCGTACAAGATCGCACCGCTGGCGGCGCTGCGCGCCTCGCAGATGAAGGAGCAGCTGCTGCCGCTGGCCGTGTTCGCCACCATCGCCGCCTTCATGCTGGCGATGGTGGCCTTCGGCCTGTTCGGCGTGCTGTGGCAGAACACCACGCGCCGCATTCCGGAAATCGGCCTGCGCCGCGCGATCGGCGCCCGTGCCGGCGACATCTACCGCCAGATCGTCGCCGAGCAGCTGCTGCTCAGCTCCGTCGCCATCGCGCTCGGCCTGGCGCTGCTGGTGCAGCTTCCGCTGACCAGCGCGCTCGGCGATTTCCTGAACTGGGAGGTGTTCGCCGAAGCCGCGGCCGTGTCGATGGCCGTGATCTATCTGCTATCCTTGCTGTGCTCCCTGTACCCGGGCTGGCGTGCAAGCCGCCTCAGTCCGGCGGAGGCGCTGCATCACGAATAAACATTGAATACGATTTATATGGAATCACCCCGGGAATCACATCGCAGCCGGCGCATCCTGGTTGTCGACGACGACAGCGCGGTCCAGGTCTCGCTCGTCCTGCTGCTCAAGCAGGCCGGCTTTGCCACCTGCTGCGCCGACGGCCCGCGCCAGGCGCTGGAACAGCTGGAGAGGGGGAACGTCGACCTGGTCCTGCAGGACATGAATTTCTCGCTGCAGACCAGCGGCGAGGAAGGCCTCGCGCTGCTGGCGCGCATCAAGGAGCGCCAGCCGGACCTGCCGGTGCTCCTGATGACGGCCTGGGGCTCGATCGCGCTGGCGGTGCGCGGCGTGCAGGCGGGCGCCGCCAACTTCTTCACCAAGCCCTGGGACAACGGCCAGCTGGTGGCGCTGGTCGAGGCCACGCTCCAGTCGGCGGCCCCGGCATCGCGCCAGGCGCCGCCATCGGACCCGCGGTCGGCGCGCCTGGCGCTCGATGCCCGCTTCGACTTCGGCGCCATGGTCGGCGAACACCCGAAACTGCTGAAGGTGCTGGACACCATCGGCCAGGTGGCGCGCACCCGGGCGCCGGTGCTGATCCTGGGCGAGAGCGGCACCGGCAAGGAACTGGTGGCCGACGCCATCCACCGCAACAGCCCGCGCGCCGATCATCCCATCGTCAAGATCAACATGGGCGCGATCACGCCCTCGCTGTTCGAGAGCGAGATGTTCGGCCACGTGCGCGGCGCCTTCACCGATGCGCGCAGCGACCGCAAGGGCCACGTCGCCGCTGCCTCCGGCGGCACCCTGTTCCTCGACGAGATCGGTGAGCTGGGCCGCGGCGACCAGGTGAAGCTACTGCGCGTGCTGCAGGACCAGCGCTACCAGCCGGTCGGCGCCAGTATCGCGCATCAAGCCGACCTGCGCGTGGTGTCGGCCACCAACCGCGAACTGGCGGAGCTGGTGGCCGGCGGCGAATTCCGCGAAGACCTGTTCTACCGCCTGAACCTGATCACGATCCGCCTGCCGCCGCTGCGCGAGCGCAGGAGCGACATCCCGCTGCTGGCGCGCCACGTCGTGGCCGGCGTGGCCGAAGGCTACGGCCTGGGCGAGGTCACGCTGGCGCCGGCGGCGCTGGACTGGCTAGCGGCCCAGCCCTGGCCCGGCAACATCCGCCAGCTCAAGCAGACCCTGGAGCGCACCGTGCTCCTGTCAGGCAAAAGCCATCTCGGGCAGGCGGATTTCCTGGCCACCAGCGCGGTCGACGGCGGCGTGCCCGGCACCCGCCTGGGCGTGGACGGCATGACGCTGGAACAGGTCGAGCGCCACATGATCGAGCAAGCCTTGCAGCAGCACACCGGCAACATCTCGCGCGTGGCCAGGGCGCTCGGGCTGTCGCGCACGGCGCTGTACCGGCGCCTCGAACGCCATGGCCTGGGCGAGCCGGGCGGCGCGGACCCGGACGCATGAAGCTGCCGTCATGGCGCGCCGTCACGCTGAGGACGCAGCTCGGCGCCTACCTGGCGGCGCTGCACCTGCCGCTGTTCGGTTGCGCCGCCCTGCTGCTGCCCCGGCGGCCGCTGTGGTTCGTCGGCGCCGAACTGCTGCTGCTGGCCAGCCTGGCGCTGGGCTGGCTGCTGGTGCGGCGCGCGCTGGAACCGCTCGGCTACACGCGCCGCTTCCACGACCTGCTGCAGGACCAGCAATACGCGTACCGGCTGGCGGCGCCCGGCGCGCGCGACCTCGACGACCTGGTCGGCATGTTCAACGCCATGCTCGCCGCCCTGCACCGCGAGCGCCTGGCGGTCGGCGAGCAGCAGGGTTTCCTCGACCGCCTGCTGGAGGCGACGCCGGGCGCGGTGCTGGTGTTCGACTTCGACGGCGCCATCAGCCTGCTGAACGCGAGCGCCTCCGCCCTGCTGGGCCTGGAGCGGCCGCTGGGCCGCCCGCTCGCGCACTGGGTCGAGGGCGGCGGCGCTTGGGCCGCCACCCTCGACGCCCACGCGCGCGAGCGTAGCCGCCGGCTGGCGGCCCAGATCGACGCGCTGCCGCTGGACGACAGCCGCATGCTCACCGATCCGGAAGGCCGCCGCTACCGCGCCCGCCGCGGCCAGTTCTTCGACCGCGGCTTCGCGCGCCACTTCGTGATGGTCGAGGAACTCACCGCCGAGCTGGAGGATTCCGAGCGCGCCGCCTACGCACGCCTGATCCGCGTGCTGGCGCACGAGGTCAACAACACCGTGGCCGCCACGCGCTCGGTGCTCGATTCGCTGCTGGCCTACCGCGGCCAGCTGGCGGCGTGCGACGCCGACGATTTCGCCACCGCTATCCTGGCGGTCAAGCGCCGCAACGTCAGCCTGGGCGAATTCATCGACCGCTTCACCAGCGTGGTCAAGATGCCGCCGCCGGCACTGCGCCCGGCCGCCATCAAGGACGTGATGGACGACATCCTGTGGCTGAACCGGGACGCCTGCAACAGCCGCGGCATCCTGCTGGCGTGGGCGCGCTGCGACGCGGTGCCGGCGCTGTCGCTGGACGTGCAGCTGATCGAACAGGCGCTGCTGAACATCGTCAAGAACGCGATCGAGGCGATCGAGGCCGGCAATGCGGCGAACGGGACCTCAGGGGGTGCGATCCGGCTCGAACTGGCGCGCGAAGAACGGCGTGTGCGGCTGTCGGTGATCGACTCCGGCGGCCAGCTCGACGCCACGCCGGTGCGCCAGCTGTTCACGCCCTTCTTCAGCACCAAGCGCGGCGGCCAGGGGATCGGCCTGATGTTCGTGCGCGAGGTGCTGCAGCGGCATGGCTGCACGTGGTCGCTGGCGGCTGGGGAGGTCGCCGGGGATACGCGCTTCGATGTGTGGTTCCCGTTGAATTGAGAACCAGGCAATTCTGGCCAGTCCATATGCACGTCGTCCCTGCGAAGGCAGGGACGACGTTTTCAAGCCAGCGTGGGAACAAGCCCTTACTGCTTCGGATACTTGATCGTCATTTCCTTCAGCAGGTTGTCGGCATGGTCCACTTCCTTCATCACCCACAGCATGTAGCGGATGTCGACATGGATCGCGCGCGTGATGGTCGGGTCGAAGTACCAGTCCTTGGTGATCGATTCATAGGTCGAATCGAAGTTCAGGCCGACCAGTTCGCCGCGCTTGTTCATCACCGCCGAACCGGAGTTGCCGCCGGTCGTGTCGGCGCTCGACAGGAAGTCCACCGGCACCGTGCCCAGCACCGGGTCCTTGAACACGCCCCAGCGCTTGTCGCGGATCGCCTGCAGCAGGTTGGCCGGCGCGTTGAACGGCTCCTTGCCGGTGTTCTTCTCGAGGATGCCCTGCACGGTCGAGAACGGGCCCTTGATCACGCCGTCGCGCGCCTGGTACGCACCCACGGTACCGTAGGTCACGCGCAGGGTCGAGTTGGCGTCCGGGTAGACCGGCTTGCCCTGCGACTTCTTCCAGGCGATCACGGCGTCCATGTATTGCGGGATCACGCGCTCCAGGTTGCCGTCGACTTCCTTGCGGCGGTCTTCCAGCGTCATCGCGATATCCTGCAGGCGCACGGCCAGCTGGATGAACGGATCGGCCGACTTGCGGAAGGCCTCCGGGTCCCTGCCGATCCAGGCCAGGCGTTTGGCGGTGTCGGCCAGTTCGGTGCCCTTGTACAGCGCTGGTACCGCGCTCTGGGCCGGCAGCAGCGCATCCAGGCCGTGCGGGCGCGCCTTCTGGTCGATCTTGGCGTAGCGGTTCAGGGCGGCCGCATAACGGGCCTGGTCGACGCTCGGCACGAACGACTGCTCCAGGCGGTTCAGGCGCGCCTTGATGAACGACAGGTCGCGTTCCTGGTAGCCGGCTTCGCGCTGGGCATCCGGCTTCTGGCGCTCCAGGGACAGCCGGTACAGGGTGCGCGCGCTCTTCAGCAGGTCGCTGTGGGTGGCTTCCGCCCACGCTGCTTCCTGGCGGCTGGTGGCCATGTCGGCGCCGATGGCGGCGTCGAGGTCGGCCAGCAGCGTGCCGCCCTTCCCGTTTTGCTTGTACCAGCTGCGGAACTGGGCGTCCTGCACGTCCTTGATGGCGGCGATGTCGGTGCGCGCGAAGCCGTCGAGCAGGCCCTGGGTCTTCTTCAGCACGTTGTTCAGGCTCTTGGCCACGCTGGCGTAGCGCACGTCGTAGCCCGGGTTGCCCATGGTGGCGGCGGCGATCACCGACAGGTCGGCGGTGATCGATCCCACCTTGGCCGGGTAGTCGACGTCGCGCGCGAAGCGCACTTCCGACGGCAGCTTGTAGCGGCTGGTGCGGCCGGGGTAGCCGGCCAGCAGGATCGGGTCGCCGTTCTTCAGGCCTTCGGCCGACACCACCAGGAAGTCCTTCGACTTGTAGGGCACGTTGTCCGGCGACGGATCGGCCGGGCGGCCATCCTTGCCGACGTAGGCGCGCAGGAAGGAGAAGTCGCCGGCCTGGCGCGGAAATTCGTAGTTGTCGATGTCGCCGCCGAAGTTACCGACGCTGTCGGCCGGCGCGTACACAAGGCGGACGTCGCGGATCATCAGCTGCTTGATGCGGTAGTACTCGCCGCCGCGGTGGAAGGCCGGCACCGAGCAGCGGTAGGCCTTGTCGCTTTCGCATTCGGCGATCAGCGCCTTGATGCGGCTTTCCACCTGCTCGTGACGCTCCTTGCCGGACAGGTTGGCGCCCAGTCCCTTCAGGACGCGGTCGGTCACGTTCTCGACCTTCTCGGTCACGTACACCAGCGTGTTCGGACCACCCGGCAGTTCGGCGTCGCGGGTCTTGGCCAGGTAGCCGCCCACGATGTAATTGTGTTCCGGGGTCGAGTTGCGCTGCACGGCGCCGTAGGCGCAGTGGTGGTTGGTCACGACCAGGCCGTCCGGCGACACGAAGGAGGCCGAGCAGCCGCCCAGCGACACCATCGCGCTCATCGGGTGCTTCGACAGGTCGGCCAGCTTTTCGGCCGGAATGGTGATGCCAATGCGCTTGAGCTCGGACTTCAGCTGCGGCAGCTGGTGCGGCTGCCACTGGCCCTCGTCGGCATGGGCGGCGGCGACCGCGCCGACGAGTGCGACCGGCAGGACGATGGATTTGAACACGTGACCCCCTAGTGTAAAAAAAGCAGCCGGCAGTATAGCGGGGCCAGCCGGGCATGAACATCGCTTTTTGCGGCCGGGAAAATTGAACAGGCACGCCTCCGGCGTCGTCAAATGGCGACACAGTGCGATGGAGGGGATGATGAGCCTGGCATTAGCCCACGATGATGTATTGTTTCTGCAGTGTTTGCACCATGTTCGAGTCCGGCACGGCCGGGACGGTGTACGCCTGAGCGCAGGCGTTCGCGCGATTCCGCGCCTGCAGGCACGGGCGGATGCGGCTAGAATGACGGGTTTGGTATCGCCCGCTCCTCTTCCGCCGCCGTACGCCCCATGCCCCCCGCCCCCCGCCCATGCCCCGCCTGATCGAACAAACCACCGCCACCCTGCGCCGCCTGGCGCCCGACACCTTCACCCTGTGGCTGCTCGGCACCGTCGCCCTGGCCAGCGTCCTGCCCTGCGGCGGCCAGACCGCCGTCGTGCTGGGCAAGGTCACGGCCTTCGCCATCGGCCTGCTGTTCTTCCTGCACGGCGCCAAGCTGTCGCGCGAAGCGATGCTGTCCGGCCTGGCGCACTGGCGCCTGCACCTGCTGGTGCTGGCCTCGACCTTCGTCATGTTCCCGCTGCTGGGCCTGGCCATGAAGCCGCTCGCGGGGACCGTGATCACGCCCGAGCTGTACGTCGGCATCCTGTTCCTGTGCACCCTGCCCTCCACCGTGCAATCGTCGATCGCCTTCACCTCGATGGCGCGCGGGAACGTCGCGGCCGCGGTGTGCAGCGCCTCGGCCTCGAACTTCGTCGGCATCTTCGTCACGCCGCTGCTGGTGGGGACCCTGATCGCGCGCGGCGCCGGCGGCGGCTCGTCGATGGACGCGATCCTCACCATCGTCGAACAGCTGCTGCTGCCCTTTCTGGCCGGCCAGTTCCTGCGTCCCTGGATCGGCGCCTGGGTCGACCGCAACAAGCCGATGCTGAAGATCGTCGACCAGGGCTCGATCCTGCTGGTCGTGTACACCGCCTTCAGCGAATCGGTCAACGAGGGCCTGTGGCACAAGCTGTCGCTGTCGGCGCTGGTCACGCTCGGGGTGGTGTGCTGCGTGATGCTGGCGGTGGCCCTGCTGCTCGCGGCCTGGACCAGCCGCCGCCTCGGCTTCAGCAAGGAAGACGAAATCACCATCGTCTTCTGCGGCTCGAAAAAGAGCCTGGCCAGCGGCGTCCCGATGGCCAAGGTCCTGTTCGCCCCGAGCGCCCTCGGCATGGTGATCCTGCCGGTAATGCTGTTCCACCAGATCCAGCTGATGGTCTGCGCCCTCCTCGCCGCCCGCTGGGCCAAGCGCAACGGCTGACAGTTCGGGGTCAGAGCACAAGCCGGCGCAGGTTCGGGGTCAGAGCACGAACTCGAATCGATGCAAAAGCCTTCCCGGCGTCCGGGCACCGCAATGATGTCCCTGCGCAGTCGCTGGCAAAGTTGCTTGAACAATCTTGATTAACAAAGCGCTCTGACCCCGAATTTGGGCAAGTTGATGCTCTGACCCCGAATTATCGGGCGTGCCAGCCGCCGCCGAGCGACTGGATCAGGGCCACGGCCGTGGTCTGGCGGTCGGCCTGCACCTGCACCAGCTGGCGGCGCGCGTTCAGCGCCGTCACCTGCGCCTGCACCACTTCCGAATAGCTCACCTGCCCGGCGCGGTAGCGGTTGGTCACCTGCTGCTCGACCTTGTCGGCGGCTTCGGACGCCTGGCGCCGCAGTTCCTGCTGCTGGGCCAGCACGCGGGTGGCGGCCAGCTGGTTTTCGACGTCGGCGAAGGCGTTCAGCACGGTCTGGCGGTAGTTCGCCACCGACTGGTCGTGCGCGGCACGGGCGCCGGCCACGCGGGCACGGATGGCGCCCGCATCGAACAGGGTCTGGGCCGCCGACAGGCCGAACGACCAGGCCGCCGCCGACGCGTTGAACAGGTCGCCCACCTTGCTCGCCGCCGTGCCGTAGGACGCGCTCAGGCCGATGTCCGGGAAGTAGGCGGAACGGGCGATGCCGATCTGCTCGTTGGCCGCGGCCACGCGGCGTTCGGCGCCGGCGATGTCCGGACGGCGCTGCAGCAGCGTCGACGGCACGCCGACCGGCACGTCGGGGACCGTGACGTTCCACGGCGCCACCGGCAGCGAGAACTCGGCCGGCGCCTTGCCGACCAGGACCGCGATCGCGTGCTCGAGCTGGGCGCGCTGGCTGACCAGGGTCAGGTCGTCGCTGCGCGCGGTGGCCAGCTGGGTCTCGGCCTGGTAGACGTCGGAATGCGGGATGATGCCGGCGTCGTAGCGGTTCTGGGTGATGCGCAGCTCGCGCTGGTAACCTTCGATGGTGGTGGCCAGCAGCGCGCGCTGGGCATCCACCGAGCGCAGCGACACGTAGTCGAGCGCCAGCTCGCCCTGCGCCGACAGCGTGGCAGCCGCCAGGTCGGCGGCGCTGGCTTGCAGGCTGGCGCTGGCGGCGGTGACGCCGGCGCGCAGGCGGCCCCACACGTCCGGCTCCCAGCTGCCGCCGATCGACAGCCGGTAGTTGTTGCCGACGTTGCCGCCGCCCCCGCCGCCGATGATGTTGCCGTTGGCGTCCACCGTCGCCGCCCCGCCGCCGCCGCGCGTGCCCGAGCGCGTGCCCGAGGTGCTCAGCGACACTTGCGGGAACAGGGCCGCGCGCTGCTCGGCGACGAGCGAGCGCGCCTGCGCATAGGCGGCGACGGCCGCCGCCACGTTCTGGTTCGAGACCTGCACGCTGGCGGCCAGTTCGTTCAGCACCGGATCGCCGAACAGCGTCCACCACGGACCGCGTTCGAGGGCATCGGCGGGGGCCGCCGGCACCCAGCCCTGAATTTCCTTGAAGGCGGCGGGTGCCGGCGTGGCCGGCACCTGGTAGGTGGGGCTGACCGAGCAGCCGGCCGCCAGGACGGCCGCCACCACGGCGAGTAAAACGGGACGGAACGATGGATGGAATCGGGTTGCGCTCATGCGAAGACTGTTCTTGTTCATGGATTCGTGGTGATCGAAGGCGGGTGTTCCAGGGGGTGGCGCACCAGTTCGTGCTCGTCCGGCTTGTGGCTGCGCAGCTTGTCCATGTAGACGTACACCACCGGCGTGGTCAGGAGGGTCAGGAGCTGGCTCGCCAGCAGGCCGCCGATGATGGCGATGCCGAGCGGCTGGCGCAGTTCCGAGCCCTCGCCGAAGCCGACCGCCAGCGGCAGCGCGCCCAGGGCCGCCGCCAGGGTCGTCATCAGGATCGGGCGGAAGCGCAGCAGGCAGGCTTCGCGCACCGCCTCGGTGGCCGACAACCCTCTTGCCCGCTCCGCTTCCAGCGCGAAGTCGATGATCAGGATCGCGTTCTTTTTCACGATGCCGATCAGCAGGAACACGCCGATCAGCGCGATGATCGAGAACTCCATCTTGAACATCAGCAGCGCCAGCACCGCGCCGACCCCGGCCGACGGCAGCGTCGAGAGCACGGTGATCGGGTGGATCAGGCTTTCGTACAGGATGCCGAGCACGATGTAGATGACGACGATGGCCGCCAGGATCAGCAGCGGCTGCTGCTTGTTCGATTCCTGCGCCTGCTTGGCCTGGCCCTGGAAGCTGCCGCGCACGTTGACCGGCATGCCGATGTCGGCCTCGGCCTGGCGCACCGCGGCCTGGCCGTCCGACAGCGACGCCCCCTGGGCCAGGTTGAACGAGATCGTGGTCGACAGCTCGCCGTCCTGGTGGTTGACCGAGCTCGGGGTCGAGCGCTCGGCGAAGCGGGCGATGGCCGACAGCGGCACCATGTTGCGCACACTGGTGGCCAGCGCCGAACCGCTGGACGGGTCGCGCGCCGCGGTCAGGTTGCCTGGGCTGGACGGGGTGCCGGCGGCGGCGGCCGTACCCGTGGTGCCGGTGCCGGTGCTGCCGGTGCCCGTGGCGCTGCCGGTGCCCGTGGCGCTGCCGGTGGCGGCGCTCGCAGTCGACGTCGTGGTGGACGACGACGAGGAAGCAGTGGACGTGGAACCCGCCGGCACGTACACGTCGTCCAGCGCCTCCGGCGACTGCGCATACTTCTGCGCCACGCCCATGATCACGTGGTACTGGTTCAACTCGTCGTAGATGTTGGCGACCTGGCGCTGGCCGAAGGCGTTGTACAGCGCGTTGTCGACATCCTTGGCGGAGATGCCCAGGCGCGCCGCGCTGTCCTTGTCGATCTCGACGTAGGTCTCGACGCCGTTCTCGGCCTGGTCGGTATCGACGTCGATCAGCGCCTTCTGCGCCTTCATGGCGTCGGCCAGCTTGGTGGCCCAGCTGCGCAGGTCGGCGCGGTTGTCGCTCTTGAGCGTGTACTGGTAAGTCGAGTTGCTCTGGCGCCCGCCCATGCGCAAGTCCTGCACCGGGTTCAGGAACAGCTGCACGCCGGTCACCCTGGCCAGCTGCGGCCGCAGGCGCGCGATCACGGCCTGGCCGCTCTCGCCCTTCTTGCGCTGGTCGGCCGGCTTCAGGTTGACGAACATGAAGCCGCCGCCGGCGCGCGAACCGCCGGTGAAGCCGACCACGGTGTCCACCGCCGGGTCCTTCTTGATGATGTTCACCAGCTGGTACAGCTTGCCCTGCATGGCCTGGAACGAGATGCTCTGGTCGGCGCGCATGCCGCCGTTGATTTGTCCCGTATCCTGCTGCGGGAAGAAGCCCTTGGGCGCGGCCGAGAACAGGTAGACGTTGAGTCCGACCACGAAGGCCAGGATCAGCATCACCAGCAGCTTGGCGTCCAGCGCCCAGTCGAGCGCGTGCTCGTAGCCCTTCAGCACCTTGCCGAAGCCGCGCTCGAACCAGTGTGCCAGCCGGCCGGGCGGACGCTCGATCTGCCCCGGCTTGAGGAACATCGCGCACAGCATCGGCGTGGTGGTCAGCGAAATCACCAGCGAGATCATCACCGCCGCCGACAGCGTGACCGCGAATTCGCGGAACAGGCGTCCGACCTGGCCGCCCATGAACAGCAGCGGAATGAAGACCGCCACCAGCGACAGGCTGATCGACAGCACCGTGAAGCCCACTTCCTGGGCGCCCAGCAGCGCCGCCTTCATGCGGTCCATGCCCGCTTCCACGTGGCGGCTGGTATTCTCCAGCACCACGATGGCGTCGTCGACCACGAAGCCGGTCGCCACGGTCAGTGCCATCAGCGACAGGTTGTTCAGGGAAAAACCCAGCATGTACATCACGCCGAAGGTGCCCAGCAGCGAGACCACGGTGGCCACCGCCGGCACCACGGTGGCGCGCACGCTGCGCAGGAACACGCTCACCACCAGCACCACCAGCAGGATCGAGATCATCAGGGTGAGCTCGATCTCGTGCAGCGAGGAGCGGATCGAGTTGGTCGAATCCGAGGCCACCTGCAGGTTGACGTCCTGCGGCAGCTGCGCCTGCAGCGTCGGGATCAGCGCGCGCACGCCGTCCACGGTCTCGATGATGTTGGCGCCCGGCTGGCGCGTGACCAGCACGATCACCGCCGGCTGGCCGTTGAACAGGCCGAGCGTGTTGATGTTCTCGACGCTGTCGGTGACCTCGGCGATGTCCTGCAGGCGGATCGCCGAGCCGTTGCGCCAGGCCACCACCAGGCCGCGGTAGTCGGCCGCGGTACGGCCGTTGGTCGGGGTATTCGCCTGCGAATAGATCTGCAGGCGCATGCCGCTGCCTTCGAGCGCGCCTTTCGGGCGGTTCGGGTTGCTGGCCTGGATCGCGGCGCGCACGTCCTCGCTCGCCACGCCGTACTGGTTCAACTGGTAGGGATTGAGGTCGATGCGCACCGCCGGCAGCGAGCCGCCGCCGATCTCGACGTCGCCCACGCCCTTCACCTGGGCCAGCTTCTGCTGCACCAGGTTCGAGACCTCGTCGTAGATCTGGCCGGGGCTGCGCGTCCTGGACGTCAGCGCCAGGATGATCACCGGCGCGTCCGACGGGTTGGCCTTGCGGTAGGTCGGGTTGCTGCGCAGCGTGGACGGCAGGTCGGCGCGCGAGGCGTTGATCGCGGCCTGCACTTCGCGCGCGGCCGCGTCGATCTGGCGGTTCAGGTCGAACTGCAGGCTGACCCGGGTCGAGCCGTTGCCGCTGTTCGAGGTGATTTCGTTGACGCCGGCGATGACCGCCAGCCGCCGTTCCAGCGGCGTGGCGACCGAGCTGGCCATGGTGTCCGGGCTGGCGCCCGGCAGGCTGGCGCTGACCGAGATCGACGGGAAATCGACCTGGGGCAGCGGCGAGACCGGCAGCACGAAGAAGGCGCCGATGCCGGCCAGCGCCAGCCCCAGGGTCAGGAGCACGGTCGCGATCGGCCGATTGACGAAGGGCTTCGAGAGATTCATGCGCCGGCCTCATATGCCGGGGACTGCGGCGTGGTGCCAGGTCCCGCCGGCTTGGCCGGCTCCTTGCCGGTCCAGCGGCGCGACAGGCGGTCGAACGCCAGGTAGATCACCGGCGTGGTGAACAGGGTCAGCGCCTGGCTCACGATCAGGCCGCCGAAGATGGCCAGGCCCAGCGGACGGCGCAGCTCGGCGCCCTCGCCCCAGCCGAACATCAGCGGGATGGCGGCGAACAGCGCGGCCAGCGTGGTCATGATGATCGGCCGGAAGCGCAGCATCGCCGCCTGGTGGATCGCGGTGCGCGGGTCCTTGCCCTGGTCGCGCTCGGCCTCGATCGCGAAGTCGATCATCATGATCGCGTTCTTCTTCACGATGCCGATCAGCAGGATGATGCCGATGATGCCGATCACGCCCAGGCCCTGCCCGGTCACCATCAGCGCCAGCAGCGCGCCGACGCCGGCCGAGGGCAGCGTCGAGAGGATGGTCAGCGGGTGGATGTAGCTCTCGTACAGCACGCCGAGCACGATGTAGACGCACACCACCGCCGCCAGGATCAGCCACAGCTGGTTGGACAGCGAGTTCTGGTAGGCGCCGGACGCGCCCAGGAAGGTCAGCGTGACCGACGCCGGCAGCTTGATCTGCTCGGCGGCCTCCTTGATCGCGCTGACGGCCGTGCCCAGCTTGACGCCGGACGCGGTGTCGAAGCCGACGGTGGTGGCCGGGTACTGCGCCACGTGGGTGATCTGCAGCGGCGCGGCCTGCTCGGTGATCGAGGCGATGCTGGAGAGCGGCGTGGGCGAGCCGGAGCCGGTGCGCAGCTGCAGGTTGGCCAGCGAGTCGAGCGACATCTGCTCGTCCTGCTGGGCTTCCAGGATCACGCGGTACTGGTTGGTCTCGGTAAAGATGGTCGAGACGATGCGCTGGCCGTAGGCGCTGTACAGGGCGTCGTCGACGTTCGAGGCCGTGACGGACAGGCGCGAGGCGCTGTCGCGGTCGATGTTGACGTAGGCGGCGGCACCCAGGGCGCCGGCGTCGGTGACCACGTTGCGCAGCTCCTTGCGCTGGGCCATGGCCTGCGACAGTTTCGTCGCCCACTCGGTCACGGTCCTGGTGTCGGCGCCCTCGATCGACAGCCGGTACTGGGTCGGGCCGCTCTCGGCGTCGATGGTCAGGTCCTGGGTCGGCTGCAGGTACAGCGTGGCGCCGGCCACGTTGCGCGCCACGCGGCGGCGCAGGCGCTCCATCAATTCCTCCTGGCCGCTGCGGTCTTCCTTCAGGTTGATCAGCATGGTGCCGGTATGCAGCATGGTGTTGTTGGCGGCGTCCACGCCCACCGTCGAGCTGAGCGACAGCACGTCGGGGTCGGCCAGCACTTCGCGCGCCACCGCCTGCTGCATCTCGGCCATCGCCTGGTAGGAGATCGCCTGGCGCGCTTCCACGCGCGCCTGCAGCTGGCCCGTGTCCTGGGTCGGGAACAGGCTCTTGGGAATGAAGGTCCACAGCAGCGCGGTCAGCACCAGCGTGCCGAGCGCCACCAGCAGGGTCAGTCCCTGGCGCGCCAGCACCCAGTTCAGGCTAGTGTCGTAGTGCTTGATGATCCAGTCGAAGCTGGCCTGGAACTTGCGCGCGAATTTGCCGTTGTGCGACTCGTCGTGCTGCTTCAGCCAGCGCGCCGACATCATCGGCACCAGGGTCAGGGACACCACCGCCGAGATCAGGATCGTGATCGCCAGCGTCACCGCGAATTCGCGGAACAGGCGGCCCACCACGTCGCCCATGAACAGCAGCGGGATCAGCACCGCGATCAGGGACACCGTCAGCGAGATGATGGTGAAGCCGATCTGGGTCGCGCCCTTCAGCGCCGCCGCCATCGGGGCTTCGCCCTCCTCGATGTAGCGCGCGATGTTCTCGATCATCACGATGGCGTCGTCGACCACGAAGCCGGTGGCGATGGTCAGCGCCATCAGCGACAGGTTGTTCAGCGAGTAGCCGAGCAGGTACATCACGCCGAAGGTGCCGACCAGGGAGATCGGCACCGCCAGGCTGGCGATGACGGTGGCGCGAACGCTGTGCAGGAAGGCGAAGATCACCAGCACCACCAGCAGCACGGCCAGCACCAGTTCGATCTGCACGTGCTCGACCGAGGCGCGGATGCCCATGGTGCGGTCGGACAGCACGTCCAGGCGGATGTTCTGCGGCAGGCTTTGCTGCAGTTCCGGCAGGCGCTGCTTGATGGCGTCCACGGTGGCGATCACGTTGGCGCCCGGCTGGCGCTGCACGTTGAGGATGATCGCCGGCTTCATGTTGGCCCAGGCGCCCAGCTTGACGTTCTCGGCGCTGTCGACCACGCGCGCCACGTCGGACAGGCGCACCGGGGCGCCGTTGCGGTAGGCGACGATCAGGCCCTTGTAGTCGGGCACCGTCACCAGCTGGTCGTTGGCGTTGATGGTGTACGAGCGCGACGGGCCGTCGAAGCTGCCCTTGGCGCTGTTGGCGTTGGCGTTGGTGATCGCGGTGCGCAACGTGTCCAGGCCCAGGCCGTACGAGGCCAGCGCGTCGGTATTCGCCTGGATCCGCACCGCCGGGCGCTGGCCGCCCTGCAGCGTCACCAGGCCGACGCCGTTCACCTGGCTGATCTTCAGCGCCAGGCGGGTGTTGACCAGGTTCTGCACCTCGGTCAGCGGCATCGTGTCCGAGGTGATGGCCAGGGTCAGCACCGGCGCGTCGGCCGGGTTCACCTTGGCGTACACCGGCGGCGCCGGCAAATCGGTCGGCAGCAGCGAGCCGCCGGCGTTGATCGCGGCCTGCACTTCCTGCTCGGCGACGTCGAGCGTCTCGCCGAGCGTGAACTGCAGGGTGATGACGGATACGCCGGCGGCGCTGGTGGAACTCATGCGCGACAGCCCGGACATCTGGCCGAATTGGCGCTCCAGCGGCGCCGTCACGGTGCGCGCCATCACTTCCGGACTGGCGCCCGGGTACAGGGTCTGCACCTGGATGGTCGGGAAGTCGACCTGCGGCAGTGCCGACAGCGGCAGGAATTTATACCCGACCAGGCCGGCCAGGATAATCGCCAGCATCAGCAGCGAGGTCGCGACCGGGCGGCGGATGAAGGGGGCGGATGGGCTCATGCGGCGTCCCCCCGTCGTCCCCGCGAAGGCGGGGATCCATGCTGAGTAACAGAATCCGGTACTTCGGATACAAGGCCTGAGCTCCCGAAACAAGGGCTTCGGAAGCGCGGTATGGGTTCCCGCTTTCGCGGGAACGACATGCTTGTTACTCTCATTGCGCAGCACCCTCCTGCTGCTGGCGGCGCTGGCGGTGCTGGCCGCCTTGCTGGCCCTGTTGTTGCTGCTGGCTGCCTTCGGCCGCCGCCGGGGCCGCGCCCGGCGCCGCCGGGGTCGCGCCGCCCTGCGCGGTGGTGCCGGCCGCACCGCCATGCTGGCCGCGCCCGCCACGGCCGCCGCCGCCCTGCGGACGGTCGCCCGGCAGTGTCACCTTGGCACCATCCTTCAGGCGGTCGGCGCCTTCGGTGATCACGGTTTCGCCGCCTTCCAGGCCGCTGGTCACTTCGACCCGTTCGGCGTTCGCCTGGCCGCGCTTGACGTTACGCAGCGCCACGGTGCGGGTCTGAGGATCCAGCACGTACACGAAGTCGCCGTTGCTGCCGTGGCGCAGCGCCGTCACCGGCACCGTGACCGCGTTCTTGATCATGTTGACCTGCAGGCGGATGTTCACGAACTGGCTCGGGAACAGTTTCAGCTGATCGTTGCTGAAGCGGGCCTTGGCGCGCACGGTGCCGGTCTGGGTATCGACCTGGTTGTCGAGCGCCATGAAGCGCCCAAGGGCCAGGGTGTCGGTGCGGGTGCGGTCGAGCGCGGTGGCCGGCAGCGTCGCGTTGGCGTTGATGCGCTGCTGCAGCATCGGCAGGTTGTCCTGCGGGACCGCGAACTCGACGTCGATCGGCGACTGCTGGGTGATGACGGCGATGCCGTTGGTGTCGCCGGAATTGACCAGGTTACCGATGTCCACGGTACGCAGGCCGACGCGGCCGCTGATCGGCGCGCGCACCTGAGTGTAGCCGAGGTTGATGCGGGCGATGCCTTCGGCCGCCTTGTCGGTCATGACGGCGCCTTCCAGCTGCTTCACCAGGGCCGCCTGGGTATCGACATCCTGGCGCGCGATCGAGTCCTGTTCGAGCAGGGTGCGGTAGCGCTGCAGCAGCACGCGCGCGCTTTCGAGCTGGGCTTCGTCGCGCTGGCGCTGGCCGGTCGCCTGCAGCAGCGCCATCTGCGACGAGCGCGGATCGATGGTCGCCAGGACCTGCCCTTCCTTGACCAGCTGGCCTTCGGTGAACGAGATCTTCTGCAGCACGCCGCCCACCTGGGGGCGCACGGTGGCCACCGCGGCCGGCGTGACGGTGCCGAGGGCGTCGAGCAGGATCGGGATGTCGCTGCGCTCGGCCTTGCCGACGCCTACCGTGGTGGCCGGCATGCCGCGGCCGCCGCCCGGTCCGCCGCGTCCACCGCCGGGACCGCCGCCCGGCCGGCCGGCGCCCTGCCCGCCCGGTCCCGCACCGGGCCCCGCCTGCGGGCTCTGGTGCGTCAGGTGCCAGGCCAGCCATCCGAGCCCGGCCATCGCCAGGAGCGCGATGAGGGTCCCGATGATGCGCGACTTGCGCGAACGTGGCTTGGTGGGGGTGGTCTTGTCCTTGTCCGGGGTAACGGTCGAATTCATTCTTGTCCTTGACGGCCGAGTGTTCAAAAGCACAATAAAAGTACCCCCGACTTTAACATGGGGTGGCCTGTCTTTATGTTTCAGTTCGTATAGAAGAAGGCGACATGCGCGACGTTCGAAACATACGGATACAAGAAGACGCATTCGTCTTTACACGGTTGAACACCGATCGCATCACGAAGCCGGAACATGAAACGAAAACGGGCGCGGAGTTTCCCGCGCCCGTCCTGCCGGCATAGGCATGCCGGCCTACATGTTGTTACAAACTCAGGGGGCTTCGCACAGGCAGTGCGTCACCGCCGCGAACGGCTGGCGGCGCTCGGCCACCTGCGACAGCCAGCCGAGGTCGCGCGTGATGCCGGCGGCGGCACCGCTGCCCAGGGCACTCGACAGCGCGGCGGCCGACACCGGGTCCGGCAGCAGGCCCAGTTTCACTTGCACGTTCAGCGCCTGCACGTCGGACAGGCCGAGGCGCTCCAGGAAGCGCTCGGCCAGCGACGACGGCCGTTCGGCGTAGGCGATGCGGAAGTCCTCGCCCAGGTTGGCGCGCTTGGCGGCCGAGCGCAGCGCGTCGCCGTAGCTGCCCAGGCGGTCGACCAGGCCGCGTTCCTTGGCCTGCGCGCCGGTCCAGACCCGGCCCTGCCCCACGGCGTCGATCTTTTCCGGCGACATGCGGCGCGCGACCGCGGCCTTGGTGGTGAATTCGTCGTAGATGTGGTTGATGCTGGCCTGGACCAGCTGGCCGTAGCGCGGATCGAGCGGGCGCAGCGGATTGTAGGCGTCGGCCAGCCAGGTGGTGGTCACGCCCTCGGTGTGGATGCCGAGCTTGTCGACCACCTTGTCGGCGGTCGGCAGGATCGCGAACACGCCGATCGAGCCGGTCACGGTGGAGGGGTCGGCGATCACTTCGTCGGCCGCCATCGAGATCCAGTAGCCGCCGGAGGCCGCCACGTCGCCCATCGACACCACCACCGGCTTGCCGGCGGCGCGCGTCAGTTCCAGCTCGCGCCGGATCAGTTCCGAACCGTAGGCGCTGCCGCCCGGCGAATTCACGCGCAGCACCAGCGCCTTGACCTGCTTGTCCTCGCGCGCGGCGCGGATCAGGTTGGAGGTGGCGATGCCGCCCACCATGCCGGGGCCGCCCGTGCCTTCGGTGATGTCGCCGGCGGCGACCACCACCGCCACCGCGTCGCCCAGCACCTTCTGCGGGTGACGCGCCACGTATTCCTGGAAGCCGACCTGGCGGAAGCTCTTGCTGTCCTCGTCGTACACGCCGCGCTTGACCAGCATGGCGCGCACTTCGTCGCGGGTCTTGAGGCCGTCGATCAGCTTCCAGTCCAGCGCCACCTTGCCGGCGTTGCCGTTGGCGGCGGTCATGCGCTGCGGCAGTTCCTCGATACCCTTGGCCAGGCTGCCGGCCGGCAGCTTGCGCGCCTTTTCCACTTCGGCCGTGTACTGGGTCCACAGCGCGTTGTACAGGAAGCTGTCGGCTTCCCTGGCGGCGTCCGACGGACCGTTGCCGATATAGGGCTCGGCGAAGCTTTTATAGGTGCCAACCTTCATCAGGTTGACCGTCACCCCGACCTTGTCCAGCGCGTCGCGGTAGTAGTTGCGGTGGCGGCCGAAGCCCTCGATCATCACCATGCCCATCGGGTGCAGGTAGATCTCGCTGGCGTGGGACGCGACCAGGTAGCGCTTCTGGTCGTAGCTGCCGCCCCAGGCCACCACCGCCTTGCCGCGCGCCTTCACGCGCTCGATCGCGGCGCCGATCTCGCGCAGCGAAGCCAGGCCGCCGCCATCGAGTTCGTCGAGCAGCAGCACGACCGTGCCGACGTTGTCGTCCCTGGCGGCGGCGTCGAGCGCGGTGAGCACGTCGCGCAGCGGGATCAGGCGCCGCGCGTTGCCGCTCAGGCCGGCCATGACGGAATCGCGCACACTGCCGGCGCGCTCCTCGACCAGCTCGCCCTTGAGGTCGAGCACCAGCGCGGTCTTGGGCGACAGCGGCTTGAGGCCGCTGCCGAAGATCGACGTCAAGAGCAGGACCACGATCAGCAGGAAGATCAGGTTCAGTACGAAGCGGCGGGTGGCATCGAGGCCGCGCCAGAGCGAGCCGATACCGCGGCGCAGGGTGGACAGGGGCTTGAAGGACATCAAATCTCCATTATTTAAAGTTTAGGGTCGGATCCCGGTTCTCAGGGGTGGGCTCCGGCCCCAACTGATTTCAACCGATCAAACAACCGACATGCCGGCGGTCGGCTGCGCGGTTTCGCGGCGCGAGATCGCGAACAGCCCGGCGAACACCAGCGCGCCATTCAGGATCAGCAGCTCCAGGCCGAGGCGATAATGCCCCAGCAGGAGCTTCTGGTTGTACTCGACCAGCGCGCACAGGATCGGCGCGCCGACCGTCACCACCGGCACCAGCCGGTCGTGCAGCGTGCGGCGGGTCAGCATGCCGAAGGCGAACAGGCCGAGCAGGGGTCCGTAGGTGTAACCGGCCAGCTTCAGGATCAGGCCGATCATGCTCGGATTGTCCGCCCATTTGAACACCAGCACCATTGCCAGGAACAAGAATGCGAACGCCAGGTGCACATGGCGGCGTAAACGCAACTTCGCGGCCTCGCTCAGGTCGTCGCGGCGCTGGATGCCGAGGAGGTCGATGCAGACGGTCGAGGTCAGCGCGGTGATGGCGCCGTCGGCGCTCGGGAACAGCGCCGAGATCAGCGCGACCAGGAAGATGATCTGCACCGCCGCCGGCAGGTGGCCCATGACCACCGCCGGGAAGATCCTGTCGCCGGTGGCCGTGACGCCGGCCGCCGGCGCGTACAGGTACAGCAACCCGCCCAGGAACATGAACGAGGTCAGCACCACCACCAGCACGGCGGTCAGGCTGAGCAGGTTCTTTTGCGAGTCGCGCAGGGTTTTCACGGAAATCGTCTTCTGCATCATTTCCTGGTCCATGCCGGTCATGGTCAGCACGATGAAGATGCCGGCCAGGATCTGCTTCAGCCAGTGGCCGGGACTGTCGATGTCCGTGGTGAACACGCGCGCCAGGCCGCGCTCGTGCATCTGCGCCAGTGCCTGCGGAATCGACAGGTCGAGCTGGCCCAGCATGTAGGCGACGCAGGCGAACAGGCCGAACAGCATGCAGGTGGTTTGCAGGGTGTCGGTCCAGACGATGGTCTTGACGCCGCCGCGATAGGTGTACAGCAGGATCATGCCGAGGATGACGAAGGTGCTCAGCCAGAACGGCAGGCCGAGGCTGTCGAGGACGATCGTCTGCAGCACCGCCACCACCAGGTACAGGCGCGCGGTGGCCCCGAACAGGCGCGACAGGATGAAGAAGGCGGCGCCGCTCTGGTAGGCGCGGCGCCCGAGGCGCACGTCGAGGTAGTGGTAGATCGACGTCAGCTTCAGGCGGTAGTACAGCGGCAGCAGCAGGTAGACCACGGCGACGTAGCCGATCACGTAGCCGATCAGGATCTGCATGTAGCCGAAGCCGTCGGCGCCGACCGCGCCGGGCACGCTGACGAAGGTGACGCCGGACAGGGTCGTGCCGACCATGCCGAAGGCGACCAGCATCCAGTTGCTGCTCTTGTTACCGATGAAAAAACTGTCGTTGTTGGCGTTGCGCGAAGTGGCCCAGGCGACGCCGAGCAGCAGCGCGAAGTAGCCGATGAGGATGCAAAAAAGTAAAGCCGGGGACATCAGGGATTCCAGTTATTGTCTGATCGCCCAGCAATATACCTCAAGCTGGGACCCAGGCTGCGACCGAGCCGCGGCGGGCGCCCGGCTGCCGCCGCTCAGATCCCCTGGGCCGGCGCGCGCTCGAAGGGGCCGATGCAGGCTTCCATCGACTCGTCCTGGCACAGCACGAAGCGCGCTCCCGACGGGTGGAAACGCACGTAATTGGTGAAGCGCTCGCCGACCTTCATGATCTCGCCCGAGCAGTCCTGCTTGCCGTTGTCCTTCACGATCCGGTCTTCCAGCTTGTAGAAGCCCTTGGCGCTCGGCTTTTCGGCGACCGTGAACTCGCTTTCCGAGACTTCTTCCTTGCTCTTGACCAGCGAGGTGCCGTCGCCGCGGAAGTGATAGGTCTCGGCACAGGCCAGTTGCGGAATGCTCAGGGTCCAGATGCCGAGCAGCGGGTGGGAGGCGGACGGCGCGCGCGGCTTCGGCTGCGCATGGACGGCGGCCGCCACGGCCGCAGCCGCAAGCAGCAGGGCAAAACGCGGGATCGGTCCGGTGAACGTACGCATGGTGGGTCCTCGGGAAGGTTGCACGCGAATAGGCCGGACGGGGCGCATGCCGGCGTTGTCATTATTGCATAGGCATGTGCAGGCGCGCGCGCGGGTGCGGGGATACGGTGCGGTGCCGGCGCCGCATGAGAACCGTGGACGGAACAATAAGCGCGGCAAGAAGCACGTCGCCCCTGCGAAGGCAGGGGTCCAGGTTTGCGTGAACGGCCCGGAGCAAACGCGACGCACTTGCGACGCGCTTGGGCGCCTGCCTGCGCAGGCGCGACGGCATATGCCAACGTATTCAGCGTCGGGGTTCAGCCCTCGGCCGGCGTCTTCGGCTTGGCCGGACGGCGTGCGCGCGGTGCCGCCTTGCGCGACGGCGCCTTGTGCGCCGGGCGGGTGGACTTCTTGCGCGCCGGCTGGTCGCCTTCGGCACCGTCGCCGCCCGCCTCGGCCTCGTCGGCCAGGGTGGCGGTGCCGGCGGCGTCGACCACGGCGGCGGCGTCGAGCGCCACCGCGGCGTCATCCGGGACCGGGGTCGCGACCGGCATTCCCGCCGGGGTTGCGCCGGATGCCGCGTCCGGCGTGTCGGCGGGCTCCACACCCGGGACGTCGGCAACGACAGCCTCGTTCACCGGCGCCGCAGCCGCCTTGCGCGCGGCCGGCTTGCGCGGCGCGCGGCGGCGTTCCTTCACCGGTGGCGCCGGCTCGGCGGCCGCGGTCACGTCGCCAGCCTCGGGAATACCGACGGCCGCGGTCGCCGTCGCACCGCCTTCCGAAGCGGCAGCGGCCGCGGCGGCAACATCGGCCAGCGCGCCGATCGGCGACAGCTCGACCGGCGGCGCTTCCACCAGGTCCGGCGTCGGGGCCGGCCAGGTGGCCTGCGCCTGGTCCAGCGACTGCGCCGGCGCCTGTTCCGGCGTCTGCGCCGTGTCGGCCGCCTGCTGCTCGCGGCCCTTGCGGCCACGGCCGCCACGGCGGCGCGGCTCGCGGCCGTTCGCCGGCGCACCGGCGGCGGGCGCCTCGGCCACCGCCTGCTCCAGCGGCAGCTCGGTGCCGCCGGCATCCGCCGCGTCCGGCGCGATCGACTCCGGCACGGCGCCCAGGCTGTCGGCCTCGCCCACGCCCAGCGCCTCGGCCGGCTGGCTGCCTGCGCTGCGGTAGACGTAGGTCCCCGATTTTTCGTCGCGGCCGAACTCGAACAGGCCGCGCGTCTGCGCTTCCTCGAGCAGGTTGCCGAAGGTGCGGAAGCCGTAATAGGTTTCCGTGAAGTCCGGACGGCGGCGCTTCAGCGTGTCCTTCAGCAGCGAAGCCCAGATCTTGCCGCTGTCGCCGCGTTCCGAGACCAGCGCGTCGAAGGTCTCGACGACCATGTCGAGCGCCTGCTGCTTGCGCGCCTCCATCTCTTCCTTCTTGCGGTTGCTCTCGTCGGACGGACGGCGGCCCTGCTGGGACGCCTGCGCCTGCGGCTGGGCCTTGCGCTCGTCGCGCTTGGCGGCGGCGCGGCGCACTTCGCGCACCAGGTCGTCGTAGAAGATGAATTCGTCGCAGTTGGCGACCAGCAGGTCCGAGGTCGATTGCTTGACGCCGACGCCGATCACGCGCTTGGCGTTTTCGCGCAGCTTGGACACCAGCGGCGAGAAGTCGGAGTCGCCGCTGACGATCACGAAGGTGTCGACGTGGGCCTTGGTGTAGCACAGGTCGAGCGCGTCCACCACCATGCGGATGTCAGCCGAGTTCTTGCCCGACTGGCGCACGTGTGGAATTTCGATCAGCTCGAAGTTCGCTTCGTGCATGGTGCCCTTGAAACTCTTGTAGCGGTCCCAGTCGCAATAGGCTTTCTTGACCACGATGCTGCCCTTGAGCAGCAGGCGTTCCAGGACGAGCTTGATGTCGAATTTTTCGTAATTCGCATCGCGCACGCCGAGCGCGACGTTCTCGAAGTCGCAGAACACCGCCATGCTGATGTTTTCGGAAGATGAAGCCATGATGTTGTTGTGTAATGATTAGTGGACAAGCTATTTGCGGATTATACGCAACATGGCGGCCGGGCTCGTCGCGAGTGGCGAGCTAGCATGCTCCGCAGGAAAATATCGCCGGATTCCCTGCCTCGCATACAATATCGCGCCGTCCACCGATCTGCTTGCTTGACCTTCGGCTCAAGTCGAAGCGTCCCCTGAAGGACGTGAAGCCGCCGGTACCCGACTGATGCTCAGCCTTTCGAACGCGAGGCGCTGGCGCCGGGTCGCGCAGCTGACCGGCGCCGCGCTCAGCCCAGCTTCTCCAGCGTAGCCGGATCGGCATCGCCGCCGAAGAACTGGTCGAGACAGGTCTGGAACACCGCCTCGTCGGGCGCGACCTCGGCGAACAGGGTCATCGAGGAATGGAATTTCAGGTTGTCGGGATAATCGAAGATCTCGTCGGCCTGGCGGTCGTCGTGCGCGGCGACGGCCGCGGCGCAGGTACGCAGGCGCGGGCCCAGTAGCGGGTGGGCCAGGTAGGCCGCGGCCTCGTCCCCGGATGCGATCGCGTAGGTGCGCGCCATCTCGCTCCGCCCCAGGCCCGCGACCTGGGGAAAGATGAACCACATCCAGTGGCTGCGCTTGCGGCCCGCCTGCAATTCGGCCAGGGCCTGGTCGTAGACGCCGGCCTGGGCGTCGACGAAACGGTCTAGGTTGAAATCGGTATCCATGGCATTGCTCCTCCCATGGTCATCCTAACGCGCTTGCGCGATTTACCAAAACGGGAGCGCCAACCGAATTTGCCGTCCATCCGCCATGAAGCCCGAACACCTGACCCTGCTCCTGACCCGCGACATGCCCTTCGGTAAATACCAGGGCCGCAAGATCGCCGACCTGCCCGGCCACTACCTGGCCTGGTTCGCACGCGAAGGCTTTCCCAGGGGCGAACTGGGCGAGCTGCTCGAACTGATGTACGAGCTCGACCATAATGCCTTGCGCGGGCTGCTCGACCCGCTGCGCGCATAACCGTTCGATTTTTTCGATCAAAGACCGCAAAACTACTCGTTTTTCAAGCGCGCTTGCGCCACCTATACTGGCATCCATGCATTCGAAAACATCCACATACGGATCAACACATAAAGGAGCAGATCATGCTGGAAGTTCGCAAAAGTGAAGAACGCGGTGCCGCCCACCACGGCTGGCTGCAGTCGAAACACAGCTTTTCCTTCGCCGATTACCATGACCCGCGCCACACCGGCTTCGGTCCGCTGCTGGTGATCAACGAAGACCGCGTCGCGCCCGGCGCCGGCTTCGGCACCCACGGCCACCGCGACATGGAAATCATCTCGTACGTGCTGGAAGGCGCGCTCGAGCACAAGGACAGCATGGGCACCGGTTCGGTCCTGCACTACGGCGACGTGCAGCGCATGAGCGCCGGCAGCGGCGTGCGCCACAGCGAATTCAACGGTTCCAAGAGCGAGCAGGTGCACTTCCTGCAGATCTGGATCCAGCCGAACGTGCAAGGCATCGCCCCGAGCTACGAGGAAAAGCACATCCCGCTGGCCGACAAGCAGGGCCGGCTGCGCCTGATCGCCTCCAGCGACGGCCGCGACGGCTCGGTGCTGATCCACCAGGACGCTTCGCTGTACGCCTCCGTCCTGAACGGCGCCGACCGCGTCGAGCACGCGCTGGCGGCCGGCCGCACCGCCTACGTGCACGTGATCCGCGGCCAGGTCAGCGTGAACGGCGTGGCCCTGACGACCGGCGACGCGCTCAAGCTGAGCGATGAAGCGCGCGTCGAACTGGCCCGGGCGGAAGCGGCGGAAGTGCTGCTGTTCGACCTGCCATATTAACCGATGACGGTGTGCCAAGCGACTGGCGGTGGCACCGGAAAGGTGTCGCCGCCAGTCGCGTGCAGGCCACAAATCGGCCTGGCTTGGGGACAAAAGGTTAAATGGCGTGGGATAATAAATCCTCAAAGCAATTTTTCTTTCCAGGACACATGAACGCCAAGCCCACCGTCCTCGTCGTCGAGGACGACGTCCACATTGCCCAGGTCCTCACCTTCATGCTCGAGCGCCAGGGCTACCGCGTCATCTATGCCGGCGACGGCCGCGCCGCGGTCCAGCACATCGTGTCGAGCCCGGTGCCGGACCTGATCCTGCTCGACGTGATGCTGCCCTACGTCGACGGCTTCGAAGTGCTGGGCCTGGTGCGCGCACGCGAAGGCTGGGAAACGGTGCCGGTACTGATGCTCACCGCCAAGAACAGCGAACAGGACACCGTGCGCGCCCTGGACGCCGGCGCCAGCGACTTCATCATCAAACCCTTCCAGCCGCTGGAACTGCTGGCGCGCCTGCGCCGCTACCTCGAAATACCCGCCTGATCCGCGTGCCGCCGCGCCGCCGCCGCGCCGGCGGCACCGCATTTGCATTGCATGGGCGCGCACTGCTGGCTTGCGCCCCGTCCGCGAGGTAACTGCTAGTATGTTCAAAAAGCGGACCATGCGTATGCGACTAGAACTTCACCAGGACAGCAAGGCGCCCCCAGTACCGGCTGATCTGAAGCGGCGCTTCGACGATTTGCTCGACCACCTGCCGGCCGGCGTGACAGTGCACGATACCGACGGCCGCATCGTGCTGGCCAACCGCCTCGCCGTGCATATCCTCGAACGCAGTGAGAACGAGCTGGTCGGTACACGCACCGAGGCCGCGCACTGGCACCTGGTCCGCGAAGACCTCACGCCGCTGGCGCCGGAAGACTATCCGGTGCTCCAGGTATTGAAGACCGGGAAAAAAGTTATCGGCAGCATCGTGGGCGTGCCCTCGGCCCGGAGGGCGTCGCCGTGCTGGATGATCTGCAACGCCTACCCCGAGTTCGACGACGACGGCCACCTGAACGGCGCGGTGGTCTGCTTCACCGACTGCACCGCGCTGAAGGACGCCCAGCAGCGCCTCGAGAAATCCGAGGAAAGGCTGCGCCTGATGCTGGAAGGCTCGAGCGACGCCCCCTGGGACTGGGACCTGGTGAGCGGCGAAACCTATTATTCCGAGCGCTGGTGGGCCATGCTGGGCTACCAGCCGGGCGAACAGCGTGCCGACCGCGCCACCTGGCGCCGCCTGATGCACCCGGACGACCTGGTGCACGTCACCGCCTTCATGGCCGAGCTGCTGCTGGGCGGACGTACCGCCTGGAGCATCGAACTGCGCCTGCGCCATCGCGCCGGCCACTACGTGCCGGTACTGACGCGCGGCCTGGTACTGCGCGACGGGGGCGGCAAGGCGCTGCGCCTGTCCGGCACCAACACCGACCTCACCGAACGCAAGCAGTCCGAGCGCCGCATCTACGAACTGGCGTATTTCGACCCGCTGACCGGGCTGCCGAACCGGCGCTTCCTGATCGAGGAACTCGACAAGACCCTGGCGCGCCACCACCGCTCCGGCCAGTTCGGCGCCCTGCTGTTCATCGATCTCGACAACTTCAAGCTGCTCAACGACACCATGGGCCACGACGTCGGCGACATGCTGCTGCGCCAGGTGGCCGGCCGCCTGCGCCAGGCGCTGCGCGACAGCGACCAGCTGGCGCGCCTGGGCGGCGACGAATTCGTGGTGGTGCTGGAAAACCTCGGCGCCTCGGCCGATGGGGCGACCCCGCATGCCGACCACGTGGCGCGCAAGATCCTGGCGCTGCTCGGCCAGCCCTACGACCTGCCCGGCAACCCGGCGCCGCGCACGCCCAGCATCGGCATCACCCTGTTCGACGGCGGCGGCGGCGGCATCGACACGCTGCTGCGCCAGGCCGACCTCGCGATGTACCGCGCCAAGGCCGACGGCCGCAACACCGCGCGCTTCTTCGACCCCAGCATGCAGGCCGCCGCCGAACGCCAGGCGGCGCTCGACAAGGCGCTGCGCGACGGCCTGGCACGGCGCCAGTTCGTGCTGTTCTGCCAGCCGCAGTTCGACGCCGAGGGCCGCCTGATCGGCGCCGAGGCGCTGGCGCGCTGGCAGCACTGCGACCACGGGCTGGTCGGCCCCGGGGAATTCATCAGCCAGGCCGAAGCCACCGGCCTGATCGTCCAGCTCGGCCAGCAGGTGCTGGAAGAAGGCTGCCGCGCGCTGGCGCGCTGGTCGAACGACCCGCTGCTGGGACAGTTGAAACTGTCGATCAACATCAGCGCGCGCCAGTTGCGCGATCCGGACTTCCCGCGCACGGTGGAAGCGCTGCTGGCCGACAGCGGCGCCAGTCCGGACAAGCTGTGCCTGGAGCTGAATGAAAGCGCACTCGCCGACAACATGCAGGACCTCGTCGGGCGCATGCAGCAGCTGCGCCGGCAAGGCATCGGCTTCACGCTCGACGACTTCGGCAACGGCTATTCCTCGCTGGCCTGCCTGATGCGCCTCCCGCTGGCGGGACTCAAGATCGACCGCAGCTTCGTGCGCGACGCCGGCGCCAACAGCGCCGCCATCGTCGAGGCGATCGTGGCGCTGGCGCGCAAGCTCAAGCTCGAAGTGGTGGCCGAGGGCGTGGAACAGGAAGACCAGCGCGCGTTCATGGTCGGTTGCGGCTGCGACGCGCTGCAGGGCTACCTGCTGGGGCGGCCTGTACCTTTGCCGGAATTCGAACGCTTGTATGGCGCGGCCGGCCGGGCATGACCTTGTCGATAACTTTTACAATGCGTATTGACCAGGAATTAAACTTTATTATTTCTTTAAAAGAAATCAATGATTTAAATCAATAAATAGATTCAGGCACAGCTATTGCATACTCTCCTGGCTCATCCATTACAAGGGAGTTGTTCATGTCGCTGAATCTGATGAAAAGCTTGAGAAATGCAGTTGTCGCCGGTGTGCTCTTATCGGCAGGCCTGGCCAATGCGGCCTTGTTGCAATTTAACCTGACCGGCGATTACACGGCCAGCTGGCAACTGAATTCTACCGGCGCGCCGGACGCTGGCACAAATGGGGTCGGATTCGTAGTGTACGATGTACTGGGCCAATTCCCGGGCTCGGCGATCGACGTCGCCGACCTGTATTTCTACAACGCCGACGAGGGCGGCGGCCTGATCATCGACGATTACTACGGCGAGACCACCCTGCTGGTAACCGATGGTTCGCAGCTCTACACCGGTCTCGAAGAAGACGTCGTCAGCTTCATCCTCGGCACCTTCACCCTGACGGACTTCGATGGCCCGGGCACCTATACCTTGACCGTGACCGACCTGGATGCCGGTCCCGGCCCCGGCACCGACCCGGGCGAAGTGCCCGAACCGGCTACCGCCGCCATGATGTTCGGCGGCCTGGGCCTGATGTATGCACTCCGCAAGCGTCGCAACCGTCATTAATTCATCAGTGACCCCGGCCGGTCATGCAATCGGCCGGGTTTCTCCAATGACCCGGAATGCATAAGACACATCGCTTTTGGCGTCGAAAGTTTTAGAGCGTCTAACAAAACCTCCATGGCAGCGTTGCACCGCCTCGCCGTACATCCGTACTATCTTCGCCGTTGTGCCTTGCCCTGAAGGTTTTGTTAGGCGCTCCGAATCCCATTAAATAATATTTACAAGAATTATTAAAAACATGTGGATATTATTCACGATGCATAAATTCAAATCATTCCAGCGCATTCAATCGCGCTACGGCTTCGACGGATTGGTGTTATTTTAATGATAACTAACCAATGTCTTCCATCGAAAGCCAGCCGATGCAAAGCGCTCGCCCACCACACCGCAAGCAATCCGGTTTCACCCTCGTCGAACTCGTCGCCATGGTCGGCGTCGTCGGGGTGCTCGGTGCCACCGCCCTGCCCAGGCTGACGGCGCTGGCCGGAGAAGCCCGCTATGCCTCGCTCCGGGTCGCGCAAGGCGCACTGCTGAGCGTGGCATCGACGGCGCACGGAAGATTCATGATCGACGGCGCCGGCACGCAAGCCTTCGAGGACGTGGGGCTGCCGATGGTGAACGGCTATCCCGGCGCGCACCCCGCCCTCGCCGATGCCGCCGGCCTGGCCAGGGGCTACACCGTCCGCACCGACGGGGCTGGTTCGCTGGTCGTCATGCCCAACGGCCTGGCCGATCCCGCCGCGGCCCGGTGCTACCTGGTCTACACCCAGAGCCGGGCCCCGCACGCCCCGCCGACCGTCGCCATCGGCAGCGACACGAGCGCGGCCACCTGCGGCTGAGGGGCGCCTCAAGCGGCACGCGGCAACGCGACGACGAACGTCGTCCCCCGCCCCGCCACGCTCTCGAAGCCGATCGTCCCGCCATGCTGCTCGACGATGGCCTTGCAGATCGACAGCCCCAGGCCGGTGCCGCCGCTGCGCCGTGAATTGGTGCCGTCGGCCTGGGCGAAGCGCTGGAACACCCGGCCCCGGAAGTCTTCCGGGATACCGCCGCCCTGGTCCGTCACCGACAATGTCACCACGCCGCCGCCGTCCTCCACCCGCGTCACCACCGTGGTCCCGGCGTCGGAAAACTTCACCGCGTTCGACAGCAGGTTGGCCAGCACCTGGGTGATGCGGTCGCGGTCGACGCTGGCCCGCAGCGCCGCGGCGCCCGGCCCGGCCTCGCAGCGCAGCGCGATGCCGGCCTGGTCCGCCAGGCTCGCCATCGATGCCACCGCGCCCTCGGCGATCGGCAGCAGCGGCTGGACGGCGCACGCCAGGGCCATGCGGCCGGCATCCATCTTCTGGATGTCGAGCACGTCGCCGATCAGGCGCACCAGGCGTGCGGAGCTGGCGTTGGCGATGCCGACCAGGCCTTGCGCGTCGCGCGGCAGCTCGCCCGCCATGCCGTCGGCCAGCAGCGCCAGCGAGGCGCTGATCGAGGTCAGCGGGGTGCGCAGCTCGTGCGAGACGGTGGCCACGAATTCGTTCTTCATGCGCTCGACCTGTTTGCGCCCGGAGATGTCGTGCGCGAAGATGCTGAAGAACGGCCCCTCCGGGGTACCGGCGATCGCGGCCGTCATTTCGACCTCGATTTCGCTGCCGTCGCGCCGGCGCAGCACGCGCTCGACGCGCTGGCCCAGGATGGCCAGCCGGCCGGTCTCGCGGAAGTGCCGCAGCGCCGCCAGCGAATGGTCGCGGAAGCGCGCCGGCACCACCAGTTCGGCGGCGTCCCGGCCCAGCACCTCGTCGCGGCGCCAGCCCAGCATGGTTTCGGCGGCCGCGTTCCAGTCGACCAGGCGGCCCTGCATGTCGATGGCCACGAAAGCGTCCTGGACGGTCTCGAGGATCGTGTCGATGCGCTGCTTGCCTGCGCCCACCGTCAACAGCGCTTTTTCCAGTTCGCGCGTGCGCTCGGCCAGTTCGCGCGTGCGCTCCTCGACGCGCTGCTCCAGCGTGGCGTTGAGTTCCTTCAGTTCGCTGCCCTGGCGCACCAGGTCGGCCACCAGCGCGTCGAGCGTGCCGGCCAGCGCCTGCACCTCGACGTAGCGGCCGTGCTCGGTACCGAGCTTGACCGGTTCGCCGGCGCGGATGCGCCGCGCCGACGCGGCCAGTTCGCCCAGCGGACGGGTGATGCGGCGCGCCACCAGCACGCCGGCCAGCGAGAACACGGCGGCCAGCAGCACGCCCGCGATCAGGCCGTATTCGCGCAGGCGCCGCACCGGGCCGTAGGCGTCGACCGCGTCCTGGCGCACCAGCACGGTCCAGCCCAGGCCCGGGTAGTCGGCATGGCCGCGCCCGCGCGCATAGCCGACCAGGTAGGATTTGCCGTCCGGCCATTTCTCAAGTACGTAACCATCCCCCTTCGTGGCGCGCGCCAGGTCCAGGCTGGACAGCGACAGGCGGCGCCCCGCCATGCCCGGCGGCCCCAGCAGCACGTAGCCGCCGGCGTCGACGATCAGGGCCTCGACGTGGCGCCGCGCGCCGACCCCGGCCATGACCGAGCGCTCGACGTCGCGCGCCCACTGCCAGGACAGGTGGACGCCGAGCACCCCGGCAACCGCGCCGCGTTCGTCCAGCCAAGGAAAAGCGACGTCGACGAAACGCCACGGCTCGGACCGCCGCGGCAGCAGCTTCGCCAGCAGCAGCGCCTCGTGCACGTCGCCCACGTGCTTGCCCTCGAGCGCGTCCCGGAACCAGGGCCGTCCGGACACGTCGACGCCTTCCAGCATCCCCCTGGCCGCGACCTGCACGCGGCCGTCGATCCCGGCCAGGCCGATCCAGCTGTAATAGCCATAGCTGGCCTGGACCCGGTCCAGCGCCTCGCGGCGGCGCGCCAGCGGCACCTCGGCGCCGAGGTCGTGGCGCCGCGCGATCAGGCCGACTTCGCGGTAGCGCTCGAACATGCCGCGCTCCAGCTTGTCCGAGGTCTGGGACGCCCGGTCGGCCAGGCCGTGGCCGATGCCGCTCTTGACCTGTTCGGTGGCCTTGCGCTCGATGACGGCGGTCAGGGCCAGCGTCAGGACGATCGAAAGAAGGGTAAAAGCAAGTGCCATCCACGCGCCCAGGGCGCGCGGCAGCAGGCGGCGGAAAAAAGCGGGGTCGGTCGGCATGGGGACAGGAGGTAGATCGAGCGGAACAGGGGTGCCGGCGCCAGCGTAGCATAGCAACGATGCCGGAAGTAAATATCTTTTACCGTAATAAGGGACCCTGCCGCACGGCCATGTCGGATTTCCGGTAAACTCTCCGGTTACTCCATATCGCATTCCCTCTGTTTCAGGAACACCGCCATGCAAGACAATGCCGCTTCGCCCGCCGCCCTCCTCGATTACGTCACCTCGTGCACGCTGCCGACGCCGTGGGCGCAGTTCACCCTGCACGCCTTCGTGGAACATGCGACCGGCAAGGAGCACCTGGCCATGACGCTGGGCGACTTGTCGGGCGAGCCGCCGCTGGCGCGCATCCACTCGGAATGCCTGACCGGCGACGTGATGTTCTCGCAACGCTGCGACTGCGGCGCCCAGCTCGAAGGCGCGCTCAAGAAGATCGCCGCCGAAGGCCGCGGCATCCTGCTGTACCTGCGCCAGGAAGGCCGCGGCATCGGCCTGGTCAACAAGATCCGCGCCTACCGACTGCAGGAAGCCGGTGCCGACACGGTCGAGGCCAACCTGCAGCTGGGCTTCCATGCCGACGCCCGCAACTACGAGCTGGTGCTGCCGATGCTGCGGCAGTTCGGCATCGAATCGGTGCGCCTGATGACCAACAACCCGCGCAAGATCGCGGCGCTGGACAAGCTGGGCATCCAGGTCGCCGGCCGCGTGCCGCTGCTGGTCAACCGCAACGCCTTCAACACGAATTACCTGGACACCAAGCAGGCCAAGCTCGGCCACATGATGACCCCGGCCACCGAGCCGGCGCTCGACGGCGAACTGTAAACACGTTCTCCGCGCCGCGCGCGGGGCGAATCTGGCAAGATGGCATTTGATCACCTTGCCAGCCCCAGGATGGAATGCGCTCCGCTTCGCTCCGTGCCCTGCAACTTGTCGTGCTCGCGGCCGCCTGCGCCGCGGCGGCCGCATTCTCTTTCACATCCGTCATCGCCGCCCCGGCGGCACAAGGCATCCAGGGCGCGGCCAGGCCCGTGCCACCCGTGCCCGGGCTCGCCCCCACCCGGGCGCCGCTGGTGATGCCGCCGGCCACGCCGCCCGCCACGCCCGCCGCGCCGGGGCCGGGCGACACCGACGACGGCGCCGCCCTCCCCACGCCCTCCAGCGCCGCCCAGCAGCTGTACGCCGCCGCCCGCGCCGACCTGCTGCAGATCCGCATGCTGCTGCGTAACGGACGCAGCCAGTCCACCGTCGGCTCCGGCTTCCTGATCGGCAACGGCAACCTGGTGCTGACCAACTACCACGTGGTCTCGCAGATGGCGCTCGATCCCGAGGTCTACATCGGCGAGTACGTCGACACCGACGGCAAGGGCGGACCGGTGGAACTGATGGCGGTGGACGTGCTGCACGACCTGGCCGTGGTGCGCGTCGACCGCCAGGGCAGCGGCTTCTTCAAGGTGCCCGAGCACCCGGTGCGCCTGACCCAGGGCCAGTATTTGTACTCGCTCGGCAATCCGCTCGACCTCGGCTTCGCCATCTCGGAAGGCGCGTACAACGGGGTCATCACGCGCAGCTTCTACGACCAGCTGATCTTCACCGGCCCGATCAACTCCGGCATGAGCGGCGGCCCGAGCGTGACGGCGTCGGGCATGGTGGCCGGCATCAACGTCTCCAAGCGCCGCGACGGCGAATCGGTCAGCTTCCTGGTGCCGGTGCGCTATGCGCAGGACTTGCTGGCCCGGGTGGCGCAGCAGATGGCGCGCCAGCCGCACCCGCCCAGGAACTTCAACCCGCTGATCGCCCAGCAGTTGCTGGCGCACCAGCGCGAGATGATCGACCGCCTGCTCGGCGAGCCGCTGTCGATCAAGGCCATGGGCCCGTACCGGGTGCCGGTGCGCGAGTCGCAGCAGCTGCGCTGCTGGGGGCGCTCCAACTTCCGCGCCGAGGCCGAGTACACGCTCGACTCGGTCAGCTGCGCGATGGAAGCGGCGATCTACGTCTCCGACACCCAGCAGACCGGGCACGTGTCGATGACCCACCAGTACCTGCGCTCGGCCAACCTGCACCCGCTGCAGTTTTCCCTGCTGGCCAGCGGCCAGTTCCGGGTCGACCGCATCGGCCGCCTCGACGCCGCGCGCGACACACGCCTGACCCGGTCCGCCTGCAGCGAGCAGTTCGTGCACACGGCAACGCTGCCGGTGCGCGCGGTGGTGTGCGTGCGCGCCTACCGCAAGTTCGCCGGCCTGTACAACTTCACCCTGCTCAGCGCCAGCACCGACGACGGCCGGGCCAGCCTGCTGAGCCGCCTCGACCTGGCCGGGGTGTCCTACGCAAACGGCACGCGCGCCACGCGCGCCTTCCTGTCCGCGCTCGGGCGCGGGCGCCGCTGAAGGCCTCGCCATGAGCGGACCATCGGCAGGCGGACCCTGGTTCGTGGAAATCCTGGCGCGCAGCGGCGAAGTGCTGCAGCGCCAGCGCGTGGACGCCCTGCCGATCCGGCTCGGGCGCGGCTACGGCAACGACGTGATCCTCGACGACGACTACGCCGCCGCCGCCCATGCGCTGGTCGAGGCCGACGGCGACGGGGGCCTGGTGCTGCGCGACCTCGGTTCGCGCAACGGCATCCACCACCGCGGCAAGCGCCACGTCCGGCTCGCGCTGTCCGGCGACACCGTGGCGCGCATCGGCCACACGGCGATCAGGGTGCGCCCGGCGGCCTTCCCGGTGGCGCCGGAGCTGGCCGACCGCACCCTGCACCGCTGGGAAGGCACGCTGCCCGGCGCACTCGGCATGCTGCTGGTGGGCGTGGCCAGCCTGGGGCTGCGCTGGCTCGGCGATTTCCAGTACTTCGAACTGGCGCGCTACGTCGCGGCGCTGGCCTGGGGCCTCGGCGCGGCCTCCCTGTGGAGCGGCGCCTGGGCCTTTGCCAACCGCCTGTTCGGGCGCCACGCGCGCCTGGGACGGCACCTGTTCGTGTTCGGCTGCGGCCTGCTGGCGCTGACGGCCTGGGCGCTGCTGGCGAGCGTGCTGGGCTACGCGTTCTCGATCGAAGCCTTCACCCACTACGCCTCGCACGTGGCAACGCTGCTGGTGGCGGGCATGGTCTATTTTCACCTGTGTACCATCCGGCCGCCGCACCGGCGCCGCTACCGCTGGATCTGCGCCGCCATGGCGCTGCTCGGCTCAGGCTTGATCCTGGCCGGCAACGTCCAGCGCACCGGGCGCTTTTCCGATGAACTGTACATGTGGGTGCTGCTGCCGCCCGAGGCGCGGGTCAGCCAGGACCATGGCATCGACCAGTTCATGCGCGAGGTGGACGGCATGAAGGAAGGGCTGGACCGGGGACGCGGGCGCAAGCCGGGCGAGGACGAAATCGAAAACTGAAGGCCCTCAGGCGTGCAGGCACGGCAGCGTGAGGACGAAGGTGCTGCCCTGCCCCTTGCCCGCGCTGTGCGCCTCGATGCGCCCCCCGTGCAGCACGGCCAGGTGATGCACCAGCGCCAGCCCGATGCCCAGCCCGCCGTCGGCGCGCCCCGCGGTGCGCGTGCCCTGCATGAAGGAATCGAACACCTGCGGCAGCAGGGCCGGGTCGATGCCGATGCCGTTGTCCCGCACCGTGACCTCGACGCTGTCCGGGTCCGGCCGCATCCGCACCCGGATCATGCCGCCCTCGGGCGTGTACTTGGCCGCATTGCCGAGCAGGTTGGCGACCACCTGCACCAAGCGCTTGTGGTCGCCCAGCACTCGCGGGCGGGTTTCGCCCAGCTCGACCTGCAAGCCGTGGCGCCGGCGCGCGATCTGCGGCTTGATCTGCTCGATGGCGTCGCACACGGCCAGGTGCAGGTCGACCGGCACCTTTCCAGCGTGATCAGGCCGCGCCGTGCGCGCGAGGCGTCGAGCAGGTCGTCGACCAGGTGCGCCATGTAGTCGGCCTGGCGCCCGATGATGTCGCCGGTGCGGCGCAGCTGCTCCGGAGCGACGGCGCGCGGCAGGCGCAGCAGCTCGGCGGCGGCGAGGATCGGCGCCAGCGGATTGCGCAGCTCGTGCGCCAGCAGCGCCAGGAAATCGTCCTTGTTGGCGTCGGCCTCGCGCAGCGACGCCAGGGCCGCCTCGCGTTCCCGTTCGGCCAGGCGGCGCGCCGCCTCGATCCGGTACAGCATCAGGGCGAAGCGCCACGTCACGCCGGTGAACAGCACGACCATGCCCCACACCAGGAAGGCGATCGCGGTGCCGACGTCGATCGCCTCCACGCGCAGCAGGATGCCGGTGGCCAGGCCCAGCAGCACCGGCATGGTCAGCGCCGACAGCAGCAGCCGGCGCGCGACCCAGGCGCCCGGATCGGGCCCGGCGACCGCCACCATGATGCCTTCGTCCGGGCGCAGCGCCAGCACGCCGGCCGCAAGCAGGATCAGGGACATGGTGGTGAGGATCGAGGCCCCCTTGCCCGGCAACAGCTGGTACAGGAAGGTGTCGCGGAACACGTAGCCGGCCAGCGTCAGCAGGGCCAGCAGCAGCACGCCCAGCGCCAGCGCCTGGCCATGCCGCACGTAGCGCGGATGGCCCATGGCCAGCAGGCCGGCGCCCAGCGCCGTGAACAAGGTGGCGGTGACCGGCGACGACATGCCCCAGACGCCAAGCGTGCCATTGGCGCTGCGCAGCATGAAGGGCGGCGGCGTCTGCCCCGCCAGGTGGACCAGCAGGATCGCCAGCGCCGCCGCCGCCAGCAGCGCGGCGGGCAGCGCGGCGCCGGCCTGCCGCAGGCGCCACAGCGAGGCGCTGGCCGCCAGCGTCAGCAACGCGGTCATGGGCACCATCGTGGGCAGGCCCGCAAACACCGAGGTCAGGTGGCCGATGCCGAATGTCCAGCCGAGCAGCGCACACGTCGCGATGACGGTGCATGCCAGGCTGGAGACCAGCGGCAGCTCGGACTTTAACATTGGATTCAATGCAGTTGCCGTTTTGATCATTGATGAGATCGATTTTAACGGCGGACTGGAGACCATGTCGCTCGTTTTGCGACCGGCCATGCTGAACACGCGGGAAATGGACGAGGACAGGAGAACTTGCATGCATCGGAAGAGACACCAGAGGCGGCCGGCAACGATCGAGCGCGGCGTCCGGTCGCCGCCGCCCCGCTCGTGTACCCGTGCCGCCTGGTGCCGCCGAGTGCGGCTCAGCGCCGCCCAGTGTCGCTTATGTCCTAATGATTAGTGCGAGGTGGCGCTGCGCTGGCCCTGGGCACCACCCTGGGACTGGCCGGCCTGGATCGGTTGGCGGTTGCCGCCATCGCTGTTGGCATAGCCGCTTTCGCTGCCGCCATTGCCGTTGCCGCGCTTCTGCTGGTCGGCGCCGTCGCCACTGCGCACGAACGGGTCGGAGAACTGGCGTGCGGTTTCCTGCTGGGCACGCAGCCCGCGCTCGGTCTGCTCGGTGGCGTCGCGCGCCACTTCGTCGGCCAGTGCACGTGCGGTGCGGGTCGTGTTCTGCACGTGCTGCTCGGTCACGCGTGCCATGTCCACCTGGGCATCGGCGGCGAGGCGGGTGATGTGCTGCTGGTAGGCGCGCAGCTTGTCGCTGGCCGGCTGGGCGCGCGAGGTCGCGGCGCTCAGCAGTTCGGACTGGCGGTCGACGCTCAGCACCTGCTTGCCGGCCAGGGTGCTTTCTTCCAGCAGGGTCTGTGCCAGCTGGATGTTCAAGTCGATCATTTGCTGGAACGAGCGGAAGATCGATTTCGAGATGTCGTTCAGGTAGGCGGTCTGGGCATCGACGTGGGTGCGGACGGCCGGATTCACGGCGTTTGGAAATGGAAACATGAATATGCCTCGTTAAGTGGTTGGTTGAGTTGGCTGATCTGGGCGGCGCTGCATCGATGGCCGCAGGTTTTGCTGCAGCGCCGCATGGTGCCTGCGGTACGAAGCTCACAGACTAAGGTCAACAGACTATTCATCCTTGATATGCACTAAGGGTACTGGGCTTGCATCTTCAGTAAATGTTCGGGCTGGCGTGAAATTTGCATTGATTCAATTACCTGAACTCATATGGGTGCCTCCCATGTTCCTGCCCAACGATGTGATCCAGTACGCCGCCCCGCTGCGCACGGTCCGCGTGCTGTGGATCGACCGCGCGCGCGCCCTGGCCTGGACCTATGAACTCGGCCCGGCGCATGCCCTGCCGCGCGGCATCGCGCTGCAGGCGCTGGCCGACGACGTGCTGGCCCAGCGCGCACGCCTGCTGCTGCACGATCCCTGGGCCGCGCCGCCGGCGCCGCCGCTGCTGCCCCGCAAGCACCGCGACCTGCAGGCCAAGGCCTGGAACATCGTGCGCAGTTTGCAGGCCGGCATACCGGCCCTGTACGAAGCGCGCGAGCGCGCCGCCATGGTGGCCCAGTGTGCCGCGGCGCACGGGGTGTCGCGGCCCAGCGTGCTGCGCTACCTGCGCCGCTACTGGGAACGCGGCCAGACCGTCGACGCGCTGCTGCCCGACTACGGCAACTCGGGCGCGCGCGGCAGGACCCGCGGCGCCAGCGAGGGCGTCAAGCGCGGCCGGCCGCGCAAGGCCGGCCAGCCGCCCGGCGTGAACATCGACGCCGCCACCCGCGCCACCTTCCATAGCGCCGTCACGCGCTACCGCGTCACCCATCCGGACTTCTCGCGCCGCGGGGCCTACCGCCAGATGCTGGACGAGTTCTACCGCGGCTGCGAGCCGGGCGCGGTACCCAGCTTCGGCCAGTTCAGCTACTGGCTGGACAAGGACGGGCATGGCGCCGGCCAGCGCCGCGCACCGGCGCAGCTACCCGCACAAGCGCCGGCGCCGGCGGTGCGCCACGCGATGCGGCCCTGACCAATCCGGTGCACGCCCGGCCACCGGCCCGGCTCAATGCGCGGACCCGGTGCGCACGCCCTGCCCGGCGGCCTGCTTGTCGCCGGACGATGCCGACGACTGGCCGGCGTTGCCATTGCCCAGCGACGACCCCATCGAACCGTTCCCCTGCGTGCCGGTGTGCGAATGGGATACGGCGCCGTCGCCGCGCACGAACGGGTCGGAGAACTGGCGCACGCTTTCCTGCTGGGCACGCAGGCCGCGCTCGGTCTGCTCGGTGGCGTCGCGCGCCACTTCATCGGCCAGCGCGCGCGCCGTGCGCGCGGTGGTCTGCCCGTGCCGCTCGGTCACGCGGGCCAGTTCGACCTGGACATCGGCGGCCAGGCGGGTGATGTGCTGCTGGTAGGCGCGCAGCTTGTCGCTGGCCGGCTGGGCACGCGATGCCGCGGCGCCCAGCAGCTCCGATTGGCGGTCGGCGCTGAGCACCTGCTTGCCGATCAGTGCGCTCTCTTCGAGCATGGTCTGGGTCAGCTGGATGTTCAGGTCGATCATCTGCTGGAAGCTGCGGAAGATCGACTTCGAGATGTCGTTCACGTAGGCGGTCTGCGCATCGACGTGGCTGCGAAGGGCTGGATTGATTGCATGTGGAAATGGATACATGATGGCCTCGCTATCAATAAGGGTTGAAAACGGTTCGGACGCAAGCCGCGGCGACCTGCCACGGCCTCCATCGCGTTACCTGCACCACACCTCTTCGAAGGGTGCTCTGCTGCTCCGCAACAGGAGCTCACAGACTAATGGGGTCGAGCTCGCCACCTTTGATTTCGATCAACCTAAAGGGGCTTGTATCTTGAAAAGTGCAGAGCTGTTTTAAAACTTGACGACGCTCAAATGATGCCGAGCACTATCCGTTTCAGTGCAACCCGGGCCACACATTGGTGCGGCGCATCAAAATCGATCGACCGCCTTCCCGATCCGTTTGATCACCCTCCTGGTTCACGTTTTTCGGCTACCCGTACGGGATGCGGAAAACAAAGTGCTTGGCACGAAAAACAATGTCTGCTCGACCAGTCCCGGCGTTATTCCACGGCGCTATTGGACGCCCGTCGGACACCTGCGCATTTTCAAACTTTATTCTTTCGAATCCATTGTTAGTCAAATTCTGTCTGCATAAAACAGAATAAAACTTTATTTTTTATAAAAAACATCCCTGCCTAACGCATCTCGTTGGCACGCGTATTGCTGAAACACAAATCAGCAACAAGCCCTGCCACAACCAGATGAGGTGCGGATGATCACTTCCACGGCGTCGCTGACCCGACGCGAATTCCTGTACCGTGCCGCCGCCGTCGGCGGCTCGGCCCTGTTACTCAACACCATGAACGCCTGGGGCATGGGCATCGCCTCGAAGGCGGATGCGCCGCCCGTGCTGGCCGGCGGCGGCAAGGGCAAGAGCGTGGCGATCCTGGGCGCCGGCCTGGCCGGCATGACCGCCGCCTTCGAATTGTCGAAGCTCGGCTACCGGGTCGAGGTGCTGGAGGCGCGTTCCTTCGCCGGCGGCCGCTGCCAGACCGCGCGCCGCGGCTTCACCCTGCAGGAACTGGGCGGCGAGCCGCAGACCTGCCGCTTCGACGAAGGCCAGTACATCAACCACGGCCCATGGCGCATCCCGCTCGACCACCAGTCGACGCTGTACTACACGCGCCTGTTCGACGTGCCGCTCGAAGTCATGGTCAACGACAACGACCACGCCTGGATCTACATGGAAGACGCCGGCCCGTTCACGGGCAAGCGCCTGCGCCAGGAACAGGTCAAGGCCGACATGCGCGGCCACGTGGCCGAGCTGCTGGCCAAGTCGGTCCAGGCGAAACAGCTCGACACCGCGCTCAGTGCCGAGGACCGCATGCTGCTGCTGGACTACCTCGAACACGAGGGCGCGCTGAGCAAGCAGGACCTGGTGTACCGCGGCCGCAACGGCGCCGGCTACGCCGTCAACCCGGGCGCCGGGCTGCGGCCGGGCCAGCAGCACGACCCGCTGGGCTTCCGCGAACTGCTCAGCGCCAAGGTCGGCAAGGTCTACAGCGCGGTGCAGGAATTCCCGATGCACGCGACCATGTTCCAGCCGGTCGGCGGCATGGACCGGATCGCGCAAGCCTTCGCAAAACGCCTCGGCAAGACGATCCGCTACGGCCAGGAAGTGCAGGCCATCCGCCAGGCACCCGACAAGGTGACGATCACGGTCAAGGACACGGCCAGCGGCAGGCTGTCCAGCATCAGCGCCGACTACTGCCTGTGCACGATCCCGCTGTCGGTGCTGCGCACCGTCGACAGCGATTTCTCGGACGCCTTCAAGGGCGCGCTAAAGGCGGTGTCGTATGCCCCGGTCGGCAAGATCGGCCTGCAGATGAAGCGCCGCTTCTGGGAAGAGGACGACCACATCTACGGCGGCCACGTGCTGACCGACATAAAAGGCATCAACACGATTTCCCTCCCCTCGTCCGGCTGGCAGCAGAAGAAAGGCGTGGTGCTCGGCTACTACCACTACGCGCTGGATGCGATCGAGGTCAGCGCGCTGTCGCCGGCGGAACGCGCCGATTTTGCGCTGGGCGCCGGCGAAAAGATCTTCCCGCCCTACCGCGCGGCGTTCGAGAACGCCTTCTCGGTGGCCTGGCACCGGGTCCAGTACAACCTGGGCGGCTGGGCCGAGTGGGACGCGGCCGGACGCAAGAGCGCCTACCCGGTCCTGCTCGAAGGCCAGGGCCGCATCCTGCTGGCCGGCGAACACCTGAGCTACCTGACCGGCTGGCAGGCCGGGGCCATCGAATCGGCCTGGCAGCAGGTCGAACAACTGCACAAGAGGGCAAGCGCATGAACCGCCGTTCACTGATCCTGGCGGCGCCGCTCGCCATCGCCATCGCCGCCGCGGCGGCATCGAATTCCCGCGCGCAGGCCCAGGCACAGGACATGGACGGCAAGACCCTGTTCGCCAGGAATTGCGCCGCCTGCCACCAGGCCAGCGGCAAGGGCATCCCGGGCGCCTTTCCGGCGCTGGCCGGCAACGGCTTCGTGCAGGGGGCGCCGGCCGACGTCGCCACCGTGCTGCTCAAGGGCCGCGGCGGCATGCCCGACTTTTCCGGCAGCCTGGACGACGGCGAGATCGCCCAGGTCCTGAGCTACGTGCGCACCAGCTGGGGCAACGGCGCCGCCCCGCTCAGCGCGCAGGATGTCGGCGCCCAGCGCAGCGCCCTCGGCGTGGAGCCAGCCACGCGCAGCCGCTTCGGCAACAAACACTGATGACCCACTTCCGAAAGGTTTTATGAAAACGCCCCGTTCCCTCGCCATCGGCCTTGCATTCGCATGCGGCGCGCTGCTGCCGGCCGCCGCCGGCGCGCAAGCCATCGTGCGCCACAAGATCCCGAATTCCGACTTCCCGATCGCCCAGGCGGTCACGCTGCCGGCCGGCAGCGCGATCCACTTCATCAGCGGCCAGGTGCCGCCGCTGATCGACAAGGCGGCCGATCCGAACGCCCTCGCCGCCTTCGGCGACACCCGCACCCAGACCGTCGGCGTGCTCGGCAAGATCCAGGACATCCTGAAAGGCATGGGCCTGTCGATGGGCGACGTGGTCAAGATGCAGGTGTTCCTGGTCGGCGATCCGGGCAAGAACGGCAAGGCCGACGTCGCCGGCTTCATGGAAGGCTACACCCGCTTCTTCGGCGGCACCCAACCCAACCTGCCGGCGCGCGCCGTGGTGCAGGTGGCGGCCCTGTCCAATCCGGGCTGGCTGGTGGAGATCGAGGTGGTGGCCGCCAAAAAATAAGCGCTTGCGCCATTGCCGTCACCGCTGCCGTCCGCTCCACCGCTTTTCGATCGCTTCGTCACACAATCCAAAACCAGGGGGTTCACGATGCACAAGGCCATTCTCCATTCCGGCGTCGCCGCCGGCGTCCTGTCCTGCGGCCTGGGCCTCGCCCACGCGGCCGATGACAAACCCGCCGCACCCGACGCGCCCGCGGCAGCGGCAGCACCCGAAGCCGGTCCCATCAACAGCGGCGTGGTGATCGTGACCGGCACCCGCGCCGCCGGCCTGAAGGTCGAGAACAGCGCGTCGCCGGTGCAGGTGCTGGATTCCACCTCGCTGGCGCGCACCGGCCAGCCGGACCTGATCCAGGCGCTGGCGCAGAACCTGCCCTCGCTGACGGCGCAGGCCTTTGGCAGCGACATGGCCAACATGACCCTGTCGGCGCGCTTGCGCGGCCTGTCGCCCAACAACACCCTGGTGCTGGTCAACGGCAAGCGCCGCCACGGCACGGCCAACCTGGCCGTGCTGGGCGGCCCCTACCAGGGCGGCGCCGCGGCCGACCTGAACTACATCCCGGTGGCGGCGATCGACCACGTCGAGGTGCTGCAGGACGGCGCCGCCGCGCAGTACGGCACCGACGCCATCGCCGGCGTGGTCAACATCATCCTGAAGTCGAACTACCGCGGCGGCAGCGGCAACGTGAACGGCGGCGGCTACGGGGACGATGGCGGGCGCACCGGCGACGGCAGCGTCAACCTCGGCCTCACGCCCTTCACCGACGCCTTCCTCAACCTGACGCTGGAAACCAAGTACCACGGCTTTTCCGACCGTGGTGGCATCGACCCGCGCGTGATCGACGCCGCCAACCTGGCGCGCTACCCCCAACTGCGCGATCGTCCCGGCTATCCCTACCTGAATCACATCTCGGGCGACGCCCAGTACCGCCAGCACATCGCCGCCGCCAACTTCGGCGCCGACCTCACGCCCGACCTGAACCTGTACGCCTTCGCCACCTACGGCAGGAAAAAGGCGGCCGCGTTCGAGAACTACCGCATGCCCGACCGCCTGCCCGCGATCTACCCGACCGGCTTCTCGCCGCAGGAAACCTTCAGGGAAGAAGACTTCGCCTTCACCGGCGGCCTCAAGGGCACGCTGCCGGGCGCCTGGCGCTGGGACCTGTCCAGCACCTACGGCAAGGACACGGCCAGGCTGGGCGTGGCCCACTCGGCCAACATCTCGCTGTACGCCGACACCGGTTCGACCCCGCTCGACTTCCACGCCGGCCGCTTCGTCGCCAGCCAGTGGACCAACAACCTCGACCTGAGCCACGAGTTCGGCGTCGGCTGGGCCACGCCGCTCACCTTCGCCGTCGGCCTGGAACACCGGCGCGACACCTACGCCATCGGCGCCGGCGACGCCGCCTCGCGCTACAAGGAAGGCGCGCAATCCTTCCCCGGCTTTTCGCTGACCGACGCCGGCGCGCACAGCCGCAACAACAAGGCCGTGTACGTGAACCTGGCCGGGCAGCCGGTCAAGGGCTGGACGGTCGACCTGGCCGGCCGCTACGAGCGCTTCAGCGACTTCGGCAGCGCCCGCGTCGGCAAGCTCACCAGCCGCTACGACATTTCCCCGGCGTTCGGCGTGCGCGCCACCTGGTCGAACGGCTTCCGTGCACCGACCCTGGCCGAGTCCTATTATTCCGCCACCAACGTCTCGCCGCGCAGCGCCTTCGTGCAGCTGGCGCCGAACTCGCCCGGCGCGCGCCTGGTGGGCGTGAACGGCCTGCGTCCGGAAGCCTCGTCCAACCTCAGCGCCGGCCTGGTGATCAACCCGCAGGCCAACCTGGCGCTCACGCTGGATGCCTACCAGATCACGATCCGCGACCGCATCGTCGGCTCGGGCGCGCTGTACGGCTCGGGCGGCGCGGTCAATGCGCCGGCGGTCACCGCCGCCATCCTGGCCAACGGCAACGTGCTCGATCCGACCGTGGTGCAGACCGGCATCAACATCTTCTCGAACGCCATCAACACCCGCTCGCGCGGCCTGGAATTCGTCGCCACGCTGAACAGCAACTACGGCGCCGCCGGCCGCGTCGACTGGTCGCTGGCGGCCAACTACAACAAGGTGCAGGTCATCAAGATCAACCAGGCCCCGGCCCAGCTGCAGCCGCAGACCCTGCTCGACCGTACCGCCATCTCCGACCTCGAAACCGCCTCGCCGCGGGTGCGCGTGAACCTCGGCGCGCTGTGGCGCAGCGGCGCCTGGACCGTGAACCTGCGCGAAGCCTTCTACGGCAAGGCGTCGGAGCTGCAGTCGTCGGACGGCGCGGTCTATTACGAGACCGAGGTCAAGCCGGCGGCGATCACCGACCTCGAAGTCAGCTACCAGCTGAACAAGGCCTGGACGCTGTCGGTGGGCGCCAACAACCTGTTCAACCAGTACCCGAACCACGTCAATGCCAGCCTGCTGGCCGAGCAGCGCGCCAACCTCGACAACGCGGCGGTGACCGTGTACCCGAGCTTTTCGCCGTTCGGGATCAACGGCGGGTATTACTACTTGCGGGCGGGGTTCAGGTTCTGAGAAAACCGTTCGCTAATCGAATGCGTAAAGCTGGGATTAGACAACTTTACAGGGAATGGTGAACCCTAGAATGCGAGAGCACGCCGGGTACACCATTCCAACATATCGATTGCGATCCCATGACTTCACTCTACTATCAACCATCGGGCAGGGTTCCCGCTTCAGCACTTCCCATCATCTTGTCATATGCGTGCGCAACATTGCCGGTTGCCTGGATCTACGCATGGTCGACGCTGCAGGCCCCCACGCTCGCCCGCCCGATCTTCACACTGTTTTTCTCCCTGTGGCTCGGGTATATGGTCCAGCAAGCAGGGGTACGCGGCAAAGTACGCAATCCGGCATGGCTGGCCAGGGCGAGTCTGGCCATCGGATTGGCCGGGTGGTATTTTCAGTGGGCTGCATGGCTTGCCCTGATCGCTCATATGGCCGGACAACAGTCGGGCGATGTGTCGCTGGCCGGCACGTTCGTCGGCATGGCCCTGCATCCCGGCACCCTGTTCGCCACAGCCATGAATATTGCCGAGGCAGGCACATGGGGGCTGGGCGAAGACCGTATTGCCGGAGGCATGCTGCTTCTGTTCTGGCTCGCCGAATTCGGCATGTTGATGGCCTTCATCCGGATCTTCGGCCGTATGCAGGCCGACCATCCATTTTGTGAAGCTTCCAATGCCTGGGCCGAAAAAGTCGATGTACCGAGGAAGTTCGCGTTCATCGATGATCCGCATCTGGTTGCACCTTTTCTCGAACAGCAGCCAAGCGAACTACTGTCGGTCCTGCATCCCTGGTCCGAAAACGTGTCGCACAGCCACGCGAGCGTGACGATTCACCGCTGCCGCGGCGCGGATTCGTATCTGTCGATCAGCAATCTACTCGTCACCGTCGAAAACGGAAAAAGCAAGGAATCGTCCACGCCTGTGCTGATGCACTTGCGCTTGCCCGGCATCGATCCGGATGCGTTGATAAACGAACTGCTCGATGCAGTGCGCGAACCGTGCGACGCGGATACGATAGCCACGGACGCCCCGGTGCCGGAGGAACTCGAACCCGCGGTCGAACACCTCAACGGCGAGCGTTTCGAGGCGGCGCTCGCTATTGCCGCGCCCTACGCCAAGTCGGCTCTGATCGGTTTGAGAACCGATGCGAATCGTCTGTGTGCCCTGGCCAGTTCGCGTCTCGGCCGTTGGGAAGCGGCCTGCGTTTTTTGGGAAGCATTATTCGAGAATGAGCCGACTGCACACAATGCCTTGCAACTCGCCACGAGCGCGGTCATGGCCGGCGAACTCGAGCGCGGCACGCTTTGGGTGGAACGTGCAAGGGCACGCAATGCAAAGTCGCATGCGTTAGCGGGTATCACCATCGAAACAAGTTTTATGGCCGCCTTGACGCAAGCAGGATATATGCAGGCGGCGATGAAGTATCTGGATGAAATCAAGAAGTTCTATGTCGCGCTCGGGATGACCGATCCGACCGTCCTGTACATGAACCAGGTTCCCCGCTTCGATGTCTTTCTCGACAAAAGCGCTCCCATCGTTCGCGCCAATCTCGACGCCGGACAGGGGCGGCTGTGGTACATGTCGATGCTGCCGCACCTGGACGAGCGAGGAAAAACCGAGCTGAACGACTGGATGAACGAGCAGGCGCAGACCGGTTGACTGCCTGTGGGCACGCCGCCGATCGAGATGCTGGCGGCGTTCGGCGTCGGCGAGGAAGGCACGCATCGACGATATGGCAACGGCTTTATCGCTTCAGGCGGCGCAGCCGCCATTCGATGGACAGGCCGACGAAGCCGGCAAACACAACGATTGCCCCCAGGTATTGCAGGATGCGGTTCCCGAACGCCTGGACGTGTTCGGTGTGCAGCAACTCGAAGCGGCGCCGGCCGCCCTACGTCGGCTCGACGTACGCCGTCCCGCGCTCGACCGGCGTTTCCACGGTGAGCGGCCTGACCCGGTCGGCGAGGAAGGCCGCGTGCGCCTGCGCTGCTTCCTCGTGCGTCATGACCTTGGCCGACATCCCGAGTCCCAGGATCTCGCGGTAGGTCGTGAAGATGTTGTCGGCCTCGCCCGGGAGAATCACACCCGGCGATTCATACTTGTATCATGGCGAAGCCGAGGACCCAGGCCGCCGCGCCGTACAGCCAGCGCTTGCTATCCTTGACCTGGGCTGCCGCCGCATCGGCACCGAAGCGGGTGACGGCGGGAATGGGGTTCAGCGTCTTGTCCAGCACCTCCCTGTCTTGGCTATTCATGCATGACTTGGAAGATGAATATGCGTGAATAATGATGAATTTGAGAAAACCTTCTCAGCCCAAAGACGTTCCGCAATCCTTGCAGAACCTGGCGCTGGCCTCGTGCCCGCCGCTGCCGCAGGCCTCGCAACTGCGCGCCATCGGTGCCGCCACCGGCACGGCCGCGGCCGCCAGTGCGCGCGCCGGGCCGTGGCGGCGGTCGTCGCGCCGCGCCGACATCTCGGCCGTCACGATCCCGGTCGGCACCGCCAGGATGCCCCAGCCGAGCAGCATCATGAACGAGGCGATCGCCTTGCCCAGGTGGGTGTGCGGTGTGATGTCGCCGTAGCCGACCGTGGTCATGGTCACCGTGGCCCAGTACATCGCCACCGGAATGCTGGTGAAGCCGTTCTTCGGCCCTTCGACCACGTACATCAGGGTGCCCAGGATCAGGATCGCCATCAGCACCACCGACAGGAAGATCGCGATCTTGCGCCGGCTGCCGGCCAGCGCCTCGCCCAGGCGCGTGTACTCTTCGAGGTACAGGGTCAGCTTGAAGATGCGGAAGACCCGCAGCAGGCGCAGGATGCGGATGTCGAGCAGCAGTTCGCTGCCCGGCACCAGCAGCGAAAAATAGGTCGGCAGGACCGCCAGCAGGTCGATCACGCCATAGAAGCCGGTGGCGTAGCGCCAGGGACGGCGTACGCATGCCAGGCGCGCCACGTACTCGGCGGTGAACAGTAGCGTGAAGCCCCACTCGACCCTGTTCAGCACGTAGCCATAGCCGAAATGCAGGTCCGGCACGCTGTCCAGCACCACCACCAGGATGCTGAGCAGGATCGCGCACACCAGCGCGATGTCGAAGCGGCGCCCGGCCGGGGTGTCGGCCTCGAAGATGACGTCGTACATGCGCCGGCGCAGGCCGGGCGGCGGCCGCCCATAGGTGGTGGGCGCCTGCGACACGTAGGCCGGATCGGAGCGCGCGGGATCGGGCTGCGGGCGCTCCGGTGCCGGCCTGCGTGCGGATTTCGGTGCCTTCATGTTCAGTCGGCGTGACGCTCCACCCAGGTCGCGAAGCATTCCATGAACTGCTGCAGGAAGCCGCGCAGGCCGTCGTCGGTGAGCTGGTCGCCGTCGAACTTGCCGGCGATGCCGCCGATATAGGCCTCGGGCATCTGCATGCAGGGCATGTTGAGGAAGACCAGGGTCTGGCGCACCGCGTGGTTGGCGCCGAAACCGCCGAGCGCGCCCGGCGACTGGCTGACCACGGCGCAGGGCTTGCCGTTCCAGACCGCCTTGCCATAAGGGCGCGAACCGACGTCGATGGCGTTCTTCAGCACCGCCGGCATCGAGCGGTTGTACTCGGGCGTGCAGAACAGGATGCCGTCGGCCTCGCCGATGCGGTCGCGGAACTCGGTCCAGGTCGGCGGCGGGCTGTCGGTCTCGTCGTCCTCGTTGTACATCGGCAGCTGGGAAATGTCGACGATTTCCAGTTCGAGCGTGGGCGGCGCCACCAGCATCAGGTTCCTGGCCAGCTTGCGGGTGAACGATGCCTGGCGCAGGCTGCCTACGAGTACTGCGATCTTGCGGGTTGCCATGTCGGTCCTTTCGTGGTCTGCCGCTTGTGCGGACGATAGTGCGGAGATGGCAGTGTAGCGATTTTCGCACGACGCGGCCATTCGCATGGCGACACGCCGGCGATCGCGCTGGTGGACCTGCGCCGCTCGTCCCCGGGTCAGGCCGCCAGCGCCGACGGCGGCTGCGGCACGCCCCAGGTCTTGAAGCCGCGCTGGATCAGCAGGGTCTCACGCCCGTCCAGCACCGCGTCGGCGTGGACGATGTCGAGCATGGCCTTCATCACCGCGATGCGCAGCCCCGGATCCTCGACTTCGTGCAGCAGGGTGTCGAGCAGGCGGCTGTCGATCTCGACTTCGCTGGCGCAGCGGCGCTCGGCGGTAGCCAGCAGGTCCTCGCAGACTTCCTGCACCACCTCGTCGAACACGGCGTCGTCGGCGCCGATCCGCTCCAGCACGCCCGACAGCCGCATCGCCTTCAGTTCCGATGGCGCCAGGTGGCCGTCCACGATCATGGCCAGGGCCAGCAGGCGGCACACGGCCTTGGGACTGTCGGTTGCATAGTTGCGCATGGTGTTCTCCTAAAACGTTGAGGCTTCAGCTTACGGCCCGGCGACATGAAAGTAAAATCGAATAATCTTTCGTGATCCTCAATATTTTTGGAGTGTTTTCTTGATCAACTACAAGCACCTGCAATATTTCTACGTGGTAGCGACGGCCGGTACGGTGGCGGCGGCGGCGGCGCGCCTGCACGTGTCGGCGCAGGCGATCAGCACCCAGCTGCAGCTGCTGGAAGAACAGTTTGGCGAGGATCTGTTCCGCAAAAAAGGCCGGGTGCTGGAGCTGACCGAGGCCGGCAAGACGGTGCTGCTGTACGCCGAGCGCATCTTCGACCTCGGCAACGAACTCGAGCAGACCGTGCGGCGCGGCCTGTTCCGGGCGCCGGAAACGCTGCGCGTCGGCGTCTGCGACATGATCCCCAAGACCATGGCCTTCCGCCTGCTGCAGCCGGCGCGCGATGCCGGGCTGGCGATGCGCCTGGTGTGCCGCGAGGGCGGGCTCGACGCGCTGATGCTGGAACTGGGCGCGCACCGGCTCGACCTGGTGATCGCCGACCGCGGCCTGCCTTCCGGCAGCGCCATCCGCGGCCACACCCACCTGCTCGGCTCCAGCACGCTGGCCGTGCTCGGCCATCCGGACCTGTGCGCGGCCTGGGAGGGCGTCTTCCCGCAACGCCTGGCCGGCGCACCCTTCCTGCTGCCCGGGCAGGACGCCGCCGTGTACAGCCAGCTGCAGGCCTGGTTCGAACTGCACGGCCTGCGCCCGATCGTCGCCGGCGAATTCGACGACGGCGCCCTGCTCAACGCCTTCGCGCGCGCCGGCACCGGCTTCATCGCGGCGCCGAGCGTGCTGGCGCAGGCCATCTGCGCGGAATACGGCCTGCGCCAGGTCGGCACCATCGACGGCATCGTCGAACAGTTCCATGCGGTGACGGTGGCGCGGCGCGTCGACCATCCCGCCGTGCGCCGCATCCTGGAAGGCGCCGGCGCCGTGTTCACGGCACCGGCTTCATCGCGCGCCGCTTCCTAAATCCGCCGGCGCCGGTACTCGTCGAGGAAGGAAGCCGCCTCGCGCTTGTTCAGCACCTTCACTTCGTCGCCATGCCAGGCATACAGGAAAGGCGCGCCGCCGCGGTCGGTCAGCTTGGCGCGGATCAGGAAGCGGGTGCCGGCCGGGTACACGTCGGCGTCGATCAGGCGCCGCGCGCATTGCACGCGCATGCTGGTCGCGTAGGCCTGCCCCGCCACCGGCTTGATGCGCAGGCGGCCGCTACGCGGGTCGAGCACCGATTCGACCGCGACGTCGCGGTAGGCCCAGGGGTCGCGCGCCATTCAGGCCTCCGCCGCGGCCGGCGCGTGCACGGGCGCCTCGCGGATCGGCAGGTTGACCAGCGCCGCGGCCAGCGCCAGCAGGATGTCGGCGTACCACATCCAGGAAAAATCGCCGAAGCGGACGAACGCCAGTCCACCCAGCCAGGCGCCGAAGAAGCCGCCGACCTGGTGCGACAGCAGCGTCAGGCCGAACAGCGTCGACAGGTAGCGCGTGCCGAACAGCTTGCCCACCAGCCCGGCGGTCGGCGGCACCGTCGCCAGCCAGGTGGCACCGAGCGCGGCGGCGAAAACATAGAAAGTCCAGGCGGTCCGGGGCGCCACCAGGTAGGCGCAGATGATGAGCGCGCGGCTGGCGTACATCAGCGCCAGCAGCCACTTCATGCGGTAGCGCTGGCCGAGCGCGCCGGCGGTGAGCGAACCGGCGATGTTGAACAGGCCGATCAGGCCGAGCGCGGTGGCCGAGACGCCGGCAGGCAGCCCGCACAGCGCCACTTCGCCCGGCAGGTGGGTGACCAGGAAGGCGATGTGGAAGCCGCAGGTGAAGAAGCCGGCGTGCAGGCACAGGTAGCTCCTGTCGCGCAGCGCCGCCTTGACCTGGCGGCCCAGCGCCGGTTCGTCGCGCGTGCCCGAGGTGCCGGCGGCCTGCGCCGGCGGCTTGCCGCGCAAGGGCCAGGCCAGCGGCAGGGTCAGCAGCGTGGTGGCGGCCAGCGCCACCATCGCCACGATCCAGCCGCTGGCGGCGATCGTGAACTGCACCAGCGGCGCGAACACGAACTGGCCGAACGAACCGCCGGCATTGATGAAGCCGGCCGCGAAGGGCCGGCGCGCGGGCGGCAGCCGCTGGGCGGTGGCGCCGATCAGGATCGAGAAGCTGCCCGCCCCCGCCCCGGCGGCCGACAGGATGCCCAGCGTCAGCATCAGGCCCTATTGCGAGGAGACGAAGGGCGTGGCCGCCAGCATCACGCCGCCCAGCACGATCACGCGCGCGGGGCCGTACTTGTCGGCCACGGCGCCGAAAATCGGTTGCGAGGCGCCCCACATGAACTGGCCGACGGCCAGCGCCAGGCTGATCGAGGCGATGCCGAGGCCGGTCGAGGTATTGATCGGGGACAGGAACAGGCCGGTGGTCAGGCGCGCGGCCATGGTGACCATCAGGATGGCGGCGGCGGACAGGATCAGGCCCCACGCGGCACGCGGGCTCATCTCTTGCGAAGTCGGCATGGTTGGCCTCTGGTTTTGTTATTCTTGCCAGTTTCGCACGGTGCCGGAAAACGTGCACAGCCGAGTCATTTTTTCGGCCTGCCGCAATAGCACGTCGCCCCTGCGCAGGCAGGGGCGACGGTTTTTGATCCGGCTATGGGCGCAAACGCCAAGGCATCAACCCTGGGCCTTCACCAGCAAGGCCGTCGCCTGCGCCGCCATGCCCTCTTCCCGGCCCAGGAAGCCGAGCTTTTCGTTGGTCTTGGCCTTGATGTTGACCTGCTGCGGCGATACGCCCAGGTCTTCGGCGATGCGCGACACCATGTGCGGGATGTGCGGCGCCATCTTCGGCTGCTGGGCGATGACGGTGGCGTCGATGTTGCCGATGGTGTAGCCGGTGGCCAGCACGCGCGAGGCCACTTCGCGCAGCAGGGTGCGCGAGTCGGCGCCGGCGAACATCGGGTCGGTGTCCGGGAAGTGCTTGCCGATGTCGCCCAGGGCGGCGGCGCCCAGCAGCGCATCGATGATCGCGTGCAGCAGCACATCGGCATCGGAATGGCCCAGCAAGCCCAGGCGGTGCGGGATGGTCACGCCGCCGACGATGAGCTTGCGCCCCTCGACCAGCGCGTGGCAGTCATAGCCGGTTCCGATGCGGAACGGCGGAGTCGGGTTGTACGATGCGAGAGCCATGGTCATTTACACGAATTCAGGTTGGGACACTGCCAGGTACATCTCGGCGATGCGGATGTCGTCCGGCAAGGTCACTTTCAGGTTGCGGGGGTGGCCTTCCACCAGTTTAGGGGTCAATCCCAGCGCTTCAACCGCGCTGGCATCATCGGTGATCGTATTCGGATCGGCATCCGCCGACAGCGCTTCGCGCAACAATTTATAGCGGAACATCTGTGGCGTTTGGGCAAGCCACAGGTTGTTGCGCGGCACGGTACCGCACGCTTCGCCCTCGATGCAGCGCTTGACGGTGTCGACCACCGGTAATGCAAGCAGGCCGCCGGCCGGGTGATCGCCAGTGCCGGCGATCAGTTTCGCGATCAGTTCGGCGGTCAGGCCGGGGCGCGCGGCGTCGTGCACCAGCACCCAGTCGCTGGGGGCCAGGGTGCTGGCCAGCACGGCCAGGCCGTTGCGCACCGATTCCATGCGGCTGGCGCCGCCGCAGCGCAGGATGGTCACGCCGTGGCTGGGAACGACGCTGTCGATGTAGGGGTCGTCCGGGCTCACCACCACGAAGGTGTGGGCGACCAGGTCGCTCGTCAGGAAAGCATCGAGCGTATGCCGCAGCATGGGCTTGCCGCCGATTTTCAGGTATTGCTTGGGGCTGCCCACGCCCATGCGGGCGCCGACGCCGGCGGCGGGTATTAAGGCAAAGTAACGCGGTGCTTGAGTCATGTAGGAGCTAGATGTCGTGACTGATCTGGACGCCGGGTCAGGAAGCCGAACGTCTTGTCGATCCAATAAGAGACTGTACCTCACCTTGGCAAACTTTGCTGAGACGCGCATATTCACGCGGGCTGTCGATCGCGGCCTGCAGGCGTTCGACGGCGGTCATCTCGGCCTTGATGTAGGGCATCCAGCTGTGGTCGATCTCGGTTTGCAGCAGGTCGCGCGCCCTTCCATTGGCCGCGTACAGCGGCTTGCCGGCGAAGCGGCGCGCGAGCTGGCCGCGGACGCGCTCTTCCACTTTCGGCAGGTAATCCAGGTAGGACTTGAGGTGGCGCATTTCGTGCGCAAGTATCTCGCGGTGCGCGCAGGTGCCGGGTTTGAATTCGCGCCCGACGTAGACCACGATCGGCTGGTAATACAGGACGACGTCGATGCGCGGCGCCACGCATTCGAGGCCGCTGCCCGGCTCGGTCAGCATCTTGCCGTCGATCCGGATCGAAACGCGCGACTCGGTGCGCGTCAGGCCCAGCACGTAGCCATTGGCGACGGCGGGACGCTTCATCTGCGTGAGCGTGCGGTACGGGATGCTGTTGTCGATGCGGTAGCCGTTGTCGCGCGCGCCGATGCTGGCGCTGCTGCCGGCGGCCAGGACTTCGCAACGGGCCTGGAACGGGGTGCGCGCCTGCGCCGCGCCGCCCACGGCCAGTGCGGCCAGCAAGGCCGGCCCAAGCCGCCCGGCCAGTCCCACTTACTCGGGCTTCCAGGTGCCGGCCGCGATCTTCTCGAGCCAGAAGGTGCCGATGACGGTCTTCACGTCGGTGATCTCGCCGCGCCGCACCATCTCCAGCATCTCGGGGATGGTGGTGTGGAAGACCTCGAGGAATTCCCCTTCGTCGAGCTTGGCCTCGCCGGCCTGCAGGCCGCGCGCCAGGAACAGGTCGAGGTGCTCGTCCGAATAGGCGACGGCGTTGTGGATGGTGCAGACGAAGTGCCAGTCGGTGGCCGTGTAGCCGGTTTCCTCCTCGAGCTCGCGCTTGGCGGCCACCAGCGAATCCTCGCCGGCGTCGATCTTGCCGGCCGGGAGCTCGATGAACACGCGGTCGTTCGGGTAGCGGTACTGGCGTTCGAGCAGCACGCGGCCGTCGTCGAACAGGCACAGGATCACCACCGCGCCGGGATGGCGGATGTATTCGCGGCCGGTCTCGGCGCCGTTCGGCAGCCGCACGCGGTCGTTCGAGACTTTGAGGAAGTGGCCGTCGTAGGCGACCTGGCCGTCGATGCGGGTTTCCCGCAGGTGAGAATCGTCCATCAATACTCCGTCGTAAATTCGAAAACGTATTCCCGGCAGGCCCGCGGTCTAGAGGTAGCCGCGCAAACCGTAGCGAGCGGCGGCAGTTTCGGCCGAGAAGCGCAGCTGTACTTTACGTACAGTGAGCATCGCAGGCTGAAACTGCAACGCGCAGTAGGTTTGCGCGGCTACCGCCGACGCAGGTAACGATAGACGAAACCGGGAAATGCCAGGACGACGAACATGCAGCCGGTGATCGCGTAGAACTCCCAGGTTTGCGCGAACGCGTTACCGATGCGGGATTCGAGTGCGTAGGCCAGTGCGCCGACGACGAAGTATAAGACAAACAACTCGAGAAGGCGGACGACGAAGTGTTTCGTGCGCACCCCGGCCGGCAGGGTCGTGGACGACCCTGCCGGAAGGTTCATGGGCGCCCCCGCGGGGGCGGCGCCCCCGCCCGCGCCTGGCAGGGGCACGAAGCCGAACACCTTCTCGTTGAGGAAAGGCAGGTTGGCGAGCGCGATCGCGATCGCGATCACCAACCAGGCAGCCAGGGAGACATCCACTGGGGTCAGGTACCCAGGGTCGCCTTCATGGCGCTCAGGCAGGCCGCCAGCAGGCCGCCCGGGACGACGCCCAGGGCCACCACCAGCACGCCGTTCAGCGACAGCACCACGCGCATGTCGGCCGGGGTCGAGATCGGCGAGGCGTCGGCCACGTCGTCGAACCACATGGTCTTGACCACGCGCAGGTAGTAGAACGCGCCGATCAGCGAGAACAACACCGCCAGGATCGCCAGCCACAGCTGGCCGGTGGCGACTACCGCCTGCAGGACCGCCCACTTGGCCATGAAGCCCATCATCGGCGGCACGCCGGCCAGCGAGAACATCAGCACCGTCATGACGACCGCGAACCACGGGCTGCGCTTGGCCAGGCCCTTGAAGTCGGACAGCTGCTCGGCTTCGAAGCCGGCGCGCGCCAGCATCATGATCAGGCCGAAGCTGCCCAGGGTGGTCAGCACGTAGGTGATGGTGTAGTACATCGCGGCGCTGTAGGCGACCGGGGCGTTGCTGGCGTTGCCGTCGACCACGCCGGACATCATGGCGAGCATGACGAAACCGAGCTGGGCGATGGTCGAATAGGCCAGCATGCGCTTCAGGTTGGTCTGGGCGATCGCGGTCAGGTTACCGACGGCCAGCGACAGCACGGCCAGGGCCAGCAGCATCTGCTGCCAGTCGAAGGCCAGCGCCGGCAGGCCTTCCACCAGGATGCGCAGCATCATCGCGAACGACGCCAGCTTCGGGGCCGCGCCCAGCAGCAGGGTCACCGCGGTCGGCGAACCCTGGTACACGTCCGGCACCCACATGTGGAACGGCACCGCGCCCAGCTTGAAAGCCATGCCGGCCACCAGGAACACCAGGCCGAACACCAGGATGGTGTGGTTGGCGTCGTTCGCCGCGATCTTCTGGGCGATGGTGGTGAGGTCCAGCGAGCCGGTGGCGCCGTAGATCATCGAGATACCGTACAGCATGAAGCCGGACGCGAGCGAACCCAGGATGAAGTACTTCATCGAGGCTTCGGTCGAGATCGCGTGGTCGCGGCGCAGCGCCACCAGGGCGTACAGCGACAGTGACATCAGTTCCAGGCCCAGGTAGATCGGCAGCATGTTATTGCCGGAGATCATGATCATCTGACCCAGGGTGGTGAACAGCGCGAGCACGTAGAACTCGCCGCCCATGTGGCCGGACATCATGCCGCGGTCGGCCGTGTACTGGCGCGAATAGACCAGCGTGACGGCGACCGCCAGGTAGGTGAACAGCTTGAGCAGGTTCGCCATCGGATCCGACACGAACATGTTGTAGAACGTGTACGTGGTAGCGCCGGCGCTGTAGTCGCCGTAGGTGATCGCGGCGCAGCCCACCAGGGTGAGCAGCGACAGGAAGTAGGTGGTGTTGCGCTTCCCGTCCTTCATGAACATGTCGATCAGGAGGATCGCGCAGGCCGCGATCACCAGGAAGATTTCCGCGTGAAGCGGCGCCATGTTCAAGGGCACCGCCGCGACAGTATTGTTAATCATCGGATTCATAGTCTTTTATTGAGGCAGCTCAGTCAGGCAACTCAGTGAGGCAACTTGCTGACCGACACGTGCTGCAACAGGTCCGAGACCGACACTTGCAGCGCATCGGTGAACGGCGCCGGATACAGGCCCATGTAGATGGTCAGGATGGCGAGCACGCCCAGCATGAAGAACTCGCGGCCGTTCAGGTCGGTCAGTTCGGCCACGTGCTTGTTGCCGATCTTGCCGAACACGACGCGCTTGACCATCCACAGCGAGTAGGCTGCGCCGAGGATCAGCGCGGTGGCGGCCAGCAGGCCGGTCCAGAAGTTGAACTGGACGGCGCCCAGGATCACCATGAACTCGCCCACGAAGCCCGAGGTGGCCGGCAGGCCGCAGTTGGCCATCGCGAACAGCACCGAGAACGCGGCGAACTTCGGCATGCGGTTGACCACGCCGCCGTAGTCGGCGATTTCACGCGAGTGCATGCGGTCGTACAGCACGCCGATGCACAGGAACATCGCGCCCGACACGAAGCCGTGCGAGATCATCTGGACGATACCGCCCTGCACGCCGATGGCGTTGAAGATGAAGAAGCCCAGGGTGACGAAGCCCATGTGCGCGATCGACGAGTAGGCGACCAGTTTCTTCATGTCCTTCTGGACCATCGCCACCAGGCCGATGTAGATCACGGCGATCAGCGACAGCACGATGATCAGCGGGGCCAGGTAGTGCGAGGCGTCCGGCGCGATCGGCAGCGAGAACCGCAGGAAGCCGTAGCCGCCCAGCTTCAGCATGATCGCGGCCAGCACCACGGAACCGCCGGTCGGTGCTTCCACGTGGGCGTCCGGCAGCCAGGTATGCACCGGCCACATCGGGACCTTCACGGCGAAGGCCATCAGGAAGGCCAGGAAGATCAGGACCTGTTCGGTCATGTTCAGCGGCAGCTGGTGCCAGGCCAGGATGTCGAACGAACCGTTCGACTTGTTGTACAGGTAGATGATAGCGATCAGGGTCAGCAGCGAACCCATGAAGGTGTACAGGAAGAACTTGAATGCCGCATATACCCGGTTCGGGCCGCCGAAGACGCCGATGATGATGAACATCGGGATCAGGGTGGCTTCGAAGAAGAAGTAGAACAGCAGGCCGTCCAGTGCGACGAACACGCCGATCATCAGGCCCGACAGCATCAGGAACGAACCCATGTACTGGGCCACGCGTTCCTGGATGACTTGCCAGGCGGCGATCACGACGATGATCGTGATGAAGGCGGTCAGCGGCACGAACCACAGGCTCAGGCCGTCGATGCCGAGGTAGTACTGGATGTTGAAGCGCTCGATCCAGGCGGCTTTTTCCACGAACTGCGGTCCGTGGGCGGTGTTGCTGAAGTTGGTCATCAGCGCGATGGTCGGCAGGAAGCTGACCACCGAACCGACCAGCGCCAGCACGCGGGTGAAGCCCGCCTTGCTGTCGCGGCCGACGGCGAGGATCAGGACACCGAACAGGATCGGTAGCCAGACCGACAGGCTCAGGTAGGGAGGAAAGGTTGAAATCGTGGACTGCATCTTGTTTTTCTCTCTATTAAGCGCGCCAGAACGGGAAGAAGTACAGCAGCGTACCCAGCACGCCCAGGATCATCACGAACGCGTAGTGGTAGATGTAACCAGTCTGGAACGTACGGACGACGGTCGAGAACCAGCCCACCAGCTTGGCGGAACCGTTGACGAGCAGGCCGTCGATCAGCGTGCGGTCGCCCACCTGCCACAGGAGCTTGCCCACGCCGCGTGCGCCGCCGGCGAAGACCACCTCGTTGAACTTGTCCATGTAGTACTTGTTGTCCAGCAGGGTGTGGATCGGACGCAGCGCCTTGTAGAAAGCGGCCGGCACGCGCGGATTGATCATGTAGCAGTAGTAGGCAGCAACCACGCCGGCCAGTGCGAACCAGAACGGGATCGAAGTGAACGAATGCACGCCCATCGCGGCCGCGCTGTGGAACTCGTGCGCCAGTTCTTCCATCGCCGGGTGACGCTCGGCGTTGATGTAGATGACATTCTTGAAGAAGTCGCCGAACAGCATCGGACCGATCGCCAGGAAACCGATGATGACCGACGGGATCGCCAGCAGGATCAGCGGCAGGGTCACCACCAGCGGCGACTCGTGCGGCTTCTGGCCCGGGGCCAGGCCGTGGTGGCCGTGATCGTCTTCCTCTTCTTCATGGTGCGCGTCCGCATCGTGCAGCGCGTGGGCGTCGTGCTCGTGCGCGGCGACCTTCTGCTGGTGCGCGTCGTGTGCGTGCGCGTGGTCGTCATGACCGTGGTGCGCATGTTCGAGACCGAAACGTTCCTTGCCGTGGAAGACCAGGAAGTACATGCGGAACGAGTAGAAGGCAGTGATGAACACGCCCGCGACCACCGCGAAGTAGGCGAAACCGGCGCCGAACATGCCGGCATGGTTGGCGGCGGCCACGGCTTCGATGATCGAATCCTTCGAGTAGAAGCCCGAGAAGAACGGGGTACCGATCAGGGCCAGCGAACCGAGCAGCGAGGTGATCCAGGTGATCGGCATGTACTTGCGCAGGCCGCCCATGTTGCGCATGTCCTGGTCGTGGTGCATGCCGATGATGACCGAGCCCGCGCCGAGGAACAGCAGCGCCTTGAAGAAGGCGTGGGTCATCAGGTGGAACACGGCGACGTTGTAGGCCGACACGCCCAGCGCGACGGTCATGTAGCCCAGCTGCGACAGCGTCGAGTACGCGACCACGCGCTTGATGTCGTTCTGGATGATGCCCAGGAAGCCCATGAACAGCGCGGTGATCGAACCGATGATCACGATGAAGGACAGCGCGGTGTCCGACAGCTCGAACAGCGGCGACATGCGCGACACCATGAAGATGCCGGCGGTAACCATGGTCGCGGCGTGGATCAGTGCCGAGATCGGGGTCGGGCCTTCCATCGAGTCCGGCAGCCACACGTGCAGCGGGAACTGGGCCGATTTACCCATCGCGCCGATGAACAGGCAGATGCAGGCGGCGGTCAGCAGCGGCCAGGTGGTGCCCGGGACGGTCATGGCCGACAGCGACTGCGCCTGGGCGAAGGTTTCGCCGTAGTGCATGGTGCCGGTGGCGGCCAGCAGCAGGCCGATGCCGAGGATGAAGCCGAAGTCGCCGACGCGGTTCACCAGGAACGCCTTCATGTTCGCGAAGATCGCGGTCGGACGGGTGTACCAGAAACCGATCAGCAGATAGGAAACCAGGCCCACCGCTTCCCAGCCGAAGAACAGCTGCAGGAAGTTGTTGGACATGACCAGCATCAGCATCGAGAACGTGAACAGCGAGATGTACGAGAAGAAGCGGTTGTAGCCTTCGTCCTCGGCCATGTAGCCGATCGTGTAGATGTGGACCATCAGCGACACCGAGGTCACCACGCACATCATCATGGCCGACAGCGCGTCGATCTGGAAGCCGACCGCCATTTTCATGGTGCCGATGGTCATCCAGGTATAGATGTCGCCGTTGAAGGTCGCGCCGTCCATCACGGCCATCAGGGTCTGGACCGAGATGATCAGCGCGACCAGCACGCCCAGGATGGTCGCGGTGTGCGACACCTTGCGGCCGACCACGTTGCCGAAGAACTTCGTGCCCAGCAGGCCGGCGATCGCCGAGCCCGCCAGCGGCGCCAGAGGCACCGCCAGCAGGAGGTTAGGGTTGAGTAATTGCCCCGCCATTTTTTTATGAACCTTATGTCTGTGTATCGAGGAGTTGACAAGCCAAACCGCTTAGCCCTTCAGGCTGTCGAGGTCTTCCACGTTGATCGTGTCCAGGTTACGGAACAGGACCACCAGGATCGCCAGGCCGATCGCCGATTCGGCGGCCGCGACAGTCAGGATGAAGAACACGAAGATCTGGCCCGCCGCATCCCCCAGATAGTGCGAGAAGGCAACGAAGTTCAGGTTCACCGCCAGCAGCATCAATTCGATGGCCATCAGCAGGATGATGATGTTCTTCCGGTTCAGGAAAATGCCGACCACCGAGATCGCGAACAGGATCGCGCCCAGGATCAGGTAGTGAGCGAGCGATAAAGTCACGGAGCCTCCTTGTTGGCATTAGCGGCCGCGGCAGCAACTGCCGCCTCGTCGATCGCTTGTTGGTTCACCGTCTGCACCTTCACGATGCGCAGGCGGTCGTTACGCTTGACGCGGACCGCGAGGGCCGGGTCGATGGCCTTGCTGTCCTTGCGCTTGCGCAGGGTCAGGGCGACGGCGGCGATGATCGCCACCAGCAGGATCAGGCCGGCGATCTCGAAGCCGTAGATGTACTGGGTGTAGATCAGCTTGCCCAGTTCCTTGGTGCCGCCGATGTGGCCGACGGCCGCTTCGTTCGGCGCCTCGGGCGAACCGAGGAAACCGCGCCACAGCACGGCGGCCATCTCCAGCACCACCAGCGCGCCGATGCCCGAGGCCAGCGGCAGGTAGCCCCAGAAGCCTTCGCGCATGCGGTCGACGTTGATGTCCAGCATCATGACCACGAACAGGAACAGCACCATCACGGCGCCGACGTAGACCAGCACCAGCACGATGGCGAGGAACTCGGCTTTCAGCAGCATCCAGATGCCGGCGGCGTTGAAGAACGCGAGCACCAGGAACAGCGCGGCGTGGACCGGGTTCTTGGCGGTAATGACGCGCAACCCGGACAGCACCATGATGGCCGAGAAGACGTAGAACAGAAAAGTTGTGAATTCCATGACTTTACGCAGGAGCCCTATTGTTATTAGCGGTACTTGGCATCCGCGGCACGGGCCGCAGCGATGTCGTTCTCGTAGCGATCGCCCATGGCCAGCAGCATTTCCTTGGTGTAGTACAGGTCGCCGCGTTTTTCGCCGTGGTATTCCAGCACCTGGGTCTCGACGATCGAGTCGACCGGGCAGGACTCTTCGCAGAAACCGCAGAAGATGCACTTGGTCAGGTCGATGTCGTAGCGCGTGGTGCGGCGGGTGCCGTCCTCGCGCTGTGCCGATTCGATCGTGATGGCCATGGCCGGGCACACCGCTTCGCACAGCTTGCAGGCGATGCAGCGCTCTTCCCCGTTGGGGTAGCGGCGCAGCGCGTGCAGGCCGCGGAACCGCGGCGAGATCGGGGTCTTTTCTTCAGGGTACTGGACGGTGATCTTGCGCTTGAACGCATACTTGCCGGTCAGCGCCAGTCCCTTGAACAATTCGGTCAGCATCAGGCTGCCGACGAAGTCTTTCAGTCGTGTCATTTTGTATAGGTCCTTACTTCCAGATATTCCACGGCGTCTGCATCACGCCGGCGACCAGGACCAGCCAGACCAGGGTGATCGGAATGAACACTTTCCAGCCCAGGCGCATGATCTGGTCATAGCGGTAGCGCGGGAAGGTGCCGCGGACCCAGATGAACAGCGAGACGACCAGGAAGGCCTTCAGGAACAGCCAGAAGAAGCCGCCCGCGGCGCCACCGATGTTCAGGAACGCGAACGGCGCTTCCCAGCCGCCCAGGAACATGATCGATGCCAGTACCGCGATCAGGATCATGTTGGCGTATTCGGCCAGCATGAACATCGCGTAGGCCATGCCCGAGTACTCGACCATGTGGCCGGCCACGATTTCCGATTCGCCTTCCACCACGTCGAACGGGTGGCGGTTGCACTCGGCCAGGCCGGACACGATGTAGATCACGAACAGCGGCAGCAGCGGCAGCCAGTTCCAGGACAGCACGTTGATGCCGTGCTCGACGAACCAGCCGCGTGCCTGGCCGCCGACGATGTCGGAGAAGTTCAGGCTGCCCGAGACCAGCAGCACGACCACCATCACGAAGCCCATCGGGATTTCGTAGGAAATCATCTGGGCCGAGGCGCGCATCGCGCCCATGAACGAGTACTTCGAGTTCGACGCCCAGCCGGCGATGATGATGCCGTAGACTTCCATCGAGGTGATCGCCAGCAGCAGCAGCAGGCCGGCGTTGACGTTGGCCAGCGCGGTTTCCGGACCGAAGGGGATGACCGACCAGGCGGCCAGCGCCGGCATGATGGTCATCAACGGGCCGATCACGAACAGGCTCGGCGTGGCTTTCGCCGGGGTCACGATTTCCTTCAGCAGCAGCTTCAGGGCATCGGAGATCGGCTGCAGCAGGCCGGCCGGGCCGACCCGGTTCGGACCCACGCGGATGTGGATCCAGCCGATCAGCTTGCGCTCCCACAGCACCAGATAGGCCACCAGGCCCATCAGCGGCAGCAGGACCAGCACGATTTTCAGCAGCGTCCAGGCGAAGGTCCAGGTCGTCGGGCCCAGCAGGTTTTCGCCGCCTGCATAAAAATTGTTGAGTACGTCAGGCATGGACATTATGCCGCCTCCCCTGCCGCCGCGACGGCGGCCTTGGTTACATGGATGGCACCGAACATGTCGCCCAGTACCGAAGTCAGTTGGTGGGCGGCGGCCACGCGCACGACGTTGGCCGGCAGGCGGCTGTCGACGTTGGCGACCAGGTCGACGCTGCCCTGCCCCTGCGACACGGTGACCACGTCACCGGCTTGCACGCCGATCTGTTCGGCCAGCTTGGCCGAGATCGTCGCCAGCGGCGCGTTGGCGTCGGCCGTGCGCAGCAGCGGCTCCGAACGGCGCGCGATGGCGTCGGCGAAGTGGATCGGCACATTGGTCAGGCGCTCGAGCTGGGCGCCGTCGCCGAAGCGGGCGGCGGCCGGGGCCAGCTTGGCCACGTTGCTCAGCTTGTCGGCGTGGTCCATCACGCCCTTGCCCAGCGCCTCGTCGCGGATCGCTTCCGAGTTGTCGTACTCGAAGCCCTGCAGGCCGAGCAGGTTGCCCAGCACGCGCAGCACTTTCCAGGCCGGACGGGTTTCGCCCAGCGGCTTGACGGTGCCGTTGAAGCTCTGTGCGCGGCCTTCGCAGTTGACGAAGGTGCCGGCGGTCTCGCTGAACGGCGAGATCGGCAGCAGCACGTCGGCGTAGTCCATGCCGTGGCGGAAGGCGGACATGGCGACCACCATCTCGGCGCTGTTCAGCGCGGCGATGGCTTGCGCCGGGTTGGCGGCGTCCAGTTCCGGCTCGGCGTTCAGCAGCACGTAGGCCTTCTTCGGCTCGGCGAACAGCTTGGCGGCGTGCTTCGAGGTCGCGCCCACCAGGTAACCGCCGACGGTGTTGGCGGCTTCGACGAAGTAACCGAACTTCATGCCGGTCTGCTCGGCGATCCACTGCGCGGCGGCATGCAGCTGCGACGCTTGCGGATGCTGCGCGGCGGCATTGCCCAGCAGGACGGCGCCCGGCAGGTCGGCGGCGTTGTCCACCACCAGGGTGGCGGCGATGGCTTTCGCCACGTCGCCGGCCTCGATGCCTTCGAAACCGCCAGGGGCGGCGATGCCCTTGGCGACGGCGACGGCGGCCACGATTTCCGACAGCGCGGCCAGCCAGTCCGACGGCGCCGCGATCAGGCGGTTGGCGGTCGGGATCAGGTTGTCGTCGCTGGAGCCGTGGACGATCGACAGCTTGGCGCCCGACTTGACGGCGGTGCGCAGGCGGGTCGCGGCCAGCGGATGGTCCTTGCGCAGGAACGAGCCGACCACCAGCACGCGCGACAGCGTCGACAGCTCGGCGATCGGCATGCCGAGCGACGGGATGACCTGGCCGTCCAGTGCGAAGTCGGTCTGGCGCAGGCGGAAGTCGACGTTCTCGACGCCGAAGCCGCGCATGGCCTTCTGCAGCAGGTACAGTTCTTCCACCGTCGAGTGGGCGGTGGCGACGGCGGCGATGCTGTCGGCGCCGTGCTCGTGGCGGATGTTACGCAGGCCGTGGGCGACGTATTCCAGCGCGGTCTGCCAGTCGGTGTCGATCCACTTGCCGTCCTGCTTGACCATCGGATTGACCAGGCGCGAGGCATTGTCCAGCGCCTCGTACGAGAAGCGGTCCTTGTCCGACAGCCAGCACTCGTTGATGCTTTCGTTTTCCAGCGGCAGCACGCGCATGACCTTGCCGCCCTTGACCTGGACGATCAGGTTCGAGCCGAGCGAGTCGTGCGGCGACACCGAGCGGCGGCGCTGCAGTTCCCACGGACGGGCCGAATAGCGGAACGGTTTGCTCGTAAGGGCGCCGACCGGGCACAGGTCGATCATGTTGCCCGAGATTTCGGAGTCGACCGACTTGCCGACGAAGGTGGTGATTTCCGAGTGCTCGCCACGGCCGACCATGCCGAATTCCATCTGGCCGGCCACTTCCTGGCCAAAGCGCACGCAGCGGGTGCACTGGATGCAGCGCGCCATTTCTTCCATCGAGATCAGCGGGCCGGCTTCCTTCGGTGCCACCACGCGCTTTTCTTCGGCGTAGCGCGATTCGCCCTTGCCGTAGCCGACGGCCAGGTCCTGCAGCTGGCATTCGCCGCCCTGGTCGCAGATCGGGCAATCCAGCGGGTGGTTAATCAGCAGGAATTCCATCACGGATTTCTGCGCCTGCACCGCCTTGTCGCTGTGCGTGCGGACGATCATGCCCGGCGAGACCGGGGTGGCGCAGGCCGGCAGCGGCTTCGGCGCCTTCTCGACTTCCACCAGGCACATGCGGCAGTTCGCTGCGATCGACAATTTCTTGTGATAGCAGAAGTGGGGAACGTAGGTTCCCAGTTTGTTTGCGGCGTCCATCACCATGGAACCCGGTGGGACTTCGACTTTCTTGCCGTCTAATTCGATTTCAACCATTTGATCGTTACCTTGACCCGGTTAGAGGTAAGTCGGCACCAGGCAGTGCTTGTGCTCGATGTGATATTCAAATTCTTCGCGGAAGTTCTTGATCATTGCTTCGACCGGCATCGCGGCGGCATCACCCAGGGCGCAGATGGTGCGACCCTTGATGTTGAAGGCGATGTTGTTCAGCAGATCCATGTCTTCCGGACGACCCTGGCCATGCTCGATCCGGTGCACCATGCGGTACATCCAGCCGGTGCCTTCGCGGCACGGCGTGCACTGGCCACACGATTCCTCGTAATAGAAGTACGACAGGCGCAGCAGCGACTTGACCATGCAGCGGGTCTCGTCCATGACGATCACGGCGCCCGAACCCAGCATCGAACCGGCTTTCGCGATCGAATCGTAGTCCAGGTCGGTGTCCATCATGACTTCGCCGCGGATCACCGGTGCCGACGAACCGCCCGGGATCACGGCCTTGATCTTCTTGCCGCCGCGCATACCGCCGGCCAGTTCCATCAGCTTGGCGAACGGGGTGCCCAGCGGCACCTCGTAGTTGCCCGGACGCTCGACGTCGCCCGAGATCGAGAAGATCTTCGAGCCGCCGTTGTTGGGCTTGCCCATGCCGAGGTACTTGTCCGGGCCGATGTTCAGGATGAACGGGACGGCGGCGAAGGTCTCGGTGTTGTTGATGGTGGTCGGCTTGCCGTACAGGCCGAACGAGGCCGGGAACGGCGGCTTGAAGCGCGGCTGGCCCTTCTTGCCTTCCAGCGATTCCAGCAGCGCGGTTTCCTCGCCGCAGATGTAGGCGCCGTAGCCGTGGTGCGCGTGCAGCTGGAACGAGAACTGCGAACCCATGATGTTATCGCCCAGGAAGCCGGCGGCGCGCGCCTCTTCCAGCGCTTCCTCGAAACGCAGGTATTCCTGGAAGATCTCGCCGTGGATGTAGTTGTAGCCCACGGTGATGCCCATCGCAAACGCACCGATGGCCATGCCTTCGATCAGCGCGTGCGGGTTGTAGCGGATGATGTCGCGGTCCTTGAACGTGCCCGGCTCGCCTTCGTCGGTGTTGCAGACGAGGTATTTCTGGCCCGGGAACTGGCGCGGCATGAAGCTCCACTTCAGGCCGGTCGGGAAACCGGCGCCGCCGCGGCCGCGCAGGCCGGAGGCCTTCAGGTCGGCGATGATCTGCTCCGGGGTGATGCCCTCTTCCAGGATACGGCGCAGGGCCGAATAGCCGCCGCGCTTGACGTAGTCGGCCAGGTGCCAGTTGTCGCCGTCCAGGTCCTTCAGGATCAGCGGGTCGATGTGGCGGTTGTGCAGGCTGGTCATTTGTTCAATTCCTCCAGCAGGGCATCGATCTTCTCGTCGTTCATGAACGAGCACATGCGATGGTTGTTCACCAGCATGACGGGTGCGTCGCCGCAGGCGCCCATGCACTCGCCCTCGACCAGGGTGAACTGGCCGTCTTCGGTGGTTTCACGGTAATTGATGCCGAGCGCGTCCTTCAGACGCTGCCCTGCCCGCTCGCCGCCCGACAGGGCGCACGGCAGGTTGGTGCAGACCGTGATCTTGTTCTTGCCGACCGGCTTCAGGTTGTACATGTTGTAGAAGGTGGCCACCTCCTGCACGGCGATCGCAGGCATGCCGATGTAGTCGGCGACTTCCTGCATCGTCTCGGGCGACAGCCAGCCTTTTTCGACCTGCGCGTGGGCCAGCGCGGCCATCACGGCCGATTGACGCTGGTCGGCCGGGTATTTTGCCAGCTCGCGGTCGATTTTTTGTAAGCACTGCTCAGATAACATTCTCTTTGCCTCTTCTTTGCGGTCCGACTCAGCGGTCGATCGAACCGAACACGATATCCTGGGTACCGATGATGGTCACGGCGTCGGCGATCATGTGGCCACGCGCCATTTCATCCAGGCTCTGCAGGTGCACGTAGTCCGGGGTACGCAGCTTCAGGCGGTACGGCTTGTTGGCGCCGTCCGACACGATGTACACGCCGAACTCGCCCTTCGGGTGCTCGATCGCGGCGTACGCTTCGCCCGGCGGGACGTGGAAGCCTTCGGTGAACAGCTTGAAGTGGTGGATCAGCGATTCCATGTTGGTCTTCATGTCCACGCGCGACGGCGGCGCAATCTTGTGATTGCTGGTCATGACCGGACCCGGATTGGCGTTCAGCCAGGCGACGCACTGCTTGATGATGCGGTTGGCCTGGCGCAGCTCTTCCACGCGCACCAGGTAGCGGTCGTAGGAGTCGCCGTTGGTGCCGACCGGGATGTCGAACTCGACCTTGTCGTAGGCGGCGTACGGCTGCACCTTGCGCAGGTCCCAGGCGATGCCCGAACCGCGCAGCATGGCGCCGGTGAAGCCCATCGCCTTCGCGTCTTCCGGCGACACCACGCCGATGCCGACGGTACGCTGTTTCCAGATACGGTTGTCGGTCAGCAGGGTCTCGTATTCGTCGACGTAGCCGTCGAAACGCTGGGTGAAGCCTTCGATGAAGTCGAGCACCGAACCCTGGCGGATTTCGTTCAGCTCGTCCACGGCCTTCTGGCTGCGCACCAGCGAAGGCTTATGCTGCGGCATCTGGTCCGGCAGGTCGCGGTACACGCCGCCCGGACGGTAGTAGGCCGCGTGCATGCGCGCGCCCGACACCGCTTCATAGACGTCGAACAGGTCTTCGCGGTCGCGGAAGGCGTACAGGAAGGGGCCCATGGCGCCGATGTCCAGCGCGTGCGCGCCCAGCCACATCAGGTGGTTCAGGATGCGCGTGATCTCGTCGAACATCGTGCGGATGTACTTGGCGCGGATCGGCACTTCCAGGCCCAGCAGCTTCTCGATGGCCAGCACGTAGCCGTGCTCGTTGCACATCATCGAGACGTAGTCGAGGCGGTCCATGTAAGGCACCGACTGCAGGTAGGTGCGGGTCTCCGCCAGCTTCTCGGTGCCGCGGTGCAGCAGGCCGATGTGGGGGTCGGCGCGCTGGATGACTTCGCCGTCCAGCTCGAGCACCAGGCGCAGCACGCCGTGCGCCGCCGGGTGTTGCGGACCAAAGTTCAGGGTATAGTTCTTAAGCTCAGCCATTATTTCATCCCGTAGGTTTCTTCGCGGATCACGCGCGGAATGTTTTCACGCGGTTCGATCGTCACCGGTTGGTAGATCACGCGCTTCTGTTCGGGGTCGTAGCGCATCTCGACATAGCCCGAAATCGGGAAGTCCTTGCGGAACGGATGGCCGATGAAGCCATAGTCGGTCAGGATACGGCGCAGGTCGCCGTGGCCTTCGAACAGGATGCCGAACAGGTCGAACGCTTCGCGCTCGAACCAGTTGGCGCTGCGCCAGATGCCGGTGATCGACTGGACCAGCGGCATGTCGTCGTCCGGGCAGAACGTGCGCACGCGTACGCGCCAGTTGTGCTCGATCGACAGCAGGTGGACCACCACCGCGAAGCGCAGGCCGTCCCAGGTGCCTTCGCCGTACGAGGAATAGTCGACGCCGCACAGGTCGATCATCTCCTCGAACCGCAAGGCAGGATCGTCGCGCAGCTTCTGCATGGAGGCCAGGTACTCGGAGGCCTTCACAACTACCGTTACTTCGCCCAGCGCCACGGTAATGGCAGCGCCCTCGCCCAGAGCATTCTTCAGGGCGAGTTCGAGGGCTTCGATTTTTGTCGTCATGGTGTTTGGGACCGGCTTGTCGTTAACGCGCGATGGTGTTGGTGCGCTTGATCTTGTTCTGCAGCTGGATGATGCCGTACAGCAGGGCTTCCGCGGTCGGCGGGCAACCCGGGACATACACGTCGACCGGCACGATGCGATCGCAGCCGCGCACGACGGAGTAGGAGTAGTGGTAGTAGCCGCCGCCGTTGGCGCAGGTCCCCATCGAGATGACCCAGCGCGGCTCGGCCATCTGGTCGTAGACCTTGCGCAGTGCCGGTGCCATCTTGTTGCACAGGGTACCGGCCACGATCATCACGTCGGACTGGCGCGGCGACGGGCGGAACACGACGCCGAAGCGGTCGAGGTCATAACGGGCGGCGCCCGCATGCATCATCTCGACCGCGCAGCAAGCCAGGCCGAACGTCATCGGCCACATCGAGCCGGTGCGGGCCCAGTTGATCAGCTTGTCGGCTGTGGTGGTAACAAAACCTTCGTTTAAAACGCCTTCAATAGCCATGGCTTATTCCCAATCAAGGGCACCTTTCTTCCAGATGTACCAGAAACCGACGACGAATTCAGCGATGAAGACCATCATCGTGACGAACGCCTGCCAGCCCAGTTCGCGCATCGAAACGCCCCAGGGGAAGAAGAATGCCGTTTCCAGATCAAACAAAATAAACAGGATCGCGACCAGGTAGTACCGGACGTCGAACTTCATGCGCGCATCTTCGAAGGCTTCGAAGCCGCATTCATATGGGGAAAGTTTGGCAGCGTCGGGGCGGTGGGGACCGACCACGCGGCCGAGCAGTTGCGATGCGAGACCGACGACGGTGCCGATCAGCAGGAAAAGTAAGACGGGGAAATAGTTCTCGAGGTTCACAATGAAGCCTTGGCTGAACGATCGGTTGATAAACACTGCAGAGACTGCAGTACCACAATCGCTCGATCCTGGCTTCGATGCCATCCACCAGGACCAAGCGACTGGAGACTGTGAATCACCTGCTACGCGTTGCAATCCTGACCTTCGAGGCTCGCCGCACCTTGGAAGCCCCCTCGGGGAAGGTACGAACTGGGCTTCTCGGGCCTGAATCACCACCGCATCGCGACGGTTCTTCAAAGCCTCCGACAAATCCTCGTAAAAAAGCCAGTTAAGGCAAAGAGCGTAGCTCATGCGCCCTAACTGGCTTTCTGTATTCTGGTGCCGACGGCGAGACTCGAACTCGCACAGCTTGCGCCACTACCCCCTCAAGATAGCGTGTCTACCAATTTCACCACGTCGGCTGGAGACCAGTATTCTACCTTGCCTTACTAGGATTTATCAATGACCAAATTGACCTAGTACAAGGAAAAATACTATTTTTCTCAACTTTTTGAATACTGGATTCGCACTTCAAGGTTTTCACGAAGTGCGGATGCTGCCATCGGCCTGCTTGAGAACAATATTCTCTTATCAAGCCGGGCGCGCGGCGGTCGGAGCGCCGTGCAACGCATCGATGTAGATCCATAATTCTATCTACTGTCTTATATAAGACATCTTATACGGAAGAGACGATATCGGCAAGGTCGGCGATCGGGCGGCGACCGGTTTGCGGGCAGTTTACGGACAGTTTGTGGACGGTTTGCAGCGGGGTTTGCGCCGGCTTTGCGGCTCGCTTGCGGCCGAGCCGAAGCTGCCCGGCGCCGCGCACGGACGACATCGACCGGCGCCCGGGCACGCCTCCGGCGCAGCCGGGCGGCACCTGCAGCCAGGGGAACCCAGGCAGCCGTGATCAGGTGGGAAAGCGCGCCTTGCCGGGCGCGAAGTGCGCGCCCCTCCTCGGCAGCGGCGCAGGCACGGTGGCCAGCATGCGGCGCCAATGAAAAAGGCCGGCAGCTGGAACCGTCGCGGACGGTCTGCTGTCGGCCTTGGGCCTGCCTGGCGCGGGCGGTCGCCAGGCGGGGTGCCGCGCAAGGATGCGCGGCGCGATCGCTGTGGAATTACTGCGCCGGCGCTGCCGGTGCCGGGACTGCGGCGGCCGGTGCCGGCACGTCCTGCGCCGGTGCCGGTGCCGGCACGGCGGCCGGTGCGGTCGCCGGTACGCCCGGCACACCGTCGGCCGGATTGACGGCCGAATTCGGGGCCGCGGGCGCTTTCGACGGCGCGGTCACGTTTTCCATCACGCCGCCGCCGACGCTCGCGTGCGGGCGGTTGCTGCCGAAGTAAGCCAGGGCCAGGGTCGAAGCAAAGAAGACCGCAGCGGCGACGGCCGTCGACTTCGAGAGGAAGTTCGACGAGCCACTGGCACCGAACAGGCTGCCGGACGCGCCGGAGCCGAAGGCGGCGCCCATGTCGGCGCCTTTGCCGTGCTGGACCAGCACCAGGCCGATGATGGCCAGTGCGGACACGACTTGCACCACAACGATCAGATTGAACAACACGTTCATTATTTATTCCATTCCAAGGTTTAACTACGTTGTAAAACGCTTTGCTTCGAGGCTTCCTGCCAAGGCTGTGCTACCAGTAATTCAGCGGCATGGATGATACCCAGGAAATCCTGGGCCTTCAGCGCCGCCCCGCCGATCAGCCCGCCATCGATGTCCGGCTGCGCCAGCAATGCCTTCGCATTGTCCGGCTTCATGCTGCCGCCGTACAGGATGGCGACGCGCTGCGCGGCGTCGGCGTTGCGCGCCGCGAGGCGCGCGCGCAGGTGGGCATGCACCGCCTGCGCCATGTCCGGCGTGGCATTTCTGCCGGTGCCGATGGCCCACACCGGTTCGTACGCCACCACGATCTTCGCCAGCGCGGACGGCTCCATCTTTTCCAGCACCGCGTCGAGCTGGGCGCCGACCACCGCTTCGGTCTGGCCCGCCTCGCGCTGCGCCAGGGTTTCCCCGACGCAGACGATCGGAGTCATCCCCTCGGCCAGCACGGCCAGCGCCTTGCTCGCCACCATCTCGCTGCTTTCCATGTGATAGGCACGGCGCTCGGAATGGCCGACGATCACATAGCGGCAGTCGAATTCGGACAGCATCTTCGCGCACACTTCACCGGTGAAGGCACCGAAGCCATGCACCGAGACATCCTGCGCACCCCAGGCGATCGGGGTGCCCGACAGCACTTCCTCGCATTGCTGCAGGTAGGGCGACGGCACGCATACCGCGCATGCGGCGGGCGCACCTTCCAGTCCTGCGGCGATTTCCGCCAGCAGCGTTGCGTTGCCCGCGCGGCTGCCATTCATCTTCCAATTGCCTACGATGAGTTTGGCACGCATCAAAACCCCACGGTCAAATAACCCGCTATTTTAGCGGTCGTTGAAAAGGCGGTCAAACAATGGCTGACCTTCGACCTTGCTCTCATATCAATTTCCCCGCTGGTTTCCGGCCCCGTCCGCCACTTCGAGCACGATCTTGCCGACGTGGGCGCTGCTTTCCATCAGCGAGTGCGCCTCGGCCGCGCGCTCGAGCGGAAAGGTTTTGTAGATCACGGGCTTGATGCTAGCGTCGCCCAGCAGCGGCCATACGCGCTCGCGCAACTCGCGTGCGATTTGCGCCTTGAACGCCACCGGGCGCGGACGCAGGGTCGAGCCGGTGATCGTCAGGCGCCGGCGCAGCACTTGGCCGAGGTCGACGCTGGCCTTGGCGCCGCCCAGCAGCGCGATGATGACGATGCGGCCATCGTCGGCCAGGCAGGCCACTTCGCGCGCCACGTAGTCGCCGCCGACCATGTCGAGCACCACATCGACACCCTTCCCGCCCGTGAGTTCCTTCACGACGGCGGCGAAATCCTCTTCCTTGTAGTTGATCGCGCGCTCGGCGCCGAGTTCCTCGCACGCGCGGCATTTGTCGGCGCTGCCGGCGGTGGCGAACACGCGGTGGCCGAGCGCCTTCGCGACCTGGATGGCGGTGACGCCGATGCCCGAGCTGCCGCCCTGCACCAGCAGGGTCTCGCCCGGCTGCAGGCCGGCGCGCTGGAACACGTTGCTCCACACGGTGAAGAAGGTTTCCGGCAGCGAAGCCGCTTCCAGCGCGCTCAGGCCCCGCGGCACCGGCAGGCATTGGTCGAGCGGCGCCGCGCAGTATTCGGCATAGCCGCCGCCCTGCACCAGCGCGCACACCAGGTCGCCCTTGGCGAAGCCGCTACCGCCGAGGTCGCCGTCGACGATCTCGCCGGCCACTTCCAGCCCCGGCAGGTCGGAGGCGCCCGGCGGCACCGGGTACTGGCCGAGGCGCTGGAACACGTCGGGGCGGTTGACGCCGGCCGCATGGACCTTGATGAGGATTTCGCCCGGCTTGAGGTCGGGCAGCGGACGCTCGCACGGACGCAGGACTTCCGGTCCGCCGGGCTGGGTAATTTCGATAGCGCGCATGAAACACCTTGTTAAATAAAGAGCAATTGTACGCCAGTGCCGCCGGGCATCCAAGCGAGTTCGAGAATGAAGATTGCTGATAACGCTAACAATGAGCAAGAAAATGCCACATTTCACGTCTATGCGCAGCGGGTTGGCGCCAGATCAAGGAACATGCCCGCCCTGCCCTTGCCGGCACGGCAGAGTCCGCCTAGATTGGCTCAGCGATCCCATGCATAGCGCATCGCGCTTCCCGCGCGGCGCCGTGGACGCATCAACAGGAGCGAAATCATGAAGCTCACCGGAAAGCCGAACCGATCGTTCGATTTGCCTGCCCTGCTGGACGCCGGGCGCCGCCATCTTGCGCACCGCTTCGCCTGCTGGCTGCCGCAAGCGCCCGCCACCCCGCATGCGCGGCGCCGCGCCGTCCTGCTGGCCGGACTCGGCCTGGCGGCGGTACTGGCCTGGCAACCGCCGCCCGTGTACGCCCAGAACTGGCATGCCGAGCGCTGGGTCGGCACCTGGGGCGCGGGCCCCGGCGGTCCGCCGCTGCCGGCCAACACGCAGACCTTCACCGACCAGACCGTGCGCCTGATCGTCCATACCAGCATCGGCGGCACGCGCGTGCGCATCCGCCTGTCGAACGAGATGGGATCGGCGCCGCTGCGCATCGGCAGCGCCCACGTGGCCCTGCGCGGCGCGGGCGCGGACATCCAGGCCGGCACCGACCGCGTCCTGACCTTCGGCGGCAATGCCGGGATCACGCTCCCGCCCGGCGCCCCGGCGCTGTCCGACCCGGTCGACCTGAACGTGCCGGCCCTGTCCGACCTGGCGGTCAGCCTGTACCTGCCGGGCACGGTCGGCGCGACCACCATCCACGGTACCGCCAGCCAGACCAACTACGTGTCGCTGCCCGGCGACTTCACCGGCGCCGCCACGCTGCCGACCCAGCGCACGATCCTGTCCTGGCCATTCCTGACCGAAGTGGATGTGACCGGCAACGGTGCCGCCATCGTCACCCTGGGCGATTCGATCACCGACGGCACCCGCAGCACGCCCGACACCAACAACCGCTGGCCCGACTGGCTGGCGCGGCGCCTGCAGACCGTGCGCGACCCGGTGGCCGGCATCAACAACACGCTGGGTGTGGTGAACCGGGGCATCAGCGGCAACCGCCTGCTGTCGAACCCGCCGGAGGGCTCGCTTGCCGGGCGCAATATCCAGGAGCGCTTCGACCGCGACGTGCTCGCCACCGCCGGGGTGCGCTACATGACCTTGATGATCGGGATCAATGACATCGGCAACAGCTCGGCCACCAATCCGGTGTCGAGCAACGACCTGATCGCCGGCTACCGCCAGGTGATCGCGCGTGCCCATGCCAAGGGCATCGCCGTATTCGGGGCGACGCTGACGCCGTTCGAGGGAGCGGGCTATTATTCGCCCGAGAAGGAAGTGGTGCGCCAGGCCGTCAACAGCTGGATCCGTTCCAGCGACGAGTTCGACGGCGTGATCGACTTCGACCGCGTCACCCGCGATCCCAGCCGTCCGTCGCGCCTCCTGCCGGCCTACGACAGCGGCGATCACCTGCATCCGAACGATTTCGGCTACCAGGCAATGGGCACCGCCGTGCCGCTTGAATTGTTCCGTTCGGTCGGCACCTACTTGCTTGGGGCAGGTCCGCAACTGTCGAGCTCGTCTTACAAGTAAGCTCGATGTAAGTTTGACATGCTAACCGGATGATCCGGATGCGACACCGCCAGCCGAAGCTGGCGGTGTCCATACTTCGCCGACTGCGGACCGGCGCTTACTTCTTGTCGTTCTTGTGGCTCTGCGAACCGGCCTTGGCATGCTGCTCCGGCGAGCCGCCGCGGGTGTTGCCGCCGCCATTGCCGCCCGACTGTTCGTTGCCGCCGCCCTGGCTCTGGCTGTTGCCGTCGTTCTTGTGGCTCATCGAGCCTGCCTTGCGTGCTTCTTCCGACGTGAACTCGTGTGCATTGCCCGACGCGTGGGCGGCACGGCCGCCTTCGGATGCGATTTCACGCTGGCGCTGCGGGTCCATCGATGCGAAACCGCGGTTACTGGTGTCGCCGCTCTGCTTGTTGCCCTGGTTGCCCTGGTTACCTTTGTTGCCGCCTTGGTTCGATGCCATGATGATGTCCTCCAATGGTTGAGCAGTAAATCAGCTGGGGTAAAACTCGCTGAGACAGGACCATCTTAGCCATCACAGCCGTGCCCGCCCATCGTCGCCACGCCATCGTCCTGTAGGACTGCGCCTCAATGCACTGTCGTCCCCTGCTGTCTTTCATAGAGCAATTCGTAAGCCAAGCTCAGGGGCCGGCGGCGCCGCTGCGCGACTGTGCCGGCAGGGGCGTACCGGGCTTCCAGGTACGCGACAGCGCCTGCGCCTCGTCGATCTGTTCCTGCGTCATCTGGCGCCCGATGCCGGCGCGCTGATCGCCGGCGGCGCGGTGGCCGCTGGCGGCGGCCAGGTTCATCAGCATGTAGGCCAGCACCACGTCCTGCGGCATGCCGGCCACGTGGTAGCGGTACATCAGCCCGAGCGCATGCTGGGCGTCCGGATGGCCCAGCTCGGCCGCCTTGCGGAACCATTGCACCGCCAGCTTGTGGTCTTGCGGCACCGCGTTGCCGGTGTAATACATGGCGCCGATCACGTACTGGGCGTCGGCCTTGCCCTGCAGCGCCGCCTTGTAGTGCCAGGAAAAAGCCTGCCTGTAGTCGCGCTGCACCCCGCGGCCCATGTAATACATCAGGCCCAGCAAATGCTGGGCATCGGCATTCCCGGACCTGGCCAGCGGCGTGATCTCCTTCAGGGCCAGCGCGTAGTTACGGGCGTTGTAGGCGCTGGCGCCTTCGCCGAAGCCCGCCATCGCATTGCCATGCAGGCCCAGCGCGAGCAGGATGGCGACGAACCATCCCCTGATCGCGCTCCTGCCTGGTCCTTTGCCTCGTGCATTGGTCGATATTCTCATTGTCGTGTTCGGCCTTTGTTCGGCTCTCCTGTTCCGCTTATTTCCAGTTGACCTTGCCCAGGCCATCCAGCGCCACCTTGCGGTTGAGCGGCTTGCCGTACACGGTCACCGAGCCCAGGCCCGACAGGTTCAGGTTGGCGTTCTGGCGCGCCGTCACCCTGGCGTTGCCGAGGCCGGACAGGTCGACGTCGACCGTGTCGGCGTTGAACTGCTGGGCATCGAGGTTGCCCAGGCCGCCGAGGCCGGCCTTCAGCCAGCGCGCCCGTCCGCTCAGCGTCACGAAGCCGGCGCCCTGCAGCTTGAGTTCGACGCCTTCCGCGTCCAGGCCCTGCAGTTGCATGCTGCCGATGCCGCCCAGGCTGGCGTGCACCAGCCGGTAGTTCACCGCGACCCGCATCGAACCGGCGCCGTCCAGGTTCAGGGCCAGCCGTTCGCCCGAAAAACCGGCCACGTCGGTCGATCCCAGGCTTTCCGAGGTCACCTCGCGCAGTGCCGGCAGGACCAGCTCGGCGTGCAGTCCGCCCATCCGCACCCGGCCCTGGACCTCGGTATCGATGCGCAGCGTGTCGCCCTCCTGCACCGTGACCGTCCTGGCCAGCCAGCGCGGCTCGCCGCTCAGCGTCAGGCTGGGCGTGGCGCCCGGACGCACGCGCAGGTCGACCAGGCCTTCGATCCGCACGCGCACCACGCGCGCATCGACCGGCCGGGTTTCGCGCGCCATGTCGGCCGCGCCGTCTTCGGGCGCCGCCTGCGCCACCCCGCACAGCGCCCAGAAGCCCAAGTTTGCCAGTCCCAGCGTCAGTCTTTTATGCATTGTCTTCTCCGAGCCGTGTTCTTGTTGTAAGGGCTTTACCGCCACAGTTGCTGTCGAACAATCAACTGCCGGTAAGCCGTTTGCTGCTCCAGGGCATCATGCGCAAAGATTAAGCTTATTGCACAGGCAAGCCCAGTCGATTGCGACGAACTGCAAAATCAGCGCGCCAGGCGACGCCATGTCGTGACCGGCGGCGCAAAACCACGTAAGGCCGGCCTGTTTCGGCTTACCAGACCCGACTTGTAAAAAATTGTCGAAAAATGTCGTTTTTTTTGAAATTAAGAAATACATACGTTGAATTATTCGTATTGCATTGCGTTAAGATAATTAACGCCGGGCGATAAGCCGGCACAAGAACCAGTTTCACGTTTCGTCACCAGAGGTTATCCATGCGCATGCGCCACATTCCGTTCCTGCTGGCCGGGCTGTCCTTGTCGCTGTCGGCCTACGCCGCCAGCAGCGACCAGTGGACACTGCCGGTCAATGTCAAGAAGCTCGACAATGGCCTGACGGTCGTCGTCTCCGAAGACCACAGCTCGCCCACCGTCGGCGTGTCCGTCGTCTATCACGTCGGCATGCGCCTCGAGCCGCGCAACCGCACCGGCTTCGCGCACCTGTTCGAACACCTGATGTTCCAGGGCACTCCGAACGCGCCGAAGGGCGTGTTCGACCGCACCATCACCGGCGGCGGCGGCCGCAACAACGGCTCCACCCGTCCCGACTTCACGAATTACATCGAGACCGCGCCGGTATCCGCGATCGAGCCGATCCTGTGGCTGGAAGCCGACCGCATGAAGACCCTCGACTTCAGCGCGGCCTCCTTGAAGAACCAGCAGGACGTGGTGAAGGAAGAAATCCGCGTCAACGTCAAGAACAAGCCCTACGGCGGCTTCATGATTTTCGACCTGCCGCAGCAGGCCTTCCAGAAATGGGAGAACAACCACGACGGCTACGGCAGCTTCCAGGACCTGGAAGGGGCCAGCCTCGACGACGTGCGCGCCTTCCACCGCGACTACTACGGCCCCAACAACGCGGTGCTGTCGATCGCCGGCGACCTCACCCCGGCCCAGGGCTTCGCGCTGGCGCAGAAATACTTCGGCGGCATCGCCCGCCGCCCGACCCCGGCCCCGACTGATTTCAGCGAAGGCCTGAACACCCGGGAAAAACGCAGCGTGCAGAGCGACGCCCTGGCCCAGGTGCCGGCCATTGCCGCCGGCTGGAAAGTGCCGCCGCGCGGCCACCGCGACCAGGCGCCGATGGCCGTGCTGGCCGAACTGCTGGCCGGCGACAGCGCCTCGCTGTTCTACCAGGGCATGGTCAAGGGCCGCGAGATCGCGCTGGGCGTCTCGGCCGGCTTCGGCCTGACCGGTCCGTTCGAGTACGACGGTCCGACCCTGCTCACCGTCACCAGCTTCTACAAGCCGAACGTCGGCGCCGACGCCGTGCTGGCCGCGATGGACGAGGAAATCGCCAAGGTCGCGAAGAACGGCGTGGACGAAGCCGCCCTCAAGCGCGTCAAGGTGCGCATGCTGGCCGACTGGAACAACGGCCTGGAGAACTTCATGAACCGCGCCGACACGCTGGCCAAGCTGCAGACCCTGTGGGGCGACGCCAACGTGGTCAACAAGGTGCCGGGATGGATCGAAGGCGTGACGTCGGCCGACGTCCAGCGCGCCGCCGCCACCTACCTCGTACCGGCCAACCGCACCGTGATCGACCGACAACCCGCCGCCCGGGCGCCCGCTGCCCCGGCCGCGCCCGCAGCCCCGGCCCCGGCTGCAACCGCCGACAAGAAATAAGGAGCGCATCCATGAAAAAACAGATGCTCGCACTGGCCATTCCGATGCTGTTCGCGGCCGGCGTGGCCCCGGCCTTCGCGGCCGACGTCAAGCTGCCGGCCGACATGCCGGCCTACGCCAGGGACAAGGCCCTGCCGGCCCCGAAGATCGTCAAGAAGACCCTGGCCAACGGCCTGCAGGTGTGGGTCGTGCCACGTGACGGCGTGCCGCGCGTGGACATGGTGCTGGCCGTGCGCGACGCCGGCCTGGCCGCCGACGATGCCGCCCATCCGGGCTTTGCCGGCATGCTGGCGGGCCTGCTCAACGAAGGCACCGCCAAACGCGACTCGCGCGCGATCGCCGAGGCCTCGCAAGGCATGGGCGGCTCGGTCAGCGGCAGCGCCAGCGCCGACGGCGCCCTGGTGGTCGGCAACGCCCTGCCGTCGCAGGCAGGCCCGATGATGGCCCTGCTGGCCGAAGTGGCGCGCACCCCGTCGTTCCCGGCGCGCGAAGTGGCGCTGGCCAAGGCCAACGCCCTGCAGGGGCTGCGCGCCAGCGAAGCCCAGCCGGCCTTCCGCGCCGGCCGCGCCCTCAACCGCGCCGTATTCGGCGACCACCCGTACGGCCGCACCCAGCCGACCGCCGAATCGATCGCCTCCGTCACCGAGGACATGCTGCGCAGCGAGCACGCCAAGCGCTTCCGGCCCGAGCACGCGCTGCTGGTGATCGCCGGCCGCATCACCGATGCCGAGGCCATGAAGCTGGCCCAGCAAGCCTTCGGCGACTGGAAGGGCAACGGCACGGCCGCCCCGGCCACGCCCAGGGCCCCGGCGGACGTCAAGCCGGTGCGCGTGCTGCTCGAACGGCCGGGCAGCGTGCAGTCGACCATCCGCCTGGGCGCCCCGGCGATCGCGGCCACCGCGCCCGACTACATCCCGCTGGAACTGGCCAGCGACATCCTGGGCGGCGGCTTCTCGAACCGCATCAACCTCAACCTGCGCGAAGCCAAGGGCTATACCTACGGCGCCGGCGCCGGCGCGCGCCTGATGCGCGAAGGCGGCGCCACCCTCGGCAGCGCCGACGTCCGCAACGAGGTCACCGGCGCCGCGCTGACCGAGTTCTTCAACGAGTACAAGCGTATCGGCGCCGAACTGGTGCCCGCCGACGAGATGGAACTGCACAAGCGCCACATCGCCGGCAATTTCATGCTGGTCAACCAGATGCAGCGCGCGGTGGCGGCAACGCTGGCCAGCCAATGGCTGGTCGGCCAGCCGGCCGAAGCCCTGACCGAGTACGTGCCGAAGATCCAGAAGGTCACGCCGGAGCAGGTGCGCACGGTGGCGAAGAAGTATTTCGCGCCCGAGAACCAGTCGGTGGTCATCGTCGGCGACAGCAAGGCGGTGGGCGAGCAGCTGAAGGCGTTCGGCGAGTTCACGGTCACCGACAAATAAGCCGGCAAACAAGCGGCAAAACAAGCGGCGGCGCCGCAAACGACAAAGCCTCCCGGACGCGAGCCCGGGAGGCTTTTTCATCGACGCGGCCGGCTTACTTTTTGGCCGACTGCTTCGATCCGCCGTGCGCCGACTGCTTAGTCTCGCCATGCTCGGCGCGCTGCTTGTTGACGATGCGCGAGGCGACTTCCTCCTCGCGGCCGGGGTAGCGGTGTTCCTTCTTGAATTCGGTCTCGAGTTTCTTGAACTCTTGCTCGCGTTTGGGGCTGGCGCCTCGGGGCATGGTGACCTCCAGTCGGTGATGTCGATGGAGGCAGGGTAGACCCGTGCTCGGTGCCGGACGGTGCGGTGACACACGTTGCGCTAACGCGGGCGCCGGGCAGGGTGGGCGGGGTCCCCGTCCACGCGTTCAACCGGTGCGTCGACAACGGCGATAACAATCAGCCCTGCAGCGCCTTTTCCAGGTCGTCCAGCTCCGCCGGCTTGACCAGGTGCGCATCGAACCCGGCCTGGTGCGCCTTGCGCCGGTCTTCCGGCGAGCCGTAGCCGGTATGCGCCACCAGGCGGATCGACTTCAGTTGCGGATGCGCCTTCAGCATGCGCGCCAGCTCGTAGCCATCCACGCCGGGCAGGCCGATGTCGAGCACGATCACGTCCGGCTTCTTCTCCAGCGCCATCTGCTCCAGGCGGCTGGCGTCGGCCGTGGTATAGGCCTCGTAGCCCATCTCGGCCAGCAGGAAGGCCATCATTTCCATCGCGTCGATGTTGTCGTCCACCAGCAGCACGCGGCGTCCCCCACTGGCGGCGGCCGGGGCGGTGCCGGCATCCGGCAGCGTATCCGGCTTGTCCTCCTGGACGCGCAGTACCGGCAGCTCCACCGTGAAGATGCTGCCCAGGCCGATGCCGGGGCTGGTCGCGGACAGGCGGCCACCGTGCATCTCGAGCAGGCGCGACACCAGCGACAGCCCGATGCCGAGGCCTTCCGGCGCGCGGTCCGGCGGCACCGCGGCCTGGGCGAACATGCCGAAGATGCGCGACAGGTTGTCCTCGGCGATGCCGATGCCGTTGTCCTGCACCGCGATGCGCACCACCTTGTCGTCCAGCGCCACCTCGACCCGGATGCGGCCGCCCTTGGGCGTGAACTTGGCGGCGTTGTGCAGCAGGTTGCCCATCGACTGCGCCAGGCGCACCGGGTCGCCCACGACCCATACGTGCTGCGGCGGCGCGACCACTTCCAGCGCGTGCGCGCGCGCGTGGATCAGCGGGCCGGCGGTCTCGATCGCCTGGGCGATGACGCTGCCCAGCTCGACCTCTTCCTTGCGCAGCGCGATCTTGCCTTCCGAGATGCGGGCGACGTCGAGCAGGTCGTCGACCAGGTGCGCCAGGTGGTCGACCTGGCGCGTGATGACCTCGCGCGCGCGCGCCTGGCGCTCTTCGGCGCCCTGCCCGCTCGATCCCAGCAGCGCGGCGGCATTGCGGATCGGCGACAGCGGGTTGCGCAGCTCGTGCGCCAGCGTGGCCAGGAATTCGTTCTTGTTGACGTCGGCCGCGCGCAGCAGGCTTTCGATTTCGCGCCGGCGCGTGATGTCGCTGGTCACCCGCGCCACCCGGTACACCTCGCCGCGGCGGTCGCGCACCGCGAACAGGCGGTCGCGCACCCAGCGCACGGCCCCGTCCTCGGGCACGATGCGGAACTCGGCCTCGTAGTGCGGCTCCTGCGGCAAGGCGTTCCACAGCGCCCCCACGTGGCCGCGGTCGTCCACGTGCACGGCCTCCAGCCAGCTGCCCGGCTGCCGCTGCAGGTCCTCCACGCTGCGGCCCCAGATCGCGGCGTAGGCCGGGCTGACGTATTCGAGCGCGAGCGACGGCAGCGAGAACATCCAGAACACGTCCTCGATGTTGTCGGTCAGCTGGCGGAAGCGCTCCTCGCTATCGCGCAGCGCGGCCTGGGTCCGGCGCATGCGCAGCAGCGCATTGACGTTGGCGATCAGCTCGTCGGCCTCGATGGGGGCAGCCAGGTAGTTGTCGGCGCCGCCTTCCAGGCCGCGGATCTTGTCGGCGCGCCCGGTCAGCGCGGCCGAGGTCTGCAGCACCAGCACGGCGGCGCTGTCGGGGTCGGCCTTGATGCGGCGGCAGACTTCGATGCCGTTGATGTCGGGGAGCTTGACGTCGAGCAGCACCAGCGACACCCCGCCGCGCTGCGTGACCGCCAGCGCGTCGGTACCGTTGGAAGCCTCGACCACCTCGAATCCGGCACTCTGCAGGATACGGGTCTTGGCGTAGCGGGCGCCGTCGTTGTCGTCGACATTCAGGATCAGGGTGGTGGCATTCATCGTCGTGTGTCCGTCAATTGCTTGGTTCGGCCGGAGGCGTGAAACGGCGCGGCAGGACCAGGCTGAAGGTCGAGCCCTGCCCCACCTGGCTGCTCACTTCCACGCGCCCGCCGAGCAGGTCCGCCAGCTTGCGGCACAAGGGGAGCCCGAGGCCGGTGCCCTTGCTGCGGCGCTGCAGCGGGTGTTCGATCTGGCTGAACTCTTCGAAGATCAGTTGCAGGTTGTCCGGGCTGATGCCGATCCCGGAGTCGGCCACCGAGAAGCGGATCTCGCCGCTGCCGGCGTCGACCGCGGCGCTCACGTTCACCGCGCCGCGTTCGGTGAACTTCAGCGCGTTCGAGATGAAGTTGCGCAGGATCTGGGCGATCTTGCCCTCGTCCGAATCAATGGGGGGAATGTCCTCGCCGGACGCGAACGCCAGCTCGACGCGGGCATCGTCGACCAGCGGGCGCAGCATGCCCTTGAGCGCGCGGAACAGGTTCTCCACCAGCACCGGCGCCGGATGCACTTCGACCTTGCCGGCCTCGATCTTGGCCAGGTCCAGCAGGTCGTTGACCAGCTCGGACAGGTCGTTGGCGGCCGACTCGATGTATTTCACCTGGCGCTCCTGTTCCGGCGTCAGGTCGCCGTCCATCCGACCCAGCAGCAGCTGGGCCAGCGCCCGGATCGAGGACAGCGGCGTGCGCAGCTCGTGGCTGGTGTTGGACAGGAAGCGCGACTTCATTTCGTCGGCCTTGCGCAGGCGCTCGGCCTTGTCCTCGATCTCGGCGTACAGCGCCACGATGCCGCGGTTGGTGTCCTCCAGCTCGCGCGTCAGCGACAGCAGGTCTTCCTGGCGCTCGCGCAGCTCGGCCAGCGCGGCCGCCAGCTCGCGGTTCTGCAGGTGCACCTCGAGGTAGGTGTTGGCCACCGGGCTGTCCTTGGCCAGCTGGGCGCCCAGGTCGAGCAGGCGCGCGCCGTCGATGTACGCCTGCGGCGGCAGCACCTTGGTCATGGCGATCGAGGGCGTGTCCGGGTTCACGTCGCAGGCGTCCATCAGGCGGTGCGCGGTGACCAGCGCGTCCTGGGGCAGCGCCCCGGCCGCAGCCGGCCCGGCGCCGACCGTCACTTCCAGGTGCTGCACGCGGCCGGCGTCGCGCAGCTGGAACACGGCGCGCCCGCCGAAGCGCAGCTGGCAGGCCGCGCGCGCCGCTTCCGACACGGCGGTGGCGATGCGCACCTGGTCCTGCTGCGAAAAGCCGAGCAGCTGCGATACCTGGCGCGCGCGCTGGCGCACCAGCACCACGTCCTGGTCGTTGTCGAGGGCAAGGTTGAGCAGGCGCTGGATCTTCATGCGGTCCTTTCGCGGCGGCGCCCCACCAGCACCATCGCGTCGTCGCGGCGGCGGATGAAGTCGCGCATCAGGATGCCGGCCACGATCGCCGGCGTACGCGCGGCCAGGCCCGGATAGGCATTCAGGTCCCACTGGGTCTGGATGCCGTCCGAATGCAGGATCACCAGCGCGCCCGGCGGGCACTCGACCGTGAATTCCTGCACCTTGCGCATGTTGTTGCCGACGATGCCGTTGTGCGAGACCAACGCGCGGCGCGTTTCGCCGTCGAGGATCACGCCGTTGACGTTGCCGATGCCGGCGAAGCGCACTTCGTCGGCCGCGTAGTCGACGCGCGCGGCCGACAGCGCCGCGCCGCGCGTGATGCGCAGCGCTTCGTGCGCGTCGTGCAGCACGTCGGACGGCGTGCCGTGCGGACGTTGTTCCAGGGCGGCGATCGCCGCGGCAGCAGCCTTGTGTGCTTCCGGCCCGTGGCCCAGGCCGTCGACCCCGACCAGGGTGGCGCCGTGCAAACTGCAGAATACGGCCCAGCCGTCGCCCGACTCGTCTTCGCCGGCGAGCGGCACGCACAGCGCGCCGACCTCGAGCCCGCAGGGTTCCGGCGGCGCCGGGGTGCTCCAGACCCGCATGAAAAAGGCGGCCCCCTGGCCGCGCGCGCTCCAGACGTCGAATTCGTCGGCCTGGCGGCGCAGCGCACCGAGGCCGGTGCCGGCGGTGCCGGCGGTCGAGACGCCGTCGCGCAGGCTGACTTCGAGGTTGCCGATGCCCGGGCCGTCGTCGACCGCGAGCACGTCCACGCCTGCCGTCTCGATGCCGGACTGGGTACGCATGATGTACAGCGTGCCTTCCCCGGCATGTTTCAGGATGTTGGTGGCGGCCTCGGTGATCACGATCGCCAGGCGTCCGGCCTGGACATCGGCGAAGCCGAGCGCATCCGCAAGCTTCTGGCCGGCGCGGCGCGCCGCGGCGACGTCGCTGGCGTGGAGGATCGGGAAGGTGATCTGCGGCTGCAGGGAACTGATCAGCGTTTCCATTTGACTACGCACACGGCCGTGCCCTCTCCAGGACGGGTATCGATCACGAACTCGTCGCACAGGCGCTTGGAGCCGCTCAGCCCCAGGCCGAGGCCGCCGCCGGTGGTGTAGCCGTCGCGCAGCGCCAGGTCCAGGTCGGGAATGCCGGGACCGTCGTCGACGAAGATCAGGCCGACGCCCTTGCGGACGCCGTCCGCCAGTTCGTCGAGATGGGCCTCGCCGCCGCCGCCGTACTTGATGGTGTTGCGCGCCAGTTCGCTGGCGGCGGTCACCAGCTTGGTCTGGTCGACCAGCGACAGTCCGATGCCGACCGCGCGCTCGCGCACGTGCTTGCGCAGGTGAACGACGTCCTCGTCGGTCCGCAGGGGCAGGCTGAGGCGCGAGGCACGCTGCTGGCGATGGCGCTCCAGCAGCTCGGTCTCGAACGGGACCGCGGTGTTATGAGCTGGGCTCATCAAAAAAGGTTCTTTCCTAACAGGGCCATGCCCTTCTCGACGTTCAGTGCGGTCTGGACGCCGTGCAGGGTCAGGCCGAGCTCGACCAGGGTGATGGCCACCGCCGGCTGCATGCCGACCACCACGGTCCGGGCGTCGAGCACGCGCGCCATCGCGGCGGTGTTGCTGATCATGCGGCCGATGAAGGAGTCGACCAGGTCCAGCGCCGAAATGTCGATCAGGACGCCCTTGGCGCCATCGCTGACGATACGCTCGGTGAGGTCGTCCTGCAAGGTCATCGCCAGGCGGTCATGCATGTCGACCTGGATCGTTACCAGCAGCAGGTCGCCCATGCGCAGAATCGGGATGCGTTCCATGTCGCGTCAGGCCTTCCCGTGCTGCTTGATGATCGCCGTGCCGGTGCGCTCGAGCGCGACCACGAAGGCGTCGGCCAGGCTGGCCTTGGTGGTCACGTCTTCCAGGTTCACGCCCAGGTGGACGATGGTCTGGGCGATCTGCGGACGGATGCCGCTGATGATGCAGTCGGCGCCCATCAGGCGCGCGGCGGCGATGGTCTTCATCAAGTGCTGCGCCACCAGGGTATCGACGGTCGGTACGCCGGTGATGTCGATGATCGCGATGGCGGCGCCGGTGTCGACGATCTTCTGCAGGATGTTTTCCATCACCACCTGGGTACGCGCCGAATCCAGGGTGCCGATCAGCGGCAGCGCCAGGATGCCGTTCCACAGCTTCACGACCGGGGTCGAGAGCTCGAGCAGTTCCTGCTGCTGGCGCACGATGATCTGGTCGCGGGTGCGCTGGAAGTTTTCGATGGTGAACAGGCCCAGCTTGTCGAGCAGGGTGTTGATGGTCCACGACGCGTCCGCCAGGGCCGCGGCGTCGCCGGCGAAGCCGCTGCGCAGCTGCGAGAACAGGGGCTGCTTCAGCGAGAACACGAAGGTCGCGGTTTCGCTCGGGGTCGAGCCGCCCTTGGCACGCGCCGAGGAAATGTCGGCCAGCAGGTCGCGTACGTCGTCCCACGAGCGGTGCTCGATGTTCTGCAGTTCGCCGGCACGGGTCGCAACGGCGAAAGCGGCCAGGAATTGCTGGCAGTGGCCGCGTAGCTGCTCCCTGGAGACGACGTTTGAACGCACCGTCAATGCTTCGAGCTGCGCCACCCATTCCGTGCCGATCTCGGACTGGTGGTCCTGGACGATCTGGCTGATGCGGGTCGCGTAGTCCTGAGTGCTCATCTGTCGTTCCTTGTCTTGGTAAGTTTCGCCCAGCGGCGTGCAGGTACACGCAGGGCATTCTGTTGAACAGCCAACTATACCATTCCTTGCCTTTGCGCCACGGCCCGATTCTCCGGAAACGCCGGTTTATTTGGAAATTTTCTGAGAGTATTTCCACGAAACAACATGCCAAAAGAAATTCCGAAACAATCGGCAGCGCTTGCGGTGCACGTCCGAATTTTCGTCACATGTAGCGGCCCCTGCCGTAGGGGGAAATTTGTGATGTGACAAAGACCGTGATTATGCCAGGTGAATAATCGATTCGAGGCCACCGTGGCCTCCGTGGCGCGACACGTCGTCGCGCCGGCATGCCGAGCAGGGGCATGATCATGATCATGACCACGACAACGGTTCCATCCACGCGCGAGGCGCGCCGGCTGCTCGACAACCGCACCCTCCTCGCCCATCCCAACATGCAGGCCTTCCTCAAGGCGATCGCGGCGGCGGAAGGCGGCGGCTACGATTTCAGGTACGGCGCAGTGCGCGGCCGGCGCAACGATCCTGGCGCTTCACCGACCTCTCGACCCATCCCGGCGCCGGCCGCGGCGGACGCGTCACCGCCGCCGGCATGTACCAGATCACCCGGCCGACCTGACGCGAGATGAGCGCCCGGATGGGGCTGCGCGATTTCTCGCCCGACACCCAGGACCTGGTCGCGGTGGAAATCCTGCGCACCATCGGCGCCGTCGACGCCATCCTGCACGGCGACCTGGCCGAGGCGCTCGACAAGGCCTCGCGCCGCTGGTCTTCGCTGCCGCGCGGCAAAGGCCTGCCGGGCCGCTATCCGCCGCAACCGTCGATCGCCTTCGAGACATTCGAGCGGTATTGCCGGGATGCCGGCGGTAGCTTGGCCTGATGCATCCGGCAGTCCTAGATCTCCAGCGCGATCCCGGCGGCACCGGCCAGGACCAGGCTGGCGCCCCACAGTGTTCAAGCCGATCTTGTTCAAGCCGACGGATAGCAGAACGAATCGGTCGAGCAGTCGCCGCCCGCTGAAGGCCGCCTATGTGAAGGCGCAGATGTATTTCTTCCTGGTATATGCGGTCATCAGCGAACGCATTCTCAAGGTCCTGGGACGCATGTTCCGGGTCGGTTGAGCGCTTTCCGGGAAGAGGAAAATACAAAGCCGCCGCTGCAATCGCACCGGCGGCTTTTTCAATCTCCCTGCTTCAATCGCCCTGCGTCATCGCATCGATCAGGGTATCGCCGATCGGATACCCGGACTGCTGTTCGAAGCCGATGAACATCGGGCTGGGATTGGCTTCGAGGAAGTAATACACGCCGTCGCGGTTGCGGCGCCAGTCGATCGCGGTCCAGTTCAGGCCGAGCACGCGCATGATCGCCGCCGCCTGCCGCGCAATGGCCGGCGGCGTCTCGATCGGGATGACCTGGGCACCACGGTCGGCGCGAAAATCGATCTGGTCGCTGAGCAGTTCGGCACTGAAGCACTGGCTGCCGATCGCATAGGTACGGATGTTGGTGCCGTCGATGTATTCCTGCAGCGTGATCGGGGCCTGCTTCAGTGCAATCGCCAGGTGCTCCGCGGCCAGGTGCTTTTCGGTGATGCACTCGGTGTGGGCGCCGCCGTACACCGGCTTGAAGATGGTCTCGCCCACGTTCTCGCAGAATGCGCGGATGCGGTCCGGATCGTTGCCGATGTAGGTGCGTGGAATCGTCACGCCCTCGCCGGCGACGAGTGCCAGCTGGTGCGGCTTCTCCTGGTGCGATTGGAAGGCTTCCCAGCTGTTGAACCAGCGCGTCCGGTTTTTCATCTGGAACCACGAGCGCACGCAGGCCATGCTGTCGTAATACGCCACGTCGTTGGACGTACCGCGCGAGGCGCGCGTGGTTTCCGGCTGGACGCCGCCGAAATTGCGCCAGTAGACGGAACCGATGTCATCGAAGGCGATCGAGCGTCCGTCCGCCAGTGCGAGCGTACCGCCCTCGCTGCCGGGGTAGAGACTGAGCGCGAAGCCGGCCGGGAAGGTGTGCGTTTCGACCAGTCCGGTTTCGTGGCCGCGTTCGGTCAGCCGCGCCATCAGGTGCTGGGCGTGCGGATCGCGCGCATGCCCCAGGATGAGATGCTTCATTGAAAGTCGCTTGATAGGAAATGGGACTGCTGCGGAGACTGCGCGTGGAAAGCCGCCCGCACATGCGTATGTGCGGACGGCCCTGGATCAGACGACGCCGCCGCCCTCTTCGCCGATGGCCTGGGTGGTATCGTACGGCGGCTGAATCGGCGGAATCTGCGCGCCGCCCTCTTCACCGTACATGGCCGAGGTGACGATGCCGCCGCCGATGATGGTTGTACCGCCGACCGGCGCTTGCAGGCCCCCGCCGACCAGGTCGAGTTCCTTGTCGTTCAAGCTGAATGGATGCATGATGTTTTTCCTATCTCTCTGTCTATGTCGTTATTGGATTGCGTGCGTGCCGCAACGTCAGACGGCGTAGTCGCCGCCGCCGCCTTCTTCGCCGATGCGCAGGGTGGTACCTTCGCCCGGCGGCAAGCCGCCGACTTCACCGTAGATCTTCGAAGCCGCGGCGCCGCCTTCTTCGCTGGTGATCACGGAAGTGATGGGCGCTTCGATCGGGCCGGTATCGCCGGGCTCGACGGCGATGACCGTACCGCCAGCGACCTGGTCCAGCGCTTCGTCATTCAGACTAAATGGATGCATGATTTTCCTGACAGTTCATACGGTGCAAAACCGACGAGAAACGCCATTGCCGATCATCCGGCAATGGACGCGATCAGCTTTCTACGGGAATTCCCGGAGGGATGGTGCCACCTTCCTCGCCCAGAGGATCGGTCGTGGCAAACGGCGGCGATCCCGGGACGACGACGATGACACCGCCGTTGCCGGGCGCCGGAACGCCGGCGCCGCCGGCAACCTGATTGATTTCCTCGTCGTTCAGACTAAATGGATGCATGTTTTCCTCTTTATGTGTAAAGGGTGAATTCGCCCGCGCACCATCGCTGTAAATGGTGAATAAGCGAAAAAACTATAACAAAGGAAAAAGAAACTCACAATAAGATTTATTTTCTAAAAACAGGCCCGCCGAATACTCACCATTTCTAACGAAATGTCGAAATCCCTTTGCGGGCATTATCGTGGCCAGCAAGTAAGCCGATCACCTGATGTTGTAATCGGAACGCATTGCCTTTCGTAAATACTCACGAAATATTTCCATGCATTCGATATGCATGGATCAAAAACAAAACGGCCCGGAATATCTCCCGGGCCGCTCCATGCGCAGGTGCAGGAATCAGACCGCGCCGCCATCCTCGCCCACCGGCATGGTACCGCCGCCCTCTTCGCCGATGGCTTGCGTGGTGCCGTAGCCGCCGCCCTCGGCGTCCGGGGCCGACAGCGTACCCGGCAGGACCGCGCCACTGGCGCTTGCCGGAGCGCCGCCACCGGCGACGAGGTCGAGGTCTTTATCGTTCAGGCTGAATGGATGCATGATGTTCCTGTTTTGATGGATTGTTTCGAATGACAGTTGCGAAAAGGAATGTGCCGGTCAGACTGCGCCGCCGCCTTCTTCGCCGATCGCCAGCGTGGTGTGGCCGCCTTCTTCACCGACGTAGTGCGAGGTATAGGGCGGCACCGGGATGGGCAGGCTGCCCTGGATGATCCCGGCCGACAATTCGCCGCCGGCGATCTGATTCAGTTGTTCATCGTTCAGGCTGAATGGATGCATTGCTTTCCTCTTTGGTGGATAGGTCGGTTCGCTCGGTCCGCACCGTTTCAATCGGTGATTGAGCAAAAAAACTATAACAAAGGAAAAAGTATTTCACAACAAAATTAATATTCCATAAATCCTGCTGCTCGATTCTCACACTAAATCACAAGACAGCGGGCAGCTGAGTCCGACCCGATACGCATGAATTCGAGTTCAAAAATATAATACCTAATTCATTATGGAAAATATCAAACAATATCTCGCCACGATAATCGTGCGGCCATAAAAAAACCGCCAGGCTTGCGCACTGGCGGTTTTTTTACAAACACCCGGCCGCCGCGGCAGCCGGGTGCGAAAGGTAGGGCTTACTGCGCCGCACCCGCCGCCGCGTCATCCGCGGCGGCAGCCTTCATCGACAGCTTCAGGCGGCCGCGCTCGTCGGTCTCGAGGACCTTCACGCGCACTTGCTGGCCTTCCTTCAGGTAGTCGGCCACGGCATTCACGCGCTCGTTGGCGATCTGCGAGATGTGCAGCAGGCCGTCCTTGCCCGGCATCACTTGCACGATGGCGCCGAAGTCCAGCAGCTTGAGCACGGTACCGTCGTAGGTCTTGCCCACTTCGACCGATGCGGTCAGTTCTTCGATGCGGCGCTTGGCTTCCTGGCCGGCGGCGGCATCCACCGAAGCGATGGTCACGATGCCTTCGTCGGTGATGTCGATCTGGGTACCGGTCTCTTCGGTCAGCGCGCGGATCACGGCGCCGCCCTTGCCGATCACGTCACGGATCTTTTCCGGATTGATCTTGATGGTGATCAGGCGCGGTGCGAAGTCCGACAGTTCGGTCTTCACGGTCGGCATCGCCTTCTGCATCTCGGCCAGGATGTGCTGGCGGCCTTCCTTGGCTTGCGCGAGTGCCACCTGCATGATTTCCTTGGTGATGCCCTGGATCTTGATGTCCATCTGCAGCGCGGTGATGCCGTTGGCGGTACCGGCCACCTTGAAGTCCATGTCGCCCAGGTGGTCTTCATCGCCCAGGATGTCGGTCAGGACGGCGAACTTGCCGCCTTCCTTGATCAGGCCCATGGCGATGCCGGCCACGTGGGCCTTCATCGGCACGCCGGCGTCCATCAGTGCCAGGCAGCCGCCGCAGACCGAAGCCATCGACGACGAACCATTCGATTCGGTGATTTCCGACACCAGGCGCACCGAGTAGCTGAACTCTTCCGGCGACGGCAGCGCGGCGACCAGCGCCCGCTTGGCCAGGCGGCCGTGGCCGATTTCACGGCGCTTCGGGGTGCCCACACGGCCGGTTTCGCCGGTGGCGAACGGAGGCATGTTGTAGTGCATCATGAAGTCGTCGGTGTACTCGCCCATCAGCGCGTCGATCTTCTGGCTGTCGCGGCCGGTGCCGAGGGTGGCGATCACCAGGGCCTGGGTTTCGCCGCGGGTGAACAGGGCCGAACCGTGGGTACGCGGCAGGACGCTCGAGCGGATCGAGATCGGACGCACGGTGCGGGTGTCGCGGCCGTCGATGCGCGGCTCGCCTTCCAGGATCTGCGAACGGACGACCTTGGCTTCCATGTCGAACAGGATGTTGCCGACTTCGGCCGCATCGGCTTCGACGCCTTGCGCCTGCAGGCCGGCCAGCACTTCGCCGGACAGCGACTTCAGCTTCTGCTGGCGCGCCGACTTTTCGCGGGTCTGGTAAGCATCGCGCACCTTGGCTTCAGCCAGTTGTGCGACTTGTGCGATCAGGGTTTCGTTCTTCGGGGCCGGGCTCCACTCCACTTCCGGCTTGCCGCCTTCTTCGACCAGCGCGTGGATCGCGTCGATCACGGCCTTCATCTGCTCGTGGCCGTAGACGACCGCGCCCAGCATGATTTCTTCGGACAGCTGCTGCGCTTCGGATTCGACCATCAGCACGGCGTGTTCGGTACCGGCCACGACCAGGTCCATCTGCGAGGTCTTGAGCTGGGTGGTGCTCGGGTTCAGGATGTACTGGCCGTTGGCGTAGCCGACGCGGGCGGCGCCGATCGGGCCGCTGAACGGGATACCGGCCACGCACAGGGCGGCCGAGGCGCCGATCATCGACGGGATGTCCGGATCGATCTCAGGATTGACCGACAGCACGTGGATAATGACCTGGACTTCGTTCAGATAGCCTTCCGGGAACAACGGGCGGATCGGGCGGTCGATCAGGCGCGAGGTCAGCGTTTCCTTCTCGGACGGACGGCCTTCGCGCTTGAAGAAGCCACCCGGGATCTTGCCGGCTGCATAGCTCTTCTCGATGTAATCGACGGTCAGCGGGAAGAAATCCTGGCCCGGCTTGGCATCCTTCCTGGCGACCACGGTGGCCAGGACGACGGTGTCTTCCACCGACACCACGACGGCGCCGCTGGCCTGGCGGGCGATTTCGCCGGTTTCCAAGGTAACGGTGTGCTCGCCGTACTGGAAGGTTTTCGTAACTTTGTTAAACATGGGGTATCCCTTTCATTTTGCCGACAGATTTTCAGGCGCTGTCGTTCACCTCACCACGGGCCGGGCCGTATTGCCGCGGCCTTTTGCTCCACTAAACTTCACTTCCAACCAGTCGGGGTCAGAGCCCACCCTTGAAAACCGGGATCCGACCCCGAAAGTCTAAAAATAAAAAATGCCCGCGGCAGTCGAACTGACGCAGGCATTTCATGTTTAAGCGTTCGGCTGAAAGCTCAATGCGTACCGATTACTTACGCAGGCCGAGCTTGGCGATCAGGTCGCGGTAACGGTTCAGGTCTTTGTTCTTCAGGTAGGCCAGCAGGCTCTTGCGACGGTTGACCATCATGATCAGGCCGCGGCGCGAGTGGTGGTCCTTCTTGTGTTCCTTGAAGTGACCGTTCAGTTCGTTGATGCGTGCGGTCAGCAGTGCAACTTGCACTTCCGGCGAACCGGTATCTTTGTCGCCACGTGCGTTGTCAGCGATGATCGCTGCTTTGTTGATGTGTTCTACGGACATGATATTACCTTTCACATGCGGTGCAAGAGTCGGAACCCAGCGCACCGTGAGTTATTGAGAAACCTGACCCACAGGTCAAGACCGGAGAGTATAGGTGAAAACGGCAGCCGAAGCCAGTCTTTCCTGGCTTTCGTTACAATGCATGGGATGGCGATGCCAATCTTGCATGCACTAAGGATTTTACGGATGAGCAAATCAAAGAACATGAAATCGCTGGCCGCGCTGCTGGCGCTATCCCTCGCCCTGGCAGGCTGCGGCATGCTGTCGCCCAAGCTGTCCGCGGGCACCCCGGTGGCCGACGTCACCGCCCGCCTCGGCCAGCCGGCCGCCACCTATCCCGACCCGGACGGCGGCCAGGTGCTGGAATACCGCGGCCAGCCGATGGGCCAGTTCCAGCACATGGCGCGCATCGGCGCCGACGGCCGCCTGATCTCGTACGACCAAGTGCTGACCAGCGACAACTTTGCCAGGGTACAGGTCAACCGCTGGACCCGGGACGACATCCTGCGCCATTTCGGCAAGCCGGCCGAAGTGGCGCGCGTGCGCCTGGACGACCGCGAAGTCTGGTCCTACCGCTACAAGCAGGACGGCTTGTGGAACTCGATGATGAACGTGTACTTCAACGCGCGCGGCGTCGTGATCCGGATGCAAAATACCCCCGATCCGGTGCTCGACGAGCGCCACAAGGGCGCGTGACGCCGGCCGGGGCCGAAGGAGGACCGCGATGAAGAAGCTGTTCGAGAAAACCCGGCTGGCCGCCGCGCAATGCGCGGCACTGGCGCTGGCTGCGCTGTCCCTGTCCGCCTGCGGTCCGCTGCTGCGCGCGCCGCCGCCGGTCGGCAGTCCGCTGGCCGAGGTCCAGGCGAAGTTGGGCACGCCGCGGGCGGTGTACCGCAACCCGGATGGCAGCCAGGTGCTGGAATACGCCGGCCAGCCGATGGGCCAGTTCCAGCACATGGCCACGGTCGGCGCCGACGGCCGGCTGCTGTCCTATGAACAGGTGCTGACCAGCGAGAAGTTCGCCACCGTAAAAATCGGGCGCTGGACCAAGGACGACGTCTTGCGCAGCTTCGGCCACCCGGCCGAGACCTCGCGCGTGGCCTTCCACGATTACGAAGTCTGGTCCTACCGCTACAAGGAAGCCGGCGTGTGGAACTCGATGATGCACGTGCACTTCGACCAGGCCGGCATCGTCCAGCAGATGCTCAACGGGCCGGACCCGATGTACGACGATCGCTTCCGTTTCCGCTGACCCCGGCGCTGCCTGCAAGGGTTTCCTTCACAAAGGCCTCGACCGCGTCCAGTGTTGGCGCCAGGGTGTGCAGCGACGACGACAGCGATGCCACCAGTGTGTAATGGTTGACCCCGCCGTAGTACTGCTCGCGCACCGGCACACCGGCTGCGCGCAGCTTGCCTGCCAGGCCGCCGGTATTGCGCGCAGGGTCGACCAGGTCGTCGCTCCTGGCGGCAACCAGCAGCGCCGGCGGCGCTCCGCTTCCGGCATCGCCGACATGGTTGACCGGCTGCGAGTCGGCCCGCGTGTCCGGGTAATCGAAGACCGGGCGCGTGGTCCGGTTCTGGATCGGCAGGAAGTCGTAGGGCCCCGCCAGGCCGATCCAGCCGCGCAGGGAATCCGGCTTGACGCCCTGCCCGGCGAGCCAGCGCGGGTCCAGCGCGATCATGGCCGCGTTGTAGGCGCCGGCGCTGTGCCCCATCAGGAACACCTGGCGCGGGTCGCCGCCATGGCTGGCGATGTTGCGCTCGGTCCAGGCCACCGCCTGGGCCGCATCCGCCAGGAAGTCCGGATAGCGCACCTGCGGGTACAGGCGATAATCCGGCACCACGACCACGAAACCACGCGCCGCCAGCGCCCGGCCGACGAAGGCATAGTCGCCGCGTCGCCCGCTGACCCAGTTGCCGCCGTAGAAGAAGACGATGACAGGCGCCGCCTTCGCCCCTGCCGGGGGGCGGTAGATGTCGAGCATGTTGCGCGGGTCGGCGCCATAGCGCAGCGCCGGGGTGGTGCTGCCGGCGCCGCCCGGCGAGATGGCGTTCACCACGGACAGGGGCGAGCATGCGCCCAGGGCAACGAGCGCCGCGAAGGCGGCGCAGACGAGATGAATGCGTTTGGTCATCGATGGCTGCCGATAAGAATCATGCGCCGAGTATAGCGGGCCGAGGCGTACGGACCGCACACCCGAGCCACCTGCAGCGCCTCCCCGCAGCGGTCCCATACTTAGGCCCGGCTTAGGCGGACCCGGGCGGAGAGAATGTGTGAGAAACGGCGCATGGCCGCTCGCTATACTCGTCCGCATGTCGATCGCTTATCATCCACCCGCGCACGAGCGCCGCTACGCCGGCCTGGCCCTGACCTTGATGGTCCATGCCGCGCTGCTCATCTGCTGGCAGATGAGCCGTCAGGCGGCGCCCGCCGACACCGGCCCGGACCCGGTGCGCACCCGCGTCCAGTGGATCCGGCTACCGGCACCTGTTCTACCGCCGCCGCTGCACAAGCCCGAGCCGAAGCCGGAGCGGCCCGCGGCGGCGGTCCAGGCCCGCCCGGCGACGCCGCGCGCGCCGGCAGCCATCCCGGCGGCGCCGACCGCACCGCCGGCCGTGGCGGCACCCGCCGCCCCTACCGCCCCTACCGGGCCCGCGGCGCCCGCCACACGCGTGGTGGCGGATGCACCGGCCCCGTCCCAGGCCGCGCCGTCCACCCCGGCATCCGGCGCTGCAACCGGCGCCGAGATCCTGCAGCGCGCCCGGCGCGACATCGGCAGGATCGACCGCGCGCTGCGCAAGGAAAACAACCCGTACATCGTGGCGCCGCCGGACAGCCCACAGATCCGCATGCGCAACGGGATCGAGGCCGCGCACGACGCGGTGCCGCCCAGGCTCTGGGAAGCGCCCAGGATCGACACGCTGGTGAACGACACCGGCGACGGCGCCCGGCGCGGACGCGTCCGGACCGGCAACGGCACCTACTGCGTCACCGACCGGCCGCTCAACACCAGCATCGACATGATCGAGATGCACGGCAAGCAGCGCCTCACGAACTGCCCCCAGCACGAACTGCCGCCCAGCAAGCAGGACTGGCGCACGGCGCGCGACTGATGGCCACGATGACCGCCGCCCATCGTCCTTTCACGGCCGGACGCCGCCCGGCCGGCCTGGCACTGACCGTGCTGGTCCACGCCCTCCTGCTCGCCGGCTGGCAGATGAGCCGTCATGCGCCGCCGCCGGACCCCGGGCCGGCGCCGGCACGTACGCGCATCCAGTGGATACGGCTGGCGCCGCCCGCGACGCCTGCGGCATCCGCGCCACCTGCGCCGGCGCCCGTCGCGGCAAGCGCGCCGCGGCCGGCGCGGACGGTCACGCCGGCCGCGCCCGGACCCGCCGTTGTTCCGGCCTCGCCCGCCCCGGCGCCCGTACCCGCGTCATCGAACCCCGATGCGCCGCCGGACGATGCGCCGCAGCCGCTGGCGCCGCCCGCACCGGGGGTGCCGCCGGCCGCCGACACCATCCTGCAGCGCGCCAGGCGCGACGCCGGCGCCATCGACCGTGCGCTGCGCAAGGAAAACAACCCGTACATCGTGGCGCCGCTGGACAGTCCGCAGATCCGCATGCGCAACAAGATGCAGGCGGCGCACGATGCGGTCACGCCCGGCGTGGGGGAAGCGCCCGCCATCGACGAATCGCGCGACGCGTCGGGCGCGCCGGTCACGCGCGTGCGGGGCGCCCTGGGTACTTATTGCATGGCGGCAAGGTCGCCCGCCGAAGGCATCGACGCCTTCGAGAAGAGGGGGGGATTGCGCAGGACCGGCTGCCCCGCCCCGTCGTCGCAGGGCGGCAGCCGGGGATGGCGGACCGCGCGCGATTGAGGCGTGGCCTCAGCGCCGCTCGCTGGGGTCGAGCGGCTCCTCGTCGGTCTGCACGATGCTGACCGGCTTGCCCTTGGCCAGGCGCCAGAAGTACACGGCGTAGCCGGACAGGCCATACAGCACGAACAGCGGCCACAGGACCTTGGGCGGGTCGATCGCCAGCAGGGCCAGCGCCAGCGCGATCAGGAACACCACGATGAATGGCACCGACTTGCGGAAGTTGACGTCCTTGAAGCTGTAGAACGGCACGTTGGTGACCATCGTCAGGCCGGCGAACAGCGCGATCGCCCACGAGATCCAGTCGGCCTGGCGCGGGCTGATGTTGATGTCCGGGTCGGTCATCATCATCACGAAGCCGACCACCAGCGCCGCCGCTGCCGGGCTGGGCAAGCCCTGGAAGAAGCGCTTGTCGACCACTTCGATGTTGGTGTTGAAGCGCGCCAGGCGCAGCGCGGCGCCGGCGCAGTAGACGAAGGCGGCGATCCAGCCCAGCTTGCCCAGGCCGCGCAGCGACCATTCGTAGATGACGAGGGCCGGCGCGGCGCCGAAGGACACCATGTCGGACAGGCTGTCGTACTGGGCGCCGAATTCGGACTGGGTGTTGGTCAGGCGCGCCACCCGGCCGTCCAGGCTGTCGAGCACCATGGCGATGAACACGGCCCAGCAGGCATGGTCGAAGCGCTGGTTCATCGCCATCACGATGGCGTAGAAGCCGCCGAACAGCGCGGCCGTGGTGAAGGCGTTCGGCAGCAGGTAGATGCCGCGGCGCGGACGGCTGGAGGCCACGCTGGCCTTGCGGGTCCTGAAGCGGGCGAAGGATGCCTTGACGGCGCCGGGTTTTCTGCGTCGTGGGAGAGGTGCCATGGTTGTTATTCGTGGGTAGCTGCGCACCGGGGCGCGAACGGCTCCATTATAGTGGTGCCGGCGCGCAGTTAGCGAATCACCATTGTTAGCGGAATTTCACCTTCCCCACCAGGCGCATCTGCAGGACCGTTTCGCCGGGCTCGAAGCTCGGCTCGGGCGTGGCGTCGGCCTCGGCGAACTTGGCGCGCGCCATCGACATCGGCGCGGGCGGCGGTGGCGGATTGCCGCCGTAGTTGCCGCTGCCTTCGAAATCGACGGTATCGATCACCGCGTCGCCCGGGTTGCGGCCCATGGCGCGCGCAATGGAGCCGATGCGCTCGTTCAGGTTGCGGTAGGTGGCGGCGATGCGCTGGTCGTCCAGCTTGCGGGTCAGCTCGGGACTCAGGTGGTAATCGATCCCGGTGATGCCCAGCACCTTCTGCGCGGCCGCCGCGGTCGCCGGCAAGGGCGCCAGGTTGCGCGTGGTGAGCTGCAGGTACTGGCCGACGCGCCAGCCGATCGGGAGCCGGCGCGCGGCCTGGTTCGCCAGCGGGCGCGGATTGTCCGGCACTTCCGGATACACCGGGTAGCTGTAGTAGTTCACGGTCTTCAGTTCGGCCTGCGGGTCCTGGCGGCGCAGGATCTCGGTCCCCTCCTTCATCTTCCGGTTCACGCGCGCGGTGGCGGCGGCGCGGTCCTTGTCCTGCTCCTCGACGGAAAAGGTGACGGTGGCTTCATCGTTCGCATGCCTGACTTCGCCGAAGGCGGGAACGACGACCAGGGTGCCGCTGGTGCTGAAGACGGAATTGGTGGCGGGCGCGGCCGAGGTCTGGGCCTGGGCGTTCAGGGCCAGGCCGAGGGCGGCGGCCAGGATGAGGCGGGATGGGGACATGTTTTTCTCCTGTATGGTCGGGCAGGAGAAACGATAACCGGTTTCGGGGCGGGGACGGGCTTGTGTAATGGAAAGTTGCAAATGGGTGCAATTGGATGCAAGTGCTGGCGCATGCATGAAGCGTCAGTGGATGCACGTCGCCCCTGCGAAGGCAGGGGCCCAATTTCTGCATGCGCCGACGATACGCGTGCAACTTGGGCCCCCGCCTGCGCAGGGGCGACGAAGTGGCTGTTCCGACTGCTTAGTTCTTCGACTGATCCACCAGCTTGTTCTTCGCGATCCACGGCATCATCGCGCGCAGCTTGCCGCCCACCTGCTCGATCTGGTGCTCGGCGGTCAGGCGGCGGCGCGAGATCAGGGTCGGGGCGCCGGCCTTGTTCTCGAGGATGAAGGACTTGGCGTACTCGCCGGTCTGGATGTCCTTCAGGCACTCGCGCATCGCCTGCTTGGTGGCATCGGTCACGATGCGCGGGCCGGTGACGTATTCGCCGTATTCCGCGTTGTTCGAGATCGAGTAGTTCATGTTGGCGATGCCGCCTTCGTAGATCAGGTCGACGATCAGCTTCAGTTCGTGCAGGCACTCGAAGTAGGCCATCTCCGGCGCGTAGCCGGCTTCGGTCAGGGTCTCGAAACCGGCCTTGATCAGCTCGACGGCGCCGCCGCACAGCACGGCCTGCTCGCCGAACAGGTCGGTCTCGGTCTCTTCGCGGAAGTTGGTCTCGATGATGCCGGCGCGGCCGCCGCCGTTGGCCATGGCGTAGGACAGCGCGATGTCGCGCGCGGCGCCGGATTTATCCTGGTAGACCGCGACCAGGTGCGGCACGCCCCCGCCCTGGCGGTAGGTGCCGCGCACGGTGTGGCCCGGGGCCTTCGGCGCGACCATGATGACGTCGAGGTCGGCGCGCGGCACCACCTGGCCGTAGTGGACGTTGAAGCCGTGGGCGAAGGCCAGCACCGCGCCCTGCTTGATGTTCGGCTCGACATTCTCCTTGTACACCTGCGCGATGCTCTCGTCCGGCAGCAGGATCATGACGACGTCGGCTTGCTGGACCGCCTCGTCGACCTCGGCGACCTTGATGCCGGCCTGCTCGACCTTGTTCCAGGACGCGCCGCCGCGGCGCAGGCCGACGGTGACGTTGACGCCGGATTCGCTCAGGTTCTGGGCGTGGGCGTGGCCCTGCGAGCCGTAGCCGATGATGACGACGTTCTTGCCTTTGATGAGGGAGAGGTCGCAGTCTTTATCGTAGAAAACTTTCATTTTTTTATCCTGTATTTAATAAGTTGTGTTGTGTGCAGGCGTCACGCGTGGACGGCGCACATGTTCCATGTCATTTAGAAGCAGGGTGGAGCCGTCCACCCTGCCCGTGCATCAAGCGTTCGCGGTGCGGGCGCAGCGTCAGACTTTCAGGATGCGCTCGCCGCGGCCGATGCCCGAGCCGCCGGTACGCACCGTCTCGAGGATCGAAGCGCGGTCGATGGCGTCGATGAACGCGTCCAGCTTGCTCTTGGCGCCGGTCAGCTCGATCGTGTAGGTCTTCTCGGTCACGTCGATGATGCGCCCGCGGAAGATGTCGGCGGTGCGCTTCATTTCTTCGCGCTCCTTGCCGACCGCCCTCACCTTGATCAGCATGAGCTCGCGCTCGATGTGCTGGCCCTCGGTCAGGTCGACCACCTTCACCACCTCGATCAGGCGGTTCAGGTGCTTGGTGATCTGCTCGATGATGTCGTCCGAGCCCGTGGTGACGATGGTCATGCGCGACAGCGTCGCGTCCTCGGTCGGGGCCACGGTGAGCGTTTCGATGTTGTAGCCGCGTGCGGAGAACAGGCCGACCACGCGCGACAGCGCGCCCGCTTCGTTTTCGAGCAGGACGGAGATGATGTGTCGCATTACAGGTCCTCCGCGCTCAGCAGCATCTCCGACAAGCCCTTGCCCGTCTTGACCATCGGCCAGACGTTTTCGCTGCGGTCGGTGATGAAGTTCATGAACACCAGGCGGTCCTTCATGGCGAAGGCATCGCGCAGCGCGCCTTCCACGTCGCCCGGTTTCTCGATGCGCATGCCGACGTGCCCGTAGGCCTCGGCCAGCTTCTCGAAGTCCGGCAGGGAATCCATGTACGACTCGGAATAGCGCGAGTTGTAGTCGAGTTCCTGCCACTGGCGCACCATGCCCAGGAAGCGGTTGTTCAGGAGGATGATCTTCGGCGTCAGGTGGTACTGCTTGCAGGTGGCCAGCTCCTGGATGTTCATCTGGATCGAGCCCTCGCCGGTCACGCAGGCGACCGTGGCGCCGGGGTTCGCCATCTGCACGCCCATCGCGTACGGCAAGCCCACGCCCATGGTGCCCAGGCCGCCCGAATTGATCCAGCGGCGCGGCTTGTTGAACGGGTAGTACTGCGCCGCCCACATCTGGTGCTGGCCGACGTCGGACGTGACGAAGGCGTCGCCGCCGGTGACCTGCCACAGGGTCTCGACCACCGATTGCGGCTTGATGACCTCGTCGGAAGGCGCATATTTCAGGCACTCGCGGCCGCGCCATTCGCCGACCTGCTGCCACCATTTCTGCAGCGCCGGCGCATTGGGCCTGGCTTCCGCGGCCTCGAGCTGCGACAGCATCTCGACCAGCACGTCCTTGACGTTGCCGACGATCGGGATGTCGACCTTCACCCGCTTCGAGATCGAGGACGGGTCGATGTCGATGTGGATGATCTTGCGCGGGTGGCTGGCGAAGTGGCGCGGGTTGCCGATCACGCGGTCGTCGAAGCGGGCGCCGATGGCAATCAGGACGTCGCAGTGCTGCATCGCCATGTTCGCTTCATAGGTGCCGTGCATGCCCGGCATGCCGACGAAATGGCCGCTGGAAGCGCGGTAGGCGCCCAGGCCCATCAGGGTGTTGGTGACCGGGAAGCCGAGCTTGTCGACCAGCCGGTTCAGTTCGTTCGACGCGTTGGCCAGGATCACGCCGCCGCCGGTGTAGATCATCGGGCGCTCGGCCGACAGCAGCAGCTGCACCGCCTTGCGGATCTGGCCGGCATGGCCCTTGTCGACCGGCTTGTACGAGCGCATCTCGATCTCGCGCGGATACGCATACGGGGCCTTCTGCATGCTGACATCCTTCGGGATGTCGACCAGCACCGGGCCCGGACGGCCGGTACGGGCAATGAAGAAAGCCTTCTTGATGGTGGACGCCAGCTCGCGCACGTCCTTGACCAGGAAGTTGTGCTTGACCACCGGGCGCGTGATGCCGACGGTGTCGCATTCCTGGAAGGCGTCCTGGCCGATCGCGTGGGTCGGCACCTGGCCGGAGATCACGACCATCGGGATCGAATCCATGTACGCGGTGGACAGGCCGGTGACGGCATTGGTGACGCCCGGACCGGACGTGACCAGCGCAACGCCGACTTCGTGCGAGCTGCGCGAGTAGGCATCGGCCGCGTGGATGGCCGCCTGTTCGTGGCGTACCAGGATGTGCTGGAATTTGTCCTGCTTGAAGATCGCGTCGTAGATATAGAGGACGGCCCCGCCCGGATAACCGAAAACGTGCTTCACGTTTTCCTCGGCCAGGCAACGGACCAGTATCTCGGCACCCGTGATGGGCGCTGCCGCGTCGTTGGCGGTATGACTGCTTGTATTACTGAGCATGCTACTTTCCTTTCAAGACCCAGAGGGAGATTGATCGGATGCTCGTTCCTGGCGAGATACGTGTCACGCAACAGTGCTCATGCTTCCCTTCTTTCTGCGGTCACGTCGATCTTTCCGCTATCCGTAGGTAGCGTGCGAACCGGCGCTGGGCGCAAACTCGTTTGGCGTGAGTTACTGTAGCGGAATGCGTGTCTCTCGCGCTTGTGGCGCGGGTTGGAGCAAACTGCCTACATGTGAAAGCGCGTCATGCCGAGAGCGGCCTTGTGTGCCGGCCTGGCTTGACAAAAAGCTTCGGGGTTGCAAAGCGTTCCATACCTTACTGCGTTGCACCATTCCGGTCAAGCGATAAATCTCGGCGGTCGTTTCTGGTGCGGCGCCATGGCATCAAGGGATGCCGTTGGCGCAGAATGCCGCGCAGCCGGGCCGCTCACGCAGCCGGGCCATCCAGGCCCGCACCGCCGGATAATCCGGCCGCGCCATCGGCGTCATCAGCCAGCGGTTGGCGGACAGGCCGAGCACGATGTCGGCCAGCGAAAAATCGTCGCCGGCGGCATGGGCGCCGGTCTTCTCGAGTTGATCGTCGAGGATGCCCATGTGGCGGTGCCATTGCGCGATGCCATGCTCGACCCGGGCCGGGTCGGCATGCGCCGGGCTCTTGCGTACCAGCGCCATGAAGGCGTAGCGCCAGGCATTGTTCAGTTCTCCCGCCTGCCAGTCCATCCACTGCTCGACGCGGGCGCGCGCCAGCGCATCAGGCGGCAGCAGGCTGCCGTCGCCGTAGCGGCTTGCGAGGTAGCGGCAGATGGTGTTGGATTCCCACAGCACGGCGGGTTCCGCGCCGGTGTCGGCGTCGACGATCACCGGCACCATGGCATTCGGATTCAGGGTCAGGAATGCCGGTTCGGCCGGCGAGCGCAGCGGCATGCCCCAATCCTCGCGCACGTAGTCGATGCCGAGCTCGGCACAGGTCCACAAGACCTTGCGCACATTGATCGACGTGTCTTTTCCCAGGATGCGCAACATGGCCGGCCCATCGTTTATTATGACATTGTCATTCTAGCGCGTTACACTCGTCTGTTTGCAATTTTCGCAACGCACCTGTACGGTGCGGACAGGCCGTCGCACACCGCTACGCGTCCATCTGCCGGTTTCGAGTGCGGCCTGCGCCGATTTTTGCTAGCATTCGGAAGTTTTCCGTACAGCCACAGGCAAAGCACCGTGGCCTACCCTTCATCGCATGGCCACTGACAAAGAACTCAACGACTTCCTCGAGAGTGTCGAGCGACGCGCCTTCAAGCAGGCGGCGTACGCAGTCCGCAAGGACGAGGCAGCCCTCGACATCGTTCAGGACGCCATGATCAAGCTGGCAGAAAAATACGGCGACAAGCCGGCGGCCGAATTGCCGATGCTGTTCCAGCGTATTTTGCAAACCACCATCCTCGATTATTTCCGGCGCGAGAAAGTGCGCAACACCTGGATCAGCCTGTTCGGAGGCCTCGGCCGGCGGGAAGATGACGACGAGGACTTTGATATACTCGGATCGTACGAGGCCGAGGAAGGGACGGCCGCCGCCGAGTCGAGCGCCGACCAGGTGGAACGGGCCGAAACCCTGCGCCTGATCGAGGAGGAGATACAAAAGCTCCCGGCGCGTCAACGGGAAGCCTTCCTCATGCGTTACTGGCAGGACATGGACGTGGCCGAAACGGCCCAAGCGATGGGATGCTCCGAGGGCAGCGTGAAAACGCATTGCTCTCGCGCTACGCATGCCCTGGCAAAAGCTCTCGAGGCCAAGGGAATAAAATTATGAACACCGACGACATCAACCTGGCGTACAAGGTACGCCACGCCCTGAACGAAACCCTCGACGAGCTGCCGGCCTCGACCACCGACCGCCTGGCCGCCGCACGCGCCCTCGCCCTGTCGCGCAAGAAGGCGGAAGCGCCATCGCCCAGGCAGGCACAGCACCGGCAGCAGCCGGGTTTCGCCCAGGTCGACCTGGCGTCGCTGCTGTCGATGCGCTGGGTGGCGCGCGTCGCCGTGGTCGCTCCGCTGGTGGCCATGGTCGCCGGCCTGGTCGGCGTCTACCAGGTCCAGCAGGAGCAGCACGTGGCCGAGCTGGCCGACCTGGATGCCGCCGTGCTGTCCGACGACCTGCCGCTGACCGCGTATACCGACCACGGCTTCAACGCCTACCTCGTACAACAGCAAGAGAACATGCAACAACCGCGGCGAGCCCAGTAAAGGATGACGGTCAACAAGCGTAAGGCCGCTGCCCTCGGCGCAGCTGGCGTAGCCGTAGCGACGGCGCTGGTGCTCGTCCTCAACCAGCCCGGCCGGCCGGCCGCATCGGACAGCGCCGCAGCCGGTGCGGCAACGGCGGACGCCGCGCACGCCGGCAAGACGGATCCGCGCACCCGCAAGACGGGCGACAAGCCCTACTGGCGCACCCTGAGCCCGGCCCAGCAGCGCGCACTGCAGCCGCTGCAGGCCGAGTGGGACGGGATGGACGGCGTGCGCAAGCAGAAATGGCTGCAGCTGGCGAACCGCTTCGGCGCCATGAACCCGCAGGAGCAGCAGCGGGTGCACGAGCGCATGCGCGCCTGGGTCAAGCTGACGCCCGAACAGCGCGAACTGGCGCGCGAAACCTATTCGCGCACGCGCAAGATCGCCCCCGACCAGAAGACCGCCACCTGGGAAAGCTACCAGCTGCTGCCGGATGACCAGAAGCGCAAGCTGGCCGCTTCCTCCACCCGCAAGGCGCCGGCCACGCCGCCCGCCAAGGCATCGGCGCCGCTGGGCCAGGGCGCCACGGCGTGCCCGGCCGGCACCGTCAAGAACAGCGCGTCGGCCACGCCGCCGTGCGTGCCGCCGCCGCCCGCGCCGGCGGTCGCGCCGCCGGTTGCGCCGCCGACCGCCACACCGCCGGCGCCGACGCCACCGGCCCAGCAGGAAAAACCGGTCCCCGCCAACTGGGGCATCAGTCCGAACAACGCCTGAGAGGCTTCATGACCGCCCAGCCCACCATCAGGCGCCGCCTGATCGCCATGCTCTACGAGACCTTCCTGCTGCTGGCGGTGGAAATGCTGGCGGTGGCGCTGTGGATGCTGGTCACGCAGAACCGCCACGATCCGCTGTACCAGCATGGCCTGAAGGCCTGGCTGTTCCTGGTCACCGGCGCGTATTTCATCCACGCCTGGACCGGCAGCGGCCACACCCTGGCCATGAAGACCTGGCGCATGCGCCTGGCCGCCGATGGGCACGCGCGCGTGCCGCTGCGCAAGGCCGTGCTGCGCTACCTGCTGGCCTGGGGCTGGTTCCTGCCGGCGCTGCTGGCCTGCGCCGCGTTCGGGGTCAGGAGCAAGGGCGGGATCGCCGCCGCGCTCGCGCTCGGCATGGCGGCGTGGGCGATGACGGCGCTGTTCGACCAGGAGCGGCGCTTCCTGCACGACCGGCTGGCGGGAACGCGGCTGGTGCTGCTGGCCAAGGCGGGCCAGCCGACCGGGGACGGCATGACGGCCCAGGAAGCTTGAGGCCTACCACGAGCGTGCAGGCTGGCGGTCAACGCCCGCCGGCGCTCAGAACCGCTCGAATTCGCCCAGGTAGCGCCAGTGCCCGGCCGGCAGGCCGGACAGCGCCAGGCGGCCGACGCGCAGGCGCCGCAGCGATTTGAAAACCAGGCCGGCCCGCTTGCACATCGCCTCGACCTGCCCGGGCCGGATACCTTTGCCGGCGATGCGCAGGCGCGCCTCGCTCTGGCGGCTGACCTTGATCGGGGCGGACGGCGTGCCGGCCGCGTTCATGGCGGCCAGCGCGGTTTCGCTGATGTACTCGCCTTCGACTTCGAGCACGTATTCGTGCTCGATACGTGCGCCATCCTCGACCAGCTTGCGCACCACGCGCCAGTCCTGGCTGAACACGACCAGGCCGCTGGCGGCGGTGCCCAGCGGCGTGGCCAGGGTCTGCCTGAGCAGATGGCGTTTCAGGAAGCGCGGGCCCTTGCCGTCCAGCGACGCCGGCCCCAGCGATGCCAGCGCGGCGGCGGCGTCGACCCCGGCCGGCTTGTGCAGCAGGATCGTCACCGGCAGCGGCTCCCCGGCCGTGGCGCCTTCCAGCAGGGCCACCTGTTGCGCCGGCGTCACGCGCTTGGCCGGATCCTCGGCCACGCTGCCGTCGACGCTGACCCAGCCGCCGGCGATATAGCGCTCGGCGTCGGCGCGCGAGCAGGATGCGATCTCGGCCACGCGCTTGGCCAGGCGAATGCCCTCGTCGTTCTCGAAATCCGTCATCAGCCGCGCCAGTCCTTGAAGAAAGCCTTGAAGGTGGCGACCACCTTCTCGACGTCGGCCTTCGACACGTCCAGGTGCGTGACCAGGCGCGTGTGGGTGCCGATCGATGCGCGGATGCCGGCGCGCGCCAGCGTCTCGCGCAGCGGCGCCACGGCCGCTTCCGGGATCTCCACGTAGAAGATGTTGGTCTGCGGCGCGGTCACGCGCAGGCCGTCGATCTGCCCCAGGCCGCTCGACAGGTCGGCCGCGTTCTGGTGGTCATCGGCGAGGCGCTCGACGTTGTGCTCGAGCGCGTACTGGGCCGCGGCCGCGATCACGCCGGCCTGGCGCATGCCGCCGCCCAGCATCTTGCGCCAGCGCTTGCCCTGCTCGATGAAGGCCTTCGGCCCCAGCAGCACCGAACCGACCGGCGCGCCCAGTCCTTTCGACAGGCACACCGACACGGTGTCGAAACCGGCCACCGCCGCGCGCAGGCCGAGGCCGTTCCGGACCGCGGCATTGCAGACGCGCGCGCCGTCCAGGTGGGTCGCCAGGCCCTTGCCATGGGCGAAGTCGGTCGCCGCCTTGACGTAATCCTGGGGCAGCACGCGGCCGCCGATGGTGTTTTCCAGTGCCAGCAGGCGCGTGCGCGCAAAGTGCATGTCGTCGGGCTTGATGTAGGCCGCGATGTCGCTGACTGCGATGCTGCCGTCCGCCTGGTTGGCGATCGGCTGCGGCTGGATGCTGCCCAGCACCGCGGCGCCGCCGCCCTCGTACTTGTAGGTATGCGCTTCCTGGCCGACCAGGTACTCGTCGCCGCGGCCGCAGTGGGTCATCAGGGCGATCAGGTTGGTCTGGGTGCCGGACGGCGCGAACATGCCGGCCTCGTAGCCGAACAGGTCGGCCGCGAAGTCCTGCAGGCGGTTGACGGTGGGGTCGTCGGCGTACACGTCGTCGCCCACGGGGGCGGCGGCCATGGCGGCGCGCATGGCCTCGGACGGTTGGGTGACGGTATCGCTGCGCAGGTCGATCCAGTGTTGTTCGCTCATGGTCTCTATCGGTTCGGTCGGTCGTGTGGTGACTCAGGCATGCGCGGCGGATTCGGTGTAGAAGCGCCGGGCCATCTCTTCCAGTCCCAGTTCCGCCAGCACTTCCTGCAGGCGCTCCGCGGGCCGCTTGCGCGGCAGGTTCTTGTAGGTGGCGACGATCAGCTCGTTCTTCATCGAATGCTCCCAGCCCACCAGTTCGGTCACCGTGACCTGGTAGCCGTGCGCTTCCAGCTGCAGGCAGCGCAGCACGTTGGTGATCTGGCTGCCGAACTCGCGCGTGTGGATCGGGTGGCGCCAGATCTCGGTGAGCGCGCTGCGGCCGAGGTCCTTGCCCTTGTTCTTGCGCAGTACCGACGCGATCTCGGCCTGGCAGCACGGCACCAGCACGATGTGCTTCGCATGCTTCTTCAGCGCGAAGTCGATGGCGTCGTCGGTGGCGGTGTTACAGGCGTGCAGCGCGGTGACCACGTCGATGGCGGGCGGCAGTTGCGTCGACACCGTGGAGTCGGCGACCGACAGGTTCAGGAAGGACATCCCCGGGAATTCGAGGCGCCGCGCCAGTTCGGTGGATTTCTGGACCAGCTCTTCGCGCGTCTCGATGCCGTAGATGTGCGAATCGTCGTCCCGGCCCTTGAACAGCAGGTCGTACAGGATGAAGCCGAGGTAGGACTTGCCGGCACCATGGTCGACCAGGGTCACGCCCTGCCCGGCTTTGCGGTCCTGCACCTCCTTCACCAGCGGCTCGATGAACTGGACCAGGTGATACACCTGCTTCAGCTTGCGCCGGCTGTCCTGGTTCAACTTGCCCTCGCGGGTCAGGATGTGCAGCTCCTTGAGCAGTTCGATCGACTGGCCGGGCTTGATCTCCGGGAGCTGCTCGTAGATCGTCGGCGCGGCGGCGCGGGCGGCCTGGACGACTTTAGGCGCTGGCTTTTTCATGGGTCTTGCCGTCAATGGTTCTTTTCGGCCGCGTGATTGATGGTGTACTTCGGGATCTCGACCACCAGGTCTTCTTCCGCGATGATCGCCTGGCACGACAGGCGCGAATTCGGCTCCAGGCCCCAGGCCTTGTCGAGCATGTCTTCTTCCTTTTCTTCCTGCTCGTTCAGCGAATCGAAACCTTCGCGCACGATCACGTGGCAGGTGGTGCAGGCGCATACGCGGTCGCAGGCATGTTCGATGTCGATGTCGTTCTCGAGCAGGGTGTCGCAGATCGACTTGCCTTGCTGGCCGTCGAGCACGGCGCCTTCGGGGCAGAACACGGGATGGGGGAGGATGACGATTTGTGGCACTTCTTGACCTCTTTGATTTATATACTTTTCCGAGATGCCGACCGTAGCCGGCACTCTTGCACGTCGCCCCTGCGCAGGCAAGGCCCCAAGGTTGACGCGCTGACGCAACGCCGGCCGACTTGGGCCCCTGCCTTCGCAGGGGCGACCGATCCTGGTTTCCAGGTGCAAGCCTACGCCAGCACCCGATGCGCTCACACCTGATCCAGCGATTTCCCCGCCAGCACCTTGCGCACGCTCTTGTCCATGCGCCGCGCCGCGAATTCCTCGGTCCCGTGCGCCAGCGCCTGCACCGCGTCGTGCAGCTTGTTCTGGCGCTCGTCGTGGCCGACCGCCTCGTCGCTGGAGCGGGCCTGCGCCGCACGCACGCCCTCTTCCAGCGCCGCGATCGCCGCGCGCTCTTCCTCGCTCAGCAGGTCGGCGTCGAGGTCCAGCGCCGACCGCGTCGCCAGCAGGATGCGCTCGGCTTCGACCTGTTCTTCGCGCAGCGCGCGCGCCGCCATGTCGCTCGAGGCCGCGCTGTACGAGTCCTGCAGCATGCGCGCCACCTCGTCGTCGCCCAGGCCGTACGACGGCTTGACCGTGATCGAGGCTTCCACGCCCGAGCGCGTCTCGCGCGCCGCCACCGACAGCAGGCCGTCGGCATCGACCTGGTAGGTGACGCGGATGCGCGCAGCGCCGGCCGCCATCGGCGGGATGCCGCGCAGCTCGAAGCGCGCCAGCGAACGGCAGTCCGACACCAGTTCGCGCTCCCCCTGCACCACGTGCACGGCCAGGGCGGTCTGGCCATCCTTGAAGGTCGTGAATTCCTGGGCGCGGGCGCATGGAATGGTCGAGTTGCGCGGGATGATCTTCTCGACCAGGCCGCCCATCGTCTCGATGCCCAGCGACAGCGGGATCACGTCCAGCAGCAGCCAGTCGTCGCCCGGCGCGCGGTTACCCGCCAGCAGGTTGGCCTGGACCGCGGCGCCCAGCGCCACCACCTTGTCCGGGTCGATGTTCGCGTGCGGGATGGTCTTGAAGAAGTCGCCCACGGCGCGGCGGATGTGCGGCATGCGGGTGGCGCCGCCGACCAGCACCACGCCGTCGACGTCTTCCACCGACACGTCGGCATCGCGCATCGCCTTGCGGATCGCGTTCATGGTCTTGGCCACCAGCGCCTGGGTGATCTCGGCGAAGGTCTCGGCGGTGATCGTGACCTGCACCAGCTCGCCCGACTTCAGGATCGCCTCGACCGTGGTCTCGGCGTTGGTCGACAGCAGTTCCTTGGCCTGGCGCGCCTTGACCATCAGGGTCGCGGTATCGACGTCGGACAGCGGCGACAAGCCCGCCTGCTGGGTGATGTGGCAGAACAGGCGCTGGTCGAAGTCGTCGCCGCCCAGGGCCGAGTCGCCGCCGGTCGACAGCACTTCGAACACGCCTTTCGACAATTTGAGGATCGAGATGTCGAAGGTGCCGCCGCCGAGGTCGTACACGGCGAACACGCCTTCCTTGCCATGGTCGAGGCCATAGGCGATGGCGGCGGCGGTCGGCTCGGACAGCAGGCGCAGCACGTTCAGGCCGGCCAGCTGGGCCGCGTCCTTGGTCGCCTGGCGCTGGGCGTCGTCGAAGTAGGCCGGCACGGTGATGACGGCGCCGACCAGTTCGTCGCCCAGCGCATCCTCGGCGCGCTGGCGCAGCGTGGCCAGGATCTGGGCCGAGGTCTCGACCGGGCTTTTCACGCCGGCGACGGTCTTCAGCTGCACCATGCCGGGGCTATCGACGAAGTCGTAGGGCATGTTCTCGACGTGCGCGATGTCCTTCAGGCCGCGGCCCATGAAGCGCTTGACCGAGACGATGGTGTTCCTGGGGTCGGTGGTGCGGGCCGCCTGGGCCTTGTAGCCGATGTTGGCGTGGCCGTTCGGCAGGTAACGCACGATCGACGGCAGCAGCGCGCGGCCCTCCTCGTCGCTGAGCACTTCCGGGATGCTGTTGCGGACGGTGGCGACGAGGGAATTGGTGGTGCCGAGGTCGATGCCCACCGCCAGCCGGTGCTGGTGCGGCGCGGTCGACATGCCGGGTTCGGAAATCTGCAGAAGTGCCATGGTCGTGTTACCTGTTTGTTGTTCTTGTGCCGTTGTTCATCAGCCGGTTGAACGCATGAACGGGCAACCCGTCCACGCGTTCAAACACATACGAAATAATCCGTTAATTGTCCAATGCCTCGAACGCGTACTGCAACTCGTCGCCGAATTTGTCGAGGAACATCAGTGCGCGCACGCCCTGCGCCGCATTCCGGTAGTCGCCGGCGTCGAGCAGCTTGCCGACCTGGGCCAGGCGCTGCTTGCGTTCGCCGCGCACCTGGGCATCGAGTTCGTCCAGCGCGCCGGCATCCTTGGAAGCGCGCGCGTCGGCAAGAAGCTCGCGCAACTCCATCTGCTGCATCAGGAAATCCATCGGCATGGCCGTATTGGACTCGACCTGCAGATCGACGCCGTTCAGTTCGCACAGGTATTGCGCGCGCTTCTGCGGATTGCGCAGCGTTTGATAGGCTTCGTTGGCGCGCGTCGCCCACTGCATCGCGACGCGCTTCTCGGCGTCGCTGGCATTCACGAAACGGTCCGGGTGGACACGGCCCTGGACTTCGCGGTAGGCCGCGTCCAGGGCGTCCATGTCGACGTCGAAGCGGGCCGGGAGTTGGAACAGCTCGAAGTGATTCTGCATCGTGCGTCTTAGATACGGAAGCTCTCGCCGCAACCGCAATTGTCCTTGACGTTCGGGTTGTTGAAGCGGAAACCTTCGTTTAGGCCTTCGCGGGCGAAGTCGAGTTCGGTGCCGTCGATGTAGGGCAGGCTCTTGGGATCGACGAAGACCTTCACGCCGTGCGATTCGAAGATGTTGTCCTCGCCTGCCGGCTCGTCGACGTATTCCAGCTTGTAGGCCAGGCCGGAGCAGCCCGTGGTGCGCACACCGAAACGCAAGCCGACGCCTTTGCCCCGGCGTTCGAGGTAACGGCTGATGTGGCGCGCGGCTTTTTCGGTCAGGGTGATTGCCATGTAAATCTCTCCAGCTTGAATGCTATTGATACCACGTAGGGCGGGCACCCCGTGCCCACCCTACGCCTTACGCCTGTTCGGTGGCGTGCTTGTGCTTGTAGTCGGCCACGGCCGCCTTGATCGCGTCCTCTGCCAGGATCGAGCAGTGGATCTTCACCGGCGGCAGCGCCAGCTCTTCGGCGATCTGGGTGTTCTTGATGGCCAGCGCTTCGTCCAGCGACTTGCCCTTGACCCATTCGGTCACGAGCGAGCTCGAGGCGATCGCCGAGCCGCAGCCGTAGGTCTTGAACTTCGCGTCTTCGATGACGCCGGCTTCGTTGACCTTGATCTGCAGCTTCATCACGTCGCCGCAGGCCGGCGCGCCGACCATGCCGGTGCCGACGTCGTCGGCGTTCTTGTCGAACGCGCCGACGTTGCGCGGGTTTTCGTAATGGTCGAGGACTTTATCGGAATATGCCATGGTGATTCTCCTTGAATTCGTGAATTAGTGTGCTGCCCATTGGATCGAATTCAGGTCGATCCCTTCCTTGTGCATGTCCCACAGCGGCGACAGCTCGCGCAGCTTGTCGACCTTCGACTTCAGCAGCTTGACCGCGAAGTCGATGTCTTCCTCGGTGGTGAAGCGGCCGATGGTGAAGCGGATCGAGCTGTGGGCCAGTTCGTCGCTGCGGCCCAGGGCGCGCAGCACGTACGACGGTTCCAGCGACGCCGAGGTGCAGGCCGAACCCGACGACACGGCCAGGTCCTTGATCGCCATGATCAGCGACTCGCCTTCGACGAAGTTGAACGACACGTTCAGGTTGTGCGGCACGCGGTGTTCCATGTCGCCGTTGATGTAGACTTCTTCGATGTCCAGCAGGCCCTTGGCCAGGCGGTCGCGCAGCGCCTTCACCTTCGCCAGCTCGGTGGCCATCTCTTCCCTGGCGATGCGGAAGGCTTCGCCCATGCCCACGATCTGGTGCGGCGCCAGCGTGCCCGAACGCAGGCCGCGCTCGTGGCCGCCGCCGTGCATCTGCGCTTCCAGGCGCACGCGCGGCTTGCGGCGCACGTACAGGGCGCCGATGCCCTTCGGGCCGTAGGTCTTGTGCGCGCTGAAGCTCATCAGGTCGACTTTCAGCGCTTCCAGGTTGATCTCGACCTTGCCGGTGGCCTGGGCCGCGTCGCTGTGGAAGATGATGCCCTTCTTGCGGCACAGTTCGCCGATTTCGGCGATCGGCTGGACCACGCCGATCTCGTTATTCACCAGCATCACCGAGACCAGGATGGTGTCCGGGCGCATCGCCGCTTCCAGCTGCTCCAGCGAGATCAGGCCGTTGTCCTGCGGTTCGAGGTAGGTCGCCTCGAAGCCTTCGCGCTCGAGTTCGCGCACGGTGTCCAGCACGGCCTTGTGCTCGGTCTTGACGGTGATGATGTGCTTGCCCTTCGTTTTATAGAAGTGGGCGGCACCCTTGATCGCCAGGTTGTTGGATTCGGTCGCGCCGGAGGTCCAGATGATCTCGCGCGGGTCGGCGCCGACCAGCGCCGCGACGTTGGCGCGCGCTTCCTCGACCGCCGCCTCGGCGCTCCAGCCGTAGGCGTGGCTGCGCGAGGCCGGATTGCCGAACTGCTCGCGCAGGAACGGGATCATCTTGTCGGCGACGCGTGGATCGATCGGCGTGGTGGCCGAGTAATCCATGTAGATCGGGAAATGAGGCGCAGTCACGAAGCTCTGCTCGATTTTTTTGTCCAAAGGCGCGTTCATCAGTTCACTCCAGTTTGCTCTTCAGTTTTGTCCGACGGCGGCGTGGCGGTGCATCACCACGACGTTCTGCTCTTTCTGTTCTTTCTGTCTTTGCTGCTCGACCAGGTCATGCAAGGTAACGGAATCGAGGTAATCGACCATCTTCGCGTTGAGCGTGGCCCACAGCTCGTGGGTCATGCAGCGCGTGCCCGCGGCGGCGTCGGCGCCATGGCAGTTTTCCTTGCCGCCGCACTGGGTCGCGTCGAGCGGCTCGTCCACGGCAATGATGATGTCGGCCACGGTCACCTTCTCGGCGCCGCGCGCCAGGCTGTAGCCGCCGCCCGGGCCGCGCACCGACTCGACGATCTCGTGCCGGCGCAGCTTGCCGAACAACTGCTCCAGGTAGGACAGCGAAATGGCCTGGCGCTGGCTGATGCCCGACAGCGTGACCGGACCATTGCCCTGGCGCAGGGCGAGATCGATCATCGCAGTAACAGCAAAACGGCCTTTGGTGGTCAGACGCATCACAACCCCGGTTGGATAAGCTACACAGTGTTAAAATCTTGATTCTTTTCAACTATCCGGTTTTAATGTCCTTTCGGACATCCAGAAAAGCCTGATTAGTTGATTGATTTAGTCAAGTATAGCGCATTCGGCGGGGTTTGTCTCGGCACCTCCTGCTTTGGAGCCGGCGCGCAATGCGGCTCAGCGGGGATGTAAAAGTCGCATGGGACCGAAGAGCTTGTGCATGCCTTCGTGGCCGATGAAGCTGAGGTTGTACGGGTGCTCGGCGTGGATCTGCGGGAACCCTTCGGTTTCCGGCACCTTCTTCAGTTGCTCGGCGATTTTTCCCCACAGCACCAGCGTCGGCTTTGCCTGCTGGCCGGCCAGCGCCGCGAACACCGCACGCTGGAACGGGACCCAGGCGCGGGCATCGACCACCGGGGCGACGTGCTTGCGGAACACCAGCGACGCGTTCAGCAGCAGGAAGCCTTCGTCCAGCAGCTTGTCCTGCAACTCGGCCAGGGTCTGGATCGCGCCGCCGGCGCGCGCCGCCTGCGCGATCGGGGCCAGCGCCGCGCCGCCGGTGTCGTCGATCCGGAGCTGGCCGTCGGCCACCAGCAGCATCTTCATGAAGTTGCGCAGCGAGGTCGCGCGGTTAACCGGCTTCGACAGGCCCGTGTCCGACCACAGCTCGCCCACCGCCCCGTCCATGAAGCAGACGCCGGTCGCGCTCTCCGCGCGCGGGTACGGCCCCTCCCCCACCAGCACGTAGCGCACCTGCGCCAGCGACAGCGCGAACGCGGCGAACAGGCGGCCGCCAGTCGGCAGGTAATCGTCGTGCGCCAGCGCCGGCAGGTAGTCCGGCGTGGCGCGCATCATCGCTTCCAGGCCGGCGGCGAGGTGCGGATGCCAGGATGCGTGCGCCAGTTGCAGGGCGTCGAGGATGGCGGCGGGCACGGCGGATGCGGTGGTGTCTGACATGGCGCAAGGGGAACGAAAAGGGAGCCAGATTGTAGCCGAGGCGGCTGTTCGCAAGCCTTGCGCACGGCTTTTTTCGCGCACCGTTCCGCCAGTCAAGGTGGCGTCCGGATTTTACGGATCGCGGCATCATGCTGCCCGTTGCACCCCTTCGCCGTTTGACACAGAGGAGAGCCAGATGCAGACCATTCAGGATGTGATGACCCGTGACGTGCAAAGCATTACGCCGCAGGAAACCGTGCAGCGCGCCGCGCAGATGATGGATGAATTAAACGTGGGCGCGATTCCCGTGCTCGACGGCCAGAAGCTGGTCGGCATGATCACCGACCGCGACATCACGGTGCGCTCGACCGCCGCCGGCCAGGCGCCCGACCAGGCCCGTGTGGGCGACGTGATGAGCGTCGACGTGCGCACCTGCGCGCCGGACCAGACCGTGGACGAGGTGCTCGACCAGATGGGCGACGTGCAGATCCGCCGCCTGCCGGTGGTCGACCAGCAGTCGCACGAAGTGATCGGCATCGTGTCGCTGGGCGACATGGCGGCCAAGCATTCGGCCGGCATCGACCATACGCTGGAAGAGATTTCGACGCCGGCGGAACCGGACCGCTCCATGCTGGGGAGCGAGACACGGCATTGAATGACATGACGCTCGCAACCTGCTCGCTGTGGCCAAGCTGGCTCGTCGCCCCCGCGCAGGCGGGGTCCATACCGAGCTTCCGAAGTCACTCGTTCCGGGGTGCGGCGGTATTTTCGATATACCGTTTTTTGTCATTCAGCGTGGGTCCCCGCCTGCGCGGGGACGACGCTTTATTTGCTTACGCCGCGGATTGCGTACTCACTCCGCATCCGGCTGGTTCGACGGATGCGCCGCCACGAACCCCGGCATCTCGCTGCACAGCGCATTGATGCGGGCGATGTTCGGGTAGATCGACACGTCGATGCCATGGCGCAGTGCGTTGTAGACCTGCGGCACCAGGCAGCAATCGGCGATGGTCGGGGTGTGGCCGTGGCACAGCGGGCCGGAACTCGGGTCGCGCGCCAGGTGGGTTTCCAGCACCTCCAGGCCGCCCACCAGCCAGTGGCGGTACCATTCCTTCTTGACGTCCTCGCCCAGCCTCAGGTCGTCCACCAGGTAGCGCAGCACGCGCAGGTTGTTCACCGGGTGGATGTCGCAGGCCACGATCTGGGCCAGTTCGCGCACGCGTGCGCGGCCGGCCGCGTCCTTCGGCATCAGCGGCACTTTCGGATGCAGGTCTTCCAGGTATTCGAGGATCGCGATCGACTGGGTCAGTGTCAGGTAGTCGTCCTGGAACGACGGCACCAGTCCGCTCGGATTGATGGCCCGGTACTGCGCCTGCAACTGCTCGCCGCCGCCGCGCAGCAGGTGCACCGGGATCGCTTCGTAATCCAGCCCCTTCAGGTTGAGCGCGATGCGGACCCTGTAGGCGGCCGAGCTGCGGAAATACGTATAGAGCCTCATTCCTTCCTCCGGTGGTAGTGGGCGACCTCCTGGTCGATCGCCCCGAAAATGCTCGCGCCGTCCGCGCCCGTCATCTCGATGCGGACCGTGTCGCCGAAACGCAGGAACGGCGTCTGCGGCGCGCCCTGCTCGATGGTCTCGTACATGCGCAGTTCGGCCAGGCAGCAATAGCCGACGCCGCCGTTGGCGATGCTGGAACCGTGCAGGCCGCCCTGCTTGTTCGACACCGTGCCGGAACCGATGATACTGCCGGCCACCAGCTCGCGCGTCTTCGCGGCGTGCGCGATCAGCTGGGCGAAACTGAAGGTCATGTCGTCGCCCGCGTTCGGACGCCCGAACGGTTCGCCGTTGAGCGTGACCTGCAGCGGCAGGCGCAGCTTGCTGTCCTGCCAGGCGCCGCCCAGCTCGTCCGGTGTCACGGCCACCGGCGAGAACGCGCTGGCCGGCTTGGACTGGAAGAAGCCGAAGCCCTTCTCCAGCTCCTTCGGGATCAGGTTGCGCAGCGAGACGTCGTTGACCAGCATCACCAGCCGGACCGCGGCGGCGGCCTGTTCGAGCGTGGCGCCCATCGGCACGTCGCCGGTGACGACCGCCACCTCCGCTTCCAGGTCGACGCCCCACTCCTCGGACAGCACGGCGATCGGGTCGCACGGACCGACGAAGGCGTCGGAACCGCCCTGGTACATCAGCGGATCGGTGTAGAACGAGGGCGGCACCGCCGCGCCGCGCGCCTTGCGCACCAGCTCCACGTGGTTGATGTAGGCCGAGCCGTCGGCCCACTGGTAGGCGCGCGGCAGCGGCGACGCGCAGTCCTGCTCGATGAAGGAATCGGCGCCGGGCGCGCTGCCGTCGTTCAGTGCTTCATACACCTGGCGCAGGCGCGGCACGACGCGTTCCCAATCGTCCAGCGCGGCCTGGAGCGTGCGCGCAATGTCCGGGACCGCCTGGCACGTCACCAGGTCACGGCTGACCACGACCAGGGTGCCGTCGCGGCCGCCGGTTTTCAGGGTAGCGAGTTTCATGTGCTCTCTTTCACGGTTGCAATTGTTGCCGCCATTTAAGAACAAAACGGAATATCATACAAACGATATTTTCCGCTCCATTTATCGGATTACCTGATGAATCCCACCCTCCGCCAGATGCGCGCCTTCGTGGCGCTGGCCAAGACCGGCAATTTCACGCTGGCCGCCCGCCACCTTCACGTGACCCAGTCGGCATTATCCGGCCTGATCAAGGAACTGGAACAGACGCTGGGCATGCGTTTGTTCGACCGCAGCACGCGCCGCATCGCGCTCACCGACATGGGCCGCGAGTTGCACCCTCTATTCAGCCAGATGATCGATGATCTCGACGGTGCGCTTGCGAACATTGCGGACCATGCGCAGCTCAGGAAAGGCATCGTGCGCGTCGCCGCGCCACAACTGATGGCCTGTACCCTGCTGCCGGACGCGATCGCCGCCTGGCGCCGGCAATATCCTGACGTGCAGGTGAGCCTGGTCGATTCGCCGGTCGAGGACGTCACCACCCACGTGCTGTCCGGCCAGGTCGACATCGGCATCGGCCCCGAGCGCGACCTGCCCTTGCAGCTGGAAGCGCGCGCGCTGATGGAGATGCCGTTCGAGGCGGTGGTGCCGCCCGCGCACGCGCTGGCCGGGCGCGAACGCGTCGGCTGGGACGAACTCGCGGCCGAGCCTTTCATTTCGCTGCGCGGCCAGTTCACCGAACTGCTGCTGGCCGACATGGACAAGCGCACCGGCGCGGCCGTGCGCGGCCTGACCTTGAAACCGGTGCACGAGGTCACCTTCATGACCACCGCCCTGGCCATGGTGGCCGCCGGCCTGGGCCTGACCGTGTGCATGCCCTACGCCGCCCCGCTGGTGCGCCAGCACGGCCTGCGCATGCTGCCGCTCGGCGCGCCCGCGTTGACGCGCCGCTTCCTGCTGTACGTGCGCGAGCAGCGCACGCTGTCGCCTGCAGCGGAAGCCTTCAGCGGCTTCCTGGCCGACTTCGTCGCCGCGCGCGGCCTGCGCAGCGACGCATCTGCAAGCTCGCCGGCGCCCTAGCGGCCCGTTTGCAGGCCCAGCCTGACGGCGATGAACGGCCGCGCTAGAATGCAGGTCTTCCGCACACACCGCACCCACGCACGATGTCCCTCAATACCATCGCCACCAACCAGCGCATGGACCGGTTCGACAAGCACGACAGCGTCTGGCTGTTCGGCTACGGCTCGCTGATCTTCAAGGCCGACTTCCCTTTCCTCGAACGGCGCCCGGCGCACATCGGCGGCTGGACCCGGCGCTTCTGGCAAGGCTCGCACGACCATCGCGGCACGGAGACGGCGCCCGGCCGCGTGGTCACCCTGGCCCCGGAAGCGGACGCCACCTGCCACGGCATGGCCTACCTGGTCACGCCCGAGGAATTCGCCCACCTCGACTACCGCGAAAAGAACGGCTACCTGCGCCTGGGCACCGACATCCACTTCGAGGACGGCGGCGCCGCCCACGGCATCGTCTACATCGCCACCCACGAGAACGCGGCCTACCTCGGCCCCGCCAGCGAACGCGACATCGCACGCCAGATCGCCGGCGCCCGCGGGCCGAGCGGCCCCAACAGCGAATACCTGCTGGAACTGGCCAGGGCGCTGCGCGAGCTCGGCAAGTTCGATCCGCACGTGTTCGAGATCGAGCGCCACCTGGCCGAGTTCCAGGCCTGAAGCGGCCTTGCCGGTCCTGCCAGGGCCGCCCCGTGCTTGTTTATTTGTACTTGTGCTCGTGCTGACGTGCGCTTGCGTGCGTGCCGGTGGCATGGCGGGGATTGTGGTCTAATTGAATGCCATTCAGCCAATCCCCGGCTCGAACCGTACGCCACAGGAGATCACGATGCAGCAGCAGGACCCCAGCCGCCCGGCCACCCCGCAGGACCTCGACGACGACACGCTGGCGTTCGTGCGCAAGGTATTCGGTCTTGCCCGCGCCGGCGACGCGGAAGAACTGGGCATGTTCCTCGACCACGGCCTGCCGCCCAACCTGCGCAACGAACGCGGCGACAGCCTGCTGATGCTGGCCTGCTACCACGGCCACCTGGACGCCGCGCGCGTCCTGCTCGACCACGGCGCCGATCCAGAAATCATGAACGACGCCAGCCAGACCCCGCTCGCCGGCGCCGCCTTCAAGGGCGACCTGGCAGTGACCACCCTGCTGCTCGACCGCGGTGCCCGCACCGACACCGCCGGCCCCAACGGCAAGACCGCGCTGATGTTCGCCGTCATGTTCAACCGCGTCGACATCGCCCGCCTGCTGATGGCGCGCGGCGCCGATCCCTTCCTGCGCGACGCCGACGGCAACTCGATGCTGGACGCGGCGCGCAAGATGGGCGCGGCCGACACGCTGGAATTGATGGCGGCGGCGACCAGCGAGCGCTGAGCCGGGGCGGTTCGCACTGGCATCACAACCGTGCCGGCTTGCTTCCGTAGCGCGCAGGGTGGGCACCCGTGCCTACCCTAGGCCCACATGTCAGGTACCCACGTCCAGGTAGCGCGGCAGCACGGTATCGGTCAGCCATACCCCGTTATCCGATCGATAGAACACGACCCCGTCCGCCCGCATGCGCCGTGCATCCACCCGCAGTACCACCGGAAAACCATGCCGCGCGCCCACCCGTTTCGCGGTATCGACCTCGGCCGACAAATGCACATGATGCCGGCCCGAAGCGCGCAGGCCGGCGGCCAGGATGGATTTCAGGAAGCGGCTCGCGGTACCGTGGTACAGCACGTCCGGTGGCGGCGCCGGCACCAGCCCCAGGTCGACCGCGATCGAGTGTCCCTGGCTGGCGCGGATCCGTGCGCCGTCCTCGCTGAACGCGAAGCGCCGCTTGTCGTTGTCCGCCACTACCCGCTCCAGCAGCGTGCGGTCGACCGCGTGGCCCGCCGCCGCCAGGCGCGCCAGCAGATCGCCGACGCCGGCCCAGCCCTTGCTATCCAGCGCCAGGCCAATGCTGTCGGGCCGGTGGCGCAGGACATAGCTCAACAATTTACTGGTGGCGACGATGGGATCGCGGGGCATGGCGGCTCGGCAAGCTGTTGAGGACGACGCCAGCATACGGCAAACGCGAGGGCAGCCGCGCTGCGCTGCCCTCTGAAACACGCCGAACCCGGTTATGACTGAGCCGCCTGGCCCGGCACCGACTCGATCTCGGCCGTGGCACGCGCGAGGATGGCGGCGATACGCTGCTGCTCTTCAAGCGACGCCCCGGCGCGCGCCTGCAGCGCGTGCCTGAGCGCATGGCGCGCGTCGGCAAGCTCGGCCGTCCAGCGCTTGCCGCCGTGCTCCCCACCGTCTTCGGCCAGGGCGCTGCGCATCAGGGCCATCTTTTCCGCGGCACGGGCCAGTTTGGCCAACAGCGCATCGACCTGTTCGCGGTTGGCGTCGAGGTGGGCACGCCCCTCGTCCGACAGCGTGTAGCGCTTGCGGTTGCCCTCGAGCTGGATGCTGACGTGGCCGCGGTCTTCCATGAAGGCCAGCGCCGGGTACATCATGCCCGGGCTCGGCACATAGAAACCGTTGGAACGCGTTTCCAGCGCCTTGATGAGTTCGTACCCATGGCTGGACTGCTCGGCGATCAGGGCCAGCAGCAGCAACTGCAGGTCGCCCGATGCCAGCTTGCGCCCGCGCGGGCCGCCTTCGTCGTCGAAGCCGAAACCGCCCTGCCCGCGGCCGCGTCCGCCGTGAGCGCCATGGACGCCATGCGGTCCGCCGCCACGGTGGCGCGGCCCGGCGTGATGTGCATCGTGCGGATGGTGATGCCCATGACCATGCTCATGAGGATGGCCGTGTTCTTGATGATGTTTGTGATGAGGCATGACATACCCTTTCTATCGTAAGATATATCTTAAGATATAACTGATAGTTGACTATGTCAAGCGTTATCGCATCTTATGTCTCGAGACCTGCGTTGGGTCCGGCGACGGCGAAGCGCCCGATATCAACCGGCGCAACCGGCGCTACCGGCGTCAAGGATGCGCCGCACCTGTTCCGCCCGCTCTTCGACACTGCCGCGCACGATCGTATAAGGGATGCCGCGCGCTTGCAGATCCTCGACGACCAAGCGCTGGATACGTCCACGCCATGCCTCGTCCTCGCGCACGTCCTGCTCTTCATAGGGAATGTCGTCGGCGCAGACAAAGGTGTGGGCATAGCGCGTGCGGCAATCGTCGGCGCAGCGCAACAGCGTATCCGGCGGCGGATCGCCGACCTGGCGGAACTGGATGCCCAGCAGCAGCGTGGTCAGGGCGTTGGTGTCGACGAACAGCCAGCGCCGCGCCTGCGCCAGTGCGGCGTCCTCGGCCTCGCGGTGCCTGAGCGCGATCTCGACGTAATCGTCGGCATCCAGCCTGCCCTGCTTCTCTTCCCAGATGAAGCGGCCGATCTCCGGCACGGAGACGGTGCCGTAGGCGCGTGCCAGGTAGTCGGACAAGGTGGACTTGCCGGTCGATTCGGCGCCGACGAAGACCACGCGCCGCGCCTGTTGTCCTTGTTGTCCTTGTTGTCCTTGTTGTGCCTGCTCCGCCATATGCCCGCCAGAAGGTGAAAGCGCCATCCTAGCCCAGCAAGCAAGCACTTACAACTCAGCAACAATGTCGTCGATGCTACACTCGTGCAAAGTGAACACGCGCGAAACGACAGCCATGATTCAACTGCAAAGCGCCGGCTTCGTGCTGCGCCCCTTCGTGACACAAGATGCACCCGCCTTTGCCGCCGCGGTAAGGGAATCGATGGCGACCGTCGGCCAATGGATGAGCTGGGGCCGAGCCGACTTCAGCGAGGACGATGCACGCGCCTGGTTCGCCGCCTGCGACGGCGCCCGTGCCGATGGCAGCAGCCACGAATTCGGCATCTTCCGCGGCGATACCCTCGTCGGCGGCGCCGGCCTGAACCAGTTCAACACCGTGCATGCCTTCTGCAACCTAGGGTATTGGGTAAGCGCATCGGCCCAGCGCCAGGGCGCGGCGTCGGCCGCGGTGGCGGCCCTGGCGCGCCATGCATTCGACGCACTGAAACAGTCGCGCGTGGAAATCGTGGTCGCCGAAGGCAACGCGCCGAGTATCGGCGTGGCGCGCAAGGCGGGCGCCGTCCATGAATGCCTGGCGCGCAACCGCGTGCTCCTGCACGGCAAGCCGGTGGCAGCACATGTCTTTGCCCTTTTACCGCCAGAAAAATAATTTACAACATCCAGCTCAGAACAAGTCCAGCTGTGCCGCCGCCGCCGTGTCCTGCTTCACCACCGCTTTCGGTACCACGACCGGCCGCTTGAACTGCGACCCGTCCAGTTGGGAAAAGCGGCCGGTATAGCCATCCATGCCCAGGCGCTTGATGGCCTTGGTGAAGCGCTGGCGGATCAGGTCGGCCCAGATGCCCTGGCCACTCATGCGCTTGCGGTAATCGCTGTCGTACTCCTTGCTGCCATGCAGGTCGCGGATGCGGTTCATCACGCGCTGGGCGCGGTCCGGGAAGTGGGTGTGCAGCCATTGCTGGAACAGCGGGTTGACTTCCCAGGGCATGCGCAGCACCGTGTAGTGGGCGCCGACGGCGCCGGCGTCCCTGGCCGCTTCCAGGATGCGCTCGATTTCCGGTTCGGTGACGAAGGGGATGATCGGCGCCACGCTGACGCTGACCGGAATGCCGGCCTCGGTGAGCGTGCGGATCGCGCGCAGGCGGCGGGCCGGCGCGGCCGCGCGCGGTTCCAGCGTGCGGGCGATCTCGCCGTCCAGCGTGGTCAGCGTGATGGCGGCGCAGGCGAGTCCTTTTTCCGCCATCGGCGCGATCAGGTCGATGTCGCGCTCGATCAGGGCCGACTTGGTGATCAAGCCATAGGGATGGTTGCACTCGCCCAGCACTTCCAGCACCTCGCGCGTGATGCGGCGCTCGCGCTCGCAGGGCTGGTAGGCGTCGGTATTCACGCCGATCGCGATGTTCTCGGGCACGTAGCCGGGACGCGCCAACTCCTGGCGCAGCAGGTCGGCCGCGTTCACCTTGGCGATGATGCGGCTTTCGAAGTCCAGGCCCGGCGACAGGCCGAGATAGCTGTGCGAAGGCCGCGCGAAGCAATAGATGCAGCCGTGCTCGCAGCCCCGGTACGGGTTCAGCGAGACCCCGAAGGGGATGTCGGGCGAGTTGTTGCGGGTGAGGATGCTTTTTGCGAACTCCTCGCTGACGACGGTCTTGAGCGGCGCGGCCGAGCTGTCGTCGGCAGCGGCGCCCGGCGCAGGCGCGCGCGCGGGCACGGTCCAGCCGTCGTCGAAACACTCGCGCGCATGGACTTCGTAGCGGCCCTGCAGGTTGCTGACGGCGCCCCTTCCCTTGATGGGCATGCTGGGCGACGCCGGCTTGGACGGCATCTTCGGTGGGAAGGGCAACATCACCTGTCCTTCCATACGGCTCACGCTGGCTTTTTGGCGATTCACGCGGCGCTCCTATAAATACTGTATGTTTATACAGTATAGTACGCCGATGTCACGCTGGGTTCAAGTGCGGCGTTTTTGCCGCTTGTTGTTGCACAAAACCGTCGAATGCCGACAGCAGAGCCTGGTAATAGGCGGGGTTTTGTTCCAGTTGGGCAAGCGCATGGGCCGCCGCTTCCAGCGTCGACAGCTGGTGCGGCGCGTGCGCCTTGCGAATCCGGTAAGCGGACGGCGGCACGTCCCGCAGCGCCAGCCGCGGCAGGCGCTGCAGCGCCGGGTTCAGGTACAGCATCTTGCGGCTCTTGCGCCAGGTGGCGTCCAGCACCACCAGGCGCAGGCATCCGGGATCGGCAAGCGACTCGGGCGGGAGTACAGGGGGCGGCGCGATGCCGAGCGAAGCATCGCCGGGGGTGTCGGGATACAGCAGCAGCGGCCGGCGCCCGCCCTCGCCTAGCCAGGCGTCGAGCAGCGGCGGCGAAAACGCTTCGCCGACCTCGAGCCGGCTGCCCGCCAGGCACAAGTGCAGCAGGCGCGCGCTGTTCTTGGCGTTGCGCACTTCGAGCGGGTGTTGCAGGACCAGCAGCTCGACGCGGCTGGCAAGCGGCACGATCCAGCGGCAGATGCAGGCGCTTTGCGCGCGCAGGCATACCGGGCAGGACGGGCGACGGGAAGAGATCGGGGATTCCATGGGCGGCGATTGTAACGCCACCCTTCCCCCCCAGGGATCACATGCTGCCGACCCGGCGCCCGTGCGGCGGCGCCCCCGCCGGCTCTGCCGATGGCGCGGACTCGGGCCGCAAGGGTTTCAGCGCATGGCCCCACTGCACCACCTGGTCGAGCATGGCGTCCACCGCGGCCTCGTGGTGTTCGCGCGGGTTGAATTTCGCATGCTGCTCCCAGTCGTCGTGCAGGGTCAGCATCACCTGGGCGCGCACGTCGGCGACCATCAACTCCCCCATCACCAGGCGCAGGTTCTCGATGGCGCGCGCGCCGCCGACGCTGCCGTAGCCGACGAAGCCGGCCGCCTTGTTGTTCCATTCCTTGAACAGGAAATCGATGGCGTTCTTCAGCGCGCCCGAGGTGGCGTGGTTGTATTCGGGCGTGACGAACACGAAGGCGTCGAACTCGGCGATCCGGGCGGCCCAGGCCAGCGTGTGCGGCTGCGTGTACCGGCCCATCGAGGGCGGCACCGGTTCGTCCAGCAGCGGCAGGTTGAAATCCTGGATGTCGACCAGTTCGAATACCGCGTCGCCGCGCATGCCGGCGATGTCCAGCACCCAGTTGGCCACGTCCAGGGCTTTGCGGCCGGGACGGGTGCTGCCGACGATGACTGCCACCTTGATCATTTGCGTCTCCACTGTCGATGAATGGTCATTTTAATAAGCGGTCCCGCGAACGGGCGCCCGATTAGGGTGCCCGCCAGCCGCCACCGAGCGCGCGGTACAGGTCCACGTGCGCCGCCAGCCAGCTGGCGCGCAGCTGCAGCACGTTGTTCTCGGCGCTGAAGGCGTTGCGCTGCGCGTCCAGCTCTTCCAGGTAGGACGAATAGCCGTTGGTGTAGCGGTTGTGGGCGATGCGCAGCACCTCGGCAGTGGCCACGCGGCGGGCCTCGGCCTGCTCCAGTTGCTCGCGCAGGCGCTGCACCGCCGTCAGGCCGTTCTCGGTTTCGGCAAAGGCGTTGCGCACCACCGATTCGTAGGCGAACACGGCACGGTCGCGCAGCGAGGCCGAGATCTCGGCCTGGGCACGCAGGCGGCCGGCGTCGAAGATCGGCGCCAGGATGCTGCCGCCGACGCTCCACAAGGTGGTGCCCGAACCCAGCAGGTCGGGCAGGTTGTGCGCGTAGCCGCCGAGCGAGGCGGTCAGGCGCAGCGTCGGGAGCATCTGGTCGCGCGCCGCGGCCAGGCTGGCGTCGGCGGCCGCAATCGCGCGTTCGGCCTGGGCGATGTCGGGACGGCGCCGCAGCAGGTCCGAAGGCAGTCCCGGCTGGATCGCCGGCGGGCGCAGCGCGGCGAGCGTGGCGCCGCGCGCGATGATGCCGGCACCTGCGCCGGGACTGGCGCCGAGCAGCAGCGCCAGCGCGTTCTCCTGCTGGGTGATGGAGCGTTCCAGCTGCGGCACCACGGTTGCGGTGGTGCGGTATTCGGCCTCGGCCTGGGACAGTTCCAGGCGCGAGCTGTAGCCGACCTCGAACTGGCGCCGCGCCAGTTCGAGCGAGCGCACGCGCGATGCCAGGGTGGCGCGCGCCAGCTCGAGCTGGGCGTCCAGTCCGCGCAGGTTCAGGTAGCCCGATGCCGTGTTGGCCGCCACCGACAGCGCGGTCGCATCCGCCGCCGCCTGCTGCGATGCATAGTCGAGGCGCGCCGCTTCGGTGGCGTTGTCGAGCCGCCCGAACGGATCGAGCTCGTAGGCCGCCTGCACGTTGCCCTGGATCGCGGTCGACTCGACCGGCGTGCCCAGCGGCCCGATCGCGCGCGCGCGCGTGGGCGTGACGCCGACCGTCAGGCTGGGTTCCTGGGCCGAGCGGGCCACCCGGATGCGCGCCTGGTATTCCTGCAGGCGCGCGCGCGCGGTGCGGATGTCGCCGTTGCTGGCCAGCGCCTGCGCCACCAGCGCGTCCAGCGCCGGGTCGCCGAAGGCGCGCCACCAGTTGGCCTCCACCGCGCCCGCGTTCGGTCCCACCTCGGCCTGGCCGGGCGACGCTTCGCCGGGCGACGCTTCGCCGGGCGACGCTCCGCCGGGCGACGCTTCGCCGCGCCAGGCCTGCGGCACGGCCAGGGTGGATGCCGGCGGCGGCGGCACCGCGATCCGGCAGCCGGACAAGACGAGCGCCGCCACGGCCAACGAGACTGCCCGCTTCATCGCGGCTGCCCTTTCGCCGCGGTGTCGATACTGGTCACCACCGACATGCCCGGCCGCAGGCGCTGCGCCAGCGGCTGGTTCGGCTCGATGGCGATGCGCACCGGGATGCGCTGGGCGATCTTGACGAAGTTGCCGGTGGCGTTGTCCGGCTGGATGACCGAGAACTCGGAGCCGGTGGCCGGCGCGATCTGTTCGACGCGGCCGCGCAGCCTCGCATGGTCGAGCGCGTCGACCGTGAAGGTGACCGGCTGGCCCAGGCGCACGGCGGCCATCTGCGTTTCCTTCATGTTGGCCACCACCCACATGGTGTGCGGCACCAGCGCGGTGAGCTGGGTACCGGCGTTGACGAAGGCGCCCAGGCGCACGCTGACCTGGCCCAGCTGGCCGTCGCGCGGCGCCACGATGCGGGTGTTGGCGAGGTCGATCTCGGCCAGTTTCACGGCCGCCTCGGCATTCGCCACCGCCGCCTCCAGCGCGGCGCGGTTGACGTCCACGGTGCGCAGGTTCTGGCGCGCGATCTCCAGCGCGGCGCGCGCCTGCTCGGTGGCGGCGACGGTCTGGGCGTGGGTGGCGCGGGCGGCATCGCGCTCGCGCGCCGACAGCGAGCCGTCGGCCGCCAGTTCTTCCACGCGGCGCAGGTCGGCGCTGGCGCGCACGGCCTGTGCGGCGGCGTTCTGCACCGCCGCCTGGTTCTGGGCGATGGTGGCGCGCGCGCTGCCCTGGCTCTGGGCGAAGTTGCTGAGTGCCGCGCGCTGCGACGCCAGCTGGGCGCGCGCCTGTTCCAGGCGCTGGTTGTAGATGCGGTCGTCGATGCGCATCAGGAGCTGGCCCTGGCGCACCGCCTGGAAATCCTGTACGTCGACCTCGACGACGTAGCCGGACAACTGGGGACTGATGATGGTCACCTGCCCGCGCACGGTGGCGTTCTCGGTGGTTTCCACGGCGCTGCGGAAGGGCGGCAGTTCCCACGCATACAGCACGATCAGCACGCCGATCAGGGCCACCAGCGCGAACAGCGTCCCGCTGACGATGACCTTGCGGTTGGATTTGTCTTGCGTCGTCGAAGTCTCGGCCATAATCGTTATCGGTCGTTCATTGGTTTAGCGGGGCGTGGGATCGGCCACCGGTTCGGGGGGCGTGCCCGCGGGCGTGGAGATCGGCGAATCGGTGGCGCTGTCGCGCGCGGCAGGAGCGGGCGGCGGCGGCGGCGCCACGTACTTCAGCCACAGCGCGCGGCCGAAGATCCAGGCGGCCAGCGAGGTGGCCAGCACCGCGATCGCCAGGAAGACGTCGTTGAAGGCCAGGATGTTGGCTTCGCGCGTCTGCGTCTGCGTCAACAGCGAGACCCCCTGGCGCGTGCGCGCCGCCGGGTCGACCAGCATGCGGCCGTAGGCGGCGCCGTACTGCTGGATGCGGGCCGCCACCAGCGGGTCGAGGCTGCTCAGGTTGTCGGCCAGGTTCGACGAATGGAATTTTTCGCGCGTTACCTGCCAGGTGCCGAGCAGGGACGAGCCGAGCAGGCCGCCGAGGTTCTGGGTCAGGCCGAACAGCACCGAGAACGTGATCAGGTTGCCCGGGTTCGTGATGACCGAGCCCATCAGCGTCAGCAGCAGCGGCCCGAGGAACATCACGCCGCCGAAGGCCAGCAGCGCCTGGCTCACGTACATCTCTTCCGGGCGCGTCACGCTGGTGGCGTGCGAATCGACCCAGGCGCCGAGCGCCATGATCAGGAGCGCCACCACCTGCGGCGCCATGTTGTGGGCCGGGTTGAAGGTCAGCGCCGAGAACACGATGCCGGCGATGGTACTGAGCAGCACCACCAGGAACAGGGTCGTCAGCTGGTCGTTGTTCAGGCCGACCAGGCGCAGGAAGCCGACCGCGCCGACGCTCTGCTCGGACAGCACCACCCGCACCAGCATCATGGCGATGAACAGGCGCGCGATCATGCCGTTGGTCAGCCAGCGCAGGTTGAGCAGCGGGTTCTTGCGGTTGTGCTCGACGGCGATCGCGGCCACGATCAGGAAGATCGACGCCGCCAGCGCCACCCCCACCCAGGGCTGCGAAGTCCACCACAGCACGCGCCCGAAGGTCAGCGCCGCGCACAGCAGCGCCATGCCGGGCGCGAACAGCGCAAAGGTGACGAAGTCGGTCGGGCGGAAGGCCTTGAAGCGGTCGCCCGGCGGCAGCTTGAGCCACAGCACGGCGGCCAGCGTGACCAGGGTCAGGCCCAGCTCGAACAGGTACAGGCCGCGCCACTCGGCGATTTGCAACAGCCGGCTCGAGAACAGGTAGGCGATCGGCTGCGCCAGCTGCGATATGCCGACCGAAATGATGATGCCGCGCGGGCGCCAGGCCTTGGTGAAGGCCTGCAGCGTGTAGTACAGGCCGAGCGTGGACAGCGCCGCACCGACCATGCCGTGGGCGGCGCGCACCGCGATCGCCGAGCCGAGATCGTTGACGAACAAGTGGGCGAAGGTGACCAGCGCGTACAGCACCAGGAAGGCTTCCGTGAAGGCGCGCAGGCCGAACTGCTGGCGGAACTTCACCAGCAGCAGGTTCATCGACACGTTGGTCATCACGTAGGCCGTGGGCAACCAGTTGGTTTCGGCGGCGAAGGCGCCCAGCGTGCCCTGCAGGTTGACCAGGTTGACCGTCACCAGCGCATTGCCCAGGCCGCCGGTCAGCGTGACCAGGGTGCCGATCAGGAAAAACGCGACCCGCCGCGCCGTCGTGTGGGTCGGGAAGGACGGGCCGCCCGGCATGGTCGGCCGCTCGTCGGGATGCCAGTCGCGCGGCGCGTATTTGCTGTCCCTGTCGCGCATCCCGTTATTCATCCCGCTATTTATCCCGCTATTTATCCCGTTACTCATGCGTCACAGGCGCCTTCAAGGATCGTTCGCAGCTCTTCGAGGACCTCGGACGCCACCGCCATGCGCCCGGCGTCGATGCGCGCGGCGATGGCCCGGCGCAGCTGCGCCGCCCGCTCGTGCACCTGCGCTGCGAGCGCCTGGCCCTGCCCGGTGAGCACGACCAGCTTGACGCGCCGGTCGTGCGCGTTGGGCATGCGCATGACCAGGCCGCAGGCCGCCAGGCGGTCGATGGTGGCGACCAGGGTCGCGCCGTCCACGCGCAATTGCGCCGCCAGCTGGCGTTGCGACGGCGCATCCGCGGCGCCGGCTACCGCCGCCAGGGCGCTCCAGCCGGCCGGCGTGATGCCGCGCGACTTCAGGTCACGCTCGAGCGCGGCGCGCCAGGCGCGTGCGCCGTTCTGCAAAGCCTGCGTAAAACGTTCGTCGAGAGGAACCATGGGTCACCTAATCGTTGGCCGTACAGATTATCTGCTGCTTCTGGCAAAAATGGCCACACGCGAAGATTTAGTCCGAGAATTGGTTAATCGGATATTGCTCTGAAAAATCACAGTGCTTAGAATCAACTCATTCCGCTAAGCAATCAGTTCCTCGCAGGATATTTATAGATCAGTCTGCCAGGGTGCTGTCGTTATTGAGGTTTCAGAGTTTCCATGTTTAGAGCACGTCCATCTGTTCGCAAACTTACGTCCGCGCTGATCGCGAGCCTGGTGTTGCTGCCCGGCCTGGCGATCGAGCAGGAGCTGCAACTCGACTACCGGATCAACGAGCACATCGTGCTGATCCCGGCCGGCAAGAATCACCAGGCGCGCCTCGAAACGACGATGTTCCAGCCGAACGGCCCAGGGCCCTTCCCCCTGATCATCATCAACCACGGCAAGGACCCGGGCCACCCGAACCTGCAGCCGCGCGACCGCTTCTACCACATGGCGCACGCCTTCGTGGAACGGGGCTACGCTGTGATGGTGCCGATGCGCCAGGGCTTCGCCAACTCGACCGGCGCCTACCGCGACCACGGCTGCGACATGACCGCCAACGGCTACACCCAGGCCGAGGACATCGAGGACACGCTGGACTACGCGCGTTCCCAGAAGTGGATCGACGCCGACCGCATCGTGGTCGCCGGACAGTCCTACGGCGGCCTGGCCACGATGGCGCTGGGCACCCAGGAGCTGCAGGGCGTGCGCGGACTGATCAATTTCGCGGGCGGACTGCGCGACGACAGCAACGGCTGCGGCTGGCGCTCGTCGCTGGTCTCCGCTTTTGCCGAGTACGGTTCGCAGAACAAGGTCCCGAGCCTGTGGATGTACGGCCAGAACGACTCGCTGTTCGGCCCCGACCTGGTGGCGCGCATGCACGATGCCTTCGAACAGGCCGGCGGCCGCGCCCAGCTGGTCGAGTACGCGCCCTTCAAGCGCGATTCGCACGGCATGCTGGCCAGCCGCGACGGCGAGAAGATCTGGCTGAAGGACACCATGCAGTTCCTGGACAAGGTCGGCATGCCGACCAGGGTGCTGTACAAGGTGCCCGAACCGCCGCAGCCGACGCCGACCAATTTTGCCGGGCTCGACAACGTCGAAGCTGTTCCTTTCCTTAGCGAAAATGGCAAGCGTGCCTACAAGGAATACCTGACCAAGATGACGCCGCGCGCCTTTGCCATCTCGCCGACGGGCGGCTGGTGCTGGGCCGAGGAAGGCGAAGACCCGGAAGCGCGCGCCCTGGCGGCCTGCTCGGCCAAGAGCGACAAGCCGTGCCGCCTGTACTCGGTGGACGAACACGTGGTCTGGAATCCGGACCTGGCCGAGAAGGCGGCCGTGACCGCCTCGAACACGCCGGCGCCGCAGCCGGCGGTGGCCGACGGCGCGGGCAGCCCGGCGCTGGGCGGGTCGGTTGCGCTGACCAACTGACATTGCCGTCGTCCCCGCGCAGGCGGGGACCCATGCAGAGCAACCGAATTCGGTATGCCGGAAACCGCGCGAATGCCGAGAGGGTAGCGATTCCAGGGGTAAGTATGGGTCCCCGCCTGCGTGGGGACGACGTACGTGGAACGACGTAGGTGCAAAACGACATAGGCGCGATACGGCGTATGCGTGGCGGAAATGGTGCATAGCAACATTTTTTATCCCTCACCTGCCCGCTTCAAGAGCTAGCACAAACCCGCCCCCAAATACCAAACCGACAATGTGATGTCCTTCTGTCCGCTGGAGACTCACATGGTGCGTTCGATCCTGTGTTTCGCGCTGGCACTGGCGGCACTGTTGCCGTTCGCACCCGCCCGCGCCGCCAACAATGACCCTGTCGTGCTGGTTCATGGCTTCCTCGGTTTCGGCCCGGACAGCTATCCCGGCAGCGGCTTCCTGTACTGGGGCGGCTACAACAACATCGCGGCCCACATGCAGCTGTACCACGGCCCGCACACGGTGTACGCGGCCGGCGTCGCCGCGATCGGTTCCAACTGGGATGACGCGGCCGAGCTGTATGCCCAGATCAAGGGCGGCTGCACCGACTATGGCGCCATCCACGTCGTGCGCTACGGCTTTCCGGGCCAGCAGCAAAAGCCGCCGGGAAAATGCTGGGCCGCCGACCCGAAGAACAATCCCAACGATTATCCGCTCGCGCTCTACCCGCAATGGGACGCCGCCCATCCGATCCACCTGATCGGCCACAGCCAGGGCGGCACCACGATCCGCGCCCTGATCCAGCTGCTGGAACACGGCTCGCCCTACGGCGACGAAGGTGGTGGCGAGCTCTACAAGGGCGGCAAGGTCGGCTGGGTGCGCAGCGCGGTCACGCTGTCGTCGCCGCACAACGGCACCACCCTGCGCGACGCCGCGCTCGACATCCTGCCGCAGCTGCGCAGTCCGCTGCGCGACTACCTCGACAGCAAGCTGACGTCCTGGGAACTGTCGCCCGACGGCGCGCGCGAATTCAACCGCTGGGCGCGGACCTCGCCCGCCGTGTATTACTTCTCGGTCGGCACCGTGGCCACCGAGCGCGGCGCCTGGTGCTGCAACAATACCGACCGCGCCGTCGCGCCGATCCAGAGCAGCAATTTCCAGTACCCGCGCGTGGACATGTTCCAGTACTACAAATACTTTTCGGGGGAGTGGATCGTGCCGTCGCTGGCCCAGCGCGGCATCGGCTCGTATACCCAGTCGGCCCCCGACCGGGTGCGCGTCGACAGCGAATGGTTCGCCAACGACGGCGTCGTCAACACGATCAGCATGCGCGCCCCGGCCGGCCACCCGGTGCGCGACTACAACGGCACGGCCGTGCGCGGCAGCTGGAATTTCCTCGGCAACCAGCACGGCTTCGACCACTTCGATATCCTGAACTGGCCGAACAAGGGTCCGTCGGCCGATGCGATCTACGACCGCATCAGCGACATCATTTTCAGTTTGGATTAAGAGCCGCTAACACAAGCCCCATGGCTGCGTTGCATTCGTCTCGCCGTACTAGCGTACTGTCTTCGACGATGCGCCTTGCCCTAGGGCTTGTGTTAGCGGCTCTAAGAGCCTATCCCAGTAGGCCGGCGTGGCGCCTGACGCGCCTGGCGAACGTGGCCGGCGTTGCTCGTCCTTGCATGGCGCGCCATGCGGCCTCCTCGCGCCTTGCCCACGCGCGCCATGCATCGTCATTCGCTTTCCCCTTCCTACTGGGATAGGCTCTAAGACCGGGCAGGCACCTCACGGCAGGGTCACATTGCGGAACGCAGGGTACGCGCCAGGTCGGACAGGCGGTAGGGTTTGTTCACGAACGCAAACTCGCTCAAGCCATTCCCATGGCGCTGCTTCAGCGCCGGCAGCGGGTAGCCCGACGCCAGCATGATCTTGGTGCCCGGATGGTGCTCGCGCGTGTAGCTGGCCAATTCGATGCCGTTCATCCCGTTCGGCATGACGACGTCGGTAAACAGGATGTCGACGTCGCGCCGCTCCATCACGTCGATCGCCTCGCGACCGCTGGCGGCCGTCACCACATCGTAGCCCATGCTGGTGAACAGCGAGGCGGCCACGTCCATCAAGTCCGGCTCGTCCTCGACGATCAGCACGCGCTCGGTGTGCTCGCCCTCGTCTTCCGGCGCAGCCTCGACCACGGCCGGCAGGTAGATCGAGATCATGGTGCCCTGGCCCGGCCTGCTCTCGATGACGACCTCGCCGCCCGATTGCTTGATGAAGCCGTACACCTGCGACAGGCCCAGGCCGGTGCCCTTGCCCATTTCCTTGGTGGTGAAGAAGGGCTCGAAGGCGCGCGCCACGACGTCAGGCGACATGCCGGTGCCGCTGTCGGTGACGGCCACCTTCACGTATTCGCCCGCCGCCAGCGCGCCGGCGGGCGCGTCCAGGCTGACGTTGGCGCTGGTGATCGCCAGGCGTCCGCCTTCCGGCATGGCGTCGCGCGCATTCACGACCAGGTTCAGCAACGCCGATTCGAAGCGCGCGCTGTCGATCACGGCACTGTGGGTCTTGCGGTCGAGTTCGATGGCGAAGTCGATGCTCGGATTGACGGCGCGCCGCAGCACGGTCTCGAAACCGGTGATGATGCGGTTCACGTTACGCGTCTCGGCCTGCAGAGGCTGCTGGCGGGCGAAGGCCAGCAGCTGCTGGGTCAGGCGTGCGCCGCGGTCGATCGCACGGCGCATGCTGTCGATGGTCCGGCCGTCGGGACCGGCGTCGCCGTCCTTGCGCTGCATGGACAGCACCTCGAGGCCGCTCGACAGCACCGACAGCAGGTTGTTGAAATCGTGCGCCACGCCGCCGGTGAGCTGGCCGATCGATTCCATCTTCTGCGCCTGGAACAGGGCAGTGTTGGCGGCTTCCAGCGCTTCCGCCGCCTTTTTCTTTTCGGTGAGGTCGCGCGTGATCTTGGCAAAGCCGACCAGCTCGCCCTGGTCGTCGCGGATGGCGTCGATGATCACGTGGGCCCAGAAGCGCGAGCCGTCCTTGCGCACGCGCCAGGCTTCGGCCTCGAAGCGCCCGGTCCCGGCCGCCGTCGACAGCGCATGCGCCGGCACGCCGGCGGCCTGGTCCTCGGCGGTGTAGAAACGCGAGAAATGGCTGCCGACGATTTCGTCCTGCCTGTAGCCCTTGATCCGCTCGGCGCCCGAATTCCAGTTGGTGACCGTGCCTTCCGGCGACAGCATGTAGAGCGCGTAATCGGTCACGCCCTGCACCAGCAGGCGGAAGCGCTGTTCGCTCTCGCGCAGCGCCTCCTCGGCCTGCTTGCGGTCGGTGACGTCGCGGGTGATCTTGGCGAAGCCCAGCAACGTGCCTTCTTCGTTGTAGATCGGGTCGATCACCACGTGGGCCCAGAAGCGCGAGCCGTCCTTGCGCACGCGCCAGCCTTCGGCCTCGTACTTGCCCTCGGCGAGCGCGGTATCGAGCGCGCGCCGGGGCAGGCCGGTCTCCCGGTCTTCGGGAGTGTAGAAGCGCGAAAAATGCTCGCCGAGGATTTCCTGAGCCAGGTATCCCTTGAAGCGGTTGGCGCCGGCATTCCAGCTGCTGACGTGGCCGGTGGGGTCGAGCATGTAGATCGCGTAGTCGCTGATCCCGGAAATCAGGTACTGGTAACGCCGCTCTTCTGGCAAGCTTTTGTAGAACTGGGACTGGGGCTGGGTCTGGTCGTTCATGGCGGACTGCGGAGTTCTTTCAGGAAGAACAATATATTTATCCAAATCCACTTAATCATACACCGGCAGTGTCCGCATCACACGCCTTACCGCCGGGAATTTGGCACCTTTATCCATGCATCTTAACCATTTATGGCCGAGCTTGCGGTTTCACATTGCGCAATCGTGCTTAACATAAAGCCAAGGCATCATGCATAGATAACAACATGCTCAGTTTTGTCGTTTCTAACGGAAGAATTCACTTTAAAAAATAAGATTTATCGAAAATATGTGGATATTCCTTTAAAATGTTGCAACATTTCCGCATCTCCAAGCCAGGAAGCTGAAGCTTCAAAGGCCGATGACAAAGTGTTTCATTGTAAAATACTGGTCCTGCAATCCAGCGCTCGCGCGCCCGCCCCCTATCTCATGAATCCGGTTTCCACCGCACCCGAAATCGACCTGTCGAACTGCGACAAGGAGCCGATTCACACGCCCGGCAGCATCCAGCCGCATGGTTTCCTGCTGACCTTGTCCGACCAGCTCGAGGTGCTGCAGGCCAGCGCCAACCTCGGCGACTGGACCGGCTGCGCCGTGCGCGAGGCCATCGGCCGCCCGCTGTCCGAGGTCATCGGCGAAGCGGCGGTGCTGTCGCTGGCGCCCGAACTGGCCGCCGGCCTCGGTCAGCGTCCGTATTACGTGGGCACGGTCACCGCCGTCAACGGCCGTCACTTCGACGTGCTCGCCCACAAGTGGGACGACGTCACCGTGCTCGAATTCGAACCGGTGGAGCGTGCCGGCGCGGCCGACTTCCGCCAGCTGTATTCGCTGGTCGGCGATTTCCTGCTGAAGGTGAACGAGGCCGTCGGCATCGAGGCGCTGGCCGAACTCGCCTGCCATCACGTGCGCTCGGTCACCGGCTTCGGGCGCGTGATCGTCTACAAGTTCGACGGCGACGGCCATGGCCACGTGATGGCCGAAGCCAAGCAGGACGATTACGCGTCGTACATGGGCCAGCACTTCCCGGCCACCGACATCCCGGCCCAGGCGCGCAAGCTGTACGCGCTGTCGCGCATCCGCCTGATCCAGAACGCCGACTACGAGCCGGCGCCACTGCTGCCGGCGCTGAACCCGGCCACCGGTAGGATCAACGATTTGTCGTTCGCCACGCTGCGCAGCGTGTCGCCGGTGCACCTGCAATACATGCGCAACATGCACACCATGGCATCGATGTCGGTGTCGCTGATGGTCAAGGGCAAGCTGTGGGGACTGATCTCCTGCCACAACGAAGATGCCATGCCGCTCGGCTTCGAAAAGCGCACCGCCTGCGAGCAGCTGGGCGAGATCCTGGCGCTGTGCATCGAGTCGCGCGAGGACGCCGCCGACCTGCAGTTCCGCCTCGAAGTGCGGCGCAGCATGGTGTCCACGCTGGCCGGCCTGACCCAGGGCAGCGACTTCATCGAGAACCTGTCGAACGTGTTCCCGGAGCTGCTGCGCTTCGCGCGCGCGACCGGGGTGGCGGTGGTGGTCGACGAGCGCATCCTGACCTACGGCGACACGCCCGAGCAGGACGACATCCAGGACCTGGTCGACTGGCTCACGCTGCACGACCATGGCGACGTGTTCCATACCGATAACCTGTCGTCCAAGTACCCGCTCGGCGGGCGCATCATCCGCAACGCCAGCGGCCTGCTGGCAATGCCGATCTCGCGCATCCACAAGCACTACCTGCTGTGGTTCCGTCCCGAATACGTGCGCACCATCGAATGGGCCGGCAATCCGCACGACAAGATCGTGCAGGCGGCGGCCGCCGGCGCGACGCTGAACCTGTCGCCGCGCACCAGCTTCGCGGCCTGGCGCGAGACCATCCACGGCACCAGCCTGCCCTGGCACGCCGGCGAGATCGAACTGACGCTGGAATTCCGCACCGCCATGCTCGGCCTGGCGCTGGAACGCGCCGAGCAGATGGCCGCGCTGGCCGAGGAGCTGACCCGCTCCAACAAGGAGCTAGAAGCCTTCTCGTATTCGGTATCGCACGACCTGCGCGCGCCGCTGCGCCACATCGTCGGCTTTGCCGACCTGCTGATCGAGTCGAGCGGCAGCGAGGATGCCCAGATGCGCCAGCGCTTCCTGAAGAACATCAAGGAAGCGGCGCGCCTGGCCGGCAAGCTGGTCGACGACCTGTTGTCGTTCTCGCAGATGGGCCGCGCCTCGCTGCGGCCGACCACGGTCGACATGAACGAGCTGGTGGCCGCCTGCATCGACAAGCTGGCGCTGGAGACGCGCGGCCGCGATATCGCATGGGATGTCGCCCCGCTGCCCAGGGTCTGGGTCGACCCGACCTTCCTGCACCTGGCCATGCTCAACCTGCTGGCCAACGCCGTCAAGTTCACGGGCCAGCGCGAGCGCGCCGTGATCCGCATCAGCGCCGAGGACCATCCGCACGAGACGGTGTTCCACATCGCCGACAATGGCGCAGGCTTCAACATGGAATACGTGCACAAGCTCTTTGGCGTGTTCCAGCGCCTGCACCGCATGGAAGATTTCCAGGGTACCGGCATCGGCCTGGCCAATGTGCGCCGTATCGTCGAGCGCCACAACGGCCGCGTGTGGGCCGACTCGGTATTGGGAGAAGGCGCGACGTTCTCGTTCGCGCTCCCGAAACAGATAAATTGAATAACTCGAAGTAATTAGAAAGAACGCATGCTCAAGCCCATCCTGCTGGTCGAAGACAATCCGAACGACCTCGAGCTGACGCTGATCGCACTGTCGAAGAGCCAGCTTGCCAACCAGGTCATCGTCGTCCGCGACGGCGCCGAAGCCCTCGACTACCTGCACCGCCGCGGCGACCATGCCGAGCGCGTCGCCGGCAACCCGGCGGTGGTGCTGCTCGACCTCAAGCTGCCCAAGGTCGACGGCCTCGAAGTCCTGAAAAGCATCCGCGAAACCAACGGCCTGAAGCCGCTGCCGGTGGTGATGCTGACCTCGTCGAAGGAAGAACAGGACCTGGTGCGCAGCTACGAACTGGGCGTGAACGCCTACGTCGTCAAACCGGTGGATTTCACGGAATTCGTGCGTGCGATTTCCGATCTCGGCATCTTCTGGGCCGTGCTGAACGAACCGCCGCCGGGCTCGCAGCGCTACGTCAAACCGAATAAATAAGGAAACGCCGCTTGATCAGGCGGTGCCGTCGATCGGCGCCAGGCTGTTCCGACGCCGCAGCAAATGACGGATCCGGGCGCTGAGCGCGTCCGGGTGATAGGGTTTTTGCAGCAGGTTCACCGTCGCTTCCACCTTCCCCTCGTGCGCCAGCACGCCTTCCGCATACCCCGAGGTGTACAGGATTTCCGTCAGCGGCAGGCGTTCGCGCACCGCTTCCGCCAGCTGGATGCTGCTGACCGGGCCGGGCATGATGACGTCGGTGAACACCAGGTCGATGGCCTGGCCGCTGTCCACGATCGCGAGCGCGGCCGCGGCATCCGGCGCCTCCAGCACGCGATAGCCCAGTGCGGACAGGATGCCGCAGGTCGTGCTGCGCACGTCTTCCTCGTCCTCCACCACCAGGATGGTCTCCAGGCCACCCAGCAAGGGACCGGAAGCGATGATTTCCGGCTGCTGCGCTTCGGCGTCGCTGCGCGGCAGGTAGATGCGCACGCTGGTGCCCTTGCCCGGCTCGCTCTTGAGGACGATCTCGCCGCCCGACTGCTTGACGAAGCCGTAGGCCATCGACAGGCCGAGGCCGGTGCCCTGCCCGGTCGGCTTGGTGGTGAAGAAGGGTTCGAAGGCGCGCGCCAGCACCTCGGGCGGCATGCCGCCGCCGGTGTCGGCCACCTCGATCAGTACGTAGCGGCCGGGCTGCGCCTCGGCCGGCGCGAGGGCGGAACCCGGTTCGATGTTGGTGGCGCGGATGGTCAGCGTGCCGCTGCCGGCCATGGCGTCGCGCGCATTGATGGCCAGGTTGAGCAGCACGTTGTGCAACTGGTGCGGGTCGACCAGCGTGCTGCCCAGGCTGTGGTCGATCTCGGTGACCACGCGCGCGCGCGGACCGAGCACGCGGCGCATCATCTCGTCCATCTCGCGCAGCAAATGGCCCGGATTGACCACCACTTCCTGCAGCGGCTGGCGGCGCGCGAAGGCCAGCAGGTGCGACGACAGCTTGGCGCCGCGCTCGACGCCGGCCAGCGCCATGTCGACGCGCGCCAGGCCGGCGTCGTTCAGGTTGCCGATGAGCTTGAGGAGCTGCAGGTTGCCGCCGACGATCTGCAGCACGTTGTTGAAATCATGGGCCACGCCGCCGGTCAGCTGGCCGATCGCTTCCATCTTCTGGGCCTGCTGCAGTGCCGACTGGCTGGCTTCCAGCTGTTCCTGGCTGCGGCGCAGGGACACGAAGGCGGCATCGCGCTGGCGCCGCGCGCTGTAGGCATCGCTGTGATAGCGCACCCGCGCCACCAGTTCGCGCGGATCGGGCCACTTGACGAGGTAATCGTTGGCGCCGGCGGCGAAAGCCTTGGCCTTGATGTCGGCATCTTCTTCCGAGGACAGCATGATCACCGGCACGCTTTCCGTGTCCTTGTCGGCGCGCAGGCGGCGCGTGACCTCGAAGCCGTCGCTCTCCGGCATGCGCAGGTCGACCAGTACCACGGTCGCGTCGATCTCCTTGGCGAGCTCGACCGCCATGCCCGGACGGCTGGCGTAGCGCAAGGTGTAGGCGGTGCAGCCCTTCAAGCCGTGCGAGATGATGTCTTCCGCAAAAGGCTCGTCATCGATCAGCAAGACCGAGCAGGCGCTGGTTTCGTGTTGGTTCATTGCGTGTACCAGGAAGCCAGCATGAAAAGGGTTCCACAATTGCAAAATAGTAAGCGCCGATTTTAACACCGGCTTTTATGCATGGCGACCATCTTCGACTGTTCGCAATGCATAAAGTATGAAAACGCTATGTAAATATATGCCTTTTTGGGCTGATCAAAGCAAAAATATACCGATATTGATTGCTTGCCATAACGCCTGTGGTTGTCACCGGGAAGCGAGGTTCAGCGGCTCTTCTTCTTGTTCGACGTGAACGTCCGCGTATAGAACCCCGGCGGCTTCTTTGCCACCCATTCGATGAAGGAGGCGATGTCGGCATGATCCTTGAGCGCGTCCCAGGTGTGATACGCGCGCAGCAGTTCGCGTTCGGAAAAGGTCGCGTGGATCTTGCGGTGGCAGATCTTGTGGATCGGGAATTGCTCCCTGCCCTTGAGCGATTTCGGAATCAGGTGATGCCGGTCGATGTGCTCGCTGCCGAGCGGACGCCCGCACAGGGGGCACACGGCCTCGGTCGCGGGAGCGTCGTGCAGTTCGGGGATGTAGAGGTGGCGCGCCATCCCTTGTATATCGTGGCGCGCGCCACCGTTTAAAGACCGGGCCGGCAGCGCCGGGCCGGCGCAGGCCGGCCGGGCGGACTCAAGGCGCCGCCACCGCCATGCGCGAGAAGCTGGCGACGCTGGCGGCAAAGGCGAAGGCCGCGGCCAGGCCGAGCGCGTACCAGCTGCCGCGCACGCTGGACACCGTCAGGCAGAACGCGACCAGCGCGGCGCCGGTGGCCTGCCCGGTCAGGCGCGCGGTGGCGACGATGCCGCTGGCGCTGCCGCTGCGGCGCGGCGGCGCGCTGGCCATGATCGCCTTGATGTTGGGCGCCTGGAAGAAACCGAAGCCGACGCCGCACACGGCCATGCGCCAGCCGATGTCGAACGCGGTGGGGGCCTCGGGCATGCGCATCAGCGCCAGCAGGCCGGCGGACAGGATCAAGAGGCCGATCCCGCCCAGCGCGCCCGGCGAATAACGGTCGCTCAGGCGCCCCGCCACCGGCGCCATCACCCCGACCATCACCGGCCATGGCGTCATCAGGAAGCCGGTTTCGATCGGCGAACGGCCCAGCACGCTCTCGAAGTAGAACGGCAGCGAGACGAAGGCCAGCGCCTGGGCGGCGAAGGTACAGGTGGCGGTGACGGTGGACAGCGAGAACAGCGGCAGGCGGAACAGGTCGACCGGCAGCAGCGGCGCCGGGTGTCCCTTCTGGCGGCGCAGCAGCAGCACGAAGAACAGCAGCGCGACCAGCAGTTCCGGCAGCAGCGTGCGCAGGCCGACGCGGTGGGCGGCGTCGCCCAGCGCCAGCACGGCCATGCCGAAGGCGGCCACGTTGTACAAGCCGGCGACGCCGTCGATGCGGTGGCTGGCGCGCTGCGAGGCCGGCAGCACCTTGCGCGCTAGGAAGAAGGCGGCAATGCCCGGCAGCACGTTGATGCCGAACAGCCATTCCCACGAGGCCGCCGCCAGGATCAGCGACGCCAGGCTCGGCCCGAGCGCGAAGCCGATCGCGACCACCAGCGCATTGTTGCCGAAGCCGCGCCCCTGCAGCTTGGCCGGATAGACGGCGCGCAGCAGCGCCGTGTTGACGCCCATGAGGGCGCTGGCGCCGAGGCCCTGGAACAGGCGCGCAACAATCAACATCGGCAGCGACCACGACAGCGCGCAGGCCAGCGAGGCGGCGGTGAACAAGGCCATGCCGGCCACGTAGACGCGGCGGTAGCCGATGGTCTCGCCCAATGCCGCCAGCGGCAGCAGGGTCGCGACCATCGCCAGCTGGTAGGCGTTGACGATCCAGACCGAATTGGCCGGCGTGGCGTGGAGCTGCGCGGCCATCGCCGGCAGCGCGGTGTTGGCGATGGCGGTATCGAGCGAGGACATGCCGACGCCGAGCGCCAGCGCGAGAAAGGCCAGGCCGCGTGCGCCCGGCGGCAGGCCGTCCCGGGGCTGGTCCTCGTCCTGGCGTGCATCCTGCCGGGCGTCCTGCCCGGCAACTGTCGTATTGACTGGCTGTTGCATGCTCGACCCTGTCGGCAAAGGATCCATTATAGGAAGCCTGGGCACCGTCCGCCGGGCCAGCAACAAATCCGCAACAAAGCGCCGCAACAAAGCGCCACAACAAAGCGTCGGAACAAGCGCCGGAACCAGGCATCGGCGACCGAAAAGCAAAAAGCCCGCATCTTGCGAAGCGGGCTTTTCGGTGCTGCGTATTCTGGCTCCCCGACCTGGACTCGAACCAGGGACCTGCGGATTAACAGTCCGTCGCTCTACCGACTGAGCTATCAGGGAATTGAGGCTCGCATTATAACGGCTGAGTTGCGGTTTGACCAGCCTTGCATGAAGTTCACGCGCGCGGCATCAGCAAGGCGTGCTGGGACGCCGTATGGAAGTCGCGCCAGACGCGGTTGACCGGGCTGTCCTCGCGCGCGGCATACAGGCCGCAATACGGGTACAGCGTGTCGACCGCGCCGCGCGCCGCCGCCACCCACGCCATCGACAGGTCCTGCAGCGCCTGCGCATCCGCATCGGGCACCCCGCCCCCGGCCAGCACCTGCGCCCAGGTCGCGTCGAGCCGGCGGTAGAAGCCTGCGCGCGCGGCGTCGAATTCGACGCGCCGGGCCGCCAGCACGGCCTGCACCGCCGGCACCTCGATCAGGCGCTCGCCGGCGCCGCCGAAGCGGTTGCGCCGGTGCCGCATGCACGCCTCGGCCAGTTCGATGAAATGCCCGGCCATGCCGGCCACGTTGGCGGCCAGCGTCACGAAGGCAAAGGCGAGGAAGGGAAAGCGGTACAGCGGCCCCTGCTCGCGCGCCTTGCCGGGGTCGATGTCGAAACCGTGATCGCCATGGATCCAGCCGCCGCGCACCCGGTAACCGTGCGAGGCGGTGGCGCGCAGGCCGATGCTGCGCCAGTCGGGCACGATCTCGACCAGGGCGGCGGGCACCACGAAGGCCTTGATGCGCGGGTTGCCGGCGGCGTCGAGCAGCGGCAGGCCGTTCTCGCGCAGGATGGCGTTGAAGGTGAAGTGGGTCGCCATCGGCGCGCCGCTGGCATAGTCCCAGTGACCGTCGATGCGGTAGCCGTCGCCTTCGAGGTCGGCGTAGCCGGTCGGGGCGCCGCTGCCGGCCAGGCAGACGCGCGGGGTCGCCAGGATCTCGCGCGCCAGCCGCGGCGGCAGGAAGCCCGCGAACCAGCCGGCGCCCGCGCACAGGGTCACGGTCCAGCCCATGCTGCCGTCGACGGCCGCGATGGCTTCTTCCAGGCGCACGACGTCGGGCAGCGCCAGTTCGGCGCCACCGAGCGCGCTGGGCGCCAGCATGCGCAGCCAGCCGCGCCGGTGGACCAGCGCCTGCTGGACCGGGTGCAGCCAGCCGGCCTGGTCGGCCTGGGCGGCGAAACGGGCGATGCGGCGGGCGTCGCGCTCAGGGAGCGGCGCAAGCGGCGGGCTGGGGTGCATGGCATTCCTTTGCTGGAAACGAAAAAGGCCGCTTCAATGAAGCGGCCTCTTGATTTACTGCTCGAATTCTGGCTCCCCGACCTGGACTCGAACCAGGGACCTGCGGATTAACAGTCCGTCGCTCTACCGACTGAGCTATCAGGGAATTGAGGCCGCATTATAACCGCTGGGAGCATTCCGGCAAGACTTTTTTGCAAATGACGTGCGCGCACGCGCACGTCACCCCTGCGCAGGCAGGGGTGACGGTAGATGATGCAGGGGCGACGGTGGATGACGCAGAGCGATGGCGGATGACGCAGGGCTGCGGATGACACAGGGGCTGCGGGCGGATGCGGCGCCAGGGCGACGGGATTCTCCCGGTTTGCTATAGTCCCGACTTCCCTCAGCACAGCCCTCATTCTTCATGAACACACCACGCACCCTCGGCACCCCGCTCTCCCCTTCCGCGACCAAGGTCATGCTGCTCGGCTCCGGCGAGCTCGGCAAGGAAGTCATCATCTCGCTGCAGCGCCTCGGCGTGGAAACCATCGCGGTCGACCGCTACCCGGACGCGCCGGGCCACCAAGTCGCGCACCGCTGCCACGTGATCGACATGACCGACGCCGATGCGCTGGCCGAGCTGATCGCGCGCGAGCAGCCGGACCTGGTCGTGCCCGAGATCGAGGCGATCGCCACCGCCAAGCTGGCCGAGCTGGAAGCCGCGGGCAGCATCACCTGCATCCCGACCGCGCGCGCGGCGCTGCTGACCATGAACCGCGAAGGCATCCGCCGCCTGGCCGCCGAAGAGCTGGGCCTGGCGACCTCGCCCTACCGCTTCGCGTCGAGCCTGGACGAGTTGAAGGCGGCCTGCGCCGAGATCGGTTTCCCGTGCGTGGTGAAGCCGGTGATGTCGTCGTCGGGCAAGGGCCAGTCCAAGCTGGACAGTGCGCTCGACGTCGAAAATGCGTGGAACTACGCCGCCGCCGGCGGCCGCGTCGATGCCGGCCGCGTGATCGTCGAGGGCTTCATCGATTTCGACTACGAGATCACGCTGCTGACGGTACGCGCCACGGGCGCAGGCAGCAACGGCGCGGGCGAGATCGAGACCCTGTTCTGCGAACCGATCGGCCACAAGCAGGTGCACGGCGACTACGTCGAGTCCTGGCAGCCGCAGCCGATGAGCCCGCGCGCGCTGGACAATGCGCGCGATATCGCGACCAAGGTCACCGCCAACCTGGGCGGGCGCGGCGTATTCGGCGTCGAGCTGTTCGTGAAGGGCGACATGGTGTGGTTCTCGGAAGTCAGCCCGCGTCCGCACGACACCGGCATGGTGACCATGGCGACGCAACTCCAGAGCGAGTTCGAACTGCACGCCAAGGCCATCCTCGGCCTGCCGGTGAATCCGATCCTGCGCGCGCCCGGCGCGTCGGCGGTGATCTATGGCCAGCTGGAAGAAGCCGGCATCGCCTTCGAGGGCGTGGCCGAGGCACTGAAGGTGCCGGAGTCGGATATCCGCCTGTTCGGCAAGCCGGAATCGTTCGCGCGCCGCCGCATGGGCGTGGCGCTGGCGACCGCGGTCGACGTCGATACGGCGCGCCAGCGCGCGCTGGAGGCGGCGTCGAAGGTCAAGCCGGTGCCGGGCAAGCGCTAGGCACAGGCGATGAGGTTGGCGATGCCCGGCTGAAACGTCCGTACCTCGGCAGGGTGGACGGGAAACCCGTCCACCCTGCCGAGGTACGCGAACGAAAGGAAAAACGAAAAAGGCCGCTTCGATGAAGCGGCCTTTTATCTATTGCCATGTACTGCGCGAATTCTGGCTCCCCGACCTGGACTCGAACCAGGGACCTGCGGATTAACAGTCCGTCGCTCTACCGACTGAGCTATCAGGGAATTGATGTTGCTTGGTGTTGCTATTATAACCGCCCCGCCACGACTTGCACAGGCCAACTTGCCAACCGTGCATGCCTCGCCGAGATGTGCATTCTGGCTCCCCGACCTGGACTCGAACCAGGGACCTGCGGATTAACAGTCCGTCGCTCTACCGACTGAGCTATCAGGGAATCGACTTCAATGCTTCCGAAACGACTTGCGCCGAATCGGAAGAGCCAAGAGTTTAGAGAACTTTTGCGATGGCGTCAACAACGCGATCGATGTTCTTCGAATTCAGCGCCGCCACGCAGATGCGGCCGGTGTCCACGGCGTAGATCGATTCGCTGCGCAGCTGCTCGACCTGCTCCTTGGTCAAGCCCGAATACGAGAACATGCCGACCTGCTCGCGCACGAAGGCGAAGTCGGTGCCCGGCGCCTTCTCGGCCAGCTTTTTCACCAGCTCTTCACGCATCTGCTTGATGCGCACGCGCATGCCGGCCAGTTCGTCTTCCCACAGCTGGCGCAGTGCCGGCGTGGACAGGACGGTGGCGACCACCTTGCCGCCATGGGTCGGCGGGTTCGAGTAGTTGGTGCGCACGATGCGCTTCAGCTGCGACAGCAGGCGCGACGCTTCTTCCGACGACGATGCCACGACCGACAGCGCGCCGACGCGTTCGCCGTACAGCGAGAACGATTTCGAGAACGAGTTCGACACCAGCAGCGGGCCGCCGGCTTCGACGAAGCGGCGCACCACGGCGCCGTCTTCGGCGATGCCCGAACCGAAGCCCTGGTAGGCCATGTCCAGGAATGGGATCAGGCCGTTCGCCTTGACGGCCTCGATCACCTGGCCCCACTGCTCGGCGGAGAGGTCGGCGCCGGTCGGATTGTGGCAGCAGGCGTGCAGCACCACGATGGCGTTTTCCGGCATGCTCTTCAGGTCGGCCAGCATGCCGTCGAAGTTCACGCCGTGGGTGGCCGGGTCGTAGTACTTGTAGTTGTTGACGGTGAAACCGGCGCTTTCGAACAGCGCGCGGTGGTTTTCCCAGCTCGGGTCGCTGATGTAGACGTCCGAGCCTGGCGCGAAGCGCTTCAGGAAGTCGGCGCCGATCTTGAGCGCGCCGGTGCCGCCCAGGGCTTGCACGGTGATCGCGCGCTTCTCTTGAATTACCGGGCTGTCGGCACCAAATACGAGTTCTTGCACAGCCTTGTCATACGCGCCCAGGCCCTCGATCGGCAGATAGGTGCGCGGTGCAGGCTGTTCCATCAACAGCGACTCCGCTTTGCGTACGCACTCCAGCAGCGGCACCTTACCATTGTCATCATAATAGACGCCGACGCCCAGGTTGATCTTGGACGGGTTGGTATCTGCATTGAAGGCTTCGGTAATACCGAGGATGGGGTCACGCGGGGCCATGGCGATGGCGCCGAAGATGCTGGCAGGGGCTGTGGAATTCATCGTGATAAACTTGGTTTGTCGGCTGGGTTCGCAGCAGTTGTATAGACAGCGGCCTTGTGGATATGGCAGGCCGCAGGCGGATTCTCATTCTAGCAAAGGTCTGAACACATGGCAGATTTATCGGTCGTAGATACCCCGGCACCCGAAGTCATCACTTTCCCGGATTCCCCGTTCAAGCTGCACCAGCCCTTCCCGCCCGCCGGCGACCAGCCGACCGCGATCGAAGGCCTGATCGAGGGCATCGACGATGGCCTGATGTACCAGACGCTGCTGGGTGTGACGGGTTCGGGCAAGACCTACACGATGGCGAACGTGATCGCCAAGGCCGGCCGTCCGGCGATCGTGTTCGCCCCGAACAAGACGCTCGCGGCCCAGCTGTACGCCGAGTTCCGCGAGTTCTTCCCGCAGAACGCCGTCGAGTACTTCGTCTCGTACTACGATTACTACCAGCCGGAAGCCTACGTGCCGCAGCGCGATCTGTTCATCGAAAAGGACTCGTCGATCAACGAGCACATCGAGCAGATGCGCCTGTCGTGCACCAAGTCGCTGATGGAACGGCGCGACGTCATCATCGTGGCCACCGTCTCGGCCATCTACGGTATCGGTAATCCGAACGAATACCACAAGATGATCCTGACGCTGCGTACCGGCGACAAGGTGGCGCAGCGCGACGTGATCGCGCGCCTGATCCAGATGCAGTACACGCGCAACGAGATGGATTTCGCGCGCGGCACCTTCCGCGTGCGCGGCGACACCATCGACATCTTCCCGGCGGAGCACGCCGAGCTGGCCATCCGCGTCGAGATGTTCGACGACGAGATCGAATCGCTGCAGCTGTTCGACCCGCTGACGGGCAAGGTGCGCCAGAAGATCCCGCGCTTTACCGTGTATCCGGGCTCGCACTACGTGACCGGCCGCGCGACCGTGCTGAAGGCCGTCGATTCCATCAAGGCCGAGCTGCGCGACCGCCTGGAACAGTTCCGCGAACAAGGCAAGCTGCTGGAAGAGCAGCGCCTCGAACAGCGTACCCGCTTCGACCTGGAAATGCTGGCCGAAGTCGGCTTCACGAAAGGCATCGAGAACTACTCGCGCCACCTGTCCGGCTCGATGCCGGGCGAACCGCCGCCGACCCTGATCGACTACCTGCCCAAGGACGCGCTCATGTTCATGGACGAGTCGCACGTGATGATCGGCCAGCTCAACGCCATGTACAACGGCGACCGCTCGCGCAAGGTGAATCTGGTCGACTACGGCTTCCGCCTGCCGTCGGCGCTGGACAACCGGCCGCTGAAGTTCACGGAATTCGAGAACAAGATGCGCCAGTGTATCTTCGTTTCCGCCACGCCGGCCGAGTACGAGAAGCAGCATGCCGACAACGTGGTCGAGCAGGTGGTGCGCCCGACCGGCCTGGTCGATCCGCAGATCATCGTGCGCCCCGCCCGCTCGCAGGTGGACGACCTGATGGGCGAGATCAACATTCGCATCGCCAAGGACGAGCGCGTGCTGGTGACCACGCTGACCAAGCGCATGGCCGAGCAGCTGACCGAGTACCTGGGCGACCACGGCATCAAGGTGCGCTATCTGCACAGCGACATCGACACCGTCGAGCGCGTGGAAATCCTGCGCGACCTGCGCCTGGGCACCTTCGACGTGCTGGTCGGCATCAACCTGCTGCGCGAGGGCCTGGACTTGCCGGAAGTGTCGCTGGTGGCGGTGCTGGACGCCGACAAGGAAGGCTTCCTGCGCTCCGAACGCTCGCTGATCCAGACCATCGGCCGCGCGGCGCGTAACCTGAACGGCGTGGCGATCCTGTACGCCGACCAGATGACCGACTCGATGCAGCGCGCGATCGATGAAACCGAACGCCGCCGCGCCAAGCAGATCGCCTTCAACACGGCCAACGGCATCGTGCCGAAGGGCGTGAACAAGAAGATCAAGGACATGATCGACGGCGTCTACAGCGCCGCCGCGGCCAAGAACATGGCCGAGGCCGGCGGGTTGTCGACGGAGGCGGCGAAGGTCGAGGGCATGAGCGAGAAGCAGATCTCGAAAGAGATCAAGCGCCTCGAGAAGCTCATGGTCGACCACGCCAAGAACCTCGAGTTCGAAAAGGCGGCGCAGGTGCGCGACCAGTTGCATGTGCTCAAGCAGCAGGCCTTCGGGGCGCCAGGGGCGGACAATGTGGTGTCGATGCTGGGGAAGTGAGCGAACTTCGCTGGTCCAAGCAGCTGAGTTGGCCCGAAACCGTCTTCTCCGCGAAAGCGGGGATCCACGCTGGAAACGATGGCCTACCTGATTACAGCTTCGTTTCCTTGTTAGCCCCAAAACGTCGTCCCCGCGAAAGCGGGGACCCATGCCGAGTGCCAGAATTCGATATGTTGAAGCGATTGGAATGCTTTGGCAACACCGACTTCGGAAGTTAAGTATGGGTCCCCGCCTTCGCGGGGACGACGTGTTTGAGGCTGCTGATTCGGCTTACTGCACGTCCAGCAGCTCGACGTCGAAGATCAGATTCGCATTCGGCGGAATCGGCCCGGCGCCATCGGCGCCATAGCCCAGCTTCGCCGGAATGACCAGGGTGCGCTTGCCGCCCACCTTCATGCCCTCCACGCCCTGGTCCCAACCCGGGATCACGCCGCCGCTGCCAAGGCGGAAGGTGAACGGTTCGCGGCCGATCGAGCTGTCGAACTTGGCGCCGTGCTGGTCGGGTGCCGACGGCGAGTACAGCCAGCCGGTGTAGTTGACGGTGACGCGCTGCCCGGCGGTGGCGACCTTGCCGGTGCCGACGACGGTATCGTTCTTCTGGAGTTCCAGCGCCGAAGAATCGGCAGAAGGCGCGGCTGCCGGCGCGGCCGGTGCGCTGGCTTCGGTGGCGGCCGGCGGGGCGTCGGCCGCCTGCTTGTCGCGGTTGCAGCCGGTCAGCGCGAGGATGAGTGCGAGGCCGAGGCCGCAGGCGGAAAGCTTGGATGTCATGGGTGCTCCGATCGGTGTCGAATGGGTTGGACGAGGCCCGCAGTATTCACGACCGCGGGCCGTTGCACAAGTGTCACGCGCGTGGAGCGTCCCGGTGCTTGCTTGCGCTTGCTTGGGCTTGCTTGCCCTTACTTGCGGCGGCGGCGCAGGCCCATCAGCGCGCCACCGAAGGCCAGCAGCGCCAGGCTGCCCGGTTCCGGCACGAAGGCGGCGGCGCCGCCGGTCGCCTGCTTGATGTAGTCGCCGTAGCTGGACAGGATGATGCCGCCGAAATAGGTGCCGAAGGTACCGGCCACGTCGCCGCTGAACAGGCGGCCTTCGAAGGTGTTGTTTGCCACCAGCACCAGTTCGCCGTACATCTCGACAAAGGACGGGCCGCCCGAATCGCCGCCGCCGATGCCGGCTTCGATGGCGTTGCCCAGCTGGGCGGTGCAGACGCCGGCGAAGTCGCAGAAGGCATCCTTGCCGTTGCCGTCGAAGTCGGCGTAATAGACTTCATGCGGGCCGTTGAAGTCCTGCTCGTCGTCGCCGTCGAACAGGTCGACCACGTTCTGGCCGGTGCGCTTGACGAAGAAGTCCGGATCGACGGTGTGGCCGTTGATGCCGTCGCCGGCGGTGCCGTAGCCCGCCATGATGATGCGCGTGCCTTCGGTCAGCGGCACGTTCGAGATCTTGTAGATCTTGGCGCTGTCCGGCGCGTCCTGGCCCAGGGTGATGATCGAGACGTCGTCGTTGACGCAGCCCCTGCTGCCGTCCGGGCAGTTGTTGAAGCCCTGGTAATCCGGGTTGATCGACACGTTGGTCGCCGCGATGACGGCGTTGCGCGGACCGTCGCTGTTGAAGACCACGCGCACCCGGTTCTCGGGGTTGGCCAGGTCGATGACCTTGCCGTCGCCGTTCTTGTCGACGCAGTGGCCGGCCGACAGCACCTGACGCTTGCCGATCAGCGCGCCCGAGCAGATATAGCCTTCGTTGCCGTAGTCGATGGAAAGGCTGACCACGCCCGAGAACGGCGAGGATGCGGTGTTGGCGTCGATGCGGGCGTCCGGGCTGTCCGGCAGGGCGCCGGCGGTGATGACCGGGGTGACGATGCCGTCGACGACGCTGGCCTGGGCCGCCGTGCAGGCGCCGAACAAGCTGCCTGCAGCAACGGCGACGCTCAGCAGTTTATTCAAAAACATTTTCCGATTACGCATTTTTTATCCTTGTAGTGGTCACAGCTTCACGCGGCTTGGCGCGTGAATATTCACTATGCAGGAATCATGCCACCTACATAAACATGCGTATATTCAATAATTTGTGACACGGTTCAATGGAAGACTCTTTTTCGTGTAAAGTTTTCCGACAAAATGGGCAGCAAAAACCGCGCTGCCGCATGCCTGCGGTAACCGCGGTGTGTATATCCACGCTGTGCCGTCAGAGCGTCTTCACGAAGGCACGCACGCCACCGAGCAGCATCTCGATCGACATCGCGGTCAGGATCAGGCCCATCAGGCGCTCGAACGCGGTCATGACCTGCACGCCCAGCACCGCCTGCAGGCGCTCGGCGCCGAGGAACACGGCCAGCCAGATCACGAAGACCGAGGCCAGCGCCGCCACGTGCACCATCACCTCCTCGGCCGTCTGCGAGCTGAACAGGAGCACCGTGGCCAGCGCCGACGGGCCGGCCAGTGCCGGGATCGCCAGCGGCACGATGAAGGGCTCGCCGTGCTCGTTCTTGCCCAGCACGCCGTCCGGATGCGGGAAGATCATGCGGATCGCGATGATCAACAGGATCACGCTGCCGCCGATGCGCAGCGACGTATCGGTCAGCTGCAGCGCCGTCAGGAAGTGGCGGCCGAAGAACATGAACAGCAGCAGCAGCGCGAACGCGATCGCGCATTCGCGCACCACGATGCGTCCGCGCCGTGCACGCGGCACGTCCTTGAGGGCGGCGACGAACAGGGGCACGTTGCCGAAGGGGTCGGTGACGAGCAGCAGCAGGATGAAGGTTTGGAAGAAACTCTGTGTCATGGTGGGCCCGTGTATGAATTACAATCTTAACCGATTGGCACCCCAATTGGATGGGGCCGGTATTGGGTACAGCCCTGGTGGAGGTGATATGAAGCGAACGATCCTGGCATTGCTGGGTGCCACATTACTGTCGGGCCCGCTGGTCCGGGCGGCGGACAAGCCGCCCTCCCCGGGCGAGCTGATGCGCGAGATCGACGGCGTCTACAAGCAGCGCTTCAAGAGCGCGGTCGTGGCGCCGGGCAAGGAAGACGAGCCCTACGAGGCCGAGAACGTGGTCGAAATCGTGCCCTACGACGACGACCACCTGTACCTGCGCGCCCACCTCGAGTTCTACAACGGCCATGTATGCGACATCGCCGGCATGGCCGGCTACGAGCACGGCGCCTTCGTCTACCACGACCCGGCGCCGCCCGAGAAGGGTGAACATCCGTGCGCGCTGCGCCTGCACGTCACCGACAAGCGCCTGACGCTGACCGACCGCGTGACGCCGGACACGGAAGCGACCTGCCGCGCGTATTGCGGGGCGCGCGGCAGCCTGGACTACGAGATCGAGCGCGACCAGCGGCGGCAGATACGGTATCTGGAGCGCTTGAAGAAGTCGCGGGAATACAGGCAGGCGGCCGAGGATCTGCGCAAGCTGGAGAAAAGCGACAGCGGAAAAAGCCGTTAGCACCAAGACGTCGTCCCTGCGAAGGCAGGGACCCAATTTTGCCCGCATGGCAATGACGCGTGCGGAACTTGGGTCCCTGCCTGCGCAGGGACGACGGTTTTACGGCCAACTAAACTGGATTGAGCTGTCCGAATCAGTTCTTCTCGAACTTCTTCATCCAAGCCGCCAGCTGGTGCGGACGCAGGCCGTCGTAATCCTCGAACGGCTGGTGGATCCACGGGTTGTGCGGCAGGTCTTCCAGGTGGTAGTCCGGCACCAGCGACGAGGTGCCCTTGACCCAGATGACGGCCGAGCGCACTTCGGTGACGCCCGGGTAGTCGGTGGTCAGGTGCTCGCGCACGCGCTGCAGGGTCACGCCCGAATCGGCCAGGTCGTCGACCAGCAGGATGCGGCCGGCCAGCGGGCCCTTGGTCATCGTCATGTACTTGGCGATGTCCAGGTCGCCCTGCTTCTTGCCGGCTTCTTCGCGGTACGAGCTGGTCGACAGGATCGCCAGCGGCACGTCGAAGATGCGCGAGATCACGTCGCCCGGACGCACGCCGCCGCGCGCCAGGCACAGCACCATGTCGAACTTCCAGTTCGATTCGTACACCTGGAGCGCCAGGCGTTCGACCAGGCGGTTGTACTCATCCCAGGAGACCCACAGGTCCTTGTCGGTCGATGCAGGGGTATTCATGTTCAGGTATTCCTTCTTCTGCTTATGGCTGAAGCCCGCGCGGCCAATGAATGGGGCGGCGCGGGCTGCTTGCTGTGTTGCTTTTAACGGAGATCAGGCGGCGAACGGGTGACGCAGCACGATGGTTTCCACGCGGTCCGGGCCGGTCGACACCATGTCCACCGGGATGCCGACCAGTTCTTCGATGCGCTTGATGTAGGCGCGGGCGTTGGCCGGCAGCTCGTCCATCGACTTGGCGCCGACGGTGGACTCGGTCCAGCCCGGCATTTCCTCGTAGACCGGCACGCAGGCGGCGGCTTCTTCGGCACCGACCGGGAAGATGTCGACGTCACGGCCGTCGATCTTGTAGCCGGTGCACAGCTTCAGCGACTCGATGCCGTCCAGCACATCCAGCTTGGTCAGGCACATGCCCGACACGCCGTTGATCTGGACCGAGCGACGCAGCAGCGCGGCGTCGAACCAGCCGCAGCGGCGGGCACGGCCGGTCACGGTGCCGAACTCGTGGCCCACGCGCGACAGGTGCTCGCCGACGCCGGCGTCGGTCGGCAGTTCCGACGGGAACGGACCCGAACCCACGCGGGTGGTGTAGGCCTTGGTGATGCCCATGATGTAGTGCAGCATGCCGGGGCCCACGCCCGAACCGGCGGCGGCGTTGCCGGCCACGCAGTTCGAGGAGGTGACGAACGGATAGGTGCCGTGGTCGACGTCCAGCAGCGAGCCTTGCGCGCCTTCGAACAGCAGGTTGCCGCCGGCCTTGTGGGCGGCGTACAGGGCGGACGAGACGTCGCCGACCATCGGGCGCAGGCGCGGCACCAGGGCCATGGCGTCGTCGAACACTTTCTGGAAGTCCAGCGCTTCGCCGCCCAGGAAGCCGGTCAGCACGAAGTTGTGGTAGTCCAGGTTTTCGCGCAGCTTCTCGGCGAAACGGGTTTCGTTCAGCATGTCGGCGATGCGGATCGCGCGGCGCGCGACCTTGTCTTCGTAGGCCGGGCCGATGCCCTTGCCGGTGGTGCCGATCTTGTTGACGCCGCGCTTGGCTTCGCGCGCCACGTCGATGGCGACGTGGTACGGCAGGATCGCCGGGCAGGCTTCCGAGATCTTCAGGCGCGAGGCGACTTCGACGCCGGCGGCTTGCAGCTTGTCGATCTCGCGCATCACGTCGGGGACGGACACCACGACGCCGTTGCCGATGTAGCAGGCCACGCCTTCGCGCATGATGCCCGACGGGATCAGTTGCAGCGCGGTCTTCTGGCCCTTGATCACCAGCGTATGGCCGGCGTTGTGGCCGCCCTGGAAGCGCACCACGCCGGCGGCGTGGTCGGTGAGCCAGTCGACGATCTTACCCTTGCCTTCATCGCCCCACTGGGTGCCGATGACAACGACGTTCTTAGCAGTATTTGACATCACTTAACCTAAGTTTTTGAGAATCCAATTTCCTTGTTCGAGGACGAGCACGCGGTCGCACTCGAACTCATCCTGTACATTGTCGTGACCCGGCATGGACTGGATCACCACTTCGCCGCGCTTGCGCAGTTCGGCGATTTTCTCGCGCAGTTCGGGCGCATTGCCCCACGGCGCACGAATGGAGTGCTTGCGCTCGGCGGTCGGCAGCAGCCGCGCCAGCTCGCGCAGGTCGAGCGAGAAGCCGGTGGCCGGACGCGCGCGTCCGAAGGCTTCGCCGACGTGGTCGTAGCGGCCGCCGCGGGCCACCGCGTTGGGCAGGCCCGGCACGTACAGCGCGAACATGGCGCCGCTTTCGTACTGGTAGCCGCGCAGGTCGGCAAGGTCGATCGCTACTTGCGCTCGACCCAGGGCGGAACCGGCCAGCGCCGCCAGTTCGGCCAGCGCGCGGGTGATGCCCGGCAGCGCCGGCAGCACCTCTTTCGCATGCGCCAGCACGTCGACGTCGCCATACAGGTTGGGCAGCGCCAGCAGCGCGGCGCGGGTGCCTTCGGCATAGCGCGCGGTGATCTCTTGCAGGCCGGGGATGTCCTTCGAGCGCAGCAGCGCGTACAGCGCCTGCTCGTCGCGCCTGGCAAGCGCGTCTTCTGCCAGGATGGCGCGCAGCACGCCGACGTGCGACAGGTCCAGGCGCGGCTGCTCGAAGCCGGCCAGCGCCAGCGAGGCCAGCGCCAGTTCCTGGATCTCGGCGTCGGCTTCCAGGCCGGCGTGGCCGTAGATCTCGGCGCCGATCTGCAGCGGCTCCCGGGTGGCGTGCAGGCCCGAGGGCTGGGTATGCAGCACGCTGCCGGCATAGCACAGGCGGGTGACGGTATCGCGGTTGAGCAGGTGCGCGTCGATGCGGGCCACCTGGGTGGTCATGTCGGCGCGCAGGCCGAGCAGGCGGCCGCTCATCACGTCGATCAGCTTGAAGGTGCGCGAATCGGTGTCCTGCCCAGCCCCGGCCAGCAGCGAATCGACGTATTCGAGCAGCGGCGGCATCACCATTTCATAGCCGTAGGTACGGAAGGTATCGAGCATCAAGCGGCGCAGCTCTTCGATCTTGCGCGCTTCGGACGGCAGGACGTCGGCGATATTCTCGGGCAGGAGCCAGGTGGGCATGGGCAAAGCGAATCGGGAGTTATTAAAAATCGGGCAAGATTCGGACGTCAATGAGGCGGCTTTGCACGCGTTATTGTTGCCGAATCGACGATTTTAACCGAAAACGTGGCCAGGTAGGCGGGGAAGATGGATGAAACGATCGATAACGTTGTCGATGTTCCACTGGATAACGCGTTTCGGGCAGGGTGGGCGGGGAACCCGTCCACCCTGTCCGCTCATTTCCCGCTGCCTGCCCCGGGTCCCTTGAAGTACTTGAAGAACTCGGAATTCGAATCCAGCACCAGGATGTCGTTGCGGCCCTTGAAGGTCGCCTTGTACGCTTCCATCGAGCGGTAGAAGCGGTAGAACTCCGGGTTCTTGCCGAACGACTCGGCGTAGATCTGCGCCGCCTTGGCATCGCCGTCGCCGCGGACCGATTCGGCGTCGCGCTGGGCTTCGGCCAGGATCACGCTGCGCTGGCGCTCGGCGTCGCTGCGGATGGTCTCGCCTTCCGAGGCGCCGGTGGCGCGCAGTTCGGCGGCCACGCGCACGCGCTCGGCCTTCATGCGGTCGATCACGGCGGCGTTCATGGGTTCGGCGAAAGCGATGCGCTTCAGGCGCATGTCGGCGATTTCCACGCCCAGCTGGCGCGCGTCGGTCGCGATGCGCTGGCGCACGGCTTCGGCGACGTGCGTGCGCTGGCCGGCAATCAGGTCCTGCACGTTGCGGCGGGCGATCTCGGCGCCGAGCGCGGTGCGCACCACCTGGGCGATGCGTTCGTTGCCGCGGCCGGCACCGCCGTTGACGTTCGGGTCGGCGTTCTGGCCCGACATCGCGATCAGGTACTGGCGCGCATCGACGATCTTCCATTTGATGAAGGCGTCGACCACCAGGTCCTTGCGGTCGGCGGTCGGGAAGCGCTCGGTGTCGGCGCCGTCCAGGGTCTGCAGGCGCTTGTCGAGGTAGACCACGCTCTGGAACGGCGACGGCAGCTTGAAGTGCAGCCCCGGCGCCGAGATCACTTCACGTAGTTCGCCCATCGCGTACACGACGGCGTAGCGGTGCTGGTCGACCGCGAACATGCTGGACGAGGCCAGCATCACCACCACCACGATGGCGACCAGGATCGATATCAGTCGGCTCATCAGCGGGCCTCCCGTTCGCGCGAGTGTTCGCGGCCGCGTGCGTCGCGGTGGCGCGCATCTTCCTGCGGCGCGGCGCCACCCTGTTGCTGGGCCTGCGGCTGGGCGGCTTGCTCGTTCGGCTGCTGGACCTGGGCCTGGCCCGGCTGCTGCGCCTGGCCGGCCTGCGGTTGCTGCGGCTGCGCCGGCATACCCTGCGCCTGCGGCTGCACGCTGCCCATCACCGGACCCGAGCGGCTGCCGATGGCGGCCTCGTTGGCGACCGACTTCGACAGCATCTGGTCGAGCGGCAGGACGATCTGGTTGGTGCCGGTCTTGGCGTCGATCATGACTTTACTGGTACTGGAGAAGATCTGCTGCATGGTGTCGATGTACATGCGGTCGCGCGTGACGCCCGGCGCCTTGGCGTACTCGGCCACGATCTTGTCGAAGCGCGCGGCGATGCCGGTGGCGGTGTTCTCGACCGTGGCGCGGTAGCCTTCCGCATCCTGCAGCTTGCGCGCGGCCATGCCTTTCGCCTGCGGGATGATGTCGTCGGCATACGCCTGGGCTTCGGCGCGCAGGCGGTTGCGTTCCTCGGCGGCCTTGGCGGCGTCCTCGAAGGCGGCGGCCACCTGGTCCGGCGGCGCCACCTGCTGCAGGGTCACGCCGACGATCTCGGCGCCGAGGCGGTAGCGGTCGGCCATCTGCTGGATCTGGCCGCGGGCGCCGGCGGCGATCTGTTCGCGGCCTTGGCCCAGCAGCGTGTCCATGCTGTTCTGGCCCACCAGCTCGCGTACCGCGGTTTCGGCGGCGTCGCGCACGGTCTCGACCTGCTCGCGGTTGTTGAACAGCCAGGCGACCGGGTCCTTGATCTTGTACTGCACCGAGAACTGGACGTCGACGATGTTCTGGTCGGCGGTCAGCATCAGCGCCTCGTTCGGCTGCTTGTTGCGGATGTTGGCGCGGTAGCCGATCTCGGCGGTCTGCACCTGGGCCACGTTGACGGTCTCGACGGCCTGGAACGGCGCCGGCCAGCGCCAGTTGAAACCGGGGCCGACCGTATACGAGAGCTTGCCGAAGGTGGTGACGATGCCGCGCTGCCCGTCGGGCACGACGAAGGCGCCGCTGGCCAGCCAGATCAGGGCCGCGATGGCGGCGACCACGGTAACGGTGACGCCGACGCCGCGGGCGTCGGGACGGTAGGGACCGCCACCGCCGCCGTCGCGCTTGCCGAACAGCCGGTTCAGGCGCGCATTGAAGTCGCGCCACAATTGATCGAGGTCGGGAGGGCCGTCGTTGTTGTTGGGGTTGGGACGCTTGCCCTCCTGGGCCTTGCGTCCGGCGTCGGGGTCGTGGCCCCAGCGCGGATCGTTCAGCGACAACTTGACACCCTTGCGGGTGAGCATCAGCTTGTCGCCGAACCGTTTAATGAATGAAACGGGCATAAATGGGCTAGTGTGGGCCGACTGGGGTGGGTATGGACATGCCATCGGCCGGGGCACCGGGGACGTCGAGGGTCAGGTCCCGCGGATCGTCGTCGTCCTGTCCTTCAGCCGGTGTCAGGCCTGGCTCGGAACGGGCCGCCTCGACGATGGCGTCGCGCAGCAGGTCCAGGCCGGCGCCGCTGTGGGCGCTGATAAAAACGCGGCTGATTTTATCATATTCATCACGTTCCACCCCGGGCTCGAGCCCGGCCGCATCGATTTTGTTCCATACCAAAATCTGCGGGATATGGTCGGCGCCGATTTCGCGCAAGACCTCGTTGACCTGCTCGATCTGCTCCATGCGCACCGGCGACGCGCCGTCGACCACGTGCAGCAGCAGGTCGGCGTGGATGGTTTCCTCGAGCGTGGCGCGGAAGGCGGCCACCAGCTGGTGGGGCAGTTCGCGCACGAAACCGACCGTGTCGGACATCACCACGTTGCCGGCTTCCTCGCCCAGGTAGATGCGGCGGCTGGTGGTGTCCAGGGTCGCGAACAGCTGGTTCGCGACGTACACCCCGGCCTTGGTCAGGGTGTTGAACAGCGTCGACTTGCCGGCGTTGGTATAGCCGACCAGCGACACCGAGAATGTCTTGTTGCGGCCGCGGGCACGGCGCTGGGTTTCATGTTGCTTGCGCAGCTTGGCCAGGCGCGCGCGCAGCATCTTGACGCGCTCGCCGATCAGGCGGCGGTCGGTCTCGAGCTGGGTTTCACCGGGACCGCGCAGGCCGATACCGCCCTTTTGACGTTCCAGGTGGGTCCAGCCGCGGATCAGGCGCGTGGCCAGGTGCTGCAATTGCGCCAGTTCGACCTGCAGCTTGCCCTCGTGGCTCTGGGCACGCTGGGCGAAGATGTCGAGGATCAGGCTGGTGCGGTCGACCACGCGCATGTTGAGCTTGCGCTCCAGGTTGCGCTGCTGGGCAGGCGACAGGGCGTGGTTGAAGATGACGATGTCGATCTTGTCGGCCAGGCACGCCTGGGCGATCTCGTCGGCCTTGCCGCTGCCGACGAAATGGGCCGGATCGGGACTGTTGCGCTTGGCGGTAATGGTGGTGACGGGGTCGGCGCCTGCGGAGCGCGCCAGCAGCGCCAGCTCTTCCAGGCTGGCGGAAAAATCGCCAGCCCCGAAGTCGATACCGACCAATGCCGCGCGCATGGTGGGGGTGCCGTGAGCGTCAGCCATCGACCTCACTCGGCGTCTTGCTCGAGATTGAGATTGACGGCGCGGGCCGGGACGACGGTAGAGATTGCGTGCTTGTAGACCATCTGGGTGACGGTGTTACGCAGCAAGACTACGTACTGGTCGAACGATTCGATATGGCCCTGGAGCTTGATGCCATTGACCAGGTAAATCGAGACAGGGACATGCTCCTTGCGCAAGGCATTGAGGAATGGGTCTTGTAACAGTTGCCCTTTGTTGCTCATAACAGCTCCGTGATGTTGTTGTCGTATTTAAATTGAGGCGCTATGCCGGTTTTCAAGTGGTCGGAGAGCATTCTCAAGTTGTGAATGACCTCCGAAGCCTACTGTACCCTGTTTTGGCGTTTTTTGTCGTACTGCTATCAGCCGACGTGGTCAGCCTTCGCCCTTGGCGAACGGGTTCTTGCCGCTGCGCAGTTCGATACGCAGCGGGGTGCCGATCAGGTCGAAGGTATCGCGGAAATGCTTTTCCAGGTAGCGCTTGTACGGCTCGGTGATGCCGTCCAGGGCATTGCCGTGGATGACGATGATCGGCGGGTTCTGGCCGCCCTGGTGGGCGTAGCGCATCTTCGGACGGGTGCTGCCCTTGCGCTTCGGCTCCTGCTTTTCCACGGCTTCCTGCAGCGCGCGCGTCAGGCGCGGCGTCGACAGCTTGGCGGTGGCCGCCGCATAGGCGGTGTCGACCGCTTTCATCAGTTGCGGAATGCCGGTGCCCTTCAGCGCCGAGATGAACTTGGTTTCGGCAAAGCTCAGGAAGTCCAGCTTGCGGTCGATGTCGTTCTTGACCTGGTCGCGCTGGTCGGACGTCAGGCCGTCCCACTTGTTGACGGCCACCACCAGCGCCCGTCCCGATTCCAGGATGAAGCCGGCGATGTGGGCGTCCGACTCGGCAATGTCCTGCTGGGCGTCGAGCATCAGCACGACCACGTTGGCTTCCGAGATCGACTGCAGGGTCTTCACCACCGAGAATTTCTCGACCGCCTCGAAGATCTTGCCGCGGCGGCGGATGCCGGCGGTGTCGATCAGGGTGTAGTTCTTGCCGTTCTTTTCAAACGGCACTTCGATCGAGTCGCGGGTGGTGCCCGGCATGTCGAAGGCGATCACGCGCTGTTCGCCGACCAGGGTATTGATCAGGGTCGACTTGCCGACGTTCGGGCGGCCGATCAGGGCGATCTTGACGCCGAAGTCGGCCGGATCGAATTCCGGCTCCTCGTGCGGCCGCAGGGTCGCGGCCTGGTCGATCGCCTCGTTGACGAGGTCGAGCACGCCGTCGCCGTGGGCGGCGGAAATGACGTAGGGGTCGCCCATGCCGAGCTCGTAGAACTCGGCGGTGACCGAAGTGTACTTCATGCCTTCGGACTTGTTCACCACCAGCATGACCTTGCGGCCCGACTTGCGCAGGAAGTCGGTGATGGTCTTGTCGTGCGGGGTCAGGCCCTGGCGGCCGTCGACGATGAACATCACGACGTCGGCTTCGGCCACGGCCTGCTTCGTCTGCAGGGCCATCTCGTGCATGATGCCCTCCTTGGCGACCGGTTCGAAACCGCCGGTGTCGATCACCAGGAAAGGACGTTCGCCCATGCGGCCTTCACCGTAGTGACGGTCGCGCGTAAGCCCGGGCAAGTCCGCCACCAGCGCGTCGCGCGAGCGGGTCATGCGGTTGAAAAGGGTCGACTTCCCGACGTTCGGGCGACCAACGAGTGCGATTACCGGCTTCATGTAGTTATTCTATTCGACCGCGATGGCGGTCACAGTTCCATTTTGTGTTTGAAAAATCAGGTTCGAACCCGATACGAGCGGGGTCGACACGATCGGGCTGCCGTCGGTGGCGGCACGGGCCAGGAAGGCGCCGTCCTCGCGCGACAGGAAGTGCACGTAGCCCTGGTAGTCGCCGACCGCGACGGCGCGGCCGTAGGAGACCGGTGTCGACAGGCGGCGGTAGGACAGTTTGTCGTTCTTCCAGGCGCTGGCGCCGCCTTCGCGGTTGTAGGCCGACAGCGCACCCTTGTCGTCGGGGACGAACACGAAGCGCTGGTCGACCGCCACGCCGGCCTCGGACGAAACGTCGCGGGTCCAGCGCGCGCTGCCGGTGGCGAGGTCGAAGCAGCCGACCCGGCCCTGGTAGGACACGGCGCAGACGTCGTTCTCGAACACCACCGGCATGCCGCCGATGTCGGTCACGCGTTCCAGTTCGGTGGCGCCGCGCGCGACGCCGACCTCGACTTCCCAGCGCGGCGCGCCGGTGGCCAGGATCAGCGCCAGCAGCTTGCCGCCCGGCTGGGCGATCAGCACGTCGGTGCCGTGCACCACCATGCCCGGCGCCAGGCGCAGGGTCAGTGCCGGCGCGGTGCGCTGCACCGTCCATTTCTTCTGGCCGGTCCGGGCGTCGAAGCCGATGATGCGGTTGTCGATGCTGCGCGCCACCACGATGCCCTGCCCCACGGCCGGCGCCGACAGGATCTCGCTCGACAGCTGGGCGCTCCACAGCTGCTTGCCGTCCATGTCGAAGGCCAGCAACTTGCCTTTCTCGCCGCCCACGGCGATCACTTCGCCGTCGGTGCCGACGCCGGCGGTCAGCCCGGTTCCGGCCTTCACGCGCCAGATCTGGTGGCCGCTGGCGGCGTCGGCGCGCACCAGGGTGCCGTCGGCACCGGCGGCGACCACGGTGTTGCCGGCCAGCGCAGGCGTCAGCATCACGTGCTGCGACTTGCCGACTTCCAGCTTCCAGGCGGTGCGCACGGCCATCGAGCCCTTGAGCTCGACCAGCGGCGCGGGCACGTTGCCCTTGGACTTGGATGCGAAGGGATTCAGCGAACTAATCGTCGAGCAGCCCGTCATCAGGGCGAGGACACCGACACCAACCAGCTTCCGGGAAATACGCATGTTCTTTTACCTTGTTCTGTAGATCAGCTTGATTCACCGTCGCCCCTGCGCAGGCAGGGGCCCAAGTTGTACGCATCATCCTGACGCTTGCAGAACTTGGGTCCCTGCCTGCGCAGGGACGATGTAATGGCTACTCCGCTGCTGAGGGAGAAATTACGCGGCAGCCTTCGGTGCGGCCGCCGCGGCACCTGCCGGCGCACCGCCGATCGCATCCAGCTTGACCTGCACGATCTGGCGGCCCGGGTGCTTCTTGTCCATCTTGTCGAGCGCGGCCTGGTAGGCGGTGCGCGCTTCGGCCACCTTGTTCTGGGCCACCAGCACGTCACCCTTGCGGTCGGCCACTTCGGCGGCGAACTGCTGCGGGAACTCGGCGTTCAGGATCGCCAACGCCTGGTCATAGGCCTTTTCGTCGAGCAGCACGCCGGACAGGCGCAGGCGCGCCACCGACTTGTACTCGTCGTTGCCATGGTCGATCGCCCACTGCAGCTGGGCCTTGGCGGTCTTCAGGTCGTTGGCGTCGAACGCGGCCTTGGCGGCGGTCAGCGCCGCCATCTGGCCGTAGGCGGTGCCACCGAACTTGCTTTCGACGTCGGCGGCGATGCGCTGCACCTTGGCGTTGTCGGCGGCCTGGGCCGTGGTGACCAGCTCGTCGTACAGGGCCGAGGCTTCGGCCGCCTTGCCGCGCTGGTGGCTGTTCCAGAAGTTATAGGCGGCGTAGCCGCCGAGCGCGAGGATCAGCACCCAGCTGATCAGGTTGCCAAAGCGGTTCCAGAAGGCCTTGAAATTGGCTATCTGTTCCTGTTCTTCGAGATCGTATGCCATGGACGTGGTTTCTAGTTATCGGTTGATGGGGTTGCGCGGGTGACGGCTTACGGGTGGTAATGCACGTGCTCGTGGTCGTGGTCGTGGTCGTGGCCGCCGACGATCTGGTCGACCAGGTAGTCCACCGCTTCGTCGAAGGGCACGCTGGCCTGCTGCTGGGCGCTGTCGGCACCCTGGGCTTCGCGCATCGCCTTGATCGCGACCACGTTGTTGCTGACCTCGTCTTCGCCGATGATCACGGCGAACGCGGCGCCGGCGCCGTCGGCCTTCTTCATCTGGCTTTTGAAGCTGCCCGCGCCGGCCGGGGTGGCGCAGTGCAGGACCACGTCCAGGCCGGCGTCGCGGATGCGCTCGGCCAGGATGAAGGCTTGCATCCGGGCCGCTTCGCCCTGGTGCACCATGTAGACGTCGCACTGGCTCGGCTCGGCCGGCTCGCCCTGGGCCTTCATCAGCTCGATCAGGCGCTCGATGCCCATCGCGAAGCCGATGCCCGGGGTCGGCTTGCCGCCGAAGGTCTCGATCAGCGGATCGTAGCGGCCGCCGGCGCACACGGTGCCCTGCGAGCCGAGCGCGTCGGTGACCCACTCGAACACGGTGCGGTTGTAGTAGTCCAGGCCGCGCACCAGGCGCGGGTTGACCGTGTACTGGACATTGTTGGCGTCCAGGATTTTCTTCAGGCCTTCGAAGTGGGCCAGCGATTCCTCGCCCAGGTAATCCAGCAGCTTCGGCGCGGCGTTGACCAGGTCCTGCATCGCCGGGTTCTTGGTGTCCAGGATGCGCAGCGGATTGGCATGCAGGCGGCGCTGGGCTTCGGCGTCCAGCACGTCGATGCTGGCTTCGAAATAGGCGATCAGGTCGGCGCGGTGGCGCTGGCGCTCGTCGGCGTTGCCGATCGAATTCAGTTCGAGGCGGATCTCGTCCAGGCCGAGGTCGTCCCACAGGCGGCGGCACAGCATGATCAGCTCGGCGTCGATGTCCGGTCCGGAGAAGCCGATCGCTTCCGCGCCGAACTGGAAGAACTGGCGGTAGCGGCCGCGCTGCGGACGCTCGTGGCGGAACATCGGGCCCTTGTACCACATGCGCTTCGGACCGTCGTAGGCCAGGTTGTGCTCGATGACCGCGCGCACCACGCCGGCCGTGCCTTCCGGACGCAGGGTCAGCTTGTCGCCGTTCATCGCATCTTCGAAGGAATACATTTCCTTTTCGACGATGTCGGTGACGGCGCCGATGGCGCGCGCGAACAGGCCGGTTTCCTCGACGATCGGGGTGACGATCTTCTGGTAGCCGTAGCTCTTGAGGACCGATTCCGCGGTGTTCTCGAACAGTTCCCACAGCGGCGCGTCGGCCGGCAGGATGTCGTTCATGCCTTTGATGGCAGCAATCTTTTCTTTTTTGTCGGACATTCTATTTCTTCCTTCTGCGCCGTTCATACCCGCACCTTTGAAACCGTCGCCCCTGCGAAGGCAGGGGCCCGATTTTGCGTGCGTTACGGCGGCTCGTACAACTTGGGCCCCTGACAAGGCGGACGGCCAGTCCAGGGGCGACGTTTTTACGCCCGTAACCGCTAAACGGTTTCGGGCTGCCTGCCGTAGTTCTTCTTCACATAATCCAGCACGATCGTCTGGAACTCATCCACGATCCGCTCACCGCGCAGTGTAGCGACCTTTTGGCCATCCACAAAGACCGGGGCCGCCGGGGATTCGCCGGTGCCCGGCAGCGAGATGCCGATGTTGGCGTGCTTCGATTCACCCGGACCGTTGACGATGCAGCCCATCACGGCCACGTTCATCGCTTCCACGCCCGGATAGGTCTTCTTCCATTCCGGCATCTGCTCGCGCAGGAAGGTCTGGATGTTGTCGGCCAGTTCCTGGAATACCGTGGAGGTGGTGCGCCCGCAGCCCGGGCAGGCGATCACCATCGGGGTGAACTTGCGCAGGCCCATGGTCTGCAGGATTTCCTGGCCCACCACCACTTCCCTGGTGCGGTCGCCGCCCGGTTCCGGGGTCAGCGAGATGCGGATGGTGTCGCCGATGCCTTCCTGTAGCAGCACCGACAGCGCGGCGGTGGACGCCACGATGCCCTTGCTGCCCATGCCTGCCTCGGTCAGGCCCAGGTGCAGCGCATAGTCGCAGCGCTTGGCCAGTTCGCGGTACACGGCGATCAGGTCCTGCACGCCGGACACCTTGCACGACAGGACGATCTTGTCGCGCCCCAGGCCGATTTCCTCGGCGCGCCGGGCGTTCTCGATGGCCGAGGTGATCAGCGCCTCGTACATCACGGCCTGCGCGGTCCAGGGCTGGGCGCGCGTGGCGTTCTCGTCCATGATGCGCGCCAGCAGCGACTGGTCCAAGCTGCCCCAGTTGACGCCGATGCGCACCGGCTTGTCATAGCGGATCGCGGTCTCGATCATCTGGGCGAACTGGGTGTCGCGCTTGGCGCCCTGCCCCACGTTGCCCGGGTTGATGCGGTATTTCGACAGCGCCTGCGCGCAATCCGGATAGTCGCGCAGCAGCAGGTGGCCGTTGTAGTGGAAGTCGCCGACCAGCGGCACGTCCACCTCCATCCTGTCGAGCTGTTCGCGGATGTGCGGCACGGCGGCCGCCGCGGCCGGCGTGTCGACCGTGAGGCGCACGATCTCGGAGCCGGCGCGCGCGAGGTCCTTGATCTGGATCGCGGTGCCGATCACGTCGGCGGTATCGGTATTGGTCATCGATTGCACGACGACCGGGGCGTTGCCGCCCACCCAGACCTTGCGCTCGCCATGCTGGACCAGCACGCCGCGGCTGTCGCGGCGTCCCAGCGGACCCGAAGGGATGGGCGTGTTCGAAGAAGTCATAGTTCGCTTTGTTCCGTTATTGCACTGCCATTATGGCTGCCGTTATTACACTGCTTACTGCAGGTTGACCCGGGCCAGGGTCTTGCCCGGCACTGCCGGCAGCGCCACCGCGCTGCCGCGCAGCGTGGCCGACACGCCGCCCGGGTTGCCCACGGTGACGCGCACCGGCTGGTCGACGTTGATGGTTTCGGTGCTGCCGCCTTTCACCAGGCGCGAGATCAGCGGCGCGCCGCCACGGCTCGGACGTACTTCGATCCAGGAATCCTCGCGCACGTTCAGCACCAGCGCATTGGCGCCGGCCTGGGCAGCCGGCGCGGCCGCGGCCGGCGGGGCCTGGGTGACGGCCGGGCTGGCCGCGGCCGCCGGCACGGCGGTCGGGGGCGCGCCGGTGGCGCTGGTGCCGGGCACGTTGACGACCGGGCCCGGCGCCGGGGCCGTCGCAGTATTCGAGCCTGCGGCCGGCGTTGGGTTCGGCGACGGCACCGAGATCAGCGGCACCGACGGGTTCTGCAGGGTATCGGCCGCGCCGGCGGCAGCGCCGCCGCTCGCCGTCTCGGCCACGGCGCCGCTGGCGGCCGGCGCGGTGACGACCACCGCCTGCTCGCCATGCTGCGACGGGATCACGCCGAAGTGCCAGGCGGCGGCCGCGGCGGCGGCCACCACGACCACGCCGGCGATCCAGCCCAGCGGCAGCGAGGAGCGCTTGCCGTGCAGCGGGAACTTGGCTTCGGAGAACGAGGTCGGGCTCGGGCGGCGCACCGCGGCGTTGTTCGCGCTCAGGTCGGCCGCGGCCGGGACGTCCATCTCGATCTGGGCCACCAGCGGTACCGGATCCAGCTTCATCAGCTTGGCGTAGGCCCGCACGAAGCCGCGCGTCACCGCGGGACTCGGCAGCGAGGCGTAATCGCCCGCTTCCAGGGCCACTACCTGGCGCACGGCCAGCTTCAGCTGGTCGGCCACCTGCTCCACCGACCAGCCCATCGCTTCGCGATGCGCGGCCAGGGTCTTGCCCGGAATGCCATGCTGGTTGTCGGGCGTCGTTGGCTGTTCTGCACGCTCGGAACTCATTGTCGTTGTCTCACTCATTAAATGCACCGCGCTCGAACGCCGCGTATTCGGGCGAACCGGGGAAACGCTTGCGCAGCTGGGCCGCCAGCGACGCTTCCGATGTCCGGTCGCCGAGCATGTGCTGGACCCGGATGGCCAGCCACAGCACGTCGGCCGACAGCGTGTCGAGCTTCGCTGTCTCCGTCAGGCGGTTGATGAAAAACGCGGCGCGGGTGGTGTCGCGCCGCTCGAAGTACACCCGCGCCAGGCCGGCATTCGTGGCCGGCAGGTCGGGCTCGTAACGCAGGGCATCGAGCAGGTAGCGCTCGGCCGCGTCGACATTCTTCATCTTCAGGCTGCAATTGCCGGCATTGACCATCGCCTTGACCGGGGAGCCGTACGCCGGGTGCTTCAGCGCGGTCTCGAAATAGGTCATGGCCTGGGCCGGCTTGCCGCCGGCTTCGCACAGGAACAGCCCGTAGTTGTTGGACAATTCCGGATTGCGCGGCGCCAGGCGCAGCGCGTACCGGTAGTTTTCGTCGGCCAGAGCGTTCTCGCCCATCGCGGCATAGATCAGCGCGCGGAAGCCGTAGGCGTCGGCATAGCCGGGGTCGGCGGCGATCGCCTGCTTGACCTCGTCCAGCGCGATGTCGTACTTGCGGTCCTGGTAGTAGCCGACCGCCAGCTGCAGGCGGATCTGGGCGCGCTTTTCGGCCACGGTCTGGTCGGACGCGGTCCGCAACTCGCGCGGCGCATCCGCGCCGGGGCCGCCGGCGCAGGCCGACAGCATTGCCGCCAGCACGGCCGGCAACAGCGCGCGGGTGGCGACGGGCAGCGCGCGACTCGCGGCCGGGGCTGCCATCAGGAGGTGATCTCCACGATCTTGCCGAAGTTGGCGCCGAATTTTTGCTGGTACTCGGCCATTTTGCTCATGCGCTCGGCCACGCGGGTGCGGTCCTGCACTTCGCCGGCCAGCTGGCCGCAGGCGGCGTCGATGTCGTCGCCACGCGTCTTGCGAACGGTGGTGACGATGCCGGCATCCATCAGCACCTGGGCGAAGGCCTTGATGCGCGGGTTCTTCGAGCGCAGCAGGCCCGATTCCGGGAACGGGTTGAACGGAATCAGGTTGAACTTGCACGACACGCCGACCACCGGGTCCTTGACCAGGGCGATCAGCTCGCGCGCATGCTCGTCGCTGTCGTTGACGCCGTCGAGCATGCAGTACTCGAAGGTGATGAAGTCGCGCGGGGCGAATTCCAGGTAGCGGCGGCAGGCCGCCATCAGTTCGCGCAGCGGGTATTTCTTGTTCAGCGGGACCAGGCCGTCGCGCAGCGGATCGTTCGACGCGTGCACCGACACGGCCAGCGCCACCGGGCATTCCTGGCTCAGCTTGTCCATCATCGGCACCACGCCCGAGGTCGAGACGGTGACGCGGCGGCGCGACAGGCCGTAGGCGTTATCGTCCAGCATCAGCTTGAGCGCGGTGACGGTCGGGTCGAAGTTCAGCAGCGGCTCGCCCATGCCCATCATGACCACGTTGGTGATCTGGCGCTCGCCCTTCGGGCCCGGTTCGACGCCCTTGGTGCGGCGCAGTTCGAACTCGGCCATCCAGAGCTGGCCGATGATCTCGGCCACGGTCAGGTTGCGGTTGAAGCCCTGCTTGCCGGTCGAGCAGAAGCGGCAGTTGACGGCGCAGCCGGCCTGGGTGCTGATGCACAGCGTGCCGCGCGTTTCTTCCGGGATGAACACGGTCTCGACCGCGTTGCCGTTGCCGACGTCGACCAGCCACTTGCGGGTGCCGTCGCTCGAGGTGTGGTCGCTGATGATGTCCGGCGCACGGACTTCGGCGCGGGTCTTGAGTTTTTCGCGCAGCGACTTGGCCAGGTCGGTCATGTCGTCGAAATTCGCGACGCCGAACTGGTGGATCCAGCGCTGCAGCTGTTTGGCGCGGAACGGCTTCTCCCCCAACTCGGCGCAATAGGCGACGAGCTGCGCGGGATCGAAGTCCAGCAAGTTGGTGAGAGTTGCCATGATTGAATCCTGTATCTTCAAAATAAGTTCCGCCCGCCGGGCCTGACTGGCATCGGCGAGCGGCATACCGCGATGTTAAGTCAGCCTGGGCCGACCAACGAAAAAATTTGCTACGAAAGTTTACTTTACGTGCGCATGGGCGGGCACGCCGTGCCCACCCTGCAAAATCAACGCGAGTAGACGTTCAGGGCCGGGAAGTAGTAGGCGATTTCCACGGCGGCGGTTTCGGCGGCATCCGAACCGTGCACGGCGTTGGCGTCGATCGAGTCGGCGAAGTCGGCGCGGATGGTGCCCGACTCGGCCTTCTTCGGATCGGTTGCGCCCATCAGGTCGCGGTGAGCGGCAATCGCGTTTTCGCCTTCCAGCACCTGGATCATGACCGGACCCGAGATCATGAAGTTGACCAGGTCCTTGAAGAACGGACGTGCCGAGTGCACGGCATAGAAGCCTTCGGCTTCGGCTTGCGACAGCTGGGCCATGCGGGCAGCGACGATCTTGAGGCCGGCGCCTTCGAAGCGGCTGTAGATTTGACCGATCACGTTCTTTGCGACGGCGTCAGGTTTGATGATCGACAGGGTGCGTTCGATTGCCATGTAAAAACTCCAATAAAAAGAATGGTTTAATTGTGAATTGAGGACTCAATCAACCTTCTATTTTAGCATAGTTCGACACGTTGACCGATATTGCGCCGCTTCAGCCCAAGATGTTAGAGTGGCATCGGTAAATACCCTGCCGGCCCATGCTTAGGCAAGACTTAATTCTTGCACAGGGCACTGTTGACGGCGGGGTCCAGTCCCCATATGGGGTGCAAAGCGAATCTTCCAACGGAGGTCTCAATGATTCCCAGCCTGCAAAAAACCTACGGCGGCGTCGCCACCCAGGCCGCACGCAACCGCGTCATCCGCAACACCTACTGGCTGCTGGCGCTGTCGATGATCCCGACCGTGTTCGGCGCCTACCTCGGCGTGACCACCGCATTGCCGATGCTCACCGGCGGCTTCGGCCTGCTGCTGTTCTTCGCCATCGCGTTCGGCTTCATGTTCGCGATCGAGAAGACCAAGAACTCGGCTGCCGGCGTGCCGGTGCTGCTCGGCTTTACTTTCTTCATGGGCCTGATGCTGGCCCCGCTGCTGCGCCACACGCTCGGCTTTGCCAACGGCCCGGCCCTGATCATGGGCGCCTTCGCCGGCACCGCGGCCGTGTTCGCCGTGATGGCGACCATTGCCACGGTGTCCAAGCGCGACTTCTCGGGCATGGGCAGCTGGCTGTTCGCGGGCACCATCGTGGTGCTGCTGGCGATGCTGGCCAACTTCTTCCTGCAGATCCCGGCCCTGCACCTGGCCCTGCTGGTGATGGTCGTCGGCATCTTCTCGGCCTGGCTGCTGTTCGACGTCAACCGCGTCGTGAACGGCGGCGAGACCAACTACATCAGCGCCACGCTGTCGATCTACCTCGACATCTACAACATCTTCACCGCCCTGCTGCAACTGCTGGGCATCGGCTTCGGCAACCGCGATTGAGCGTCGCCGATACCGAACGAAAGCCGGCCTTCGGGCCGGCTTTTTTTGTTGCCGTGCCGATGTGCGCGTGCAAAAAGTTTCATTGTCAGAATCCAAGCGCCCTGCGTAGAATGACTGCTTGCCTCGTCATCCGATCCTGAATGCCTCGTCGCCTCGTCCATGTCCTGCTGTCGCTGCTGCTGCTCGTTTCGCAGCAGTTGTCGCTTGGTCACGGCTATACGCACTGGCCGGAAGTGCGCGACACGCTGGCGCGGCAGGTCGACGACAATCGCGACGGCCAGCGCGACGGCAAGCCGCAGAAACCCGGCCTGCATGACCTGTGCGGCCAGTGCGCCGCCAGCGCCCAGGTCGCCTTTGCCCTCCCCACCCCGGTCCGCCGGTTCGTCTCCGCCGAGCTGGCCCATGGCGCGCCGTCGCTGCCGCCCACGCCGGGCATCTGCCTGCTGACCGAGTGCGCGTTCCAGCCGCGCGGCCCGCCCCGAGCCTGATAACCCCGCATCCCTTTTACCAGTTTGCTTGGCCACGCTGCCCGCATGATGCCGGCGGCGCGGTCCGTTATCCATTTGCTCGAGGTTTTACAACATGAAGATTCAACGCACGCTGCTGGCCAGCGCGATCCTGCTCGCCTTCCAACCCGTCGTCCACGCGGCGGGGCCTGCTGCCGATGCTGCGCCGCGGAACCAGACCGTCAGCGAAGGCAAGGTCCAGCAGGTCGTCGTCACCGCCAACCCGCTGCGCAGCGCCGAAGGCGACCAGATCCTGACCCCGGCCAAGGTGCTGGCCGGCGACGAACTGCGCGACAAGGTCGGCAGCTCGCTGGGCGAAACCCTGCAGGGCGAACTCGGCGTCTCGGCCTCGGCCTTCGGCGCCGGCGCCTCGCGCCCGATCATCCGCGGCATGGAAGGCTCGCGCGTGAAAATGCTGGAAAACGGCATGGCGACGTCGGACGTGTCCGGCCTGTCGAACGACCATGCGGTGGCGTCCGAAGGCGCGGTGGCGCGCCAGATCGAAATCCTGCGCGGCCCGGCCGCGCTGCTGTACGGCTCGGGCGCGATCGGCGGCCTGGTCAACGTGGTCAACGAACGCATCCCGACCGGACTGGAAGCCAGGCCGATCGGCCAGGTGGAAAGCCGCTACAGCACGGTCGACAACGGCCGCAACCTGTCCGGCTCGATGGACGGCTCGGTCGGCAGGATCGGCCTGCACATCGACGGCAACTGGCGCGACACCCAGGATTACAAGATCCCCGGCAACCGCGTGCTGAACGATTCGTCCACCAGCATGGACCGCCTGCCCAACGCCGACACGCGCGAGCGCAACATCGGCGCCGGCGGTTCGTACATCGACGACTGGGGCTATGCCGGCTTCTCGGCCTCGCACCTGTCGAACGTGTACGGCATCCCGACCGACGAAGGCTCGCGCATCGACCAGCGCCAGAACCGCTACGACTTCGACACCCTGGTGCACGACCCGCTGCGGGGCCTGGAAAGCGCGCGCTTCAAGGCCGGCTTCACTGATTACCGCCACGCCGAACTGGAAGACGACGGCACGCCGGAAGTCATCTTCCGCAACCGCTCGTTCGAATCGCGCCTGGAACTGACGCACAAGCCGTTCAGCCTCGGCGGGCTGGACCTGCACGGCACCTTCGGCGCGCAGACCGAAAACACCCACTTCTCGGCGCTCAGCGCCGAAGGCGGGCCGGACACCGTGCCGGTCACCCATTCGACCTCGCAGGCGCTGTTCGTGGTCGAGGAAACCGGGCTCGGTCCGGTGCGCCTGAACGCCGGCGCACGCTACGAGAAGGTCAAGCGCGAGCCGGTCGGCAACCGCGAACGCGGCTTCGACCTCGGTTCCGGCTCGATCGGCGCGCTGTGGCCGTTCGCGCGCGGCTACAGCGCCGGCGCGACCGTGTCGTACGCCCAGCGCGCGCCGTCCACCGATGAGCTGTACTCGGGCGGCCCGCACGACGCCACCCTCACCTTCGACGTCGGCGATCCCAACCTGAAGAAAGAGGTCTCGCGCAACATCGAACTGTCGCTGCAGAAGGACAGCGGCTTGCTGCGCTGGAAGGCCAACCTGTTCCGCAACAACGTGTCGGACTTCATCTACGGCCACATCACCGATCTCGGCCTGGACGAGGACGGCAACCCGGGCGGCGAATTCCGCCAGCGCGTGTTCGAGCAGGCCAAGGCCCACGTCCAGGGCGCGGAAGCCGAGCTGACCTGGAACCAGGTCGGGCTGGGCTGGAACGGACGCCTGTTCGCGGACACCTCGCGCGGCAAGCTCGACGAAGGCGGCAGCCTGCCGCTGCAGCCGGCTGACCGCATCGGCGCCGGCGTCGGCTACCGCCAGGCCGACTGGCGCGCCGGCCTGAGCTGGACCCACGGCCGCGGCCAGGAACGCCTGGCATCGTTCGAAGGCACGCCGACGCCCGGCTACAACCAGGTCGATGCCAACCTGTCCTACACACAACACCTGGACCAGACCGACCTGACCTGGTTCCTGCTGGCGAAAAACCTGCTGAACGACGACATCCGCCTGTCGACCTCGCTGTTGAAGGACATCGCGCCGCTGCCCGGCCGGAACATCGTGTTCGGCGTGCGCGCCAAGTTCTGAAAAACGTGGCATGATCGGCATGCCGATGTGCTCATCATCATGCCAGTCATGCGCTGTCAGCCGCCGAAGCACTGCCATTTCATGTGTTCGCCCGAGATGTTCATGTTTCTCGGGCGGCATCGATTTTTCTTGCGCGGAAAGTGAATATTTTCCCAACCGCGTTCTAGGTCGACCGTTTCAGCATAAAATGAGCGTTTTCGGCCTTTGGAGCGATCAGCATGGAAGCTGCAGCCCGCGCTTTCCACCTCCTCGGCAGCACCGGTGCCATCCGGGCCGGGTACCATGTCCATGACTGGAAGGGTTGCCCGATCGGCCCGCCTGCCTGCTGGAGTCCCACGCTGCGCAATGCAGCCAGCCTCATCCTCGAATCGGAACTCCCCATGTACGTGGTGTGGGGTCCGCAACTGATTTTCCTGTACAACGCCGCCTTCGCCGGCCTGCTCGACAACCCCCGCCCGCGGATGCTGGGCCAGCCGCTCTTCGACGTCCTGCCCGACATGTGGCCCGGCGTGAAACCGCTGATCGAGCGCGCACTGGGCGGCCATCCCAGCTACGGCGAAGACGTGCCGTGCCCGGTCTGGCGCGAAGGCGGCCAGCTTACCGGCTGGTTCAACCTGGCCTATTCGCCCTTGCGCGACGACCACGGCGCGGTGCGCGGCGTGCTGTGCGTGACCAGCGAGACCACCCAGCGCGTGCAGCTCGAGCGCCGCCATGCGCTGCAGCTGCAGGTGGTGGACACGCTGCGCCGCCTGCACCACCCGTCCGACATCATCGAGACCGCCTGCACCCTGATCGGCAAGTACCTGCAGCTCGACAACGCCTGCTACGTCGAAGCCGACGAGAACGACGGCAGCTTCGAAGTGATCCACGACTGGGCGCGCGGCGCCCCTGCCCAGCCGTCCTCGCCGCTGTCGGGCCGGCGCGCCCGCCTGGACGACTTCGGGCCGTCCACGCTGGCGCTGCTGCGCACCGGCGCACCGCTGGCGGTGCACGACACCGAACACGATCCGCACCTGCCCGAGCGCGGCGAACGCTATGCCGCGGCCGGCGCGCGTGCCATGCTGGTGCTGCCGCGGGTACGCCGCAACGAGCTGAAGGCGGCCCTGGTCGGCTACGCCGGCACCGCCCGCGAATGGGACGAGGAAGCCCAGCGGCTGGCGGCCGACATCGCCGAGCGCAGCTGGGAAGCGCTCGACCGCGTGCGCGCCGAGCAGGCGCTGCGCGACGCCGTGGCGCGCCAGACCACCCTGCTCGACATGAACGAGTTCCGCCTCGAACTGTCCGACGTGCTGCGCCGCCTGGACGATCCGGCCCGCATCTTCGCCGAGACCGGCGCCATGCTGGGCCGCTTCCTGCAGGTCAGCCGCGTGCTGTACGGCGACTACGACGCCGACAAGGGCCTGGTCACCTTCCACTCGAACTACACCGACGGCATCGTGGCCGAGCTCAACGGCACCTTCCCGGCGCCCGCGTTCGGCAGCGCCAACTTCGCCGCGCTGGGCCAGGGCACCTGGGTCTCGAGCGACCTGCAGCGTGACCCGCGCACCAACGGCGCCGACATCTGGCCGAACTACGCGGCCCTGCAGGTGCGCTCCGGCGTGGTGGTGCCGGTCAAGCGCATCGGCGCCATCACCGCCTGCCTGTTCATCAACGACAACCTGCCGCGCGTGTGGAGCGCCGACATCGTGCGCCTGATCGAGGACGTGGCCGAGCGTTCCTGGAGCGCGGTCGAGCGCGTGCGCGCGGAGGAAGCGCTGCGCCTGGCCGACCGCCGCAAGGACGAATTCCTGGCCATGCTGGCGCACGAGCTGCGCAACCCGCTGGCACCGATCTCGGCCGCCGCCCAGCTGCTGAACATGGGCACGCCGGACGGCGCGCGCATCGAGCGCACCAGTGCCATCATCGCGCGCCAGGTGACCCACATGACCGGCCTGATCGACGACCTGCTGGACGTCTCGCGCGTGACCCGCGGCCTGGTGGTGCTGGCGCGCGACGAGGTCGACCTGCGCCGCGTGATCGCCGACGCGGTCGAGCAGGTGCGCCCGCTGATCGACGGCCGCCGCCACCAGCTGGCGCTGCACCTGCCTCCGGGCGCGGAGCCGGCCATCGTGCAGGGCGACTACAAGCGCCTGGTGCAGGTGCTGGCCAACCTGCTCAACAACGCCGCCAAGTACACCCCGGAAAACGGCCGCCTGACGGCATGGATGGGGGTGACGGCCGAGCAGGTCCTGGTCAGCGTGTCGGACAGCGGCATCGGCATCGCGGCCGACCTGCTGCCGACCGTGTTCGACCTGTTCTCCCAGGCCGAGCGCACCTCCGACCGCGCCCAGGGCGGACTGGGACTGGGCCTGGCCCTGGTCAAGAGCCTGGTGGAGCTGCACGGGGGCACCGTCACCGCGACCAGCGAGGGCCGCGACCAGGGCAGCGAATTCACGCTGCGCCTGCCGCGCCTGGGCGCGCGCCGGGAAGCCGCCCTGCCGCCCCCGGCCGCGGCCACCCACGACGCGCAGCGGCGCCTGAACCTGATGCTGGTGGATGACAACGTGGACGCCGGCCTGACCCTGGGCCTGCTGCTGGAATCCGGCGGCCATGCGGTCACGGTGGTGCACGACCCGCTCGACGCCCTGGCCCGCGCCGCCCGCCAGGACTACGACGGCTACTTGCTCGACATCGGCCTGCCCGGCATGAGCGGCTACGAACTGGCGCGCCGCCTGCGCAAGCTGCCCGGCGCCGAAGGGGCGTTGCTGGTAGCAATCACGGGATACGGACGGCAATCGGACCAGGGCAGCGCGGCCGGGGCCGGCTTCGATCACTATTTCGTCAAGCCGGTCGATCCGGGAAGCCTGTTCGCGCTGCTGGCGGAGCGGGCGGGGCGCGTGGAGATGGGTGTGGATCCCGCGAAGTAGTCCAGCGTCATTTTTTCGTCAGCAGATGAACGTCGCCCCTGCGGAGGCAGGGGCCCAAGTTGCACGCATTTTGGTAGCGCATGCAGCACTTGGGCCCCTGCCTCCGCAGGGGCGATGTATTGATGCTATTTCTTAAAGATACTGTTTCTTAGGCTTCCTGCCCGCCCTGCTCTTGCCTGACCTCGGGCGCCACGAACTCCTTCGGCTGGAAATCCTCGACCAGGTCGAACACGCCGATCGACTCCACGTGCGAAGTATGCGGGAACATGTTGGCGATCCCCGCCTTGCTCAGCTTGTAGCCGGCGCGGTGTGTCAGGATGCCGGTGTCGCGCGCCAGCGTCGCCGGGCCGCACGAGACGTACACGATGCGCTTGGGCATCAGTTCCGGATGGCTCAGGCGCAGTTCGGCCAGCGCCACGGCCAGGGCCACGGCGCCGTCGCGCGGCGGGTCGACCAGCATGCGGTCGAACCTGCCGAGGGCGACCAGGTCATCCTTGGTGATCTCGAACAGGTTACGCGTCGAGAAGCTGGTCTTGTCGGACAGGCCGTTGGCGCGCGCATTCTCCAGCGCGCGCGTGGTCAGCGCGGTGCTGCCCTCGATGCCGACCACTGCGCGCGCCTGGGTCGCCAGCGGCAGCGTGAAGTTGCCCAGGCCGCAGAACAGGTCGGCCACGCGGTCCGTCTTTTCCACTTCGAGCAGGCGCAGCGCCTTGGCCACCAGCAGGCGGTTGATCTGGTGGTTGACCTGGGTAAAGTCGGTCGGCTTGAACGGCATGCGGATGCCGAATTCCGGCAGCGTGTAATACAGTTCCTTCTGCTTCGGGTAGTACGGGTAGGCGGTATCCGGCCCCTTGGGCTGCAGCCACCATTCGATCTTCCACTGGTCGGCGAAGGCCTTGACCAGGGTCTCGTCGGCCGGCGTGAGGGGCGCCATGATGCGCAGCACCAGCACCGTGCTTTCCTCGCCCACCGCCAGCTCGATCTGCGGCACCTGCGGGTAGATCGACAGCGAACTGATCAGCTCGCGCAGCGGCACCAGCATCTTCGCCACGTGCGGCGGCACGATGTAGCAGTTGGTCATGTCGGCCACGTAGGACGAGTGGCGCTCGTGGAAGCCGACCAGCATGCCGCCCTTCTTGGGCACGTGGCGCACCGACAGGCGCGCGCGGTAGCGGTAGCCCCAGGTCGGGCCGTACATCGGGCGCATGATGTTCTCGGCGCGGGTCTTGCCGATGTGCCACAGGTTATCTTCCAGCACGCGCTGCTTCATCGCGACCTGGGCCGACGGCTCGAGGTGCTGCATCGAGCAGCCGCCGCAATGCCAGAAGTGCTCGCACTTCGGCTCGACGCGCATCGACGACGCCTTCTGCAGGGTGACCATGCGGCCCGCTTCCCAGTTCTTCTTCTTGCGCGTGGTCTCGAAGCTGACGCGCTCGCCCGGCAGCGCGCCTTCGACGAAGATCACCTTGCCGGGCGTGCCGTCCTCGTTCTCCAGGTGGCCGACGCCACGCGCGTCCATGTCGAGGGATTTGATGTTGATGAAGGTTTCTTGCATGGTGTGAAGGAGGCTCGCAGTGAGTCGCAATAGATGAGACGGTCACGCTCTCAGCACGTCGCCCCCGCGCAGGCAGGGGCCCAATTCATTGGCGAACCGGGAATGCAAGCCGCATGGCTACGGTCGCTGAACTTGGGCCCCGTCTTCGCAGGGGCGACGGTGTAGCACCGGTATGCGTGTGTCAGCTGTTCAAAAGGAAACTGGCCTTTCCGGCCAGCCAGGCATCATAGCAAGGAATCGCGCACGACGCCACGGGCAGCCATGGCCCGTTTCAGCTTGACCAGCGCTTCCTGCTGGATCTGGCGCACCCGTTCGCGGGTCACGCCCATTTCCTCGGCCAGGGTCTCGAGCGTGGCCGGGTCGTCGTTGTCGAGGCCGAAACGGCGCATCACGACCACGCGCTGCTTGTCCGGCAGCTTTTGCAGCCAGTCGCGTACCAGCACGGTCATTTCGTGCTGCTCGGCCTGGGTGTCGGGGCTGACGTCGGCTTCGTCGGGCAGCATGTCCATCAGGCTGCTCTGGGGGTCGTTGTCGAGCGGGGCGTCGAGCGAGGTGGCGTGCTCGGACAGCGCCAGGATGTCCTGCACCTCCTCCACCGGGCGCCCGACCAGGCTGGCGATGTCCTCGGCGCTGGCTTCCTTGCCGTCGTGGTGCTGGGCCTCCAGGTGGTATTTGGCGCGCAGCACCTGGTTCAGCTCGCGCACCATATGCACCGGCAGACGTACCGTGCGCGCCTGATTCATGATCGCGCGCTCGATGCTCTGGCGGATCCACCAGGTGGCGTAGGTGGAAAAGCGGAAACCGCGCTCGGGCTCGAACTTGTCGATGGCGCGCATCAGGCCGATGTTGCCCTCCTCGATCAGGTCGAGCAGCACCACGCCGCGGTTGATGTAATGCTTGGCGATCGAGACCACGAGCCGCAGGTTGTGCTCGATCATCTTCTGGCGCGCCGCGAATTCCCCGGCCTTGGCCAGGGTCGCGACCTGCACTTCCTGCTCCGCGCCGAGCAGGGGCTTGGCGCCGATCCGGTTCAGGTAATGCTGGGTGGTGTCGGTGGAAAGCTCGGCCTGCAGCACGCTCTTGAGCTCGTCGGCGCCTTCGGCGGCACCGCCTTCCGGCAACAGGTCGGACCTGTCGACGCCCTCCGCCCCGGATTCGCCGCCGTCGAGCGGCTCGTCCGATAAATCGTCCCGGGCGTCGTTGTCCAGCGGATCGGGCGGCAGCGTCATTGGGCCTCTCTAGCGACTGGGCAGGAACTTCGACGGATCGACCGGCTTGCCCTGCTGGCGTATCTCGAAATGCAGTTTGACCGTGTCGGCATCCGAATTGCCCATCTCCGCGATCACCTGTCCCTTGGCCACGTTCTGACCTTCCTTGACGACGATGGTGCGGTTGTGCGCGTAAGCCGACAACAAACTGTTGCTGTGTTTGACGATTACGAGATTACCATATCCGCGGATGCCGCTGCCGGCGTACATCACTTTTCCGGAACCCGCAGCCATCACTTGCTGGCCCAGCCTGCCTGCAATGTCGATCCCCTTGTTCTTGCCTTCGTCGAAGGTGGCGATAATGCGGCCGTCGGACGGCCACATCCAGCTCAGCTTCTCGTCGTCGCTGGCGACGACGGTGCTGCCGGCCGTCACGCCGGATGCCGGCCGCTCGACCGCTTTCGGGTTCGGGCTGTCGTCCTTCTCGGCATCGGCCATGTTCGATTCCGAATACGGCTTCTTGTCGCCGCGCGGCGCGGTCTTCTTCGGCGCCGGCGCCGGCTTCTCGGCGCCGGGCATGGTGATCGGCGAGGTCACGATCGCGGTGCTGCCGGCATTGGCGCCGCCATTGCCGCCGCGCTCCGGCGGCGCCACGCGCAGCACCTGGCCGACCTTGATGTCGTCCGGGTCGCGCAGGTTGTTCCAGGCCACCAGGTCACGGTAGTTCTGACCATGGTCGAAGGCGATGCGCAGCAGGGTGTCGCCGCGGCGTACGGTGTAGCTGCCCTTGGCGTCGGCACGGGTGTCGTCGGACGCCTGCGGTGCCGGTACCGGCGGATGATAGGGGCGGTAATTGGACGCCGACGGCGCAGGACGGTCGATCACGGGTGCCTGGCGGGTCGGGGTACTGCAAGCGGAAAGCACGCCCAGGGAAATCGTCAGCAGGGCTAAGCGGGGTATTTGTTTCATTCTCTCTGTGTCTGTTACAACGTTCTGGCATGCTCAGGCGGTGCCTGGCCGCAGCGGGACGAAATGGCAGGCCTCCAGCGTCTCGCTGGTCCATTCCGACGTGCCGGTGCGGATGATGCGCTGCAGGTGCTGGACGTGGGCGCCGAGGGGCGCCACCAGCCGGGCACCGATGGCCATCTGCTCGAGCAGTGCGCGCGGCACCTCGAGCCCGGCCGCAGCAAGGATGATGGCATCGAAGGGGGCAACCTGCGGCAGCCCTAGCATACCATCTCCGTACTGCAAGCGCAGGTTGGCGATGCGCAACGGCCTGAGGTTGGCCTTGGCCAGCTCATGCAGGGGCTTGATGCGCTCGATCGAATACACCTCCTGCGCCACGCAGGACAGGACCGCGGCCTGGTAGCCGCAGCCGGTACCGATCTCGAGCACGCGGCGCAGCGGATGCCCCCTGCCCTTGAGCAATTCGATCATGCGCGCCACGATATAGGGCTGGGAAATCGTCTGGCTGTGCCCGATCGGCAGCGAAATGTCGGCATACGCCTGGGCCGACATGGCCGGTTCCAGGAACATGTGGCGCGGCACGGTTTCCAGCGCCGCCAGCACCTGCGGGTCCTTCACGCCCTGGCGCGCCACCCGCATCGCCATCGCGCGGCGCGGCGCCTCGGTCGCCATCAGGTCGGAGCGCGGCAGCGCCGTCTGGGTCTGGGCCGGCGGCTGCGGCTTGGCCGGCCCGGTCTGGCCCGGCGCCGGCTGGACCGGAACGCGTGCCCCGGCCGGCGCCTGGCTGTTGCTGCGTGCGTTCTGGGTCGCGGTCTGGGGCGTGGCGATCGGTGCCCGCTCGACGGGTTTGCGGGTGACCGGCCCGGTCACCGACGACAGCGGCAAAGGAAAATTGCTGCGCTTCTCGCTCATGGCTTGTCCACTCCCAGGCTGCTGCGCAACAACAGCAGCTGCTCGCGGTGCGTCAGGTCGACCTGCAAGGGCGTGACCGACACCTGGCCCTGGGCGGTCGCATGGAAATCGGTGCCTTCGCCGGCGTCGCGGCAGGCGCCGGGCGCGCCGATCCAGAAGATTTCGCGGCCGCGCGGATCCTGGCTGCGGATCACCGGCTCGGACTGGTGGCGCCGGCCCAGGCGGCTGGGCGTCAGCGGCCCCATCTGCTCATACGGCAGGTTGGGAATGTTCACGTTCAGGAGAAAAGGCGAATCGACCTGGTCGAAGCGGCGCAGCACGATGTCGCGCGCCACCCTCGCCGCCGATTCGATCTCGGCCCAGCCCGAATGGACCTGGGAAAAGGCGATTGCCGGGATGCCGAACAGGTAAGCCTCGGTCGCGGCCGCCACCGTGCCCGAGTACAAGGTGTCGTCGCCCATGTTCTGGCCGTTGTTAATGCCGGAAACGACCAGGTCGGGACGTGCGTCGAGCAGCCCCGTCAACGCGATGTGCACGCAGTCGGTCGGGGTCCCATTCACGAAATAAAAGCCGTTCGCAGCCTTCGACACCGACAGCGGGCGGTCCAGCGACAACGAGTTGGACGCGCCCGAGCGGTTGCTGTCGGGCGCGACCACCACAATGTCGGCAACTGGCGCGAGCGCATCGGCCAGGGCGTGGATGCCGGGGGCGAGATAGCCGTCGTCGTTACTGATAAGGATACGCATGCATGCGATTTTACCTGAAGCAACGACCGCAGCCATCTACCCCGCTGCACATTTATTGCTCAACCGGGCACCAGCGGCCGCCCTCCGGCAGCCTGGATCAGTGCCCCTTCCAGCGAATGCACCTCGTCCTGGGTGAATGCCAGCAAGGCGTCCTTGTCGCCGTCCTGCAGGTACACCTGCTTGATCATGGCGGCGCCGCGGCGCCGTAGCGGATGCGCCACACTCGGGCGCAGGATGCTGCTGCGCAAGCTGTCGGCCAGCGCCCGCGCCTCGCGCGGACTGCGGTTGTCGATCAGTTCCTGCAGGCGCGACAGCTTGTCGTCGAGCGCGTCGGCCGCGCCCGGCGCGGTTTCACCGGCGCGACGCACGCCGGTGAAACCGCGCTTTCCTTCCTCCATTGCATGCAATCCTTCTTCCAGCGCAATGACATGCTGCTCGATACGGCGCGCCGCTTCCAGTTCGCCCTGCTGCCCGAGATAGGACTGGCCGAGACGGGCCAGCTCGCGCACCAGGGCCGGCGCCTGGGGGTCGGCGGCGCGCTCGCGCAAGGCCTCGACCGCCTGCACCAGCCGCACTTCGGCCAGCGGGCGCCACGGGAAATGCCCGGGTTCCAGCCATTCGAGCAGGGCCTCGATGCTGCGTACCGGACCAAAGCGCTCGGCGCCGCCGCCATGGGCGTGGCCGCTGGGCGCGGTCATGCTGATCAGCCCGGCCTGGGGCAGTTGCACCTCGTCGAGGTAGCTGTCGAGCGTCACGCTGGACACGCCGTAGCAGGCGCCCAGCAGTTTTTCCAGGGCCGGCTGGTAGCCCGGGACGGCTGCGCCGGCGTCGCGCTGCTGCGGATCGCCGAAGCGCCAGCGCAGGCGCGCCTCGCCGCCCGCGTCGAGCGGGCTGGGCAGCGGATAGACCAGCAGCGGACGCTGCTCGTCCTCGTGGCTGCAGCGGTAGTCGAGCGCGCGCGCGACCACGCCCTGCAAGCCGTCCAGGCTGCGCGCGTCGGGCGTGAACAGCCCGACCATCTTGTCGGCCAGCAGCGCGGTGCAGACGCTGGTGGCGGCCGAGCGGCCGCTGCGGCAGTCGATCAGCACGTGGGCGAAGCGCCGCTTCAGGTGGGCGGCGAAGCTGCGGAACAGCGCCGGGCAGGCGCAGAACAGCGCGTCCCAGTCGAGCCGGTCGGCGCGCTCGCCATAGCTGTCGTCGAAGCGGCCGGCGCGCATCAGGTACAGCGGCCGGCCGTCGTCGACGCGTTCGATGTGGGCGTCCCAGTCGATACTGTCGAGCACGTGCGCGGCCAGCGCTTCGGTGTCGTCGCCGAAGCCGCGGCCGGGCGCGCGCAGGCGGTCACGGCAGGCTTCGAACAGTTCGAGCACGCCGGGACGCGCCGCGGCGGCGGAAAAATAATGGTGCAGGCCGGGGCCTTCGAGGTCCCAGTCGATCATCAACACCGGCGTTTTCGCATGCCTGCGCCCAGCCAATAGCCATCCGGCATGTGCGAGCGCATGACTACGCACGGCCGCGCTGTCGTACGCATAAAAAGTGGTCACCTCGCCAATCTTGCCGGCCGACATTCCGATGGCCGGCATGCCGGCGTTGCGGGTGGTTTCCATAAGGCTCCTCATTTTTTTGGAAAGGTTGGATCCGGACTCTCGCGCCAGGGAGGTGGGACATCGGGGAGCGCGAATTGGTTGCAGTCGTACCCCGGCGGCATGAATTTTTTCTGGTAGTGGTAGTGGGTGACGATGCGCTTGACCATGCGGTCGATGTCCGGGAGGAAGTCCGGGTTCGACTTGAGGTCGGCCGTCGCCATCGTGAACCGGGAAAAGTCGACGTAGAAGGAATCGGTGATCTGCGGCGGCAACCCGTCCGGGTGCTGGGTCATGATGACCGGGATGATCAGCTTGCTGGGCAGCGTGTACCACTTGCTGCGCTCGGCCTCGAGCCGGCGCATGCCGGCGTATTCGCGCCGGGTGTAGGCATGGGCCTCGTATTTGGGCGTGTAGATGAGCACCATGCAGACGCTCTCGCACATCGCGCGCGCGATCTTGCGGTCGAGGTCGTCGCCGCCGCCGAGTTGCTCGACGTCGACGAAGAGTTCGTCCTCGTTGTCGAAATAAGGTTCGAGATAGCAGCGCAGGGCATCCGCCAGCGTGGCCTTGAAACGCTGCATGAGCTCGTGCCGGCCATGGGCATAGCTGAAAAAACAGCCGTAACGAATTGCCATTGCACCCCCTTTGGTTTGCCTGCCAGTGTCAGCCGCAGGACAGGACCTGTTGACTTTAGCAAGTCATTCATCCTGCATCTTGTGGGGGCACAAGTGGAAAGGTTGGTGGTCCAGGCTGGTTGGCCCAGGGCTCTGACCCCGGCGTTGTTGGCCGTGGCAGACCGTGCGGCTGAGAACCAGGATCGGAGTCGGAGGGGTCAGAGCCCCTGAGAATCAGAACCGGGCTCTGACCCCTCCTGTTGCTTGAAGAAATCGATCACGTCCGCCTGCACCCGCGTACGCCGGAACGGCGGCAGGCTCTGCCAGATACGGCGGCCGTAGGGCTTGCTGATCACGCGCGGGTCGCACAGCATCAGCACGCCGCGGTCGTCGACGTCGCGGATCAGGCGGCCGGCACCCTGCTTCAGGTTGATGATGGCTTCCGGCAGGGTGTGATGGACGAAGCCGTTCATGCCCTTCTTTTCCATCACTTCGATGCGCGCGGCCAGCACCGGGTCGTCCGGCGGCGCGAACGGCAGCTTGTCGATGATGACCAGCGACAGCGCTTCGCCGCGCACGTCGACGCCTTCCCAGAAGCTCTGGCTGCCCACCAGCACGGCGTTGCCGGCGTTGCGGAAGGAATCCAGCAGTTCGGTGCGCCCGCGCTCGCCCTGCACGAACAGCGGGAAATCGAGCCCGCGGTCGGCGAATTCGGCACGCAGGCGCTCGGCCACGCGGTTGACGGCGCGCAGCGTGGTGCACAGGAAGAAGCAGCGCCCGCCGGCGGCCTCGATCACGGGCAGCGCCATGTCGACCACGGCGTCGGTGTAGCCCATGGTGTTCGGTTCCGGCAGCCCGGTCGGCACGTACAGGATGCCCTGCTCCTGGTAATCGAAGGGGCTGGGCCAGGTGCGCGCCGGCTCGCCGGTCATGCCGAGCTGGGCGCTGAAATGCTTGAAGTCGTTCTTCACCGCCAGCGTGGCCGAAGTGAAGATCCAGCTGCGCGGCGTGCCGGCGCGCTGGCCGGCGAAGATCGGCGCGATCGACAACGGCGTCTTGTGCAACTGCAGTGCGGAAGCAAAGGCTTCGACCCACAGCACGGCGTCGTCGCCCTCGACTTCCTTGCCCTTCTTCGGTTCGCTCTTCCAGGCCTTGTATTGCTCGAGCAGCTCGACCGCGCGCACGCGGCACTGCTCCAGCGTTTCGGCGCGCTCGGCGTTTTCCTCGAGCACGTCGACCAGGCCTTCCAGTTCTTCCTTCAGTTTTTCCAGCGCCGGGAAGAAGTTCGAGCTCGGAGGCAATTGCGGCAGCGACAGGCGGGTGCCGCCTTCCGGGAAGGTCAGGCGCAGGTCGCGCGCGGCCTTCTCGACCACCATCACGACCTTGGCCCAGTCGGGGCCGCCGCGCGCATGCGCCAGGCCTTCAGCCAGCACGTCGCGGCACAGTTCCAGCACCTGCGAGGTCGACACCGAGGTGCCGAAGAACAGGGTCGCGACCTCGGGCAACTGGTGCGCCTCGTCGAAGATGATGGTGTTGGCGGACGGCAGCATCTCGCCCATGCCGCCCTCCTTCAGCGCCACGTCGGCGAAGAACAGGTGGTGGTTGACCACGACCACGTCGGCCTGCTGGGCTTCGCGGCGCGCCTTCATCACGAAGCAATCCTGGTAGTACTGGCATTCCTGGCCGACGCAGTTCTCGCGCGTGGAGGTCACCAGGTTCCAGACCGAGGCGGTTTCCGGGACCTTGGTCAATTCCGCCTTGTCGCCGGAGTTGCTCATCTTGATGAAACGCGAGATCTCGCGCAGGTGGCCGACGTCGTCGCGCGAGGTCAGGCGGCCATTCTGCAGCGTGCGCTCGAGGTTGTAGTGGCAGACGTAGTTGGCGCGGCCCTTCAGCAGCGCCACCGAGACCGGCGCACGCAGGGCGGCGCGCACGGTCGGGATGTCGCGCGAGAACAGCTGGTCCTGCAGGTTCTTGGTGCCGGTGGAAATAATGGTCTTGCCGCCCCACAGCAGCGCCGGCACCAGGTAGGCGAAGGTCTTGCCGGTACCGGTGCCGGCCTCGGCGATCAGCGTGGCCTGGTTGCCGATCGCGTCCGCGATCGCCTTGGCCATCTCGGTCTGCGACTGGCGCGGCTTGAAGGTGCCGACGGCCGGCGCAAGGGGGCCGCCCGCACCGAAGATGCGGTCGACTTCCTCGTCGTATTTGCCGGGCGGCTGCCCGCCCATCAGTTCGGGCAACTGGTCGAACGAGGGTGCGCCTTGCGCGGGAGGAAGGGGCTCGCCTGCGGCGATGCCGGGCACGGGAAGATGATCGGTCAAAATGGCTCTAGAACAAAAACGGGGACGCTGGCTTATTCATTATAAAAGGACCTGACAAAGTCCTCAGGAGGATGCGGCCAACCGATGGGCCGTCGAAGACGGTGCGCCGGCACGGCCAGGCGGTGCAAGGCCGCCATGAGGGCTTTGTCGGGCCCGTCAGGCTGGAACGTCCGGGACCAGCTGCATCTTGAGCAGCGTAATGTGGTCCTTGAGTTGCAGTTTGCGCTTCTTCAGGCGCCGCAACTGCAACTGGTCGGCGTGACCATCGCGGGTGAGCATGTCGATGACGGCGTCGAGGTCGCGATGTTCCACGTCGAGTTCAATAATGCGGCGCTGGATCTCCTGGACGTCGATCATGGTGTGCAATTTCCGGGCAGTGTGAGTAAAGACAGGGGGGTGGAAGACAGCGCGCCGCTGGACAGGGGCTGTCGTTATGGCTTGCAACACGGGCACAAACCAGTGCATAGTTTAATCTACCCCGACGTTGCCGCCAACAAAGTTCGGCAAGCCGGTATCGGAAAGCCACGTTTATGAATTCATACAAGATAGAAGCGGGAACCGCGCAGCACCTCGGCAACCGCCCGCAACAGAACGACCGGGTGGCGCTGATGAGCGGCGCCCGCGCGCCCGGCTACGTGCTGGCGGTCCTGTCCGATGGGCTGGCCGGCGCGGCCGGATCGGAACAGGTTCTGCATACTGCAAAACAATTGTTCAATGACTTCAAGCCGGGCGAGCACCCATCCGTTGAACGTCTCGAACAACTGCTGCGCGACATCGTGCAAGAGACCCACCTGGTCATCAGGATGAACGCCGTCGCCGCCCAGGCCGAAGCCCACGCCAGCTTCGTCGGGCTGGTGCTGAGCCCGCATGGCGAGGCCGTGTGGGCCCACGTGGGCGACTCGCGCCTGTATCGCTTCCAGGACGGCAAGTGCATGGCGCGCACCGGCGACACCGCCTATGTCGAACACCTGGTCGCGAGCGACCGCCTGCCGCCGGAAGCGGCCAGGAACCACCGCAAGTCGAAACTGCTGCTGAATGTGCTGGGCAATGGCCGCAAGGATCCTTACGTCACCGTCGGCCACCATGCCGGGCTGGCCGCCGGCGACGTATTCCTGCTGTGCTCGGACGGGCTGTGGCACTTCTTCACCGACACCGAACTGGGCGCCGCCACCGCCCGCGCCACGCCGCGCCAGGCGTCGGAAATGCTGATCGACAAGGCCGCCGAACGCTCGCAGGGTAAAGGGGGCAATTGCAGCATGGCCGTGATCAAGCTGGTGAAGCCGGCGTAGGTAATCAAGCCGGCGTAGGCGTGGCGATGGATACCGAGGGCATCGATCGCCGCGCCCCGCTCCCGCCTTATTTCGCGCCCGCTGCCGCCGCCTTGGCCGCCTGCTCTTGCGCTTCCTTCGCCGCCTTGGCGGCCTTTTCGGCCTTGCGCTCGGCCACGCGGCGCTGGCGCTCCGCCGAATCGGCTTTGCGCTGTTCGTAGTCGCGCACGTTGCGGGCGCGTTTCCCGGCGTCCGCCGCTTCCTTCTGCCGGGCTTCCTGCACGCGCGCGTTGCGTTCGGCCGCGCGCGCCGGCGCGGTCGGCTTGCGTGCCGGCGGCAAGGGCGCCACGACCGGCGCGGGCTTGGGCGGCTGGGCGGCCAGGCGCGCTTCCTCTTCCTGGTAGCGCTTCTCGGCTTCGGCCAGCTTGCGGTCGCGCTCCTGGACGACGGCCTCGCGCTTGAAGTGCGCGGCCTGGACTTCGATCGCGCGCTGGGCGGACAGGGCGCGGCGGCGCGTGTCCTTGGCTTCGTCCAGGCACGTGTTGGTGAAGAACTTGCTGTAGCACTCGCGCTCGCGCCCGGCGTAGCGGGCTTCGATCGCGGCGCGTTCGCGCGCGACGTCCTTCAATTGCTGGTCGGCCTGGGCGACCGAGGTCACCGGCGGTGGCGGCACGTCGCGCGGGATCGGTTCGGGGCCGGCGCAGGCCGCCAGGATGAAGGTCAGGGCGGCCAGCGTGGCGCTGCGCAGTATCGGGTCGGGTTTCATGGGTTCCTCTTGTGGGGCGATCACGCCAGCGAGTCGGCGGCGCCGCGGCGCTCGGCCAGCATGTATTCGCGCGATTGCATCTCGATGATACGCGACACGGTGCGGTGGAACTCGTTCGCCATCGAGCCCTGGGTATAGAGCTGCTCGGGGGCGACCTCGGCCGACATGATCAGCTTGACCTTGTGGTCGTAGAACACGTCGATCAGCCAGGTGAAGCGGCGCGCCTCCGACGACATCGACGCCGACATGCGCGGCACGCCGGACAGGATCACGGTGTGGAAGCGGCTGGCCAGTTCCAGGTAGTCGTTCTGCGAGCGCGGGCCGCCGCACAGGGTCTGGAAGTCGAACCAGATGACGCCACCGGCGCGGCGCAGGGCGCGGATTTCGCGCTGCTCGATGCGCATGCGCGGGTCTTCGTCGGCGGTGTCGGCCACCTTGGCATAGGTATCGCGCAGCATGCGGTCGCTGGCGGCGTTCAGCGGCGTGTAATAGGCCTGCACCTGCTCCAGCGTGCGGTGGCGGTAGTCGATGCCGGCGTCCACGTTCATCACGTCCAGCTTTTCCTTGAGCAGCGCGATGGTCGGCAGCATGCGGTCGCGGTGCAGGCCGTCCGGGTACAGCAGGTCGGGGTCGTAGTTCGAGGTCATCACGAACGACACGCCGTGCTCGAACAGGGCGCCCAGCAGGTTGTACATGATCATGGCGTCGGCGACGTCGTTGACGTGGAATTCGTCGAAGCAGATCAGGCGATACTTCTTGGCGATGCGCTTGGCGACTTCGAGCAGCGGGTCTTCCACGCCCTTCAGCTCATCCAGCTGGCGGTGCACGGCGCGCATGAATTCGTGGAAATGCAGGCGCGTCTTGCGCACCACCGGCACCACGGAATAAAAGCTGTCCATCAGGAAGGACTTGCCGCGTCCCACCCCGCCCCACATGTAGACGCCGCGCGGGACGTCGGGACGGTTGATCAGGCGCTTGAAAGCGGACGACCGCTGGGCCTTGTAGGCGACCCAGTCGTCGTACGCCTCTTGCAGGCGATCCACCGCGCGCTGCTGCGCCGCATCGGACTTGAAGCCGCGCTCGCTCAGCGCGTGTTGGTAATACTCTTGGACGTTCATGGAAAGCTTATCGATAAACGTAGGGTGGACGGGTTCCCCGTCCACGCGGTGACAGGCGAAGGCGCCGATGTGATGCACGATCACGGCGCCGGCGACAATCACCGCGTGGACGGCAAAGCCGTCCACCCTACCGGGCCGCAGCCCGTTGATGCGGATTTAGAAGTTCAGCGAACGCTTGTCGACGGCCAGCGCGGCTTCCTTGGTCGCTTCCGACAGGGTCGGGTGCGCGTGGCAGATGCGGGCGATGTCTTCGGCCGAAGCCTTGAACTCCATCGCGACCACGGCTTCCGAGATCAGTTCGGAGGCGACCGGGCCGACGATGTGCACGCCCAGGATCTCGTCGGTGGCGGCATCGGCGATGACCTTGACCATGCCGGTGGTGTCGCCCAGCGCGCGCGCACGGCCGTTGGCCATGAACGGGAAGGTGCCGGCCTTGTACGCCACGCCGTCCTTCTTGAGCTGCTCTTCGGTGCGGCCGACCCAGGCGATTTCCGGCGAGGTGTAGATCACCCACGGGATGGTGTTGAAGTTGACGTGGCCGTGCTGGCCGGCGATGCGCTCGGCGACCGCGACGCCCTCTTCTTCCGCCTTGTGCGCCAGCATCGGGCCGCGCACGACGTCGCCCACTGCCCAGATGCCCGGCACGCCGGTGCGGCACTCGTCATCCACGGCGATGAAGCCGCGCTCGTCGAGCTGCAGGCCGACGCTTTCGAAGCCCAGGCCGTTGGTGTTCGGCACGCGGCCGATCGAGACGATCAGGCGGTCGAAGGTCACGGTCTGCGCGGCGCCGGTCGAATCGGCGTATTCCACGGTGACGTTGTTGTCGCCCTTGGTGATGTTGCCGATCTTCACGCCCAGGTGGATGTCCAGGCCCTGCTTGACGAAGGCCTTCTGCGCTTCCTTGGCGATCTGCTGGTCGACCGCGCCGAGGAAGGCCGGCAGGCCTTCCAGCACGGTGACCTGCGCGCCCAGGCGGCGCCAGACCGAGCCCATTTCCAGGCCGATCACGCCGGCGCCGATCACGCCCAGCTTGGCAGGAACGGCGTCGATGTCCAGCGCGCCGGTGTTCGACAGGACGATCTTCTCGTCGAACGGTGCGCTCGGCAGTTCGCGCGGGTTGGAACCGGTGGCGACGATCACGTTCTTGGCGCTGATCGTGTCGGTGGCCGGACCCGAGACGTTGACGGTGAAGCCTTCGCCGGCCTTGCCGGCCAGGGTGCCGCGGCCGTGGAAGAAGGTGACCTTGTTCTTCTTGAACAGGTAGACGATGCCGTCGTTGTTGGCCTTGACCACGCCGTCCTTGCGCTTGAGCATCTGGCCCAGGTCCAGTTCCAGGCCCTGCACGTTGATGCCGTGCTCCTTGAAGGCATGGCCGGCGTGCTCGAAGTGCTCGGACGACTGCAGCAGCGCCTTGGACGGGATGCAGCCGACGTTGGTGCAGGTGCCGCCCAGGGCAGGACCGCCCTTGGCGTTCTGCGCCTCGTCGATGCAGGCCACCTTGAAGCCCAGCTGCGCCGCACGGATCGCAGCCACGTAGCCGCCGGGACCGCCGCCGATCACGACGACGTCAAATTGTTTTTCGGTGCTCATCAATTCAATCCTTTTCTTGCCCGCATCGGTGCGAGCCTGCACCGTCGTCCCCGCGAAGGCGGGGACCCATGGAGGCGCCACCGAAGACGCTCTGTGCGCGCCTTCGTCATGGCCGGCATGGGTTCCCGCCTGCGCGGGGACGACGGGGGTAAGTATTCGTTATTGGAAGATCACTCTTCCGGCACAAAAATCCACAACAGCACATAAACCACCGCGCCAAACCCGAATGTGAGGGTGAAGACCGTAAACACCAGCCGCCACACCCACGCCTCGACACCCGTCGCCAGCGCCAGGCCGCCGCACACGCCGCTCAGCCAGCGGTCGGTGCGCGAGCGGCGCAGGGCGTTCAGTTCGCCGGCGAAACCGCCGCCGGACGCGCGGCCCGCGGCAGCCTTGTCCAGGCTGACGTTGGCGGACGACAGGATCCTCGCCTTGGCCTGTTCGAATTCGGCGTCGGTCAGGGCGCCGGCCTGGTGCAGTTCGTGCAAACGCTTGATTTCATCGGCAATCATGACGCCTCCTCATCAGCACATACGCACGAGCGCACCGGACGGTACGCCCTTCCCAACAAGGTGATTACAGGTCGAGCAGCAGGCGGGCCGGATCTTCCAGCGCGTCCTTCATCGCCACCAGGCCCAGCACGGCTTCGCGGCCGTCGATGATGCGGTGGTCGTAGGACATCGCCAGGTAGTTCATCGGACGGATGACGATCTGGCCGTTCTCGACCACGGCGCGGTCCTTGGTCGCGTGCACGCCCAGGATCGCCGACTGCGGCGGGTTGATGATCGGGGTCGACAGCATCGAACCGAAGGTGCCGCCGTTCGAGATCGAGAAGGTACCGCCGGTCAGGTCTTCCAGGGTCAGCTTGCCTTCTTTTGCCTTGGCGCCGAATTCGCCGATCTTCTTCTCGATCTCGGCGATCGACATCTGGTCGGCGTTGCGCAGGATCGGCACCACCAGGCCGCGCGGCGAGCCGACGGCGATACCGATGTCGAAGTAGCCGTGGTAGAGGATGTCGTTACCGTCGACCGAGGCGTTCAGGATCGGGTACTTCTTCAGCGCGGCGACGGCGGCCTTGACGAAGAAGGACATGAAGCCCAGCTTGACGCCGTGCTCTTTCTCGAACTTGTCCTTGTACTTGGCGCGCATCTCCATGACCGGGGCCATGTTGACTTCGTTGAAGGTGGTCAGGATGGCGTTGGTCGATTGCGATTGCAGCAGGCGCTCGGCGATACGGGCGCGCAGGCGGCTCATCGGCACGCGCTCTTCCGGACGGTCGCCCAGGTTGGCGACCGGGGCGGCGACCTGCGGCAGCGCCGCCTTCGGTGCCTGCTGGGCCAGCGGTGCCGGCGCGGCAGGCGCCACGGCCGGTGCGGCCGGCTTGTTGGCGACGGCGGCCAGGGCATCGCCCTTGGTCACGCGGCCGTCACGGCCGGTGCCGGTGGCGTCGGCGGTGCTCAGGTTGTTGTCGGCCAGGATCTTGGCGGCGGCCGGCATGGCGACGTCGCCTTTCGAACCGGTGGCGGCAGCGGCGGCGGCGGTCGAGTGCGGTGCGGCGGCGGCGGTCGGGGCGTTCGGGACCGGGGCGGCGGTGATCGAGATCGGGCTGGTCTGGGCAGCGGCTTCGGTATCGATGATCGCGATGGTCTCACCGGCGACGACGGTGGCGCCGTCGGCCTTGATCAGCTGCACGATCACGCCGGCGGACGGTGCCGGCAGTTCCAGGACCACCTTGTCGGTCTCGATGTCGATCATGTTCTCGTCGCGCGAAACGGATTCGCCGACCTTCTTGTGCCACGACAGCAGGGTCGCTTCCGCGACCGATTCCGACAGCTGGGGGACCTTGACTTCGATTTGTGCCATTTAGAAAACTCCAATATGTATGCTGTAAAAACCCTGCGCTCCCGGCGCAGGGTTATGTCGAACTAGCCGCTTGGTTCGGCAGGCGCCGCACGCGCAGCGTGCGGCGCCCTCCCGTCCTCACTTCATGAGGACGAGTTCTCACTTGGTGAGAATGAACCCCTTCAATTTCGAGAACGCGGTATCCAGCAGTTCCTTCTGCTGCGCCACGTGCTTGTCGGCATAGCCGACGGCCGGGGCGGCGGAAGCCGGACGGCCGGCGTAGGCCAGGCGCTGGCCTGCTTCCATGCTTTCGAACAGGTTGTGCTGGATCTGGAACCACGGACCCTGGTTCTGCGGCTCGTCCTGTGCCCACACGACTTCGGTGGCGTTCGGGTAGCGCTTCAGCTCTGCCGCGAATGCCTTGTGCGGGAACGGATACAGCTGCTCGATACGGATGATGGCCGTGTCGCTCATGCCGCGCGTCTTGCGTGCGTTGACCAGGTCGTAATAGACCTTGCCCGAGCAGGCGATCACGCGCTTGACCTTGTTGGTGTCGATCTTGTCGTCCAGTTCCGGAATCACGGTCTGGAAGCCGCCGGCGGCCAGGTCGTTCAGCGACGAGCCGGCGTCCTTGTTGCGCAGCAGCGACTTCGGCGTGAAGATCACCAGCGGCTTGCGGAACTGGCGCACCATCTGGCGGCGCAGCAGGTGGAAGATCTGGGCGGCGGTGGTCGGCTGCACCACTTGCATGTTGTGGTCGGCGCACAGCTGCAGGAAGCGCTCGATACGTGCCGACGAGTGTTCCGGACCCTGGCCTTCGTAGCCGTGCGGCAGCATCAGCACCAGGCCCGAGGCGCGGCCCCACTTCACTTCGCCGGAGGCGATGAACTGGTCGATCACGACCTGGGCACCGTTGACGAAGTCGCCGAACTGGCCTTCCCAGATGGTGAGCGTGTTCGGCTCGGCGGTCGAGTAACCGTATTCGAAGCCCAGCACCGCTTCTTCCGACAGCACCGAGTCGATGACGGTGAAGTTGGCCTGGTTTTCCGACACGTTGGCCAGCGGCAGGTAGATGCCCTGGTCCCAGCGCTCGCGGTTCTGGTCGTGCAGCACGGCGTGGCGGTGCACGAAGGTGCCGCGGCCGGCATCCTGGCCCGACAGGCGCACGGCGTAGCCGGAAGCCAGCAGCGACGCGTAGGCCAGGTGTTCGCCCATGCCCCAGTCGAGGTTCATCTCGCCCTGGCCCATCCTGGCGCGGTCGCCCAGCACCTTCTCGACCAGCGAGTGCAGCTTGAAGTTTTCCGGCACGGTGGTGATGCGCTGGGCCAGGCGTTTCAGCTCGGTCAGGGGCACCGCGGTGTCGGCGGCGTCGGTCCACTTCTTGTTCAGGAACGGCGCCCAGTCGACGGCGTACTTGTTCTTGAAGTCGGTCAGGACCGGATCGGTCGTGTGCTTGCCGGCGTCCATCGCGGCGCGGTATTCGGCCACCAGCTGGTCGCCGCCGTCGGCGGCGATGGTGCCCTGCGCAGCCAGCTTGTCCGCGTACATCTTGCGGGTGCCCGGGTGCTTGGCGATCTTCTTGTACATCAGCGGCTGGGTCAGCGCCGGGGTGTCCTGCTCGTTGTGGCCCAGCTTGCGGTAGCAGATGATGTCGACCACGACGTCCTTGTGGAACGCGGTGCGGTAGTCCATCGCGATCTGGGTGGCCAGCACGACGGCTTCCGGATCGTCGGCGTTCACGTGCAGCACCGGCGCCTCGATCATCTTGACCACGTCGGTGCAATACAGCGTCGAACGGGCGTCGCGCGGGTCCGAGGTGGTGAAGCCGATCTGGTTGTTGATGACCAGGTGGACGGTACCGCCGGTGCCGTAGCCGCGGGTCTGGGCCAGGTTCAGGGTTTCCATGACCACGCCCTGGCCGGCGAACGCGGCATCGCCGTGCACCAGGATCGGCAGCACTTCCTTGCCCTGGCGGTCGCCGCGGCGCTCCATGCGCGCCTTGACCGAGCCTTCGACGACCGGGTTGACGATTTCCAGGTGCGACGGGTTGAACGCCAGCGACAGGTGGACCGGGCCGCCCGGGGTCGAGATGTCGCTCGAGAAGCCCTGGTGGTATTTCACGTCGCCCGACGGCAGGTCGTCGGCGTGCTTGCCTTCGAATTCCTCGAACAGGTCGGACGGAGCCTTGCCCAGGGTGTTGACCAGCACGTTCAGGCGGCCGCGGTGGGCCATGCCGATGACGATTTCCTGCACGCCCTGCTCACCGGCGCGCTGGATCACTTCGTCCATCGAGGCGATGAAGGATTCGCCGCCTTCCAGCGAGAAGCGCTTGGCGCCGACGTACTTGGTGTGGAGGTAGCGTTCCAGGCCTTCGGCCGCGGTCAGGCGCTCGAGGATGTGCTTTTTCTTCTCGAGGGTGAAGGCGGGGGTCGAGCGGATCGATTCCAGCTTTTCCTGCAGCCAGCGCTTTTCGGTCGGATCGCTGACGTACATGAATTCAGCGCCGATCGAGCGGCAATAGGTATCGCGCAACATGTTCAGCAGGTCGCGCAGCGAAGCGTCTTCCTGGCCGAAATAGGTGTTGCTGATGTTGAATTTGGTGTCGAGGTCGGCTTCGGTGAAACCGTAGAAGGCGGGGTCCAGCTCCGGAATCGGCGGACGCTCCTGGCGCTGCAGCGGGTCCAGGTTGGCCCAGCGCGAACCGAGGTAGCGGTAGGCGGCGATCAGTTGGGTGACGGCGACGCGCTTGCGGCCGAGTTCGGCATCCGGGGAAGCGGTCACGGTGCGGATCGGACCCTGCTTGGCGCGTTCGGCGAACGATGCGATCACGGAGGAGTGAGCCACGTCCGGCTTGGCGGTGCCGTCGACGGCGGGCATGTGCTGCATCGCGTCGAAATAAGCGCGCCAGTTGTCCGGTACCGAGCCGGGATTGTTCAGGTACGCTTCGTACAACTCTTCCACGTACGGCGCGTTACCGCCGAACAGGTAGGAGTTGGCGTTATATTGTTGCATCATTCTTGCTCACCTTTCTTCGCGTTTCGCGAACTTAGGGCGGGTTGTCTAACCTTCCGCGACACGGCCTGACCGGTTAGCGGATCGCACTACTACTCAAGTTGTGGGGGAAGGACTTTACGACGCAGTGAAACAGCGAACGGAACAACATCTTGCTGCCCATTTTGCGCACAGTATTGTAACGCAAGCGGAATAATCAGGCGGACAGCACAGACACATTTATTTGTTACAAAATCACACGGCACGCCGCGGTTGACCAGCTAAATGATAATCGTTATCATTTGCGTATGAACTCATCCACACCCACCGCACCGTCATCGCAAGACACGCCGGCCTTGCCGGGCGCGCGCCGCGCCACCTGGTTGCGCCAGCTGCACCAGTGGCACTGGATCAGTTCGGCCATCTGCCTGATGGCCATGCTGCTGTTCAGCGTCACCGGCTTCACCCTGAACCACGCGTCGCAGATCGAGGCCAGGCCGAGCGTCACGCGCCTGAAGGGCGCCCTGCCGCCGGCGCTCCGGAGCGAACTCGAAACCTTCGCCACCGGGCACCCCGACGCCAAGCTGCCGCTGCCGGCCGCGCTGGCCGACTGGGCCGAGGCCACCTTCCCGGTCGAGGTGCGCGGCGTGCGCGCCGAATGGAGCGAGGAAGACGCCTACGTCGCCCTGCCCCGCCCCGGCGGCGACGCCTGGCTGCGCATCGGCGTGGACGGCCAGGCCGAATACGAAAAGACCGACCGCGGCTGGATCTCGTGGCTGAACGACATGCACAAGGGGCGCAACACCGGCGCCGTGTGGAGCTGGTTCATCGACATCTTCGCGTTCGCCTGCCTGGTGTTCTGCATCACCGGTTTCCTGATCCTGAAATACCACGCCGCCAACCGGCCCTCGACCTGGCCCGTGATCGGCCTGGGCATCGTGCTGCCGATCGTGCTGGCCCTGCTGTTCGTTCACTGACATTCTTGACCTTAATTACTCAACGAGAAAGCGCCCCATGAAACTGTCCCATTCGCTCGCCCTCGCCCTGCCGCTGGTTTCCGGCTGGGCGATGGCCGCCGACCTGACCGTCAAGTTCGACCTGCCGCAGCTGAACGTGGCCGAGTACCACAAGCCCTACGTGGCCATCTGGATCGAACGCGCCGACCAGAGCGTGGCGTCGACGCTGGCGGTCCTGTACGACGTCAAGAAGCCCAACAATGCCGGCGAGAAGTGGGTCAAGGACTTGCGCACCTGGTGGCGCAAGGCCGGGCGCGACGCCCAGCTGCCGATCGACGGCGTGTCCGGCGCCACCCGCGCGGCGGGGACCCAGACCCTGAGCTTCGCCGGCGCCAAGTACGGCCTGGACAAGCTGCCGGCCGGCGACTACAAGCTGGTCATCGAGGCCGCGCGCGAAGCCGGCGGCCGCGAACTGGTGCGCGTGCCCTTCACCTGGCCGGCCAAGGGCAAGCTGTCCGCATCCGCCGCCGGCAAGGAAGAGCTGGGCGCGGTGTCGATCGCGGCCCAATAACCCAGGAGACTTTCATGAAAAAAATCGTCATCGTGCTGGCCCTGGCCGGCGCCGCCTTCTCGGCCCACGCCCACCGCCCGTGGATGGTCCCGACCCAGACCCTGATCGAATCCGACCGCGAAACCTGGGTCACCATCGACGGCGCCGTCTCGGAAGGCCTGTTCGACGTCGACCACATGCCGCTGCGGATGGACGGCCTGATGGTCGTCAACCCGGACGGCAGCAGCAGCGCGGCCCCGGCCGCGACCGTCGGCAAGCACCGCGCCACGGTCGACGTCCAGCTGCCCAGGGACGGCACCTACCGCTTCACGCTGGCCGCGACCAACGTGATGGGCACCTATAAACTGAACGGCGAGACCAAGCGCTTCGGCCGCGGCGGCCCGCCCGAGGCCCCGGCCGGCGCCACCGACGTCAAGACCACCACCATGGTTCAGCGCCAGGACACCTTCGTTACCCGCAACAAGACCAGCACCGGCGCCCTGAAACCGGTCGGCACCGGCCTCGAAATGGTGCCGGTCACCCATCCGAACGAGCTGCACGCGGGCGAACAGGCCAGGTTCCGCTTCCTGCTCGACGGCAAACCGCTGGCAAACTTCCCGTTCAGCCTGGTCCCGGGCGGCATCAAGTACCGCGGCACGGCCAACGAAGTGCGCCTGAGCACCGACGCCAACGGCGAAGCCGCCTTCACGCTGCCGGCGCCGAACATGTACTGGCTGAGCGCCGCCTGGCCCGCCAACGCGCCGCGCGGTCCGGGCGCCGACGGTCCGGCCAAGCGCTACAGCTACTCGGCCACGCTCGAGATCCTGCCGGAGTAAGCAAGCCGCATGCGAGAAGTCCTGGTCCCGCTCGAGATCGATCCCGCCCCGGCGCCGCCCGGCAGCCGCCTGCTGGCGCTGTCCGGCGTCGCCATGGGCTCGGACTGGTCGGCGCGGCTGATGCTGGCGCCGGCGTCGGCCTCCGCGTCCGGCCTGCAGGCCGCATTGCAGGCCGAGCTGGACCGGGTGGTGGCGCAGATGAGCCACTGGATTGAAACCTCCCTGCTGTCGCGCTACAACCGGGCGCCGGCCGGCAGCTGGCACGCCCTGCCGCCGCAGTTCTTCGAGGTGATCGACTACGCGCTGTCGGTGGCCGAGGCCAGCGGCGGCGCCTACGATCCGGCGGCCGGGGCGCTGGTCAACCTGTGGGGCTTCGGCGCCGCCGGCCGCTACGACCAGGCCGGCTTCTACGCGCCGGCGCCGCACGCCGTCGCCGCCGTCATGGCCGGGCGCCGCGCCGCCCAGCCGGTGCTGGACCGCGGCGGGCGCCGCCTGCTGCAGCCGGGCGGCGCCGTGCTCGACCTGTCGGCGGTGGCCAAGGGCTACGCGGTGGACCGCATGGCGCTGTGCCTGGAAGACCACGGCGTGCAGCATTACCTGGTCGAGGCCGGCGGCGAGCTGCGCGGGGCCGGGGTCAAGGCCGACGGCCAGCCGTGGTGGGTCGAGATCGAAGGCGTGCCCGATACGAACGCCGGGCGCGCCGGGCACGCCGCGTTGCAGCCGCTGCTGGCCCTGCACGGCCTGGCGGTGGCGACCTCGGGCGATTACCGGCGCCACTTCCGGCATGCCGGCAGCCGCATCTCGCACACGCTCGACCCGCGCAGCGGCCAGCCGATCGCCAACGGCGTCGCTTCCACCACCGTGATCGCGACGACCTGCATGGCGGCCGATGCCCTGTCCACCGCCCTCACCGTGCTGGGGCCGCAGGCCGGCCTGGCCTGGGCCGAGCGCCAGGGCGTGGCGGCGCGCCTGCTGGTGCGCGGCGGCGCTGCCGGGGCCCTGGCCGAAATCACCTCTTCCGCCTGGCGCGCCCTGCTGCAATGATCCTCACCACCGAACCCTTGCGCTGGGGCGGCGCCCTGCTGCTCTCGGCCGTCTACCTGGCGATGTGCCTGCGCATCTGGCAAGCCGGCCGCGCCAGGCAGGACAGCGCCGCCGGCGCGGCCGACTGGCTGGTGGTCTACGCCAGCCAGACCGGCAACGCCGAATACCTGGCGCGGCGCACCGCCGACACGCTGGGGGTAGGCGGCCTGCGGGCGCGCGCCGCCTGCATGTCCGGCCTGGACGCTGGCGCGCTGGCCGGCGCCGCGAACATCCTGTTCATCGCCAGCACCTATGGCGAAGGCGACGCGCCCGACAACGCGGCGCGCTTCGCCGGCCGCGTCATGGAAACGGGGCAACCCGACCTGTCCCATCTGCACTACGCCGTGCTGGCGCTGGGCGACAGCAGCTACGTCAACTACTGCGGCTTCGGCCGCGCGCTCGACGCCTGGCTGGCGCAGCGCGGCGCCACGCGCCTGTTCGAGCGCATCGACGTCGACCGCGGCGCACCGGCCGCCCTGGCCGAATGGCAGCACCACGTCGGCCGCCTGGCCGGCACCTTCGATGCCCCCGACTGGGCGGCGCCGGCCTATGGCGAATGGCGCATCGGCGAGCGCCTGCTGCTCAATCCCGGCAGCGCCGGCGCGCCGCTGTACCGCCTGGCCCTGGTCCCGGCCGACGGCGCCCTGCCCGCCTGGGAAGCCGGCGACCTGGCCCAGGTCAGCCCGCCGTCCGACCCCGACCATCCGCGCGAATACTCGATCGCCTCGCTGCCCCAGGAAGGCCGGCTGGAATTGCTGGTGCGCCTGCAGCGGCGCGACGACGGCACGCCCGGCGCCGGGTCCGGCTGGCTGTGCGAAGGCGCCGGCGCCGACGACCTGGTCCGCCTGCGCGTGCGCAGCCACGAACGCTTCCGCCTCGGCGCCAACGCGCGCCGGCCCCTGATCGCGATCGGCAACGGCAGCGGCCTGGCCGGCCTGCGCGCCCTGCTGAAGGCGCGCATCCACCTGGGCGAGGACGCCAACTGGCTGCTGTTCGGCGAACGCCACATCCAGCACGACTTCCTGCTGCGCGAGGAATTGCTGGGCTGGCAGGATGCCGGCTGGCTGCAGCGCCTCGACCTTGCCTTTTCGCGCGACGGCGCCGACGTCCGCTACGTGCAGCACCTGCTGCGCGAGCAGGCCGCGCGCGTGGCCGAGTGGATCGAACGCGGCGCCGCCGTCTACGTCTGCGGCAGCCTGCAAGGCATGGCCGGCGGCGTGCACGCGGCCCTCGGCGAGATCCTCGGCGCGGCCGCGCTCGAGCAGCTGGTGGCGGACGGGCGCTACCGGCGCGACGTGTACTGAAACATGCGCGCCTTACCAGCGCCGGTGTCGATCCCGGCATGACGTCATCGCAACATTTGCACCCATATCGCCCGTCCTGTTTTGTATTGACGCCACACGATTGAAAATAAATCCCATTTTCCTGGCGGAACTATTAAACTCTCACTGTAGTTGCCGCACTGAAACAGTGCGACAACTCATCATCCGCACCATGCGTGCCTCCGGCAAGGACGCGCCATGGTGCACGGACCGGTACAAGCGCCGGCCCCGCCGATTCACGACCCAATAAACGTCGAACGACACATCAATACGCATGACGCCACGGTGCCATGCTGGATGCGCGGTATTCGTCCGTAGGGCGTGCCGCGCAGAGACACGTACGCTTATTTCCGATATCCGATGCAAACTTCCGCCGAATCCCTTGCTTTACCGTCTTCCGACACCCCCCAGGCACTGGCGCTGGCCGCATTCGACGCCATCAACCGCATCCAGGGCCTGGTCGAATTCGACTTGAGCGGCCATGTGCTCCACGCCAACCAGAACTTCCTGGACACGATGGGCTACACGCGCGCGGAAGTCATCGGCCAGCACCACCGTATGTTCTGCACCGACGAATTCGCACTCTCGAAGGACTACATCACGCTCTGGCAGACATTGGCCAGCGGCCAGCCCAGCAGCGGCGAACTGATGCGCGTTCACAAACAGGGCACGCCGGTCTGGCTGCAGGCCTCCTACAACCCGGTCTTCGACGCCGAGGGCAAGCCGGCCAGGATCATCAAGTTCGCCACCGACATCACCGCCGCCAAGCTGCAAAGCGCCGACAACGCCGCCAAGATCGACGCCATCAACCGCGCCCAGGCCGTGATCGAATTCGACATGGCAGGCCGCATCCTGTACGCCAACAACAACTTCCTGGCGGTGATGGGCTATACCCTGGACGAGATCCAGGGCAAGCACCACCGCGTGTTCTGCGACCCGGACTATGTCGCTTCGTCCGAGTACACGGCGTTCTGGACGCACCTGGGCGCCGGCGAACTGCATGCCGACCGCTTCAAGCGCCGCCACAAGTCCGGCAGCGATGTCTGGATCCGGGCCTCCTACAACCCGGTGTTCGGGCCCGACGGCCAGCCTTTCAAGGTGATCAAGTACGCCACCGACGTGACCGAGCAGACCCTGCGCGACGCCGAGTTCGAAAGCCGCATGGCCGCCCTCGACCGTGCCCAGGCCGTGATCGAATTCGACCTGGAGGGCCGCATCCTGCACGCCAACCAGAACTTCCTCGATACCCTCGGCTACGGCCTCGACGACATCGTCGGCCAGCATCATGCGCTGTTCTGCGACCCGGTCTACGCCCGCTCGCACGAATACCGCGCGTTCTGGAAGCACCTGGGCAGCGGCGAATTCCACGCCGGCGAATTCAAGCGCATCGCCAGGGACGGCCAGCCGGTGTGGATCCAGGCCACCTACAACCCGGTGCTGGATGCCGAAGGCAAGCCGTTCAAGGTCGTCAAGTTCGCCACCGACATCACCGCCGCCAAGAGCCGCAACGCCGACTACGAAGGCAAGATGCAGGCCGTCGACCGGGTGCAGGCGATGATCGAGTTCGACCTGCAAGGCCGGGTGCTGCACGCCAACCAGAACTTCCTGGACGTGATGGGCTACGGCATCGACGAGGTGCGTGGCCAGCACCACCGCATCTTCTGCGACCCGGCGTTCTCGCATTCGACCGAATACCTGGCCTTCTGGGAGCGCCTCGGCCGCGGCGAATTCAACGCCGGCGAGTTCCGGCGCCTGAACAAGGCCGGCAAGGACGTCTGGATCCTGGCCTCCTACAACCCGATCTTCGATGCCGAGGGCAAACCGGTGAAAGTGGTCAAGTTTGCCACCGACATCACGCGCCAGAAGGCCCTGGCCGCCGAGACCCGCGGCAAGCTGGATGCGATCGGCCGCTCGCAGGCCGTGATCGAATTCGACATGCGCGGCAACGTGCTGTCGGTGAACGACAACTTCCTGCGCACGATGGGCTACGCCGAGGAAGAAGTGCTCGGACAGCACCACAGCATGTTCTGCGAGGCCGACCTGGTCAGGAGCACGGCCTACCGCCATTTCTGGGCCAACCTGGCGCAGGGCCAGTTCCAGTCCGGCCGCTTCCGGCGCCGCGGCAAGCATGGCGCCGACGTCTGGATCGTGGCCACCTACAACCCGATCCTCGACGTTAACGGCAAGCCCTATAAAGTGGTCAAGTTCGCGATGGATGTGACCGAGCAGGTGCACCGCGAAGACCTGGTCAACGCCAAGGTCGAGGCGATTTCCGGCGTGCTGGCCGAGCTGTCGCAATCGATCAGCGCGATCGCCCAGGGCGCGCAGCAGTCGGCCAACATGGCCAGCCAGACCCAGACCGAGGCGGCCGAAGGCGGCACGCTGGTGGAGCGTTCGAAGGAAGCGATGCTGGCGATCCAGAAGTCGTCCGGCGACGTGCACGAGATCATCGAGACCATCGGCGACATCGCCAGCCAGACCCACCTGCTGGCGTTCAACGCGGCGATCGAGGCGGCGCGCGCCGGCGAGCACGGCAACGGCTTCTCGGTGGTCGCCAACGAGGTGCGCAAGCTGGCCGAGAAATCGGCGCTGGCGGCGCGCGAAATCGCCAAGTTGATCAACGAGACCGTCAACCGCGTCGGCGACGGCACCCGCCTGGCCGGCGAAGTGGAACAGGCGTTCGCGCGCATCGCGCGCTCGGTCGGCACGACCAGCGGCTCGATCGACCGGATCCACGCCTCGACCAGCGAGCAGGCCAGCGCCACGCGCAACGTATCGAAGCTGCTGACGGAGCTGGAAAGCATCTCGAAGGAGCGCTGAACATGCATCGTCCAAGCCCGCCGGACCTGCGCGTGGCGCGCGCCCGCATCGGCGCGGTCCACCTCGGCATTCCGGTCGAGGCCGTGGTGCAGGCGATCCCGCTGCCGCCCACCCCGGCCATCCTGCCGCGCCGCCAGGGCGCGCTGTACGGCGTGGTCGAGCACCGCGGCATGCTGGTGCCGGTGGTCGACCTGGCGCGCTGGGTCGACGTCGGCACCGGCGCAGCGACCCGGGACGCCCGCATCCTGGTGCTGCGCGATGGCGGCCGCATCGTCGGCCTGCGGGTCGACACGGTGGGCGGCCTGGTCGACCTGCCGCCGCACCTGGTGACGCGCCTGCACCATGACGACAATCCGGAAGACGTGTTCCACACGGCGGCGCGCGCACCCGACGACGGCAGCCTCCTGAGCCTGCTGGAAGTCGGCCGCCTGGCCGACCTCGCGCTGGCCTGGGGCCAGGTCGAGCCGCAGGCAGCGGCCACGCCCCCGGCCCCTGCCGGCCCCTCCAGCGGCCTCCCCACCGGCACTGCCCGCACCTGGGCGCTGCTGCGCGCAGGCCAGGGCCGCCTGGCGGTGACAATCGGCGACCTGGCGGAAGTCATCCCGATGCCGGCGCTGTCGCGTTTCGGCGGCGGCATCGACAGCGCCTACTGCACCTGGCGCGGGCGTCACCTGTTGGTGCTGCCGGCCGGGGTCTTCCATCCGCAGGCGCCGGACGCCGGCACCGGGCGCCTGCTGGCCGTGATCGAGCACGATGGCCTGGCGCTGGGCTTCCCGGTGCACGAAGCGCTGCAGATGGCCGCGTTCGAAGACGCCGGCCTGCCCGCGCCCGACGGCCTCGGCACGATCCTGCTCGACGGCGACGGCACCGAAGTCCGCCTGCTGGATACCGCGCGCCTGTTCGAACGCCTTCCGGAAGCCGCGCTCGGCAAGCCGGAGGCCGAGGCCGGGTCCGCGCGCAAGCCGGCCGCGCAGCGTGCCGCCAACGCGGTCGGCTACATCGTGTTCGATGCCGACGGCATGCAGGCGACGCCGGTCGGCGCGGTCGAGCAGATCCTGCCGCTGGCGTCGCGCGGCGCCACCATGGCCTGGCGCGACACGACGATCGCGCTGGTCGACCTGCGCGATCGTGCGGCACCGGGCGATGGCGCGGCCGGCCACGTGCTGGTGGTGCGCGGCGGCGCCGGCCATACCGGCTTCGTGGTGGGGCGCGTGCATTCGCTGATCCCGCCCGGGACCGGGACGCTGTACCGGATGGGCGGCGCGGCTGGGCAGGGCATGGAATTCATCACCACCGGGGACGGCGCCGAACAGGCGAGTTACCGGACCGCCGACCTGGCGGCGCGGACCGATGCCTGAGCGCCGCCGCGGTTGATACCGCTGCTCTCAAAACCGTCGCCCCTGCGCAGGCAGGGGCGACGTGCATCTTGTGCAGGTCTTATTTCGGCTTCGCGACCGCTCGCCGCAACCCATCCAGCCAATTCACCGTCACCCCCGCCAGCGCAATCCGGTGGTCCGCAAACGCATGGTCGCTCGCCAGCGTCACCGCCTTCAGCTGCCCGGCTACCGGCTTGCTTCCCGCCCTGATCGCCGCCACGAGCGGCGCCACCTGCCGCGCGTTGCCGTACTGCGCATCCACGACCAGCAGCGGCGTGCGCACCAGCTTCGGCGCGGCGTCGAGCAAGTCCCAGTCGCCCGCATGGCGCTCGGCCTCGGCCATCAGGGTGGCGGCATCGGTGCCGGCCAGGCTGTTGCCTAAGTCGTCCCCCATGGCCGCGATCGCGTCCTGGCGCCCTTCCGGCTTCGCCAGCACCGCCTTGCCGGACGCGCCCACGTTCCACGGATCGATCAGGACCGCGCCGGCCACGTCGTCGTGCGCGGCGGCGTAGCGCGCGGCCAGGAAGCCGCCCATGCTGTGGCCGGCGATGACGAGGCGGCCGCTGTCGATGCCGTACTGGCGCGCGTGCGCCGGCTGGCGCAGCCAGGCCATCGCCACCTCGACGTCGTCGTAGGCGCCGGCCAGCGAAAAGCGCCCCGGCGAGCCCCAGCTGCCGCGGTAGTGCATGGTCAGCACGTTCCAGCCGGCGCGCCGGACCGCCTGCGCCAGGTCGAGGTTCTGCTCGTTGCCGGGCAAGCCGTGCAGCAGCATGGTCGGCTTGGGACCGGGACCGGCCGCCAGCATCAGCAGCGCGTTCATGCCCTCGCCATGGCTCAGGATCAGCACCTGGCGGTTGCTGGCCGGGTGCCGGGCGTCGCGCGCCGGATCGGCGATGACGGCGCACGGCACCGGGGCCGCCGCATTGGATGCGCTGGATGCGGTGGATGTGGCGGCGGCCAGCGCCGGCGGCGCCAGCAGGGTGGAGGCGAGGACGGCGGCAACGAACGAAGGGCGCATACAAATTTCCTTATCGATCAGGCATGATGAACATATTGATCATAAATCTTTTTTGACCTGGAACGATCCTGCCATGACATTCTCGATCGGCCACCGCCTGTTCGCCTCGGTCCTGCTTGCGATCCTCGCGGTGGCCGCCAGCGCCGTGCTCCTGTTGCGCCAGAACGTGCTGGCCAGCTTCGGCGACTACGCCGTCGGCATCGAACTGGACCGCCTGGACGAACTGTCGGCCACGCTGGCGCGCCGGTACCGCAGCCGCGGCGGCTGGGACTTCATCCCGGCCGAGGGTCGCCAGGGCTGGATCGCGCGCGAGCTGGAACGGCTGCAGCGCGTGCGCGACAGGGGCGTGCCGGTGCCCGCGCTGGCCGATCCGGTGCAGGGCGTGGCGTCGGTGCCCCCTGCTCCACCTGCGCCGCCGGCGCCGCCCGCACCACCAGCCGCGCCCGCACCTCCGCTACCGCCGCCGCGCGTCGCGCCCGCCGATGGCGCCCTCCTGCCCGAGGCGGCCGAACAGCCGCTAGCGCGCCGCATCACCCTGCTCGGCGCCGACGACCGCTACCTGGCCGGCCGCCCGCCCGGCGCCCTGCCGCTGGCCCGGCGTGCGATCGAGGTCGACGGCCGTATCGTCGGCTGGTTCGGCGTGGCGCGCGGCGCCCGTCCCAGCGATGCCATGGCCTATGCCTTCCTGGAACAGCTGCGCAGCAGCCTGTGGCTGATCGTGGCGGTGGCGGTGGCCTTGAGCGCACTCGCCGCGACCCTGCTGGCGCGCCACTTCCGGCGCCCGATCCGCGCGCTCGAGGACGGCGCGCGCCAATTGGCCGACGGCCGCTTCGACACCCGGCTCGACACCGCGCGCAGCGACGAACTGGGCGAGCTGGCGCGTCACTTCAACGCGCTGGCCGCACGCCTGGCCGGCGCCGAGCAGGCGCGCCGCCAATGGGTGGCCGACACCTCGCACGAACTGCGCACCCCGCTCGCGGTGCTGCGTGCCCAGCTGGAAGCGCTGCAGGACGGCGTGCGCAGTCCCACGCCAGACACGTTCGACGCCATGCTGCGCCAGGTGCTGGCCCTGAACAAGCTGATCGACGAACTGTACGCGCTGGCCCGCGCCGACGTCGGCGCACTCGAGTGCCGGCCGGTGGCCATCGACCTGTGGCGCCTGGCCACCGTCCAGTTCGACGCGTTCGGCGAACGCATGCGCGCCGCCGGCCTGGCGCCCGAACGCAGCCCGGATGTTGGCCCTGTCGCGGCGCAGGCGACCGTATTGGCCGACCCCGACCGCATGCGCCAGGTGCTCGACAACCTGTTCGAGAACAGCCTGCGCTATACCGCGCCGGGCGGACGCGTTGTACTGCACGCGCAGGCCACCGACGGCCAGCTGCACCTGCACCTGGACGACGGCGCGCCCGGCGTGCCCGATGCCGCATTGGCGCGCCTGGGCGAGCGCTTCTACCGCGTCGACGCCTCGCGCAGCCGCGCCCACGGCGGCGCCGGCCTCGGCCTGGCGCTGTGCCGGCGCCTGCTGGAAGTCCAGGGCGCGACGCTCGCCTTCGGCCATTCGCCGGCCGGCGGACTGCGCGCCACCATCACCCTGCCCTTACTGAAGAAGGAAGCAGAATGAATCCGATCGCTACCGGCGTGCGCATCGCCATCGTCGAGGACGAACCGGAACTGGCCACGCTGGTGGCCGACTACGCACGCGTGGCCGGCTACCTGCCCGAGCTGTTCGACGACGGCGCCCGCGCACTCGATGCGCTGCGCGCGGACCCGCCGGCGCTGGTGGTGCTCGACCTGATGCTGCCCGGCCTGGACGGCCTGGCGCTGTGCCGCGCGCTGCGCGCTGCGTCGGGTGCAGTGGGTGCGGCGGACCTGCCGGTGATCATGGTGACCGCGCGCGTGGAAGAAATCGATCGTTTGCTGGGCCTGGAAGCCGGCGCCGACGACTACCTGTGCAAGCCCTTCAGCCCGCGCGAGCTGATGGCACGCATCAAGGCCATCCTGCGCCGGAGCCGCCCTGCGGCCCCCTCCGCCGCGCCAGCGCTCGCCATCGACACGGACGCGCGCCGCATCACGGTGCACGGCAAGGCGCTGGACCTGACGCCGAGCGAATACGGCATCCTGGCCGCGCTGGCGCGCCGTCCCGGCCAGGTGTTTTCGCGCGCCCGGCTGCTCGACCTGGCGCGCGAAGGCAACGCCAACCTCGACGCCAACGACCGCGCCATCGACAGCCACATCAAGAACCTGCGGCGCAAGCTGGATGCCGCGCTGCCGGGGGTCGAGGCGATTCATTCGATCTATGGGCTGGGTTACCGGTTCGATCTCTGACAGGAAACCGTATCGTAGCGTCGCTCAGGTCAACTGAAGTTTCCGATAGACGCAATCAAGGTGGCGCCACAAGTCGTCTTATGACCATGGTAGGCAACGGCAACGCCGTCGATGACGTGGGTTGGGTCGCCTTCCGCAATCGTACAGTTGTTATGCCCCTTGATGGGACAACTGCATGTATCGCCGACGCAAGCGACCGGGATACCGTCCACCGTGAAATGCGTCGCACTCACGCTTTCTACCTTGCCGCCGTGGGATGTGGCATCGCCGAGACGAATCACATTGCACATCGTTCAGCCTTTCGCCTGGGGTAAAGTTTCTTCGGCCATCTTGCCTGTAACATTCGCTAAAGGCGCATTCGACGCATCATCGTAGCCGACCAGTTTCCAGACCGTCGCCGTACGGTAGGAAGGCCGTTCCCCCTTGAGTTTTTGCCATAGCGACGGTGTGCCGAGCGTAACCACATGCGGCATTCGTTCCCCGGCCGCGACATGCTGCCGCTGGCCACCTGCGCTATCGAGGGATTCGCTGGGCGCCCACCAGCCGGTTTGTGGGCAGGTACGTCCGGTTGCGGCAAGTTCGCCAAGCGGAAGACGAGGCCCCGGATCGAGTCCCGTGTTCTTGACCGGCGTTGAACCTGTCGGCCGCACACGGATCGTGCTGGTGATCTTATCCCATAGCGCAATCGCTTCTTCGTCGCTCAGGCTGGCTTTGGCAGCGCCGGCGGCATTGTCCGCGACGCCTGTCTGAAGCTCGATGCTTGCATACGGACTAAATGTATCCTTCGGGACGCCAGTGAATCTGACTTCGAAGTCATGATGGGAATGCGAGCCCTCCTCGTCGGGAAACCGCGCCAACACTTCATAGCCGGTTTTCCAGTCCCCTATCTGGCGCGGATTTTCGCGGAAAAATTTAGTAGCGGCCAACGATTTCTTTTCTTCGGGCGTCGCCGGATCTTCCTTGATCCGTTTCCACTGCCGCGCCAGCGAGGCGCCTTCGGGGTCATGGACGTTCGAAGGATAGGTTTGAATCGAAAGATGCGTATCCGGAAATTCTTTCAAACGGAAGCCAATGCGAATCAATTCGCCAGGCTGCTCCTTGGGTGGCCCCGCTTCATCCGGCAGGAAAGCGTATTCGATGCAGTTGCCGTGTTCGGTCGGAACTTCATTTTCGGCACGTTGGCGCAGGCGTCGGGCGATGCTCTTGATGAGTGCTGTGGCTTCGTCCTTGTCTTCTTTCAAAGGGCGCGAGTTGATAACAGCGCCATCATTGTTTACTCTAAAATAACCGTTAATTCTGAGCCCATTAATAGCCTGAAAATCCTCGTAGCCAGTCACAATTTTTCCTTCAGAATTGGACATATCTTCTACTGCCAGCAGCAAGGGGACGTCATCATGATTGATAGCCTTTTCACTTTTTAGCTCATCGATAAATTTTTCCGCTAATGCATTTACTTCATCGGCACCGCCAGGGTAGAAATTGACCGTTAGTGGGACAATTGTATTTCCCCATACGACAGTTGCCGATGCCGGCACATCGACCATGAACCGCCCAAAGCAAATGGGCTTGGTTTTCTCGAACAAGGGTTGTAGGCGTGACGGGAGTGTGGTCATGTTCGGCGTCTTCCATTCTTTGGGGCTATGGTCGCAAGCGGCGAGTAGAAGGGTCGCGACAGCAAAGGTGACAAGGGACAGGCGGTTGATGAAGGCCATCTGTAAGATACTCCTCTCAGCATTTCCAAGTTGCATTCTGGGCGATGCGCACAATGCTGTACAAGGTCGAGGCAATAGCTCTCGGATCCTTGTAACTGGACTGGTGTTCGTAACCGGTCTGGCGGAATATGCCCTTGAATATGCCGCTGTTCAGTTGATGATCGGCCGATCGGGCGGGGACGGTCTGGTCGCCTGGGGCCGACGCCGGCAGAATCTTTGCTTGTACTGCACCAGGCCCCTCATCGTTGAAAGGCAAAGCCCCAATGTTGTTCACGCCGTCTACGTCCCAGGCTGAAAATTCCAATGTGCCTTGCCCAGTGTCCCTAACGACGGGCCAGTGCTGCCAACCGATGGGATTGGGGCAGTGAGTGATTTCCCATATCACTTCGCCGAAGCTCCGCTGTCCGGGATCGGCGCCGTAATGCGCATAACTGTTAGGGTGAAATGTGCTAACGATCCTCTGATGGAAGCCTTGGACCTTATCGAGATATTCACACGTTCTCTTGAAGGTTCCACCACCTTCCAGTGGAGGTAATCCAGAAGGATTGATCCAATCTTCTCGAAACAGCGCATACCATTTGCCGCGCATTTTATAGATTTCATTATATGGATCGCCCTGCTTCGGCCATGTTTCCAGGTCACGACCATTGTGCCTCACGCGCAACCAGCCATTTCCATAGGATGCTGTTGGCAACAACTCCAGTCCACCTTGTGCATTCGCCAGCACCGCAGTAACCTCGTCACCATAATTTCCAGCCACCTTGGCGGCAAGGCTTGCTTGGACCAGACTCGGTCTGTAACTCACCATTCCTGGATCTTCAAATCCCGCACGCATGCGCCTGTAGGCAGCTGGCGCGCCGATGGCAGGCATCACGCCATGCACGATGCCCAGCACTTTTTCCTGCAAGTTGCCGTACTTCGGATGGACCAGCGCCCTTCCAACCAAGCCGCCCATGGAATGGGTCACGACGATCACCTGATTGCACTCATAGCCAGACTGCGTCAGGTCGTCGATGACCTTGTTGATGCGTGCGGCAACGATTTTGGCGCTATCGCCATTCGATTGCAGCCAGTTATACCCGAACGCGTATACGGCAAACCAACAGCCGGTCACGACTGTCCTGAGTTCGTCTTCCGTCAATGTCCGCTGGGGAAGCCCCGGGTGCGGATTCCATGCCTGTGGATTAACACCGACGACATCGCACCAGTCTTCCTGAAGCTTGCCTTCCGAAAAAGTATTGTTCAGCCTCGATTCAAGATGTTGTAGCAATTCTCCATAGCTTTTAAAAAAGACTTCGCCCCAACCGCGCGCTCGTGCCTTTTGCTCGGCAGTGCGGCCGTTTGACATGGTCTCAGGGTCATTCGTCAGCAATGGAGATGCGAAATTTTTCTCCAGTTCTACATTCCCATGTCGACCGTCACCGCTGACATCGGTTGGGCCTGCCGGATCATAGATATCAACCGTGGTTTGCAAGGGGTCCAGCCGTAGTTGACGCTCAGCTGGCGTGATTTTCGAATTTTTACGTACGTTCCCCGGACCAAGACCATCAGGACGCCAAGATATATTGTCCGGTTGACGCAGTTTCCTTTGCCGCTGCGCACTCATGCGCAAATTCGACCCCATGATTCCAGGCAAAAAAATGATTGGTAGCACCCGCTTGGGCAGCATGCGAGCGCACTGCGGCTTTTTGTCCTGCGTTGGTGTAGCAAAACCTTCGGCTTTGCGGGCAGCACCTTTATGCTGTTGCGCTGGCAAACGGTGTTCGGCAGTCGTCATTACCTACTCCATGAAGTCAGTCATCGAGCGCCTCGATGCTGTAGCGTCCGAAAGGAATCGTGCTGGTAAAACGCTCGGTCAACCCGGTGGCGTCGGTGCGCCCTTCGAACGTGCGTCCGTCTTCGGTCGTGATGCGATACCGCTGGTTTTTCATTGGCTCGTCGGTTCCCACCCAACGCAGGATGGTCTGTTGGTCGTGTGCCGACTCGCTGACGGGAGGCTTCACAGTAGCCGGACTGCCGTTACCCGGTCCAGCATGGGCAAACTTAGACGATTTGATGGTATGTGGGCCACTGCTTTGCTGGGTAATGACACCGCCACCGATATCCACCTGCGCGCCCTGCGCGACAAAGCGCAGCTTGGGTGCCTGCAGCACGATTTCTTCGGTGGCGGTCAACACGATGCGCTTCGAGGAGGTGGCCTCAATGTCACCGTCATGCGTTTGCAATTCGAGCTTGCCGCTTGCGGCAATGAGCTTGATGCCGAGCCGATGCGCGAACAGGCTGATACTTTCCGAAACCCGTGCCAGCAATTTCCGGCCAACGGAGAGCTGCGTATTACCGATACTTAACAGGTCGACATGGGTTTGCGCGCCGATCGCAATGTTGTCCCCGCTGGTCATGGCAATGCCTGCCGGCGCCGATAGCGCCACAATCGGCTGGCCGCCTGTGCCGCTACTGTCCGGCTCGGTATTGCTGCCGGCTTCCCATTGCTTCAGGTAGCCGATCAGCTGTTTGAGCTCGACATCGTTCGTGTTGTCTGCGTGATGCTTAGCCGAGAGTTCGGACAACTGCTGCTGCACGCTTTGCAGCGGTTCGGCCAGGCCAATCAGTTCAGCCCGGTCGAGCTGTTTTCCGCCTGCCTTCTGGCTTCCTGTCGCACTGATGAGCACACCTTGTCCGCCTCGTACCGCAACGACATGGTCGCTGCGCAACTCTACGCCTTCGCCACGTGCTCCGGCTTTGCCATCGTTGCGAGGATGGGTAAGCCATCCAAGGTTCAACTCACTATGGCCGTGCTGAGAAGACAATTGCGCACTGATCTGGCCCGGTGAATCGTCCAACCGCAGTTGGTTATAACGGGTTCCCTGCACTTCCTTGCTCTTGATGCCGGCCAAATACCGGTTTGCCGGAAGCTTGCCCGCATGGCTGAACGAAGGCGGCGGGGCTGTGCCGCCATAGACTTGCGCCACGATGATCGGCTTGTCCGGGTCTCCGCCCAGGAAGTCGACGATGACTTCGTCGCCCACGCGGGGCAATGTGATTGTCCCCCAGTGCTTGCTGGCCCAGGTGCTGGCAACCCGTATCCAGGCCGAGTCACGGTCGCTATCACCAGCGCCGGCGCCCTGCGCATGGTGATGATCCTCCAGCCTGGTGCCGGAAAATCGCACCTTGACCCGGCCGTACTCATCGCAATACACCTCCTCGTCAGGAGGACCAACCACGACCGCACTTTGCAACTGCGGACGTGGCAAGTCGATACGAGGATCGAAAGCGGGAACAATCGGAATGCCGCGGCGCACACACGAAAAGCGATTGGTATAGCGCATGCCGCGTTCTTGGCTGGCCTGCTGCAGGACATTGGATGTCCCGCCATCCCAGCGGTTTAGCGTAAACAGGCGTTGAATCCGCTCATCGATGGTCTTGGGCAGATTGTTTTCAGCGTCCACCTCTAGACGCGTGACGACGAACTCCCGTTCTTTCACTGGATGCGTATCGATTTCAGGGTGACCACTCAAGGCTATCCATTGACCAACACATAGAGCACGTACACTACTTTCGCCATGAAAACACTTGGATTCATACTCATGACGCTTCATGCGCAATTCGCCGAGATTTCGGTAATCGTTGCCATCCTCCCCTGCATGCGGCACATCGATCAGGTAGTCGTCGAGACTGATTGCAAACCTGTTGCCTTCCTTTCCCTGGTCAATGCGTGACGGCGTGTTGCTGTTCATGGGCCGGGTTTGCAGGTAATCCCAACTTTGACGAACGACATTGCCGGGTTTAAGCGTGCGAACAGGACTCCATGCGATGATCGTGTCGCTTTTTTCAGTGCCGTCATCCCGGTGATAGCACAGTGCCGGCAGCGTTTTTTGCAAGCCTGATCGCGTTGTCGAACAACACCAAAGTATGTGCAGGTGTGTCCTGATCCTTTGACTCGCTGACCTGCCCCGGCCGCATGAACCACGCGATACCGCGTCGCTTCCACAAGCGGCGCAAAAAGTCGGCATCCGATTCGTTGTGCTGCATCGTGAATTCCCGGGCAGGATAGGTACCAGTCACACCCGACCAGTCCACGTTAAAGGCCTTGGCCAGCGCCGGATTATTCTGGCGCCACTCGTCCAGAATGACCTGAGTAATATCCAGTTCATTCAAGTTACGGAAAACACGGGTATTGATGCGGTGCTCCATCAGCGCCAGTGCGTCACGTATGACCAGTTGATAGGTCGCCAGGCCGCCATCGCTCTGGCCTGCCGCCGCCTGCGCCACGATGCCGCACACGGCGCGCATATCACCGCGATCTGTCACGAACTGCAGTTGGACAGAAACAGCAATGAAATCCTTCAAGGCGAGATCGGCATGCTTCGACACGCACAGGAGCCGGTATTCGAACCCACCGCATAATGTTTCAGTTCCCGTGACGCGTTTGACCAGCAATACATCTTCGAGTACATGCTGCTTTTGCGGCAGCCGCAAATGGATGGGACGATTTGCTGTCGTCAGGCCGGATGATGCTTCGATCAAATCATCAAAATTCATTCAAACTCCGCAATAGTCAGCAACCGCCGACGTTGCTGAACCTCGAACTTTTGCTCTTGGCTCAAGAGGCCCGAAGACATGATGGATTTGTACACTCGCTCTCTGTATCTGGCGCCAGAGCACGTTCCAAGAATCAATGGTACGCACCTGAACCAGCAACATTTTTGATACGGATATAACCTCTGGCGTTACTTACCTCTTGGTGGCGATTTTCCAACGAACGACCGAGAATGACCCGCCCCTCAATGTTCAGCTAGCTCAAGTATCCATTGAGATCACATAGACCTTTCAATTCGGGGCGCGCCTCCAACATTTCTCCACATTCGGGCGGCACCATGAATTGCGTCACCCACAATCCAAGGAGAACCCCCATGCAACGCTTTTATCCGATCCTGATGCTGGCCCTGCTGTGCGCATCGTCAGCCGCCGGCGCCGCCGAGCAAGTCCACGTCCGCATGCACTGCTCGCACCTCGACGACAAATGCCCGCCGCCGCCGCCGCCACCCTCTCCCCCTGCTCCGCCGGTACCGCCCATGCCGCCGGTCGCGCCCCCGGCCCCACCGGCGCCGCCGCACCCGGCCATTCCCGCGGTGCCGGCCGCTGCCCATGCCGCCTGCGCCGGCAAGCAGCCGGGCAGCACCCTGACCTGGAAACTGGGCGAAGGCGAAACCATGGGCGGCGTCTGCGTCCGGCACGGCGACCGGATGACGTTCGATTTGCGCAGCTACGATCTGGATCGCTAAAGGTGCGCTGAAGAACTGCCGAGCTGGCGCACTCTGTTCCCTGCCGAACAATCAAACCCCACCGCCGTCATTACAATGCCTCTCATCTGCAACGGCTGTGGAGCACTCGTCATGTTCGATATGGATCTTCCCTGGTGGGAATTCGTTGCGCGCGGCGCGATCGTGTACCTGGCCCTGCTGGCGATGGTGCGGCTGTCCGGACGGCGCACCATCAGCCAGCTGACGCCGTTCGATTTGCTGGTGGTGATGCTGCTGTCCGAAGCGGTGTCGAACGGCATGTCGGGCGGCGACGACTCCGTCGCCGGCGGCCTGATCATTGCCGCCACGCTGATCGTGTTGAATGCCAGCATCGGAATCCTGTCGGCGCGCAGCCGCAAGATGGAGACGCTGTTCGACGGCGACGCCCTGCTGATCGGGCGCGACGGTGTGTTCTTCGACAAGGTGGTCAAGCGCAGCCGCGTGGGCGAGTCCGACCTCGAACAAGCGCTGCGCGAAGCCGATTGCGCGCGCCACGAGATGCAATGTGCTTTCCTTGAACCCGGCGGCAGCATCACCATCATGAAACGGCCGCTGGCCACCGCGCCTGCCAAGACCTGAACTGTTCTAAATCACTCTCCGCTGAGCACTATCTCAGCCGTACGGTGCGGCCCTGTCCGTGCATTCGGTGCTACTTTTTTGCGCAGCACCCCAGGACGGGGTGCCTGCGCAGCTTAGTTGCAACTCAACTGCAGCGGTATGTTCAACAGGAGAGTTCCATGAAACATGTTCTGTCTGTTCTAGCACTTGCGGCGGCGTTCAGCCTGGCCGCCCCGGCCTTCGCGCAATCGAGCGGGGCCACCTACCGGGCGATTGCCAGCGGCGCCCTGGAAGAGCCGCCCAACGCATCGGCCGGCAACAGCCTGACGGCGATCGAGATCAACGGCAGGCAGCTGCTGGTCGACGCGCCGTTCCGCGACCTGACCGGCACCACCGTCGCCGCCCATATCCATTGCTGCACCACGGAAGCCTTCCGTGGCGTGGCGCCGGTGGCGGTGCCGTTCGACGACTTCCCGACCGGTGTGCGCGCCGGGGAGTACAGCGCCGCCATTTCTCTGGGCCTGGCGAGCTCGTACGACCCGGCCTTCCTGGCAGCCAACGGCGGCACCGTGCAGGGGGCCTACTCGGCGCTTGTCGATGGCGTCGACGCCAACCAGGCCTACGTCAACATCCATACCTCGGCCTATCCGAACGGCGAGATCCGCGGCTTCCTGGTCGCCGCACCGATTCCGGAACCGGCCGAGTGGGCGATGCTGGGCGCCGGCCTGGCCGGGCTGCTGTGGATGGGACGGCGGCGGCGCGCCGAGTTGCCGCTGGGCCTGCACCGCAGCTGACAAGCTAGGCGCGGTCGGCATGGGGCGCGGAAGATGCGCCCTCGCGCTCGGCAAGCAGCCTGGCCCAGGCCGGGACCGCCGCTTGCCAGAACGCCGCCAGCGATGCGCCCCGCTCCACGGCGGCGCCCGACCCAAGGTCGAGGCCGAGGAAGCGGGCCGCATCGCGCAGGGCGGCCACCGCCGCCGCTTCGTCGCCGGGCTGCACCGCCAGCGCGCCGGTCTGCTTGGACAGCTTTTCGCCGTTCGCGTTGCGTACCACCGGCACGTGCAGGTAGCGTGGGGTCGGCACCCCGAGCAGTTGTTGCAGGTAGATCTGGCGCGGCGTCGAATCGAGCAAATCGGCGCCGCGCACCACGTCGGTGACGCCCTGCGCGGCATCGTCCACCACCACGGCGAGCTGGTAGGCCCAGTAACCGTCGGCGCGCTTTAGCACGAAATCGCCGGAATCGAGCGCCAGGCATTGCGTCACGAGGCCGGCGAAGCGGTCCTTGAAAGCCACCATGTCATGGCCGGCATCCGGCACGCGCAAGCGCAGGCTGCGCGCCTCGCGCCCCGGCGCCAGGCCGTGGCGACAGGTGCCGGGATAGATGGCGGCGCCGTCGGGGCCGACGCCCAGCCGCGAATCGGCAATTTCCCGCCGGTTGCAGCCGCAGCCGTAGACCGCCTGCGCCAGCCGCTCGCGCGCCGCCTCGTACAGGTCCTTGCGCCGGCTCTGCCAGACCACCTCGCCGTCCGGATCCATGCCCAGCCGGTGCAGCAGCGCCAGGATGTCCTCGGCGGCGCCAGGCACGCTGCGGCCTTCGTCGATGTCCTCGATGCGCACCAGCCAGGTGCCGCGGTGGACGCGCGCGTCGAGGTAGCTGGCGACGGCCGCGACCAGCGAGCCGGCGTGCAGCGGGCCGGTGGGCGACGGCGCAAAACGGCCGATATAAGGACCGACACGAGGACCGACATAGGGGCCGACATAGGGGCCGACATAAGCGGCGGAACGGGACGAAATGGTGCTCACTGCTTTTGCGTTCAAGGTCGGATTGGAATGCGCAACCTTAGCACAACGCCATCGGGGCCGTCGGACCTGGTGGCGGGTTCGGGTTAGATATCTATCTGATGTCGGTTAGTTGCAGATATCAAGTGCAGCATGCGGCTGCGCTGATGAAACGCCACCCTGCTGCTATGATTGGACTTCCCATCCAGGCTCGAATTCCATGTGCGTCAACTACCGTCCTCCGCTGCCCGAACAACTCGACATGGTGCTCGGTGCCCTGGTCGACCTGTATCGCGACTGGGACTGGGCCACGGAAACCTGGAAGGATTACGACGCGCCGATCGTGCGCGCCGGGCCCGACGGCCGGCGCGAACTGTCCCTGGCGAGCTACGGCATGGTGCCGCGTCGCCATATCCCGCCCGGCATCAAGGTGTTCGACACCATGAATGCACGCGCGGAATCGCTCGCCGGGAAGCGCTCGTTCGCACCCGCCTGGCACCGCACCCAGCTGTGCGCGGTGCCGATGAACTGTTTCTATGAGCCAAACTACGAGAGCGGCCGCGCGGAACGCTACGGCATCGGCATGGACGACGACAGCCTGTTCTTCGTCGCCGGCCTGTGGCGCGAATGGGCCGAAGCCGACGGCAAAGTCGCGACCTCGTTTACACAGATCACCATCAATGCCGACGCGCACCCGCTGATGCGGCGCTTCCACAAGCCCGACGACGAAAAACGCGCGCTGGTGGTGCTGCCGCCGGAAGACGTCGATGTTTGGCTACACTGCCGCAATCCGGAACTGGCGCGCAGTTTCCTGCGGCACTACCCTGCCGAAGCCATGAAAGCCTGGCCGGCACCGAAGGCGCCCAAGGCCGCCACGGCGCAACCGGAGCGGCCTGCCCCGGCGGTGCAGGGCAGCCTGTTCTGATCCTTATTTGGCGGCTTTTGCCTCGGCAGCCTTGACCAGCCCGGTCACCTGGTCGGCGACCTCGTTCGGCACCGCGATCGACAGCTGGTAGTGCAGGATCTCGAAGCCGCCGGCCGTCTTGCGGATCACGCCGCTGGCCATGCAGTGGCCCATGTTCTCGGTGTCGAGCAGTTCGTCGAACCAGATCAGCTTGCCGTCATCGGACACCTGGACGTTGCGGCGCGTCGCGTGGAAGGTCCAGGCCGACTTCTTGCCCTCAAAGTATTTGCGGCCCCACGCGCGGAAGGCTTCGCGCTGCCAGCGTTCGCTGCGGTCGGTGCCGATGTACACGCCGTCCGGCGCCATCTTGTCGAAGTAGGCCATGCGCGCATGGGCGGCATCGTCGTGCCAGCCGTCGACGAAGGCGTTCACCTGTTTCGCCAGGACGGGGTCGGCATTCGCGGCCTGGGCCAGGCCGGTGAAGAACAGGCAGCATGCCAGCAACAGGGATTTCATCATCGCATTGACCTCATTCGACCTTGTTGGGGAAATGCATATTGTACTTTTGAAATGTATGCATTCGTGCAAATTACCGTTAGTAGGCCGAGTTGGTGTACATTTGTTCGGTATCGATTTGTCATTACGCCACAAATGGATGAGCCATGAAGAATTCCGCACCTGCCGGTACGCTGTTGCTGTTGCTGATGCTGATCGCCTTTGCCGGCTCCCTGACGGCCGTCGCGCAGGAACCGGCGCTGCTGGCGGTGCCGGACAAGGCCGCGTCGCCATTCCGGATGAAGGATCCGCTGATCGAAAAAGCGGTGCGCGAGACGCTTGCCGAGTCGAAGGCGGAGGGCAAGGACATGGGGAAGGAGCGCGCCCTGTTCGCTGCTACACCGGCGCTGACCGGCGACAGGTACGAAGCGTTCGGGCGCCAGTTCTCGGAGGCGCAGAAGCCATCCTGCATGGGCCCGGATGCCCTGAAGCACCAGCCGGCCGGCTTCACTGCCGGTGGCTGGAACTTCGGCCTGGGCGGGATATTTGCACTGCCGTTCTGGGGCGCGGCGATCGTGCGCGGCAAGTGCAACTAGGCTAGCGAGGTCCTCAGGCGGACGGCAGCGCCGCCAGCAAGGCTTCCGTGCTGCGCACGCGCCCCATCAGCGGGAACATGTTCTCCACGGCCCACTCGTGTGCGCCGTCGCCGATCGACGACATCGCATCCTCGGCGAACACCAGGTCGTAGCCCAGGTCGTGCGCCACGCGCGCGGTGGATTCGACGCCGATGTTGGTGGCGATGCCGGCCAGGACGATGTCCTTGACGCCGCGGCGGCGCAGGATCTGGTCCAGTTCGGTCGCATGGAAGGCGCCCCACTGGCGCTTGGTGACCAGGAAGTCGCCCGGCTGCATGCCGGCTTCCGGCACGATCTCGCTCGGGTTCGGCGGAATGACCGCCGGGTGGGGCAACGCGCGGTCCGCCGCGTGGCCGACCAGGTCGCCGATGCTCACGCGCACGTAGACGATGGCGGCGCCGGCGGCGCGGAAGGCATCGGCCAGGCGCGCCGAGTTGGCCACCACCTGGGACGCCGGGTACGGTGCCAGCTCGCGTGCGGTATTGCCGTGCTGGAGGTCGATCAGGACCAGGGCGGTGGTCTGGGGATGCAGGTTGGTCATGCTGTGCTCGAAAAGAAGGTTGAACGTATCCCCGGCCTCGGGTGTGCTGGGGAAGTTGCAAAGCATAGCAGAGGATTTGTTCGCATGTATCCGCCCTGCCCGGCTGCCGGCCGGCTGCTGGCCGGCGGCTGGCCGGCGGCTCAGGCGCGCCGCGCAATCCGCAGCTGGCGCACCGCCGGCGCCTGCGCCGCCTCGCGCGGCATGCCGAGCGCCACCGCGAACGGCAGCAGGAAGGGATACAGGCTCCACACGATACGCCCGTCGGCGGGCGCGCACAGCGCCGCGTACAGTGACGGCAGCAGCATCAGCAACAGCAGGCCGCGCAGCGGCCGGATGCGTTCGGGCGCGTCGCGCAGGCCGGCCAGCGCCAGCGGCAGCACGAAACCGGCGCACACGGCCAGCGACAGCAGGCCGCGCCAGTCGGTCACCAGCGCCGTCAGGTGGGCGATGTCCGGCGCCCAGGAAATGGCCGACTGCGCGCCCTCCTCCGGCGCCATGCCGATGTGTACGCCCGCGATCCAGGCCAGCGCCGCAACCAGTGCCGCGCCCATGCGGGCGCGGCCGATTCGAGCGCGCAGGTCGTCGTCGACGGCGAGCCAGACCAGCAGCAGGATGTCCTCTTCGCGGATCGCGGTGCCCGCCAGCGCCGCCGCCAGCGCCACGCCGGGCCGTCCGGTCAGCAGGCCGAACACGAACAGCATGCGCATGCAGATCGAGGCCGGATCGACCAGCACGCCGGGCGCGTACCAGACCGTCGGCAGCGACAGGATCACCAGCAGACCCGCCGCCAGCGCACGCTGGGTGCCGAAGCCGAGACGGCGCATGGTGGCAGTGGCCAGCAGCGCGGTGGCGGTGACGAACAGCCAGTTGAGGGTGGCGAACACGCGGTGCAGTTCGCCCGGCAGCGCGGCCGCCAGCGCCGGCAAGCCGAAACGCCACGAGAACGGCGCCTGCAGCTCGGCCAGCGGCAACTCGCCGCGCAGCCAGCGCGCCATGCCGAGATAGGCGTGTGATTCGTCGAGGACGGCGCCCCACCGGCCCATCATCATGGCCAGCGCCAGGAGGGCGAAGCCGCCGCCGACCAGGGGCCAGTTGAAATGCCGGGGAATACGGAAGACCTTGCTGTTGCTCGCGGTGTGCGCCATGCTGCATCGATATGAGTTCACGTACTGCCGAGCATAGCCAACCCTTGCAGTCCCGTCCATTTTGCTCGTGCAACAGGCAGCATCGCTTTCGCGTACGCGCACACTCGCCTGCGCGCACGGAATCGTGGATAATCCTGGCATGAACGACACTACCCAACCCCAAACCCAAGCGCCGGCACAGGCACAGGACCAAGCACCTGCCCTGCCAGACCGCCTGTCCATCGACCCGAAGAGCCCGCACCACAACGCGAAAGTCTTCGAACGCCCGGTCGGCATCCGTTTCAACGGCAAGGAACGCATCGACGTCGAGGAATACTGCATCAGCGAAGGCTGGATCAAGGTCGCCGCCGGCAAGACCGTGGACCGCAAGGGCCGTCCGATGCTGATCAAGCTGAAGGGCACGGTCGAGCCGTACTACCAGGATTAACTCTTTTATTTCTCGCCGAACGGCTGCCCGAGCGATCCGGCAGCCGTTTTCGCATCGGCCAACGCTATTTGCGCAGCACCGTAATGCCGGCTTGGTGCTTCGACAGCAGCACCACCAGCATGCCGATCAGGGTACGCATGCCCGGAATGCGCATCAGCTTGCCCAGCATCCCCCGCCCTTCCCTGCGGTAAAGCGCAATGTAGAGATACTGCGCATGCGGATGCACGCTGAAACTCTTGAAACCCACCTTCTTGCCGGCACGGATGATCTTGGCCGGATGCATGTCGCGCTCGGTCGTGCCGAATTCCGCCATCACCGCCTGCGAGCGGCGCGCATGGCCGCGTCCCGGCTCCGAGGTGATGCAGATGCCGCCCGTCTTCAGCGCGCGGTACGCACTGGCCAGCGCCGCGCCCTCGTCGACCGCGTGGTGCAGGCAATCGAAGAACACGACGACGTCGAATTCCTCCCTGAAGCCGAGCGACTCGTAATCGCCGACCACGAAGTCGAGATTCGGCAAGCCGTTTTCGCGCTTGAGGCGGCGGCCGGCCTCGATCGCTTCCGGCACCAGGTCCTGGCCGACCACGTCGTAGCCGCGCTTGGCGAACAGCACGCTGGTCCAGCCGGTGCCGCAACCCATGTCGAGCAGGCGGCCGCCTTCCGGCATCAGGCCCAGCATGGCGCCGAGTTCCATCAGGTACAGGCCGCACTGGGCGTCCGACCACGGCTTGAGAGTGGCGTGGCGCAGGTTGTCCGCACCGATATTGCTGAAGTAGTCGTATTCGCCCTGGGTCGGCATGTTTGATATCTATTCGATAAAACAGCCGAGTCTAACAGAAACAGGGATGCAAAATTCCTCCCGAGAAGCCGATCCGGGGACGAAAAAAAAGCGAGCCCGCGGGCTCGCTTTTTTTGTTGACGCTTACAACCGATCAGCGCTTGTCGATCTCCGGCACATCGCGCACGGTCGAGCCGACGAACAGCTGGCGCGGACGGCCGATCTTCTGTTCCGGGTCGGCGATCATTTCGTTCCACTGGGCGATCCAGCCGATGGTACGGGCCATCGCGAAGATGCCGGTGAACAGCGAGACCGGGATGCCCAGGGCCGACTGCACGATACCCGAGTAGAAGTCGACGTTCGGGTACAGCTTGCGCGACACGAAGTATTCGTCGTTCAGGGCGATCTTTTCCAGTTCCATGGCCAGCTTGAACAGCGGGTCGTCCTGCAGGCCCAGCTCTTCCAGCACTTCGTGGCAGGTTTCGCGCATCAGCTTGGCGCGCGGGTCGAAGTTCTTGTACACGCGGTGACCGAAGCCCATCAGCTTCACGCCCGAGTTCTTGTCCTTGACCTTCTCGATGAAGGCCGGGATGTTCTCGACGCTGCCGATTTCCTTCAGCATGGTCAGTGCGGCTTCGTTGGCGCCGCCGTGTGCCGGGCCCCACAGGCAGGCGATGCCGGCTGCGATACAGGCGAACGGGTTGGCGCCCGACGAACCGGCCAGGCGGACGGTCGAGGTCGATGCGTTCTGCTCGTGGTCGGCATGCAGGATCAGGATGCGGTCCAGGGCGCGCACCAGCACGTCGTTGACCTTGTACTCTTCGCACGGGTTGCCGAACATCATGTGCATGAAGTTGGCGCTGTACGACAGGTCGTTGCGCGGGTACATGAACGGCTGGCCGACCGAGTACTTGTAGGCCATGGCGACCAGGGTCGGCAGCTTGGCGATCAGGCGGATCGCCGAGATTTCGCGCTGCTTGGCATCGTTGATGTCCAGCGAGTCGTGGTAGAACGAAGCCAGCGCGCCGACGGTACCCACCAGCACCGACATCGGGTGCGCGTCGCGGCGGAAGCCGCGGAAGAAGAACTGCATCTGCTCATGGATCATCGTGTGCTTGGTCACGGTGTCGCTGAAGGTCTGCTTTTGTTCTTCGTTCGGCAGTTCGCCGTTCAGCAGCAGGTAGCAGGTTTCCAGGAAGTCGCAGTTCACTGCCAGTTGCTCGATCGGGTAGCCGCGGTACAGCAGTTCGCCCTTGTCGCCATCGATGTAGGTGATCGCCGATTGGCAGGCAGCGGTCGACATGAAGCCCGGATCGTAGGTGAACTTGCCGGTCTGGCCGTACAGCTTGCGGATGTCGACGACGTCCGGACCGATCGTGCCTTTGTAGATCGGCATGTCTACCGACGGGCTGCCATCGGAGAACGACAGGGTGGCTTTGGTATCAGAGATGTTCATGGCACTTCCTTTTTTTTGGGAGGTGGTATCTATCAAAAAAACGAAACCGGGATTTCGTTACGCTTGCCGCAGGCGCGCCACCAGGGCATGCACGTGCGGCAGGTCGACCTCGCCTTCGGGCTCGGCGCGGCCCAGCAGCAGGTCCATCAGCGGATTGTCCGCCAGGTCCAGCAAACGGGTCAGCGCATCGACTTCCTCGTCCGTCAATTCTTCTTCATGCGCGTCGAGGAAGCGCGTGAGGATCAGGTCGTTTTCCAACAGGCCACGGCGGGCGCGCCAGCGAAGGCGAGCGCGGTTGGCGGGGTCGGATTGATGCGCGTTCTGGGGCAGGTTCACACGAGAGTCCGTTGTTCGGTCAACACTATACTCCGCCTGCCCGGCATGGACAGTACGGTAGTTCTACTGTATTTATTGGCAACACTTTGGACGCGATGCTCCCTGAAATATACCTTTTCCGGGAAGATGACGCGTTCCATGCAGCTCCGTACGGTGGGCAGCGGTGCCGCCCACCGTACCGAGCTTAAATCGCGCGGCGGACCAGCAGTTCCTTGATCTTGCCGATCGCCTTGTTCGGATTCAGGCCCTTCGGGCACACGTCCGTGCAATTCATGATCGAGTGGCAGCGGAACAGGCGGTACGGGTCTTCCAGGTTGTCCAGGCGCTCGTTGGTGGCTTCGTCGCGCGAGTCGGCGATGAAGCGGTAGGCCTGCAGCAGGCCGGCAGGACCGACGAACTTGTCCGGGTTCCACCAGAACGACGGGCACGAGGTCGAGCAGCAGGCGCACAGGATGCACTCGTACACGCCGTCCAGCTCTTCGCGCTCTTCCGGCGATTGCAGGCGTTCCTTCTCCGGCGGGATCGACTCGTTGATCAGGAACGGCTTGATCGAGTGGTACTGCTTGAAGAAGTTGGTCATGTCGACGACCAGGTCGCGCACCACCGGCAGGCCCGGCAGCGGACGCAGCACGATCGGCTGCTTCAGCTCGTTCAGGTTGGTGGTGCAGGCCAGGCCGTTCTTGCCGTTGATGTTCATCGCGTCCGAACCGCACACGCCTTCGCGGCAGGAGCGGCGCAGGGCCAGCGAGTCGTCGACGTCGGACTTGATGCGCTGCAGGGCGTCGAGCAGCATCTTGTCGGTGTCCTTCAGCTCGACCGTGATGTCTTGCATGTAAGGCTTCGCATCCTTGTCAGGATCGTAGCGGTAGATCTTCAGTTGGACTGTGCGTGCCATGGTTTACCTATTCAGTCGGGACGGCGCCATTTGCGCCATCCTCATCAATGTTTTGTCGCGGATTAGAACGTGCGTGGCTTCGGTTTGAAGGTGTCCACCGTCAGCGGCTTGGTCACCACCGGCTTGTAGTCCAGGCGGTTGCCTTCCGTGAAGAACAGCGTGTGCTTCATCCAGTTGTCGTCGTCGCGCTTCTCGTAGTCGCTGTGGGCGTGGGCACCGCGCGATTCCTTGCGCGCCGCCGCCGAGACGATGGTCGCCTTGGCCACTTCGATCAGGTTGTCCAGTTCGATCGCCTCGATGCGGGCAGTGTTGAACACGCGCGACTTGTCCTTGAACGAGACGTGCTTGCGGCGCTCGTCCAGCTTCATGATCTCGCGCACGCCTTCGTCCATCAGGGCCTGGGTACGGAACACGCCGCAGAACTTCTGCATGGTGGCGCGGATGTCGTTGGCCACGTGCTGGACCTTCTCGCCGCCGGTCGAGGTTTCGAGGGCGTTGAGGCGACCCAGCGCGTAGTCGGCGAAGTCCTTCGGCAGCGTGCGGTTGCCCTGCGCCTTCAGGTTCTGGCCGACGATGTGGTTGCCGGCCGCGCGGCCGAACACCACCAGGTCGAGCAGCGAGTTGGTGCCCAGGCGGTTGGCGCCGTGCACCGAGACGCACGAGCATTCGCCGATCGCGTACAGACCGTTGACGATCCTCTGGCCGCCGGTGCCGTCGGGGGCCACCACCTGGCCATGGATGTTGGTCGGGATGCCGCCCATCTGGTAGTGGATGGTCGGGACGACCGGGATCGGTTCCTTGGTCGCATCGACGTTGGCGAACTTGTGGCCGATTTCCAGGATCGACGGCAGGCGCTTGCGGATGGTGTCCGCGCCGATGTGGCGCAGGTCCAGCAGCACGTGGTCCTTGTTCGGGCCGACGCCGCGGCCTTCCTTGATCTCCTGGTCCATCGAGCGCGAGACGAAGTCGCGCGGCGCCAGGTCCTTCAGGGTCGGCGCGTAGCGCTCCATGAAGCGTTCGCCGTTGGAATTGATCAGGATGCCGCCCTCGCCGCGCACGCCCTCGGTGATGAGGACGCCCGCGCCGGCCACGCCGGTCGGGTGGAACTGCCAGAACTCCATGTCCTGCAGCGGCAGGCCGGCGCGTGCCGCCATGCCCAGGCCGTCGCCGGTGTTGATGAAGGCGTTGGTCGACGCGGCGAAGATACGGCCGGCGCCGCCGGTGGCGAACACGGTGGTCTTCGCCTGCAGCATCATGACGTCGCCGGTTTCCATTTCCAGCGCGATCACGCCCAGCACGTCGCCGTCGGCGTTGCGCACCAGGTCGAGGGCCTGCCACTCGACGAAGAAGTGGGTGCGCGAGCGCACGTTACGCTGGTACAGCGTGTGCAGCAGCGCGTGGCCGGTACGGTCGGCGGCGGCGCAGGCGCGCTGCACCGGTTTCTCGCCGAAGTTGGCGGTGTGGCCGCCGAACGGACGCTGGTAGATGGTGCCGTCCGGGTTGCGGTCGAACGGCATGCCGAAGTGTTCCAGTTCGTACACGACCTTCGGGGCTTCGCGGCACATGAATTCGATCGCGTCCTGGTCGCCCAGGTAGTCCGAGCCCTTGACGGTATCGAACATGTGCCAGTACCAGTCGTCCTCGCTCATGTTGCCGAGCGAGGCGCCGATGCCGCCCTGTGCGGCGACGGTGTGCGAACGGGTCGGGAAGACTTTCGACAGCACGGCCACGTTCAGGCCGGCTTCCGACAATTGCAGCGCGGCGCGCAGGCCGGAACCGCCGGCGCCGACGATGACCACATCGAAGTGGCGGGTAGGAATTGCTGTATTGATTGCTGCCACGATTACACGCTCCAGAGAATTTGCACAGTCCAGACGGCGCAGGCGAGCAGCCACAGCACCGTCAGGGACTGCAGGGTCAGGCGCAGGCCGACCGATTTGATGTAGTCCATCCAGATGTCACGGATGCCGACCCACACGTGGTAGAACATGCCGAAGAAGGTCACCGCGGTGAAGAGCTTGAACCACTGGCGCGCGAACAGCCCGGCCCAGCCTTCGTAGGTGAAATTCTGGCCGGTCAGGAAGGAAACCAGCAGGACGATGGTGAAGACCGCCATCAGGATGCCGGTGAGGCGCTGGGCCAGCCAGTCGCGCATGCCGTAGTGGGCGCCGACCACGAGGCGGCGCTGGCCGATATTCTTTTTGGTGTCAAAGCCTTGCATGATTTAGAACACTCCAAACAGTTTGAGAGCGACCAGCACGGTCAGTGCCAGGCTGATGGTCAGCACCCAGCGTGCGGTTTTCTGCGAATCGTCCTTGTCGAGGGCGATGTGGTTATCCATGAACAGGTGACGGATGCCGGCGGTGAAGTGGTGCAGGTAAGCCCACGACAGGCCCAGGATGATCAGCTTGACGAAGCCGTTTTCGAACACGCCCTTGAAGTGCGCGAACGAGATTTCCGAACGCAGGCTTTCCTGGAACAGCCACAGCAGGAACGGCAGGAACAGGAACAAGCCGGCGCCGCTGACGCGGTGCAGAATCGACACGATCGCCGACGGCGGCTGTTTGTAGTACCCGCGGTATGTGATGTCGCCAAAGTCGACATTACGGATCACGGGCCGGCCCTTTTTCTGAGCCTCTCTCACGGCTTCGGACATTGCAACACCTCCATTAATACTGACAAATTTATCGAACCCAGTTTCATTGATTTTGTGACCTGCTTGGATGCTGATTTACAACATCCGGGGAACGCCGACCGGGCCTGCCAACGCTTTCCCAAAACCAAAGCATTGTAATCGCTACCAGCGATTAGTGCACCAGCATAGAGCCAGCGCAAAACTTCTATAAACTACCCCGAAAACCTGCTGCGCGTTGCACTGTTGCTGCGGACGGCTAGTCCTGCGATGCTCGCTGTACGTTTGTACAGCTGCGCTTCTCGAACAACATTGCCGCCGCTCGCGACGGTTTTCGCGGCAGTTCTTTCAGGACAATTCGTTTTGGTAATGATGCTGCGCAGTCAAGTACAATCCGCGCCGCAATTCCACCGCCTTGTCTCCATAGGTATATGAGGTCCGGTCCACGCACAGCAATGGTGTGCCCGGTGCCACTTTCAGCAGATCCGCGCTGCCGGCATCGGCGGCCACGGCGCGGATCTTTTCGGTCGCGCGGATCATGCGCGTACCGAATTCGGATTCGAACAGGCCATACATCGGGCCCTTGTACTCGGCCAGGCGCTCCATGGTCAGGCCCTTGAAGACTTGCCCCGGCAGCCACAGCTCTTCCAGGATGGTCGGCGCGCCGCCGAACGACAGCAGGCGCTTGACGTACACCACCGCGTCGCCCGACTTCAGGTCGAGCAGGCGCGCCACCTCGGCGGCCGCGCGGATGCGCTTGACTTCGATGTACTGGTGATCGGCCTGGTGCGGCATGCCCTCGTCCGGCATCAGCTTGAGGAAGCGGAAATGGGCGCGCGCCTCGTGGTGGCTGGCGACGAAGGTGCCCTTGCCCTGGCGGCGCACCACCAGGTTCTCGGCCGCCAGTTCGTCGATCGCCTTGCGCACCGTGCCCTGGCTGACCTTGTAGCGGCCGGCCAGCTCGACTTCACTGGGGATGAGTTCGCCCGGCTTCCACTCGCCCGACTGCAGGCTCTGCGTGATCAGCGCCTTGATCTGCTGGTACAGCGGAGAGAAGGTCGGCGACGGATTGGTGGGAGACGCCGGTCCGGTGGCAGCGTTGGCGGCGCCCGCCGCTGGGGCGCCATTGCTGTTCGGATTGGACGATGCTGGATTCATAGAGCGGGATTTTTTCACAAAACCCCTGCCCCGTCCAGTGCAAACGCAGCAAACTTATGTGTCTTATATAAGACATATGATATGAATTGACAGATAGATTGGCAGAGGAATACACTCCCGGTCGACCGGGTGTGGGCGCCCCCTGTGGGTCAGGTGCCGCACTCCCGATTTTCGGATGCTGCTTTTGATATGATTGCAGTTTTCCCAAACTGGCGTATCCTCGGCGGCGTCCGCGACGTTGTCCGCGCGTCGCCCGTTCTTTTTCCCACTTTTGGAGATTCATCATGGCTAAAACCCCAATGCGCGTCGCCGTTACCGGCGCGGCCGGCCAGATCGGCTATTCCCTGCTGTTCCGCATCGCCAACGGCGACATGCTGGGCAAAGACCAGCCGGTCATTCTGCAGCTGCTCGAGATCGACAATGAGAAAGCCCAGAAAGCCCTGAAGGGCGTCATGATGGAAATCGACGACTGCGCATTCCCGCTGCTGGCCGGCATGACCGCCCACAGCGACCCGATGACCGCATTCAAGGACGCCGACGTGGCCCTGCTGGTCGGCGCCCGTCCGCGCGGCCCGGGCATGGAGCGCAAGGACCTGCTGGAAGCCAACGCCCAGATCTTCACCGTGCAGGGCAAGGCGCTGGACGCCGTCGCCTCGCGCAACGTGAAAGTGCTGGTGGTGGGCAACCCGGCCAACACCAACGCCTACATCGCGATGAAATCGGCACCGAACCTGCCGGCCAAGAACTTCACCGCCATGCTGCGCCTCGACCACAACCGCGCCCTGTCGCAAGTCGCGGCCAAGGCCGGCAAGGCCGTCGGCGACATCGAGAAGATGGTCGTCTGGGGCAACCACTCGCCGACCATGTACGCCGACTACCGCTTCGCCACCGCCGGCGGCGAATCGCTGAAGGACCTGATCAACGACCAGGAATGGAACGCCAACACCTTCCTGCCGACCGTCGGCAAGCGCGGCGCCGCCATCATCGAAGCGCGCGGCGCGTCGTCGGCCGCCTCGGCCGCCAACGCCGCCATCGACCACGTGCGCGACTGGGTGCTGGGCACCAACGGCAAGTGGACCACCATGGGCATCCCGTCGGACGGTTCGTACGGCATCCCCGAAGGCACCGTGTTCGGCTTCCCGGTGACCACCGAGAACGGCGAATACACCATCGTGCAAGGCCTGGAAATCGATGAGTTCTCGCAAGAGCGCATCAACAAGACCCTGGACGAGCTGAACGAAGAGCGCAACGGCGTTGCGCACCTGCTGGGCCAGTGATCATCCCGTCGTCCCCGCGATGAATACGTCGTCCCCGCGCAGGCGGGGACCCATGCTGAGCCGACTTAGGACAGTCAGCATGGGTTCCCGCCTTCGCGGGAACGACGGTCGTTTTAGGGACGACGATTACTTTAGCAAGACTCATTGCACATGCATCCTTCCGAGGTTTTATTCCAGGGTAAACGCCAGCCAGCGCTGCTCCCCGCCTGCGATCACTACGCCGGCAGCGAGAAGCTGATGCGCAAATCGATGGCCCTGCAACAAGAGCTCGGGCCGGTATTCGACATCACCCTCGACTGCGAGGACGGCGCCGCCGCCGGCCGCGAGCGCGAGCACGCCGAGCTGGTGGCGACCCTGCTGAACGATCCGGGCAACCGGTTCCGGCGCATCGGCGCGCGCCTGCACGACGTCAACAGCCCGCACTTCGCGCAGGACGTCGAACTCATCGTCGGCGCCGCCGCGCAGCAGCTGGCCTACGTGGTGCTGCCCAAGCCCGAAGGCGTGGCCGACGTGTTGCGCGCGCGCGAGGCGATCCGCAAGGCCGCGGCCAAGGCGGGCCGTCCATTGGAGAGCAACCCCGTGCCGCTGCACGTGCTGGTCGAGACCCACGGCGCCCTGCACCAGGTGTTCGAGATCGCCGCCCTGCCCCAGGTCGAGTGCCTTTCCTTCGGCATCATGGATTTCGTGTCCAGCCATTTCGGCGCGATTCCGGCCGCCGCGATGCGCACGCCGGGGCAATTTACCCATCCACTCGTAGTACGGGCGAAGCTGGAGATGGTTGCGGCATGTCATGCGTACGACAAAGTCGCCTCCCATAATGTGACGACGGATATCAAGGACAGTGCGGTCGTCGCCAACGACGCCACCCGCGCCGCCGGCGAATTCGGCTTCACGCGCATGTGGAGCATCCACCCTGACCAGATCAAACCGATCGTCAAGGCCTTCACGCCGCGCATGTCGGAGGTCAACGAAGCAACCAACATCCTGCTCGAGGCGATGGCAGCGAACTGGGGGCCGATCGCCCAGCATGGCCGCTTGCACGACCGCGCCAGCTACCGATATTATTGGACGGTGTTGCAGCGCGCTAAGCTGGCCGGCCTTGCGTTGCCGGATGCCGCAGCGGCAATCGTCAATCAACCGGAAACCACCTGATGGCCATCACCTTCCAACCTGTCGCCACCGCCTGCGCGCTCGTCTCCACGTTCGCGCTCGCGGCCGCCGGCCTGTGCGCGCCGGCATCCGCTGCCGCCAACGCCGCCGAACACGAAGCCCATCCGAAAGCCGTCAAGGTCCTGAAGGAAAAGGCCAAGGCGGCAAAGACCGAGAAGCACAAGTCCTCGAAGAAGGCGAAGAAGGAGGAAGCGGCACCGGAAATCGCCGCCGACGAGCCGGAACCGGACATCAGCGACACCGTGGTCACCGACTACGCCTGCGAACTGAACAACAAGGTCACCATCTACACCAACGAAAAGGACGATGGCCACATCGCGCTGCGCTGGAAGAATCGCCTGCACCGCCTGGAGCGCATCGGCACCACCACCGGCGCCCTGCGTTTCGAAAACCCCAAGTTCGGCCTGATCTGGATCGGCATCCCGTCGAAGGGCATCCTGCTCGACTCGAAGCTGAACCGCCAGCTGGCGAACGAATGCAAGAACGCCGAACAGGCCAAGCCGCTGGTGGCGGAGCTGCCTGCGGCGGAAAAGAAAAGCTGATACCGCTGTCTTTCCCGCCAAGGCGGGAACGACGGGTCAATTTCCTAACCAAGGAGAATACATGTCTCACAATGTTTTGAACACGCTGAAGGAATTCCCGCTGAGCGCGGGCCAGACCGGCCAGTTCTACTCGCTGCCGGCCCTGAGCGAATCCCTGGGCGTGAACCTGTCGCGCCTGCCGGTGTCGATCCGCATCGTCCTCGAATCGGTGCTGCGCAACTGCGACGGCAAGAAGGTCACCGAAGAACACGTGCGCCAGCTGGCCAACTGGGCCCCGACCGCCCAGCGTACCGACGAGATCCCGTTCGTCGTCGCCCGCGTCGTGCTGCAGGACTTCACCGGCGTGCCGCTGCTGGCCGACCTGGCCGCGATGCGCAACGTCGCCGCCAAGACCGGCGCCGATCCGAAGAAGATCGAGCCGCTGGTGCCGGTCGACCTGGTGGTCGACCACTCGGTCACCATCGACCACTTCCGTACCCCGGACTCGCTCGACCTGAACATGAAGATCGAGTTCCAGCGCAATAACGAGCGCTACCAGTTCATGAAGTGGGGCATGCAGGCCTTCGACACCTTCGGCGTCGTGCCTCCGGGCTTCGGCATCGTCCACCAGGTCAACCTGGAGTACCTGGCACGCGGCGTCATGAAGAACGGCGGCATGTACTACCCGGACACCCTGGTCGGCACCGACTCGCACACCACCATGATCAACGGCGTCGGCGTCGTCGGCTGGGGCGTGGGCGGCATCGAAGCGGAAGCGGGCATGCTGGGCCAGCCGGTATACTTCCTGACCCCGGACGTGATCGGCGTGAACCTGACCGGCGCCCTGCGCGAAGGCTGCACCGCGACCGACCTGGTGCTGACCATCACCGAACTGCTGCGCAAGGAGAAAGTCGTCGGCAAGTTCGTCGAGTTCTTCGGCGAAGGCACCCGTTCGCTGTCGACCACCGACCGCGCCACCATCGGCAACATGGCACCGGAATACGGCGCCACCATGGGCTTCTTCCCGGTCGACGAAAAGACCGTCGACTACTTCCGTGGCACCGGCCGCACCGAGGAAGAACTGGTCGCCTTCGAAAACTACTTCAAGGCCCAGAACCTGTTCGGCGTGCCGCAGGACGGCGAGATCGACTACACCCGCGTCGTGCACCTGGACCTGTCCACCGTGACCCCGTCGCTGGCCGGTCCGAAGCGTCCGCAGGACCGCATCGAGCTGGGCAACATGAAGTCGACCTTCACCGACCTGTTCTCCAAGCCGACCACCGCCAACGGCTTCAACAAGAACCCGGAAGACCTGAACAAGGTCTACGAAACGACCAACGGCGTGCGCGTGAAGAACGGCGACATCCTGATCGCCGCCATCACCTCGTGCACCAACACCTCGAACCCGAGCGTGCTGCTGGCCGCCGGCCTGCTGGCCAAGAAGGCCGTCGAGAAGGGCCTGACCGTCGCTCCGCACATCAAGTCCTCGCTGGCGCCGGGATCGCGCGTCGTCACCGAGTACCTGACCGCCGCCGGCCTGCTGCCCTACCTGGACAAGCTGGGCTTCGGCGTGACCGCCTACGGCTGCACCACCTGCATCGGCAATGCCGGCGACCTGACCCCGGAACTGAACGCCACGATCACCCAGAACGACATCATCGCCGCCGCGGTCCTGTCGGGCAACCGTAACTTCGAAGCGCGTATCCACCCGAACATCCGCTCGAACTTCCTGGCCTCGCCGCCGCTGGTCGTCGCCTACGCGATCGCCGGCAACGTCAACAAGGACCTGATGAGCGAGCCGGTCGGCAAGGGCGCCGACGGCGTCGACGTCTACCTGGGCGACATCTGGCCGACTTCGCAGGAAGTCCAGGACCTGATGAAGTTCGCGATGAACTCGGAAGTCTTCAAGGCCAACTACGCCGACGTCAAGGGCAACCCGGGCGCGCTGTGGGAAAACGTGGCATCGGTATCCGGCCAGGTCTACGACTGGCCCGAGTCGACCTACATCGCCGAGCCGCCGTTCTTCAGCGACTTCGAGATGACCCCGAAAGCCGCCGCCGCCGGCTTCACCGGCGCGCGCGCGCTGGGCGTGTTCGGCGACTCGATCACCACCGACCACATCTCCCCGGCCGGCTCGATCAAGGAAGACGGCCCGGCAGGCAAGTGGCTGAAGGAAAATGGCGTACTGAAGGCCGACTTCAACTCCTACGGCTCGCGCCGCGGCAACCACGAGATCATGATGCGCGGCACCTTCGCCAACGTGCGCATCAAGAACAAGATGATCCCGCCGAAGGCCGACGGTTCCGCGGTCGAAGGCGGCATCACCCTGCACCAGCCGAGCGGCGAACAGCTGTCGATCTACGACGCGGCCATGAAGTACATCGCGGAAGGCACCCCGACGATGATCTTCGGCGGCGAAGAGTACGGCACCGGCTCCTCGCGCGACTGGGCCGCCAAGGGTACCCAGCTGCTGGGCGTGAAGGCCGTGATCGCCCGTTCGTTCGAGCGTATCCACCGTTCCAACCTGGTCGGCATGGGCGTGCTGCCGCTGCAGTTCCTGGCCGACGACAGCGTCGAGACCCTGGGCATCACCGGCAACGAGACCTATGACCTGGAAGGCCTGGACGGCGAGATCCGTCCGCAGATGCAGGCCGTGCTGGTGATCCACCGCGCCGACGGCAGCGTCAAGAAGACCTCGGTCCTGCTGCGTATCGACACCCCGATCGAAGTCGACTACTACAAGCATGGCGGCATCCTGCCGTTCGTGCTGCGCCAGCTGCTGGCTGCGTAATATGGCCTCTGCCCGCTTCACGGCGGGCGGCGCGGCAACGCAAAAGGGCTGGAACCTGCGAGGGTTCCAGCCCTTTTACTTTATATGGCTTTATGTTGTTTGCCCAAAAACCGGGGTCAGAGCTCCAACGGGAAACCGGGCTCTGACCCTCAGGTCCGGTCAGGTCTCCGCCCACATCCGCAGCAGGTTGTGATAATGCCCGGTCAATCCCACCAGTTCCGGCCCGTCTCCATGCTGCGCCCGCAGCGCCTGGATGTTCGTGTCCAGCTCGAACAGCATGGAACGCTGCCAGTCGTCCCGCACCATGCTCTGCACCCACAGGAAGGAGGCCAGGCGCTCGCCGCGCGTCACCGGCATCACCTGGTGCACGCTGGTCGACGGATACACGATCGCATCCCCCGCCGGCAGCTTGACGTCGTGCGCGCCGTAGGCGTCGATCACCGACAGCTCGCCGCCGTCGTACTCGTCGGGCTCCGACAGGAACACCGTGCACGACACGTCGGAGCGCACCGCCGCCGCGCCGCGCTGGGCGCGGATGGCGCCGTCCACGTGCGGGCCGTAGTGCTCGCCGCCGGCGTAGCCATTGAAGTACGGCGGCAGGATGCGCAGCGGCAGCACGCTCGAGAAGAACAGCGGATGGGCCATCAGCGCGGCGCTGACGATGCCGCCCAGCTCCAGCGCCAGCGGCGAGCCTTCCGCCAATTGGCGGTTGCGTTTCACCTGCGCGCCCTGGCTGCCGACGCTCTGGCGCCCGTCGACCCAGTCGGTCTCGCGCAGCCGCGTGCGGAACCGGGCCACCTGTTCCGGCGTCAGCACGCCGGGGATATGCAGCATCATGGTTGGATTCCCCCAATAAAAACGCCCTCCCCGCTCGGCGCGTGGGAGGGCTGTCCGACGATACGGCTAACTTAGAACTTGACGTTGGCGGTGAGCGTGGCCGAGCGGCCCGGCGCCACGCCGGCGTAGTGCGGCGACGAGACCTTGTCGAAGTACAGCTTGTCGCCCAGGTTCTGCAGGTTCAACTGCAGCGAGACGTTGCGGTTGACGTTGTAGCTGGCCATCGCGTCGAAGCGGGTGTAGCCCGGCGCGAACTTGGTGTTGTTGACGTTGGCGTACACGCGGTCCATCGCCGACAGGCCGGCGCCGACCGTGAAGTCCTTGTTGACCGCATAGCTGGTCCACAGCGTCGCGCTCTTCTTCGGCGTGGTCGGGAACTGGTTGCCGTTGTACGGCGACGCCGTGTACACCGGACGCGCGCTGGTGCCGGTGTTGACGAAGCCGTTGTCGGCCACCACCGGATCCAGGTAGGTGACGCCGCCGAACACGGTCCAGGCCGAGGTGACCTTGCCCGAGAAGCCCAGCTCGACGCCCTTGACTTCCTTGCGGCCCACGTTCTGGGTGGTACCGTCCGGCGCGGTGACGCGGGCATTGTTCATCTCGCTCTTGAACAGGGCGCCGGTCAGCGACAGGCGGCCGCCCGGCATCAGGTCCCACTTGGTGCCCAGTTCCCAGTTCTTGCTGCGCTGCGGCTGCAGGTTCTGGATCTGGACGGTCAACGCGTCCAGGCCGTCGCCGCCGTCGTTGCCCGGCGGGGTGGCCGAGGTGGCGTAGGACAGGTAGATGCTGCCGTTGGTGGCGGGCTTGTACACCACGCCGGCCTGGTAGCTCCAGAAGGTGCTGTTGACCTCGGCGTTGGCGGCGGCCGTGGTGGCCGTCGCATTGGTATGCAGCACGCTCTGGAAGTCGTCGAAGCGCGCGCCCAGGTTCACCAGCCACTGCGGGGTGAACTCGACGGTGTCGAAGGCATAGGCCGACCGGGTCTTGGTCTCGACCTTGGTCTGGGCCGGCGACAGGGTGCGGCTGTAGACCCATGGGTCGTTCGGGTTCGGATTCAGCAGCGTGGTGCAGTTGTACAGCGTGGCCGCGCCGGAGGTCGGGCAGTTGGTGCCGACTGCCTGCAGCGGGTTGTTGGTGCCCGGCGTGAACACGTAGGCGGCGCGGTCGGTGGTCTCGCGGTCGAACTCGATGCCGGCGTTGTAGCTGTGCTTGATGCCGGCGGTCGTCAGCTCGCCGCTCAGGCTGGTGACGTTGGCCGCGGTGTCGGTCTCGGTGGCGCGCGAGTTGATGCGGCGCCAGACGGTGCCGTACAGGGCGGTGTTGCCCTTTGAATCGTCGGGCTGGGTCCAGACGTAGTCGTTCTGCGAGCGGCCGTAGCGGGTCACGTTGCGCAGCACGGCGGCTTTCGAGAATTCGTGGCGCAGGTCGATCGTGGCGACGTCGCTCTTGGTGTCGCGGAAGTCGCGGTTGGCCAGGCCGTAGAAGGTTTCGCGCGGCACGTCGAAGGGACGGCCGTCGCCGTTGCGGGCGACGTTGGGGCCGCTGCTGATCGGGTTGTTGAACGGGATGCCGGTGTCCGGGATCTCGTGCGTGGTCAGGTGGTACACGCTGACGATGGCGCGGCTCGGGCCGGTCAGGCCGAAGGTGACGGTCGGCGCCACGCCCCAGCGGCTGCCGCCGACGACGTCGCGGCCGGGCATGTCGGCGTCGTGCGCCATCACGTTCAGGCGGAACGCGCTGTTGCTGCCGATGTTGCGGTTGAGGTCGCCGGTCACGCGCTTGTACTTGTCGGAGCCGATGCCGACCGATGCGTTGTTGAAGTCATAGGCCTGGGCGGTCTTGCTGACCAGGTTGACGCCGCCGCCGGCCGAGGAACGGCCGCCGTAGGCCGAGTTCGGTCCCTTGACCACTTCGACCTGCTCCAGGTTGAAGATTTCGCGCGACTGCGAACCGGCGTCGCGGATGCCGTCGACATAGGTGTCGGTCTGGGCGTTGTAACCGCGGATGAACAGGTTGTCGCCGACCGGGTTGCCGCCCTCGCCGGCACCGATGGTGATGCCGGGCACGGTGCGCAGCGCATCCGTCAGCGACACGGCGCCGGTCTGCGAGATCACCTCGGCCGGGACCACCGTGACCGATTTCGGGGTGTCCAGCAGCGGCGCGGTGAATTTCTCGTTGAGCGAGACCGGTGCCTGGCTGTTGGCGCCGGTCACTTGCACCGTCGGGATGGACTGGTCGATCGCGGCGGCGTCGACCGGGCCGGCCTGGGCCGCCAGGGGCAGCGCCAGGCCGGCCAGCATGGCCAGGGTCGGGGCGGGCAGGCTGCGCACATGCTTGCGGCTGGTAATGAAGGCGTTCTGGCGGGTCGCTGCGGTGGTCATCTTGTTGTTTGTCATGGTGGATGGCGTGGTCCGTGCCGTTTCTCTCTCTGTGCCGGTCGCGGAAGGAAAATGAGAACGATTCGCATTATGATTCTTGTTGGATGATTTGACAAGGATGGATGAGCTGTGCGGGCGTTTCTGTGGCATCGGCGCCGATGGGCCGGCCTGGAGGCGCCACCGCGGACTGCGTCTTCCCCTTATCTCCCCTCGTCTTCCCTTGAGTTACTGGCATGTGGCCGAATCAACTACAATACCGGGGATATGGGTTTATCATGATTCCCTGGACCCTCGTTTCACATCCTCAGTCACCAATTACCGAAGAGACTCCCAAGCGCTATGCGTCGCCCCTCCAAAGACTCACCCAAACTCTCGGCAGAAAGCCAGCGTCTCGTCAGCATCAGCCAAGCCATCGTGCAGGCGGCCAGCCGCGTTGAAGAACGGACCTGGGAGCGCAACCTCGACACGCAGCTGCAGAAGTTGCTGAAGACGAATCACCAGGACAACATCGACGCCGCCCTCAACGTCCTGTTCAAGGCCGACCTGGCGGCCTACGACGTGCTGATGGATTGCGTCGAGGCGGTCAGCGAATCCTCGTGCATGACCGAGCAGGCCGACGGCGCCGAGACCACTTGGCAAGCCCTGCTGGTGGCCGCGCCGGTGCTGGCCTGGACCCGCTTCGCGATCGCTTCGGGCACCGTTCCGGGCGACGTGCTGGGCACCCTCGGCGCCCACTTCTCGGCCCACCTGCTGGCCGAAGGCGCCGAGCTGGCCATCGCCCCGACGCTGTACTCGATCGACCAGCTGCCGCGCACCCACGCCGAAACCTATGCGCTGACCCACAAGCTGGCCCAGGCCGCGCACCTGAGCGGCAACAAGAACGGCGGCAAGGGAGGCAACGTCAAGCCGGCCCCGCCCGGCCCCGACACCTCGCAATTCCTGGCCGACACCCGCTACCTGCTGGCGGCCGTGGTCGCACCGCAGGGTGCCCCGCTGTTCCGCTGGCAGGAGCCCCAGCACCAGGTCAATTTCGAAGCCGTGCGCGAAGCCGCGCTCGAGCAATGGCGCGCGCAGGCCGGCCCCAGCATCGCGCGCCTGCTGCCGGGCTGCGGCGTCGAGCTGCTGCTGCCGGAAGCGTATTACGTGGCCTGCCGCGAAGCCGACAAGCTGATCCGCCCGGTCTCGATCCGCGCCGCCGTGCACTACCTGACCCATACGCTAAGCGTGGAACCCGGCGACCTGCGCGCCGTCGTGGCCGGCTTCGGCGACGAGGCCAACGACAACCAGGTCGACGAATACCGCGTCGGCTTCACCCTGCGCCAGCAGTCCGAAGTGGTGTACGGCATCGTCTGGCCGCTGTACGGCCAGGAAGACGAGGAAGGCACCCCGATGGAAGGCCCGGTCCCGGGCGACCGCCCGATGGCGCCGATCGACGAGATCGTCAAGCACCTGAACGACGTCGGCATCACCCACGTCAAGCGCATCGGCGAACGCTACGTGGCCGAGTACTGCGACGACTGCGGCGCACCGCTGTTTGCCGACCCGAGCGGCGAGCTGGTGCATGCGGAGATGCCGGAGGATGCGCCGGCGGGGAGCGAGCATTTCCATTGAGCGCGCTTGATTGCGCTTGATTGCGCTTGATTGCGCTTGTCGATCTACGCCGGCTCGATTCTTTCGCTGGCTTCAAAACCGTCGCCCCTGCGCAGGCAGGGGTCCAAGTTCTGCATGCGCTCACGTAATGCGTGCAACTTGGGCCCCTGCCTTCGCAGGGGCGACGTTTCAACGTAGCGGCCCGCGATCAGCGCGCCACCTGCTCCGCCTGCTCCGCCTGCTCCGCCTGCTCCGCCTGCTCCGCCTGCTCAGCTTGCTTCGCCTGCTCTATCTGCTCTATCTGCTCCACCTGCGCCGCCAGGTAAGCATGAATCTGCGCCACCGCCGCAGCCCCCTCTCCCGCCGCGGCCGCCACCCGCTTGGTCGACCCGGCCCGCAAGTCCCCCACCGCGAACACCCCATCCACGCTGGTCTCCAGCGCGCGCCGCGCATGCTCGCCGGTGGCATCGAAACCGGTCAGCACGAAGCCCTTGTCGTCCAGCGCCACGCCGCATTCGCCCAGCCAGTCGCTGTTCGGATCGGCGCCGATGAACAGGAACAGGTGCCCCGTCTCGAATGCATGCACGGCGCCGTCCTCGCGGCCGCGGCAGCGCACGCGCGTCAGTCCGCCGTCGTCGCCTTCCAGCGCCGCCACTTCCACATGCGTGTGCAGTTCGATGTTGGCGGCGGCCGCGATGCGCTCGATCAGGTAGCTCGACATGGTGGCGGCCAGGCCGGGGCCGCGCACCAGCAGGTGCACCTTCGATGCGTGCGCGGCCAGGAACACGGCGGCCTGGCCGGCCGAGTTGCCGCCGCCGACCAGCAGCACTTCCTGGCGCCGGCACAGTCCGGCTTCCACCGGCGACGCCCAGTAATACACGCCGCGTCCCTCGTAGCGTTCGAGGTCGGGCAGGTGCGGCTTGCGGTAGCGCGCGCCGGCCGCCAGCACCACGCTGCGGGCGCGCAGGCAGGTGCCGTCGTCCATTTCCAGCTTCAAAGGCCGTTCGCGGCACAGCAGGCGCATGGCCTGGGCCGGGATCGCGATCTCGGCGCCGAACTTGATCGCCTGCACGTAGGCGCGCCCGGCCAGCGCGCGCCCCGAGATGCCGGTCGGGAAGCCGAGGAAATTCTCGATGCGCGCGCTGGCCCCGGCCTGGCCGCCATAGGCGCGCGCGTCCAGCACCATGGTCGACAGGCCTTCCGAGGCGGCATACACGGCGGTGGCCAGCCCGGCCGGGCCGGCGCCGACCACCAGCACGTCGAACACCTTGTCGCGGTCGATGCGCGGCAAGGTGCCGATGCAGCGCCCGAGTTCGACCAGCGACGGGTTGCGCAGCACGAAGCCGTCCGGCAGCGCCACCAGCGGCCAGTCGGACGCCGTGCGCCAGTGCGCGCGCACCAGCTGCGCCGCCTCCGGGTCGGCGGCCGGATCGCGCCGGGTGTAGGGATAGGCGTTGCGCGACAAGAAGTTCTCGAGGTCGAACAGGCCGGCATGCCCGGCGGGCCCGACCAGCACCGGGCCGCCCGGCTGCTCCTCGATCAGGCGCACCCGGCGCAGGATGAAGGCGCGCATCAGGCGCTCGCCCAGTTCGGCCTCGGCCATCAACAGCGCGCGCAGCGCGTCCGTGGCGACGACCAGCGTCTCGAGCTCGCCCACCGCCACGCCATCGACCAGCGGCGGACGGCCGGACAGCACGGCCACTTCGCCGCTGAACTGGCCGGGACCGTATTCGACCACCTCCACCCGCTTGCCGAGCGCGTCGGTGCGGCTGCACAGCAGGTGCCCGGCCAGCACCAGCACCATGCCGGGCGAATCGACGCAGGCGCGGAACACCGTTTCGCCGTCGTGCCAGCGGCGCGCCACGCCGAAGCGGCGCAGGCGCCGGATGTCGTCGGGGCCGAGCACGGGAAAGATCTGGTGGCCGCGGGTGGCGAGGTCGACCGCGGAACGCCGGTCGCTGCCGGCGCCCGCGGCGTGGGCGATGAATTCGTCGGAAGTGAATGCGGAAATGGACATGTCGGAACGGCCTTCTCGGGTGGGTCGGTCCGACTAATGTAAACCAGATTACTTGTTTGGCAAGGCCGCGATCACCCGTTTTGCGAACTCGGCCGTATTGCCGGCATGCCAGCGCCACACGACCACCAGGTCATGCTCGGGCGAGACCACGATGTCGTTGCTGCCGGCGCCCAGTGCGGCATAGGCGGTGGCCGGCAGGCCCGGCAGGTTCTTGCCCTTGGTGTTGAGCCACCACAAATAACCGTAGTCCGGTCCGTGCTCGCTCGGGCGCAAGGCCGCCTTGACGTAATCGGGCGGCAGGATCTGCCTGCCCTTCCAGTTGCCGCCGCGCAGCCACAGGTAGCCGAAGCGCGCCATGTCCCAGGAATCGATCCACATGCCGCCGCCCCAGCGCGTGCCACCGCTGACCGAGGCCACCAGGCGGCCATCCACCTCGACGTAGCTATTGGTGTACGGCACCCACTTCCAGCCATTCGAGGCGCCGATCGGGTCCATCACCTCTTGCTGGAACACGTCGGGCACCGGCTGGTTGAACACGCGCAGCAGCGACAGCGCCAGGCGGTTGATGCGCACATCGTTGTATTCATAGTGGCTGCCCGGCTCGCCCAGGGTGCGCGGCTTGCGTTCGCCGGCGCCAAAGGCGTCATGTCCCACGAAGTCGGCGTTCTTGCCCCACAGGCTGCCTTCCCACTCGGATTCCTGCTGCAGGTGATGCTTCCAGGTGATCGGGGCGTTGTGCGCCGAGGCATAGCCGCCGTCGTTCACGGTCTGCCCGACCGGCTGGTCCAGGTCGGCGATGCGGCCTTCGCGCACGGCCACGCCGGCGACGGTGGAGAGCATGCTCTTGGCCACCGAATAGGTCGGGTCGACGAAATGGGTGTCGCCGAACTCGGCCACCACGTACCCCTTGTAGATGACCACGCCGTTGGTCGGCGCGCGCCGGGCCGGCAGCGAACCGAGCGGCTCGCCGAAGGTCTTGCGCTGGTCGGAAAAATCGCGCTCGCGCTCGGTTTCGTGGGACTGGGCGTAGGCGATCGCGTCGGCCAGCCTGGCCTTGTCGATGCCGAGCTGGGCCGGGGTCTTGTGCGCCCAGGTGCCCAGCGGCGGGAAATACGGCGATGACCCGGCAGATGCGGCAGCCGATGCGGCGGCCCACGCGGCCGGCGCCATCACTGTCATTGAAAGGAACAACAGGACGGCGCGGCGCGTGACTTGGATCATGCCTTGTCTTTCCATTGCGAGTATGGCAGCCGGATCAGGCTGGAATTGTAATAACGCTTGTCGCCGGTGACCTCGGCGCCGATCCAGTCGGGCTTGTCGAAGGCTTGGTCCTCGGCATCGAGCTCGATCTCGGCCACCACCAGGCCGGCGTTGCCGCCCATGAACTCGTCGACCTCCCAGACGTGCCCGGCGTGCTCGATGCGGTGCCGGGTCTTTTCCACCAGCGGCTGTTCGCACAAGCCGGCCAGCAGCTCGGCCGCATCAAGCACGGGAATGGCGTATTCCCATTCGCCGCGGCTGGCGCCGGTCGCCTTGCTCTTGATCGTGATCACCGCGCGCTCGCCCTCGATGCGCACGCGCACGGTGCGTTCGGGGTCGGCGCACAGGTAACCCTGGCGCATCAGCGTCGGCTGGCCCAGGCCGCGCCAGCCGTCATTGGCGAGCAGGAACTTGCGTTCGATCTCGACACCCATCGCGGCCTCTCAGTCGTCCAGCGATTGCAGGATCGGCTGCAGCATCGCCGCACCCAGGTTGGCGCTGCGCGCGCCGTTCCAGCCGACCTGCGGGTCGGGCAGGTTGGCGTTGTCCTTGAACGGCATTTCCAGCGTCAGCGACAGGCATTTGTAGGTGTGGCCGATGTACTTCGAGGCCAGCGTCAGCAGTTCCTCGTTGTACTTGCTGGCGGCATAGCCGACCACGTTCTGGAAGTCCGGGCTGCTGGCCATGTAGCGTTCGATGAAGGCGTTCTGGGCGGCCGCGCGCTCCGGCGTGAAATCGGTCAGCATCTCGCAGCCGGCCACGAAGTTGTACGGCAGCGCCTCGTCGCCGTGGATGTCGAAGAACATGTCGACCCCGGTTTCCTGGATCTTGTTCCTGACGCACAGCACTTCGGGGCTGCGCGTGGGCGACGGCGCCATCCACTCGCGGTTCAGGTTGGCGCCGGCGGCGTTGGTGCGCAGGTTGCCGCGCACCGAGCCGTCCGGATTCATGTTCGGCACGATGTAGAACACGGCGCGCTGCAGCAGCTTGCGCGCGACCGGGTTGGCGTTGTCCAGCAGCGCATCCATCATGCCTTCGACGAACCACTCGGCCATCGTTTCGCCCGGATGCTGGCGCGCGATCACCCAGATCTTCTTTTCGGCCTGCGGATTGCCGATCACGACCAGGTTCATGTCGCGGCCGTCGACCGTGGTGCCGATGTCGTGCACGCGCGCGATCGGGTTCTCGGCGACCTCGCCCAGCAGGCGCAGGTGGCGCTCCCAGGTGTAGGGCTCGAAGTAGGCGTAGTAGACGCTGTCCAGCTCGGGCGTGTGGCTGACCGTCATGACCTGACCGTCAAAAGAGGTCGGCACGCGGAACCAGTTCTCGGTGTCGTAGCTCGCCACCACCTGGTAGCCGTCGAAGCCTTTCGGGTAGGTGGCCTGGCCCGCGTTCAGGAAGCGGATGGTGCAGGCCTGGCCACGCGCGCCCTGCAGGCGGAAGTGGAACCACTGGTGGATGTCGGCACTGGAATCCTTGCGCAGGTTCAGGTCGATCTGGCGCGGCGTGTCCGCCTGGACGACGTCGATCGCGCCGGAGTCGAAATGCTGGCTGATTTTGATGGGCATGGCTGTTCCTTTTGTTGGGCGGCGTTACTGGGCGTCGAGGTCGATCAGGTCCTTGCTGTAGGCCAGCATGATCTGGCGCATCAACTCGACGTTGCCGCGGTCGAGGACGACGGTCAGGTCGGGCTTGCGGTCCAAGTTCAGGGTCATGCTGATCTTGCCCGGCAATACCTTGCAATTCACCGTGATGGCATGCGGCACATGCGGGCTGTCCCAGTCGAACTGCGTGATCCGTGGGCCGGCCGGCGGCGCCTGCAGGTTCGGATCCTGGTTCACCGGCAGGTGCTTCAGCAGCCAGAACACGATCGAGGCTGGAACGAAAACGCAGACGTCGCTCGCACCCTGGTTCGAGAACTTGGTCAGCAACAGATTGCCGACCCGATCGCACGACATGGACATGCTTTTGACTTGACGGATGACCGCTGGTTTCACGGAGAATTCCTATGGAATATGGTTAAAAAGGCGCGAAGATTCTAACCCATCCCCTATCGGAATTGTATGAAAGAAATGCAAAAGGGGAGCAGTCCGCTCCCCTTCCCGTTCCTGCCCACGGGAGGAACGGCGCCGCCGCCGTCCTCCCGCCTGCCGAAGCCATTACTGCTTGTTCCCTTTCGACGAGCTGCGCGAGGAACCCGATGCGGAACCCGAAGCCGAGGCCGACTGGCGGTTGCCATGGCTCATGCTGCCTGCGCGACGTGCCTCTTCCGAGGTGAACTCGTGTGCGGTGCCCTTCTGGTGAGCAGCCTTGCCGCCTTCGCTGGCGATCTGGCGTTGACGCTCCGGATCCATCGATGCGAAACCGCGATTCTTGGTGCCGCCGCTCTGTTTGTTGCCCTGGTTGTTCGATGCCATGCTGTTCTCTCCTCTTCACAGTAAAAACCGCCGCGTCCTGCGGCAGGCATGTCCGACGCCCTGGTATGCACCGTTGAGCAATCGGTCGGAATCATCTTATGCACGTCGGATGGGCGGCACTATAGGAGCATTTCAGATGACTTTGTAGGACAATGAGAGACAGAAAATGCACTCCTGAAATGTACTTCCAGTAGTAAATAACTCGTCAGTATTTCTCCTACAGTCAGCTGCAACGTCTTCCTATACTGGAGTCGTGCGGGCGCGCGCATCATGGCACTATCAGGTGGGGCGCAGCCCCGCACTCGCTTATTTGAAATTCAAGAGGAGACGCGATCATGGACGCGAACCAACGCAGCGAATTCAACAACCAGACCAACAACGGCGCCAACGAAAAATGGACCGCCGGCGCGACCGGCAAGAGCGCCGAGAACGGCGCCCCGCTCGACCACACCTATCCGCAGGGCCTGGGCGTGCAGCAGCAGGGCAACCAGCAGCGCGACGTCATGGGCACGCAGCAGAGCGGCATGGGCCCCGGCGCCGCCCCCGGGGGCATGGGCGGCCGTGCCAACGACAACGACAGCGGCGTCCCGGGCGGCTCGATGGAAACCCAGATCAACGGCGGCTCCGGCCCGGTACAAGGCATCACCGACAGCCACCAGCGCCAGCTGGAACAGAAGTCCGGCGCCTACGGCATGCTGGAACAGCCCATCGGGCATCGTTCGCATGACAGCGGCGTGAACGTGAACCAGCAGCGCGACATGCGCCGCGACGCGGTGCGCGGCCAGCTGCCCTCGCAAAGCAGCGCCCAGCCCGACCTGCAGGGCGGTTCGCTCGGTCCGCGCGGCGGCAACCTGAACATGCAGGGCAATCCCCAGGGCGGCGGCCTGCCCCCGCCCACCAGCGAGGTAGCGACCCAGCCGGTTGCCGCCATGGGCAACCGCCAGAGCGCCCACACCGGCAACCCGGTGAGCCAGGGCGACATCAGCACCGGTCCTGCCGCCACGGGTGCGACGCAATCGCAGACCGCGGGCGGCCAGGAAGCCCAGCGCGGCAACATGCAGCAGGGCGTGGCCGGTTCGAACGCGGCTGCCAACCAGCAATCGGATGCCGGCGGCGTGCACCAGTCGAACGACGTCGCCGGCGGCCTGCCGCGCTCGCCGGGCAATGCCGGCGCCAGCACCGATCGCGCCGGCTCGCAGACCGGCACCGGGGCCGCCGACAGCGGCCTGGAAGTGCACGACTCGAACGATGCCGCCGGCGGCTACCCGCGCAGCCCGGGCTTCGCCAATCGCCTGGCCGGCGACAGCAACATGGACGACGATACCGGCTTCAAGCGCAAGCCCTGATTCTTCATCCGCCGCTTCCCATCCACGGCGCCGGCTCCCGGCGCCGTTTTCGTTTCCCCTCCCCGCTCCGGGCGCCGCTGCACGGCGGCTCTTCTTGACGCAGGTTCAAGCTGGCGACCGCCGCCGGAACCCTGCCGTTTCCTCGACAGTCGAACCGATCACATCATCGCCGACAGCGAGCAAACCATGCTTCACAACCACGAGCCCGCACCATGCGCCGCCTGAACGTCCTCACCTGGCACACGCATGGCAGCTACCTGTACTACCTGTCCCAGGCGCCGCACGAGTTCCACGTGCTGGCGCGGCCCGGCCGTCCGCCCGGCTACGGCGGGCGCTGCGGTCCGTTTCCCTTCGGCCCCAACGTGCACGACCTGCCGGCCGCGCAGGCGCGCGGGCGCGCCTTCGACTGCATCCTGTTCCAGGAAGACCACCACTGGCATAAAGACCAGTACGAATTCCTCACGCCGGCCCAGCGCGCCCTGCCGCGCATCTACCTGGAGCACGACCCGCCCGGCCTGCTGCCCGGTGCCGCAAGCGGCGGCAACGGCGCCACGGCCTGGCCGACCGACGTGCGCCATCCGGTCGACGATCCCGACGTGCTGCTGGTGCACGTCACGCCCTTCAATGCGCTGATGTGGGACAGCGGCCGCACGCCCACGCGCGTGATCGAGCACGGCGTCGTGCTGCCGGACGGCGTGCGCTACGGCGGCGGCATCGAGCGCGGCCTGGTGGTCACCAACCACCTGGCGCGGCGCGGGCGCCGCATGGGCGCCGACCTGTTCGCCGGCCTGCGCGCGGAAGTCCCGCTCGACCTGGTCGGCATGGGGTCAAGCGCGCTCGGCGGCCTGGGCGAAGTCGACCATCCGCGACTGCCGGCGCTGGCGGCGCGCTACCGTTTCCTGTTCAGTCCGGTCCGTTATTCCAGTCTCAGCCTGTCGACGATCGAAGCCATGATGGCCGGCGTGCCGGTGGTTGCCCTCGCCACCGCCGAAATGGCCACCGTCGTCGAGCACGGCGTGTCCGGGTTCGCCGTCACCGACACGCGCCGCCTGGCCGACGCCATGCGGACCCTGCTGCGCGACCCCGACCTGGCGCAACGCCTCGGCGCCGCCGCGCGCCGCACCGCGCTCGAGCGCTTTTCGATCGAACGCTTCAGCGCCGACTGGGACGCGGCGCTGCGCCACGTCACCCGCTAGCCAGGAAGGCCCATGAAACTCGACCATCCCGCGCTGTCCGGCACCGCCCCGCCCGATGCGCCCGGTGCGCCCGACACCCGGCATCGCATCGCCCTCATCAGCGACCACGCATCGCCGCTGGCCGCGCCCGGCAGCATCGATTCCGGCGGCCAGAACGTCTACGTGGCCCAGCTCGCGCGCGAACTGGCGCTGGCCGGCCACCTGGTCGACGTGTTCACGCGGCGCGACGCGATCGGGCAGAAGCAGCTGGTGCGCTGGCACGAGGGCGTGCGCGTGGTGAACGTGCCGGCCGGCCCCGCGCATCACGTGCCGAAGGAACAGATGCTGCCGTACGTCGACGCCTTCGCGCGCTTCACGACGCGCTTCGCGCGCCACCAGCCGGCGCCCTACGACATCGTGCACGCCAACTTCTTCATGTCCGGGATGATCGCCCGGCACCTCAAGCAGGTCCTCGGCATTCCCTTCGTGATCACCTTCCACGCGCTGGGCCAGGTGCGCCGCCTGGCCCAGGGCGCGGCGGACGCGTTCCCGCCGGCGCGCGTGCGCATCGAGACCCGCCTGATGCAGCAGGCCGACCATATCATCGCCGAGTGCAGCCAGGACCGCCAGGACATGGAGCGGCTGTACGGCGCCAGCCCCGGACGCATCGCGGTGGCGCCCTGCGGCTTCGACCCGGACGAGCTGTGGCCGATGGACAAGGCGGCGGCGCGCGCCCTGCTCGGCCTCGATCGCACCCGCTTCACCGTGCTGCAACTGGGACGCATCGTGCCGCGCAAGGGCATCGACACCGTGATCGAAGCCATCGCCCTGCTGCGCGACCGGCACGGCATCGACGCCCGGCTGCTGGTGGTTGGCGGCAACCTGGGCGGCGACCCGCATGCCGGCGGCCGCGACCGCCCGGAGCTGGCGCGCCTGCGGGCGCTCGCGCACCGGCTCGGCATCGGCGCCGACGTCCACTTCACCGGCCAGAAGCCGCGCGCGGAGCTGCGCCACTACTACGCCGCGGCCGACGTGTTCGTGACCACGCCCTGGTACGAGCCTTTCGGCATCACCCCGGTCGAGGCCATGGCGTGCGCGCGCCCGGTCATCGGCGCCGAGGTAGGCGGCATCAAGAGTACGGTCGTCGACGGCAGCACCGGTTTCCTGGTGCCCTCGCGCGACCCGCGGGCCGTGGCCGACCGCCTCGCCACGCTGCAGCGCAATCCCGGCCTCGCGCGCGCCATGGGCGAAGCCGGACTGCGCCGCGCCGGTCTGCATTACACCTGGCGCATCGTCGCCCGGCAGGTGGCGGCGGTCTATGCCGCCGTCCTGGCCGAGGCGCGCGCGCCGCTACCGATCGACCTGACCCAACCCTAGGAGCAAGCATGGCAGAACCCGCCGTCACCGACGCATTCTTTCCGATCGAAGACCTTGCCGCACCGGACCTTGCCAGCCATCCCCTGCGCGGCAAGGTCGCCTTCATCACCGGCGCCGCCAGCGGCCTCGGCGCGGCCCTGGCCGCCGCGCTGGCCCAGGCCGGGGCCGACATCGTGGCCGCCGACCTGCGCCCCGCGCCGCTCGACGCCAGCCTGGCCGTCGTGCGCGGCTATGGCGTGCGCGCCGAGGCGCTCGCGCTCGACGTCGGCGACCCGGTGGCGGCGCACGCGGCCATCGAACGCACCGTGGAACGGATGGGCCGGCTCGACATCCTGGTCAACAACGCCGGCACCGACGTCACCCTGCCGATCGACGAGCTTTCCGAGCAGGACTGGCTGCGCGTCATCAACACCAACCTGAACGGCCCCTTCCTGCTGGCCAAGCACGCGGCGGCGCGCATGCGCGCCGGCGGCACCGCCGGCGACATCGTCAACATCGCTTCCACCGCCGCCAAGCGCGCCTGGCCCAACGCCAGCGCCTACCATGCCAGCAAATGGGGCCTGCTCGGCCTGTCGCATGCGCTGCACGCGGAGCTGCGCCCCCACGATATCCGCGTCACGGCGGTGGTTGCCGGCGGCATGCGCACGCCCTTCCTGCTCGACCGCTTTCCCGACCTCGATCCGGCCCGGCTGCAGGACCCGGCCACCGTCGCGCTCGCCATCCGCCAGGTCCTGCTGCTGCCGCGCGAAAGCGTGATCCCCGAAATCACCATCCTGCCGATGCAGGAAACCTCGTGGCCATGAAGGCCGTCTTCCTCGACAAGGATGGGACGCTGGTGGACGACCTGCCCTTCAACGTCGAACCGCGCCGCATCACCCTGTGCAGCGGCGCCGGCCCGGCGCTGCGCCTGCTGGCGCGCCTCGACTTCCGCCTGTTCGTCGTCAGCAACCAGGCCGGGATCGCCTTCGGCCGCTTCGAGGAAAGCGCGATGGACGGCGTCGACAACCGCCTGCGCGACCTGCTGTTCCGCGAGCAGCTCACGCTCGACGGCTTTTATTATTGCCCGCACCATCCGGAAGGCAGCGTCGGCGCCTACGCCCACGACTGCCACTGCCGCAAGCCGATGCCGGGCATGCTCCTCAGGGCCGCCCACGAGCACGGCATCGACCTGCGCGCATCGTGGATGGTCGGCGACATCCTGCACGACGTGGAAGCCGGCAACCGGGCCGGCTGCCGCACCATCCTGCTCGACAACGGCAACGAGACCGAATGGCGGCTCGGGCCGCGCCGCATTCCCACGCGGATGGCACCCGACCTGTACACGGCGGCCGTGCTGATCGCCAGCCACGCGGACCAGGCATGAGCGCGCTCCTTTCATCCGGCTGGCGGGATGCGCGCCGCATGCTGTGCGTGCGCCTGGATTCGCTCGGCGACGTGCTGATGTGCACGCCTGCGATGCGGGCGCTGCGCAATGCCCTGCCCGGCCGCCGCCTGACCCTGCTGGCGTCGCCGTCCGGTGCCGCCGCGGCGCCGTTCATTCCGGAGATCGACGACGTCATCGTGCACGCGGCGCCGTGGATAAAGGATGGCGCCGCATCCGCCGCCGACGACGCCGGCCCCACGCAGCCGTGCCAGGCCGACCTGGCCCTGGTCGAGACCCTGGCGGCGCGCGCCTTCGACGCCGCCGTCATCTTCACGACCTACACCCAGAGCGCGCTGCCGGCGGCGCTGCTGTGTCACCTGGCCGGTATCCCCCTGCGGCTGGCACATTGCCGCGAGAATCCCTATCGCCTGCTGAGCGACTGGATGCCTGATCCCGAACCGGCCCGTACCGTGCGCCATGAAGTGCAGCGCCAGCTCGACCTGGTCAAGCGGATCGGCTGCACCCCCGTGGATCTCGGCCTGTCCTTCGTGCCGCGCGCAGCCGACCATCCGGCGGCCGTCGCCTGTCTGCGCGGCGCCGGCGTCGATCCGGATCGTCCCTGGGTGCTGCTGCATCCCGGGGCCAGCGCGGCGTCGCGGCGCTATCCGACCGGCCACTGGGCCGAAGTCGTCAAGCTGTTGAAGGCGTCGACCGCGCTGCCGCTGGTGCTGGGCGGCGGCACGGCCGAGATCGCGCTGGTCGACGAGATACGGCAACGCTGCGGCGTGCCGACGCATTCGCTGGCGGGCCGGCTCGGCCTGGGAGAGCTGGGGGCGGCGCTGCGGCTGGCGGCGGTGGCGGTCACCAACAACAGCGGCCCGGCCCACATCGCCGCCGCGGTCGGCACGCCGCTGGTCGACCTGTATGCGCTCACCAATCCCCAGCACACCCCCTGGGGCACGCGCAGCCGGGTACTGTTCCACGACGTGCCCTGCCGCTTCTGCTTCAAGAGCGTGTGTCCGGAGGGACACCAGGCGTGCCTGGCCGGGGTGGCGCCGCAACGCGTCGTCGATGCGGTGACGAGTCTGCTGGGCCGGCCGGCGCCGCCAGCATGCTCGCCGGTAGCCGGCCTGGCTGAGCCAACGTACACGGCGGACGACGGGTGACCAGACCCTGCCTGACTGCCTTTGCGTCAGCCCCGGGACCGTCGCACCGGAGAAGGCCGGTGCCCAGGTTTACCGGGCTGCCGCTGCACAACCGGTGCCCGGCCCGCCTGCGTTCAGCGCGAGGCAGGCGTGCCTGTCCCCTTGCCGGCGCCGGCGCCACTATTCGCACCAGCGCCGGCCACCACGCCGCCGAACAGCTGCAGCGGAATCGCATTCGCCATCGCCTGCATGCCGAGGTCGTTCGGATGCAGGTGGTCGCCGCTGTCGTAGGCCGGCAGCATGCGGGTCGGATGGGACGGGTCGCGTACCGCGCGCTCGAAATCGATGACGCCATCGAATTCGTCGCCGCTGCGGATCCAGTTGTTCACGGCCTGGCGCACCTGCTCCTTCTGGGACGTGTAATAGCCGGGGAAGACCGTGCCCTCGAACGGCGTGAGCGTGGCGCCGTAGATCGCGATGCCCTTGGCATGGGCGCGCGCGATCAGCTGGCGGTAGCCGGCGATCAGGTCCTGCGCCGTCACCGCCTCGGCCGCCGGGATGGTGCCGGTGCCGGGATGGCCGATGTCGTTGATGCCGATCAGGACGATCATGTAGCGCATGCCGCTCGTGGCCAGCACGTCGCGGTCGAAGCGCGCCAGCGCGGCGCGGCCGAACAGCGGCTGCTCGCCCGGGTCGCGCAGCAGGCGGTTGCCGCCGATGCCGCGGTTGATCACGCCCAGGCGCGCATTCGGCGCGGCCAGGGTCGCGACGCCGTTCGGTGCTGCTGCCAGATCGCGCGTGGTCTGCAGGCGCAGCGCCAGCAGGTCGGGCCAGCGGCGGTTGGCGTCGGTCGTGGTCACCGCCCCGTCGGTGATGGAGTCGCCCAGCGCCACGATGGCGGCGTTGGCTGGCGCGTTGACGTCGACTTCGGTCAGGAAGGGCCAGGACGTGATGGTGCGTTCGGTCGGCAGCGTGGCGGCCCCGGTGAAGTTACCCGGCAGCGACACGTAGTTGGTCTGGAAGGCCGAGCCGTGGATGGTCGTGGCTTGCACCGTTTCCGGCAGGTGCAGGCTGACCGCCAGGTCGGACAGCGCGGGCACGTCGAGGTCGACCGGGTCGGACAGCACCGGCGCCCCCGGCGGCACCACGATGGAGGTGCCGCCGCCGAAGGTCAGCGCGCGGTCGCTACCGGCCACGGTACTGGCACCGCCCTGGCGCAGCGCGACGTGCGCCTCGCCGATGCGCAGCGGCGTGGCGCCGAATTCGTTCGAGATGCGGATGCGCACGCGCGCGCCGCCGATGGTGGTGTGGACGATCAGGCGCAGGGTCTGGTTGCTGAAGGTTTGCATCTGCGCGGCCAGCGGCGGGCCGGCCGGCGCCGTGCCCCAGGTACCGACCCACTGCTCGGCATGCCAGGGCCCGGGATGGGCGATTGCCGGCAACTGCGGCAAGGACATGCCCGCCGCGGCCAGCAGCAGGGCGGCCAGGAAGCCGCGTCGGCGGCGCGGTGACGAAGACAGGAACGGCAAGAATCGTTTCATGGTGTGGCTCCTCGATTGTCTCGATCGTTATGTTGGCCGCCTGCGCCTGGCCGGGTCGATCACGACAGGCAGACTCGACAGCAGGCTGTAGCCTAGCGATCCCCTGTCGCGCCAACAAGACAGCATCGGTGTGAACTCTTGCGCTACATCGAGGAAGGTGTGGGAACTTGTATCGGTTCGGAATTTCATTGACACACTACAACTTCCTGCGTGCTACAGCCGCTCGTATGACGAGCGCTCGCATTACAAGTGTTTCTTCATGCGTGCCAGCTTGGCATCGCTCTCGCGCTGTTCGCGCCGGTCGCGGCGGTAAGTCACGATCGTGTTGACGAGAAAGCCCAGCACGGCGATCGCGATCCCGACGACTGCGCCGATGTCGGTCAGCGTGAGCGAAGCACCGATCGATGCCGCACCGGTAAAGTAAGCCGTCACGCCCGGCATGTTCAATCTGCTCATTGCCTCCCCCTTCCAAAGGTTTAGTATTTGAAGTACAGTATAGAACTCTAAACTGATCAACGTCAAGAACACTAAACCTAATCGAGTTTAGAACACTTAACATGAATGCACTTTCTGAACGCCTGGATTACATCTATCGCACTGTTCCCGACCTCGAGGGCGAACGCGGCCAGACCGGCCTGGTGAAGGCCTCGGGCGCCTCCAAGAGCGTCGTCAATCAATGGTTGACCGGCAAAATCAAGTCAATGGACATCCGCTACGCGCTGAACATCGAACGCGAACTCGGCTTTTCCCACATCTGGCTGATGACCGGCGACGGCGATCCGCGTCCAGCCGGCGGCCGTGACCTAAAGAATGCCATGCCGGTACGCGCGGCCGACAACGACGACGGCGAGTTCGTCCAGATCGCCATGGTCAAGCTGCGCCTGTCGGCCGGCATCACCGGCTTCCAAACCGAACCCGAAGGCCACGACGGCGGCACGCTCGGCATCCGCCGCAACTGGATCGAGCGCCGCAACCTCAGCCCCGCGCACCTGATCGCGATCCTGGTCAAGGGCGAAAGCATGGAACCGTCGCTGTATGAAGACGACATCGTGATCATCAACACGCTCGACAAGAAACCGGTCGACGGCGCCGTGTACGCCTTCAACTACGAGGGCGAGGCGGTGGTGAAGCGCCTGTCGCGCGATGCCGGCCAGTGGTGGTTGACCTCGGACAACCCGGACCAGCGCAAATACCATCGCAAGCTGTGCCAGGGGAACGCCTGCCTGCCGATCGGGCGCGTGGTACGCAAGGAGAGCGACCGGATATGAAGATCGCGCCGTGAAGATCGAGGTTGCCGTCGCTGAACTGAAAGGCGTGCGCGTGGCGGTCGCGTTCGCGCCGCCAGCCTACGTCGTGCCCGGGGTCGGCGATTCGCTGCTGGCCAGGCTGCAGCCCTACTTTCCGACGCTGCCGATCCTGCTGGCCTCGATCCAGAAGCACGGCGTGCGCACGCATGCGGCGTTCCAGGCGCAGGCGCTGGCGGGCGATGCCGACCTGGGTGCGCTGGCACGCAGCGAAATCGACCTGGACGTGCCGCCGGCCCTGCCCGACCGGCCGCCGCCTTTTTGACGCAGTCCGCAAGGCTGGGCATTACCGGAACGGCATCACCGCCTTGCGCGGCGCGCTCCACGCGCCGGCCGCGCACCGTCCGCTTACAGGCCGAGGTCCGACAATCCCGGATGATCGTCCGGGCGCCGTCCCAGCGGCCAGCGGAACTTGCGCTCGGACGCCTGGATCGGCATGTCGTTCAGGCAAGCGAAGCGGCGCTGCATCAGGCCCTCCTCGTCGAATTCCCAATTTTCGTTGCCGAAGGTGCGGAACCAGTTACCCGAATCGTCGTGCCATTCATAGGCATAGCGCACGGCGATGCGATTGCCTTCGAACGCCCATAACTCCTTGATCAGGCGGTAATCCAGTTCCTTCTTCCATTTGCGGTCGAGGAATTGCGCGATCTGCTCGCGCCCGTCGATGAATTCGACGCGGTTGCGCCATTGGCTGTCCGGCGTGTAGGCCAGCGCGACCTTCTCGGGATTGCGGCTGTTCCAGCCATCCTCGGCCAGGCGGACTTTCTGGATGGCGCTCTCGCGCGTGAAGGGCGGGAACGGCGCGCGGGCTTCAGGATTGGACATGGCGATTTCCCCGGATTGTGGTGCGAGACAGGATAGCGCAAGACGTCGTCCTGGTCCCATCGCTACCCGCGCCGCCAGGCCTTGCCTGTCTTGTTCTGTTAATAAAGTTACAATTTGGTTACGGTGCAAGATCAACCTGGATCTGCTGAGCTAATCTCTGTACGAAACCGGGGAGAAAACCATGTCATTTTCGATTTTGATCGTCGAGCCTGATTCCCTCGCACTCGAAACCCATTCCGGGATGTTGACTTCCACGGGCTTCCGGACCGTGAGTCTTCACACCGTTGAACTGGCATTGGGTGCGCTGCAGGCCATCAACATCGACGTAGCGATTTTCAGTGCGACCTCCGACGATCCGCACGGGACGGATTTCGCGATCGCGGCGAAACGGATTCAACCGGCCCTGAAGATTGTCGTTGCCACTGGACGCAATTTTCCGGAGCGATCGGACCCGCACGTCGATGCAACCGTACATAAGCCATTGTTGCCGCAAGAAATAAGTTCCATCGTGCGGCAACTATGTCACAGCAAATTTAGTAATCGAGCGAGTGGCGTTTCGAATTAGATACTCACTCCTCCCACATGGAGGACTGTCATGAAGCTTGCGATAATATTCGAGAAAGACGATGCGAGCAGCGAAAAAACGTCCGAAAGCCTCAAGCTGTTTGGCTACGTGACCGCATCCGTGAAAAGCGCAAGCGAAGCTTTCAACGTGCTCGGCGCGATCAACGCCAACGTGATCGTCATTTATTCCGCGTCGAGTCCCGAAGAGCGGCGCCTGATACCCAATGAACTGAAACGGATCGGGCCGGATACGACGATCATTCTGATCACGGACAGCGAAGGCGATTATCTTCAGGCACGCGTGCAGGGTTTTCCGGGCGTGGATGCGGTGATCAAGCGGCCCGCATCGGTCGAGGCATTCAGGCGCGTTCTCGATACCGAGCTCGATACGTGCTTTCGAACCGCGCGCATCGTCCCAGACCACGAACGCAGGAAACGGTAATCCGCCAGCACCTGCCGACTTTCCGCGTCGTAGGTTGCCTGCCCGGCCGGCCAGAAACGAAAAAGGCCAGCCCGAAGGCTGGCCTAACTCTTTAAATTCATTGGTCGGGGCGAGAGGATTCGAACCTCCGACCCCGTGCACCCCATGCACGTACGCTACCAGGCTGCGCTACGCCCCGACTCAGCCTGCAATTATATCAGAGCCAGCCGGAATGATAAGGTTTTTGCCAGAAAAACATGCGCGGTCTCACTTCCACTCGCCGCGCAGGGCCAGCACCTGCTCGTACAGCCCCTCCGGCGTCACCTCCTGCGGCGGCACCGGCAGCCCCACCGCCAGCGCCAGGCGCGAGCGCCAGCCGCGCGCGAAGGTGCGTTCGAACACGTTGGCGGGATCGCGCGAGAACACGCTGCCCCACAGGCCGCGCAGCGCCATCGGGATCACCGGCACCTTGCTGCGCTCGACGATCCTGGCGACGCCGCCGCGGAATTCGCTGATCTCGCCTGTGCGCGTCAGCTTCCCTTCCGGGAAGATGCAGACCAGTTCGCCGTCGTGCAGCGCGTGGGCGATGTCGACGAAGGCCTTTTCCATCAGCCACGGGTCTTCCTTGGCGGGCGCGATCGGGATCGCCTTCGCGGTGCGGAAGATGAAGCCCAGCAGCGGCGTCCTGAAGATGCGGTGGTCCATCACGAAGCGGATCGGGCGCGGGCTGGCGGCCATGATCACGATGGCGTCGACATACGACACGTGGTTGCACACCAGGACCGCGGCGCCTTCTTCCGGGATGCGCTCGACGTCGACGGTGGACACGCGGTGGATGGTATGGATCAGCAGCCAGGCCAGGAAGCGCATCAGGAATTCCGGCACCAGCGAGAAGATGTAGATGGCGACCACGGCGTTCAGCAGCGCGGTGACCAGGAACATTTCCGGAATCGTGAAACCCTGGCCGATCAGCAGCACCGCCACGCCGGCGGCGGCTACCATGAAGAGGGCGTTCAGGATGTTCATGCCGGCGATGGTGCGCGACACGTGCGCCGGGTCGCAGCGGGTCTGGATCAGCGCGAACAGCGGCACGATGAACAGGCCGCCGAACACGCCCAGCAGCAGCAGGTCGGCCAGGATGCGCAGCGTGCCGGCTTGCGCCAGCACGCCGAGCGCGTCGACGGTGGCGGTATTCGTGTACGACAGGCTGGCGAAGTACAGGTCGATGCCGAACACGGACAGGCCGATGGCACCGAAGGGCACCAGGCCGATCTCGACCTTGCGGCCGGACAGTTTTTCGCACAGCAGCGAGCCGGTGCCGATGCCGAGGGAGAAGATCGTCAGCAGCAGCACGAACACGCTATGGTCGCCGTGCAGGTAATCCTTGGCGAACAGCGGGAATTGCGACAGCACCAGCGCGCCGTAGAACCAGAACCAGGAATTGCCCAGCATCGACAGGAACACGGTGCGGTTCCGGCGCGAAAAGGCCAGGTTGCGCACAGATTCCTTGACGATATTGGCGCTGATGGCCAGGTCCGGCGCCGGTGCCGGCGACGCCGGGATGCGCCAGCTGGTCGCCAGGCCCAGCAACGCGACCAGCAGCGTGCCGCCGGCCACCAGTTCGATGCCCCAGGCGCCGTGGCCGGCCAGCAGCGCACCCATCACCTCACCCAGCAGGATGCCGACGAAGGTACCCATCTCGATCACGCCGTTGCCGCCGACCAGCTCGTCCGGACGCAGGTGCTGTGGGAGGTAGGCGTACTTGACCGGGCCGAACAGCGTGGAATGGATGCCCATGCCGGCCACCGCCGCGATCAGCAGCCACAGCGTGTGCGTCAGCCAGCCGGCGGCGGCGATGCCCATGATGCCGATCTCGAGCAGCTTGACGAAGCGTGCCAGGCGGCCCTTCTCGATCTTGTCGGCGACCTGGCCGGCGGTGGCCGACAGCACCACGTAGGGCAGGATGAACAGGCCCGGGATCAGGTTGTTCAGCAGGCTTGGGGCCAGCGTGGTCCAGGACAGCGCGTCGTAGGTGAGCACCACCATCAGCGCGGTCTTGAACAGGTTGTCGTTGAAGGCGCCCAGGAACTGGGTCCAGAAGAAGGGGCCGAAGCGGCGCTGGGTGAGCAGGGTAAACTGGCTGGAGTGGCTCGGGTGGCTCATGCGGTGGCTCTCGCGTCGTGTTCTGAATGTTGGAGAAGCGTAATCTACCGCACAACAATGTGCATGGATATAGGATGTTGCTATATATCAATCGTGGTCGCGGATCGCGCTACCGCCGGTCACAGGGCGCGCTACGCTGTCCCATGGGTATCGATAGATGCCACCAAGCACCACTAGTTGCGCCTCACACATTGCGGATAGATAAGCATCGTTGCCGTGAAACGATGCCGGATTTGAGCGGTCACAAGCAGGATGCCGGACAGGCCTCTTGTGCACTGCAGCGCGGGTAGAATTTACGCATGAATTCCACTAACCATTCCCCCCAAGAGCGCAGCGCCTGCGAGGCGCTGTTCGAGCAGGTCGAGCGCGACCTGCTTGCCATTACCACCGTCTCCCTCGACCGCAGCGAGGGGGCACCGCGCCTGTGCGTGGACGAATTCGCCAACGAATTCCTCGGGCACTGGAGCATGCCGCCGAGGCGGCGCTGCAGAAGTTAACCGAGGCTTTCGAGGCGGATACGGATCACCTTGCCCACGGTCGTCGCCAATTGCTCGATCCGCGCGATCGCGGCGTTGACGTATTTTTCGCGGGTCAGGTGCGTGATGATGACGATGTCGGTGCGCGCCTTTTCGCCCGGCTCCTTCTGCAGCACGGCGTCGATCGAGATGCCGGCGTCGGCCAGGATGCGGGTCAGGTCGGCCATCACGCCCAGCTGGTCCTGCACGGTCACGCGCAGGTAGTAGCTGGTGCGGATCGCTTCCATCGGCAGGATCGGCACGTCGGCCAGCTCGCCCGGATGGAAGGCCAGGTGCGGCACGCGCGAATACGGATCGACCGTGGCCGAACGGGTCACGTCGACCAGGTCGGCAATGACGGCGGAGGCGGTCGGTTCGGCGCCGGCGCCCTTGCCGTAGTAGAGCGTGGTGCCGACGGCGTCGGCCTTCACCAGCACCGCGTTCATCGCGCCTTCGACGTTGGCGATCAGGCGCGCCGCCGGGATCAGGGTCGGGTGCACGCGCAGCTCGATGCCTTCGTTGCCGTCGACGAAGCTGCGGCGCGTGATGCCCAGCAGCTTGATGCGGTAGCCGAGCTGCTCGGCATAGCGCAGGTCGACCGCCTGCAGCTGGCTGATGCCTTCCACGTGGGCGCCGCCGAACTGCATCGGGATGCCGAACGCGATCGCGGCCATGATGGTCAGCTTGTGGGCGGCGTCCACGCCTTCGATGTCGAAGGTCGGGTCGGCTTCGGCATAGCCCAGTTCCTGGGCCTGTTTCAGCACGGTGCCGAAGTCCAGGCCCTTGTCGCGCATTTCGGACAGGATGAAGTTGGTGGTGCCGTTGATGATGCCGGCCACCGATTCGATGCGGTTGGCCGCCAGGCCTTCGCGCAGCGCCTTGATGATCGGCACGCCGCCGGCGACCGCCGCCTCGAACGCCACCATCACGCCCTTCGCGTGGGCGGCGGCGAAGATCTCGTTGCCGTGCTGGGCCAGCAGCGCCTTGTTGGCGGTGACCACGTGCTTGCCGTTGGCGATCGCCTGCAGCACCAGTTCGCGCGCCAGGTCGTAGCCGCCGATCAGTTCGACGACGATGTCGATGTCCGGGTGGTTCACCACGGCGAAGGGGTCGCCGACCACTTCGCAGTCGTTGTCGCTGTCGCTGTCATCGATGATGCGGCGGGCGCGTTCGACGTTGCGGGCGGCGACCATCGTGATTTCGATGCCGCGGCCGGCGCGGCGGCGGATGTCTTCCTGGTTGCGCTGGAGGACATGGAAGGTACCGGCACCGACGGTGCCGATGCCCAGCAGGCCAACTTTGATGGGTTTCATATAAATAATTTGTCTGTCTTCTCAGCGCGCATGGCGGCGCCGGTAGCCGTCGAGGAAGCGCGCGATGCGGCCGCACGCGTCGGTCAGGTCGTCGGAATTGGGAAGGAATACCAGCCGGAAGTGATCCGGGGTATGCCAGTTGAAGCCGGTGCCTTGCACCAGCAGGACTTTTTCCTCGGACAGCAGCTCGCAGATAAATTGCTGGTCGTCCGCGATCGGATAGATCTTCGGGTCGAGGCGCGGGAACATGTACAGCGCCGCTTTTGGCTTGACGCAGGACACACCCGGAATATCGGTCAACAGTTGGTGCGCCAGGTCGCGCTGGCGCGTCAGGCGGCCGCCCGGCGCCACCAGGTCGGCGATGCTCTGGTAGCCGCCGAGCGCGGTCTGGATCGCGAACTGGCCCGGCGCGTTGGCGCACAGGCGCATCGAGGCCAGCATGTTCAGGCCTTCGATATAGTCCTTGGCATGGCGCTTCTCGCCCGACACCACCATCCAGCCGGCGCGGTAGCCGCACGAGCGGTAGTTCTTCGACAGGCCGTTCAGGGTCACGAACAGCACGTCGTCGGCCAGCGAGGCCAGCGAGATGTGCTCGTTGCCGTCGTACAGGGTCTTGTCGTAGATCTCGTCGGCGTAGACGATCAGGCCGTGCTGGCGCGCCAGTTCGATGATCTCCAGCAGCACCTCGCGCGAGTACAGCGCGCCGGTCGGGTTGTTGGGGTTGATGACGACGATCGCGCGCGTGTTCGGCGTGATCTTCTTGCGCATGTCGTCGATGTCCGGCATCCAGCCGGCCTGCTCGTCGCAGATGTAGTGCACCGGGTTGCCGCCGGCCAGGCTGACGGCGGCGGTCCACAGCGGGTAGTCGGGTGCCGGCACCAGCACTTCGTCGCCGCTGTTCAGCAGGCCTTGCATCGCCATCACGATCAGTTCCGAGGCGCCGTTGCCCAGGTAGATGTCGTCGATCGTGACGCCTTCGATGTTCTTGCCCTGGGTGTAGTGCATGACGGCCTTGCGCGGCGCGAACATGCCCTTGGAATCGGTGTAGCCGGCGGCGCCGTGCATGTTGCGGATCATGTCCTGCACGATCTCGTCGGGCGGGTCGAAGCCGAACACGGCCAGGTTGCCGATGTTCAGCTTGATGATCTTCTGGCCATCGTCTTCCATCTGGCGTGCCTTGTCGAGCGCCGGGCCGCGGATCTCGTAGCACACGTCATCGAGCTTGTTGGATTTCAGAATCGGTCGCAAAATATCACCTATAGGCCAAATGCTGCGGGCAAGCCCGCGCACACCCGCATTGTTGCAATGCGAAAAATTCCATTCTGCCCAATACAACCGGATTAAGCAACCGGGGAAGGTACGGATGGGGCAGATAAACCAGTTACAATATCCGACCGCCGGCCGGCCCGGCCAGCTTCTTTCCGACGGCTTTCCACCATGAAGCTTCATACCAGCAGCACTGAAAAATACCAGACAGTAACCGGCTACGACCATGCCGGTGTCGAGATCAATGCCCAGCGCTTCGATTACAGCGTGCTGGTGATGCCCGAAGTGGCGCCGCGTCCCTGGAGCGTGAGCCGCTTCGAGGACCTGACCGCCGCCCACTTCGAGCAGATCGCCGCCGACAAGCCGGACGTCGTCGTCCTCGGCACCGGCGAGCGCCAGCGCTTCGTGCATCCGCGCCTGGTCGCCAGCCTGTCGGCCATGCGCATCGGCGTCGAGAGCATGGACAGCCATGCCGCCTGCCGCACCTACAACATCCTGATGGGCGAAGGCCGCAAGGTCGTGCTCGCCATCATCATCGAAGCTCATACCCCGGAAAGCGGCGCCCAGGCCACCGCATGAACGACCTGCACCGGAACCGGACGCTGAACGGGTCCCTGCTGGTCGTTTTTGCCCTTGTCCTGCTCTGGGTACTGGATGCGCGCACCCTGGTGCCGCCCGACGAAGGCCGCTACGCCGAAATGGCGCGCGAGATGTTCGCCAGCGGCGACTGGATCACCACGCGCCTGAACGGCATCAAGTACTTCGAAAAGCCGCCGCTCCAGACCTGGATGAACGCGCTGAGCTTCGCTGCATTCGGCGTCGGCGAGTGGCAGGCGCGCCTGTGGACCGGCCTGTGCGGCCTGCTGGGCGTGGTCGTCACCGCCATCGCCGGATGGCGCGTGTTCGGCGCCCGCATCGGCTTCTATGCCGCGCTGGTGCTCGGCTCCTCGTGCTACTGGGTCGCCTGTAGCCAGACGAATTCCCTCGACATGGGCCTGTCGGCGATGATGGCGCTGGCCCTGTGCAGCCTGCTGATCGCCCAGCGCGACGATGCCGGCCCGGACGAGCGCCGCAACTGGATGCTGCTGTGCTGGGCCGGGATGGCGCTGGCGGTGCTGTCCAAGGGCCTGATCGGCCTGGTGCTGCCGGGCGCGGTGCTGGTGCTGTACACGGCCTTCGCGCGCGATTTGTCCATCTGGACCCGCCTGCACCTGGGCAAGGGGCTGCTGCTGTTCTTCCTGATCGCCGCGCCCTGGTTCGTGCTGGTCGCGCTCGCGAACCCCGAGCAGCCGCATTTCTTCTTCATCCACGAACACTTCGAGCGCTTCCTGCTCAAGGAGCACCGCCGCGAGGCGCCGTGGTGGCTGTTCTTCGCCCTGATCGCCGGCGGTAGCCTGCCGTGGCTTGGCGTACTGGCGCAAAGCCTGGCGCTGGGCGCGCGCCGCCAGGACACACTGCCGCCGGACGCCGACGCAGCACGCAGCCACGCGGGCCGCGGCGCGCGTTTCCGCCCGCGCCTGCTGCTGTTCATCTGGGTGGTCTTCATCACCCTGTTCTTCACCAAGTCGAATTCCAAGCTGCCGGGCTACATCGTGCCGGTGTTCCCGGCGCTGGCGCTGCTGGTGGCGGTCTACCTCGACGTCGGCACCCGGCGCAGCCGCATGCTGACCGCCGGCCTCACCGCGCTGTTCGGCGCCGGCCTGCTCGCCTTCGTGCCCTTCATGGAGCGCCTGGCCAAGTACCCCGGCGAGGGCGCGATGTACGCCGCCTACCAGCCGTGGGCGCTGGCGGCCGGCCTGGTGCTGCTCGTCGGCGGCCTGCTGTCGATGCTGTACGCGCGCCAGATGGTGCGCGATTTGTCGGTGCTGGTGCTGGCCATCGCCGGCTTCGCCGGCACCGAGCTGCTGCTGGTCGGCTTCGAGCCGGTGTCCGCGGTGCGCGCCGGCAGCGCCATGCTGCCGGCCCTGAAGGCCGCCGGCGCGCTCGACCCGGCCACCCGCGTGTACTCGGTCGGTACCTACGAGCAATCGCTGACCTTCTACCTGGGGCGCCCGGTCACGCTGGTCGACTACCTCGACGAATTCGAATTCGGCCTGCAACGGCAGCCGGAACTGGCCATCGCCACCATCCCGCTGTTCCGCGAACGCTGGCGGCGCGACGCCGCGACCGGCATGCGCAGCGTCGCCATCGCCCGCCCCCAGGTCGCCGCCGACCTGCTCGCACAAGGCCTGCCGGCGCGCATCGTGGCCCGCGACGCGCGTCGCGTCGTACTCGTGAATAACTGATTCTTCCATCCACCCGTACTACCATGAACCTCGCTACCTTCGCATTCATCCTGACCGGCGTGCTGCTCAACGCCGCCGCCCAACTGCTGCTCAAGGCCGGCACCAACGGCATGGGCGGCGCCATCCACCTGACCGCCAGCAACTGGTTCGGCACCCTGCTCAAGATCGCCACCCAGCCGCCGATCATCGGCGGCCTGGCCTGCTACGGTATCTCGGTGGTGGTCTGGATCATCGGCCTGTCGCGCACCGACGTCACCATTGCCTATCCGATGCTGTCGCTCGGCTACGTGGTGTCCGCCTTCGGCGCATGGATGTTCCTGGGCGAAGTGGTGCCGCCACAGCGTTTGATCGCGATCGGCGTGATCATCCTGGGTGTTGTTTTGCTCGCGCGTTCCTGACTGGCGCTGCTGCTACAATCGCCCGCCAGGCTGGCTGTTTCAGCTGTTTATAAGTTTTTTATAAATAAGTTTTTCATAATAAAAACGCTGCGATCATACTGCGCGGCATTTGCCCCGAGCACCTTACCCAAGAGATATACCATGACTGCCGAGCCGTCCGCCCTGCCCTTCCTGCCATTTTCCCGGCCCACCATCGACGAGGAAACCATCGCCGCCGTCGGTGAAGTGTTGCGCTCCGGCTGGATCACCACCGGTCCCAAGAACCAGGCCTTCGAGGCCCTGCTGTCCGACTACTTCGGCGGGCGCCCGGTACGCACCTTCAATTCCGGCACCTGCACCATGGAGATCGCGCTGCGCATCGCCGGGGTCAAGCCGGGCGACGAAGTGATCACCACCCCGATCTCCTGGCCGGCCACCGCCAACGTGATCATCGAGGTCGGCGCCACCCCGGTGTTCGCCGACATCGACCCGGTCACCCGCAACATCGACCTGGACAAGCTGGAAGCCGCGATCACCCCGCGCACGCGCGCCATCATCCCGGTCTACTTGTCCGGCTTGCCGGTCGACATGGACCGCCTGTACGCCATCGCCGACAAGCATGAGCTGCGCGTGGTCGAGGACGCGGCCCAGGCGCTGGGCTCGACCTGGAACGGCAATCGCATCGGTTCCTTCGGCGACCTGGTCTCGTTCAGCTTCCAGGCCAACAAGAACCTGACCACCGGCGAAGGCGGCTGCCTGGTGCTGAACAACCCGGAAGAAGCGCGCCTGGCCGAGAAATACCGGCTGCAGGGCGTGACCCGCAGCGGCGTGGATGGCATCGACGTCGACGTCCTCGGCGGCAAGTACAACATGAGCGACATCATGGCGGCCATCGGCCTGGGCCAGATGAAGCACCTGGAAGCGCTCACCGCCCACCGCGCCGCGCTGGCGCGCCACTACTTCGACTGCTTCGGTCCCGACTTCGAGAAGGACAGCGGCGCCCAGCTGCCGGTCGAGGCCTTCGGCAGCAGCAACTGGCACCTGTTCCAGATCATCCTGCCCGACAACGGTCCCGGCACCCGCGCCGACTTCATGACGCGCCTGCAAAAGGAATACAACATCGGCACCGGCTACCACTATGCGCCGATCCACCTGTTCACGCTGTACCGCGAGCGCGGCTTCCGCGAAGGCATGTTCCCGGTCGCCGAGAAGATCGGGCGCCTGACCGTGACGCTGCCGATGTTCAACGCGATGACGCTGGCGGACGTCGAGCGCGCGGTGAGTGCCGTGAAGGCCGTCCTGACGCCTGCGGTGCCGGCAAAATGACGCTGCTCGACATCCAACCGGAGGTGTCGGTCGTCATCCCGGTATACAACGAGGAAGCCGGCCTGGCCAACCTGTTCGCGCGCCTGTACCCGGCGCTCGACAAGCTGGGCCTGCCCTACGAAATCCTGTTCGTCAACGACGGCAGCCGCGACAATTCGGTGGCGATCCTGGCCGAGCAGTACCGCATGCGCCCGGACGTCACCCGCGTGGTGCTGTTCAACGGCAACTACGGCCAGCACATGGCGATCCTGGCCGGCTTCGAGCAGACCCGTGGCGAGATCGTGATCACGCTCGACGCCGACCTGCAGAACCCGCCGGAAGAGATCGGCAAGCTGATCGCGAAGATGCGCGAGGGCTACGACTACGTCGGCTCGATCCGCCGCAAGCGCCAGGACTCGGCCTGGCGGACCTACGCGTCCAAGGCCATGAACCGGCTGCGCGAGCGCATCACCAACATCCACATCACCGACCAGGGCAACATGCTGCGCGCCTACGGCCGCAACGTGATCGACCTGGTCAACCAGTGCGGCGAGGTGAACACCTTCGTGCCGGCGCTGGCCTATAAATTCGCGCGCCGTCCGACCGAAATCGTGGTCGAGCACGAGGAGCGCGCGGCCGGCGAATCGAAGTATTCGCTGTACAGCCTGATCCGCCTGAACTTCGACCTGATGACCGGCTTCTCGCTGGTGCCGCTGCAGTTCTTCTCGCTGCTGGGCATGGTGCTGTCGCTGCTGTCGGGGCTGCTGGTGGCGGTGCTGCTGGTGCGCCGCCTCATCGTCGGTTCCGAGGCCGACGGCGTGTTCACGCTGTTCGCGATCGCCTTCTTCTTCATGGGCGTGATCCTGTTCGGCATCGGCCTGGTCGGCGAATATGTCGGGCGCATCTACCAGCAGGTGCGGGCGCGGCCGCGCTACGTGGTGGCGACCATCCTGCAGGGAATGCCGGGCGAACGCGCCGAGGCCGAGGGCATCGAGAAGCGGCGGGTTGCGCGCTGAGCGCTCGGCAGCTTCCGCTTTCACAGCTTCGCGCTTCACAGCTTCGCGCTTCACAGCTTCGCTTTACAGCTTAGTGATCGCCAGATTTACCGTCGTTCCCGCGAAAGCGGGAACCCATGCCGAGGCACCGACGCCGGAAAGGTGCTGCCCGGTTCGCGTATTCGACTTCGAATACGCGGCATGGATCCCCGCCTGCGCGGGGACGACGAGCTAACCTATTACTCATATGAACACCACCCAAAAACGCGCAGTCGTCTTCGCCTACCACAACGTCGGCGTCCGCTGCCTGAAAGTCCTCCTCGCCGGCGGCGTCGACGTCGCCCTGGTCGTCACCCACCAGGACAGCGCCAGCGAGAACATCTGGTTCGAATCCGTCGTGTCCGTCTGCGAGACCGAAGGCATTCCCTACATTACCCCGGACGATCCGAAGTCGCCCGAGCTGCTGGCCCGGATCGCGGCGGTGCAGCCGGACCTGATGTTCAGCTTCTACTACCGCCACATGCTGCCGCAGGCGATCCTGGACGTGGCCCCGGCCTACAACATGCACGGATCGCTGCTGCCGCGCTTCCGCGGGCGCGCGCCGGTGAACTGGGCGGTGCTGCACGGCGCCACCGAAATCGGCGCCACGCTGCACGAGATGACCGTCAAGCCGGACGCCGGCGCCATCGTGGCACAGCAGGCGGTGCCGATCCTGCCCGACGATACCGCCTTCGAGGTGTTCGGCAAGGTGACGGTGGCGGCCGAGCTGGCGCTGTACGGCGTGCTGCCGGCACTGCTGGCCGGCAGCGCACCGCGCATCCCGAACGACCTGGCCCAGGGCAGCTACTTCGGCGGACGCAAGCCTGAGGACGGCCGCATCGACTGGCGCCAGCCGGCCGACGCCATCTACAACCTGCACCGCGCGGTGGCCCCGCCCTACCCCGGCGCCTTTACCGACGTCGGCGCACGCCGCTTCGTGATCGAGCGTGCGCGCCCGTACCGCGGTGCGCGCGCGGACGCGATCGGCGGTTTGCCACCCGGACTGGCGGTCGTGGATAATGCCATCGTCGGCGTGTGCGGCGATGGCCGCGCGCTGGCGATCCACAGCCTGCTGGCCGATGGCGTGCGCATCGCGCCGGCCGAGCTGCAGTCCCTGCTGGCACAGGCACAATAACGGTCTTCGCACAAGCACATGAAAAAAGTCCTCATCCTCGGCGTCAACGGCTTCATCGGTCACCACCTGTCCAAGCGCATCCTCGAGACCACCGACTGGGAAGTCTACGGCATGGACATGCAATGCGAGCGTCTCCAGGACCTGCTCCAGCATCCGCGCATGCATTTCTTCGAAGGCGACATCACCATCAACAAGGAATGGGTCGAGTACCACGTCAAGAAGTGCGACGTGATCCTGCCGCTGGTGGCGATCGCGACGCCATCGACCTACGTCAAGGAACCGCTGCGCGTGTTCGAGCTGGACTTCGAAGCCAACCTGCCGATCGTGCGCTCGGCCGCGAAGTACAGGAAACACCTGATCTTCCCGTCGACCTCGGAAGTCTACGGCATGAGCGCGGACGCCGAATTCGATCCGGAGAACTCGAACCTGGTGTATGGCCCGATCAACAAGCCGCGCTGGATCTATGCCTGCGCCAAGCAGCTGATGGACCGCGTGATCTGGGGCTACGGCATGGAAGGCCTGAACTTCACGCTGTTCCGCCCCTTTAACTGGATCGGCGCCGGGCTGGACTCGATCCATACGCCGAAGGAAGGTTCTTCGCGCGTGCTGACCCAGTTCTTCGGCCACATCGTGCGCGGCGAGAACATCCAGCTGGTCGACGGCGGCCAGCAGAAGCGCGCCTTCACGTACATCGACGACGGCATCGACGCGCTGATGAAGATCATCGAGAACAAGGACGGCAAGGCCAGCGGCCAGATCTACAACGTCGGCAACCCGGTCAACAATTATTCGATCCGCGAACTGGCCGCCATGATGCTGGCGCTTGCGGACGAGTACCCGGAATACCGCGCGAGCGCGAAGGCCGTGCAGCTGGTCGACACCAGCTCGGGCGCCTACTACGGTGCCGGCTACCAGGACGTGCAGAACCGCGTGCCGAAGATCGACAACACCATGCACGACCTGGACTGGGCGCCGAAGGCAGGCATGGCCGACGCGCTGCGCCACATCTTCGACGCCTACCGCGGCCAGGTCGGCGCAGCACGGGCGCTGGTGGACTGATGACCCAGTCCGCCCCCCTGCTCGTCCTCAAGATCGACGTCGACACCTATCGCGGCACGCGCGAGGGTGTGCCCAACCTGGTGCGCATGCTGACGAAACATGCGGCCGGGGCGACCTTCCTGTTCTCGCTCGGTCCGGACCATACCGGCTGGGCCATGCGGCGCGCGCTGCGTCCCGGCTTCTTCCAGAAGGTTTCGCGCACTTCGGTGGTCGAGCACTACGGCTTCCGGACGCTGATGTACGGCGTGTTGCTGCCCGGCCCGGACATCGGCGCCAAGACCGCCGCCGGGATGCGCGCGGTGCGCGACGCCGGCTTCGAGTGCGGCATCCACACCTGGGACCACGTCCACTGGCAGGACCATGTGCGCAACCGCGGCCAGCAATGGACCGACGACATCATGCGCAAGAGCGAGCAGCGCTATGCCGAGGTGTTCGGCGCGGCGCCGCACACCCACGGCGCCGCCGGCTGGCAAATGAACCCGCACGCCTTTGCGCGCCACGACAGCGCCGGCTACCGCTACGCTTCCGACGGCCGCGCCCGGCTGCGCGACAACGGCGCCCTGGCCGATCCGCAGGCCGGCCCCTACCGCTTGCCGGGGCTGGACTGCATCCAGATGCCGACCACGCTGCCGACGCTCGACGAGCTGCTCGGACGCGAGATCGGCGGCGTGCTGCTCGACACCGACAACATCGCCGCCCACCTGCTGGCGCTGACGGCGGAGCCGAAGCGCGACCACGTCTACACGCTGCATGCGGAACTTGAAGGGCAGAAACTCGCCCCCATATTCGAGCAGCTGTTGTCAGGCTGGAAAGCACAAGGCTACCGGCTTGCCTCGATGGCGGACTATTATGAGAAGATAAAACATGCTTCGCTGCCGGCGCATCCGCTGCAGTGGGGCGAAGTGCCCGGCCGGTCAGGCGAACTGATCGTGCTCGATACGAACATTTAAGGGAGAAACCCGTGGCCGAAAGCCCAAGCACAGCATCCGCCGAACCCCTGGCCAATTTCAGCGCCGCGATGACCGGCGACCAGACCTTCGAGCTGAACGGCCGTCCGGCCAAGTACACGGTGCTGTATTTCTATCCCAAGGACAATACCCCTGGCTGCACCACGGAATCCATCGCCTTCCGTGACCACCACGACGCGTTCACCGCGCTGGGCGCCGCCGTATTCGGCCTCAGCCGCGACTCGATGCGTTCGCACGAAAGCTTCAAGGCCAAGCTCGGCCTGCCCTTCGAACTGATCTCCGACCCGGACGAGGCCGTATGCACGCAGTTCGATGTCATGAAGATGAAAAACATGTACGGTAAAAAAGTGCGGGGGGTCGAGCGCAGTACGTTTGTCATTGACGCTGACGGCAAAGTGGTGAAAGAATGGCGTGGTGTGAAAGTTAACAATCACGTTTCCGAGGTGCTCGATTTTTTGAAGAGCCAGCCTTGAAGAGAACACTCTGAACGCTGGCTCCGGTTACCAACCATTGCCCGTTCGGTTCGCCCATTTTGAGTCAACGCTCCACCTCACAGCATCATTCCCATCAGCCTGCCGGCTTTCCCCATCCCTGGGCCCCGGCCGGCTATCTTGCAGGTCCCCTAGTTGCATCTGTCCAGCCCTGCGGCGCACGTGCGCCTGCACCGGGCATTCATCCGACTTTTTTCTAGATTGAGAACCTGATGCCACTACCCAAAATTCCGACCAAGCCAGCGACGATCCTGCTGGCCAAGGACTACCCCAAGGCCGAACCCGGCAAATCGCCTGTCCGCGCAGCCGCGACGGCGGAGAACGACCCCGTCGAAGACCTGATCAGCGGCCCGGCCGTGGCGGCCGCCAAGACCACCCGTGCGCGCAAGTCCAAGGCCGCGTTGCTGGCCGAGGCGCCGGCACGCGAAAGCACGCCGCCGGCCGCACCGGCCACGCTGCCCGCGCCGCCGCGCACGGACAGGCACGGCAAGCCGGGCGCCAACGACGGCGCCACCGCCAAGCTGCGCGAGACCGACATGAACGAGCCGCATCCGGCCAAGCACAAGCCGGTCGAGGTCAACGTCAAGTCGCCGGCCAGCCGCAAGGCCGACACCGCCGGCGTCGCCAAGATGTTCGTGCTCGACACCAACGTGCTGATGCATGACCCGACCTCGCTGTTCCGCTTCGAGGAGCACGACGTCTACCTGCCGATGATGACGCTGGAGGAGCTCGACAACCACAAGAAGGGCATGTCGGAAGTCGCGCGCAACGCCCGCCAGGTCTCGCGCACGCTGGACGCGCTGATCGCCAACACCGACGACGACGCGATCGAGACCGGCATCCCGCTGGCCAAGCTGGGCAACCGCGATGCCAAGGGCCGTTTGTTCTTCCAGACCCGCCTGAACGCCGCCGCCCTGCCGGAAGGCCTGCCCTCGGGCAAGGCCGACAACCAGATCCTGGGCGTGGTGCGCGCGCTCGAAGCCGACCAGTCGGGCCGCGCGATCGTGCTGGTGTCGAAGGACATCAACATGCGCATCAAGGCGCGCGCGATGGGCCTGGCCGCCGAGGATTACTTCAACGACCATGTGCTCGAGGACACCGACCTGCTGTACTCGGGCATCGTGCAGCTGCCGGACGATTTCTGGACCAGGCACGGCAAGAACATGGAGTCGTGGCAGGAGATCAAGGGCGGCAACTCGGCCACCTACTACCGCGTGACCGGCCCCGTGGTCCCGTCGCTGCTGGTGAACCAGTTCGTGTTCTTCGATCCGAAGAACGGCGAAGCGCCCTTCTCCGGCCAGGTCAGGGAAATCAACGGCAAGACCGCCGTGATCCAGACCCTGCGCGACTACAGCCATAACAAGAACAACGTCTGGGGCATCACCGCGCGCAACCGCGAGCAGAACTTCGCGCTCAACCTGCTGATGAATCCGGAAGTCGACTTCGTCACCCTGCTCGGCCAGGCCGGTACCGGCAAGACCCTGCTGGCGCTGGCCGCGGGCCTGGCCCAGGTACTCGAGACCAAGGTCTACAACGAGATCATCGTCACCCGCGTCACGGTGCCGGTGGGCGAGGACATCGGCTTCCTGCCGGGTACCGAGGAAGAGAAGATGTCGCCGTGGATGGGCGCCTTCGACGACAACCTGGAAGTGCTGATGAAAGGCGACGGCGACGCCGGCGACTGGGGCCGCGCCGCCACCCAGGACCTGATCCGCTCGCGCATCAAGATCAAGTCGCTGAACTTCATGCGCGGCCGCACCTTCGTGAACAAGTTCCTGATCATCGACGAGGCGCAGAACCTGACGCCGAAGCAGATGAAGACGCTGGTCACGCGCGCCGGTCCGGGCACCAAGATCCTGTGCCTGGGCAACATCGCGCAGATCGACACGCCGTATCTCACCGAAGGCTCGAGCGGCCTGACCTACGTGGTCGACCGCTTCAAGGGCTGGAGCCATGGCGGCCACGTGACGCTGGCGCGCGGCGAGCGCTCGCGCCTGGCGGATCACGCGAGCGACGTGCTGTAAGCGTCGGCGCTCGTTGAGCGAAAAGCCCGTGGCCGGAAGGTCCACGGGCTTTTTTATTATCGTTGGCCTCGATACGTCGTCCCTGCGAAGGCAGGGACCCAAGTTGCACGCGCTGTCGAAATGCGTCGAACTTGGCCCCCTGCCTTCGCAGGGGCGACGAGCCAAGGTCGCCGGTCACCGCACACCTGGTGCAAGCACACAAAAAAGCCGCCGCATGACCCGGTCGTGCGGCGGCGCCCGTCGGAGGATGCGGATCAGAACTTGTAGCGTGCCCCCAGCATGTAGCGCGGACCGCCGGTGGTGATGGTCAGCACCTGTTCCTTGGTACGGCCATGGGTGCGCTGGTTCTCGTTCAACAGGTTGATGACTTCGAAGGAAAAGCTCAGGTTCTTGTTGAAGTTGTAGCCCACGCTGAGGTCGACCTGGCCGTAAGGCTCGACATAGGTCGGGTTCGGCTGGTTGTTGTTGGTCGGGGACAGCAGGAACTCGTCGCGCCAGTTGTAGGCGGCGCGGAGCGACCACTTGTCGTCCTCGTAGATACCGACCAGGTTGGCCGAATCCGACAGGCCGACCAGCGCGAACTGGTTGCCGAAGCCGGCATTGTCGAAGGCCAGGTCGGACTTCACGTGGGTGTAGTTGGCCTGGATGCCGAGACCGTTGCTGAGGAAATGCTGCCAGTTGATCTCGGCGCCCTTCAGCGTGGCCTTCTTCTCGTTGACGAAGCTGGTCAACAGGTAAGGCAGCGCCGGGTCGCCCGCCACGCCGCTGATGGTGCCGAGGGCGTTGCCGGCCGCGTTGGTACCGGTCATGGTCACGCCCGGGCGGCCATTGAAGTTGCGCAGGATGAAGTTGCGCATGCAGTCGGTATTGGTCGCCGAGCAGCCGGATGCCACGGCCGCGTTCCAGTAGGCGCCGCCGACCGGGGTGGTGGCGGTGGCGGACGGCTCGTTGACCACGACCTGGCCGGCGTAGTTCTCCAGGTTCTTGTGGAACAGGCCGAGCGAGATCATGCTCTGCTTGGTGTAGTACCACTCGGCCGACAGGTCCAGGTTCTTCGACTTGACCGGTTCCAGCGCCGGGTTGCCGCGGCTGCCGGTGACGCCACGCACGCTGGCGGTGCTGTCGATGGTGGTGCCGCCCTGGATCTGGTCGTAGCGCGGACGGCCGATCGTCATGCCGTAGCTGGCGCGCACCTTCAGGTCCGGGCGCACGTCCATGTCCCAGTCCACGGTCGGCAGGAAGCTGCTGTACTTGCCTTTCAGGGTCTGGTAGGTGGTCGAGCCGAACACCAGCGGCAGTTCGTTCTGCGAGATCCAGTTCAGCTGGGTCGGGACCTTGGCCAGGCCGGTCGAGGTCACGTCCGTCTTCTCGTAGCGGAAGCCGACGCCGGTGTGCATCGGCATCGGGGTGTCCCACTCGGTGTTGAACTGCAGGAACAGCGACTTGGTCTTCTCGACGGTGGTGCGGTCGAAGCTCGGATCGTTCAGGCTCGGGGTGTAGCCGGCCTTGTCGCCGGTGAGGGCGATGGCGGCGTCGCGCACCGCGCTGAAGTCGAACAGGTGGATCTGGTTGAACAGGTTCGGGTTGCCCGACCCTTCCAGCTTGCTGAAGTACTGGCGCAGGGTATCGGCGCGCCACAGGCCCTGGTCATAGCCCTGGGTCGGGGTGGCGGTGCCGGTCCAGGTGTCGCGCTGCACCTGCTGGAATTTCGAGTGGTTGTCGACCTTGACGTAGCCCAGGCCGAAGTTCAGGTTCGAGGCTTCCATCAGCTTCAGGTTGCCGCCGCCCTGCACCTGGTCGATCTTCATCTTGTTCAGGCCATCCTGGAACCAGGAACCGCTGACCTGGTGCGGCGCGCGCACGAAGTCGGCGCCCTGGATCGACAGCACCGGCATTTCCTGGCTGAAGTCGAGCGCCGAGGTGCCGCGGCTGAAGCTGACGGTGGCCAGGTCGTTGTTGGAGCCGTACGGGCTGTCCTTCTTGGCTTCGGCGGTCGAGTGGTGGGCGTCGAAGTTCAGGCGCAGGTTCGGCGTGGCGCGCCACTGGGTGTTGAAGCCGATCGAGTTGTTGTTGGTGACGGTGGCGAAGTCGCCGCCGTTCATCGCGATGTCCTGGTTGTTGACGCGCTCTTCGTAGTAGACCGGGGTCGCGACCGGGCCCTTGGTGAAGACGCTCGACTGGACGCCGACATCGTGGTTGAACCAGGCCGACAGCTCGTGGTACTTGGTCTGGATCTTGTTCTGCGAGTAGGTGTAGTCCAGGGTGCTGGTCCAGTCCTTGTTCGGACGGAACTGCAGGGTCAGCTGGCCGTTGGTGCGCTGGCGCTGGGAACCGCGCATGAAGTACGAGATGTTCTGCGGCGTCAGGTAGATGTCGTTCGCGCCCGGCGGGTTGGTGACGTTCGCATAGCCCGGGGTGCCCGGCTGCGGGATCGCGCCGGTCGACTCGTTGCCGATCTTGAAGGGGCCGAGCCAGCCGTTGGTGACCGCCGCCTGGTTCACGCCCAGGTTGCGCTCCTGGTAGCTGCCGCTGACGGACACGCCGAACATGCCGTTGCCGAACACCTTGCTGTAGATGCCCGAGATTTCCGGCGTATACGACCGCTTGGCCTTGTCTTCCTCGGGCAGGTTGTTGTTCGACTTGTCGTACACGCCCTTGATGCCGATGCTGGCGGTATTGCCCAGGTCGAGCGGACGCGCGGTCATGATGTTGATGGTGGCGCCGATGCCGCCCGGCGGGGTGTCGGCGCGTGCGCTCTTGTACACCTGGATCTGCGACACCGATTCCGAGGCCAGGTTGCTGAAGTCGAAGGCGCGGCCGGCCTGGTCGCCCAGGTTGGCGGTCGGCATCTGGCGGCCGTTCAGCAGCACCATGTTGAGGTCGGGGCCGACGCCGCGCACGGTGACGTTGGCGCCTTCGCCGCGGTTGCGGTCGATCGACACGCCCGAGATGCGCTGCAGCGACTCGGCCAGGTTGGTGTCGGGGAACTTGCCGATGTCGTCGGCGACGATGCCGTCGACGATACCGTCGGAATTGCGCTTCAGGTTCAGCGTCGACTGCAGGCTGGCGCGGATGCCGGTGACCTTGACGACGTTGGCCGGCGCCACGTCGGACGTCGGCGCCGGTCCTTCCTGGGCGAAGGCCGGCGCGCCGAACGCGGCGCAGGCGCTGGCGACGGCCAGGCTGATCAGGCGATGCTTGGTAAGCGGATAAGGGGCTGCCCCCTTCTTGATGACTGACACGATGTCTCCTCTCTCGTCTCTGAATGTGGCGCTGCCCGGCCGAATCCGGCGGGCAGGTGCCGCGATGGTGGTAATGCGAACTCACCTGTCCCGTTGCGATGGCGCGTTCGTGCGCGCTTGTTGTGATGGGACCGTTCGTTATTTCTCGAACGTATTAATTGAAGAGAGGTTAAAAAATTAAAATTAATTGGTCAATCGAACGAACCGACTATTTTGGTGCGTCGATGCCCAAAAATCATGCAAATCGGGTAAAAACGCGCGATGTTAGCGCTAGACATCGTGCTGTTATGCAGCAAATGGCGATCCTAATGAAATCGATTTCATAAATAAATCAATGACTTCGTGTATTTCGGTCCATTACGTATCAGCAGCACGCGCCCCTCTTTTGGTTGGACCAGTTGACGAAAATTCATTTTTGTAACAAGCACTCCCTGTGTTGCACAAATATCACACATTGCGGAAGTTCTTGACATGAGAACGACCACAGCGCTGAACTGGCGCCAGACGAAACAAGGGCCGGACGTGTGCGCATCCGGCCCTTTTCGATTCACCCCAAGTTGCTTAGTCGCCGTTCTTCTGCACGAACACCGCCACCGTCCGCGCCGGCACGCTGAAGCTGGCGCTGTCGCGGTCGTAGTCGGCGGCCTTCACCACCTCGTCGCTGCCGCGGCGCTGGATGCTGTGCAGGGCCAGCTTCTTGCCTTTCAGCTCGGGAATGGCGAAGGTCTTGACGGTCTTGTCGACGTTGAGCAGCACCACCACGCGCGCATACCCGGCACCCGGATACGGGCGCGGGTTGGCGCCGTCGAGGCTCATCACCACCAGGCCCGGCACCTGGTCGGGGCCGACGTTGTGGAACCTCAGGCGCTCGCTCACGTCCTGGCCGGTGCGCAGGCGGAACAGCGTGCTGTCCTTGCGGATCGCCAGGAAGTCCTCGAACACGTCGCGCGCCTGCACGATCGCGCGGGTGTCCGGCTTGATCAGCGGGTTGGCCAGCACCGGCGCCATGTACTGCCAGTTGCCCTGGTTGGCGCCCGCCAGCGGCAGGCCGACGCCGAAGTTGTTCGACGCGTAGCTGTAGTCGAGGCGGTTGAACCAGTCGCCGGCGTTGTAGCTGTCGCGCTCGAGCGACTTCGAACGCAGGATTTCCTGGCCGGCGTGGATGAACGGGATGCCCTGGGCCAGCAGGACCACCGCCGCGCCCAGGTTCTGCACGCGCACGCGGTCGGCCAGCGAGGTCGATTGCGGCAGGCGCATCGCGTTGATGTCGAACAGGGTCTGGTTGTCGTGCGCCTCGATGTAGTTGATGATCTCGGCCGGGTTGGCGGTGAAGCCGGCGCGCTGGCCGAAGTAGTCGATCTCGGCGTTGCTGCGCACGGCGCCGGTGCGGTCGGTGAAGCGGTAGTCGCGCAGCGTGCCCGACAGCCCTACCCGCGTCAGGTCGGCCAGGCGCAGCACGTCGTCGCGGGTCTGGTTCGACTGGCCGTTGGGATCGGTCCAGGCGCCGTTGATGAAGCCCTGCTGGGTGACCAGCGCGGCGCCGGTGTCGCAGCAGCCGCCGCCGCGGATCGGGTCGCGCATGCGGTCGTTGAACGCGCCGATGCCGGTGCCGTACAGGTTGGCCTGGCGCGCCACCGGGAAACGGGTGTCGTTGGCCACGGTGCCGGTATTCCAGGCTTCGCCGTACAGATAGATGTCGCGGCCGGCGGCCTTGTTGACCTCGGTCTGCAGGCGCTTGATCAGGTCGAGCGGGCTCAGGCCCATGATGTCGAAGCGGAAGCTGTCGACCTTGTACTGCCTGGCCCACAGCGACACCGAATCGATCATCAGCTTGCCCATCATGACGTTTTCCTGGGCGGTGTCGGCGCAGCAGCTGTCGTTCAGGATGCCGCCGGTCTGGTTGAGGCGGTAGTAATAGGCCGGCACGATGCGGTCCAGCACCGACAGCGGCCCCTGCTGCGACTGGCTGGTGTGGTTGTAGACCACGTCCAGGGTCACGCGCAGGTCGGCCTGGTGCAGCGCCTGCACCATCTCGCGGAACTCGCGCACGCGCACCGCGCCGTCGTTGGCGTCGGTGGCGTAGCTGCCCTCGGGCGCGTTGTAGTGCACCGGATCGTAGCCCCAGTTGAAGCAGTCGCTGTCCTGGGCGGCGGCCACCGCCGCCTGCTGGGCGGTGCCGTCGGGCGCGCCGTCGGGCACCGCGGGGGTGCTGCAGCCGGCCTCGCCGACGCTGGCGAAGTCGAAGCTCGGCAGCAGGTGCACGTGGGTCATGCCGGCCTTGGCCAGCGACTTCAGGTGGCGCATGCCGTTCGAGGTGCGGTCGGTGAAGGCCAGGTATTTGCCGCGGTGCGCCGCCGGCACCGAGCTGTCGGCGGCCGAGAAGTCGCGGATGTGCAGTTCGTACAGCGCGATGTCGGTCGGGTGCGCGAGCGCCGGGACCGGCGTGTGGTCCCAGTTGGCCGGCTTCATCTGCGGGCTGTCGAGATTGGCCAGGAAGCTGCGCGCGCTGTTGGCGCTCAGGCTCACCGAGTACGGGTCGGTGACGGTGTTCGACACCAGCTTGTTGTCGGCCCAGCGCGACAGCACGTCCACGGTATAGGTGTAGTAGGCGCGGTTGGTCCAGGACGCGTCCGGCGCGGTATAGCGCCAGACGCCGCTGGCGCCGTCGCGCGCCATCGCCACCGTGTTCGCCGATGTGGCGGCGGCGCCCGGGTACACGTTCAGGGCCACCGACTTGGCGGTCGGCGCCCACACGCGGAAGGTCGGCACGCCGGCCGCGCTGAAGGTCACGCCGAGCTGGGCCTGCACGGCTTTCGCGGCGAACACGTCGTCCAGCATGCCGGCCGACTGCAGCGAGGTCGCCTGCACCAGCCGGCCGGCGCCATCGTACTGGGCGATGGCGAACTGGCCGCTGGCCAGTTGCGGCAGCATGGCGGCGTCGGCGCCGGCCAGGCGCAGGCCGGTGGCGCCGGCCAGGTGCGGGTATTTCAGGCGGATCGCGTCCGGCAGCGCGGCCACGGCCAGGTCGAAGCTGGCGTCGACGCCGCGGGTGCCCGCCGAGGTGAACGCCAGGCCGCCGTTGGCCGCGTACAGCAGCTTGTAGCTGGCGCCGGCCGGGGCGCCGGGCCAGGCCAGCGTGGTCGCGCTCAGCCAGTGGGCGTTGGCGCCGGCCAGGTTGCCGAGCTTGAGTTCGGGCGGCGCGCTGTACACGGTGCAATCGCCTTCCTGCATCCAGATTTCCTGGCCACGCGCGGCGATGTCCGGGTTCAGGGCGGCTTGCTGGTCGCTGCTGCAATTCTTGTTGCCGCTGCCGTCGGTGACCAGGAAGGCAATCGCGGTCTTGCCGGCCGCAAGCGGGATGTCGACATAGCCGCCGAAGCTGTCGCTGGCGCCGAACATGAAGCGGTCGGTGATCCAGGCAGCGCTCGGCCTGGCCGGACCGTCCCAGGAATACACGCCCCACTGGGCGCTGTCGCCCTGGATGCGGTGGAAATGCATGCGGATGGTGCCGGCGGCCACGGCGGCACCGGCGGCGCTGCCGGTCTCGGCCAGGAAGCGCGCCCCGGACGCGCTGCCCTGCCGGGTCTCGTCGCCGGCGCCGCAACCGGCCAGGGCCGCGACAATGCCTGCCGCCACGGCCAGGCGTGACCATGAAGTCAAACTACGTCTGCTGAACATGTTGTCTCCGTATTCATTCTTGTTTGTACCGCTCCATGAAGTCGGTGCGGTTCTTTTCGGCATACAGCCGTGTGTAATATTACTACTACAAGAAATGGTACAGATCAGCGGACGCAAGCGTGCGCGGCGGTTGTGGCGGTTTTGCCGCAGCGCCGGAAACGAGGACCAAAACAAGGACGAAAAAAAAGGCAGGGTAAGCACCCTGCCCTTCTTGTCGGCACCCTGCCGCTTTACAGGATATGGGTACCGATCCACCAGAAGATGGCCGACATGAAGGCCGCCGCCGGGATGGTGACGATCCATGCCCACACGATGTTGCCGGCCACGCCCCAGCGCACCGCCGACGCCTTTTGCGCCGAGCCGACGCCGACGATGGCGCCGGTGATCGTATGGGTGGTCGAGACCGGCACGCCCCAGAAGCTGGCCAGCAGCAGCGTGATCGCGCCGCCGGTCTCTGCGCAGAAGCCGCCCACCGGTTTCAGCTTGGTGATCTTCTGGCCCATGGTCTTGACGATGCGCCAGCCGCCGAACAGCGTGCCGAAGCTGATCGCCGCATAGCAGGAGATGATCACCCACAGCGGCGGATAGGCGTCGTTGGCGTTGGTGTAGCCGGCGGCGATCAGCAGCATCCAGATGATGCCCATGGTCTTTTGCGCGTCGTTGCCGCCGTGGCCCAGCGAGTAGCCGGCGGCCGACACCAGCTGCAGGCGGCGGAACCAGGTATCGACCTTGCGCGGCGTCGATTTCACGAAGATCCACGACACCAGCAGCATGTTGATCGAACCGAGGACGAAGCCCAGCAGCGGCGCCACCACGATGAACGCCACGACCTTGATCAGGCCGGCCGCCACCAGCGAACCGGTGCCGGCCTTGGCCACGGCGGCGCCGACCAGGCCGCCCACCAGGGCATGCGAGGACGACGACGGGATGCCGTAGTACCAGGTGATGATGTTCCAGACGATGGCCCCGACCAGGGCCCCGAATATGACGTAATGGTCGACCACGTCGGGGTGGATGGTGTCCTTGCCGATGGTCGCGGCCACCTTCATGCTGACCACGAAGATCGCGACGAAGTTGAAGAAGGCGGCCATGGCGACGGCGGCTTGCGGCTTCAGCACGCCGGTCGAGACGACGGTCGCGATCGCGTTCGCCGAATCGTGGAAACCGTTCATGAAATCGAAGACCAGCGCTAAAAAGACGAGCAGGCCCAGCACCCAGATGCTGATATGAATAGTGTTCATCTTGTTGTTATTGTTATGGCGTTACGCGTTCTCGACGATGATGCCTTCGATGATGTTCGCGACATCCTCGCAGCGGTCGGTGACGGTCTCGAGGATCTCGTAGATGGCCTTCATCTTGATCAGGTTGCGCACGTCCGGTTCGTCTCGGAACAGCTTGGACATGGCGGCGCGCATCACGTGGTCGGCGTCCGATTCCAGGCGGTCGATCTCTTCGCAGATCGCGACCATCTTCTGGGCATTGTCCATGTTGTGCAGCATGCCGACGGCTTGCTGCACCTTTTCGCAGCAGGCCAGGCACAACTCGGCCAGGCGCTTGGCTTCCGGGGTCACGGCTTGCAGGTCGTACAGCGAAATCGTTTGCGCAGCATCTTCCATCATGTCCAGGATGTCGTCCATGCGCGTGATCAGCTTGTGGATGTCGTCGCGGTCGAGCGGGGTGATGAAGGTCTTGTGCAGCAGATCGACCGTGGCGTACGTGATCTTGTCCGCCTGTTTTTCGAGGCTTTCCACGGCATGGGTGCGGTTTTCCAGGTCGTCGAAGTTGGTCATCAGACCGACCATCTCCTGCGCACCTTTCACGCACAGGGCAGCGTGCTGGTTGAACAGGTCAAAAAATTTGCCCTCCGTGGGCATCAGGCGTCCAAACATGTAATTCTCCGTTGGTAGATCTCTTGGGGACTTCTCGAGGGGCACGGCACAAGGTTTCCCCCCAGCCTGCGCCGGGTGGAAACACGCACCATGTCTATTTTTATTGCTATTGTTATGCGCGCTTATTGGCCAGGTCAGTCACCCTGGTAAACACTGAGGTTGCCGCTGTAATTGCCGAATTTGGTGTACATACCCATCCAGGTCAGGCGGATCGCCCCGATCGGGCCGTTACGCTGCTTGCCGATGATGATCTCGGCGGTGCCCTTGTCGGGTGAATCCGGGTTGTAGACCTCGTCGCGGTACAGGAAGATGATCACGTCGGCGTCCTGCTCGATAGCGCCCGATTCGCGCAGGTCGGACATCACGGGGCGCTTGTTCGGACGCTGTTCCAGCGAGCGGTTCAGCTGGGACAGCGCGATCACCGGGCAGCCGAGTTCCTTGGCCAGGCCTTTCAGGCTACGCGAGATTTCCGAAATCTCGGAAGCACGGTTGTCGCCCGGCTTGGAACCCTGCATCAGCTGCAGGTAGTCGACGATGATCAGGCCGAGCTTGCCGCACTGGCGCGCCAGGCGGCGCGCGCGGGCGCGCATCTCGATCGGGTTCAGCGCCGGGGTCTCGTCGATGAAGACCTGCGCATCGTTCATCTTCTGGATCGCATGCGTCAGGCGCGGCCAGTCTTCGTCGTTCAGCTTGCCGGTACGCAGGCGGTGCTGGTCGAGCTGGCCGACCGAACCGAGCATACGCATCGCCAGCTGGGTGCCGCCCATCTCCATCGAGAAGATCGCCACCGGCAGGCCGGCTTCGATCGCGACCGCTTCGCCGATGTTGACCGAGAACGCGGTCTTGCCCATCGACGGACGGCCGGCCACGATGACCAGGTCGCCCGGCTGCAGGCCCGAGGTCATCTTGTCGAGGTCGATGAAACCGGTCGGGACGCCGGTGATCTCGCCCTGGTTTTCGCGGCTGTAGAGTTCGTCGATACGCTCGACCACCTGGGTCAGCAGCGGCTGCACCGGCAGCCAGCCCTGGGCGCCGCGGGCACCCTGCTCGGCGATCGCGAAGATGCGCGACTCGGCCTCGTCGAGGATCTGCTTGACCTCGGCGCCCTGCGGATTGAAGGCCTTGCCGGACACTTCGTCGGCGACGGTGATGAGTTGGCGCAGCACGCCGCGGTCGCGCACGATCTCGGCGTAACGGCGGATGTTGGCGGCGGACGGCGTGTTTTGCGCCATCGCGTTGAGGTACTGCAGGCCGCCCACGTCCTCGGCCTTGCCGAGCTGGACGAGCGACTCGTAAACGGTGATCACGTCGGCCGGTTTGCCGGAATTGATCAGGCGCACCATCTGTTCGAAGATGATCCGGTGGTCGTAGCGGTAGAAATCGTCCGCATGCATGAAATCGGCGATGCGGTCCCACGCCGCATTATCGCGCAGCAGGCCGCCGATGACGGATTGTTCTGCTTCGATGGAATGCGGGGGAATGCGGAGCGACTCGATTTGCGGGTCTGCTGGGGTGTTCATGGGCGGCATTATACCCGTTTGCCACCAGCCGCTGAAATGATTGGAGAGTTTTAGAAGGGTTTGAAAGTTTTTCAAAAGAAAAAGCCGGGCATTTGCCCGGCTTTTTTCTCATTCCAGCAACAGAATGCTGATTACGCTGCTTCGCCAACCACGGCGATGGTCACGTCGACCACCACGTCGGTGTGCAGGGCAACTGCAACCGGGTGCTCGCCGGTGGTCTTCAGCGGACCGGTCGGCAGGCGAACCTGTGCTTTTTCAACAGCGAAACCTTGCTTGGTCAGGGCTTCGGCGATGTCGAAGTTGGTGACCGAACCGAACAGACGGCCATCGACGCCGGCTTTCTGGGCGATGGTGACGGTCATGCCGTTCAGCTTTTCGCCCTGGGCTTGCGAAGCGGCCAGCTTTTCGGCGGCAACTTTTTCCAGTTCGGCGCGCTTGACTTCGAACTCGGCCACGGCGGCGGTGGTCGCGCGGCGGGCCATTTTTTGCGGGATCAGGAAGTTACGTGCGTAACCGTCCTTGACCTTGACGACGTCGCCCAGGTTGCCGACGTTGACGACTTTTTCCAGCAGGATAACTTGCATATTATTCTCCAGTATTTACTTGTGCTCGTTGCCGTAGCGACTTAAGCGTTGTGCAGGTCGGTGTACGGCAGCAGGGCCAGGTAACGTGCGCGCTTGATCGCGGTGTCCACTTGGCGCTGGTAGTGCGCCTTGGTGCCGGTCAGGCGTGCCGGCATGATCTTGCCGTTTTCCTGGACGAAATCTTTCAGGGTGTCGACGTCTTTGTAGTCAACCTGTTCCACGCCTGCAGCGGTGAAGCGGCAGAATTTCTTGCGCTTGAACAGCGGGTTCTGCTGTTTGCGCTTCAGTTTTTCTTTGGCTTTGTTTTTGTCGAACTTTTTACCGAATGCCATTTGAGGCTCCTGTATCTATAAACGTGCTCGCTAGTCGATCGACTATTCGGCGGCACTGAAATCAATGATGTGAAACACCAGGGCTTTGCTGTGACGGCTCTTCCTGGCGAGAAACCCGTCGAAGCGATGCACCGCGCCCAGTTCGGCATTGGCGAAGCGGCCGGAGATTTCTCCCGCGGCCACCGCGCCGATTTCGAACTCCACCTGCCTGGCGATGCCCGCTTCGAGTTGCTGCGACTGGTGCTGCAAGGTCGCGCCAACGATCGGGATGCCGGCCGGGGTATAACGCAGGGTATCGCGCTCGAGGATGCTGGCTACCAGCGACAGCGCGTTCACCAAGCGGTTTTCACTACGCGTTCGCTTGCGCCTTAGGCTGCAGCGGCCGGGGCGGCTGCCTGCTCGGCACGGTGGCTCTTGGCTGCGTCTTCGCGCTGGACCGACTTCATCATCGGCGACGGTGCGGTTTCAGCCTTCTTCATCTTCACGGTCAGATGACGCAGCACGGCATCATTGAATTTGAATGCGGTTTCCAGCTCGACCAGGGTCTCGTTGTCGCACTCGATGTTCATGCAGATGTAGTGTGCCTTCGGCAGTTTCTGGATCTGGTAAGCCATTTGACGACGGCCCCAATCTTCAACGCGGTGGATGTTGCCGCCGCGCGAGGTGACCGTGGTCTTGTAGCGTTCGATCATCGCCGGGACCTGCTCGCTTTGGTCCGGGTGGACGATAAACACGATTTCATAATGACGCATGCATTACTCCTTGAGGACGTTAAACAGATGCCCACCTCGGCGTCAAGACGAGTGTGGGAAGGGAAAGCCAAACATTATAACCGGAAAAACGTCAAGCGCTCAATCGCTTTGTTGCCTCATCGGGCCCTCGGCGTGTCCGAGCCGGTCCCGCGCCACCCCTGCCGCGCCGCTTTCGACAAAAATGTCGTCAAAATACGTGAATCCCCTTGCGTACGGCGCAATACTGTACAAAAATACAGTCTGTCCCAGCACCCATGATTCCACTAACCCATGCTTAAGCTCACCGCAAGGCAAGAACAGATCCTCAACCTGATCAAGGAAGCCATCGACAACACCGGTTTCCCGCCGACCCGCGCCGAAATCGCGCAAGAGCTTGGCTTCCGCTCGGCGAATGCCGCCGAGGAACACCTGCAAGCCCTGGCGCGCAAGGGCGCGATCGAAATTTCTCCCGGTACTTCGCGCGGCATCCGCCTGATCGGTGCGTCGACCGCGGCCGCGCCGGAAGCCGGCGCACCCCTGCCGCCGGTCCCGCACGTGCCCGCCGCGTTGCTGATGTCGCTGCCACTGGTCGGGCGCGTCGCCGCCGGTTCGCCGATCCTGGCCCAGGAACACGTCGAGGCCAACTACGCGGTCGACCCGGCCATGTTCTCGAGCAAGCCCGACTTCCTGCTGAAGGTCAAGGGCTGGTCGATGCGCGACGCCGGCATCTGCGACGGCGACATCCTGGCCGTCAAGAAGGTCGACAGCGCCAAGAACGGCCAGATCGTGGTCGCCCGCATCGGCGAGGAAGTCACGGTCAAGCGCTACCGCAAGACCGGCGCCACCATCGAACTGCTGCCGGAGAACCCGGACTTTTCCATCATCACCGTCGATCCGCAGACCGACGAGTTCGCGCTCGAAGGCCTGGCGGTCGGCTTGATGCGGTCCTGGCACTAGAGGGGGCAGAGCCCGGTTATTCCGCTGGGGCTCCGACCCCGGTGTTCAGCCGCGAACCCCATCCAAGCCGAAACAAGACGGCCTGCACACCTGCAGGCCGTTTTCGTTGATGCGTTCCTGGCTGAACACCGGGGCCAGAGCCTCTAAAAAGAAGAACCGGGCTCTGACCCCTGGGGCGCGTTCTTCACCATCTCGTTGTGCTCCTTCACATAGGCCTCGGTGGCGTTGCGCCAGGCCGTGAAATCCGCCACCACCAGCTTGCCGCTGACCTGCGTGTCTTCGGACACGCGCTTGCCGACGTCGTCGAGGTGGGCCGTCGCCTTGTCCATCTCTTCCTTCGTCATCAGCTTGGCCAGGTCTTCCGGGATGCGCCTGGCCAGCGGGATCGACGCGTTCAGGTGTTGCACGAAACGGTTGTGGCAATCCTGCCAGGCTTGCATGCGGGCGCTGTAGCGGTCGATGTCCTCGTTGACCTTGGACATGGCGGGGAAGCGCGGCGCCGGGCAGCGGTAGTCGCCGCTGCGCAGGTCCGCGCCGTCGTATTGCACCATCCAGTAGTCGATGTCGGCGCGGCGCGCTTCGCGCTGCTGCATCATGTCGAGCGAAGCGATCGCGACCGCATTGCCCTTGGCCGCGGCCTTGCGGAACCACTCGGCCGACTTGGCCATGTCGACCATGCCCGCTTCGCCATAGAAATACATTTCGCCCAGGTGCTGCTGGGCCATGACGTTGCCGGCGCTGGCCAGCTTCGTGTACTTCTGCAAGGCCTCGGGATAGGCTTTCTTGGCGAACAGCGCATCGGCGGCGGCGAGCTCGGCGGGTGCATGGGTGACGGCATCGGCAGCCAGGGCGGTGCCGCCGAACAGCAGCGCGGCGCAAAACAGGAGGGTCTTCATGGCGGACTCGGATTGATCGTAATGAAAAGCAATGGCACGATCATAACGCCGGTGCGCCGCCGGCTCAACCTGCAAGCGCGGCGGCGCATCGTCTTTTACGGCGATGGATGACGGGACCAGCGGGTGCGGACGAGCGGATCTGGACGCGTGGCTCAGCCGTCCAGCGCATCGCCGAAATCGCGCAGCAGGTCCGCACTGTCCTCGATGCCCACCGATACCCGGATCAGCGACTCGGCGATACCCATGCTGGCGCGGCGCTCCGGGCCCATCTCGAAGAAGATCGTGTGCGCCACCGGGATCACCAGCGTGCGGGTATCGCCCAGGTTGCTGGCCGGGATGGCCACGCGCAGGCGGTTCAGGTAGTCGAAGCAGTCGATCCCGTCCTTCAGCTCGAACGAGAACAGCGAACCGAAGGCGCGGAAGTGTTCGCTTGCCAGCGCATGCTGCGGGTGCGAGGCCAGGCCGGGATAGTGGACGGCGGCCACGCGCTCGTCCGCTTCCAGCATGCGCGCCAGCGCCAGCGCGTTGGCGCTGGTGCGCTCCATGCGCAGCGCCAGGGTCTCGGCGCCGACGGCGATATGGTGCGCCGCTTCCGGCGCCAGCGAGGCGCCGAAGTCGCGCAGCGACTTGGCGCGCAGCTGCGCCATGCCCTGGGCGGCGGGCGCCAGCTTGCGGAAGTTGGGGGCGATGTTGGGGAAGGCGCTCCAGTCATACAGACCGGTGTCGGTGAGCGCGCCGCCCAGCGCCATGCCGTGGCCGCCGATCGACTTGGTCAGCGAATTCACCACCAGGCCGGCCCCGACCGCCTTCGGGCGGAACAGCCAGGGCGTGGTCATGGTGTTGTCCACGACGTACAGGATGCCGCGCGCGCGGCACAGGGCGCCGATGCGCGCCAGGTCGGCGACCTGCGTGCGCGGGTTGGCGATGGTTTCCACGAACACCAGGCGCGTGTTCTCGCGCAGCGCGGCCTCCACGTTGGCGACGTCGGTGGCGTCGACGAAAGCCACTTCGGTGCCCTGCCCCGCCACCGTGTTCCACAGGCTGTTGGTGTTCCCGAACAGGAAGCTCGACGACACCACATGGTCGCCGTCCTTCAGCAGCGCCTGGGCCAGCGCGCCGATCGCCGCCATGCCGGTGCCGAAGCACAGGGTGGCGACGCCGTCTTCCATCTGGGTGATCTTGTCTTCCAGCGCCGACACGGTCGGGTTGCCCTGGCGGCCATAGCGGAAGCCCGGTTCCTTCCCCTGGAATACCGAGGCCAGCTGGCGCGCATCGGTATAGCCGAAGGCGACCGAGGTGTGCACCGGCTTGTGCAGCGAGTTGTGTTCGATCGGCTTGCGCCGGTCGTTGTGCAGGATAGTGGTGGTGAAACCGTAGGATGGTTTGTCGCTCATGGTCGCGCTTGTAGGTTCGATGCTTGCAAATGAAAACGGGCGCCCGCGGCGCCCGGTCGAGGATGCCGCGCTTACTCGGCGGGCACCGACGGATTCAGGTTCAGCTGGGTCCGTACCACGTCCTCGGACGACTTGCCCGACGACTTGTGGCGGTGGCTTTCCAGCCGGTCCAGGTATTCCGCCGAGATGTCGCCGGTGATGTAGATGCCGTCGAAGCACGAGGCTTCCACGCTGGTCAGCGCCGGGTTGACGTCCATGATCGACTTCTTCAGCGCCTCGATGTCCTGGTAGACCAGGCGGTCGGCGGTGATCTCGCGGCACACCTCTTCCACCGTGCGGCCGTGGGCGATCAGCTCGTCGCGGGTCGGCATGTCGATGCCGTACACGTTCGGGTACAGCACCGGGGGCGCGGCCGACGCGAAGAACACCTTACGGGCGCCGGCCTCGCGCGCCATCTGCACGATCTCGCGGCTGGTGGTGCCGCGCACGATCGAATCGTCGACCAGCAGTACGTTCTTGTCCTTGAATTCGGAGGCGATCGCGTTCAGCTTCTGGCGCACCGATTTCCTGCGCATGCCCTGTCCCGGCATGATGAAGGTGCGGCCGATGTAGCGGTTCTTGATGAAGCCTTCGCGGTATTCCACGCCGAGCTTGAGCGCCAGCTGGATCGCGGCCGGGCGCGACGAGTCCGGGATCGGCATCACGACGTCGATCTCCTCGACCGGGATTTCCTTGCGGATCTTGTCGGCCAGGTATTCGCCCATCTTGAGGCGGGTGGCGTACACCGACGCGCCGTCGATCACGGAGTCCGGGCGCGCCAGGTACACGTACTCGAAGGCGCACGGATTCAGCGACGATTTCTCGGCGCACTGGCGCGCGTGCATGTTGCTGTCGTTGTCGATGAAGACCGCCTCGCCCGGCGCGATGTCGCGCATGAAGCGGAAGCCCATGCCTTCCAGGGCCACCGATTCGCTGGCGACCAGGTATTCCGGGCCGTTCTCGGTCTCGTTCACGCCGATGCACAGCGGACGGATGCCGAACGGGTCGCGGAAGGCCAGCAGGCCGTGGCCGGCGATCTGGGCGATCACGGCGTAGGCGCCGCGCACGCGCTTGTGCACCATGGCGACCGCCTTGAACACGGCGTCCTGGTCGAGCGTGTAGCCGTCGGCGGCCTGCTGGACCTCGTGCGCCAGTACGTTCAGCAGCACTTCCGAGTCGGAATCGGTGTTGATATGGCGGCGGTCGTTGCGGAACAGCTCATCCTTCAACTGGGCCTGGTTGGTCAGGTTGCCGTTGTGCGCCAGCGTGATGCCGAACGGCGCGTTGACGTAGAACGGCTGCGCCTCTTCCTCGCTCGACGAGCCGGCGGTCGGGTAGCGGCAGTGGCCGATGCCGGAATTGCCGTGCAGCGAACGCATGTTACGTGTGCGGAACACGTCGCGCACCAGGCCGTTGGCCTTGTACATCGAGAACATGCTGCTGTGATTGGTTGCGATGCCTGCCGCATCCTGACCGCGGTGCTGCAACAGCAGCAATGCGTCATACAACAGCTGGTTGACGGGGGCTTGCGAGACGACGCCGACGATGCCACACATGGTGCACTCCTAAACAGCTAAACGAAAGAAATTAGAACCGGACATGCTGCGCCAGGGCAGCAGGCAAGAAAGGCTTGACCGTCAATGCACCCGTCTCCGCCATGGGCGAGAGCAGCGCATCTTTCCAGAAAGCCTGGTGGGGGATGGAGGTCATCCCGCACAATATGACGCCGGCCAGCACGATTACAATGCCCCGGCCCAATCCGAACAGCCCGCCCAGGCCGCGGTCGGCCAGCGACAGTCCGGCCGCCTCGACCACGGCGCCGACCGCCAGTGCCAGCAAGCCCATCAGGACGCGTACGCCGAGGAACAAGGCGATGAAGGCCACGATCAGTTTCACCGTCTCGCCCGGAATCACGGATGGTAGCATGGGTGCCAGTTTGGCGCCGAAGGCATTCGCCACGACGAAGGCCGCGACCCAGCCCACCAGCGACAGGATTTCCTTGACCAGGCCGCGCATGGTGCTGATGACCACCGATGAAATCAGGATGAACAGCACCAGGTAATCGAAGATCGTCACGGCGCGGATCAGAGACCCAGTTTGCCCAGCTTGGCACGCACGCGGTCGGCCTCGTCCTTGCTGAGCGGACCGATCTTCACGCGGATCAGTTCACCGAACTTTTCCGTATGCGAGCTGATGCCGGCGCCGCGCAGGCGGGCCTGCACTTCCGCCGCCTTTTCCTGGCTCGACATGGCCGCGACCTGCAGCGTGACCTTCGGACCGCCCGCATCGGCCGGCTTGTCCTTTTCCTTGTCGACCGGCTTGCCCTGCAGGATGGCGAGCGCGCGCGCCTCGCTTTGCGCCGCGCTCGGCACCGGCTTGGCCGGCTTGTCCTCGGCCTTGGCATGCGCCTTCTCTTCAGCGCGCAGGCGCTGGAGACGCTCGGCCTTCTCGGCCTTCTCGGCACGCTCGCGCTCGGCGCGTTCGGCCCTGTCGCTGCGTTCGCGCTCGGCACGGGCCAGGCGTTCGGCACGCTCGCGTTCGGCGCGTTCGGTACGCTCCCGTTCGGCCCGCTCGGCGCGTTCCCGCTCGGCCCGCTCGGCCACCCGCGTGTCGGGCCTGGCTTCCTTGTGCTCGGGCTTCACGGCCTCGGGCCTGGCTTCAGGTTTGGACGCCGGCTTGAGCTTGGCCACGGCCGCCCTGGACTCGGTTGGCTTGGCCGCGGCGGCGGACGGTGCGTCGATGATTTCCTCGTCCTGGCCGACGCTGTCCTCGGCGGCGACCGCCTTGCCGGCGGCGCCCTGCTGCTCGGGCGAGCCGGGCTCGGCCGCGCCCGGCACCGGCAGCGGCGCCGCCTTGTCCTTGGACGGGATCTGGATCGCGATGTCGCCGGCCACCGGCTTGGGTTCGGAATCGAGCAGCATCGGCAGGCCGACGGCGGCCGCCAGCGCCAGCGCGATGGCGCCGACCAGGCGGCGCCGGGCGCGCTTCTTTTCGGGCAGCATGGGATCGTTGCCGCTGCGGCGTCCGGCGGCACCGCCGCCGGCGTTGCTGGGGCGCTTGGCGCGGGCACGCTCGCCGACGGCGGCGTCGTCATCCTTGCTGTAGAAACGACCGCTGTCGTCGGCAGTGCGGCCTTGCTTGTTTTTACTGAAGAACGAGAACAAGCCCATGCGATATCAGGTCAATGAAGGGATGATTTACGGGCGGCCATGACGCCGGCCACGGTATAGAACGAGCCAAAGACCACTATTCTATCATCCTGACCAGCCCGGCTAGTTGCATCTGCGAACGCCGATGCCGGGTCAAGGAAGGTTTTCACCGAAAATTCGTCCGCCTTGGCGCCGGCCGGCTTCTTTTCTTCCAGCAGCGCGGCCAGTTTCGCCACGTCGGCCGAGCGCGGCGAATCCAGCGCGGTCACGCACCAGTGGTCCACGTACGGCGCCATGTGCTCCACCACGGCCTCGATATCCTTGTCCTGCATGATGCCGAACACCGCATAGGTGAAGCGGTGGAAGCCCATGTTGCCCAGGTTCTGGGCCAGGGCCGCCGCCGCGTGCGGGTTGTGGGCCACGTCGAGCACCGTGGTCGGGCGTCCCGGCAGCACCTGGAAGCGGCCCGGCAGTTCGACCATGGCCAGGCCGGCGCGCACTTCCTGGGCGCCCACCGGCAATCGCATGCGCAGTGTTTCCAGCGCGGCCAGCCCGGCCGACGCATTCAACAGCTGGTTCGCGCCACGCAGCGCCGGATAGGCCAGCGAGTTGCGGCGCTGCGCGCGGCCGCCGTAGGCCCACTGCTGCTGGTCGCCCTGGTAGTTGAAGTCGCGCCCCAGCAGCCACAGGTCGGCGCCGATCTTTTGCGCATGGTCGATCAGCGACTGCGGCGGCAGCGGATCGCTGCAGATCGCCGGCTTGCCCGGACGGAAGATGCCGGCTTTCTCGAAGCCGATCTCCTCGCGCGTATCGCCGAGGTAATCCTTGTGGTCGATGTCGATGCTGGTGACGATCGCCACGTCGGCATCGATCACGTTGACCGCGTCCAGGCGTCCGCCCAGGCCCACCTCGAGGATGGCGATGTCGACCCCGGCCTTCGAGATCAGGTGCATGATCGCCAGTGTGGTGAACTCGAAATAGGTCAGGTCGATGTCGCCGCGCGCTGCTTCCACGATGTCGAACGCCGCCACCAGCGCTTCATCGCTCGCCATCTCGCCGTTGATGCGGGCGCGTTCGTTGAAGTCGAGGAAGTGCGGCTTGATGTACAGGCCGACGCGGTAGCCGGATTGCAGCAGCACGGCTTCCAGCATGGCGCAGGTCGAACCCTTGCCGTTGGTGCCGGCGACCATGATGACGGGGCATTCGAACGCGAGCTGCATGCGTTCCTTGACGGCGCGCACGCGGTCCAGGCCCATGTCGATGTGGGTTTCGGCATGGCGCGACTCGAGCAGCGCCAGCCAGTCGGGCAAGGTGGTGGGAAGATTTTGCATGGTATTGATGCTGGAGCAAGCGGCGGACGCCCGCTGGAGCCGGTGAAAAGGTTGTTAGCCTGTGAACGTCGTCCCCGCGCAGGCGGGGACCCATACCGAGCTCCAGAAACCCGTATTCCGGAACAGTCGAGCCATTCCAGATGGCCCGAATTGCTGTTACTCAGCATGGGTCCCCGCCTGCGCGGGGACGACCTGTCAGGCGATGACGTCGGCCGGCTGGCTTTGCAGCAGGGCCAGCAGGCGCGCGATTTCCTCGCGCATCTTGCGGCGGTCGACGATCATGTCGACGGCGCCTTTCTGGACCAGGAACTCGGCGCGCTGGAAGCCTTCCGGCAGTTTTTCGCGCACGGTGTTCTCGATGACGCGCGGGCCGGCAAAGCCGATCAGCGCCTTCGGCTCGGCGATCACGACGTCGCCCATGAAGGCGAACGAGGCGGACACGCCGCCCATGGTCGGGTCGGTCAGCACGCTGATGAAGGGCAGCTTTTTCTCGGCCAGCTTGGTCAGCATGGCGGTGGTCTTGGCCATCTGCAGCAGCGACAGCAGGCCTTCCTGCATGCGCGCGCCGCCGGTGGCGGTGATGCAGATGAACGGTACCTTCTGTTCCAGCGCGATCTGGGCGCCGCGCGCGAAACGCTCGCCGACGACCGAACCCATCGAGCCGCCCATGAATTCGAATTCGAAGCAGGCAACCACCACCGGCAGGCTCATGATCGAACCGCCCTGCACGATCAGCGCGTCGGTTTCGCCGGTGGCGTCCATCGCCGCCTTCAGGCGGTCCGGGTACTTCTTGGAATCCTTGAACTTCAGGGTGTCGACCGGCAGCGCGTCCTGGCCGATCTCATAGCGGCCGCCTTCGTCGAGCAGCGCGTCGAGGCGCGCGCGGGCGCGGATGCGCATGTGGTGGTCGCACTTCGGGCAGACGTGCTGGTTCGCATCGAGGTCGGCGCGATACAGCACCGCTTCGCACGACGGGCACTTGACCCACAGGCCCTCGGGCATCGTTTGTTTTTTGGCGGCATCGGAGCGCTGGATCCGGGGGGGCAGCAGTTTTTCCAACCAACTCATATTGTTCTCCTTTGCGGCAAGTCTGAATTTGGGCGTAGTGTAGCCGTTCGGATTCCGCTTGTCGAATTCTTGCAGGTAAACCCTTGCCTTCTGGACAATCTTGAAAGCCAGCGCCGGTGCGGGTTCCCGGGCATCAGGCCCGGATGACGTCGACCAGTTCGAAGTGCAGCGCGATGAATTCGAAGTCCTCGTGCAGGGTGTATTGCGGCAAGCAGCGGATGTGCACTTCCTGGAATTCGCCTGCACTGGCGAAGCCTTCGCCGCGCCACACCGGTGCGGGAATGTGACCGAAGCGGATGATCTCGACCTTCGTGGCCCGGATCAGGCAGCGCGGCCGGCGCCGCCCGTCGAGCACTTCGATCAGGTCGCCGGCGACATAGCCTCCGTCGCCGAGTTCGCCATAGCCGGCATGGTAATCGGCGACGACATCGGCGGTGACGGTCTTGTGGCCGGCGATCACTTCGCGCACCAGGCTGTCGTCGTGCTCGTCCGCGCCCCAGAAGGTCAGGCGCTTGACCCGGCTCACGCCGAGCGGACCTGGCCGCTGCCGACTTCGACGGTCTGGAACTCGAAGCCGCCGATGCGGGCCGCGACCAGGTTGTAGATCCAGGCGCCGAACACGGAAAACAGGAAGCCGAAGACGGTGTAGAAGACCGGCATCAGGATCAGCATGCCCACGCTCATGCCCGGGGCGGGAGAGAACATCGCCGGAATCATCATCAGCAGCGCAAACGGAATCGAAATCACGAAATACAAGGCCGCCATGACCTTGGCCGACTGGAGAATGGACACCTGCACGATTTGCTTTTTCATATGGGTTGCGCCGAATTGAAGGGTTGAGGGAAATGCCCTCTTACTCTAGCTCAGCGTTACCAAAAAGCAAATGAAAATAAAACCGGCGCTGGAGCGTTCGCGCCAGCGCCGGCCCGGTCAGGAAGGTTCCGGTGTCAACGCGCGTCGAGCGCCGTGCGGATCCCGGCCACGAAGGCCTGCACCGCCGCCGCGGCCCCTTCCTTGGGCGTGTTTTCCAGTTCCTGGATGATGCGGCTGCCGATCACGACGGCGTCGGCCACCTCGGCCACCTGCTTCGCCGTCTGGGCATCGCGGATGCCGAAGCCGACGCCGATCGGCAGTTTCACGTGCTCGCGGATCGCCGCCACGCGGCGCGCCACGTCCGCGGTGTCGATGCTGCCGGCGCCGGTCACGCCCTTCAGCGAGACGTAGTAGCTGAAGCCGCCGCCGTGGCGCGCCACCTGCTGGATGCGCTCGACCGTCGAGGTCGGGGACAGCAGGAAGATCAGGTCGAGGCCGTTGGCCTTCATCTCGGCGGCGAAATCCGCGCACTCTTCCGGCGGATAGTCGACCACGATGGCGCCGTCGGCACCCGCCGCCTTCGCCTGGCGCACGAACTCTTTTTGACCCATGCGTTCGATCGGGTTGGCATAACCCATCAGCACCACAGGGGTGTGCTGGTTGGTCCGGCGGAACTCACGGACATACGCAAGGACGTCCTTCATGCTGATGCCGAAGGCGAGCGCGCGTTCGCAGGCGCGCTGGATCACCGGGCCTTCCGCCATCGGATCGGAGAACGGGACGCCGAGTTCGAGCACGTCGGCGCCGCCCGCGACCAGCGCATGCAGCAGCGGCACGGTGAGTTCCGGGCCGGGGTCGCCGGCGGTGATGAAGGTGACGAGGCCGGTCTTGCCCTGCTCTTTCAGGGCGTTGAACGTCTGTTCGATTCTGGACATGCTGTGCTTTCTTTTCTTGTTAGCTGAAGTCGAGACCGGCGCGCTGGGCGACGGTGTGCATGTCCTTGTCGCCGCGGCCGGACAGGTTGACCAGGATGAGCTGGTCCTTCGGCAGCGTCGGCGCCAGCTTGGCCGCGTAGGCGATCGCGTGCGAGGATTCCAGTGCCGGGATGATGCCTTCGATGCGGCAGCAGTCGTGGAAAGCCTGCAGTGCCTCGTCGTCGGTGATCGACACGTACTGGGCGCGCTCGATGTCCTTCAGCCAGGCGTGCTCGGGGCCGACGCCCGGGTAGTCCAGGCCGGCCGACACCGAATGGGTTTCGATGATCTGGCCGTGCTCGTCCTGCAGCAGGTAGGTCCTGTTGCCGTGCAGGACGCCGGGGAAGCCGGCGCTCAGCGAAGCCGCGTGCTTGCCGGAGTCGATGCCCTCGCCCGCCGCCTCGACGCCGACCAGCTTCACGCCCGGCTCGTCGATGTACGGGTAGAAGATGCCCATCGCGTTCGAGCCGCCGCCGATGCAGGCCACCACGTAGTCCGGCTGGCGGCCGGTCATCTGCGGCATTTGCACGCGGCATTCCTCGCCGATGACCGACTGGAAGTCGCGCACCATCATCGGGTAAGGATGCGGGCCGGCCACGGTGCCGATGATGTAGAAGGTATTTTCGATGTTGGTGACCCAGTCGCGCATCGCTTCGTTGAGCGCGTCCTTCAGGGTCTTGGAGCCGCTTTCCACCGGCACCACGGTCGCGCCCAGCAGCTTCATGCGGTAGACGTTCTGGGCCTGGCGCTTGACGTCCTCGCTGCCCATGTAGATCACGCATTCGAGGCCGAAGCGGGCGCAGATGGTGGCGGTGGCGACGCCGTGCTGGCCGGCGCCGGTCTCGGCGATGATGCGCGGCTTGCCCATGCGTTTCGCCAGCAGGGCCTGGCCGATCACGTTGTTGATCTTGTGGGCGCCGGTGTGGTTCAGGTCTTCGCGCTTGAAAAAGATCTGCGCGCCCAGGTCGCCGCTTGCGCCCTGCTGCGACCAGCGCTTGGCGTGGTACACCGGCGACGGGCGGCCGACGAAGTGGGCCAGTTCGTAGCGGAACTCTTCCAGGAACTCGGGATCCTGGCTGTAGCGGGCGTAGGCTTCGTTCAGCTCGGCCAGCGCGTGGCTGAGGGTTTCGGCGACGAAGGAGCCGCCATAGGGACCGAAGTGGCCGGACGCGTCCGGCAGCTGGTAATCGGGGGTCTTGAACAGCGTCTTGTTGCCGTTGTCAGGCAGGCCTGTCTTGGTGTGATTCGTCATGGTGCTCTTCGCTTTCGATGATGGCATCGGCAGCCCGCACCGCGTCGATGAACGCGGCAATCTTGCGGGCATCCTTGATCCCCTTGCTCGCCTCGACACCACTGCTGATGTCGACCGCATAGGGGCGTATTTGCGCCACCGCGCTAGTCGCGTTTTGCACGCTCAAGCCACCACTCAAAACGACCCGAGGCGCGAGCTCTTTTGGAATAACTGACCAATCGAAGACCTTTCCTGCGCCGCCGTAGGCATCGACCCAGGTGTCGAGCAGGAGGCCCGTGAACCAGGGGCTGGCGGCGCGGTATTGAGCTTCCGATTCTAGCAAATCGGCGGAAGTTGTGTCGGGTTTGACGCGGTAGGCGCGCACGAACGGGCGTTTCACGGCCGCCGCGATCGCCGCGCATTCCTCGATGGTCTCGTCACCGTGGAATTGCAGCAGCGCGAGCGGTCCTTCGTCGACGGCCTGGTGCACCTGCCCCACGGTGGCGTTGACGAACAGGCCGACGCCGCTGACATACGGCGGCAGCGCCGGCGCCAGCGCGGCGAACTGCTCGGGCGTCACGAAGCGCGGGCTCTTCGGGTAGAACACGAAGCCGAGGGCGTCGGCGCCGGCGGCGACGGCGGCGTGGAGGTCTTGTTCGCGGGTGATGCCGCAGATTTTGATTCGGGTGCGTGGCATGGTGAAACCTGGACGGACGATGGATTTACCGTCGTTCCCGCGAAAGCGGAAACCCATGCTGAGTTTCCGAAGTCAGGATCCCGGAAACACCGCGATGCTAGCGGTGTAGCGAATTCTGACCTTCAGCATGGGTCCCCGCCTGCGCGAGGACGACGTTCATGGGTGGACGGAAAATCATAGCCATGGCAGGCGCGAAACCGGCTCCTGCGGCAATCCCCACTTCGGATCGTAGTCGATTGTAGCAAGGTATAAACCGTCGGGCATGAACGTCGGTGCGGCGGCGTCGCGCGAGCGGGCGGCGAGGACATCGGCCATCCAGTCCGGCTCGTTGCGGCCGGTGCCGACATAGATCAGCGAGCCGACGATGTTGCGCACCATGTGATGCAGGAAGGCCGAGGCCTGCACGGTGAACGCGATGACGTCGCCGTGGCGTTCAATGTCGACCCGGTGCATCTGCTTGACCGGCGTGTTGGCCTGGCAGCCCGAGGCGCGGAAGCTGCTGAAGTCGTGGGTGCCGATCAGGTGGCGCGCGGCGGCGCGCATGCGCTCGACGTCGAGCGGGCGGAACACCCAGCCGGCGCGCCCGGCCAGCAGGCTCGAGGGGTTCGGGTGGTTGTACAGCACATAGTGGTAGGTGCGCGAGCGCGCCGAGAAGCGCGCATGGAAATCCTGGCCTTCGGCGTCGGGCGCGACCTCGTGCGCCCAGCGCACCACGATCGACTCCGGCAGGAAGGCGTTGGTGCCGCGCACCCAGGATTGCGGCGGACGCGACAGCGCCGTGTCGAAGTGGATCACCTGCTCGATCGCGTGCACGCCGGCGTCGGTGCGGCCGGCGCAGGCGGTGGCGATCGGGGTGCAGGCGAATCGTTCGAGCGCGATCTCCAGCTTGTCCTGGACCGTGTCGCGCGAGGGTTGTTTCTGGTATCCGTTCCAGGCGGTGCCCACGTACTGGACACCCATTGCGATCCGTTTCAACTGCGGTTTCAAATCATAACCTTATGCTAGTGCCGCGCGCATGGCGTTGGCGCGGCCGGCCTGCTCGCTGCTGCCGCCCTTGATGACTTCGTCGAGCAACTCGCGCGCGCCTTCCTTGTCGCCGATTTCCTGGTAAGCGATGGCCAGGTCGAGCTTGGTTTCCATCTCCATGTGGGCGGCCGACGTGTCCGCGGCCGCGCCAGCGCTTTCCGGCGCGCCGAGGTCCAGGCCACGCACCTGATCGTGTACATCGCCGTGCACCTCATCGTGCATCTCCGGCAGCGGCAGCGGGCTGTCGGCCAGGTCGAGGTCGAAGCCCGGCGCTGCCAGCTGCGGCTCGAGCATGTCGTGCGGCGCGTAGGCGGCGCTTTCGACCGGTGCCGGGGTCGCCACCGGCAGTCCGAACGGATCGTCGTCCAGCGTCAGCGGTGGCAGTGCATCAGCCCCGGTGCCATGGTCCGGGTCGAGGTCCAGGTCCGGCGCCGGGGTGCCCCGGGCTGCAGGCGGCTGCGCTTCCAGGCCGAAGTCCATGGCGTCGAGGTCGAACAGCGGGTCTTCCAGCTCGGTGGCCGGGGATGCCGTCCTGGCTGCGGCCGGCAGGTCCGGCAAGTCGAATTCCCGGGCCAGGTTGGCCATGTCGATATCGGTGTTCGGCGCCGTGCCCGGCGCGCCGGCGAAGTCGTGGGCCAGCAGGTCGTCCGCGGCCGGATGCGGATCGAGCTGCGGCACCGGGTTGGGCACCGGCGGCGCGCCGAAGTCCATGTCGAACGAGAAATCGAGCGGCTCGTCGGCGGCGGCCGGCGGCGTCTGCGCGGCCGGCGCCGCATCGAAGGCGCCCATGTCGAATTCCAGGTCCGGCACGTCGTTGGACGCGGCGATGTCCTTCACGTCCGGGGTCGGCAGTGCGGTCTGCTCGGCCGGGCTGACCGGCTCGAAGGCCAGGCCGCCGAGGTCGAAGTCGAGCAGATTGTCGTCATCGGCCGGCTGGGCGACAGGGGCCGCGGCCGGCGCCGGCTGGGCGCTGGCCATGGCGTCGGCGAAATGCTGGTCGAAGCGCATCGGCTCGCGCCCGGCATCGCGTGCAGTGTCGGCGAGATTGTCCGCATCGGCGGCCAGGAAGGCGTCGTCCAGGTCCCTGGACAGCAGGTCGTCGCGGCTGGATGCCGCCGCGGCCACGCCGGCGCCCACGGCCGCCCCGCCCACCGCGGCCGCGCCCAGGCCCGCGCCGCCGGCCGGGGCACCGCCCCGCGCGTACAGCGGGTTGTGCGGATCGATCGACTGGCCCAGCGCCGCGGCCTGCGTCCACTCGTCGCCCTGGCCGCGGGTCAGGCCGTACAGCTCCCCGGCCTGGGTCTCGAAGGCGCGCTGGTCCTTGCGGGCGGCGTAGATCTCGAGCAGCTTCAGGCGCACCGGCAGGCGTTCCGGATGGGTGCGCAGCGCTTCCTTGAGGATTTCCTCGGCCTGGGCGTCGCGGCCATAGGCGATGTAGACGTCGGCCTCGGCCACCGGGTCGACTTCATTGGTGTCGAGCTGGCTGGCGGACGGCGCGAAGCTGGAATTGAACACGCTGTTGTTGGTGTCCACGTTCTGGCCGCCGGTCTCGGCGAACATCGAGTGCGCCGGTTCGGTCGGCACGCCCAGGATCGACGGCTCGGCCACCGGCTTGACCGCCTGTTTCTTGCGGCGCTGCGCGATCCCGAGCGCCGCCAGCAGCAGCACCGCGGCGCCGGCGCCGAGATAGGTCAGGTTGTCCATGATGAAGTCGAACAGGCCCGGCTCCGGCGCCGGTTCGACGGGCTTGACGGCAGGCTTGATCGTCGGCAGCTTCCTGGGTGCCGGCTTGTCCTGCGCGACGACCGCGTCCGGCGCCTTGTCGGCGACCGGTGCGGCCGGTGCAGCGGGCGCGGCCGGCGGCGTGGCGGCGGCATTGTTCTGCGCTTCGGTGCCGGCCTTGCTCTTGACCTCGGCCAGCTTCTCCAGCTCGGTCACGTTGCGCTCGAGTTCCTTCACGCGCGACTGCGATTCCTCCAGTGCGCGCTGCTTGGCGATCCTGTCTTCGGTGCTCGCGGCGGCGCCCTTGCCGGCCGGCGCGGCCGGGGTGGCCTTGGACAGGCGCAGCTGGTCCTGGGCTTCGTTGGCCGCGGTCGGGCGTTCCTCGACCTTGGCGGTGATCCTGCCGGTGCCGCTTTGGCTGGCGCGCGGGGTCTTTTCGGCTTCCGACGCGCCGACCTGGCCCGCCAGCTTGTTGCGGTAGGCGTTGAAGTCCGCCGCGTGCGCGACCACCACGCCGCGCGCTTCGCCTTCGCCGATGGCGCCGACGCTGCCCGCATCCGGCACCTTGAGAATACGGCCCGACTTCAGGCGGTTCATGTTGCTGCCCATGAAAGCGTCCGGATTGGTGCGGAACAGCGCCACCAGCATCATGTCGAGCGAGACCTCGGCCGGCTTCACCTGGGTCGCGATCTTGCCCAGGCTGTCGCCCGGCCGGACCCGGTATTCGGATGCGCCGCCGGCCGCGCCTTCGGCACGCTCGGCACGCTCGGCCGGCGCGCGGCGGTCACGGGCCGGACGTTCGGCGGGCGGCGCTGCCGCTTCCTGCGCGCGCGCTACCGGTGCCGCGGTTTCGGCGCGCGGACGCGCCGCCTCGCCCGCCGTGACCTGGGCCGGCTGCGTCGCGCGCAGCTCGGCCGGGTCGAGCAGGAAGGTGTACTCGCGCACCAGGCGTCCGTTGTTCCACGACAGTTCCAGCAGCAGGTCGACGAAGGGTTCGTTCAGCGGCTGGGTGGAGCTGACGCGGATGAACTGGCGCCCCGCCCGCTGCTCGACGTTGAAGCGCAGCGACAACAAGGCCGGGTTGAATTCGATGTTGGCGGTTTTAAAGGCTTCGGGCGACGCCAGCTTGGCCACCAGGCCAGCCGCCTCGTCGGGCGACACCGACGTCAACTCGATCTCGGCCCGCAACGGCTGGCCAAGTGCGGACAGCACGGTCAGCTTGCCCAGGCCGGCCGCGTGGACGGCCGAGCTGAGGACCAACGCACTGGCGACCGCCGCGGTGAGTTTCTTCAGCGCGGACGACTTCAACGGGAGGCGGTGAGTGGGTTGCATATTGGAAGAGATAGAGTTGAGCGAGGGAAACATGTTGCCCGGAGGTCTCAGCAACATATCATCATGCACTGTGGCACGCAAGTTCTACGGGAGGAACATCCGCCGTCCATGAGATATGTATACATGTATTCAGAGAATTGATGTTTTTTGGATCAAAGGCATGGTTAACATGATACCAATCGCGTGCCGCGCGGTGCGCGCGCGAAGGAACAGGGATGAAAACGACCGCGCAACAAGCATGAAACGACGTCGTCCCTGCGCAGGCAGGGACCCGGGTTCTGCAAGCGTGGTGGATACGCTGGCAAACTTGGGTCCCCGCCTGCGCAGGGACGACGTTCATGAGCCGGCAAAGGAATGCGGCTCGGGCTTCTGGCTTACTTGTCCAGCACGATGCGCAGCATGCGGCGCAGCGGTTCGGCAGCGCCCCACAGCAGCTGGTCGCCGACGGTGAAGGCCGACAGGTATTCCGGGCCCATCGACATCTTGCGCACGCGGCCGACCGGGATGCGCAGGGTGCCGGTGACGGCGGCCGGGGTCAGGTCGACGACCGAGGCTTCGCGCGTGTTCGGCACGAACTTCACCCACTCGTTGTCCGAGGCGATGATGTCGTTGATCTCGTCCAGCGGCACGTCCTGTTTGAGCTTGATGGTCAGCGCCTGCGAGTGGCAGCGCATCGCGCCGATGCGCACGCACAGGCCGTCGACCGGGATCGCGCTCGAACCAAAACCTTCGCCGCGGCCCAGGATCTTGTTGGTTTCGGCGCCGGCCTTCCACTCTTCCTTCGACTGGCCGTTGCCCAGATCCTTGTCGATCCAGGGGATCAGGTTGCCGCCCAGCGGCACGCCGAACTGTCTGGTCTCGTCGCTCGACAAGCCATGCTGGGTGGCCAGCACGGTGCGGTCGATTTCCAGGATGGCCGAGGCCGGGTCGTCCAGCAGGTGCTTGACCGCGCTGTTGATGGTGCCGAACTGGGTCAGCAGTTCGCGCATGTGCTGGGCGCCGCCGCCCGAAGCCGCCTGGTAGGTCATCGAGGTCATCCAGTCGACCAGGTCGTTCTTGAACAGGCCGCCCAGACCCATCAGCATGCACGACACGGTGCAGTTACCGCCGATGAAGTTCTTCACGCCGCGCGACATGGCGTTCTTGATCACGTCCAGGTTGACCGGGTCCAGCACGATGACCGCGTCGTCCTTCATGCGCAGGGTCGAGGCGGCGTCGATCCAGTAGCCGTTCCAGCCGCTGGCCCTCAGCTGCGGGAACACTTCGGTCGTGTAGTCGCCGCCCTGGCACGAGATGATGATCTCGCACTTGGACAGTTCGGCGATGTCGGTCGCGCTTTTCAGCTTGGTCTCGTTCTTCGCCATCTTCGGGGCGTCGCCGCCCGGATTCGAGGTCGTGAAGAACACCGGCTCGATATGGGCGAAATCGCCCTCGTCCTGCATGCGCTGCATCAGGACCGAACCCACCATGCCGCGCCAACCAACCAGACCTACTAATTTCATTTCTATTCCCCAGTTAATTAATTCCGCAGGATGGGCACAGGGTGCCCATCCTGTGATGGTTCACCGCTAACGTTTCTTCATGCCAATGCGTTGACCACCGCGTCGCCCATCTGTTCCGTACCGACGCGGTTCGTGCCCTCTTCGAAGATGTCCGGCGTGCGCAGTCCCTGCGCCAGCACGGCCTTGACCGCGTTTTCGATGCGGTCGGCCTGTTCGGCCTTGCCGAGCGAGTAGCGCAGCATCATCGCGGCCGAGAGGATCGCCGCCAGCGGATTGGCCACGCCCTTGCCCGCGATGTCCGGCGCCGAACCGTGCGACGGCTCGTACAGGCCCTTGTTGTTGGCGTCGAGCGAAGCCGACGGCAGCATGCCGATGGAACCGGTCAGCATCGCCGCCGCATCCGACAGGATATCGCCGAACATGTTCCCGGTCACGATGACGTCGAATTTCTTGGGCGCGCGCACCAGCTGCATCGCCGCATTGTCGACGTACATGTGCTCGAGCTCGACGTCCTGGTACTCGGCGTGCACCTCGGTGACGATGTCGCGCCAGAACTGGAAGGTTTCCAGGACGTTGGCCTTGTCGACGCTGGTGACGCGCTTGCCGCGCTTGCGCGCCGCCTGGAAGGCCACGTGGGCGATGCGGCGGATTTCGCCTTCCGCATAGCGCATCGTGTCGAACCCTTCGCGCTGGCCGGCGAAGGGGCCGTCGGGGCATTCGCGCACGCCGCGCGGCTTGCCGAAATAGATGTCGCCGGTGAGCTCGCGGATGATCAGGATGTCCAGGCCCGACACCACGTCCGGTTTCAGGGTCGAGGCGCCCGCCAGTTCCGGATACAGGATCGCGGGGCGCAGGTTGGCGAACAGGCCGAGTTCCTTGCGCAGGCCGAGGATGGCCTGTTCCGGACGCAGCGCGCGCTCCAGCTTGTCGTACTGGTAGTCGCCGACGGCGCCGAACAGCACCGCGTCGGCGGCCTTGGCCAGCGCCAGCGTGCCCGGGGGCAGCGGGTGGCCCTGGGCGGCATAGCCGGCGCCGCCCACGTCGGCGCTCTCCAGTTCGAACTTCTCGTCCAGCGCATTCAGCACCTTGACCGCCTGGGCCGTGATTTCGGGACCGATGCCGTCGCCCGGCAGGATTGCAATCTTCATGTTTTCGCTCGGTTGCTAGGTTCGTCAGATGGTGTTGGCCAGCCAGGGCTGTGCGCGCAGGTGGCGCTCTTCGAAGGCGCGGATGTCGTCGGCGTGGCGCAGCGTCAGGCCGATGTCGTCCAGGCCGTTCAGCAGGCAGTACTTGCGGAAGTCGTCGATCGGGAATTCGAAGCCGAGGCGGCCATCCGGGGTGCGCACGACGCGCTGCGCCAGGTCCACCACCAGTGTGAAGCCGGCAAACGCCTTGACTTCGCTGAACAGCTGGTCGACCTGGGCTTCACCCAGCACGATCGGCAGCAGGCCGCTCTTGTAGCAGTTGTTGAAGAAGATGTCGGCGAAGCTCGGCGCGATGATGGCGCGGAAACCGTACTGCTGCAGCGCCCACGGGGCGTGCTCGCGCGAGGAGCCGCAGCCGAAGTTCTTGCGTGCCAGCAGGATCGAGGCGCTCTGGTAGCGCGGCTGGTTGAGCACGAAGTCCGGGTTCAGCGGGCGGCCGCTGTTGTCCATGCCCGGCTCGCCGTGGTCCAGGTAGCGCCATTCGTCGAACAGGTTGGGGCCGAAGCCGGTGCGGCGGATCGACTTGAGGAACTGCTTCGGGATGATGGCGTCGGTGTCGACGTTGGCGCGGTCGAGCGGCGCCACCAGGCCTTCGTGGAGGGTGAATTTGTCCATGGTCTTATCTCCCGCCTGCGCCGGTGATGACCTGGCCGACTTTCTGCACGTCCTTGCCGACACCCGAGATGGTGTTGCAACCAGTGGCGACGAAGGCGACGAGTGCGAGGGCGAATACTTTTTTCATTGCGTGTTCCTGATTCTCTGATTCCAGACCGGCCGGCTCAAACGCCGCGCACGTCCACGAAATGGCCGGCGATACCCGCCGCCGCGGCCATGGCCGGCGACACCAGGTGCGTGCGGCCGCCCTGCCCTTGCCGGCCTTCGAAGTTGCGGTTCGAGGTCGAGGCGCAGCGTTCGCCCGGTTCCAGGCGGTCGGCGTTCATCGCCAGGCACATCGAGCAGCCCGGCTCGCGCCATTCGAAGCCGGCGGCCTTGAAGATCCGGTCCAGCCCTTCGCGCTCGGCCTGCTCCTTCACCAGGCCGGAACCCGGCACCACCATCGCCAGCTTGACGTTGGAGGCGCGCTGGCGGCCACGCACGACGGCGGCGGCGGCGCGCAGGTCCTCGATGCGCGAGTTGGTGCAGGAACCGATGAAGACCTTGTCGATGCGGATGTTCTCGATCGGCGTGTTCGGGGTCAGGCCCATGTAGACCAGCGCCTTTTCCATGGCGTCGCGCTTGACCGGGTCGCGTTCCTTGTCCGGGTCCGGCACGCGGCCGTCGACCGTGGTCACCTGCTCGGGCGAGGTGCCCCAGGTGACCTGCGGCTTGATCTCCGCCGCGTCGAGCGTGACGACCAGGTCGAACTTCGCGCCGGGGTCGGTGTGCAGCGTGCGCCAGTAGGCGACCGCCTGTTCCCACTGCGGGCCGGCGGGCGCGAACGGGCGGCCCTTGACGTAGTCGATGGTGGTGTCGTCCACCGCCACCATGCCGGCGCGCGCGCCCGCTTCGATCGCCATGTTGCAGACCGTCATGCGGCCTTCCATCGACAGCGCGCGGATGGTCGAGCCCGCGAATTCGATCGCGTAGCCCGTGCCGCCGGCGGTGCCGATCCGGCCGATCACGGCCAGCACGATGTCCTTCGCGGTCACGCCGGGCGGCAGTGCGCCGTCGACCTGCACCAGCATCGATTTCGATTTCTTGGCCAGCAGGGTCTGGGTGGCCATCACGTGCTCGACTTCCGAGGTGCCGATGCCGTGCGCCAGGCAGCCGAAGGCGCCGTGGGTCGAGGTGTGCGAGTCGCCGCAGACCACGGTCATGCCCGGCAGGGTCGCGCCCTGCTCCGGACCGATCACGTGCACGATGCCCTGGCGCTTGTCGTTCATGTTGAAGTAGGTGACGCCGAAGGCCCGGGTATTGTCGTCCAGGGTCTCGACCTGCAGGCGCGAGGTCGGGTCGGCGATGCCTTGGCTGCGGTCGGTGGTCGGCACGTTGTGGTCGGCTACGGCAAGGTTGGCCGAGGTGCGCCATAGCGGGCGGTTGGCCACGCGCAGGCCCTCGAAGGCTTGCGGGCTGGTGACTTCATGGACCAGGTGACGGTCGATATACAGTACGGTCGTGCCATCGGCATCGGCACGCACGACATGTGAATCCCAGAGTTTGTCGTAGAGCGTCTTTAACATGATCATCCCGTTTCAAATGACCGCTTCATGCGGACATGGTCTTTGATTATGCCATATTTGTGCAATGCGAAAACCCCGGCCCTTTGCACGATCGTGCCAACGAGGCCGCTTATTACCAAACAATCTTTGCACTGTTGCAAAAATCCACAAATAAAAAAAGCCCGTGCATTTGCTGCACAGGCTTTTCTGGCTTTGTTGCGCGCACGTCGCAGGGCCTTCGTGCCCCGATCCGGTGCGCGCTTCGGTGCGCACCCGGCTACATCATGCCGCCAGGCGCACCGTGGAACGCGCGCCGTCCATCAGGAACGACAGGCCCACGACCAGCACCAGCGAACCCTCGGCCGAACGCGCGGTACCGGTGATGCCTTCGACGGAGAGCGCCGTCATCGGCTTGATCACCAGGTCGGCCGTGCCGTCTACCGCTTCCATCGACAGGATGTAGGGCTGGGGCGCGTTGATCACGATGCCCACGCGCTCGATGCACGGCTCGTAGCCGAGCGAGGCCGCCAGCGAGCGCACCGGCAGCGGACGTCCCTGGTCCTTCAGCACCGGGGCGCCGCCGACCTGCATGAACTCTTCCGGCAGCTCGACCACGCGCTCGACCACCGCCATCGGCAGCGCCAGCTGGGCGCCCGAGGTGGAGACCAGCATGGTCGGCACGATCGACAGTTCGATCGGGAGGCGGATCGAGAAGCGCGTGCCCTTGCCCAGGTTGGAATCGATGCGGATCGCGCCGCGGTTCTTCTCGACCGCGGTCTTGACCACGTCCATGCCGACGCCGCGGCCGGACACCGAGGAGGCCACTTCCTTGGTCGAGAAGCCCGGCAGGAACACCAGCTGGTAGGCTTCGTCGTCGGAACTGGCCTGGTGCTCGCCGATCAGGCCCTTTTCCATCGCCTTCTTGCGCAGCTTGGCGGGGTCCATGCCGCGCCCGTCGTCCTGCAGCACGATCATGACGCTGTTGGCTTCCTGCCAGGCTTTCAGCAGGATGAAGGCCTTGGCCGGCTTGCCGTTGGCGACACGGTCCTCCGGTCCTTCGACGCCGTGGTCGAGCGCGTTGCGCAGCATGTGGACCAGCGGGTCGTACAGGCTGTCCACCACCACGCGGTCGACCTCGGTCTCGGCGCCTTCGATGGTCAGCTCGACGTCCTTGCCCAGGTCCTTGGCCAGCTCGCGCACCAGGCGCGGGAACTTCTGGAACAGGCGGCCCACCGGTTGCATGCGGGTCGCCAGGGTGGCGCGCTGCAGCTCGGCCGAGTAGCGCGAGGCGCGCTCCAGGGTCTCGGTCAGCGTCGCCATCAGGGTCGCGGCCTGGCCTTCGAACTTGAACTGCGACAGGCGCTCCAGCAGCACGGCGGCCTGGTTGGCGGCCTGCACCGATTCGCCGGCCACTTCCAGCAGCGCGTCCAGCTTGACCGCGTCGATACGGATGCTTTCGTCCTTGGCCGGCGCGGCGTTGGCCGGCTTGGCGTCGGCTTGGCGGCGCTCGTTGCCGTCCCAGCCCGGCTTGGCGGGTGCGGCGGCCTCAAAGGCCGGAGCCGGGCTTGCGGCCACGACCGCGGCGGCAGGCGCGGCGGCGGCGGCCACGGCGGCGGGTGCGGCCGCTTCGGCCACGGGCGCTGCCGGAACAGGGGTGCCGGCCGGGACCACGGCGGCGTACATCGACGCCCAGTCCAGGCCATCGGCCGATGCGGCCGGTGCGGCCACCGCCGCGGTCGCGGGCGCCGCGGCGGCTACCGGTGCCGGAGCTGGCGCGGGTGCGGCTTTCGGCGCATCGGTGCCTGCGATCGCATCCTTCAGCATGCGTTCGAGGTCGTCCGGCATCGACGCCAGCTGCTCGGGCGCCGTACCGTTGTTCAGCTCGTTGAGCTGGTCGGCCACGAAGCCCGACGCCGTCAGCGAGGCTTCGATCGCGCCCGGCGTGACCGGTGCGGCGCCGGTGCGCAGCGCGTCGAACAGGTTCTCGGTCAGGTGGCAGGCGGCGACCAGTGCCGGCAAGCCCATGAAACCCGCGCCACCTTTGATGGTGTGGAACGAGCGGAACACCGCGTTCAGCGTTTCCTTGTTGTCCGGATCACGTTCGAGGCGCAGCAGGTGCTCTTCCACGTTGGTCGCAAGATCCAACGCCTCGACGACGAAATCCTTGAGCATTTCATCCATTAGAATCCCAGATCGGCAAGAAGGTCATCGACACTGTCCTGGTCGAGCGCCGCAGCCGGCACCGACGGACCCGACATCAGTTGTACAGGCTGTTCCTGCACGGCCTGTTTCTGCGCCAGCTTTTCCTTGACGTCGGCCGGCGCGCTGTCGCGCAGCAGCTGCGTCAGTTCGCCCTCGACCAGCTTGGTGATGTTCACCACCTTCTTGATCAGCTGGCCGGTGATGTCCTGGAAGTCCTGGGCCATCATGATTTCCAGCAGGCGCGCCTTTTCGGCCTCGGTCGCTTCCGACACCAGTTGCGCGAACTGGCGCGAGTCGCCGGCCAGCGCCTTGAACTGGTCGATCGAGAGCTTGCCTGCGAACAGGTCGGCCCAGCGGTTTTCCATGTCCTTGGCCTGCTTGGACAGGACGTCCTGGGCCGGCATCCCTTCGTCGAGGGTGTTCAGCACCTTGTTGGCGGCCTGTTCGGTCAGGCTGGCCACGTATTCGAGGCGGTCCTGCGCGTCCACGATCTGGGACGAGGCCTCGGTCAGCGCCTTGTCGTAGCCCAGCTCGCGCAGCGAGTCGTGCATGACGCGGACGATGCCGCCCAGGCGCTCGTACATGTTCTTGGTGTGCTCGTCGGTCGGTTCTGCGTTCGGTGCCGGCACGGCGGCCACCAGGGCCACGGCGGGTGCGGCGGCAACGGCGGCCGGTGCGGCGCCGGCAGCCATCTGGTCGAACAGTGCCTCGAGGTCGTCGGTATCCCCGCTGGCGCCGCCAACGGCGGGTTCCGGGGCCGGAGCCGGGGTGGGCGCGGGGGCCGGCGCGCTGGCTCGCTGCGCTGCCACTTCCTCGAATAATGCGTCGAAATCGTCAGCGGCGTCGGTCATAGTCCCTGCTTCTCCATAATGTAAATGTCGCGATGATCTGTGCGGTGTCGGTGCGGTGGGGCCGTCAATACAATGCCGCCCCAAGATTATGACGAGTGTAGCAGTGTGGTTGCCGTAGGTAAATCTTTCGTATGAGCACCGTTGCGAATGCCTCAGTAAACTTAGTGTTGGAACAATCTTTCACAGCGTTTGTAGATATTTTCACAAAGCAAGTGTTGTATTTTTTTATCGCGCGGCGTTGTCACAGGTGCTGTTTTCGCGCGGATTAGCGAACACATCTCTGAGTAAGATCAATCATTTACGTTCGGCCAAGCCGGAAAAGGCGCACTACAATAGAAGCTCGCGTGATGTGAGGGAGAACTCAGCATGTACCAGAAAATTCTGATCACCACGGACGGGTCGGCGGTTTCGCAACACACCGCCTGCGCCGGCGTCCAGTTCGCGCAACAGATGGGGGCCGAGGTGCTGGCCCTGTTCGTGGCGCCCGACTACCAGTATCCGGTCTACGTCGAGATCGTCCCGCCGTCCTACCCCAGCGAGGAAGAATACATCGATCAGATGCGGCGCATGGGCCAGGAATACATGGGCTCCATCATGCGCTCGGCGGAAAAATGTGGCTTGAAGCATGCCTGCATGACGGCATTTTCCGACGCCGCCGCACTCAAGATCGTCGACGTGGCTGAACAGCAACAGTGCGACCTGATCTTCATGGGTTCGCACGGCCGCAGCGGCTGGGGCCAGTTGCTGCTCGGCAGCGTGACGAACAAGGTGCTGTCCCAAACGACCAGGCCGGTTCTGGTTCACCGCCTGATCCGCGAGCCCGGCGCCTGAGCCGGCCGCCGGTTCGCACGGGATAACGGCGCGTCATGCGCCATGCATGACTTTTGGTTAAAAAAAGATCATGAGCAGGCTGCTCGGCCCGCTCCAAAGGTGCTAGCATGCACCATCGACTCGTTCGCATTTTGGGGATTCCATATGATTCGGATTGTCATCGCCGACGACCACACGATCATGCGCGAAGGGCTCAAGCGCATTCTCGACGGTGCGCTCGATATCGAAATCGTCGGCGAAGCCATCAATGGCTTCGAAGTCCTGTCGCTGGTGCGCCAGGGCGGCTTCGACCTGCTGCTGCTGGATTTGTCGATGCCCGGGCGCAGCGGCGTCGACCTGATCCGCCAGGTACGCAGCGAAGCGCCCAAGCTGGCGATCCTGATCCTGACGATGCACGAGGAAGAACAGTACGCGGTACGCGCCATCCGGGCCGGCGCCCAGGGCTACCTGACCAAGGAAAGCGCGGGTACCCAGCTGGTGGGGGCGATCCGCAAGGTCGCGTCTGGACGGCCCTACATCAGCACCGAGGTGGCCGAACAGCTGGCATTGAACATCATGGCGCCCAACGAGCAGCTGCTGCACAAGCAACTGTCGGACCGGGAGTTCGAGGTGTTTTCGCTGCTGGTGGGTGGCAAGTCGATCACCGAGATCGCCAACAACCTGCATCTGTCGGTAAAGACCGTCAGCACCCATAAAACGCGCATCATGCAAAAGATGGGCATGACGTCGCTGTCGGAAATGGTCCAGTACGCCGTGGCGCACCGCCTGCTGGCGCCGATGAAGGCGTGAATCGTCCGGCCGGTAACGAATTTTGACCTGTTGACGCAACATTAGTGCCCGCGCGCCGTCCTGGCGCGTAGCAGGCGCGCGACACGCTCGCCGCGCCTGCGCCATGTTCCGACACCCTCCTCTCCTCCGTGGCAGCAGCCTCAAGTCGGAATACTCCTACAAACTGACGCTCCGTCCTACCTACACATTCAGCCTTTGCTGATATGAATGACGAACTCGTGTTGGCATACTGGCTTCAGCGTTTCGACTTGCTTGCGGTCCATATCCAGGTTCAGCCAGTCAGCGTGGTGCACTTCGCACCCGCCATACTGACCCACCCGGGAACCGCCTGAAACCTTGATTTCCTTTACCTGGAGATGAGTATGCAGTCCCAGCCAACGTCAGAACAACGCAACGCCGCCCAATCGACCCTGCACTCGTCACAGATGGAGGCCGGCCGCCAGCGCCAGGGCCGCCTGTGGTCCAACCTGAAGGAAGTATGCGACCTGCTGCATATCCCGGCGGCCGTGTCGATGAATACCGAGGAGCTCCTGTTCCAGCACGTCCAGTTCAAGACGGGCCAGCGGGTCCACACGATCGGGCAGGCGTTCGACACCTTGTACATCGTCAACTCCGGCTTCCTGAAAACGGTACTGATCGACGAATTCGGCAACGAACAAGTCCTCAGCTTCCCGATGAAGGGCGACATGCTCGGCGTCGACGGCATCCACACCCGCCATTACGCATCGGAAGCGGTCGCCCTGTCCGACTGCGACCTGATCCTGGTGCCGTTCAAGAAGCTCACGGCCCTCGGCCGCGTCCATGCCGAACTCGAGAACCTGATGTACGGCGTCATGAGCCGCGAACTGGTGCGCGAACAAGCGATGATCGGCATGCTCGGCGCCCTATCGGCCGAAGCCCGCGTGGCCCGCTTCCTGATCTCGCTGGCCGACCGTTTCGCCGCGATGGGGTATTCGAGCAAGCTGTTCAATCTGCGCATGACGCGGCATGAAATCGGCAGCTACCTCGGCCTGACCCTGGAAACCGTCAGCCGCACCCTGTCCGCCTTCAATGAAATCGGCCTGATCACCGTCGACCAGCGCACCATCGGGATCAAGGATCCGGAAGCGCTCAAGACCCTGCGCCGCCTGCCGCCGTCGCGTTCGCGGGCCAAGCAGAATGCCAAGCACAAGGCGGATGCCGATTCCGGCGACGGCCAGGTACTGGCCACGGTCTGACGCGGCGCTCCCCCGGCTGCTGGACTGCAGCTGCGGGCGCGGCTCGACTGCCCCTAGGCTACGCCGTCCGCTACACCGCGACGCTAGATTGCGCCGTCACACGCGCTTGCGCCGTCACACGCGCGAAAGCCGGCCCCTTGCAAGGGCCGGCTTTCTTGTTTGGTGCGTACCTTCCGGCATGTATTTGGCCATTACCGGCTATTTGGCCGCTACCGGAATATTTGGCCGTTACCGGGACACGGCCGGAATAAATGCTGACATCGCTGGATGTATTCCGACAGCCGGCCCTGCCTTACCGTAGCTATCCCCTACGCGTAAGCCCAGCGGTTTCTTTCGACAATTCTTATTACCACCCTACCTGGAATCCTTCAGCTCGGCCGGCTGGATTTCCGACCGGTCCGCCCGGTGTCCCGGTGAAGCTCAGTCGCGCACCAGCACGTTGCCGTTGACTTTCACCTGGTCGCCCACGCGGAAGCCCGGATCGTTGTCATAGAAAATGTTCTGGTTGTCGCCATTCGCATAGCGCACCACGACCTGGTAACGCTCGCCGCTGCGCGCGTTGCGTTCGATGCTGCGGCCGGCCAGGGCACCCGCCGCGGCACCGGCCACCGTCGCCGCAGTGCGCCCGCTGCCGCTGCCGACCTGGTTGCCCAGCAGGCCGCCGACCGCGGCGCCGCCCAGCGTACCGAGCGCCGATGCCTCGCCGCCAGCCTGCACGACCTTGATCGCCTCCACCGTCGCGCAGTTGGTGCAGTAGCGCGCCACCCGTTCGTCGCGCGGCGCCGGTCCGGCATCACGCGGGCCCGGACGCGCATCCCGAGCCACGTCGCGCGGTCCGCGGCCGCCGGCCAGCAACGGACGGCCCAGCGCCGCCGTGGTGTGGCGGCCATTGGCGCGGATGGTGGCGGTGACCGGCGCATCCGGGGCAATGTTGTCGTCGCGGCGGATCGTGTACAGCCCGGCGTACTCGCCCGGCCGCACCTCCGGCAGGCTGAAGATGCCGCGCGTGCCGGCGATCTGCACGTCGACCTTCGCGCCCGGCGTGCCGAACACGGTAAAGTTCAGTTCGTTGCCCGGCCCCAGGCTGTCGCTGCCGCGCACGTCGAAACTGTCGACGTGCGGCACCGCCGCCAGCTGGCCGCCATTCGCGCCGCCATCGCGGCCGCGGCCGTCCGGGCCGCGCACCAGCGATTCGCCCAGCAGGCGCGTGACGACCTGGCCGCCGCCGCGCAGGTTGGCGGTGACCCGGCTGTCCGGACGCAGGCGATCGTGCACGCCGATGGTATAAGTGCCCTGGTAGGTGCCGGGACGGGTTTCGGTCATGTGCAGGTTGCGCGTGGCGCCGTCGATGCGCACGGTGGCGTTGCCGCCGGGCGTGCCGTACAAATCGAAATTCAGTTCGGTGCCGGGTTCCAGGCGGCGTACTTCGTCGACGTTGAAGGCTTCGATGCGCGGCGCAATGGCGGCGGCGCGCGGGTGGTCCTGGGCCTTCACCGCCGCCGGGACGGTGACCGACAGCAAAGGCAGGGCCGCGACCACGGCCGCGGCCAATTTCTTGTGAGTATTTGCCATGATGTCCTCCGCACACGAGACTGAATTGTCGATATGACCAGCTTACGCCGCCTGGCCAACTGCCTCGGTGCGCTAGCGAACGCTGTGTACGGCTTCGCCGGACGTCACGAAGATGTGTTCACCCGGTCCAGGCTTGACGTTGTAGCCGCCGGTAAAGGCGCCGAAGGATGGCAGGATCATGCGCGCCGGGCCGACCACGAAACAGGGCAGGCGCAGGGTGTCGAAGCGGGTGGCCAGCACATAGGCCGGGTGCACGTGGCCGGCCAGCGCGTAACCCGGGGTGTCGATGTCCGGATGGTGGCAGAACGAGAACGGGCCGACGGTGTACGGTTCGTCGACCAGGTCGATGCCGAGCGCCTCGGCCGGATCGCCGGCGTGCTTGTCGTGGTTGCCGCGCACCAGGGTCAGTACCAGGTCGCAGCGGCGCCGGCGCCAGGCCAGCATCTGCGCCTGCGTGGCCGCCGCGTGCGAGGCGCGCCCATGCAGGAAGTCGCCCAGGAACAGCACGTGGCTGGCGCCGGTGGCGTCGATCAGTGCGTCGAGCGCGTCCAGGTTTTCGTTGGTGGTGCCGTGCGGCACCGGAATACCGTAGGAACGGAAGGCGGCCGCCTTGCCGAAGTGGATATCGGCGATCACCAGCATTGCCAGGCGCGGCCAATACACCGCCTTTTGCGGCAGCAACAGCAGGCGCTCGCCGGCCAGCTCGACGGCATGGGGGTGCAGCGCAGGCGTCAGTGCAGGATTCATGCCGCGGCCGCCTTTTCCAGCTCGCGCACCATGCGCGCCACCCGGTCCGACAGCTTTTCGGTCGACACCTTTTCGCGGAAGCGCTCGACCATCAGCGGAAAGCCGAACGGCGTGGCGCGCTTGACCTCGTGGTAGGCGATGCGCCGTCCGTGCAGTTCGGCCAAGGTGTCGCGCAGGCGCGTCAGTTCCAGCTCCTGCTCCAGCACTTCGCGCTCGGCTTGCGTGAGCAGCAGGTTGCCGCTGTCGTGCTTGCGGAAGACTTCATAGAACAGCGCGGATGAAGCCTGCACCTGGCGCATCGACTTGCGCTGCCCCGGGAAACCCTGGTTCACCAGTCCGGCGATGCGCGCCACCTCGCGGAAGCGCCGCTGCGCCAGCTGGGTCGCGTTCAGGCTGTCGAGCACGTCCTCGAGCAGGCGCCCGGTATCCAGCAGGCCCACGTCGGCGCCGGTAGTGCCCGCGAACATCCGCCGCCAGTCGACCGGTTCCGGCGACAGCAGCTCGAAGCCGTAGTCGTTCACCGCCACCGAAAACGTCGACGGCGTCACGCTGCCCACGCGGAAGGCCAGCAGCGAGGCCAGGCCGGTGTGCACCGAGCGTCCGGCGAACGGGTACACGAACAGGTGCCAGCCCTCGCGGCTCTTCATGCTCTCCACCACCAGCACCTCGGCGGTGGGCAGCGACGACCAGCTGGCCTGCACGTCCAGCAGCGGCCGCACCGCCTGCATTTCCGGCCCCTCGAAGATGCCGCGCGCCGCCCGTCCCAGCTCTTCCAGGCCCGCATGCGCCATCTCGGCGCTGAGCGGCACCTTGGTCCCGCCCCAGCGGCTGATCGCCCCTTTCGTCGAGCTGCTGCGCTTGACGTAGGCCGTCATCTCGTGGACGCGCACCAGTTCCAAGATGCGGCCGTTGAACAGGAAGTGGTCGCCCGGCTTGAGGCGGCCGACGAAGGATTCCTCGACGCTGCCGATGCGCCCGCCGCTCATGTACTGCACCTGCATCTGCGCATCCGAGACGATGGTGCCGATGCTCATCCGGTGGCGCCGCCCGATGGTCGCGTCGGGCACGCGGTAGACGCCCTCCTCGTCAGGCAGCACGCGCCGGTATTCCGGATACACGGTCAGGCTCTGGCCGCCGCGCGCGACGAAATCCAGTGCCCACTGCCACTCCTCCCCGGTCAGGTTGCGGTAGGACCAGGCGGTTTTCACTTCCTCGTACAGTTCCGCCGAGCGGAAACCGCCGCCCAGCGCAATCGTCACCAGGTGCTGCACCAGCACGTCGAAGGGCTTGTTCGGCACTTGGCGCGCCTCGATGCGGCGGCTGGCCACCGCACGCTTGGCGCCGGCCGCTTCCAGCAGTTCCAGGCTGTTGGTCGGCACCAGGGTCACGCGCGAGATCCGTCCCGGCGCGTGGCCACTGCGTCCGGCGCGCTGCAGCAGGCGCGCGATGTTCTTGGCGCTGCCCACCTGCAGCACGCGCTCGACCGGCAGGAAGTCCACGCCCAGGTCCAGGCTGGCGGTGCAGACCACCGCCTTCAGCTCGCCGTTCTTGAGGCCCTTCTCGACCCATTCGCGCACTTCGCGGTCGAGCGAGCCGTGATGCAGCGCCACCAGGCCGGCCCAGTCGGGGCGCGCCTCGATCAGGTTCTGGTACCAGATCTCGGATTGCGCGCGCGTGTTGGTGAACACCAGCGTGGCCGCGCTGCTTTCGATCTCGTCGATGACCGGCTGCAGCATCTGCAGGCCCAGGTGGCCGCCCCAGGGAAAGCGCGAGACGCTCGGCGGGATCAGGCAGTCGACCACGATCTGCTTTTTCAGGTCGCCTTCGACCAGCACGCCGCGCGCCTCGGGCTGGCCGGTCCCGAGCAGCACGTTGCGCGCATCCTGCAAATTGCCCATGGTGGCCGACAGCCCCCACACCACCAGGTCCGGATTCCAGCGCCGCAGGCGCGCCAGCGCCAGCTGCACCTGCACGCCGCGCTTGCTGCCCATCAGCTCGTGCCACTCGTCGATGATGATCATGTCGAGGTGCTTGAACTGGTCGCGCGCGCCCGCGTGCGACAGCAGCAGGGACAGGCTTTCCGGCGTCGTGATCAGGGCGCCCGGCAGGCTTTTCGACTGGCGCGCGCGCTCGGCCGAGCCGGTGTCGCCGGTACGTGCGCCGATCGACCAGTCGCCGACGGCGTCCGGGCTGGCCGCGCCCAGTTCCGCCGCCGAGACTTCCAGCGAGCGCTGGGTGTCCGCCGCCAGCGCGCGCATCGGCGTCAGCCACAGCACCCGCACGCCGGTGCGGCTGCGGCGCGATCGATTCGCGCCGCGCAGCAGCGCCGCGAACCACACCGCATAGGTCTTGCCGGCGCCGGTGTTCGCGTGCAGCAGACCGGACTGCCCGGCCAGCGCCGCCTTCCAGACGGCGCGCTGGAACGGGAACACCTTCCAGCCGCGTCCCGCGAACCACTGGTCGACCGCGGTTTCCGCCTGCGACTTGGTCACGACGCCACCTCGGATGCCACCCCGGCCGGCACCGCCTCCAGCAAGCCCTTCAGGGTGTCGAGGGTATCGGCCTGTTCCACCGTCTTGTCGTCGCGCCGGCGCAGGATGCGCGGGAAGCGCACCGCGATGCCGGCCTTGTGGCGCGTGGACAGCGCGATGCCTTCGAAGCCGATCTCGAACACCATGGTCGGCCGCACCGAGCGCACCGGCCCGAACTTCTCGACCGTGGTCTTGCGCACCGCATTGTCGACCTGGGCGATCTCGGCGTCGGTCAGGCCGGAATAGGCCTTGGCGAAGGGCACCAGCTTGCGCTCCTCGCCCTCGCCGTCCCACACCGCGAAGGTGTAGTCGGTGTACAGCGACGCGCGCCGCCCGCTGCCGGCCTGGGCATAGATCAGCACCGCGTCGATCGCGTAGGGGTCGACCTTCCACTTCCACCAGGTGCCGACATCCTTGGTGCGGCCGACGCCGTACTGGGCATTGCGCGCCTTGAGCATCATGCCCTCGACGCCGCGCGCGCGCGATTCGGCGCGCAGCTTGCCCAGGTCTTCCCAGGTGTCGGCCGTCACCAGCGGCGAGATGCGCAGCTGCGGTTTCGCCACGCCCGTCACCAGCGTCTCCAGCAGCGCGCGCCGCTCGTGCTGGGGTAGCGCGCGCAGATCGACGCCGTCCAGCTCCAGCAGGTCGTAGGCCAGCAGCACCGCCGGCAGCTCGGCCAGCAGCTTGCCCGACAGGGTCTTGCGGCCGATGCGCTTCTGCAGGTCGGCGAAAGGCGCCGGGGCGTCCTCTCCGGTCCACACCAGCACCTCGCCATCGACCACCGTTCCCTCCGGCAGGGACAAGGCCGCGAGTTCCGGGAAGCGCTCGGTGATCAGGTCCTCGCCGCGCGACCACAGGTAATTCTGGCCGCCGCGCCGCACCAGCTGGGCGCGGATGCCGTCGTACTTCCATTCCACCTGCCAGTCGGCCATGTCGCCGAGCGACGCGGGTTCGCCCTGCAGCTGGTGCGCCAGGAAGAAGGGATACGGCTGGCCGCCGCGCAGCTTGTGCTCGTCCTCGGACTGGGCCGCGATCAGTTGCAGGAAGCCGGCGCCGGTGGGGCGCACGCGGCCGTCGGTCCAGCCCATCAGGCGCTGGGCGATCAGCTTGGCGTCCACCGCCGCGATCGCCGCCAGCGCGCGCGTGACGAGCAGCTTCGACACGCCGACGCGGAAACCGCCGCCGATCAGCTTCACGAACAGGAAACGCTCGCGCCAGGTCAGCTCGTCCCAGTACGAGAACAAGGCTTCGCGGATGGTGGCCGGGTCGGCACCGCGCAGCGGGCCGATGCGCTCTTCCATCCAGGTGGCCAGGCCGACGTCGCTGTGCCGGGTCGGCGGCGGCAGGATGTGGGCGATGGTCTCGGCCATGTCGCCGACCGCCGCATAGCACTCGTCGAACAGCCAGTCGTCCAGGCCGGCGTACTCGATCGCGTACTGGCGCATCAGCTTGGACGGCACCGCCTGGCGCGGCTTGCCCCCGGCCAGGAAGTACACGGCCCAGGCGGCGTTCTCGGGGGCGGCGTGCTCGAAGTAGTTGCGCAGCGCCTCCAGCTTGCGGTTGGTGGCGGTGGTCTCGTCGAGTTCGGCGTACAGGCGGGCGAATTCACGCATCGTTCGCCTCCCCGCCTGCGGAAGCGTCAACTGGAGCGCCGGCCGAAGCGCCGGCCGGCTTGTCGCCCTCGGCCGCCGCGGGGGTGCCGGCGGCCGGATCGCCGGTCGACTCGTCGTCCTCTTCGCCGTACTCGGTATCGAAGGCTTTCGCATCCAGCCCGGTCTGGCACAGCCAGCGCACCATCACCGGGATCGAACCGTGGGTGACGATCACCTGCTGCGCCTCGGTGGCGCGGATGGCCGCCATCAGCCCCGGCCAGTCGGCGTGGTCGGACAGCACGAAGCCGCGGTCGACCCCGCGCCGCCGGCGCGCGCCGCGCAGCAGCATCCAGCCGCTGGCAAAGGCGTCGCTGTAGTCGCCGAAGCGCTTGGTCCAGGTCGAGCCGGATGCCGACGGCGGCGCCAGCACCAGCGCCCGTTTCAAATCGGCCTTGTCGGTCTCGCTCACCAGCCGGGTGTGCGGCAGGTCGACGCCGCCCTCGCGGTACACGCGGTTCAGCGGCTCGACCGCGCCGTGGCAGACGATCGGCCCGATCGACGGATCCAGGCCCGACAGCAGCCGCTGCGCCTTGCCGAACGCGTAGGCGTACAGGATGCTGGCGCGGCCCTCGTCCGCGTTGGCGCGCCACCAGCGGTTGATGTCGTCGAACACGTCCTGCTGCGGGTCCCAGCGGTAGATCGGCAGGCCGAAGGTGGATTCGGTGATGAAGCTGTGGCAGCGTACCGGCTCGAAGGCGTCGCAGGTGGCGTCCGGCTCGACCTTGTAGTCGCCCGAGGCCACCCAGATCTCGCCCCCGTGCTCCATGCGGATCTGGGCCGACCCGAGCACGTGGCCGGCCGGGTGCAGCGAGATCGTGACGCCGTTGTGCACGATGCGCGCGCCGTAGTCCAGGCCCTCGATGTTGATGTCGGCGCCGAGGCGCGATTTCAGGATGTTGACGCTCTTGGTCGAGGCCAGGTAATGGCTGTGGCCCCAGCGCGCATGGTCGCCGTGCGCATGGGTGATGACGGCCCGCTCCACCGGCCGCCAGGGATCGATATAGAAATCACCCGGGACGCAGTAGAGTCCCTCCTTGCGTACGACTACCATATCCGCCATATCGTCCTTTCACTTGCCCGCTGCCCTGGCAATCCACCACATCGCCCCCGCGAAGGCAGGGGCCCGATTTCGTTGCCGGCCACCGGCATTGTTACGAATGCCCATACAACTTGGGCCCTGCCTGCGCAGGGGCGACGTTCATGCGCTAACGTGTTTCACCATCCAACGCGCGTTATTCAATCCACGTGCTCCACATAATCCTTCATGAACGACCGATGTTCCCCATCCGGGAACGCGATCGTCACCTGGTCGCCGGCCATGGACAGCACCACGCCCTCGCCATACTTCGCCACCTTCACGCGCGCAGCGGTCTCGAAGACGGACGCCGGATCGGGTTCGGGCGCCGGTGCGTGGTCGAACTCGTCGTCGCGGATCTCGATGTCTTCCGTGAGCACGGCGGCCGGCGGGTTCAGGCAGTTGTCGCAGCGGCAGCATTTCTCGAAGCCGTCGACCGTGTCGCTGAAGTAATCCAAGAGCAGCTTCCAGCGGCAGAAGCCGCTCACCGCGTACGAGACCATCTGCTCCAGCGCTTCCTTCTCGTGCTCCTGGCGCTGGCGGTAGATCTCGGCCATCGCCTCGAACAGGTTCGCCTTCGGCGCGGTGGCGGTGACGCTCCAGGCCAGCTTGCGGTTCTGGCGCAGCAGTTTCGCGTCCTTCAGCAGCTTCAGGCTCACCTTCAGGAAGGCGCCGGCCAGGTCGCCGGCCACGTCTTCCACGCGAGCCGGGGTCGCGGTTTCGGTCTCGGCCAGCTTGCGCACGGCTTCGTAGACGGCGCGGATCTCGTCCGCCGTCGGGTAGTGCTTGACCAGGAAGAACTGCTGGATGCGCTTGTCGTCCTGCAGGAACAGCAGCGTGCATTCGGCATCCTTGCCGTCGCGACCGGCGCGCCCGGACTCCTGGTAATACGCCTCCAGGTTGGCGGGGATCTGCAGGTGGACCACGAAACGGGTGTCCGGCTTGTCGATGCCCATGCCGAAGGCATTGGTCGCGACCATCACGCGCCGCTCGTCGTCCATGAACAGGTCCTGGTTCGCCTTGCGCTCGGCCGCATGCAGCTTGCCGTGATAGAGGGTGACCGACTCCCCCGCCTCCTGCAGCAGGTGATGGAGCTCTTCCGCCATCTTGACGGTGGCGGCGTAGACGATGCCCTTGCCCTCGGTGTCGCGCACCAGGCGCAGCGCCTGCTGCATCTTTTCGTCGGCATTGGTCACCTGCTGCACGCGGTAGTGCAGGTTGGGACGGTAGATGCCGGTATTGATCACGTTCATTTTCGGCCGGCCCAGCTGGCGGCCGATGTCTTCCATGACCTCGTCGGTGGCGGTGGCGGTGAGCGCCAGCACCGGCGGGCGGCCCAGCGCTTCCAGCGAACCGGCCATCTCCAGGTAGGCCGGACGGAAATCGTGGCCCCATTGCGAGATGCAGTGGGCTTCGTCGACCACCGCCAGCGCCACTTTCACGTCCTTGAGCAGGGCCACGAATTCGGGCGACACCAGGCGCTCGGGCGTGCAGAACACGATCTCGCAGCGCTGCTCGGCAATCGCCGCCAGCGACGCGCGCTCCTCCTCGGCGTTCAGGCTGCTGTTGACCTGCACCGCGCGCACGCCGAGCTCCTCCAGCTTCTCGAGCTGGTCCTTCATGAGCGAGATCAGGGGCGAGACGACGATGGTCATGCCCTTGAGGATGCGGGCGGGAATCTGGTAGCACAGCGATTTACCGCTGCCGGTGGGCATGATCGCCAGCGTATCCTTGCCGTCCAGGACACTGTCGATCACACGTTGCTGGCCGTCGCGCAGCTGGGCGATACCGAAGACGGTATGCAGCAGGCGGCGGATGGTGTTGCGGCGTACCGCAAGCAGGCCTTTATGGAGGAGTCTGGGTTCGTGTCTGGTCATGATGACCACACTGTAGAACGGCGCCCAACCCAGCGGTATAGGACGCAACCTACAGTTACCGTAGGAGCGTCACGATAGCAGGCTAATACGGATCAGACAGAGCGACAGCGCGATTTCCTACAATGCGACGGATTGCTCGCCGATAGTTTCCACACAGCACACAAACTAAGATGACACCATCGTCGCTTACATCATACCCCGCCCCGGAGGTTCATCATGATTCGCATGTTCCCGAAAGCCTGGACCGCGCTCCACGTCGGCATCACCGGCCTCGCCACCTGGCTGCTGGTTGCCACCGATGCCTTGAGCAGCGCGGCCCCGATGCTGTTCCACTGATCGATGGCGCGCATTGCGGTTCGCAGCCCTGCTTCCTCGGCCCAGCATGCGGCCTGCCTGCCCAGCGACGCTGCCTTCCCGGGCCGGCGCGCTCCGCCACGTCCATCCGGCGCATGACGTACCCGACATCGCGTCCGGCATGAGCCCCTGCCTGCGCTTCGCTCACATCAGCGCCCGCAAGGCCCCCACGTAACGCTCGCTCACCGCCACCCCGGCACCGCAACGCAACACCAGCCGGTAACTGCCGTCGCCCACCGTTTCCAGTCGCCCGACCTGGTCGCGCCGCACGATCGCGCCCCGGTGCACGCGCAGGAACACGGCCGGATCGAGCAGCGCCTCCAGGCGGCTGAGCGGCATCCGGTGCAGCACCTGGCGCGCACCCAGGCACAGGTTGACGTAGTTGCCTGCCGCTTCCAGCCACAGGATGTCGCTGACGCGCACCTGCTCCACCCGCCCGATCGAACGCACGCCGATGCGGTCGAGGTAGGGCGCGGCCCTGGTATCGGCAGCGCTGGCGGCGGCATCGGCATAGTCGCGCAGCGCCTGGCCGTAGGCGCCGCGCTGGCCATGGCGCAGCAACGCCTCGGCGCGCTCGACCGCCTGCGCCAGGCGCGCGTCGTTGAGCGGCTTGAGCAGGTAGTCGAGCGCGTGCACGTCGAAGGCATCCACCGCGTGCTCGCTGTAGGCGGTGACGAAGATGACCAGCGGCGGCTCGGGCAGCCGCGCCAGCTGGCGCGCCAGCGCCAGCCCACTCTCGCCCGGCATGCGGATGTCGAGGAAGACCGCGTCGACCGGCGCGGCGGCCAGGGCCGCGCGGGCGGCCGCGGCGCTGGCGCACTCGGCTGCCAGGCGCCAGCCGGGATGGGCTTCCATCGCCAGGCGCAGGTTGACCCGGCCGGGGGGCTCGTCGTCGACGATCAGGTAGGTCGTCATCGGTCGCACGCCAACGGGTGCCAGGGATGCGGCCGCAAGCGAGGCCAGGTGGGGTGCCGTTCGGCGGTTCTTGACGTACTCATCGATGAAAAGTATAGCAGCCCGCCGTTTGCCGGCACGGCCGCGGCGGTCACACCGTGCCGGGATTTCGTCACATGGCGGTTCTCCGCAAGCGGGAGCCGGTCCAGAATCTCTTTCCTGCAATCACACCAACGCCGATGAAGCACCTCCTCCGCCTGGCACTGCTGCTCGCCTGCCCGATCCTGGCCTACCTGGGCACGACCGCCGCCTGGGCCGCGTACGCCTTCGACAGCCTTGCCGCGGCCCAGCCGGGCGTGGGCGGGGTGCCGCTGTCGCCGCGCCAGGCCGCGATCCTGTTCATTGTCGAAGACCCCGATTTTCCCGTGCATGCCGGCATCAGCTTCGCCGACGGCCAGGGCCCGGCAACGATCACGTCGGCGGTGGCGCGCGATTTCTACCTGGGTACGGTCCGGACGGCAGGCATCGCCGGCGTGCTCCAGGACTTCCACGGCCGGGTCCATCGCTGCTGCAAGGCCGTCGACATCGGCCGCGATGCGATGGCGCTAGTACTCAACGCCAGGATGTCCAAGGACGAGCAGCTTGCCTTCTACGTCCGAAACGTCTACATGGGCAGCCACGCCGGCATGCAGGTACGCGGCCTGGCGGCGGCGCTGCTGTACACCGGCAAGCCGCTGGAAACCTTGCGCGAGCATGAATTCGTCCGCCTGGTGGCCATGATCTAGGCGCCAAACGGATACCACCCGCTGCGCCAGCCTGCGGCGCTGGCGCAGCGCGCCGCGCGCATCGAGGCGCTGCTGGCGGGCAGGTGCAAGCCGGCGGGCTGGTCCGATACCCTGTTTCAAGAATGCTCATTACAAGAAGGGAAACCATGAAACGCCATTGTCTTGCCGCAGGCGCGCTGTGCGTCCTGCTGTCCTCGACCCAGGCCGCCGAAGTCTGTACGGTGCTCGCCGACACGGCCAGCGGCGCCGTGCTGCTGGAACGCGGCGACTGCCGTACCCGGGTCACGCCGGCATCGACCTTCAAGATCGCCATCAGCCTGATGGGCTACGACGCCGGCTTCCTGAAGGATGCGCACACGCCGCTGCTGCCCTGGCACCCCGGCGACGTCGATTGGCAGCCGGCCTGGCGCGAGCCCGCCGATCCGGAAAAATGGATGCGCGATTCGGTGGTGTGGTATTCGCAGCGGGTGACGCTGGCGCTGGGCGCACAGCGTTTCCAGGCCTACGTCGGGCAGTTTGGCTACGGCAACGGCGACGTGGCGGGCGACCCCGGACATGATGGGCTGACGTTGTCCTGGATCGGTTCCTCGCTGCGTATCTCGCCGCTGGAGCAGGCCGCTTTCATCGGCAAGCTGGTCAATCGCCGGCTCGGCGTCAGCGACCAGGCCTACGCGATGACGGCCGCCCTCACCCGCTACGGCGACGTCGCCGGCTGGGCGCTGCACGGCAAGACCGGCGCGTCGAGCGGCTGGGGCTGGTACGTCGGCTGGGCCTCGAAAAACGGGCGCACGCTGGCCTTCGCCCGCCTGGTGCGCACGGATGCCACCCAGTCCAGGGACGTATCCACCGGCGCCTGGGCGCGCGAGGGCTTCCTGGCCGAGTTGCCGCGGCTGCTGCCATGAACGCGCACCGGCGCAACTTCGGCATCGATTGCCTGCGCGGCGGCGCGATCCTGCTGGTGATCGTCCATCACCTGGCGCTGCCGTTCCGCCTGCCCTTGGAGCCCAGCCTGCTCGGCGACTGGCTGCCGAAACGCCTGCTGGACGCCATCGCCTTCAATGGCTACGAAGCCGTGTTCGTGTTCTTCGTGATCTCGGGCTTCCTGATCGCCACCCGCATCATCGAGCGCGACGGCGCCCTGGAACGCGTCGACCTGCGCCGCTTCTACCTGGCGCGGGTCCGGCGCATCCTGCCCCTGCTGCTGCTCACGCTGGCGCTGCTGGGCACCCTCGCCCTGCTCGGGGTGCCGGGCTTCGCGCCAGAAGATGGGCAAACCATCGGCGGCCTGCTCGGTTCGGCGCTGACCTTCACCTTCAACTGGTACGAAGGCCGTACCGGCTGGGCGCCGGCGGGTTGGGACGTGCTGTGGTCGCTGTCGATCGAGGAAGCCTTCTACCTCGGCTTTCCGCTGCTGTGCCTGGTACTGCCGCGGCGCGCGCTGGTGGCGCTGCTGCTGGCCTGGGCGCTGGCCCTCCTGCCCTTGCGGGCCCTGGTGCCGGCCGGCGATGAAGTCTGGTGGGAAAAGGCCTATCTGCCTGGCATGGCCGCGATCGCCTGGGGCCTACTGGCGGCGCTGCTCGCGCGCCATGGGCAGCTTGGCCGTCGCGCGGCGCGCCTGCTGGCGCTGTGCGGCGGCGTGTGCATCGTGCTGGTACTGGTCTGGCCGGACCTGGTGCACCGCCACCTGTTCAAGTCCGGGCTGTACCTGCTGTGCGTGGGCGCCGCCTGCCTGCTGTTCGCCTTCCACGCATGGCCGCCGGCGCCGCGGCGCGGCCTGCGCTGGCTGGCGCGCCTGGGCCAGCTCAGCTACGAGCTGTATCTGTCGCACATGTTGGTGGTGCTGGCCACGGTCGCGCTGTACCGCGGCTTGCTGGGCGAGGTGCAGGCCTGGACCTTCATCGTCTACCTGCCGGTACTGCTGGCCTGCTCTGGCCTGGCGCTGGCGCTCGAAGTCGCCGGCAGGAAAGCCGGCCTGGCGCTCGCCGGGCGCCCGGCCGCGCGGGCGCCCGGCGACAAGTCCAAAGCCGAGCACGGTTGAAACGCCCGGTTTGCAACGAAAACAACATTGCACTTACACTGGATTGACAGTTCAACCACAATATAAGGTGCAATCAAGATGACGTTACGCAACCTGCTTTCCTCCGCCCTGATCGGCGCCGTCGCCAGCGCGCGCTCGATGACCCCGATGGCCACCCTCTCGATGGCGCGCCTCGCGGGGCGCGACACGCCGGGGCGACTGGCGCTGCTGGACCGCCCGCTGTTCAAGTACGGCGCGCTGGCGATGGGCGCCGGCGAACTGTTCGGCGACAAGATGAAGTCGGCGCCCGACCGCACCGTCTTCCTGGGCCTGCTGGCGCGCGTCATGAGCGCCGGGATCGCGGGCGCCGCGCTGGCGCCGCGTGGCCGCGAACAGGCCGGCGCGGCGGTCGCGGTCGCCACCGCCGTCCCGCTGGCCTACGCGACGCTGGCCGGCCGCAAGCAGGCGATGGCGCGCATCGGCCAGACCCGCAGCGGCTTGATCGAGGATGCGCTGGTGGTCGCGGCGGGCCTCGCGGTGGTCGCGCTGGCGACCCGGCCGAACCAGGACTGAGCGCCGCACATAAATAAAAAGGCAGCGCCCTCCTCGCGGAAAGCGCTGCCTTTCGTCAGCGATGCCTGCTACTTGAAGCTCAAGCCGCTTCGACCGCCACCGGCATGCGGATCAGGTAGTCGAAGGCCGACAGCGCCGCCTTGGCGCCCTCGCCCGCCGCGATCACGATCTGCTTGAACGGCGTGGTGGTCGCGTCGCCCGCGGCGAACACGCCTGGGATGTTGGTGCGGCCGTGGGCGTCGACCACGATCTCGCCGAAGCGCGACAGTTCCACGGAGCCCTTCAGGAACTCGGTGTTCGGCACCAGGCCGATCTGGACGAACACGCCGGCCAGCGGCACGTTCTTCTCTTCGCCGGTGATGCGGTCCTTGAACGAGATGCCGTTGACCTTGCTGCCGTCGCCGGTGATCTCGGTGGTCTGGGCGTTCACGTGGACCGTCACGTTCGGCAGGCTCTGCACCTTGTTCACCAGCACGGCGTCGGCCTTCAGCTGGTTGGCGAACTCGATCAGGGTCACGTGCTCGACGATACCGGCCAGGTCGATCGCCGCTTCCACGCCCGAGTTGCCGCCGCCGATGACCGCCACGCGCTTGCCCTTGTACAGCGGGCCGTCGCAGTGCGGGCAGTAGTTGACGCCGGCGTTCTTGTATTCCTGCTCGCCCGGCACGTTGACGTTCCTCCAGCGCGCACCGGTCGACAGAATCACGGTGCTCGACTTCAGCGAGCCGCCGTTGGCGAACTGCACCTCGACCAGTTCGCCGGGCGCCGCCGGCGGGATGATCTTGGCCGCCGTCTGCTGGGTCAGGATGTCGACGCCGTAGTGGCGCACTTGCGCTTCCAGCGCGGCCGAGAATTTCGGACCGTCGGTTTCCAGCACCGAGATGTAGTTTTCGATCGACATGGTGTCGTTCACCTGGCCGCCCATGCGCTCGGTGGCGATGCCGGTGCGGATACCCTTGCGGGCCGCGTACACGGCGGCCGCCGAACCCGACGGGCCACCGCCGACGATCAGCACGTCGTACGGATCCTTGGCGTTCAGCTTGGCGGCGTCGCGGGCGCCGGCGCCCTTGTCCAGCTTGGCGACGATCTCTTCGACCATCATGCGGCCCGAACCGAACAGTTCGCCGTTCAGGAACACCATCGGCACGGCCATCACCTGGCGCGCCTCGACTTCCTTCTGGTAGGCGCCGCCTTCGATCACGGTGGTCTTCACACGCGGGTTCAGGATCGCCATCAGCGACAGCGCCTGCACCACGTCCGGGCAGTTATGGCAGCTCAGCGACATGTACATCTCGAAGTTGTACTCGCCGTCGAGCGCCTTGATGGCGTCGATGGTGTCCTGCTCGACCTTCGGCGGGTGACCGCCGGTCCACAGCAGCGCCAGCACCAGCGAAGTGAACTCGTGGCCCAGCGGCAGGCCGGCGAAGCGCAGCGAAGTGTCGCTGCCGGTACGCTGGACGCTGAACGAGGGCTTGCGCGCATCGTTGCCGTCGGTACGCAGAGTGATCTTGTCGCTGCGCAGGCCCTGGATGGTCTGCAGCAGTTCCAGCGTCTGCTTCGAGTTGTCGCTGTCGTCCAGCGAGGCGACCAGTTCGAACGGTTGCTGCACACGCTGCAGGTAAGCGCCGAGTTGGGTCTTCAGGTCATTGTCAAGCACGCTCATGGTCATATCCTCGTTCGTATCGTCGTTAAATCGTTAAAGTTCCGGGCAAAGCCTGGCCCCGACGCATCGATTCTTCAATCGTGCATCAATCAAATTAGTAAATCTGGCGCGGCAAAATCGACTAGTTTGATCGCCGTTTTCTAGGGCGGGATCATGCGGCGCAAATAAGAGATGGTGGCTTGGGCGAGACTCGCAAGAGGCGGGCCCAAGCCTGGTACTGCATGTACTGCTGTTGCTGCAGCGGGCCAAGCGGCCCGCTTTCCAACGATCTGTCTGATTAGATCTTGCCGACCAGGTCCAGCGACGGCTTCAGGGTTTCGGCGCCTTCGGACCACTTGGCCGGGCAGACTTCGCCCGGGTGGGCGGCGACGTACTGGGCAGCCTTGACCTTGCGCATCAGTTCCGATGCGTCGCGGCCGATACCGTTGTCGTGCACTTCCATGAGCTTGATCTGGCCTTCCGGATTGATGACGAAGGTGCCGCGCAGCGCCATGCCTTCTTCTTCGATCATGACTTCGAAGTTACGGGCCAGGATGCCGGTCGGGTCGCCGATCAGCGGGTAGTTCACTTTCTTGATCGCTTCCGAGGTGTCGTGCCATGCCTTGTGAGCGAAGTGGCTGTCGGTCGACACGCCGTAGACTTTCACACCCATCTTTGCGAATTCCGGCTGGAACTCTGCCAGGTCTTCCAGCTCGGTCGGGCAAACGAAGGTGAAGTCGGCCGGGTAGAACATCAGGACCGACCAGGTGCCTTTGAAATCGGCGTCGGTCAGGTCGACGAACTTGCCGTCGTGGTAAGCGGTTGCCTTGAACGGTTTGATCGTGCTGTTGATGATGGACATGAATGCTCCTGTTTGTGGGGTTAAAAAAACGTCAGGTGCACACTATAACCCGCACACGAGCTAATGTGAAATTAATTGAGCAGATTCTCTTCATTGATTTTAGCTATCGGACATCCCGTCGTCCCCGCGCAGGCGGGGACCCATACTGAGTTACCGGATTCCGGAACATTCGCGTAGAAGCAAACTGAACAGTGCATGACGCTCAGCATGGATCCCCGCCTTCGCGGGGACGACGGCCCTCAGGCCGCGGTGACGACCCTCAGGCCGCGGTGACAGCCCTCAGGCCGGGGCGACGGCCCTCAGGCCGGGGCGACGGCCTGCAGCGCCGGCTCGGTGCACGGCAGGGTCAGGCTGAAGGTGGCGCCCTGCCCCGGTGTGCTGCTGGCGGTCAGCTTGCCGCCGTGCGAGGTGGCGAGCTGGCGCGAGATGTACAGGCCCAGGCCCAGGCCCTTCGGCTCGCCGGCCTTGGCGCCGCGCTCGTACGGTTCGAAGATGCGCTCGAGGAAATCCGGCGCGATGCCCTTGCCGTGGTCGCTCACCTCGATGACGGCGTGGCAGCCCTCCTGGTGCACGCTGACCTCGACCTCGCCGCCGCCGCCATAGCGCAGCGCGTTGGTCAGCAGGTTGACCACTACCTGTTCGATGCGGAACTCGTCCCACCAGCCTTCCACGGGCGCATGCGGCAACAGCAACAGCTTGCAGCCGGCCGCCGCGGCTGCCAGCGACAGGTCGTTGACCACCCGCTCCAGCAACGCCATCAGCTCGACCTTGCCGGGGCGGATCGACAGCGTGCCGCTCTTCATGCGCGACACGTCGAGCATGTCGTCGATCAGGCGGATCATCGACTTGATCTGGCGCTCGTCGCGCTTGATCATGTTGCCCATCTGCTCGGGATTGAAGGCCGGCAGGTTGCCGCGCTTGAGCTGCAGGCTGCGCATCTGCGTTTCCAGGAACAGCGTGTTGAGCGGCGTGCGCAGTTCGTGCGCCACCAGCGACATGAATTCATCGCGCATGCGCAGCGAGCGCTGCAGCTCGGCCTGGGTGGCGTTCAGTTCGCGCAGCAGCACTTCCTGCTCGCGCCGGCTGCGCTCCAGCGCCTCCATCTGGTGACGCATCTCGCGCCGCTGCTGGTCCAGGGTGACGAAGACGTTGACCTTGGAACGCACCGCGTCCGGATCGAGCGGCTTGTACATGAAGTCGACGGCGCCGGTCTCGTAGCCCTTGAACGCGTAGTTCAGCTCGCGCCCGGCGGCGGACACGAACACGATCGGGATGTTGCGGGTGCGCTCGGTACCGCGCATCAGCTCGGCCAGTTCGAAGCCGTCCATGCCGGGCATCTGCACGTCCAGGATCGCCAGCGCGAATTCGTGCTCGAGCATCAGGGACAGCGCTTCCTCGCCGGACGACGCCTGGTAGACGATGCGGTGCTCGTCGCGGATCACGGCGTCGAGGGCGCGCAGGTTTTCCGGCAGGTCGTCGACGATCAGGAGTTTGCTTGGGTCTTTCGCGCTCATGATTTGTAATTCTCCAACATGGGCAACAGCGCCACTATCCGTGCCAGCGGCAGGACCAGGTGCGGGTTGCAACGGCGGATCGCTTCCGACGGCATCACGCCCACCTGGGCATCCGTCGGGTCCTGCACCACGGTGAAACCGCCGCGGGCATGGATCTGGGCCATGCCGTCGGCGCCGTCGTGGTTGGCGCCGGTCAGCAGGATGCCGACCAGACCGGCGCCATAGGCATCGGCGCTCGACGCCATCAGCACGTCGATCGCGGGCCGCGCGTAATGCACCGGCGGCTCGCAACTCAGCGAAAACGTGAAATCCTGCTCCACCGACAGGTGATAGCCGGCGCCGGCGAAATAGATGGTCCCGGCTTCGATGGCACCCTTGTCGGCCGCTTCGCGCACCGGCAGCGGCAGGCGCTCGTTGAACAGGTCGGCCAGCCGGCTTTCGCGGTCCGGCGGCAGGTGCAGGATACAGAACACGGGCAGGCCGTAGCCTGCCGGCAGCGCCGGCAGCAGCTGGATCAGCGCATCGACGCCGCCGGCCGAGCCGCCGATCACGACCGCCTCGATGCGCCTTCCCTGCAAGCTGGCAAGCAGGGCAGCGTCATCCATGACTGCACCGGCGCTCATGCCCCCACCTTGCGGAACAAGCGTTCGCGGCGCGCCAGCGGCTCGAAGCGCTGGGCGTAGCTGGAAAAGTCGATGCTCTCCTTGCTGCCCAGGCCCAGGAAGCCGCGGTGGCACAGCGATTCGTGGAACAGGCCCAGCACCCGGTTCTGCAGGCGCCGGTTGAAATAGATCATCACGTTGCGGCAGCTGATGAAATGGGTCTCGGCGAACACGCTGTCGGTGGCCAGGCTGTGGTCGGCGAAGGTGACGTTCTCGACCAGGGCGCGGTCGAACAGCGCGCCACCATAGGCCGCCGTGTAGTAGTCCGAGAAGGCGTGCCTGCCGCCGGATTTCTGGTAGTTCTCGGTGTACAGGCGCATGCGGTCGAGCGGCATCACGCCGCGGCGCGCCGCCTCCAGCGATGCCGGGTTGATGTCGGTGGCGTAGATCAGGGTGCGTTCGAGCAAGCCCTCTTCCTTGAGCAGGATCGCCATCGAATACACTTCCTCGCCGGTGCTGCAGCCGGCCACCCAGAGCTTCAGCGACGGGTAGGTCTGCAGGAAAGGCACCACCTGGCGCCGGATGGCCAGGTAATAGTCGGGGTCGCGGAACATCTCGGTGACCGGGATGGTGAGGAATTGCAGCAGCTGCGCGAACGCGGCCGGATCGTGCATCACCCGGGCCTGCAGGCCGGACACGGTCTCGCATGCCATCGCGTGCATGGCCGCCTGCACGCGGCGCTTCTGGGAAGCGCCGGTGTAGTCGCGGAAGTCGTAGTTGTACTTGAGGTAGACAGCTTCGACCAGCATCCGCAGTTCGATATCGATGTCGCTTGGCGGTTTGCTCATCTTGTATGCATTAAATACGTTCCAGCGTCGGCATCCACACCCGCAGCAGCGAGTACAAACGGGTCAGGTCGATCGGCTTGGCCAGGTAATCGTTGGCGCCGGCGGCCAGGCACTGTTCCTGGTCGTCCTTCATCGCCTTGGCCGTGATGGCGATGATCGGCAGGCGCGTGAAGCGCGCGTCCTGGCGGATCCGGCGTGTCGCTTCCAGGCCGTCCATGCCCGGCATCATGACGTCCATCAGCACCAGGTCGACGTTCTCCACCTCGTCCAGCCGGGCGATGGCCTCGAACCCGTTGCGGCCCACCACCACGTTGGCGCCGCGCTGCTCCAGCGCGGACGTCAAGGCGAACACGTTGCGCACGTCGTCGTCCACCAGCAGGATCGTGCGGCCTTCGAACACGCGGTCGCGTCCGCGCACGGTCTTGAGCATCGACTGGCGCTCCGACGACAGCTGCGACTCGACCTTGTGCAGGAACAGCGTCACTTCGTCCAGCAGGCGCTCCGGCGAACGCGCGCCCTTGATGATGATCGAACGCGAGTACTTCGACAGTTCGGCTTCCTCGTCGCGGGTCAGGTTGCGTCCGGTATAGACGATGACCGGCGGGAAGGACACCAGTTCTTCGTGCGAAATGCGTTGCAGTAACTCGTTGCCCTGCATGTCGGGCAGCTTCAAGTCGATGATCATGCAGTCGAAAATCTGCGAGCGCAACAAATTCAGCGCTTCCTCGCCGGATCCGACCGCGGCGATTTCGACGTCGTTGTCGGCGATCAGTGCCACCACGCTGTCGCGCTGGCGTTCGTCGTCCTCGACCAGCAGCACGCGCTTGAGCTTCTGCGTCGATTTTTCCTTGAGCTTATGGAAGACCTCTTCCAGCTGCTCGCGCGAGGTCGGTTTCAGCGCGTAGCCGATCGCCCCCAGGTGCAGGGCTTCGCCGCCGTTTTCCATGCTCGATACCACGTGCACCGGGATGTGGCGGGTGGCCGGGTTTTCCTTGAGCTGCTGCAGCACCGACAGGCCGGAGCGGTCCGGCAGGCGCATGTCGAGCAGGATCGCGTCCGGATTCTGGCCGACGGCCAGTTCCAGCCCCTCCTCGGCGGTCAGGCCGACCAGGCAGCGGAATTCCATGTCGTGCGCCAGGCCGTACAGGATGCGCGCGAATTCCGGTTCGTCCTCGATCGCCAGCACGGTGCGGCGGCCGCCGGCCGGCTGGGCGCGGTCGTCCGGGAAGCTCGGCAGGGCAGTCGCCGCTGCCTGTCCGTCCTCGCGGCCGGCCGCGGCCGGTGCCGCCACCGGCGCCGCTGCCCTGGCGCGCTGCGGCGCCGCCGCGCGCACCGGTTGCGGCGGCGTGGGCGGCGTGGCCGCGACGGTGCCGTTGCGCGGCAGGCTGAGGGTGAAGGTGCTGCCCTCGCCGGGCGCGCTCGCCAGCGTCAGGGTGCCGCCCAGCAAGGCCGTCAAATCGCGCGAGATCGACAGGCCCAGGCCGGTGCCGCCGTACTTGCGCGCGGTGGAACCGTCGGCCTGGTGGAAGGCGTCGAAGATGCGTTCCTGCTGCTCGGGCACGATGCCGATGCCGGAATCCTGCACTGCGAACTGGACCCAGCCGTCCGCGGTGGCGCTCACCGCCAGGCTGACGCTGCCGCTGTCGGTAAACTTGACCGCGTTCGACAGCAGGTTCTTGAGGATCTGCTCGATGCGCTGGCGATCGGTATGGATCGAGGCCGGCACGTTCGGCGCGATATCGACGGTGAATTCGAGCGCCTTCTGGCGCGCCAGCGGGTCGAAGGTGCGTGCCAGGCCTTCGATCACGCGGCGCAGCGGCAGCTCTTCGGGCACCAGTTCCAGCTTGCCGGCCTCGACCTTGGAAATGTCGAGGATGTCGTTGATCAGGTTCAGCAGGTCGTTACCGGCCGAATAAATCGTCTGGGCAAAGCGCACCTGCTCTTCGTTCAGGTTGCCGGTCTGGTTGTCGGACAGCAGCTTGGCCAGGATCAGCGAACTGTTCAGCGGCGTGCGCAGTTCATGCGACATGTTCGCCAGGAATTCCGATTTGTAGCGGCTGGCGCGTTCCAGCTCCAGCGCGCGCTCGCGCAATTGCTCCTGGGCTTGCACCAGTGCGCCATTTTTCATGTCCAGGCTGGCGGCCTGCTCGGCCAGCTGCTCGTTGGTCTGCTCCAGCTCGGCCTGCTGGTTTTCCAGTGCCGTCTGCGACTCTTCCAGCGCGCGCGACTGTTCTTCCAGTTCCTCGTTGGCGGTGCGCAGTTCTTCCTGCTGCACCTGCAGTTCCTCGTTCATCGCCTGCTGCTCTTCCAGCGCCACCTGCAGGCGCTGGCGGTACAGCACGGCGGCCACCGAGGCGCCCACCGCAGGACCGATCAACTTCATGAACTCGATGTCGCGCTCGGTCACCGGGTGCAGGAAACCGATCTCGATCACGCCCTTGATCTTGCCGTGGTTCGAGATCGGCGCGATCAACAGTTCGCGCGGTGCGGCTTCGCCCAGGCCGGAGCCGACCTTGATGTAATCCGGCGGCAGGTCGCGCAGGGTCAGGATGCGGTTCTGGTTGGCCGATTGCGCCGCCAGCGATTCGTTCGGCTGGATCTGCTGGGCGCGGGCGGTGTCCGCGTGGGCGAAACCGTAGGCGCCGATGCGGCGCAGCACGCCGTCTTCGCTGCGCACGTACATCGCCGCCACCACGCCTTCCAGGTAACGCGTCATATAATCCAGCACGGCCCCGGCCAGCGGCTCGAGCTCGTGGATGTTCGAGGTGCGCCCCGCCAGCTCGGCCTGGCCGGTGCGCAGCCAGTCCTGGTGGCGCAGTTGCGCATTGTGCTCTTCCTCGTGGGCCAGCGTGTCGTTGTACGAGGCGGACAGGCGCAGCAGCTCGCGCCGGCCGAACATCGCCAGCGAGCCGGCCACGACCAGGCTGAAAACCAGGAAGGCGGCGACCGACCAGCCGATCACCGAGCGCGAGGAGGCGTTGCGCTGCTGCAGCAGGGCCTGCTCGGATTCGATGAAATCACTGAACTGGCGCCGCACCTCGTCGGTCAACACCCTGCCCTGCCCGCTCTTGATGATGTCGATGAAATCGCTGTTCTTGCTGCGCCGCGCGACCACCTCGTCGGCGAACACCTGCCATTCGCGCTGGGCGTTGCGGATGCGTTCGATGCGGTCGCGCTGGGTCGGGTTGTCGGCGACGAGCCTGGCCAAGCCGTCCAGTTCGCCATTGATCTTGGGCTTGGCCGACCGGTAGGGCGTCAGGAAATCGTCGTCGCCGGACAGCAGGTAACCGCGCATGCCGGCTTCCATGTCGGACGACATGCGGCTGACCTCGTTGGCGCGGCCGATCACGTGCTCGGAATGCTCGACCCAGCTCAGGACATTGATCAGGTAAGTGATGATGCCGACGAACACCAGCGCACTCAACACCCCCATGCCGAGCGGCATGGCGATGTTGCGCGACAGGATGCGGCGGAATTGTGTGCTATCGATGCTCGTGCCAGGCATGCTTTACGCGACTCGTTCGGGAAAAAATATCCAAAGTGTAACGCAACTGCACGTCAAGGCGTGTTCTTTTGGGGATATTTTTCCGATTATGGCCGCATATTTACATGATTTTAGGCACCGTTATCCGCAAATTGCCCTCAAGTAAGGCGCAGTTTGGCTATTTTTGCATCGCGCAATCTCATGTGGCGGCCCTTCCGCCACCACGGTGCCGCCGGCCTCGCCCGCGCCCGGCCCGACGTCGATGACCCAGTCGCAGCCGGCCACCACGCGCATCGTGTGCTCGACCATGATGACGCTGTTGCCGGCATCGACCAGCCGGTTCAGCTGCGCCATCAGGCGGTCGGCGTCGAGCGGGTGCAGGCCGGTGGTGGGCTCATCCAGGATGTAGAGGGTACCGCCGCGGGTGGCGCGCTGCAGCTCGGTGGCCAGCTTGATGCGCTGGGCTTCGCCGCCGGACAGTTCGGTGGCGCTCTGCCCCAGGCGCAGGTAGCCCAGGCCGACCTCGCGCAGGGTCTGCAGCGGCCGCGCCACCGCTTCCTGGTCCTCGAAGAAGGCATGGGCTTGGTCGACCGTCATGCCGAGCACGTCGGCGATATTCCTGTCCTTGTAGTGCACCGCCAGGGTATCGGCGTTGTAGCGCGCGCCTTCGCAGGTCGGGCACGGCGCGTACACGCTGGGCAGGAACAGCAGCTCGACCATCACGAAGCCCTCGCCGGCGCAATGCTCGCAGCGGCCCTTGGCCACGTTGAAGGAAAAGCGCCCGGCATCGTAGCGCTTCTTCCTGGCCTGGGGCGTGGCGGCGAAGAGTTTGCGCACCTGGTCGAACAGGCCGGTGTAGGTGGCGAGATTCGAGCGCGGCGTGCGTCCGATCGGTTTCTGGTCGACCCGCACCAGGCGTTTGACGTGTTCCATGCCGCCGACGATACGCCCTTCGGTCGCGATCGTTTCCTCGCGCTCCAGGCCCGGCCCGGTTTCCAGCCCCGCTTCCGGCTCCTCCTCGGGTGCGGCCTGGCCCAGGCTTGCCGCGACCAGGTCCACCAGCACCTGGCTGACCAGGGTCGACTTGCCGGAACCGGACACGCCGGTCACCGCGGCCAGCATGCCGAGCGGGAAGCGCGCCTTCAGGTCGTGCAGGTTGTTGCGGCTGACGCCTTCCAGCTGCAGCCAGCCGCCCGGCTCGCGCAGGGTGCGCGGTGCGGGGCCATCCTCGTCAAACAAGTAGTGCCGCGTATGCGATTCGGCGACCTTCTTCAAGCCTTCCGGCGGACCGCTGTACAAGATGCGGCCACCGCCCTCGCCCGCCTGCGGGCCGACGTCGACGATCCAGTCGGCATGGCGGATCACGTCGAGCGCGTGCTCGACCACGAACAGCGAGTTGCCGGCCGCCTTCAGGCGCGCCAGTGCGTCCAGCAGCGCCTCGGTGTCGGCCGGATGCAGGCCGGCCGAGGGCTCGTCCAGCACGTAGACCACCCCGAACAGGTTGGAGCGCACCTGGGTCGCCAGGCGCAGGCGCTGCAATTCGCCCGGCGACAGCGTCGGCGTGCTGCGCTCCAGCGCCAGGTAACCGAGGCCCAGCGCCAGCATCACCTCCAGGCGCGCGCACAGATCGAAGGCGATGCGCTGGGTGACGATCACCTGCTCGGCATGCTTGTCCGTTTTTCCCTTGGGCGCCTTGCCGTCGGCATAGGGCTGCAGCAGCTTCGCCAGGCGCTCGAGCGGCATGCGCGACAGTTCCGTGATGTCCAGGCCGGCGAAGGTGATCGCCAGCGCTTCCGGGCGCAGGCGCTTGCCGCGGCACATGGGGCATTCCAGGCCCACCATGTAGCGCGCCACCCGCCTCTTCATCGATGCGCTCTCGGTGGTGGCGAAGGTCTGCATCACGTAGCGGCGCACGCCGGTGAACGTGCCCTGGTAGCTGGGCGTGTCCTTGCGCTTCAGCGCCTGCCGCGTTTCCTCGGGCGTGAGGCCGGCGTACACCGGCACCGTGGGCGTCTCGTCGGTGTACAGGATCCAGTCGCGGTCCTTCTTCGGCAGGTCGCGCCAGGGGGTGTCGACGTCGTAGCCCATCGTCACCAGGATGTCGCGCAGGTTCTGGCCGTGCCAGGCCGGCGGCCAGGCGGCGATCGCGCGCTCGCGGATGGTGAGCGACTCGTCCGGCACCATCGACTGCTCGGTGACCTCGTACACCCGGCCCAGGCCCGAGCACTGCGGGCAGGCGCCTTCGGCGGTGTTCGGCGAGAACGATTCGGCGTACAGGATGCCCTGCCCCGGCGGATAGTCGCCGGCGCGCGAGTACAGCATGCGCAGCGAATTCGACAGCGTGCTGACGCTGCCCACCGACGAGCGCGTGGTCGGCGTGCCGCGCTGCTGCTGCAGCGCCACGGCCGGCGGCAAGCCGTCGATATCGTCGACTTCCGGCACCGGCATCTGGTGGAACAGCCGGCGCGCATACGGCGACACCGATTCCAGGTAGCGCCGCTGCGCCTCCGCATACAGCGTCCCGAAGGCGAGCGAGGATTTGCCGGAGCCCGACACGCCGGTGAACACCACCAGCGCATCGCGCGGGATGTCGAGGTCGACGTTTTTGAGGTTGTGCTCGCGCGCACCGCGCACACGGACGTGGCCGGGCATGCCGGCGGTGGACGGGGCGGGTGTGGCTTCGTGGGCAGGGTCGGGCTTGCGGCGCATCGGTCTTCCGGTGGGTGACGGGATGGCCTTATTACAACGCATTTCGGTGGATGGGTGCGGTGCGGTGACGCACGCAGCGGGGCCGATGCCCTGCTTGCTGAAGAACCGCAGTAATCAACCTCACCTGTCCACCGCCATCGCCCGCTCCACCACCGCCATCGCCCGCTCCACCACCGCCATCGTCCGCTCCACCACCGTCGTCCCCGCTCCACCGCCGTCGTCCCCGCGAAGGCGGGGACCCATACTGAATAACAGGATTCGCTGCACTGGAAGCACTTGAACGTTTCAGAAGCACTGAATCCGGACGCTCAGCATGGGTCCCCGCCTTCGCGAGGACGACGTGGTTACGGAATCAAACGCTCCGCCCGCAAGGCCGAAAACAGGTCGAAGAACGAATCCTCGGTCGACTGGTAAGCCGAGAACCCCAGCCGGCGGCTGTTGGCCATGTCCGTCATCACCTCGATCGGCCGGCCCAGGTCCAGGTCCGTGTGCCAGGCCGAGGCCAGCCGTCCCAGGTCCGCTTCCACCAGGTTGTGCTTCTGCGCGATCTTGCGCCACACTTCGGCGTCGTTCGTCATCGCCGCTTCCAGGGGCTGCATCTCGCCGCTGTAGCCGGCCGCCTGCACGCCGAACCAGGCCGCCAGCCGGCGCCACAGCCAGCTCCAGCGGAAATAGTCGCCGTTGGTAATATTAAAAGCTTCGTTCCTGGCGGCGTCGGTATCGGCGGCCCAGCGCAGCTGCCTGGCGAGCATGCGCGCATCGGTCACGTCCGACAGGCCGTTCCACTGCGCTTCCGAACCGGGGAACTGGAACGGGCGCCCGGTCTCCTTGCAGATCGCGGCATACACGGCCAGCGTGGTGCCCAGGTTCATGGCGTTGCCGACCGCCAGCCCGACGATCGAGTGCGGACGGTGGACGGTCCAGGTGAAGCGGTCGCGCTCGGCCGCGGCATAGACCTCGTCCTCCTGCGCATAATAGAAATTCTCGATGGGCAGGCGCGGCTGCGACTCGCGCAGCGGCGTGTCCGGCAGCGTGCCCGAGCTGGCATACGCCTCGAACGGCCCCAGGTAGTGCTTCAGGCCGGTCACCAGCGCCACGTGGCGCAGCGATTTCCTCGGCGCCAGCGCGTCCAGCAGGTTGCGCACCATGGCGGCGTTGACGCGGATGTTCTCGGCCTCGGTGTTCTGGCGCATCCAGGTGGTGATGAAGACGTGGGTCGGAGCCACGTCGGCGAGGGCGTCGGCCAGCACCGCGGTGTCCAGCAGGTCGGCCGCGACCGGGATCAGCCCCGGCAGGTCGCGCGGCGGCGTGCGCGCCAGGCCATAGACCGTCCAGCCGTGGGCCAGCAGTTCGCGGGCGGTGTAGCGGCCGCCGATGCCGCTGGCGCCGACCACCAGTGCGCTTCGTTGCATGATGCGTTCCTTGATCTGAATGTAGGATGGATTGTCGAATCGCTCATTCTGGCGTGTTTCCCGGCGATGCGGCGCGAGCTTGAGCGTCAACACGGCCGCCCTCGCCCGCCAGCGCTTCCAGCCGGGCGCACAGCGCGCGCATCGGGCTCGGCCCATCGAAGCGGGCGCCGACCGCGCGGCAGTTCCGCGCAATGTCGGCGTTGCCGACCAGGCCGCGCAGCCTGCGCGCCAGCCCGGCCGCGTCCAGCCGATCCGCACGCAGGCCGGCGCCGACGCCGAGCGCCGCGACCCGCGCCGCATTGTCGAACTGGTCGTGCGCGAGCGGCACCACCAGTTGCGGCGTCTCCGCCCGCAGCGCCTCGGCGGTGGTGCCGATGCCGCCATGGTGCACCAGCGCCGCCACCTGCGGCAGCAGGCGCCGCAGCGGCACATAGTCCTGCCACAGCACCGAAGGCGGCAGCGCGGCCGGCACCTGGTCGCGCCGCGGCGTCAACAGGATCGCGCGCAGCCCGAGCTGCCCGGCCGCGGCGCAGGCGTGGCGGAAATACGCGGCCGCCTGGAAGTTGCCGGTGCCATGGGTGAAGACCACGGGCGCCGGACCGGCCTCGAGGAAGTCGAGCAAGGCCTGCGACGGCAGCGCATCCGGCTTCGGATCGAACAGCGGAAAACCGCCGCGAAACAGCGGCTGCGGCCAGTCGGGCTGGGTCGGCGCGAACCATTCGGGGAACAGGGTCAGCGACAGGTCCGCCAGCCCGAACAGGTCCGGCAGCAGGCTGGGCAGCGGACGGCGTCCGCGCGCGGCGCGCGCCGCGTTCACTTCCGGCAGCGCCACCGGATCGACGAAGCTGCGCGCGCCCCAGCGCCACAGCCAGCGGCGCGCCGCGAACGGCACCCACGGCGGCACCCGCCACGGCCCGACCAGCAGCGGATCGTGCACGGTCGGCAGGTTCTGCGGCGCCAGGTAGGCGGCGGCGACCTTCAGCCCCGGCCTGGCGGCGCGGCACAGATCGGCCTCGGGCAGCGCCAGCGGATGCACCAGCAGCACCACTTGTTCATCACCGGATTCACCCCGCGGCAAGGCTTCGACGAAAGGCACGATGCGCGCCATCCCCGGCCGCGTGGCGCGCCACACCACCCCGAAGCCGCGCGTCGGGTGCCACAGGTCGGGATCGTGCAGCACGGCTTCGTCGGCGGGCAGCCCGGTGAAATCCAGGCCGGAATCCTGCACGAAAGGCGCGTGCTGCGCCGGCGCCAGGAAGCTGACCCGGTGGCCGGCATCGCGCAGGGCCAGCGCCATCGCCATGAAGGGGAACAGGTCGCCGGCGGAACCGATGGTGACGACGACGAAATGGATGGGGGTAGCGATGCCGGCCTCCGTGGCGAAAAAGACATGGCTACTCTACGCGAAAGCGCCGGGTGCCGTTGGGCGCCTGGTGTGCGGGCGGCCGGCAGCGACCGCGCAGCGGAAAACGGCAACGATTTGACGCGTGGACCGGCGCAAGCTAGGCGCGCCGGGCCGGTGCATTCTCCTGCATGCCTGCAAGACTGCAATCGGCCGCAACGACACGATTCTTGCCGCCGCGTTTTGCCGCATACAGGGCCTTGTCCGCGGCATCGAACAGGGCAAGCGTGTCCATGTCGCGCATGTGTGAAGACGCAATGCCGATGCTGACGGTATAGGACGGCACGCCCGTCGGACTGGATTCGGCAACCGCCGTGCGGATCCGACTGGCGATCGCAAGTCCTCCATCGATCCCGGTCTGCGGGAGAAGAGCGACGAATTCTTCTCCACCATAGCGCCCAATGACATCTTGCGCGCGCAACGAATGCTTTGCGCGCGTGGCGAAATCCGCAATGACTTTATCCCCGACAAGGTGGCCGTGCGTATCATTGATTGCCTTGAAGTTGTCCAGGTCCATCATCAACAAGGACATGGCAACACCGTGCCGCCGCGATGCGGCGACTTCGCGCTCGACGATCTCGAGAAACGCGTCGCGTCGGTAGGCGCCGGACATGGGATCGTGCCGCGCCTGCAATTCAAGACGAATCTGCAGGGCGCGGTTCGCCATCAACAGAAACCCGAGGCTCATCGCAACGAGAGAGAATGGAAACGAGGCGAAATACACGTAATGAATGACCGACGTGTCGCTTTGCGGTGTTAATGTCGGTTGATACAAGAGCACCGAGATACAGCGCGCAGCCATGACCGCGGCGGTACCCGCATAGATGGCGCAGGTGAACCGCTCGGCAAACCACTTGGCGGGATAGCGGGCGATCGTGATGCCGCACGCCGCAAAAAGCATGGTGAGCAGGCCGCTGACGAGGATCACACGCAGGCGGTAGTCGTCGTCCATGAAAGTGACCCATCCCAGCAGCATTGCCGTACCGGCCAGCAACGCGAGCAGGGGCCGCTCGCGCGGCGCCAGTTGCCCGAACAAGCGCAAGCTGCGATGCATGGCAATGACGCCCGCGGGCACCAGCAAATTGGGGAGGTAGCTGTAGAACAAAACGGGCAGCTTGCCGCGGGTCGTAAAACCAATGGCGGCGATGACCATCAACAAGCACGCCCAGCCCCATTCCTTCAGACCCGCGATCGCCTTTGGAAAACCGACACGCAGCGCGAAGAATAAAAAGCCGCACAGCAAGCCGAACGCGGCAGAAATAATGATGAATGAATTCTTGTCAATGCCGAGCATGGCACGCTGACCTTCCAGAATGCGCCCTCGACCGAGAATTCCTCGCGTCATGCCGAATATCGAGCATGTAACCCACAGGCGCTATGAACCAAATAACTGATTCTAACAGACAAGGTTTTATGCATTTTGAAATATGCCGCTGCCTGACAGCCGTGGCGGGAATCGACGGCTAGAAAGGGCTGCACCGGCTGGACGCGAACCCCGAGGGCTGGCGATACGGCCGTCTGCCGGTGGAAAAGCACGCATTTTAGGCGGGGCACGACATGCTAAGCTGCCTGGCCAGGCAAGCTTGATCAACCGCCGGATGATGAAGACAATGTTCAAACGACTGTTCCATACGAAGAGACGCGGGGCGCGCAGCCTGGCGCTTCTGTTGCTTGCACTCGACACCGCGGCTTGCCAGGCATGCCGCACGCCGCCGCCAGCGCAATTGATCAGCCCCGACGAGCAGCTCCAGCAGGCGACCGATATCGCCTTGGCGCAGGTAACCGACGCCAGGCGGATTGGCGCGACGACGCACGGTATCCAGATCGTCGAATACCGCTTCCGCACACTGGAACAGTTGGCAGGCACGCGCAGCGAGACGTTCACGCTGCAAGGCTGGGTCCGGGAGGGGGAGGACAAGGACACCACGTTCAACGACCACACCGATGCCGCCTTCTGGGCGCGCGGCGGCGGCCGCACCATGAACGACATGGACTGCGTCATCCATCCGTCGTTCGCGGTCGGCGCCAGCTACCTGGTGTTTCTCGGTTCGCCCGCCACCTGGCGCAGTTACGAAAAGATCGACATGCGCGGCGGCGCCATCAAGCCAGGCGACAAATGGTTCACCTATGTGAAGGGCTGGCTGGGCAAATAAGCGGCCGCCGTTACAGGAAACGGTCCAGGATCTTGCGGCTACCCTTGTCGATCCCGAACATGTCGCGGATCAGGAAGTGGATGCCGTGGCTGTCGGCGATCAGGAGCGAATACGCACCCAGGCGGCGGATGTCTTCCTCGCCCTTGAGCACGAACTCGGTATCGCCGCGGTCGGTCTTCACTGTCCAGGTGCACGGCGTGGCGAAGCTGGACACGCCCTGGATCGACAGGATCTCGGGCATGAACTCGCGCCCGTCCAGCTCCTCGGTCACCAGCGCGGCGATCGCGGCCGGCACGTCGGCCAGGTCCTCGATCCAGCCCACTTCCTTGCCGCCGTCGCGCACCAGCGAGATGCCGCGCGTGGGCGCCTGCACCGGGAACGAGCGCACCGGGATCACGCCCGTGAATTCCTCGCCCTCGGCATTGGTCAGCACCAGCTTGCCGAAGCTGTCGCGGCGCAAATTGAATACAGTCGTCATCAGTCGTCCTTGCTGCCGTCGTCGTCCGGACCTTCGTCCACGTTGCGCGCCTGCGCTTCGTACAGGCGGAAATAGGCACCTTCGCGCGCCATCAATGCGTCGTGGTTGCCTTCTTCCACCACCACGCCGCGGTCCAGCACCACCAGGCGGTCGGCGCGGTGCAGCGTCGACAGGCGGTGCGCGATCGCGATGGTGGTGCGGCCCTGCACCAGGTTGTCGAGCGCCTTCTGGATTTCCTTTTCGGTTTCCGAGTCGACCGAGGACGTGGCTTCGTCCAGGATCAGGATCGGCGGGTCGATCAGCAGCGCGCGCGCGATCGAGATGCGCTGGCGCTCGCCCCCGGACAGGCCCTGCCCGCGCTCGCCGACCATCGAATCGTAGCCCTGCGGCAGGCGCAGGATGAATTCGTGGGCGTGCGCGGCCCGGGCCGAGGCGATGATGTCTTCGCGCGTCGCGTCCGGCTTGCCGTAGGCGATGTTCTCGGCGATGGTGCCGAAGAACAGGAAAGGCTCCTGCAGCACCAGGCCGATGTGGCGGCGGTAATCGGCCACCGCGAACGAGCGGATGTCCTTGCCGTCGAGCAAGATCGCGCCTTCGGCCACGTCGTAGAAGCGGCAGATCAGGTTGACCAGCGTCGACTTGCCGGAACCCGAATGGCCGACCAGGCCGACCATCTCGCCGGCCTTGATGTTTAGCGAAATGCCGCGGTTGACCGCGCGGTTGCCGTAGCGGAAACCGACTTCGCGCAGCTCGATGTTACCGGCGACCTTGTCGACCTTCACCGGGTTGACCGGATCCGGCACGCTCGACACGTGGTCGAGGATGTCGAAGATGCGCTTGGCGGCCGAGGCCGACTTCTGCGTCACCGACACGATGCGGCTCATCGAATCCAGGCGCACGTAGAAGCGGCCGCTGTAGGCGATGAAGGAAGCCAGCGTACCGACCGTGATTTCGCCATGGCTGATCTGCCAGATGCCGAAGCACCAGATCACCAGCAGCCCCAGTTCGGTCAGCAGCGAGACGGTCGGCGAGAACAGCGACCACACCTTGTTCAGTTTGTCGTTGACGGCCAGGTTGTGCTTGTTGGCTTCGCGGAAACGCGAGGCTTCGCGCTTTTCCTGGGCAAATGCCTTGACCACGCGGATGCCGGGTATGGTATCGGCCAGCACGTTGGTGACCTCGCCCCAGACCCGGTCGATCTTCTCGAAGCCGGTACGCAAGCGGTCGCGCACAACGTGGATCATCCAGGCGATGAAGGGCAGCGGCACCAGCGTGATCAAGGCCAGCTTGGCGTTGATCGAGAACAGGATCGCGCCGGTCATGATGATCATCAGGACGTCGGACAGGAAATCCAGCAGGTGCAGCGACAGGAACACGCAGATGCGGTCCGAGCCGCTGCCGATACGGCTCATCAGGTCGCCGGTGCGCTTGCCGCCAAAGAATTCCAGCGACAGGCGCAGCAAGTGTTCGTAGGTTTCCGAGCGCATGTCGGCGCCCATCCGTTCCGATACCAGCGCCAGGATATAAGTCCGCCACCAGCCCAGGCCCCAGGCCAGGATGGCGGCGCCCAGCAGGCCGCCCATGTACTGGTAGACCAGCATGGTATCGATGGTCTTGCCGTTCTGATACGGGATCAGCACGTTGTCCATCAGCGGCATGGTGAGATAAGGCGGAATCAAGTGCGCGCCGGTACTTGCCAACATCAGCAAGAATCCCAGTGCCAGCTGCCCTTTGTAGGGCTTGGCGAAGCGCCACAGGCGGAACAGGGTCCAGGTGGACGGCGGCGTGTGCAGTACCTTGGTGCAGATCGGGCAATCTTCCTGGTCCGGTTCGAGCGGCGCTTTGCAGCTGGGGCAGGTATGCTGCTCGGGCGGCTGCACGGCGCGGCCCGAGACGTGGCTTTCCAGCTGCTCGGCAAAGGCGTCGACCACGCGGATCGCCTGCAGGTTCTGGCCGAGCGTGAAGCGCCAGGCGGCCAGCAAGCCGTGTTCGTCCACCAGTTCGAGGTGGCCGACGCCGGCGTGGTCGTGGTGGCGCAGCGCCAGGCCGGGGCGCCAGGACCAGTCGCGCCACGTAGTTTCTCCGGGGGCGCGCGCCAGCAGGCGGCGGTTTGTTACAACCAGCAACCCTTTTGTGAAACGTAATTTGGCATCGAGGTCAACCTCGACGCTGTTTAAAACGTTTTCCCCTGGCGCAAGCTTTTTCTCGACGTCCGCCTGCCAGTGCTCGGGCAGGAAACTGGCGGCGACGGCCAGCGGAACGGAAGGAACAAGTTGTTGAGTCGTCATGTAGTACCGCCGGTGAAGGCGAGGTTTCCTTGGCAATGCGGGATGATTGGAATCGAGCGGAGTCCGGCCGCGAACAAGCTGAAGAGCAAGCTGAAAAGCAGGCAGGACTTTCAGGATGAACGCTGGACGGGGCGCTGCGGTTGACATGCAGGATGCGTATCGGAGCGCCGGGAAACTTACGGTATTCTGATAACAAAGGCGCGACTGGCAGAATTCGGTACGGCACGGTAAGCTTCGTTCCGGCAAGTATACAACATGTGCGCTGCGGAAAAGCGGGTTGTCGCGGCATACAAATTTAAGGCAACGTCAGGTGGTGAAGAGCGTTCACTGCACGGCAAGAAATTCTTCATGACAAAAAAGAAAGACATCGACATTCTTCGTGTAACCCATTTGCGTGGACCGAATATCTGGACCTACCGTCCCGTTATCGAAGCGTGGCTCGACATCGGCGAACTCGAAGACTCTCCTTCGAACACCCTTCCCGGCCTGTACGAACGCCTGACCACCTGGCTGCCCGGCCTGATCGAACACCGTTGCGGCGTCGGCGAGCGCGGCGGCTTCCTGGAGCGCCTGCGCGACGGCACCTGGCCCGGCCACATCCTCGAACACGTCGTGCTCGAACTGCAGAACCTGGCCGGCATGAAGACCGGTTTCGGCAAGACCCGCTCCACCTTTGAGCGCGGCATTTACAAGATGGCCTTCCGCACCCGCGACGAGGTGGTCGGCCGCGCCGCCCTCAAGGCCGGCCACGCGCTGCTGATGGCCGCCATCAACGACACCCCGTTCGACCTGAAGACCAGCGTGGCCGAACTCACCGACCTGGTCGACCGCTGGTGCCTGGGCCCGTCCACCGCCAGCATCGTCGATGCCGCCACCGAGCGCCGCATCCCGTCGATCCGCCTGACCGACGGCAACCTGGTCCAGCTCGGCCACGGCGCCGCCCAGCGCCGCATCTGGACCGCGGAAACCGACCGCACCAGCGCCATCGGCGAAAGCATCGCCAGCGACAAGGACCTGACCAAGACCCTGCTCGCCTCCTGCGGCGTGCCGGTGCCGGAAGGCACGCTGGTGCGCAGCGCCGCCGCTGCCTGGGAAGAAGCCCAGGACATCGGCCTGCCGGTGGCCGTCAAGCCGGTCGACGGCAACCATGGGCGCGGCGTCTCGCTCAACCTGATGACGGAAGCCGACGTCCACACCGCCTATGCCATCGCCTCGGAAGAAGGCGATTCGAGCGCCGTGCTGGTCGAGCGTTTCATTCCCGGCAATGAACACCGCCTGCTGGTCGTCGGCCAGAAGGTCGTGGCCGCCGCCCGCGGCGAATCGCTGTGGGTGCTGGGGGATGGCAGCGCCACCGTCGCCCAGCTGTGCGACAGCCAGATCAACACCGACCCGCGCCGCGGCGAGAGCGAGGAGTTCCCGCTCAGCCCCGTCAAGCCGCACGAAAGCGAGGAGAACAAGCTCGAGCTGCAGCGCCAGGGCCTGACCCCGGACTCGGTGCCGCAGGCCGGCCAGAAGGTGCTGATCCAGCTGAACGGCAACGTCGCCGACGACGTCACCGACCTGGTGCACCCGGACGTGGCCTACATGGCGGCGCTGGCGGCGCGCGTGGTCGGCCTCGACATCGCCGGCATCGACCTGGTGTGCGAGGACATCTCGCAACCGCTGGAAGCGCAGCGCGGCGCCATCATCGAAGTCAATGCCAGCCCGGGCCTGCTGGCCCACATCAAGCCGGCCCAGGGCCAGCCGCGCGACGTCGGCAAGGCGATCGTCGAGCACCTGTTCGCGGAAGGCGACACCGGCCGCATCCCGCTGGTGGGCGTGACCGGCAAGCAGGACGCCGCCCTGGTCGCGCGCCTGGTCGGCACCGTGCTGCACCTCTCGGGCAAGCACGTCGGCGTGGCCAACCGCGACGGCCTGTTCCTCGACCACCGCCAGGTCGACGCCCGCGACGGCACCCGCTTCGATGCCGGCCAGCGCCTGCTGATCAACCGCACCCTGCAGGCCGCCGTGTTCGAATCGAACGCGCGCACCATCCTGAGCGAAGGCCTGCCCTACGACCGCTGCCTGGTCGGCATCGTCACCGGCATGGGCGACGTGGCCGACGTCGAGGACCTGTACGTGCGCGACGAGGACGCCCTGTTCAACGTGGTGCGCAGCCAGGTGGACGTGGTGCTGCCGCAAGGCGCGGCGGTGCTCAACGCGGTCGACCCGGACGTGGTCAAGCTGGCCGAACTGAGCGACGGCGCCGTGGTGTTCTACGCGCTGGACGAAACCAACGCCGTGCTGGAACAGCACCGTGCCGAAGGCGGCCGCGTGGTGTTCCTGCGCGACGGCCACATCGTGCTGGCCGCCGGCTCAGGCGAGGATGGCGGCGAAACCTCGCTGCTGAGCATGTCGAAGGTCAAGCCGGCCACCGCCGCGCAGCCGGAAGCCGTCCTGGCCGCCGCCGCCGCCGGCTGGGCGCTGGACGTGCCGCACGACCTGATCTGCGCCGGCCTGCGCACGTTCGACGCGGCCGCAGGTGCGGCTGCCGGCGCGGCCGCCGGCGCGGCTGCGGACAGCGGCGCCAGGAAAACGAAACTCTAAATACAAGAGGCCCGCGCCGCTGCGGATGCGGGCCGCAACACGCCACGCTGCAATGTGGCGCGGGATCACACAAAGGATCGAAGGTTTATGGAAGTATCACGCGTACGGGCCCTGCGCGGCCCCAACCTGTGGAGCCACCACACGTCGGTGGAAGCGATCGTCGCATGCACGCCGGAAGAAGAATCGATCGGCGCCCTGCCCGGTTTCGAGACCCGCCTGCGCGGCCTGTTCCCCGAGATCTGGCCGCTGCAGCCGACCGGCCATGACGACACCATCCCGCTGGCCCAGGTGCTGGAAGTGGCCGCGCTGGCCCTGCAGGCGCAGGCCGGCTGCCCGGTCACCTTCTCGCGTACCACGGCCACGCTGGAACGCGGCATCTACCAGGTGGTGGTCGAGTACAGCGAGGAAGACGTGGGCCGCCTGGCCCTGGAGCTGGCGGAAAAGCTGTGCGATTGCGCCCGCCGCGACCAGCCGTTCGACCTGGAAGCCGCGCTGGCCCAGCTGCGCGACCTGGACGAGGACGTGCGCCTCGGCCCGTCGACCGGCTCGATCGTGCACGCCGCCGTGGCGCGCGGCATTCCCTACCGCCGCCTGACCGAGGGCAGCCTGGTGCAGTTCGGCTGGGGCAGCCGCCAGCGCCGCATCCAGGCCGCCGAGATCGACGCCACCGGCGCCATCGCCGAGACCATCGCGCAGGACAAGGAGCTGACCAAGAAGCTGCTCGACGCCGCCGGCGTGCCGGTGCCGCTGGGCCGCTCGGTGAGCGACCCGGACGACGCCTGGGCGGCCGCCCTCGAAGTCGGCCTGCCGGTCGTCATCAAGCCGAAGGACGGCAACCAGGGCAAGGGCGTGACCGTCAACGTGACCACCCGCGCCCAGCTCGATGCCGGCTTCGCCGCCGCGTCCGAGTTCCGCGACGACATCATGGTCGAAAAATACCTGCCGGGCCACGACTACCGCCTGCTCGTCATCGGCAACAAGCTGGTCGCCGCCGCGCGCCGCGATCCGCCGCACGTGGTCGGCGACGGCAGGAACACGGTGCGCGAACTGGTCGAGATCGTCAACCGCGACCCGCGCCGCGGCAGCGGCCACGGCACTGCCCTGACCAAGATCCGCTTCGACGACATCGCCCTCGGCGCGCTCGCCAAGCAGGGCTTCGACGCCGAATCGGTCCCGGCCAAGGGCCAGCGCGTCACCCTGCGCAACAACGCCAACCTGTCCACCGGCGGTTCGGCCACCGACGTCACCGACGACGTCCACCCGGAGGTGGCGGCGCGCGCGATCGCGGCCGCACACATGGTCGGCCTCGACATCTGCGGCGTCGACCTGGTGTGCGACAGCGTCCACAAGCCGATCGAGGAACAGCACGGCGGCATCGTCGAAGTCAACGCCGCGCCGGGCCTGCGCATGCACATCTCGCCTTCGTTCGGCAAGGGCCGCGCGGTCGGCGAAGCGATCATGGACACGCTGTACGCGCCGGGCGACGACGGCCGCATTCCGGTGGTGGCCGTCACCGGCACCAACGGCAAGACCACCACGGTGCGCGTGATCGCCCACCTGCTGGGCGTGTCGGGCCTGCGCACCGGCATGACCAACACCGACGGCGTCTACATCCAGGGCCGCCGCATCGACAGCGGCGACTGCAGCGGCCCGCGCAGCGCGCGCAACGTGCTGCTGCACCCGGACGTCGACGCGGCCGTGTTCGAGACCGCGCGCGGCGGCATGCTGCGCGAAGGCCTGGCCTTCGACCGCTGCCAGGTCGCCGTGGTGACCAATATCGGCGCCGGCGACCACCTCGGCCTGAACTACATCACCACGCTGGAGGACCTGGCGATCCTGAAGCGCATCATCGTGCAGAACGTGGCGCCGAACGGCATGGCCGTGCTCAACGCGGCCGACCCGGTCGTCGCCGCGATGGCCGAGAGCACCCGTGGCGACGTCACCTACTTCGCCCAGGACTGCTCGCTGCCCGTGATGCAGAAACACCGTGCCCAGGGCCGCCGCGTGGTCTACGTCGACAACGGCGACCTGGTCGCCGCCCAGGGCGGGCAGGAAGAACGCGTCGCCTTGGCCGAGGTACCGATCACCCGCGGCGGCGTGGTCGGCTTCCAGGTCGAGAACGTGATGGCCGCGCTGGCCGCGGCCTGGGCCGTGGGCATCTCGTGGGACGCGATCCGCGCCGGCCTGCGCACCTTCGTCGGCGAGAGCGACAACGCGCCGGGCCGCTTCAACGTGTTCGACTATCGTGGCGCGACCGTGATCGCCGACTACGGCCACAACCCGGACGCGATCGCCGCGCTGGTGAACGCGGTCGAATCGATGCCGGCCCAGCGCCGCTCGGTGGTGATCAGCGGCGCCGGCGACCGCCGCGACCAGGACATCCGCGAGCAGACCGTCATCCTCGGCAAATCCTTCGACGACGTGCTGCTGTACGAAGACCAGTGCCAGCGCGGCCGCCAGGAGGGTGAAGTCGTCGCCCTGCTGCGCGCAGGCCTGGCCGGCGCCACCCGCACCAGCCACATCGAGGAAATCAAGGGCGAATTCGTCGCCATCGACCGCGCGCTGGCACGCCTGCAGCCGGGCGACCTGTCGCTGATCCTGATCGACCAGGTGGACGAGGCGCTGGCGCACATCGCCAAGCGGGTGGCCGAAGTTTGAGCGCCATCGTCTGCCGCCAGCTTCCGAACATGATTCGTTAGCGCAAAAACGTCGTCCTGCGAAGGCAGGGACCCAAGTTTGCCAGCGCACCGATAGCACAAGCAAACACGGGGTCTCAACCATCGTGGTGACGACGTTTTTACATTGAAACACCCCTGTTGTAAGCCCGCTGCGAACCGATTCCCTTCGCGCTTGCGCAGACAGTTCATACACTTTCCGATAAAAAATATCCAGACATGCCGCACCCACCGTCCGCGCGCGCTAGAGACAGCCAATGACGTAGGATGGGTCATCACGGCATCCAACCCGATCCGGGCACGATGCCGGCCATGCTCCTAGACAAGCGGTGTGATCATGACTATCGACAAGGATACGCAACCCCCAGTCACCGACGAACCGGCGCCCGAGATGCCGTTTCGTCGCCTGCTCTACCGCTTCCTGTTTTTCGACTGGCTGTTCCGCGACGTCAGCGCCGCGCGCGACCGCTTCGAACGCCACGTCGCACACCAGCACAACCGCAACATGAGCCGCTACCTGCCGGTCTACCTGCGCCGCTGGTCCTTTCTGACGGCCTTCGACTTCGCGCTGGGCCTGCTGTTCGAGAAAGTCCTGCAGGCGGGCTTGCTGTCGGCCTGGTTCTTCACCTGGTCGTGCGTCACCCTCACCGGCATGGTCGTGATCACGGTGGCGTGGGTGATCCTGAATCACGCGCGGCTGTCCTAGCCTGCGGCCGGCGCGGGCGCCACTGGGGCACGCGTTCGAGCGCCCGCTTGAACGCGGGCGAAAAGCGCCGCTCGACCTGCGTATGCACCACCCATGCGGCAGCCAGCATCAAGGCCAGCGTACCCCACAGCAGCAGGTGCGCATTCACGGCCGGGTAGGCCTTGTTGAAGATGATGAAGCCGATGTTCTGGTGCAACATATACAGGGGATAGGTCAGCGCACCGGCCGCCAGCCAGCGGGTGCGCCCGAACCGGCCCGTCGCCCGTAGCGCGACCAGCAACATGACGGCGAAGCATGCAGTGATCAGGCCGCCTGCGACCCAGTGGCTGAATCCGGTCCGGTAATGCGCCACCATGGCCGCAATGGCGTTCGTCGACTGGAACTGCGCCAGGCACCAGCACAGCAGCAACAGGGCGATGCGCGCGCCGGAGAGTCCGCGCGACCAGACCAGGAAACAGACGGCGCCGGCGATGAAGTAGGCGGCATAATCGGTGATCAGGAAATAGCGCAGGTATTTGTTGGGCCAGGCCTCGCCCAGCACCGACAGCAGCAGCCAGCCGGCCAGCAGCGTTTGCACGTGGCGCATCTGCCCAAGGACCAGCACGGCGCACACCAGCGCATAGAATTTCACTTCCACGAACAGGGTCCAGTAGGCGCCGTCGATCCAGTCCGCGCCCATGAAGCCCCCCAGCATCGTCATGTTGGCCAGGTACTGGCCCGGCGCCGCATGGAATTGCGGTGCGCCGGCCAGCAGGACCACCGCGAAGGTGAGCGTGCAGCAGGCCCAGAACGCCGGATACAGCCGCACCATGCGCGACACCACGAAGCTGCGCAGGCTGCCCTGCTCGGCCGTCATCAGGATCACGAAACCGCTGATGACGAAGAACAGGTTGGCGCCGAGGTAACCGTACTTTGCGGCCGGCGCCAGCCACGGATACGGCATGCTGGAGAGACCGTCGGCGGCATGGCCGCGAAAGGCGTAATGGAAGAACACGACCATCAGGGCGGCGATAAAACGCAGCAAATCGACTTCATTCACGCGGGCATGATTCATGGCGATGCCTTCAGGGATGCGATGCGGATGCGGGATGCGGGATGCGGACAGCGTCAGCGCGCCAGCAAGGTCGGCACCGGCGCGCGTGCCAGCGCCCTGGGTGCCGTGTGCTGCTTCCGGAGATTGGTCTGGGCAAACAGGAACAGCATCCACACCGGCGCTTCGTAGTAATACATGCGCGAGTTCATCGGCATCGCGAAGATGACCAGGCTGAGCAGGATGCCATTGAAGTAAGCCAGCCGGTAGAACAGCACCACCAGCACGATCAGCACCAGCAGGCCGCCGCCGCTGACCAGGTTGACGATGACGCCCAGGTCCTGGAAGTGGCAGTCGAAACAAGGCGGACGTTCGTAGCCGAGCCCGATGATCTTGTCTTCCCAGCCGGTGGCCAGGTAGCTGAACAGCCCGGTCTTCCAGATCGACAGGCTGCCGTCGTCGTTGTGGGCGAAGCGCTCGTTTAGGTGGTCGAGGATGTTGGTGGAGGCGAGGAAGGCGAGGATGAACACGAACAGCGCCAGCACGTGCCACTTCTTGATGCGATGGCTCCACAGCAGCGGCAACAGCATCAGCATCACGCTGGTGAAATAGACCGAGGTGGCGGAACCGGTGAGCAGCAGCGTCACCACCGTCAGGATCGAGATCCAGTACACGCGCTTGCCGTAGCCCGAGGTGAACAGGTAGATGGCCAGCAGGAAGGTCGTATTGTTGGCATAGGTGCCGGGCTCCACCTGCAGCCCGGAAAAGCGGTTGATGCCGACGAAGTCCACCGCCGCCCGGCTGGGCGAACCGAACACCATTTCGTGGATGTCGACGATCGGACCGCCCAGCAGGTAGAACATCAGCACCTGCGCGAACAGGGCCACGATGCTGATGACGAGCAGCCACGCCAGCCCCGTGTTGAATTCCTTCGGCCAGCGCTTGCTGGCCTCGTAAAGCAGCACCGCGCACAGCAGGTTGGCGCCGATGAAGATCGGATAGATGAACGACACCTGCCGGAAGAAGATGATGTGGAAGAGGATGATGCCCATCCCCATCAGGATGTAGATCGAGGGCTCGGTGATCCGGATGGGTCGCCCCAGCAACAGCGGCAGCACGCACGCCATGCAGACCCCCACCGCGAAGTAGCGCGGCCACATGGTATTGGTCTGCAGGTCTTCGAACGGAATATAAAACAGGAACACGGCGCCCATGAAGGCCAGCGTGGCGGCAACCGAAGGAACATTCCAGGTGTGGGCGTGAGTCATCGTCTGTTCTTGCCTGTTCTTTTTGCCGCAACTCTTTTGCAACTGCGGGTAACAAGGATCGCGAGGTGTATAGCTACTATCCGGCCACGACAGCGTGCCGGGTTTGCTGATTCTCAAAGCTCATCAGGATTGAATAAAACGGGAAGTCGTCCAGGCAAGCAATTGCTCCCGACCTCATATTTCATTGATGTCAACTAAATGCCAAAAACACAATCGCGCGAGTATTTCCTTACCCAACCTAGGAGAACTCGTATGACCTACCTGCACATTCACGACCAGGGCTTGCCGAAACACCCGCTCGGCGAGCGGCGTACCGACCATGTGACTGCGGAGAATGTTCACGATGCCTTGCGTGCGCATGGCTTGCCGGCGGCGGCGCAGGCGCTGGAGTACCAGCAGGTGGACATGAACGTCGCGTTGCGGGTGCTGGTCGAACCGGGCTGGCGGCGCCGACCCGCAAGTGAGGCCACCATGACCCGCTCGCCGCACACCACCCGATTGCGACCCGCCGGTGTTCTGGATGTGGTCGCGGTGCCCGCCTGACCGAAGGACCACGCGCCTTCCCTGCCGGGGAGGCGTAACACATCGGCGCCGCTATTGCCAAACCGAACCGCCCAGCCCTCCCGACCGTTCCCGAACGCGGTAAAATGGCAACCCTGGCCGGCGCCCTGCCCGGCCTCTTGCATACCTAGCCATGAACGCCCCACGCGAAATCAATGCCGCCGCGGCCAAAAGCCTCGCGACCGAAAAGCACACCCCCATGATGCAGCAGTACCTGCGCATCAAGGCCGACTACCCGACGATGCTCGTCTTCTACCGGATGGGCGACTTCTACGAGCTGTTCTTCGAGGACGCCGAGAAGGCCGCGCGCATCCTGGGTATCACGCTGACCGCGCGCGGCAGCTCGGGCGGCAATCCGATCAAGATGGCGGGCGTGCCCTTCCACTCGCTGGACCCGTACCTGGCCAAGCTGGTCAAGCTGGGCGAATCGTGCGCGATCTGCGAGCAGATCGGCGACCCGGCGCTGTCCAAGGGGCCGGTCGAACGCAAGGTGGTGCGCGTGGTCACGCCCGGCACCCTGACCGATTCCGACCTGCTGCCCGAAAAGGCCGAGCGCCCGCTGCTGGCGGTGTGCACGGTCGCCAACCGCAAGGTGGTGACGACCGGCCTGGCCTGGCTGTCGCTGGCCAGCGGTTCGCTCAAGCTGATGGAATTCGCGGGCGACGCGCGCGCGGCCGCCGTGCGCCTGGTGCAGGAACTCGAGCGCATCGTGCCGGCCGAGGTGCTGCGCGCGGACAGCCTCGATACCTTCGAGGAAGCGCCGATGGGCCACACCCAGCGCGTGCCGGAGTGGCATTTCGACGTCGTGCACGGCCACAAATCGCTGCTCGACCAGCTCGGCGTCACGACCCTGTCCGGCTTCGGCTGCGACGGCCTGGGCGCCGCCTTCGGCGCGGCCGGCGCGCTGCTGCGCTATGCCCAGTCGACCCAGGGCAAGGGCCTGCAGCACGTCAAGACCGTGGCGGTGGAATCGGAGAGCGAATTCATCGGCCTGGACGCCGCCACCCGCCGCAACCTGGAACTGACCGAAACCATCCGCGGCCACGAATCGCCGACGCTGTTCTCGCTGCTGGACGGTTGCCGCACCGCGATGGGGTCGCGCCTGCTGCGCCACTGGATCCACCACGCCCGCCGCGACCAGTCGGTGGCGCGCCGCCGCCACGAGGCGATCGCGGCGCTGATCCAGCGCGAAGCGGCGCCGGGCCTGTCGAGCACGCTGGCCCACGTGCCGGACATCGAACGCATCACCACCCGCATCGCCCTGCTCTCGGCGCGTCCGCGCGACCTGTCCTGCCTGCGCGACGGCCTGAAGCAGTTGCCGGCGCTGCGCGAGCAGGTAGCCGGCTGCTTCATCCCCGGCGACTCGACCCTGCTGCGCGACATCTTCGATGCGATCGCGGTGCCGGAGGCCTGCGTCGACCTGCTGGTGCGCGCGGTGGCCGAGGAACCGGCGGCGATGGTACGCGACGGCGGCGTGTTCGCGCGCGGCTTCGACGCCGAGCTGGACGAACTGCGCGCGCTGTCCGAGAACGCCGGCCAGTTCCTGGTCGACCTCGAGACGCGCGAGCGGGCGCGCACCGGCATCGCCAACCTGCGCGTCGAGTACAACAAGGTGCACGGCTTCTACATCGAGGTCACCAACGGCCAGGCCGACAAGGTGCCGGAAGACTACCGCCGCCGCCAGACCCTCAAGAACTGCGAGCGCTACATCACGCCGGAACTCAAGGCCTTCGAGGACAAGGCGCTGTCGGCGCAGGACCGCGCGCTGGCCCGGGAAAAGCTTTTATACGATTTACTGCTGGCCGACCTGGCGCCGCACATCGCCTGCCTGCAGCGCATCGCCGCCGGCGTCGCCCAGATCGATACGCTGGTGGCACTGGCCGCGCATGCGCAGCGCAGCAACTGGTGCGCGCCGCAGCTGGTGGACGCGCCTTGCCTGACCATCGTCGAGGGCCGCCATCCGGTGGTGGAAAACCAGATCGAGCGCTTCATCGCCAACGATTGCCGCCTGTCGGACGACCGGCGCCTGCTCTTGATCACCGGTCCGAACATGGGCGGTAAATCGACCTTCATGCGCCAGGTGGCCCTGATCACGCTGCTGGCCTACATCGGCAGCTACGTGCCCGCCAGCAGCGCCAGCATCGGCCCGATCGACCGCATCTTCACCCGCATCGGCGCGTCCGACGACCTGGCCAACGGCCGCTCGACCTTCATGGTCGAGATGACGGAATCGGCGACGATCCTGAACGGCGCCACCGCGCATTCGCTGGTGCTGATGGACGAGGTCGGACGCGGCACCTCGACCTTCGACGGCCTGGCGCTGGCGTGGGCGATCGCGCGCCACCTGATCGAGACCAGCCGCAGCTTCACACTGTTCGCAACCCACTATTTCGAGCTGACGCAGCTGCCGGAAACCCATCCGAGCGCGGTCAACGTGCACCTGTCGGCGGTCGAGCACAAGGACAGCATCGTGTTCCTGCACGCGGTGCAGGACGGCCCGGCATCGCAGAGCTACGGCCTGCAGGTGGCGCAGCTGGCCGGCGTGCCGCCGAGCGTGATCCGGGCCGCGCGCAAGCACCTGGCGCGCCTGGAATCACAGGCGCTGGATGCGACGCCGCAGCTCGACCTGTTCGCCGCGCAGCCGTGCGAGGACACCGGCACCGGGGCGGAACCCGAGGCCCCGGCGCCGGAGCAAGCGCCTGCAACGCCGCTGGCGTCGGCCGCCCTCGACCTGCTCGGCCGGATCGATCCGGACGCGCTGACGCCGCGCGAGGCGCTCGAGCGCCTGTACGAACTCAAGCGCCTGACCGCCGCCGCTTGATGCCGCAAACGCCGCCGCCGCCGCCGATGCCGCGCGCCGCACCGAAAGCCCGCTCCCGTGTGCTGCTGTGCGCCGCGCTGGCCGTCGGCGTCGCCGCCGGCGCCTGCGCGGCCGCCGCCAAGGACAAGGACGACAAGAAGGAAGAAAGCGGACACCGCTTCGCCGTCATCGGCCACGGCTTCAACGAGGGCGGCGAGAAGCGCCTGAAGGAAGCGATCGAGGACACCGGCGACAAGTCGACCGCCTTCGTGGTCGTCACCGGCATCAAGGGCGAGAAGGAACCGTGCAGCGACAAGCTGTACCAGCAGCGGCGTACGCTGATCGACGACGGCAAGCGGCCGATGGTGGTGCTGCCCGCCGGCAGCGACTGGACCGGGTGCCGCAACAGCGCCGGCCGCACCAACGCGATCGAGCGCCTGAACCGCGTGCGCGAGCTGTTCTACGGCGAGCCGGCCTCGCTCGGCGCGCACAAGCTGGCACTGACCCGGCTGTCGATGAGCCCGCGCTTCCGCAGCTATGCGGAGAATGCCCACTGGTCGGTGGACAAGGTGCTGTACGCCACCATCAACCTGCCCGCCAACAACAACCACTACCTGCTCGAGGCCGGCCGCAACAGCGAGTACGAAGACCGCCTGGTCGCCAACCGTTTCTGGCTGAACCGGCTGTTCGCCATCGCCCGGCGCGACAAGCTGGAAGCGGTGGTGCTGTTTTCCGAAGGCGACTTGAAGGCGCTGTCGCAGCCGACCGGCCTGCGCGCGCTGCTACGCCGTGCGGTGCCGGACCACGACGGCTTTGCCGAGACGCGGCGCCAGGTGCTGGCGCTGGCCCAGAAGTTCCCGGGGAAAGTGCTGCTGGTGGATACGGCCGGGCTGGCCAAAGGCGTGAAGCCGGCGATCGAATGGCGCGAGAATGTCGGGCACTTGTCCATCGGGACGGGGGCGCTCGAGGTGGCGGTGGATCCGGCGGCCAAGACCCTGTTCAAGGTCGAAGCGCCGTAGGGTGGACGGCTCCACCGTGATGGCGGCATGCCTGCGGCACATCCGCCGTCCACCCTACCGTAACGCGCCGTGCGTGTTACTGCAGCGGCTGGCTACGGAAGTGGTCGCCCTCTTCGCTGTCTTCCGGCTCGTCGCCATGGTGATGGCCATGGGCGCCGTGCACGTGGCCGTGCGTGATTTCTTCTTCGGTGGCGGCGCGCACGTCGATTACCGACAGCTCGAAGCGCAGGGCCATGCCGGCCAGCGGGTGATTGCCGTCCAGCACGACCTTGTCGTCGGCGACTTCGGTCACGGTGAAGATGACCGGCTCTTCGTCGCCGCCTTCGGCCACGCCTTCGAACTGCATGCCGACTTCGATCGGCTCCGGCAGGCGGTTGCGCTCTTCGACCTTCAGCAGGCTCGGGTCGTAGTCGCCGAAGGCGTCTTCTGGCTCGATCTGGATGGTCGAGGCATAGCCCACGTCCTTGCCGTCCAGTTCCTCTTCGATCTTCGGCAGCGTGTTTTCGTAGCCGCCGTGCAGGTACACCATTGGCTGGGCGCCGTCTTCGATCAGGTTGTTCTGGGCGTCGGACAGTTTGTAGTTGACCGTCACCACCGTATTCTGGGCAATCTTCATTGCGCTTCCTTTCGTGGTTAAGGCCTTGATTATAACCTTAGCATCGTAATTCCCCAGCGCCGGCTGGTTATAATGGCGCATGCAAAAATTACCGCTCCTCGGCAATATCACGCCTGCCCAGTTCCTTCGCGATTACTGGCACAAGAAACCGCTCCTGATCCGTCAGGCGATCCCCGATTTCAAGCCCTTGCTGAAATTCGACAAGCTGGCCGAACTGGCCAAGCTGAACCACGTCGAATCGCGCCTGGTCACGCTGGCCGGCGGCCAGTTCGACATGCAGCACGGCCCGCTTACCGAACTGCCGCCGCGCACCCAGCGCGCATGGACCATGCTGGTGCAAGGCGTCAACCTGCACGAACCGAAGGCCGACGCGCTGCTGCGCCAGTTCCGCTTCGCACCGGACGCGCGCCTGGACGACCTGATGGTCAGCTTCGCCACCGACGGCGGCGGCGTCGGGCCGCACTTCGATTCCTATGACGTGTTCCTGCTGCAGGCCCAGGGCAAGCGCCGCTGGCGCATCAGCGCGCAGAAGGACCTGAGCCTGGTCGAGGGCCTGCCGCTGAAGATCCTGGCCAACTTCGAGGCCGAACAGGAATTCGTGCTGGAACCGGGCGACATGCTCTACCTGCCGCCGCACTACGCGCACGACGGCGTGGCCGAGGGCGAATGCATGACCTACTCGATCGGCTTCCGTTCGCCGTCGTACCAGGAACTGGGCGAAGCCTTCCTGCAATTCATGGCCGATTCGATCGACCTGCCGGGCCGCTACGCCGATCCGGGCCTGCAGCCGGCCAAGAACCCGGCCGAGATCCCGCGCCACATGCTCGAAACCATCACCGAGGAATTGAACAAGGTGCGCTGGGACGAGGAAGACGTCGCCATCTTCCTGGGCGAGCACCTGTCGGAACCGAAGCACAACGTGTTCTTCACGCCGGTGGCCAAGCCGCTGACGGTCGGGCGCTTCATGGAGCAGGCGGCCAAGCGCGGCCTCGCGCTGTCCCCCAAGACGCTGATGCTGTACCGCGGCAAGCACGTGTTCATCAACGGCGAATCGTTCGCCGTCGGCCGCGCCGACAAGGCCGTGCTGGACGTGCTGGCGAACGCACGCAGGCTGGAAGGCGCCATGCTCGATCAAGCCTCGGACGACGTGCTGGAGGCGCTGTACACCTGGTACCAGGACGGCTGGCTCGAGCTCGGCTGATCTTCGTATCGATGAGCGAACCCCGGAGCGCGCGTTTCGACACCCGTGCCCGGTTCCAGGAGGAACTGGGCAGCCTGCTGGCGCGGGCCCATGCGACGCTCGACCTGTTCGATCCGGATTTCTCGCTGTTCGCACTCGGCGCGTCCGGCACCGACGCCGCATTGCGCCGCTTCCTGCACGCCGGCGGCGCCCTGCGCCTGGCGATGCACGACAGCGCCTGGCTGGCACGCGAGGCGCCGCGCTTCCTGCGCCTGCTGCGCGACTACGGCCACCTGGTGCAATGCCGCGTTACCCCGCGTGGCCTGCGCCAGCTCACCGACTCCTTCGCCATCGCCGATGGCGTGCACGTGGTCCGGCGCTTCCACAGCGATCATCTGCGCGGCGCCGCCGCCTTCGATGCTCCGCAAGAAACCGAACTGCCGCGCGAGCGCTTTGCCGCGATCTGGGCAGACTCCCTGCCCGGCCTCCACCCGACCGTAAGCGGCCTGTGATCCGCAAGCGTCCTGTAACCTGTATCAAACCGGGGTCGGAGCCTGATTACGGGCAATTCTCTGCTGTAAATCTTTAACATTTTCAGCTGGAAATTTTTGTCACATCTTGTAACAATATGAACGTTGCCACTTCGCACAACAGTTACATGTTGACACGTGTTTTCTGTTGCGATTCAGTAAATTTGGCTATAATATCGGGTTAGGAAGGTTCCGTTGTCCGTAGGCACTTTTTCAAAGTTATGAAAGCTACGAGAATTCCTGACGAGCGATAATTACCGGTAATTATTCATCGCAACAAAAGTAATTTACCTTTTGAATTAACTAAGGAAAAAACCATGAAAAAATCCCTGCTGATCGTTTCCCTGCTGGCTGTTGCCCTGGCTGCTTGCAGCAAGAAAGAAGAAGCACCGGCTGCTGCTCCGACCGCTGAAACCACCGCTGCTCCGGCTGCTGACGCAACCGCGACCACCGCTGCTCCGGCTGCTGACGCAACCGCGACCACCCCGGCCGCTACCGACGCAACCGCTGCTTCGCCGGCCGCTGCCGACGCTGCTGCTTCGGCCGCTTCGGCTGCCGCTTCGGCTGCTTCGGCTGCTGCTGACGCCGCTTCGGCTGCCGCTGCTCCGGCATCGAAGTAATCAGCTTCGCTCGATTGAAAACCGGCCTGCGGGCCGGTTTTTTTTCGTCCAGCGTTTCGCAAAGGTATGCATTATCGGCAGGGTGGACGGCTTGGCCGTCCACGCGTTCAACCGGAATGTGCATCCACGCATACGTGATCTGGACGCGTGGACGAGAGATTCCTCCACCCTGCCCGCGACGCATCCGGTCACCATAAAAAAACCGGCCTTCAAGGCCGGTTTTTGCACCGCCGAATCGGCGACGGTTATTTGAGTTCGTCCGCCAGCAACTGCAGGATCTTGGCGCCGGTCGGGCCGGTTTCCGTCTTGCCATCGTTGGTCTGCACGGTGACGTCGCTGGTGGTGGCGTTCGGCACGGTCGAGACCAGCACGCGGTAGCGTTGCGCTTCCTTGTTCTTGTCTTCGTTGCCGAACAGCTTGCTGAAGAAGCCTTCCTTCTTGACCGCGTCCGGATCGACGTAGCGGACGAAGTAGATGCCCTGCACGCGGTCGCGGTCTTCCACGGTGAAGCCGACGCGGTCGAGCGCCAGGCCGACGCGGCGCCATGCGCGGTCGAAGCCTTCGTCGACCATCACCTTGCCGTTGTCCAGCTTGGCGTGCGGGGTTTCCGGCGCGGTGTTGACGACGGCGGCGGTGGCTTCCTTGACCTTGACGCCGTTCAGCTTGGCGACCAGGCGGCCCAGGAACTCGGCTTCCAGGCCCGGATCGTTCGGGCGCACGGTCCAGGTTGCGATTTCCTTTTGCGGGCCGGTCAGCACTTCCTCGGCGCCGCGGTGGCTGATGTAGATCTCGGTGGCGCCATCCGGACGGCGCTCCAGGCGGGTGCGGAACTTGTCGCGCTCGCCGGTCGAGTAGGCCGCATCGAACACGCGGCCGATGGTGCGGCGCAGGATGTCCTGCGGGATCTTGGAACGGTTCTCGTTCCAGTTGGTTTCCATGATGCCGGTCTGCGGCGACTCGACGTCCAGCGCGAAGCCGGCATCGGTCCAGAATTGCTGCAGTTGCGGCCACAGCTGTTCCGGGGTCTGCTTGACCACCAGCCAGCGCTCGTTGCCGGCGCGCTCGATGCGCACGGCATCGGTCGAGACCGGGCCGATCGCGTCGCCCGATGCCGCCGGCACGCCGACCGGCGCGGCCGTGCCGTTCGCATCGCGCTGCTGCTGGAAGCCGGATGCGGTGGCGACGCCGCGGCCATCCGGCACGGCGTAGCGGTTGTCCTTCTGGAGCTGGGTCAGGTCGGGCGGGATGTCCAGCGGCGCGGCCTTCTTGGTCGCCTTGTAGTCCACCTTGTCGGATTCAAACACGGTCGTGCACGCAGCCAGGCTGAACGCAATGGCGGTCAGCGCGAGGGTGCGGGTCATAGTCTTGCAATTCGTCATATGGTTAAAGCTCGTGACAGCAGTTCCAGGGTCCGGAGACCGGTTATCAAAGGACGCCGGACTCGCGCAGCGCGGCGCGAACGGTATCGTGATATTGCGCGGACAGGGGTGCCAGCGGCAGGCGCAACCCAGACGGCATCTTGCCCATTTCGGTCAGCGCCCATTTGACCGGAACCGGATTCGGTTCGATAAACAGCTTGCTGTGCAGGGACAGCACGCGGTTGTTGATCTCGACGGCGCGGGCGATCTGGCCGGACATCGCGGCTTCGCACAGCTCGTGCATCGCGCGCGGCGCCACGTTGGCCGTCACCGAGATGTTGCCGGCGCCGCCGCAGAACATCAGCGCCATCGCGGTCGGGTCGTCGCCCGAATACACGGCGAAGGACTTGTCCACGCTACGCAGCAATTCGATGCCGCGGCCGATGTTGCCGGTCGCATCCTTGATGCCGACGATGTTGTCGACGCCCGAGAGGCGCACCACGGTCTCGTTGGCCATGTCGGCCACGGTGCGGCCCGGCACGTTGTACAGGATGACCGGGATGTCGACCGCTTCGGCGATCGCCTTGAAGTGGCGGTACATGCCCTCTTGCGTCGGGCGGTTGTAGTACGGGACCACCTGCAGCGTGGCGTCGGCGCCGACCGCCTTCGCATGGCGGGTCAGTGCGATCGCTTCGGACGTGGAATTGCCGCCCGAACCGGCGATCACCGGGATACGGCCGGCAACGTGCTCGACCGTCAGCCTGATCAGTTCGCAGTGCTCCTCCGGGCTGACGGTGGCCGACTCGCCGGTGGTACCGACGATCACCAGGCCATCCGTGCCTTCGGCGACGTGCCAGTCGATCAGCTTGCGCAAGCTGTCCTTATCCAGGCTGCCGTCCTCGAACATCGGAGTGACGATTGCTACTATGCTGCCCTTAATCATAATCAGTGGACCGTGCTGTTAATAAATAAAAATCTGATTGTAGCGGATCGCCCGCGATTGTGGTTCATTCCATCCCACATAAATGGCTCAGCTGGCGTGCATTTACAGCTGGTTACACATCCAGCTTTGCATCCGCAAAATTGAATGCCGGCCCGACCGCGCACACGCGCTGCACCCGCGCCGGCTTCGGACTTTGCACCACGCCATCCTCGAAGGCCACCACGCGCAGGCCGCCGCGGCCGGCAAAACCGAGCAGTTCGCTCACCATCAGCAGGAAGTCCGGATTCGATGGCTTGCCGAAGACCTCGTTCCCACGCGCAAAGGTTTCATAGATCAGGACACCGTCCGGCGCCAGCGAAGCGGTCATCGGCGGCAGCAAGGGCCGGTACAGGTAATGCGTGACCACGATGCCGCTCAGGCTGCGCGGCGCGAAGGGCCAGCCGGCGCCGGGCGCTTCCAGGTCGTAGTTGACGGTCGTGATGGCGTCGCCGTGTTCGCCGGCCTCGATCCGCGCCAGCGCCTCCACGTCGCGGTCGAGCGCGATCACGGTATGGCCGAGGCCGGCCAGCAGGCGCGCATGGCGCCCGTTGCCGCAGGCCAGGTCGAGTACTTCGCCGTGCGGGATCAAGGGCGCAAAGCGCCGCACCCAATCGGATGCGGCAGCGAGAGGTGCATGCATGGGAACTCCAGTCATCGGCTCGGTATCGGATACGGGACGGGCCCATCGCCGCGCGCATGGCCGACACGTCGGCCGCCTGCGGCAGCGGACAGGCGGGACAGCGCGGGCGGCGAGGCCGCGCCCGCGTGCCGGAGACGGCACGGCCGGGGGCGCATGGGTCGCGACAAGGTCAGGAGAGCAGCGCGATCACCGGCCAGGCCAGCAGGTACAGCAACTGGCGGCCGACGCTCTCGACGTAGTACAGCCAGACCGGCACGATCTTCAGGACGATCAGCGCCAGCAGGATGATGATGCCGTAAGGTTCCAGGCGCGCGAACTGGTAGGCGGCCTTCTGCGGCAGCAGGCTGAACACGACGCGTCCGCCGTCCATCGACGGGATCGGCAACAGGTTGAACGCCATCAGCCACAGGTTGGTGGCAATGCCGGCCCTGGCCACCAGGTTGGGGAAGGACTCGTCCACGTTGAAGTACTGCAGGAAGATCGCCAGCAGCATCCACAGCAGCCCCATCAGCAAGTTGGCGCCCGGACCGGCCAGCGCCACCCAGGCCATGTCGCGCTTCGGATTGCGCATCTGGCCGTAGTTCAGGGGCAGCGGCTTGGCATAGCCGAACACGAAGTGGGTCATCAGGTACATCACCACCGGAATCAGGATCGTACCGACGGGATCGATGTGGGCAAGCGGGTTGAGGGTGGTACGCCCGGCTGCGTGGGCGGTATTGTCTCCGAAACGGCGAGCTGCGAACGCCTGGGCGGCATCGTGCATCGTGATCGCAAAGAGGACAGGCAGTGCGTAGACCGCGAGGTTGCGTATAAGTTCATCCATAAGCGTGGATTTTATCAGAGCAAGCGAGCAAAGCCCGCCCCTCGCGGTGGGCAGGCAATGATTTACTGAAATTTACTGGGGAAACGAGCGATGCCGCCTTACAAACCGAACACCGCCGGGTCGCCGCGGCCTTCGCGCAGCAGCACCGCGTCGTCGCCGCTGAGGTCGACGACGGTGGTGGGCTCGAGGGTGCCGGCACCGCCGTCGATGACCAGCTCGATCTGCCGGTCGAGCCGTTCGCGCACCTCGTCCGGGTCCGACAGCATGTGCTCGTCGCCGGGCAGTTGCAGCGTGGTGCCGATCAGCGGCTCGCCCAGTTCATCGAGCAGCGCCAGCAGGATCGGGTTTTCCGGCAGGCGGATGCCGATCGTCTTGCGCGACGGGTGCGACAGGCGCCGCGGCACTTCCTTGGTCGCTTCCAGGATCACCGTGTACGGGCCGGGCATCACCGACTTCAGCACGCGGTACTGGCGGTTGTCGACGCGGGCATAGGTCGCGATCTCGGACAGGTCGCGCACCAGCAGCGTCAGGTGGTGCTTGTCGTCGACGCCGCGGATGCGCCGCAGCTTCTCGACCGCCGACTTGTCGTCGAGGCGGCAGACCAGCGCATAGGCAGAATCGGTCGGCACGGCGGCGATGCCGCCTGACTGGATGAGCTGGGCCGCCTGGCGGATCAGGCGCGGTTGCGGGTCGACGGGATGGATTTCGAAATATTGGGTCATTGCCTGGACTTGGCGTGGCTTGTCAGGGGGACAAGATGAGGTTGCCGGGGTGGAGTTTCAAGTATCCAGCGCCAGTCAGACCCAGTCGTGCCATACCGGCGTCAACCCCGCCGGCAGCGGCGCCAGCTTGTCGAACTCGACCCTGGATTCCCCCGGTGCATGGAAATCGGTTCCGCGCGAGGCCAGGAAGCCGTAGCGCCGCGCCACCTCGGCATAGGTTTCGTACTGGTCCGGCGTATGGCTGCCGGTGACCACTTCGATGGCATTGCCGCCCAGTTGCTTGAACTCGTCGAACATGGCGCCCTCGGCGGTGCGGTCGAAGCGGTAGCGGCCCGGGTGGGCGATCACGGGAATGCCGCCGGCGCCGCGGATCCAGCCGACCGCGTCGGCCAGCGTGGCCCAGCGGTGCGGCACGTAGCCCGGCCGGCCTTCGCTCAGGTACTTGCGGAACACGTCGGGCGTGCTGTCGCAGGCGCCGATCTCGACCAGGTAGCGCGCGAAGTGGGTACGCGACAGCAGGTCCGGGTTGGCGACGTATTTCAGCGCGCCCTCGTAGGCGCCGGGGATGCCGGCGCGCGCCAGCTGGGCCGCGATCTCGCGCCCGCGCGCATCGCGTCCGGCGCGGGTCGCGGCCAGGCCCTGCGCCAGTTGCGGCGCGTCCTCGTCGATCTGCAGGCCGACCACGTGCACGGTCTCGTTGGCCCAGGTGACCGAGATCTCGACGCCGGCCACGAAGCGCATGCCGAGCCCGTGCGCCGCCGCGCGCGCGGCCTTGATGCCGCTCACCTCGTCGTGGTCGGTCAGGGCCCAGACATCGACACCGCCCTTGCGGGCATAAGCGGCCACCGCGGCGGGTGCGAGCACACCGTCGGAGACGTTGGAATGGCAGTGGAGGTCGACTTTCAACATGGCATCGGAATCGGTAAATGAAGCTTCATTGTACGCGCTTCAGGCGGAGCTCGCGTCTGCCGGCGGCACTGCTATTGTGCCCGCAACACTGCCCTTACCGCAGGAAGTCCTCGATCATCCGCGCCAGCAATTCCGGCTGGTCGTGGTGCAGCATGTGGCCCGCCGCCGGCATCATGCGCGGCGTGACGTTCGCGATCTGGGCCAGGCGCCGGTCGACTTCGTGGCGCGCCTGCTCCTTCGGCCCCATCCAGCGCCACATGTCGGTGTGCTCGGCTTCGATCCATAGCACCGGTGCCGTGATGCGGCGCCAGCAGGCCAGCACTTCCTCGGCCTGGTACAGCAGCGGCCCCGGCATCTTGTGCGCCGGGTCGCCCAGGATTTCCCACTCCCCTGCCCCGTTCCGCGCCGCCCAGTGCGGCGCCAGGAAGGCGGCGCGCGCGTTGGACAGGCGCGGGTTGGTCTTCTGCAGGCGCGCCGCCACCTCTTCCAGGCTGGCATAGCCGCGCATCGACGGCGGCACCTTCAGCTCGTCCAGCCATTTGGCGTAGCGTCCCGGCGCCTGTTCCGGTTTCGTCGCCGGCAGGCCGAAACCTTCCAGGTTGACCAGGCGCGCGATGCGCTCGGGCCGCACGCCGGCGTACACGCTGACGATGTTGCCGCCCATGCTGTGCCCCAGCAGGTTGACCGGGTGGCCGGGCGAATAATGGTCGAGGATGGCTTCCAGGTCGGCGAAATAGTCCGGGAACCAGTAGGTGTCGCTGCCCGAGCGCTCGGTCAGGCCGAAACCGCGCCAGTCGTGGGCGATCACGTGCCAGTCGCCCTGCAGGGCGTCGACCACGAACTGGAACGAGGCCGACATGTCCATCCAGCCATGGGCCATGAACAGCTTGGGTGCCTCTTCGCGGCCCCAGTGACGGATATGGGTGCGCAGGCCGCGGACGGTGAGGAATTCGGAACGGGACGGTGTCATGGCTTCTTCAAATAAATAGTACGACCGTTCGGATTATACGCACAAAGCGGAAATCCGAGGCTTGCAATGCGGAGGCCCATCCCCATCTACGCCGCTGGCCGGGCGATGGCAGGCGCGAGGGCGTAAAATAGCGCCACTTTACAAACCTCTTCCTTGAGCACATCCATGGCGATTTACCAGTTGGGCGAGCATGCGCCCGAGATCGACGCTTCGGCCTACGTGGCCGATACGGCCAGCCTGATCGGCAAAGTGACGCTCGAGGCCAACGCCTCGGTGTGGTCCGGGGTGACGATCCGCGGCGACAACGAACGCATCACGATCGGTGAAAACAGCAACGTGCAGGAAGGCACGGTGATGCACACCGACATGGGCTACCCGATGGTGATCGGCAAGAACGTCACCATCGGCCACCAGGCGATGCTGCACGGCTGCACGGTGGGCGATGGCTCGCTGATCGGCATCCAGGCCGTGGTGCTGAACGGCGCGCGGATCGGCAAGGGTTGCCTGGTCGGTGCCGGCGCCCTGGTCACCGAAGGCAAGGACTTCCCGGATCATTCGCTGATCCTGGGCAGCCCGGCCAAGGTTGTACGCATACTCACGGAAGACGACCTGCTCCGCCTGCAGGGCAACGCCGACAGCTATGTCGAGCGCGGCCGCCGCTTCAAGGCGGAACTCAAGAAAATCGGATAAAGAATGACGACTGATACCAGCAAGGACATCCTGCAAAAATTCATCTTCGACAACGCGGCCGTACGCGGCGAGCTGGTCGAGATTTCCAACGCGTGGCGCGAGATCCAGTCGCGCCACGACTATCCGACCGCAGTGAAAGGCTTGCTGGGCGAAATGGTCGCCGCGGCCGCGCTGCTGTCGGCCAACCTGAAGTTCAATGGCGCGATCGTGATGCAGATCTTCGGCGACGGCCCGGTGCAACTGCTGGTCGTCGAATGCGACGCCGACCTGCACCTGCGCGCCACCGCCAAGCTGTCGTCCACCGCCACGGTGGCGGATGACGCCTCGCTGGCCGACCTGCTGAACAAGACCGGCAAGGGCCGTTTCGTGATCACGCTCGACCCGAAGGACAAGGTCCCGGGCCAGCAGCCCTACCAGGGCGTGGTGCCGCTGATCGGCGACAATGTCGCAACCGTGATCGAGAACTACATGCTGCGCTCTGAACAGATGGACACCAAGCTGTGGCTGGCGGCCGATGACAACATCGCGCGCGGCATGCTGCTGCAAAAGCTGCCGCGCAACAGCGCCATCGAAGGCCAGGTCGAGCAGGCCACCGAGGAAGAAGACCTCGAGACCTGGAATCGCGCCCTGGCCCTGGGCGGCACGCTGCAGCGCGCCGAACTGCTCAGCACCGACGTGCCGACCCTGATCAAGCGCCTGTTCTGGGAAGAGACCATCCGCGTGTTCGATCCGGCGCATCCGGAGTTTCGCTGCACCTGCTCGCGCGAGAAAGTCGGCGACATGCTCAAGATGCTGGGCCGCGACGAGGTCGAATCGGCACTCGCCGACCTCGGCGAACTGGGCATCAATTGCGACTTCTGCGGCAAGCACTACGGCTTCGACGCGGTCGATTGCGCGCAACTGTTCGTGACCGACAGCCTGGCCGACGCGGTGGCGCCGGCGTCGGATGTCAAGCACTGAGCGTTGATTTGAATCGTGGGCGGGGTGAATGATGGTCCTCCATCATTCACCCCGCTTCGCGTTTACCTCACCGTTTACACATCTGCCGTTACATTCCCCGTTCAAGTCGGCGTTTCGGACCCAACTCCGTCCCGGCTGTCATCGATTCTCCCTATCCGCGCCATAAAAATACTGCGCTACAGATTTTTGCCAACAATGCTAAGCTGATACCTATCAAGCGGCGTAGCCGCATTGCCAACAGCTATCATTATCTGGAGAAACAAGAATGGCCATCGATATCGGTATCACCTCCGAAGACCGCGCAAAAATCGCCGAAGCCCTGTCCCAGACCCTGGCCGACAGCTACCTCCTGTACCTGAAGACCCACAATTTCCACTGGAACGTCACCGGTCCGATGTTCCAGCCCCTGCACTCGATCTTCGAAGAGCAGTACACCGAGCTCTGGAACGCGCTGGACGACATCGCCGAACGCATCCGCGCGCTGGGCCACTTCGCGCCGGGCACCTATGCCCGCTACGCCGAGCTGTCGTCGATCAAGGAAGAGCCGGGCGTGCCGGACTGGAAGGAAATGCTGCGCCAACTGGTCGATGGCCAGGAAACCGTGATCCGCACCGCGCGCAACGCCTTCCGCATCGCCGACGAAGCGAATGACCAGCCAAGCGCCGGTATGCTGAGCGACCGCATGGAAATCCACGAAAAGAACGCATGGATGCTGCGTTCCTTCCTCGGCAACGAAGCCGACGGTTCGCAGACCTGATCCAGGGCCGATCCCGCCTTGAACCGATGCACGCCTGCCGGATTCGTCCGGCAGGGTGCGTGTCCATTTTTCGTTCGCCACCTCTACCCTGCATCGTGGCTGCCGTCCAGGACATCGACGTCGGCACTTCACTTCCCCGTTTTCATCTCTTATCTATTGAATCGGACGAGACTTGTCCGAGGCTTAAACCGCAGCAACACCGCCATCGACAAAAAGTTCATGTCCAGCGACAAAGCTGCTCTCGCTTGATGCCAGGAAGAGAACTGCTCGCGCCACCTCGTCCGGTTCTCCCAATCGCCCAAGCGGAACGCTTTTATTGAGCGTCTCTTCGACTCCCGGTTGCGAGTCAAGATAGCTTCGTATCAGGCGTGTTTCGGTACCACCCGGCGAGACCACGTTCACGCGGATGCCTCGCTCCTTAAGGTCATTTGTCCAGCTCCGGGCGAACGAGCGCACAGCTGCCTTGCTGGCGTTATAAAGAGACTGACCTGGCAGGCCTTTACTGCCGGCGATGGAGCCGTTGAGCACGACAGTACCTCCCGCTGCCATCATCGGTAGTGCTTTCTGCACAGTGAACACCATGCCTTTTACATTGACGTTGAAGATGGCGTCGAAATGCGTATCGTCGATTGTCTCGAGTGAAACGACCTCGTAGATACCGGCGTTGGCGAAGACGACATCGACCTTTTTGTGGTCGCGCTGGACCTGTTCATAAAGCCGAGCGACGTCGGCAGCGCTGGTGACGTCACCCTGCACGCCGACCGCGCCATGACCGATCTCTTGCACGGCCTGGTCGAGCATTTCTTGCCGTCGCCCTGTGATATACACCTTCGCACCTTCGATAGCGAACAGTTTCGCTGTTGCGAGGCCGATGCCGTCGCTGCCGCCCGTTATCACCACGACTTTGTTTTCGAAACGTTTTGTCATTTGCTCATACCTTTTCTCAAAAGTGGAGGATTGCTCCACTTATAATATGGAGGTATCCTCCACTTGACAAGCAAAAAAAGGAAAAAAGTTGAGCGATGAACATGCCCTCCGGGCCGACGCGCAGAAAAATCGCGAACGTATCCTTGCTGCTGCGGAAGAGCTTTTCCTAAAAAAAGGAGCAGGTGTTTCTTTAGAGGAAGTTGCGAAGCGGGCAGGCGTCGGTATCGGTACGCTTTATCGTCGCTTTCCGACGCGTGAAGCGCTTTTAGCCGCTACCAGCAATGAACGTTTTTTGTCGCTGGCGGAGAGCAGTCGTGCGCGCGATCCAGATCTGACGCCAAGTGACGGGTTACGAACTTATCTTGAAGAACTTGCTAGGAATACAAGCATCTACAGCAGCATTGCTGCTTCAATCGGGACTGTTATCCAATGCGGGACGCCCGGATGTAATGCGATCACGGCGGAAGGACATCGGCTGCTTCAGCGCGGACAAGATGCAGGCAGCATCCGCCGTGATGTCACTTACGAGGATTTGATTTACGTGGTGACTGCCATTTCCATCGCAATCGAGAATGACCGTTCATCGGAATCGCGTATTGGCCATCTGGTGGACTTGTTTCTGAATGGCATAGGCGAAAAAGGTTCGGCCTAGCCACCGATATCCGTCGCCATCTCCGGCAATCGTTCATTGGAGCAGAGCCGATTGTCCGATCGACCGGTCCTTTGGCAATCGAACGCACATGCGCGAAACGCCTCACAACATGAAGGGGCAAGGGTATGCCTCTGGCCTGTTGCGGGCATCCCGATCAGTTGAGCGAATCCGCGCCTTCCCCGGGCCGGTGCAGATCGATCACCTTCATGAGAGTCAGCGTGGTGTCCAGGCTCATTTCGCCCGCGCTCAGGGCCTCGGCCAGCTGGGTGCGCGGCAAGCCGGTGGCGGCGGCGAGTTCGGCCAGGCCGTCGGCCTGGGCGACGCTGGCCAGCGCGCGGGTCAGGCGGTCGGCGTCGCCGGACTCGAAGGCGGACGCGAGGTAGGCGGCGACGGCTTCGAGCGTGTCGAGCGCCGGGTCGTCGGGGGAGGATGCGTGGTCGGCCATGATCAGTCTTCCGGAGGAGGCAGCGGTTTGTTCGGGCCCTTGCCGGGCTTGCCGGGCTTGGGTTCCGGCTTGGGTGGCGGCACCGTCATCATGATGGCCGGCTTTTCGTCCTTGCGCAGTACTTGCACGAAGATTTCGTTCGATTTGATCATCCCGAGCTCGTAGCGCGCGCGTTCCTCGACCGCGCCCAGCCCTTCGCGCAGGTCGCGCACCTCGGAGTCGAGCTTGGCGTTGCGCGCCTTGAGCTGCTCGGTGCGCGCGTGGCTGGCGGACAGCTGGTTTTCGAGGTCGGTCACGGCAAGCCAGCCCCCTTTCCCCAGCCACAACGGGTACTGGATCAGCAGCAGCAATGCGGCAAGAGCAAGGGTGATGAGGCGCATCTAACTATGATTCACAACTGACTATGATTCACAAAAATGCGGGACGCGATCCACCCGGCCCTGGCCGGTGGGATCGCATCCCGGATTTTTAAAACTTTATTACTTGATATTGTAGAACGCGTCGCGGCCCGGGTAGGAAGCGATGTCGCCCAGGTCTTCCTCGATGCGCAGCAGCTGGTTGTACTTGGCCATGCGGTCCGAACGCGACATCGAGCCGGTCTTGATCTGGAGGGCGTTCAGGCCCACCGCGATGTCGGCGATGGTCGAGTCCTCGGTCTCGCCCGAACGGTGCGAGATGACGGCGGTGTAGCCGGCGCGCTTGGCCATCTCGATGGCGGCGAAGGTTTCGGTCAGGGTACCGATCTGGTTGATCTTGATCAGGATCGAGTTGGCGATACCCTTCTGGATGCCTTCCTTCAGGATCTTGGTGTTGGTGACGTAGAGGTCGTCGCCGACCAGCTGCACCTTCTTGCCCAGGCGGTCGGTCAGGATCTTCCAGCCGTCCCAGTCGCCTTCGGCCATCGCGTCCTCGATCGAGATGATCGGGTACTTGTCGCACCAGGTCGCCAGCATGTTGGTGAAGTCCTCGGCCGACAGTTGCAGGCCGCCCTCGCCTTCCAGCACGTACTTGCCGTCCTTGAAGAATTCGCTCGCGGCGCAGTCCAGGCCGATGGCGATCTGGGTGCCCGCTTCGTAGCCGGCCTGCTCGATCGCCTGCATGATCAGCTTGATCGCTTCCTCGTGGTTCGCCACGGAAGGTGCGAAGCCGCCTTCGTCGCCGACGGCGGTGTTCAGGCCCTTGCTGTGCAGGATCTTCTTGAGGGTGTGGAACACCTCGGCGCCGTAGCGGATCGCTTCCTTGAACGACGGTGCGCCGATCGGGATGATCATGAATTCCTGGATATCCAGGTTGTTGTCGGCGTGGGCGCCGCCGTTGATGACGTTCATCATCGGTACCGGCATCTGCATCGCGCCCGAACCGCCGAAGTAGCGGTACAGCGGCAGGCCAGCTTCCTCGGCGGCGGCCTTGGCCACGGCCATGGAGACGGCCAGCATCGCGTTCGCGCCCAGGCGGCTCTTGTTCTCGGTACCGTCCAGGTCGATCAGGGTGCGGTCCAGGAAGGCCTGTTCGTTGGCGTCCAGGCCCATGATGGCTTCGCTGATCTCGGTATTGATGTTCTCGCAGGCCTGCAGCACGCCCTTGCCGAAGTAACGCTTGGGATCGCCGTCGCGCAGCTCGATGGCTTCGCGCGAACCGGTCGAGGCGCCCGACGGCACCGCGGCACGGCCCATCACGCCGGATTCCAGCAGCACATCGCACTCGACGGTCGGATTGCCGCGCGAGTCAATGATTTCGCGGCCGATGATATCAACGATAGCACTCATGGTTCTTCAGTCTCCAGAAGGTAAGGAAATCGATACAGGCGCATCGAGCCGCAGGATGCGCTTGAATTAGAGGTATGAACGTCGCCCCTGCGAAGGCAGGGGCGACGTTCATACGTTCGTATTCTTAAGTTATGTTTCTACGTCGCTTTATTTGAAGTCGGACTCGATGAAGCCCGCCTTCTTGACGATGCGGTCGATATCGACCAGTGTGCTCAAGAGTTCCTTCATGCGTCCCAGCGGCACCGCGTTCGGGCCGTCCGACAGCGCGCACGCCGGATCCGGATGGGTCTCCATGAACAGGCCGGCGACGCCCGCGGCCACCGCGGCGCGGGCCAGCACCGGCACGTGTTCGCGCTGGCCGCCGGACGAGGTGCCCTGGCCGCCCGGCAGCTGCACCGAGTGGGTCGCGTCGAACACGACCGGGCAGTCCGATTCGCGCATGATGGCGAGCGAACGCATGTCCGATACCAGGTTGTTGTAGCCAAACGAGGCGCCGCGTTCGCAGGCCATGAAGCTGTCTTCCGGCAGGCCGGCTTCCCTGGCGGCGGCGCGTGCCTTGTCGATCACGTTCTTCATGTCGCCCGGGGCCAGGAACTGGCCCTTCTTGATGTTGACCGGCTTGCCCGAACGCGCGCAGGCGTTGATGAAGTCGGTCTGGCGGCACAGGAAGGCCGGGGTCTGCAGCACGTCGACGACGCTGGCCACCACCGGGATCATTTCTTCGTCGTGCACGTCGGTCAGCACCGGCACGCCGATTTCCTTGCGCACGTCGGCCAGGATTTCCAGGCCCTTTTCCATGCCCGGACCGCGGAACGACTTGCCCGACGAACGGTTGGCCTTGTCGAACGACGATTTATAGATGAACGGGATGCCCAGCGCGCCGGTGATTTCCTTGAGCGTGCCGGCGGTGTCCATCGCCATCTGGCGCGACTCGATCACGCAGGTGCCGGCGATCAGGAAGATCGGCTGGTCGAGGCCGACGTCGAATCCACAAAGCTTCATGCTGCATCTCCTTGCAGGGCGGGCGTATTCGCTGCCTGCTTGTTGTCGGCCTGGTGCGCCAGGGCTGCCTGGATGAACGCCGAGAACAGCGGGTGGCCGTTACGCGGGGTCGACTTGAATTCCGGGTGGAATTGCACGCCGATGTACCACGGGTGGGCGCTCTTCGGCAGTTCCATGATCTCGCACAGGTCTTCGTTCGGGGTACGTGCCGACACGATCAGGCCAGCTGCTTCGACCTTCGGCAGGTAGTAATTGTTCGCCTCGTAGCGGTGACGGTGGCGCTCGGTCACGAGGTTGCCGTAGACTTCGGCCGCCAGCGTGCCCGGGTTCACCGCGCAGGTCTGGGCGCCCAGGCGCATGGTGCCGCCCAGGTCGGAATCATGGCTGCGCTGCTCGACCTTGCCGTCGTGGTTCTGCCACTCGGTGATCAGGGCGACCACCGGCTGGTCGGTCTCCGGATCGAACTCGGTCGAGTTGGCGTTCGGCAGGCCGGCCATGTGGCGCGCGTATTCGATCAGCGCGACCTGCATGCCCAGGCAGATGCCGAGATACGGGATCTTGTTTTCGCGGGCATAGCGTGCGGCCATGATCTTGCCTTCCACGCCGCGCTTGCCGAAGCCGCCCGGCACCAGGATGGCGTCGTACTTGGCCAGGTGGTCGCAGCCGGTGCTCTCGATCTCTTCCGAGTCGATGTACTCGATGTTGACGCGGCTTTCGGTATGGATGCCGGCGTGGCGCAGGGCCTCGGTCAGCGATTTATAGGACTCGATCAGGTCGACGTACTTGCCGACCATGCCGATGGTCACTTCGTGCTTCGGGTTTTCCAGGGTGTGGATGAGTTTCGTCCACATCGACAGGTCGGCCGGCGGCGCCTCGAGGCCGAGGGCTTCCAGGATGATGTCGTCCAGGCCCTGGTCGCACAGCACTTGCGGCACCTTGTAGATGGTGTCGACGTCCCATACGGAAATGACGGCCTGCTCTTCGACGTTGGCGAACAGCGAGATTTTCGCGCGCTCGTCGTCCGGGATGCGGCGGTCGGCGCGGCACAGCAGCGCGTTCGGCGAAATGCCGATCTCGCGCAGCTTCTGCACCGAGTGCTGGGTCGGCTTGGTCTTCAGTTCGCCGGCCGACGAGATCCAGGGCACCAGGGTCAGGTGCACGAAGGCCGCACCCTTGCGACCCGAGCGCAGCGACAGCTGGCGCGCGGCTTCCAGGAAGGGCAGCGATTCGATGTCGCCGACGGTGCCGCCGATTTCCACCAGCGCCACGTCGACGCCTTCGGCGCCGCGGCGGATGTAATCCTGGATTTCGTTGGTAATGTGCGGAATCACCTGCACGGTCTTGCCGAGATACTCGCCGCGGCGTTCCTTGCGGATCACCGATTCATAGATCTGGCCGGTGGTGAAGTTGTTCACCTTTTTCATGCGGGTGCTGATGAAGCGCTCGTAGTGGCCGAGGTCGAGGTCGGTCTCGGCGCCGTCGTCGGTGACGAACACTTCGCCGTGCTGCGTCGGGCTCATCGTGCCCGGGTCCACGTTGATGTACGGGTCCAGTTTGAGCATGGTGACTTTGAGACCGCGCGATTCGAGGATCGCGGCGAGGGAAGCGGCCGCGATTCCCTTGCCCAGGGAAGATACGACGCCGCCAGTGACGAATACAAATTTGGTCATTGTGCTGATGGTGCCGAACGGCACGCGCGGGAAATTGAAATTATACCTTAAACCGGTCGAACCTTCTTCAATACAACATGGCAACTTCCGGTCGGCGTACAAAAATTGCCAAAAGGCGAAGGCCGCGCCTACACTGATGTCTTTCTTCCATGCCAACTAAAAAAAATGGATGTCCTGAAAGACTTCGACCACCGCGGGCCGGCAGCGGCACCGGCGGGCTTCGCTGCGCCGCAGGCGGCGCCGGCACTGACGTTTTCCGGCAGCGGCGCCGAATATTTCCGCATCTGGGTGGTCAACCTGCTGCTGACCGTGGCCACCCTCGGCATCTACTCGGCCTGGGCCAAGACGCGCCGGCTGCAGTATTTTTACCGCAACACCCACCTCGCCGGCGCCAGCTTCGACTTCCTCGGCAAGCCCACGGCCATCCTGCGCGGACGGCTGCTGGCGGTCGTGGTGCTGGCCGCCTATCACTACGCCTTCGGTTTTTCGGTCACGGCCGGGGTCGTCATCGTCGGCGTGCTGCTGCTCGGACTGCCGTTCATGATGCGCTCGGCGCTGCGCTTCCGGCTGTCGAACACCTGGTACCGCGGCCTGCCCTTCGGCTTCAGCGGCGGACTCGGCAAAGCCTACCTGGCCTACCTGCCGCCGGTCGCGCTGCTGCTGGTGCCGGGCGCCCTGATCGCCCTCGGCCTGGACCCGAAGCTGGCGGGCGCCCTTTTCCTGCTGTACCTCTTCTTTCCGCTGATGCACGGCGCCATGAAGGCTTACCAGCACCGCCACCTGATGTACGGCGACCAGGCCGCGGACTTTCCGCTGTCGTTCGCCAGGCTGGCCGTGCCCTACCTGTATGCCTTCCTGATGGGCCTGGGCGCCCTGGTCGCCGTCATCGCCGTGTCGGCGCTGTCGTTCAGCATCGGCAAGAAAAGCGGCGGCGGCGCCGCCGTGTCCCTCATCATCGGCATCGTGCTGTTCTACCTGTCCTTCCTGCTGATCGCGCCCTACGTCCTGGTACGCATGAACAACCGCGCCTGGTCGGCCACGTCCTTCCCCGGCATCGGCATCGCCTGCCGGATGACGGTGCGCGGCTACCTCAAGCTGCAAATCGTCAACGTGCTGCTGACGGTGCTGACCCTGGGCCTGTTCCGGCCCTTCGCCGCGGTGCGCACCTGGCGCTACCGGGTCGAACACCTGCACATCGACGCCCCCGCCGGCTTCGAGCAGGCGACCGCGGCGGCGCAACGCCGGCCGGTCGCCGCTGCCGGCGACGGCGTGGCCGACTTCATCGGCGTGGACCTGTCCTGGTAAGGGGAAAACATAGTATGACAATCATCGATGCATGCTTCTTCGACGGCCGCAACGCCCACCTGTACCCGGCCCGGCTGGCCGTGGGCGGCGGCGCGCTGACGGTGACGGGTCCCACCTTCCAGCGCAGCTACCCGCTCGGATCGGTCGCGCTGTTCGAACCCTTTGCCGCCGCGCCCGCCATGCTGCGCTTCAGCGATGGCGCCAGCTGCGAAGTGCCCGCGGGCAGTGCGCGCGACGCCCTGCTGGCGGCGCTCGGTTACCGCAAGAGCCCGGTCGTGCGCTGGCAGGCACGCTGGCCGGCCGCCCTGCTCGCCCTGGTCCTGCTGGTCGCGCTGCTGGGGCTGGCCTGGTTCCGCGGCCTGCCGCTGGCCGCCGAGCGCATCGCCGTGCGCCTGCCGCCCTCGGTCGATGCCAGCCTCGGCAAGGCGGCACTGGCCAGCCTGGAAAAACAGGGGCTGCTGACCCCGTCACGGTTCAGCGACGAGCGTATCGCCGAGATCCAGGCCCTGCTGCCGGCCATCACGCCGCAGGGCGCACGCATGCCGCTGCGCCTGCTGGTGCGCAATTCGGCCCAGCTCGGCGCGAATGCGCTGGCCCTGCCGGACGGCACCCTTATCGTGACCGACGGCCTGGTACGGCTGGCGCAAGACAAGGGCGAGCTCAGCGGCCGCGGCAAGGCCGAGCTGGTGGCCGTGCTGGGCCACGAGGTGGGCCACGTCGAGCACCGCCACGCCACCCGCGTGATGGCCCGCTCCTCGCTCACGGCGGCGCTGTCGGCGGCGCTGTTCGGCGACTTCAGCGCGGTGGCCGCCGGCGCACCGGCGATCCTGGCGCAGATGGAATACACGCGTGCGATGGAACGGGATGCCGATGCGTATGCGATCGAAGTCCTGCACCGCAACCGGATGTCGGCCCGGCATTTCGCCGACATCCTGTCCAAGCTCGAACAGCAATCCGCCCGCGAACCGAAGATGCCGCGCTGGATGCGGAGCACGATGGGCTACCTGTCCACTCACCCCGCTACCAGAGACCGGCTCCAACGCCTGGACCGCGCCGTCGCGAGCGAAGCGGATATCCACGAGACAGGCAGTGATATCGACTAATGCAACTTCCATTACATTGTTTATGGAACTGGCAAGGTGTTGGTGTTTCGCACCACTCTGACTAATAAACTTCCAAAAAGTAACTATGATTTCCTTCATGAAAGTAGAATTTCTGGATAAGTACCAGAACTATTTTCGAAAGGATGTCCATGGGGTTTCTCAGTCATTTGAATATCGGTAAACGGCTGGGTGCCGGCTTTGCGCTGACGCTGGCCATGGCGGTCCTGATCGCCGGCCTCGGCATCGCGCGCCTGGAACAGGTGGCGGCGGAAACGGCGCAGGTGCTGGCGCAGCCGCTGAGCAAGGAGCGCATGATCACCGAGTGGTACATGAATATCTTCGGGGCCGTGCGCCGCACCGCCGCCATCGTCAAAAGCAGCGATCCGGCCTTGAGCGCCTATTTCAAGGAAGATGCGAACGCCACCAGCAAGCGCTCGGCCGAACTGGTCAAGCAGATCGGCGACATGATCGCGGCGGGCGAGGAAAAAGCGCTGTGGGACCGCATCGGCCAACTGCGCAAGTCCTACTCGCAGGCGCGCGACGCCGCCGTCAAGGCCAAGGCCGAGGGCAATACCGAGCTCGCCGCCAAGGTGCTGGACGAGCAGTTCACCCCGACCGCGAATGCCTACCAGGATGCGATCCAGCAACTGGTGGCGATGCAGCATGCGCACATCGGCACGACCGCGACCGGCATCCAGGACAGCGTCCATGCCAGCGAACGCATGATGCTGGCGCTCGCCGCCTGCGCGCTCGCGCTCGGCACGATCATCTCCATCCTGCTCACCCGCGGCATCGTCGGACCGATCCGCCAGGCGGTGGAAGTCGCCGAGACCGTTGCCGCCGGCGACCTGACGCGCCGCATCGAGGCCGGCGGGCGCGACGAGACCGGCGCCCTGCTGCGCGCCTTGCGCAACATGAACGACAACCTGGTGCGCATCGTCGGCGACGTGCGCGGCGGCACCTCGGCGATCCACGGCGCCGCCGGCGAGATCGCGGCCGGCAACCTCGACCTGTCCTCGCGCACCGAGCAGCAGGCCGCCGCCCTGGAGCAGACCGCGGCCTCGATGGCGCACCTGACCGACACCGTGCGCCAGAATGCGGACAATGCGCGCCAGGCCAACCAGCTGTCGATCGCGGCGTCCAGCGTCGCGTCGGACGGCGGCGCGGTGGTCGAGCAGGTGATCCAGACCATGGGCTCGATCAACGCCTCGTCGAAGAAGATCGTCGACATCATCAGCGTCATCGACGGCATCGCCTTCCAGACCAACATTCTGGCGCTGAACGCGGCCGTGGAAGCGGCGCGCGCGGGCGAACAGGGGCGCGGCTTCGCCGTCGTCGCGGGCGAGGTCCGTACCCTGGCCCAGCGTTCGGCCGCGGCGGCGCGCGAAATCAAGGCCCTGATCGACGATTCGGTCGGCAAGGTCGACACCGGCGCCCGTTTGGTCGACCAGGCCGGCGCCACGATGCAGCAAGTGGTGAGCTCGATCCAGCGCGTGACCGACATCATGGCCGAGATCGCGTCGGCGAGCCACGAGCAGACCGGCGGCATCGAGCAGGTGAACGCGGCGATCGGCCAGATGGACGAAACCACCCAGCAGAACGCGGCCCTGGTCGAGGAATCGGCGGCGGCGGCCGGTTCGCTGCAGGCGCAGGCGGCCCGGCTGGCGCAGGCCGTCGACCTGTTCAAGCTGGACCGCAACGCCGCTGCTTCCCCCGCACCGGCCGCGAGCGCCGGGCCAGTGGCCCTGCGTCCACGTACCGAGCCGAAGCTGGCAACCGCCGCCAGGGTCCCGGCTGGGGCCAGAGCACCGGCGGCCCGGTCCGATGTCAGCGAGTGGGAAACCTTCTAGGCATCGACCCGCTCTTTCGCAAGCCGGCACCCTGCCGGCTTCGCCTCCCTTCACGGCTGCCAACCATCAATCTGTTGCTTACACGCACAAACTTTCGTTAAGCAAAGAATGCTTACCCCAAAGCAAAGTAAAATCGAGTCGCATATTGACGCTGCGTAAGGGGAAGGTTCGATGTCTGCTTTTGAAAACATTAGTATCGGCAAGCGCATGGGGGCCGGTTTTGCCCTGATGCTGGCAATGACCCTGGGCACCGGCGGCGCCGGGGTCTGGTACCTGAACACCATCGGTGCCGCGACCCGCAGCGCCATGGACGTGCCCCTGGCGAAGGAACGCATGATCGCCGAATGGCGCACCCAGACCTTCGGCGCCGTGCGCCGCACCGCTGCCATCGTCAAGAGCCAGGACGCCAGCCTGGTGGCCTTCTTCAAGGAAGATACGGCTGCGACCGCGACGCGCACGACCGAACTCATGAAGAAGATCCAGCCGCTGCTGTCCGGCGAGCGGGAAAAAGCGCAATTCCACAAGATCGTCGGCTTGCGCGCGACCTATACCAAGGCCAAGGAAGACGCCGTGAAGGCCAAGGCGGCGGGCGATGCCACCGCCGCCGAGCGCCTGCTGACCGGGACATTCATGCCGGCCGCGAAAGTCTACGAGGCCGCGGTGGGCGAGCTGGTCGAGATGCAGCACCAGGGCATGGACGCCAGCGCGCGCGACATCGACGGCGCTATCCAGGGCAGCGTGCGCATCATCGTCGCGCTGTGCGTGCTGGCGCTGCTGGTCGGCGCCTTCTGCGCATGGCGGCTGGCGCGCGGCATCGTGCAACCGATCCGCGCCGCGGTCGGCCTGGCCGAAGCCGTGGCCGGCGGCGACCTGACCCGCCGCATCGCATCGGATGCGAAGGACGAAACCGGCGCCCTGCTGCGCGCCCTGGGCGACATGAGCGCCAGCCTGGTGCGCATCGTCGGCGACGTGCGCGGCGGGACCGGCTCGATCCACGGCGCGGCCGGCGAAATCTCGGCCGGCAATTTCGACCTGTCTTCGCGCACCGAACAGCAGGCCGCCGCCCTGGAACAGACCGCGGCCTCGATCGCCCACCTGACCGACACCGTGCGCCAGAACGCGGACAACGCACGCCAGGCCAACCAGTTGTCGATCGACGCTTCGCGGGTTGCCACCGAAGGCGGCGCCGTGGTCGGCCAGGTGATCGCCACCATGGGTTCGATCAACGATTCGTCGAAGAAGATCGTCGACATCATCAGCGTCATCGACGGCATCGCCTTCCAGACCAACATCCTGGCCTTGAACGCGGCGGTGGAGGCGGCGCGCGCCGGCGAACAGGGACGCGGTTTCGCGGTGGTAGCCGGCGAGGTGCGCACGCTGGCGCAGCGTTCGGCCGCCGCCGCCAGGGAGATCAAGGCGCTGATCGGCGACTCCGTCGGCAAGGTCGACGCCGGCACCAGGCTGGTCGACCAGGCCGGCGCCACCATGGAGCAGGTGGTCGGTTCGATCCGGCGCGTGACCGGCATCATGGCCGACATCGCGTCGGCCAGCCAGGAACAGACCACCGGCATCGAGCAGGTGAACCAGGCGATCGCCCAGATGGACGAGACCACCCAGCAGAACGCGGCCCTGGTCGAGCAATCGGCGGCCGCGGCCGCGTCGCTGCAGGAGCAGGCCGCCAGGCTGGCGCAGGCGGTCGACGTGTTCAAGCTGGCGCGAGGGCCGGCGGGCAGCGCGCCACGGCCGGGCACGCACGCCCTGCCCGGAGCGGTTTGAGCGCTAAGTGTGCGCCCGTACGGAATCGCATGGCACGCGGGTTATCCTTGCGCTTCCAACGAAGGAGATATCAATGTCTTATGAGGAACGCGACGATTACGGCATGTACAAGAACAAGCACGGCAAGGGGCCGGGCCCGGAACTGATGGGCGCGCACACCCTGCTTGGCGACCACGTCCACAACCTGCAGAACGAACACCTGGGTGTGATCAAGGAATTCATGGTCGACATGCGCTCCGGCGCCATCGCCTATGCCGTGATGTCGGCCAGCCGCTTCCTCGGCCTGGGCGAAAAACTGTTCGCGGTGCCCTGGCAGGCGCTGACGCTGGATACCGCGCACAAGCGGTTTACGATGGACGTGTCGAAGGAGCGCATCGAGAGTGCGCCGGGGTTCGATACGGATCACTGGCCGGACATGGCGGACCGGCAGTGGGTGGGCGCGGTGCATGCGCATTTCGGGACGCGGCCCGTTTGAATTAACGCAACGCCAGAACCGTCGCCCCTGCGAAGGCAGGGGCCCAAGTTTGCCTGAAGAGTCCGTAACAAATGCTATCGGCCTGCAACGAACTTGGGCCCCTGCCTGCGCAGGGGCGACGTATTGAAGTAGCGAACGACGGAGGAAATTACTTCTTCGCCGGCATCAGGTCCAGCAGGATCGCGGTCTCGGCCTTGATGGTGTTGACCACCGTCGGCTTGAAGTCCGGCGCCCATTGCGGCGAGTGAGTGCCCGGCAGCGGCTGGCCGGCCTTCTTCGCCGCGTCCAGGCGCGCGGCATCGACCGCGCCCACGTGCAGCAGGACCGCCTTCACGCCCGGCTGCAGGCCGTACTGCGAAAAGTCTTCCGAGGTCATCTTCGGCGGCATTTCCTTGACCCACTCGGCGCCGACCGCGCCCTGCGCCACCTTGACCATGCGCTCGATCAGCGCCGGATCGTTGTAGACCGAGTCGGTGCCCGGCTCGACTTGCACCAGCGGCTCCTTCGGCGCGCCGGCGGCCATCGCCTCGCCCTTGGCTTCGCGCGCGATGCTGGCCAGGATGCGCTTGCGCACTTCCGGCTTGAAGGTGCGCACCGACAGCTGCAGCACGACCTGGTCGGGGATGATGTTGGCCACGGTACCGCCGTGGATGCTGCCGACGGTGATCACGGCCGGATCGATCGGGTTGTTCTCGCGCGAGACCAGGGTCTGCAGCGCGAGGACGATGCGCGACGCCATCACGACCGGATCGCGCGCCTCGTGCGGCACGGCGCCATGGCCGCCCTGGCCGAAGACGGTGATCTTGACCACGTCCGACGACGCGCGGAACGGGCCGGCATGGTACATGATCGTGCCCGACGGCATGGTGGCGTCATCGTGGAACGACAGCGCATAGTCCGGCTTCGGGAAGCGCGTGAACAGGCCATCCTTCAGCATCGCCTCGGCGCCGTGCACGGTTTCCTCGGACGGCTGGCCGACCAGCATCAGGGTGCCGCTCCAGTCCTTGCGGTTGTCCGCCATCAGCTTGGCGGTGCCGTACCAGGCCGACATGTGCAGGTCGTGGCCGCAGGCGTGCGCCATCGACACGGTCTCGCCGGCGGCGTTCCTGGTGGTGGCCTTGCTGGCGTACGGCAGGCCGGTCTTTTCCTGGACCGGCAGCGCGTCCATCTCGGTGCGCAGCATCACGACCGGGCCGGGACCGTTCTTCAGGATCGCGACCACGCCGGTGCCGGCGACGCCGGTGGTGACGTCGAAGCCCAGCGCCTTGGCGCGCTCGGCCAGCTTGGCGGCCGTCTGGTGTTCGGCGAAGCCGAGTTCCGGGTTCTTGTGCAGGTCCTGGTACAGGGCTTCGATGGCCGGGTAGTTGGCGTTCAGCTGCTGGACGAAGGGTGCCGGCAACGGTGCGGCATGGGCGGCGGCGCCGATGATGCCGGCGGCAAGCAGGGTCGTGCGGAGGATGCTGGAGGGCTTCATGAATACTTCACTTTGTCTGGGTGAAACACGGAAATGGTAGGCATTGGTAGGCATACCGCTTTTTTCAGACTACCAGATCCTTCAGATTGTAACAATTTTCAATTTAACAATTCTACCAGTGGAGTGTCGGATAATACCTACAAAAATGTGGCAAAATTCTTTCCGTCTGGAATTTTAGTTCCTCAAAGAAACCCTCGAAGCTACAATCGTTGTCTTCCGGCCAGCCCCCTCGCCCGTGCCCATGCTCCCACTCGAGCAGGTTCCTCACGCGTGGCTGCCCTCTTTCGACAAAGGACTGTATCAATGGGATTTCTTGCAAATATCAAGATCGGAAAACGCCTTGGACTCGGCTTTTCCCTGATTCTTGCGATGACGGTGGTGATTGCCGCCGTGGGCGCCCTGCGCATGACCGAAGTGGCCACCTCGACCAAGGCGATGATGGCCGTGCCGCTGACCAAGGAGCGCCTGATCACCGACTGGTACGCCCTGAACTTCGCATCGATCCGCCGCACCGCCGCCATCGTCAAGAGCACCGATCCCTCGCTCGGCGCCTACTTCAAGGAAGACTCGGCCGCCTCGGTCAAGAAAGCGGCCGAGCTGCTCAAGCAGATCGAACCGCTGATCGCCGCCGGCGCCGAAAAAGACCTGTTCGCCAAGATCCTCGAGCAGCGCAAGACCTACAGCGCCTCGCGCGACGGCGCCGTCAAGGCCAAGGCCGACGGCAATGAAGAAGAAGCGGCGCGCCTGCTGGACAAGGAATTCACCCCGGCCGCCAAGCGCTACCAGGAGCTGCTGCAGGAACTGGTGACGATGCAGCGCGCCAGCATGGACGCCACCGCCGGCGCCATCGACGCCAATGCGGAGGGCAGCACCAGGCTGATGATCGCCCTGGCCGCCTGCGCGTTGCTGGCGGGCGCCTCTTTCTCGTGGCTGCTGACGCGCGGCATCGTGCGTCCGATCCAGGAAGCCGTCACGGTGGCCGAGACCGTGGCCGGTGGCGACCTGACCCGCCACATCGATGCGTCCGCACAGGACGAGACCGGCGCCCTGCTGCGTGCCCTGCGCCACATGAACGACAGCCTGGTGGGCATCGTCAGCCAGGTACGCGGCGGCACCGACACCATCGCCACCGCCTCGCGCGAGATCAGCGCCGGCAACCTCGACCTCTCCTCGCGTACCGAACAGCAGGCCAGCGCGCTGGAAGAAACCGCCGCCTCGATGGAAGAACTGACCAACACCGTGCGCCAGAACGCCGACAATGCGCGCCAGGCCAACCAGCTGGCCATCGCCGCCTCCGAAGTGGCGGTGCAAGGCGGCGCCGTGGTCGGCCAGGTGGTCACCACCATGGGCGCGATCAACGATTCGTCGCGCCGCATCGTCGACATCATCGGCGTCATCGACGGCATCGCCTTCCAGACCAACATCCTGGCCCTGAACGCGGCGGTGGAAGCCGCCCGCGCCGGCGAACAAGGCCGCGGCTTCGCCGTGGTGGCATCGGAAGTGCGCAACCTGGCGCAGCGCTCGGCCGCCGCGGCCAAGGAAATCAAGGGCCTGATCAGCGACTCGGTGGCGCGCGTCGACGACGGCGCCAAGCTGGTCGACCAGGCCGGCGCGACGATGGAGCAGGTGGTCGGCAGCATCCGCCGCGTGACCGACATCATGGCCGAGATCACCAGCGCCAGCCAGGAGCAGACCGGCGGCATCGAGCAGGTCAACGGCGCCATCGGCCAGATGGACCAGGTGACCCAGCAGAATGCGGCCCTGGTCGAGGAATCCGCCGCGGCCGCCGCGTCGATGCAGGAACAGGCCGGCAAGCTGGCCGAGGTGGTCGGCGTGTTCAAGCTGGACCGTGCGCACGGCATGGCGGCACCGGCTGCTGCTGCTGCCGTCGCGCCGGCTGCGCGCCCGGCCCTCGCGCGCAAGGCGCCGGCGCCGAAGGCGATTGCTGCCAAGCCGGCGCAGCACGAGCAGGTCAAGCGCGAGCCGGTGGCGGCTGGCGATTGGGAAGAGTTCTGATCTAAGCCAGTAGCGCTTGCACGTCGTCCCTGCGAAGGCAGGGGCCCAAGTTCTGCGTGCGCTATCGAGACTTTGTCAAAATCGGGTCCCTGCCTTCGCAGGGATTCGCTTCCGGCAATGCCGGAGACGACGATGCTTGGCCACTGAAACAATCGGCACCCAGGCTCATCACCGTTAACAAAAATCCCGGCTGCGCGTATCCAGCTTCCCCAGCAGGTGCGACATGTCCACCAGCCGCTTGGCCACCAGGTGGCGCACCTCCCCCTCCCGCTGCCACACCCCGTACACGCCCAACAGCGGCGCATGCAACACCTCGCGGCGCTGCTGCTCGACCAGCGACGGCCACACGATCACGTTGACGTTCCCGGTCTCGTCTTCCAGCGTCAGGAACAGCACGCCCTTGGCCGTGCCCGGACGCTGGCGCACGGTGACGATGCCGCAGGCGCGCGCCAGCTGGCCGTTCTGGAAATCGTCCAAGACCTCGGCCGGGACGAAGCGCCTGGCCAGCAACTGCGTGCGCAGCAGCGCCAGCGGATGGCGGCCGAGCGTGAGGCCCTGGGCGCGGTAGTCGCCGACGATCTCCTGTCCTTCGCTCGGCGCTGCCAGGACCGGCGTCTCTTCCACCGGCTCGGTCGGGCGCAGCAGGTCGCGGTCCGGCACCGCGCCCGCCGCCTGCCACAGTGCCTGGCGCCGGTGCCCGGCCAGCGGCCCCAGCGCGTTGGCCGCGGCCAGCGCCTGCAGGTCGGCGCGCTCGAGATGGGCGCGGCGGGCCAGGTCGGCCACGCTGGCGAACGGCCGGATCGCGCGCGCCACCTCGATGCGCTCGGCCGCCTCCGCATTCATCCCGCGCAGCAAGCGCAGGCCCAGGCGCACTGCCGGCTGCGGCCCCGCAGCCGGCAGCATCCCCTGCCCTGCGCCATCCGGCGCCCGCGCCAGTGCCGACTCTTCCAGCGTGCAGTCCCAGCCGCTCACCGTGACGTCGGCCGGGCGCACCTCGATGCCGTGGCGGCGCGCGTCCTGCACCAGTTGCGAGGGACTGTAGAACCCCATCGGCTGGCTGTTCAGCAGCGCGCACAGGAAGGCGGCCGGCTCGTGGCACTTGAGCCAGGAACTGGCATACGCCAGCAGCGCGAAGCTGGCCGCGTGCGACTCGGGGAAACCGTATTCGCCGAAGCCCTGGATCTGGCTGAAGATCTGCTCGGCGAAGGATTGTTCGTAACCGCGCGCCAGCATGCCGCCGACGATGCGTTCGTAGTATTGTTCCAGCCCGCCCTTCCTCTTCCAGGCCGCCATCGCGCGCCGCAGCTGGTCGGCTTCGCCCGGCGTGAAGCCGGCGGCCAGGATCGCCACCTGCATCACCTGCTCCTGGAAGATCGGCACGCCCAGCGTGCGCGAGAGCGCCTTCTCCATTTCCGGGCTCGGATAATGGACCGGGTCCTTGCCCTCGCGCCGCCGCAGGTAGGGATGCACCATGCCGCCCTGGATCGGTCCCGGGCGCACCACCGCCACCTCGATGACGAGGTCGTAGAAGCGGCGCGGCTTCATCCGCGGCAGCATGCTCATCTGGGCACGCGATTCGATCTGGAACACGCCCACGGTATCGGCCTTGCAGATCATGTCGTAGGTGGCCTTGTCGTCGGGCGGGATGTCCTGCATTTCGAACACGGCGCCGCGGCGCTGCCCCACCAGTTCCAGGCCGCGCCTGAGCATCGACAGCATGCCCAGCGCCAGCACGTCGACCTTCATCAGGCCCAGTTCCTCGAGGTCGTCCTTGTCCCACTGGATGACGCTGCGCTCCGCCATGGTCGCGTTTTCGATCGGAACCAGGCGCGACAGCTGTCCGCGCGCCATCACGAAGCCGCCCGGATGCTGCGACAGGTGGCGCGGAAAGCCGAGCAGGCGCTGGGCCAGCGACGCCCACTGCTGCGACAGCGGCGCTTCCGGATCGAGGCCGCTGTCGGCCAGCCGGTTCAGCAGGTCGGCCTTGCCGTCGAACCAGTGGTGCTGCCTGCAGACGCGCTCGACGATGGCCAGGTCGATGCCGAGCGCGCGTCCGCTGTCGCGCAGCGCGCTCTTCGGCCGGTAGCTGATCACCACCGCCGCCAGCGCCGCCCGCGTGCGCCCGTACTTGCGGTAGATGTACTGGATGACTTCTTCGCGGCGCTGGTGCTCGAAGTCGACGTCGATGTCGGGCGGCTCGTTGCGCTCCTTCGAAATGAAGCGTTCGAACAGCAGGTTCGCCCTGCTTGGGTCGACCTCGGTGATGCCCAGGCAGTAGCACACCGCCGAGTTGGCGGCCGAACCGCGTCCCTGGCACAGGATGTTGTGCGAGCGCGCGAAGCGCACGATGTCGTACACCGTGAGGAAATAATGTTCGTAGCCCATCTCGGCGATCAGCGCCAGCTCGTGCTCGACCTGACGCTGCACCGCCGCCGGGATGCCGTCGCGGAAGCGCCGGTGCGCGCCGATATACGTTTCGCTGCGCAGGTAGCTGGCGGCGCTGTGGCCGGGCGGGACCACCTCGTCCGGGTACTCGTAGCGCAGCTCGTCCAGCGAGAAGGTGCACAGCGCCGCGATGCGCAGGGTTTCCCGCAGCGCCGCGCGCGGATAGATGTTCCCCAGGCGCAGGCGCGCGCGCAGGTGCTGCTCGGCGTTCTGCGCCAGCCGGTAGCCGCATTCGGCCACCGGCTTGCCGATGCGGACCGCGCTCAGCGTATCCTGCAGCGGTTTGCGCGAGCGCACGTGCATCACCACGTGCCCCAGCGCGACGATCGGCAGGCCGTGCTGCCAGCCGACTTCCTCGATGGTGGCGCGGTGGGCGTCGTCGAAGGCGCGGTGCAGCAGGTTCAGGCCGATCCAGGCGCGCCCCGGGAACACCTTCGCCATCCAGGCCGCCTGGGCGTGCAGGCGGTCCACGCCCGCGGGCTCGTGGCCGGGATAGGCCGGCAGCAGGATCGCCAGGCAATCCGGCATGCCGCGCAGGTGCGCCAGCGGTCCGGCGGGCGCTTCCAGGTCGCCCGGGTGCAGCAGGTAGCTGCCCTTGTCGCCGCGCGTGCGCCCCAGCGTGATCAGCTCGGCCAGGTTGCCGTAGCCGTTGCGGTTTTGCGCCAGCAGGACAAGCGACAAAGGTGGAGACAAAGGCGGGGACAAAGGCGGCGACAGCGCCGGCCGCCGCCCGTCCCGCTCGCCGCCTCCGCTCCCGTCCCCGTCATGGCGCAGGTGAAAATGGGCGCCGATAATCAGCGGCAGCTGCGCCTTCTTTGCCGCCCCATGCGCGCGCACGACGCCGGCCAGCGAGCACTCGTCGGTGAGTGCCAGCGCCGCGTAACCCAGCTGCACCGCGCGCGCCACCAGTTCCTCCGCATGCGACGCCCCCTGCAGGAAGGAGAAGTTCGACAGGCAGAACAGCTCGGCATATGCCGGCAGGCCGTGAATGGAAGATGGCGGATCGGATGGCATCGTTATATGAATGCTGAGAGCAGGAAGGAGAAGTTCGACAGGCAGAACAGCTCGGCATATGCCGGCAGGCCGTGGATGGAAGATGGCGGATCGGATGGCATCGTTATATGAATGCTGAGAACTGGAACTACAATTGTCTTAGAGCGCCTAACAAAACCTCCATGGCTGCGTTGCACCGTCTCGCCGTACTCGCGTACTGTCTTCGACGATGCGCCTTGCCCTGAAGGTTTTGTTAGGCGCTCTTAATTAATGACAATACTGTATAAAAACACAGTATAACTTACGAACCCGACAATTGAGAAACATGCACGTACACGACTTGACCTGCTTCAGTGCGCGTCCCGGCAGCGGCAACCCGGCCCTGGTCATCGAAGGCGCGGCGCCGGATATCGCCGCGCGCCAGGCGTTTGCGCGCGCACGCCACACCACTTGCGTCTTCCTCGACGACGGCGGCGATATCAAGAAGGTCGATTTCTTTTACCCGCACATGCGCAGCCCGCTGTGCCTGCACGCGACACTGGCGGTGGCCGCCGTGCTGTTCGCCCGCCCCGGCGCGCCGGCCGCGATCGCGGTCGAGACGGCGCTGAAGGGGCAGCGCCTCGAGTTGTCACGCGAAGGGAACGATTATTTCGTGAAGCTGGCGGCGCAACCGGTGCCCGACGCCGACGTGGCGCCCGCCCAGGTGGCCAGGCTCCTGAACACGCCCGCCACCGCCCTGCCCTCGGCGCCGCGCGTGGCTTCGATCGGCAGCACCAAGCTGCTGGCGGAAGTGGCAAGCGCGGAGGCGCTGTACGCGCTGGCGCCCGACCTGCCGGCCATCGCCGCCTGGGGCCAGGCGCATGGCGTGAACGGCATCTACGCCTGGTGCCGCCGGCCGGACGGCGACTACGAGGGCCGCAACTTCAACCATCTCGACCCGGCCCTGGAAGACAGCGCCACCGGCGTCGCGGCGGGCGCGCTGAGCGTGGCGCTGGGGCACGGCCTGGTGCTGCGCCAGGGCCGGACCCGTGGGCGCGATTGCCTGATCCGCACCCGCTTCGACGGACCGGCGCTGCTGGTGGGCGGCGCGGTGGACCTCGACTGAAAGAACTGGCCATGCCGCTCAAGCCGATGCTGGCCCAAGCCAGCTTTATCCTGTTTGCCCTGACCGCTGTCTGTGTGATCGCGGCCGGCTGGCAGCTATTGCCCGGGAAGAGAAAATTCTTCCGCACCTTGTACGGCTACCGGCGCAGCGACTTCACGCCGCTGGGCTGGAAGTTCCGCCAGGCCGCCGCTGGTTTCTCTATCCTGGGCGTATTGCTGGGTTTTGCGCACATGTCTCTTTGAGTAGCGTTTGTAAGCAATGGCAATTTGCATGTTTTTCAACTGCACGGTTTGCTACGCTTGCGCGCTTTGCGGTTAAGTTCCCTGAATGACCGAAATCAAAGACAGCGATCGCGAGATCCACCTGTTCCGCGTGCGCCTGACGGCGCTGGCCGTGTTCATCTTCATCTGTTTCTGCCTGCTGGTGGCGCGCTGGGTCTGGCTGCAGGTCGTCAAGCACAACCAGTACATGGCGCAGGCCGAGGACAACCGCATCGCGCTGCTGCCGATCGTCCCCAACCGCGGCCTGATCATGGACCGCAACGGCGTGGTCCTGGCCAGCAATTATTCCGCCTACACGCTCGAGATCACGCCATCCAGGCTGGAAGCCAACCTCGATTCCGTCATCGACGAGCTGGCCAAGCTGGTGACCATCGGCCCCAAGGACCGCAAGCGCTTCCAGCACCTGATGGACGAGTCGAAGAATTTCGCCAGCATCCCGATCCGCACCCGCCTCAGCGACGAGGAAGTCGCGCGCTTCACGGCCGAGCGTTTCCGCTTCCCCGGCGTGGAAGTGCAGGCGCGCCTGTTCCGCCAGTACCCGATGAAAGAGGTCGCCTCGCACGTGCTGGGCTACATCGGCCGCATCAGCCAGAACGAAGCCAGGGAGATCGAGGACGGCGTCGACGCGTCGAACTACAAGGGCACCGACCACATCGGCAAGGAAGGCATCGAGAAGAGCTACGAACATCAGCTGCACGGCCATACCGGCTACGAGGAAGTCGAACGCGCCGCCAACGGACGCGCGGTCCGGACGCTGGCGCGCACGCCGGCGGTGGCGGGTACCAACCTGGTGCTGTCGATCGACATCGAACTGCAGAAGGTGGTCGAGGAGGCCTTCGGCGAGCGCCGCGGCGCACTGGTCGCGATCGAACCCGAGACCGGAGACGTGCTGGCCTACGTGTCGCGCCCCGGCTTCGACCCCAACCTGTTCGTCGACGGCATCGACGCCCAGAGCTGGAACGAGTTGAACACCTCGCCCGACCGCCCGCTGATGAACCGCCCGCTGTCCGGCACCTATCCGCCGGGATCGACCTTCAAGCCCTTCATGGCGCTGGCCGCGCTGGAACTCGGCAAGCGCCGGCCGGAACAGGCGATCAACGATCCCGCCTTCTTCATGCTCGGCGGGCACCGCTTCAACGATGACGTGCCGGGCGGTCACGGCCGGGTCGACATGTACCGTTCCATCGTGGTCTCGTGCGACACCTATTACTACCAGCTCGGCAACGACATGGGCATCGACGCGATCAGCGGCTTCATGGGCCAGTTCGGCTTCGGCGCGCCCACCGGGATCGACCTCGAGCACGAGAAGACCGGCGTACTGCCGTCCCAGGCCTGGAAGCGCGAGCGCTTCAAGCGCAGCCGCGCGGCCCGGAAATGGGTCGGCGGCGACACGATTTCGGTCAGCATCGGCAACGGCTACAACAACTACACCATGCTGCAGCTGGCGCATGCGGTATCGACCCTCGCCAACGACGGCGTGATCATGAAGCCGCACCTGGTCAGGATGCTCGAAGACGCCACCACCCACCGGCGCTCATTGGCGGTGCCGGCCGCCTCCGGCCGCATTCCACTGAAGCAGGCCAACATCGACTTCGTCCGGCGCGCCATGGTCGGCGTGACCACCGACAAGGATGGCTCGGGCTATAAAGCCTTTCATGATGCCGGCTACGTCGCTGGCGGCAAGACCGGTACCGCCCAGGTGGTGGGCCTGAAAGGCGCCAGGTACAACCGCGGCGGCACGCCCGAACGCCTGCGCGACAACGGCCTGTTCACCGCCTTCGCCCCGGCCGACCATCCGCGCATCGCGCTGGCGCTGGTGGTGGAGAACGGCGAATGGGGCGCCACCTCGGCGGCGCCGATCGCGCGCAAGGCGCTCGATTACTACCTGCTGGGCAAGCGGCCGGCGCCTGCCCCGCCGCCCTAGGCCGCCGTTGGCGCGGCGCCTTCGGACAGCATCGCCAGCGATGGAAAGGCTTCCTGCAGTACCCCGATGAAAGCCCGCAGCGCCGCCGGCACGTGGCGGTGGCCGGGGTAGTACAGCGCCAGCGCGGAAGACGGCTGGCACCAGTCGTCCAGCAGCGGCACCAGGCGACCGTCGGCCAGCGGCGCGCGTGCGGCGGGTTCCGGCACGTAAGCGATGCCCATGCCGGCCACCGCGGCGTCGACCATCAGGCTGATCTGGTTCAGGGTCAGCGCGCCCGGCGGATCGACGGCGATCGTATCGCCGTGGCGCGCGAATTCCCAGCGATAGGCTTTGCCGCTCTGCATGCGGATGTGGATGCAGCGATGGGCATGCAGGTCGTCCGGCACGCGCGGCAGGGTCCTGCCCCGCAGATAGGCCGGCGAGGCCACCGCCAGGAAGCGCACCGGCGCGCCGAACGGGACCGCATGCATGTCCTGCGGCACGGCTTCGGCCAGGCGCACGCCGGCATCGAAACCTTCGGCGACGATGTCGACCAGGCGGTTGTCGACGAACAGGTCGAGGCTGACGTCGGGATAGCGTGCCTGGAACAGCGGCACCGCATCAAGCAGCAACAGGCGCGCCACCGGTTCGCCGGCGTTGATGCGCAAACTGCCGGCCGGACGCTCGCCCGAGCCGCTGGCGTCTTCCAGCGCCGCGCCGAGTTCGCGCAGCAGAGGGTCGATGCGCGCCAGGAAGCGTTCTCCGGCCTCGGTCGGCGCCACGCTGCGGGTCGTGCGGTGCAGCAGCCGCGCGCCGAGCTTTTCTTCCAGCACGCGCATCATGTGGCTCAGCGTCGACGGCGAGACGCCGAGTTCATCGGCCGCCTGGCGGAAGCTGCGGCGCGTTGCGATGGCCACGAAGGCGCGCATGTCGTCCAGGTCGGGCTGCTTCATCGTCGGCTCATAGCTGGCTGATTTTCATTAATGCATACAAGATTCACGCGATGATAACAGCAATGCGGATGGTTATGCTGTCGATGAGCGCTGCACTTCCGGCGGCGCATTCGACAGGAGAACCTCATGCAACGCACCTGGCTCATCACCGGCACTTCGAGCGGCTTCGGCCGCATCATGACCGAACAATTGCTGGCCCGCGGCGAGCGCGTGGCCGCCACCCTGCGCAACCCGGCCGTGCTGGCCGACCTGCAGGCGCGCTACCCGGAGCACCTGTGGCTGGCACGGCTCGACGTCACCGATGGCGAGGGCGTCCGCGCCATGCTGGCGCGCGCCTTCGAGGAACTCGGCCGCATCGACGTCGTCGTCAGCAATGCCGCCTACGGCCTGTTCGGCGCGGCGGAAGAAGTCTCGGATGCACAGGTGCGGCGCCAGGTCGACACCAACCTGGTCGGCTCGATCCAATTGATCCGCGCTGCCCTGCCCCACCTGCGCCGGCAAGGCGGCGGGCGCGTGATTCAGGTCTCGTCCGAGGGCGGCCAGATAGCCTACCCCAACTTCAGCATCTACCACGCCACCAAGTGGGGCATCGAAGGCTTCGTCGAGGCGGTCGCACAGGAGGTGGCGCCGTTCGGCATCGAGTTCACGCTGGCTGAGCCGGGACCGACGGCGACCGGCTTCGCCGCCGGACTCGACCTGGCACCGGCGTTGGCAGACTATGCGGATACGCCGTCGGGCGCAATACGGCGCGCGATCGGCGACGGCAGTTTCGAACTGACCGGCGATGCGCACAAGATGGTCGCCATCATGGTAGGCTCGGTGGACCTTGCGCCGGCGCCGCGCCGCATCGCGCTGGGCGGCAGCGCCTACGAATCGATCCGCGCCGCGCTGGCGCGACGGCTGGCTGAACTGGAAGCGCAGAAGGACCTGGCGTATAGCGCGGATCGCTGAAATCCGCAGGCGTGCAGCGGGCCTGCCCGGGAGACGGTAAGATCGCTCATCTTTATCAACCAGAACCGAGCCGCCATGTCCGCCAACGCTTCCACCACCCTGCGCCACGTCGTCCTGTTTTCGTTCAAGGATGACGCCAGCGCCGAACAAGTCCAGTCCATCGTCGACGGTTTCCGCGCGCTGCCGGGCGCGATTCCCGGTATCGTCGCCTATGAATGGGGCACCAACGTCAGCCCGGAAGGCCTGAACGACGGTTTCACCCATTGCTTCACGCTGACCTTCGCCAGCGCGGAAGACCGCGACACCTACCTCGGCCACCCGGAGCACCAGCGTTTCGTCGGCACCCTGGGCGGCGTGCTGGCGCGCTCGCTGGTGCTGGATTATTGGGCCCAGTGAGCCGGGCGCAATGAGCCGGAAGGAATAAGCCTACCGGATCAGGAGCGCAGCCGGGCACGCGCCTGCGCGCGCTCCTCGTCCGCCTGCCCGCGCAGCGAGCGCAGGAACAGCCCCAGGCCGCCGAAGGCCAGCGCCAGGATGCAGATCAGCTCGAACGCCGACATCGTGCGCAGGTTCATGCTGACCGACGCGATCACGCCGAACACCATTGCCCCGAAGGCGCCAAGCGCCAGCAGCCAGCCCAGGAACTGGCGCGCGTTATAGAAAATCATGACGATGCCGATCACCAGCGGAATCAGGATCATCCCGCCCGTGACGCCATAGCCGCCGACGCCGAACAGGCGCGCGCCCATGCCGAAGGTGGAGCTCACCACCACTGCATTCAGCAGCAGATAAAAGCCGCTGCACATCAGGATCAGGCCGAGAAAAAACTGGCCCGCTCCGCCGCTGGTTCCGCCTGCACCTTTCATTACCGCTCCTTTCGATGTTCGGTTACACGAATGGCAATAAAATAACATCACATCGGCGCGCGCAGTGCGGTAAAAGCATGCGATTGTTAACGTCGGACGCCTTGCTGTATCATCCTGCTCCCCAAAACGAAAGCCGCACATGCTCATCATTACCATCAAACAGGGCAAGGAAAAAAGCCTGCTGTCCGGCGACCCCTGGATCTACGTCTCCGCCATCGAGAAGGTCGATGGCAAGCCGCAGGAACGCAACAAGCCGGGTGCCACGGCCATCGTGCAGTCATCGGCGCGCCAGTTCCTGGCCCGCGCCGCCTACAACGCCAAATCGCAGATCGCCGCCCGCGTCTGGAGCTTGCGCGAGGACGAGCCGGTCGACCATGCGATGATGAAACGGCGCGTCCAGGCCGCCGTGCAAAGCCGCGCCGGCGCGCTGCGCAAGGCCGACCCGCAGGCGCTGGTGCAACTGGTGGATGGCGAAAAGGACGGCTTGCCGGGCCTGCTGGTGCACGGCTACGGCGGCATCGGCGGTTACCTGGTGTGCCAGTTCAATGCCGGTGGGGTCGACCTGTGGCGGGTGCCGGTGGTGCAGGCGCTGATCCAGGCCACCGGCTGCCGCAACGTCTACGAACGCTGCGACGAGCTGCTGCGCAGGGGCGAAGGTTTGCCCGTCAAGCCGGGCGCGCTGGCCGGCGACGAGCCGCCGCACAAGCTGATGGTGCGCGAAGCCGGCCGGCTGGCGCCGATGGACATCCGCACCGGCTTCATCTATCCACGCTGAGCACGCGCGGATTGACCGGTCTTACTTGGGACGGTGGATGGCGCACAGCTTGTTGCCGTCCGGATCGCGCACATAGGCCAGGTACAGGGTGCCCATGCCGCTCTCGCGCGGACCCGGCGGCGCCTCGATCGAGGTGCCGCCGTTGGCCACGGCCGTGTCGTGGAATTGCTGCACCTGTTCGGGCGAATCGCATTGGAAGCCGATCGTGCCGCCGTTGGCCGGCGTGGCCGCTTCATCGTTGATCGGTTCGCCGACGGCGAAGCTGCTGCCGTTGTGCCGATAGAACAGGCGCGTATGGCCGGACCCCGCCTTGTTTTCCACCGCCGCGCCCGCGCCGAGCAGGCCGAGCACGGCGTCGTAGAAGCGTTTCGAGCGTTCGATGTCGTTCGAGCCGACCATGACGTGATTGAGCATCCTTGATTTCCTTTGCGTGATTGAGTTTGCCGCCATCCGGCGATGCGGACCGGAATATAGCATTTGCCGGGACGCGATGTAGCGTGCCTGGACTTGCCTAGCGCCCCGTCTGGCGGTATTCGCCGAACACCTGCCCCATGAAGTCCACTACCGCCCTGATGCGCGCACTGGCACGCAGGCCGCTGTGCATCGACAGCCAGATATCCTGGTCCAGCTCGGGGATATGGGGAATCGCGGCGACGAGATCCTGCTGGTCGACCGCGAGGAAAGTCGCCAGCACACCGAGGCCGGCGCCATGCGCCACGCCATCCAGGATGCCGAGCCCGTAGCTGCAGCGCATCCACGGCGCCGGCGCGCCAGGCAGCGCGCGCAGCCACTGGTCGGACTGGAACTCGGAACGCGGCTCGTCGAACCCCACGAAGGGCATGCTCGCCCAATCCCGCTTTGCCAGGGCATCCGCATTGCGCGCCGCTATGTCCCGGCTGCAGTACAGGCCGAAGGACAAGGTGCCGATGTGGCGGGTGACGAGGTCGAGCTGTTCCGGCCGGTAAGGCCGGATGGCGATGTCGGCTTCGCGCCGCGCCAGGCTGTAGGGCCGGTGGGACGTCACGATTTCCACCTCGACGTTCGGATAGGCGTCATGAAAGCGTGCGAACCGGGTCGTCAGGAAATACGACAGCCACTCGTCGGTATTGATCCGCACCACGCCGGATGCGGCATGCGCATCCTGATGGTCGCGCGTGCGTTCGATTTCCAGCGCGATCTCGCCCATCTGGCCGGCTGCCGCGATGATGTCGGCGCCGAAGGCGGTGGGCGTGCAGCCGCCCTGGAAGCGCTCGACGACTCTTTGTCCGAGCGCGGCTTCGAGGTCGTCGAGCCGGCGCGACAAGGTGGCGGCGCTCAGCCCCGCCTTCCTGGCCGCGCCGCGCAAGGTCCCTTCCTGCGCAATCAGCAACAGCAGCCGCAGGTCATCCCAATTCGTGTGTTTCATATTTGAAGCATGATGCTGCAATTTTGCCTCTATGCCTATGTTTATCGCATATGAGATGATGTTACCTAAACATTAACCAGATATCCGGACCGCGCACCGATTGCCTGTCCGCGATCGCAACCCACATCGACCGTCGCCGGCAGCGCGCCCGCGACGGCTTGCAGAAAGAGAATTCACATGCGTACCTTCCGCGAACGCGTCCAGCACGCGCTCACCTTCGAGGCTGTTGCCTTGGCCATTTTCATCCCCGGATCGGCGGCGCTGTTCCACCAGCCGCTCGATCACATGGGTTTCATCGGCGTCGCTTCGGCGACCATCGCCATGCTCTGGAACTTCGTGTTCAACATGGGCTTCGACCGCGTCATGCTGCGCACGCGCGGCACGCTGCATAAAACGCTGGCGCTCCGTGTCGCGCACACGGTGCTGTTCGAGGCGGGACTGGTCGTCATGCTGATCCCGATGATCGCCTGGTACCTCGGCATCAGCCTGTGGGAGGCATTGTTGATGGACGTGGCGATCGTCATCTTCTACCTGGTGTACGGGTTCCTGTTCAACATCGTGTATGACCGCGTGTTTCCCGTCGACGTCGTGACGACGCCGCGCGAAGCGTAATGCAGGAGGCGCCCGCGTTTGGGCGCTTTTACCCTTTTACGACCGATTGAATGTGCGACCGAAAAAGCCGGTCGACTGGCTCGGTTCCAGCCGCGGTGCATCAGCAGTACGCCATCGACGCCCGTTTCGCCTGCCTGTCCCGGCTGATGGCAGCGGTCGAGGCCAACCATAGGCTCAGGGCAGCGGCGATACCGGCAATCTCGCCGCCGACCGGCGCGGCGACCAGGAAACCGATGGCGGCAGACAGCAGCAGGAACGCGCCGAGCACGTAAAAAGGACGGAACGAGGCGGCATGGGCGATCGGGAGGAAATGCAGGCCGACGACGAGCGTCATCGCCGGCAACAGCAGGTCGGGACGATGCAGGTTGGTAACGATGTTCGATGCGAGAAAGATGCCAACACCCTCGCCGATGCTGCTCCACATGAGCGCTTTTTTGGTTCTCTCGGAAAGGACGATGCCATTGCCCTTCAGGCGCAACGTATGGGCGGCGGCAGCCCAGATAGCAAGAAAGACGATGAAAGGAAAAGCCAGCATCGGGCCGGCGACCTGCCACTGCAAACGCATTGTCAGCGCAGCGAACACCGCGCCGAAGAAGCCCATGATGACCGCACCGCGAGCGCCCATGTCCAATCCTTTCAAAAACTGTTTACCAAGCAAAGGATGCCAAGAATACAGCAATGCAGCCTGGCAAAAACACGCGGATTGTCACCGCCTGCACGTGCAGCGTCGGCAAAACGCATTGCCATACATGTAAGCATCTGTCAGCCGCGTAAGCATTTGTAAAGCCTGTCAACAGATGGCAAAGAGGCAGCGTTTTATGGGCAAGTGATGTGCAACAACATACACATCGAACGATAAACAGCCGAGGAGCCTCCATCATGAAAAAAACCATCGCCGCCCTGATCGCCGGTCTGTTCGCCACCGCAGCGTTTGCCCAGTCGCCCGCCCCGGCAACTGCCAAGACGGCAAAGCCGACGGACAAGCCCGCCATGCTGGTCAATAATGCCGACCTGAAGGCATCGAAAACCGACACCAGGACGGTACATGCCGAGGCACCGGCGGCGCAAGCCGATGCGAAACAGGCGAATCACGATGCGAAGGCGGCCAAGTCACACGCCAAGGACGCCAAGACCAGCGCCCAGCATGCAAAGAGCAAGACCAAGCATGCCGCGAAAAGCGAGCCGGTGAAGGACTCCCAGGATACCGCTGCCGCGACACCGGCGCCGGTTGCATCCTCGACTGCGGCTGACACCTCCGCTCCGGCCACCACGCCGGCCCCGGTCGGCGCCTCGGCCCAGGCCGACGCCCTGGCGCCGGTTGCGACGACGACGCCGGCATCGGATGCCGCGCCTGCTTCCACCACGACCCCGGCGCCTGCCGCTCCGGTCACCGAATAAGGCTGACGTTTCGATGCCAGCGAAGCCCGCCGCGTGCGGGCTTTTTGCTCAGGCGCCCCGACCAGCGCCCGCCCCATGCCCGGCCAGCGACGCCCGCAAGCTCACGCTAACCGGAAACGCCCGCGTCACCGGCCGCCGCATGTCGTAGCAGAGGTTGAGCAAGGCCCCCACCCCGTTCCGGGTCATCTCGCGCCATGGAATGTGCACCGACGTCAGCCTGGGGGCCGAATAGGCCGCGCCGGGGGCGTCGTCGTAGCCGATCACGGACACGTCCTGCGGCACGCGGATGCCGGCTTCATGGAAAAACGAGAGCGCGCCCAGCGCCATTTCGTCGTTGGCGCAGAACAGCGCGCTGAAGCGGTAGCCCGACGCGACCAGTTCCCTGGCGGCGTCGCGCCCGCCGGCGGACGAGAAGTCGCGTTCGGCCATCCAGATGGCGCCGGTGTCGATGCCGGCCGCCGCCAGCTCGCCCATGAAGCCGTCGATGCGGTCGATGTTGTCGGCTACCGTGGCCGGGCCGGCGATCACGGCGATGTCGCGGTGGGCGTGGTCGAGCAGCGCGCGCGCAGCCAGCCTGCCGCCCAGGCGGTGGTCGACCGTGAAGCATTGGCCGGCGATGCTGTCGAAGCTGTGGTTGAGCGCCACGATGCGGTCGCGCCTGGGACCGAGCGCGGCCAGGTCTTCCTCTTCCAGCGGGCAGGTGAGGACAATGACGCCGTCGCAGCCGCGTTCGAGCAGGAAGCCGACGCCGTCCACCGCCTGGCGCCGCGCATCCTCGCGGCTGACGCCGAAGGCAACCATCATGTGCAGGCCGGCGCCGCGCAGTTCGGTGTCGATGACCTGCAGCAGCGAGGTGTAGAAGGTGCCCGACAGCAGCGGGATGTAGACGCCGATCATGCGGGTGGTCCCGTACAGCAGCGAGCGCGCCGTGTGCGAGGGGCGGTAGCCGAGCGTGTCGATCGCCTTGCGCACGCGTTCGAGCTTGGCCTGCGATACCGAGCCCTGGCCGCGCACCACGCGCGAGGCGGTGCCCAGGCCGACGCCGGCCAGGCGGGCTACGTCTTTGATCGTTGACACGTGCGGTCCCCAGTCGTTGTTATTGTCCTCAAGCAGCGAGAATAATATAAGCGGAGCTGGAGTGCGGGGAATTTCTGGCTGTGAGAGCAACGCTGCCCCTGACAGCCGAAGCCGAAGTCGAAGCCGAAGCCGAAACCGAAACCGAAACCGACGCAGGATGATATCTGGCTCAATAACCACGTCGCCCCTGCGCAGGCAGGGGCCCAAGTTGCTGGCCTCCCGGCGGCGCATGCAGAACTTGGGCCCCTGCCTGCGCAGGGGCGACGGTTTTGAGGCTGGCGTACGGTTTTACGCAAGCACGATCAGCGCAACGCCGGCTGGATCGCCGCAACGCCGGCTGGATCGCCGCAACGCCGGCTGGATCGCCGCGCCGCCGTCCGGATCACCGCACCGCCGTCTGGATCGCATGCGCCGGAATATCGACCGCCACTTCGGCGCCGTCGACGATCAGGCGGTAGCGCTGCGGCTGGTCGGTCTGGTTCATCACCACCACGGCCAGGCTGCCGTCGGCATTGCGGAAGGCGGTCGCGTCCAGCGTGCTGCGGCTGGTGGCGGCGCTCACGCGGCGTGCCTGCGGCCGGATCCAGCGGGTGAAGTGACCCATGTAGGCGTAGCTGGGGGTGAAGATCAGCTTGCCGTCATCGCTCGCGTGCAGCAGCGCGAAGCAGTAGTTGCCGACGTGGTTCGGGCCGCCGCGGCTGTCCAGCAGCATGTTCCAGTCGACCCAGCCCGAGGAGCCGGCGTTCAGGTCGGCCAGGATCTCGCTGCCGTAGCGTTCGCCGTTGGCCCAGGACTGCATCTGCGACGCGTCGAACTTCTCGATCGAGGATTCGGTCAGCAGCAGGGGCACCTCCGGATACGCTTCGCGCACGGCGGCCAGGTTGCGGTGCATCGGCTGGCCCTTGGCCCAGGTCTCGTACCAGTGGTAGCCCACGCCCCAGATGTAGGGGCGCGCCTTCGGGTCGGACAGGATGGTGCCGGCGCGCTGCGGCAGCAGGTCGCGGTTGTGGTCCCAGACGATGACCTTCTTGTCGCCCAGGCCGGCGGCCTTGAGCGCCGGCCCGAGGTGGTCGCCCAGGAAGCGGGTTTCCTCGTCGGCGGTGAAGATCATCGATTCCCAGGTCTGCTTGGCCATCGGCTCGTTCTGGATCGACAGGCCCCACAGCGGGATGCCGGCCTTTTCGTAGGCCTTCACGAAGCGCACCACGTACTGCGCCCAGAGGTCGCGGTACTGCGGCAGCAGGCTGCCGCCGCCGAGCATCGAGCCGTTGGATTTCATCCAGGCCGGCGCGCTCCACGGCGAGGCGAAGGTGCGCATCTTCGTGCCGTACGAGGCGCCCGCGGCCAGCGACTGGCGCATCAGCGGCACGCGGTATTTCATGTCGTGCTCGATGCTGAACGAGTCCAGCGTGCGGTCGCCGTCCTTCACGTAGGTGTAGCTGGCGCTGCTGAAGTCCGAGCTGTGGATGGTGGTGCGCAGGATGCTGTAGCCCAGGCCCTGTTTCGGATCGAAGTAGGCGGTCAGGAAGGCCTTCTGCTGCGCCGGCGTGAGCCTGGCGTAGACCTCGGCGGTGGCGTCGGTGACGGCGCCGCCGAAGCCGAACACTTCCTGGAACTGCTTGCGGGTGTCGACGAACACCGCGGTCTCGGTTTCCATCGGCTGGCCGGCCGGCCTGGCGCCGCCCAGCGTCTGCGACGCGAAGCGCTGGCCGGCGCCCTGCGCCGTGGTGAAGACCTGCCACGGCCCCTGCCCTTGCACTTGCGCCGCGGGCGCCGCCGGCGCCGCGCCCGCGCACAAGCCACTGCCCATCACGGCCGCGCCGCACACCCACTGCATCATCTGTCGTCTCGTCGTCATGCTGCCTTGTCTCCTCTTGATATAACGTTCAGCTTACAGCTTGTAGTTCAGGCCGACCAGGATCTGGCGCCCGTAGGTCGTGTAGCGTTCCGGCGCATAGGCGCCGCTGGAGAACGGGCTGCCCTGGATGGTCTGGTAGGGCGCGTTGTTCAGGTTGTTGGCCTGGACCAGGATCGACACGTTCTTGTACGGGCCGTCCTGGAACTCGTAGCCGAGCTGCACGTCGATCTGCTTCTCCGCCAGGATCTCGCTGAAGGCGCGTTGCGCGAACAGGCCGGTCACTTCGCCGCGGTACTTCGAGCGATAGCGTTCGCTGACGCGCGCCGAGAAGCCGTTCTTTTCATAGAACACGGTCAGGTTGGCGACCACGCCGGACAGGCCGGGCAGCTTTTCGGTGGTGTTCGGACCGTTCGGATGGATCGAGCTCTCGGTGCCGGAAGCGCTGGCCTGTACGCCGAAGCCGTCGAGATAGTTCGAGAACATCCCGAACTGCAGCGACGCGGTCAGCTCGATGCCGCGCACGAAGCCGCCCTGCCCGTTGGCCGGCTGGTTGATGGTGCCGATGCTCTGGATCGGGATCACGGTGCTGGAATTCGGGAAGCCGGTGTAGTCGAACTCGCGCTGCTGGTTGTAGATGTAGCTCTTCAGGTCCTTGAAGAAGTAGGCGGCCGACACATAGCTGCCCTTGCCCAGGTAGTGTTCGAGCGAGAGGTCGTAGGAGTTGGCGCGCCACGGCTCCAGGTTCGGGTTGCCGCCGCCGCCGTTCCACATGCGGGTGGTGGCGTCGACGCCGGCGCCGATACCGGCGCGCATGTCCGACATGCGCGGACGCGCCACGGTCTTGGCGGCGCCGAAGCGCAGGTAGGTGTCGCCGACGAAGTTGCCGAGGTCGAAGTTCAGGTTCAGGCTCGGCAGCACGTCGTTGTACGAGGTGCCGCCGCGCAGGTCGGTGATGATGCCGCCGTTGACGGCCTTGCCCTCGGCCTGCTGGTCGACGTGCACGTACTGCACGCCGGCGTTGCCGCGCACCGGCACTTTACCGAGCGCGGTGTCAATGCCGAGGCGCAGGTAGCCGAGCGTCTGCTTCTCGGTGACGCCCCAGTCCTGCTGCGCGACGTCGGTATCGAGCGGCATCTTGTCGTAGTAGCGGTTGATGGCGGCGAGCGGGTCGAAGCTGAGCACGCCCGGGATGCCGGCCCAGGCCAGCGAGGTGGTCGGCTGGATGATGTCGCCCGGGACCGTGGTCAGCGCGCGGTTGTTCTTGAGGGCGTAGCGCTGCGAGATGTCCTCGTGCGACTTCTCGCGCTTGGAGTAGCTCAGGCCGGCCTGGAAGTCGCGCAGGAAAGGCGAATCCAGCTCGCGCTTGACGTTCAGCTTGGCGGCGCCGAGCGTGTCCTCGACCAGCGGGTGGTGCATGGTGGCGTCGTGGCCCCAGCCGCCGACGTCGGTCAGCTTGACGATGCCGGGATTGGTGAAGTCGACCGAGGGCGTGAACCTGGGCAGGCCGGCGCCGGTCGGGATCTGGAAGCCGAAGTTGTTGTCGGCGGCGCCCGAGGCCGACCGGCCGAGGCCGGCATAGGTCTCGGACGTGGTCTCGCGGCGCTTGGCCGACGAGTACGACAAGTCGCCGTCGGCGCTCCACTTGTTCGGCAAACGCAGGCTGGTGTTCCAGCCGGCCGCGAACAGTTTGTCCTTGCGCGTGTTGTAGTCGTTGCGGACGATGGGTTCGAGGTTCACGATGCTGCCGCCGGTGAGCACGCGGGTGCCGCCGACGGTCGAGACCTGCGGGTTGGCGTAGGTGACGGTGTCGGCCGAGTTCCACATCATGCCGCGCATGATTTCCTTCTGGTCGAACTGCGAGTAGTACAGGTCGACGGTGGAACGCAGGTCGCGGTTCGGCTTGTAGTCGATCACCGCCATCAGGCCGTCGCGCACCTGCTTGCGCGAGGTCGCGGTCACTTCGGCGCCCTTCAGCGCGGTCACGTCCTCGTTCCCGGCCGGCAGCTTGTTGTTGTTGCCCCACCACCAGGACTTGTATTCCTTCTGCTGGCCGGGTGAATCCAGGTGGGCGTAGCCGATCGCCAGGCCCAGGGTGTTGTTCAGGTACTGGTCGATGTACGAGATCGAGGCGCGGCCGCCGTTGGCCGACCAGCCCGAGTTGATCTTGCCGTTGCCGTTATGCTCGCCGCGCACGTTGACCGCGATGGTGCGCTCGCGCCGGTCGAGCGGACGCACCGCGCGCAAGTCGATGGTGCCGGACAGGCCGGCCGCGGTCATCGCCGCATCCGGGGTTTTATAGACCGTGACGCCGCCCAGCAGCTCGGACGGGTACTGGTCGAATTCGGCGCTGCGGTCGTTGCTGGTGCTGGTCTGTTCGCGGCCATTCAGCAGCGTCACGCCGAAGTCCGGCGCCAGGCCGCGCAGCGAGATCACCTGGGCGCGGCCGGCCACGCGCTGCGCGGTCAGGCCCGGCAGGCGCGCGATCGACTCGGCGATCGAGGAATCCGGCAGCTTGCCGATGTCTTCGGCGGTAATGGCTTCGACGATGGAATCCGAATCCTTCTTGATCGCGATCGAGCTCTCGATACTGCCGCGGATGCCGGTGACCACCACTTTCGAGGCGGTGTCGGGCGTTTCCTGCTGGGCGACGGCGGCGCTGCTCCACAACAGCATGGCGCAGGCGGCGGCGATCGGGGTCACGGACAGCGGGTGGCGAATGGTGCCTGGGTGGGCCATGTCATTGTCTCCAGTATGTTTTGTATTTATCGGTTGTTTGGAAACGTTGCCAAATCAGCTTGGACTAATTGGAAACGTTGCCAAATTGGGTTGCATTATCGGCTTGTCGGAATTTCAATGTCAAGACGGATGGTGCGTGTGCGCAACAGCGGTGAGCTTCTTTTCTGGTACCAGCACATGGATACATCGCCCCTGCGAAGGCAGGGGCGACGTGCACATGCATCTGGCCTGAAGATGCGCTCCAATGATTCAGCGCGCGCCCTGCCACGTAAAACTGGCCACGCTGGACGCCGGCAAGGCATAGCTGAAGCCGCGCCCGCCCACGCGCACCGACAGCGCCCGCGCTTCCGTCCCGCCGTTGGCCACCACCAGCGCCATCGAGCCATCCGGATTGCGGAAAGCGACATTCGCCACGCCCTGCGTCTCGCTCGACGCGATGCGGTACGCGCCCGGCAGCACGAAACGGCTGGCGTGGGCCAGTGCGTAGTATTCGACGTTGCGCGTGACCGCGCCGGTGCGCGCGTCGATGGTTACCACGCCGCGGCAGTCCTTGCAGCCGCCCAGGTGCGGGCCGTCGTTCTCGTCCAGTGCCAGGTTCCAGAACAGCACGCCGCGCGCCCAGCCGCGCGTGGTGTCGATCACGAGGGTCTTGGTGAAATACTGCAGGTTCTTCGCCCAGTCCGGCGACCAGCGTCCGCCCGAGCATTCGGTGAACCAGGTGTCCTTGGCCGGGAAGCGCTCGTGCAGCCTGCCCTGCGCGCGCACGTCGCCCGCGTAGCAATGCCAGGCGATACCGCTCACGTATTTCGCCGCCTGCGGATCCGACAGCACGATGGCCGGCGACTCCGGCTCGTCCCAGTTGTGGTCCCAGTCGAAGATGGCGGTGCCGGGATGGGCGCGCGCCAGCAGCGGGCCGAGGTGCCCACCGATGAAGGCGGCGCGCTGGGCCGGCTCCACGCGCATGCCCGGATAGTTGTCGGGTTCGAAGTGCGGCTCGTTCTGCAGCGTCAGCGCGGTGATCGGCACGCCCTCCGCCTTCATCGCGTCGACGTAGCGGTTCAGGTAGCGCGCAAAGGCCTCGTAGGCCCCGGGCTTCAGGCTGCCCTTGACCAGGCTGTCGCCGCTCTTCATCCAGCCCGGCGCGCTCCAGGGCGACGCCATCACCTTCAGCCGCGGGTTGATCTTCAGCGCGGCCTGGACGGTCGGCAGCACGGTGTCGCGCTGTGGCGCCAGCGAAAAGTGGGTTAGTTGCGGATCGGCCTGCCCGGGCGGCATGTCATCGAAGCTGTAGTGCGTGCGCGAGAAGTCGGAGGCGCCGATGGTCAGGCGTGTGAACGACAGGCCCAGGCCCGCCTGCCTGCCGCCCTGCTTGTCCTCCTCCGTGCGGCCGAACAGTTCCTGCATCAGCGCGCCGCGCTGGGCCGGGTTCATGCGCTGCTGGATCAGCCAGGCCGAGGCATCGGTGATGGCGGCGCCGAAGCCGGCGATCTGCTGGTAGCGGGTGGACGGGTCGATCTCGATGACGGCCACCGGCTCGGCCACATTCTTGTCGGCCGCATGCTTGCCGGCCGCAGCGACGGCGCCGAACTGCGCATCGGCCTCGCGCGACAGCAGCCTGGCCTGGTCGCCGGTGGTGATCCAGGCGTGCACCGCGCTGTCCACAACGGCCGCCGCCCCGGCCCGGGGCGCCGGCGCGAACAGCGAAACGGCCAGCAGCGCCAGCGTGGCGTGGCGGCCGGTCGGGGTCGGAATCGACATCATGTCTCCTGATGGATTGTTATGGCTGGCAATTGGAAACGTTGCCAAATTATTGGCGCCAACTATAACAGGACTGTTTCAAGAGCGCCTAACAAAACCTTCAGGGCAAGGGATGCGGCCCGCCGACGCAGCGTCGAAGACAGTACTTTAGTACGGCGAGACGATGCAACGCAGCCATGGAGGTTTTGTTGGGTGCTCTACGTGTCAACACGAACAGACCGGCCGGATTGAATGGACTATGATGAAGGCAGAGAAGTTACCAAAATCATATTATTGGCATTTATGAACCAATTCACTCTTCAACAAAAATTCTTCCTGCTCATCCTGGCCCTGATCACCATCGGGTTCTTCTGGATCCTCTTCCCCTACTCCGGCGGCATTTTCTGGGGCGTGGTGTTCGCCATCCTGTTCGAGCCGCTGTATCGCTGGCTGCTCGGGAAAACCAAGCACAAGCCCACGGTCGCGGCCCTCATCACGCTGCTCTCGATCATCGTGATGGTGCTAATCCCGGTAGCGCTGATCACCGCCTCGCTGATGCAACAGGCGGCCGGGGTGTACACCATGATCGGCTCCGGGCACATCGACTTCGGCATGTACTTCCGCCAGATCATGGGCGCGCTGCCGCAGTGGGTGATCAGCCTGCTGGAACGCTTCGACATCACCAGCCTGGCGACGCTGCAGGCCAAACTGCAGGCCGCCGCCTCGCAGATCAGCCAGACCGCGGCCAAGCAGGCCATCAACTTCGGCCGCAACACCTTCGATTTCCTGGTCGGCCTGACCGTCATGCTGTACTTGCTGTTCTTCCTGCTGCGCGACGGCAAGGGGCTGGCCGCGCGCATCCGCCAGGCGATGCCCCTGAGCCGCAAGTACAAGCAGCGCCTGTTCAACAATTTCACCACCGTGGTACGCGCCACTGTCAAGGGCAACGTGCTGGTCGCCCTCGCCCAGGGTGCGCTCGGCGGCCTGGCCTTCTGGGTGCTGGGCGTGCAGGCACCGCTGCTGTGGGCGGTGGTGATGGCCTTCCTGTCGCTGCTGCCGGCGGTCGGCGCCGCCATCGTGTGGGCGCCGGTGGCCGTGTATTTCCTGGTGACGGGCGCGATCTGGCAAGGCGTGGCGCTGATCGCCTGGGGCGTGCTGGCGATCGGCCTGGTCGACAACGTGCTGCGCCCGGTCCTGGTCGGCAAGGACATCAAGATGCCGGACTATCTGGTATTGATCTCGACGCTGGGCGGCATGGAACTGTTCGGCCTGAATGGCTTCGTGATCGGGCCGATGATCGCGGCGCTGTTCATCGCTTGCTGGGACCTGTTCGCATCGGCCGACGAATTCCACGAGGAATGAGCGTATGCACCCTGCGTGAGCGCATGCCGCGGACGGGTCGGGCAGGCTCGGCCTGATGCGCCAAAGCGGCGCATCGCGCACCCAAACAATGCATACGGGGTTGTCGGCGCCCCATGAAAGTGCGTTACAAGCCGATATGTTGCGGCTATGCCACGCTTCAATTGTTGCTCCCTGGTTAATTGATTAGGATTGAACTTTCCCAGGGAGCCAACACTTGAAACTGAAACTGATCCGCCAGGCAGTGCTGCTGGCCACCTACGGCAGCGCCGCCATCGCCGCCGCCCCCTTCGCCCATGCGCAGACCGCGCCGGTGCCCGCTGCCGACGCCGGCATGCAAAGCGTCAGCATCATCGGCTCGCGCCGCGTCGGCAACACTTCGTCCACCGACACCCCGGTCCCGGTCGACTACATCCCGATGACCAAGGTGGCCGAGCAAGGCGGCCAGTTCGACCTGGCGCAATCGCTGGCCAACATCTCGCCCTCGTTCAACTCGACGCGCCAGACCGGCGCCGACGGTGCGGACCTGGTCGACTCGGCCGCCCTGCGCGGTCTCGGTTCGGACCAGACCCTGGTGCTGGTCAACGGCAAGCGCCGCCACACCACGGCGCTGGTGAACCTGTTCGGCGCGCGCAACCGCGGCAACACCGGCACCGACATGAACGCACTGCCGCTGCTGGCGATCAAGGACGTGCAGGTGCTGCGCGACGGCGCCGCCGCCCAGTACGGCTCGGACGCGATCGCCGGCGTGATCAACGTGGAACTCAAGAAAAGCCTGGGCTGCGAATCGGTGGTCGGCTTCGGCGAATACGCCAAGCACGACGGCAAGAACTGGCTGGCCTCTGCCTACTGCGGCGTGGCGGTGGCGGACGGCGTGCTGGGCATTACCGGCGAATACTACGACCGCGGCCGCTCCAACCGCGCCGACCCCGACAGCCTGCGCATCATCGGCGATACCAAGAGCAAGAACCAGACCGTTTATATCAATGGCGAATTCCCGGCCGGCCCCGGCAAGGTCTACCTGACCGCCGGCGCCCAGACCCGCGACGCTTCGTCGGCCGCCTTCGGCCGCGGCGGCATCGGTTCGGAAGACATCCCGTCGCGCAACTCGGCCGCGATGTACCCGGACGGCTTCGTGCCCTTCATCAACGGCGATGTCGACGACCGCTACGCCACCCTCGGCTACCGCGCCCGCTTCGGCGAATGGGCCGGCGACTTCTCGCAGACCTACGGCTACAACCGCATGCGCTATACCATCGCGCACACGCTCAACGCGTCGATCGCGAACCAGGACCTGCTGAACGGCGGCCGCGGCGTCAGCCCCTCGCAATTCAACGCCGGCGGCTTCTCGTTCCGCCAACTGACCACCAACGCCGACTTCAGCCGCTACTACGGTGACGTCCTGGGCGGCCTGAACGCGGCCTTCGGCTTCGAGTACCGTGCCGAGAACTACAAGATCTTCGCCGGCGAACCGGGCTCGTACAGCGACGCCGACGGTTTAGGTGTTGGCGGGAATGCCGGCAGCCAGGGCTTCCCGGGCTTCCAACCGGGCGACGCCGCCGACCGCAAGCGCCACAGCAGCGCCGCCTACCTCGACTTCGAGGCCGACCTGAACGAACGCACCAAGCTGCAGGCCGCCGTGCGCCACGAGCGCTATTCCGACTTCGGCTCGACCACCACCGGCAAGCTGGCCGGCTCGTTCAAGGCCGGCAACGACGTGCTGCTGCGCGCGTCCGCCAGCACCGGCTTCCGCGCGCCCTCGCTGCAGCAGGTCTACTTCTCCTCGACCTTCACCGACTTCATCGGCGGCGTGCCGATGGACGTGGTGCTGGCGCCGAACGGCGGCGCGGTCGCCAACGCGGCCGGCATCCCGAAACTGCACGAGGAAAAATCGAAGAGCTTCACGCTGGGCGCGACCTGGACCCCGACCTCCTCGATCTCGGTGACGGCCGACCTGTACGACATCGACATCGACGACCGCGTCGTGCTGTCGGGCCGCTTCGACGCCGACAACTACCCGGCGCTGGGCGCCACGCTGCAGTCGCTGGGCGTGGGCCAGGCCCAGTTCTTCGTGAACTCGGTCGACACCCGCACCCGCGGCCTGGACCTGACCGCCTCGCACCGCACCCCGCTCGGCGCCGGCCGCCTGACCACCTTCCTGGCCATGAACTTCAGCAAGACCGAAGTGAAGGACGTGCATGCGCCGGCCTCGCTGGCGGGCTACGAAGAGGTGCTGCTGTCCGAACGCGAGCGCCTGTTCATCGAACAGGGCGGCCCGCGCCGCAAGGCCACGCTGGACTTCGACTACATCCAGGGCCGCCTGGAGACCGACTTCCGCATCGTGCACTACGGACCGCAGACGCTGGGCACCTTCTCGGGTCCGCCGGTGCCGAACCAGTACTACGAACCGAAGACCTCGGCCGATTTGTCGTTCACCTGGTCGTTCACCGACAAGACCAAGCTGACCGTGGGCGGCACCAACATCTTCAACGTGCACCCGAGCCGCCAGAACCAGGACGAGACGGACAACGGGTTCAAGTACGAGAGCGTGCAGTTCGGCCTGAACGGCGCGGCGTATTTCGCGCGGTTGTCGCACAAGTTCTGATAGGGTGTCGGTTGGCTATTACCGGCAGCTTGGCTTGCGCTGGTGATAGCCTGACCATCAGGCTATCCATGATCCTGGACGCCCATGTCGCCTATGTGCGAATACCAGGCTGGCCCATTATGCGGGTGCGCTCGCAGGAACATGCGCCGATCAGCGACAACCGCCGCACGCTGTTTCCAGGAGATGAAGTTTCAGCGATAAGCGCTACCTGCCAGTACAGTTTTAGAACAACGCAACGAAAAGCCTTTCAAACGTGCCAGCGAGGTGACTGGAAAACTGGCCGAGACGCTCGTGAGCACCCGTGTAAGCTGCCGTACTGCGGATGTTCCACGACGGCCAACTGGTCCGCACAACTCAGCAACCGCCAACCACGCACGACGATGTCGTCGCCTTCTTTGATCAAATAGCGGAGCGGCCCTGCGCAAACCGCAACAGCCCGGCCGCACGGACCTGCTTTGCAAGCGCGCGGAAACGATGCATGCCTGGTCAGGATATCGGCGCAAGCCGTCCAATGTGAACATAGCCTTCCAAGATAGGCCCATCCTGCGCTCGAGCGGCGATTCTTTGCAAGCCGCCACAATTCATTCAAGTAGTGACAATTGAATAGTTTCTTTGGCATATTTCGTTGTTAGCATATGGCATCGGATAACCTTGGTTTATTGAATCGAGGGGCAATGGAGACTCTCCAAGGCAATTTCCATACCTCCTCCACCATGTGCTCCCAGATTTTTTAATGCTTTCAATGAAATAAAGTTGTCAAAATATTTTAAAAAAGCTTATTATCAATAACAACAGCGGACAAGCGCGAGTGCAATTAATGGCTTATCGATTCAATGGAACTTGCGCATCTCGCCTGGCGGTTATAAAGGCTATCCGAATTCCATCCAGACACGGCAATATGGTGTTCGGACCTTAATCTTGACGTACTGAATACTGGATTTCCGATCTGATTGGGCAACTGATCGGGACGTTTTCAGCCCATAAACTTGGAGAAGTATATATGTATGCTTTGTCATTGGCAGAAATCGAGAAAGTAAGCGGAGCCGATGGAAACGGCGCACTGGCGGCTTGCACAGCCGTGGGCGGTGCAGCAGGCGGTGTCGGTGCGTTGTTCGGGCCGGCAGCAGGCGCAGGTGCCGCGCTTGGCGGTTGTGCACTCGGTGTTGCATTGTATTACTGGGGCTAAGGAAAAATAAAATGAAACAATTATCCAATCAAGAGATTATGGAAGTCTCGGGCGGCACCGAGCGTGACGCTAACGCAGTTGCCGCCGGCATCATGGTCGGCGGCGCAGCCGGATTCCTGGTCGGCGGCCCCATCGGCGCCGTTGCCGGCGCAATTAGCGTCGGTGCCCACGCCGCATTCATTTCCCATTTCTGGGAAGGCTGATGTGACACCGGCATCGCCATGGTTTGGCGATGCCGGTTGTAGTGCATGCTGGTTGCGTCATTTATTTTAATGAGGCAGCCACGGAATTATAAAATCAACAAAGTTGCACTTCGATGTTGAATCAATTTACCAGCTATTTTTTGCGACGAATGGAGCATTCTCCGATGCTTTGTAATGGCTGATTCCCACGATTGCCGCAATCGCAGCCAACACCAGGCCATATACAATCTGGAAATGAAGACAAGGACGTTGAAAGCGTCTCCAGGCTTGCTTTGCCGAGACCGGCACATGGTTCGCTCGTCGCGCCCGGCACTGTGACGAGCGCCACGACAGGCAGTTAATCTGGACGGCTCGGCAAGAGGCGCACGCGCGACGATGTCGCCGCCGTTTTTTGATCAGATAGCGGCGTAGCCGCATGCACCAGCGCGCATTCTCCAGATCGACAGTGCTGCGTCCCATAAAGACGATACGATGGAAAAACATTATCGTCGCTGATACTCTGGAAGTACGCCGAGTATTTCTGGCGTTGATTGGCCAGTGCCGACGGCACGGCACAGCGTTCCAAATAGCCCAGTTCTGCCTTCAAGCAGTGGATCGTTGTAACTCCTGCGATTTTTCATTCTTTGCAGTAGTTACAATTGGATATTTTCTTTGGCATTTTTTCTGCTAGCATAGGTCCACTGAATACCACGGAATGAGCAACCAGGAGCACAGGAGATTCTTCAACGCGGATTTCTTAATAATCCTGCGCTATCGCACGCACCTGGATTTCATCCGCTTGCAAATTTTATTCAAATCTTTCGATAAGTACTTCAAAAAATTTCGAAACGGCGTATTATCAATAGCGACAAAAACAAATGAACCCGATTTACTGCTCATCGATTCAAATGAATTGGTCATGATCACATCGTTGCATGATTCGATACAGGCCATCGCTACTTGATCCGAATCGAGCAATATTGAAATTTATTCATAATGTATCTGATATCGGAATTCCCGATCTGACTGGGCAACTCATCGGGACGTTTTTCAGCCCTTACATTTGGAGAAGCGCGTATGTATGTTCTGTCGCTGGAAGAAATTGAAGAAGTAAGCGGAGGCAATGTAAACGGCGCACTGGCGGCTTGCACGACCGTGGGTGGTGCAGTAGGCGGTGTAGGCGCTCTGTTCGGCCCCGCAGCAGGCGCTGCTGGAGCCCTTGGCGGATGTGCACTTGGTGTTGCATTGTATCTCTGGTAAAGGAAAAATAAAATGAAACAACTGTCCAATCAAGAAATCATGGAAGTCTCGGGCGGTACCGAGCGTGATGCCAATGCAGTTGCAGCGGGCATCGCGATGGGCGGCGCAGCCGGATTCCTGATCGGCGGCCCCGTCGGCGCCGTCGCTGGTGCCATTAGCGCCGGCGTCCACGCCGGACTCATTTCCCACTTTTGGGAAGGCTGATGTAATACCGGCATTGCCCTGATCGGGCAACGCCGGTTATAGTGCTTGCTGGTTGCGTCATTTATTTTAATGATGCAACCACGGCATTATGAATTGACAAAAGGTGCACTGCATGTTGAATCGATTTGCTGGCTATTTTGCCGCCACGAACAGGGCGTTCTTTATCCGCTTTCCGCTTTTTCTGCTGGCGGCAGCCGCCATGCGGTATTCGTCCGATGCCTTTTACTGGCTGATTCCCGCCACAATTGCCGCAATCGAAGCGATTGCCAAGGCATATGAAATCTGGAAACGAAAACAACGACGCTGAAAGCGTCCCCCGGCTTGCTTTGCGGAGGCCGGCAGAAGGTTGATCAGAGCGCCTGACAAAACCGCCGTGCCGGTGTTGTACCTTCTCGCCCTACATTCTTACTGTCTTCGACGCTACGTCGGCCGGCCTCATCCCTTGCCTTATAATTTGTCATTCATCGGTCGTTCACCGATAGAACGAAGCTGACGGTGGGCGGTACCGACATCTTCAACGTGCAACCAAGCCGGCAAAACCTGGACGAGACCGACCACGGGTTCAAGTACGAGAGCCTGCAGTTCGGCCCGAATGTTCGGCCGCTCGGCATCCGCCGTCAGGACTGGCGCTGGAACGACATATTGAGCAAGGAAAACCGCGAGTACGCGCAGATCCACCTGCGTCCGCGCGACATGCTAAAGCTGGGTATCCTCTATGCCAAAGGCGGCATGTGGCAGGGCAAGGGCGTCCTGCATCCGCACCGCTTCGATCAGCGCTCTCCCCTGAGCGTGTAGACCGGCTTCTCGGTTTCCCCTTTTTCCACCATCGCCAGGAGGCGCTGCAGGTGCGTGCGCTCGGCGTCGTCCTTTGCGGATGCCACCTGCTTGCGCAGGATGGCGGCGTGCGCCGTCTGCAGCGCCTGCGCCGCGGGGACGGCGATGTCCGGTTTCACGCCCACGTGCTCCCAGTTGGTCTTGGTGACGAAATTGATGGTGCGCGCCGTCGGGATCGCGACCAGGATGTCGTGCCCCACGTTGAACCAGCCCACGGGATTGGCACCGCCGCCCGTGGTTTCGCCCACGAGCTTTCCACGCTTCTGCGCCTGGAAACCATAGGCGCAATCCTCCCCGGCGGAAAACGTGCGGGCAGAGGTCAGCACATATACGGGCTTGTCGTAACGCTGCCCGACCGTCGCGGTCCAGATCTGGCGCGTCGACTCGGTCGGACGATGGTAGATATCACTCAAGTGACGCTGGTCGCCGAGCGGGAAGAAATGGCTCATCAGGTAAGCCACGCTGCCCGCGCGTCCTCCGCCATTGCGTCGCAGGTCCAGAATCAGCGCATCCGTTCCCGCCAGGAGCGACATCGCCGCCGTATACGCCGGACCGGCAAATTCTGTGTCGTAGAAGAAGCGCAGTTCGATGTAGCCGACATTGCCGGGAAGGCGTTCGACCTTGCCGATGCCATAGCCCTCACGCGCGGCCTCATCGCGCGCTTCATCCAGATACGGGCGACTGGGCAGGTCAGAGGCGCGGCCAGGCGCACCGGCACGTTTGTCGAGCCTGGCGTTGAAATGCAAGTCGCCGCTGAATGTGCGCATGTCCGTCGCCAGCGCGTCACTGAACGCCTGCGTACTGGTAACGGACGCATAGCCGCCTTCGGCATCTTTCCTGACGATCGTACGGCCAACCCGTTCGGCCACGGCGGGCTCGATGTAGTTCGCGTTCATTTTCGCCGCCAGCGTCTGCACGATCGCACTGCGATCGGACGCGTTCAACGGTGTGTCCGGCGTCGCAAGCGCGGGAAACGATGCGAAACACCACAACAGGGCACTACCCAACAAGACGCCTGCGACAAACTTCTTCTTGCCTGACATACTTCCTCCAAGTTGGACTACGAATCGTTTGCGCGTGGTGTGGCACCCATGCGCGTGACGCACACCCTGGGCGCGTCATCGCATCGGCGCCCGGACCCGTCTGAGCGCATCATTCGGGCTCCCCGTCGCGCTGTCGCAGCGCCTCCGCCAACGCGGGCATGTAGGAGCGGCTGGCGCGCAGCACGCTGCCGTCGCGCAGGCGCAGCAAGGCGTCCCGGTTGGTGAGCGAGCGCAGTTCGGCGATCCTGTCCAGCCGCACGATGGACGAGCGGTGCACGCGGTGGAACTGGCGCGGATCGAGCCGCATGGCCAGGTTGTGCAGGCGCTCGCGCACCAGCCAGGTCTTGCCGTTCGCATGCAGGGTGGCGTAGTCGCCGTCGGCCTCGATGCGCTCGACGTCGGCCACCGGCACCAGCACCGTGCGCGCGCCGATACGCACGATGAAGCTGTCCAGCGCAGGCAGCGCCGGTGCCGTGGCGGTCGATGCCGCGGCGCGGCCCTGGCCGCGGTAGGGAAAAGCCTGCCGGGCACGGTCGAGGGCTTCGTCGAAGCGTTCGTCATCGACCGGCTTGAGCAGGTAGTCGAGGGCGGCCAGCTGGAAGGCTTGCAGGGCGAAGCCGTCGTAGGCGGTGAGCAGGATCGCCATCGGCCGCTGCGCCGGCGGCAGTGCGGCCAGCACGTCGAGGCCGCTCTTGCCCGGCATCTCGACGTCGACGAACACCAGGTCGGGTTTCAGGGCCGCGATACCGTCGCAAGCGGCGGCGCCGTCGCCGAATTCACCCACCAGCGCGAAGTCCCCGTGCCGCGCCAGCCTGAGCTTGACCGCGAGCCTGGCCAGCGGCTCGTCGTCGGCGATCACGACCCGGATGTTCATGCCGCCGCCTCCGCATGACGCAGCGGCAGGGCGATGCGCACGCGGAAGCGGCCGTCCGCATGCCAGCCCGCATCCACTTCCTGGTCGTCGCCGTACAGGTGGCGCAGGCGCTCCCTGACGTTGGCCAGGCCGATGCCGCTGCCCGCATGCGCCGGCTGCCGGCCGTCGTTGCGCACGTCGACGAGCAGGCGCGCCCCGTCACGCTCGACAAGAATATCGAGCCGCCCGGGCGCGGGCAGCGGCGCGATGCCGTGGCGGATCGCATTCTCGACCAGCGGCTGCAGCATGAGGTAGGGCACGACGCTGTCCAGCAGGTCGGGGCCGGCCTTCATCGTCAGGCGCAGGCGCTCGCCGAGCCGCGCCTTTTCGACGGCGAGGTAGGCGTCGAGCAGGGCCAGTTCATCGGCAAGCGCATGCTCGTGGCGGCCGTCGTGTGCGAGGGTGGCGCGCAGGAAATCGGACAGGCACCCGAGCATGCGGTTGGCCTCCCGGTTGGACTGGATCGAGACCAGCGCGGAGATCGCGTTAAGGGAGTTGAACAGGAAGTGCGGATTGACCTGCAGGCGCAGCGCGCGCAACTCCGCGTCGCGCGCCGCGCTTTGCGCCTGGACCAGATGCAGGCGCATCCGTTGCAGCGACAGGTAATAGGCCGCTACCGCATGGACCGCGCAGAACGCGATCAGCGCCAGCCAGCAGCTGTCCAGCCCCCGTGCCAGCGAGGACCAGCGGTAGCCCTTCTCCAGCCCGAGCGAGATCCCGAAGCGTTGCCCCAGCAAGGCATTCACGATGGCCATTGCATACGTGGTCGGCAGCAGGATCGACCCCATCCGCAGCCAGGACCACTCGCGGCGCCACATGGCCCGCTGCAGCAGCGTCAGCGGAACCAGCCACACCAGGCAGGCCACGAAGTACAGCGTACGAAAGGCAACGATATAGCTGTCATGGTAGGCGGGCAGGCCGAGGATGGCCATGCAGGCGCACACCGGCAGTGCGGCCAGCACGGGAACGAGCAAGGGGGTTTCGACTTTCACGCTGGGCTTCCGGAGTTGCAATCTTGTAATTCTATCGCTTCAATCACCCACCGAATACAGCATCGAGCTGATCTTCCAGCCGTCTTCCGCGCGCACCATCTGCCAGCTCTCGCTGCCGCGGTTGGTGACCTTGCCGTCCTCGAGGAAATCGAAATCGAACCAGACCGAGGCGACGGCGCCATTGGTATCGATGCGCACGTTGTAGAAGCGCTCCTCGACCGGCTTGCCCCCGTTCTGGATGGATTCGGAAAAATTCTTCCAGCTCGATGGGAATACCTTGGGCGCCTCCGGATGGCGCGCCTTGACCTGCGCCCATTTTGCCTCGTCGGCCACCGACAGCCAGCTGTCGTGGTTTTGCAGGAACAGCTTGCCAAGGCCATTGCCGTCACGGGCGATGATGGCGGCCTTGAATTGCTCGACCACCTTCTGGATTGCGGCGACGTCGGCGGCATGGGCGCCGGCGGCGGGTTTGTCGGCCGCGTATGCCGGGCTCGACAGGCAGAATGCGAGAACGACGAGGGAAAGTAAAACACGCATGGCAGGTCCTCGGACAAGAAAGCGTTCACCTTAGGTACCGGCGGGACGGCGGTCCAGTCAAATGCGTTGACCCGTGCATACCCTGCGGCCAGTCGGTTTTTGCGCTTGCGGTGAAATTCGCGAGCCCGTGTAACCATCGGGCGCGCTTGATCGGTCTGTTCGAATACCTGCGACGAGGCGGCAACTACATGTAGCGGCAGTTTCAGCTTGTTCCTGTTGGCAACATGCTATGCTGCGCCGGACGGCCGAGATCGGCCAGGCGCGGACCTGACAGAGGAGACGGGCTTCTTCGTACAGTGCATGCCACATTTTTGGATCATTGAGCAACATGAATCATTTCTTTAACCGTGCCAGACTGATCTTCGTTCCGATCAATATCGCGATACTGTCGGGCGCATGTCTGTTTTCCGGTTCGGCCCATGCCGGCGAAACCATCGCACAACGCAGCGAACGACGAGACATCGCCTCGATCGAACGACTGCTGGGCGACGGCATGTGTACGAGCGCCGTGAGCGCGATCAAGTCCGGCCTGGCAGCGAAGAAACCCTACATTATGCTGCTAGCCGGCAACATGTATGAAGAGGGGCTGTGCGTCAAGCCAGACTGGGACAAGGCGGCGGGGCTGTACATGCGCGCGGAGGAGGCGGGACAGCGCTATGCGATCGAGCGGCTTGCAGCCGGATACGCCCGCCCTGGCCGGGACAACGGCATGGCGATCTGGTGGGCCGCGCAGGAGGACGGTCACGAGCACTATCCGGCGCGCTGCATTCCTGCCGCGGACCCGGTGAACGATCCCGAGGGCTTCAATGCAGCGCTGGAAAGGATGGCACCGGCAACCTTCCAGAGCTGCGTCTACCTCATCGGCGTGGTGAACGAACTGCGTTCCCAAGTCCGCTATCCGCGCGTGGCCTTGCGCAACAGCGTGTCGGGTACTTTCGAGATGAAATTCGTACCGGCCGCCGGCACCATCACCTGGAGCGTCGACGAGCTCGAATTCGACGAGAATTCGCCAAACGCCTTTTTCCGCAACCTGGCCGTCGAGGAACTGGAGAATCCACGCGCAATCAAGAACAGCCTTGTCAACTACTTGAAAGGCAAGAGCAACTTTGCGCTGGCGCGCTACCCCCGTCCCGCAGGCGACTTTGCGCCGGATTACGTCTTCCAGTTCAAGTACGTTTTCACGATCGACAAGCCATGAACGGTCGGTCGGGGCGCGTGATGTCGCGCATATCAGTGCTCGACCAAAGGCTGGCCACGCCTGCCTGACGACAACGCATCAAGCGCCGGTTCCGCTACCGGCTGCGCCGCCTGCGCACGCGCGGCGTCCTCGCCGCCATCGACCACCGCCCCATCGAACCGGTAATCGACCGCATCCAGCAACTCCCACGCGCCCTCCCCCATCAAGTGCAGCACATGGGTGTGGTGCCGCAGCACCGCCGGCCGGTGCGCAATGCTGATCAGGGTGGTGCCGCCCTCGCGCAGCCGGCCGTAGAGCGACGCTTCGTTGGCACAGTCGAGCGCACTGGTCGCTTCGTCCAGGATGACGATGGCCGGCGCATGCACCAGCACGCGGCCGAATGCCAGGCGCTGCTGTTCGCCGACCGACAGCAGCTTGTCCCAGTCGCGCACGGCGTCCAGGCCGCCCACGCGCCCGGCCAGGCGCGGCAGGTGCACCTGCTCCAGGATGGCGAGCAGCTGGGCATCGCTCAGCGGTGAATGCGTGCTGGGGTAGATCAGCTGGCTGCGCAGCGTGCCCGCCTGCAGGTAGGGTTGCTGCGGCAGGAAGAAGAAATCCTCCAGCGGCGGGTGCTGGATCGTGCCGCTGCCGGTCTGCCACAGGCCTGCGATCGCCCGCAGCAGCGAGCTCTTGCCGCAGCCGCTGTCGCCGGTGATCAGCAGCGCGTCGCCCGGCTTCAGCGTCAGGCTCAGTGCCTTGATGAGCACCCGTTCGGACTGCGGCGGATGCAGGGTCAGCGATTGCAGCGCCAGGTGCTTGGCAAGCTGGCGCTGGATGCGCGGGTGCGTGTCGACCGCCGCAGCGGCGGTGGCAGAGCCGGCAGCGGTCGGCGCGGCGTCGGGCAGCACCAGCCGCGACAGGCCATGCAGGCGGTCGATGCCGGCGATGAAGCGGCTCAGGCTCTCGAAGTTGTCGACGATGACGCCCACGGCGCCGAGCACGGCGGTGAACGCGCCGGCCGCCTGGATCGCCCGCCCCACTTCCAGCTCGCCCGACAGGACGCCGCCGGCAAGGATCACGCCCGGCAGCACCAGGGTGAGCTGGCTGAAGGTGCGCTGGAACAGGTTCAGGTTGCGCTGCTTCCTGATCAGCCTGGCAAAGTTGTGGATGGCCTTGTCGAGCTTGGTCTCGATACGTGCCCGCTCCTGCTCTTCGCCGCGGTAGAAGGCGATCGATTCGGCGTTTTCGCGCATGCGGATCAGGCTGAAGCGGAAATCGGCTTCGCGCCGCAGCTGCCAGAAATTCAGGTGGATCAGCGGGTTGCCGAACACGTACAGGGCGACCACGGTGCCGATCGACGCGTACAATGCCAGCACGCCCACCAGCACCTGCGAGATCGACCACAGCACGGCGCTGAAGGCCACCAGCTGCATGACCGAGCCGATGAAGATCAGCAGGAAGTGGATCGACCTGCCGGTGAAGGTGTTGATGTCTTCGCTGATGCGCTGGTCGGGGTTGTCGATGTCCTTGGCGGCGTCGAGTTCGTAGTATTTGCGCCCCGCCAGGTAACCGTCGAGGAAACGCCTGGTGAGCCAGCGCCGCCACTGGTTGGCGAACACGTCGCGCATGTAGTAATAAAAAGCGTAGACCGGTACCGCGAACGCCAGCGTGAACAGGCAGGCCCTTACCGAAGTCCAGAAGCGGCCGCCGTTTTTTGCGGCGAGCGCCGAGGTCATTTCGCCGGCCTGGTCGTTCAGCATGACGGCCAGCTTGGTCTCGACCAGCATCAGGACGATCAGGAGGAGGAGCAGCCACCAGGCCTTCTTCTTTTCTTCGCCCAGCCAATAAGGCCTGGCCACATCGACGAACTGCTTCCATGCGGCGACGGACAGGAGCGCGGTCCGGCGTCGTGGGGTATGGGGGGTGGCGGAGCTAGGCGCGGTCATGGTTATGCATACAAGCGTGAATCACGACTCGAGCATATGACAGGGAACGAAACCGTTCAGTGCGGAAACATACATAGCAGCAAGCCCGTGACGGGCTCGCTGCATCGGGTACGACGGCAAGCGTCGCCGCAAAGGTCTTGCGACCCTGGACCGCTCAACCCTGGGTCAGCGGGTTGGGCGCGATGTAGACGCGCACCTTCTGTGGCGTCGACACGCCTTCCGGAGCGATCACGGACAGGTCGACCACGTCCTTGTTCGGCCAGTTGTTGAAGGCAAAGGCGAAGCGTTTGCCGTTCACGTCGAATTGCACGGTCTCGCCACTGGTCACGTTGATATGGCGGGTGCGCTCATGGACCACGATGGTGCGGTGCGCATGCTGGGCCGGCGTGCCGTAATCCGCGCGGCTGTGCTTGGCCGGTGCCACGTTGGAGGCAGCCGCGGTACCGGCGGCGAACAGGGCGCTGGCGAACAGCGGAAGAATCAGGGCACGAGTCGAGCGGTTCATGGGGTTTCTCCGTTTGGTTGGTATGGATGCAGTCTAGAATCCCGGCCCTGACACGAGCATGACCCGAATATGACAATTGAATGACAGAATCGGCTCGGATTTGTAACCCGCGCGCGCAGGCAAGTCCGGCACAATAATGGCCATGGAGAACAGATGCGAATACTGATTGTTGAAGACGACCCCAAGACCGGCGATTACCTGAACAGGGGCTTGCGCGAATCCGGTTTCAACGCCGACCTGGCGCGTTCGGGTCCGGATGGCCTGTACCTCGCGCTCGAACACGACTACGACCTGATCGTGCTGGACGTGATGCTGCCGAAGATGGATGGCTGGACCGTGCTGGGCGAGCTGCGCCAGCGCAAGGACACCCCGGTGCTGTTCCTGACCGCGCGCGACGAGATTTCCGACCGCGTGCGCGGCCTGGAACTGGGCGCCGACGACTACCTGGTCAAGCCCTTCGCCTTCGCCGAACTGCTGGCGCGTATCCGGACCCTGCTGCGCCGCGCGCCGGCGCGCGAGCCCGACGTCATCAAGGTCAGCGACCTCGAGGTCGACCTGGTGCGCCACCGCGTGTCCCGCAGTGGCGCGCGCATCGACCTTACGCCCAGGGAATTCGCCTTGCTGAAGCTGCTGGTGCGGCGCGAGGGCGAGGTCCTGTCGCGGTCCCTGATCGCCTCCCAGGTGTGGGACATGAACTTCGACTCGGACACCAACGTCGTGGACGTCGCGGTCAAGCGACTGCGCGCCAAGGTCGACGACCCGCATCCGCGCAAGCTGATCCATACCGTGCGCGGCATGGGGTATCTGCTGGAAGAGCGCGCGTGATACGAACGCCGCTGTCGATCTCGCTGCGCCTCGGCCTGCTGTTCGCCGCCATCGCGGCGGGGGTATTCGGGGTGGTCGATGCCTACCTGTACCGGACGCTGGCCGCGCAGATGGCGCAGCGCGACGACGATGACCTGCTGAACAAGGGCGCACTGGTGCGCCAGCTGCTGCGCACCCTGCCGGCCGGCGGGCGCATGCCGCAGGAGCAGCTGCAAGCCGTGCTGGCCCCGGTGATCGGCCAGGAAGGCGTGAGGCTGCACGTGGCGCTGCCGGACGGACAGGTCCTGGTATCGACCGTGGAAGACGAGCTTCGCCTGCCGGCGCACGCATCGGTACCGCTGGCGCGCGTCCCTGGGCCGGAGGACATCGTGGAAGTGGACGGCGAGCCGGCACCGGCGCACGTGCTCGACATGCTGGCCGATTACGGTGGACAGGGCGCGCGGACCCAGGTCCGCGTGCTGCTGCTGCGGGCGCACTCGGACCGCCTGGCCATCCTGCAGCACTACCGCGTCGACCTGCTGACCGCGCTGGGCGGCGGCACGCTGCTGGCGGCGGCGCTCGGTTTCTGGGCCGTGCGCAGCGGCCTGCGTCCGCTGCGCGGCATGGCCGCCAAGGCCAACGACATCCATACCCACCACCTGAACACACGGCTCGACCCGGCCGGCATGCCGGCCGAACTGCGCGAAATGGCCACCGCCTTCAACGCCATGCTCGACCGCCTGGAAGAAGGCGTACAGCGCCTGTCGGGCTTTGCCGCCGACCTGGCCCACGACCTGCGCACGCCCATCAACGCATTGATGATGCAGACCCAGGTGGCGCTGGGGCAGGAACGCAGCGCCGACGAATACCAGTTCCTGCTTGCGTCCAACCAGGAAGAGTACGAGCGGCTGTCGCGCATGATCGAGAACACCCTGTTCCTGGCGCGCGCCGAGAATGCCCAGCTTGCCCTGTCGCGCGAGCAGCTCGACGTCGGCCGCGAGCTGGCCCAGATCGCCGACTATTTCGAACTGCTGGCCGAGGACCGGGGCGTGCGGCTGACGGTCGGTGCGATGCCGGCCCAGCCCTTGTTCGCGGATCCGGTCCTGCTGCGCCGGGCCGTCAACAACCTGATGTCGAACGCGGTCACGTACACGCCGCCGGGCGGACAGGTGCGGCTGGACGTGCGCACCGAAGGCCCCTGGATGACGGTCGTGGTGGGCAACAGCGGCGACGGTGTCCCCTCCTTCGACCTGGAACGCGTGTTCGACCGCTACTACCAGGCCGACCCGGCACGCGCCAGCGGCAGCTCGGTCGGGCTGGGCCTGCCCATCGTGCGCGTCATCATGCAGCTGCACGGCGGCAGCGCCCATGCCGAGATCCATCCGGGAGCCGACACCGTGTTCAGCCTGCGCTTCCCGCGGCATGCGGCGGCATCAAGCGCGGCGTGAGCTCAGGCCGGGAAGCTGACCCTGGCTTCGAGGCCTTTCAAGCGTGCCGATTCACCCAGCGTCAGCCTGGCCCCATGCCGCTCGGCGATCGCCTTGATGATCGCCAGCCCCAGCCCGCTGCCGGCGGCTTCGCTGCCCGGCACGCGATAGAAGCGGTCGAACACGCGCTCGCGTTCCTGCGGCGGGATGCCGGGACCGCTGTCCTCGACCGCCACCGTCACCACACCCGCTTCCTTCGTCACCGAGACGTCGACGGTCCCGCCGCCCGGGGTGTACTTGATCGCATTGTCGACCAGGTTGCGCAGCAAAATCGTCAAGGCATCGGCCTGCCCCTGCACCTCGGCGGCGTCGGCACGCTGCAGGCCGAGGTCGATGCCTTTGGCCTGGGCCACGCCGATCAGGTCGGCCACCGCGCGCCCGGCCACGGCGGCCAGGTCGACCGGCTGGCGCGGCGCTTCGCTGGCTTCCTGGCGTGCCAGCACCAGCAGCTGTTCGACCAGACGGGTGGCGCGCTCGATGCCGGCCGTGAGACGGCCGACCGCCACCTTGCGCGCCTCGTCGCAGTCGGCGCGTTCCAGGCTCTGCACCTGCAGCTTGAGCGCGGCCAGCGGCGTGCGCAGCTCGTGCGCGGCGTCGGCGACGAAATTCTGCTGGGCGTCGAAGGCGGTGCGCACGCGGCCGAACAGCAGGTTGAGTTCCTGCACCAGCGGACGCACCTCGTCCGGCAGGCCGCTCTCGGACACCGGCGACAGGTCGTCGGCCTGGCGCGAGGCGACCTGGCGCCGCACGCGCGATACCGGATCCAGCGAACCGCTGACCACCCACCACACCACCAGCATCAGGATCGGCATCATGACCGCGATCGGCCCCAGCGTACGCAACGCGAGATTGCTGGCCATGCTGCGGCGCACGGCCAGGTCCTGGGCCACCTGCACGGTCTGGTTGTCGGTCTGGATCGAGAAGATGCGATAGGTGGTGCCGTTGGCGCGCACGTTGGAAAAGCCGAGCACGGCGCGCTGCGGCAGGCGCGCGTGCGAGGCGCTCTTGAACACCTGCACGCCCTCCGGCGACCATACCTGCACCACCATCTCGTCGCTGCCGGAGATCGGCGTATCGATGCTGTCCGCGTTTTCGGCACTGGTGAGCGGCACCCGCGAGCGCAGCGACAGCGCCATCTGCTGCATGTGGTAGTCGAAGATCTGGTCGGCGTCCTGCAGCGACGTCCGGTAGGCGATCGACGCCTGGGCGACCGCCGCGATGGTGATGGCGGCCAGCAGGTACCACAGCAGCCGGCCGCGCAGGGAATGGGTCAATACACGCCTTACCTTCACATCTACACCTTGGGAACCATGTAGCCGACCCCGCGCACGTTCTGGATCAGGTCGCTGCCGAGCTTCTTGCGCAGGCCGTGGATGTACACCTCGACCGCATTGCTGCTGACCTCGTCGCGCCAGCTGTACAGCTTTTCCTCGAGCTGGGCGCGCGACAGCACCGCGCCCGGACGGGCGACCAGCGCCTCCAGCACGGCCCATTCGCGCGCCGACAGCACGGTCGGGGCACCGTCGACCAGCACTTCGCGGGTGGCGGGATTGATGGAGATATTCTTGTATTCGAAGACCGGTTCGGCGCGCCCGGCGGCGCGCCGCAGCAGCGCGCGGATACGCGCCAGCAGCTCGTCGAGATCGTAGGGCTTGAGGACGTAGTCGTCGGCGCCGGCATCGAGCCCGGCGATGCGCTGGGCCACCGCGTCGCGCGCAGTGGCGACCAGTACCGGCGTACGGTCCTTGCGCGCGCGCATCGAGCGCAGCACTTCCAGCCCGTCCTTGCGCGGCAGGCCGAGGTCGAGGATGACCAGGTCGTAGTTCTGGTTCTGCATCAGGGCCGTGTCGGCCATTTCGCCGTCCTTGACCCAGTCGACGGCGTAGTGCTCGGCCCTGAGCAGGTCGAGCACCACTTCGCCGATCATCGTATCGTCTTCCACCAGCAGCAGCCGCATAAATCTTCCGATCTTTGAAACCCTGCGGATGAAGAAGACACGAAACCCAAAGGAGCGCCGAGAAACCGTAGCGAGCATCGCAGGCCGAAGCTGCGGCCGCGCAGCAGGTTTATCGGGGCCCCATCACCCAATCCGGACAGGGATGAATATTCTGTCATCCCCGCGCTGGATCAGCAAGGCCACCGACTTGCTGGACTTGCCGACCACGTCGCGCACCTGCGCCACCGAGTTCACCTGCTTGCCGTTCACGGCCAGCAGGACGTCGCCCGGCTGCACGCCGGCCGCTTCGGCCGCGCCGCCCGCGTCCTCGATCACGAGGCCCGACGGAATGCCCGACTGGCGCTTCTCGATCGGTTCGAGCGGACGCAGGGCCAGGCCGAGCTTGGCCCCGCTGTCGTTGCCGGCCAGGCTGTCGCGGTTGGCCGGCGCGGCCTTGTCGTTGGCGCTCGCCAGCGTGGCGTTCACCGGCACGATCTTCCCGTCGCGCCAGACGTCCAGCGCCAGCTTGTCGCCCGGCCTGGCCACCGACACGATCGCGGTCAGGTCGCCGCCGGTGATGACAGGCTGGCCGTTGACCTTGCGGATCACGTCGCCGGATTTCAGGCCGGCCTTGTCGGCGGCGCTGCCGCGTTCGACATTCGAGACCAGCGCGCCATCCGGCGTATCGAGCTTGAACGAATCGGCGAAGTCCTGGCCGATGTCCTGCAGGCCGACGCCCAGCTTGGCGTGCTGCACCTTGCCGGTGGCGACGATCTGGTCCTTGATGCGCACCGCGACGTCGATCGGGATCGCGAACGACAAGCCCTGGTAGCCGCCGGTCTGGCTGTAGATCTGCGAGTTGATGCCGACCACCTCGCCGCGCGTGTTGAACAGCGGGCCGCCCGAGTTGCCCGGGTTGACCGCGACGTCGGTCTGGATGAAGGGCACCTGGTCGCCCGGCAGCGAGCGCCCTTTCGCGCTCACCACGCCGGCGGTGACGGTCGACTCCAGGCCGAACGGCGAACCGATCGCCAGCACCCATTCGCCGACCTGCAGGTTGCGGGTGTTCCCCATCGGGACCACCGGCAGGTTCTTCGCATCGATTTTCAAAACGGCGACGTCGGTCTTCGGATCCGAGCCCAGGACTTTCGCGCGGTATTCGCGGCGGTCCTGCAGCTTGACCGTGACTTCGTCGGCATCGCGCACCACGTGCGCGTTGGTAAGGATGACGCCGTCCGGGCTAACGATGAAGCCCGATCCGGCGCCGTAAACGACTTCCCCGCGTCCGCCGCCGTTACCACCACGTGGTTGCTGCGGCTGCTGGAATCTGCGGAAGAATTCAAAGAAGGGATCGTCCTCGTCGAACTGCGGCATCTGGCGCTGCGACGCCTTGGCGCTGCCGACGACGCGGATGTTCACGACGGCCGGGCCGTTGTGCGAGACGATCTTGGTAAAGTCGGGCAATGCCGTCGCGGCCGGGTTGCCGGCCACGGGCGCAGGCGCCGCCGGCACCGGTACGGGCGTGGGGACGGCTGCCGCGGAGGCGGCTTCAGCGGCGGCGGCGGTGGCGTTGTTGTGATTGACCGCGATCGCGCCCACCGCTCCGCCAATGACACCGGCCGCGCACAGGGCCAGCGTGAGACGTTTTGCGGTGATGGCTACGGCACCTTGGGTTTGCATGTACGTGCTCCTGGTATTGGAAAAGTGGTTTCGAAGACTGCTGTTTTCGTAGGGAGTATATTGATCCCGCAGTCTTAGAACATGCTTAAGCTCGAGTCCGTACGGACTTAGCGCAGGCTTAAACATCGGGTTGGACGTCAACGTGAAAAGAGGCGCCGGAGCGCCTCTTTCTGACTACTGCCTACCTGCCGGTATTGCGATTACGCGGCGTGCTGCTGCGGTTGCTCCAGCACTTGCACGTTGTCGGTGTTGCCGAGTGCATCGGCAATCGCGATCTTGCGCGGCTTCAGGGCTTCCGGCACTTCGCGGGCCAGTTCGATCGTCAGCATGCCGTTGTCGAACGCGGCGCTGACGACCTTCACGTGGTTGGCCAGCTGGAAGCGCTGTTCGAAGTCACGCGAGGCGATGCCACGGTGCAGGAAGGTGCGCTGGACATCGTCCTTCTGCTTGCGGCCGGTGACATGCAGGGTATCGCGCTCGGAGACGATGTCGATCTCGTTGCGGCTGAAACCGGCAAGCGCCATCACGATACGGTATTTGTCTTCGCTCACCAGCTCGACGTTGTACGGCGGGTAGCTCGGCGCGGCTTCGGCGCGCTGCTCGAGCAGGTTCACCAGGCGGTCGAAGCCGATAGCGGAACGGTACAGGGGGGTCAGGTCGAAAGTACGCATGGTCAAATATCCTTTTGAAGTTAAGCGATAAGTTGTCGGACCTCATCGTGAGCATCCGATGGAACCAATCTATGTCCCGTCATACGGTTTTCAAGTCATACAAAGTATCTTTTTAATGGATATTTTTCGAATTTTATTTGCATCGCTGCACCCCGGAATTTTGGGTTGTCCAGCGTGTTACACTCGCTCGCTCGTACTCGCGCTTGTACCGGATTTTCACCCGCATTTGTCCCATTCCTTCGTCCGCCACCGACAATGACCGCAATCCTTTCACGTTCCGCATCCGCCCTCGCACTCGCATTGGCGCTGGCCTTCCCTGCCGCCCACGCCGACGTTCCACAGCCCGTCAATCCGACCTACCCCGGCACCATCGTGCTGAACGTCGATGCGACCAACCTGTCGCAGCAGATCTTCCGCATGCGGATGTCGATTCCGGTCAAGCCGGGTCCGCTGACCCTGCTGTATCCGCAATGGCTGCCGGCGAACCACGGTCCGAACGGCCCGATCACCCAGCTGGCCGGCCTGAAGTTCACGGCGGACGGCAAGCCGGTGGAATGGACGCGCGATCCGGTGCAGGTGTTCGCCTTCCACGTCAACGTGCCGGAAGGCGCCAGCACCCTGGAAGCCGAATACCAGTACCTGTCGCCGCTGGACGCCAGCCAGGGCCGCAACACCATGACCGACGACATCCTCGGCGTGCAATGGGTGTCGACCACGCTGTACCCGGCCGGCTACGTGGCGCGCGGCGTGACGGTGCAGGCCAACCTGAAACTGCCGACCGGCTGGCAATACGCCACCGCGCTGGAGACGGACGCGCGCCAGGGCGACGACATCCGCTTCAAGCCGAGCGACCTGGAGACCCTGGTCGACTCGCCGCTGTTCGCCGGCCGCTACTACAAGCAATTCGACCTGGACCCGGGCGCCAAGGTGCCGGTGCGCCTGAACGTGTTCGCCGACACCCCGGAGAGCCTGGACGCCAAGCCGGAGCAGATCGCCGCCCACCGCAAGCTGGTGCAACAAGCGTATAAACTGTATGGTTCGTATCACTACGAGCACTACGACTTCCTGCTCTCGCTGTCCGACGAATTCGGCGGCATCGGCCGCGAGCACCACCAGTCGAGCGAGAACGGCGTCAAGCCGGGCTACTTCACCGACTGGGCCAAGGGCGAAGCCGGGCGCGACCTGCTGCCGCACGAGTACACCCACTCGTGGGACGGCAAGTTCCGCCGCCCGGCCGGCCAGGACGTCCCCAACTTCAACACCCCGCTGCGGAACGAACTGCTGTGGGTGTACGAGGGCCAGACCCAGTACTGGGGCAACGTGCTGGCCGCGCGTTCCGGCCTGGTCTCGATGGCGGGCGCGCGCGACGCGCTGGCCGCCACCGCGGCGCGCTACGACAGCGTCGCCGGCCGCGGCTGGCGCGCGATGCAGGACACGGTCAACGACCCGATCATGAACGCGCGCCGCCCGCTCGGCTGGGCCAACTGGCAGCGCAGCGAGGATTACTATTCCGAAGGCCAGCTGATCTGGCTCGACGTCGACACCCGCCTGCGCGAGATGTCCGGCGACAAGCGCTCGCTGAACGACTTCGCGCGCGCCTTCTACGGCATCGACAACGGCAGCCGCCAGCCGGCCTTCTACACCTTCGAGGACGTGGTGGCCACGCTGAACAAGATCCAGCCCTACGACTGGGCGGCGTTCCTGCGCGCCAAGCTGGACGGCCACGGCCCCGGCGCCCCGCTGGACGGCCTGGCGCGCGCCGGCTGGAAGCTGGTCTACACCGACACCCCGACCGACCTGGTCAAGGGCGCGGACGAGCGCAACAAGGTGACCGACCTGAGCTACTCGCTGGGCTTCACGGTCACCGCCGACGGTGGCATCCGCAACCTGGTCTGGGATGGCGTGGCTTTCCGCGCCGGCCTGGCGGCGAATTCCTCGATCGTCGCGGTCAACAACCGCGTCTACAAGCCGGAAGTGCTGAAGAACGCGATCAAGGAAGGCAAGGACGGCAAGCCGATCCAGCTGCTGGTCAAGAAGGGCAACGTGCTGCGCACGGTGTCGCTCGACTACCGCGGCGGCCTGCGCTACCCGCGCCTGGAGCGCATCCCGGGTACCAGGGACCGGCTGGAGGCGATCTACTCGGCGCTGAAGTAAGCGCCGGCTGTCGCAATGCGCGAGTCCGTCGTCCGGCTTCCATGGACGACGGATTCGCGAATCCGTCATTCCAACGAAATGCATCCCTTATGTTCAGCCAATGCGCATGGCTCAACGAGCCGCCTGCCCATCGTATCGATGGCGATACCTTGAACGTCGTTACCGGAGAAAACACCGATTTCTGGCGTATCACCAGCTACGGCTTCATCCGCGACAACGGACATTTCCTTGCCCGGCCCGTCGACGGCGAATTTACCGCGCAGCTCCGGGTGCGGGCCGAATTCAAGGCTCTGTACGACCAGGCCGGCCTGATGGTACGCATCGACGAGCGCCACTGGATCAAGATGGGCGTCGAACTGTCGGACGGGCATCTGATGATGAGCACGGTGCTCACGAGCGACAAGTCCGATTGGGCCGTCATGCCTGCGCCGGCACTTACGGACGGCTTCTGGTTGCGCGTGACGGTCGGCCGCGGTGTCGTGCGCGCGCAATACTCGGCCGACGGCATCACCTGGCCCTTGCTGCGGCTGGCACCTTTCCCGGCCGACGGCGGCTACCTGGTCGGCCCGATGTGCTGCACGCCGCAACGGGGCGGCCTGGCAGTGGCGTTCAGTGAGTTCTCGGTGGGCCCGGCACTCGGCAAGGACCTGCACGATCTCTCCTGACGGCGCACGCCTTGCCACGGGCCGGGTTCAAGCGGCCGCGGCGATGCCGGCGACGAAATCGCGGTACGAGCGCAGCGGGCGGCCCAGCATCGCGGTCAGGCGCTCGACGTCGCCGGGCGCGGGCACCATGCCGTCGCTCAGGAAGCGCTCGCTCATCAGGCGCATGTCGTAGGCCATCCAGCCCGGCATGACGTGCCGCAGGTTCTGCTCGAAGGCGGCGGTGTCGCCGCCGCCATAGGCGATCGGGCGTCCCAGCACCTCGGACCAGATCGCGGCCGCGCCGTTGCCGGTGAGCGTGTCCGGCCCCACCAGGTTGATGCGTTCCAGCGGCAGCGGACGGGTGGCGTTCTTGCGGTGGATGAGTTCGATGGCCGCGACCTCGGCGATGTCGCGCGTATCGACCATCGCAAGTCCCCTGGCGCCGATCGGCATCGGGTACACGCCGTGGCCGAGCACCACGTCTCTGACGGTCACGTCGTTGTCCATGAAATACGCCGGACGCAGGATGGTGGCGGAAAAGCCCATTTTCTCGATCATGCGTTCGACCCCGGACTTGCCGGCGAAGTGAGGCACGTTCACATACAGGTCGCTGTGGATCACCGACAGGTAGACGACGCGGTCGACGCCGGCTTCCCGGGCCACGTTCAGCGTGACCAGCGCCTGGGTGAATTCGTCGGGCACCACGCCGTTCAGCAGGAACAGCGTGGATACGCCCGAGAAGGCGCTGCGCAGCGTGTCGACGTCGAGCAGGTCGCCCTGGGCGACATCGACGCCGGCCGGGAAGTCGGCCTTGGCCGGGTCGCGGACGAGTGTGCGGACGGCGGCGCCGCGCTTGACGAGTTGTTCGACGACCTGGCGGCCGACGGTGCCGGTGGCACCGGTTACGAGGATGGTCATGGCAGTTCTCCGATCTGGTTGGCAGTGGGTTGACGTACGTTCGAAAGACAGTTCCATGGTAGTCATCCCACAGGCGATCCGATAGACGGTATATTTGGACATCCCGTCTCACTGGTGGAACACATGGACTTGCTTGCCCTCGCCGATTTCAATCTCGTCGCCCGCCACGGCGGCTTTGGCCGCGCCGCGCGCGCCAGCGGCCGTCCCAAGGCGACCCTGTCGCGCCGGGTGGCGGAACTCGAGGCCAGCCTCGGGCTGCGCCTGCTCGAACGCGGCGCCCGCGTGTTGAAGCTGACCCAGGAAGGCCGCGCGCTGCACGAGCGCACCGGCGCCCTGCTCACCGAGATCGACGAGACGGCGGCGGCGATCGCCTCCGGCGGCGACCAGCCGCGCGGCCGGCTGCGCATCAGCGCGCCGATGCTGTTCTCGCAGCTGGCGATGGGAAAGCTGGCCGCCGGCTTCGCGCTGGCTTATCCGGAAGTGCGGCTCGAAGTCACGACCGAGGACCGGCCCGTCGAGATGGTCGAGGAAGGGGTGGACCTGGTGATCCGGGTCAATCCGGACCCGGACCAAAGCCTGGTCGGACGCGTTTTCCTGCGTGACCGGCTGGTGGTGGTGGCCAGCCCTGCCCTGGCGCGGCCGGCGGAAGGCAGGCCGGTGCCGGCGGTGGTGCGCGCGGCGGACGAGCGCGGCGCGGCCTGGGAAGTGAGGACGCCGGCGGGTCCGGCGCGCCTCGCGATCGATCCGGTGCTGGGCCTGTCGTCATTGGTGATGGTGCGCGATGCGGTGCGGGCCGGCGTCGGCGCCGGGCGCCTGCCGGTGTCGCTGGTCAGCCACGACCTGGCGGCCGGCCGGCTGGCGCACTGGGGCGACGTGGACGGCCCCGAGATCGCCTTGTGGGCGCTGTATCCGTCGCGGCGCCTGCTGAGCGCGCGCGTGTCCGCCTTCCTGGCGTACCTGAAGGCGGCGTTTCCGATGGGGACGCCGGACGAGCTGGCGGGGTTTATCGAGTCATGAGCGAGTCATGAGCGCATCATGAGCAAGCGCGCATGATCGCTTCCAGTTCGCCCGCGACCTGGCGCGCCAACTGGTGGATGTGGTAGCCATCGACGAAGCCGTGGTGGGCCTGCACCGAGAATGGCAGCTGCAAGCCCTCCGGACCATCCTTGAACCGGCCCCAGGCCAGCGACGGAATATCGGGCGTGGCCAGCGAAGCCATCGGGTGCTGGATCGAGGTGAAATCCAGCCACGGCATGCAGGTGACGAACACCTGGTCCTTGGCGTCGCGCGGCGACATGTCGCGGTATTTCTGGTTGAGCGCGGTCATGTTGCCCGCTTCCTCGCGCGCCGCCTGGCCGCGCGCGACGAATTCACGCACGTCGTCCGACCAGTCGAACCGGGCGAAATTCAGGTCATGGTGTTGATTCACCACCGTGAACGAGGGGAACAGGCGGTCGATGCGGATCACCTCGCCCTCGAACACACGGTAGCGGAAATTCTCGACCTTCAACACCGCGCGCAGCACGGCGCACAGCAGCACGTGGAAAGGCGCCAGCTGCGCGTCCTTGCACCAGGGGCGGAAGTCGGGCAAGTCCATGGTGAAGCACAGGTTCACCGCCGGGCTTTCCATACGGTCGAACAACGCGAAGCGGTCGCGCCGCCGTTCAAAGTTCTGCATCGGATTGTCGCTCATCGCTTATGACTCGGATCGAAATTGTCGCATACGCCCGGCAGCAAAATCATGGGTTGCCTTGCCAATAATTCCATGCGAGCATGATTCCCCATCCACATCGAATACGCTCCCATGCACATCCGACCGACCACCGAAGACGACTGGGCCCTGCTCAAGGCCGTCCGCCTTGCCGCCCTGCTCGATGCCCCCGCCGCGTTCGGGGTCAGCCATGGCACGGCCGCCGCCTACACCGAGGCGCAATGGCGCGAGCGCGCGGCGCCCGGCGGCACCGCGTTCTGGCTCGCCTTCGATGAGGGCGGCGCGCCGGCCGGCATGGTCGGCGGCGCCGTGGACCGCCAGGGCCACTACAACCTGATCGGCATGTGGATGAGGCACGACCAGCGCGGCACGGGCATGGCGCGGCGCCTGGTCGATGCCGTCAAGGCGCATGCGGTGGAAGGCGGCCACCGGCGCGTCGTGCTGGACGTGGCGCCCGACAATGCGCGCGCGGCCCGCTTCTACCTGAACCAGGGCTTCGTCTTCCTCGACGAATGGGAAGCGCTGGAGAGCCACCCGCACATCCAGGTACAAAAAATGGCATGGCAAGCGGAAACCTTGCCTGACTGAGCAAGGTTCGCGGCAGACTCGCAACCATCCTGTTTATCTCACGCAACATGGGGCGGTCAAGTCGAGCCACGGCCGCTCCGTCATGATATGCTGCCGCACTGCAACACTTCGTCCTTTCCTTCTCCCATGCCTCCACGATTCCGCGTCGACCGTATCGCCCTGGCCCCTGCGCTGGCGGCCACCGTGGCAGCGATCATGCTGCTGCTGACCTTTGCGACCCTGCAGCTTGTCGGCCTGACCATGACCAGGGAGGTCGAAAAGGATATCGGCCAGAACCTGGCGGAACTCGCGTTCCAGACCACCGACAAGCTCGACAGGGGCATGTACGAGCGCTATCGCGAGGTCAAGCTGATGGCGGAGCGCTACGAGATCACCGAGCCGGATGTGCCGGTCCACGTCAAGCGCGGGGTCCTGGAGAGCATGCAGGAAACCCATCCCTACTATGCATGGATCGGCCTGACCGACAACAAGGGCAAGGTGGCGATCGCGACCCATCGCTTGCTGGAGGGCGCCGACGTGTCGCGCCGTCCCTGGTTTGCCGCGGCCTACGTCGATGACCACCTGCATGACGTGCATGAAGCGGTCCTGCTTGCCAAGCTGTTGCCGAATCCGAGCGGGGAGCCCAAGCGTTTCTTCGATATCGCCTTTCCTTATCGCGGCAAGGACGGGACGATCGCCGGGGTGATGGGGACCCACCTGAGCTGGCAATGGGCGGCGGACGTGGAACGTTCGGTGCTGCGCCCGCTCGCCGAACGCAAGGCGGTCGATACCCTCATCCTCAGCAAAGGGGGGGTGGTCCTGCTCGGGCCCAAGGAATATACCGACCAGGTCCTCCGCCAGGGCAGCCTGGCGCGCGCCCAGCGCGGCGGGAACGGTGCGGAAATCGAAACCTGGCCCGACGGCAAGCGCTATCTCGTGGGCTACAGCCAGAGCCACGGCCATCGTTCGTATCCGGGACTCGGCTGGACGGTGCTGGTCCGCCAGCCGCTCGAGGAAGCATACCGCCCGGTCGAAGCCTTGAAGCGGAAAATCCTGTGGAGTGGTCTCGGCGCCGCGGTGCTGGTATCGCTGATGGTCTGGATCCTGGCGAGAAGCATTACGCGGCCGCTGCAAACGATCACGCGCCATGCCGACGAACTGCGCGCCGGCCAGGCGCACGACATCCCGCCGGTACGCAGCCGTTTGACGGAAGTCCAGATCCTGCAGAGCGCACTGAACGCGCTCTTGAGCAAGCTCCGGCGCAACGAGCATGGCCTGCGCGAACTGAACGCCACGCTGGAAACCCGCGTGACGGAGCGCACCATGGAACTCCACGCGGCCGTCGAAGAAACGCGCAAGGGCGAAAAAAGGGTCAAGGCGATCATCGATACCGCCCTCGATGCCTTCGTCGGGGTCGACGCGCAAGGCTTGATCACGGACTGGAATCCGAGGGCCGAGGAAATCTTCGGCTGGACACGGGACGAGGTGCTGGGCCGGACCGTGTCCGAGATGATCATTCCGCCGCGCTTCCGGCAGGCCCACGACAATGGCATGCAGCGTTTTTCCGTCTCGGGCAGTTCCGGCGTGGTCGGCAAGCGGCTTCAGTTATTCGCCATGCGGCGCAACGGCGAGGAATTTCCGGTCGAGATGACGATCGGCCTGATCAATGCCGGCAGTACGCACTTCTTCGGGACCTTCATCCAGGACATTTCGGTAAGAAGGCGGATCGAGGACGAACTCGCCCGCGAACGCGAACTGCTCAACGTCGTGCTCGATTCCATCAAGGTCGGGGTGGTCGTCTGTTCCCAGGATGGCGAGATCAGCGTGTTCAATCGCGAGGCCCAGGAAATCCACGGACTTTCCGCGATGCCGCTCGCGCCCGGACAATGGGCCGGCCATTACGGCTTGTTCATGGCGGACGGCAAGACGCCGATGGCGCCCGAGCAGCTTCCCCTGCTGCGGGCGATGAAGGGCGAAGTGCTGGAAAACACCGAAATCGTCGTCAAGCCTCCGCATGCCGCGCCGCGCCACCTGCTGGCCAGCGGGCGCGCGCTGCACGCCCGCGACGGCACGAACATCGGCGCCGTCATCGCCCTCAAGGACGTCACCGCCCTCAAGGAATCGGCACGCCGCCTGGAAGCGAGCGAACGGCGCCTGCGTACGATCACGGATAACCTGCCGGTCCTGATTTCCTACATCGACCATACCGAACGCTACCAGTTTGCGAACGGCACCTACGAAAAATGGTATGGCATCCCGGTCGCGCGGATCGTCGGCAGGACCGTGCGGGAAGTGCTGGGCGAGGACACCTACCAGCGCAACCTGGCACTGCTGCGCCGCAACCTGGCCGGGGAAGCCGTCCGCTTCGAGACCGAAGTGGCGGGACCGGACGGCGTGAGAACGCTCGAGGTCATGGGCATTCCCGACGTCCAGGACGGCGTGTGCCATGGCACCTATGTGATGAGTTCGGATATCTCCGCCGCGAAGCGGCACCAGGAAGAGCTGAGCCGGCTGGCCCGGATCGATACCCTGACCGGCTTGCCGAACCGCCGCAGCTACGACGAGCGCCTGGCCGAAGCGGTGCAGCGCGCCCGCCGCAGCGGCCATGCCATTGCCCTGATGTACCTCGACGTCGACCATTTCAAGCAGGTGAACGATACGCTGGGCCATGCCACCGGCGACGCCGTGCTGTACGAGTTCGCCCAGCGCGTGAAGGCATCGATACGGGTCACGGACACGGTCTGCCGGCTGGCGGGCGACGAGTTCACGGTCATCCTCGAGCGCCTGAAGAGCGTGGATGAAGCGGCGCTGGTCGCGGCCAAGATCCTGAAGGCGTTCGAACGTCCGTTCACGCTGGAGTCGGGCGAACGCATGGTGTCGACCAGCATCGGCGTCGCCTATGCCGGCCACGGTCCGGTGGATATTCCGGCCTTGAGCGAAGAGGCGGACAAGGCGCTCTACGTGGCCAAGCAGCAGGGCCGGGGCCGGTTCGCGGTCAAGGATATTCCCGGCGCCGGCACCATCGCGGCGGCTTAGAACCTATCCCAGTAGGGAGAGGGAAGTTGATGGCGATGCATGGCAAGTGGGGGCAAGGCGCGAGGACGCTGCATGGCGAGCCATGCAAGGACGAGCAACGCAGCACCCGCTTGCCAGGCGCGTCAGCAACGACCGGTTCCCTACTGGGATAGGTTCTTAAACGTAACGCGCGCTCCAGGCCGCGATCAGGTTCGCCACGTAGGCCGCATCTTCCCGGCCCGTGACGAGGTGGTCCATGCCTTCCAGCGACACATAGCTCTTTGGATGCCGGGCCAGTTCGAAGATGCGGCCGGCATTCGACTTGTCGACGGTGTCGTCCTGGGGCGCGTGCATCACCAGCAGCGCGCGGTCCAGGTTGGCGATTCTGTCGTGCAGGCCATGGCCGATGGCGTCGTCGACGAAATGCTGGCGGATGTTGAAGTTGCGCCCGGCCAGGCGCACGCGCGCTTCGCCCAGCTTGGCGATGGTGTCGAGGTGCTCGGCAAAGAGTTTGTCGACCACGTACTGCGGGTCGCTCGGCGCAGCGATCGTCACCACCGCCTTCGATTCGGGAATCCGGTGCGCGGCCGCCAGCACTGCGGTGCCGCCCATGCTGTGGCCGACCAGCAGCGCCGGCGCCTTGAATCTCGCGCGCAGGAAATCGGCTGCGGCGACCAGGTCGTCGACGTTGGAGGAAAAATTGGTGTCGGCGAAATCGCCGGCGCTGTTGCCCAGGCCGGCGAAGTCGAAGCGCAGCATCGCCACGCCCTGCTCCGCCAGCCCCTGCGAGACGCGGGTGGCGGCCAGCACGTCCTTGCTGCAGGTGAAGCAGTGGGCGAACACGCCGTAGGCGCGCGGCGTGCCGCTGGGGACGTCGAGCTTGGCGGACAGCTTGCCGTGCGGGCCCTGGAAATCGATGCGTTCGGTGAGCATCCCAACCCCTGTGCATGAAAAAGCGCTACTGTGCACTGCGGTGGCGATCCATGCAAGTTCGGCGCGATTCTGGCGAAACCGGCGCAGTAAGTCGGCGGATCAGCCCGGCATCTTGAGCCGCGCAAAGCTGATCGCCGCCCCCAGCAGCGCGATGCCCGCCGCCAGCGCCAGCGCGTAGCCGGTGCCCGCGCTGTGCGACAGCGTCAGGCACCAGGCCACCAGCGCCGCGCCCGCGGCCTGGCCGGTCAGGCGCGAGGTGGCGACGATGCCGCTGGCGCCGCCCGCGCGTTCGCGCGGCGCGCTGCCCATGATCGCCTTCATGTTGGGCGCCTGGAAGAAGCCGAAGCCGATCCCGCACAGGCCCATGCGCCAGGCGATGTCGAGCGCCGATGGCGCGGCCGGCATCCACAGCATGGCCAGCATGCCGCCGCACAGCGCCAGCAGGCCGATGCCGCCGAGCAGGCCCGGATGGTAGCGGTCGCTCAGGCGTCCGGCCACTGGCCCCATCAGGGCGACCATGACCGGCCAGGGGGTCAGCAGGAATCCGGTCTCCACCGTCGAACGCCCGAGCACCGTCTCGAAGTGGAAGGGCAGCGCCACGAAGGCCAGGCTCTGGACCGCGAAGGTGCACACGGCCGTGGCGGCGGACAGGGCGAACAGCGGCCGCGCCAGCAGGTCGACCGGGAACACCGGCGCCCCATGGCCGCGCTGGCGCCGCAGCAGCAGCGCGAAGCAGACGATCGCCGCCAACGCTTCCAGTCCGAGGCGCAGGCCGCTCTCATGATGCGCGGCGTCGCCGAGCAGCAGGATCAGCAGGCCGAAGGCGCCCACGTTGTACAGCGCCGCGCGATAGTCCAGCGCATGCGCGGCGGACGCGTTGTCCGGCAGCGTGCGCCGGGCCGCGAAGAAGGCGGCGGCGCCGAGCGGCACGTTGATGGCGAACAGCCAGGGCCAGGACGCGAAGGACAGGATCAGCGACGCCAGCGTCGGCCCCACCGCGAACGCCACCGCCACCACCAGCGCGTTCACGCCGAAGCCGTGCCCCTGCAGCCGGGCCGGATAGATGGTGCGCATCAGGGCGGTGGTCACGCCCATGATGGCGCTGGCGCCCAGGCCCTGCAGCAGGCGCGCGGCCACCAGGGCTTCCAGGTTCCAGGCCAGCGCGCAGGCCAGCGAGGCCACCGTGAACAGCACCAGGCCGCCGGTGGCGACGCGGCGGTAGCCGAGCCGTTCGCCCAGCGCCGCGAACGGCAGCAGCGTGGCCACCATCGCCAGCTGGTAGATATTGACGATCCATACCGAGGCGGCGGCGCTGGCGTCGAGCTGGCGCGCCAGCGCCGGCAGCGCGGTATTGGCGATCGCCGTGTCGAGCGACGCCATCGACACCCCCGTCATCAGGGCGGCCATGGCCCAGCGCCGCTGCGCCGGCGGCAGGCCGTCGACGGCGCCGTCCGCGGCACAGTCGGCGCCGGCACGATGCGCCGCCGGCGGCACCGGGCTGGGGAATGCGGAGTCGCGCGCCATGTCAGTCCCTTGCCACGCCCGAAGGGCCGATGCGCTCGGCGTTCGGCACGTCCGAGATGCGGATGCGGATCAGGTGGCGGTCCTCGTCCTCGTAGTTGGTACGGCCGTGCAGCGTGTGGTAATTATCGATCAGCATCAGGGTATCGTCCGGCAGGCGGTCCTGGAAACGGACGGCATGCCGTTCGACGATGTCGTTCATCGTCTCCACCGCCTGGCGCAGCGCGGGCGTGTCGAGATCGGGGCGCGCGTCCAGGCCCTTGCGGATCGAATCGTGGCGCCAGCGTATCGCAAACGGCGCGCCGGCGCGCCGCGCGGGCGTGAACACCGGCGCGATGTGCACCTCCACCTGTTCGTCGCCGGCGGCGTAGATGGCCGGGACGCGGAACGGCACCGGTGTCGTGCGCAGCGTCTCGAAAGCGGCCCGGCCTGCGGCGCTCGCCTGCAGCGCCGCGTGGAGGTCGTCGCCGTCGACGATCAGCGATTGCCCGCCGCCGCAGCGCGCTGCGTGCACCACGTACAGCACGAACTGCTCTTCCGGCATCGGGTAGAACGACGAGTCGGTGTGCATGTCGGCACTGCCGATACGCTCCGAAAACGTGGTGAAGCGGCCGCCGTCGGCACCCACAGGCCTGGCCTTGACGTTCCACGCGACACGCCTGGTGCGCTGGTCGGTGGAAGTGGGATACCCCAGCATCAGGGTAAGGGCATACAGCGCGGCATTGCGCCGATCTTCGGGCAAGCCGCGCAGGCCGAGGTTGTGGAGCACGACGCCATGGGCGCCGAGTCCGCGCAGGCCTTCCTGCAATTGCGCCAGCGTCGCGACCTTAGCCAATTCCCCGCGCAATTCGATTTCGCGCGGGTGCGGATAAAAGCCGTTGCCGTTGAAATCATCGAAGTATCCGGACAATATTTCAAAAATAGAATCGATATCCCCGTTCCAGCTGAATGCAGCGTTGGCGAACACGATCCGGCCCCGGTAGTTGATGGATGAAAGCATTGGATATCCTATAAGTTGCTCGTGAAGGTCGAACTCGCGGTTTGGGAGTTCAAAACCAATATTTACAGAGCGCCAATTGGTTTGGGACGAATGTTGATTCCAGAATCAAAACACCCGTCCGTGGCGAAAACTCAACAGCTTGGAAAAATTCCAAATCATGTCCTTACGCATCGTATATCATGGTTGACGTACGGAAATATTGTAACATACGGTTACAACAACTCAACCAGCAATCATGAAATTCCTGACTAATTTACGACTCGCAGTAAAACTCGGTACCGCCTTCGCCGTCGTATTGGCACTGACCGTCATCGTGGGCATTGTCGCGATCTGGCAGTTGGCACAGGTGAACGATACCTCGATGAAACTCTCATCCCATTGGGTGCCCGGCATCCGGGTGATCGAAGACATCAAGTCGCAACTCGCACGTATTCGTACACGCGAATTGCAATACATCCTTTCCACGCAGGCGGCGGAAATGGACAAGTACGATGGCGTGATCGCCAAGGACCTGGAAGACCTGCGCAAGATGCAGGACGACTACGTCAAGCTGCTGTCGTCTCCCGCGGAAAAGGAGACGTACCAGGAACTGCTGGTGTTGTGGGACCGCTACATGGTCGAAGACGGCAAGATCCGCGCGGCCGCCCGTGCCGGCGACGGCGATTTGGCCAAGCAATTGGTACGCGGCGAATCGAACAAGCTGATCGTCGAATTGCGCGCGCACGTCGACAAGATCGTCGAGATGTACAGCGAGGGCGGACGTGCCGCGGCGGTCGAGGGCAACGAGCGCTACGCGTCGTCGCGGGCCTGGATCTTCTCGCTGGTGCTGGGCAGCGTCGTGCTGGGCACGGCCGGTGCCCTCCTCATCACCCGCTGGCTGATGCGGGCGCTGGGCGGCGAACCCGATTACGCCACCGCGATCGCGGGCCGCATCGCCGCCGGCGACCTGTCGGTGGAGGTGCTGACCCGCGCCGGCGACAAGTCCAGCCTGCTGCATGCGATGCGCGCGATGCGCGACAACCTGGCCACGATCGTCGGCGACGTGCGCGGCGCCACCGCCACGATCTCGGCGGCCTCGACCCAGATCGCGGGCGGCAACCTCGACCTGTCCTCGCGCACCGAGCAGCAGGCCAGCTCGCTGGAAGAGACCGCGGCATCGATGGAACAGCTGACCTCGACCGTGCGCCAGAACGCGGATCACGCGGCCCAGGCCCGCGACCTGGCCGATACCGCCGCCGTGATCGCCAACAAGGGCAGCAGCGTGGTGACGAAGGTCGTCGATACGATGGCGGTCATCAATACCTCGTCGCGCAAGATCGTCGACATCATTTCCGTCATCGACGGCATCGCGTTCCAGACCAACATCCTGGCCCTGAACGCGGCGGTCGAGGCGGCACGCGCCGGCGAACAGGGGCGCGGCTTCGCCGTCGTCGCCACCGAGGTGCGCAACCTGGCGCAGCGCTCCGCCGCCGCCGCCAAGGAAATCAAGGAACTGATCGGCAGCTCGGTGCAGCAGGTCGACGCCGGCAATTTGCTCGTGATGGAAGCCGGATCGACCATGGACGAGGTACTGCAGAGCGTCCAGCGCATGCACGCCATCATGGTCGAGATCAGCGGCGCCAGCAGCGAACAGAGCGCGGGCATCGAGCAGGTGAACCAGGCCATCGTGCAGATGGATACGACCACGCAGCAGAATGCCACCCTGGTGCAGGAAGCGGCCTCGACGGCGCAAGGCCTGCAGGAACAGGCGGCGGCGCTGGAACGGCTGGTCAGCGTGTTCCAGCTGGACGGGCACGCCGCGCATGCACGCTCCGCCCGAGCCCAGGCGGGCGCCAGGCACCTGATTGCGCAGTAATCATCCGAACAGGCCGTGCAGGAACCAGCGCGGCTCGGCATCGTCGAGGCCGATGCGTTCGCGGTACACCCAGTACAGCGTATGGTCCTGCCCTTCCGCAATGAAGTAATCGCGCGTCTGCGGCCCGTTCCACCAGCCGGCCTCGATGCGCTCCGGGTTCGACGCCATCCGCAGCGGCGAGCCGTAGAACGGCCGGTGGTTGCGCATCAATAACGCGATCGGTTTGGCCAGGATCCAGGTCGGGCGCGGCAACGCCATCACGTCCGGCGGCAGGCAGGTCCCCCATGATTTTTCGCATGCCTTGGCGCGCGCCTTGTCGCCCAGCATGTGCTGCACCGGCACCCAGGCGTTGGCCTGCTCCGGGCGGTAATCCGCTTTCAACAAGGGCTGCAGCACGTTGTCGGCGCCCAGGCGCGCCGCCAGCAGCTCCAGCATGCGCATGCGGTCCTGCTCGCTACCTCCCGGTTCGGGAAACAACGACTCGTTGGGGGGCGCCATCGGCTGCACCTGCGCGGCTTCCAGCGCCAGGCCGATGACCGGCGCGTCCAGCACCAGCCTGGCCAGGCGCTCCTTCAGCAGGCGCACCAGGTGCTCGTCGCGCCAGGCCGGTTCGGCCAGTGCCACGTCGATACAGGTAGGTGGCCGCGCGACGCGTCCACGCTCGTGTTCGAGCCTGAGCGTGATGCGCTCCACCGCCAGCTGGCGCGCGCACAGCCAGCCGACCAGCTGCAGCAACAGGCGCCGGCTGCCTTCCAGCAGCAGCTCGGCGTCGTCGATGCGGTCGAACAGTTCCAGGCGCGCATGAAAAGTCTCGGGCGGCGCGATCCATTCGTACAGCTCGGGCGCCAGGCCATAGGCGGCGTCGAGCAGCTCCAGCAGCGCGCCGCCGCAGCGCCGCTGCAGGCCGGGACGCGGCAGCCGCCGCAACTCGCCCAGCGTGGTGCAGCCGATGCCTTCGAACCAGGCCGCATAGGCGCGCGCCGGCGGCGCCAGCAGCACCGCCAGGCGGTCCAGGCGCCGCACCAGCGATTCCATCCGCACCGCGCGGCCGGCGCCGGCGCGCGCCAGCAGCCAGGCGCCGCGCGCGGTCGGCGACGACGCCAGCGACACCGTGAAGCCCAGCGCACGCACGTTTTCGCGCACCCGTGCGCACAGCGCGTGGATGCCGCCGAACAGGGTCAGGCTGGCGCCGACGTCCATGATGAGGGTCGATTCCTCGTCCTCGGCCACCTGCGGCGTGTACTGCAGCAGCGCCAGCGCCACCGCTTGCCGCGCCTCGTCTTCCAGCGCCGGGTCGCGCTCGTGGATCCGTGCCGCGGGCAGCAGCATCAGCACGCCGCCGCGCCGCATGCCGGCCTGCACGCCGGCCTCGCGCGCGGCGTTCGACGCCGCCAGCACGCGCTCCTGTTCGAGCACGACGCTGCCGGGGTCAGTGCACCAACTCGGCGCGAAAACCTCGAGCGGCAACCGGGGCAGGTGCAGTGCGATCCACAGGCGCATGGCGTTGTACCAGGTGAGAGGTGAGAGGAAGGAACAACGACGCGTCGCGCGCCGGTCCCCGACGTTTGACGAAGTCGATCTCGACGCCGCCAGCCTGCGGCCGCAGCGCCAGCCGCAGCGGCGCCGGCGAGGCGTCCTGGCATGCGGCCAGCGGGCGCATCAGGAAGAACAGGGTTTCGCCGGCCTGGGCCGCCAGATGCAGGCGGCGCAGGTTATCGGCGCGCACATGGTTCTGCCCTGCGTGGCCCGGCCAGAACAGCAGCGCGCCGCAGCTGCCGCTGCGCAGCACCTGCTCGGCCGCCCACAGCGCATCCGCCGTCTGGCCGGCGCGCAGCCAGATCAGTTGCGAAGGCGGCACCCCGAGCGCGGCCAGCGCCAGCGCCTGCGGCGGATGCGGCGGCTGCAGCAGCACCACGCGGCGCCTGGCCACCTCGGCCAGCGCCGGCCGCAGCAGGCGCAGTTCGCCGATGCCGGGCTGCTGGATCAGCAGGTCGACCAGGGTGCCGGTCGGCCAGCCGCCGCCGGGCAACTGGGCCGACAGCGCCGCGTGGCCGGTGTCGATGCAGCGCGTGCCGGACCGCGCCAGTTGCGAGGCGCGCCAGAGCGACGGATGCAAGGATTCCGGCGCAACAGATGTGGAATCTGAGACGTTCATAGGTGACGCAAGGAAATACTGTATGTTTATACAGTATACGTCTCATCTGGTTTTGGCAAGATTTATCTTTTGGAATCGCTGTGGTAGATCAGGAAGCGGAAGGAGCGTGCGGATGAAGCAGAGACCTAGGATCTTCTATACGGAACCCGGAAGGTGCTCATGTGGGAGCGTTGGAAGAAGGACGAATCGCCGCATCAGATTGCCGCGCTGTTCGATCGAAATCACTCATCGATACAGCGAATTCTTGCCGAGTCTGGCGGCATTCGCCCTGCGCAAAGGCAGCGGTCAAGGTTGGCCTTGTCGCTGGCAGAGCGGGAATGAAGATCTGCCGGCCTAGTGATACTTTCCCAGGCAAGACCGGCATAGTTTGTTTACGCACCACCGGGTCGGACGAATGCGGGAAGTGACGCTCGCCGTCAGGGCCGGTTCGACGAAGACCGTGCAATCGCTGTGATCGAGACTGGACATCGGCAGCGCGTCATGCACTGGTACGGCAACCCGCCCAGCAAGTTCAGGCAGTAGGGCCGGCCGCTATTCTTGCGCGCGATCGCGGCGATGCGCGTGCGCAGGTCGGGCTCGGGCTTCAGGCGATATAGCGTCCGGCCTCGGCCGCCTGCGGCTGTGTAGGCGACGTACAGCTCAAATTGCAGGCTGTTTGGGCGGTCGACTGCAGAAAACGAAACCGCCACTGGACGCAAGCACGACAATCTGATCCGGCCGAAGGCCCATTTTGTACCCTGTCCAATCGACGGTACCTTTCGCCCAAAGTGTAGTCATTCTGGCCACGCGCCTGGCGTATTTTGCAGCTGAGTTGAACATGGAATTTCTGCTTAAAAGTTGACGATTACAACGGTCCGCCACACAAGGACCATGCCTTAGTTTCCTTGCGTCAATACTTAAAGTCAAGCGCTACGTCGATAATGCATCCGGCCCTGTTGTATCTGCCGGTACAAGGCCGTGACGCCGCGCCAAGCCTCCAGTGCGCATTTTTGGCCTGCCCGCCGCCTCCGGACGGCGCACCCTGGCGTCGTTTGTATGCCGAAAATGAAATAATGAAGGTATCTGTTTACATTCCTCGCTAATCAATGACGTTTGCCTCATCCCTCGACGGAGTCTCGCCATGACCACCGCCATGCAACAAATCGGCCTGGTCCTGTTCATCATCGCCCTGCTTCACACCTTCTCCACCAGCATGTTCGAAGTGCTGGCCCACCGTTACCCGCGCCACGCCGGACTGCTGCACCTGCTGGGCGAGGTCGAGGTCGTGTTCGGCTTCTGGGCCGCGGTGCTGATACTGTTCATGGCCCTGGTCGGCGGCGGCGCGGCCGCCATCGACTACACCGAGTCGCGCAGCTATACCGAACCCCTGTTCGTGTTCGTGGTGATGGTGGTGGCGGCTTCGCGGCCGGTACTGGAAACCGCGCGCGCCCTGGTGCGCGCATTGGCACGGCTGGCGCCCGCCCGCGTCGAGGTGGCGCAGGCCTGGCTCGGCCTGGCCCTGGTGCCGCTGGCCGGCTCGCTGATCACCGAGCCGGCCGCGATGACGCTGGCGGCGCTGATGCTGGCGCCCACCGTGTTCCGTCCGGGCACGCCCGAATGGCTGAAGTACGGGGCGCTGGGGGTGCTGTTCGTGAACGTGTCGATCGGCGGCACCCTCACCGCCTACGCCGCGCCGCCGGTGCTGATGGTGGCCGGCGCCTGGGGCTGGGACAGCGGCTACATGCTGGCCCACTTCGGCTGGCGCGCGCTGGTGGCGGTGCTGGTCAATGCCAGCGTCGTCACCTTCCTGCTGCGGCCCCACCTGCGCCCGTTCGACGCCTCGATCGAGGGCGAATCGGCGGTGCGGGTGCCGCCGCTGGTGGCGCTGATCCACCTCGGCTTCCTGGCGGCGGTGGTGCTGCTGGCCCACCATCCGGTGCTGTTCACCGGCCTGTTCCTGCTGTTCCTCGGCTTTACCCAGGCGTATGCGCGCTACCAGGACCCGCTGATCCTGAAGGAAGGCCTGCTGGTCGGCTTCTTCCTGGCCGGGCTGGTGGTGCTGGGCGGGATGCAGCAATGGTGGCTGCAGCCGATCGTGTCGAGCCTCGGCGCCACCGAGCTGTTCTTCGGCGCGCTGGGCCTGACTGCGATCACGGACAATGCCGCCCTGACCTACCTCGGCTCCCTGATCGCCGGCCTGTCCGAGCATGAGAAATACATGCTGGTGGCCGGCGCGGTGGGCGGCGGCGGCCTGACCGTGATCGCCAACGCGCCCAATCCGGCCGGCGCCGCGTTGCTGCGGCGCGGCTTCAACGAGGAGACGATCGGCGCCGTCGGCCTGCTGCTGGGCGCGCTCGCGCCCACTTGTGCGGCGGCCGTGATGTTCTTGTTATAAGGTAGCCATCAACTGGAACCGAACTGGAACCGTAAGGACAGGCATGGACAACGATCTGCTGGTCAGCAAGATGGGCACCATCGAGCGCTGCTGCAAGCGCGCCCGCGACGAATACGAAAAGGATCCGACCACCTTTGTCGGCGACATCACGCGCCAGGACGCGGCGACGCTGAACGTGATCCGCGCCTGGGAGGCGGCGGTGGAGATGGGCGACTACGTGCTCGGCAACCTCGACCTCGGCCCGGCCCGCGACGAGCGCGAAGTGATCGCGCTGCTGGTCGAGCACGGCTGGATCGACGCGGCGCTGGCCGAGGACCTCAAGCGCACCGGCGAGTTCTGCCGCGCCGAATGGGATTACCAGGCGGCGCCGCTGCCGGCGCTGGTCACCATCATCAAGCGCGGGCTGGACGAGTTCGACGCCTATGCGCGCGCGCTGCTGGCCGGCGCAACGCAGGCCCAAGGACGAGCGCAGGCGCCGGCACCGGCGCAAAGCGGGGCCGCCGCGGGCGCGGGCGCGGCGGCCGGCGACCCCGCCATTTGAGCCCGGCATGACGCCCATTGTTCAAGTCACTTGCTCAACTGGTATGATGCGCGCTTTGATGGATTAGCTACGGATTTCACAAGAACATGAGCCAACCGACCCAACTGCCTTCCTTCTGGAGCCGGCTTTCCCTCGCCTTTGGCGCCCTTTTCAAGACCATCGGCGACGCCGAGTTTGCCGCGCGCGTGCGCGACGACCAGGTCGGCCCGATTGCCGCACCGGCACCCGTACCGACCCCGGCCCCTGCTCCGGCGCCCGCACCCGCGCCGGCCCCCGTCACGCTGCGCGTGGCCACGCCCGACGCCGCCATGCAGCTGCTGGCCCTGCTGCAGCGTGAAGCGCGCCTGATCGACTTTGCCAACGAAAACATCGCCGCCTATGCCGACGCCGACATCGGCGCCGCCGCCCGCGTGGTGCACGAAGGCTGCGCGCGCGTGCTGCGCGAGCACTTCACCATCGAGCCGGTCCGCGCCGAAGCGGAAGGTGCGCGCGTGACCCTGCAGGAAGGCTTCGATGCCGCCAGCGTGCGCCTGACCGGCAACGTCGTCGGCAAGGCGCCCTTCACCGGCGTGCTGAACCACCGCGGCTGGCGCGCCGCCGAGGTGAAACTGCCGCAACTGGCGGAACAGCACGACGCCCGCATCCTGGCCCCGGCGGAGGTGGAACTGTGAACGACAACATGAACACGCCACGTTACGCCATCGGCATCGACCTCGGCACCACCCACAGCGCCCTGTCGTACGTCGACCTCCAGGCCAGCGACGGCGAAAAGGCCGACCAGGGCGTGCTGCCGGTACCGCAGCTGAGCGGCCCCGGCACCGTCGAGGCGCTGCCGCTGCTGCCCTCCTTCATGTACATCCCGCATCCGGACGAACTGGCGCCGGGCGAACTGGCCCTGCCCTGGAGTAACGGCACCACCGCCCCGGTGGTTGGCGAAATGGCCCGCTCGCGCGGCGCCGGCACGCCGATCCGCCTGGTGTCCTCGGCCAAGAGCTGGCTGAGCCACCCGAGCGTGGACCGGCGCGCCGCCATCCTGCCGCCGGACGCGCCGGACGAGGTCGCGCGGGTCTCCCCGCTGACCGCCTCCACCCGCTACCTGGAGCACCTGCGCCACGCCTGGAACGCGGCACATCCGGAAGCGCCGTTCGAGCAGCAGGCCGTCACCGTCACCATTCCGGCCTCGTTCGACCCGGCCGCGCGCGAACTGACCGCCGAGGCGGCGCGCTACGCCGGCTATGGCAACCCGACCCTGCTGGAAGAGCCGCAGGCGGCCCTGTACAGCTGGATCCAGGGCAGCAACGGCGCCTGGCGCAAGCAAGTGAAAGCCGGCGACATCGTGCTGGTGGTCGACGTCGGCGGCGGCACCAGCGATTTCTCGCTGATCGCCATCCTGGAGCGCGACGGCAACCTGGAACCGCACCGCGTGGCGGTCGGCGACCACATCCTGCTGGGCGGCGACAACATGGACCTGGCCCTGGCGCACCTGGTCGCACGCAAGCTGCAGGCGAACGGCACCCAGCTCGACGCCTGGCAGATGCGCGCCCTCACCTACGCCTGCCGCGGCGCCAAGGAGCACCTGCTGGCCGACGCCAACGCGGCCGCCTGGCCGATCGTGGTGCCGAGCCGCGGATCGAAACTCATCGGCGGCTCGATCCGCACCGAGCTGACCCGCGACGAAGTCTCGGCCTTCATCACCGACGGCTTCTTCCCGCGCGTGGAAGCCAGCGCGCGCCCGGCCACCCGCACCCGCGCCGGCCTGACGCAACTGGGCCTGCCGTATGCGCAGGACGCCGCGGTCACGCGCCACCTGGCCGCCTTCCTGGCACGCCAGGCCGGCGCCACCGCCGAGCTGGAAGGTTTCAATGGCCGGGTGAATCCGGAACACAGCTTCCTGCACCCGAGCGCGGTGCTGTTCAACGGCGGCGTGTTCAAGTCGGACATCCTGGCCCAGCGCGTGATGGACACCATCAACGACTGGCTGTACATGGAAGGCGCGGAACCGGCACGCATGTTGGAAGGCGCCGACCTCGACCTGGCCGTGGCGCGCGGCGCCGCCTACTATGGCTATGCGCGCCGTGGCGGCGGCGTGCGCATCCGCGGCGGCACGGCGCGTTCCTACTACGTCGGCGTGGAATCGTCGATGCCGGCGATCCCGGGCATGGAACCGCCGATCACCGCGCTGTGCGTGGCCCCGTTCGGCATGGAAGAAGGCAGCGAGCTGGAACTGCCGGGCCAGGAATTCGGCCTGGTGGTGGGCGAGCCGGTGCACTTCCGCTTCTTCGGATCGACCGTGCGCCGCCAGGACCGCATCGGCGAGGTGCTGGAGTTCTGGGGTCCGGACGAGCTGCAGGAGCTCAACGAGATCCAGGCCGACCTGCCGGCCGAAGGCCGCACCCCGGGTGACGTGGTGCAGGTGAAGCTGCACTCGGTGGCCACCGAGGCCGGCACGCTGGAACTGGCGGCGGTATCGCGCGAGGGACAGCGCTGGAAGGTGGAGTTCGACGTCCGCAGCGCGCCCGACGCGCAGTAAGCCACAGTGGGCGCCTCCGCTACGCCGGGCACCTACCTGGTCGGCATCGACCTCGGCACCACCAACACGGTGCTGGCCTATGCCTCATTTGCCCATCCTTCCGGGGCCATGCAGGTCGAGACCTTCGCGCTCGACCAGCTGGTGGCGCCCGGCGAAGTGGCGGCCTCGCCGCTGCTGCCCTCGGTGCGCTATCACCCGGCCGAGGGCGAACTGGCGCCGGGCGAGCTGCAACTGCCCTGGCCGGCGTCCGACCTGGCCGGCATCCCCGATGCCATCGTCGGGCGCCTGGCGCGCGTATTGGGTGCCCGGACCCCCGGTCGGCTGGTTGCGTCCGCCAAGAGCTGGCTGTCCCACCCCGGCGTCGACCGCACGGCGCCGATCCTGCCCTGGGGCGCGCCGGACGAAGTCCCGAAGATCTCCCCGCTGGCCGCCAGCGCCAGTTACCTGGCCTACCTGCGCGCGGCCTGGAACGCGCGCTTCCCCGCCCACCCGCTGCAGGACCAGCGCATCGTCCTCACCATTCCCGCCTCCTTCGACGAAGGCGCGCGCGCGCTGACGCTGGAAGCGGCGCGGCTGGCCGGCCTGCCCGGGCTGCGCCTGCTGGAAGAACCGCAGGCGGCGCTGTACGACTGGCTGTACCGCCACCGCGACGACCTGGCCACCGAGCTGGCCGGATCGCGCCTGGTGCTGGTGGCCGACGTCGGCGGCGGCACCACCGACTTCAGCCTGGTCAAGGTCGAAGCGGGCGACGCTGCGCCGGGATCGATCCCGACCCTCACCCGCATCGGCGTCGGCAACCACCTGATCCTGGGCGGCGACAACATGGACCTGGCCCTGGCCCACCTGGCCGAATCACGCCTGAATGGGGCCGATGGCCAGCGCCTTTCCAGCGCGCGCCTGGCCCAGCTGACGGAGCGCTGCCGCGCCGCCAAGGAGCAATTGCTGGCGGCCGACGCCCCGGAACAGGTGGGCGTGACCCTGCTCGGCGCCGGCGCGCGCCTGATCGGCGCCAGCCGCAGCGCGCAACTGACGCGCGCCGACGTGCAAAGCGTCGTGCTGGATGGTTTCTTCCCGCTCAACGAGGCACAGGAAGCGGCGCAGCGCGCCCGCGCCGGCATCGTCGAATTCGGCCTGCCCTATGCCAGCGACCCGGCCGTCACGCGCCACCTGGCCGGCTTCCTGCGCCAGCACGCGGGGGCGGCGCGCGAAGCCCTCGGCTTGCCGGCCGATGGCGATGCCTTGCCTGTGCCGGATACCCTGCTGCTCAACGGCGGCGTGTTCCGCGGCGCCGCCCTGGCCCGGCGCCTGGCCGACGTGCTCGCGCGCTGGCGCGGCCGGCCGCTGCGCGTGCTGCACAATATTGACCCGGACGTGGCGGTGGCGCGCGGCGCCGTCGCCTATACCCTGGCGCGCGAAGGCGGCGCCCCCGCCATCGAAAGCGGCTCGGCGCGCAGCTATTACCTGCTGCTCGATGACAAGGCCAATAACCGGGCCAACAACGGCAGGCTGCGCGCGGTCTGCCTGCTGGCGCGCGGCACGCCCGCCGGCAGCGAAGTGCTGCTGCCGGAACGCAGCTTCGCGCTGCGCCTGGGAAGGCCGGTGCGCTTCCACCTGGTGTCGTCGGTGAGCGACGCCGCGCAGGCCGGCGACCTGGTCGAGCTGGACGCGCTTGAAGCGGTGCGCCTGCCGGCCATCGCCACCGTGCTGCGCGCACAGGGAACGCGTACCGGCGAGATCCCGGTGCAACTGGCGGCCTCGCTGTCCGAAGTCGGTACGCTGCAAGTGCATTGCGTGGCCGAGGATGGCAGCGGCCAGCGCTGGCAGCTGGAATTCCAGCTGCGCGCGCAGGACGATGCCGCGCAGGCCGACGGTGCGGAAGATAGCGCCCTGCCGCCCCGCCTCGACGACGCCATCAGGCACATCGACCGCATCTTCGGCAGCCGCAACCAGCAGGTGGACACGCGCGAAGTGCGCCAGTTGCGCGCCACCCTCGAACACCTGCTGGGCGCGCGCGAACGTTGGGAAACGCCGCTGCTGCGGCGCCTGTTCGACGCGCTGATGGAACGCGCCAGGGGACGGCGCCGCTCGGGCGAGCACGAACGCGTGTGGCTGAACCTGGCCGGCTGGTGCCTGCGTCCCGGCTTCGGCCACCCGCTCGACGAGTGGCGCATCGAGCAGCTGTGGGCGCTGTTCGAGACCGGCGTCCAGTACCACAAGGAGACCCAGGTGCGCGCCGAATGGTGGACGCTGTGGCGGCGCGTCGCCGGCGGACTGTCTACCGAGGCGCAGCTGCGCCTGCTCGACGATTTCGCCTTCAATTTGCAGGCCGATCCGTCCGACCGCGCCCAGCGCCCGGTCACGCTGGTCGACGGCAGCGAGGACGACATGCTGCGCCTGGGCGCCTCGCTGGAGCGCATCCCGTCCGCCTACAAGGTCGAGATCGGCGACTGGATGCTGGGCCGGATCACGGCGACTCCCCCCTCGCCCAAGCCCGACGCCAGGACCGCCGCCACCTACGCGCGCTACCTGTGGGCGCTGGCCCGCGTCGGCGCGCGCCAGTCGCTGCAGTCGAGCGCCCATGAAGTCGCGACCATCGAGGCGGCCGAGCGCTGGCTGGCCACCCTGCTGCAACTGGACTGGAAACGGATCGAGCCGGCCGGATTCGCCGCCGCCCACATTGCCCGCCGCACCGGCGACCGCTCGCGCGACATCGGCGAGCCGCTGCGCGAACAGGTGCTGCACAAGCTGGCAGCGGGCGGCGCCCCGGTCAACTGGACGGCAATGGTGCGCGAGGTGGCGGAACTGGACCAGGCCAGCACGACGCGCATGTTCGGGGATGCCTTGCCGCCGGGGTTGAAGCTGCTGCGTTAATTCGCAAGGCAACTGCCCAAGCATGATCCACGGCGTGATTCGCCGGATTCAATGTTTTTTTGCTATGATTAGTGATCGACACGCCTTTCGACCACCATGACCCTCGCTACTCACCCTGACCGACGCCCGGGAGACCGACGTACCGATGGCGTCACCGCAAAAATCCTGCGCACCATGTTCGCCATGCGGCGCGGCTTCGGCAACGCCGCAGCGAAAAATTTACTCTTGCGTAATGGCCTCGACGAGGCCTTGATCGAGCGCGTGCTGGCCATTCCCGAAGACCGCCGCGCGCAAGGGCGCCGCGACGATGAAGGGTCGACCACGCCCGTGCGCCAGCGCGATGCATCGGCCGATGACGAGGATGGGCCCGTCACGCTCGACGCGGCCGGCATGGCGGTCCTGCATCGCCTTCGCTTCGAAGCGGACACCGGCATGCACAGGATGACGATCGCCGAGTGCCCCGCCGAATTGAAACGGTTTGCACTGATTCAGCTGGACAAGGACGGCAAGCCGGCGATCACCGTGAAGGGACGCCAAGCGCTCAAGCATTTCGCCTGCGTGCGCGCGCTCAACAGCCTTCAATCCGGCCTGGATGCGATCCTGATGAGCGAGGAAATCCGGACCTGGCTGGAATCGAACCGGTTCTTGCAGCGTATCGGTAACGACTACAAGGTCACCGAACTTGGCAACGACTGGCTCGCATTCAACCGGTCGATTTCGCAGAACCGGGCGCTGTCCAGCGCCGGCGACTGCTAGAACACGGCGGGCACCGGCTCCCGCCACCGGCCGCCTCCTACCCATCCGTTGGAATGACAGCGAAATTCCATGCGAAGTCAAACCCAAGCACAAGCTAGGTTTCGAGAAAGCTCGAATAGAACGCATCCGCCGGCAAGGGCCTGCCGGTCAAATAGCCTTGGATGCTGTCACATTGAGTAGCTTCCAATACTTCACGCTGTGCCACAGTTTCGATACCTTCACAAATGACATTGAGCTTAAGAGACTTGGCTAGCGCAACGATGCCTGTGATGAGTGGTCGTGCCGCCGCGTCGGCCTCCAGTCCGACAACGAAAGAACGATCAATTTTGATTGCAGTCACTGGAAGACGACTGATGTAGGCAAGATTGGAGTATCTCGTACCAAAATCGTCAAGCGCGATACGAAAACCTTTCTGTTTCAGGCCAGCCAACACCAGTGACGTCGCCTCGAGATCCTGCGCGAGCATGCTCTCTGTTACCTCGAGCTTGATCGAGTCGGCACTGACACCATGATGCCTGATTGTCTGCGCCATCATCTCGGGCAGATCCCGGCTGCTGAGCTGGCGTGCCGATACATTGATCGACATCTTGAGAGAGCTCCCAAGATCTTCCCATTGCCGTAACTGGCGACACGCTTCGTCGAAGACCCATGCGCCGAGTTCGATGATCAGCGGCGATTCTTCCGCAATTTCAAGAAATGCCGACGGCATCAGCAGTCCAAACTCGGGATGCTGCCACCTGACGAGTGCTTCGGCACCGTTCACTTGATTGTCCAGCAAGTCGACTTGGGGCTGGTAATGGAGGACGAACTCGCCATTGTCGAGCGCTTGCAGCATATCCTGCCGCAAACGGTGTCGCCGCAGGTTCCAGTTATTGACATCGCCGCTGTACACGGTGAACGAATGCCGGCCATTGGCTTTGGAGAGATACATCGCCGTGTCAGCCTGGTTGAGCAGCTCGTCGGCTGTCGACATGCCTCCGGCGGCCAAACCGATGCCAATGCTCGCCCCAATGGTGATATCCCGCCCCTTGAGTGAAAGTGGCGCCGCGATGCAGTCTAGAAGCTGAGCCGCGAGATTTTTAACATGCGATTCGCCGCTGCCGGATACGATAACGACGAACTCGTCTCCACTGATCCGGGCCGGGAAGCAGGATTCCGAGGAGAACTTCAGTAAGCGGCGCCCTATTTTTTCGAGAACCTCGTCACCCGCAGCGTGCCCGAATGCGTCGTTTATTTCCTTGAAGTGGTCCAGATCGATAAAGATGGCGGCAACGTCCTCGCCGGCGGCACCGTTGACAAGAAGCCGTTGAGTGAGCGTTTCATGACACGCACTCCGGTTTGGCAATCCCGTCAGGGCATCGTGGGTCGCTGAATAAACAAGCGCAAGTTCGTGCGCCTTACGCTCGGATATGTCCAGGAAAAAGATGGTCAGCCCGTCTTGCGAGGGATATGCGCGCGCTTCCAGCCATCGGCCGACAGGCGCGTAAAATGCCTCGCAGTGACCGAACTGCTGTGTATCCATGGATCGGTGATAAGTCTCGTAGAAGATGCCGCCAACCGCTTCTGGAAACTCATTCCAGATGTTTTTGCCAACGACATCTTCCGGCTGTCGATTGAGCCACTCGCCGGCCTGGACATTCAGATAAGTGCAGTTCCACTCCCGATCGAGCGCCAGGCAGCCTTCGGTGATGCTGTTGAGGATCGATGCAATCCGTGCATTGGCGCGAGCGATTTCTCGCTCGGCGGCCCGGCTCGCTGTAACGTCACGGCCGACAAGCAGGACAAAGTTCATCGCCTCGGTCCGTGTAGCGCTCCATTCAATGACGACGGGGGTCCCCTCCTTGCTCGCATACTCGGCTTTGAACTGGCTGGGCTGGGTTTGCGCCAACAGCGCCAGAAACCTGGTCCTTGCCTCGCTCATCCGCTCTTGCGGAACAAGTAATGCCGCATCTTTTCCGATCAGGTCTGCCGCTGACCACCCGGATGTCGTCTCGCGCGCGCCATCGGCCTGAACAATGGTGAGGTCCGGCGCTATCTTGAGATACACCTCCGCAGAGGTATCGATGAATACTTGCTTCTCCTGCAGCGCATGCACCAGCTCGGTCTCGGCAGTCACATCGTGCTGAATGCCAACGAAGTGCGTGATGTCCCCATCCTCACCGTTCACGGGAAACATGTACAGGCGCGTGTAGAACAACTCGCCATTCTTCCGGTAGTTACGGAACAAGGCTTCGCATGGCGTGCCAGTCTCTATCGCGTCCGCTACCACTGCACGTCCGGGCTGCTCCCGGTCGTCGTTTTGCAGAAGGCGACAGTTGCGCCCTACAACCTCATCGGCACGATATCCGGTAACGTGTTCAAAAGCCGGATTCACGAACACAATCGGGTTATCAGGAACCCGTGCATCGGTAATCAAAATCGGTGAACTGCTGAGATGTAGCATCGCGCGAAAGAACCGCCCATTATCGTCGCTTATGCCCTTGAAATCCATCTGCTGCTCCCAGCGTTGTCGTTCGTCCATCTTACTGCCTGGTGCAAGATGCCGGCGCGCGTAGCAAGCATGACAATGGCAGGGTTGGGTGAGAAGCCGACTATTGTGGGATTCAATACGCCAGCAGCGGCCTACCCGGCGGCGCCGCTTGCGTGTTCTGAAAAGCGCTGCGGAAAATACGTGATTCAGCCCCTGGCCCAGCGCCGCCGCGCCGCCCCGGCCAACCCGAGCCCACCCAGCACCAGCGCCAGCGAACCCGGTTCCGGCACTTCAGCCGCGCTGTCGAAGGTCAAGTCGTCCATCACATACGAAGCCGGCAACGCGCTGGCCACGACCACCGTGTCGATGACACCGTCCCAGCCGGCATCCAGGAAGGCCGGCGTATCCGACAGCAGCAGCGAAGCCGAACTCGCCACCAGCCGGCCACCGGCGTACAAGTCGAAGCGCACGCTGCTGTCCCCGTAACCCGAGAACCAGGCGCCGTCGAAGACCGTCGGCGCCAGGAAGCGGATGGTGCTGGCGGCCGGTCCGCTCTCGGCCCAGTCGGTCGTCACCCTGCCCTGGCCGGAATGCGCCGTGAACGGCCACTGTTCGCTGGTGATGACGGACAGGCCGGCGCCGGACCAGTCCAGTCCACCGTAGTTGCCGGGCACGGACGCGATGTCGTCCGGGCCGACGATGTCGTCGAAATCCAGTACGGTCGCCGAGGCGAAGGGGGCGCACAGCGCGATGGCGGCGCTCACGGCCAGTTTGCGGATGATCGGATGCATGAGGTTCCTGTTCAATGGAGATGATGTCAAGCCTGGCCCAGCGCCGGGTCGCTGACCGTGTGGCGTCCGGTTTCCACGCGCCCGGCAAAGCGCCGCAGGTAGTCGGTCTGGCCCGACACCGTGGCGCTGATGTCGTACCAGTAGCCGTTGCCCGCCACCGGAATGCGCACCGTGAGTTCGGTGCGCGCGGGGAGCGTGTGGAGCTGGCGCAGCGCCGTGTAGGTGTTCGCGGTCAGGCTGAAGGTGCATGGCGCCGCACCCGTGTTCACCAGGCGCACCACCAGCTCGCCGGTGGCGGCGTCGCAACGCACCTGCGCATCGGGGCGTGGCTGGCCCGCCGCGACGGCGCGCAGTGCGCTGCCCGTGAAGTGGCGGAAGTAGCCGTTCGGGCCCAGCACCCACAAGTCGTAAGGGCCGCCCACCGCGGGCGTCCAGGTATCCGCCAGCGACTTGCCCGCTTCGACGGTGTAGCGGCGCGGCACCGCCGCCAGGTTCCTGCGGTCGTACACATGGAACACGGCGGCCTGGCGGCCGGTGTTGATGAAGTTCAGCGCCACCTGCACGGCGGTCATGGTGGCGCCGGGCTGCACTTCGCAGAAAGTCGCCAGTTCGTACGGCAGCGCGCGCGACGGCCGCGTGCCGGCGGCCTGGCGCGGCAGTTGCGGCGATGCCGGCGGCGCGATCTGCGCCAGGCGCTGCTGGGCCGCGCGCAGGGCGTCGGCCTGGCCGCGGTCCTTGCGGCCCTGCAGCACCGGCAGCGTCTGCGCGTTCGGCGTGGCGAAGTTGAAGGCGCTGGTCAGGTCGCCGCAGACGGCGCGGCGGTACGGGCCGATGTTCGGCTCGCGCACACCGAAACGCGCTTCCAGGAAGCGCAGCACCGAGGTGTGGTCGAACACCTGCGAGTCGACCCAGCCGCCGCGGCTCCAGGGCGAGATCACGAACATCGGTACGCGCGGACCCGGCCCGTAGACGCGGCCGTCGGCCGGCGGCTGGCTGGTGCTGCCCAGGGGCCGGCCGTGGGTGTAGTACTCGGGTTTCAGGTCGGCCGGCGCCAGCGTGGTCTTGCCGGCGTAGCCGCCCTTGCCGTCGGGCGAAGGCGCCGAGGGCGACGGCACGTGGTCGAAATAGCCGTCGTTCTCGTCGTAGGTGACGATCAGGACGGTCTTGCTCCAGACGTCGGGGTTGGCCGTCAATGCGTCCAGCACCTCCTGGATGAACCAGGCGCCCTGCACGGGGCTGGACGGGCCGGGGTGCTCGCAGTAGATCGACGGTGCGTTCACCCACGACACCTGCGGCAGCTTGCCTTCGCGGATGTCGCGCTTGAAGGCGTCCAGGTACTGCTCCGGCTGGGTACCCGGCAGGGTGTTGGCGATGCCTTTATAGAGCGGGTTATTGACGTTGTCGACCGCCGCGTCGTAGGCGTGATAGGGCACGGCCTGGCCGGTATTGGTGTACGGCTTGCCCGGCGAACCGCCGCTGGACACCGGGTAGCCCGAGGCGATGTTGGCGCGCCTGAACTGGCGGAACGCGCCCAGCATGTTGTCGCCCCATTCGTCGGGCATGTTCTGGTAGCTGATCCAGCTGACGCCGGCCGCCTCGAGGCGTTCCGCATACGTGGTCCAGGTATAGCCGGTGTTCACGCCGCCGGCCACGCCGTCGATGGCGTCCCACTCGTTGGTGACGAAGGCGGTGCCGGTGGGCACCGCGCCGTTGGTGCCGGTGATGAAGAACGAGCGGTTGGCGTCGGTCCCGGTATGCATCGCGCAGTGGTAGGCGTCGCACAGCGTGAACGCGTTGGCCAGCGCCCACTGGAACGGGATTTCGTTTTCCTTGAAGTAGCCCATCGAGATGGGGTTCTTGTAGCGCGGCCATTGGTCCATGCGGCCGTTGTCCCAGGCCTGCTGGCTGTCGTTCCAGTCGTGCGGCGTGCCGTTGGCGCGCTGGGCGTTGCCCACGCTGCCGTCCAGGTGGAAGGGCATCATCACATTGCCGTTGGCCATGCGCTGCTGCCACACGTTGCGCCCTTCCGGCAGCGGGATCGGAAAGCGGTCGCCGAAACCGCGCACGCCGGCGAGGGTGCCGAAATAATGGTCGAACGCGCGGTTTTCCTGCATCAGGATCACCACGTGCTCGACGTCGCGGATGGTGCCGGTCGCGTTGTTGGCGGGGATCGCGAGCGCGCGCTGGATGGCCGGCGGGAAGGCTGCGTAGGTGGCGGCGGCGATACCCGCGTGGGCACTGCCGCGCAGGAAACTGCGTCGTGAGGTCATGAGGTTATCCGAGACGTTGGGGAACGCGCACAGGCAACGCGTGCTGCCGTGTTGTTGTCGCCAATGTAACCCGCGTGCATGACGACCCCATGACAAAAATGACACATGAGCCCACCAAGCCCTTACGCTCGAAACAGTTCCGGCAATCGCACCGACCGTGCCGCGGGCGAGGCTCACTTGCAATAAAAAAAATCAATAACAACAACACCTTAGCGCCAGGCTGGATGATGTGTGGTTTATTCGACTTTATCCTCACAAATACTCATGTAAATGCTTGCGTTACGGCAACTGCATCTGCAATCATTCGCTCTATGCAGTAGAGCAACAATCTATTCCAGCATGCAATGCCTGACCCACACCCCGTCATTGGCCTGTCTGCCTTCAATCCATTAACACATCTTCTACGGAGCGACGCGTGATGCGCCAACGCCCCCTGTACGTCTATTACCCGTTGTTCATGGCCTTGGCCGCTGCCTGCGCCATCGTGCCCCTGGCAGGCTGGCAATGGCACGGCTGGCTGATCGGCGCCGTGCTGCTGGCCGCGGGTGCCTGCGCCCTCCTGTTCGCGCCCGCCGGCGTGGACGGAAGCGGCGCGCCCTCATCCTCCGCGGACGGCTACCTGGCCAGCCGCCGCCAGTTCGGCGAGCAGGTCGCTACCGTCTGGGCCTCGCACATCGACGCTTCGCGCACGCAGATGGAAACCGCGGTGGTGGCGCTGGTCGAGCGCTTCTCGAGCATCGTCATGAAGCTGGAGCAGGCGCTGGCCGCGTCCGGCGCGGCGCGCAACCATGAAGGCGGCAGCATCGTCGAGGTGTTCGCCGCCAGCGAGAAGGAATTGCGCTCGCTGCTGGACATGCTGGCCGGCGCCGCCGCCAGCAAGCAGCAGATGCTGCAGAAAATCGAGGGCCTGCAGGAAGTCACCGACCAGCTGCAGAAGATGGCGGCCGACGTCGCCAGCATCGCCTGGCAGACCAACCTGCTGGCGCTGAACGCCGCGATCGAGGCGGCGCGCGCCGGCGAGGCGGGACGCGGTTTCGCCGTGGTCGCCACCGAGGTGCGGATGCTGTCCAACCGCTCCGCCGACGCCGGCAAGCACATCGCCCAGCAGGTGAGCCAGATCAGCGCCGCGATCGGCGCCACCTGCCAGGCCGCCAGCGCCTCGGTGCGCGAAGAGACGCGCGCGGCGCAGGCGTCGGAAGCCATGATCGGCAAGGTGCTGTCGTCGTTCCGCGGCGTCACCGATGCGCTGGTGCAGTCGTCCGATTTGCTGCAGCGGGAAAGCAGCGGCATCCAGTCCGAAGTGTCGGATGCGCTGATGCAGCTGCAGTTCCAGGACCGCGTCAGCCAGATCCTGTCGCACGTCCAGCAGAACATCGCGCGCCTGCCGTCCTACCTCGACGAACAGGCGCGGGGCGCGAACGGCGCGCCGGCGCCGCTCGATGCGCGCGCGCTGCTGGCCGAACTGGAAAGCACCTACGCGATGGCCGAGGAACGCACCCTGCACCAGCGCGGCACGCTGCCGGCGCCGCCACAACAACAAACCCAGCAGCAAGCTGAAGAAATCACCTTTTTCTAGGAACAAGCATGGCAAAAACCATTATGGTGGTGGACGATTCGATCTCGATCCGCCAGGTCGTCGGCATCGCGCTCAAGCAGGCCGGCTATGAAGTCCTCGAAGCCTGCGACGGCAGGGACGCGCTGGGCAAGCTGACCGGCCAGAAGGTCAACCTGATCATCAGCGACGTCAACATGCCGAACATGGACGGCATCAGCTTCGTGCGCGAACTGAAGACCCGCGCCGCCTACAAGTTCACGCCGGTGCTGATGCTCACCACCGAATCGCAGGAAGACAAGAAGGAACAAGGCAAGGCGGCCGGTGCGCGCGCCTGGATGGTCAAGCCGTTCAAGCCCGAGGCGCTGCTGGCCGCCGTCCAGAAACTGACCATGTCCTGAAGCAGGCCTGTCGCCGGCCCCGGCCGGCTTTCCCGGAGAACTCATGAGTATTGGCGAAACAAGCCAAGGGACCGCCGCGTGCCTGGCGGTCGAAGGCGAGCTGACGATCTATCGCGCCGCGGCGCTCAAGCCCGCGCTGCTGGAAGCCGTGCACGCGCACGCTGCGCCGGCGCTCGACCTGTCCGCCGTCACCGAATTCGACGGCGCCGGCCTGCAGCTGCTGCTGCTGGCGCGCCGGGAAGCCGGGCGCCTCGGCAAGCCGCTGCGGATCACGGCCGCCAGCCCCGCCGTGCGCGACGCGTTCGCGCTGCTCGGCATGGACGGCGAAGGAGCATGGGCATGAACCTCGACCAGGTGATGCACACATTCATCGCCGAGAGCCGCGAGCTGCTCGAGCAGATGGAGAACACGCTGCTGGCCATCGGCCGCGACGGCGCCGACGACGACGGCATCAACGCGATCTTCCGCGCCGCCCACACGATCAAGGGCTCGGCCGGCATGTTCGGCCTCGACCCGGTGGTCGAATTCACCCACGTCGCCGAAAGCGTGCTCGACAAGGTGCGCGACGGCGCCGTCGCCGTCGACGGCGCGCTGGTGGCGCTGCTGCTGGCCTGCTGCGACCACGTCGCCGCGCTGGTGAACGCGGTGGAAGCCGGCACGCTCGACGGCGACGCCCGGCTCGCCGCCGCCGGCGCGCCGCTGGTCGATGCGCTGCAGGCTTACCTGGGCGCGCCGGCGGCGGCGGCATCCGCGCCGCCGGCCGCATCGGGCGACGCGGCGGCGGCCGGGACGCGCCAATGGCGGATCTCGTTGCGCTTCGGCGCCGACACCATGCGCAACGGCATGGACCCGCTGTCCTTCATCCGCTACCTGGGCCAGCTGGGCAGCATCACCGACATCGCCACGCTGGCCGAGCGCCTGCCGGCGGCCGACGCCTTCGATCCCGAATCCTGCTACCTCGGCTTCGAGATCGGCTTTGCCAGCAGCGAAGACCTGGCCACGATCGACGGCGTGTTCGACTTCGTGCGCGACGACTGCGAGATCGCCATCGTGCCGCGGGCGGCGGCCGTCGCCGAAGTCCCCATGGTGCCTGCACCCGCGGCCGAAGTTCCAGTAGCTGACACCGCGGCGGTCGACACCGCGGCGGTCGACACCGCGGCGGCCGACGCCGCACCCGCCAGGCCGAAGCAGGAAAAGCAGGAAAAGCGCTCGGTCCGCGTCGACGCGGACAAGCTGGACCGCCTGATCGACCTGGTGGGCGAATTGATCATCGCCGGCGCCAGCGCCAACCTGGTGGCGCGCCGCACCCAGATTCCCGAGCTGCTGGAGTGCACCTCGACCCTGTCCGGGCTGGTGGAAGAAGTGCGCGACAGCGCGCTGCAGCTGCGCATGGTGAAGATCGGCGCCACCTTCAACCGCTTCCAGCGCGTGGTGCACGACGTCTCGCGCGAACTGGGCAAGGACATCCGCCTGGCGGTGAACGGCGAGGACGCGGAACTGGACAAGACCGTGGTCGAAAAGATCGGCGACCCGCTGACCCACCTGGTGCGCAACGCCATGGACCACGGCATCGAGCCGGCCGACGTACGTATCGCGCGCGGCAAGCCGGCCCACGGCACAGTGGCGCTGAACGCCTACCACGAGTCGGGCAGCATCGTGATCGAGGTGTCCGACGACGGCAGCGGCTTGAAGCGCGACCGCATCCTTGCCAAGGCGATCGAGCGCGGCCTGGCGGAACCGGGCCGCACGTATGCCGACAAGGACATCTTCGGCATGATCTTCGAGCCCGGCTTCTCGACCGCCGAGCAAGTGACCAACCTGTCCGGCCGCGGTGTCGGCATGGACGTCGTCAAGCGCAACATCCTGGCGCTGCGCGGCAGCGTGGAAATCGCCAGCACCGAGGGCGCGGGCACCACCGTCACCGTGCGCCTGCCGCTGACGCTGGCGATCATCAACGGCTTCCAGGTGGGCGTCGGCAAGTCGGTGTTCGTGATCCCGATGGAGATGGTCGAGGAATGCATCGAATTCCGCGAAGAGCCGGCCAACGAGGCTGCCAACTTCGCCGGCCATGACTACGTCGACCTGCGCGGCAGTCCCCTGCCCTTCGTGCGCCTGCGCGAGCGCTTCGGCCTCGCCGGTGCGCCCGCGCGCCGACGCAGCATCGTCGTGGTGCGCTACGGCAGCCGCAAGGCCGGCCTGGTGGTCGACAACCTGCTGGGCGAATTCCAGACCGTGATCAAGCCGCTCGGCAAGGTGTTTGCCGGTGCGCGCTTCCTGTCCGGCTCCTCGATCCTGGGCAACGGCGACGTCGCGCTGATCCTCGACATGGCGGCGCTGCTGGGCGACGTCGAGAACGAACACCAACTTTCTTCCTTATCTGACCTGGAGAGCCACCGTGCTTAAGAATCTGAAAATCGGCATCCGCCTAGGCCTGGGCTTCGGCGCCGTGCTGCTGTTGTTGCTGGCGATTGCCATGCTGTGCATCAATCGCATGGAAACGATGAACAAGGCGACCGTGGAAATCACGGCCGACGCCTATCCGAAGGTGGTGCTGGCCAAGGACCTGATCCGCGATGCGGTCGACGCGCCGCGCCAGATGCGCGGCATGCTGCTGGCCGCCGACGGCGACGAAATCGAGCGCTATCGCAAGCAGACCGAGAAGGTGCGTGCCGACATGGTGGAGAGCCTCGGCGGCCTGACCAAGTCCGTCGCCAGCGAAGGCGGCAAGAAGCTGCTGAAACAGATCACCGACAAGCATGCCGCGCTCGAGCCGCTGTACAACCATTTCTATGGCCTGGTGCACACCGACCGCAAGCAGGCCGCCGAATTCGTCAGCAAGCAAGTCGTGCCGGCCAATCGCGAATTGATCGAAGCCGCCAGCGAACTGGCCAAGCACCAGAGCGACAAGATGCAAGCCCTGGCGCTTCACACCGCCAGGACCTATGAAGAAACCCGCCAGCTGGTGATCGAGATCACGGCCGGCGCGGCGCTGCTGGCCGTGCTGGTGGCGGCCCTGATCACCTTATCGGTCACGCGTCCGCTGCGCCAGGCCGTGGCGGCGGCCGACCGCCTCGCCGCCGGCGACCTGACCGTGGACATCCAGGCCACGGCGCGCGACGAGGCCGGCCAGCTGCTGGCGGCGATGAAGAACATGGTGGACAAGCTGACCCACGTGGTCGGCGAGGTGAACGGCGGCGCGCAATCGCTGGCCTCGGCTTCCGAGGAAGTCAGCGCCACCGCCCAGTCGCTGTCGCAGGCCGCATCCGAACAGGCCGCCGGGGTCGAGGAAACCAGCGCCTCGCTGGAACAGATGACGGCCTCGATCTCGCAGAACACCGAGAACGCCCGCGTCACCGACGGCATGGCGGCGCAGGCCGCGCGCGAAGCGGCCGAGGGCGGCGAAGCCGTCAAGGCGACCGTGGTGGCCATGAAGCAGATCGCAAAACAGATCGGCATCATCGACGACATCGCCTACCAGACCAACCTGCTGGCGCTGAACGCGGCCATCGAGGCAGCGCGCGCCGGCGAGCACGGCAAGGGCTTCGCGGTGGTGGCGGCCGAGGTGCGCAAGCTGGCCGAGCGCAGCCAGGTGGCGGCCCAGGAGATCGGCGAAGTGGCCACCAGCAGCGTGGAACTGGCCGAGCGTGCCGGTTCCCTGCTCGACCGCATGGTGCCGAACATCCGCAAGACCTCCGACCTGGTGCAGGAAATCACGGCGGCCTCGGAAGAGCAGTCGTCCGGCGTCGGCCAGATCAACGCCGCCGTCGGCCAGATGAGCCAGACCACCCAGATGAACGCGTCCAGCTCGGAAGAGCTGGCGGCCACCGCCGAGGAGATGAGCAGCCAGGCCGAGCAGCTGCAGCAGGCGATGGCCTTTTTCCGCCTGGCCGGCGCTACCGGCGCACCCGCCCAGGCGCGCAAGCCGAACGGCCGCGGCATCGCATCGGTACCGAAGCGCAAGAGCATCGCCATGGAGAACCCCGCGTTCGCCGCCGATCCGGATGTCGATGAAACCAGTTTTGTCCGCTTTTGAGCGGCAGGAGAAGCATCATGTTCGGTAACCTGAAAGTCAGCAGCCGCCTTGCACTCGGTTTCGGTGTCGTCAGCCTGTTGCTGGCGGCCACCGTCGTGCTGGGTATCCACAGCGTGGCCAAGGTCAGCGACAACGTCGACGAGATCGTCAAGGACAAATACCCGAAGGTCGTCGTCAGCTATGACCTGATCGGCAACGTGAACGAGATCGCGATCGCGATGCGTAACATCGTGCTGTCCGACAGTGCCGACGCCACGCGCGGCGAGCTGGCCCGGATCGATACGGCCCGCAAGGCGGCGCTTGCCGACCTGGACAAGCTGAAGAAGCTCGTCAAGTCCGTGCAGGGCAGGCAGCTGATGGACAACATCGTCGAACAGCGCGAGAAATACCTGGCAACGCAGGCACAATTCGTCTTGCTGGCCGGCGAGGGCAGGCGCGACGAAGCGCGCGCGCTGCTCGCGAACCAGATCGGACCGCTGCAGCACGCCTACATCGCGGCGGTCGGGAAGCTCATCGAGTACCAGAGCGAATCGATGGAGCATTCCGGCGAGGCGGCGGCCGCCGAATACGTGGACACCCGCGACGAAATGATCTTGCTGGGCGTACTGGCCGTCGCCCTGGGCATCGGCATGGCATGCTGGATCACGCTGAGCCTGACGCGCACCCTGGGCGGCGAGCCGGCCTACGCGGCGGCCCTGCTCAAGGGTATCGCGGACGGCGACCTGTCGGCCGACGTCGTCACCCGCAAGGGCGACCGCGACAGCATGCTGTTCGCCGTCGGCCAGATGGTGGCCAAGCTGCGCAAGGTGATCGACGGCCAGCGTGCCGTCGTGGAGGCCGCCAACCGCGGCGACTTCGGCACCCGCGTCGACACCGCCGGCATGCAGGGCTTCCAGAAGGACATGGGCGACGGCCTGAACCAGCTGGCCGCCACCACCGGCGCCAGCATCGACGACGTGCTGCGCGTGATGTCGGCGCTGGCCGAAGGCGACCTGACCCGGCGCATCGACAAGGACTACCAGGGCGCCTTCGCCAGGCTGAAGGACTATTCGAATTCGACCATGGACAAGCTGGGCCGGGTGGTCGGCGAAGTGAACGGCAGTGCGCAGTCGCTGGCCTCGGCTTCCGAGGAAGTCAGCGCCACCGCCCAGTCGCTGTCGCAGGCCGCGTCCGAACAGGCCGCCGGCGTCGAGGAAACCAGCGCCTCGCTGGAACAGATGACGGCCTCGATCTCGCAGAACACCGAGAACGCCCGCGTCACCGACGGCATGGCGGCGCAGGCCGCGCGCGAAGCGGCCGAGGGCGGCGAAGCGGTGAAAGCCACCGTGGTGGCCATGAAGCAGATCGCAAAACAGATCGGCATCATCGACGACATCGCCTACCAGACCAACCTGCTGGCGCTGAACGCGGCGATCGAGGCGGCGCGCGCCGGCGAGCACGGCAAGGGCTTCGCGGTGGTGGCGGCCGAGGTGCGCAAGCTGGCCGAGCGCAGCCAGGTGGCGGCCCAGGAGATCGGCGAAGTGGCCACCAGCAGCGTGGAACTGGCCGAGCGTGCCGGTTCCCTGCTCGACCGTATGGTACCGAACATCCGCAAGACCTCCGACCTGGTGCAGGAAATCACGGCGGCCTCGGAAGAGCAGGCCTCCGGCGTCGGCCAGATCAACGCCGCCGTCGGCCAGATGAGCCAGACCACCCAGGTGAACGCGTCCAGCTCGGAAGAGCTGGCGGCGACCGCCGAGGAGATGAGCAGCCAGGCCGAGCAGCTGCAACAGGCGATGGCCTTCTTCCGCGTCGGCGGCGAAGGCGCGGTACGCGCCCGCCCGGCGCCCGTATCCCGTCCCGCCGCGCCGCGCCCTGCCCGCCGCGGCAACGCCCTGCGCCTGGCCGACAGCCACGCCCTCCAGGGCGAGCTGGATGAAACCAACTTCACCCATTTCTGACCGGTGACGACATGAAGCAGCAAATGAAGCAGACAAGCAAGGACACCCCCGAGGACGCCGGCACCCCGGCCCAATACCTGACCTTCATGCTGGGCGGCGAATCGTTCGGCATCGGCATCATGGCGGTGAAGGAGATCATCGAATTCGGCAGCGTCACCGAAGTGCCGATGATGCCGGACTCGATCCGCGGCGTGATCAACCTGCGCGGCGCGGTGGTGCCGGTGATGGACCTGGCGGCGCGCTTCGGCCGTCCCCGGACCGTGCCAGGCAAGCGCACCTGCATCGTGATCGTCGAGCTGGAGCTCGAGGGCGAGCGCCAGATCACCGGCGTGGTCGTCGACGCGGTCAGCGCGGTGCTCGACATCCCGGCGTCCGAGATCGAACCGGCGCCCTCGTTCGGCACCCGCATCCGCGGCGACTTCATCGGCGGCATGGGCAAGGTGAACGGCAAGTTCGTGATCCTGCTGAACGTGGAGCAGGTGCTCGGGCTCGACGGCCTGCAGGACCTGGCCTCCGCCGGCCTGGCCGCGGCCTGAGGACGCCATGCAGTACGCCATCAGCGGGAGCGAGTTCGCCAGCTTCCAGCGCTTCATCTTCGACATCGCCGGCATCACCATGTCCGATGCGAAGAAGGCGCTGGTCAGCGGGCGCCTGGCCAAGCGGCTGCAGCATTACGGGCTGCCCAGCTACGACGCCTATTTCCGTCTCCTGAGCGACGGCGCGCACGCGGACGAGGTGCAGCTGGCGGTCGACCTGCTGACCACCAACGAAACCTATTTCTTCCGCGAGGCGCGCCATTTCGACCTGCTGCGCGAGGCGGCGGAACACGCGCGCCCCGGCCTGCGCACCGGGGCGCCGTTCCGCGTGTGGAGCGCGGCCTGCTCGTCCGGCGAGGAGCCGTACAGCATCGCGATGGTGCTGGCCGACACGCTCGGCGACGCGCCCTGGGAAGTGGTCGCTTCCGACATCAGCACGCGCGTGCTGCAGCGCGCCCGCACCGGACATTACCCGATGGAGCGCGCCAGCCACGTGCCGCCGGACTACCTGCGCCGGTTCTGCCTGAAGGGCATCCGCGAGCAGCAGGGCACGCTGCTGGTGGAGCGCGCCCTGCGCCGGCGCGTGCAGTTCCGCCAGGTGAACCTGAACACCGACCTGCCGGGCGACCTCGGCAGCTACGACCTGGTCTTCCTGCGCAACGTGATGATCTACTTTAACGGCGACACCAAGCGCCAGGTGGTCGCGCGCGTCGCCACGCGCCTGAAGCCGGGCGGGCATTTCGTCATCGGCCATTCCGAGAGCCTGCACGAGATCAGCGACACCCTGCGGACCGTGATGCCGTCGGTCTACCGCAAGCCGGAGTGAACCCATGGCGATGAATGCAATCAAGGTGATGGTCGTGGACGACTCGGCCGTCGTGCGCAAGGTGGTCGGCGCCATGCTGGACGGCGCGCCCGGCATCCAGCTGCTGCACGCCGTGGCCGACCCGCTGCTGGCGATCGAGCGCATGAAGCAGCAGTGGCCGGACGTGATCGTGCTGGACGTCGAGATGCCGCGCATGGACGGCATCACCTTCCTCAGGAAGATCATGGCCGAGCGCCCCACTCCGGTGGTGATCTGCTCGACGCTGACCGACAAGGGCGCCGAGACCACGATGGCGGCGATGGCGGCCGGCGCGGTGTCGATCATCACCAAACCGAAGCTGGGCCTGAAGGACTTCCTGACCGGGAGCGCCGACGAGCTGGTGGCGGCCGTGCGCGCCGCCGCCCAGGTGAACGTGCGGCGCCTGGCCGCGCGCGCCTCCGCGCCGGCATCCGCGCCGCCGGCAGGCAAGCTGAGCGCCGACGCCATCCTGCCGCCGGCGCCGGAAGCGCGTACGCCGCTGAAGACCACCGAGCGGGTGGTCGCGATCGGCACCTCCACCGGCGGCACGCTGGCGCTGGAAGAAGTGCTGACCGGGCTGCCGCGCGTCACGCCCGGCATCGTCATCGTCCAGCACATGCCGGAAAAATTCACCGCCGCCTTCGCCGCGCGCCTGAACACGCTGTGCGCGATCGAGGTGCGCGAGGCACGCCACGGCGACCGCGTGCTGCCGGGCCGCGCGCTGATCGCCCCCGGCGGCCGCCACATGCTGCTGCGGCGCGACGGCGCCCAGTACTACGTGGACGTGATCGACGGCCCGCTGGTGAACCGCCACCGGCCTTCGGTGGACGTGCTGTTCCGCTCGGTGGCCAAGCATGCCGGCGCCAACGCGCTCGGCATCATCATGACCGGCATGGGCGACGACGGCGCCGCCGGCCTGCTCGAGATGCGCAAGGCCGGGGCGCGCACGGTGGCCCAGGACGAGGACAGCTGCGTGGTCTACGGCATGCCCAAGGAAGCGGTGAAACGCGGCGCCGTCGAAAAGAGCGTGCCCCTGAAAGCCATCGACCGCGAAATCCTGCAGCAGGTGGCGCGCTGAGCACCGGATGATGCACGTTCGGCAAGCGCGCCGGATTTGCGGCATCATCACTGCCTCGATAGCGTTCACACAAGGAGAACACGATGACCGGCAGCAGCAACAACCCCTTCTCGCCCTACGTCCCGCCACGCGTCTGGTCCCCCGCCACCCCGTCGGGCGGCGCCTTCGCCAACATCAACCGTCCGATCGCCGGCGCCACCCATGAGCAGGAACTGCCGGTCGGCAAGCACCCGCTGCAGCTGTATTCGCTCGGCACCCCGAACGGCCAGAAGGTCACGATCCTGCTGGAAGAATTGCTGGCGGCCGGCCACGGCGGTGCCGAATACGACGCCTGGCTGATCAAGATCGGCGAAGGCGCCCAGTTCGGCAGCGGCTTCGTCGACATCAACCCGAATTCCAAGATTCCGGCGCTGGTCGACCGCAGCGGCGAAACGCCGGTGCGCGTGTTCGAATCCGGTTCGATCATGGTCTACCTGGCCGAGAAGTTCGGCGCATTCCTGCCCAAGGACGGGGTGGCGCGCACCGAAACCTTCAACTGGCTGATGTGGCAGATGGGCTCGGCACCCTTCGTCGGCGGCGGCTTCGGCCACTTCTTTGCCTACGCGCCGGAAAAGCTGGAATACCCGATCAACCGCTACGCGATGGAAACCAAGCGCCAGCTCGACGTGCTGGACCGCCTGCTGGCCGAGCGCCGCTTCGTCGCCGGCGACGAATACACCATCGCCGACATGGCGATCTGGCCGTGGTACGGCGGCCTGGTGATGGGCGAACTGTACGGCGTCGCCGAGTTCCTGTCGGTACACAATTACCAGCAGGTGCGGCGCTGGGCCGACGAGATCGCCGCCCGCCCGGCCGTCGCGCGCGGCCGCCGCGTCAACAGCATGCGCGGCGACCCGGCGACCCAGGTGGCGGAGCGCCACGACGCCTCGGACCTGGACTGATCCGGCGGCCTGTCGCCAGTGTATCAAGCGGCATGATCGACGCCTTCCCGGCTGGCAGCGGGGAAGGCGTCGGACTTGCAACTTCAAGCTTGCAACTTACCTCTTACAGCTTGCTGTTCTGGCAGCCGGCGCTTGCGCATTCGCGCACGCGGTCCTGCAGGAATTGCGAGCGCTTGATGGTGGTGTTGGTGGCGCACTCCAGGTCGACCAGGAAGGCGTTGGGCTCGCGCCTGGAACAGCTGCCGTTGCGCTCGTTCATCCAGCTCAACTGGCCCGTCTTCAAGCGTTTCTTGCCGTCAGCATCGAGCTTGGCGGCCAACTTGCCATAATTGTCGTTGAGTTCCTTGTCGGCTTCCTGGTAGACCTTGTTCAGGCAATACAAGTCATCGAAATTGTTCTTCGGCTTGTCGCAAGCCGAATTTGCCTGGGCAGCACCCGCTGCGCACAACAGGACTGCCAGAATCATTCGTTTCATTGTCATCCTCGCTTGTTAAGTGGTCGGCTATTGCCGCGTGCATAATGCATCGAAGGAACATAATAGTCTATCGCCGTCGGCCCGATCCTCTCCAAGTATTGCACTGCGGTACCCGGAGCAGCATCCCGCGCCGCTCACGCCCTTCTTGCATTTATTTCCCGGCGTCTAGCGAACGCGCTCCGAGATCGATTGAAGCTAGCATTTGTTCAATTATCAATCGACTATCGGGAGCTTTAATCAATGGATTCGCAGAACGACAAACCGGATGACAAGGCAGGCGACGGCAGCGTGCAATCGGCGCGCCGCCGTTTCGTGGGCACCGTGGCCGCCGGCATCGCCGGCGGTGCCGCCCTGGCACCCGCCCTGGCCCAGGCCCAGCCGAACGGACAGGCGGCCAACCCGCCGCGTCCGCTGACCCCGCCGGCCTATCCGAAGCCGCCGTTCCAGCGCCAGAAGCAGGACTGGCCGGGCCTCGCCAGCAAGATGACCCCGCGCCCCGACCATGGCGAAACCAGCTACCAGGGCAGCGGCCGCCTGACCGGACGGCGCGCCCTGATCACCGGCGGCGACTCCGGCATGGGCCGCGCGGCCGCGATCGCTTATGCGCGCGAAGGCGCCGACGTCGCCATCAACTACCTGCCGGCCGAGGAAGCCGATGCGAAAGAAGTGGTGGACCTGATCCGCAAGGCCGGCCGCAAGGCGGTGGCGATCCCGGGCGACATCCGCGACGAAAACTTCTGCAAGCGCCTGGTGGCCGATGCCGCCCGCCAGCTGGGCGGGCTCGACATCCTGGTCAGCAACGCCGCGCGCCAGCAGTCGCTCGAATCCATCCTCGACCTGACGACGGCCGAGATGGACCAGCACTTCAAGACCAACCTGTATGCGATGTTCTGGATCGTCAAGGCGGCGGTGCCGCTGATGCCGCAAGGCGGCAGCATCATCGTCACGGCCTCGGTGCAGGCCTACGACCCCTCGCCCAACCTGCTGGCCTACGCCTCGACCAAGGCGGCCCAGGTCGCCTTTACCAAGGCGCTGGCCAAGCAGCTGGCCGAGAAAGGCATCCGCGTGAACGCGGTGGCGCCGGGACCGGTGTGGACGCCGCTGCAGGTGACCGGTGGCCAGACCCAGGAAGGGCTGGAGAAATTCGGATCCGATTCGCCCTTGAAGCGGCCGGGCCAGCCGGGCGAACTGGCGGGCGCCTACGTCAACCTGGCATCGAGCGAATCGAGCTTCACCACCGGCCAGGTGTATGGTGTGACCGGCGGCGCCGGTTTCCCGTAATGGCCGCAGCGAGCGCCGCGCTCCATGCGGCGGCGAACGAGGCCGCCAACGCGGCGGCCAGCGCGCCCGCCTGCGAGCGGGTTGGAACAGGCTGGCCGAGCGGGCCGGCATGGTTGCAGCGTGGGGTGACAGGCATGTCGCCGGGCTCCGGGGTAGCGCCAGGGATAATCGGATCAACGGTCACCGGAGCATACGTGGCGCGTGCGCTGGATGGGAACCCGCGCGCGACGACCATTTGCACAATTGATCTGCCTCAAATTAATGACGGAATGTCCCCCTACCCTGATTGCATCGACAGGAGAAACAAATGAGCTATGCGGAACGTGACAAGTACGGCATGTACAAGGCCACCGACAGCACCGGTCCGGGGCCGTCGCTGATGGGTGCCGACACCCTGCTGGGCGAGAAGGTCGTGAATGCCTACGACGTGGACCTGGGCGAGATCAAGGAGATCATGCTCGACATGCAGACCGGCCAGGTCGCCTACGCGGTGCTGGCCTTCGGCGGCTTCATGGGCATGGGCGAAAAACTGTTCGCCGTGCCCTGGCAGGCGCTGCACCTGGACACCGCCAACAAGCGCTTCGTGCTGGACGTCGACAAGGACCGCCTGAAGACCGCGCCCGGCTTCAACAAGGATGCCTGGCCCGACATGGCCGACATGCAGTGGGCCAATTCCATCCATGCCTTCTACGGCACCGACCCAGGCCGCCAGGGCGCACCCACGATGGCGCCGGGCGCCAGGGTCACCGGCACCGGTGACCTGGCTTCAGGCAGCGGCGCCAGTCTTGACCCGCGTGCCGGCAACCAGGGCGACGATACCGATATCAGCCGGATTCGCGGCAGCAATATCGGCTGAATGCCGGCGGCACCTGCCACGGATTGCGCAGGCATAGCCGGACCGTTCTTCGGCCCGTCCGACGCGGCATCTCAAGGCATAGTCTCAAGGCATAGTCTTAAGGCATATACGGCGGCACGTTGCGCGCAATCCGCGCGAACTCGCCCTCGCTCAAGGGCAGGCGCAGGAAAGCGGCCCAGGCTTCGCGCGGGCGCAGGTTGCCGCCCTGCGCCGCATCGGTCCCGTACAGTACGCGCGCGGCGCCGATCTGGCGGATGCGCCGCGCCAGCTCCGCGGCGTCTTCCGGTGCGATGTCGCGTCCGGCGATCGAGGCCACGTCGAACCACAGCCTGCGCGTTCCCGGCGCGCGCCGTTCGCATGCCAGCGCCAGCGCCGCCAGCACCGCGCGTGCCGGCGGATCGTCGAAGCCCGGCCCGCTGCCGGCCAGGTGCGCCACCTGCACCGCCACGTCGGGCGCGGCCGGCATCAGCTGTTCCAGGAAGATGCGTGCCTGGGCCGCGCCATACGGCCGCTGGTTGCGGATGCTGGCGCGCAGGTGCACGACGATGGCCATGCGCGCCGCGTTCGCGGCGGCGAAGACGCGGCGCAGCCGGTGCGCGTGGGCCGGATCGTCGAGCTGCACGTCCGCATTCCCGAAGTGCAGCTTGATGCCGCGCCTCAGCCCGGGCAGCGCGGCGCAGCGCTTCAGCTCGGCCAGCGCATAGTCCTTGAGCGGATTGAAGCCGCAAAAGGCGACCAGGCGGTCCGGATAGCGCGCCGCCTGGGCCGCGGTCCAGTCGTTTTCCTCGCGCACGCTGGCGTATTCGTCGTCGACCCGGCGCCGCGGGCTGCCGAACATGTAGGCGGCCGACAGCACGACCGCCCGGCGGATGCCGGCCGCGTCGAGCAGCGTGACCAGGCCTTGCGCATCGAGCGGCGTCAAGCCGGCATCCGGGCCGGCCAGCGCCACGATGCGGTCGCTGAACAGGTGCTGGTGGAAGTCGCCCAGGGGCACGGGCTGGGCCCGCGCACCACTCGCCGACAGTAGCGCCGCAAGCACGGCGCAGCACGCAAAGATCCGCATGTCGTTCTCCTCGGTCTCGATAGAATATATCTTGACTTGGAGTGCACTCCAACTTCCATCATCCATCCATGACCAGTCACGCCATCTCGATCGGAACTTTGTCACGCCTGAGCGGTATCTCGGCGCATACCCTGCGTTTCTACGAAAAGCAGGGCATCCTGTTGCCGGTGGGCCGCGCCGGCAACGGCCACCGCCGCTACCGTCGCCAGGACCTGCTCTGGTGTATGCCGGCTTTCCGGCCGCGCTGAACGGCCTGTTTGCGGCGAAGGAGGTGTTTGCCGAGCGCGACACAGGAGCGCTTCCATAAAACCGCAGTGATTGTTCGATATCTCCGAAACCAGGGATGGCCGGCCTGGTCTAGACTTGCCGTTCCATATTGCCGGGATACTCGCATGCACATCGAACGCGTACGTTTCGACCAGGTCTTCGACGTGGGTGCACGCGCCCGCACGTTCAGCTTCACCAGCGCCGGCAAGACCCGGTACGGCATCCAGCTGCCGGGACGCATCGTGCCGCACGAAGGCGCCGTCTACGCCGTCGCGCTGGCGCGGCGGGATGACTGGACTACGGTACTCGGCTGGCGCGAGCTCGGCACCGGCCACGTGATCCTGCGTACCGTCACGTGGCCGGCCTGGCCCGTCATGTGGGGAGTCGGGGAAGCGGCCTGCTGGCTGCTCGGCGCGGGCGTGGTGGTGGCCGCCAGGGGCGCCGGCCCCTGGGCCTTGCTGCTCGCCGCCGGCGTGATCGGCACCCTGGTCGTCCACCTGCGCCGGCGCGGCCACAGGGTACGCCTGGCCTTGCTGGCGGCGGCCTGAGGCCGTCCACCCCAGGGCCTAGCGCAGCATCGACTCCCACACCTTCTGCAGGCGCTTGCTGGACACCGGCATCGGCGTGCGCAACTCCTGGGCGAACAGCGACACGCGCAGTTCTTCCAGCATCCAGCGGAACTCGATCATGCGCGGATCGATGTTCTTCAGCGGCTGGTTCTTGACCGTGCGCTGGAACTGGGTGGCGGCGCTTTGCCACTCGGCCATCAGCTGGGCGTCGCGCGACGGGTTGCCGCGCAGCTTTTCCAGGCGGATGTTCATCGCCTTCAGGTAGCGCGGGAAATGCGACAACTGGGTGTACTCGGTCTCGGCGATGAAACGCTTGTGCACCAGCTCTTGCAGCTGCGACTGCATGTCGGCGGCCACCGCCTGCGGCAGGCCTTGCAGCCGCTTCGGCAAGCCGTGGAACTCGGCCAGGATCGATCCGGCCAGACGCGCGACCTCGTTGATCAGGAGGCCCAGGCGGCCCTTGCCCTCGTCCTTGCGCTTGTTGAAGGACGCGGCGTCGTGCGGCAGCGGGTCCTGCATGCAGGCGATGTCGATCGCCTTGTTGACGATCTGCTCGCGCAGCTCGTCCGGCGAGCCGACCGACATGAACTGCATGCCCATCTGCTGCAGGCCGGGCACGTTCTTCTCGGCGAACTTCAGCTGTTCCTTGAACTGCAGCGCGAACAGGCGGCGCAGGCCGATGCGGTGGGTGCGCGCCGCCACGTTGGGGTCGTCGAACACTTCCAGGTCGCACGCGTTGCCCTTGTCGACCAGCGCCGGGAAGCCGATCAGGGTCAGCTTGCCCTGGTTGATCTCGAGGAGCTCGGGCAGTTCGCCGAAGGTCCAGCCGGTGATGTTGGTGGTGGCCGACGCAGGCTGCTGGCTGACCGCCGGCGCGGCGGCGCCCTTGCCTTTCGCCGGCGCGGCCGGCGCGGCCGATGCGGCGGCCGGCGCGGACTTGCCGTTGCCATTGCCGTTGCCGAAGGCCGCCTGCACCGTGCTGGCGGACGCCGGCGCCTGCTCGGCCATGCGCTGGAAGCTCTGGCGCGCCTGGCCGCCGAGTTCCGCCTGCAGCGTGGCCAGGTTGCGGCCCATGTCGAGCTGGCGGCCATGCTCGTCGACCACCTTGAAATTCATGGACAGGTGGGCCGGCAGCGTTTCCAGCTTGAAGTCGGTGGTCAAGACGCGCGCACTGGTGTGCTGGTGGATGTCCGCGATCAGGGCGTCGATCAGGTCGCCGCGGCCGAAGCGCACCGGGTCCTGGTGACGGTCGAAGAAACCGGCCGCGTAGTCCGGCAGCGGCACACAGTGGCGGCGCAGCTTCTGCGGCAGGCTTTTCAGCAGCAGCTGCACTTTCTCCTTCAGCATGCCCGGCACCAGCCAGCCGGCGCGCTCGCGCGGGATCTGGTTCAGCGCGAACAGCGGCACCGTGAGCGTGACGCCGTCGCGCGGGCTGCCCGGCTCGAAGTGATAGCTCAGCCCCATCTCGATGCCGGTGACGTTCATCGTCTTCGGGAACAGCTCGGTGGTGACGCCGGCCGCCTCGTGGCGCATCAGTTCTTCGCGCACCAGGTACAGCAGCTTGGGGTTGTCGCGCGAGGCGTCCTTGTACCACTTCTCGAAACCGGCGCCGTTGACCACATCGAGCGGGATCTGCTGGTCGTAGAAACCGGCGATCAGCTGGTCGTCCACCAGCACGTCCAGGCGGCGCGACTTGTGCTCGAGGTTCTCGATCTCGCGCACCAGCTTGTGGTTGTGCGCGAAGAAGGGCGCGCGCGTCTCGTAGTCGCCGGCGACCAGCGCGTCGCGGATGAAGATCTCGCGCGCTTCCGCCGGGTTGTGCAGCGCGTAGTTGATGCGGCGCTGGCTGTAGACCACGATGCCGTACAGGGTCGCGCGCTCGGCGGCGGTCACTTGCGCGCTGCGCTTTTCCCAGCGCGGCTCGCCCCACGACTTTTTCAGCAGGTGGCCACCGATCTTTTCCACCCACTCGGGCTGGATCTGGGCCAGGCAGCGCGCGTACAGGCGCGTGGTCTCGACCAGTTCGGCCGCCATCACCCATTTGCCGGCCTTCTTGCCGAGCGAGGAGCCGGGCCAGATGTGGAACTTGATGCCGCGCGCGCCGAGGTAGCCGCCGCCGGATTGCGCGGCCCGGGACGCGGTCGCGCCCTCCTCTTCCATCTTGTAGCCGATATTGCCCAGCAGGCCGGTCAGCAGCGCCAGGTGCACCTGGTCGTAGGTGGCGGGCAGCTCGTTCAGGCGCCAGCCCTGCTCGCGCACGATGGTGAGCAGCTGCGAGTGCACGTCGCGCCATTCGCGCAGGCGCACCTGCGACAGGAAATTCTCGCGGCAGTTTTCCTGCAGCTGGCGGTTGGTCTTCTTGTGCTCGATGGCGTCCTCGAACCAGCGCCAGATCTTCACGAAGCTCAGGAACTCGCTCTTCTCGTCGGCGAACTTCTTGTGCTTCTCGTCGGCCTGCTGCTGGTATTCCATGGGCCGGTCGCGCGGGTCCTGCACCGACAGCGCCGAGGCGATGATCAGCATCTCGGTCAGGCTGTTGTTGTCGACGGCCGCCAGGATCATCCGCCCCACGCGCGGGTCGAGCGGCAGCTTGGCCAGCTTGCGTCCCATGCCCGTCAATTCGTTGTTGTCGTCGACGGCGCCCAGTTCCTGCAGCAGCTGGTAGCCGTCGGCAATCGCCCGGCCCTGCGGCGACTCGACGAAGGGGAAGGTCTCCACATCCGTCAGGTGCAACGACTTCATGCGCAGGATGACCGCCGCCAGCGACGAGCGCAGGATTTCCGGCTCAGTGAACTTGGGACGCTGCAGGAAGTCGTCTTCCTCGTACAGCCGGATGCAGACGCCGTCGGCCACGCGGCCGCAGCGGCCGGCGCGCTGGTTGGCGGCCGATTGCGCGATGCTTTCCACCTGCAGCTGCTCGACCTTGTTGCGGAAGCTGTAGCGTTTTACACGCGCCAGGCCGGAATCGACCACGTAGCGGATGCCCGGCACGGTCAGCGAGGTCTCGGCCACGTTGGTGGCGAGGACGATGCGGCGCGCGTTGGTGGTGCGGAAGACCTTGTCCTGCTCCTCCACCGACAGGCGCGCGAACAGCGGCAGGATCTCGACGTGCGGCGGATGCTGCTTGCGCAGCGCCTCGGCGCAGTCGCGGATCTCGCGTTCGCCCGGCAGGAATACCAGCACGTCGCCGGATCCCAAACGGCACAGTTCATCCACGCCGTCGACCACGGCGTCGATCAGGTCGCGCTTTTCGCGCGCGGCCTGGGCCTTGCTGGCGGGCTTGCCGTCGCCGCCGCTTGGTGCCGCGACCGGATCGCGGTCCACCGGGCGGTAACGCACCTCGACCTTGTACAGGCGGCCGGAGACCTCGATCACCGGCACGGGTTTTTCCGGCGTGCCGAAGTGGCGCGCGAAGCGCTCGGCATCGATGGTCGCCGAGGTGATGATGATCTTCAGGTCCGGCCGGCGCGGCAGGATCTGCTTCAGGTAGCCGAGCAGGAAGTCGATGTTCAGGCTGCGCTCGTGCGCCTCGTCGATGATGATGGTGTCGTAGGCGCGCAGCAGCGGGTCGGTCTGGGTCTCGGCCAGCAGGATACCGTCGGTCATCAGCTTGACCCAGGCGCCCGGCTGCAGGGTGTCGTTGAAGCGCACCTTGTAGCCGACGTGCTCGCCCAGCGGCGTACCCAGTTCGTGGGCGATGCGCTTGGCGGTGGACGATGCCGCGATCCGGCGCGGCTGGGTGTGGCCGATCATGCCCTTCTCGCCGCGGCCGAGTTCCAGGCAGATCTTCGGCAGCTGGGTCGTCTTGCCGGAACCGGTCTCGCCGGACACGATGACGACCTGGTGCTTCATCAAGGCTTCGGCGATTTCCCGGCGCCGTCCCGAGACCGGCAGGTCTTCCGGGAAGACGATCGGCGGCAGGGGCGTGCGCAGCGGCGCGGTACGCTCGCCGCCGTCGCGTGGCGCACGCTCGCCGCGCGGACGGCGTTCGCCCTCGCCCGGCTTGCGCGGCTGCTGGCGCGCGCCGTCCTGCGGTGCGGCGGGCGCCGAAGGTGCGCGCACCCGGGCTTCGGCCAGCGCACTGGCCAGCGCGCCTTCGCGTCCCTGCGCACGCGGCTTGCCCTGGCCGTCCCGGCCAGCGCCTTGTCCGCGATTGCGGCCGGCGTCCTGCGCACCCGCGCGGCCACCCCGCTCGCCGGCCTCGCGGTGCGGACGTTCCGGCTTGGCCTGCAGGTCGTTCGTGCGCGTCAGCGGGGCGCGCGTGTCGCCCTGCCCCTTGTCTTCGGGCGGGGCGGCCGGATTGCGTTCGGAAGTTACTGCGCGCGCCGGGCTCGGCGAAGGCTTGTTACTCTGTTCTGACATTGATTTTTACAAGGTATTTGGTGCGCAAGTCGCGCAGCCAATTATAATGCGGCAAATGGAAAACCCTACCCAATTCGTCCAGTGGCTGCGCTCGGTCGCGCCGTATATTCATGCGTTCGGCGGCAAGACTTTCGTCGTCGCCTTTCCTGGTGAACTGGTCGCATCCGGCGACTTGCCGGTGCTGGCCCAGGACCTGTCCTTGCTGGTCGGTCTCGGCATCCGCGTGGTGCTGGTGCACGGCTCGCGGCCCCAGGTCGCCGAGCAGCTCGCGCTGCGCAACGTCGAGGGCCGCTTCCACAACGGCGTGCGCATCACCGACACCGCGGCGATGGAATGCGCCAAGGAAGCCGCCGGCGAACTGCGCCTCGACATCGAGGCCGCGTTCAGCCAGGGCTTGCCCAATACGCCGATGTCGAACGCCAATATCAGCATCGTCTCGGGCAATTTCGTCACCGCGCGCCCGCTCGGCGTCATCGACGGCGTCGACCATGAGCTGACCGGCGTCACCCGCAAGGTCGCGGCCGACAAGATCGCCCCGATCCTGCAGACCGAAGACAACATCGTACTGCTCTCGCCGCTCGGCTTCTCGCCGACCGGCGAACTGTTCAACCTGACCATGGAAGACGTGGCGGTGTCCGCCGCGACCGCCCTGCACGCCGAAAAGCTGATCTTCATCACCGAGACGCCGCTGATGAAGGACGCCGCCGGCGAGGACATCCGCGAATTGTCGTCGCACCAGGCCGAAGCCGTGCTGCAGGCCGGCTTCCTGCCGTCCGACGCCGCCTACTACCTCGAACACGCGATCAAGGCCTGCAACAGCGGCGTCGACCGCGCCCACATCCTGCCCTACCAGACCGACGGTTCGGCGCTGCTGGAACTGTTCACCCACGACGGCGTGGGCACCATGATCAGCCACGAGAACCTGGAAAGCCTGCGTATCGCCTCAATTGAGGACGTCGGCGGAATTATCAAGCTGATCGAACCGCTGGAAGCCGACGGCACCCTGGTCAAGCGCGGCCGCGAGCTGATCGAGCGCGAGATCGAGCAGTTCTCCGTCATCGAGCACGACGGCGTGATCTTCGGTTGCGCGGCCTTGTATCCATTTCCGGATTCCAAGATGGCCGAGATGGCCTGTCTCACCATCAGCCCGGAAGCCCAGGCCCAGGGCGACGGCGAGCGCATCCTCAAGCACATGGAAAACCGCGCCAAGGCGGCCGGCATGACCAAGCTGTTCGTGCTGACCACGCGCACCTCGCACTGGTTCAAGAAACGCGGCTTCATGCCGGCGACGGTGGACGACCTGCCGAAGGACCGGGCGCACATGTACAACTGGCAGCGGCGGTCGCAGATCTTGATCAAGACCCTGTAGGCAGCCACTGCGCCGTTCCTGTAATCATGCACCGTCGTCCCCGCGTAGGCGGGGATCCATACTGAGCATCGGAAGCCGAACACTTCGCATCGCAACTTCGGTACTTCAGCATGGGTCCCCGCCTTCGCGGGGACGACGGTGACGCCCTCAGGTGGTTTTTTCACGCTCCCTTTATAATCACGCTTTCAGATACCAACCAGGAGCACAAAAAATGGCCCGCACCGTCCATTGCATCAAACTGAACAAGGAAGCCGAAGGCCTCGATTTCGCACCTTACCCGGGCGAACTGGGCAAGCGCATCTATGACAGCGTGTCGAAGGAAGCCTGGCAAGGCTGGCTCAAGCACCAGACCATGCTGATCAACGAAAACCGCCTGAACATGGCCGACGCCCGCGCGCGCAAGTACCTGGCGGTGCAAATGGAAAAGCACTTCTTCGGCGAAGGCGCCGACGCAGCTGCCGGCTACGTGCCGCCGAGCGCTTGATTATATCCAGCGAACGCACAATGTAAGCAGCGAACGTAAAAAAGGGAACCACCGGCTCCCTTTTTTTACGGCCCTACCTGTTCATTTGTACGTATTCAGCTGCACGTATTCAGCACGTATTACATCTGCTTGCACTGGCGCAGCTCGCAGCGCGCCATGAAGACCTTGCCGTTATCGCATTGCATGCGGTAGACCTCGACCGGCCCCGGCTGGGTGATCAGCCCGGCGCCCTGCCCGCCGCTGCAGGCTTGCCGGCGCGCCAGTTTCTCGACCGTGGCCGAGGACACCCCGACGCGGAACGGAATCTTTTCGATGGGAACGTTCGCATCGCCGGGGCCGCCCGCCGCCGGCGTGGGCGCCAGCTCGGGCGCATCCGGCGCCTGCGGCCCGGCCCTGTCCGGCCAGCCCGCGCAGCCGCCCAGCAGCATCGATCCCGCCACCACCCCCACCACGACAGCGAACAGCGGCTTCATGGGCGGCCTCGTGCTCAGAAGGTCATGCTCTTGACGCCTTCGCCGGTACCCAGCAGGCAGACGTCGGCGCCGCGGCGGGCGAACAGGCCGACGGCGATCACGCCGACGATCTGGTTGATCTCGGATTCCAGCGCCACCGGGTCGGTGATGGCCAGGCCGGCCACGTCGAGCAGGTGCCCGCCGTTGTCGGTGACGAAGGGCTCGTCGCTGCCCGGCTTGGTGCGCAGGCGCGGCTGGCCGCCCAAGGCTTCCAGCTGGCGCGCCACGGCGGCGCGCGCCATCGGCACCACTTCCACCGGCAGCGGGAAGGTGCCCAGGGTCTGCACCAGCTTGGAACCGTCGGCGATGCAGACGAACTGCTTCGCGACCGAGGCCACGATCTTTTCGCGCGTCAGGGCCGCGCCGCCGCCCTTGATCATCGCGCCGCTGGCGTCGATCTCGTCGGCGCCGTCGACGTAGACCGAGATCGACTCGACGTCGTTCAGGTCGCGCACCTCGATGCCGTGACCGCGCAGGCGGCTTGCCGTGGCTTCCGACGACGCGACGGCGCCCTTGATGCGGTCCTTGATCTTGGCCAGCTCGTCGATGAAGAAGTTGGCGGTGGAGCCGGTGCCGACGCCGATGATTTCACCGTCGACAACGTAATCGATGGCGGTGCGGGCCACTGCCTGCTTGAGTTCGTCCTGGGTCATGATGTGGATAGCAGTAAAAGAATGCCGCCATTTTAGCGGATATGCACCCGCATCCTGCCAAAAAAAAGCCCCGCTCCTTCACGGAACGGGGCTCGTTACGGCTTCATGCGACGTCGATCAGGGTGCGGCGCCGAAGATGATGCCGACACCCGTCAGGTAGGGCGTCGGTACATTGCCGACCAGTTTGATGACGTAGTCACTGTTGCCGTCGATTATGCTATTGCCGGTGTCCACAACCAGGTAGGTGTCGTGGTTCTGGAACCCGACCACGAGTGCCTGCCCGAATTCGCCGTTCGTCTGGCTCTGATAGGCGTCGTTCAGCGCCATCACCAGCGCAGCACTCGACGCATCGGCCGGATTGGCGACGTTGTCGACGCGACCGATCCCCGTCGGCGCGCCGCCAAAGTCGAAGGTCTGGGGCAAGGTGTTCGCCGATGCCGTGGCAAAGGTCACGACGTCCATCCCCTTGTTCACAGTCGAATCGCCGCCGAGGTATTTCAGCGTATTCCGGCCGTGGCTGATATCGATCATGTCCGCCCCCTTTCCACCGGTGATCGTGTTCGTCCCGGCGCCGCCGTCCAGCGTATCGCTGCCGGCGCCGCCGTCCAGGGTATCGTTGCCGTTACCGCCATAAAACAGATCGTCGACGGGGGTGCCCATGAAGGTGTCGTCGCCATCGAAGCCCCAAGCATAAGAAAAGTAGGCGAAGCTGTCTCCCTCGTTCGTGCCGAGCATGTAGAAGGTCCCGTCCGGGTCGGGCAAGGTGTTGCCCGTGTCATCCTGCAACTGCACCACGCCCATGGTGAGGTTGTCCTGCGCGCCCAGCACGACGGTGAGGCCGGCCAGCGCGCCGCCCTGGGTCGTGGTGTAGACCCGGTGGTCGACATCCTCCGTCATGATGAGGTTGCCGCTGGACAGGCTGGTCACCTCCAGGCCCTGGGCGGTCGGCGTCACCGTCAGCGGCGGCATGGCGCTGTACGGACCGTCGATGTCGACGTTGACGGTATTGCCCTGGTTGCCGGCGGCATCGGTCACGCGCAACTGGAGGGCCAGGTCGGCCGCCGCCAGGTTCATGCCGTACAGCGTGATGGTATGCGCCGCCGTGTCCACGGCGTTCGCGCCCACGTCCAGCCAGCCGCCGCCGCCGTTCACCTGGTACTCGACCTTGTCGCCGGCGTCCACGCTGCCCTGGTAGGTAAAGACCACGTCGGCCTGCTGCAAGCTGGTGACGTTGGGCGCCGTGGTGTAGCCCTGCACGTGGTCGAAGGCCAGCTGCGCCGCCTCGGTGTCGAGCGTGAAGCCGAAGCTGGCGTCGGTGCCGGCGTTGCCGGCGGCGTCGAGCTGGTGCACCAGCACCGAATGGGTGCCGTTGCCGGTCACGTCCAGGCTGGACCGGCCTTCGACGACCGCATTGCCGCGCTGCCAGGCACCGCCGTCGAGCGAATACTCCCAGCTGCTGCCGCTGGCGCCGTCCAGACCGCTGACGATCAGCTGGCCCGCATTGGTCACCTTGTCGGTCGGGCTGGCGCCGCTGTCGAGCGCCAGCTTGACGGTCGGCGCCTCCGGTGCGGTGGTGTCCAGCGTGAACGCGAACGCGGTGGTGTCGCTGACGTTGCCGGCGGCGTCGATCGCGCGCACCGACAGCGTGGTCGTGCGGTTGCCGTCGTCGTTCAGGCGCGCCAGGGCCAGGTCGATGCCGTCGATGGCCACGCGGCCTTGGTCCTGGTCCAGCCGCAGGCCTTCGCTGCGCCAGCTGAAGCCATCGATGCTGTACTGCAGGCGCTCGCCCTGTGCCGGCCAGGCACCGGCATGGCTGAACGTGACCGTCACGATGGGCTGGTTGGTGATGTTGTCGGGCTGGGCGTCGGCGGCCGATTCCGTGACCTTCAGGAAGGTCAGCGTGCCGGCGTCGGGCGCGACGGCATCATAGACGATGGCGCGGCTGGCGACCGGGCCGGCATTGCCGGCTTCGTCGGCCACGCGCAGCATCAGGGTCGGGTTGCCGGTGACGTCCACGTTGTCGACGACGACCAGGTTGCGCTCGAAGAGCATGTCCTTCACCGACCAGGTCCGGCCGTTGTCGAGCGAGTACTCGACGTGCTCGCCGTCGGCCAGGGGCACCAGCAGGCCGGCGACCACGCGGGTCGTTGCCAGGTTGGTGGCCAGCGGGGCCTCGATGTTCTGGTCGCCGCCGAGGCCGTCGGACTGCTTGATGCCGACGATCATGATCGGCTGGGCCGGTGCATCGGTATCGACCGCGACGCTGCCGTCCAGCGCTACGCCGGCGAAGCCGTTGGCGGACAGCTGGTTGCCCGCCAGGTCGCGGATGGTGCCTTCGAGGACCGCGTCCTGCGCCAGTGCGAGGCTTGGGGTGCTCTGCCCCGCCTGCGGGACGTACTTGAAGACCAGGGTCGCGCTACCGCTGCCGCTCAGGTAGGTGGCGGTGCCGCCGTTGGCGAAATGGATGGCCGGGACATCGGCGCTCGCCGAGGCGTCGACGGTCACCGCGGCGTCGAAGGTCACGACCAGCTTGATGGCTTCCTGCAGCGCCAGCTTGCCGTCGTTCAGGCCGAAGCCGATCTGCCGGACGATCGGGGCTTCGAGGTCGACGGGTACCGGCTGCGGTTCCGGAGTCGGTTCCGGGGTCGGAATCGGTTCCGGGGTCGGAGTCGGTTCCGGGGTCGGGGTCGGTTCCGGGGTCGGAGTCGGTTCCGGAGTCGGAGTCGGTTCCGGGGTCGGGGTCGGAGTCGGTTCCGGGGTCGGAGTCGGCTCCGGCGCTGGCGTTGGCGCCGGAATCGGAGCTGGTGCCGGCACCGGCGCGGTCTGCACCGGCGGCGTCGGATATACCACCTCGACCGCGGCCGGCATGCCGCCGCTGCCCAGCGCGTCGACCACGTCGTGCAGGGTCGCGCTCGACGGCATCACCTCGAGCACCTTGTTCATGCTGCCGCCGCGCAGCAGCGATTCCAGCGTCGCCGGATCGCCGGCGGCGGTCTTGCCCAGGTCGGCCAGCGCCTGCAGCAGGTTGGCCGGCTCGGCCTGGCCGCGCGCGGTGGCGAACAGCGGCACCAGCCTGCCGCCGGCGCCGAGCGCCTCCACCACGGCCGGGGTGTCGTGGGCGACGTCGGCCAGCGTGACGGCGGCCTTGACCATGGCGGTGAGCTGGTCCTGGGTGGTAGCGGCGGTCACGGCCGCGACCAGGGTGCGGGCGGCTTCGATCGAGGCATAGCCGTCGTAGTCGAGGCCGGAACTGGCCACCGCTGCGGTGAAGTCGGACGCCGCCTGCGCGCGCAGTGCGGAAATCGTGACGTCGCTGCCCTGCGCGCCCTTCAGGATGTCCAGGGTCGCATTGACCAGCGTGGTGCGGCCGCTTTCGATGGCGGCGGTCCAGTACTGCAGGCCGGCCGCATCCGGCGCGCGGTTGAACAGCTGCTGGTAGATGGTGGCGACGCGGTCGGCAACGCTGTCGCTGCCAAAGCGGACGGTGGCTTCGGCGGACGTGGCGAAGGCGCCGGCAATGCCGCTGAAATCGCCGCCGGCCTGTTCGAGCTGTGCGGTCCAATAGTCGAGCCCGCCAGTGTCGGCTGGACGGCCGTAATAAGCCAGATAGAACGAGTTGACTACAGATTGGTAATTATTAGACAATTTTTATCTCTCTACAAAGATATATCACGCGTATGGACACCCACTAAACAAAGTATATCCATGTGGAAATTAAAATCCATATGTTGAGTAGGGGAAATGGAATTTCTGTCGTGTTTGTTCGACAAACGTGAATTGCCAGTCAACATCCATGGTCAAGGCGACAAAACGATCCGGGTCGGATCCGTGATACGGCATATAATTTTTCAACAAAAGAAACATGATGCCGCCCATGCTCCGTAAGCTCCGCATTCTTCCTTCTCTTCGGCGCGCCTTGCTGCCCGTCCTTGCCCTGGCCCTGACGCTGGCGCACGCCGCCGCCGACTTCGCCATGCCGGCGCCGCCCGGCCCGTTCCGCGTCGGCTTCCACGTCCGCCAGCAATACGACCGCGCCCGCGTCTACCTGCCACCGCGTAACCCGGTCACGGCGCAGGCCAGCGCCAGCGAGCGTTCGCGCCCGCTGCAGACCCTGGTCTGGTACCCGGCCATCGGCACGGGCAACGGCACCACCGGCGCGCCCATGGCCTACCGCGACTACCTGGCGACGGTGGCCACCGAGGAGGAATTCAGCCGCCCGCCGGACCAGGTGCGGCGCGTCACCGGGCGCATGGCGGCGATGGCGCACGGCGGGCCGGTACGTGCCCTGCGCGATGCGCCTGTGCGGCAGGGCAAGTTCCCGGTGGTGATCTACGCCCCCAGCCACAGCGCCTACGCCATCGAAAACGCCGACCTGTGCGAATTCCTGGCCAGCCAGGGCTATATCGTGATCGCCAGCGCCTCGCTCGGCCCGCGTTCGCACGCGATGACGGCCGATCTCGAAGGGGCGGAGGCGCAGGCCGCCGACATCGGTTTCCTGACCGGCTACGCGCACACGCTGGCGCAGGCCGACAGCGGCCGCATCGCCGTCGTCGGCCACGGCTGGGGCGCGCTGGCGGGCGTGCTGGCGGCCGCGCGCGACGACCGCATCCGCGCCCTGGTCAGCCTGGACGGGTCGCTGCGCGCCGCCTTCGACTACGTCAACGGCGGCCCGCGCGCCGCGCGCTACGTCACGCCGGAGCGCCTCGGCATTCCGCTGCTGTACCTGAGCCGGTTGCAGGACTCGGGCGCGCGCGGCGCGGCCGAGCAGGACGAGGTGGGCCCCGGCACCGACCTGCTGGCGCGCCTGCGCTATGCCGACATCTACCTGGCGACCATGGATGCCACCAGTCACCTCGATTTTTCGTCGTGGTCGCAGCGCATGGCGGCCGACGCCGGGTTCGAAGGACGCACGCGCGAACAGGCCGCGCGGGCCTACGGCGCGACCGCGCTCGTCATCCGGCGCTTCCTCGACGCCCGCCTGAGGAACGACGGCGAAGCGCGCCGCCTGCTGGACGCCGACCTGGCGGCGGCCGCGTCCAGCGGCGCGGCGCCGGCGGGGATGGTGTCGTTCGCCCTGCGCCGCGCGGCCGGCCCGGCGCCGACCATCGACACCCTGCTGGCGCAGCTCGGCGCGCAGGGCTTCGCCGGCATCGGCACGCTCTACGACCGCCTGCACGCGCAGAATCCGGAGCTCTCGCTCGATGCGCTGCAGGTGCGCGACTGGGGCATCAAGCTGCTGCGGGCGGGACGCGCTCAGGATGCCGCCCACGTGTTCGGGCTGGGCGTGCGCCTGTATCCGGAACGCTTCGATTTCCTGTACGACGGACTGGCGCAGGCGCAGGAGGCGGCGGGCGAGCGCGATGCCGCGATCGCCAACTACCGTCGCACGCTGGCGCTGGAACCGGCGCAGGCGCATGCGCGCGCGCGGCTGCAGGCACTGGGTGCGGCCCAATGAACGACGCGCATCCGCTCAGGCGGCGGGAAACACCAGCGTGAACCGCGTCTCCCCCGCATCGGAATGCGCCCGCGCCGCGCCGCCGTGCAAGTCCATGATGGCGCGCACGATCGACAGGCCCAGGCCGGTCGACCCTTCCGCCTCGCTGCGCGCGGGGTCGGCCCGGTAGAAGCGCTCGAACAGGTGTGCCAGGTGCTCGGGCGCGATCGGCGCGCCGCTGTTGGCGACGCTCAGTTCGGTGGCACCGGCGCGCGCCTCGGCGTGCAGGACGATGGTGCTGCCGGCGGCGGCGTAGCGCACCGCGTTCGACACCAGGTTGGCCAGCGCGCGCCGCAGCAGCGCCGGATCGGCCAGCACGGCGGCGTCCCCGCTGCATGCCAGGCGCAGGCCGCGCTCCTCGGCCATGCCTTCGTAGAAACCGCTCATCTTTTCGAGTTCGTCCAGCGCGCGCAGGGGCTGGCGCGCCAGCACCACCTCGTCCTGGCCGGCGCGCGCCAGGAACAGCATGCTTTCGATCATGCGCGCCAGCCGTTCCAGTTCCTCGATGTTGGACGCGATCAGCTGCTCGTACTCGGCGGCGCTGCGCGGCTGCGCCAGCATCACCTGGCTCTGGCCGAGCAGGTTGGTGACCGGCGTGCGGAACTCGTGCGCCAGGTCGGCGGAAAACCCGGACAGGCGCGCATAGCCTTCCTGCAGCCGGCCCAGCATCGCGTTGAAGGCGTCCACCAGCGGCCGCAATTCCGACGGCGCCGCCTCGACCTCGAGCCGCCGCCCCAGCGTGCCGGGCCGCACCAGCGCCGCGTGCTCGGCCACCACGCGCAGGGGCCGCAGCCCGCGCCGCAGCAGCAATACCGCGAGCAGGGCCGCGGCCAGCGCGCTGACCGCGGCGGCGGCGGCGATGCGCGCGCGGTAGCGGGCGAACATCGCGCTGCGCTCGCCGTAGGCGCGCGCCACCACCACCGTTATCGGCCTGCCGTCCAGGCGCGCGCCGCCGGCCACCACCCTGCCCGGCTCGCCCTCGCGCGTCGTCCAGCCGGCAAGCGCGCCGTGGTCCGGCGCCGTCCCGGCCGCGGGCGGCACCGGATAGCGTTCGCCACTGGCATTGATGTCGGCCAGCACGGTGCCGTCCGCCGCGATGAAACGCACCAGCGAATTCTCCTGCCCGCTCATGGTGTCGCGGAACAGTTCCGGCTGGCCGCGCAACAGGTCGGCCGCGCCCGGACGGCCGAGCAGGATCTGCACCTGGCGCAGCTTGCCCAGCAGCTGGACGTCGTCGCGCCGTTCGATCTCGCCGACGAAGGCGCGGTACAGGTAGGTGCCGAGGCCGGCCGCGGCCAGCACGACCACCAGCACGAACATGGCGCCGATGCGCAGCGCCAGCGAGTGCCGTAGCCCGCCCCTCACGCGGCCGGCCCCGGCTGCGCCTCGCACACGTAGCCCATGCCGCGCCGCGTGTGGATCAGTTTCTGCTCGAACGGGTCGTCGAGCTTGCGCCGCAGGCGCCGCACCGCGGCGTCGATGACGTTGGTGTCGCTGTCGAAATTCATGTCCCATACCTGGGACGCGATGAGGTAGCGCGACAGCACCTGGCCCTGGCGCCGCGCCAGCAGGTGCAGCAGGGCGAATTCCTGCGCCGTCAGGACAATGGCCTGGCCGCCGCGGCGCACGCGCCGCCGCAGCACGTCGATCTCCATGTCGCCGATGCGGATCAGTTCTTCCTCGCGCGCCGGGCCGCGCCGCAGCAGGGTGCGGATGCGCGCCACCAGCTCGACGAAGGCGAAGGGCTTGACCAGGTAGTCGTCGGCGCCCAGCTCGAGGCCGCGCACCCGGTCCTGCACTTCGTCGCGCGCGGTCAGGAACAGCACCGGGATCTGTTCGGTCGCCGGGTTGGCGCGCAAGGCTTCCAGCACCTGCCAGCCGTCCATGCGCGGCAGCATGACGTCGAGCACGACCAGGTCGATCTCGCCTTCGAACGCGATCGCCAGGCCGTCGCGCCCGTTGCGCGCCAGCCGGATGGCGAAGCCGGATTCGGCCAGGCCGCGCTGCAGGTAGTCGCCGGTCTTCGGCTCGTCTTCGATTACAAGGATGGCCATGTGCGGGAAAGCGGGAAAAACACCCATTCTATGCCGCTTCGGGGCTGCCCAACATGACGAAATTATCATCTGGCGGTCAGGTGCGCGTGGATGGGCCAATGCCAGAATGGCCGCCAACCTGAAGCCACCGAGGACCACATGCACAAACCAAACATCATCCTGCCGCCCCTGCTCGCCCTGCTGGCGGCACTGGCCCTGCCGGCGGGTGCCGCGCCGCTGCGCCAGCAGTCCGACCTGACGCTGGACGGCGCCAACCGCCTGGCCGGCGGCGCCATCGATGCCTGCCGCCGCCAGGGCCGTGCCGTCGTGGTCGCCGTGCTCGACCGCGGCGGCAACCTGGTGGCGCTGCAGCGCGCGGACGGCGTCGGCCCGCACAACACCGAGGCCAGCCGGCGCAAGGCCTATACCGCCCTGTCGACGCGCACGCCCACGCTGGACCTGGCGCGCAAGGCCCAGGCCGAGCCCGACGCCCGCAACCTGGCGACCCTGCCCGAACTGCTGCTGCTGGGCGGCGGCGTGCCGCTGCTGGCGCATGGGGAACCGGTCGGCGCCATCGGCGTTGCCGGCGGCGGCGGCGCGGCCAACGACCATGCCTGCGCCCTGGCCGCCATCGGCACCCTGCCCGAACTCGACCCGCCCGTCCGCTGAACTTTCACCTTTTGAACGACTGAACCGACAAGGAAAACACCATGCAATCGATCAAACCGCTCGTCCTCGCCTGCGCCCTCGCCGCCGGCGCCCCCGTCATGGCCGCCGCGCCGAATCCGCTGAGCGTCCACGTGCTGGATTTGCAAAGCGGCCAGCCGACCGCCGGCATCCGCGTGCGGCTGGAGCAGCGCGCCGGCGAACAATGGCGCGAACTGGCCGCCGGCGTCACCAACGAACAGGGCCGCATCCCGGCGCTCTACCCCGAGGGCAAAACGGTGGCGCCCGGCCCCTACCGCATCGTCTTCGAGACCGGCGAGCACTATGCGCGCAAGGGCCAGCCGACCTTCTTCCCGCGCATCCCGGTCGAGTTCACGATGGACGCGGCCACGGTGCACTACCACGTGCCCCTGCTGCTGAGCCCCTTCGGCTATTCGACCTACCGCGGCAATTGATGAGTAACTGAGGGCCCGCGCACGCCAGAGCGCGTCAATACGCAAAAAATGTGGATTGCTGTATAATTTTTTTGTATAGACAAATTGACTATCTGGCTCACAAGAACATGGCGCACGATGTACTCATTGCAACTCGAGTAGATCACGTTCCCGCACCCGCTGCGCGAACGTTGTTTTCCCATGCTCGCAACCTTGCCCGGCTTTCCTGAGCTCGGCAACGGCCTTTCTCGCTGCTTGCCGAGCTCACACAACGATTCGGAGTCGCCTGCCCGACGGCAGGCGATATGTCATCCCGTCCCTCCGGACACAAGCTGGGTGTGAACAATGAAATCAATCTGGAAAACCAAACGCATGGGGAGCGTCGTGCTTCCCGAACGCCGCCGCCTGAACTTTCGTTCGGCAAGTGAACTGATCGCGCGCCGCAGGCGCCTTCGCAAGCAAGTCGGTGCCGGCCTGGCCCTGCTCGTCGGCGTCGGCGTGCTGCTCATCGAGTTTTAATGCTGGCCCGCCCAGCCATGAGGAACCCCATGCTCCCGAACATCATCATGTCGTCGGTCGATGCCAACCGCGTCGAACTGCTGCTGGAAACGCTCGCGCCGGGTCACGGCGCCCACGCCGAGGCCCTGCTGAACGAGCTCGCGCGCGCCGAGATCGTCGAACCGCCGGACATGCCGCCGCGGGTCGTCACCATGAACTCGACCGTCCGCTTCGTCCTGCGCGGCGTCGAGGGCGAATGGTGCCGCACGCTGGTGTATCCGAAGGACGCCGCCCGCGGCGGCGACGCGCTCTCCATCCTGACGCCGGTAGGCAGCGCCCTGCTCGGCCTGGCGGAAGGCGACATCATCGAATGGGCCGGTCCCGACGGCCGGCACATCACCGTCGAGGTGCTGGAAGTCACCTACCAGCCCGAACGGGCCGGCGATTTCCACCTGTAGTGCCCATGTAGTGCCAGCCCCGGCAAGGCGTCAACGGACTTGCCGAGGCAGCAGCGCGGCCAGGATGCCCAGCAGCGGCAGCCACGCCGCCGCGCGGAATACCGTCTCGACGCCGTGCACGTCGGCGACGTGGCCCATCGCGGCCGCGCCGATGCCGCCCACCCCGAACATCAATCCGAAGAAGATCCCCGCGACCATGCCCACCTTGCCGGGCACCAGTTCCTGCGCGAACACAACGATGGCCGAGAACGCCGACGACATCACCAGCCCGATGACGACGCTCAGGACGCCGGTCCAGAACAGGTTCGCATAGGGCAGCGCCAGCGTGAACGGCGCGGCTCCCAGGATCGACACCCAGATCACGCGCCTGGCCCCGATGCGGTCGCCGATCGGCCCGCCGGCGAAGGTGCCGGCGGCGACCGCCGCCAGGAACAGGAACAGGTAGACCGGCGCCTGCCCGGGCGCCACCCCGAACTTGTCGATCAGGTAGAAGGTGTAGTAGCTCGACAGGCTCGCCATGTAGATGTACTTCGAGAACACCAGCAGCGCCAGCACGGCCAGGGCGCCGCGCACGCGGCCGCGCGGCAAGCCCGGACCCGCGTGCGCATCCGCCGCGGGCGCCGCGGAAGCCAGCAGCCTGCCGTACCAGCGGCCGATCCCGGCCAGCACCAGCACCGCCACCAGCACCAGCGGCAGGCACCAGGCGATGCCGCCCTGCCCGCGGCCGATCACCACGGCCGCCGCCAGCAGCGGCCCGAGCGCCGTGCCCAGGTTGCCGCCGACCTGGAACAGCGACTGGGCAAATCCGAAGCGCCCGCCCGAGGCCAGCCGCGCCACGCGCGAGGCTTCCGGATGGAAGGTCGAGGAACCGACGCCGATCATGCCGGCCGCGAGCAGCAGCATGCCGAAGCCGCTGGCGACCGACAGCAGGCCGACGCCGGCCAGCGTGACGCACATCCCGGCCGGCAGCAGGAAGGGCATGGGACGCCGGTCGGTGCAGGCCCCGATCCATGGCTGCAGCAGCGAGGCGGTGCACTGGAAGGTCAGCGTGATCATGCCGACCTGGGTGAAGCTCAGCGCCAGGTCTTCCTTCAGCATCGGGTAGAGCGCGGGCAGCACTGCCTGCACGCAGTCGTTCAGCAGGTGGACGAAGGACATCGACAGCAGGATATGCAGCAGGGTGCCCTGCTGTGCCTGGGAGCGGCTGGAAGCGTTGGAAGCGTTGGAAGCGTTCATGTGCGGTCCGGGATGAAAGTCATGGGTTCGATGGATTCGATGGATTCGCCGGCGCCGGCTAGTCGTCGATCTCCGGCGCCGCCGCGCCGGGCGCCGCGATCACGTCGGAGACCGGCGCGTCGGGTGCGGTGTTCGAGGACTGCAGCACCGTGGAGGCGATGCCCACGAACGCCGGCGCCGCCACCTGCCCGCCGTAGTGCGAACGGCCGCCGGGCTCGTCGATCATGATCGCCACGATGAAACGCGGCGCCGACATCGGCACCATGCCGACGAAGGAAGCGATGTACTTGCGCGGAAAGACATAGCGTCCGTTTTCCGCCTTGTAGGCGGTGCCGGTCTTGCCGCCGACCCGGTAGCCGGGAATGCGGCCCCCGCGGGCGGTGCCGTTGACGACCACGTTCTCGAGCATCGTGCGCATCGCCTGCGCGGTGGCCGGCGCGATGACCTGCACGCCCGCGGGAACGGCGGCGCGTTTTTCCAGGGTCAGCGGAATGACCTTGCCGTCGCCGGCGAAGATCGTGTAGGCGCGCGCCAGCTGGAGCAGCGAGACGGCGATGCCGTTCCCGTAGCTCATGGTCGCCTGCTCGATCGGCCGCCAGGCCCTGTAGGGACGCACCCGCCCGGCGGCCGCGCCCGGGAAACCGAGCTGCGGCGGCTGGCCGAAGCCGAGCTTCGTGAACATCGTCCACATGTCGCGCGGCGCCATGCCCAGGGCGATCCTGGCGGTGCCGATGTTCGAGGAATAGCGCAGCACGTCGCTGACGCTGATCAGCCCATGCGCGCTGGTGTCCGAGATCGGCGCGCCGTTGATCACGAAGCGCCCGTTGCCGGTATCGATCGGCGTGGCCGGCGTGACCTTGCCCGTGTCGATGCCGAGCGCCACCGTGAACGGCTTGAGCACCGAGCCCGGCTCGTAGATGTCGGTGATCGCCTTGTTGCGCAGCGCGCTGCCCTTGAGGGCGGCCGCGGCGTTCGGGTCGTAGCTCGGATAATTGGCGAGCGCCAGGATCTCCCCGGTGCGGGCGTCGACGACGATGGCGCTGCCGGCTTTCGCCTGGAAGGTCTCGACCGCCTGCTTCACCTCCTTGTAGGCGGCATACTGTATCTGGCTGCTGATCGACAGCACGTGGTCGGTGCCCGCCCGCGGCGCCACGAATACCCCGTTGTCCTCGATTACGTTCCCCAGCCGGTCCCGGATCACCCGGCGCGCGCCCTGCTGCCCGCGCATGTCCTCGTCATGGGCCAGCTCGATGCCTTCCAGCCCCTTGCCTTCGCGCCCGACGAAGCCGACCACATGGCTGGCCACCGCGCCCTGCGGATAGACGCGGCGCGATTCGCCGGTGAAGCCGACGCCGCGCAGTTTCAGCGCCGCCACCCGGCGCGCCAGCGCCGGTTCGACCTGGCGCTTGAGATAGACGAAATGCCGGCCCGAGTCGATCCTGGTTCGCAGCGCCGCGGCGTCCATGCCGAGCAGGCCGGCCAGGCTGCCCAATTCCGCCGGCGTGGCGGCGCGCAGGTCTTCGGGAATCGCCCACACCGTGGTGGCCGGCACCGAGGTGGCCAGCATGGCGCCGTTGCGGTCGAGGATGCGCCCGCGGATGCCCGGCAGTTCCAGGGTGCGCGCATAGCGTTGGGCCCCCTGCTGCTGCAGGAAACCGCCGGTGCAGACCTGCAGCCACACGGCCCGGCAGGCGAGCAGCAGGAAGGCGGCCGCCAGCGTGAATTGCAACAGGCGCGAGCGCCAGAGCGGCAGGCCCGGCGCCAGCAAGGGGTTGGCGGCAAACGGCCGGCCGCTGCGGACCGCCACGCGCCGGCGCCGGGCCAGGCGCGACAGCATGCGGTGCAAGCCTTGTTGCGCGATCATCGGCATGGGCGCACCTTGTCCTTGCATGGCGCGCCGGGCAGCTCGCCGGGCCGGGCGAGCAGATAAGCGTCGAGCGCCTTGCGCACGATGGGTCCTGCCACCGCCGAGCCCCAGCCCGCGTTCTCGACCACCACGGCGATCGCGATCCGGGGCTTGCCGGCCGGGGCGAAGGCCGTGAACAGCGCGTTGTCGCGCAGGTGCTCGGGCGTCGCGTGGTGGTTGTACTTGGCACCTTTCAGGCCGACCACCTGGGCGGTGCCGCTCTTGGCGCCGGCAAGGTAGCCGGCATGGCGGAACACCTTGTAGCCCGTGCCCTTTTCGTCGGTGGTCACGCCGACCATGGCGCGCTTGATGACGTCGATGTTTTCCTGCTTCAGCGGGATGCGGCCGGAGGGCGCCGGCACTGCCGGCACGCGCCGGTGGCCCGCGCCGTCTTCCAGCAGCCTGACCAGGTGCGGACGCATGACCACGCCGTCGTTGGCCAGGGTCGCCACCGCGTGCGCCAGCTGCAGCATGGTGTAGCTGTTGTAGCCCTGGCCGATGGACACGGAAATCGTATCGCCGCCGACCCACTTGCCGGCGGCCGGGTTGCGCCGGAAGCGCGCGCGCTTCCACTGCTGCGACGGCAGCACCCCGCCCTTCTCGTGCTCGAGGTCGATGCCGGTCGGCTTGCCGAAGCCGAACTGGCCCATGAAGCCGCTGATCGCATCGATGCCCATGTCGTTGCCGAGCTGGTAGTAATAGGTGTCGCAGGACATCTCGATCGAGCCGGCCATGTCGACGTAGCCATGGCCGCCGGGTTTGTCGTCGTTGAAGCGGTGCCCGCCCAGCATGTAGAAGCCGGTGTCCTTGATGCCCTGCTCGGGGCGGCGCTTGCCGAGTTCCAGCGCGGCCAGCGCCATGAAGGGCTTGAAGGTCGACCCCGGCGGATAGGTGCCGGACAGCGGACGGTTCATCAGCGGCCGGTCGGGCGAGGTGTTCAATTCGTTCCAGCGCTGGGCATCGATGCCGTCGACGAACAGGTTGGGGTCGAACCCGGGGCGCGACACGTAGGCCAGCACGTCGCCGGTCCCGGGTTCGATCGCGACCAGCGCGCCGCGGCGCTTGCCGAAGGCTTCCTCGACCACCTTCTGCAATTCGATGTCAATCGACAGCACCAGGTTTCTGCCCGGCGTCGGCGGCGTGCGCGCCAGCATGCGGACCGCGCGCCCGCCGGCGGTGCGCTCGACTTCCTCGTAGCCGGTATGGCCGTGCAGCTGCTTTTCGTAGCTCTTCTCGATGCCTTCCTTGCCGATGTGGTCGGTGCCGGTGTAGTTGGAGGCGTCGTCGCCGGCCTCGATCGCCGCGGCCTCTTTCGGGTTGATGCGGCCGATGTAGCCCAGCACGTGCGAGGCGACCTCGCCAAGCGGGTAGTGGCGGAACAGGCGCGCCTGCACTTCCACGCCGGGGAAGCGGAAACGCTGCGCGGTGAAGCGGGCGACTTCCTGGTCGCTGAGGCGGGTACGGATCGGCACGCTGGCAAGGTTCTTCGACTCCGTCATCAGGCGCTTGAAGCGCTTGCGGTCCTTCGGCTCGATGACGACCAGCCTGGCCAGCTCGTCGATCACGGAATCGAGGTCGGCTTCCAGCCTGGACGGCGTGATCTCGAGCGTGTAGGCCGAGTAATTGCTGGCCAGGACCACGCCGTTGCGGTCGAGGATCAGGCCGCGGCTGGGCACGATCGGCAGCAGCGCGATGCGGTTGCCTTCGGCCTGGGCCAGGTAGCGCTCGTGCATCACGACTTGCAGCCACACCCAGCGCGCCACCAGCATGCCGGAAGACAGGAGGACGCATCCCAGCAGCAGCCCGAGGCGCATGCGGAAATCGCGGCGCTCATCCTGGCTGTTTCTGATGTCGGGTGCGGCATGGTTGTTCCTCGGACGAATGAAAAGACGACTTGTTGGTTTCAGCAAAACGATGGATCGGCAGCACGTGGAAAGCCGCACCGGCGATGCGGGCAGCGCCAGTGGGATTCCGGTTCAGGACAGGGAAACGGCAAGGCGGCCGTCGCCACGCATGGCGGCGCGGTGCTTGCGCATCGATGTGGCGCACTGTACCTTAGACGGTCCAGGAGGTTTAACGCTAATCGGCCATGAAACATCTCGAAACGGACATGCCATCGACCATGCTGCAGGAGTTGCGCGCACTGCGCACCCTGCCGCGCCCGGTGTACGGGCACGTGCTCGGCCTAGCCAACCACGCGATCGGACAACGGCACCGCCATCCCTGGGGGCAGCTGTCGTATGCCGCGCACGGCGTGATCGAAGTCATCACGGATACCGGCCGCTACATCGCACCGCCCCTGCACGCGGTCTGGGTGCCGGCCGGCGCCGCGCATGCGGTGCGGCGCTTCGAGGGCACCGAGATCCGCAGCCTGTACATTGCCCCGGCGGCCTTCGCGCCGGGCCAGGATTGCAGGGTGATCGGCGTGACGCCGCTGCTGCGCGAGCTGATCCGGACATTCGGCGAATATCCGGTCGAGTACGACGAAAGCGGCGCGCAGGGACGGCTGGTCGGCGTCATGCTGGACCAGCTTGCCGCCGCGCCGGAAGTCGACCTGGCGATTCCCTGGCCCAGCGACCCGCGCCTGCGAAAAATCTGCCGTGAATTGCGTGCCCACCCGCAGCACGGCACGACCCTGCAAGCCTACGCGCGCCGCCTGGCACTGTCCGACAAGACCCTGAGCCGCTTGTTCCTGCAGCAGACCGGGCTGACCTTCCGGGCCTGGCGCCAGCGCATGCGCATCCTGGCCGCCATGCCCCTGCTGGAACGCGGCGACCGCGTCACCGACGTTGCCATCGCCTGCGGCTACGACAGCATGTCGGCCTTCATCGCCGCGTTCCGCTGGTTCGCCGGCATGACGCCCGGCGAGTTCTTCAGGCGCGCCTAGCCGCTCAGCCGGCCGGCGCGCGGCAGCCGTAGGCGTGCTGGCCTTCGCGCTCGCCGTCCGCGATCTGGTGCACGAGCGTACTGCCGTCCGGCTGCCTGGCCAGGCAGAAGCGCGCCACATATGCCAGCGGCATCGCCTTGCCCCTGGCGGGACGGGTCTCGATGTGCAGGTAATAGACCTTGCCCGTTTCCAGCTCGGCGGCCTGGGTGCGCGGCAGCGAAGCCACCCGGCCGCCATAGGGCACGCACATCGCCCCGCTCAGCGGGAAGCTGCGCCCGACCGGCAGGCTCATCTTCCACAGCAGGCGCGCGCCGTCGGACACCGACACCGCGCGGAAATCGGGCGTGCCCAGCTTTTCCTCGCGCGCGCCGATCGTGAAGCAGGGGCCGCCGCGCGGACCTTCGCGCACCTCGGCCTCGCCGATGCGGGCGGCGGTGGAGCGCGGCAGCGCCGCCAGTGCGGTCAGCGCCAGCAGCGTGCCCGGGATCAGCATACGGGTGTTCATTGATTGCCTCGCAGAAAGATCAAACGCAAGGCAGAAGCGTACGTTGGCGCGGCCGTCAAACCTTGACGTTGCGCAAACCCAAGCTAGACAGGAATGCGGACCAGCCTGCGTGCGGGCCCCTGCGGCAGGTTCGCCACATCGGCGGTGTTCGCGAGGAAGCCGGCCAGTACGCGTTCGTACAGGTCCAGCCGCTGCGCATAGCGGCGCTGGCGCATCACGCGCGGCTTGTGCATGTATTTCAGCGCGAAGTAATCGGCCAGCAGGTCGCCCTGGGCTTCCATGTTGTAGTCGGCCAGGGTGGCGTCTTCACGCAGGTCATAGCGGTAGGACAGGCCAAGGCGGATGGCGCCGCGCAGCCTGACCGGATAGCCGAGCTGGTGCTGCCAGACGTGCACCATCTCGTGCATGAACCAGTGGACGGTGAGCGGGTCGCCCGCGGTGTAGTCGGGCAGGAAGCAGGTGTGGTGGAAGTAGATGCTGCCGTTGGGCGTCATCGCGCAGTTCTTCGGCTGCAGGCCGAGCGGCAGGTAGGGCCGGTTGTGCACCCGTACCCTGGCGTAATCGATGGCGTCGCCGAACAGCAGCGACGCCATGCCGATTTCATCTGGCGTGAGCCCGCGCGTCAGGCGACGCATGCGGCCTTGACGCTTATGCCGGCTGGCGCAGCGCGGCCGCCGAGCGCGCCAGCTCGGTGATCAGGTCCCAGTCGCCGGCCTTCATCGCGTCCGCCGGGGTCAGCCAGGAGCCGCCCACGCAGGCCACGTTCTTCAGCGCCAGGAACTGCGGCGCGGTCTCGATCGAGATGCCGCCGGTCGGGCAGAAGGTCACGTCCGGCAGCGGACCGCCGATCGCCTTCAGCATGCCGACGCCGCCCGCCGGCACCGCCGGGAACAGTTTCAGCTGCTTGAAGCCGGCTTCGCGCGCCACCATCACTTCGGACGGGGTCATGCAGCCCGGCAGCAGCGGCAGGCCGCTCGACTTGGCCGCGTCGATCAGCGCCGGGGTCAGGCCCGGCGACACGCCGAACACCGCGCCGGCGTCGCGCGCCTGGGCGAACTCTTCCGGCTGGGTGAGGGTGCCGACGCCGACGATCGCGCCTTCGATCCGGGCCATGTCGCGGATCGCCTGCAGGCCGTGCCTGGTGCGCAGCGTTACTTCCAGCACGCGGATGCCGCCCGCGACCAGGGCCTTGGCCAGCGGCACGGCGTGGTCCGGGTCGTCGATCGCGATGACCGGGATCACGCTCGCCGAGCGCATGATATCAAGCAGGTTCATATTCGTACTCATCGTCATAGTCAGTGCGCTCACTTGTTTTTACGGAACAGGAAATCTTCGTCGGAACCCGGCATGATCTCGCCGCTGTCGGTGCCCTCGTGCAGCGGCACGGTGGTGTCGCGCGGCGACGGCAGCGGGAAGTGGGCGGCGCCCTCTTCCGCGGCGCTGACCGACTTGCGGAACACGTCGAACAGCTCGCGACCCATGCCGATGTGGCTCGAGCTCAGGTCGGCGGTGGCCATCTTGCGCGATGCCCAGACGTCGGCCGGCACCAGCGCTTCCAGCGTGCCCTGGGTGGCGTCGACACGGATGATATCACCGTCGCGCACCAGGCCGAGCGGACCGCCGGCCAGGATCTCCGGCGACACGTGGATCGCGGCCGGCACCTTGCCCGACGCGCCCGACATGCGGCCGTCGGTGACCATGGCGACGTGGTGGCCGGCGTCCTGCAGGTTGGCCAGCGCCGGGGTCAGCGCGTGCAGTTCCGGCATGCCGTTGGCGCGCGGACCCTGGAAGCGGATCACGGCGACGAAGTCGCGGTTCAGGCTGCCGGCCTGGTAGGCGTGCATGAAGTCTTCCTGCGAATCGAAGGTCAGTGCCGGCGCCTCGACGATGTGGTGTTCCTTCTTGACCGCCGAGATCTTCATCACCGCGCGGCCCAGGTTGCCCTGCACCAGGATCAGGCCGCCATTGTCGCTGAACGGATTGGTGTGCGGACGCAGGACCGCCTCGTCGCCGCTCTGTTGCGGCAGGTCCTTCCAGACCACGTTGTCGTTCTCGTCCAGGAACGGTTCCTTGCAGTGCTTGCGCAGGCCGTGGCCGAGGATGGTGTTGACGTCGTCGTGGGCGAAGCCGCCGTCCAGCAGTTCGCGGATGACGAAGGCCGGGCCGCCGGCGGCCTGGAAGTGGTTCACGTCGGCATCGCCGTTCGGATACACGCGCGCCAGCAGCGGCACCACTTTCGACAGCTCGTCGAAGTCGTTCCAGTCGACCACGATGCCGGCCGCGCGCGCGATGGCGATCAGGTGCATGGTGTGGTTGGTGGAGCCGCCGGTGGCGTGCAGCGCGGCGATGGCGTTGACGATGGATTTTTCATCGACGATGTGGCCGATCGGCATGTACTCGCCGCCCTGCTGCGAAATCTTGACGGCATGCTGGGCCGCGGCGCGGGTCAGCGCATCGCGCAGCGGGGTGCCCGGCGTGATGAAGGCGGCGTTCGGCAGGTGCAGGCCCATCATTTCCATCAGCATCTGGTTGCTGTTGGCGGTGCCGTAGAAGGTACAGGTGCCGGCGCCGTGGTAAGCCTGGGCTTCGCCCTCGAGCAGTTCCTCGCGCGTGGCCTGGCCTTTCGCGTAGCGCTGGCGCACCGCGGCCTTTTCCTTGTTCGAGATACCGGTCGTCATCGGGCCGCCCGGCACGAAGATGCCCGGGATGTGGCCGAAGTGCAGCGCGCCGATCAGCAGGCCCGGCACGATCTTGTCGCAGATGCCGAGGTACAGGCTGGCGTCGAACATGTTGTGCGACAGCGCGATGGCGGTCGACATGGCGATGGTGTCGCGCGAGAACAGCGACAGTTCCATGCCCGGCTGGCCTTGCGTCACGCCGTCGCACATGGCCGGCACGCCGCCCGCGAACTGGGCCACGGCGCCGACTTCGCGCACGGCTTCCTTGATCACCTTCGGGAAGTATTCGAACGGCTGGTGCGCCGACAGCATGTCGTTGTACGACGACACGATCGCCACCGACGGCTGCTTCTGTTCGCGCAGCTTGAGCTTGTCGTTGGCCGGGAATGCGGCGAAGCCGTGTGCCAGGTTGGTGCACGCCAGCGTACCGCGCTGCACGCCTTTCACGCGCGCGGCGTCCAGATGCGCCAGGTAGGCCTGGCGCGACGGACGGCTGCGCTGGATGATACGTTGGGTCACCTTCTCTACGACGGGATGCACCATGATCGTTCCTTATGAATTAGATTCCTGAAATTTTACTACAAAAAGGAAATGGGCGCATGCCGGTAGCCGGTTTCGGGTGAATGTCCCGTGATCTCGAGGGTGACGCGTGGAAGGGAAACCCGTCCACGCCACGGTTGAGCCCATCCGCGACCGTCGCGTCGTGGCAGGCCGGACGACTGTGCCGTCGATGCGCCCAGCCGGCTCGCGCACCGCTCCACACCGGAAAACGGCATCGGAACGGCGTTTTTATGTAGTGAATTTACGCCCGCATCCTGTATTATTCGATAATCTGCACAAAATGACATCATACCGTCCATCACCATGCGCCAACCATCCCTGACCAGCACCACCTCGTACCAGGCTCTCCGCAACCACGCCGCCAAAGCCAAGGACTGGCAGATGCGCGATCTGTTCGCGGCCGACCCCCAGCGCTTCGAGCGGCTCTCCGCGGAAGCCGCCGGGCTGTTCCTAGACTATTCAAAAAACCGTCTGGATGGGCGCACGCTTGAATTGCTGAAAGCACTGGCGCAGGAGCGCGGCGTCGAGCGCCTGCGCGATGCCATGTTCAATGGCGACAAGATCAACCTGACCGAAAACCGCGCCGTCCTGCACACCGCCCTGCGCGCGCCGCGCGACAAGGGCCTGACCCTGGACGGCCAGGATATCGGCAAGGACGTGCACGACGTGCTGGCGCGCGTGAAGACCTTCACCGATGCCGTGCGCAACGGCGACTGGCTCGGCCACACCGGCAAGCCGATCACCGACGTCGTCAACGTCGGCATCGGCGGTTCCGACCTCGGCCCGAAGATGGTCTGCCTGGCGCTGCGCCAGTTCGCGCACCCGCGCCTGGCCATGCATTTCGTCTCCAACGTCGACGGCCACGACATGGACGCGGCACTGTCGCGCGTGAACCCGGAAACCACCCTGTTCATCATCGCCTCGAAGACCTTCACCACGGCCGAGACCATGATGAACGCGAACACGGCCCGCGCCTGGTTCCTGCAGCATGCCCCCGCTCAGTTGGGTGAACAGGCGCTCGCCAAACACTTCGTGGCGGTGTCGACCAACGTCGAAGCCATCAAGGCCTTCGGCATCGATCCGCAGAACATGTTCCCGTTCTGGGACTGGGTCGGCGGCCGCTACTCGGTGTGGTCGGCGATCGGCCTGCCGGTGGCGCTGTGCGTCGGCTTCGGTTACTTCTCCGACTTCCTGGCCGGCGCCCACGCCATGGACGAGCACTTCCGCAGCGCCCCGATCGAACAGAACCTGCCGATGATCCTGGGCCTGGTCGGCTTCTGGAACCGCGAGTTCCTCGATTGCGGCTCGGTCTCGATCGCGCCCTACCACCAGGACCTGAACCGATTCCCGGCCTACCTGCAGCAGCTCGACATGGAAAGCAACGGCAAGCGCGTCACGCGCGCCGGCGACGCCATCGACTACGCCACCGGCCCGGTGATCTGGGGCGACGTCGGCACCAACGGCCAGCACGCCTACTTCCAGCTGCTGCACCAGGGCACCGACATCACGCCGATCGACTTCATCGCCGCCCTGCGCCCGGCCCACGAATTCCACAACCACCACGCGGCGCTGCTGGCCAACTGCTTCGCCCAGTCGGAAGCCTTCATGAAGGGCAAGACGATCGAGGAAGTGCGCCAGGACCTGCAAGGGATGGACGCGGCCGAGATCGAGCGCCTGGCGCCGCACAAGACCTTCCCCGGCAACCGCCCGAGCAACACCATTCTGGTGGAATACCTGACCCCGGCCACGCTGGGTGCACTGATCGCGCTGTACGAGCACAAGGTCTTCGTGCAAGGTGCCTTGTGGGACGTGAACAGCTTCGACCAGTGGGGCGTCGAGCTGGGCAAGGTGCTGGCCAAGAAGATCGAGGCCGAACTGACGGGCGAAGCCCAGCCGGCCGGGCACGACAGCTCGACCAACGGCTTGATCGCGCGTGCCAAGGCCGCCGTATAAATTAGCTACCTGATCTTATCCATGAAGACAGAAAAAATCACGATCGTGCACGACGCGCCGATGCAGGTCGGCGAATCCCCGGTATGGCACGCGGTCGAATCCGCGCTGTACTGGGTCGACATCAACGGCCGCATGGTGCACCGCCTGCACCCGGCCAGCGGCAAGCACTCGTCCTGGGAGATGGCGACGGAACCGTCGGCCCTCGCGGTCGACGTCGACAACAACCTGGTGGTGGCCACCCGCGCCGGCTTCGTCTACCTGGACACGACCAGCGGCGACATCGAAGACATCGCGCCCGCGCCCTACGACACCGGCAAGGTGCGCTTCAACGACGGCCGCGTCGACCCGGCCGGCCGCTTCTGGGTGGGCACCATGTACGAGCCACGCGACCAGGCGCTGGCCGAGATGTACGTGCTGGACAAGGGAGAATTGCGCCAGGCCTGGGCGGGCGGCATGACCAATTCCAACGGCCTGGCCTGGAGCCCGGACGGCAAGACCATGTTCCACGCCGACACCACCACCCACCGCGTGGATTGCTACGACTACGACGTCGACGAAGGCACGGTGTCCAACCGCCGCAACCTGGTCACCTTCGAGGCCGACAAGACCTCGGGCACCTACGGCGGCCGCCCCGACGGCGCGGCGATGGACAGCGAAGGCAACTACTGGGTCGCGATGTTCGAAGGCGGCCGCCTGCTCAAGCTGTCGCCCACCGGCGAACTGCTGCAGCAGATCGACCTGCCGCTGCGCTGCCCGACCTCGGTCTGCTTCGGCGGCCCCGACCTGCGCACGCTGTACGTGACCAGCGCCAGCAGCGGCAGATCAAACGAGGAACTGGCCAAGTATCCGCACAGCGGCAAGGTGCTGGCGTTCGCGGTGGACGTGCCGGGCATCGAGCAGCCGGAATACGCCGGCTGAGCCGGCACTTCATTTTCGTCCCTCATCCGCGCCCCATCGAGGCGCGGATAATCCAGGTAGCCGCGCGCGCCGCCGCCGAAATAGCTGGCCGGCTCTCCTTCGTTCAGCCTTGCCCCGGACCTGAGCCGGAACGGCAGGTCCGGGTTGGCGATGAAGGGGCGCCCAAAGCCGATCAGGTCGGCCCATCCCCTGCCGATGGCCTCCTCGGCCCGTGCGCGGTCGTAATGGCCGGCCTAGATCATCGCGCCTGAATACACGAGCCGCAGCGCTTCCTTGAACGCGGCAGGCATCGGCGGCGCATCGTCCCAGTCGGCCTCTGCGATGTGCAGGTAGGCCACCCCGATGCCATCCATCATGCGCGCGGCGGCGAGGTAGGTCGCCTGCGGCGTGCCATCGCCCGTGCCCTGCAGGGTCGTGAGCGGCGAAAAGCGCACGCCGGTACGCGCCGGACCGGCGACCGCAACCACCGCGCGCCACCTCGTCGAGGAAACGCAGCCGGTTGGCGAGCGAACCGCCATAGCGGTCGGTGCGCCGGTTGGTGCCGGAATCGATGAACTGGTTGATCAGGTAGCCGTTCGCCGCGTGCGGCTCGACGCCGTCGAATCCCGCCGCCATCGCATGCCGGGCCGCCTGCGCGAACTCGTCCACGATCCCCCGCATTTCCTCCGTGCCGAGCGCGCGCGGCCGCGAATGCTGCGCCTTTTCTCCCGCCGCCGCCGGGCTCATCGCGCGCCCTCCTTGACGGCGGCCGTCGGCCCGGCCTCCAGCAGCGGCGCGATATCGATTGCCGCGGCCATCGCGCGGTAGCCCGCGTCGCCCGGATGCAGGTGGTCGCCCGAGTCGTAGTCGGCACGCATGCGGCGCGAGCGTGACGGGTCGCGCAGGACCGCGTCGAAATCGACCACGGCATCGAACGCGCCGGCGCCCCGGATCCAGTCATTCAGGCGTACGCGCACGCGCTCCTTGGCGGGACTGTAATGGCCCGCATACGGCGTGCCTTCGAGCGCGCCCTCGAACGGCGGCAAGGTGCCTGCGATCACGCGCACGCCCCTGGCGTGGGCGGCGGCGGCCAGCTGGCGGTAGGCGGCGCCGAGTTCCTCCGGCATGACCGGGCTTTCCCCGGGGGCGAACGGACTGCCTGGCCAGCCGATGTCATTGATGCCCAGCAGGACAATGACATCGGTGATGCCGGGCTGGGCCAGCACGTCGCGCTCGAAGCGCGCCAGGGCGTTCTGCCCCATGCCGTCGCGCAGCAGCCGGGCGCCCGAAATGCCCGCGTTGGCCACGCCGATCCCGTACGGCGCCAGCCGCTGCGCCAGGGCATCCGGCCAGCGCCGGTCGGCGTCCGGGGTCGAACCGTTGCCGTCCGTGATCGAATCCCCGAAGGTCACCACGGTCCGGCCCGGACCGACCGCCTCGACCAGTACGGCGGCCGTGAACAGGCGTCCGCCGATGCGCCCGGCCTGCGCGCTGGCTGGCGCCGCGCGCGTATCGCCCGCCTCGATCGCGATCGTCTGCTGCGCGCCCCAGTGAAAGCCCGAGACCGGCGTATGCGACGGCAGGTAGCTCGTCACTTCCAGCCGCGCCAGCGGCGGCACGGCCAGCGCAAGCGGATCGCTGGTCGCGTCCGCGCCGGGCGGGATCGACACGGCGTCCTGCCCGGAAAACGTGAGCGGCAACGACGGGCGGATGCCGTCCGCCAGGCCGACCCGCACGCCGCCGACCCGCAGCGGCTGCCGTCCGTAACGGTTGGACAGCACGACGCGGATGCGCTGCCCGCCCGCGCTCACACGCAGCCGCTCGCGCACCGACTGGTGTTCGAGGCTGGCGGGCACGTTCATCGGCAAGGCGAAATCACTGCCCCAGCCGGGCTGCGGCGCCGCATACCACGAGGTGATCCAGTGCCCGGCGCCGGCCGGCGGCGCGCCCGCGCACGCCTCGCCGCCCAGCACCAGCGCAAGGCCCAGCGCTGCAATCGAACTCTTGTATGAAGCCATCGTTTCCTCCCCGGTTGAAAGGTCACCACGATAGGTCATGCACAACAGTGCGGGAAGCCGCTAGAATCGAACATCGCTCATTCCAATTTCGAATGGATCACGATGGACACGTTACGCGCCATGCAGGTATTCGTACGCACTCTCGAGCTCGGCAGCCTGACGGCGGCGGCGCGCGAATGCGGCATGACGCAACCGAGCGTCAGCAAATTGCTGTCGCAGCTCGAACGCCGGCTGGGCGTGCGCCTGTTCGAGCGCAGCACCCGCGGCCTGTCGCCGACCGAACAGGGGCAGCGCTTCCACGCCGATGCCAGGCTGGTGCTGGAACAGTTCGATGCCGCCGTCGGCGCCGTGCAGGGCATGAACGGGCAGCCCAGCGGCCAGTTGCGGATCAACGCGCCGGTGGCCCTGGGCCAATACCGCATCAACGCCATGGTGCAGCATTTCCTTGCCGATCATCCGGGCATCGACATCGAATTGATCTTGAACGACCGCTTCGTCGACCTGGTCGAGGAAGGCGTGGACATCGCCTTCCGGCTCGGCGGCACGCTGCCGCCGGAGGCGGTCGGGCGGCACCTGGCCACGGTCGAGCGCTTCCTGGTGGCGGCACCGTCCTACTGCGAGCGGCGCGGCATGCCCGCCGTCCCCGCAGACCTGGCCGCCCACGAGGTCGTCCGCTTCGCGTGGACGCCCGGCAATAGCATCGAACTGTGCCGTGCCGGCGAGCGGCTCCACCTACCCGTCAACGGCCGCTTCCGCGCCAACAATGCGATGGCGATACGCGAAGCCCTGTCGCTGGGCAGCGGGATCGGCATCTGTCCGGACTGGCTGGTGCGCGACCTGCTGGACAGCGGCGACCTGGTACGGGTCCTGCCCGCATGGTCGGCACCGCCCCAGGATCTTCATCTGCTGTATCCGTCGCGCCGCTATCAACCGCTGCGCGCCAGGATGTTCATCGATTTCGCGGCGGCGCGGTTCGCGTCGCTGCCGGGCTTCGCGCCGCCGGCAAGGCACGCCGCCGTGCCCTCTCCTGCGACCGCTGTCCGGTGAATATGGCACCATATTCCCTCGTTACAGCCGATTCCGTAGTAAATTTTCTTGCGCGATCAATAATCGTGTAGTAAATTTACAATACCTGCATTTTCCCATTCGATCCCACCATGGCTCTTTCCGATTTCGACCTCGTTTTCTTCGGCGGCAGCGGCGACCTCGCGATGCGCAAGCTCCTACCTGCGATGTATGCCCGCGACGTTGCCAACGACCTGCCCGCGACCGCCCGCATCATCTGCGTCGGCCGCGAGGACATGTCGCAGGAAGCCTTCCTGCGCATGATCGAGACGAACTCGAAGCCGCACGTGAAGGAAACCGTGGACGAAGCCGCGTGGCAGGCCTTCCTGCAGCGCATCACCTACGTCGAAGTCGACGCCGGCAACGTCAAGAGCTACGCCGCGCTGGTCGATGCGCTGCGCAAGGACGAGTCGCTGACCCGCGTGTACTACCTGGCCACCCCGCCCCAGCTGTTCGCGCGCATCTGCGACAACCTGGCCAAGGTCGGGCTGGCCACGCCGAACTCGCGCGTGGTGCTGGAAAAGCCGCTGGGGCGCGACCTGGCCTCGGCCAAGCAGATCAACCTGGATGTCGGCAAGGTGTTCGCCGAATCGCAGATCTACCGGATCGACCACTACCTGGGCAAGGAAACCGTGCAGAACCTGCTGGCCCTGCGCTTCGGTAACGTCCTGTTCGAGCCGCTGTGGCGCCGCGAATGGATCTCGGACGTGCAGATCACCATCGCCGAAAAGATCGGCGTCGGCAACCGCCTCGGCTACTACGACAATTCCGGCGCCCTGCGCGACATGCTGCAGAACCACCTGCTGCAGCTGCTGTGCATCGTGGCCATGGAACCGCCCACCTCGATCGCCCCGGACGCCGTGCGCGACGCCAAGCTGCAGGTGCTGCGTTCGCTGAAGCGCTTCACGCCCACCACGCTGTCGCAGAACATCATCCGCGGCCAGTACCGCAGCGGCTACGTCGACGGCCAGCCGGTGCCGGGCTACCGCGACGAGCCGGACGCGCCGAAACACTCGCGCACCGAGACCTTCGTCGCCATGAAGGCCGAGATCGACACCTGGCGCTGGGCCGGCGTGCCCTTCTACCTGCGCACCGGCAAGCGCATGGCCGACCGCCTGGCCGAGATCGTGGTGCGCTTCAAGCAGATCCCGCATTCGATCTTCAACCAGCCGACCTCCAGCTTCCAGCCGAACAGCCTGGTGATCCGCCTGCAGCCGGACGAAGGCCTGTCGCTGAACCTGATGGCCAAGACCCCGGGCGACAGCATGCGCCTGAAGCAGGCCGAGCTCGAACTCGACTTCCGCGAACAGTTCGGCGGTCCGCGCATGGAAGCCTACGAACGGCTGCTGCTGGACGTCCTGCGCGGCCAGCTGACCCTGTTCATGCGCGGCGACGAGCTGGAAGCGGCCTGGGACTGGGTCGAGCCGATCCTGAACCACTGGGAGCAGGACGACACCACGCCGGTGCCCTACACTTCCGGCACCTGGGGCCCGGCCGCGTCGAGCGCCCTGATCGGCCGCGACGGCCTGCAGTGGCGCGAAGAAGCGCTGCCGGAAGACTGATCGACGCTCGGGAGCCCACTACTTTGCTGCTCGATTCGATCCGCACCCAGCTCGACTCGCTGTCCAAGTCCGAGCGCAAGGTCGCGCTGGCGGTGCTGGCCGCGCCCAGCGCCACGGTCAGCCAGAACATCACCGCGCTCGCCAGGAACGCGCAAGTGTCCGAGCCGACCGTGGTGCGCTTTTGCCGCACCCTCGGCTACGAAGGCTGGCACGAGTTCAAGCTCAAGCTGGCCCAGGGCCTGGCGCTGGCCCTACCCGGCACCAGCGAACAGCCGGCCCAGGACGACCTCGCGTCCGACCTGGTGAATAAAATCTGCAGCCGCTCGATCAATACCCTGCTCGACCTGCGCAACAACCTGAAGCCGGAACTGATCCAGAAAGCGCTCGACATCCTGTCGCGCGCCAAGAAGATCGAGTTCTACGGCCAGGGCTCGTCCGGCTTCGTCGCGGCCGACGCCCAGCACAAGTTCTTCCGCTCGGGCGTGCCCACCGTCTCCTACACCGACCCGGCGATCCACGCCATCGCCGCCGCCCTGCTGCGCGAAGGCGACGCCGTGGTCGTGATTTCGCAGCGCGGCAACAACCCGGCACTGGTGCGCTCGGCCAAGCTGGCGCGCCGCGGCGGCGCCGACGTGATCGTGCTGGCGCCCTCGGGCACGCAACTGGCGGAAATGGCCACCGTCCTGATCCCGATCGACCTGGTGTTCGCCACCGACCCGTACACCCCGATCTCGGCGCGCCTGGCCTACCTGGTGGTGATCGACGTGCTGGCGGTGGGGCTGGCGCTGCAGCGCGGGCCGGAATTCCGCAAGAAGATGCAGAATGCGCAGAAGGCGCTGCAGGAATTCGACATGCAGTTCGATTCGTTCATTGGCTGAGATGCGTGGCTGAGATGCGCGGCTGAACTGCGCAATCGTTACGCGTCCATGCTCCATTCGTCCTTATCCAGCGCCTTTTGCAAAAAATGGAGCTCAGGATCTAGCTTCAACTTGTCCGGGTCCTCGGCAATCTGCGAGTATTCGGCTATATCGCGTTGTGGTTTCGGTGATGGTGGTACCGGCGCAATGCTCGCAAACGCAGCCACCATCAGTACGCCAAGCCAGCGATATCGCTCTTTCCAAGGCCGTGGCTCAAGAATCGCACTCGAAGAAGACGCTTTGTTTTCATCATCCACTTGGAAGATCACTTTCGTTTGAGTGCTGTCGCGTATCGAACGGCGCGCCGCTCACGTGGCGCGAACAAGCAATATGATGGGCCTACCGTCAGCAATGTCTGTGCCTTGATTGCGTACATTTACGATCGCAGGGCTCATCTCTTGCCATGTAAATGCGTTCGGCCCTACAGTGGCCAATCTGGCGACTTTCTCAGCCATTTCAATGTGTCGCGGGATCGAGTCTTAAAACCACGTGCTCTCCGTTCAGGACGACAGGACGCCGGTCGTTCGACGGCGCCGACTGTTTAGTTCTGACCGTTCCCAGCCATTCGGCTCAGGATAGCAGCTTGCAGTCGAGGAAAAATCTCGAACTGTCACGACAGGCGGCAATCGACCCGAAGTGGGCGTCGTCGCCAACGGCTTCTTTCGACATGCAGTAGAACCGCTACGGCAGGATGACCTCGATCTCGACCAGCGCCCTGCCTTTCGCCGCATAGCCGAGCTTGGCTGCGGCCACGTACGACAGATCAATGATCCTGTCGGAGTGGAAGGGGCCGCGGTCGTTCACGCGAACGACCAGCGTTCGACCATTCTCGAGATTGGTAACCCTGACATAAGAAGGGATGGGAAGGATCGGATGCGCAGCCGTGATTTTCATCACGTCGTAGGGTTCGCCGCTTGACGTCGGCAATCCGTGGTAACGGGTCCCGTACCAGCTTGCCACGCCACGCGCATGGTAGGGCATCAACTTGTTCATCGGCCGGTAACTGTTACCCATGGCGACATAAGGCTTGAGCGTACCGGAGACAAACCGCTCTGCCTTGGGTACGGGCTCCTTGACTGCATCGATCTGCGCCTGCGTGATGCCTTTTGGGGGGCCATCGTTGAGATAATAGCCCCCACCAGCTTTCGTTGGCTTAACTTTTGGTGTCGAACAGGCTGCAAGCGACAGCGCCACAGCAGCAACCAGCGCTGGTCTCGAACAGATAGATAAAATACTTCTCATCATTGATTTCCACACGTTTTTCATCGCCCCGGCGCTGCGCCGGCTGGCCACCCTGTCGGGTGACTTGCCTCGGCGTGCGTTGCCAAGCACGGCAAGGCGCAAGGCCGAGTTCGTGGATCATACATGTGGAACGGCAGAACAGAAAAATCGTTCTGTCGCAGTCCTGGATCAGCGGAAGTCCGGATCGACACGCTACAGACCGTCGGCTCGGCACAGAATGTTGTTAAATTAGAAATTCCGCGAGTTATCGTGACTGTCCGCGACCGGCCTTGGATTCAACCGTGTCCGCACATATGCAATATATACAATGTCGCGTATCACCGTAGCGACGGCGAAGCCAGTGGGATGCCGCGACCGTGGCATAGCCGTCCACCTACGATTTATTAGTGCGCTGGCGGCATCATCGGCCCGCCGCGCTCAACGGCGCGGATGAAGCCCGGCTGCTGCTGCAGGCGCGCGAGATACGCCGCGATGGTCGGCTGATCCTGCAGCATGCCCGCCTTGTCCGCCACCGCCAGCAGATAGCTGATCTGGATATCGGCCAGCGTCAGCTGCTCGCCCATCAAGAACGGCCCATCGCCGATCTCGGCCGCGATATACGCTAACGTGGTGGCCAGCTGTTTGTCGGCAAACGCCCCCATCTGCTCGTTCAAGCCGCCCGTGCGTTTGCCCAGCAGCGTGATCATGATCGGCAAGGCGGCCGAACTCTCGGCGTAATCGAGCCAGCCTTCGGCGATCGCACGCTCGTTGGTGCCCGGCGCAGGCATCAGCGTGTCGGATCCGAATTTATTCTCGATGTAGCGCAGAATCGCCGAGGACTCGGCCAGCGTCAGATCGCCGTCGACGATCACCGGCGCCTTGCCCAGCGGGTGGATCCTGGCCAATTCGGGCGGTGCCTTGAATTCCGCGGTGCGCGTGTAGCTCACCAATTCGTAGTCGACGCCTAATTCTTCGAGTAGCCACAACACGCGCAGCGAGCGCGAAAAAGCCAGGTGATGCACTGTCAACATAGATCGCTCCTTAAAGCCAGATTACATAATGGGTATGTTCAACCGCCCGATGCGGAGCCTTGGTCGCTATCGCGCGGCAAGGGCGCGTGAACTTGCGCACAGATCGCCCTTAGCGCGGACTTGAGGCCTTCCTCGAACGTCGGATGATAGAAGGGTAAGGTCAGCAGCGAGGTAGCCGTCTCACCGCGCGAAATCGCCCAGGCAATCAGGTGGCCGATATGCTCCATGCCGGGACCGACCATCGCGGCGCCCGTCAATTTGCCGTCGGGATGCGACGCATACAGGCGAACCAGGCCCGCATTGCGCGCTTCGATTTTGGCGCGGCCCTGGTCGGTATACGAGGCACGGCCAATGACGCTGTCTTCGGCGGCCGGCTTGCCAACGACTGCCAGCGGCGGATCGGTGAACATGACCGAGAACGGTACGCTACGCCTGCCCTCTTCGACCTTTGGATACGCCGCCGCATTCCGGCCGGCGATCGCGCCTTCCGACGAAGCTTCGTGCAGGATGGCGCGGTCGGCATCGGCATCGCCGGCCATGAAAATGGACGATGACCCGCAGCGCATCGTATGGCTGTCGAATTCCGGCACGCCTTTGCTATCAAGCACGAGTCCCGTCTTGTCGAGGCCGAGACTGTCGACCGAAGGCGGACGGCCGACTGCGACAAGGACATAATCGAAGGTTGCCTGGCCGTTCGAGACGCCGCTCCACGTCAGCTGGACGCTTTCACCGACGCGTTTCGCATCGAGTTCGACGCCGAGGCGGATCGGCAGTTCGCGCTCCAGGATCGCGTGCAGTTCTGCTGCGACCGCATCGTCATGCAGGCCGGCCAGGTGCGTGCCCTGATCGAACACTTGCGTGTCGACGCCGAGGCGGGCCAGCGCCTGCGCCAGCTCCAGCCCGAGCGGGCCGGCACCGATCACGGCCACCGCGCGCGGCAAGTCGGGCAAGTCGAAAATGGTTTCGTTGGTCAGCATCCGATCGCCGAGCGCCGCGAACATCGGCGGGGTATTCGGATACGAACCGGTCGCGATGACGATGGCCTTGGCTTTGATCTGCCGACCATCGTCGAGCATCAGCGTGGTCGCATTGATGAAATGGGCGCGGCTGCGGATCCGCACATCGGCCGGGATCTCTTCGATGGTCTCGATGGTGCTGGCGGCAAACGCGTCGCGTTCCTTGCGTACGCGCGCCATCACGGCAGTACCGTCGATTTCGGGCTCGGCTACCTTGACGCCGAAAACCGCAGCGGAACGCGCGGCATGCGCTGCATGGGCGGCGGCGATCAGCAGCTTGGACGGCATGCAGCCGACAGTGGCGCAGGTGGTGCCGGCAAATTTATCGTCGATCAGCAGCGTGGTGGCGCCGTCGGCGCGGGCGCGCCGCTCGGCAGCCAGGCCGGCGGTGCCAGCGCCGATAATCGCAACGTCGCAATCAAGATTAGTCATGAGGATTCTTTGCTATTGTGAGGTTTCGCGTCGACTCGATACATGAGGAGTATGACTTTTTTTGCGCAACAGTCTCACACGTTAGTATTCGACTGAATCGACATGGAGGTGCCGATAGCAACCCCAATTGCTGCCCCTACACCAATCCCGAGAGCAAGGTTGCCGAGCGCAATTCCGATCCCGCACCCACTGCGACACCAGGACAAACCCCGCTACTCATGGATTCGCTATTTTTTTGTCACTTGAATCACGCATGGCATCCTTGTTTCGAAGTCAAAAGGCGCTTCCGGCCGATCTTTGTCGCTCGTCCATCTCAGCAGATTGCCAGACCGGTAAATTCACAGACGGTGACGACCAGCCGGATTCGACCCGGAAAGTTCAACAACGTAAAGGCATCCGCGTATGGGCTACGCGCCAAGGCATTGAACCGTGGCCGGCAGCGGGTGCATGATCGCGGCTTGCTAATGTGCGTCGCACCGGCTCCGTGGCGTGATACAACCCTGAATCGCCCACTAAAGAATGCTTATGTCCGCCCCTGTTCACCACCACACGCTCACTGCAAACGGTATTCGCCAGCATTACCTGGAAGCGGGCGACGGTCCGCCCGTCGTGCTACTGCATGGCTTCCCGGAAACGAATTTCGCTTGGCGCTTCCAAATTCCGGCGTTGGCCAGCCAGTATCGAGTCATCGCACCCGACTTGAGGGGCTATGGAGAAACGGACAAGCCGGCCACGGGTTACGACAAGCGCACCATGGCGCGCGACTTGCGCGAACTGCTGCGCGCGCTCGGCATTGACCGGATCGCGCTGGTCGGCCACGACCGAGGCGCGCGCGTGGCCACGCGCTTCGCCAAGGACTATCCGGAGATGGTCGACCGCCTCGTCGTCATGGACAATGTGCCGACCCGGATCGTCGCGCGCGAGTTCAATCCGAAAATAGCGCTTGCGTACTGGTTCTTTCTCTTCAATCAGGTACCGGACCTGCCCGAAGCGCTGATCGCCGGGCGCGAAGACCTGTGGCTGCGCCACCTGTTCTCGGACTGGTGCTATAACCCGCTGGCCATTGATGGCGATGCGTTCCAAACCTACGTCGACGCATACCGCCGTCCAGGCGCGCTGCGCGGCGCGATGTGCGATTACCGCGCCAATTCGGAAGACGTGGCGCAAGACGAGGCCGACGCCGACATCAAGATCGCCTGCCCGACGCTGTCCTTATGGGGCGCCGACTTTTACGCCGTTGGCAAGATGTTCGACATGGCCGCGATCTGGGCCGAGATGGCGAGTGACCTGCGCACCGTGGCGATTCCGCAATGCGGCCATTTGCCGCAGGAAGAACAGCCCGAGTGTGTGAATGCCGAGTTGCTTGACTTTCTCAAGGACTGGTCCGGCACGCCGTGAATGTTCTTTGTGGCGAACTTTATTAGCGCGTTGCAGCCGATCGGCATCATCCGGCACCCGCCTTCGCCACCGGATTTTCATGTTGCGCCATCAATTCGACGATCCAGTCGATGAACACCCGCACCTTCCTGCCGAGATGGCGATTGGCGGGATAAGCGATATACATCGGCATCGGATCGATCGACCAGTCCTCGAACAGGCGCACCAGTTCGCCTTTTGCGGCATGCTGCGCGGCCATGTAATCCGGTAGCCACAGCACACCCAGGCCAGCGAGGCCGGCGGTCAGGTAGGCATTGCCGTCGTCGATCGACAGGATGGGCCGGCCCTGCAGTTCCACCCTCTCCTGCCCGCGGTGCATGGCATACGGCAGTCCGTTGGCGCTGCGTGCGCCGCGAAAGCGGACGATCCGATGCTTGCCGTCGTCGAGCGCGCGCGGGTGCAATGGGGTGCCGGCCCGCGCCAGATAGGACGGCGCCGCATACACGCCCATTGCCAGCCGGCCCACGCAGCGCGCCACCAGCGACTGATCGGTGATCTCGCCGCCGCGCACGACGCAATCGACATTCTCGCCGATCAGGTCCACCTTGCGGTCGCTGGCCCCCATGTCGAACTCGATATCCGGATACCGGGCATGAAATTGCGCCAGGGCCGGCATCAGGAGCATCGTTGCGAATGGGCTGGGCACATCCACGCGCAGCAGGCCGCGCGGTGCGCTGGCGGCATCCGGCAGGCTGGACTCGATCTCGTCGAGTTCGGCCAGCAGGCGCACGATGCGCTCGTAATAGACCAGGCCGTCGGCCGTGACATTGACCCTGCGGGTCGTGCGGTTGAGCAGCTTGAGGCGCAGCCGCGCTTCGAGCTGCTGTATCAGGTGGGTCACGGTCGTACGGCTCATGTGCAGCGTGTGCGCGGCCCTGGTAAAGCTGCCCGCTTCGACCACGCGCGCGAACGCCCTCATCGTATCCAACCTGTCCATGCCCGCTCTCCGCTTCGATTGTTTGGATTATACAAATAGTCTTGACCGGCATTGCCGGTTTATCGGACGACAATCCCCTATTAAAGTGTCTCTTGCCAGCCCGATACGGGCTTTACCGGAGAATATTGATGAGCGTTCGTAATGTAGTGTTTCCGCCTGGACGCCAGGCGCTGTATGAAAAGAACCGTTATTCGCCGGCCGTGTCTTCCGGCGGCTTCCTGTTCGTGTCCGGCCAGGTCGGCAGCCGCGAGGACGGTTCGCCCGAGCCCGGGCTCGACGCCGAGGTCCGGCGCGCTTTCCAGAACCTGAATGCCATCCTGGCGGCGGCCGGGTGCACCTTCGACGACGTAGTGGACGTGACAGTGTTCATCGTGGATCCGCAAGCGCACTTCGAACGGATATGGGGGGTCATGCAGGACTATTGGGGCGAGGCGCCGCATCCGACGGCGACCGCCGTCGGCGTCACCTGGCTGTACGGTTTTCACTTCGAGATCAAGGTCATCGCCAAATTGCCGGAGCGGGCGGATGCAAGCTTGGGCAGGCCTGAGACGGACTTGAGGCAGGCTGCAGCGAACGGCGCGCTGCCGTAGAATACGTCGTTTCGATAACGACAGTTTTACGCGCCATGCACATCAATCCCGAACGCAGCACCCGTCCCGACTACGACCTGCTGGTACGCCAGGTCACCAGCGTCCTCGAAGGCGAACGCGACCTGACCGCCAACGCTGCCCAGTTCTCGGCCCTGGTGTACGACACCCTGGCCGACCTGAACTGGGCCGGTTTCTACCTCACCGTGCCGAGCAAGAAAGGCGAAGGCCAGGACTTGCTGGTCGGCCCGTTCCAGGGCAAGCCGGCCTGCGCCCGCATCCCCTTCGGCCGCGGCGTCTGCGGCACCACGGCCGTCGAGCGTAAAACGGTCGTCGTGCCGGACGTGCACGCCTTCCCCGGCCACATCGCCTGCGACTCGGCCTCGAATTCGGAAATCGTGCTGCCGGTGATCAAGGACGGCAAGCTGGTCGGCGTGTTCGACATCGACAGCCCGAAGCTGGACCGCTTCTCGGAAGAGGACAAGGCCGGGCTGGAAGCGATGGTCGCCGCCTTCGTCGACGCCACCGACTGCTGATCGCACGAGGGCGACGGCCATGCTGGGCGGCTTCAACCACCTCACCCTGGCCGTCACCGACCTCGAACGCAGCATCGCGTTCTACGCCGGCCTGCTGGGTTGCAAGCTCGCCGCCAGCTGGGATGGCGGCGCCTACCTGACGCTGGGCGCGCAGGGGGATTTCTGGCTGTGCCTTTCGCTCGACCCGGCGCGCGCCGGGGCCAAACAGGGAGCGGCGCAGCAGACCGCGCGACAGGCCGATTACACCCACTACGCGTTCTCGATCGCCCAGCAGGACTTTGACACTTTCCGCGCACGCCTGCTGGCGGAAGGCGTCATCGAATGGCGCAAGAACAGGAGCGAAGGCGACTCGTTCTATTTCCTCGATCCGGACAGCCACCAGCTCGAAGCCCACGCCGGCAGCCTGGCCAGCCGCTTGGCCGCGTGCCGGATCAAACCCTACGCCGGCATGCGTTTCCACGATTGAGCGCCGTTCCTGTCCTTGTTGGCCGCGCGCACATTTTTCGTTCGAACCGGCCTGCGGCGTTACAATCTCGGGATTCCCCACTAAACAAGATTGTTGACGCGCCATGAACCAACTCGAACAGCTCAAGCAATTCACCACCGTGGTGGCCGACACCGGCGACTTCCAGTCGATCAAGGCCTACGCGCCGCAGGACGCCACCACCAACCCGTCGCTGATCCTGAAGGCGGTGCAGAAGCCGGAATACCGTCCGCTGCTGGAAAAAGCCGTCGCCGAGTCGAACAGCGCCTCGATCGAAGAGATCGTCGACCGCCTGCTGATCGCCTTCGGCGTCGAGATCCTGAAATTCGTGCCGGGCCGCGTCTCGACCGAGATCGACGCCGCGCTCAGCTTCGACACCGAAGCCACCGTCGCCAAGGGCCGCGAACTGATCGCCCTGTACGAAGCCGCCGGCATCGACCGCGCGCGCGTGCTGATCAAGATCGCCTCGACCTGGGAAGGCATCCGCGCCGCCGAGATCCTGGAAAAGGACGGCATCCACTGCAACCTGACCCTGCTGTTCTCGCTGGTCCAGGCCGTGGCCTGCGCCGAAGCCGGCGTCAAGCTGATCTCGCCCTTCGTCGGCCGCATCTACGACTGGTACAAGAAATCCACCGGCACCGACTACCAGGGCGCCGACGATCCGGGCGTGCAGTCGGTCAAGCGCATCTACCAGTACTATCGCACCTTCGGCTTCGATACCGAAGTCATGGGCGCGAGCTTCCGCAACACCTCGCAGATCCTGGAACTGGCCGGCTGCGACCTGCTGACCATCTCGCCGGACCTGCTGCAGAAGCTGGCCGACACCGACGGCACGGTCGAGCGCAAGCTGACGGCGGACGCCGGCGCCGACGTCGAGCGGATCGCGGTCGACGAGAAGAGCTTCCGCTTCCTGCTGAACGAGGATGCGATGGCGACCGAGAAGCTGGCCGAGGGCATCCGCGCGTTCTGCGCGGATTCGGCCAAGCTGAAGAAGATGATCGAAGAGATGCGCTGATCGCGCTCCGTCGCCCCCGCGAAGGCGGGGGTCCATGCTGAGCTTCCGAGGTCCGTCGCCCGGAAACGTCCGGGTCGTTTCCGGCGCACTGGGTTGCGTTACTCGGTATGGGTCCCCGCCTGCGCGGGGACGACGTGGTGGCGCGGGACGATGTGGTGGCGCGGGGACGATGTGGTGGCGCGGACGACGTGGTGGCGCGTCCCCGCTCCGTATCTAGCGCTCCAGCGCCGCCGCAACCTGGTCGAACAGCCTGTTCACCCGCCCCGCCCCGGCCTCGTCGTCGTACACGCCGGCGGTAATGACCACCACCAGGCCCAAGGCCGGCACCACGTACAGGCGCTGCCCGCCATTCCCGATCGCCGCGGTCCAGGCCCGCTCGCTTCCCAGCGCACGGGTCTTGCCATGCCACCACTGGTAACCGTAGCGCAGGCCGTCGCCGGCGTCCACGTGCGGCCGCAGCGAGGCGTCGATCCAGGCCGCCGGCACGAGCTGCCTGCCTTCCCAACGTCCACGCTGCAGCATCAGTTGCCCGATCCTGGCCAGGTCGTGCGGGCGCATCCGCAAGCCGGCGAATGCCAGCGGCCGGCCGCGGTAATCGGTCAGCCACTCCCAGTCGACGATGCCCAGCGGCGCGAACAGGCGCTCGCGCGCGTAGTCGGGCAGCGGCATGCCGACGCCCTTCTCCAGCAGTCCGGCCAGCACCGCCGTGCCGCCGCCGTTGTAGCTGAAGCGCTGCCCGGCGGGGCTGGCCATCGGCCGCTTGAACACGTAACGCGCCTGCGAACCGCGCCAGTACAGGCCGAACTCGGGATTGCGCACGCCATACGGGCCCGACTCGTCCCATGCCAGCCCGCCGGTCATGTCCAGCAGGTGGCCGATGGTGATGTCTTCGCGTCCCGCCGTCTTGAGGTCGGCCAGGTCGGGCAGCAGGTCGAGCACGCGCGCGTCCGACGGCGGCACCTTGTGTTCCGCCTGTGCGATGCCCCACAGCAGGCTGGTCACCGATTTGCTGGCCGAGCGCAGGTCGTGCCGGGTGATGGCGTCGAATTCGACCGTGCGGCCGAACCACGCATTGACCGGGCGGTCCTTGCCGGTGCGGTAGCACTCGGCCACGCTGGCGCCATGGCGTTCGATGACGAGGCCGTGCAGGTTGGCGGCGCCGGTCTGGAATTCGGACAGCGCCGCATACAGGCGGTCCGGATCGAAACCGTTGGCGGCGGCGCGCGCGGTGTCGCAGCCGCCGACAGCGGCAAGGCTGGCGCCGCTGCACAGGCACAGGGCAAGGCCGGCGAGGGCCGATGGCAGGATCGGACGCATCGGCGCTTACAGCGGAAAGCCGGCCAGGCCGGACACCTGCGCTCCCGCCGGTCCCGGCGTGCGCGCCACGTTCATCACCCAGCACACCATCGTGAAGTAACCGACCAGGGCCGTCAGCTCCACCGCGCCCGCCTGGCCGAACTGCGCCACCGCCTCGGCGTAGGTGGCGTCGCCGACGCCGTTCCTCAACATCAGTTCGCTGGCGAAATCGGTGGCGCACGCCAGGTCCGCCGGCAAATCGCGGGGACGCCGTCCCGCGCCGATCGCGTCGACGGCCGCTTGCGCCACGCCGGCCTTGACCGCCAGGGGCGCATGCGTCTGCCATTCGAACTGGTTGCCGACCTCGCGCGCCACCACGCAGATCACGAGTTCGCGCACCGGGTCGGCCAACGTGCCCTTGAAGCGCAGCGCAGCGCCGGTATTGCCGATGTGCTCCATCAGCCCGGGCACCTGCAGCAGCGGCACGAAGGGGCCGAAGATCGCCTTGCGCGGACCGTTGATGATGGCGTCGGCGGCCGCCTGCTGTTCGGCGCTCATCGCCTCGCGCGCGGGCAGCGGCAGGCGCTCGCCGGTGGACGGGCCAAATCCCTGGCGCAGGCCGGGCTCGGGGGAAGTGCTCATGCGAACTCCTGTGAATTGAGATTGCGGCGGTACGCCCGCCATAGATAGACCGCGCTGGCCAGCAGGCCGGCGGCCGATGCCCCCAGCGCGATGTGCAGGGCGGCGGCCTCGCCCGGCGCGAAACGGGCGATCGCCGCGTTGGCCAGCGGCCCGGCCAGCTGGCCGGCCGCGAATCCCGCCGTCATCCGTCCCAGCACCTCGGCCGCCCGGGTTTCCGCCCTGGCGCGCGCTTCCTGCATCGCGACCATGGTGATGACCATGAAGGTGCCGCCGACCAGCAGCGCCGCCAGCACCACGCCGCCGAGCGCGCTCCAGGCGATCGGCAGCAGCACCCCGGCCGCCATCAGCACGTGCGACACCGCCCACAGCGCCAGCCGGTCGACGCGGCCCAGGCGCCAGGATACCAACAGCGTGGAGAGCGCGGCGGCGGCGCCGAACAGCGGCCAGGCCAGGCCGAACACCTGCGGATCGTCGACCAACTGCCGCGCCAGCGCCGGCAGGTAGGTGGCGGGCAGGATGTAGCCGAAGCCGAACAGGGTATAGCAGGCCACCAGCCCGGCCGTGGCGCGCGGCGCCGCCGGGGCGGTAGAGATTGCAGGGCGCGCCGCGTCGCCGGTGCGGCCGGAACTGCCGGCCATGTATACCGGCAAGCGCCAGCCCACCGCCAGCGGCAGCAGCGAGGCCAGCGCCGCCAGCCCGGCCAGGCCGACCCACATCCGGGGCGAGGATGGCGCCGGCCCGGCCGCCAGCAGGCAGAACAGGCCCGCCCCGGCGATGCCCAGTCCGACGCCGGAAAACAGGATCCCGGCCAGGCCGGGCCGGCCCAGCGCCGCCAGCCAGCCCAGGCCCCAGGTGCCGGTCGCGACCAGGGTCCAGGCGCTTGCCACGCCGGCCAGGAAGCGCAGCGCGATCCAGATCGGCAGCGCCGTGGTCCAGCCGACCGCGGCGGTGATGACCACGGTGGCGGCCAGGCCATAGGACATCAGCAGCGCCGGCCGCAGCGTGATGCGGGCCGCACTCAAGGCGCCCACCAGGTAGCCCAGGTAGTTGGCAGCGGCCAGCCAGGCGCCGGCCTGGCCGTCGAGCAGGCCGTCGCGCACCATCAGCGGAAACAGCGGCGTGAACGCGAAGCGGCCCACGCCCATGGCCACCGCCAGCGCCGTCATCGCGGCCACGCACACGGCGGCGGCGGTGCGCCGGTCGCGCGCCGGCATTGGAAGAGGAATCGTCATCCCTCTATTAGAACCCATCGGCGCCGTGCTGGCCACTACATGCGACCGCCTCGAATCGTCTAGCGCCGCGACGCGCTCATGCGTGCCCAGGCAAGACGGGGGACGCGGTACAGGACGAATCCGGTGGCGGCGAAGACGCAGGCCGCGATCATCGGCAGGATGGCGCCCAGGCAGACAGTCATGCCGGCCACGAAGCCCAGCACGCATTCGGCGCGATAGACCGGGTAGAACAGGGCGAGCAGGAACACGCCCTGGGCCATGTAGTCGCTCAGTTCGGGACGGCCGGACACGAAAAACAGGGCCAGCAAGCCGCCGTACAGCAATGCGCCGCCGAAGCCGGCGGCGGCCGTGCGCGCGCGCGCCGCCTCATTACGCCGGCGCCGGTCGATACGCCCGAGCAGGAACCAGGCCAGCGCCGGCAGGGTCAGCAATCCCCACCCGTTCGATATGGCGGGCAAATCCTCGCGCGCCAAAAAATGATGGGCCGGTACGCCGCCATGCATATGTTGCCAGCCCAGCAGCAGGGCCATCAGAACCGCGATCGCAAGGGTCGATATGATGCGCATGCTTCCTCCGCTCAGGGACGAATTGCATTTTCACATCATATTTACAATTTTGCAAAGCCAGGCAGCGGCCGGCCGCTGCCCACGCTCAGGCGCACTTGCGCAAGCCTTGCATATAAGGATCGATCACGCAACGCCCCATCTCGAGCAGGTCGAAACTCTCGGGGTCGAACATCCAGTTGCGGATCAGGCCGTCGATCAGGGCGAACATCGCCAGCGCCGCCGTGGCCGCGTCGCCACAGCAGGTGATCTGGCCCTTGTCCTTGGCCAGCCGGATGCGGCGCTCGGCGCGCGCCATCCACTTGCTCAGGTTGTCCTTGCGCCGCTGGCGTACGGCGCTCATTTCGTCGTCGTCGACGAATTCCACCTTCAGCGTCACGATTTCGAACACGCGCCGCGCCTGCGGGTCCTCGACGGTACGGCGCAGCACGGCCATCATGTAGTCGCGCAGATCGGCCAGCGGGTCGGCCGATTCGGACTGGTCGAGCAACTGCAATTCGGCTTCGAGCGGGAGCGTGGCGCGCTCCATCATCGCATTGAACAAAGCCCCCTTGTCGTCAAAATGCCAATAAATCGCTCCGCGCGTCACACCGGCTTCGGTTGCGATATGCTGCAACGTTGTCCTGGAAACGCCTTGTTGGACGAATAATTTCTCTGCTGCATCCAAGATGCTGTCACGCGTGGCGGCGGCCTCTTCTTTAGTCCTGCGGGCCATCGACGGCTTTCTCCATTTTTATGGGGGTCGGAACATTAAACATACACTCATGATAGTATATCCGGGTTTCTCCATATGCCAGCAATAAAACCGTACGCGGCCCCAGCCAGGGCTGCGGGCGGTTTTGCACTTATTTCAACTGAAGGAAGCATACTAATAATGCGCTCTGCTCAATCCACTTCCCTGACCCTCACCAGGATCGCCGCGGCCACCCTGGTCGCCGTGTCGCTGCTGTCGGCTTGCGGCTCGAAGGACGACGCCAAGGCCGGTCCCGGCGCCGGCGCCAAGATGCCGCCGCCGCAAGTCGGCGTGATCACCACCAAGTTCCAGCAGGTGGCCCTGGAAACCGAACTGCCGGCGCGCGTCCAGGCGATCCGCACGGCCGAAGTCCGCGCGCGCGTCAACGGCGTGGTCCTGAAGCGTCTGTTCACCGAAGGCAGCATGGTCAAGCAGGGCCAGTCCCTGTTCCAGATCGACCCGGACCCCTACCAGGCCCAGCTCAACGCCGCCCAGGCCGCCGTCGGCCGCGCCCAGGCCAACCTGACCTCGACCGCCGCCATCGTCGAGCGCTACAAGCCGCTGGTCGAGGCCAACGCGGTCAGCAAGCAGGAATACACCAACGCCGTGGCCGCCCAGAAGCAGGCCGAGGCCGACGTGAGCTCGGCCAAGGCCCAGCAGCGCATCGCCAAGATCAACGTCGACTACGCCAACGTGTACGCGCCGATCTCGGGCCGCATCGGCCGCGCCCTGGTCACCGAAGGCGCGCTGGTCTCGGCCACCGAGGCGACCCAGATGGCGCTGATCCAGCAGACCGACGCGATGTACCTGAACATCACCCAGTCGGCTTCGGAACTGCAGCGCCTGCGCAAGCAGGCCGGCGGCAAGGGCATCGACGCCGCGGTCCCGGTCACCGTGGTGCTGGACGACGGCACCGTGTTGTCGCGCAAGGGCAAACTGTTGTTCTCGGACGTCACCGTCGACGAGACCAGCGGCCAGATCACCCTGCGCGCCCAGATCGACAACCAGGACAACGCCCTGCTGCCGGGCCAGTACGTGCGCGTGCGCCTGGCCCAGTCCGAGCTGCCGTCGGGCATCCTGATCCCGCAGCAGGCCGTCACTCGTGGCGGCCAGAACGGCGACACCCTGATGGTGATCGGCGCCGACAACAAGCCGACGCCGCGCACCGTCAAGATCGCGTCGCAGCAAGACGCCAACTGGGTCGTCATCGATGGCCTGAAGGAAGGCGAGCGCGTCATGGTCGACGGCTTCCAGAAGCTGCAGATGATGCCGCCTGGCACCCCGGTACAGCCGGTGGCCTGGACCCCGCAGAACTCCAAAACGGCCCCGGCCGCCGCCGGCAACCCGGCTCAGCCGAACGCGACCGGCGCCACCGCCACCGCCGCGGCCGCTGGTGCGCGCACCCCGGCCACCGGCACGCCGGCCGCCGGCGCCACCACGCCAGGCCAGAGCCGCCAATAAGGATTAGGAACAGCAATGGCACGTTTTTTTATTGACCGCCCCATTTTTGCCTGGGTGATCGCGCTGTTCATCATGGTGCTTGGCGGCGTTGCCGTCAAATCCCTGCCGATCGCGCAATACCCGACCGTGGCGCCGCCTTCGATCGTCGTCAACGTCGCCTATCCGGGCGCGTCGGCACAGGTGCTCGAAGACTCCGTCATCTCCGTGATCGAACGCGAGATGAACGGTGCCCAAGGCATGATCTACATGGAATCCACCAGCCAGGCCAACGGCACCGGCTCGATCACGATTTCGTTCGAGACCGGGACCGACCCCGACCTGGCCCAGGTTGACGTCCAGAACCGCCTGTCGCGCGCGACCCCGCGCCTGCCGCCGGCGGTGACCCAGCAGGGTGTGCGCGTGGACAAGTCGCGCTCGAACTTCCTGCTGTTCACCATGCTGTCGTCGGACGACCCGAACTGGGACCCGGTGGCGCTGGGCGACTATGCGTCGCGTAACGTCCTGCCGGAAATCCAGCGTATCAAGGGCGTGGGCCAGGCCCAGCTGTTCGGTACCGAGAAGGCGATGCGCATCTGGATCGACCCGGCCAAGCTGGTCGGCCTGAACCTGTCGCCGGCCGACGTCAACACCGCGATCAGCCAGCAGAATGCCCAGGTGGCATCCGGCACCATCGGCGACCTGCCGCTGGCGCAGGGCCAGCAGATCACCGCGACCGTGGTCGTGGCCGGCCAGCTCGGCAGCGTGGAACAGTTCGGCAACATCGTGCTGCGCGCGAATCCGGACGGCTCCACCGTCCGCCTGAAGGACGTGGCGCGCATCGAAGTCGGCGGCCAGGCCTACGCCACCTCGGCACGCCTGAACGGCAAGCCTGCAGCCGGTATCGGCGTGCAGCTGTCGCCGTCGGGCAATGCGCTGGAAACCGCGGAGCTGATCAAGGGGCGCATGAAGGAACTGCAGAAGTTCTTCCCGCACGGCATGAAGTACGCGATCCCGTACGACTCCACCACCTTCATCCAGATCTCGATCCACCAGGTGGTCGAGACCCTGATCGAAGCCATCGTGCTGGTGTTCATCGTGATGTACATCTTCCTGCAGAACCTCCGCTACACCATCATCCCGACCATCGTGGTGCCGGTGGCGCTGCTCGGTTCCTTCGCCTGCCTGCTGGCCCTTGGCTTCTCGATCAACGTGCTGACCATGTTCGGCATGGTGCTGGTGATCGGTATCGTGGTCGACGACGCCATCGTGGTGGTGGAAAACGTCGAGCGCATCATGTCCGAGGAAGGCTTGCCGCCGCTGGAAGCCACGCGCAAGGCGATGGGCCAGATCTCGGGCGCCATCATCGGCGTGACCGTGGTCCTGATGTCGGTGTTCGTGCCGCTGGCCTTCTTCAGCGGCGCGGTCGGCAACATCTACCGCCAGTTCTCGGCCGTGATGGTGTCCTCGATCGCCTTCTCGGCGTTCCTGGCGCTGTCGCTGACCCCGGCGCTGTGCGCGACCCTGCTCAAGCCGGTCGAGGCCGGCCACCACATGGACAAGCGCGGCTTCTTCGGCTGGTTCAACCGTACCTTCACCAACGGCGCCAAGCGCTACGAAGGCTTCATGGGCAAGATCCTGAAGCGCGCCGGCCGCTGGTTGATGGTGTTCGTGCTGCTGCTCGGCCTGGTCGGCCTGATGTTCACCCGCCTGCCGAACTCGTTCCTGCCGAACGAAGACCAGGGCTACGTGATCGCCAACATCCAGCTGCCGCCGGGCGCCAGCGCCGAACGTACCAACGTCGTGCTGCGCGCGATGGAAGACTACGTCCTGAAGCAGCCGGAATACGCGAACATGGTGGCCATCACGGGCTTCTCGTTCTCGGGACAGGGCCAGAACATGGGTCTCGCCTTCATCCCGCTGAAGAGCTGGGACGAGCGCAAGGGCGACGGCCACGATGCGCAATCCTTCGCCAACCGCGTGACCATGCACATGGGCGCGCTGCGCGACTCGTTCATCTTCGTGGTGAGCCCGCCGCCGATCCCCGAACTGGGCACCGGTACCGGCTTCTCGTTCCGCCTGCAGGACCGCGGCGGCAACGGGCACCAGGCGCTGGTGGCCGCGCGCAACCAGATGCTGGGCATGGCGATGCAGAGCAAGGTGCTGACCGGCCTGCGTCCGGAAGGCCTGGAAGACGCGCCGCAGCTGAAGCTGAACATCGACCGCGACAAGGCGCAAGCCCTGGGCGTGAGCTTCGGCGCGATCAACACCGCACTGTCGACCTCGCTGGGTTCGTCGTACGTCAACGACTTCCCGAACGCCGGCCGCCTGCAGCGCGTGATCGTGCAGGCCGACGCCAAGGACCGCATGCAGCCGGAAGACCTGCTGCGCATCAACGCCCTGAACAGCCAGGGCCGTCCGGTGCCGCTGTCCTCGTTCGCGAGCACCGAGTGGGTCACCGGTCCGATGCAGACCATCCGCTACAACGGCTATCCGTCGATGAAGATCACCGGCGAACCGGGCAAGGGCTATTCGAGCGGCCAGGCACTGGAAGAGATGCAGCGCCTGGCAGCCCAGCTGCCGCCTGGCTTCGCCTTCGAATGGACCGGCCAGTCGCGCGAGGAAATCCTGTCCGGCTCGACCGTGTTCGTGCTGATCGGCTTCGCCCTGCTGGCGGTGTTCCTGGCCCTGGCCGCGCTGTATGAAAGCTGGTCGATCCCGGTGTCGGTGCTGCTGGTCGTGCCGCTGGGCGTGCTCGGCTCGCTGCTGGCGGCGTCGATGCGCGGCATGTCGAACGACGTGTACTTCAAGGTCGGCCTGATCACCATCATCGGCCTGGCGGCGAAGAACGCGATCCTGATCGTGGAATTCGCGAAGGACCTGCAGGCCCAGGGCAAGTCGCCGATGGAAGCGGCGCTGGAAGCGGCGCACCTGCGTTTCCGTCCGATCATCATGACCTCGCTGGCCTTCATCCTCGGCGTGCTGCCGCTGGTGATCGCAAGCGGCGCCGGCGCGGCTTCGCAGCGCGCCATCGGTACCGGCGTGATGGGCGGCATGATCACCGCGACCGTGCTGGGCGTGATCTTCGTGCCCGTGTTCTTCGTCGTCATCCGCGGCTTCTTCAAGGGCAGCAAGCGCCAGGACGAACTGCGCGCGCACCACGAAGACACCGGCAGCGTAGTCAAGGAAAAAATCTAATGGATAGCATTCTGAACATGAAACGTCTGACTCCTCTGGTCCTGGCGCTGGCCATGGCCGGCTGCGTGAACCTGGCGCCGAAGTACGAGCGCCCGGCCGCGCCGGTGGCCGCCGGCTTCCCGACCGTGGAAGGCACGGTCAGCAGCGGCAACCCGGTGGCCCCCGCGGCGCCGGTGAACACCGAATGGCAGCGCTTCTTCGCCGATGCGCGCCTGCAGCAGCTGATCAGCCTGTCGCTGGCCAACAACCGCGACCTGCGCGTGGCGATCCTGAACATCGAGCAGGCGCGCGCCACGTACCAGATCCAGCGCGCCGCGCGCTTCCCGGCGATCAACGCCGCGGTGACCGGCCAGCGCCAGACCACCGGCCGCGACCAGCCGATCAACAGCGTCTACCAGGCCGGCCTGTCGGTCACGGCGTTCGAGCTCGACCTGTTCGGCCGGGTGCGCAACCTGACCGAATCGGCGCTGGCGCAGTACCTGGCCACCGAGGAGGCGCGCAAGGCCACCCAGATCAGCCTGGTCGCGCAGGTCGCCAACACCTACCTGACCTTCCTGGCCGACGAGGAACTGCTGGGCCTGACCCAGCAGACCCTCAAGACGCGCGAGGAATCGCTGCGCCTGTCCCAGTTGCGCTTCGAGAACGGCGTCTCGTCCAAGCTCGACCTCGACCAGGCGATCTCGCTGGTGGAACAGGCGCGCACCACGCTGGCCCAGGCCCAGCGCCAGCGCGCCCAGGACATCAACCTGCTGACCCTGCTGGTCGGCCAGCCGATCCCGGACAACCTGCCGCAGGGTCTCACCCTGGCGCAGACCAACCTGCCCGACCTGCCGGCCGGCCTGCCGTCCGACCTGCTGGCGACCCGTCCGGACATCCGTTCGGCCGAGCAGCAGCTGGTCGCGGCCAACGCCAACATCGGCGCGGCGCGCGCGAACTACTTCCCGCGCATCTCGCTGACGGGCAGCGCGGGCAGCGCCAGCAACGAACTGTCGGGCCTGTTCAAGGGCGGCACCTTCGGCTGGAGCTTCGCGCCGCAGGCGATCCTGCCGCTGTTCGACTTCGGCGCCCGCCGCGCCGGCGTCGAGAGCGCGCAGGCCGGCCGCGACATCGCGGTGGCCCGCTACGAGCAGTCGATCCAGACCGCGTTCCGCGAAGTGGCGGACGCGCTGGCCGGCCAGGCCACCTTCAGCGAGCAGCTGCGCGCCCAGCAGGCGGTGGCGGCGGCCGAGGCCGACCGCTTCAACCTGTCCGACCTGCGCTACCGCAGCGGCACGGCCAGCTACCTCGACCTGCTCGATGCCCAGCGTTCGCTGTTCACCGCGCAGCAGCAGGCGATCGAAGCCAACCTGGCGCGCCTGCAGAACCAGGTAACGCTGTACCGCGTCCTGGGCGGCGGCTGGAGCGAGCCGGGCACCGGCACCGCCGTGGCCGCCAACGCGGGCGCGACCGCCGCGCGTTGATGTCCATGTAAGCCAGCGTGCGCGCATCCGCGCACGCGAATCTGCGCACGATTGGGTCCCGACCGGGGCCGGCCTCGCGATTTCGGTATGATGAAATCACGAGACCGGCCCCGGTTTTTTTGTACGCAAAAAATGCGCCGAACGCGCATCCCCGGGACACGGTCTATCAAGGTGCGTCCGCCTTTTGCGACGCGCCACGACGCCATGCGAACCTTTTTCCGCGCCCACTGGAAAGTCATCGTCGCCATCCTCCTGCTCGTCGGGCTGGCGGCGCTCACCGTCAATTCGAGCTCAGCCATGCCCGATGCCCCGCTCGCCGCCCGCCTGCGCACGCACGTGGTCGCCGTCGCCTCGACCGGGCACAACACCGCGGCGCCCAAGGCGCTGGAGGAAGCCGCCGTCTACATCGAGAACGTGCTGGGCAGCGAGGGCTACCGCATCCGGCGCCAGGCCTACCGGGCCGGCGGGCAGGCGGTGCGCAACATCGAGGTGTCGGTGGCCAACGTCGCGCCGGGCGCCAGGCCGGCGCGCATCTTCATCATCGGCGCCCACCACGACTCGGCGCCGGGGGCGCCGGGCGCCAACGACAACGCCAGCGGCACCGCCGCCGTGCTGGAACTGGCGAGGCTGTTGAAGGACATGCGCCCGAGCCAGGGCACCGAGGTGAAATTCGTGTTTTTCGTGAACGAGGAACCGCCCTGGCTTGGTGACCGAATGCGGGGGGACGAGATGGGCGGCCTGCAGCGCGCGCGCCAGCCGCACGCCGACGGCCACAAGGTCGAGGGCGCGCTGGTCCTGGAAACCATCGGCTACTACACCCGGGCGCGCCACAGCCAGCAGCCGCCGGCGGGCCTGGAGGGGCGCTATCCGGACACCGGCAACTTCATCGCCTTCGTCGGCACGCTGGAATCCTCGCGCCTGGTGCAGGACGCGCTGTCGGCCTTCCAGGCCGCCTCCAGCTTCCCGGCGCGCGGCCTGGCGGCGCCGGCCTACGTGCGCGGCGTGACCCTGTCCGACCACAGCGCGTACAAGCGCTTCGGCTACCCGGCGATCATGATCACGGATACCGCGTTCATGCGTTATCCGTATTACCACACGGCGGAGGATACGCCGGACAAGCTCGACTACGAGAGCGTGGCGCGGGTGGTGACGGGGTTGGCGCGCACGATCACCGCCTTGGCGGCGGGCGCGAAGGCGTAACGATTGCGGCGACGCGCGCGTCCAGCTTCCGTATGCACAGGCTCACAGCCTACTCCGCCAGGAATATCTCCTGCAGATCGTTCAGGAAGCGCTGCCCCAGCTCGGTCGGCCTGATCAGCTTGAAATCGCGATGGAGCAAGCCCTTGGCCTCGGCCTCATCGAGCGCCTTCTCGATCGCATTGATCGTCATGCCGGTACGCTCGCCGAACAGGTTCGGATTGAAGCCGCCGGTCAGCCGCAGCGTATTCAGCATGAACTCGAAGCCCATCTCGTCGCGCCCGATCTCGCGCTCCTCGTGCACCGCATTGCCGCGTTGCGCCGCCTCGATGAACGAGGCCGGCTGCTTGTAGCGCGCCTGGCGCAGCACGCGGTGCGGGAAGGACAGCTTGGAGTGGGCGCCGGCGCCGATGCCGAGGTAGTCGCCGAATTCCCAGTAGTTCAGGTTGTGGCGCGCCTGCCGCCCCGGCTGGGCGTAGGCCGAGACTTCGTAGTGGCCGTAGCCGGCGGCGGCGGTCTGCTGCGCGATCATGTCCTGGATGTCGGCGCTCTCGTCGTCGCTGGGCAGCTGCGGCGGATACTTGGCGAACACCGTGTTCGGTTCCATCGTCAGGTGGTACAGCGACAGGTGCGGCGGCGCGAAGCCGAGCGCGGTGTCCAGGTCCTGCCGCGCCTCGGCCAGGGTCTGCCCCGGCAGCGCGTACATCAGGTCGAGGTTGAAGTTGTCGAAGTGGGCGTGCGCGATCTCCACCGCGCGCAGCGCTTCGCGCTCGTCGTGGATGCGGCCCAGCGCCTGCAGGTGGCGGCCATTGAAGCTCTGGATGCCGATCGACAGGCGGTTGATGCCGCTGGCGCGGAAGGACTTGAACTTCTCGATCTCGAAGGTGCCGGGATTGGCTTCCATCGTGATCTCGGCGTCCAGCGCCAGCGGCAGCAGCGTGCGCACGTCCGACATCAAACGGTCCAGTCCCGCCGCCGACATCAGGCTGGGCGTGCCGCCGCCGATGAAGATGGTCTGGATCTTGCGGCCCCAGATCAGCGGCAGCGAGGCTTCCAGGTCGGCGCGCAGCGCGTCCAGGTAGGCCTGCTCGGGCAGCGGCCCGCTCGACTCGTGCGAATTGAAGTCGCAGTAGGGGCACTTGCGCACGCACCACGGCCAGTGGATGTACAGCGACAGCGGCGGCAGCACAGTCAGGTTCAGCGCTCCCGGCTGCAGGTACTTGAGGGCGGCCGTCGCCGGGGACGATGGCTCGCGGACCTCGCCTGCCAGGTCGCTGACGGGCTTGATCGGAATCATTTCAGCTTTTCCAGCTTGTCGACCAGCACCCGCAGCGCCTGGCCGCGGTGCGACACGGCGTTCTTTTCGCTCGAGGCCAGCTCGGCCGCGGTCTTGCCCAGGTCGGGCAGCAGGAAGTGCGGATCGTAGCCGAAGCCGCCTTCGCCGCGCGCCGCGTCGACGATGACGCCGCGCCAGACGCCGTCGGCGATGACGGGCTGCGGGTCGTCGGCGTGGCGCACGTAGACCAGCACGCAGTAGTAATAGGCGGACTTGTCGGCGTGCGCGGCCAGGTCGGTGATCAGCTTTTCGCTGTTGCGGGCATCGGACTTCGGCTCGCCCGCATAGCGCGCCGAATACACGCCGGGCGCGCCGCCGAGGGCGTTCACGCACACGCCGGAATCGTCGGCCAGCGCCGGCAGGCCGGTCAGGCGCGCCGCGTGGCGCGCCTTCTGCAGCGCGTTCTCGACGAAGGTGCCGAAGGGTTCCTCGGCTTCGGGGACGTCGAATTCGCCCTGCGGGTGCAGGTCGAAGCCGATCGGGGCCAGCAGCTGGGCGAATTCCTTGAGCTTGCCGGCGTTGTTGGAGGCAAGGATGAGGCGTTGGGTCATGGCGTAGGGGCGCGTGATGCGCGGCGCGTAAAACCGGTATTCTACCGCTCCGCCGGCAAGCGCATGCGGGCTTCGAACCCCGGCCCGGGTTCGGCGGCGCGCAGCTCGAGCGTGCCGCCGTGCAGCTGGACGATCGCGGTGACGATCGCCAGCCCCAGGCCGTTGCCCGGCAGGTTGCGGCTCTGGTCGACGCGGTAGAAGCGGCGCGCGATCTTGTCCAGGTCCTGCGCCGGCACGCCGGGGCCGTGGTCGCGCACCGCCAGCACCGTCCCGTCGTCGCTCGCCTCGACCCGCACCTCGACCCGGCCGCCGCTGCGGCCATACTTGATGGCGTTGTCGATCAGGCTGGCCAGGGCGTTGGCCAGCAGATGGCGGTCGCCGCGCACCGGCGCCGCCTGCGGCCCCGTACAGGCGACGGCCACGCCCTGCTCCTCGGCCGCCGCTTCATACAGTTCCGTCATGTCGCGCGCGATCGCCGCCAGGTCGAGCGTCTCGAAGCTGCCGGCGCGCACGCCGGCTTCCAGCGCGGCGATCTGCAGCAGCTTGTCGAACAGCGAGATGACGCCGTCGATGTCCTCGATCGCCAGGCGCGCATCCTGCACCAGCGCGGCCGGGTCGACCGCCGCCTGCAGCGCGCGCTCCAGCCGGTTGCGCACGCGGCCGAGCGGCGTACGCAGGTCGTGCGCGATCGAGTTCGACACGTGGCGCACGCCGTCCATCAGCGCCTCGATGCGGTCGAGCATGCGGTTGATGTCGGCGCCCAGGTGCGCGAATTCGTCGTGGCCCTGCACCCCGATCCGGCTCGACAGTTCGCCGGCGGCGATGCGCGCGGTGGTGCGGCGGATCTCGCCGATGCGCGCTTCCAGGCGCGCCCGGAACAGCTGGGCGCCGCAGAAGGCCAGCAGGATCGAGACCGCGGCGCTGAGCAGCAGCGCGCGCTCGACCACGCCGCGGATCGCGTCCAGCTCGACCAGGTCGCGCCCCGCCACCAGCCGGCTGCCGTCGTCCAGGCGCAGCGCCACCAGCCGCACCGACACCGGCACCCCGGCGCGCGTCATCGATGCGTAGACCAGTTCGCCGGACGGGGTGCCGGCGGGCGGCGGCAGGCCGCGCCAGCGCTTCAGGTTGCCGGCCACCAGGCGCCCGCCGGCGTCGACCAGGCCGACCATCTCGGTGTCGGTGTCGATGCGGTCGTGCAGCAGCAGGTCGATTTCGCGCACCAGCGCGGCGGCGCCCTCGTCGCGCCGGGCGGCCGACAGGCGCGACGCCTCGGCCAGGATGCGGTTGTCGATCGAGCGCTCGAACACCCCCACCGTGCCGAAGTACACGATGGCGGACAGCGCCGCCATCGCCGCCGCCACCAGCAGGCCGTAGCCGACCGCCAGGCGCGCCGCGATCGAGCCGCGCAGGCTCAGGCGGCCAGGCATCGGGCGCCTTCCATCATCGGGTGCCTTCCATCATCGGGTGCCTTCCATCAAGGCGCGGCCTGGCCATGGGCGGGGGCGGCGCTCAGCACGTAGCCGGCGCCGCGCACGGTGTGGATCAGCGGCGGGCTGAAATCCTTGTCGATCTTGCTGCGCAGGCGGCTGATCTGGACGTCGATCACGTTGGTCTGGGGGTCGAAATGGTATTCCCACACGCCTTCCAGCAGCATGGCGCGGGTAACGATCTGGTCTTCGTGGCGCATCAGGTATTCCAGCAGGCGGAATTCGCGCGGCTGCAGGTTGATGGCGCTGCCGTGGCGCGTGACGCGCATGGCGCGCAGGTCGAGCTGCATGTCGGCCACCTGCAGCAGGCTGACGTCGCGCGACCAGGCCGCGCGCCGGCACAGGTTTTCCACGCGCGCCAGCAGTTCCGACATGACGAAGGGCTTGGTGAGATAGTCGTCGCTGCCGGCGCGCAGGCCGCGCACGCGCTCGTCGACGCTGTTCAGCGCCGACAGGATCAGCACCGGGGTGGCGTCGCCGCGCGCGCGCATCTGCTCGAGCACGCCGATGCCGTCGGCCTGGCCCGGCAGCATGCGGTCGAGCACCACCACGTCCCAGTGCGCTTCCAGCAGGCGGCGCGCGCCGTCGCCGCTGTTGTCCTCGGCCACCACCGTGTAGCCGGCGGCGCGCAGGCCGTCGCACAGGTAGTCGCGGGTTTCGGCATCGTCTTCGATCACGAGGCAGTTCGGCATGGTTCGGCGGAAAATAATGACAGGGGCAAGCGGCGGCCGCGCTGGACTATAGCATGCGGCCGCCGCGGAAAACGCGGCTACAGCGCGGCGGCGAGGCGCGCCATCGCGTCCACCACGTGGTCGATCTGGGCGCGCGTGTGGGCGGCGTTGAGCATGAAGCGCAGCCGCGCCTGGCCCACCGGCACCGCCGGGAACTGGATCGCGTCGACGTGGATACCCTCGCCGCGCAGCGCCGCCGCAAAGCGTTGGCAGCGCGCGGCGTCTCCGATCAACACCGGCACGATCGGGGTCTCGGTCGCGGTCATGCGGTAGCCCAGCGGACGCATGCGCTCGACGAAGTAGCGCTGGTGTCCCACAGGCGTGCGCGCCGCTGCGGCTCTTCCTGGAGCACATCGAGGGCGGCCAGCAGCGCGTTGGCCTGGTCCGGCGGCGGCGGGCAGGTGAAGCCGTAGGCGGAACTGGTCAGGCGCAGCACGTCGGCCATCTCGCGTTCCAGCGCGACGAAGCCGCCGATGGCGCCGAGCGCCTTGCTCAGCGTCCCCATCTGCATGATGGCCGGGCTGTAGCAGCCGAAGTGCTCCGAGGTGCCGCCGCCGTTCTCGCCCAGGATGCCGGTGGCGTGGGCATCGTCGATGTACAGGATGGCGCCGTATTTCTCGGCGAGGAAGGTCAGGTCGGGCAGCGGCGCGATCGTGCCTTCCATGCTGAACACGCCGTCGCTGACGATGATCGGGCTGGCACCCATCGCCGCCTTCAGCAAGGATTCCAGGTGGTCCATGTCGGCATGGCGGTAGGTGTGCCTGTCGGCGCCCGACATCAGGATGCCTTCGCGGATGCTGATGTGGTTGTACTCGTCCGTGAACCAGGCGTATTTGCGGCGCTTCTTCGGGCGGAAGCCGTGCAGGCGCGCCAGCAGGCCGGCCTTCACCAGCGTGGACAGCACCCCGATGTTGGTCATGTAGCCGGTAACGAACAGCACCGCGTCGGTCTTGTGCTTGAGCGCCGCCAGGCGCGCTTCCAGTTCCCGGTACACCGGCAGGTCGCCGCCCAGCAGGCGCGATTCGCAATTGCCGACGCCGTAGCGCTCGAGGCCGGCCTTGGCGGCGCTCACCAGGCGCGGGTGGTTGGCCAGCGCCAGGTAGTTGTTGGTGCTGAACGAGACCGCGGCTTCGCCATTGACCCGGAACACCGGGTCCGGCAGGGTGTCGTGCACCGCAGAGGCGTGGTGGATGGCGTTGGATTGCAGCCAGTCGGCGATATCGGCGAGGTCGTGCATGGTGGTCTGTACCTGGATGCGGTGGGTCGAAGTCGGTCCAGTATAGGCGCGCCGTGACCGGTCAAATATTACGATCACGTAATGTCGTATGCTGGCCGCCGTACCTTTCCAACTCGTAATGATGCAGCGCCGCAAAGTGCCCTATCATGGTTTTTTTATGTTGATGGAGCCTCCTTTCATGGGCACTTGTTCGAGTGGCAGTTGTTGCCGGCCTTGCGCCGGTCCCGCCCCCGCAAGATAAGGCAGCTCCTGCCCGCATCTTGCCGCAAGACGGATGCGGGCTTTCTCGCCCGACAATCGAATCACTTCGCAAGCGCGAATGAAAGGTATGCCGTTTTCAAACGGAGATACCTGATGTTCGAACTGTTTACGCCTGGCCGTACCGGCCGCTCGTTCTTGAGCACCACGCCCAACCGCTGGGACTGGGCGCTGCTGCCGCTGGTGCTGGCGCTGCTGGCGATGGCCGCCTACGGCGCCATGCAGATGACCCGGCCCTTCGTGCTGGGCCGGCCCGTGCCGATCGCGCTCGACCCGGGCCACCTGCCCTACTACCTCCTGCGCACCATCCTGCGCATGTTCAGCGCGCTCGGCTGCGCCCTGCTGTTCACCTGCGCGTTCGCGGTGGGGGCCACGCGCTGGCGCAGCCTCGAGAAGGTGCTGGTGCCGCTGCTCGACGTGCTGCAGTCGGTGCCGATCCTGGGCTTCCAGGCGATCGCGATCGCCCCTTTCATCGCTCTCTTCCCCGGCAACACCTTCGGCGTCGAATGCGCCGCGGTATTCGCGATCTTCACCTCGCAGGCCTGGAACATGGCGTTCAGCCTGTACCAGTCGATGAAGACGATCCCGCCGGAACTGGCGGAGGCCGCGCGCGTGTTCCGCCTGTCGGCCTGGCAGCGCTTCTGGCGCCTGGAACTGCCCTACGCCATGCCGGCGCTGCTGTGGAACATGATGATGTCGATGTCCGGCGGCTGGTTCTTCCTGGTGGCGGCCGAGGCGATCTCGGTGGCCGGGCAGGACATCAAGCTGCCCGGCATCGGGGCCTGGATCGCGGTGGCGATCGAGCGCAAGGACGGTGCCGCCATCGCCTGGGCCATCGGCGCCATGTTCGCCGGCATCCTGCTGTACGACCAGCTGTTCTTCCGCCCGCTGCTGGCCTGGGCCGACAAGTTCCGCTTCGAGGAGTCGCAGGGCGAGCACGCCCAGCGCTCCTGGGTGCTGGACTGGGGCCGCCGCAGCGTGTGGATCCGCGGGTGCAGCGAGCGCCTGTGGGCGCTGCTCGGGCGCACGCTGGGCTGGTTCGCGGCGCCGGCGTCCTCCCCCGCCGCCGGGGCCGGACGGGCGCGCTTCGCGCCGGGCGAGCGCAGCGTCGACCGCATCCTCCTGCTGCTGGCGCTGCTGGGCGGCTGGCGCTTCCTGGCCTTCATCCATGCCCAGGTCGGCTGGGGCGAGACGCTGCGCGTGCTGGGCCTGGGCTGCATCACGCTGGCGCGCGTGATGCTGCTGATCGGCCTGGCCTCGCTGGTGTGGGTGCCGCTGGCGGTGTGGATCGGCCTGCGCCCCGCGTACGCGCAGAAGGTGCAGGCGCTGGCGCAGTTCCTGGCCGCGTTCCCGGTCAACCTGATGTTCCCGGTCGTGGTGTACGCGCTGGTGCATTTCCGCCTGAACGCCAACGTCTGGCTCAGCCCCCTGATGGTGTTCGGCACCCAGTGGTACATCCTGTTCAACGTGGTGGCCGGCGCCTCCACGCTGCCGACCGAGCTGCGCCTGGCGGCCGACAACCTGGGCTTGAGCGGCTGGCTGAAATGGAAGCGGGTCTACCTGCCGGCCATGTTCCCGAGCTTCGTCACCGGCGCGATCACGGCCAGCGGCGGCTCCTGGAACGCCAGCATCGTGGCCGAGTACGTCACCTGGGGCAAGACCTCGCTGGTGGCCGATGGCCTGGGCAGCTACATCAAGCAGATGACCGATGCCGGCGACTTCCATCGCATCGCCCTCGGCATCGGGGTGATGTGCGTATTCGTGATGCTGTTGAACCGCTTCTTCTGGCGCCGGCTGTACCTGCTGGCCGAAGCGCGCAGCCGTTGAAACCCCGCAGGAGAACCGACATGCACCACCTGATCGAACTGAAAGCCGTCTCGAAAGCCTTCCGCAGCGCCGACGGCGCGCCGCGCACCATCCTCGACGGCGTCGACTTCCACCTGGGCGACGGCGAGATCGTCGCCATGCTGGGCAAGTCCGGCTCCGGCAAGTCGACCCTGCTGCGCATCGTCGCCGGCCTGGTGCCGCATGACGGCGGCACGGTCGACTACCGCGGCCAGCCGATCCGCGGACCGCTGCCGGGCGTGGCGATGGTATTCCAGTCCTTCGCCCTGTTTCCCTGGCTGACCGTGCAGCAGAACGTGGAACTCGGCCTGGAAGCGCAAGGCGTGGCGCCGGCCGCGCGGCGCGCGCGCGCCGACGCCATGCTCGACCTGATCGGCCTGTCCGGCTTCGGCGGCGCGCTGCCGCGCGAACTGTCGGGCGGCATGCGCCAGCGCGTGGGCATCGCGCGCGCCCTGGTCACGCACCCGGACGTGCTGCTGATGGACGAAGCCTTTTCCGCGCTCGACGTGCTCACCGGCGAAACCCTGCGCGGCGACATCCTCGACCTGTGGGACGGCAAGCGCATCCCGACGCGCGGCATCCTGGTGGTCTCGCACAACATCGAGGAAGCGGTCATGATGGCCGACCGCATCGTGATCATGGGCAGCGACCCGGGCCGGGTACGCCACGAGATCCGCATCGACCTGCCGCGCCCGCGCAACCCGGATGCGCCGGCCGTGCGCGCGCTGGTCGACCAGGTGTACGGCCTGATGACCATGCGCCCGGTTTCCGTCGCCGGTGCGGTGCGTGGCGAGCCGTCCGATTACCGCCTGCCGGACGCCGACATCGGCCGCGTCGAGAGCGTGCTCGAACTGCTGGCGGGCGCCCCGTTCGACGGCCGCGCCGACCTGCCGCAGCTGTCCGCCGACACCGAACTGCCGGACGAGGAACTGTTCCCGGCCTACGAGGCACTGGCGCTGCTGGGCCTGGCGCGGGTCGCGGGCGGCGACATCGCGCTCACGCCGCTGGGACGGCGCTACGTCCAGGCCGGCCAGGCCCAGCGCCAGGCGCTGTTCGGACGCCAGCTGCTGAAACAGGTGGCGCTGGCGGCGCGCATCCAGCGCGACCTCGAGGACGATACGGACGGCACGCTGCCGGACGCGCCTTTCCTGGCCCTGCTGGAAGAGACGCTGGACGCGGCGCAGGCCAGGCGCATGCTGGAGGTGGCGATCGAGTGGGGACGCTACGGGGAGCTGTACGAATACGACTACCGCACCGGCCTGCTGAGCGTGCCGCGCATGCAGAATACGCAACAACCCTGAAAAGACATGGAAGCCAACGAGATCCTCGACGACGTCCCGCCTTCGGGCGACCGCAAGCTCGACCGCAAGGTCGCCCTCACCGTGGCCCTGCTCGCCTCCTTCATGGGCGTGTGCAAGGTCAAGGACGACAACATCGTGCAGGCCATGCAGCAGGCCCAGGCCGACAAGATCGACCACTGGGCCTTCTACCAGGCGCGCAACCTGCGCCAGGAGCAGGCGCATACCACCCTGTTGCAGCTGCGCCTGGCCGCCCTGTCGCGGCCGGCGGCCGAGCAGGACGCTCATGGGGGAGACTACGCCGCGGCCATCGGCGAGCTGGAAAAACTGGAAGCCGACCAGGCGAAAAAGAAGGATGCCGTGCAGGCGCAGGCCAGGCAGGACCAGGCCACCTACGACGCGCTGAACTACCGCGACGACCAGTTCGACCTGAGCGACGCCGCGCTGGCGCTGGCCTTGTCCCTGCTGGCGGTCACCACGCTGACGCGGCAGCGCTGGCTGTACCTGGCGGCGCTGGTGCCCACGGGCGTGGGCGTGTTCTATGGCGCGGCCGGGTTGTTCGGGCTGCCCTTCCATCCGGCGTGGTTGACCGGGTGGTTATCTTGAAATAACGCCGTTCACCGCATAGCCGGCAAAACCTGGGGCCCTGCCTTCGCAGGGAGGACGTGGTTTGCGCTACGGGAACGCCGGTTTCGGCCATGTTCGTCGACACGTCGCCCCTGCGCAGGCAGGGGCCCGGGTTCAACCAACGTGGATATCCAAGGTCCGCTTCTGCAGCGCCACCAGCTCCCCGATGCCCTTCTCCGCCAGGTCCAGCAAGCGGTTCATCCCGGCCCGGTCGAAGGCCGCGCCTTCCGCCGTGCCCTGCACCTCGATGAAATGCCCGGTTTCGGTCATCACCACGTTCATGTCGGTGTCGCAGCCCGAATCCTCGACGTAATCGAGGTCGAGCACCGGCACGCCGTCCACCACGCCGACCGAGATCGCGGCCACGAAGTGGCGTACCGGGAGCGCCGGGATCAGGCCTGCCGCCACCAGCCGCGAGAAGGCGTCGTGGGCGGCGACCATGGCGCCGGTGATCGATGCGGTGCGGGTGCCGCCGTCGGCCTGGATCACGTCGCAGTCCAGGTGCAGGGTGCGCTCGCCGAAGGCTTCCAGGTCGAACGCGGCGCGCAGCGAGCGGCCGATCAGGCGCTGGATTTCCTGGGTGCGGCCGGACTGCTTGCCGCGCGCCGCTTCGCGGTCCATGCGCGAGTGGGTCGAGCGCGGCAGCATGCCGTATTCCGCGGTCAGCCAGCCCTGCCCCTTGCCCTTCAGGAAACCGGGCACCCGGTCCTCGATGCTGGCGGTGCAGATCACCTTGGTGTCGCCGCACTCGATCAGCACCGAACCCTCGGCGTGCTTGGTGTAGGCGCGGGTCAGGCGCACGCTGCGCAACTGGTCGACCGCGCGGCCGCCGGGACGGGTGGCAATGCTCATGGGGTTCCTTTCGATGTCATTTGAGTAGCTGGGATGATTTCTCGATCGCGTTGCGGATCTCGGCGATGGCTTTTTCGATGTCGTCGTCGTCGAAGTCGTCGGCCGCGGTCGCGGCGGCCGGTTGGCGCGCCAGGCGGGTGGCGACCTCGCCCTCCGGCAGCAGCTGGGTCGAGACCACGCTGTCGTCGCCGCCCGGGGCCGCGTCGCCGGCGCCCTGCCACTGGATCGCCAGGGCGGTGGCGTTGTCGCCGCGCGCGCCGGCGATCGAGGTCGCCATGCCGATCATGTCCGGTACCGCCTGCACGATGGTGCGGGTGGACAGCTGGTGCACGATCTCGGTGTCGGGCAGCACGCCCCACAGGCCGTCGGAGCACAGCAGCAGCACGTCGTCCGGCGCCAGCCCGGCCTGGCGCGACAGCTCGACCCGCGGCGAGGTCGACGCGCCCAGGCAGTTGTACAGCTTGTTGCGGTCGGGGTGGGTGTTGCGTTCGGCCGGATCGGCCAGCCCCTTGGCGATCAGGTGCTCGATGTGCGAGTGGTCGCGCGTGCGCGCCAGCACCTGGCCGCGGCGCACCCAGTACAGGCGCGAATCGCCGCAGTGCGCCCACACCGCGCAGTTGTGCTGCACCAGGCAGGCCACGATGGTGGTGCGCGGTGTGTCGGGCAGGCCGCGGCCGGCGGCGTAGCGCAGGATGTCGAGGTGGGCCTGCTGGAACGCCTCTTCCAGGAAGCGCTCGGGCTTCTTGACGTAGGGCGTGGCCTGGGCGCGGAACAGCGCCGACAGCGTCTGCAGGGCGACGGTGGCGGCGATCTCGCCGCGCTGGTGGCCGCCCATGCCGTCGGCCAGCACCAGCAGCAGCGCGTCGCGCGTGTAGCTGTAGCCCATGCGGTCCTGGTTGACCTTGCGTCCGCCGATATGGCTTTGCTGGTAGACGGAAAATTGCATTCAGAGTCTCCGATCAGGCTTTCCTGCCAAGGGCGCCGAGGCGGCCGACCAGCCCGCGCCAGCCACCCGCCGGCGCATCCGTCGCCGCCGCACCCGCCCCGGCATCGGCGCCGGCGGGGGCCGCCGCGCGCCGGCCTTCCTTCAGCACCTTCTGCACCGCGAACACGCTTTGCGGGCGCGCCAGCGGATCGAGCGCCAGGCAGGCGCGCACCATCGCCAGCAGCGGCGCCGAATACGCGCGCGCCGCTTCCAGGCGGGCGAACTGGGCGGCCATCTTATCGTCGAGCCGGCGCCCGTCGGCCGGCTGCGGCGGCGTGCCCGCCATGCAGGCGTAGATGGCGGCGCCGATACTGTAGATGTCGGTCCACGGCCCCAGCGCGCCCCCTTTCGCGTACAGCTCGGGGGCCGCGAAGCCCGGCGTGTACATCGGCGCCAGCGCCGGCGCATCGGTCTCGATGGTCTGGCGCGCGGCGCCGAAGTCGAGCAGGATCGGCGTGCCGTCGGTGCGCAGGTAGATGTTGGCCGGTTTCAGGTCGAGGTGCAGCAGCTTGTTGGCGTGGACTTCGCGCAGGCCGGCGCACACGCCGGTGAACACCTGGCGGATGAAGGCTTCCTTGGCGCGGCCGCCGCGCGCCACGTGGCGCGCCACGACTTCCTGCAGCGCGTGCCCGGATTCGTAGGCCATCACCATGTAGACGGTGTCATGGGCGCGGAAGAAATTCAGCACCCGCACCACGTTCGGGTGCACGATGCGCGCCAGCGCCCTGCCCTCCTCGAAGAAGCACTTCAGGCCGATGCGGAATACCGGCAGGTTGGGCCGCGAAATGACCGGCACCAGCGCGCCCGGCTGGCGCAGCGCCAGGGCGCTGGGCAGGTATTCCTTGACCGCCACGGCATTGCCGTCGCCGTCATATGCAAGATAAACAATACTGAACCCACCGGACGCAATTTTCTTTACAATGCGATATCCGCCAATTTCCAGCCCATCGGGCAGGGGGGCATTATTTTGTGCAGCCATGAGCGAAGTAGTCCTTGCTAAACACGGCGATTGTGTGGATAAATCACGGGTTTGTAAAGAATAAAGGGAAGCACGAACCGGCGCCGCCCGCGGCGCGCCCGGTCGGGCCTTCCAGGAACCGGGGACTCCATTGAGCATTTCTAGCATGACAGGTTACGCGGTAGCCACCAGCGAGGGCGCTGCCGGAACGCTGACCATCGAGATCAAGAGCGTGAATTCGCGCTTCCTCGACCTGCAGTTCCGTATCAACGACGATCTGCGCGCGCTGGAACCCGACCTGAGGGCCGCCATTATGGCGGCCATCACCCGCGGCAAGGTCGAGGTGCGCCTTTCGTTCGGCCGCAAGGTCGCCAGCGGATCGCAGGCCCTGAATGGGGAACTGCTGGCCGACCTGGCCAGGTTGCAGACCGAGGTCACGAAGCATTTCGTCTCGGCGCCCCTGATGACGGTGGCCGAACTGCTGCGCTGGCCGGGCGTGATCGAGGAAGCGCAGATCGGCCAGGAATCGCTGCAAACCGACGTCGCCGCCCTCACGGCCAAGACCGTCGCCGCCTTCGTCGACAGCCGCCGGCGCGAAGGCGCGGCGCTGGAAGCGATGCTGCAGTCGCGCATCGACGCGATGGAAGCCATCGTCAAGCGCATCACGCCCCTGATCCCGCAAGTCATCTCGCAATTCCAGCAGAAAGCCGTCGAGCGCATGCAGGACGCGCTGGGCCTGGCCGGCCACGGCAACCCCACCGTGCTGACGCGCCAGGAAGTCTTCGAGCGCATCCGCCAGGAAGTCACCCTGTACGGCATCCGCATCGACGTGTCGGAAGAACTGTCGCGCCTGTCCGCGCACCTGAACGAGACGCGTCATATCCTGAAAAAGGGCGGCCAGGTCGGCAAGCGCCTCGACTTCATGATGCAGGAACTGAACCGCGAGGCGAATACGCTGGGCGCCAAGGCCTCGGTCAAGGAACTGGCGGATGCGTCGATGGAGCTGAAGCTGCTGATCGAGCAGATGCGCGAGCAAGTACAGAATCTCGAATAATAATCAGGACGCCGGCCAGTCAGGCCGTGCGGGACGCGTGGACGGAAGGATCGTCCGCCACATCCATGACGCAAGCGTCCCGGATGTGGCGGACGGGTTTCCGTCCACGCGTTCAATTGCATTTTGCATCACCGATCACATCGAATTAACACGAATTAAAGGAACCACCATGCTCACCAACGCTTTTTCCGGCAGCCTGTTCATTGTCGCCGCCCCGTCCGGCGCCGGCAAGTCGACCCTGGTCAACGCGCTGCTGGCACAGGAACCGGGCATCAAGCTGTCGATCTCGACCACGACGCGCGCGCCGCGCCCGGGCGAACAGGATGGCGTGCATTACCAGTTCACCAGCGCCGAGGATTTCGTCGCCCGCGCCGACCGCGGTGAATTCCTGGAATGGGCCGAAGTGCACGGCAATTACTACGGCACCAGCCGCCTGACCGTGGAACAGGAAATGAAGAACGGCACCGACATCCTGCTGGAAATCGACTGGCAGGGTGCGCGCCAAGTGAAGAAGCTGTTCCCGCACGCGGCCGGCATCTTCATCCTGCCGCCGTCGATCGCGGCGCTGGAAGAGCGCCTGAACAAGCGCGGCACCGACGAACCGCACATCATCACGCGCCGTTTGCTGGCGGCCGGCGGGGAGATTGCTCACGCTCCCGAGTTCGAGTATGTTATCATCAACGAAGAGTTCAACGTCGCCCTGTCCGAGCTTCGGGCGATTGTCAAAGCGACACGTTCGCGCTTCGCCCAGCAGGCGGCGCGCAACGCCTCGCTCTTTGCCCAACTGGGAATCCACGCACTGCAACCGCAAGCCTGACCCGCAGCCTGTCGTTTCGCGCACGGCGCACATCGTTTTGATCGGTCGGGGCCGGAGTCCACCCGTGGAAACCGGGATCCGACCCCGATACATTTTATTGAGGAGCACACCATGGCCCGCATCACCATCGAAGATTGCCTGAAAAACGTCCCGAACCGTTTCCAGCTGACCCTGGCCGCCACCTACCGCGCACGTCAGTTGCTGCAGGGCCACACCCCGAAAGTCGAAGCCAAGGACAAGCCGACCGTCGTCGCCCTGCGCGAGATCGCCGCCGGTAAAGTCGGCCTGGAAATGCTGAAGAAAGTACCGATGTAATCATCCGGCGCCGGAGCCCGGTGCTGCCCGCATGGACTCCGATCCCGACTGATCACGACTGGTCATCCACCTCGTCCCTGCGCAGGCAGGGACCCAAGTTTGCAAGCGTTATCGAAATGCGTGCGACTGGGGTCCCTGCCTCCGCAGGGAGTCTTTTTTTGGCAATGCCAAAAAAAGACAAGGTATTTGGGCAACTTGGCTGTACGCCTGAGCCTTGCACCTGCGCCAGCCCCTGAATCTGTTATTCTGTCTCCATACAGCGGCTGATTTTAAAGAGTATGAACTTGTCTCCCCCGGATTCCGTCCACTCAGGCAGTACCACCAAGTCGGGCCGGCCCAGCCGGACCAATGGCAAGCCGCAGGAAGCCGAACCGGCCCCCGCTCCAGGCGTCGCGTCGATTACCCATCTCGCCAACAAGCTGGGCGAATACCTCACACCCGCTGAACTCAAGCGTGTCAAGGACGCCTACCGCTTCTCGGACGAGATGCACCTGGGCCAGGTCCGCAAGTCGGGCGAGCCCTATATCTCGCACCCGATCGCCGTGGCCGAGATCTGCGCCGACTGGAAGCTCGACGCCCAGGCCATCATGGCCGCCCTGCTCCACGACGTCATCGAAGACCAGGACGTCAAGAAGGAAGAGCTGATCGAGCGCTTCGGCCCCCAGGTCGCGAACCTGGTCGACGGCTTGTCCAAGCTGGAAAAGATCGAATTCCAGAGCGTGGTCGAAGCGCAGGCGGAAAACTTCCGCAAGATGCTGCTGGCCATGGCGTCCGACGTGCGCGTGATCCTCATCAAGCTCGCGGACCGCCTTCACAACATGCGCACGCTGGGCGTGATGGTGCCGGCCAAGAAGCGCCGCATCGCCGGCGAGACCATGGAAGTCTACGTGCCGATCGCGCACCGCCTCGGCCTGAACGACATCTACCGCGAGCTGCAGGACCTGTCGTTCTCGCACCTGTACCCGCTGCGCTACAGGACCCTCTCGAAGGCGATCAAGGCGGCGCGCGGCAACCGGCGCGAGGTGGTCAAGAAGATCCTGGAAGCGGTCAAGAACACGCTGGCCACGGCCGGCATCCAGGCCGAAGTGTACGGCCGCGAAAAGACCCTGTACGGCATCTACAAGAAGATGCGCAACAAGCACCTGTCGTTCTCGCAGGTGCTGGACGTGTACGGCTTCCGCGTGGTCGTCGATTCGATCCCCAATTGTTACGTGGCGCTCGGCACCCTGCACGGGCTGTACAAGCCGATGCCCGGCAAGTTCAAGGATTACATCGCGATCCGCAAGATCAACGGCTACCAGTCGCTGCACACCAGCCTGATCGGCCCCTACGGCACCCCGGTCGAATTCCAGATCCGCACCCAGGAAATGCACCGCACTGCGGAAAGCGGCGTGGCGGCCCACTGGCTGTACAAGACCGGCGACCAGAACATGTCGGACCTGCAGCAGCGCACCCATGCCTGGCTGCAGTCGCTGCTCGACATCCAGCAGCAGACCGGCGACTCGGCCGAATTCCTCGAGCACGTCAAGGTCGACCTGTTCCCGGACTCGGTCTACGTGTTCACGCCGAAGTCGAAGATCATCGCGCTGCCGCGCGGCGCCACGCCGCTCGACTTCGCCTACAGCATCCACACCGGCATCGGCGACCATACGGTCTCGGTCAAGATCAACAACGAGCCGGCGCTGTTGCGCACCGAACTGCACAACGGCGACATCGTCGAGATCGAAACCGACCCCGACTCGCGCCCGAGCCCGACCTGGCTGAGTTTCGTGCGCACCGGCAAGGCCCGGTCCGCGATCCGCCATTACCTGCGCACCATCAACCTGAACGAATCGGTGGACCTGGGCCAGGAACTGCTGGGGCAGGCCCTGGCCCACCTGGGCGTCACCGGCGAGCTCGGCACGGGCACCATCGAGCGCCTGCTGGCCGAATCCTCGGCCAAGTCGATGGACGAGCTGTATGCCGACATCGGCATCGGCAAGCGCATGCCGGCGCTGGTGGCGCGCCACATCGTCGGCCTGCAGGGCGGCGACCTCGACAGCCTGCCGGCCCAGCCGAGCGGCGCGGGCGACCTCGGCCCGGTCACGATCTACGGCAGCGAGGGCGTGTCGGTGCAGCTGGCGCCGTGCTGCCTGCCGATCCCCGGCGACCAGATCATCGGCCAGCTGCGCCGTGACCAGGGCATGGTGGTGCACACCGCCGACTGCTCGCAAGCCAAGCGCCTGCGCCTGAAGGAACCGGACCGCTGGATCGCGGTGCAGTGGGGCAGCGAGCTGAACCGCCGTTTCGACTGCCGCATCCGCCTCCTGATCAACAACGAGAAGGGCATCCTGGCGCGCGTGGCCGCGGAAATCGGCGAGTCCGACGCCAACATCACCTACGTCGGCATGGACGAGGACGACGAACACATGATGACCCAGCTGCGCTTCACGATCCAGATCAAGGACCGGGTGCACCTGGCGCACCTGATCCGCAACCTGCGGCGCGTGGCCGGCGTCAACCGGGTGGAACGCGAGCGCAGCTGATCACATCCCGGCCAGGATGTCGGCCAGTGCCTCGGCCTTCAGCGGCTTGGCGAAATGCGCGTCGAAGCCGGCATTCAGGGCCAGCTGGCGGTCGGCTTCCTGGCCGTAGCCGGTCAGCGCCACCAGCCGCAAGCCGCGCGTGGCGGGGTCGCGCCGCAGCCGCGCCGCGACCTGGTAGCCGTTCATGCCCGGCAGGCCGATGTCGACGATGGCCAGGTCGGGCCGCACCTCGCGGGCCAGCTCGACGCCGGTGGGACCGTTGGCGGCTTCCAGCACCCGGTGCCCGGCCGCCTCCAGCTGGGCCGCCAGCATGTGGCGCGCATCCTCGTTATCCTCGATCAGCAAGACCGTGAGCGCGGTGTCCTGCGCGGCCTCCACGGCCGCCGGCTTGTTCGCCCACTTGTCCGCCGGCACAATGCCGGACGCGGCCGGCGCGCCCGCATCCAGGCCCGCGACCGCCGCATCGGTCGCATCGGTCGCCGCACCCTGCAGGGGCAGGCGCAAGGTGAAGGTGCTGCCCTTGCCGCTGCCCTCGCTGGCGGCCTCGATGCTGCCGCCATGCAGCGTCACCAGGCTGCGTACCAGCGACAGCCCGATGCCCAGGCCGCCCTGGGCGCGGTCGAGCGTCACCGCGCCCTGCACGAAGGTCTCGAACAGCGTCGGCATCAGTTGCGGGGCGATGCCGACGCCGGAATCGCGCACCACCAGGCAGGCTTCGCCGTGCGCGGCCGTGAGCGCGATGTCGATCGTGCCCTGCGAAGGCGTGTATTTCAGGGCGTTCGTGACCAGGTTGGCGACCACCTGCTCGATGCGGGTGCGGTCGGCGCGGATCCAGGCCGGGGTCAGGCGGCAAGTCAGGCGGTGTTCGATCCGCCCCGCCACGCGCAGCGCATCCACCACCGATTCGACCACCGACGACAGCTCGACCGGCCGCATGTCCAGCTTGACCTTGCCGCGCGCCAGCCGCGCCAGGTCGAGCAGGTCGTCGACGATGCGGGTCAGGTGCTTGCCCTGGCGCAGCAGGATGTCCTGGGCGTGGCGCTTCTGGGTCGGGCTGACGTTCTCGATGCGCAGCAGCTGGGCGGCGCCGAGGATGCCGCTGAGCGGGTTGCGCAATTCGTGGCTCAGCATGGCGAGGAAATCGTCGCGGATGCGCACCTGCTCCTCGGCCAGCCGGCGCGCCTGTTGTTCGCGCTGCAGCAGCGTGGCGCGCTCGGCCTCGGAGTGGGCCAGCCGGACGCCGACGTCGCTGATCGAGCGCTGCAGCTCGTCGAATTCGGCGATGCCGCTGCTGGCGCCGGGCGGCCTGACCCGACCCTCGCTGAGGCCGGTCGCCGCGCGCGCCGCGCCGTCGATCGCGGCGGCCAGGCGGCGGCCGAAGAACACCGCGGCGAACGACGCGCACAGCAGCGCCACCAGCATGCCGGCCGCGGCCAGCATCACCGCATCGCGGGCGGCGCCCTCGATCTCCTCGGCGGGGACCGCCACCACCACGGCCCAGCCGGACATCGGCGAGCGGATGAAGGCATGATAGGTGTCGATGCCGGCACGGCTGGGATAGCGGACCAGGCCGCGCTCGGCGCCCGCCGCCGCCGCGACCAGGACCGGATTGGCGAGCAGGCCAAGACGCGCCGGTTCGCGCGTGCGGGCCACGAACTGGCCCTTCCGGTCGATCACCGCCAGCGACCAGCTGGCCGGCAGCGCGCGCTGCGAAATCAGTTTCGAAAAGTAATCCGGCCCGAACACCGAAGCCATGACGTAGCGCCGCCCGCCGTCCAGGGGCACCGGTACGTTGATCGTCGTCACGGGAATCCGCTGCACTGCACCCTTGATCAGGTCCGACACCACCGTCCGTTGGGTATCGATCACCTTGCGGGTGCGCAGCCGCACGTAATCCGGCGGCGGCGGCAATTTCGTGCCCAGGGGCACCACGGTATTGATGATCTGCTGGCCGCTGGAGTCGAACAGGATGGTGCGTCCGCCGTCGCCGCGGTCGGCGCTCCTGGCGTGTTCGTAGAAACCGGCGATGTCGCCGTGCGCCAGGTGGGGCGAGCGCGCCAGCACGTGCAGCGCCGCCTCGGCGCTGCTCAGTTCGCGGTCGACCAGCAGCGCGGTGGCGCTGGCGGTCTGGTCCATGGCCTGCAGCGCCGCCTCGCGTTCGGAACGCAGCAAGGTCTGGAGTGCAATGGCGGCAAAGATCGAGATGGGCAGGATGATGGCGCCGATCATGATCAATAGATAGGCGCGGATTCTCATCGACACAGGCCCGTCGTCCCTTACGTGCCCTGGCCCTGGCGGCCCGGGTGCCGGCCGGCGGCGAGGATGCTGTCGAAGGCCGCGCAGGCGCCGGCACAGGCGTCGGCGATCTCGGCCGGCGTGCGCACGTGCTCGCGCAAGCCCTGCATGAAGGCGCGCCAGCGCGGGCCGGGGCCGGCGGCGTCGCCCTTCAGGTAGCGCAGCGGATGCGGCGCCAGCCGTTCGGACAGGCGGCCGTAGAGCACGGCGCCGCCCAACTGGGAACCTTCGATGACGTAATGCACGCCCCAGCGCCAGGCGGCGCTGGCCTGCGCCGGCCAGGCCGCCGGCGCCGCGGCCGGACCGGCGCCGGCGGCCGGCATGCCGGGCTCGGCGAGGTCGGCTTCGATCAGCGCCAGCCGGCCGCCATGGTCGAAGCGCGGGCCGTCGTCGAAGCCGGCCAGCCAGGCCTGCAGCGGCGCCAGCCAGGCTTGCAGCATGCGCAAGTGGCGGGCGTAATCGTCAATGGAAGCATGGGGGGAGCCGATCGGCAGGCCGCTGTCGAGCTGCTGATGGCGGCTGTCGGTTGCCGCGCGCAATGCTACCAGAGCATCGACATGATTCGCGGCCTCGTTAGTGCGGTTCATTTGATCCGGGTAAAGAGGAAACACCTCATCTTACCAGCCGCCGCGCGCCTGCGCCTGCCGCGCGCATGCATATATCGATCAGTCGGCGATCGGTTCCGGATAGTCGACGCTCAGGATGTCCAGTTCGTCCACGCCCTGCGGCGTCTGCAGCGTGACGACCTCGCCTTCGCGCGCCTTGGTGAGCGCGCGCGCCACCGGCGACACCCAGCTGATCCTGCCGCGCAGCGGATCGAGTTCGTCGATGCCGACGATGGTGACGGTGTGCTCTTCGCCGGCCTTGTTCATGTAGCTGACGGTGGCGCCGAAGAACACCTGGTCGTTACCGTAGTGCACCGAAGGATCGACCACGAAGGCGGAATCAAGGCGCTTGGTGAGGAAGCGGATGCGGCGGTCGATCTCGCGCAGGCGGCGCTTGCCGTAGATGTAGTCGCCGTTCTCGGAACGGTCGCCGTTGGAAGCGGCCCAGTGCACCACGCGCACGACTTCCGGCCGGTCGACGTCGATCAGCTGCAGCAACTCGTCCTTGATCGCCTTGTGGCCGGCCGGCGTGATGTAGTTCTTGGAACCAGCCGGTATCGCATGCGCCAGCGCAAGGGCTTCGTCATCGTCCTCGTTGTCGGACTCTTTTACAAATGCCTTATTCATAATCTTTATTGTAGCCCCATCTCTGTGGAATTCGACAACCCGTGGCAAGCGTGCCTCACCTTTTCCCGTATTATCCAGTCATGACACGAGCCGTTCCACGAACCCGGCTGTTCGCGCCGCTGGTGCACGCCGCCGCCCTGCTGCTGTTGCTGGAAGAATGTTGCTGGACGCTGGGCCTGCGGCTGGGCGCCTGGGTGGCGCGTTCGCCGGGGCTGGCGACGCTGGAGGCGCGCGTGCGCCGGTTGCCGCCCTATGCGGCCCTGTGCGCCTTCCTGCTGCCCGGTATCCTGCTGCTCCCGGTCAAGCTGCTGGCCCTGTTCGCGATCGCCCAGGGCCACGCGGCGTCCGGCATCACCACCATCGTCGTCGCCAAGGTCGGCGGCGCGGCGGTGGTGGCGCGGCTGTATGCGCTGACCCTGCCGACCCTGCTGGCGGTGGGCTGGTTCGCGCGCTGCCATGGCTGGTTCATGGACTGGAAGACGCGCTGCATCGCCTACCTGCGCGCCAGCGCCGCCTTCCGCCAGGCCGGGCAGCAGCTGCGCGGCGTGCGCCTCGGCTGGCGCCGCTGGCGCCGGCAGCGCGCCCGGCGCACGGTGGCCTTCGGCAGCCGCCATGCCAGCCCGGCCTCGCGCGTGCTGCGCCGCTTCGTCGTCCAGTGGCGCGCCCGGCGCCGTCCCGACTCCGAATGAACACCCCCGCCAGCACAAGAGCGCATCCATGAGCCCTTCCTTTTCCACCGAAACCTCCGCCGGCGCCGCGCTGGTCGACTACCAGGCCCGCTTCAATGCCGTGGTCGACCATACGCCGGGGCTGGTCTACCAGTTCGTGCTGTACGCCGACGGCCGCACCGCGTTTCCCTACCTGAGCGAAGGCTGCGCCGCCCTGCTCGGCCTGGCCGTCGCCGAGCTGCAGCAGGATCCGTCGCGCTTCCCCCAGCTGATCCTGGCGGAAGACCGCAAGCGCTACCAGGACGCGATGCAGGCATCCGGGACCACGCTCGAAGGCTGGAACTGGGAAGGCCGCATCTGGATCGAGGCGTGGAAAGACGTCAAATGGATCAGCCTGCGCGCCACGCCGTCGCCGCTGGACGAGGGCGGCGTGCAGTGGGACGGCATCATGACCAATGTCACGGCCAGCAAGCTGGAGCAGGAAGAGGCGCGCCGTTCGCGCGCCCGCCTGGCCGAGCTGACCGAGCACATCGAACAGGTCAAGGAACAGGAACGCACCCGCATCGCCCGCGAGATCCACGACGACCTGGGCGGCAACCTGACTGCGATCAAGATGGCGCTGGCGATGCTGGCGGGGCGCCTGCCGGACGACCCGGCGCTGACGGAAAAGGCCGCGTACCTCGACCACCTGGTCGACCGCACCATCGAGGCGGTGCACCGGATCTCGCTCGACCTGCGTCCCAGCACGCTGGACCTGGGCATCGTCGCGGCCCTCGAGTGGCAGGCGCGCGAATTCGAAAAGCAGTTCGGCATCGCCTGCGTCTTCCGCAGTGCCGAGCGCGACATCGACCTGGCGCCGGACCACGCCAGCGCCCTGTTCCGCATCTTCCAGGAAGCCCTGACCAACATCGCCAAGCACGCCGGCGCGACCCGGGTCACCGTCACGCTGCGCCGCCAGCGCCAGCATCTTGCGCTGAGCATCTGCGATAATGGCCGCGGCATCACCGCGTCCGACCGCCTCAAGCCGCACTCCTTCGGGCTGCGCGGTATGAGCGAGCGCGCCAGCGCGCTCGGCGGCACCCTGACCTTGTCGGCGGCGCCGGGAGGTGGCACGATGGTGTCCGTCAAGATCAGGCTGGCCGCGCCGGCGCCTGCCAGGAATACGGAATCCACCGAAGCATGAGTGAAAAAGCCAGCATCCGCGTTTTTATTGCCGACGATCACGCCATCGTGCGCGAAGGCCTGAAGCAGATCCTCGCCGAGCAGCGCGACATCGTGGTGGCCGGCGAAGCCGAAACCGGCCTCGACGCCGTCAAGCTGTTCCGCAAGTCGCGCTGCAACGTGCTGCTGCTCGACATCTCCCTGCCCGACCGCAACGGTATCGAAGTGCTGAAGCAGATCAAAAGCGAAAAGCCGGAACTGGCGGTCCTGATGCTGTCGATGCACCGCGAAGACCAGTACGCGATCCGCTCGCTGCGCGCCGGCGCGTCCGGCTACCTCAACAAGCAGAGCGCGCCGCGCGAACTGGTGAACGCGATCCGCCAGGTGGCCGGCGGCCAGCGCTACGTCAGCGCCCAGCTGGCCCAGGCGCTGGCGGCGCAGGTCGGAGAAGACCACGAAAAACCGGTGCACGACACCCTGTCCGACCGCGAATACCAGACCCTGACCATGATCGCCTCGGGCAAGACCGTCAGCGAGATCGCGCAGGAGCTCTCGCTGTCGGTCAAGACGGTCAGCGAATACCGCTCGCGCCTGTTGGCAAAGATGAAACTCAAGACCAGCGCCGAGCTGACGCATTACGCGATTCGCAACCAGCTGGTCGATTAAGAGCGTCTGACAAAACCTTCAGGGCAAGGCGCAACGTCGAAGACAGTACGAATGTACGGCGAGACGGTGCAACGCTGCCATGGAGGTTTTGTTAGATACTCTAAGCGGGTGGCGCATGTTGGTATATCAATACAGTGCAAGCGAATAAATGATACTTCGTGGTCTTTTCCACTGATCAAAATCAGTAAATATGGTTACCATGATGGAATAATTATTCCTTGCAGCAATGCTTGTCATGTCCAACCAGAGTCCCCCGCCGGGCAGTCCGGCCCTGAATCCCGTCGAGATTGCCCGCGAAGCCTTCCGCCGCCTCGCCACCCGCCGCATCGCCCCCACGCCCGACGCCTACCGCGCCATCTACGACGAGATCGCCGGCATCCCGGCCGTGCCGCCGCAGCCGCAGCCGAAGCAAGCGGACGCGGGTGCCGAACAGGTGCTGTCCGGCTTCGCCCAGCGCCTGGCCGACACGCCCGGCGAACTCGCCGAGTTCGGCATCCGCTTGCAGCGCGCGCTCAAGCAGCGCGACTGGGAGGCGTATGCGCGCATGCTGTCGCAGATGGCCGAGAAGCACTTGCGCCGCCATACCCACCCGGCGCTGGCGCTCGGCGTCGAGGATGCCGAAGCCAGGCTGCTGCGCGACCTGTTGAGCCGCACGCTGACTTTCGCGGTGGCGGCGCTGCTGCCCGGCGCACCCGCGCTGGCCGCCGAAGCCGAGGCGCTGGGCGCGGCTGTCAAGGGCGCCCGCGACGACGAGACGCTGCAGGACGTTGCGGTGCGCCTGAAGGACCTGTGCTACCAGGTGGAACTGAAGCGCGGCGACGCCGCCGAGCAGCAGGAATTGCTGCTGCGCCTGTTCAAACTGCTACTGGACAACGTCGGCGAGCTGCTGGAAGACGACAGCTGGATGCATGGCCAGATCGCCGCGGTGCAGGACCTGATCGCCGGGCCGATCGACGCGCGCGCGCTGGAAGACGCCACGCGCAGCATGAAGGACGTGATCTACAAGCAGGCCCGGCTCAAGCACGGCATCGCCGACGTGCGCGCCACCGTCAAGAACATGATGATGACCTTCATCGACCGCCTCGGCTCGGTGGCCGCCTCGACCGGCAACTTCCAGGAACGGATCGGCGGCTTCTCGGAACGCATCCGCGGCGCCGGCAGCATCGAGGAACTGGACGCCGTGCTGGAAGCGGTATTGAGCGAAACGCGCAGCGTGCAGGACGAGGCGCTGGCCGCGCGCGACCGCATGCTGGCCGCGCACCAGGAAGTGCAGGATGCCGAGAAGCGCATCCGCACCCTGGAAACCGAGTTGCAGCATATGAGCGAGCTGGTGCGTGAAGACCAGCTCACCGGCAGCCTCAACCGGCGTGGCCTGGACGACGTGTTCGAACGCGAGAGCGCGCGCGCCGACCGCCGCGGCACGCCACTGTGCGTCGCCCTGCTCGACCTCGACAATTTCAAGAAACTCAACGACACCTACGGCCACCTGGCCGGCGACAACGCGCTGCGCCACCTGGTGAAGGTGGTGAAGGACACGTTGCGCTCGATGGACGTGATCGCCCGCTTCGGCGGCGAGGAATTCCTGATCCTGCTGCCCGAAACCACGGTCGAGGCGGCATCGAGCGCGATGGTGCGCGTGCAGCGCGAGCTGACCAAGCATTTCTTCCTGCACGAGAACGAGAAGATGCTGATCACCTTCTCGTGCGGCGTGGCGCTGCGGCGCCAGGACGAGGACCAGACCAGCCTGATGACACGCGCGGACCGGGCGATGTACCGGGCCAAGCAGAGCGGGAAGAACCGGGTGGTGGTGGCCGAGTAAGAGCCTATCCCCGTAGGAAGGGGGAAGCGAATGACGATGCATGGCAAGTGGGGGCAAGGCGCGAGGACGCTGCATGGCGCGCCATGCAAGGACGAGCAACGCAGCACCCGCTTGCCAGGCGCGTCAGCAACGACCGGTTCCCTACCGGGATAGCTTCCAAGTCGCGTGCCGGTGACCCACCCCGCATCGCCCCTGCGAAGGCAGGGGCCCAAGCTGCATGCGCAATCCCGGAAAATAATTTTCTTACGCCTCAAGTTCCGCCCCGGCGCGCCGCCAGGGCACACCCCTCGTCAAAAAAAACGTTGCCCGTCGAAAATTTTTTTGTTTTCAGCCATAAAGTTTTCCTGGCCCGGTACGTTACCTGCATCAAGAGCAGCGGTTTGAATGTCACGAAACAGCGTGGCAGGCCAAAGCGAACAAGTGGCACGTCGCCACACCCCGTAAGACCCAGTCTGGAGAGACACCATGGCATCCGTAATCAATACCAACGTTGCATCCCTGAATTCCCAACGTAACCTGTCGGCCTCGCAGTCGCAGCTGAATACCTCGATCCAGCGCCTGTCGTCGGGCCTGCGCATCAACAGCGCCAAGGACGACGCCGCAGGCCTGGCGATCTCGGACCGCATGAATTCGCAGATCAAGGGCATGACCCAGGCGACCCGCAACGCGAACGACGGCGTGTCGATGGCGCAAACCGCCGAAGGCGCCCTGTCGAGCTCGGGCGACATCCTGCAGCGCGTCCGCGAACTGGCGGTGCAATCGTCGAACTCGTCGAACTCGGCCAGCGACCGCAAGGCACTGCAGACCGAAGTCACCCAGCTGACCTCGGAACTGAACCGCATCGCCGGCACCACCGAATTCAACGGCACCAAGCTGCTGGACGGCTCGTCGGGCACGTCGAACTTCCAGGTCGGCGCCAACGCCGGCCAGCTGATCTCGATGACCGGCTCGAACTTCACCACCTCGACCTACGGCAACAACCGCGTGCAGGAAGGCGCCGCCGCCATCAATGCCACCAAGGCCGCCGGCGACATCACCATCGCCGGTTCGCTGGGCAGCGACAAATACCAGGCCAAGGCCACCGATACCGCCAAGACCGTCGCGGCCGGCATCAACGAGCTGTCGTCGAAGACCGGCGTGAGCGCAACGGCCAAGACCGAAGCCAACATGACCCTGGCACAGGGCAAGTCGTACAGCTTCACCCTGGCGTCGGACAACGCCGCGGCCGATGCCGTGACGATCTCGTTCTCGACCACCTCGAGCGGCGGCGCCGACGATTACGCCAGCGCCATCAGCGCGATCAACGCCCAGACCTCGAAGACCGGCGTGACCGCCCAGTACGATGCCTCCAAGGGCGGCATCAAGATGAGCAACACCAACGGCAACGACATCACCGTCGAGAACAAGGGCACGAACAGCGTCTCCATGGCCACCTACGCCAAGGATGGCGCGCTGACCACCGCCGTCACGACCGCCACGGGCGCCAAGGCCGTCGCCCTGGGCACCGTGACCTTCGACTCGGAAAACAGCTTCAACGTCACCGACGCCGGCACCGCCTTCGCGGTCGGCGCCACCGCCGGCACCGGTTCGACGCTGAACTCGGTGGCCAAGCTCGACATCTCGACCTTCGACGGCGCCCAGCTGGCCATCAAGATCGCCGATGCCGCCCTCGGCAAGGTGAACGACCAGCGCGCCCAGCTCGGCGCACTGCAATCGCGCTTCAGCTCGGCAATCTCGAACCTGCAGTCGACCACCGAGAACCTGTCGGCATCGAAGAGCCGCATCACCGACACCGACTTCGCTTCGGAAACCGCCAACATGACCCGCGGCCAGATCCTGCAGCAGGCCGGTACCTCGATGCTGGCACAGGCCAACTCGCTGCCGAACGGTGTCCTGTCGCTGCTGCGCGGCTAATCGCCCGCTGCGCACAATCTAGCGCCGTACCCGGTTCCTCGGCTGAAGAAATTCAGCCGAGGATTTTTTGCTAAAGGAACTCGACATGCACATCCAACCCACCGGTTCGCCCGTTCCCGCCAGGATCGAAGAGCGCCAGCCCAGGGCGGTCGAGCAGCGCGGCACCGCCGCACGCCCGGACACCGGCGCGGCCGGCGCCGAACCCGCGCGCAAGGCGCTGTCCGACGCCGTCCGCAAGATCAACGAATCCACGCTCGGCACGGCCCAGGGGCTGGAATTCTCGATCGACGAAGACAGCAAGGAGATCGTGGTCAAGGTGATCGACCAGGACACGAAGGAAGTGCTGCGCCAGATGCCTTCGAAGGAAGCGCTCGAGATCGCCAAATCGCTCGACAAGATGCGCGGGCTGCTGCTCAACCAGACTGCTTGACCCCGCCTGCCCGGCGCGGCGTCCGCCCGCGCCGTTTTCTCCGCCGTTTTCTCCGCCGTTCTCCCCCGCTTTCCTCTTGCAGTCACTGCTCAGCGGTACGAATTTGAATTGAGCGGGATTTCCTGCTCTCAAGTGCGAATTGCTTTTGACGTTAATGACTTACAGTAACGCAATTCAAAGGAGGAACACGTGGGACTCAGCTCATCTGGTATTGGCTCCGGCCTGAATGTGGACAGCCTTGTCAAGAGCTTGATGTCGGCGGAATCCGCGCCGCTCGACAATTACGACAACAAGACCGCGGCCTACCAGAACAAGCTGGCGGCCTACGGCAAGGTCAGCGCCGCCGTCGCCTCTTTCCAGGGCGCGCTCACCTCGCTGAATTCCGCGTCGACCTTCAGCGCCCTGTCCAGCGCCTCCAGTAACAAGGACGTCCTCACCGCCAGCACCAGCAACGGCGCGGTCGCCGGCAAGTACAAGGTCAACGTCACCCAGCTGGCGCAGGCCCAGAGCCTGGTCAGCGGCGGCAAGGCCAGTACCAGCGCCATGATCGGCGCCGGCGCCAAGACCACCCTCACCTTCCAGTTCGGCAGCGTTACGGGCGGCAGCTTCGGCAGCGCCGGCAGCGCGCTCGGCCTGGGCGTGGCCGCCGCCGGCATCGCCAGCGGCTCGCTCACCATCAACGGCACCGCGATCTCCACCAACGGCACCACCCGCAGCGCGCGCGACCTGGCCGCCGTCATCAATGACGAAAGCGAAGTCACCGGCGTGGTCGCCAAGGCCGGCACCACCACCACCGCGGCCGGCCTGTTCAAGGATTTCGGTACGGTGGCCGTGACCGACGGCAGCTACAAGCTGTCGGTCGGCGGCGTCGAACTGGCTTCGGCCCAGGGCGGCGAACAGGTCGATCCGGCCGCGATCGACAAGGCCCTGGGCCAGAGCGGTACCCTGAATGCCCTGGCCGCGGCCAACATCACCACGACCGGCTCCGCCGTCGACGGCACCCTGCAGTTTCTCGCCGCCGACGGCTCGAACATCAGCGTCACCGAAGCCGTGAACGGCAACGTCAGCGGCGGCATCGGCCTGGCCAAGGGCAGCGCCAACAACGGGTCGGCCACCACCGCCACCGCCGGCATCTCGCTCGGTTCGGCCGATGGCAGCCAGATCACGGTCGGCGGCACCAACCCGGCCGCGGCCGGCCTGGCCGCCGGCAGCGGCGGCAGCTACCTCGGCGCCGGCTTCAGCCAGGACGGCTCGCAAAACATGGGCACCGTCACGCTGGACGCCAAGGACCAGTCGCTGCAAGGCATCCGCGACGCCATCAACAAGGCGAACATCGGCGTTACCGCGACCATCGTCTCGGACGGCGGCGCCAATCCGTACCACCTGGTCGTCACCTCGAACAAGACCGGCGAGAAATCGGCGATGAAGATCGCGGTGGGCGGTGTCGACGGCCAGCCGCCGGATGCGGCCATCGCCAGCATGATGGGTTACGATCCGGGCGGCGCGCAGGGCCTGACCCAGACCAGCGGCGCCCAGAACACCAAGCTGACCATGAACGGCATCGAGGTCAACAGCAGCAGCACCACGGTGACCGACGCCATCCAGGGCGTGAGCCTGGACGTGGCCAAGCTCGGCAGCAGCACGCTGACCGTATCGAAGGACACCGGCACGGTCTCGGATTCGATCAACGCCTTCGTCAAGGCCTACAACACGCTGAACTCGACCATCGCCGGCATGACGGGCTACAACGCGGAGACCAAGACCGGCGGCGTGCTGCAGGGCGACTCCTCGGTGCGCGCGATCCAGTCGCAGCTGCGGCGCCAGCTCGGCGCCTCGGTCGAAGGCCTGGGCGGCAAGCTGACGACCCTGAGCCAGGTCGGCATCTCGTTCCAGAAGGACGGCAGCCTGGCGGTCAATTCCACCAAGCTGAACGACGCCATCGCCAACAACTTCGGCGACATCGGCGGCCTGTTCGCGGCGATGGGCTCGGCCAGCGACGGCGCCATCAGCTTCGACAAGTCGAGCGCCGCCACCAAGCCGGGCGAATACGCCGTCAACATCACGAAGATGGCGACCCAGGGCAAGCTGACCGGGGCCAACGCCCTTTCCGGCTCGACCAAAATCGCGTCCAACACCACCTGGACCGTGACCCTGAACCAGACCACCCCGGCCACCGAGACCAAGGTCCAGAACATCGCGATCCCGGCCGGCACCTACGACAACACTCAGCTGGCCGCCGTCCTGCGCGCGGCGATCAACGGCAACAATACCTTCGCGGGCGCGGGCGACACGGTCGAGGCCTCGGTCGGCGCCGACGGCAAGCTGTCGCTCGCCTCGGGCAAATACGGCGAACTGTCGAACATCTCGATCGCCGGCGTCACCGGTACCGCCGTCAGCGACATCTTCGGGGGCGCCAGCGCCACCAAGGGCAGCGACGTCGAAGGCACCATCGGCGGCGTGGGCGCCACCGGCAACGGCCAGACCCTGACCGCGGCGGGGGGCTCGCCCGCCGAAGGCATCCAGCTGACCATCAAGAGCGGCGCCACCGGCGACCGCGGCAGCGTCACCTTCTCGCAAGGCTACGCCTACCAGCTCACCAACCTGGCCACCGGCTTCACCGGCAAGGACAGCATCCTGCAAAGCAAGACCGACGGCCTGAACGTCAGCATCAAGTCGGTCGCCGCCCAGCGCGACAAGTTCAGCGAACGCCTGACCGCGATCGAAGCGCGCTACCGCGCCCAGTTCACCGCACTCGACACGATGCTGTCGTCGATGCAGAGCACACAGAGTTACCTGACCCAACAGTTGGCGGCGATCGCGGCCAACAGCTGACCCTGGATTTTTTGGAGAATCAAAAGATGTTTGGAACCATGAAACGCGGCGTGAATGCCTACGCCAACGTGGGACTCGAAACCGGCATCGCCTCGGCCTCGCCGCTCAAGCTGATCATCATGCTGTACGACGGCGCGCTGGCGGCCCTGCTGGGCGCCAAGGTGAACATGGCCGCCGGCAATATCGCGGCCAAGGGTTCGGCGATCTCGAAGGCGATCACGATCATCGACAACGGCCTGCGCGCTTCGCTCGACCGCAGTGCCGGCGGCGAGATCGCCGACAACCTGGACGCGCTGTACGACTACATGAGCCGCCGCCTGCTGCAGGCCAACCTCCAGAACGACATCGCCATCGTCGAAGAAGTCCACCGCCTGCTGGGCGACCTGCGCAGCGCCTGGGTCGCGATCGGCGACAACGCCGGGCAAGCGGCGCCGGTGCCGGCCGCCACGGCCATGCCGAAGGCCCCGACCCTGGCCAGCGCCTGACCGGCGCACGCTCACACGTTGACTGGAAATAAGATGAACGAACAAGAAGTCGTATCGCTGTATGAAGCCATGGTCGGCATCACCGACCAGATGCTGGCCGCCGCCACTGCCAACGACTGGGACCGCCTGGCCACCCTCGAGCTGCAGTGCGCCGCCTGCGTGCGCCAGCTGAAGGCGAACGGCGACGGCCAGCCGCTGGCCGGCCAGGAACGTGTGCGCAAGGTCGACGCCATCCGCAGGATGCTGGCCGCCGACCGCCAGATCCGCGACCTGACCCAGCCGTGGATGGCCAAGCTGTCGGCCATGATCAACAACAAGGGCAACGAACGCCGCGTTGCGCGCGCCTACGGCGTCTGACGCCTGCCGACGCGTCGCCCCAATCCCACCCGAGCTGAACTGAACTGAACTGAACGATGCTGCCGCGCGATTCCTTGCCCTTGTCCCCGGTCGCGCGCGCGGCGGCCATCGTCCCGACCGCCGATCCGCGCCAGCAGGCGTTCCAGCGCGCGTTCGCCGGCCTGACCGGCCAGTCGATGCAGGCCGAGGTGCTGTCGAAACTCCCCGACGGTTCCTTCGTCGTGCGCGTCAACGACATGGCGGCGCGCATGCCCCTGCCCGGCAATCCCCAGGCCGGCGCCCAGGTGCCGCTGACCCTGGTGACCGTGAATCCACGCCCGACCTTCCAGGTCGGCACCGGCGCCCCGGCGTTTGCCGAAGCCGGTCCCGTGGTGGGGGAACACGCGGCTGAAAACGCCGGCGCGCAGGCGCCGCTGGCCTACCTGGAAGGCAAGGATGCGGCGGCGCTGATGCGCACCTCGGCCCTGCTGGCCCGGACCCGCGACATGGCCGCGCTCGGCGGGCCCGGCGCCGGCGGCGCGGGCGACGCGAATACCTCGATCAGCAGCGCCGGCAGGATGCTGGGCGACGTCATCGCCGCCGCCCAGCAGGCCGATGCCGGCGCCGCCGCCGCGATCGGCCGCACGCCGCTGCTGGCGGGGGCCTCGGCCGACGCCGGCCGCATCGCCGCCGCCCTGCAGGACGGCATGGGCAAGAGCGGCCTGTTCTACGAATCGCACGTGGCCGAGTGGGCGCAGGGCGCGCGTCCGATGTCCGACCTCGCCATGGAACCGCAGGCCCAGGGCCGGATGCCGTCTCCGCTCGACCCGGCCACCGCCCAGTTCATCAACATGCAGCTGACCGCGCACGAGCAGGCGCGCGTGGCCTGGCAGGGGCAGTTGTGGCCCGGCCAGGACATGCGCTGGGAGGTGGAACGCGATGCCGACGGCGGCCGCGCCGACGGCCAGGACGAGGATGGCGCCGGCACCTGGCAGAGCCGCCTGACGCTGCGCTTCGGCGCCCTGGGCGAAGTGGCGGCGCGCGTGGTGCTGTCCGGCGACCAGCTGCATATCCGCCTGGACGCCGCCAGCGCGGACGCCGGCCAGCGCATGCAGGCCCAGCGCGCGCGCCTGGAGCAGGCGCTGGCGGCGGCGGGCACGCCGCTGTCGACGCTGGCGATCCATGCGGCGCCGGCCGCGGCCGGGGCTTCAGCTGCGGCCGAGGATGGAGAGGCCGATGGATAAAAAGACGGCCGCGCGGCGCCAGCACGCGGTGGCGCTGGCCTATGGCGCCGGCGATCCGGCGCCGAAGGTCGTGGCCAAGGGCCAGGGCCTGGTCGCCGAACAGATCATCGGCCGCGCGGTCGAGGCCGGTGTGTTCGTGCACGAATCGAAGGAACTCGTGGCCCTGCTGATGGAGGTGGATCTCGACCGCCAGATTCCGCCGGGCCTCTACCGTGCCATTGCCGAACTATTGGCATGGCTTTATTATATCGAGTCGGCGCAAGCCAGCGGCGGGGAATCGCCTCCCGCTCCGGACACGGCACGACTCCTCCCCCCTCCAGTCCCGGTTGGAACAGATGCAAGCAATCACTGAAGCGCAATTACAAAGCTGGCACGACTACGAAGTCGAGTCGCGCAGGGAAATCGTCGCGCTGCTGCGCCAGATCTCGGAAAAGAAGCAGCTGATCCGCCTGCTGGTCAGGGGCGAGGCCGACGTCTGCGTCACCTCGCTGCTGGCGGTCGATCCGGACACCAATACCATCGTCCTGGACCGCTCGATCAGCCAGGAACAGAACGCGCGCATCGTGGCCGCCCCCAAGGTGATGTGCGAGACCTCGCTCGACAAGATCCGCATCCTGTTCAGCCTGCAGGGACTGCGCGAGACCCGCTTCGAAGGCGGCATCGCCCTGGGCGCCGACGTCCCCGCCACCCTGATCCGCCTGCAGCGGCGCGAGTTCTACCGCATGCCCACGTCGTTGACCACCCCGGTCCAGGCCACCATCCCGCTGCCGCCGGCGCTGGGCGGGGGCAGCACGGTCCTGTCGCTGTCCGACATCAGCTGCGGCGGCATCGCGATCCTCGACAACAAGCACCAGCTCGGCACGACGATCGGCGAGACCTTCCCGAACTGCCGCATCGAGGTGCCGGACATCGGCCCGGTGACGACCGCGCTGCAGATCCGCAACTCGCTCGACATGACGCTGCTGAACAACAAGACCACGCGCCGCCTCGGCTGCCAGTTCATCGACATCTCGCGCGCCAACATGGCCGCCGTGCAGCGCTACATCACCAAGCTCGAGCGCGAACGCAACGCCCGCCTCGCCGGCCTGGGCTGACCTTCGGGACCTTCGGGGTCAGAGCACAAGTTCGGGGTCGGAGCACATCCCCGATCTATTGAGGCTGATAAATAAATGGCCGTCCTTGTCGCCGCTTCCCGGGCATGGCAAGGGCGGCCATCCTATTTTTTACCTCGGTGACATTTCCAAAAACCGGGCTCTGACCCCGAATTGTCGAGTTGCCGTGCTCTGACCCCGAATTGTGACTCCGAATCGTGCTCTGCCCCCAAACGGTTGGCGGGCGCTGCGCAATTGCCGTTCCTGTTATGTTGAGGGTATTCACCACTGCCGGAGCCTCCCGATGTCGCCGTCCCTCAAGCCCTTGAACCAGCAAGTCATCGTCATCACGGGAGCATCCAGCGGGATCGGTCTCGCCACCGCGCAGGACGCCGCGCGCGCCGGGGCGAAGGTCGTGCTGGCGGCGCGCAGCGGCGACGTGCTCGAAGCCATCGTCGCCACCCTGGTCCAGCAGGGCCACGAGGCGATCCACGTGGTGGCCGACATCGCCGAGCGTGACCAGGTGCAGCGCATCGCCGATGCCGCCATCGCGCAGTTCGGCCGCATCGACACCTGGGCCAACGTCGCCGGCGCCACCATCTACGGCAAGCTGGACGAGGTGTCGGACGCCGACAGCCGGCGCCTGTTCGACGTGAATTTCTGGGGCATGGTGAACGGTTCGCTGACCGCGCTGCCGCACCTGCGCCGGCATGGCGGCGCCCTGATCAACGTCGGCAGCGAGGCCAGCGAGGTCGCGATCCCGCTGCAGGGCATGTATTCGGCCAGCAAGCACGCGGTGAAGGGCTTCACCGATGCGCTGCGCATCGAGGTCGCGGGCGTCGAGGGCGCGCCGGTCTCGATCACGCTGGTCGAGCCGACCGCGGTCAACACCCCGCTGCCCGAGCACGCCCGCAACTACCTCGACCGCCAGCCCAAGCTGCCCACGCCCCAGCTCGACCCGCACAAGGTGGCGGCCGCGATCCTGCAGGCGGCCGCCTCGCCCACGCGCGAGATCAAGGTCGGCATGATGGCCGTGCTCGACGTGGCAGTCGAAAAGATCGCGCCGGGCCTGGCCGACAAGGTCGCGGTGCTGCAGGTGCCGCGCCAGCAGCGCGACGAGGCGCCGCTCGACCCGATGGGGAACCTGTACCGGGCGCGCGGCGACGGCCTCGTCTACGGCCGCGGCGCCTGATCGCACCCGGCAAAACTCAGAACTTCGCCCGCAGCGACACCAGCACGTTGCGCGGGTCACCATAGTAGTTGCCGATGCCCGTCGGTCCGTACTTGGCGTAATACACCTTGTCGAACACGTTGTTGACGTTCGCCTGCAGCGACCAGGTCGGGTTGAAGCGGTAGCCGGCCATCGCGTTGAATACCGCATACCCGCCCTGGGTCGAGGTCAGGGCGCCGGCGCGCACGTAGCTGTCGCTCTGGGCCTGCACGCCGCCGCCGAAGGTCCAGCCATCCAGCATGCCGTTCCATGCGCCGTCGGGGCGCCAGGTCGCGAACACGCGCAGCTGGTGCTTCGGATCGATGCTGCGCAGCGGCTGGCCGACGTTCGTCGCGGTGTTGTCGCTCAGGTAGCGCGTGCGCGTCCGGGTGAGCCCGCCCTGCAGCTCGACGCCCGGCCACACTTCGCCCGACAGTTCCAGCTCCCAGCCCTGGCTGCGCTGCCGGCCGCCGTCGACGTAGCAGTAGCCGGTCGGATACCACGGCAGGCAGGGCGTGCCGCCGGCCAGGTCCTGGGTCGCCTTGCCTTCGTTATCGATGCGGAACACGCCCAGCGAGCCGGTCAGGCGGCCGCCGAAGAATTCGCCCTTCAGCCCGGCCTCGAGGTCCTTGCCCTCGACCGGCTTGAGGATGTTGCCGGCGCGGTCCTTCGCATTCTGCGGGCTGAAGATCTCGGTGTAGCTGGCGTACGCGCTCAGCTGCCGGTTGAAGTCCCAGGTGACGCCGGCGTAGGGCGTGGTCTGGCGCTGGATCCTGTAGTTGCCGGCCGGTGCGCTTGGCACCTCATATTCCCACCAGCTCAGGCGCGCGCCCAGCAGCACCGCCAGCGGGTCGCTGATCGACAGGCGCGTGGTCGCGTACACGCCCTTCTGGCTGGTCTCGTTGGCGGGCGACGTGTAGGCGGTCGAGTTCACGGCGGTGATCGACGGCTGCGGCATGCTGGTGTACGGATTCCAGCTGCGGATGTCGACGTTGCTCATCGGCCCCAGGTTGAAATAGCCGCGGGTGCCGATGGTGTCGACGTCCAGGCGCTCCGCCCCCACCACCAGCGTGTGTGCGCGCCCGAAGGCCCGGAACGGACCGTCGGCCGTGACCGAGAACACGCGCTGGTGGCTGGTGTCGCCGGTGTAGGCCGAGGTGCTGACGTCGAACAGGTAGGGGTTGGCGGCGCCGGCGCGGCGCGTGAAATACGATTGCAGGAAGCCCCATGGCTTGATCTTCAGTCCGGTGTAGGCGGCGCTGGCCTTGAGGTGCCAGCCGTTGGCGAAGGCATGGTCCAGTTCCAGCAGCGCCTGGTCGTTGTAGCGGTTCCAGCGGTTCCACGCCGTGCCCAGGTAGGTCGAGCGCGGGAAGTGCAATGCGCCGCCGTCGATGCCGGAGGGCAGGTTGCCCCAGGCGCCGGTGGCGTCGAGGTCGGTGTGCTGCAGGCTCGCGCTCAAGATCGTGCCAGGGACCAGGTCGGCGTCGACCACCGCGTACAGCACTTCACGGTCTTCCTTGCGCGCATCCTGGAAGAATCCCTTTTTGTCCTTCACCGCGACCACGCGCCCGCGCACCGTGCCGGCCGCATTCAGCGGACTCGACACGTCGGCTTCGATGCGGCGTCGGTCCCAGCTGCCGACGATCGCCGCCACGCCGGCCTGGAAGGTTTTGCCCGGACGCTTGCGCACCAGGTTGACGGCCGCCGACGGGTTGCCCGAACCGCGCAGCATGCCGGAAGCGCCGCGCAGCACTTCGATGTGGTCGAGCACCGCGGTGTCGGGCTGGACGAACATGGTGCCGCCCTGGTTCATGGTCAGGCCGTCGACCTGCAGCGCATCGATCTGGTAACCGCGCGAGAAATAGTTCACGCGCTCGCTGTCGGTGTAGTCGACGGTCACGCCGGGCAGGTTACGCATCACATCGTGCAGGTCGGGCAGCATGCGGTCGTCCAGGAACTGGCGCGTCAGCACGGTGACCGGCTGCGGCACGTCGCGCAAGTCTTCGATCCCCTTGAACACCGACGCCTTGCGTGCCGCGAAGCCCTCGTTGGCCGCAGTACTGCCGCTGATGGTGACGGTTGCCACCGGACGCTCGGCCGCCTCGTCGGCAGGGTTCGTGCCCGCGTCCGACCCTGCCGCGCCGGCATGGGCAGCCTGCAGGGCCAGCACCGCCGCGCAGCCGGCCGCGGCCCGGAACATGGCGGCGCGGGCGGCGGCACGGGCGGCGCGGGCGGCGCGGCGCAGCGGAAATGGGAAGGTGGGGACGGCCTCGGCGTGCGGGCGAAAGAACATACGGCTCCTGGACGGTGGAATGGGGCGTGGATGCATCGACGAAAGTGAATAAGAATCATTATCAAATGAGAATAATTCGCGATTATATTCATGACATTTCAATATGTCTATGCTTATAATGCGAATCATTCTCATTCGTATTATTTGCCCATGACTTCCATTCCTTCGGATGCGCCGCGTACGCCGCCCGCTCCCGGCCCCGGACTGCGCTACCGCGCCGGCGTCGCGGCGCGTACCGTGGCCGCGATCGGCGGCGGCTACCTGCTGGCATGGCTCGGCACGCGGGCGCTGGCCCTGGCCCTGCGACTGAGCCCGGTCGACAACGTGGTCGCCAGCACCCTGGCCGGCCTGGCGGTCTATCCGCTCGCGGTAATGTGGTGCTTCGCGGCGGCCAGCGCCGTGCGTGCCTGGCTGGGCCTGGCCGGCGCCTGCGCGCTGGCCGCGCTCGCGGTCCTGGCGCTGGGCGGCTTCGGAGGCGCGGCATGAAGGAAGGCTTCCGCCAGTCGATGGCCTGGCTGCACACCTGGTCCGGCCTGCTGGTCGGCTGGATCCTGTTCATGGTGTTCGCGGCCGGCACCGCCAGTTATTTCCGCGACCAGATCACGCTGTGGATGAAGCCGGAATTGCACGCGGTTTCACGATCGTCCGCGCCGGCCCAGGCCAGCCAGGCACGCGCCATCGACCTGGCCCGGAAGACGCTCGAAGAGCGTGCCGGCGCCAGCCCCCGCTGGTTCATCACCATGCCGAGCGCGCGCAACCCGGCGCTGGAAGCCGGCTGGATCCCGGCTCCGCCCAAGGGCGCCGCCCCGCAAGCGCGGCCGAAACGGCGCGCCTTCGGCAGCGTGACGCTGGATCCGGCCACCGGCAAGGAACTGGGTGCGGCGCGCGCCACCCGCGGCGGCGACTTCTTCTTCCGCCTGCATTTCGACCTGCACTACATGCCGGCGCTCTGGGGCCGCTGGATCGTGGGTGCCTGCGCGATGTGCATGCTGGTGGCGATCCTGTCCGGCATCGTCACCCATAAACGCATCTTCAAGGATTTCTTCACCTTCCGCCCGGCCAAGGGACAGCGCTCCTGGCTCGACGCGCACAACGCCAGCGCCGTGCTGGCCCTGCCCTACCACCTGATGATCACCTACACCGGCCTGGTGACGCTGATGTTCATGTACCTGCCGTCCGGCGTGCAGGCGATTTACCAGGACAGGACCGACGCCTTCTACGCCGACCTGAACGGCGGCCCGGCGGGCAACGCCAGGCCGTCGCGCGCGCCGGCGCCCCTGGCGCCCTTGGGTCCGATGGTGGCCGAGGCCAGCCGCATCTGGCACGGCGCGCCGGTCGGCCGCGTCACGGTGAGCAACCCGGGCCGCGCCAACGCCAGCGTCAACCTGGTGCTGCAGGAAGGCCGCGACATGACCCAGGCCTTGCCCAACCTCACCTTCGACGGCGTCAGCGGCAGGCTGCTGCCGGACCCCGGCCGCGCGAGCGGCGGCGCGGTGCAGACGCGCGGCGTGATGGTTGGCCTGCACGTGGGCCGCTTCGCCGACCCGCTGCTGCGCGCGCTGTTCTTCCTGTCCGGCCTGGCCGGCTGCGCGATGGTGGCCACCGGCCTGCTGATGTGGGCGGTCAAGGAAAGGCCGAAGCACCTCAAGCTGCGCAAGGACGGCAGGATCGGCCTTGGCCTGCGCCTGGTGGATGGCCTGAACCTGGGCGGCATCGCCGGCCTGCTGCTGGCGATGCCGGTGCTGTTCTGGGCCAACCGCCTGATCCCGGCCGGCGGCGCCGGGCGTCCCGAGCTGGAAATCGCCTGCTTCTTCAGCGCCTGGGCGGTCGCCGCGGTGGCGGGGCTGGCCTGCCCCACGCGCGGCATGTGGCGCCTGCAACTGGCGCTGGGCGGCGCGCTGTTCGCCTTGCTCCCGGTGCTGAACGCGGCCACCGGCGGCGCCGGCCTGGCAAGCACCGTCGCGCATGGCCTGTGGGCGGTCGCCGGCTTCGACCTGGCCGGCCTGCTGCTGGGCGCCCTGCTGCTGTACGCGTCGCTGCGCCTCGGCCCGCGTTTCGCGGTCAAGCCGCGCCTGGCGGGGAGCGCGGCATGAGCGCCCTGCACGACGGCTGCCTGGCGCTGGTCGGCCTCGGCGCCGCCATCGCCGGCTTTTGCGCGCTCGCCCTGGGGATGGAGCGCCACTGGGGACAGTTGCACGGGCGCGGCGCCGTGCTGGGCATGCGCATGCAGGGGCACCTGCGCCATGCCGGCACCGTCGGCCTGCTGGCCTCGCTGGCGGCCTGCATCGCCCTGCGCGGCGGCGGCCAGGGCTGGGTGGCCTGGGCCGGCATGCTGACGGCGGCAGGGCTGGTGCTGGTGTGGATGTTGAGTTATGCGGCACGCGGGGTGGCGCGGCTGGGGTGGGGAGCGACGGCGGTGGCGCTGGTGGCGCTGGGCGGGGCCTTGGTCAGCTGAAAAGCGGCGCCATGTTTTGTGCCGGCTGTTTAAAAAGCATCGTCCCTGCGAAGGCAGGGACCCAATTTTGCAAGCGTTTCGACAGCGCCGGGAGAACTTGGGTCCCTGCCTTCGCAGGGACGACGTTCATGGGCTGACACTTGCATCATCATGCTGCATATTCATATTACGTAGTAAGAGCCGCTGACACAAGCCCTAGGGCAAGGCGCATCGTCGAAGACAGTACGCTAGTACGGCGAGACGAATGCAACGCAGCCATGGGGCTTGTGTTAGCGGCTCTAAAGACGCAGCGATTGTCACACCTGCATGTTCATGATGTCGTGATACGCCGACACCAGTTTATTGCGCACCTGCACCGTCGCCTGGAAGGAAATGCTCGCCTTCTGCATGGCGATCATGGTGTCGGACAGGCTCACCGAATCGTCGCCGGCGGCAAAGCGCTCGCCCAGCTGGTCGGCCTTGACCTGGGTATTGCTGACGTTCTGCAACGACGCCTTCAGGGCGTCCGAAAAGCTGACCTTGCTGGACGATTCGGCCGCCTCGGCACCCTTGAGCGGATTCAGGCCGGCGCCGATGCCGTTGATGCCATTCATGCCACCCGCGCCCATCGATGGCGCGGCCGCCGGCTTCTGCGCCGCCGCTTTCAGTTGCGCCATCATCGCTTCGATGCGGCTGCTGTCGATGCCACCAATGTTCATGTTCGCTCCCGGATGCCTGCCGACGGACCGCGGGGGCCCATGCATATCGATTCAGGCTGCCAGAATAGCAGTGGCCGCACAATTGTTGCTTTCGAGCAGGACCGTAAACCACCCCCTATTCCCGGGTTTGAATGTTGCCGTACAGCTCCATAATGGCGCCCAACCACCCCTTCCCCCTCAAACCCATCATGGCAACAGCGGAACAACTCCTCGACAGCGATATCGAAGCCCCGGCCGACAAGCCGAAGTTCTGGGAAACCCCGATGGGCAAGCGCGCCGTCATCGGCGGCGCCGTCGCGGCCGCGCTGGCGATCGTCGCGGCGATCTGGCTGTGGAGCTCGGCGCCGGAATACAAGGTGCTGTTCTCGAATACCAGCGACCGCGACGGCGGCGCGATCACCGCGTCGCTCGACCAGATGGGGGTCAAGTATAAATTCTCCGAAGGCGGCAGCGCGATCCTGGTGCCGGCCGACCAGGTCCATGGCGTGCGCCTGAAGCTGGCGGCCCAGGGCCTGCCGCGCGCCGGCAACGTCGGCTTCGAACTGCTCGAGAACCAGAAGCTGGGCACCTCGCAGTTCGTCGAGCAGGTCAATTACCAGCGTTCGCTGGAAGGCGAGCTGGCCAATTCGATCCAGGCGCTGGCCGCCGTCGGCTCGGCGCGCGTGCACCTGGCGCTGCCCAAGCCCTCGGTGTTCGTGCGCGACCAGAAGAACCCGACCGCCTCGGTGCTGCTCAACCTGCAGCCGGGCCGCGCCCTCGACCAGGCGCAGGTATCGGCCATCGTGCACCTGGTGGCGTCGTCGGTGCCGGAACTGACCCCGTCCAACGTGACCGTGGTCGACCAGAACGGCACCCTGTTGTCCGACACCGCCAACAAGGCCGGCAAGCAGCTCGATCCGAACCAGCTGAAGTACGTCGACATCCTGCAGCAGAACATCGTCAAGCAGGTCGAATCGATCATCGCCCCGCTGGTCGGCCAGAACAACGTGCGCGCCGAAGCAACCGCCGAAGTGGACTTCGCCCAGGTCGACACCGCCGCCGAAAGCTACAAGCCGAATTCGCCGCCGGAACCGCAGGCGATCCGCAGCCAGCAGACCTCGGAGTCGACCGGCCCGGGCAGCGGCAACCCGTCCGGCGTGCCGGGCGCGCTGTCGAACCAGCCGCCGGGCGTGGCCACCGCGCCGATCGAAGGCGGCGCGCCGGCCGGCCAGCAGGCCACGGCCACCGGCCCGACGCGCAAGGATGCCACCACCAATTTCGAAGTCGACAAGACCGTGCGCTTCGAGCAGCGGCCGATGGGCGGCATCAAGCGCCTGACCGTGGGCGTGGTGGTCAACTACCGCCGCAGCGTCGACCCGAAGACCGGCAAGGTCGTGGTCAAGCCCTTGACCGCGCCGGAAGTCGCCCAGATCAACGAACTGGTGAAGCAGGCGATGGGCTACAGCCAGGCGCGCGGCGACACCCTGAACGTGACCAACGCTCCGTTCGACGGCGTCGACAAGCCGGACGAGCAGGCGCCGGACTGGTGGAAGGACCCGGCCAACCTGCCGCTGGCGAAGGACATCGCGAAATACGTGTTCATCGCGATGGTCATCGCCTTCCTGTGGTTCCGTATCCTGCGGCCGCTGTTCAAGCCGGTGATGAAGAAATTCGACGAGGCGGTCGAGATGCCGCCCGAGCCGGAACCGGAAGAGCCGGAACCGGAACCGGAGCCCGACCTGGAAGAGGAAGCCCGGGTGGCGAAGGAAGTGGAAGAGCAGAAGAAAGTCATCATCTACAAGAGCAATCTGGACATGGCCAAGACCCTGGCCCAGAATGACCCGCGCATCGTCGCTAACGTAATCAAGGAATGGCTGGGGGCCGAACAATGAGTGACAAGGACAAGGACGTCAGCAAGGCCGCCATCCTGATGCTGGCCCTGGGCGAATCCGAAGCGGCCGAGGTGATGCGCTTCCTCGGCCCGCGCGAAGTGCTGAAGCTGGGCGCCGCGATGGCGCAGATGAAGGCGGTGCAGCACGAGGAAGTGACGTCGGTGCTGACCGAGTTCCGCGAACGCGTCGACCTGCAGTCGACCGTCGGCCTGGACTCGGACGAATACATCCGCCAAGTGCTGACCAAGGCGCTGGGCGACGACAAGGCCGCCGTGCTGCTGAACCGCATCCTGGGCGGCAAGGACGCTTCCGGCATCGAGAGCCTGAAGTGGATGGACGCGCAATCGGTGGCGGAACTGATCCGCAACGAGCACCCGCAGATCATCGCCACCATCCTGGTCCACCTCGAGCGCGACCAGGCCTGCGAGATCCTGGCGCACTTCACCGACCGCCTGCGCAACGACGTGGTGCTGCGCATCGCCACCCTGGACGGCGTGCAGCCGGCCGCCCTGCGCGAACTGAACGACGTGCTGACCAAGCTCCTGTCGGGCAACGAGCACATCAAGAAGTCGTCGCTGGGCGGCGTGCGCACCGCGGCCGAGATCCTGAACTTCATGAGCGGCGAGCAGGAAAACTCGGTCATGGAAAACATCAAGAACTACGACAACGACATGGCGCAGAAGATCATGGACGAGATGTTCGTGTTCGACAACATCATCGACATCGACGACCGCGGCATCCAGCTGCTGCTGCGCGAAGTGCAGTCGGACATGCTGATCATCGCGCTGAAAGGCGCCTCGCAGGAGCTGCGCGAGAAGATTTTCAAGAACATGTCGCAGCGCGCCGCCGAAATGATGCGCGAAGACCTGGAATCGAAAGGGCCGGTGCGCCTGTCGGAAGTGGAAACCCAGCAGAAGCAGATCCTGCAGATCGTCCGCCGCCTGGCCGATGAAGGCCAGATCGTCCTGGGCGGCAAAGGCGAGGACTCGTTCATCTGATGGCCATCTCGAAAGACAATGCGGCCGGATTCAAGCGCTGGGAAATGACCTCGTTCGGCGACGAACGGCCCAGCACCCTGGCCCAGCGCGCCGCCACGCGCGAAACCGAGGAACGCGAGGCGCATGCCGCGCTGGCGGCCGCCGCCGCGGCCAGGGCCGCCGCCCGCGAGCAGGCGCAGTCGGTGCCGGCGATCCCGATGCCGACCGTCGAGGAAATCGAGGCGATCCGCGAAGCCGCGCGCCAGGAAGGCTATGCCGAAGGCCATGCGGAAGGCCTGGCTGCCGGCCATGCCGGCGGCTACCAGGATGGCCTGGACCAGGGCCGCGCGGAAGCCGCGGACGAGCTGACCCACCTGCAGGACATCGCCGTCAACTTCGCCGACGCGGTCACCGCGGCCGACGAGACGATCTCGCACGACGTGCTGGAGCTGGCCCTGCACCTGGCGCGCAACATGGTGCGCACCGCCTTCGAGGTGCGCCCCGAACTGATCATCCCGGTGGTGCGCCAGGCGGTCGACTACCTGCCGACGCTGCAGCAGCCGGCGCTACTGGTGCTGCACCCGGAAGACGCCCTGATCGTCCAGGACGGCATCGGCCCCGAGCTCGACAAGAGCGGCTGGCGCATCGTCCAGGACGGCGCCATCGCGCGCGGCGGCTGCCGCGTCGACACCGCCAGCAACCAGATCGACGCCCAGATCGCGTCGCGCTGGCAGCGCCTGACCCAGGCGCTGGGCCAGGACCTCGGCTGGCTGGCCTGAATCACGACAAATGAGTGCCGCCATGGATCCGCATACCGCCCGCTGGAAGTCCTACCTGAAGGACTGCGGCAACCTGCTCGATTTCGTCGAGCCGATGCAGGTGTCCGGCCGCGTCACGCGCGTGGCCGGCCTGGTGATGGAATGCGTCGGCCTGAAGCTGGCGGTGGGCAGCGCCTGCACCATCCCGCTCCCCAACGGCGTGCGCATCGACGCCGAAGTGGTCGGCTTCGAGGGCGAGCGCCTGTTCCTGATGCCGCACAGCGACGTCGAAGGCGTGGTGCCGGGCACCCGCGTGTATCCGAACGAACCGAGCATCCCGAAGCCCGGCAGCGTCGACCACCCGCGCCGCCGCCCGGAAGACCGCGCGCGCCACTTGCCGGTGGGCTGGGGCCTGCTGGGCCGCGTGGTCGACGGCGCCGGCCGCCCGCTGGACGGCAAGGGGCCGTTGGCCACTGACGCCCTCGGTCCGCTCAACGCGCGTCCGATCAATCCGCTGGAGCGCGCGCCGATCTCGGAAACCCTGGACGTCGGCGTGCGCGCCATCAACGCCATGCTGACGGTCGGCCGCGGCCAGCGTCTCGGCCTGTTCGCCGGTACCGGCGTCGGCAAGTCGGTGCTGCTGGGGATGATCGCGCGCTACACCACGGCCGACGTGATCGTGGTCGGCCTGATCGGCGAACGCGGACGCGAGGTGAAGGAATTCATCGAGCAGATCCTGGGCCCGGAAGGCCTGGCCCGCTCCGCCGTGGTGGCGGCGCCGGCCGACTCGCCGCCGCTGCTGCGCATGCAGGGCGCGGCCTACGCCACCGCCATCGCCGAGCACTTCCGCGACGAGGGCAAGAGCGTCATGCTGATCATGGACTCGCTGACCCGCTACGCCCAGGCGCAGCGCGAGATCGCCCTCGCCATCGGCGAACCGCCGGCGACCAAGGGCTACCCGCCGTCGGTGTTCGCCAAGCTGCCCGTGCTGGTGGAACGCGCCGGCAACGGCCATGAAGGCGGCGGCTCGATCACCGCCTTCTACACCGTGCTGTCCGAGGGCGACGACCAGCAGGACCCGATCGCCGATGCCGCGCGCGGTATCCTGGACGGCCACATCGTGCTCAACCGGCGCCTGGCCGAAGCCGGCCACTATCCGGCGATCGACATCGAGCAATCGATCTCGCGCGCCATGCACAACATCACCTCGCGCGAGCACCAGATGGCGGCGCGCACGCTCAAGCAGCTGTACTCGCGCTACGAGCGCTCGCGCGACCTGATCACGGTGGGCGCGTACGCGGCCGGCTCGGACCCGGTGCTGGACAAGGCGATCCAGCTGCACGAGCGCATCGAGGCCTTCCTGTGCCAGGAAATCCACGACAACACCGACATGCTGCAGAGCTTGGGGGAATTGACCTCTCTGTTCGGCTGATGGCCCCCCGGCACGCATCGATAGAATGTGAGTCACCATGGCCCATACCTCCGCACTCGAGACCCTGATCGACCTCGCCCAGCGCGAATCCGACAACCGCGCCAAGCGCCTCGGCGCGGCGCTGAAGGCGGTCGAGGACGGCGAACAGAAGCTGCAGATGCTGCTGGGCTACCGCGACGACTACGCCAACAAGCTGGACGCGGCCCAGCAGAACGGCATCACGCCCTTCGCCTACCGTAATTTCGTGGCCTTCCTCGACAAGCTGGAACACGCCATCGACGGCCAGAAGGAAGTGATCAAGCATGCCGAATTCAAGGCCGGGATGGAAAGGAAGGCCTGGCAGGAAAGCGAGCGCAAGCGCCTGTCCTACCGCACCCTGACCGAACGCGCGGCGGCCCAGGCACTGGCCCTGGACACCAAGCGCGACCAGAAGATGATGGACGACTTTGCGGCGCGTTCGGCGCGCTTCAAGGGCTGACGTTCCAACAACCGAACCAACCGATTGCGATAGCGATAGCGACCATGCAAACCAATCCCCTTTCGATCCAGTCCGGCCCGAACGCCAATAACGTCAACAACGCCAACGCGGCCGGCCGCGATGCCCGGAGCGGCAACGGCGCCAGCCAGTTCGGCGCCATGCTGTCGAACGAGATGGTGCAGCGCCAGGCCCCGCTGCCGCTGCCGGCGGCGGCGCCCGCGCCCAAGGCGGAAGCGGCCAAGCCGCAATCGGCCGACAAGCCGGCCCAGGCCGACGAGACTCACGCCTCTTCCGGCGCGCGGGCCGCCAAGACGGAAGAAACGAAGACCGATGCCGGCCAGGCCGACGCCGCGTCCGACGCCGACGCCGACGACGGCGCCGCCAAGGCCGACCCGGCAGCCGAGATGCTGGCCCTGATGGCCAGCCTGCAGCAGCCGGCCCAGGATGCCGCGGCAAGCAAGGGCAAGGCCAGCGCCGCCAGCCAGGCCTTCGACGCCCTCGGCGGCGGCAAGGCCAGGCGCGGCGACGTCCAGCTGGCGGCGCTGCAGGCGGCGATGAAGTCGGTCGCCAAGGAGCCGGGCCAGGATGCCGGCGCCACCGGCAAGGCGTTCAGCGCGGCCGCGCTCAAGAACCCGGCGCTGGCCGCCGCCGGCGCCGGCCTTGGCGCCGACGCCGCTAAAGACACTGCGGCCACCGCCGCCGACGGCGCCGACCTGCGCGCCGCGCTGGGCGGCGCCGTCAAGCTCGACGCCAGGCCGCAACTCGACGCCGCCGACCTGGCGCTGCAGCAGGCGCGCGAGGCCGCGCTCCAGGCCAGCGCGCAAGCCGACGCCTCCCCGGTCGCCGTGGCCCTGGCCCAGCCGGCCATGCTGGAGGCGGCCGAAGCCGCCGCCGCCGCGGGCGAGGCCCTGAGCGCCCGCGTCGGCACCAGCCAGTGGGAAAACCAGGTCGGCCAGAAGGTCGTCTACATGGTCGGCAGCGAAGAGCAGACCGCCTCGCTGACGCTGAATCCGCCGGACCTGGGCCCGCTGCAGGTGGTGCTGTCGGTCAGCAACGACCAGGCCAGCGTGACCTTCTCGTCGAACCAGGAAGAAGTCCGCCAGGCGCTCGAGAATGCCCTGCCGCGCCTGCGCGAAATGATGAGCGAAAGCGGCATCGCGCTGGGCAACGCCAGCGTCAACGCCGGCATGCAGGACGGCCGCCAGGCCCAGGACCCGTCGGCGCAGCCGGGCCGCGATTCGAGCCGAAATGCGGGCCGTTCGTCGAATGGCAGCGATGGCGCCGGCGGTATCGCCGACACGGCACGTCCCGTGACCCGTACCGCCATCCTCGGCGACCGCGGGATGGTCGACACCTTCGCATGAAGGCAATGGATGCGTGGCCGGGCCTCCCGTCCACGCATCCACGCATCTACGCATGTGCCCGACTGCGCCGCCCGCGCCGACCGATATATGAACGGCCACGACCGTTTGTAACGTGGCATCGTCCGTCGCGGAAAACCACGATTTACCCGGCCTTCCCCCCTCTTTTCAAGCATTGCCGCTGCGCACTTTTTCCCGATAATGACATAATGACGGAACGATCCACAGCGGACCCGAAGCACATTGAAAGCGAATCCAAAAATGAAAGCTGATCCGAAAGCGGACGCAGCACCGGCAGGCGGCGGCAAGAGCAAGCTGATCATCATCATCCTTGCGGCCCTGCTCGTGCTGGGCGCGGGCGGCGGTGCGGCCTGGTACTTCCTGCACGCCAGCGGCGACGGCGCCGTCGAGGAAGCGCCGAAGAAGGAAAAGAGCGCCAAGAAGAAGAAAAAGGAAGAGCATCCGCCCGAATACCTGGCGGTGGAACCGTTCACCGTCAACCTCCAGCCCGAGAACGGCGACCAGTACCTGCAGGTCGCGTTCACGCTGCAGGTGGATGGCCCGGAACAGGCCGAGATCATCAAGACCAACATGGCCAAGGTGCGCAGCCGCGTGCTGCTGCTGTTGTCGGGCAAGAAGGCGTCCGAGATCAACACGGTGGAAGGCAAGCAGCAACTGGCCGGCGAAATCCTGGCCGCGGTCCAGGAACCGTTCGAGCGGCATGGCGACGACCAGGAAGTGTCGGACGTGCTGTTCACCTCGTTCATCATCCAATAAACCGGCAAGCCGTTATCAACCAGTAAAGCCACATGGCCGATAATTTTCTCTCACAGGAAGAAGTCGATGCCCTCCTCAAGGGGGTCAACGGCGATCAGGACGACGTCGCGACGCCTGAAGATACCTCGGGAGTCCGCACCTATAACCTGGCAACGCAGGAGCGGATCGTCCGCGGCCGCATGCCGACGCTCGAGATCATCAACGAGCGTTTCGCCAGGTACCTGCGGGTCGGCCTGTTCAACTTCCTGCGCCGCAGCGCCGAGGTCTCCGTAGGCTCGGTACGGGTCTCCAAGTACAGCGAATTCATCCGCAACCTGGTGGTCCCGACCAACCTCAACCTGATCCACATGAAGCCGCTGCGCGGCACCGCGCTGATGGTGTTCGACCCGGGCCTGGTGTTCCTGCTGGTGGACAACCTGTTCGGCGGCGACGGCCGCTTCCACACCCGCGTGGAAGGCCGCGACTTTACCCAGACCGAGCAGCGCATCATCATGCGCATCCTCGACATCGTGTTCGAGGCCTATGCCAAGTCGTGGGAGCCGGTGTACCCGATCGAGTTCGAGTACATCCGCTCCGAGATGAACACGCAGTTCGCGAACATCGCCACCCCGAATGAAGTCGTGGTATCGTGCACCTTCACCATCGAGCTGGGTTCGGTGTCGGGCCAGATCCACTTCTGCATGCCCTATTCGATGGTCGAACCGATCCGCGATGCGCTGACCTCCAGCATCCAGGGCGAAGCCCTGGAAGTGGACAAGCGCTGGATCCGCCTGCTGACGCAGCAGATCCAGGTGGCGGAGGTGGAGCTGGTGGCCGTGCTCGGCCACGGCAAGGCGAATTTCGACGAAATCCTGAACATGAAGGTCGGCGACGTAATCCCGATCCAGGTTCCGGAAACCATCCAGGCCACCGTCGACGGCGTCCCGGTCATGGACGTCAGCTACGGCGTCCTCAACGGCCAGTACGCGTTGAAAGTCGAAAAACTGCTGGCCAACAGCGAAACCTTCAACAAGTAACAGAGCAGAACCCAGGAGTACGACATGTCCGATACCCAAGACGACCAGAGCGCCCTCGACGACGATTGGGGCGCCGCGATCGCCGAGCAGGCCGCCGCCGAGGCGGCCGCGCTGGCGACCCAGCAGCAGGTGGCCAGCGCCGCCGTGTTCAAGGATTTCTCGAACAAGGGCCCGCGTCCGGAAACCCCCAACGACATCGACTTCATCCTCGATATCCCGGTGCAGCTGACCGTGGAACTGGGCCGCACCAAGATCGCCATCAAGAACCTGCTGCAGCTGGCCCAGGGTTCGGTGGTCGAGCTGGACGGCCTGGCCGGCGAACCGATGGACGTGCTGGTCAACGGCTGCCTGATCGCCCAGGGCGAGGTGGTGGTCGTGAACGACAAGTTCGGCATCCGCCTCACCGACATCATCACGCCCTCCGAGCGTATCCGCAAACTGAATAAATGACGACCACCGCACGCCTGCTGACCCTCTTGTTGATGACGCTGCCGCTGGGCGCCTGCGCGGCCCAGCAGGCCGGTACGGCGGGCGGGCAGCAGGCGGCGCAGGACGGCGCCGCCGGCGTGCCGGCGCGTGCCCCGGCCGCGCCTGCCCCGGCGCCTGTTTCCGCCCCTGCGCCGGCCTCCGCTCCCGCTTCGGCCCCTGCTCCAGCCTCTGCGCCTGCCCAGGCCCAGGCGCCGGTCCAGCCGCGCGCCGAGCCGCGCGTGCGCCAGCCGGTCGCGCCCGCGGCACCGGCGGCAAGCGCGCCTGCGGCACCCGCCAGCGCCACGGCGGACGCACCGCTGGGCAGTACCCCGGTGCAGGAAACGCCGGCCGTCCGGCCGCTGCCCGGCCCCGCCTCCAGCACACCCGCCGTCCCGCCGGTCGCGCTGCCCGGCACCCAGGCGCCGGCCGCCGGCCCGGTCACGATGGCGGCCGGTTCCAGCACCGGCAGCCTGCTGCAAACCCTGTTCGCCCTGGTCGCGGTGCTGGCCGTGCTGGCCGCGCTGGCCTGGTTCCTCAAGCGCTACGGCCCCAGGGCCGGCATCGGCGGCGGCGCCAACCTGCGCATCGTCGGCTCGCTCAACCTGGGCGGGCGCGAACGCCTGCTGGTGGTCGAAGTCGGCAACCAGTGGATCGTGGTGGGCGCTTCGCCGGGCCGCGTGAACGCGCTGGCGACCATGCCGAAACAGGACGGCGTCGAACCGACCGCGGCGCTGGCTGCGCACGGCCCGGCTGCAAATTCCTTCGCCGACTGGCTGAAGCAGACCATCGACAAACGCAAATGAGCCATCGTAAACGCCTGCTGGCGGCCGGCCTGCTGGCCTTGCTGCCGCTCGTGGCCACGGCAGTGGCCGCGGCCCCGAGCATTCCCGCCTTCACCACCAGCGCCGCCCCGGGCGGCGGTACCGCCTATTCACTGCCGGTCCAGACGCTGATCCTGATGACGGCGCTGACCTTCATCCCGGCCGCGCTGCTGATGATGACCAGCTTCACCCGCATCATCATCGTGCTGTCGCTGCTGCGCCAGGCGCTCGGTACCCAGACCGCGCCGCCGAACCAGGTGATGGTCGGCCTGGCGCTGTTCCTGACGCTGTTCGTGATGGGGCCGACGTTCGACCGCATCTACAACGAAGCCTACGTGCCGCTGCAGGAAAACCGGATCCAGATGGGCGAGGCGATGGACAAGGGCGCCGCGCCGCTCAAGGCCTTCATGCTGAAGCAGACGCGCCAGTCCGACCTGGCCCTGTTCGTGAAGATCTCGCGCACGCCCGCGCTGCAGGGCCCGGAAGACGTGCCGCTGCGCGTGCTGATTCCCGCCTTCATCACCAGCGAACTGAAGACCGCGTTCCAGATCGGTTTCGCCATCTTCATTCCCTTCCTCATCATCGACATGGTGGTGGCGTCGGTGCTGATGTCGATGGGCATGATGATGATGTCGCCGGCGGTGATCTCGCTGCCGTTCAAGCTGATGCTGTTCGTGCTGGTGGATGGCTGGCAGCTGTTGCTGGGCTCCCTGTCCCAGAGTTTTTATTAGCCAGAGTTTTTATCAAGGAAGCGGCATGACACCGGAAAGCGTCATCGCGATGGGCCGCACGGCCATGGAAGTCACCCTGATGGTGGCGGCACCGCTGCTACTGGTGGCGCTGATCGTCGGCCTGGTCATCAGCATCTTCCAGGCCGCGACCCAGATCAACGAGCAAACCCTCTCCTTCATTCCGAAACTGATCGCGGTGTTCGTGACGCTGGTGCTGGCGGGGCCGTGGATGATCACCATCATGACCGACTACATGCGGACCATCTTCAGCGGGATTCCGCAGATGATCGGGTGATGCGAACGTGCGTTGAACGCGCGGCCGCCGACTTATGATTTCGTTCACGACCACCGAGCTGTATGCCTGGATCGGGGGCCTGCTGTGGCCCCTGACGCGCATCCTCGGCCTGGTCGCGGCGGCGCCGGTGTTCGGCAACAGCGGCGTGCCGATGCTGATCAAGACCACTCTCGGCGTGACCCTGGCCGCGATCGTCGCCCCCACCCTGCCGCCGGTGCCGGTCGTCGACCCGACCTCGTGGGCCGGGATCCTGATCGTGGCCCAGGAACTGCTGGTCGGGGCAGCGATGGGCTTCTCGATGCGGCTGGTGTTCGCCGCCGTCGAATTCGCCGGCGAGGTCGCCAGCTCGAGCATGGGCCTGGGCTTCGCCACCTTCTTCGACCCCACCTCGGCCGGCCGCTCGTCGGCCATCAGCCAGTTCCTGGCGCTGGTCGCGACCATGGCCTTCCTGGCCATGAACGCGCACCTGGTGCTGGTCGAGGCGCTGGTCGAAAGCTTCTTCACGCTGCCGATCTCGGCCACCCCGATGTCGCTCACGGCGCCGCTGGAAATGGTGCGCTGGGGCGGCCGCATCTTCTCGGCCGGCCTGCAGCTGGCCATGCCGATCATTGCCGCGCTCCTGATCACCAACATCGCGCTGGCCATCCTGACGCGCGCGGCGCCGCAGCTGAATTTGTTCGGGATCGGGTTTCCGATCACGCTGGGGGCGGGCTTCCTGGTGATCAGCCTGACGCTGCCCTACCTGGGCACGCCCTTGCAGAACCTGTTCAACCAGGGGGTCGAGGCGGGACGGCGGATTCCGCGGATGGGTGGACAGCGGGTGGGGCAGCCGGGGACGCCTGCCGCGCCGGCCGTGCCCGCACCCGCAGCGGCGCCCACCTCGCGCTGACCCTGTTTCGTTCACGTGTCGCTAAAACGTCGCCCCTGCCTTAGCAGGGGCGACGTGCTTGTGCCGCAAGGACGAAGTCATGCCCCTGGCTGCGCTTATTGCGCGCGGGCCACGTGCTTGTCGAGCGCGCCGGCCTCAGGAAATGTAGTTAAACAGCGACAAGCCCGACATCGTCTTGAACGACACCTGGGCCGCCTGCAGCGTGGACTGCTGCTGCGAGAACAGCGAGATCGCCTTCACCATGTCCAGGTCCTGCAGGCCCGAGAGCGTGGTCTGGTACTGGGTATCGAGGTCGGTGCCGGTGGTGTCCAGGTAGTCGATTTCCTTCAGGCGGGCGCCGACCGAAGCCTGCACGGTCAGCACGTTGTCCAGCGCGTTCTGCATGTTCGAGCTGGCCGTGGCCAGGCCGTTGGCCAGGGCCGCCTTGCCGGTCGAGCCGTCGGCCGGGGTGCGCAGGGTCTTGATCAGGTTGGTGATGGTGGTGAACACCGACTGCTTTTCGCTCGGCTCGACCGTGAAGCTGTCGCCGTTGGCCGGGGCGCCCTTGATGTCGAGCGACATGCCGTCGAAGCTGATCGAGGCGCCGGGCGTGTAGGGCTGGTTTTCCAGCACGTTCTTGGCCGGATCGGCCGTCTTGTCGGTCACCGTGTAGGTGGTCACCGCCGGGTTGCCGCTCACCGCGAAGTTGATCGCGTAATCGTGGCCGGTCAGCTTGCCGCGGTCGACCACCGCGCCCGGCGAGACGATGCCGGCGCCGGTGTTGGCGGCGGCGGCCTGGGTCTGGAAGCTGCCGTTGCCGGTGCTGACGGCGTCGAACACGGCGCTGCCGCTTTCGCTGATCGCCATCTTGCGCGTCGAGCCGACCTGCAGCGTGCGCTGGCCCTGGTCGCCCTGGTAGGCCGCGCCGGTCGGGGTCTGGGTGAACGGCTGGGTGGTCGCGGCATAGCCCGAGTACAGGTAGCCGCCGGTGCCGTTCGAGGTGTTGGCCAGGCCGATCAGGTCGGTCAGGCGCCCTTCCAGCTCGGTGGCCAGGGCGGCGCGGTCGCTCTGCGCGTAGCCGCCGTTGCCGGCGGTGACGATCAGCGACTGGATCTCCGTGATCTGGGCGCTGACGTCGCCGAGCGACTGGTCGACCAGCGACAGCGAGGCGTTCGCATTGCTGCGGTTGGTCGCGAACTGGGTGTTCATCGACTTGGTCTGGGTCAGCTCGAGCGCGCGCGCCGAGGCGATCGGGTCGTCGGCCGCGGTCAGCATGCGGCGGTTGGTCGACAGCTGCATCTGGGTCTTGGCCATCTGGCTCTGCAGCGTGTTGAGTTGGCCGGTGCCGGATTCGTAGATCGCATTGGTGCTGAGGCGCAGGGACATGGTTTATTCCAGATTAGTGACCGATCGACAGCAGCGTGTCGAAGATGGTGTCGGCGATCTGCATCACCTTGCCGGAGGCCTGGTAGGCCTGCTGGTACTTGAGCAGGTTGGCCGCTTCCTCGTCCAGGTTGACGCCCGAGACGTTGTCGGCGGCGCCCTTGGCCTGGGCCAGCTGGGCGGCGGCGGCGTCGCCGTTGACCTGCACTTCGCGCGTCTTGTTGCCGATCGTGCTGACCAGGTTGGCGTAGGCCGACTGGTAGGTGGCCTTGCCCCCGTCCAGGATGTTCTTCGATTGCAGGTCGCCGAGCAGGCCGGCGTTGCGGGTGTCGCCGCTGGCGCTGCTGGGGGCGATGGTGAAGGTATCGCCGTTGCCCGGCGCGCCGTTCATGGTGAAGCTGATGCCGCCCGCGGTGTAGCTGGCGCCGTCCTTGAACGGGACCGCGCTGCCGGCCGCGTACGAGGTGGTCACGCCGCCGACAGTCATGCTGACCGCCTTGTCGGCCGGAAAGCCGGACAGGTTGCCGCTGCCGTAGCTCAGCGTGAGCGGCGACTTGAGTGGCGCGGCCAGGTAATCCTTGTCGACCGTGCCCGCGCTGATCTTGCCGCTGCCCTTGTTGGTCAGCGGGACGCTGGTGGCGATCGGCGCGGCGGCCGCGATCTGCGACTGGTCGGTCAGCGCCAGCTTGAAGTTGGCGGCGCCGTTGATGGTCGGGCGCACCATGAAGTTGTCGCCGGCGTCGGCCTTGCCTTCGATGGCGAAGTCGATGCCGTCGATGGTCTGCGCCCTGGTCTGCGGATAGGGGTTGATGACGGTCTTCTGGTTGTCCGACAGGCGGACCACGTTGTAGTTCTTGCCGTCGAAGTCGACCTTGTAGTCGCTGGTGGTCAGCTTGGCGGGATCGCTGACCGTGGCCCCGATCCTGGTGGTGCTGGTGAGGTTGTTGTTGACGTTCTTGGTGACCTCGGCCGGCGCCACGGTGAAGAAGTCGCCGCCCGGGTTGCCGTTGGCGTCGACGCCCAGCTTGTGCTGGTCGTTGAAGGTCATGGCCAGCCCTATCGCCACCCGGCCCAGCGAATTCTGGGCCAGGTCGAGCGACTTGGTGCGGAATTCCAGCGCGCCGCCGAGGGCGCCGCCGGTCAGGGTACCGTCGGCCAGCGGGCTGACCTTGTTGCCGGTAACGTAGCCGATGGTGACGCGGGTCTGGTCGGTCGGCGAGGTCGCCGCCGCCAGCTGGAATGCCGACGAACCCACCACCAGCGGCTGGCCGTTGCCGATCGAGACCGTCAGGCTCTGGTTATCGCCCGGCATGACGGTGGCCTTGACCTGCTTGTTCAGGTCCATGATCAGCTGGTCGCGCTTGTCGAGCAGGTCGTTCGGCAGGTTCAGGTTGTCGCCGGCGGACAGCTTGCCGATCTGGTCGTTCAGCTCGGCGATCTGGCTGGCGTAGGTGTTGATCACGCTGACGCTGCTGGTCAGCTCGGTGTTGACGCCGTTGCGGATCTGTTCCAGGCGGTCGTTCATCGCATGGAAGGTCGAGGCCAGGGTGTCCGCCGAGGTCAGCAGCGAGCCGCGCGAGGGCACGCCGCCCAAGTCGCCGGTCAGGTTCTGCACCGCCGAAAAGAAATCCTGCAGCGACGGGGTCAGGCCGGAGGTGCTGTCGGCCAGCAGGTTGTCGATCTGCGTCACCTGGGCCTCGTAGGACTCGAGGCCGCTGCTGGCCGCCTGGGCGGTGCGCACCTGGGCGTTCAGGAACTCGTCGGAATAGCGCTTGACCTGGGCGATCTGGGTGCCGGTGCCGATGTAGCCGTTGCTGCCTCCCATCGCGATCGACGTTTCCTGCACCACCACCTGGCGGCTGTAGCCGGCCACGTTGGCGTTGGTGATGTTGTGGCCCGCGGTCGAGAGCGCCGCCTGGGCCGCGAACAAACCGGATTTGCCGATGCTGAGGAGGGACATGGTTATTCTTTCTATCTACTCTGTCATTGACGGCAGAAACCGCCGGAACTTTACGTTCATGCCAGCGAATGCTTGATGATGCGCGACAGCTTGGCCGCGTACTGCGGGTCGGTCGCGTAGCCGGCGCGCTGCAGGCCGTGGGCGAAGGTGGTCGCGTCGCCGCCGTGGGACAGCACTTTTTCGTAGCGCGGGTTATTGCTGATCATGTTGGCATAGTCCTTGAACGCCTCCGCGTGCGACTCGTAGGCGCGGAACTTCTCGACCTTCTGGTGCGGCCGGCCGTTCACGTACTCGGTCGTGACCGCGGTGGCGACCTTGCCTTTCCAGCCGGGACCGGCCTTGATGCCGAACAGGTTGTTGCTGGAGCTGCCGTCGCCGTTGCGGATCACGCGCTTGCCCCAGCCGGTTTCCAGCGCGGCCTGGCCCAGCATGAACTTGGCCGGCACGCCGGTGACGGCTTCGGCTTCCTGGGCGGCGCCGGCCAGCTTGTCCTGGAAGGCGCGCACGTGGGCCGGCTTGCCGGCGTTGCCGGCGCCGGCTGCGGCGACGGCGCTCGACGCCGCGGTCGCCGGCAGGTCGGTCGACAGCGTGTCGGCCGAGCGCCGCAGGCGCAGCGCATCGAGGCCGGACATGAGGTCGGCGCCGTTGCCGGTGTTACCGGCGGCCGCCGCGGACGTGCCCGCGCCCTGCCCGCCGCCGATCGCCAGCGCCTGTTTGTCCAGTTGCTGCGCCAGCTGCTGCCCCTGCGCCTGGGTGTTCAGCTGGCGCACCAGCACGTCGGCCAGGCCGACGCCGCGCTTGGCCAGCTTCTGGCTCATCTGCTGGTCGAGCATCGAGGTGAAGGTCCTGGTCTCCTGGCTGTCCATCGGGCCGTCCTGGGGCGTGGCCGCGCGCATGCTCTTCATCATCATGTTGATGAACATGGATTCGAACTGGGTCGCCGCGCCCTTCAGCGCTTCCGGCGAGCCGGTCTTGGCGGATTGTTTCAGGTCGCCGAGGCCCTTGGTGTCGAGCGCGAATTTACCGGACAGGTCTTGGGTGGAGCCGAGCATGAGGCCGTATCCTTCTTGGTTAGATGATCTCGAGTTCGGCGCGCAGCGAGCCTGCCGCCTTGAGCGCCTGCAGGATCGCCAGCAGGTCCTGCGGAGTGGCGCCGATCGCGTTCATGGCCTTCACCACTTCGGCCAGCGAGGCGCCGCCGTTGAGCATGATGACCTTGCCGGCATCCTTCTTCACCGAGACTTGCGGGTTCTGGGTGATGGCGGTGGCGCCGCGCGAACCGGCCGGCGGCTGGCTCACTTGCGTATCGGCGCCGATCGACACCGACAGGTTGCCGTGCGAGATGGCGCAGGTTTCCAGCGTCACCGCGCGGTTCATCACGATCGAACCGGTGCGCGCGTTGAGGATGACTTTCGCCGCCGCATCGGCCGGCCTGACGTCCATGTTTTCCAGGATGCCGAGGAAGGCCACGCGCTGGTCGCTCGACGACGGCACCCGCACGCGGATCACGCGGCCGTCCAGCGCGGTGGCGATGCCGGGGCCGAACTTGTCGTTGACCGCTTCCACCACGCGGCTGGCGGTGGCGAAGTCGGTGCTGTTCAGTTCCAGCTTGACCTGGCTGTCGGCGCCCAGGTTGGAAGCGACCGCGCGTTCCACGGTGGCGCCGGCCGAGATGCGGCCCACCGACAGCTGGTTGACCTGGGTCGACGCGCCGCCGCCGGAAGCGCCGGCACCGCCGACCAGCACGTTGCCCTGGGCCATGGCGTACACCTGGCCGTCGGCGCCGTGCAGCGGCGTCATGATCAGCGTGCCGCCGCGCAGGCTTTTCGCATTGCCCATCGACGACACCGTGATGTCGAGCGTCTGGCCCGGCTGGGCGAAGGCCGGCAGCGAAGCGGTGACCATCACCGCCGCCACGTTCTTCAGCTGCAGCTGGGTGCCGGCCGGCAGGCTGATGCCCTTCTGCTGCAGCATCGCGCTGATCGACTGCACGGTGAACGGGGTCTGGGTGGTCTGGTCGCCGGTGCCGTCCAGGCCCACGACGATGCCGTAGCCGGACAGCTGGTTCTGGCGCACGCCGCCGATGCTGGCGAGGTCCTTCAGGCGTTCGGCGTGGGCCGGGGTCGACAGCATCGGGCCCATCAGGGCGGCAACGACGGCGATCAGTTTCAGGTGCAGGCGCATATGATTGTCTTGTATCAAACCGGGGTCAGAGCCCGAATTTTGGAAATTTCTGTTTGGATCTTGCCAAAAATCGGGCTCTGACCCTACTGTTTAAAACGGCAGCATCGACTGGAAGAAGCGCGACATCATCGAGGTCATCTCGGCGCGGTCGATCTGGCTGTTGGTGCGGTACTCGACGCGGGCGTCGGCCACCAGGGTCGACGACACCACGTTGCCGGCCTGGATGCTGTCCGGATTGACCATGCCCGAGAAGCGGATGAATTCCACGCCCTTGTTCATCGCGATCTGCTTCTCGCCGACCACCACCAGGTTGCCGTTGGCGAGCACTTCGGACACGGTCACGCCGATCGTGCCGGTAAAGGCGTTCGACGCGGTCTGGGTGTCGCCGTCGGCATACTTGGTGGCGGCGCTGGTGCCGACGCTGGTGCCGAACCGGCCCTGCAGCGGGCCCGGCACGCCGAAGCTGGCGCTGCCCGACTTGTTGCCGGTGCTGGCGCCGCTCTTGTTGGCGGCGGTCTTCTCGACGATGCTGACCGTCAGGATGTCGCCGATATGGCGCGCGCGGCGGTCTTCGAACATCGGGCGGAAGGTGTTCGCGTTGTAGATGGCGCCTTCGCTCGGGGTGCCGGCGTCGGCCAGCATCGGACGCACGCTGGTCGGGCCCTTGACGATCGAGGTCGGGGTGGCGGCACAGCCGGCAAGTGCCAGCGCGGCGGCGCATGCGAGGAGGTTTTTCATCACAGCTGCGCCAGTTTCTGCAGCATCTGGTCGGACGTGGTGATCGCCTTGCTGTTGATCTCGTAGGCGCGCTGGGTCTCGATCATGTTGACCATTTCCTCGACCACGTTGACGTTCGAGGTCTCGACGAAGCCCTGCATCAGGTAGCCGCTGCCGTTGGTGCCCGGCGTGTTGGCCTGGGCGGCGCCGGACGCGCTGGTTTCCACGTACAGGTTCTCGCCGCGCGACTCGAGGCCGGCCGGGTTGATGAAGTTCGAGACCTGGAGCGAACCGATCTGGGTGGTGGCGGTGGTGCCGGCGGTGGTAACGGACACCGTGCCGTCGCGGCCGACGGTGACCGACACCGCATTGTTCGGCACCGTGATCGGCGGCTGGATGACGTAGCCGCTGGCGGTGACCAGCTGGCCGTTGTTATCGGTCTGGAACGAACCGTCGCGGGTGTAGGCCTGGGTGCCGTCCGGCAGCAGCACCTGGAAGAAGCCGTCGCCGTTGATCATCACGTCCTTGGCGTTGCCGGTCTGCTGCGGATTGCCCTGGCTGTGGATGCGCTCGGTGGCCACGGTGCGCACACCGGTACCGATCTGCAGGCCGGACGGCAGCTGCGTCTGCTGCGAGGATTGCGCGCCCGGCTGGCGCACGTTCTGGTACAACAGGTCCTCGAACACCGCACGCGACTTCTTGAAGCCATTGGTGCTGACGTTGGCGAGGTTGTTGCTGATGACGTCGAGGTTGGTCTGCTGGGCTTCGAGACCGGTCTTGGCGATATGTAAGGAACGGATCATGGTGGAGTTCTCCAAACGGCAACGGAGAAGATCCGTCACCCACCATGAAATTATGTCCCAGCGGCAATCAATTCAAAGCAAGGATCTGGGCCGCTTTCGCCGCGTTATTCTCGGCGTTCTTCAACAAGCTCATCTGTGTCTCGAAAGAACGTGCCAGGGTGATCATGTTCACCATCGAGTCCACCGCCGACACGTTGGACCCTTCCAGCGCCCCGCCGACCACGCCCACCGCCGGGTCGGCCTGGGCACTGGTACCGTCCTTCAGGCGGAACATGCCGTCGTCGCCGCGCACCAGGTCGGCCTCGTTCGGATTGACCAGCTTGATGCGGCCGAGCACGGTCGGCGCGGCCGGCACGGTGGTGGTCGACAGCGTCGAGACGGTGCCGTCGGTGCCCACCGCGATCCTGACGTCGGGCGGAATCGTGATCGGGCCGTTTTCGCCGGCGATGGTGAGGCCGTTGGAGGTCTGCAGGAGGCCGTTCTGGTTGACCTGCAGCGAACCGTTGCGCGTGTACGACTCGGTGCCGTCCGCCATCTGCACCGCGATCCAGCCCCGGCCCTTGACCGCAACGTCGAGATCGCGCCCGGTGACGTCCAGCGCACCGGCCGAGAAATCGCTGCCGACCGTGTTGTCGACGACAAAGGCACGCGTCGGCAAGCCCTCGCTCTGGACCGGCACCGCCCGGAAACTGTCGAGCTGGGCACGGAAACCCGTGGTGCTGACGTTCGCCAGGTTGTTCGACGTGGTGGCCTGCTGCTCCAGGATGTGCTTGGTGCCACTGGCGACTGTGTAGATCAAGCGATCCATGTATCTCTCCTGCTTCGGGGTCAGAGCACAATATTGGCGACATTCGGGGTCAGAGCGCTTTACGAGGATATAGCTTCACTGCAAGCTTTTTGGCCGCCGCCCTCGACACAGACGAACGCGTAAAGCCGCCTGGTGAATAAAACCGCGCCGAGCGCTTGTGCTCTGACCCCGAAATTACGACGCGTTGTGCTCTGACCCCGAAGCGTTAAATGTTGCCGGGTTATCGATTAACGCAGGTTCACCAGCGTCTGCAGCACCGAGTCCTGGGTCTTGATGGTCTGCGCATTCGCCTGGTACACGCGCTGGGCCGTGATCATGTTGACCAGTTCGGCGGTCAGGTCGACGTTCGAGGTTTCCGTGGCCGAGGATTGCAGCACGCCCATGCTGCCGGTGTCGGGGGCGCCCACCACCGGGTTGCCGGAGGACGAGGTCTCGGCCCAGGCGTTGTTGCCGAGCGGTTCGAGGCCGTTCGGGTTGGTGAAGTTGGCCAGCACGATCTGGCCCAGCGGCTTGGTCTGGCCGTTGCTGTACTGGCCCAGCAGGATGCCGTCCTGGCCGGCCGAGAAGCGCTGCAGGTGGCCGGCGGTGTAGCCATCCTGCGTGGTTTTCTTTTCGCTGGTGTCGGCGCCGTACTGGGTGCTGCCGTTGAAGCCGAGCTTGATCGAGATGGTTTCCTTGGCGCCGGTGGCCGGGTAGACCGGGAAGTCCACGGTCAGCGGCAGCGGCTTCGACATCAGGGCCGCCGACAGCGCGCCGTTCGAATCGAAGCGCAGCGTGCCGACCGGGATCGAGGGCACCTGGACCGCGGCGGCGATGTCGGCATCCACCTTTTCCGGCGTATTGCCCGGGGTGTTGCCGGCGCTGGTGGCGGCGGCGCGGATGGCGGCGACGGTGGCGTCGCTGGCGCCGGCCTTCTGGGCGGCGGCGACCACGGCGTCGGCGGCCTTGCCGGCGTAGGCGGCCAGCGCGCTGGAGACGCCGACGGCATCGGCCGGTATCGCCTTGGTGGCGGCGGTCCAGGCGTTGCGGGCGTCGGTCGCGGCCAGGTCGGCCTGGCTGGCGCCGGCCACGTCGGTATTGGTCATTTCGGTGCCGTCGCTGCCGACGTACACGTCCCAGCTGCCGGTCTCGGCATTCTTCACGTAGTACATCGACATCACGTGGGCATTGCCCAGGGTGTCGTACACGTCCACCGGCACCTGCTTGTTGTAGGTGGTCGGGTCGCTGGAGTCGAACGGGAAGTTGGTCGGCGGGCTTGCGCGCGAATCGAGGTTGATCGAGGTGTCGACGCGGGTGGTGGCCACCGGCTTGATGTCGGCGGTGTTGATCTGCAGCGGCTGCGGCGTGCCGGCCAGGATCTGGCCGCTGTTGCCGACGCCGTAGCCGGTCAGGTTGGCGCCCTGGGGGGTCACGATGTAGCCGTTCTTGTCGAGCGAGAACTGGCCGTTGCGGGTGTACTGGGTCAGGCCCGAGGTCTCGGTGCGGAAGAAGCCGGCGCCGTTGATGGCGATGTCGAGTGGGTTGTTCGAGGTTTCGATATTGCCCTGGGTGAACTGCTGGGCGATGGCGGCCACGCTCACGCCGATACCGGCCTGGTTGCCGCCGGCGCCGTTCAGCGAACGCGCGTAGACGTCGGCGAACTGGGTGGTCGAGCCCTTGAAGCCCACCGTGCTCGAGTTGGCGATGTTGTTACCGATGACGTCCAGCGATTTCGCCGCGCCGTTCAAGCCGCTCAGGCCCTGTTGGAAAGACATGCTCTACTCCTTGGTATGCGTGTTCGATATGACGGTTGGATGCAAGCGTGCCGCTTACAGGACCTGCTTGATGTCGGCCATCTTGACCGTGCCCTTGGAAGGCAGGTTCAGCTTGACGCCATCGGTGCCGTTGGTGGTGACGCTGGCGACGCTGTCGAATTGCAGGCCCTTGACGTCGGTCAGGGCCTGGCCGCCGCTGCTCGCCGTCACCGTGAATTTGTAGTTGCCGTCGGCCACCGCGACCGGCTTGCCGTTGCTGTCGAGCTGGTTCGCGTCGGGGATACCGTCCCAGGCCAGCGGCAGCACGCCCGCCTTTTGCGCGCCCAGGTCCATGGTCTGCACCGTGTTGCCCTTGCTGTCGGTGATCACCACCTGCACCGCGTCGGCGTCGGTGGCCAGTTCCACGCCGAGGATGCCCTTGCCGCTCGCCAGCGACACAGCGTCGCCCGCCACCAGCACGCCATGGCCGATCATGCTGGTGGCCTGGATCGATTCCGAGCTCTGGTAGCTGGCCTTGAGCGATTCCAGGGTGTCGTTCAGCTTGTTCACCCCGGTCACGGTCTGCAGCTGGGCCAGCTGGCTGGTCATCTGCGCATTGTCCATCGGGTTCATCGGATCCTGGTTCTGCAGCTGGGTGACCAGCAGGGTCATGAACTTGTCGGTGTCGGCCTGCACGCTGTCGGTGGCGGCCGCGCCCTTGGCCTTGGTGTTCATGGTCGACATCAGGCTGTTGATGTTGGTGGTCGAGCCGGTGCTTGGATTTACGGTAGACATGGAAGGAATGAGAGTAAAGGGATTACTGGCCGATGGTCAGGGTCTTGAGCAGCATGGTCTTGGCCGCATTCATGGTTTCGACGTTGTTCTGGTACGAACGCGAGGCCGACAGCATGTTGACCATCTCGTCGACCACGTTCACGTTGGGCATCGCGACATAACCTTTGTCGTCGGCCAGCGGATTCTTGGGGTCGTACACCTGCTTCAGCGGCGACGGGTCCTCGACCACTTCGCGCACCTTGACGGCGGTCGAGCCGCCCTCGATCGGCACCGCCTCGAACACGACCTGTTTCGCGCGGTAGGCCTCGCCGGTGGCGCTGGTGGCGCTGTCGGCGTTGGCCAGGTTGCTGGCGGTGGTGTTCAGGCGCATCGACTGGGCGCTCATCGCCGAGCCGGCGACGTTGAATACGTTGAACAGCGACATGGTTACTGGCCTCCCTGGATCGCCGCGAGCAGGTTGCGGATCTGGTGGTTGATCATCGTGATGCCGGCCTCGTAGCGCAGGCCGTTGTCGGCGAACTGGGTGCGTTCGGCATCCATGTCGACCGTGTTGCCGTCGACCGCACCCTGGCTGATCGTGCGGTACAGCACCGGCGTGCCGTCCGGCAGGGTCTTGCCGTCGGCCGCCGCGCCGGGGTCGCCGATGTGGGCGGCGTTGGTGGTCGCCATCTGGCCGGTGCCCGCGCCGCTGCGTGCCAGCGCGCCGTGCAGGGCACTCGAGAAATCGATGTCGCGCGCCTTGTAGTTGGGCGTGTCGGCATTCGCGATGTTCGACGCCAGCAATTCCTGGCGTTGCGAGCGCAGGCCGAGCGCCGTTTCGTTGAACCGCAGGTAGTCGTCGAGTTTGCCTATCATATGCGCTCCATTTGCTTACCGCAGAGCAATTTTTGTTGGGACAGCATGGATCATACGGTCCGCCCGCTTCTTCCAATCGAGCAATAAGGGCACCCAAAACCGGGCTATTCCAAGTTTCACTATGGAATCAAACGACCTAAGATGGCAGCGTTGAAGAATTCTGCTTCTATATAGATTCCATGAAACCTATCGCCATCCCTGCCCTGCTGCTGGCCGCCCAGCTGGCCTGCGCGCAGGCACAGCAAGCACAACCCGCCGCCGGACCTGCCGTCTCCGGACGCCAGAACGTGGCGGCCCTGTGCGCCGTGGTCGAGCAATTCCTGCAGACCCAGACCGCCGGGCTGCCGGGCGAGGTGACGGTGAAGGTGGGCGCGATCGATGCGCGCACCGCGCTGGCCGCCTGCCCGGCGCCGGAAGCCTTCCTGCAGCCGGGCGCGCGCGCCTGGGGCAAGACCACGGTGGGCGTGCGCTGCACGGCGCCGTCGACCTGGACCCTGTTCGTACAGGCGCAGGTGAACGTCAAGGCGGAATACGTCGCCGCGGCGCTGCCGCTGGCGCAGGGACAGGCCATCGAGGCGGGCCAGCTGGTGCTGGTGAAGGGCGACATCGCCGCGATGCCGAACGGTATCGTCACCGACATGGCGCAGGCGATCGGCCGCACGCCGACGGTGTCGCTGGCGGCCGGCACGCCGCTGCGCCTGGACGGCCTGCGCAGCAAGCCGGTCATCCAGCAGGGCCAGGCGGTACGCCTGACGACGACCGGCAACGGTTTCTCGGTCTCGGGCGAAGGCAAGGCGATCGGCAACGCCGGCGAAGGCCAGGTGGTGCAGGTGCGTACCTCCTCGGGGTCGGTGGTCAGCGGTACGGCGAAAGCCGGCGGCATGGTGGAAGTGGCGTTCTGAGCAAGCAATCCGAGAGCCGGCAGCGCGCGGCGCCGAAAGTTAAATCCGGATCCCTAAAGTTATCGGCAACGACGCCGATAACGGCAGCAGATCCCGGACTTTCGGCTCCGACCTGAGAAGGATGATGCTGTGAAAATCAACGATACACTCAAAGGCAACGCAGGCATTCCGGCGGCAACCACGCCGGCCACGAATGCGCGCACGAGCGACGCCGCGGCTGCGGCCGCGAGCGCAACCACGCCTGCCGCGACCGATACCGTGCGCCTGTCTTCGCAAGGACAGGCACTGGCCGCGACCGGCAGTGCAAATCAAGTGTTCGACAGCAAGAAGGTCGAACGCATCAAGGCGGCCATCGCGGATGGCCAGTTCCAGGTAAATTCGGAGAAAGTGGCAGACGGCTTGCTCGAAACGGTACGCGACCTGCTGCATTCCCGCCAACGATAATTGAATACATGGCCATTGCATCCCCCGGCGCAACCCTGCGCGATGAACAGCAACTGATCGCTTCCATCCTGGAAGTGATGAAACAAGAGCAACAGCTCCTGGTCAGTGCGGATGCCGATGGCCTCTCCACCCTCACGCCCGGGAAACTCGGGCTGGCGCAGCGCCTCGGGGAGCTGTCGCGCCTGCGCCACAGGGCGCTGGCCGGCGCCGGTTTCGCCGCCGGCGAGGCCGGCATGGAACCCTGGCTCGCGGCCGGCGCCGATGCCGGCGCCCGCGCCGACTGGGAACGGTTGCTGGACCTGACGCGCCAGGCCAAGGAACTCAACCGCGTGAACGGCATGCTGCTCAACAAGCAGCTGGCGCACACCACCGGAGTGCTGAACGCCCTGCGCGGGAACACCGGAACCGGTGCCGGCGGCGTGTATGGGGCCAGCGGCCAGACCCTGGCGGCCGGGCCTTCGCGGCGCTTCGTGGTCGGCTGATTTTCCGCACCATTCATTGCTACCCGCGACGCATGCGTTATGGGTAGGTTGGCCGCGGACGACGGGTCGGGGTTTCCGTCCACGCGTTCAGGCGGCCGCCAGCGTGAACGATCCCTCCGCCATCAGCGCTTCCAGTTGCTCCGGCCACACCGGCGGGCTGAAGTAATACCCCTGGATCTCGTCGCAGCCGTTCTCGCGCAGGAAGGCCACCTGCTCCGCCTTTTCCACGCCCTCGGCCACCGCCTCCAGGTTCAATCCGTGCGCCAGCGCGATGATGGCGCGCGTGATCGCCGCGCCGTTCGGGTCTTCCACCACGTCCTTCACGAACGAGCGGTCGATCTTCAGCACGTCGATCGGGAAGCGCTTCAGGTAGCTCAGCGACGAATAGCCGGTGCCGAAATCGTCGATCGAGAGCGCCACGCCCAGCGCCTTCAGCGAGCGCAGCACCTCGGCCGCTTCCTCGGTGTCGCGCATCACCGTGCTTTCCGTGATCTCGAGTTCCAGCGCGGCCGGATCCAGGCCGCTGTCTTCCAGCGCCGCGCGCACGCGGCCGGCCAGGCCGGCCTGCTGGAACTGGCGCGCCGACAGGTTGACCGACACCCGGCCGGGGTCGAGTCCGCGCGCGCGCCAGCCGGCGGCGCGGGTGCAGGCGTCGCGCAGCACCCATAGATCGAGTTCCTCGATCAGGCCGGTCTCCTCGGCCAGCGGAATGAAGCGCGCCGGCGGCACCAGGCCCAGTCCCGGATGACGCCAGCGCACCAGCGCTTCGACGCCGACCATGCGTCCGCTCGCCACCTCCACGCGCGGCTGGAACTGCAGCACCAGCTGGCCGCGCTCGAGGGCATGGCGCAGCAGCGCCTCCATTTCGACCCGCTCGCGGATCGCATGTGCCATCTCGGGCGTGTGGAAGCGCAGCCGGCCCGGACCGTCGGCGCGCGCGCCGCTCATCGCCAGCTGGGCCATCTGCAGCAGCTCCGGCGCGGCCGGCGATACCGCGCCGGCCGCCGCCGGCAGCAGCGCGATGCCGACGCTGGCCGTCAGGAACACGCGCTGGCCACCCAGCATGAAGGGTGCGCGCATGCAGCCGAGCAGGCTGTCGCCGAGCGCGGCGGCGGCCTCGCGCCCGGAATGCTTCTGCACCACGACGAATTCGTTGCCGCCCTGGCGCGCCAGGGTGTCGCCGGCGCGCAGGCAGCCCGACAGGCGCGCCACGCATTCGCGCAGCACCTCGTCGCCGCCGGACCAGCCGTAGCCGCTGTTGACCTTGCGGAAGGCGTTGACGTCGAACACCAGCACCGCCAGCGTGCGTCCGTCCTGGCGCGCGCCGGCGGCGGCCTCGTCCAGCGTCTCCAGGATGCGGCGCCGGTTCGGCAGTCCGGTCAACGCGTCGTAGGTGAGCTGTTCGACCACGGTGCGCTCCAGGCGGCGGCGTTCGGACACGTCGCGCACGATCGCGATCTGCTGGCCGGCCGGGCCGGCGGCGCGCCGCACCTCGGCCGGGAACGGGGCGCCGTGCAGGCGCCGGCATTCGGTCTCGCCGCCCTCGCCCTCGGGCACCAGCACGTCCAGCGCCAGCCCGCTGGCATCGGCGCGCGCCAGGCCGAACAGCTCCTCGGCGCGCGCGTTCATCATGGCGATGCGCCCGTCCGGCGCGGCCAGCAGGATCGCGTCCGGCGCGCATTCCATCAGGCTGCGGAACTTGTGCTCGCTCTCCAGCAGCGAGCGCTCCGAGCGCACCAGGCGCAGGAACGGCGCCTGCACCGCCGCCACGTGCACCGCGGCGTACAGGAACAGGTAGGCCACCAGCTTGTACACGTGGCCAGCCATGCTCAGCACGTCGTCGGGCTTGACGTAGAGCGTGAAGCCGAAACCGCCCAGGCCCATCGCCGCGGCGGCCAGCGCCAGATAGCGGTCGGTGCGCAGGCGGGTGCGGCGCGCGCGCACCGCCAGCAACAGCGCGGCGGCGGCGCACAGCGCGACGACGGCGATCTCGCAGGCCAGCTTGAACGGCGTCGATCCCTGCCCCGGCACCCGCATGGCCGGCAGCAGGTGCGGCGCGTCGAGCGCCAGCCAGAACCCGGCCGCGGTCACGGCCAGCGCGGCCAGCAGCGCCAGCGCGTGCGTGCGGCGGCCGACCATGCGTTCGCGCGGCGCCAGCGCGGCGGCGAACAGCGCCAGCGCGCCCAGCATGCGCGCGAACAGCGAAAAGGCGATGCCCCCGGCCACCACCGCCGGCCCGTTCATGCCCGGCAGGCCGCGCACCAGCATCAGGTGGCCGACGTCGAACAGGCCGATCGCCAGCGCCGCCGGCGCCAGCAGCGCCACCCGCACCGGCACCCGGCTGCCGATGCCATGCCAGCCGGTGGAAAACGCCAGCATCGTCACCACCACCGAGAACACTTCGAGCGTGGTGTGCACCAGCACGTACCAGCGGGGGTTCCACGACACCGGCCCGGCACCGCCCAGCAGCAGCCAGGCCATGAAGGCGGCCAGCAGCACGGCCAGCAGCACCAGCCTCAACGGCGGCATGAGCGGACGCCGGCGCGCGCTCATGCCGCCACGCTTTCTCGTTGTGTACGCAACAAGCGCTCGAGCTCGGGCGCGGCCAGCGGCCGGCTGAACCAGTTGCCCTGCATCTGGTGGCAGCCGTGGGCGCCCAGGAAGGCTTGCTGGCCGGCGCTCTCGACGCCTTCGGCGATCACCTCCATCTTCATCGAGCGCGCCAGCGCGATCACGGCCCTGACGATGGCGGTGTCGTCGGAGTCGTCGCCCTGGCAACCATCGAGATCGCCGACGAAGGAGCGGTCGATCTTGAGGCTGTGGATCGGAAAGCGGCGCAGGCTGGCCAGGTTGGAATAGCCGGTGCCGAAATCGTCGATCGCCAGCTGCACGCCCATCGCCGCCAGGCGCGCCATGGTCTCGGCGGCGGCGGCCGGGTTTTCCATCAGCACGCTTTCGGTGATTTCGAGCGTCAGGCAGGACGGGTCGCAGCCGGCGTCCAGCAGCAGGCGTTCGATGCGCGCGGCCACGTCCTGCTGGCGGAACTGGCGCGCCGACATGTTCACGCTCATGCGCAGCGGCGCCAGGCCCAGGTGCGCCAGCTGCGCCTGCTGGCGCAGCGCGGTGGCCAGCACCCATTCGCCGATCGGCACGATCAGGCCGGTCTCCTCGGCCAGCGGGATGAATTCGGCAGGCAGCACCAGCGCGCCGCCCTGCGGCCGCCAGCGCAGCAAGGCCTCGAGGCCGACGATGCGGCCGCTGGCGATGTCGATCTGCGGCTGGTAGTGCAGCACGAATTCCTCCTGCATCAGGCCGCGCTGCAGCCCGGTCTCCAGGCGCAGGTGGGCCTGGGCGTGCTCGCCCATGTCGGCCGCATAGAAATGATAGTGGTTGCCGCCGATGGCCTTGGCGCGGTACATCGCGCTGTCGGCCGCCTTCAGCAGCGCGTCGCTGTCCTCGCCGTCGCGCGGGTACATGGCGATGCCGATGCTCCCGGTCGGGAACACTTCCTGGCCGCACAGGACCAGCGGCTGGAACAGGCGGTCGAGCACCTTCTGCGCCACCAGCGCCGCGTCCTCCGGCCCGGACAAGTCGTCCAGCACCACCACGAACTCGTCGCCGCCCTGGCGCGCCACGGTATCGCTTTCGCGCAGGCTGCCCGCCAGGCGGCGCGCGATCTCGATGATCAGCTGGTCGCCGGCCTCGTGCCCGAGGCTGTCGTTGACGTGCTTGAAGCGGTCCAGGTCGATGAACATCACGCCCACCTCGCGGCGCGCGCGCGCCGCCTTGCACACGGCCTGCGCCAGGCGGTCCTGCAGCAGCGTGCGGTTGGGGAGTCCGGTCAGCGCGTCGTGGTTGGCCATGCGCAGCAGCGCTTCCTCGGCCTGCTTGCGGCGCGAGATGTCCTCGACCGCCAGGATCAGGCGCACCTGGCCGGAGGCCGCCTCGCGCATGGTCGACGCGCTCAGCGCCACCCACACCGTGCGCCCGTCCTTGCGCACGTAGCGCGTCTCGCGCTGGAAGTCGCCGATCCGGCCCGCCGCCAGGCTGGCCATGATGGCGCGGTCTTCGAGCAGGTCGTCGGGATACGTGACCTGGTGGAAGAAGCGCTGCAGCAGCTCGATCTCGGTATAGCCGACGATGTCCGACAGCTTGCGGTTCACGCGCAGGAAGCGCCCTTCGCGCGACAGCAGCGCGATGCCGACCGCGGCCTGGCTGAAGGTGAGGCGGAAGAAGGCTTCGCTTTCCTGCAGGCGCAGGCGCGCCTGGCGGCGGAAGGTCACGTCCTGGCCGATCAGCAGCAGCAGTTCGCCGCCGGCCTGGCGCGTGCGGCGGATGTTGAATTCGAACCAGCGGACGCTGTCGCCACGGCCGTCGCTGTGGCCGTCGAGCGCGACCGGCACGCCGTCCTGCGGCTCGCCGCTGGCCAGTACCGCATCGATGCGCAGCGCCAGCTCGGTGCTCGGGACCAGCGATTCCAGCGCCGGGCCGGCATTGGCGGCCTCGATCGGTACCCCCAGCATCTCGCTCATGGTGTGGTTGATGGAGAGCACGCGGCGCGCGGCATCGACCACGATCAGGCCGGCCGGCATGCCGCCGATGACCTGTTCCAGGTAGTTCTGGTACTGCTCTACTGTATCGGCCATGTGTGCGCTCATGTGTGCTGTGATTGCCGCAACCGCGCCGCCGGCTGGCCGGATGCCGCCCTCTGTAACGTTGTTCAAAATTATCGCCAGGTTGTCGCCGCGTCGTTGCGACGGCGTAGGTGAATGCAAGACTGGAGGTGAATCCGAAGTCATGCCCGGCACATCGGTGGCGCCGGCGTGAAAAGCCAGGCGCGGTGCTCGCGGGGACTATTGAATTCTTATGCGAAAGATTTGTTAGCGTTCAGCATCTTTGTAATTCTATCCATTTATTGCATTCAATTCGAGAAATCGATACAACCAAGAGTCAAAACTGTTGCGGCAATGCATCATCGGCAACACTGCCGCCTTCGCTTTCGTTGCGTTTTTGCAATGCCATCCGTGACGAATCACTCTACAACGGGGGTTCACTCACTCAGCAGGAGGTCAGCATGAACGGCAAGCGAGACGGCAAACGGAGCGCCGGGCGCCTGGGCGCGGCGGCGTTGGCGTGGATGGCATCGACGGCATGGACGGCGGCGGCGGCGCAGGCCGCGGGTGGCGTCACCGTCACGGTCACGCCCGAGCGCCAGACCCTGGGCAAGAGCGACGAGGTGGCGGTCATCGTCACCATCGCCAACACCTCGAACGCTACCGAATACCTGCTGAAGTGGCAGACCCCCTTCGACACGGTCGAGGCGCCGCTGTTCGAGGTCACGCGCGACGGCCAGCCGGTCCGCTACCTGGGGCGCCAGGTGAAGCGCGCCGCGCCCACGGCGGCCGACTACATCGCGCTGGCGCCGGGCGCCTCGCGCAGCGTGCGGGTGGAACTGTCGCGGCTGTACCAGATGGGCGTCACCGGCGCCTACGGCATCCGCTACCGCGGCGCGCTGCAATTGTTCAGCCAGCCCGGCGTCGCGCATGCGCAGGCGCAACCGGCCGCGCAGCCGGCCTCGGTATGGATCGAAGGCCGCCTGCCGCGCGGCACGGCCGAACCCCTGGCCACGGCGGCGGCGCCGGACGGCCCCGGCCTGGGCTTCAGCCAATGCAGCGCGCCGCAGCAGCAAACCCTCACCGGCGCGGTGGCGGCGGCGCAGTCGATGGCGAACGAAGGCGAAACCTACATGCAGCAAAAGACGCTGGGCCCGCGCTACACCACCTGGTTCGGCCCGATCGAGACCGCGCGTGCAACCGCGGTGGCGCGCAACTTCCTGGCGATCAAGGACGCGTTCGCCACCAAGCCGGTGACGCTCGACTGCAGCTGCCGCGAGTCGTATTACGCCTACGTGTACCCGAACCAGCCTTATAAAATCTACGTCTGCGACGCGTTCTGGAACGCGCCGCTGACCGGCACCGATTCCAAGGGCGGCACGCTGGTGCACGAGATGAGCCACTTCACGGTGGTGGCCGGCACCGACGACTGGGCCTACGGGCAATCGGCGGCGGCGGCGCTCGCCCTGAGCAATCCGGAGCGCGCGGTCGACAACGCCGACTCGCACGAGTATTTCGGCGAGAATACGCCGCAGCAGGCCGTGCGTTGACGGCTACGGGGCGGTATGGGTGAACATCACCGCCCCGGTCTCGAGCGAACTGGCGGCCTCGATCTGCTTGACGTCGCCCAGCGCCTCGCCCGCGTAACGGATCTCGTAGGTATGCTGGCCCGGCTTGAATTCGTAGAACGGCGTGATGTCGATGGTGTGCGTGTGGGCCGAGTGCGGCGGCAGTTCCATGAAATCGGCCGCCGTCAGCGGCCCGCGCTTGACCCAGGGGCCGATATAGGGCACCTCGGCACCGCCGGGATGCTCGCGCAGTTCGAACAGGCGCCCGGTCAGGCCCTGGGCGGACGCGATCGTGCGCGGCAGCCAGACCCGGCGCTCGCCGCGGTTCTCGATCCGGAAGGTCACCAGCACCTTCTCGTGCGCCGCCTCGGTGCTCAGGCTCGCATGCACATTCATCGTTGCTCCTTCATTGGTTGCGGCGGCGGCGCCCGCGGCCAGCATGGCACACAGCGCGGCGGCGCGCATCAGGGTTCGTCTTCGCATTTTCCCCTCCTGTCGGGTTGGAACGATTGTGCAACGGGATGCCTTGACGCGGGCGCACGGCAGGCGCTTATTCGATGCCGCTGCCCGACAGGATGGTCACCGCCACCCGCCGGTTGCGCGCCCGCCCCGGCGGATCGTCGTTGGACGCGACCGGCCCGTTGGCGCCCCGCCCCACCGCCGCCAGGCGGCGCTCGGCGATGCCGTTGTCGGCGAACAGGCGCACCACGGTGCTGGCGCGCACCGCCGACAATTCCCAGTTGGAGGGAAAGGCCGGGTTCTCGATCGGCGTGGTGTCGGTGTGGCCCTCGACCTCGATCGCGTGCGGATCGTCCTTCAGCAGTTGCGCCACCGTTCGCAGCGTCTCGCGCGCGCTGCCGGCGAGGCCGGCGTCGCCTTCCATGAACAGGATGCTGGCATTGATGTCGATGGTGACGCCGCGCGCGTTGCGCGTCACGCGCACCTTGCCGCTCTTCACCAGCGGCGCCAGCACGCTGTCCAGCTTGCGCGCCAGCAGGTCGAGGCGTTCGCGGTCGCGCCTGGCGGCTTCGGCACGCTTGCGCGCAATGATGCTTGAAAGCGGCAAGGCGTCCACCTCCACCTGGGTGTTGCGCCGGGTGGCCGCGCCGCGTCCGCCGAAGGCGTCGCCCAGCGCTTCCGACAGCACCGTGTACTTGCCGACATTGACCACCGAAACCGCGTACATCACGACGAAGAAGGCGAACAGCAGCGTGATGAAATCGGCGTACGAGATCAGCCAGCGCTCGTGGTTCTCGTTGTCTTCCTGGTAGCGTTTGCGGCGCGGCATCCCGGCACTGCCTCAGTGCTCGGCCAGCAGGCAGGCCACGCGCTCCTCGATCACGCGGGCGTAGTCGCCGGTGGCGATGTCGTGGAAGACGTCGGTCAGGATCTCGTACTCGGCCACGCGTTCGGTGACGATGCCCTTGATCTTGTTGCCGACCGGGTAGAAGAACAGGTTGGCCAGGCCGACGCCGTAGACGGTGGAAACGAAAGCGACCGCGATGCCGGCGCCCAGGCGCGACGGGTCGGACAGGTTTTCCATCACGTGGATCAGGCCCAGCACCGCGCCCAGGATCCCGACCGTGGGCGCATAGCCGGCAGCCGATTCCCAGATGCGCGCGGCCTGGCGCTCGCGGAATTCGTAGTTGTTGAGTTCGGTATACAGCAGGCTGCGCAGCTTGTCCGGCTGGATGCCGTCCACCACCAGCCGCAAGCCTTTCTGCACGAAGGGATCGGCCTTGGCCATGTACTGTTCCAGCGCCAGCAGCCCGTCGCGCCGCGCCGACAGGCTCCACAGGTGGATGTCGCGCGCCAGCTGCGGCCGGCGGTCGGCCGGAGGCACGAACACCCAGCGCAGCATGCGCACGCCGCGCACGAAGGCCTTGCGCTGGGTCTGCAGCAGCACCGCGCCGAAGGTGCCGACCACCACGATCGCGAACGCGGCCGGCTGCAGCAACGAGGACATCTTGCCGCCGTCGAGGCTGTGGCCAATGAAGATGCCGGCCAGCGCCAGCGCCAGCCCGAGCAGGCTGGTCAGGTCCACGCGCGTTCCTTCAGGTAGGCGCGCATGCGCGCCACCGCTTGCGTGTGCAGCTGCGACACGCGCGATTCCGACACGCCCATCACGGCGCCGATCTCCTTCAGGTTCAGCTCTTCCTCGTAGTACAGGCCCATCAGCATCTTCTCGCGCGGCGGCAGCGCGTCGATGGCGTCGATCACGGCCTGGCGGAAGTCGGTGTCGAGCAGCGCGCGCAGCGGATCCTCGTCGTCGACGGCGTAGCGGTCGAGGAAGCTGTCGCTGCCCTCGCCGTCGTCGCCGCTGTGGAAATCCTCGTAGTACAGCAACTGGTGCCCGCCCGAATCGCCCAGCATGTCCTGGTAATCGGACAGCGACAGCTTGAGCGACTTGGCCACTTCGGATTCGCTCGGCGGCCGGCCCAGCTGCTGCTGCAGCGCGTTCATCGCGGCTTCCACCTTGCGCATGTTCTGGCGCGTCGAGCGCGGCATCCAGTCGTTGCTGCGCAGCTCGTCCAGCATGGCGCCGCGGATGCGCAGCACCGCATAGGTCTCGAACTGGGCGCCGTGGTTTTCCTCGTAGCGCCCGATCGCATCCAGCAGGCCGATCATGCCGGCCTGGATCAAGTCATCGACCTCCACGGACGGCGGCAGCTTCGCCTTCATCTGGTGGGCGAGACGCTTCACCAACGGCATGTGGTCCGTCAGCAAAGTATTCTTGTCCGCTTTCCCTTTAACCGTATACATGGCTTCGATGATTGATTAAGTCCACGCCGCTCACGCGGCCCTGCCCTGCACGGCGGCGCCGCCACCCATGCCCGTACTCGCCAGGCGCCCGGCCAGGCGCCGGAACGCCACCGAGGCGCCCGCCAGCGGGAACGCGTCGACCACGGCACGGCCCAGGCGCGCCGCGCGGTGCAGGTACTCGTCGGCCGGCACCGAGCCCATGGAACTCAGCGTTACCGCCAAGTAACGTGTTGCCGCAGATGACATATTATCGTATACCACTTTCGCTTCGGCTTCGGTAGCGCCGGTGACAAGGATACCGAAGGGACGCCGGCCCAGGTATTGCGACAAGCGCTTGACCAGCGCATAGGCGTTGGTGATCGACATGGCGCTGGTCGAGACCTGCACCACGATCTCGGACGCTGCCATCACCGGCACCGGGAAGCCGCCGGCGAGCGAGAATTCGCCGTCGACCATGATGATGCTGCCGGCGGACTGTTTCACCAGCACGTCGAAGGTGTTGGCGAGGCGGCGCGCCTCGTCGGCGGTGCGCGCCGCGCCGCCCATGTTCACCACCGAAAACCCCTGCGGCACCGCGTGGACCACCTGGTTCAGCGCACCTTCCTGGCGCGCCACCTGCAGCAGGCTGGCGCCGCGCTCCACGCCCAGGCGCCGGGCCACGCCGTAGTCGCGCTCGCAGGCGTCGACGATCATCACGTCGTTGCCGGCCTGCGCCAGCGACGCCCCCAGGTTGACCAGCATCGCGCCCTTGTCGTCCTCGGGCGTGGCGGAAAGGAAAGTCACGATACGCGGTTTCGGGCCGGCCAGCATCCGGCGCAGGCCTTCGGCCTGGTCGAAGTCGAAACTAGCCAACATACACCTCGCGCAGCGAACGGTCGTTGTTCAGGTTGCCCAGGCCGGCCATCATCAGCGGCAAGTCCGCGTCGGCCAGTTGCGCGGCGGCGTCGCGCTTGCCGCGGAAGGCGCGGTCGACCAGCAGCGCACGGTCGGCCAGGTGCAGGTCTTCCGGCACGCGCTGGCCGTTCGAGATGTAGTGCAGGTTCAGCTTGTTGCGGATCATCACGTCCAGCACGTTGCCGATGGAAGCGGCTTCGTCCATCTTGGTCATGATGCAGCCGGCCAAGCCGCTGCCCTGGTAGGCGCGCACCACTTCGTTCAGGGTCTCGTTGGTCGCGGTCGCGTTCAGGCACAGCAGGCGCTGCACGTTGGCGCCGGACTCGGTCAGCATCGCCACCTGTTCCGTCACCATCTGGTCGCGCTGCGACATGCCGATGGTGTCGATCAGCACGGTGTGCTTGTTGCGCAGTTCCTTCAGCGCGATGCGCAGGTCGGCCTCGTCCTTCACCGAGTGCACCATCACGCCCAGGATCTTGCCGTAGATGCGCAGCTGCTCGTGGCCGCCGATACGATAGGCATCGGTGGTGATCAGGGCCAGCTTGTCCGGGCCGTGGCGCATCACGCAGCGCGCCGCCAGCTTGGCGGTGGTGGTGGTCTTGCCGACGCCGGTCGGGCCGACCAGGGCGAACACGCCGCCGCGGTCCAGGATCGCATCTTCGTCGGCCATGGTGGTCAGGTTGCGGGCCAGCACGGTCTTGATCCAGCGCATGGACTCGGCCGCATCCTTACCGGCCGGCATCTTGTCGATCAGGTAGCGCGACAGGCTCGCCGAAAAACCGGCGCCCAGCATCTCGCGCAGCACCACGGTCTTGTTCGGCTCGCGCTGCTGGGTGCTGCCCCACGACAGTTCCGACAGCTGCGTTTCCATCATGCCGCGCATGGCGCGCAGTTCGTTCATCATGCCGTGCATCTCGGCGGCGGCGGCGTTGGCGGCCGATTCCCTGGCCTGGGCGATGGCGGCCGACATCATGGCCGTCATCGCGGCCATGTCGAAGGCCGGCGCCGCCGGGGCCGGGGCCGGTGCCAGCGCGCGGCGGTTGGCGTAGGTGGGCGCAACCGGCTCGTCCATCGTGTCCATCATGTCCATCGCGTGCGGATGGCGGGCGGCCGGGGCATCGTGGAAGGCACGGGCGGCCGGGGCGGTGTTGAAAGGACGCGCAGCCATCGCCTCGTCGAACTGGCGCGCCACCGAAGCGCGCAGCGGCGGCTCTTCCGCGGCATCCATCTGCGGCATGTGCAGTTGCGGGCGCGGCGCATCCATGTCGGACGCAGCGGACGGCGATGCCAGCGAGGCGACGTCTTCGTTGTCCAGCGCCAGGATCTCGACCACGCCGTCCACCGGGCGGTTCGACAAGATGACCGCGTCCGGTCCCAGGGCCTCGCGCACTTTGCGCAGGGCTTCACGGGAAGTCGCCGCTGTAAATTTCTTCACGTTCATCTTGGATCTCCGCTTTGCAGGCAGGTGGTTCGTTGGTCGTCGCTGTCAGTTAAGGGAGCATGGGACTCCATTCACGGATAGGATTATTGACGATGCCAATAGGAAACGATCCATGGAAAAGGCGGGGTAAAACGGGCCATTTCCATTTAGAGGACTTGAAGATGACGGACCCAGGCACTATTAGTTAGATACGCGTCGGCAGAAATGGCATGGGTTTCCATCGCCGGCCGCACCTGAAGCGTGCGCCCCTGCCGGCAATACTTGTGCACAATATAACTAAATTGCCATTCAGACAATCGATCGAGATAACTGACAACTGTCTCAAAACTGATGATTTATTGAACGAAAGTGTGTTCAATTGTAACAATTATCGATGAAGCTCATGTTAGACTGTGCCTACAGCAACATCTTACATGGTCATTTTGAAAGGCCAGAAAATGAAACTCAGACTACCGAAGCGCCAGCCCGGCACCCCGGGCACCGAAGCCTTCCTCGTGCAGTTTTGCGATGCACTCGACCGTAGTATTCCTGGTCTGAGAACGCTGTTCATCGTCGCCGGGCTTGTCGCCGCAGCCGCGCGTGCCGGGAAAGCCGCCGACTTCCTTTTCGTAACCGGCTTGCTGTTCCATTTCTCGATCTGGTTCGAGAGCTGGTGGATAACGAAACGGACCCACTGAGGGTCCGTTTTAGTATCGTTATCGGCTATTTGCGCTCGCCCCTACGGCAAGGTTCGCTCTGCCGCGCCGGGACACCTTCCAGGTGCCGCGCACCAGGCGCCGGTATGCCACGACATAAATGGCCAGTTGCATTAGAACAAGAACGAAACTGACCGGGCCGGATGCGCCCAGCGCCGCGCTGAGTGCCACGCATGCGGCCACCGCCGGCGCAATGACACAAGGCACCGCCGCATTACGCTTCCAGGGTTTGCGCGCATCCTGGCGCACGTGCTTGAATACCAGTCTGCGGAACACCAGGGTATGCAGATGCAAGGCATCGGGCGCACCAGGACTCACATTCTGGATGACACGACGGCGGTAGATGCTGAACAGCACTTCGATGACCGGATAGGCACAGATCGCCAGCACCTGCCACGCGTTCACGGCCGGGTTGCGGACCAGCAGCAGCACTGCCATTTCCGACACCCAGAAGCCCAGGAAATAAGCACCGCCATCGCCGAGGAACAGTTTCCCGCGTGGATAGTTCAGCGCCAGGAAACCGAGCGTGGCGCCAATGCCGAGCGCGCCGAGCAAGCCGACGAAGACGTCACCATTCTGCACGGCAACGGCAGCCAGGCCTGCGGTCATGATGACGATCGTACTGCCGGACAAGCCATTGAAGCCATCGATGATGTTGATTGCGTTCGAGCCGCCGGCCACGACCACAGCGGTAACCAGCACGGCGAACGGGGTGAATGCCAACAAGGCATCGACGCCCCACAGATCGAGTTCATTGACGGTCGCGCCCAGCAAGGCGCTGGCGATCACCGCGCTCAACGCGGTTGCGCTCAAGCGCGCCTTCACGGAGACGCGCTTGGTCATGTCTTCGATGACGCCGGCCAGGAAAGCGGGCAGGCTGGCGCACAGCAAAAGCAATATGTCCTTGCAACGCGCCGTGTTCATCAGGTCCGGGTTGATTTTACGGAATATCAACAGTCCAAACAGCACACCGGCGAAGACGGCCAGACCACCGATGCGTGGCACTGCCGTCGTATGCACTTTTTGCACGCCATTCAGGTCATGGTCGTGGGAAAAACCGCCATGCCATTTCTGAGAGAGGACAATGAGCAGGCTCACGGCGATGCTGGTGGCTGTGGCTGTCAACCCAAGCTGAAAGAACTGGTTTTCTGGCATGCGTACTTTCTTGACATTGCATCAACAAGCCTTGGGGTCCAGCGTCTGGGGACCGGTCGGCGCTTCGCGAAATGCCTCTCGTCCGACAAGAAGCAGCAGAAATGTTAGCACAAATCAATATCCAAAATTAACGTTGTGCGGGTAGCGAATCGCGCCTGTCGCAACGCTGCAACCATCGGGAACATGTTCCGTAAGAAGTACACAACGCGGCCTGCATGGCAGCACGGGCGCCGTGGCGCCCGTGCTCATGTTTCAATTTCTACACAGTCTTATCAAACACCCACCAGGCTCGTCACCCGAATCGTCTTGGTCTCCGGCACCTCCGAATGCGACAGTACCTTCAACTGGGGCAGCGCGCGGCGCAGGAAGCGCGACAGCAGCGTGCGCAGCGGTCCCGGTACCAGCAGCACCGGCGTCAACCCCATCGCCTCCTGCTGCTGGGTGGCGTTGGCCGCCTGCTGGACGATGGTATCGGCCAGGCCCGGCTCGATGCCGGTGCCGTCGCCGCCGGCGCTCAGCGCTTGCACCAGCAGGCGCTCGAGGCGGTTGTCCAGGGTCATCACCGACAGCTCGTTGGTGCCCGGGAACAGTTGCTGCACGATGGCGCGGCCCAGCGCCACGCGCACCAGCGCGGTCAGGTCGTTCGGATCGCCCACGCCGGCATGCTCGGACAGGGTTTCGATGATGGTCCGCATGTCGCGGATGTGCACGCCTTCCACCAGCAGGTTCTGCAGCACTTTCTGCAGGGTCGACAACGACACGATCTTCGGCACCAGGTCCTCGACCAGCTTCGGCGCGTCCTTGGCCAGGTGGTCGAGCAGCGCCTGCACTTCCATCCGGCCCAGCAGTTCCGACGCATGGGTCGTGATCAGGTGGTTCAGGTGGGTGGCGATCACGGTGCCGGCATCGACCACGGTGTAGCCCATGCTCTGGGCGTCGTCCTTCAGGCCGGCGTCGATCCAGATCGCCGGCAGGCCGAAGGCCGGATCGGTGGTCACCAGGCCCGGCAGCGTGCCGCTGGCCATGCCCGGATTGATCGCCAGGAACTGGCCGTTCATCGCTTCGCCGCTGCCGACTTCCACACCCTTGAGCGTGATGCGGTAGGCGGTGGGTTTCAGTTCCAGGTTGTCGCGGATGTGCACCGGCGGCGCCAGGAAGCCCACTTCCTGGGCGAACTTCTTGCGGATGCCCTTGATGCGCTTGAGCAGCTCGCCGTTCTGGCCCTTGTCGACCAGCGGGATCAGGCGGTAGCCGACTTCCAGGCCGAGGGTATCGACCGGCATCACGTCCTGCCAGCTCGCCTCTTCCTGCTCGGCCGGCGCGGTCGGGGACGCGCCAGCGGCGGCGGCGCCCGCGGCACCGCCCGCTCCGCCCGCCCCGCCCGCGGCCCGCGCCGCGCCCGCCTCTTCCGGCGGCGCATTCTTCGCGCGCCTTTCCAGCAGGTAGCCGGTACCGAACAGGATGCTGCCCAGCAGCAGGAACACCAGGTTCGGCATGCCGGGGATCAGGCCCATGCCGCCGATGATGCCGCCGGTGATGTACAGCACCATCGGCTTGGCGAACAATTGGCCGACAACCTGGGTGCCGACATCCTTGTCGCTGGCCACGCGCGAGACGACCATGCCGGCCGCGATCGAGATGATCAGCGAGGGAATCTGGGCGACCAGGCCGTCGCCGATGGCCAGCAAGGTATAGGTCTTGACGGCGTCGCCGAAGGCCAGGTCGTGCTGGGCCATGCCGACGATCAGGCCGCCGATGACGTTGATGACGGTCACCAGGATGCCGGCGACGGCGTCGCCGTGCACATACTTCGAGGCACCGTCCATGGCGCCGTAGAATTCCGCTTCCTGCCCGACTTCCGCACGGCGCACCTTGGCTTCCTGCTCGCCGATCAGGCCGGCATTCAGGTCGGCGTCGATCGCCATCTGCTTGCCGGGCATCGCATCCAGCGCGAAGCGGGCGCCCACCTCGGCGATACGGCCGGCACCTTTGGTGACGACGGTGAAGTTAATGATGGTCAGGATGATGAACACCACCAGGCCGACCGTGTAGTTACCGCCGATCAGGAAGTGGCCGAAGGCTTCGACGACCTTGCCCGCGGCCGCGCCGCCGGTGTGGCCTTCGGTCAGCACCACGCGGGTCGAGGCCACGTTCAGCGCCAGGCGCAGCATGGTGGTAATCAGGAGCACGGCCGGGAAGGCCATGAAGTCGAGCGGCTTGACCGTGTACAGTGCGGTCAGCAGCACGATCACGGACAGCGCGATGTTGAAACTGAAGAAGATGTCCAGTACAAACGCCGGCAAGGGCAGGATCATCATTGCCAGCAGCAGGATGATCAGGACCGGCGCCGCCAGCGCGTTGCCGCGCCCTGCGATGCCGCTCAGCCATCCTGGCAATTTGAAACCGTTCATGGGGACCCCGTCATCCAGTGTAATGAGCCCACATTATTACTGATGCCTCATGGAAATCATTTGCTGAAGAGACGCGGAAAATCAGCCTATTTCAGTGCCCACCCTATCGATTGTCCGGCGCGGCGTTGGCGCCGGCTTGCTGCGAAGCCGGGTTGAACGGGTCCATTTCCGGCGGCACCGGCAGCTTCTTCGGACGGTCCGGATACTGGTCGATCGTGCCCTTGGTGTAGGCGCGCAACTGGTAGACATAGGCAAGCACTTCGGCCACCGCCGAGTACAGCGCTTCCGGGATCTCGTCGTCGATGTCGGTGTGCTTGTACAGCGCTCGGGCCAGCGCCGGGGCTTCCAGCAGCGCCACCTTGTTTTCCTTCGCGATCTCGCGGATCCTGGCGGCGACCTCGTCGGTACCCTTGGCCACCACGCGCGGCGCCCCGCCCTGCCCGTCCGCGTACTTCAGCGCCACCGCGAAGTGGGTCGGGTTGGTCACGACCACGTCGGCGGTCGGCACGTTGGCCATCATGCGCTTGCGCGCCATCTCGCGCTGCAACTGGCGGATCTTGCCCTTGATTTGCGGATTGCCGTCGGATTCCTTCGATTCCTGGATGACTTCCTGGCGCGTCATCTTGAGCTTGTTGGCGTAATGCCAGATCTGGTACGGGCCATCCAGGATGGCGATCGCGCCGAGCGCGCCCACCATGGTCAGGAACGCCCTGGCGACCAGGCTGCCCAGATGCGGCGCGGCCGTGCCGAAGGGTTCGGCGACCAGGCCGATCACGGCATCCTTCTGGCTGATCACGACATACCAGGCGACCGCGCCGACCAGCAGGGTCTTGGCGACCGCCTTCAAGAGTTCGACCAGGGCATTCGTCGACACCATGTTGCCCAGGCCGCGCATCGGATTGAGCTTGCCGAAATTCGGCATGAAGGATTTGGCGCTGAAATTCCAGCCGCCGATCACCAGCGGCGAGGCCAGCATCACCAGCATGATCGCCGCTGCCAGCGGCAGGCAGGCCAGCATCACGCTGCCGATGTCGGCGGTGACGCGCTCGATCAGCACCGCCGGGTTGTAGACCTGCTCGCGGTCGAGCGAGAGGCCGCTTTGCAGCACCGCAGACAGCTTGCCGACCAGGCCGTCGCCAAGCACCCACAGGCCGGCGCCGGCGGTCATGAGGACGGTAAAGGTGCCGACTTCGCGCGAGCGCGGAATGTCGCCTTCCTTGCGGGCCTGGTCGAGCCGTCTCTGTGACGCTGGTTCGGTTTTTTCTGCGTTGCTGGCTTCCGCCATCCTGGACTCCCATTCGGTTCAGGATGGAATTATTCCAGATGTTGCCGCAGAACTAGAGAAGAAACAGGAGGGAAATGTGACGCTAAATCGACGACAAGAAGGTACTGTCGTGAAAAAACGTGAGATTGTTCAGAAATATTTACTGTACACTAATGTGTTGCGGACAAGTGGAAATTTACTCACACTTTCCGCCGGGAGTTGCCGGATCGGCAGGCCTAAAGTGAACTACGGCAATACTTAATTGCTATAATGGCTTAGCAACAAAGTATTGCTGCAGATGTCCCTTCAATTGAAACATAGGATCTCAACATGAAAAAAATTCTCGTCACCGGCGCAATCCTGAGCCTGCTGTCGGCACCAGTGTTCGCACAAGAAGCCGCTACCGCTGCCGGCCAGACCGGCACCGCCGCTACCGGCACCGCTGCCACCGGCACCGCTGCTGGCACCGCGACCACCGGCGGCTTCTTCGGCACCACCGCGATCGCTGGCCTGTCGACCGGCACCCTGGTCGCCATCGGCACCGCCGTGGCTGCTGTCGCCGTTGCTGCTTCGGACAGCGACTCGACCACCAACCACTCGACCACCACTCACCATTAATATCGACGGGACGCATACGCGTTCCAACGATACCGGTGCAAGTGAAAACGGCCGCTTTCGCGGCCGTTTTTTTATGTCCCGGTTTCCCGGTTCAATACGTTCCTTTCCAGGCGACGCTGATTTCCTTGTGCCCCGGGCTGATCGCGAAACCTGAGCCGGTATTGTCGCGCTGCGCCTGCCACAGCCACGCACCGATGGCCGTGCCGAGCAGGCCACCCGCCACGACATCCGACACCCAATGCTGGCGGTTCGCCGTGCGGCCGGCGGATGCCACCGCGGCCACGCCATACAGCCACGGCGCATCGTACTCCTGGGCGAACGGCGTCACCGCTGCGAATGCGACGGCGGCGTGGTTCGAGGGGAACGATGCATCCGAACGGTTGCCGCTGCGGGCCCAGTGGCCGCGCTCTTCGCTCGGCCGCGCCCGGCCGGCGATGTTCTTGGCGGCGATCGACAAGGCTGCCGCCCCGGCGACCGACTCCAGGGAAATCAGGCCCATGTTCTGCATCCGGGCGTCACCGAAGGCCAGCGCCGCGCCGGCGGTGCCGACCAGCGCGACCGGCGCCGCCTTGCCGACGTTGCCGTAGGCACGGACCAGGCTCGAGTCCTGGTGCTTCTTCATGAAGCGGTCGACCGGCTTGTCCAGCAGCGATCCCGCCAGGATCGCGCCGCCGCCGACGGCGGTCCATCCGGCCCATTCCGGGAAGCGCGGCATGTTCGTGGCCGACTGCTCGACGCGCATGCGGAACGCCGGCCATGGATTGGTGAGCCCGCGTACCGGCGGGTTGACCGCCGGCAGATTCTGCTCGTCGCGGCGTTCGGCGAAATTACCCAGGCCGTCATAGGTATTCATGTCGCGCCGCGGGCGTTCCATCAACTCATACAGGTCGCCCGGGCTGGCGACCATCTGGCCGACGTCGCGCGTCCATGGCGACAGGGCCACCGAAGCGTTCGCCTGCGAATCGAGCGGCAGCATGACGTTCAGCGGCACCGACAGGAACACGCCCTTGTCGTTGTACGGGTTGGCCGGCGTGCCGGGATTGGTGATGTCCTTCCCGTTGGTCTTCGCGTACCAGGCGCCGATTTCCACGCCGGACGGGAAGCGGCGCTTGAATTCCAGGCGCACGCCTTCGTCCCTGGCCAGGAACCGGCCGGCGCGTGCGGTCACGGTGACGTCATACGGCAGCTTGTAGTGCATGGCCGCCAGCGCGGTCACGGTCTGGTAGTCGCGCTTGCCCAACCAGCCCTTGTAGTCGCGCTGCTGCAGGGCGTCGACCGTCAGGTCGGCCGCCCAGCGGGTGTCCTTCGGCAGGTACAGGGCCTGGCCGCCGAAACCGCGGTACATCTCTTCGTAGAAACCGGCCGAGCCGCGCACGTACACGCCTTCGTACGGCGTCGCATACTTGTTCAGCAACAGGCGGTTCAGCTTGAAGCGGCCGCCGCGCTTGTACTCGGCGATGTCGGTGCGGACGTGCGGCAGCAGGCTGTTCGAAGGCTGGGTGACGCCGGACACGTTCTCGAGCACGGTCAGCTTGACGTCGCCGTTCAGGTACAAGCCCTGCCCCAGGCGGCGGTCGTAGTTGGCGGCGGCCCACAGCTCGTAGCGCAGCGCGCCGCTGGGGTCGTTGAAGAAGAAGGAGGTCTTGGGCACCACCTTGAAACGGTTGGCTTCCCGGTCTTCCGAGCTGACCTGGACCATGTCGCCGTCGCGCCCGACCCGGATGCCGACCGCGCCGTCGTCCTTGATCGCACCGAACAGCTCGCGCTCGTCGGCGATGGCGTCGGCCGGCGTCGACTGGCGTACCACGACGGTCTGGCGGAAGCTGTCGCGATCGACCAGGCCGGTGAGATAGTCGGTCAGGCGCGGCAAGTCGTGGAACTCGTAGGTGGCCACCGGCTGCTCGAGGCGGGTATAGCTGACCCGGATCGCACGCGTGCCCTCGGGCGCGAACGCCAGCGCGGTGCGCACCGCGCGGCCGACGGCGCGGCCGGTATTCGAGATGCGCGAATTGGTCAGCGCCAGTTCGAGCGTGCCGGCCTCCAGCTGGATGCGGACATTCTTGAAGTCCTGTTTCACCAGGGCTTCCAGCAGCGCCGAGGCATGGCGCGGGTTGTCCTGCCATTCGCCGGCCGAGACCCGCGCCGGCGCATCCTTGGGCTGGAACGGCGCCGGCTCGAGGAGTTTCGGAATGAATTCACGCTGCCAGAACGGAATGCTGATGGAGCCGTTGGCACTGAAATGGTCGCGGTGGCGCGCTACCTGGGCGGTCAGCCAGCCCCAGCGGTACTCGAGGCCGACCACGGGCCCTTTTTCGCGGCTGCCAGCCGACGTCAGGGCGGAAGCAAAGTCCTTCTTGTAATCGTTTGCATCATACTCGGCCACCACGGCCCAGTGCGGGGCCGACAGGAAGCCATAGCGTGCTCCCGCGAACAGACCGTGCGGACGGCGATTGCCGTAGCCGATACTGGCTTCGATGTTGCCGGCCTTGCCGAAGGTCTTGGTCGCGACAATGTACTGCCCCTTGAACAGTTCCGTACCCTGGATATCGGTCGCGCCGACCGCGATCGCAGGGCGCCATGCCGTCTCGCTCAACAGCCGCAGCTTGGCATCGAAGACCTTGTCCTTGTAGCGCCCGTATCCACTGCCGTACTGGCCCGCCTCATTGGTAAAGCCTGGGATACCGGTAATTGAAACATAGCGCCCGGTGACTTCCAGGAACGGGAAGATGGTCGACGTCACCCACAGGCTGCCGTACGGTGCGTCGTAACTGTAGCCGGTGGCAAACGTGCCGTCGACATCGATGCGGGCGCTCGGCATGTTGATGTAACCCGACTGGCCCTGCAATGCCGGCGTACCGGCCATGGCGCTGGCGGCGCCGAGCATCATCCAGCCACACCAGGTGGTCTTGAGCGGAATACTGAGTTTTCTTGCCACGGTAATGACGGGCCGCCAGACGCTGCCGGCCCTTTGGGTAGGTTGAATAACAAAACGGCGCCAACGAATCGTCGGCGCCGTGCACGGAATCAGAACAGGTCAGGAAGCGCGCCGCGCCACATGCACGTCCGGCGCCGCCAGATCGGCGAGATCGGCAAGGTGGACCACCTCGGCGCTCTTCTGCTGCAAACTTGCTCCCGCCACGTAAGCATAGAAGGCCAGGTACACGCTGAAGCTCAGCAGGCAAGACCAGAGCAAGGCCGGCGTGCTGGTGGCGAACAGCACCGACAGGACGGCAGGGATCGCCGCCACGAGCCAGCAGAACGGCGACACCAGCGCATTGCGCAGGTCGGCACGCAGGGCCGGGAAACGGCGCAGGACCACACCGATCTTGATCAGGCTGTGCAGGTGCGCGCTGTCCGGCAGGCCGGGCGATTGGCGCTTCCACACGCGGCGCACGATCGTGAACACGGTTTCGAAGATCGGGTAGGCAACCGCCAGCAGCGGTGCCCATACCGACACGCCCGGGTTGCGGTAGGTCAGCATCACGGCGAGCCAGGCCAGCAGGAAACCCAGGAGGTAGGCACCGCCATCGCCCAGGAACAGCTTGCCGAACGGGAAATTCACCATGAAAAAACCCACCGTCACGGCAGCAACGATAAAGCAGATATTCGCCAGGTCGGCGTCGCCGCAGCCTTGGGCGACGAAGCCGAGGGCAAGCAGGCTGATGGTGGCGGCGCCGCTCGCCAGGCCATTGAAGCCGTCGATGATGTTGACCGAATTGGCGACGCCGCCGACGGCGAAGGCCGTGAACAGGACGGCGAAAGGCGCTGCCGACAACAGCGTGTCGAGGCCCGGTACGCCGACACGGGTGATGCTGGCACCCAGCAGCAACCAGCCGAGCACGCCACTGGCCATGGTGGCGAACAGGCGCGCGCGCACCGAGACACGCTTGGTCAGGTCTTCCGCCAGGCCAAAGCAGAACGCGGGCAAGCCGGCGGCCAGGATCAGGCCCAGCAGTTCACGGGTGCCTGCGGACGACAACTGCCATCCGATGAGCAGGCCGATGACGATCGCGACGCCGCCGATCCGCGGCGTGGGCGTCACGTGGAATTTTTGTACCCCCGACATCCCGTCCAGCGAAAACCTGCCGTGCCATTTGGTCGTCAGGACAATAACAAGGGACGCGATGAGGGAGGCAATCCAGGAGAATTGCAAAACAACAAGATTATTCATTCTGATCGTAAGGGCGACTAGCCGTGGAAAGTGAGCAGTCCCACAAAGAATTTGTGCGGTGCATGATACCATGCAGCAAGTAGCGAACTCAACAAAATTCCATACAGATCAAGAACATATGATTTCTTGTGAGAATCCGTGAGTATCCAATTACTCGATTGATCTACCTCAAAACTCCTATCGGTTTCCTATGGCAGCTCTCATTATCGGATGTGACATTCAGTGAACTTTTGTGGCGCCATTGGCTGAAGGAGCCGGGATTCGGCTGTTGTTCTCACGCCACAAAGCTCAACCTGCCATCAGGCGCGCATACGCCGACATCATCTTGCGCACCGATTCCTCTTCGGTGAACTCGCTGACGAAGCGCTGGCGTGCGCCTTTCGCCAGGGTGGCGCGCTTGTCCTGCGATGCCAGGATGTCGTTGCAAGCCGCAGCCAATGCCTCCGGATCGTTGACCGGCACGTTGACGCCGCTTACGCCGTGCGCATTCACCCAAGGCACCGCCGAGCCCGGAATATCGGTGGCCACGATCGGCACGCCATAGGCCATCGCTTCCAGCAACACCACGCCAAAGGCCTCGGCACGGTAGGTCGACGGCATGCAATACAGCTGGGCCGACGAAAACAGGGCATGCAGGGCCCCGTCGCTCAAGCGCCCCGCCAGCACCACGCGGTCCCCGACCCCGCCGGCGTCGATGGCGGCCTGCAGTTCGTTCTTCAAGGGTCCGCCGCCGACGATCACCATGACGGCATCGCCGGCCAGGTGGCGGGCGGCCCGGATCAGCACGTCGAATCCCTTGTAGGGTACGAGGCGTCCCACCGACAGGATGAGTTTCTTGCCCTGGATTAGGTCCTGCAGTTCGGGCGGCATCGGGTCGCCGGCGACGGCGCCGTTCACGTCCGGCACACCGATCGGCACCACCTGGATCTTCTTGCGATACGGCCGCAGCGTTTCCGACGCATCCGCATAGACCTCGGAGGTCGCGATGATCGCATCGGCCCGCTTCAGGAGCGCCGTTTCCAGCGGCCGCGTCAGTTTCCCAAGCATGCCTTTGTTGACGACGTCGCTGTGCCAGTGCACGAGCAGGCGCGGGCGCTTGCCGATGAACAGCGAAGCCAGCGCGCCCAGCATGTTGGGCGCATGCAGGTGGACCACGTCGGCATGCTTCGCCTGCCGGATGCATTGCGCAAAATAGCCGTAGCCGAGCGGCTGCGACGCGACCATCTTGCCGATCGGCACCCGGATCACTTCGACCCCGTCCAGGACCGCGGTCTCGTGCCCGGCGTGCTTGTCGAAACACACCACGCTGACTTGATGGCCCTTGTGCACGGCGCCACGCGCGAGACTCGCGGTCACGCTTTCGATGCCGCCGGTTTCAGGAAAATAGTATTTCCCAAAATGAACAATCTTAACCATAAACATTTTCCGCCCCGAAAGGCGGATAAAACCTCAACTGTATAAAGGACGTCAAGCGCGCGGCGCGCGGGCCGTCTCGGCAATGCGCGCCAGGCAAGCGCGGCACAAGGCTTCCGCGGCTTCCTGGGTCGATGCCTCCGCGTAGCAACGCAGTTCCGGCGCATTGCCCGAAGGACGCAGGTGCACGATGTCGCCGCCGGCGAAGGTTACCCGCAGGCCGTCGGTGGTGTCGACCTGCGCCAGCGCGCCCGATTGCGGCGCCAGCAGCGCGCCAGCCTGGGCCGGCGCCTGCGCCAGGCGCGCGATCAGGTCGCGGCTCAGTTCGGTGGCGAAGTCCTGCAGGCGGTCGCTGGCGGTGAAACGCGGCGGCAGGTCGCGCGCCACCTCCGACACGCGGCAGCCGCGTTCACGGGCCAGGCCCAGCACCGCCACGATCGGCAGCACCGCGTCGCGCGTCGGCAAGGCTTTCAGTACCGCGCCGTTGCGCGCGATGTCGGTGCCCAGCAGGAAACCGCCATTCGCTTCGTAACCGGCGACCACGGCGCCCTGCCCGTGCTGCGCCGCGGCCTGCTCCATGCCGGCGATGACGTAGGGCGAACCGATGCGGGTGCGGATGACGTCCTTGAACTGTCCGCAGCGCTCGACCGCGGTATTGCTGCTGACCGGCGTGACCACGTAGTCGGCCGCCAGGTACTGGCTGCACAGGATGCCGACGATGTCGCCGCGCAGCCAGCGGCCCTGTTGGTCGCCGATCAGCGGCCGGTCGGCGTCGCCGTCGGTGGACACGATGGCGTCGAACGCATGCTCCTGCGCCCAGCGCGCGGCGCGCTCGATGTCCTCCGGGCGCACGGCCTCGGTGTCGATCGGCACGAATTCGTCGGTGCGGCCCAGCGGCAGCACGGTGGCGCCGAGCGCTTCCAGGATCGCGCGCAGGATGTCGCGCGCCACGCTCGAGTGCTCGTACATGGCGATGCGCATGCCGGCCAGCGCATCGGCGCCGAACACGTCCAGGTAGCGCTGCAGGTAGGCCTGGGCCGGTTCGGCCGCCGCGGCCGGCAGCACCGCGGCGGCACCCAAGGCGAGCTCGGCTTCGACGTCGGCGTCGAGCATGGCCTGCTCATCCTGTTTCGAGATTTCACCGTCGGCGCGGTAGAACTTGATGCCGTTGCGGTCGAACGGAATGTGGCTGCCGGTGACGACGATCGCCGGCGCGCCCTGCACCGCCGCGTAATAGGCGATGGCCGGGGTCGGCAAGGCGCCGACGAACAGGACCTGCTTGCCGGCGTCGCGCACGGCGCGCGCGCAGGCGGCGGCGATGGCCGGGCTGCTCGGGCGCAGGTCGTGGCCCAGCACCACCGTCGTGGCGGCGCCGGCGACGGCGCGCAGGAAAGCTTGCGCATAGGCGTAGCAAACCTCGTCGCTCATGCTGGAAACGAGGCCGCGGGCACCGCTGGTACCGAACTGGACACCGGAGGCGGCAACGATCTGCCGAAGTGTGTTGTTTGCCATGGATTTGCTTTTTGAGAGTTATTCGTAGGTATCCGCGCTGGCAAAGGGGATGCCTTCGGCATCCTTCTTCGCGAGCTGTGGCGCGTCCTGGATCGGCCAGGCGATGTTGATCTGGGGGTCGTTCCAGCGCAGGCTGCGCTCGAATTCGGGGTACCAGTAGTCGGTGGTCTTGTACAGGAATTCCGCAAACTCGGACACGACCACGAAGCCGTGGGCGAATCCGGGCGGCACCCACAACTGGCGCTTGTTATCGGCCGACAATTCTACACCGACCCATTTGCCGAAATTCGGCGAGCTGCGGCGCATGTCGACGGCGACGTCGAACACGGCGCCCTGCGTGACGCGCACCAGCTTGCCCTGCGGGTTCTGGATCTGGTAATGCAGGCCGCGCAGCACGTTTTTCGCGGAACGGCTGTGGTTGTCCTGGACGAACTGGAGGTCCAGACCGGTAATCTGGGCGAAATCGCGCTGGTTGAAGCTTTCGAAGAAGAAACCGCGGTCGTCACCGAAGACTTTGGGTTCAAGAACGAGTACGTCAGGAATGGCGGTCGGGGTAACGGTATACGGCATCAAAGACTCACTTCAACAGATTCAACAGATATTGACCGTAGCCATTCTTGCACAAAGGCGAAGCCAGCTTCTGCAATGCCTCGGCACCGATCCAGCCCTGACGATAAGCAATCTCTTCGGGACATGCAACCTGCAGGCCCTGGCGCTTTTGCAAGGTGGCGATGAAGCTGGCGGCCTCCAGCAGACTGTCGTGGGTGCCGGTGTCGAGCCAGGCAAAGCCGCGCCCCATGATCTCGACGCTGAGCTTGGCGTTGGCCAAGTAGCGCTGGTTGATATCCGTGATTTCAAGCTCGCCGCGTGCCGATGGCTTGATGTCGGCCGCAATGTTGCAGACGTCGTTATCGTAAAAGTACAAGCCCGTCACCGCGTAGGACGATTTCGGCACTTGCGGCTTTTCCTCGATGCTCAGTGCCCGGAAGCTCGCGTCGAATTCGACCACGCCATAACGTTCCGGATCATGCACGTGATAGGCGAAGACCGTCGCCCCATCGGTGCGCTCGTCGGCACTCTGCAATAGCTTGACCAGGTCATGCCCGTAGAAGATGTTGTCGCCCAGGACAAGCGCACTCGGGTCGTTGCCGACAAAATCCTTGCCAATTATAAAAGCCTGGGCAAGGCCATCGGGGCTGGGCTGGACCGCATACTGGATGCTCATGCCCCATTGACTGCCATCGCCCAGCAACTCGGCGAAGCGCGGCGTATCGTGGGGGGTACTGATCAATAAGACGTCGCGGATACCACTCAGCATCAACGTGCTGAGCGGGTAATAGACCATTGGCTTATCGTAGACGGGCATCAACTGCTTGCTGACGGCCTGGGTCACGGGATACAGCCGCGTACCGGAACCACCAGCCAGGATAATGCCTTTTCGTTTGTTGGACATAAGGTTGAGTACCTCTTAAAGAATTTGCTGCAGTACGTGGCGCAGACCGTCCTGCCAGTGCGGCAGGCGCAGGCCAAAGGTCTCCTGGAAGCGGGCAGTGTTCAGTCTCGAGTTCAGAGGGCGCCTGGCCGGCGTCGGATATTGTTCTGTTGTCAAAGGCGCCACCGCATCCGGTGTCATCTTGAGCGGCTTGCCGGCGGCCAGCGCTTCGGTGATGACGAAGCGAGCATAGTCGTACCAGCTCGTCTCTCCGCCCGCAGCCACGTGATAGATACCATAAGGGAATCCCTCGGCGCCTTCACGCTGATGCTGGCGTACCAATTGCGCCGTCAGGTCGGCCAGCAAGGCCGCCGAGGTCGGCGCGCCAAACTGGTCGGCAACCACGGTCAGGCCCTCACGCTCGCCAGCCAGGCGCAGCATGGTTTTGGCAAAATTGCCACCGTGGGCACCGACCACCCAACTGGTACGCAGGATCAGGTGGCGCGGATTGGCTGCCGCCAACGCCACTTCTCCGCCGTGCTTGCTGCGGCCGTATACGCTCTGCGGATCGGGCACATCACTCTCGGCATAAGCACCTTCCTTGGTACCGCTGAACACATAATCGGTCGAATAATGCACGACCAATGCGCCAAGACGAGCGGCTTCCTCACCCAGCACGCGCGGCGCTTCGGTATTGACGGCGAATGCCGCCGCCTGGTCCGATTCCGCCTTGTCCACCGCCGTGTAGGCGGCCGGATTGACGATCACGTCGGGGGCGATGCGGCGCACCAGTGCACGGATGTCATCCTCGGCGGCAAGATCGCAGTCGGTATGATCGACCGCGACGATGTCGCCAAGCGGTGCCAGCGCCCGCTGTAATTCAAAGCCGACTTGTCCATTTTTGCCGGTGACGAGGATCTTCATTCAGGCTCCGTATTGGGTACCGACCCAGTCGCGGTAGGCGCCGCTGGTCACGTTCTGCACCCAGGCCTGGTTGTCGAGGTACCACTGGACGGTCTTGTGGATACCCGTTTCGAAGGTTTCCGCCGGTTTCCAGCCGAGTTCGCGCTCCAGCTTGGTGGCGTCGATCGCGTAGCGGCGGTCGTGGCCCGGACGGTCGGTGACGAAGACAATCTGAGTCTCGTACGACTGGCCGTCGGCACGCGGGCTCAGTTCATCCAGGATCGCGCACAGCGTATGGACGACCTCAAGATTGGCTTTTTCGTTCCATCCGCCCACGTTGTAGACCTCGCCCGGCGTACCGGCTTCCAGCACACGGCGTATCGCGGAGCAGTGATCCTTTACGTACAACCAATCGCGGATCTGCTGGCCGTCGCCGTAGATCGGCAAGGGCTTGCCGGCCAGCGCATTATGAATGCACAGCGGAATCAGCTTTTCCGGGAAGTGATAAGGTCCATAGTTGTTCGAGCAGTTCGTGGTCAGGACCGGCAACCCGTAGGTGTGGTGGTAGGCGCGCACCAGGTGATCGCTAGCGGCTTTGCTGGCCGAATATGGGCTGTTTGGTTCGTAGCGGTTGGTTTCGCGGAAAGCGGGGTCTTCCTTGCCGAGCGAGCCGTAGACTTCATCGGTCGACACGTGCAGGAAACGAAATGCCTGTTTGGCGTCGCCTTCAAGTGTATTCCAGTACGCGCGCACCGCCTCCAGCAAATGAAAAGTGCCGACGATATTGGTTGTGATAAAAGCTTCCGGACCCGTGATCGAACGATCCACATGGGACTCCGCGGCGAAATTCAGGACAGCACGAGGACGATGTTGGGCCAGCAACTCAGCCATCAAGCGCGCATCGCCGATATCGCCTTGCACGAACGTGTGGCGTGCATCGCTTTCGATACTCTCGAGATTTTCCCGATTACCTGCGTAGGTAAGCTTGTCAATGTTCAAGACCGGTTCATCCGACTGACGCAGCCAGTCGAGAACAAAGTTACTACCGATAAAACCAGCGCCACCACTAACGAATATCATTTGACCACCTTTAATAACTATTGATAACCTGCAGCGCCTTGGCGCCCAATCTAGACCAATCATACTGCCTTGCAATACTGGGCAAAGGCTTTGACATTTCCTGATGCACCGCCGGCGGGGCGTTGCCGAGTTCCAGCAATCCCGCTGCGATTGCGTCCGTATCGAACGGATCGACAAGCAAGGCGTGACCTTGGGCCACTTCCGGCATCGACGCGGCATTCGATGCCAGAACCGGTGTGCCGCACGCGAAAGCTTCCACGATCGGCAAACCGAACCCTTCGTAAATCGAGGGAAAGACAACAGCCGTGGCACCGCGGATATGGTCCACTAGTTCGGCATCACTGAGCGGGCCAACGAAACGTATCCGCGGGGACGTGTAGCGGCGCTTGAAGTCTTCCGGGAACACCCCGGCAATCAACAAGCACTGCTTGAGCCTGAGCTCTACCGAAAGGAAAGCTTCGATCAAGCGGTTCACGTTCTTGTGAGGCTTTCCGCCGCTATAATTGAAGAAGTAGGGCTCGCGGCCCTGCCCCTCCATGGTGCTGGATGCCGGAGAAAAAACCTCTGCCACCCCATTTCCCAGTACAAAAACCTTGCCCGGGCTGATGCCAAAATGATGGCAAATCCGTTCCTTGGAAAATTCGGAAACAGTGAAAATCACGTGTGCACGGCGCGCGATGAGCCGCGTAACCGTCTGGAAGTACAAGCGCTTCAGGAAGGAAAACTGCTCCGGCAAATCGAGCTGAATCAAATCATGGATGCAGACGGCATACGGCACCTTCGACAGCAAAGGCCCGGACACGCCAGTCGAAAAAAAATATTCCGCGTCCGCAGGAAGCCTGAACGATAGCATGAAAGGGTCCCACGGCGAAAAGGGAGAGCCTGCTCCCCGGAACTTCGCGAAACCCGATAAATGCTGTCCCAGTTCTTTGGAAAAACGTGCGATACCGAAGTTTCCACTGGCACGTTGATCTACATATTTCATTACAACTCGCTTAAATATCTTGTACAGGCAATCCCAAGCGGACCGCGCCATGATGACCCACGGCGGGTCAGACCCGCCAACGCCGCAGCTTCATGTGCGACTCATTCCGGACATACTCGCCAAACAGCATTTTGTAGACGCAGAACATCACCGAACCGTTGATCGAAAAACGGTATTTCAGTGCAGTACAAGGCCAGAGAAGACGCGGCGTTTTTTGCAGCTTCAGATACGCGACCAGAACATTCCTGGCTTCCGTCCCCAAGTCGTTCTTGACCGCCAGGTAGAACGAGCGGACAGCCGCATAATGGGGGGCATCAACAAGAAAATTCCTGCGGAACAGGTGATGGATTACTTTTCCCATCAAACCACCGCCCAGTGACACGGTCACATTGTTTTTGTGATGCCGGTAGAGCATCAAGGGCAGGCTGAGACGGGTAACGGTACCGAAACTGTACGCCAGAAGCGAAATGAAATGATCGTGCATTGCCACCCTGGCGCCATAACGGCATGCCAGCGCGACCAACTCGCGGTTCATTATCATCGAGCATCCCTGGATGCCACCGTTCAGGAAAAGAAAATCGCTGAGCCGGCGCGGATAATTCAAGTTGGTCAATCCGTTGATCGAAGGTGCATTCTCGTAATAATGATAGCCTTGGGCGAAGACCAGGGCCGGTTTTTCCGAACGAGCACTGACTCGCACGATTTCGGCATGCAGGGCCGCCAGCTTGGACTCGAACCAGATATCGTCCTGATCGCAAAACACGGCATGGTCCGACGACGAATGCGACAGCAGATTCAGAAAATTGAGCGCTGGTCCGACACCACTGCCGGGCGAACGCCGGGTCACGATTTCGATGCGCCGGTCGAGTGTGGCATAGCGCTCGAGGATGGCTACGGTCTCATCCGTGGACCCATCATCGGAGACCAGAAGCCGCCAATCCGTAAAAGACTGGGAGATCAGCGACGTCAGCTGCAGATCGAGATAACGGGCACCATTGTAGGTTGCCAGAACAATATCAACTGTCATATTAAAAGCGGTTTCCGAGGATTTCAATGCGGACCCGTCTGCGAAGTGATTCGCTTTCGACTCATAAAGGGTTCAGGAAGTCGTTCAGGACTTCGACATCGATGATCGGAACCTCCGGCAGGATAAAATTAAACAAAACAAACGATACCAGCAGGAAAAAACACACGACTCCAGAACGCCTGACAAAACCGGATTTCACATATACGACAAATGAAAACAGGAAGCTCAGATAAAGACCGATTTCCAGGAAACGGAACGCGGCGGTGCGCGATCCCATCAGCAGCAGGATGAGAAAAAGGCCGCACAATGCCATGACGGTCCACCACACGTTCTTCATCGCGATCAGGCCAAACTCCTCGTTACCGGACTTGCGATAGCACCACAGGAACAATACCTGCGAGGCAAAATACGGATGGACCAGGTATACGATCGGGCTTTCCACGGCGCCCGCGTATTTATCCAGCACCAGTTCGATCGCCAGCTGATTCAACTGACCCGAATTCGCAACAACCAACAATATTGCCAGCGGAATCAACACCAGACGCGCAATACCCGGAATCCTCATGAGACGCTGCCCGATCGCGACCGCTCCGGAATAATGCGAAAGCACGGCGGCGAATCCGAGCGCAGTATGTGTCCGGCTTTTGCGCGCCCCGAAAAGAAAGGGAATCAGGGTCAACATCAGCGATGCCCGCAACTGACTCACGTCGTATAACCACATGAAACTGGACGCATATATGAGCAAAAAGCAGAAAATATATGACCATTTGAACTCGACCACACGCCTGAAGAACAATATCTTCACACCGATCGAGGCAATGGCGTAGATCCACAGGATGCCGCGGAATCCGGCACCTACGCCGCCTGCCATGAGGGAAAACAGGCCGAACAGCGGTTCCACCGAATAATTACCGCTCAGCGCCGATTCAAAAATTTCCCTGTAGGCATCCATGTCGTGCCCGAGCTCGAATGGACGACACCCAAGGAAAATGGTGACGACAGCAGCAAAGAATAAGCAGCCCAGCTGATATCGATATAATTTCATCGTCAGTACGAAACCCGAGGTGGTTACTACCATCGGACAGGATGGTATTACAAGAGCTCAACTCAGGCGCAACACGTCCCGGGCGGGGTGCCCGGAGTTACGAAGATGGCGTTGAGTAATCGCGGCGGCTATGACTTCAAAGCGCAGACTGTCCACGACCCAAGGTGGCGGGAGGACGGCAGCCTTGAAACCAGTTCAGGATCGGCGTTCGTCCTCTGCGAAAATTTTCGCCATCTTACCCGCAATCATTGGCCATGAATAGTGTCTTACCGTCTCCAGACCGGAAGCCACCATCGCCTCACGGGCATCGGTTTTACTGTCGAGGTACCGAAGTATCTCCCGCTTGATGTCTTCGTTCGAGACCTTGGCAAGGTAGTACGAATTTCCACTGTTTCCCGGTCCGTAGTTGGTGATCACGGGCGTGCCGCATGCCATGGCTTCCATGCAGGGATAATGAAAAGCGCCGTCCTGAATCATTCCGACCGCGCAGAACAGGTCTGCCTGCCGGTAGAACGCCGCCAGATTACGGTCGCCGTGCGGCTGGACCAGCTCGACGAAATCATCATTGCTGCCGTCATAGTCGGTCGGCAGGTTGAACGCGATCCGCAACTTGATATCCAGGTTGCGCTCCTGTCGAACCGCCCTGACCGCTTCTATGACGAGATGGGTTCCCTTCCATTTTTCCTTGCGTCCGATGCATCCCACCGTTAACCGGGTATTGCTGGGGACAGCCCGGCCGTTCGGGTTGAATACATCGAGGTCGATTCCTGGCTCGACGACATGGCGCGACTTGATCTCCTCGTAATCGAGATAAAGCGCGCTGTTGACGATACGCTTCAGGTTCAGCCGGTATGTCTGTTTCGAGATGAAAGACTCTACCGCGGACAAGGGCCAGCTCCGCTCCTTCGCGAAATCCGGCTCATACGCCTGGATATAATAATAGCCATTCCCGCGACCGGCTGTCCCCATCGACACCGGATAGGCGGTCGACGAGGCATTGGCCATCACGACATCGTATTCGGAACGGTGGCGGCGAATCCAGAAAACCATGGAAATCACCTTGCTTACATAGCGCAATAGCGGTACTTTCGCGAAGGGGACCGGATATCTGATCACTGCCGCCTGCGTCGGAAAATATGGATCGCTTCCGCCTTCCGGGGCAAGGAACTCGGCTTGATGTCCGAGCTGGATGAAGTTTGAAGCCAGCTCGCTAAGTACCCGCATGCCCCCGGCTTTGAGGAATCCGGTGGTGGGAATCAAAATTTTCATGTTGCAATCCAAAAAACCTAGACGATCGAGCGTATATTCAGACAGCAGTGCTCACCGCGAGACCCATCTTGCGGGATTCCCAGCGCAGCAGTAACGCGGCAAAAATCCAGTAAAGGACGTAATTCGCGGCGTATGCCATGGGCGCCCCAACCAGACCAAAAATGCGTACCAGTACCGAAGTGAACAGAACCTGCGTCAGCGCGAACGACACTTCGCTGATCACGAATACCTTCGCCATGCCACGTCCCAGCATGATATATGCGGGAATCCAGGATCCGATCTTGATCGCATCTCCCAGCAACTGCCAGAAAAACAGGTCACGCATGGGAGAGAAATCGCGCGTAAACAAGGTAAGGATGATGAAATCGCGTAATGCATATATCGTACAGGCGCACAGCAACGCCACAGGCAGAACGAACTTGTAAACCTTCAGTATCTCCGCGTTCAGCTCACGCGGTGTCCGGATCTCTGCAAGGCGCGGGAGATAATATACGGATAAGGTCGTGGTGATCAGCATCAGGTAGATTTCGCTGATTTTCCAGCTCGCTTGCCAGTATCCCGCGGCTTCGAGACCCAGTGTTGCAGACAGGATTTCCCGTATGGCCATGATCGATGCCGGCGCCGCAATCGCGGTCGTCAACCCCATCAAACCGTAGCTGGCCAATCCTCTGGCCGCTTGCCGGTCGAACTTCCCGAACAGGTCGCCAAGATTGATGTCGGTCTTCCTTGTAACCAGCAAGGCGGTCACGAGCAAGACTGCTGCCGGACTCAGCACAAACGCGACAAATGCTCCGTGAAGGCCGAAAGACACGGTCATGCCCGCCGCAATCAACAATCCAATGACGCTTCCCGCGATATTCGAGATGACGTACAGGCGAACTTCCTTCTTCCCGTTAAGAATTGCCAATAGCAGGTTGTTGAAAGCGACCGCTGGCACGGCCAGAGCAAGCCACAAGATGACATCCATCATTCCTTGCCGTTGCAAGACGCGCTCGGCAATTGGCTCGTGAAACAGGATCAAGCCGAACGCGGTGATGGCCGATGCCAGCAATGTGATTCTGGTTGCCGTACGCCATACCGCCTGTCGATGCACAGAATCGTCAAAATGCTGGGCGGTTGCACGCGTGACTCCGGTTGCAATCGCCCCGCCAGCGACGTTGGACGCGATCGCAACCGCGTTCTGAAGCTGGCCGATGACCGCGTAACCACTCGGCCCGACGTATATCGCCAATATCTTGTTCAATGCCAGCGCGCTCAAGACCTTCATCAAAACCGAAATGCCATTGAGCAGACTGGTTCTAAGTAGACTCATGGAACAGGTTTAATTCTTTGGCCAATTTTCAATCACCTGGTCCGATTCCTCGTTTGTCATGCTTGGGAACATCGGCAGACTCAATATCTCGTCGTGGATGAGTTCCGCGAGCGGCAAGCTGCCCTTGGCCATACCCATATCTGCGAACGCATCCTGCAGGTGAGGCGGAATTGGGTAATGGATGAGCGTGCCGATACCACGTTCGGAAAGATGCTGCTGCACCGCGGCGCGCTGCGGATGACGCACGACATACAGGTGCCACGCGGGCTCGGCCCACTCCGGGACGAAGGGCAATACCGCACCGCATGCGGCCAACCGCTGCTGGTAGCGCTCGGCCATCACGGCACGCCGTCCGTTCCAGTCATCGAGGTACTTCAATTTCACCGAAAGGATGGCAGCCTGCAAAGGGTCGAGCCGGCTGTTGTAGCCTTTGACCTCGTTGACATATTTCGTGCGCGAGCCGTAGTTCCGCAGGACGCGAATACGGTCGGCGAGTTCAGGATCGTTTGTAGTGACCGCGCCGCCATCACCCATCGCACCAAGGTTTTTCCCTGGGTAAAAGCTCCACGCCACCATGTCGCCATGCGCGCCCAGGCGTTTTTTCTTGTAACGGGCACCATGTGCCTGAGCACCATCTTCCAGTACGCGCAGATGATGCCGACGCGCGATCTCGAGAATCGGGTCCATGTCCGCAGGTTGTCCGTACAGGTGCACGGGCAGAATGACCTTGGTGCGCGGCGTAATCGCGGCTTCGATCAGGCCCGGATCGATATTATAGGTACGCAGATCGGGCTCGACCGGCACCGGCGTCGCACCGCATTGGCTTACGGCCAACCAGGTTGCAATATACGTATTGCTTGGAACAATGACCTCATCGCCTGGACCGACACCCATGGCCAGCAATCCCAAGTGCAATGCGTCCAGACCGTTTGCAACGCCGACACAATGATCGGCTTCGCAGTACGCAGCATAGTCGGCTTCGAATTGATCGACTTCCGGACCACCGATGAACCAGCCGGAAGAAACCACACGTGCAATCGCCTCATCAATCTCGGCTTTCAATTCGAGATAAGGGGCTTTCAGGTCGAGAAACGGAATCATTGCTTGGCTTTCACTAATTGTTGGAATTCGGAATAGTCGCGGATATAGTCGGCCGAGTCATAGTGATGAGAGGCGAATACCAGCAGAACCGCGTCGTCCGAATATTTGTACTGGATACCCCAGGTCATCGGGGGCAAATACAGACCCACCTCCGGCCGATCGAGCAGGAATTCCTGGCGGGTATGGCCGTCGTCGGCCACCGCAGAACAGCTGCCATGCACACAGATCAGGAACTGGTGACATTCGCGATGGGCGTGTTCTCCACGCGTCTCCACGGTGGGAACATCAAACACGACAAAGTAACGGTTGACGGCGAACGGTATCTCGCGATTGAACTCGCCAACGCTCAGGCTGCCGCGGATGTCCGCCACCTTGTGCATACGGTGCAAGGTCACGCCAGTGACGGATGTGGGCTGAACCGGGCTGTCGGTGGCTTGGGACGGCATGCTCGCGCCATTCGTGCGGTCCGCGTCCACATAGCCGACGATCCTGCCGGGATTACCGACTACGATGGCGTTCGGCGGCACGCTCCGGGTAACGACGGCGCCTGCGGCGATCATGGCATTTGCAGCGATGGTGATGCCAGGCAGAATGATTGCACCGGCACCGATCGAGACGCCGTGCTCCAGCGTCGTTGCCAGGAATTTTTCTGGAAACTTTTTGCTTCGCGGAAACTTATCGTTTGTGAAGGATACGTTAGGCCCGATGAACACGTCGTTGCCAACACGAAGACCGTCCCACAGTTGCACGCCACTCTTGACGGTGACCCGATCGCCGATAACCACGTCATTTTCAATAAGACAATGCGAACATATGTTGCAATCCTCGCCGATACGCGCGCCTGGAAGAATCACGACAAATTGCCAGGTGCGTGTTCCATTCCCGATCTCGGTCGACTGCACGTCGGCCAACGGATGTATTTGGTAGGGCAAACTATTCAAGGATGTACTCTTCTAGCAAATAATTGACGGAATATGCCGGCATGCTGGCCGGCCAACTCAAATGAGGAACCTGCGCGACATTGACCACAGCCTTGGCCCGGTCGTTGCGTCCATGAACATCTTCGAAACGCGGAATGTCGTCCTGGTCCGATCGTTTCAATCGATAACGACAACTTCATTCAGCCTGAACCGCGCTCAAGAAGCTTCGTCAAAAGCGCAGGTTCTTTTCCAGTTCCTGCCAGCGTGCCGCATCTTCCGGCGACCGCATCGATTTACGCCTTGCCTCGACGATGAATGCGCCCGCGATGCTTGCGATGAAGGTAAGCACCGTTGCGAACAAGACGATCAGCACCCGCCTCGGGCGCGATTTCCGTTCGGGCTCGACCGCTGGGTCCAATACTTGAACAATTGCAGGGTCCTTTGCCTCGTCCAGACGAGCAACTTCGAATTGCTTGGCGAGCAGTTCATACAGCATCTGGTAATACTTGATGTCGCGCAGCAGCTTGATGTTCTCGAGTCCACGCTCGTTGCCCTTGCCTGCGGCTGCCGATGACTCATCTGCGCCCGGCCTGCCGTTCTCGAGCTTTGCCAACTCTGCGCGCAAGCTGGCCAACTCCGCCTCCACGCGCTTGAACTCCGCATTATTCTCGGTAACGAAAGTGCGCAGCGAATCAAGTTGAACTTCCTTCGCCGAAGCTTGTGCCCGCAGCCGCGCAACCATCTCCATGACCGCCCGGCTTTCGGTATCCACACTGATGACACCGCGTGTATCGAGTGCACGCTTGAGTGCGACCTCGGCATTCGCCAGCTGATCCTTCGTTGCAACGAGCTGGCGTTCGAAGAACATCCGGCGCTGGGCAGCCTCCGTGATCGCCAGGACTTTCGTCAGCTTGAAGAGCTCGTCGACATACGAATTGGCCAGTTTTGCAACCATCTTCTGGTTCTCGTCCTCGACGCGCAATGTGATGATGCCATCCTTGCCCGAACTGATATCCGTATTGTCCGTCAGCTCCTTGATCGCCTTTTCAGTGGAGGTCGTGTCGTAAACCTCTTTCAGCTTGAAACTGTTGACCAACCGCTCGGCAATGGTGCGGCTGCGCAGCATGCCGATATAAAGCTCGTTCGGACTCTTCAACCCGGCCATGCCGGCGGCCGCGCCCGCCGTACCGCCCAATTGCGACAACAAGGCCGCGGCACCGCTTTGCGATTGTTGTGGCGGCAGCAGCTTGACGGTTCCCTGATACCTGTTGGGAAGCACGAAACTGATTGCGGCAGAGATCAGCGCCGCAGCCAGCGTGAGACCAATGATCGTTTTTTTATGTTTGGCCAATACGATCAGCAGATCGATCATGTTGACCTTCTCTTCGAGAGTACCGTCTGCGCCAAGTGCAGTGGTTTGCGCTTTGTTCATACTGTTGTGCCGCTTATCTTGTTCATGAGTTCGTTCGAGCAAATAGTCCGGTACATTGACCGCGACTCATGGCAATTAATCCTTGAGCGTCTTGATCGCCGCCGCACCCAGGCCGAAGTTGGCCAGGATCTGGGTCCATTCGCGCGCACCCTGGGTGAACCGGCTCCAGGCCGTGGTCTTGTCGAAGCGCTCCGGCACCACGATGGTGTCGCCCGGCATGACTTCGAGACCGCCGATCTTGCCGAAGAACCAGCCCTGCGAATCGGCGGACACCACGGTGCCGTCGACGCGCAGCACGAAGGTGTTGTCGACGTCGGCATCCGAGGTGGTGCCGGCCAGCTTCAAGTAATCCTTGACGCGGCTGTTCGGACGCCACAGCGGCGATGCCTCGACGTTGACCGAACCGAACACGTGCACGAAGGCCGGTTTCGACGGCACCACCAGGCGGTCGCCGTTCTGCAGCGTGACCTGCGGCAGGCGGGCGAACGAGCGCTCGTTCGGCTCCAGGCCGAAGGCGATGCGGCCGGTCGACTGCAGCCTGCGGAAACGGGCGATGCGCTCTTCCGCGATACGGCGCTCGGCTTCGAAGCGCGCGGTGGACGAGGCGGCCTCGGTCGGCGACATCGCGCTCAGGTTCGCCATCTGGGACGATTGTTCGCTGCGCACCTGGTTCTCCAGGCGGTCGGCGGCACGCTGCAGGTTGGCCTGCTGCTCCTTGCGCACTTCCTCGCGGTAGAAACCGGTACCGAACAGGTAGGCGTTGCCGGTCGGGCCACCGGCCTTGGCGAGCAGCGTCTGCAGGGTGTCGCCGGCGGTCATCTGGTACACGCCCGGCACGTTCACTTCGCCCTCGACGCGCACGAACACCTGGCGCTTGTCCATCGGGACCGCGACGTCTTCCTGGGAGAAGATGGTGACGGTATCGCCGGGCTGCAGTTGCACGTTGTCCGGACCATTCGGATTGGTGAACACCTTGCCCAGGTTGAATGGAATCAGCTTGACGCTCAGGTCGCTGCGGTTGACGCGCTCGACGACGGCGTAGTCCCAGTTGATCTGGTCGATCAGGCCGCCGATGCTGGCCGCGATCGATTCCGCTTCGACGTTGGTATTGCGATTGCCCTCGCCGAACGCGGTGTTCATGCCGTCGCGCGTACGGCTTGCATTGCGCATCCTGCCATCGATCGTGGTGCCGGCGCCGGTAATGGGATTGATATCGGCATTGCCGCGCGCATCCTCGACGCTGGTGGTTACGTTGTTCTGGCGGCGCGTGGATTTGCGGCTGATCAGGTATTCGCGACTCGGAATCAGGTCGCTCACGCGCATGCCGTTCTTGAACGGGGCACGCACCGGCTGGTCGACATTGCCGCGCAAGACCACGGCGTTGGCGAACGACGGCGTGATCGACGTGATGTTCAGCACGTCGCCATTCTTCAGGGTGCGCTTCATGCCCTGCCCGTCCAGGGCGAACTCCTCGACGCTGCGCGGACGATTGCGCGCCGCATCGATACGCTCGAGGAAGGCGCGGCGCGGATCGGCCACGACCGGCAGGCCGCCGGCCACGTCCAGCAGGGACTCGACCGTATCGCTGGCGCCCTTCAGTTCGAACACGGCGGCCGAATTGACCTTGCCGGTCAGCGCGACGAAACCACCGGCCGGCGGGATGTAGATCGTGTCGCCGTCCTGCAGCTTGATGTCGGCCGACTTGTCGCCCTTGGCGATGAAGGCGTACAGGTCGAGCTCGGCCGCGACCTTGCCGCCGCGCTTGACCTGCACGTGGCGCATGCTGCCGTTGGCATTGGGGCCGCCGCTGGCGAACAGCGCGGTCACCAGCGTCGACAGGCTCGACACGGTGTAGGTGCCAGGGCGGTTGGCCTGGCCCACCACGTACACGGTCATCGCGCGCAGCTGGCCGAAATTGACGTTGACGGTCACACCCTTGTACAGGCGGGCGACGGCGGCGCGGATCACGTTCTGCGCTTCGCCTGCCTTGACGCCGGCCAGCGGCACGGTGCCGATCGTCGGAATCGAGATCGTGCCGTTGCGGTCGATGGTGGCGCGATAATCGATGTCGATCGTGCCCCAGCCGCGGATCTGCAATTCATCGCCCGGTCCGAGCGTATAGTCCGACTGCACCGGCGTATTCGACACCGGTGCGAAAGTCGACGGGGTATTGGCAAAAAACTCCGAACCGAAAATCGGCAACAATTTGCCGGTATTGTCGGCGACGAATTTCTGGAATTCGCTCGGTTCTTTTTCGACATCGAAGTCGCGGTTATTCAATTGGCCGTTCAATGCGCGATTCTGCATGCCCGGCACCTGGCGGCGCGACTGGTTGCCGTTATTGACGATCGCGCCCTCGCGGCCGTTGGCCTCACCCAGTTCGCCGACCTGATTGTTGGTGATACTCAGCCGGCGCTGCTGCGCCGGCGAGAACGTGCTATTACCCATCCCCATACCCTGGGCGTTAGGTGCCGACGACATGTCCTGGTTGAACAGGTCGGACCTGCTGTTCGTATCCTGGGCAGACGCGGCAATGGACGTGGCAGCCAGCGCTACGGCTGCAAAATTCTTCGTGAACTTGAACATGAGTTGGAGGATGAGACGAGGACGCTTGTAGAGTAACTTCGCATTTTACCCGACAGCAATGGGATGTGGAAACCGTTTGTTGACAGTGTGTCTATGCATTACCTGCCCACCATCGTGCTTTCGGCATATAAGCGACAGTCGGGTAAGTCTGTTCCATTTGTGCTAGGAAACCTCAAGACTTGATGTCTTTATTGTTCGATATATTGTCGTAAATTGTATTGACGAAGTGGTTTTCAATGAAACCTGGAACAACGCCGAATGTTGACCAAATAATACGCGCCATTAAAAGATGTGATCAGATGCATAAGAAAGGAGTCGCCTTGATAACAAGTTTTGAAAATCGAACCACGCTCCATGCCATTCTGTTCATTCTTTTATCCGGATCGATCGCCTGTCCCGTCCTGGCACAAGACGACCAGCTCGCTGTCCGGCGCGAAGCCGAGACCCGTGCCGCCATCGCCGAAGCCGAGCGCGCCGAACACCTGGCCCGCCTGCCACCCGCGAACGCGAAACCCCTTTCCGGCGCGCTCGACCTGCGCCAATTCGGCGCCGCCGGCCTGGTCAAGGCGTTCGACCTGGCCCGGCAGCTGGCGCACGAGGTCTGCACGGCCCTGCCCGCGGACCGCAAGACGGCCGTCCACGAGGCGGCGGCCACGCAGGGCATCCTGGCCGCGCGGCTGGTGCAGGATGCCATCGACCGCTTCGGCGACGACCTCGGCAGGCAGAACAAGGCGCTGCAGCGCGTCATCGAGACGCACACGCCGCAGGGCACGCAACTCGGCACCCTCGCCTTCGCGGCGCTCACCGCCGTGCCCGCCACCCTGAAGGCGGCCGCGGACGTGTCCGCGCTGTTCAAATCGGACCTGCGCGCGGAGGGCATCGGTTACGGCGAAGGCGCGCGCAGCCTGTTCGTCACCTTCCTGGGCCGCCGTTGCCCGGACAAGGTCGCCGGGCTCGGATCCGGCTATCTCGGCGAACTGGACGACAGGCAGTACGACAGCCTGCTGGCCAAGGTACGCAAGCTGGCGGCCCAGCGCGGCGAGCTCGCGGGCCGGATCGCCGTCGTGCAGAAGCTGGCCGACGCGGCCAAGGGCGATGAGAAGAAGGACCTGGCGGCGGTAGCCATGACCGGCGCCGCGCTGCTGAAGGGCGCCGACGCCTTCGTCGATTCGCTCAGGGCCGGCGAAGCGGGCGAGCGCAGTCCGCTGTTCAACGCGGCGCGCTATCTCGGCTATGCGGCGCGCACGCGCGACATGCTGGTGCTCGACTTCGACCTGCGGCTGGAGGGCATGACGATGGTAAAGGATGGCCTGTTCACGGGACAGCGCCTGCGCCTGGCCGGGGTGGCGTTCCTGTGGTACCGGCTGCACGAGCCGGATGGCGCCCTGCGGCTGGCGGATGCGGTGCGCCGGATGACGGTGCCGGTGGAGGTGGATCTGCGGGGCGAGGCGGTGGCTGAAGCGTTCTGGCAGGGGGAACAGCTGGGGAATCGGTAATACGTTCAGCCGTCACCCCCCCGTCTCCCGCGATAACCACCGAAGTCGACAAGCTTGCCTCGACACGTTGGTTGGCTCGGCATGGATTCCCGCCTGCGCGGGAACGATGGGTCAACACCGAGCACAGGATGTCGTCAGGATTCCATGCGTTTCACGGTCTGCTCGATGGCGCCAAAGATCGATTTCCCGGCTTCGTCCAGCATCTCGATGCGGATCGTGTCGCCAAAGCGCATGAAGCCCGTGACGGGTTCCCCGTGCTCGATGGTTTCCAGGCAGCGCTGCTCGGCGATGCACGAATAGCCCTTCGACGCATCCCGGTTCGACACCGTCCCGGAGCCGACGATGCTGCCGGCACGCACCTTGCGGGTCTTGCACAGGTGGGCGATCAGTTGCGGGAAGTTGAAGGCCATGTCGGCGCCGGCATCCGGCTGGCCGACCAGGCGGTTGTTCCAGGTCGAGCGCAGCGGCAGGTGGAGTGTGCCGCCGCGCCAGGCGTCGCCCAGTTCGTCGGGGGTCACGGCCACCGGAGAGAAACTCGTCGCCGGCTTGGATTGCACGAAGCCGAAGCCTTTTGCCAGTTCGGACGGGATCAGCTTGCGCAGCGAGACGTCGTTGGCCAGCATGAGCAGGCGGATCTGCCCATGGGCGTCGTCGGGGGTGGCACCCATGGCGGCATCGCCGGTGATCACGGCCAGCCCGGCCTCGAAGTCGATGCCCCATTCCTCGTGCGCGAGCACGATGTCCTCTAGCGGTCCGAGGAAGTCGTCGCTGCCGCCCCGGACCATCAGCGGGTCTTCCCGGAACGAGGCCGGCATCTCGGCGCCCCCTGCCTTGCGCACCAGTTCGACGTGGTTGAGGTAGGCCGCGCCGTGGGCCCACTGGTAGGCGCGCGGCAGCGGCGCCATGCAGCGCGCCGGATCGAAGTCGAAGACGCGCCGTGCGCGGCTGGCGTTCAGCTCGGCGTACAGCGCGTCGAGCTGCGGTCCGATGAAGTTCCAGTCGTCGAGCGCGGCCTGCAGGGTCGGGGCGATGCCGTCGGCGACGTGGGCGGTCTTGAGGTCGCGCGCGACCACGGCCAACTGGCCGTCGCGCGAACCGTCGTTGAGGGTGGCGAGTTTCATGGGCGCTATTCTAGCGCCCTCCCCTCAGAACGTGCCGAGCAGGCCGACGCCGACCACGTTCTGGTAGTAGTTGTAGTCGATCAGGCTCTGGCCGTAACCCGAGAAGTACTGGGCGTAGCCCTTGATGTGGCCGGCGATCGGGAACGCCCAGCTGAGCTGCACCGCTCCTTTCTCGGTCGAGAAATTGCGGCGCACCAGGGCCGAGTAATCGTGGCCGTTGTTGCGGTAGGTGACGGTCACGTCGCCGCGGCCCATGTAGTCGACGATGTCCCGGTTGTCATCGTCCAGGGCCGATTCGTTGATACGCTTCCACACGCGGCCGACGACGGTCCAGCCGCCACGCTCCAGTCCGACCTGGGCATAGGTGCGGTTCCAGCTGCGCGACAACGATCCCGCCTGTCCGTTCGACTGGTGAACCAGGCCCAGGTTAAGGAAGCTGGCATGCATGCCGAGTATATTGAAGTTCAACGGCGTCACCGCCATCAGCTCGGGCTGGTAGTTGGTTTCGCGGAACGGGCTCGACGCCTTGTGGTTCCCCGCCTGCCAGAAGCTGTTCTGGGTGTAGCCGAACCAGAAGTCGACCGGTTTCTTGAACGCGCTTTCGACCAGCTTCATCTTGAAACCGAGTTGGAACACCAATTCGTTGTGCGAGAGGTCGGTTGCCAGGTCTTCCAGGTCGCGGAATGGACGGTAGGGTTCGCTGTTCGGATGGGCCGTGCGCGTCAGCATCAGGTAGTTCACGTTGTGCTGCCTGAAATTGAACACACCGCGCTTGTGCGCCTGGTCCAGCTCCCAGTGATCGGCCAGGCTGAAACCGCGCGTCTTCTCGGGCGAAAGATCCATGGCCGCCTCGACGGATGGATCGGTTTTCGCCACGGAGGCTTCGGCCGGCGGAATTGCCGTCGCGTCCGCTGTGCCGCCAGTTGGCGCGGTTGCCGGCGCCGCGGCGCCCACCGCACCCGGGGACGGCGTGGTCGCGATGCCCGGCTGCACCAGCGCGGGCGCGGCGCCGGCCAAACGGTCGTAGCAAGCCAGGCGCTGGGTTGCATCCGTGATGCGGGCACAGCCGGACAGGTTGGCGTCGGCCTGCTGGGCCAGGGCGGGGTTCAGTGCCAGCAGTGGCAGGAGGGAAAGAAGTCGGTAATGGGTGGCAGGCATGTCGTCATCGTGTTTGATCGAGCTCTTGTCTGCTTGAATGCTAGATTGACAAGAGGAGATGACGAGTGTCGCGGAAAATCGGATAACACGTCGCACGCCAGTATTCAGGACGGATACCGGCACATTCGTCGTCCCCGCGAAGGCGGGGATCCATACCAGCCATGGAATTCCGGATGCTGAGCGGAACGACGCTGTCTTGCTGATTAATCCGGCACCAGCAGATCCAGCTGCGCCTGCTCCAGGAAGCACCACTCGCCTTCGTCCAGGCCAAGCGATTCGAGCGTCAGGCCGCCGATCTGGGAACGGTGCAGCGCCGAGCAATGGTTGCCGGCCGCGGCCAGCATGCGCTTCACCTGGTGATACTTGCCCTGCTCCAGCACGATTTCCAGCTGGTACTCGCCGCGCTGGACGCAGGACAGGGCTTTCAGGGGCGCGGGCTCATCGTGCAGTTGCACGCCAGACAGCAACTGGTCGACCAGCGCCTGGGTCACCGCCTCCTGGGTCGTCGCCTGGTAGACCTTGGCAATGTGGCGCTTGGGCGAGGACTGGGCGTGGATGAAGGGACCATCGTCGGACATCAGCAACAGGCCGGTGGTGTCATGGTCGAGTCTGCCGACCGGCTGTACGTCGCGCCAGGTGAATTGTTCCGGCAACAGGGTCAGCACGCCAGGGTGGTGGCTCGGCTTGCGCGAGCACTCGAAATTGGCCGGCTTGTACAGCGCGATATAAACGTGTTCGCGGTAGGTCCATTCTTCGTCGAATATGGTCAGCACCAGGCCATCCGTTTCGACCAAGGTCTTGTAGTTGTCGAAGACTTCGCCATTGATCTCGACATCTCCGTCTTCGATCAGCGCACGGCAATACTTGCGCGTGCCAAAGCCCTGCGATTGCAGCACGCGGTCTAGGGATAATTTACTCATGGCGAGACTGTAACAGACTGGCCCCGCTCGGAAAACCGCCATCCTGCGGGCACAAGCGAAAAAACCAAGTTACTCAACAGTATGAACGAGCAACAATAACTCGTTTGCGCAACATCAAATCTGTTCAGGATCTCGTTGATACACTGAAACCCACGTTAGGAATCGCCCTACATCCCCTACGTGTAAGACTACGCTACCTAGGAATGTAGGACAACTACCCGTAAGAAAATTTAACCAGAGATGAGGTAATAGTGCAGATCGAAAAATACCAAGCTTGCAGCACGCCGCTCTCCCCGACAGCCACGAACTGCGGCACGACGGTCGCCCACCTCCATGCTTCCCTGTTTCCGACCCGGCTGGCGCTGGCGCGCTGGATGTACGGCGGCGACGTTCCACACGTCCATTCGTGCACCCGCCACATCGCCCGCGCCGCGTGGTACGACCAGGCCCAGGACCGGCTCCAGGCCTGGCTTGAAGCGGGCGGCTTCCATACGCCCGAACCCGATAATACTGACAGCGCTGTCCACGACGGGCTGTCCCCGTCTCGCCGGCGTGGCGACGCCCGGCGTAGCGACGCCCGGCGTAGCGACGCCCGGCGTGGCGACAATCGGGAAGGCGACGCTCGCTGTAAATAAAAACGACGGCTTGCGCCGTCGTTTTTTCCCCTGAGGGATGCCAACTTTGAGGATAAAGATCTCTCGAAACCGCTTGACGCGGGTTGCAGCAACGTCGAAGGGGCGGTGCAGTGCTTGACGATGGGTTGACTGCTGGCCGACTTGGCGAACGCGCTACACCCTTACTATAGTCCTTCGAGCATAAGTTTCAAGGTAATTGATATCAGTGCAGGCTGGGCACCGCCCCGTGATAGATCGATTTGACCGCACCGGCGCCCACCGAGGCGCCGAATTTCTTCAGCACGCGCTCCGGCAAGCCTTCGTGCGCCGTGTAGTCGATGATGTCTTCGGCCTTGACGACGTCGCGCGCCACGGTATCGACCGTGCCGAAGCCATCGGCCAGGCCCATCTCGACGGCCTTGGCGCCGGTCCAGTACAGGCCGGAGAAAATGTCCGGATTTTCCTTCAGGCGCTTGCCGCGGCCGGCGCGCACCACGGCGATGAATTGCTCGTGGATTTCGTTGAGCATCGACAGCGCATGCTGCTTCTGCTTGTCCGACTGCGGGCTGAATGGATCCAGGAAGCCCTTGTTCTCGCCCGCGGTCAGCAGGCGTCGTTCGACGCCCAACTTGTCCATCAGGCCGGTGAACCCGAAGCCATCCATCAGCACGCCGACCGAGCCGACGATGCTGGCCTTGTTGACGAAGATCTTGTCGCCGGCCGCGGCGATGTAATAGCCGCCCGAGGCGCAGATCTCGTCGACCACCACGTACAGCGGCTTGTTCGGGTAGCCGCGCTTGAGGCGCTGGATCTCGTCGACGATGATGCCGGCCTGGACCGGACTGCCGCCGGGGCTGTTAATGCGCAGCACGACGGCGGCCGAGCCCGGATCCGAGAACGCCTTGTTCAGCGACGGGATCACGGTGTCGGCCGCGCCGCTGCCTTCGGTGTCGATGGCGCCGTCGATTTCGATCAGGGCGGTGTGACGGCCCAGCGATTCGATGTCGGAGGTGCCGAAGTTGAAGTCGAAATAAGCCCAGATCGAGAAAAATGCGAGCACGAGGAAGGACAGCTTGAAGAAGATGCCCCAGCGCCGCGAAGCCCGCTGCTCCCTGACCGTGGCGAACACGAGGCGCTCGAGGGTCTCGCGCTCCCAGTTGCTGAAACTCCCGGAGGCGGGCGGACGCTGTTCGTTCGGGTTGTCGTTACGGGTGTTATCGCTCATAAATGATTTGATCTAGGCGGCAGGCGGACGGATGTGCTGGTCCGGTTGCCAATACACCTTGTCGTCGATCTCGCTGACGGTGATCGGACGCAGCTTGCCGCCGCGACAGGGACCGCCCGCGCAGGCGCCGGTGTCCGGCGCATAGATCGCGCCGTGGGTCGAACACATCAGGTGCAGCTTGCTCGATTCGAAAAACTCGCCCTTGAACCAGTCCAGCTCGACCGGGGCATGGGCGCAGCGGTTCAGGTAGGCGTACACCTTGCCGCCATGGCGCACGGCAAAGCCGGTAGCGGCGCTGCCGAAGGCCGCCACCGGGAAGCGCACGCCTGTCCCGCCATCCAGCAAGGCGTCCGATGTGCAGATGAACAATGCGTCGCCGGTGCTCATGCGTTCTCGACCAGCCACGCGTGCAATTCGGGAACGTTCTTCGCCGTGAAGATCGGGTGACATGCCTGCAGCTGCTGCACCGGATGCGCGCCGTACTCGACCGCGATACCATATGCACCAGCGCTATTGGCCATAAGCAAGTCGTGCGTCGTGTCGCCGATCATAACGGTACGCCGCATGTCCTGGCCGAGTTCCCTTGTCAATTCTTGCAACATTGCGGGGTGCGGCTTGGAAAATGTCTCGTCGGCGCAACGGGTCGCATCGAAGGTCGACAGCAGTCCGGCGGCATTCAGTGCACGGTTCAGGCCGACACGGCTCTTGCCCGTGGCAACGGCCAGGAAATAGCCCTGCTGCGACAACTCTTCCAGCATCGGACGCACGCCCTGGAACAGCACCAGTTCATGGTCCCTGGTCAGGAAATGGTAGCGATAGCGCTCGGCCATGCGCGGATACAGCGCGGGGTCGACGTTCGGCATCGCCGCCTGCATGGCTTCCATCAGGCCCAGGCCGATCACATGCGAAGCCGCCATGTCGCTGGGCACGGGCAGGCCCAGGTCCTTGGCCGCCGACTGTATACATTTGACGATGGCGGCGGTGCTGTCCATCAGCGTCCCGTCCCAGTCGAAGACAATCAGGTCGAATTGCTTTCTTGCCATGTTATGCGGCGCGCCAGGCGCCGGCTCCTCATTTCGCCTTGTCAGCGTTTATTGTTGTCATTGATAGGTTTCCCCAAGCTTACCAAGAAACGATCGCATTCCGCCGGCAATGGTGCTTTCAAGGTCATCGGTTGGCCGGTTTCCGGATGCTGGAAGGTGATCTGATACGCATGCAGGAACATGCGCCGCAGGGCGCCGCGCTTGTCGGTTGCCTTCTGAAGCTGCTTGTTCAATGCAAAATCGCCGTATTTCTCGTCACCCGCGATCGGGAAGCCGGACGAGGCCAGGTGCACCCGGATCTGGTGCGTGCGTCCGGTTTTCAGTTCGGCTTCGAGCAGCGCGAAATCCTGCCACTTGCGCAGCAGGTTGAATACCGTATGCGATTCCTGGCCGCCGGCCTGCACCACGACGCGGCGCTCGCCATCCGGCGTCGTGTATTTGTGCAGCGGCAGCTTGACGTGCTGGCGCGGGTTTTTCCAGTCGCCCACGGCCAGGGTCAGGTAGCGCTTGTCGGTTTTACCGTCGCGCATTTGCTCGTGCAGGCTGGTCAGTGCCGAACGCTTCTTGGCGAGCAGCAGCAGGCCCGAGGTTTCGCGGTCGAGCCGGTGCACCAATTCCAGGAACTTGGCGTCCGGGCGGGCGGCGCGCAGCTGCTCGATGACGCCGTAGGACACGCCCGAGCCGCCGTGCACGGCCACGCCGGCCGGCTTGTCGATCACGAGCAGGTGGCTGTCCTCGTGCACGATGTGGAATTCGGCGCCCGGCACGGGAGCCGAGCCCGCCGCTTTTTCAGCGATGCGGATTGGTGGAATACGCACCAGGTCGCCGCTTTGAAGGCGGTACAACTGGTCGATGCGGCCTTTGTTCACGCGTACTTCGCCGGAACGCAGGATGCGGTAAATATGGCTCTTGGGCACACCCTTGCACACGCGCAGCAGGTAATTGTCGATACGCTGGCCGGCTTCTTCCTCGGCGATTGTGACAAACTGTGCGGCGGCGGCGGGGCGGTTGTCCGTCTGTGATGAAGGGGGAACAACATCGTTTTGCAAGGTCATTCGCTTTGTCTTCCCAGAAATTCTCTCTAAGTCCTTCATTTTGAATATATAATCGACAGGCGGCGGTCAAACCTCTGCAGGTGTAAGAATTAAAACGATATTTTACACAGGGGCGTCTCCATCGGCCCCGCTAATATGCAAATTCGATGGAACAAACGTGTACGCACCTTCCTGTGCGAGCCAGGGTTGCACCGCAGTTGTAATCGGGTTGGCGCACAGGATTGCAGGATAGGATTGTTTGGAATTAAAGGATAAGTACCGGAAAGCCTGCCCGAAACCTCGCAAACCTGCTGCGCGTCGCACTGTCGGTCTGTGATGCTCGCTGTACTCTCGTACAGCTGCGCTTCTCGATCCACATTGCCGCCGCTCGCGACGGTTTGCAAGGTTTCTTGTGAGGCTGGCTCGCCGGGTAATGGCGTCGATAACGCTTGCTGTTTCCGCCGGATTTGTTAGCAGTCGCATCCGTATCAAGTTGGACGCCAAGGCTGGTTGATCGCCTGGCGCGACACACGGAATCGTCGCCGGCTACGGTCTGGCCCTTTGTCGCATGGCCTCGAAGGCCCTCGAGCCGCCCCATCGGGCCGCCGGGCCTTGTAGGAATTTTTGCGCGCGGCAATGACGTTCGACGCCATTTGCGCCCTGTGACCGGCTATGTCGTGTCACGCCCCGGGCATACCACCGCCAACACTCCGCTCCCCGCGTACATCCCTGTACATGAGAACGGCCTACGGGTCGCGGAGTTTATAAAAATGAAACGAATGTTGTTTAACGCTACGCAGCAAGAGGAACTGCGCGTAGCGATTGTCGACGGCCAGAAACTGATCGACATCGATATCGAGACCGCTGGTCGCGAACAACGCAAGTCGAATATCTACAAGGGTGTCATCACCCGCATCGAACCCTCCCTCGAAGCCTGCTTCGTCAGCTACGGCGAAGACCGCCACGGTTTCCTCCCCTTCAAAGAAGTTGCCCGCTCCTATTTCC